>Ga0268255_10000002_pt1 | contig 867414 bp, 852 predicted proteins | sample AgamicOrMarz_FD_200256 | JGI IMG/M metagenome (GOLD analysis project Ga0268255, IMG submission 200256) | Agave microbial communities from Guanajuato, Mexico - Or.Ma.rz (v2) (version 3) | ecosystem: Host-associated > Plants > Phyllosphere > Phylloplane/Leaf | place: Guanajuato, Mexico...
GGATCGGCAACATTCTCGATCGTCGTCAACAAGATAACGGCATAGACCATCCAGCCCTCCCAGGAGAAGGCATAGCCGGCGAGACCGAGACAGGAAAAACAGATCCCGAGCACGCTCGTTCGCCACTCGCCGAGAACCGGAATGAGGCGAGGCAGGACAAACACCATGACCAGCGCCGCGCAAATGCCGAACAGGCCGAGCGACAATCCGATCTGCGCCCCGCTCCAGCCGTAGCGATAGGTCGAGACGAAGGACCAGACGGACGGATAAACGGCGTGAGAAAGCCAGTAGAGAAACATCACCAGCAATATCCAGCCGACACCGGAATAGCGGCGCATCTGGCGCAGCGCCCCAAGCGGATTGGCACGTCGCCAGTCGAAAGCCCGCCGGTTGTGCCGCTCCAGTGTTTCCGGCAGCAGGAACCATGCCGCGATAAAGTTGGCGAGAGACAGCAGACCGGCCCCCAGAAACGGTACACGCGGTCCGAATTCTCCGAGCAGCCCGCCGATCACAGGCCCGATCGTGAAGCCAACCCCGAAGGCGATGCCGATCAGGCCAAAATTGCGTGCCCGCGTGCGGTCGTCACTGATATCGGCGATATAGGCGGAACAGGTGGCAAAACTGCCGCCTGAAAATCCGGCCAGCGCACGGCCGATGAAAAGCATCCAGAAACTGGTCGCGGCGGCGCAGATAAGATTGTCGATGGCAAAGGTCAGCACCGAGATGAGCAGGATCGGCCGACGCCCGAAGCGATCGGACAAATTGCCGATCAGCGGCGCAAAGAGGAACTGCATCGCCGAATAAATCAGCAGAAGCCAACCACCGTCGATCGCAGCAGCACTGACATCGTCCCCTGTCAGTTCCTGCAGGAAGGCCGGCAGGACCGGCATGATAATCGCGATACCGATGACATCCAGAAACAGAATGACGAAGACGAGAAACAGGCCACGGCGGACGGATTTAGGTTCGAGCATCGAATGCCTCTCTCAACATCTCACCTGGAAAAGACGATCGGATCGCCGGGACGACTACATAACGGAAAAAGAAAATCGGAACAATACAGGAACATCTCAAAATTTCTGATGCGGGCGATGACGGAATCGCGCCTATATCCTTCGGCAATCAGGGGGCGAGCGTAATGATTGAGTTGATCTGGCAGGGCATATTGATCGGCATCGGGGCAACGGTGCTTATGGATATCTGGGCGCTTGTCCTGCATTTCGTCTACCAGCAGCCCAAGCCGAACTGGGCGCCTGCAGGCCGCTGGTTCCGGCATCTGGCAAAGGGCAAGGTCTTCCACGACAGCATTGCAACCGCAGAACCTTATCGTCATGAACTGGCACTTGGCTGGATCGGCCATTATGCCGTCGGCATCCTTTACGGTGTCATTCTTGTCCTGATCATGGGACCGGACTGGATGCGCTCCCCGACGTTCCTGCCCGCCTGGGTTCTCGGCATCGTGACGATCGGCGCTGGCTGGTTCCTGATGCAGCCCGGCATGGGCCTCGGCTGGGCGGCATCGAAAACGCCTAACCCGAAGAAGGTAAGGCTGCTGAACTTCGTCGCCCACACGGTTTTCGCACTCGGACTATACGCAACGGCGCTGCTGATCCGCTGATATCCGACTGAACGCCGTCGTCTGAACCGCATGAGACGACGGCAACGAGGTGCTGATCCGTCGCACCATCTCAGGTAGATCTGCAATCGTTGACTTCCCGTTTATCACGACGAATTAAAATGGGCGCGCAATACCCTTGCCCGACGTTGTGAAACATTCTGCGTCGGCGAACAGATGGCGGTTCAGGATGCGACTGAGTACGATCACACATCTTGCCTATGCGGTAACCCTCGTTCTCACGGCCATATCGGCCTCCACCTTCATATTGTCCGCGAGAAGCGCTTCGCAGGAGCGCACGGCGATCCAGCAACATCTTGAGTTGGATGATCTGGCGGAAGAACTGGCGGTCATCGCCGAGAGCCGCACAGACGAGGCGCGCCTTTATGTGATGCGCGGCGATGAACAGCATCTGGCACGGTTCTACGTGGATGACGATCAGGAAGGACATCTTGAAGGCAGTATCGCAAAGCTGTCCAGCCTCGGCCTCTCGCCGGAAGAAAAGACGATGTTCGACCGCATCCGAAATGCGGCAGATGCTATCGACGCGATCGAAAAGGAAGCCATCAGCGCCTATCGTGCTGGCCGGCAGAATGACGCTCAGCAGACTCTATTTGGTGACGAGCATTATCGCCTGCACACAGAGCTCCTGAAGCAAGTCGAAGCGGTGAGAGCCAGTGTTACCGCACGTTCGCAGGTCGCGGTTGATGCAGCCAAGGCCCGAAGCGACTTCTTCGGCAACATCGCGAAATCCATGCTGGTTTTGACGGCGCTGATGTTTCTGGCGGTGCTTTATTTTGTCCTGAGCCGGCGCGTGGCGCTGCCGCTGATCAGGATGAGCAACGTCGTCACCCGGCTGGCACGCCAGGATTACGATGTCGAGGTTCTGGACGACGGAAGGCGGGATGAGATCGGCGAAATGAACCACGCCATCCAGATTTTCCGCAACAATGGCCTGGAAAGGGAGCGCCTCGACGCCGAACGCCGCAAGGATCAGCGCATGAAGGACCTGATGTTGCAGATGATGCATCGGGTGCAGGCCTGCCAGAACCAGGAGGAACTTTCGGATGTCGTCTCGCGCTTCATGCCGCAGATTTTTCCGGATGCCGCCGGCCACCTGTTCATCCTGAAGGAACAGGGATCGACCCTTCACTCCTTGGGACAGTGGTCTGATCCCGCCGCATCCGAACTGCATTTTTCGATCGACGATTGCTGGGCGCTGCGGCGTGGCCGTCCGCATTTCAGCGAGCCTGATGGTGACGACGTCATCTGCCACCACATCCACATGGCCGAAAACAGCAATCTTTGCATCCCGCTCACTGCGCTGGGAGAGATCGTGGGGCTCCTCTATCTCGAAACGTCTGTCCACAATCACGCCTCACCTGCCGATCGCCTCTATTTCGAGCTGCTGGCGGAAAACGTCGGCCTTGCGGTCGCCAACCTGCAGCTTCGGCAACGCCTTGTTGGCATGGCGAAACGCGATGCGCTGACGGGACTGATGAACCGCCGCTCTCTCGATGAGGCACTCAATCGGCTTGTCGAAGAGCCCGGCGCCTCGCTTGCATGCCTGATGATCGATATCGACCACTTCAAGCGCTTCAACGATCAGTTCGGCCATGATGCCGGGGATGCTGTCATGCAATATGTCGCGCGTATCCTGTCGGAAGTCGTGACCGGCAAAGGCGACGTGTTTCGGTTTGGCGGCGAGGAATTCACCGTCCTTTTGCCGGGATTGACCGCGGAAGATGCCGAGAAGATCGCCGAGCAGTTGAGGCAATCCGTCGAAAGCTCCCCCGTGTCATATCGTGGACGCCTGCTCGATCCCGTCACCATTTCCCTTGGCATTTCGACATCCCCGCAAGCCGGCACCATATCGACCGTATTGGAACGGGCAGACCGCGCCCTGCTTTCAGCCAAGAGGAATGGTCGCAACCGGTGGATCCAGGACGGCACTCTTGATCAGCAATGATGTCTGACGCCCCATCCGGCAAACGAACCGAAAAGCATAACCCCACCTGACCTGATCGGGGATGATTTCGGTTTCGGCGAAAAAACATGCCGGCAATTTCAGTCTTTTGCGGAAATGCAGCGCGTTTTTCATCCTCGCCCCGCAAGCTTCCGCGACAATCATCACGTCATCGGGCGGGAAACCGGGTTCGCGAACCGGAAGTCCTAAAACGGGTCTGAACCCGGTTTTCGATGATGGCCGCGAATGCCGGAAAGACGGGAATTGACAAGTCTCGTAAGGAAAGCAGCAAACGGTCGGGGCAGGCAAATGCCTACCACCAAACCATTACAGACGACGCCTGCCCCACTCCCGCATAGAAATCACCCCGCCGGCCACCTGGCAGGGCCGCATCTGCTGCGTGAAAATATGTGTCTGCAGCCCCTCAGACATCCCCCGAGAAGGTATCGCAGGAATTCATGTTGCCGCTGTCGAAACCGCGCTTGAACCAGCGCATCCGCTGGGCGGAGGTACCGTGGTTGAAGCTTTCCGGCACGACATACCCTTGCGTCCGCTTCTGCAGCGTATCGTCACCGATCTGCTGCGCGGCATTGAGCGCCTCCTCGAGGTCGCCCTGGCTGAGAAAGCCCTTCTGATCAGTGCGCTTACCCCACACGCCGGCAAAGCAATCCGCCTGCAGCTCGACGCGCACCGACATCTGGTTCGCCTCGGTCTCGCTCATCCGTTGGCGCATCTGGTTGAACTTCGGCAGTACCCCGATCAGGTTTTGAACGTGATGACCGACTTCATGCGCGATCACATAAGCCTCGGCGAAATCGCCGGAAGCACCGAAGCGCTGCGAGAGTTCGTTGAAAAATGTCGTGTCGAGGTAGAGCTTGCGGTCACCCGGGCAATAAAACGGTCCGGACGCCGATGAGGCAAAGCCGCAGGCGGAGCGCACCTGGCCCGAAAAGAGCACCAGTGTCGGATCCTGATATGCCTGTCCGGAAGACTTGAAGATTTCCGACCATGTGTCTTCGGTATCGGCGAGAACCGTGCGCACGAAGGCGGTCATCTCGTCATTGGCCGGCGTGCCCTGTTGCGTCTGCTGCGAGTTGCCATCGCCATCAAAGCCGATATCGCCGCCTGAAAGCAGCGTCAGCGGGTTAATGCCGGTGATCCAGCAGATGATCAGCACGACGACAATGCCGCCGATGCTGAGACCACCGCCGCCTCTTCGACCGCCCCCAATCGGGATACGCATCCCGCCGCGACCGAACGGGCTCCCTCCCATGGAAGCCCCGCGCTGATCCTCGACATTGTCCGACTGGCGGCGACCCTTCCATTCCATATTGCCCACTCCTCGACGGCTTCATGTATTAAGAAAGGACAATATAGCGCAACGGCGAGGAAAGGCGATGAGGGATTGGCGAAATGCCCTCACGCCACCTTCAGCTGCTTCTTGCTCGGCAAGAACACCGTCAGTAATCCGATCGCCGGCAGGAATGAGCAGACGCCGTAGACGAAGACAATCCCGTGGCTATCCGCCAGCACGCCGAGCACTGCCGCCGCGATACCACCGACACCGAAGGCGATACCGAAGAAGATGCCGGCAATCATGCCTACACGACCGGGCACCAGCTCCTGCGCCATCACGATGATCGCCGGGAAGGATGAGGCCATGATGAAGCCGATGATCGCCGAGAGTATGATCGTCAGCGGCAGGTTTGCGTAAGGCATGGCGAGCGTGAACGGCAACACGCCAAGGATCGAGACCCAGATCACCACTTTCGAGCCGAACCGGTCGCCGATCGGACCGCCGACAACGGTGCCGAGTGCCACTGCACCGAGGAATACGAACAGCATGATCTGCGACATCTGCACCGAAACCCCGAACCGCTCGATCGCAAAGAAGGTGTAATAGCTGCTGATCGACGCCATATAGGCGTTCTTCGAGAAGGTCAGGATGGTCAGCACGACAAGCGCGATGACGACCGTGTTCTTCGACAGGTTATGGGCGCCGAGAGCCTTCTTCTTTCCTTTGTTGGCGGCCATATGCGCCTTGTACCAGCGGGCGATCCAGGTCAGGACGATGATGCCGAGAAGCGCCATGGCGGAGAACCATCCGACACTGCCCTGCCCCATCGGCACGATGATGAAGGCGGCAAGCAGCGGCCCGATCGACTGGCCGAAATTGCCGCCGACCTGGAAGGTTGCCTGCGCAAAACCGTAACGCCCGCCCGCGGCTAGCCGCGCGACACGCGAGGCCTCCGGGTGGAAGACGGCCGAACCGATGCCCACAAGACCGGCAGCAGCCACCAGAATTCCGTAGGTCGGCGCCCATGCAAGCAGGAGCAAGCCGAAGAAGGTCGATGCCATGCCGACCGGCAACGAATAGGGATAGGGCTTCTTGTCCGTGACAATCCCGATGACCGGCTGAAGCAGCGAAGCGGTGCACTGGAATGCAAGTGTCAGGATGCCGATCTGCCAGAAGTCCAGATGGAAGTCCGCCTTCAGCATCGGATAGATAGCCGAGATCATCGACTGCATGATGTCGTTGAGCATATGGCAGAAACTCGCCGCCAGAATGATCGGCAGCACTGTCTTTTCTGCCGCAGCGCTTGCTGTCGGCTTTGATGTTGCATCAGCCATGAAATTCTCTCCCGGCCAGCGGACGCTGCCGTCCGAAGTTCCTGCCGCATGTGTTCTTGATGAACGGCAGGAATAGTACCGGTGAGTTCGGCTGTCCATGCCAGCCATGCCACGAGCGGTACGGTTACGTAATACGTCTTCCGGCAAGAAAGCCGCTATGACGCGACCGGCAATGAAGGAACGGTCACAGTGGGATGCGTCCGCTCCCACCGACGCTTCAGGAACGCCGTCAAAGCGTAATAGGCTGCGACAACCACAGTCATCGAGACATAACCATCAATCGCGTAATGCCAGCCGAGATAAACTGAACTGATCTGGATGAATGTGACATAGGCGAAGGCGACCACTCCGAGACGGCGGGAGTAGCCGTTGAGGAAAAGGGCATTCAGCGTGATCAAGCCGACATGAATGCTCGGAAAGGCGGAAATACCGCTGCCGAAACCGGCGCTGCCGCTCTCATGCAGTGCCCAAAGATAGGTCTGGTATTCGGCAGCAGAACTCACTCCGTCGCCTCGACTCAAGAAAGCGATGAGGCCGGCGAACCGTGCCTGGTCGCCGACGACCGCACCATAGAAGGCCGGCCCCGCCGACAGAAACAGCCCCGCGAGAATATTGCCGCAGCCGATCCAGACGAAAGCGAAAAGCAGCAGATAACGTTTTCTGATCCCGTCAGCCGATGGCGACGTGGCAACGAAGAACAGGGCGCCGAAGCACAGAATGAACCAGAGAACGTTGTAGTTGAATTCGATGACGCTCCTGGCCCAGTCCTGCCCAAGCACCGAATGGAGCAAGATCCAGGGATCGACGCCGAAATGCAGCCACGCATCTATATCCGCTTGAGCACGATCATCGATGAACCCACCTCGCAAGGCAGGCAACATGTTCTTGATTGACGTGAAGCTGCCTTGAAAGAACATCAGTCCTCCCAGCAGCAAGACGCCGGAAATCAGCCCGGCCATTCTCTTCGCCGAAAAAATCCGACGGAAAGCCAGTCTACGCCGACGATCGAAGCGATGCACCAGCCAAAACAGGTCGAAGGAGATCGCGATCACCGGCATGAAGATCAGAAACACCTTGGTCCACTGACCAAAGTAGAGATCGTGCGACAACATAGGAAAAAAGCCACCACGCCACGCCAAATAGATGGCGAAAACGGTGTATAACAACGTTATAATATAGAAATAAGCATCGGAACGCAGGTGTTTAAGCACATCAACAGCAGTCAAAATCGGAATTGATCGCAGATATCCTGCAGACATGACTTGCCCCCCAGTCAAAAAACAATCCAGAATTCTGAAAATACCCCGGAGACTCAAGTATTCCCGAGTAATTAACTTTCGATTATGCCCGCAGCGTCAATCCACCACGATTCCTGTCGATTTGCCGATTTATGGGGTTCTCATAGGCCGCACATTTGCCTATAAGCCGCGTCTAGCCAGAAAAATGATGCGCACGTGACCCGACCGGAGCTACCCATGCCCCGTGCCGGTTTTTCGCGCAGACAAAGAGCGGATAGAGACCATGCCAAAGCGCCAAGATATCAAATCGATCCTCATCATCGGCGCGGGTCCGATCGTCATCGGCCAGGCATGTGAGTTCGACTATTCCGGCACCCAGGCCTGCAAGGCGCTGAGGGAAGAAGGCTACCGGGTCATCCTGGTCAATTCCAACCCGGCAACCATCATGACCGATCCGGGCCTCGCCGACGCAACCTATGTCGAGCCGATCACGCCGGAAGTTGTTGCCAAGATCATCGCCAAGGAGCGCCCGGACGCACTGCTGCCGACCATGGGTGGCCAGACCGCGCTCAACACCGCGCTATCCCTGAAGCGGATGGGCGTGCTTGATCGCTACAATGTCGAAATGATCGGCGCCAAGCCGGAAGCCATCGACAAGGCCGAAGACCGCGCCCTCTTCCGTGAGGCGATGGCAAAGATCGGTCTCGAGACGCCGAAATCGATGCTCGCCAACGCCACAGAAATCAAGGATGCCGACCGCAAGAAGCACGAGGCTGCCCGTGCGGAACTGAAGGGCAAGCTTTCCGGCGCCGAACTGGATAAGGCGCTCGATGCGCTTGAAAACCAGTGGAATCTCGGTGAAAGCGACCGCAAGCAGCGCTACATGGCACATGCCATGGCGATCGGCGCCCAGGCGCTCGACGTCGTCGGCCTGCCCGCCATCATCCGCCCGTCCTTCACCCTCGGCGGCACAGGCGGCGGCATTGCCTACAACCGCTCGGAATTCTTCGAGATCGTCGGCTCCGGCCTCGACGCCTCGCCGACCACCGAAGTGCTGATTGAAGAATCGGTCCTCGGCTGGAAAGAGTATGAAATGGAAGTCATCCGCGACAAGGCGGATAACTGCATCATCATCTGCTCGATCGAAAACATCGACCCGATGGGCGTCCACACGGGCGACTCGATCACCGTCGCACCGGCCCTGACGCTGACCGACAAGGAATACCAGATCATGCGTAACGCCTCGATCGCGGTCCTGCGCGAGATCGGCGTTGAAACCGGCGGTTCGAACGTACAGTTCGCCGTCAACCCGGCTGACGGCCGTCTCGTCGTCATCGAAATGAACCCGCGCGTCTCGCGCTCGTCGGCTCTGGCTTCGAAGGCCACCGGCTTCCCGATCGCCAAGGTCGCGGCTAAGCTCGCCATCGGCTACACGCTCGACGAACTGGACAACGACATCACCGGCGGCGCGACGCCTGCTTCGTTCGAACCGTCGATCGACTATGTCGTCACCAAGATCCCGCGCTTCGCCTTTGAAAAGTTCCCGGGCGCCTCGCCGGTCCTGACCACCGCGATGAAGTCTGTCGGCGAAGTCATGGCGATCGGCCGTACTTTTGCTGAATCGCTGCAGAAGGCCCTGCGCGGTATGGAAACCGGCCTGACCGGCCTCGACGAGATCGAGATCCCCGGCCTTGGCGAAGGTGACGACCACAATGCCATCCGCGCTGTGATCGGCACCCCGACGCCGGACCGTCTGCGCCAGGTCGCCCAGGCGCTGCGCCTCGGCATGACCGAAAACGAAGTCCACGAAGCCTGCAAGATCGACCCGTGGTTCATCGCCCAGTTGAAGGCGATCGTCGATATGGAAGCCCGCATTCGCGAGCATGGCCTGCCGGCGGATGCCGAAAACCTGCGCATGCTGAAGGCCATGGGCTTCTCCGACGCCCGCCTCGCCTCGCTCACCCACAAGCGCCCGAAGGAAGTCGCCGAACATCGTAACGCACTCAACGTGCGCCCGGTCTTCAAGCGTATCGACACCTGCGCCGCCGAATTTGCTTCGCCGACAGCCTATATGTACTCGACCTACGAGACGCCTTTCGTCGGTGAACTGCGCTCGGAAGCTGAAGTCTCCACCGCCAAGAAGGTCGTCATCCTCGGCGGTGGCCCGAACCGTATCGGCCAGGGCATCGAGTTCGATTATTGCTGCTGCCACGCCGCCTTCGCACTGAAGGACGCTGGCTACGAAGCAATCATGATCAACTGCAACCCAGAAACCGTATCGACCGACTACGACACCTCCGATCGCCTCTATTTCGAGCCGCTGACGGCCGAAGACGTGATCGAGATCCTTCGCGCAGAACAGGAAAAGGGCGAAGTCGTCGGCGTTATCGTCCAGTTCGGTGGCCAGACCCCGCTGAAGCTTGCCGAAGCGCTGGAAAAGAATGGCATCCCGATCCTCGGCACCGCCCCCGACATGATCGACCTTGCCGAAGACCGCGACCGCTTCCAGAAGCTGCTGATGAAGCTCGACCTGACGCAGCCGAACAACGGCATCGCCTACTCGGTCGAACAGGCCCGTACCGTCGCCTCCGAAATCGGCTTCCCGCTGGTCGTGCGCCCGTCCTACGTTCTCGGCGGCCGCGCCATGCAGATCATCCATCAGGAAAGCCAGCTGCAGACTTACCTGCTCGACACGGTTCCCGAACTTGTTCCGGAAGACATCAAGCAGCGTTACCCCAACGACAAGACCGGCCAGATCAACACCCTGCTCGGCAAGAACCCGCTGCTCTTCGACAGCTATCTGTCGAACGCGATCGAAGTCGACGTCGACTGCCTCTGCGACGGCACGGACGTCTTCATCGCCGGCATCATGGAGCATATCGAGGAAGCCGGTATCCATTCGGGTGATAGTGCCTGCTCGCTGCCGCCGCGCACGCTTTCCGGAGCAATGATCGACGAGCTGGAACGCCAGGCCAAGGCAATGGCCAAAGCGCTCAATGTCGTCGGCCTGATGAACGTCCAGTTCGCCATCAAGGATGGCACGGTCTACGTTCTCGAAGTCAACCCGCGCGCCTCGCGTACGGTCCCCTTCGTGGCGAAGACGATCGGTGCACCGATTGCCAAGATCGCAGCCCGCGCCATGGCAGGTGAAAAGCTCGACCCGTTGTTCAGCGCCTACGGCACCAAGCCGGATCCGCGCAACCTCAAGCATATCGCCGTCAAGGAAGCTGTCTTCCCGTTCGCGCGTTTCCCCGGCGTCGACACGCTGCTCGGTCCGGAAATGCGCTCGACCGGTGAAGTCATCGGCCTGGATACCGACTTCGCGCTGGCATTCGCCAAATCGCAGCTCGGCGCCGGCGTGGAACTTCCGCGCGAAGGAACGGTGTTCGTTTCCGTCCGCGACTCTGACAAGGATCGCGTTCTGCCGGCAATCAAGATCCTTACCGAAATAGGCTTCAAGGTTCTCGCAACCGGTGGCACCCAGCGCTTCCTGGCCGAAAACGGTATCGAGGCCACCAAGATCAACAAGGTACTGGAAGGCCGTCCGCATATCGAGGATGCCATTCGTAACCGTCAGGTCCAGTTGGTCATCAACACGACCGACGGAAACAAGGCGATCTCGGACTCGAAATCGCTGCGCCGCGCCACCCTGATGCAAAAAGTGCCCTATTACACGACCATGGCAGGTGCCGAAGCCGCGGCCATGGCAATCAAGGCGCTGAAAGCCGGCAATCTCGAAGTTCGCCCGCTGCAGGCCTACTTCTAAGCAATATACGAGCCGGCCAGCGTTCCTGTTGACCGGCTCTTTTTCGCTCCGCTATCTACCTGGTCGATGACTTGACTAACCGATGTAGGTACGGAGGAAGACCATGGTCGATGATGTGAACCGCTCGCTTGTCATCGAAAACGAACGTGTCTTCGCCACGGACCGCGCTACGCTGTTCAGAGCTTTTTCAGATAAGACACTCTTGGAAAAGTGGTGGGGACCACACGGCTTCACCAACCGCATCGAGAAATTCGACTTCGTCGATGGCGGCACATGGGTGATCGTCATGACATCCTCCAGCGACACCGACTTCGAGAATTATTGGACGTTCGACGAGATCCTGCAGGATGAGCGTATTGCTGCGTTTCATCACGGACCGATGCACGCATTCGGCCTTGAGATCGGCTACCACGACGATGAAAACGGAACACGCCTTACCTGGCGCATGTCCTTCGAAGACACCCAGGACAATCGCGATATCGAGAAATTTCTCTCTGCCGCCAATGAGCAGAATTTAGACCGGCTGGAAACCGTGCTCTCGACCATAAAAAAGCGCCGCTGATACCAAAGCTATACGGCGATACATGCAAGGCATGTAGCCACTAAAAAACAAAACCTTCAGTTGCAAATAAAGAAAATGCACCCTAACTTGATTTAACTAAGTTGAGGGGATTTCATGTCGAAGAACATCGTCATTCTGTTCGATGGCACATCGAACGAGATTTCAGCGGATCGCACCAATATTCTGCGCCTCTTTGGAGCGCTGGAGCGGTCGGAACAGCAGATCGTCTATTACGATCCCGGCGTAGGCACATTCGGCGCCAGCAATGCCTGGTCGAAGGTTTATCGCAATACGATCGAGATCTGGGGACTGGCCACTGGCTGGGGCATGGACCAGAACATCAAGGAAGCTTACCGTTTTCTCATCGAGAATTACGATCCTGGGACAAAAGACACGAATGGCAGCCACACGGATCGTGACCGCATTTACATATTCGGATTTAGCCGCGGAGCATATTCCGCAAGGGTTTTAGCTGGCTTCATCCACGCGCTCGGCCTGATGAGCCGCCAGCATCTCAACCTCCTGGATTATGCCTACAACACCTATAAGGGCATCCCCGTCCAGGAAGAGGTTGACCACGACAAACTTCAGGAAGATGAGGGACGCTCGGCCTTCGCCTCGATGCGTCTCTATGAGCGAACACTGCGCACCGGGCGCCCGCCAATCAAGCTGCTCGGCCTGTTCGATACGGTTGCCTCCGTCATAGAGCCGGGCAAGCATTGGGTGCAGATGAAGACGCACCCTTTTTCCAATATGAATCCCAGCGTCGAATGGGTACGCCATGCCGTGGCCATAGATGAACGTCGCACGATGTTTCAGCCAGAATTATGGATCCCCGATCAGGACTACAGAGGCAGCCCATTCAAGAAAGTGAAGGGGAAACAGAATTTCAAACAAGTCTGGTTTGCGGGCGTGCATGGCGATGTCGGCGGCGGCTATCCTGAGCCGGACAGCGGTCAAGTCAAGATTCCACTCGAATGGATGATCAGAGAGACCGAACCAACGGGCTTGCTTTATCGAACCCAAACCGTTGAAGATATTGTCAAAGGACAACGTAGCAACAGATATGTCAGCCTGAACGCAACAGCAGACCTGCACGATTCCATGAGCCTCGGCTGGAAACCGCTGGAGTATCTTCCTCGTCGCGTACCTGAAAACTCATGGCGCAAGCGGGGCGATAGTCGCTCGATTTATATCCCGTTCCGGGATCGTCGTTTTATTCCAGAGAGAGCCATGCTGCACAGTTCGGTACGCATCCGAATGGAAGGCGGCGGTTATAATCCGCCCAATCTACCGAAAGACCCATTCTTTGTGGATTGATGGATACCTCTCCCGAGCTGACTGACCGGCGATTGGCCGCCTCCACTTTCGCAAAGGCGGCCTGGCCCATCATGGACCCATTCATCCGGAATAATCCCGGAGGAATTTCCACATCAGAAGTGACGCACAGCCAGCGTCGTCCACATCGCAAAAGCAACGCAGACTGACATGATCAGACTTGCGACCCGCCTCGTCATCGGGCGGCACCTCCAGGGGTTGGTCCGGGAACAACGCTAAGGGTGAATTTTCCACCTGTCTTGAAGCACTCGACGGGAACGTTAAAAGGTAAAAACCAACGGCTGGATTTTTTCGCCGCCATGTCTCGCATTGCACCATTTACGCTCCGAAACGATACCGCAATGCAGCATGTGCCTGTTGATAACCTGATTGCAGCTCACATGAGCCGTTTCACCGACGCGAAATCCTCGCGAAAACGGGCAATCTCTTTCTCTTTGAAATCCTCATCAACAATACGCAGTAGGTAGGATGGATGAACGGTAACGAATAGCGTCTTGCCTTCTTCCATTGCGATTGGCTCGCTGCGAACATCTGCCAGCTTCTGCCGCATGTCGGTCAAAGCGAAGAGTGCCGTCGCTCCCATTGCAATGATAAGTTTCGGTTTTACCAGTTCCAGTTCCTGGCGCAGCCACCAGCGGCATTGCCGAACCTCCCCCATATTAGGCTTCTGGTGGATACGCCTTTTCCCACGTGGCTGATATTTGAAATGCTTCACTGCATTGGTCACATAAAGCCTGTCGCGCTCAATCCCAGCGAGCTTCAGCGCCTCATCGAATAGCGTTCCAGCAGGACCTACAAACGGCCTCCCCGCCAGATCTTCATGGTCGCCGGGCTGTTCGCCGACCACCATCACATCTGCATCCGCTGGCCCTTCTCCAAACACCGTCTGGGTTGCTAGGCAATGAATGTCGCAACGCGTGCAGGAGCGTGCAGCTTCGCTGACCGCAGCGAGTGTGCCCACTGCAGGAAGGGGCTGTGTCGGCACCCTCGCCGCGGCCTCCTGTATGCGATGATGGAACGGCAAAGGCTCGCTCGCCCGCTTGACGGCCATTTCAAGCACATCTGCCTCTGCTTTGGCGATCATGCCGGGAATGAGTTCCGCCTCCGGCAGGTTCTTCCAGTATTTCTTCGGCATCTCGGCCATCATCATCTTCACCTTCAATCGCGCCGGATTGAAAATGGAAGCATAATAGGTGCGCCAGAGATCATCGGTCTCATCACGCAGATCTGGCCTTGGTGCAGGATCGTCGTTCACCTTCAATTCTTCACCATCCCATGAAGCCGACCCCTTGGGCGTGGCAATCAACCAGTCCATGTCGGTAAATCGCCGTTGAAAGAATGGCGCCACACGAGCGACGATGAAGTGATCCGGCTCGAACCACGCCACGAAGCGCCGCCGCCCCACCTTCCCCTCCGGCAGCGGAATTTCCTTGAAGCGCACGAAAGCCGTCATCTTGTGATAGTCACGCCCCACCGACTTCGCGAGCTGACGCGCCGCGGCCACATCACGATCGGTCGCCATGTTGAGCAGACCGTGCGAATGGAAAAGCCTGAACAGCAGCCGATAGAGAAGTGCAAATCGGGTTGGATCGGAATGGCAGAGAACAGCCTCGGCCAACCGGATGAAAGAAGGCTGCACACTGATTTTCGGTGGCGGATTTGCCGGCTGCGGAAGTCTGTTGTCGTCGAAGCCGAACAGGCCGTCAGCATCGTCCATCGTCCGCCATTCGATGAATTCAGGCGTAATTCCGGCCATCATGAAACCCCGGGCCGCATCCCGCCATTCATCAAGATCGCCCCGCCCCCGCAAGGAATAGCGAAACATCATAACAGCGACAGTTGCTCCGGCTTGGGTTGAAACATGGCGCGAAGATCAGACCGGTCGACCAGCCGGTGTGGCGTCCAGCCGTCACAGATGACAAAGGGTTGTATCTTCCGGAGCGACACGTTCAGTCGCTTCAGATCATCCAGCCTGAGTTTTCGGAACCGCCGAGACGACAGAATGCCGTTGACCGCTTTGGTGCCTAAACCCGGAACCCTGAGCAACATCTCGCGATCTGCACGATTGACATCGACTGGGAACCGATCGCGATGAGACAATGCCCAGGCAAGTTTTGGATCGAGATCGAGATCGAGCATTCCACCATCACGTCCCGACGTAATTTCCTCAATGTCGAACCCGTAGAAACGATAGAGCCAGTCGGCCTGGTAGAGCCGGTGTTCACGCATCAATGGCGGCTTGATCAGCGGCAGCTTTTTCGACGAATCCGGGATGGGACTGAAGGCCGAATAATAGACACGCTTCAATCCATAACTTCCGTAAAGCCTGGCACTGGTCCCAAGGATCGTGGCATCGCAGGCACCATCCGCCCCGACGATCATCTGCGTGCTCTGCCCCGCCGGTGCGAATTTGCGCCGTCGCTTGGTCTGCAATGTCGGCTCAGCCATTTCCTCGATCTTCAGTCGCAGATTCCCCATTGAGCGACGGATGTTCGCCGGCTGCTTCTCCGGTGCAAATTTCCCGATCCCGGCGTCGGTCGGCAATTCGATATTGATCGAAAGACGATCCGCATAAAGCCCCGCCTCCTCGATCAGATGAGCAGAAGCTTCAGGGATAGACTTCAGATGGATGTACCCGCGGAAGTTATGGATCGTCCGCAACTCCCTGGCGATCCGCACCATCTCCTCCATGGTGTGATCGGAGGAGCGGATGATCCCCGAAGACAGAAAAAGCCCCTCGATATAGTTGCGGCGGTAAAATTCGAGCGTAAGCCAGATCACTTCTTCCGGCGTAAAACGTGCACGCTCCACATTGCTGGAAGAACGATTGATGCAGTAGGCACAGTCGTAAATGCAGAAGTTGGTAAGCAGGATCTTCAGAAGCGAGATACAGCGTCCATCAGGCGCATAGGCATGGCAGATACCCGATCCTTCGGTCGAACCGAGCCCTCCGCTTGCCGACGAATCACGCCTCACGGTCCCGCTCGACGCGCAGGAAGCATCATATTTTGCGGCATCCGAAAGGATCGCCAATCGTTCTTTCAGCGATTTCTTCATTGCGTATGTTCACTATATGTTCCTATCGCCACTGTCAAGAGATTGACAAACGGGCGCGGTTCACATCACATGCGGCACGCGGGAGATATGGCATGGTTTCGAAATTCCTCGTAAGGGACATCGAAATTCTGATATAGTGACCCTACATTTTGACGTTGCGATGGTTCCGAAGTTTACGCTCCGGAACCTGTTTCTTTTTGTGTTCGCGGCATCCGCGGGCACGCCCCTGAAGGACAAGAAAATGGTTGAAAAGGTACCGATGACGCAGAACGGCTTTGTCCAGCTGCAGGAAGAACTGCGCTGGAGGCAGCAGGAGGAGCGTCCCCGTATCATCGAAGCGATTGCGGAAGCGCGCGCCCATGGCGACCTTTCGGAAAACGCTGAGTATCACGCTGCCAAGGAAGCCCAGAGCCACAACGAAGGGCGCATTACCGAGCTGGAAGACCTGACAGCCCGCGCAGAAGTCATCGACCTTTCCAAGATGTCCGGCTCCAAGGTCAAGTTCGGCGCCACTGTAAAACTGGTCGACGAAGATACCGAAGAGGAAAAGACCTACCAGATCGTCGGCGATCAGGAAGCCGACGTGAAGGCCGGTCGCATCTCGATCTCCTCCCCGATCGCCCGCGCCATGATCGGCAAGGAAGCAGGCGAATCAATCGAAGTCGTTGCGCCTGGCGGCTCCAAGGCCTACGAGATCCTTTCCGTTTCCTGGGGCTGATCGCCGTGGCCGAGGGCCAGAATAACATCCATCACAATCCGGCAGTCGTCGATATCGGTGAAGTCGAGGTCATAGCACCTAACTTCAAGCGGCGGCTGTCCGGCGTCACAAGTACGATCATCCAGCTGGTTCCTGTTCAACGCGCCCTTGGCTACAAGGTGGCGGCTCTTGGACCGGGCCTGCCGGATACCATCCCGCATATCCGCTTTCGTGATACTCTCCGCCTGTGGCGGCGACCTAGGGGGAAGCATGCCCGTGTCTGGCACGCGCGTCGCAATATAGAGATGTTAGCAGGTCTGGTATTGCGAGATTTTCTACGTGTACCGATAAAGCTTCTGTTCACCTCCGCTGCTCAACGCCGTCACAGTTCCTATACCCGTCGCTTAATACGTCGTATGGATGCAGTGGTCGCCACCTCGGTTCGCTCTGGTTCTTTTCTGGACGTGTCGCATAGCGTAATTCGCCACGGCGTTGATCTTGAGCGATTTCATCCCGCAGCCAAGGGCGAAGACACGATTGAGGAAACCGGTCTTCCTGGCCGGTATTTGATCGGATGCTTCGGTCGCATACGACATCAGAAAGGCACCGACCTATTCGTGCAGGCGATGATTGAGCTTCTGCCAAATTATCCTGACTGGACGGCGGTGATATCAGGCCGCGTTACCCCGGAGCATGCCGGCTTCGCCGATAGACTGAAGGCACAAATTGCCGCTGCAGGGCTTTCGGATCGTATTCGCTTTCTTGGGGAGGTTGACGATATCAAGCCTTGGTATCGCCGTTTGACGCTTTACGTAGCGCCGTCCCGCAACGAAGGCTTTGGCCTGACGCCGCTAGAGGCTATGGCGTCACAAACAGCAGTAGTGGCAAGCGATGCGGGCGCGTACGCTGAAATGATTGTGCCGGGTGAAACGGGCATCTGCGTGCCTGCCGGCGACTATAATGCACTGCGCGATGCGATCCGGATCTATCTCGCAGACCCCACCCGCGCAGCCCATAATGCGGAAGCGGGTCTTAGGCATGTAACCAACACATTCGCGCTGGAAAATGAAGCTCGATCCCTAATTCATGTATATGAGAAGCTTATAGGATCAGGGCCGGCTGGCAAAATAACAATCAGCCCTTCAAAAGGGATGCAGAATGACTATGACTGATAACGAGAAAAAAAACGCCTTAACCACGGAAAATTTGCGCTCGCCGCAAGAGTGGAAGAGTTTCTTCTCTGGTTTTTCACATTTTGTGCTTGTGGCAAACAGCGACGAGCAATCGCTTGAGGCGATCCGTTCATCGTATCCCGAAACGGCTCTCTTCATTTTCTTCAATCGCGTCAACAAGGTTTTGAGCAAGCCATTCGATGGCAATTCCATCCTTGTTACACGAAGCAATCAGGCAGGCTCAGAACTCGTTTATCGAGACATTCTCGGACAAATGGTGTCGCTTCTCCCCTCGCCGGGCTTCAAGGGGGTCCTCAATATGAGGGTGGTCGAATTCGAGCATTTGATGGAGCCTTCGCAATTCAAGCAAACCCCGGCCGGAACACTGGATCTCGCCGAGTATTTCCGCAGTTTCTACCCACGAGAGCATACAGCGAGTTCAGGTTTCGCAATGGCACTATGGCTGTGTGAGCATATTCCGGCTTCAAAGGTCGTGCTCACTGGTTTTTCGGCGACCCGAGGCAAGAAATGGAAGCTTTTCCTTATCCATGACTGGGTCTTTGAACAATCCGCGCTCAATCTTCTGGCAATGAACGGACGCATCGAGTTTGCTGGAAAAACTGTTCAAAACCCTTATACGGCGCTTCTCCAGCGCTTTCCGGATCTGAAGAACGAAGATGTGCTGTTCGCTTCGGTGCAAACCCTGTCCATGCAACTTGAAAACAGTAAGCGGCATATCGACAGACTGATTTCCATTACAGCACCGTTACGCTTCCTTTACGACGGATTCAAAGCCTTGAAACGCAAATCCAAGAAGGACCGGATTCTGGCCGCCAACAGGAAGTGAGGGAGGCCATGTCCCCCTCCAGCGCACAGGCGGGTCTCAACCGATGCGCCATTGAGGCGCATGATGGAAGACCAGTTTCAATCTCGCGCAAACCACTTACTCGGCGTCCGCGCAGGCCTGCGAAAGATCGACATTGTGCTTTTTGAGGAACTCGATCATCCCAAGGTCCTGAACCGTTTCCGCTTCGACGCGCTGCAGGGTTCTTAATACGCTTTGTTTGTATCTCTCGCTGGATCGTCCGTTTCCGCGATCGATTTTCTCCATAAGCTCCTGCTCGGATCGGCTATAATAGTGATTGAGCTGCAGGTATTTTGAAGAATAAAACGCCCTTTCCTTCCGGCCCTCGCGCGTTGCGCGTACACCGGCATCGTTCGAGTTTATCTCACCAAATGTCCGCGTGCAAAAATGGTGCACACCAACCTGAACGACTTCACACGGGTCAACAATACATTTGAATGCCATGCCGTTTTTTTTATCGTTACTCGGAATAACGCTGCGCATTGTAAAATTGAAAAGAGTGGAACCCGCCGGCTTCGTTTTGTGCCCGCTTGTTCCAAACATGTGCCAAGGCAATGAAACCACCGGAAAACCGCCAGCGCCTTCAAGCGCCTCCTCGACTGTGCTCCCTATCTTGGGAAGCAAAAATTCGTCGACATCAATAAAGGCCATCCATTTATAGGCGGCTCCAAAATTAAGTATAGCGTGTGCAAAAGCGATGACTTGAGTATCGAGAAATTGCTTCGATCCCTCGTCAATCATCCGACTGCTCCACGGAAAAATCGTGAACTCGTCAGGTGACAATATCTCCTTGATGACATCGATCGTTCTATCTGTCGATCCATCGTCGTAGATATAGAAATGACGCACTCCAACGGCGCGATGAAACAGAAGCCAGTCCCCAATGTAAGGAGCCTCGTTTTTGGCGCGCGCGGCTATGGCTACACCGCGCCGATCATCAGACGGCTGTGGCGGAGAGATCAGGAGATTTCTGGTAAATATAGTTTTTTTGCCGAACAAGCGCATTTCAATTTCCATACATTGGAAGCGCAGAGCATCTCTACGCAGTAATGTCGACCCCTATATCGACCGGCAAAAATGATCAATGTCCGGATCTTCTGAACGCAAAGCGATCATCGTAATCGAGACCGCATTTCAAAAGGGCCGAAACGGAAGAGAAGTTGAGTAACTGTACATTCCGTTCAGCAGCCACGTCCCTAATCAACGTGAAAAACGATAAAATGCGAGCTTCCGCGCTGGAAATGCCGGAATAGGCGACATCGTTGTTTATTTCATAAAATCGCGGCTGGTTCGCATTGGAAATATCTATGCCGAACAGTCCTATCTGGGCGGGTTCACAATAAAGCGCAAACTGCAAAGCGCTGACAGCCACGCTACCGCCCTGGAATACTCCGGCATCGGGATCCAGGGAGAGGGCTGCCTGCTGCCCGCTTTCCACAATCGGGACGCCAAGCGCACGGACCTGCTGGATGGTGCGACGGGCGACCCTGTATGGCTTGCGAATATTGTCTATGAGAATGACTTTCTTGTCGCGCAGCCAAGCGGGATCGCACTCGCAAATGGCCCTGCTCACGCCGACCGAAAGAAGACATATCATGCCCGGCCTTATTTTCTCTCGCATGAGCTCGAAATGTCGCCAGACGAAGCGTTCGTCCTCTATAGCTACCGCCAAGGGCTCGACTACAGGGCTGGCTATCAGGCTGATCGCCCCGTTGAGCAGGATGCAGGTCCCCGGCTCCACCCGGCTCATGTCGTTGTCGGCAACTGAAGGTCCGGACCCGACAACATGAATAATCGAACTTGAAGCGGCCTTTAGAACTCGGGCACCATAAAGTGGTGCCACCTGTTCTTTTCTGTAAATGATCGCACCTTCCCTAGCGTTTGAAACCGCAATGATTTCAAGCCCCGGAAGCCAATCCTGGGCATGCGACCACTTTCGTCCGCAAATTAACTTGAGCGCTAACTTCAAGGCCGAGCGAAAAAGCGGACGATTGGAGTAGCGCATTGCAGTCAGACTTCCACCAAACCCAACTGTTTGACTTGCCGGATGGTCAGCATCGTCCTCACCGTATCGACATGTTCGTCAGCAGTCAGCACCTCGATAACAAAGTCCTGGAATTGCGTCAGGTTCTCTGCGGTACAGCGCAACAGAAAATCGCTGTCTCCATTCACCATCCAAGCCTCCCGCACCAGCGGCCACTGCTGCACCGTGGAGGCAAATCCCTTCAGGTCGGCATCCGACTGACGCTTCAATCCGACCATACAGAAGGCAGTAAGGTCGAAGCCGAGTTTCTGGCCGTTCAGGAGCGCGTGATACCCCTCGATGATACCGGCCTCTTCCAGCTTGCGCACACGCCGAAGACAGGGCGGTGCGGAAATGCCGACACGTTCGGCGAGCTCCACATTGGTGATGCGCCCGTCCTGCTGGAGCTCCTTCAGAATCTTTATATCGATGGCATCGAGATCGGCGCGGAGCACGGTATTCCCCCTTGGATGGGATGGCTTTTAATCGAAACAGCGTTTAACGCAAGGCGTAAGCAAATACAGCCCCGCGGAACCGCGCACCAGATGTCGCAGGCAAAGTTCGCAGGGATATTTGGAGAAGTTGTTACAATCCGCATGCCAAATCCGGTTCTCGACGCCATACGCTCGCGACCAACTGTCCTGTTGTTAATGCAAGCCTGCCCTTGCACTGACGCATGGATCGACATTAGATGACAGTCAAAAAGCGGCAGAACAAAAACGCCCTTCCTATATGGGGCGTAGTTCATATCCGCGCTTGAAAGGAAATATTCATGTCCGCTCGTCACACGGAAGTGCTGATCATCGGTTCAGGCCCCGCCGGATACACCGCAGCCATCTATGCAGCACGTGCCATGCTGAAGCCGGTCTTGATCGCCGGCATGGAACAGGGCGGGCAGTTGATGATCACCACGGATGTAGAGAACTATCCGGGATTCGGCGATCCCATCCAAGGCCCCTGGCTGATGGAGCAGATGCTCAAGCAGGCAACCCATGTGGGCGCCGAGATCGTCAATGATCTTGTGACGGAAGTCGAAACGACCACCCGCCCCTTCACCGTCAAAACCGATTCCGGAACGGTCTGGACTGCGGACACTATCATCATTGCGACCGGCGCAAAGGCAAAATGGCTGGGCATTGAAAGCGAACAGCATTTCCAGGGCTTTGGCGTATCGGCCTGCGCTACCTGCGACGGCTTCTTCTATCGCAACAAGGATGTGATCGTGGTCGGCGGCGGAAACTCGGCCGTCGAGGAAGCGCTTTATCTATCGAACATCGCCAAGTCGGTCACCGTCGTGCATCGCCGTGACGAATTCCGCTCGGAAAAAATCCTGCGCGAGCGCCTCTTCCAGCGCCCCAATGTCAAGGTCCTGTGGAATACCGAGATCCACGAGATTACCGGCAAGCCTGCCAAGCCGCCGCTTCCGCCTTCCGTAGAAGGCGTCAAGCTGCGCAACACGCTGACCGGCGCAATCACCGAACAGCCGATCGACGGCGTCTTCGTCGCCATCGGCCATGCGCCGGCAACGGAACTGTTCAAGGACAAGCTCAAGATGAAGGCAGGCGGCTATCTCTGGACCGCGCCCGATTCGACCGCAACAGACGTGCCTGGCATCTTTGCCGCAGGCGACGTGACCGACGACACCTTCCGGCAGGCGATCACCGCGGCCGGAATGGGCTGCATGGCCGCTCTTGAGGCCGAGCGTTACCTGGCCGGCATCCAGCCGGTCTCCATAGCTGCGGAGTAAGCATGGGCGTTCCTTTAGACTGGGATAAATTGCGCATTTTTCATGCGGCAGCCGAAGCCGGTTCATTCACGCATGCCGCCGACAAGCTGCATTTGTCCCAGTCGGCGATCAGCCGCCAGGTCAGCGCCCTTGAACAGGACGTGGGTGTAAAGCTGTTTCACCGCCATGCCCGCGGCCTGATCCTGACCGAACAGGGCGAACTGCTCTATCGCACCGCCCACGATGTCCTGCTCAAGCTCGAAACCGTCAAGGTTCAGTTGACGGAAACGACGGACAAGCCTTCCGGCAAGCTGCGCGTCACCACCACGGTCGGCCTCGGCCAGGGCTGGCTCACCGACAAGGTGCAGGAATTCCTGCAGCTTTACCCGGAAATGTCTGTGCAGCTGATTCTCGACAACGAGGAAGTCGACGTCAACATGCGCCATGCCGATTGCGCCATCCGGCTTCGCCAGCCGCAGCAATCCGATCTGATCCAGCGCAAGCTCTTCACTGTGCATATGCATGTCTATGCGGCACCGTCCTACATCAACCGCTTCGGTGAGCCACAAACCGTCGAAGATCTCGACAACCATCGGATCATCACGTTCGGCGAACCCGCGCCGAACTATCTGCTCGATGTAAACTGGCTCGAATATGCTGGCCGCAACTCTGATAACACGCGCGCCCCGCATCTGCAGATCAACAGCCAGACCTCAATCAAGCGGGCCTGCCTGCTTGGCATCGGCATCGCCGTTTTGCCGGATTATATCGTTGGACGGGATCCGGGGCTGATTCAGCTGGCCATCAATGCCGACATTCCGACCTTCGACACATATTTCTGCTATCCGGATGAAATGAAGAACGCGGCGAAGCTTAAGGCCTTCCGCGACTTTATCGTCACGAAAGCCAGAAACTGGAACTTCTAAAACCCGGCATACAAAGCAAATCCAACGCGTTGCTGCCCGACTCTTGCATTTATGCAAGTTTTAAGACAAAGCCATGCGCCCAAAGCATGGCAGTCCTGCACAAAATATGATTGCGCAATGCACAAAAAACCATCATATCGCACTCAGCTGATGCACATGGTGGCTTTCCTCCCAGTTCCACCGCAGCAGCTGTTCCCCTCTGGAGGTTCATTTTTGACCTTCACACTTCAAAGGGCCCTGGAGCGATCCGGTGGCCCTCTTTTTTTGCCATTTTTTAGCTAACCGCACAAAGCTGCGCCAATCTGCTGCAGCAATAATCATCTCTCTGCGTTTAATATCTTCACCAAGCCCCTTGTGTGGAGCAGTGTGCAACCCCATATTGATATTAGTCGATGACACGATGGTTTCCCGCCATCCGCGTCGACTGTTCCCCTCTGGAGGTTTTTTGACCTTCACACTTGACGGGCCGCGGAGAAATCCGTTGGCCCGATTTTTTTGCCTCTTTAAATCGGAAAAATCCGATCTACATATCGGCTGGAGGCGATACACGATGATGATAGACAAGACGGAGATCCTGAAGGCATTGGCTCACCCGGTACGGGTGTCGTTTCTGGAATGGATGCGAGAACCTGAACAGCATTTCTGCGACCAGGCTCACCCGCTGGAAATGGGCATCTGCGCCAACCAGTTCGAAAAGAAATGCGGCCTGTCGCAATCGACGGTTTCTGCCCACCTCGCCACGCTCGAAAAGGCAGGACTGCTGAAGACGAACCGCATCGGCCAGTGGGCATTCTACAGCCGCGACGAAGAAAATATCGCTTCCTTCCTGAATGAGCTGAAATCGACACTCTGATCCAGCTCCCCTCCTCCCCTATGCCAAACGTAAAAGGACTTTCACAATGACCACACTCTTCGACCCGGTGAAGTTTGGTGACATCCAGCTGGCCAACAGGATCGTTATGGCGCCGCTCACGCGCAACCGCTCGCCCAAGGCAATCCCGAACGATCTCAACGCAGCCTATTACGAACAGCGCGCCTCTGCCGGCCTTCTGATCACGGAGGGCACGCCGGTCACACAACAGGGTCAGGGTTACGCCGACGTGCCGGGCCTTTATCTTCCAGAAGCCGTCGCCGGCTGGAAAAAGGTAACCGACGCCGTTCACAAGAAGGGCGGAAAGATCGTCACGCAGATCTGGCATGTCGGCCGCGTATCGCACGTTTCGCTGCAGCCGAATGGCGCAGCACCCGTCGCCCCTTCGGCAATCCCGGCTGGCAGCAAGACGTACATCATCGATGAAAATGGAAATGGCGCCTTCGCCGAGACCTCGGCTCCGCGTGCGTTGGAGATCGCCGAAATTTCCGGAATTGTCGCCGATTATGCAAAGGGTGCACGCGCCGCAATCGATGCCGGCTTTGACGGCGTGGAAATCCATGGAGCAAACGGCTACCTTATCGACCAGTTTCTCAAGGACGGCGCCAACCAGCGTACGGACGAATACGGCGGCTCGATCGAAAATCGCGTTCGCTTCGCGCTAGAAGTTGTCGACGCCGTGGCAAAGGAAATCGGCGCCGGCCGGGTCGGCATCCGCCTCTCCCCGGTCACGCCTGCAAACGGTATCACAGAGAGCCAGCCACAGGCCGTATTCAACCACCTGATCAAGGAAATCGGCTCGCGCGGCCTTTCCTTCATTCACGTCATAGAAGGCGCAACGGGCGGAGATCGCGATTTCACCCAAGGCGGCAAGCCGTTCAATTATCAGGAATTGAAGGATATCTATCGCAAGGCCGGTGGGTCAGGAGCATGGCTGGTCAATAATGGCTACGACAAGGCCGCAGCCGAGCAGGCCGTGGAAAGCGGATATGCCGATGCAGTGGCTTTCGGCAAGCTGTTCATCGCCAACCCTGATCTCGTAGAGCGCTTCCAAACGAACGCTGAGCTCAACGAGCTGGACAAGGCCACCCTCTACGGCGGTGGCGCCAAAGGCTATACCGATTATCCCAACCTCGATACGGCTGCCTGAAACTAATCAACGAAACCGGGGGCCGCTTAACGCGGCCCTTTTTCTGTCATGGGCGAACCCGAGTTCACGACGATCACACGCGGATTAGCGCGCACCTGCTTGCTCGCCATCACCATCCTGAACCTCAGCCTCGGGGCGATCGCCTCCGTCGCTGTGTTCACTGTGCCAGACACCCTTGTCGTCCTGCCAGCTGATCTCTTCCGGTTCGCCGCCGACCTGCTGTTCCGCCGCCACGATGCGCGCAGCCTGCATTGCATCTGAGCGGCTTGGAAAAGTCTCGGAGAAAACATCGCCGAGACGATAGGCCCAACCGCCGTCATGCGGCACGATCTTGTAAACGACCTTGGTCATAAATCCTCCTTAACGCGTGGCCGCATCACGACACATCGGACATCTGTCCGCCTGCGGCACCGTGGTGAAGATGCAAAAGACCGCAACAGAGTTCCAGGCCACAAAACAAATAATGGCATTATCGTCCAAATAGCGCAAATGCTCACCCTCTTATCAAAGGGTTCTTGATGCGCTGCACCGCAGCGTTAGATCATCAGCACGAACAGGAGCGCATTCAAGATGACGGCAATTTTGAAACAGGAGAGCTTTCTTCTTATCGCATTCGGATTTGCGATCCTCTCCTACCTGTTCGAACACACACTGCTGGAGCAAGGACAATTCGTGTCGATGATCGCGGCCTGCGCGCTTATCGTCGTGATTGTCATGGCCTCCACGCGTGTGGCCCACCATGCGGAGGTCCTGGCACATAAGGTCGGCGACCCTTACGGCACGATGATCCTCACCCTTTCCGCAGTTGCCGTGGAGGTGCTTATCCTTGCAATCATGATGGGAAGCAGCAGCTCGCCGACCTTGGTGCGTGATACGATCTATTCGGCAGTCATGCTCGATATCAACGGCATCCTCGGGCTCGCGGCTCTGCTCGGCGGCTTGAGGCACGGGGAGCAGCCCTATAACGACGATTCGAGCCGCACCTACAGTGCCATGATCCTGACGGCCATGGGCATATCCATGATCGTCCCGGAATTCATTCCGGAAGCCAAATGGCACTATTATTCCGCTTTCACCATCTTTGCGATGGTGGCCCTTTATGCGCTTTTCCTCAAGATGCAGGTCGGCACCCATAGCTATTTCTTCAGCTATAGCTATCGCGGCCAGGCCACGGCTGCTGCCGCTTCCAGTGCCGGCTCTGCTGCCGCATCCACGCATGCCCCGCCCAAGCCGGCTGCGGAGACCGAAGAAGAACAGGAATCTGCAACCCTCTCCATTGCCATCATCCTGGTCGGTGTCCTGATTATCGGCGTTCTCGCCGAATTCATGTCCGCCTTCATGAATGAAGGGCTGGAGGGAACAGGCGCCCCACCTGCCCTGATGGCTGTTGTCGTCGCCTCGATTTCGGCGGCACCCGAAATTCTGACTGCACTGCGCGCGGCGCTCAAGAACCGCATGCAATCGGTCGTCAACATCGCCATGGGCGCCTCTCTCTCCACCGTCATCCTGACCGTACCGGTCATGGAGGCCATTGCGCTTTACACCGGTCAGCCTTTCCTGATGGCGATGACACCGGTCCAGACGGTCATGGTCGCAATCACTCTCATCGTTGCGGCAATCAACCTCAATGACGGGCAGACAAACGCGATCGAAGGCATGACGCATTTTGTACTATTCGCCACGTTCGTCATGCTGACCTTCCTGGGCTTATGACGAAAAGAACAGCAGCATCAACCGCCTGAAAAGGTTTCCGGATTCAATCCATCAATGCTCCATCCTTGCCGCCGGCGTCATAAACTAAACTTGATCGACACGTGTTCGGCCCTTTCGGCGCAAACGCCTATCTCCATCCAGGAGTTCATTTCAAAGGGAGATAGAATGAAACGCCTCACCCTCATGCTGGCCTGCACGGCTATTACATCCGCACTCATCTCCACTCCAACTCTCGCCCAGACCACTGGCCAGCCCACAGAAACGGGCCGCGCCAACGCCCCGGACCAAAAGCCATCCTTCGAAAATCAGACGCGCGCACCGCAACCGGCAACAATGCCGAAGATCAGCACCGAAGTTTTTGCGGATGATCTGCCGCATCTGTGGGCGATGGAGTTCCTGCCCGATGGGCGCATGCTGGTCACCGCCAAACAGGGTGCCATGCATATCATCTCTCAGGAAGGCGACGCCGGTCCGGCAATCGCGGGTGTCCCCGAAGTGGCGTTTGGAGGTCAGGGCGGATTGCTCGATGTCGCACTCGCACCGGATTATGCAACATCAGGCATGATCTTCTTTTCCTTCTCGGAACCACGCGAGGACGGAAACGGCACATCTGTCGCCTCGGCGAAACTGGTGGCCGACGATAATGGCGGCGGCAAGCTTGAAGACGTGAGTGTCATCTTCCGTCAGACACCGAGTTACGACGGACGCTCGCATTTCGGTTCGCGCCTCACTTTCGGCCCGAACAACGAGCTTTACGTAACGGTTGGGGAACGCTCAGACCGCCAGCCACGCGTGCAAGCCCAGGAGCTCGGCAGCGGGCTTGGAAAGGTCTTCCGGATTGACACGAGCGGTAAGGCCCTTCCAGACAACCCCTTCATCAATACGGATGGCGCCCAGCCGGAAATCTGGAGCCTCGGCCACCGCAACATGCAGTCCGCCACTCTGGACGCTCAGGGACGCCTCTGGACCGTCGAACACGGCCCACGCGGCGGCGACGAACTGAACAGGCCGGAGGCCGGCAAGAACTATGGCTGGCCGGAAGTCACCTACGGCGTTGAATATAACGGAAACGCGGTTGGCAGCGGCATTACGGAAAAAGCAGAAACCGAGCAACCGGTTTACTACTGGGACCCGGTAATCGGCCCCTCGGGCATGGCCTTTTATGACGGCGACGCCATTCCCGAATGGAAGAATGCCTTCCTGGTTGGAGGGCTGGTCAGCCAAGGCGTCGTCGTTTTGCACATGAATGGTGACAAGGTCGCTTATGAAGAACGCGTACCGCTCAACGCCCGCATCCGCGACGTGAAGGTTGGGCCGGACGGGGCAGTTTATGCCGTTACCGAACAACGGGGCGGTGGAAAATCCACGATCATCAAGCTCACAAAGGCTTAAGCATTGCTTCGACATCGGGCGGGATCAGGCCGCCCGATGTCGACATGATCGTCATCATACGCCAGCCGACGATAAACATGATAAAAATAATCATATTTATTGCAATAGGTTTTCCCGTCATCTAAGAGACGGTGCTCACCCTTCGGCTTTCGTATCCGAGTTTCTCATGACAGCGCATTTTCGCGCCTCCTCTGCTAGCGAACATGCCTCTTCGGCCGGTGAAAACCCGCTGCTGGATCGGGCTATTCTTGCTTATTACGACGAGCTTTGCGGAAGCGTGCGACGGCGAGGCCACAATCCTGCAAACATACAGGAGATCGTCCACGACCTTTACATTCGTCTGCGCCAGAAGGACGCCGCTCTCGAGAACAAGGCGTCGCTGAAAGCCTTCCTGATACGCGCCTGCATCAATCTCGGCATCGACCGATTTCGGCGGGAACGCTTCGAAGCCTGCCTGTTCTCAGGAACCGAGCAGGAGGCTCTGGCCGTCGGCGCACCAATCGCCTCGCCAGACCATGCGATGGATCTTGAACATCGGGTGGGCATATTGAAAGCGGCGATCATGGAAATGTCGTTGCAGCGGCGACGCGTCTTCATCGCAAGCCGTGTCGGCAAGCTCTCGGCCGACGAGATTGCCGAGCGCATGAAAATCAGCCGTAACATGGTCGACCGCCACCTGCGAAAAGCCTATCTCCATTGCCTGGATCGATTGGAAGATGCGCTCTAGGCATGACGGACACAAAGGCAAACGAAAAGAAACTTCGCGCGCAGGCGGTCGACTGGATGTTGCGGCTTCAGGAGAATCCGGATGATGCAGCGCTGCAGGAGCGATTTCAACATTGGCTGAATGAGGATCCAGCCAGAGGCCAGATTTTTGATCGCGCGCGCCGCGCCATGGGCGATGCCAGCCATCTTCTGAGCAATGATCTGGACTTCACTCGAAACGCAGCCCACAAACCGCTGTTGCGCCCACGCAATGTCGTAGCGGGTCTGCTTTTGGTTATAGGTGGGTCTATAGCTTTCACCTTGGCTGATGGGCCAATGCGCTTGCGCGCAGATGTCATGACAGGCACGGGCCAGAAACAAATCGTAACGCTGGCTGACGGCTCCAAGGTCGAGATGAATGCCGAATCCGCAATAGCCATCCATCTCCTGCCAAACGAGCGCAGGATAACCCTCTTGCGCGGCGAAGCCTTTTTCGAGGTCGCAGCAGATCAGACGCGTCCTTTCATAGTGGAGGCGGGCAGAGGCACGACAACCGCACTCGGCACTGCCTTCGATATCAACCTCACGAAGCGGGAAACAATGGTGGTCGTCACCGAGCACGCCGTCATGGTCGCCTCCGAAAACGGCGATCGGGCGCATCGGCTCCACGAAGGTGAGCAGATTTCCTACGATCCCGATGGCCGTCTTCAAGTCGCAGAGGCGGCAGATATGGACACCGCGACCGCCTGGAGGCAGGGTAGGATCGTTTTTGACAACACCCGGCTGTCTTTGGTGGTGGAGCAGATCGATCGCTACATTCCAGGCAGGATAGTGATCGCGCAGTCCGATCTCGCCGACAGAAGGATTTCGGGAAGCCTTGATCTGGCGCATCCCAATGCTGCCCTTGACGCCTTTGCAAACGCGATCGGCATCCGGATTACCCGGCTCGGTCCCTACCTCGCGGTACTGCGACGGTAATTTTTTTCTTGGCCCTGTCCCAAAAGCGCGTCCCCGCCCGTCAACCGCGCAGAAGTACATTTCAACGGACAGGTCCGGGGGCCTATGACACATTCCACGACACACAGCAGCATGCACAGACAGCGCCGGATACTTGCCGTACTTTTGAGCGGTGCCGCACTATTTTCGACGGTCGAGGCGACACGCGCCCAGCAAGTCGCCACCGTTTCAATTGATATTCCTGCCGGTACATTGACCAGAGCACTCAATGCTCTCGCGGCACAGGCGGGGCTGCAGATCGCTTTCGACGCCTCGGTAACACAGGGCGTCTCGACATCGGGCATTTCTGGAAACTTGACCGTGGAGGCGGCGCTATCTCGCCTTCTGGTCGGCACCGGCATCTCATATCGTTACTCTGGCACGTCAATGGTGACCTTGAGTAAGGCGGGCGGAGCGGATGCAACATCCGGCGAACAGACAGCTCTGGAGCCGATCATTCTCACCGGCAGCCGCAATTATGGCGACGGGGACCCGAGCAAATCAGTGATCGACCAGGCATCGATGGCGAGAATACAGGCTGCTAGCATTCCCGAACTCATAAAACACACGCCAGGTGTCTCCATGGGCGGCGGCGTGCGGCTTCAGGGGCAGACCATCTCCATCCGTGGCTTCTCCCGCCAGACCGATACACGCGTCCTGCTCGACGGTGCTCCGAAGAATTTCGAAAAATACGATCAGGGCACGATCTTTGTCGAACCTGAATTGCTGAAGCGCGTCGAGATAGACAAGGGCGCCACATCTGTGCGTTACGGAAACGGCGGCTTCGGCGGCACGATCCGAATGGAAAGCAAGGATGCGGCCGACATGCTGAAGCCCGGCCAGACCTGGGGCTTCTACGGCAAAACCGCCTATCAGACGGCCAACAGGCAATTCCTGGAAACCGGCGCACTTTATGGTCGCTCGGATTTCGGAACGCCGGTCACCTATGACGGCATCCTCTCTCTGACGTGGCGCAAGGGCGATGACATGCGGATCGGCGGGGGCGAGCGTTATCTGTTCTCCGATGAGAAGCTCGCCTCAGGCATGGGCAAATTCGGCGCGGAATTCGACGGCCACGAGATCAAGACATCGCTGCTCTATGGTGAGAGCAACAACTGGGGACCGGTCGCTGCAATCCGCGGACAACTCGAAGTCAATGCAAGCGACATCAAAAAATACGGTTATCAGGAAGCGGTTAGGCGCCGGTTGGCCTGGCGTGAACTCAAGGATCTGACCACAACTTTCGACTATAAGTATACCGGTGACAGCGAACTCTGGAATCCTCATTTCATGGCGAGCTACTCCTCAACGCGCCAGCACGCGACCCGCCCAGGCGATCAAAGTCCATCTGCTTCCGTTGGCGGACTGGAAAACGACGCAGCTTACTCCGACATTCATCTGGAACTGGAAAACACCTCGGATCTCACTCTGGGCGGAATGCAGCACAGCATCAACTATGGCCTGCAATACAACGCTCACAAGCGTGATATCTCCATGTTCGACATCGCCAACAGCACAAAACCAGACTATAATTATGGGCATTACGCACCGTATTTCATGCCAGAAGGCACGCAGGACACCGCTTCCGCTTTTATCCGCGATACGATCAACCTGACCGATAGCCTAACCCTGACACCGGGATTGCGCTTCGACTGGGTGCGCTCGGAAGGCGTTCCCAATGCTGCTCCGCGTTACAACAATCCGGCAGCCGGTCACGATTTTTCGGCAGTCGATCATCATGGCTTCACTCCGGCTGTAAGCCTGGCTTGGACTGCGACGCCGAATATACGCTTGTTCGCCGATTGGGCTTATGCCATGCGCGCGCCCAACATCGACGAACTATATTCCAACCAGAGCGCACTCAGCTCAGCACCAGCAACCAGCCGGGAACTGCAGGCTGAACGAAACAACACAATCAATCTTGGCGTCGATTTCAACTTTGATGACGTGATCACATCCGGAGATACGCTCTCCACGCGGGTCGCCGTCTTCAACAACCACGTGACCAATCCGGTAGCGCGGCGTTTCGGCAGCCGAAATCTATCAGGCATGGGTGCCGATGGAGTGGACTGGTACTGGAACGTGCCCGCCTACTACACGACCGGCCTTGAGATCCAGGCACACTATGACACCGACTGGATGTTCGCGGATCTCGGCTTCTCGATGATGACAGGTACTCGGCATGGCGCCGTCAACGACATTCGCGGACCAAGGACCTATGTAAACGATCTGGCCCCGACTACGGCCGACCTTACATTCGGCATTAAAATGCCTGATCACGACCTGTCCTTTGGCTGGACCGGCACCTTTGTGAAGGCGCAGGACAAGACACCTATCCGGCAATTCATGGGTTCCACCTACGCCCGGCCCGAAAGCCCCGGCTATGCGGTGCATGGCATCTTCCTTGACTGGACGCCGAAGCAAGGTTTCATGAAAGATACCGAGCTGCACGCGGCGATCGAGAATATCTTTGACAAGAAATACGAGCCTTATCTAAACGATGGCATTACCGCCATGCCTGGCCGTAACTTTAAGATTTCGCTCAGCCGTCGCTTCTGAAGCCGCCGCAGATCGCAAACGCAAAAAAGCCCGCCGTTTCCGGCGGGCTTTTTCGTAAAAGGTAGTCAGCGATTACCGGCAGGCAGCGCAGAAGCGCTGGATGCGCTTGCAGGCTTCTTCCAGCAGCTCTTCCGAAGTCGCATAGGAAATGCGGAAGTTGGGACCAAGGCCGAAGGCCGAACCATGAACGACGGCAACGCCTTCCGATTCCAGAAGTTCGGAAACGAAATCCTCGTCCGTCTCGATAACCTTGCCCGACGGAGCCGTCTTGCCGATCAGGCCGGCGCAGGACGGATAAACGTAGAAGGCACCTTCCGGCTTGGGGCAGACAATGCCGGTGGCCTGGTTCAGCATCGACACGACGAGATCGCGGCGGCCTTCAAAGATCGCCTTGTTCTTGGCGACGAAGTCCTGCGGGCCATTTAGCGCCTCGACGGCCGCCCACTGGGCAATCGACGATGCACCCGAGGTCTGCTGGCCCTGGATCATGTCCATGGCCTTGATCAACGGCAGCGGGCCGGCTGCATAACCGATACGCCAACCGGTCATTGCATAAGCCTTCGACACACCATTCATCGTCAGCGTGCGATCATAGAGCTTCGGCTCGACTTCCACCGGCGTTGCAAATTTGAAGTCACCGAAGGTGAGATGCTCGTACATGTCGTCGGTCAGGATCCAGACATGCGGATGCTTGAGCAGCACGTCGGTCAAAGCCTTCAGCTCGGCCGCGCTATAGGCAGCGCCCGTCGGGTTGGACGGCGAATTGAAGATGAACCACTTCGTCTTCGGGGTGATGGCGCTTTCTAGCTCTTCAGCCGTGAGCTTGAAATCGTTTTCTTGGCTTGTCGAAATGGCAACCGGCGTACCGCCGCACAGCGCCACCATTTCAGGATAAGAAACCCAGTAGGGAGCCGGGATGACAACTTCATCACCCGGATTAAGTGTTGCCATGAAGGCATTGAAAAGAATCTGCTTGCCGCCGGTACCGACGATCGTCTGCTGCCAATCGTAGTCGAGGCCGTTTTCACGCTTGAACTTCGCGGCAATGGCCTTGCGCAGTTCCGGAATACCAGAAACCGGCGTGTACTTCGTCTCGCCGCGGTTGATCGCGTCGATCGCCGCCTGCTTGACGTTGTCAGGCGTGTCAAAATCCGGCTCGCCGGCTCCAAGACCGATTACGTCCCGGCCTTTCGCTTTCAGCTCGCGCGCTTTCTGAGAAACGGCGATGGTGGCGGACGGCTTTACACGGGAGAGGGCATCGGCAAGAAAGGCCATAATCGAGGTCCTGAGAGCTGTTGCAACGCGGCGAAGGTCAAAAAAATCGCCCGAAGTTGTATGTCGAATGAGGCCCGCTCTTTCAAGCGGAAAGCTTGAATACGACCTATCAAACTCCGTGAACACTCAATCAGGCCACCATCGTGGTGGTTAATGCCGGGTGACCCACAGGCGCAACCTATTGTTGCTCCCCGTGCAAAACCGGAAGAAAGGGAATTGCACATCCAAAAATGCGGCCAATTTATGAGCGGGTAACCGATCAGCAAACGGTGTCGAGACGCTTCCATCGGGCAAGATGGATCCACCAATCGCAATCCACTCACTGTGCCAAACCCGCACATTGTTGAATACAATCAATGATGGTTGGATGGATTTCATAGCGCCAAAGCTGTCCACCAGTCAAAAACGCCTACGTTCCAACGGCTTCCGAGGCAATGCCTTTTCAACTTCACGGCGCAGTTTCGCAAAACTTTTTCTTGCCAATTCCCTATAAACACAGCAATCTGCCCCCGTTCGGGCAATTTACGAGCATGGGAAGACCTATAATAATGCGATCCGAAGTCGCCAAAACTTCGGGCGGGGAACTTGGGGGCAATTTGAAAAAATCTATTCCTGCCATTCTCCGCGGTAACACAGGGACCCTTTCTTAAAACTGCCTGCCGCCGCCCCCTTTGGGGGCAATAGTGTTGTGCTGTCCGCCGCTGAACACGGACAGAAAGAAAAGGACCTGCTGCATGGCCGAAACTGGCACTGTAAAATTCTTCAATACCGACAAGGGCTTCGGCTTCATCAAGCCAGATAATGGCGGCGCCGATATCTTCGTCCACATTTCTGCCGTCCAGGCGTCTGGCCTGTCCGGTCTTTCCGAAAATCAGAAAGTAAGCTTCGACACGGAGCCGGATCGCCGCGGGAAAGGCCCTAAGGCCGTTAACCTGCAGATCGACGGCTAAGCCTGTGAGGCTTTGACCCAAGTTGGAGCCCGGCAGTCTTGCCGGGTTTTTTTATGCCATAGATTTAGATCCTGCGCCTCACACTCCTTGTAAAACGCAGTAATCTCGACGTGATCTCGCGCATTCGAAGATTGTAGAATGTGGCGCGCGGCCCCTATTCCTAGATCGAATACATATCCTGCAGATAGGGATTGTTTCTGCGCTCTTCGCCAATACGTCCCCCTGGACCGTGACCACACAGGAAACCGACATCGTCGCCAAGCGGCAGGACTTTTTCCCTGATCGAATTGAGAAGGGTCTGATGATCGCCCCCCGGCAGATCCGTCCGTCCTACCGAGCCATTGAAAAGCACGTCCCCCAGATGCGCGAAGCGCTGTGCGCGGTTGAAGAAGATGACGTGCCCGGGCGCATGTCCAGGGCAATGATAGATTTCGAAAACATGCTCGCCAAAAGACACAATATCTCCCTCGGACAGCCAGCGGTCCGGAACAAGATTACGCGCCTCCATCCTGACACCAAAAGACTGAGCCTGCGTCTCCAGCCTTTCGAGTAAAGGCAGATCGTCCACGTGTGGTCCGATGACCTCCACATTCAGGATTTCGCGAAGTTCGTCTGCTCCGCCAGCGTGATCGATATGTCCGTGGGTGATCCATATCTCTTTGATCGACAACCCATTCTCACGCACCGTCTGCTCTATCAGCGATACGTCGCCGCCAGGATCCACCACCACGCCTTCGCGGGTCTCGTCATCGAAGAATACTGTGCAGTTCTGCTGAAACGGAGTGACGGGAATGATCCCGGCTTGAAGTTTTCCCATGATCTCCGACCTTGGCTTGATTACGCCTTGCCGGATATATCGCCTGCAGCAACAGAAAGCAGCCAGAAATTCACTCGTCGGCAGCAACCATGTAGCGTGTGTCAGCCGCGACCGGAGGAGCGAGCGATGCGTTGGCCAGAAGAAAAGCGCATACCACGAGCTTTAGGGCAATCACCGTTACGAACACAGCCCGCAGCGGATGCGGCTGGGGTCTGTCGATCGTGATCGGCGGCAAGGCTGAATATGTCTGCATTAAAACTCTCCAAGGTCTCTGGCTGTTTTAATGAGGGGCACGCCATAAGGTTCCATCGCTCCGTGTAAACCGAAGCTGATAGGATCGACGCCGTTCGCAGAGTATCTCGGTCGAAATCACACAAATTCTGTTGATTGTTCAAGCCGATCGCGCTTTATCGAGCACGACGCATTACAATCGCAGGGGTATGTGGCGCGGCATTCCACGCCGCACCGTAGAAAGGAACTGAACGTGTCTCGATCAATGGCGGCCAAACCCGTCAGGAAAGACCAGCTGCCAATGCCGGCAGTCGATGAAAGCCGGATCGACTTCGAGACTATCGAATTGTTCTTTTTCGCCTATCGCGATTTCATTTCCGATCCGGATGCCATTCTGGCAAGGATAGGCATGGGTCGGGCGCATCACCGCGTCGTATATTTCGTCAGCCGCCATCCCGGCTTGATGGTAAGCGACCTTCTGGAAACGCTGCAGATTACCAAGCAAAGTCTCTCGCGCGTCCTGAAGCACCTCATCGATTCCGGTTACATTCGCCAGATGGCGGGAGCGAAGGACAGGCGCGAGCGGCGGCTCTACCCCACCTTGGCCGGCCGGGAATTGTCGCTTGCCCTATCGGAGCCGCAATCATTGCGCATCGCCCATGCCATGGAAGACCTGACGCCGGGCAATCGCGAGGCAGTGAAGGAATTCCTGAAGAAAATGCGAGGCCGCGACGAAAGCCTGCCGCCCGCCGATGATGTGTAGGATGCCCTTATGACGAGAACACCGCCGACAGATGATGCACCTCACCTGCTGATCGTCGATGACGACAAGCGCATCCGCGACCTGCTCAACCGTTATCTTGCGGAACAGGGCTTTCGCGTTACCATCGCAGGCGATGCGGCGGAAGCGCGGCGCAAGCTGGAAGGTCTGCATTTCGACCTGATCATTCTGGATGTCATGATGCCGGGTGAATCCGGTTTGTCTCTGACGAAGTCGCTTTACGAAAAGAAGACGATCCCGGTTATCCTGCTGACGGCGCGCGTCGAGGCGGATGCCCGCATCGAAGGGCTGGAAGCCGGTGCCGATGACTATCTGGCAAAACCTTTCGACCCGCGCGAACTGGTTCTGCGCATCAACAATATTCTGCGCCGCAGCGCGTCCGAGACACCCAAGATCGAGCAGGTGATCTTCGGACCGTTCACTTTCTCCATATCCCGCAAGGAACTGCGTCGAGCGGCTGAAACCATTCGACTGACGGACCGGGAACAGGAAATCATGCTCATGTTTGCCATGCGCGCTGGAGATACCATCCCGCGCCATGAACTGATCGGTGATGATTCCGATGTCGGGGAGCGAACGATCGACGTGCAGATAAATCGCCTCAGGCGGAAGATAGAAGACGATCCGGCCAATCCGGTCTATCTTCAGACGGTTAGAGGCATCGGCTACAGGCTGAGCATCGACTAGTCGACCTGGAACGGTCGGCAATGGAGAAGCAATGGCGTTTTTCGACACGCTGAGACAGAACGCGGCAGCGCTCAGCATTCCGGGCTGGCGTCCACTAACGCGCTGGCTGCGACGTTGGCTGCCGACGGGGCTTTATACCCGCTCGCTGCTGATCGTTATCCTGCCCATGTTGTTACTGCAGACCGCGGTCGCAGCCGTTTTCATGGAACGGCACTGGCGCATGGTCACCGAGCGCCTTTCGGATGGCACCGTCCGTGATATTGCGGCCATTATCGAGGTCATTCGCAGCTACCCACAAGACAGCAACTACAATGAAATCACGCGGATAGCAGACCAGACACTGGACCTGACGATCGCTGTGGAGGAGAACGGGCAATTGCCGCCGCCCCGGCCGCGGCCCTTCTTTTCGATACTGGATAGCATATTGACCGACCAGATCACCCAACAGATCAAGATGCCGTTCTGGCTAGATACGGTCGGCGACAGCAAACTCGTCGAGATCCGCATCAAACTTGATCAGCGCGTACTCAGGGTTTTTGTTCGCCGTGGGTCTACCTACGCCTCCAACACCCACATCTTCCTGGTCTGGATGGTCAGCATTGCGCTAGTCCTTGTCCTGATCTCCATTCTGTTTCTGCGCGGCCAGATCCGCCCCATTCTTTCACTCGCCAATGCAGCCGAAAGTTTCGGCAAGGGCCAGAAGACGGAAGGCTTTTCACCTCGTGGCGCAGACGAGGTTCGCCGCGCCGGCCTCGCCTTCATCCAGATGCGCGAGCGCATCGAACGGCAGATGGAACAGCGCACCGCCATGCTCGCCGGCATCAGCCACGACCTGCGCACCATCCTCACCCGATTCAAGCTGCAACTGGCGCTTGCCGGCGATAAACCGGAACTCTCCGGCATGACCGAAGACGTAAACGACATGCAGTCCATGCTGGAAGGCTACCTGGCCTTCGCCAAGGGCGAAGCGGAAGAGGATTTCGGAACACTAAAGCTCAGCGAATTGCTGGAGCGCTTCCGCAGTGACTTCGAACTGCGCGGTCGCAAACTGACCTACGAAATCGACGGCGAGGATGAAATCGCGGTGAGGCCAAATGCCTTCGCCCGCCTGGCAGGCAACCTGGTATCCAACGCCGAGCGTTATGCCAAGACGCTGCACATTCACGCAAAACATAGCGCCAAGTGGCTCACCCTGACTTTGGACGATGACGGCCCAGGCATACCGGCGGAATCACGCGAGGAGGTTTTCAAACCCTTCTACCGGCTAGATGAGGCTCGGAATTTGGACAGTTCCGGCACCGGCCTCGGCCTTGCCATCGCCCGCGACATCGCCCGCGCGCACGGCGGCAACGTCACACTGGGAGAAAGCCCGAGCGGCGGCTTGCGGGCGATCGTGCGGATACCGGCGTGAACGATTTGGATGAGACGGTCCTGGACATCAGGCAAGCAGATCAGAGCGATCTACCTGCCCTGATCGAACTGTATCAACATCTGGCCGAAGGGGATGATAAGCCCCACCTCGAATTGGCGCATGACGTATTTGAACGGTTTCAAGCCTATGCGGGCAGCATGATTGTCATCGGTTTGGCAGACGGCGTATTGGCGACATCATGCACGCTTGTCGTGATCCCCAACCTCACGCGAGGCGGTCGATCATATGGCCTGATCGAGAATGTCGTCACACACCGCGGTTTTCGAAATCGGGGTTTTGGCAAACGGATCCTCCAACATGCCGCGGACGCAGCATGGAAGGCCGATTGTTATAAGGTGATGCTGATGACTGGCTCGAAACGGCGCGAGATTTTGGACTTCTATCTCGCTGCTGGATTTGAGCAATCTAAGACAGGTTTTCAGATGCGGCTTCTCGCAGCACGCACGGAAACATAATCAGGCGCCGTAATTTACATGAAAACGAAATGTGAATTAGCGGAGCTTCCGTCGCCAGCTCACATCATCTTGCGCCCGTTCGGAACACCCTGCGTAACCGAGGCAAGCACGATCGCCCCATTATCGTCTTCGAAGCCCAGGGTGAGCACTTCGGAACGAACCGGACCAATCTGGCGCGGCGGAAAATTCACGACACCGAGAACTTGACGACCGATTAGCTGATCCAGCGTGTAGTGCACGGTGATCTGCGCAGATGATTTCTTCACACCAATCTCGGGACCGAAATCGATCTTCAGCTTGTAAGCAGGCTTGCGAGCTTCCGGAAAGGGTTCGGCCTCGACGATGGTTCCAACCCGGATATCGACCTTTTCGAAATCCCCGTATGTAATCTCGTCTGCCATGCCTGCTACCTTATCTGCTCAGCTGCCCAGTTCTTCGGCCCGTGTGCGTGCGGCGGCAATCGCCTTGTCGAAGATCGGCTGTATACCGTCATCCGCCATCAGCACGGAAAGCGCTGCAGCCGTCGTGCCACCCGGCGACGTAACGTTCTTGCGAAGCTGAGACGCGTCCTCCGGGGACTGGTTCAACAACTCACCAGCCCCCGAGACGGTCTCCCGCGCGAGCCGCATGGCGAGGTCCGCCGGCAGGCCCAACTTGCGACCCGCCTCTGCCATGCACTCGACGAGATAGAATACATATGCAGGCCCGCTGCCCGACACCGCCGTCACGGCGTCGATGTCGGCTTCGGTTGCGACCCATTCAACGGGTCCGCTGACCCTGAGCAATTCATCGACAGCCTGACGCTGCTGATCACTGACACGCTGATTGGCGAAAGCGCCAGTCACGCCGCGGCCGATCATCGCCGGGGTATTCGGCATGGCACGGACCATGGCCGCATCACCGAGATTGCTTTGAAGATAGTTGAGTGTCTTGCCTGCCGCGACGGAAACGACAACCGTCTTGCCGCCAACAGTTGTTTTCAAGGGCGGCAGAACCGTATCCATCATCTGTGGCTTGACTGCCAGGAAAAGGATGTCGGCGATCATGCCTTCGGGCAGCGATGTCGCATGTTTTGCGCCTGCTGCCGAAATTTTCGCCTGCATTTTCTCCGAAGGAGACGGATCGACGACTGTGATCCGGTTGCCTGCAACACCTTTGTCCAGCCAGCCGGACAGCATGGCGCCGCCCATATTGCCGGCGCCGACGAGCACGATCGATCCGCTGCCAGCCACCATGTTCAGCACTCGCCAACAGTTTCGAAAAGAACCGCATCCATGGCAGCCTTGGCTTCCATACCCGACCAGACGACGAACTGGAATGCCTGATAATAGCTCTCACAGGCATCCAGCGCGCTGGAAAGCAACACTTCCACCTGCTGATTGGTTGGTTCAGCACCGCCGGCCAGAAGCAGCGACTGACGGAAAATGATCACATCCTCCTGACGCCACAGATCGAAATGGCCCATCAGCGTCTGGCCGTTCACATGCGACAGCAGGCGGAGGATCTCGTTCATGCGCGTATCGGGGATCTTGAGATCGAATGCACAGGCCAGATGCAGCGCCTCGAAATCCTCCATCCAGGAAAATGACACGTGGTAGTCGGTCCAGCGACCTTCCACGGTCATGGCGATTTCGTCTTCGCCGGAGCGTTCAAACGTCCAGTCGTTGGACGCAGCGACGAATTCGATCATGTCGACCGGATTCGATTGACGTTCAATTTCCAATTCCATCAGGCTCATGCGGCACCTTTTCGACCGGAATGAATGCGACGTTGCGAGATACGCCAACACGCGAAACAATTAACCGGAAACAACACTTCCGATGATCTTACGGCGCCGCCAGATTAACGCTCTAACCCTGCCTGGAGCTTACCAGTCCGTTTCGAATCATCATTTAAAATCAGTGTAGCTAGACCACTTCTAGCTTCTACCCCCTCCCCCCATTATTTCGGTGGGTTACGCACTCGGTTGGTTCGTATTGGAGATCAGCGGAGATGGGTAACTGACTCTGTCGCTTAGCTTTTTCGGAAGTGTCCACAGGGGGGAGTTTTTTGAGGACATTCACATCTCACCACGAGGGGACATCGTCCCGACTCGGCACGGAAAAGTTAATGACAGATACGAATCGGCCTCCCATGCGGACATGAGAGGCCGAAACGATTCTGGAAGACAGGCAGCTCTGCAATCAGCCTTGCTGGGAAGCCAGCTTAGCCTCGAGCGCTTCGATACGGGCCTTCAGCGCGTCATTCTCGTCGCGAGCGCGAGCAGCCATCTCGCGCACTGCCTCGAATTCCTCGCGCTTGACCACGTCCATGCTATTGAGGAAACGATCGGCCTGCGCATGAAAGGCAGTTTCCATCTCCTTGCGAACACCCTGGGCAGCGCCCGCTGCGTCGGTCATGATCTTTGCGAAGTCGTCGAAAATACGATTGGTCCCGGTCGACATGTCGTCATCTCCTTGAAGCCGGCGGAAATGCCCCGGCATATCATTAAGTCCATGACAAGGAAGTAGGGCCAGCGGCGGTCTCTTGCAAGCTCCATCCACTACTGTGGTAACCGGTTGCACGATTCCGGCTTGACCGCCACTTTTGGTAAGGCCATGGTCCGCCAAGGTCGGTCAAACCGGGAACAAACATTGTACGAAGCCTTGAATTTTCTCGCCATTCTGCCGTTTCCAGATATCGATCCGGTAGCATTTGCCATCGGGCCTCTTGCCGTTCACTGGTATGGCCTTGCCTATGTCGCCGGCATCATGATCGGCTGGCTTTATGCCCGCAAGCTGATTGACCGGCCGACGCTGTGGAAAGGCGATGCCGCACCGATGACAAAGACGCATCTGGACGACTTCCTCGTCTGGATTGCCGTCGGCATCGTGGTCGGTGGGCGCACCGGTTATGTCCTGTTCTACGACCTGCCCGTCATGATGGAAAACCCGATCCGCATCATCCAGATCTGGAACGGTGGCATGTCCTTCCATGGCGGCCTGATGGGCGCAATCGTTGCGATGATCCTGTTTGCTCGCAAGAACGTGATCCCCGTCTGGAGCATGTTCGACATCATCGCTGCCGTCGTACCGATTGGCCTGCTTTTCGGTCGCATCGCTAATTTCATCAATGGCGAACTCTGGGGGCGATTGAGTTCGGCCCCTTGGGCGATTGTTTTTCCCACCGGCGGCCCGTTTGCCCGGCATCCGAGCCAGCTTTATGAAGCCGCACTGGAAGGAATTGTCCTTCTCCTCCTGCTTGCCTCTCTGATCTTCGGCATCAAGGCTTTCAAGAAGCCGGGGCTTATCGCAGGCATCTTTGTCATGGGTTACGGTTTGTCGCGCATTTTCGTCGAGTTTTTCCGCGAACCGGACGCGCAGCTGGGTTATCTTCTTGGCACGAACTGGCTGACCATGGGCATGGTCCTATCATGCCCGATGGTGCTGATTGGTCTTTGGGCTGCTCTTCGGGCGCTCGTTGCGGCCCGTACCGCCAAGGCATGAGGGATCGAGTCTGCCATGAGCACTCCCAACACCACTCCCCTGGCCGAAAAGATCAAGAATCTGATCCGGACAAACGGTCCCATCACCGTTACGGATTATTTCGCGCTTTGCCTCGCCGATCCTGAATACGGTTATTACCGCACGCGCGAACCCTTCGGCCGTCACGGCGATTTCATCACCGCGCCGGAAATCAGCCAACTGTTCGGCGAGATGGTCGGCATCTTCATGGTCCATGCCTGGCAGCAGCACGGCACGCCTGAAAATGTCCACCTCGTCGAGATCGGCCCCGGCCGCGGCACGATGATGGCCGACATGCTGCGCGTCATCAAACGGATCTCGCCCGCCCTGTTCGAGCGGATGACTGTACATCTGGTGGAAACCAGCGAGCGCCTACGTGGCGTCCAGCGAGTGACGCTCGAAGCCTATTCAACGATGATCAACTGGCACGACAGTTTCGAGGATGTCCCGGAAGGTTTCTGCCTGATCGCCGCAAACGAGCTGTTCGACGCCATCCCGATCCGCCAGTTCATCAAGACGCCGACCGGTTTCCGCGAGCGGCTGATCGGCCTGGATATCAATGATGAGCTCGCATTCGCCGCCGGTGTCGCGACTGTCGATCCGGTACTCCTTCCGTCTCATACCGGCGCGGTTCCGGACGGAACGATCTTTGAAGTCGCCCCTGCCCGCCAGGCTGTCATGCAGACCCTGTGCGAGCGCCTTGGGCAACACGGCGGCACCGCCTTGATTATCGATTACGGCCACATGGTCACCGGCTTCGGCGATACACTGCAGGCCGTGATGAATCACGAGTTCGACCCGCCATTCGCCCATCCCGGCGAAGCGGATCTCACCAGCCATGTTGATTTCGAAGACCTTGCCAAGGTGGCTCTCGCAAGCGGCGTTCATCTTAATGGGGGTCTGCGTCAGGGCGAATTTCTCTACGGCCTCGGCCTTGCCGAACGCGCCACGGCTCTTGCCCGCGATAAGGATCCCCCCGAGCAACGCCTCATCGGCGCCGCGGTCGATCGCCTGGCGGGAGAAGGTGCGGGAAAGATGGGCGAACTCTTCAAGGTCATCGCCGTTTCGAGCCCGGCCCTGAAACTCATGCCGTTCCGCCCGGTTGACTGATCATCAGGGCCTGTCGCGCAAACGCGCTTTAGCCGAACCGCATTGACAGATTGGCGTCTTCTGCGCCACTCTCGCCGGCGCAAACAGCCGCATTCGCGTGCATTATCTCGTAAAATCAACAGGATGGACGCTTATGCCGAATAACGACCCGCCGCTGCCGATCGAAAGCGAATTGCTACGCGAACGAGCAGGCTCGCGCATCCGGCACGGCTTTTTCACCCGCAAGGGCGGCGTTTCCGAAGGCATCTATGCAGGCCTGAATGTCGGGATAGGCTCCGATGACGACCGCGACAGGGTCATTGAGAATCGCGCCCGTGTTGCCGCATGGTTCGACCTGCCGCTGGACCGGCTGGCGACTGTTCATCAGGTCCACTCTCCCGATGTCGTGATCGTCGACGAGCAATCGGCAGCGAGCGAAAGGCCCAAGGCCGATGCGATGGTGACAAATCTTCCGGGCATCGTGCTTGGCGTATTGTCGGCCGACTGCGGCCCGATCCTGTTTGCAGATGCTGAGGCCGGCGTGATCGGTGCCGCCCATGCGGGATGGAAAGGTGCGCTCCACGGCGTGCTCGAAAACACCATCGAGGCCATGGTCTCGCTCGGCGCGGATCGAGGCCGCATTACCGCTGTTCTCGGCCCATCCATCGGACCAAAGAGCTACGAGGTGGGACCAGAATTCGTTTCCAATTTCAAATCTGCCAATCCTTCCTACGAAATCTTCTTTTCCCCATCGGTGAAGCAGCACCATGCGATGTTCGACCTTCCGTCAATGACCATCAAGCGTCTCACCGATGCCGGCGTAAAGGCAGAAAACCTGAACCTGGACACCTATCCGGACGCCGAGCGTTTCTTTTCCTATCGACGCACTACTCACGCAAAAGAGCCGGATTACGGCCGCCAGATTTCAGCGATCACGATCCGGGAGGATTGATATGGCCTTGCACTTCGAACGCAACGAATATTCCGCCCGCCTGAACCGGCTTCTCGCCGAGATGCAGGAGCAGAAGCTCGATGCGGTGCTGCTCTTCGCACAGGAAAGCATGTACTGGCTCACCGGCTATGACACGTTCGGCTATTGCTTTTTCCAAACGCTGATCGTCAAGGCGGACGGGTCCATGACGCTGCTGACACGGTCGGCAGATCTGCGTCAGGCACGCCAGACTTCGATCATCGAGAATATTTCCATCTGGGTCGATCGGGTGAATGCCGACCCTACGCTCGACCTGAAGAACCTCCTGAGTGACATGGATCTGCTCGGAGCAAAAATCGGCATTGAATACGATACGCATGGCATGACCGGCCGCGTCGCCCGCCTCATAGACAACCAGCTTTCCACGTTCGGTCAATTGGTCGACGCCTCCTATCTCGTCGGCGGCCTGCGCCTGATCAAAAGCCCGGCCGAAATCGCCTATGCAAGGCATGCAGCCGAACTGGCAGACGATGCGTTGGATGCGGCCCTTCCGTTGATCAAGGCCGGCGGAGATGAGGCAGACATTCTGGCAGCAATGCAGGGCGCGGTATTTTCCGGTGGCGGCGATTATCCGGCCAACGAATTCATCATCGGCTCCGGCGAGGATGCGCTTCTGTGCAGGTACAAGGCCGGCCGGCGCAAGCTCGAAGCCAATGACCAGCTGACGCTCGAATGGGCCGGTGCCTCCGCGCATTATCATGCAGCCATGATGCGTACGGTCGTGATCGGCGAGCCGTCGCTCCGCCACCGCGAGCTCTACAAGGCCTGCCTGGAAACCATCCAGGCGATCGAGGAAGTGCTTCGCCCCGGCCACACCTTCGGCGATGTCTTCGACACCCATGCCCGCATCCTTGATGAACGCGGCCTTTCCCGCCACCGGCTGAACGCCTGCGGTTACTCGCTCGGTGCCCGCTTCTCGCCGTCTTGGATGGAGCAGCAGATGTTCCATGTCGGCAATCAGCAGGAAATACTTCCCGACATGACACTCTTTGTCCACATGATCATCATGGATTCCGACAGCGGCACGGCAATGACGCTCGGTCACACCTATCTGACGACCGAAGGTGCGCCGGAACCGCTATCACGAAGAGGCCTCGACCTGATCGTATGCTGACTGCACCATTTCCCGCAATTGACACATCCGAAACCCCACATCTAAGCTCGTAAGCAGGCGGGGATTAGAGAGGTAAATGGGTGCAGCGATCGGGATCATGGCATATCGCTGCAACTCTTGCCTTCTCGCTCGCGCTTTCAGCCTGCAATACGACCGATGCCCTGACGCCGCAGGTCGATATCGGTGGCGGAACGGAGAGAAGCTCCAGCCCGGTCACCCAGGCCGATACCGATCGAATGGTCGGAACCTATAGCGCCTCGCCGATTCAATCCGCTCCACCTGCCTCGAATATCTATGCCCATAGACAGGGCAATACCCTGGATAGCCAGGCCCGAGCTTTGGACGACGGCGAGGCCATTTCGCCTTCCTCATCAGGCCCACCGCCAGAATGGCAAGGCCAAGTCGCCAACGGCCAGATAGAGACGCCTTCCTCCGGCAGCCCACCGATCGCCTCCCCGGCACATCAGGCGGAATTGCCATCGACATCGGCTGAAAACGCTGGAACGATCCGTTTCCTTCCAATCATCGGCGCTCCGGTCGAAGCCGTCACACCTCTCTCGCGCCAGCTTGCAGTCGCCGCTCGCACAAGCGGTGTACGCATTAGATCTTCTTCAGATACCAACACCGAACACATCCTGAAGGGCTATTTCTCCGCCCTCTCCGATGATGGCAAGGTGACGGTCGTCTATGTCTGGGACGTTCTCGACAATGGCGGCGCGCGGCTGCACCGGATGCAAGGGCAGGAAACACTTTCCGCACGAGGATCGGATCCCTGGGCGGCAATACCGGCATCCGTCATGCAGTCGATTGCGGACAAGACCATATCGGGTTATCTCGACTGGCGGCAAACGGCATCGCGACTGTGAAAAGGGCTTTTTAGGGCCTCAAGTCACAGTTCATTCATAAAATTGCGTGCGCATTTGGAAAACGCTCTTGCATTCAAGGGCAGCGGCGGTAAAAGGCCCCCATCCAGCTTCAATACAGGCGGACCGAAATGAAGGTTTTCGCAGGCAATTCGAACCGGCATCTGGCCGACGCGATCTGCAGCTATCTCAATGTCCCAGTCGGAAAAGCCAGTGTAAGGCGTTTTGCAGACCAGGAAATCTTCGTAGAAATTCAGGAAAACGTGCGCGGCGAGGATGTATTCGTCATCCAGTCCACGTCGTTCCCGACCAACGATCACCTGATGGAATTGCTCATCATGATCGATGCGTTCCGGCGAGCGTCCGCACGGCGCATCACGGCGGTGCTTCCCTATTTCGGTTATGCAAGACAGGATCGCAAGGCAGGTCCGCGCACACCGATCTCGGCCAAGCTCGTCGCCAACCTGATCACCGAGGCAGGCGCCGACCGCGTTCTGACCCTTGACCTGCATGCAGGCCAGATCCAGGGTTTCTTTGATATTCCGACGGACAACCTCTACGCCGTGCCGATCCTGGCGCGCGATGTGAAGGAAAATTACGACCTGAACAACGTCATGGTCGTATCGCCCGACGTCGGCGGCGTGGTGCGTGCCCGTTCGCTCGCCAAGCGTCTCGATTGCCAGCTCGCCATCGTCGACAAGCGTCGTGAACGTGCCGGTGAATCGGAAGTCATGAACGTCATCGGTGACGTGACCGGCAAGGACTGTCTGCTGATCGACGATATCGTCGATTCCGGTGGCACGCTTTGCAATGCGGCTGAAGCCCTGCTGAAGAACGGCGCCACCAGCGTCACCGCCTATATCACCCATGGCGTTCTGTCCGGCGGCGCAGTCACCCGTATTTCCTCGTCGAAGCTGAAGGAACTGGTCATCACCGACAGTATCCAGCCGACGACGGCAGTTCAATCCGCCCCGAATATCCGCGTCATCTCGACGGCGCAGCTTCTCGGCGAAGCGATTAACCGCACGGCAATGGAATCCTCCGTTTCCAGCCTGTTCGATTGATTGCTTCCAGCAGTCACACGTAAATATCCGAATATTTCACTCGGGCCGAAAGTCGATATCGATTTTCGGCCCGATGTTTTAGATTGATTTCAATTCAACGGGGAGGAATCACGAATGTCATTCATATCGACCCATATGGCAAAGCTGCCGCTTCTTATACTGCTACCGCTTCTTTCGGCCTGCCTCGAAGGTGGCCCGCCCTCCGGCCCGGGAGGATATTACCCACCTCCCCGCCCCGACCGCGGCCCGCAGATGTGCACCATGGACTATCGCCCGGTTTGCGGCGAAAGAGGCGGACAACTGGAAACCTTCGGCAATTCCTGCCAGGCAAATGCGCGCGGCTTCCGCGTCGTCGGTTCCGGCGAATGCAGAGGCCCCGGCAGACCGGATCGTCCGGACTGGGATCGCCCCGGACGGCCTGACAGGCCTGATTGGGATCGCCCCGGCAGACCCTACCGTCCCGATTGGGACAGGCCGGGCAATCCAGGCCGCCCTCAGCCCGGCGGCATCTGCACCCGCGAATACCGACCCGTCTGCGGCCAGCGCGGCGGCCGCACCCAGACTTTCCCCAATGCCTGCGAGGCAAACAACGCCGGCTTCGGGATCATTTCATCCGGCGAATGCCGCCGCTGATAAAAATCGCTGGAAGACAGCAGCAAAACGCCGGGGCAATCGTCCCGGCGTTTTGCATTCGGCAAACACGTTGACTATGTAGGTCCGGTATATCCAAGGAGTCCTGCATGGCCGCCCGCGACCGCTATTCCCGAAAGCTCGAATGTTCCCAGTGCGGCAATACCGGTTTTGCCGAAGTTTCCGAAATCGATGACAAGCGCGCCGCCAACCGGGATTTCCGTGTCGATGAACTCCCTAAGGGTTTTCGCACCGAATTTGCCTCCACCGACCCGCGCAAGCACATGATCCGCTGCAGCGATTGCGGCTTCAAGTTCCGCTTCGAGCAGAAGTCGGTCTACGCACCGGGCGGCGAAGCCCGCCGCTGATGCCGCAGCCTCAGTCCGTCACCCAAGGCAGTCAGGCCGCCTCGGTGAGGTCTTGCTTGTCGATCGGCATGGGTCGCCCAAGAAGATAGCCCTGCGCCTCATGGCAACCTTCCTGCCTGAGGATATCCAGCTGGACCGACGTCTCGACGCCTTCGGCAAGAACCGGAATGCGCAACCCCTGTCCCAGAGCCAGAATGGCCCGGACCATTGCTTTCGCTTCCTCGCTTCTCTCGACATCGGCCAGAAAGCTGCGGTCGAGCTTGATCTTGTCGAACGGGAAGGACTGAAGCGTCTCCAATGACGAATAGCCGGTGCCGAAATCATCGATGGCGATGGAGACACCGAGCGCCTTGATTGCCCGCAGCGCATGCAGCGCTCGCTGCTTGTCGCTGAAAATCGAACTTTCGGTAATCTCCAGTTCCAGGCGGCCAGGTTTCAATCCCGTCTCGATCAGAACCCGATGGACGAGCGCCGGCATGTCCGTGTGTGCGATCTGCACAGGCGAAAGATTGACTGCAATCTTGTGTGCGACGGGCCAGCCGGCCGCCTCACGGCAAGCCTCGCGAAGCACCCATTCACCGATGGGCAGGATGGCGCCGCATTCCTCCGCAACAGGTATGAAATCTGCAGGAGAAACGAGGCCTCGCTCCGGATGACGCCAGCGCAGCAGCACCTCGTAACCGGTGATCTCTCCGGTGGAAACAGACTTCTGGACCTGATAATTCAAGTAAAGCTGCTTCTCCTCGATGGCGACCCAAAGCTCCTTCGCCATCTTGGTGCGGTCACGGGCGGCCTCATCCATTTCCACGTCGTAGAAGCAGACTTGGCCGGATAGCGATCCTTTGGCGCGATACATCGCAAGATCGGCATTGGCAATGAGCGCCTCCGGCAACTGTCCGTCATTCGGATAGAGTGCAACGCCCATGCTCGCACCGGTGCTCAGGCGATGTCCCTCGACATCCATGGGGCGGTTGAATTCGCTCATCATGCGATCCAGCAACACACTGACTTCGCCGATCTCGTCATATCGCATGGCCGCCACGAATTCGTCGCCGCCGAAACGAGCAAAGATCTGATTGGCCCCGATGACCCTGAGCATGCGGCGGGAAATTTCCTTGAGCACGGCATCGCCGACGCCATGTCCCAACTGGTCGTTGATCTGCTTGAACCTGTTCAGATCGATACCGATCACCGCCAGCCGATGGCCGGAACTCTCCGCATGCAGAACCTCGCTTTCCAGATGGCTCATGAAAGCGGCTCTGTTGGGAAGTTGCGTAAGGCTGTCGTGACGAGCCATGAAGGCGATCTGCTCCTCGGAGCGAACCTGTTCACTGATATCCTCGAAGGTCGAAACCCAGCCCCCGTCGGTGAGCACGTTCAGTCCAATGCGAAATGTCTGTCCACCGGCCGTGCGGTGCACGATGCCACGCTGCCCTGATCTCACTGCAGACATATAGCGATTATAGTGTTTTTGCGCACGCGTCAGAGCATCTTGCGGGTCGAAGTAGGACATCTCATAACCCTTGCGCACGATGTCCCAGTAACTGATCCCAGGCGTAACGAAGCCTTTCGGAAACTTGAACATCTCGCGATAACGTCCATTGCAAAGTATCAGCCTTTCGTGACGGTCGAAAAGGCAGATGCCCTGGCTCATGTTTTCCAGCGCTAGATCCAGATTTTGTGTAACCTGAGCGATGCGGTCGCTGTCTTGCTTCTGTCGGGTTATGTCGCGCGTAATCTTGGCGTAACCGATCAGCACGCCGTCCTCATCACGGACCGGCTGGATTACGATATGCGCCCAGAACCACGTACCGTCTTTTCTGTATCGCTTTCCTTCTGCTTCGAAACGACCGCTCTCACGCGCCGTTGACAAGGCCAGTTGGGGCATCCCCGCAGCCTGATCATCACGCGAATAGAAACGCGCGAAACTCTGGCCAATAATTTCCTTTGCGGCGTATCCCTTTGCACGCTCGGCACCGGCATTCCAGTTCGTCACGATGCCTGCCGGATCCAGCATGTAAATCGCATAATCGGTCACGCCACGAACGAGTAGCTGGAAGTTCCTCTCGCTTGCCTTGGACGATCGCGCGGCGCGGCTCGAAACGATCGCGGCTGTCGCCCCCGACCCGATGAGCGACAAGGACACGACGACGATCGTCGATAACATCAGCGGCTTTGACATCGAGCCAACTTCGATTGCCATGGACAGATCAGGAACGAAAGTTGCCGCTCCCATGGCGATAAAGTGCATGCATACAATCGCCAGCGACAAAATGCCCGCAGCCAGGACGACGACCTTTGCGCCTCTCGATAGCGCAATGACAAAGCCTATCGGCGCCATAAGTATGGCCACAGCAATCGCGGAAACCACCAGCGAACGATCCCAGACAATCGCGCCGGCAAACTCGATGGCAGACATCCCGGTGAAGTGCATGCAGGAAATTCCCGCACCGAACACAACACCCGCCCCTGCAGCCGCGGAACGCGTCGGAATGATGAGAATGATGGCGGCCGCGGCAAAGGTGGCCATGAAAGCCAGCCCCAGTGAAACCAGCGTCAGCGCAAAGTCGAAGCGGAAAGTATGCCCCGGATCATACGCGAGCATTGCGACAAAGTGCGTTGCCCATATGCCGAATCCTCCGGCTCCTGCAGCAACCGCGGCCCAGGTTATACGCGCAGCACGATTTGTTTCCCTTGCCCGACCGATGAATGACACCGTTGCAAGGTTTGCCAGAAAGCAAAGCATGCCGGCCACAAGCACGAGCTTCAGATTGTGTTCCTGCACCAGGCAAGTGACGACGCCATACATCAATTTCATTCCTTGAGATCGATGATGCTTTTCGACGGCGTATATTTAACAAATCCGATACTTACTGGCTCAGCTTGCAGTTTTCGGCTGAACCAGCAGAAATTTACTTAACAATCTTGCAAGAGGTGCCTACCTAGGATCAACAGCGAGCAAATATCCCGCAACAGGTAGCTGTGCGACCGCAAGAATACAACACGTTGTCATATTCACGAAACCCTTGCGTCACAGGGGGCATTGTACTATAGGGGCGCGTCCGCGTAGACACCCTTGGAGGCAATGCGGATGAAGTGCGTTTTACGCCTTCCGGTTCAGAATGACCATTTTTGATCAACTGAACTCTCCAAATAACCTCGAAAGGAAATGCCATGAGCCAGGAATCTTACGAGCTCAAGGCCGAGGCGCGCGAACGGGTAGGTAAGGGGTCCTCCCGCGAACTTCGCCGCAACGGTTTTATTCCCGCTGTCATCTACGGTGACAAGCAGGCCCCGATTTCAATCGCCCTCAACACCAATGAGGTCACCAAGCGTATTCACGCCGGCGGCTTCATGACGACGATTGCAACCATCGATCTCGATGGCAAGAAGTACACCGTCCTGCCGAAGGACTACCAGCTGGATCCGGTGCGTGACTTCACCATGCACGTCGACTTCCTGCGCGTCTCCGGCAACACCGAAGTTACCGTCGACGTTCCGGTTCACTTCGTCAACGAAGACAAGTCCGCGATCAAGCAGGGCGGCGTCCTGAACATCGTCCGTCACACGGTTGAGTTCCACTGCCCGGCCAACGCCATCCCGGAATTCATCACCGTCGACCTCGACGGTGCCAAGATCGGCGACAGCATGCACATCTCGGCCGTCAAGCTGCCGAAGGGCGTGCGCCCGGTCATCACCGACCGCGACTTCACCATCGCCACGCTCGTAGCTCCGGCTGCTGGTGTTGCTGAAGAAGAAGTTGCTGCTCCTTCCGAAGAATAATAGATATTCTTCGATTGAGACAGAAAGCCCGCCCTTCGGCGGGCTTTTTTGTTTTTGTCACGGCTCACAGATCATGCATCTCGGCAATATTTGGGAGAACGTGTCAGGGAAGTTTAAACATTTGGGTGGAAGGATAGTGGGGAAATACGGGGTGGTATTTTAAAAAGAGCAATATTGGGCCGGGGAAAACAAATGACTCATTCTGTTGAGAGTCGTTTCATTGCCATAATATCTGGCGCGCTTCTCGTCGTCGTGGCTCCGCTTTTTACACTTTTCCTCGCCCTTTCGTCCCAGCAGGCTTCCCAGAGCATCGGTGAGCATGTTGATGTCGTGATGAACAGCAACACCCAGGCACTCGGAAAACCGCTATGGGACCTGGATCTGGACAGCATCAGCCAGGTCGCGCAAATGATGCTGCTTGATCAGATGGTCCACGCTGTTCAGATCAATGACACCACAGGCAAGCTCAACGTCTTCGAGGCGGTTGCCGGAGCGCCAGAACTCAATACTCTCGAAGCGCGCAGCCAGACGGTAATCTATCGATCCCTGCAGGGACCTCGTGAAGTCGGCACTTTGACGATCTATGTACCGGTTGCCAATTGGTTCTCGGGCCTCCATCAGATCGAGTTTGCGTTCATATCCATTTTCATCATCGCTATTCTGACCGTGTTCGGCGCTGCCGTTTTCGGCAACAGGATCATGGTCGTTCGCCCTTTGACACGTCTGACAGCCGCAATCGAGGCCACCCGCAGACTTGGCTCGCGACACCACGTAGACTGGCGCTCCGCCGATGAGATGGGGAGATTGGCAAAGAGTTTCAACGAGATGCAGTTCCTTCTGGAGCGCGAGGAAAAGGAACTGAAGCGAGCCCATCAGCAGACGATCGAAATTTACAACCTCACGCCGGCAATGCTGTTCTCATTGACCGCGGGCGACACAGTGGCTGCCGTGAGCGACTACTGGCTATTGGCCACAGGCTACCAGCGAGAAGAAGTTATCGGACAGCATTTTTCGGATTTCCTTTTCGCCCCAGACCGGGCTTCTTTTGAAAATCGCAGAAGGCACACAGCGGCCCAATGCGTTACGATAGAAATTACCGTACGCTTCCTGTGCAAGAACGGCCGCATCCTTGATGTCCTGATCGCCGAAGCTGATCTTGGCGCAACCACCACCCATCTTGCCGGCTCGTTGAGTGTCATGACCGACGTCACCGAACTGAAGCAATCCGAATTCCGCAACCATCAGCAGGCGATAACCGACCATTTGACGGGACTGCTGAACAGGCAGGGTTTCGAAGCCGCTCTGGACCGTCATATCGTCGAAGCCGACCGGATGGCGACCCAGCTCGCCTGCCTCTTTGTCGACCTCGATCGCTTCAAGGCGATCAACGACAATCATGGGCACGCTGCGGGCGACCTCGTTCTGCAGGAGTTCGTTGTAAGGTTGCAACCCATGCTGCACGACACGGATACAGTCTCCAGACTTGGCGGCGACGAATTCGCCATCGTAATCGCCGGCCCGGACGCCGAAAGCCGCAGCGCTGATCTGTGCCAGCAGATTATCGACATGTTCGAATCGCCGTTTCGTATCGAAGGAACCGGCATAAGGTTGAGCGCCAGCGTGGGTGTCGCCTTTTATCCGCAACACGCAGCGACTGCCGCCGAATTGCTGCAGAAATCCGATCTGGCCATGTATGCCCGCAAACGTGACGGCAAGAACGGCGCCAGAGTCTACGATCCCGCTATCCTGACAAGAACCAGGGAAAAAGCCGAAATTGAAAGCGACATCGAAGTAGGAATTGCAGCCAACTGGTTCGAAGCGCATTTTCAGCCGATCGTAGGCATGGCAACTGGCATACCGGTCGGGTTCGAAGCACTTATGCGTCTTCGCCACCCTCGCAAGGGTTTGCTTCCCCCGGGTCCGCTAGTCAGCGTTGCGGAAGAAAACGGATCGATTGCCGCGATCGGCAATCTTATTCTTGAAGATGCAATCGCCAATCTCAATCGCGTTTCTCGCCTTCCCGGCCTTGGCGACACATATGTCGCCGTGAACTTTTCGCCCTTGCAATTCGAACGCTGCCTTCCCGCGCGCCTGACCAGAATGCTGGGTGAAGGGGGCATCCTGCCGGCCCGCCTTGTGATCGAAATCACCGAGGCTGTATTGATGCATGACGACCCGGAGATTCGCAGAACTCTTTCCGAGCTGCACGATCTCGGTTGCCGCATCGCCTTGGACGATTTCGGCACCGGCTATTCATCTCTTAGCTATCTGAACCGGTTCCCTGTCGATATCGTCAAAATTGATCAATCCTTCGTTCAGTCGCTCCTTGGTGGTGACAGCGATTTGGAGCGAAAAAGCCGGATGCTGATCGAAGGCATTACGACCATTTCGCATCAGATGCAGTGTAAGGTCGTGGCCGAAGGCGTTGAAACGGCGCAGCAGCGGCAACAGCTGATGCAGATCGGCGTCGACTACGCACAGGGCTACCACTTCTCTAGGCCTCGCGAAATCAATGACTTGCTGGCAGATTTTTCTGGACATCCCAGCAAGGCATCGCTCGCCAGCTGAACGGCGAAGTGTCACAATTAGATATGCATGCCAACTGCGCAGTTGTGCATGTGTAGGAACAAGCGGTGATATTGAGACATGAAGCGTACAGAGCGCATATGACAGAGCGCCTCAAGCTTCGAGGCACGACGCTTCCAGTAACATTTCGGAGGCCCGCGATGAAGATGATGATTGCACTGATCGGCATGCTCGGAGCGACAGCACCCGCCCTTGCCCAGACTGCGGTGACGCTCACGACTGAATCATATCCTCCGTTCATTTATCGTAACGCAGACGGAACATATAGCGGGTCCAGTGTAGAACAGGTCGCCGCTCTGATGGGGAAGGCAGGTATTCCGTTCACGATGGAGATAATGCCATGGGCAAGAGCAATCACCCTGGCCGAGACTTTGCCCATGCACTGCGCTTTTTCCGCTGCGCGTATTCCAGAACGGGAAGACCGGTTCAAATGGGTAACTCCCTTAAGCATCAGCCGGCATGTACTGGTACGCCTTAAGGGGTCGAGCGTTACGGCAAGCACACTCGACGAAGCCAAGCGCCACACAATAGGCACGCACCGGGCGGACTTCACGGAGACCCTGTTGCGCGAACGGGGTTTTCCCTCGATCGATCTGAGCTCGGATTTCGAAATCACACTCAACAAGCTCCTGGAGCGACGCGTTGACATGATGCCGATGTCAGACAACATCTTTGAAAGGCTAAAACTCGAGGGAAAGCCGGTGGAGATCGCTCTGCCCTTTTCGGAAAGTCACTTTGGCATGGCCTGCAACAAGCAGATGCCCGATGACATGATCACCCGCATGCAGGATGGGCTGGATGCACTCATCCGCGAAAAAGGTCAGGATGAAATTCTCCGGCGCTACGGACTGAAGCCCCTCCGCTTGTGGGAAAAATAGACACATAGACATTGACAGTGCCGTCATTTCGCGGTGGTGACAGAGCGCAGAAAGACGGAGAGTTTCAATGTTGATCATTGCTGGCCTTGGCAATCCCGGAGCGCAATACGCAGGCAACCGCCACAATGTCGGTTTCATGGCTGTTGACGCCATTCAGCGACGTGCGGGCTTTTCGCCTTGGTCGAAAAAGTTCAAGGCAGTGATCTCGGAAGGCGAGATCGACGGCGAGAAGGTTCTGTTGATGAAGCCGCAGACCTTCATGAACCTCTCGGGCGAGGCCGTTGGCGAGGCCATGCGCTTCTACAAGCTGACGCCGGCAAATATCGTCGCGATCTACGATGAACTCGATCTGCCACCAGGAAGAACGCGACTCAAGACAGCCGGAGGCCACGGCGGGCACAACGGCATCAAATCGCTCGACGCCCATTGCGGCAAGGATTATCGCCGGCTGCGCATCGGCATCGGCCACCCCGGAAACAAGGAACTGGTACACGGACATGTCCTGGGAGATTTCGCCAAGTCCGACAAGGTCTGGCTGGAACCGCTGATGGACGCGATCGCCGACAATGCCGGGATGCTGGTCAAGGGCGAGGACTCGCAGTTGATGAACAAGCTGACGCTTGCCGTAGGCGGCAAACCGGAGCCGGAAAAACCGGCGGCAAAACAGCCGCAGCCCCCAAAACCGGCGGGCCAATCCCACATCCGTCAGGCTCGCAATGGCGGAAAGCCGAACCTGCCGACATCTGGCCCAATGGCCGAAATGCTGAAGAAGATGTTCGGAGGCAAGGAAAATTGAGTTGAAGCGCGCTCACCTGAAACGGCCCTAAAATACGATAATAAATCATATAAACTGGAACAAATGTCCCTTTTCCGCTTTCCCGCGAAAAGGAGTTCTCGATGTTTCATCACACTGCCCCCCTGCCTCTTCCCGGCCTGCTACATGACCGGATAGATCGCACGACAGCGCGGCTTATCAACAGTGCAGGTCCGACCATCGACTTCTCTACCCCAAAAGGGGAAGCGGCACTGACGGCTGCGGACTCGGTCTCCTGGCGTATCTTCAAGAACCAGATTTCCTTGTTCATCGGCGGAATTGCCGCCGTTCTGCTGGAATTTGCAGAACCAAAGGTTCGTGACGGCGTCTGGCAGCACAGCACTTTCCGACACGATGCACTGACACGCCTCCAGCGAACAGGTCTGGCGGCCATGGTCACAGTCTACGGCGCCCGCAGCCAGGCTGAAGCGATGATTGCCGGCGTCGTACGACGCCACAGCAGGGTGGAGGGGCGCACCAGCAATGGTGAGGCTTACAATGCCAACGATCGCGAGCTGCTGGATTGGGTGCAGGCGACCGCCGGCTTCGGCTTCATGCAGGCATATCACCGATTTGTGCGGCCATTGTCCGCGGATGAACGCGATTCCCTGTTCCGCGAGGCACGACCAGCCGCAGAGCTTTACGGCGCACGTGGCGCGCCTGCATCCCAGATGGAACTCGACCTGCTTTTCGCTTCCAAGGGCTCGCGGCTTGAACCATCACCCATCATCGGCGAATTTCTCTACATCATGCGCACGGTCTCGGCCCTTCCAGTACCGACACGCCCGCTACAACTGCTCCTGCTCAAGGCGGCCATCGAAATCCTGCCGGAGTGGATCAGGCAGCGGCTGGAGCTTGGCCGCAAATGGTCATTGACGCATCTTGAACGCGCCACCGTGAAGATTGCCGCCCGCACGGCCGATAGACTGGTGCTCAAATCCTCTCCACCGGTCCAGGCTTGCCGAAGGCTGGGTCTGCCCGATGATTTCCTCTATCGGCCCATTACACAATAGCCGGGAGAAGTTACTCCTCAGGCTCCGTGGTGAACATCAGCGGATAGCCCGCTTCCTTCGCGAGATCCACCGCCTCCTTGGCCTTCGTTTCGGCAATATCCTTGGCGCAGACGACGACCACACAGGAACCAAGCCGGTGAGCGGTCATCATCACCCGCAAGCCCGCCTCCTCGCTCATGCGGAAAACGGCCTTCAGTACCATCGTGACAAACCCACGGGGCGTATAGTCGTCGTTCAGCAATATGACTTTGTAGAGCTTGGGCCGCTCCAGCTTTGGTTTCAATTTCGTTTTTGGGGTGAGAACCGTATCTTCGGCCATCAGCTTGACCTCCATGTGAGGAAAGCCTCAATCGGGCATATGAGTTATCTTGCGCCGCAGCAGGAAGATTTCAAGCCATAGCGTCTCCTGAGACGGATGCAGAATATCGCAAGCCTTGACCCGCAAGGCACTTTCCCCCATAGCCACTGCAAACTCAGTTAAACGATAGGTTTCATCCCCGATGGGCTTCAAATGCGGTATCGTCGGACTGCCCAATGTCGGCAAGTCCACCCTTTTCAACGCACTGACAAAGACGGCTGCCGCGCAGGCTGCGAACTATCCGTTCTGCACGATCGAGCCGAACACCGGTGAAGTTGCTGTTCCGGATGCGCGCATGCAGAAGCTTGCGACGATCGCCGGTTCGAAGGAAATCATCCCGACCCGCATCTCCTTCGTCGACATCGCCGGCCTCGTGCGCGGTGCATCGAAGGGCGAAGGCTTGGGCAACAAGTTCCTTGCCAATATCCGCGAAGTCGACGCCGTCGTCCACGTGCTGCGCTGCTTCGAAGATGACGACATCACCCATGTCGAAGGCAAGATCAACCCGGTTGGCGACGCCGACACGATCGAGACCGAGCTGATGCTCGCCGACCTCGAAAGCCTGGAGCGCCGCGTCGAACAGACCCGCAAGCGAGCCACCGGCAAGGACAAGGAATCGATCGCCCAGTTGCCGGTGATGGAAGAAGTCATCAAGCTTCTGAACGAAGGCAAGCCGGCCCGTATTCTCCTGAAGACGCTGGCACCGGAAGAGATCGAGATCCTCAAGAGCCTCAACCTCCTGACCTCGCATCCGGTCCTTTATGTCTGTAACGTCGCCGAAGGCGATGCTGTCGATGGCAACGAGCACACCAAGGCTGTCGCCGAAATGGCAAAGGCTCAGGGCGCCGAATGCGTCATCATCTCGGCCGCCATCGAATCCGAAGTCGCCCAGCTTCCGGATGAGGAAGCCAAGGAATTCCTCGGCGCGCTCGGCCTTGAAGAAGCCGGCCTCGACCGTCTGATCCGTGCAGGTTACCACCTGCTCGACCTGATCACCTATTTCACCGTCGGCCCGAAGGAATGCCGTGCCTGGACGATCCGTCGCGGCACCAAGGCACCGCAGGCCGCCGGCGTCATCCATACCGATTTCGAACGCGGCTTCATCCGCGCCTTCACCATCTCCTACGACGATTACATCGCCTACAAGGGCGAAGTCGGCGCCAAGGAAGCTGGCAAGGGCCGCGACGAAGGTAAGGAATATGTCGTCAACGACGGCGACGTCATCCACTTCCGCTTCAACACGTAAGATCGAAAACCATGCGCTACGGCCGGGAGTTTCCCGACCGTAGCCTCATTCTCCATTGCCGAGGCGCACCATGCTTTACCTCGAGGATTTCACCCCCGGCCGCGTTTTGTCCCTTGCCTCCTGCACGCTCGATGCAGCGGCAATCATCGAATTCGCCAGCGAATTTGATCCGCAGCCGATGCATCTTGACGAAGAGGCCGGCAAGGCCAGCATTCTCGGCGGACTGGCGGCATCGGGCTGGCACACGGCAAGCCTCTTCATGCGCATGATGTATGATGGCTGGCTGGCGAAGTCTTCGTCGGAAGGCTCGCCTGGCATCGAATTCATGGAATGGAAAAAGCCCGTTCTTGCGGGAGATACGCTTTCCGGCCGCTCGACGGTGATCGAGGCACGTCCGCTTCGCTCGCGCCCCGGTCTCGGCCTCGTCAAATTTCTCCACGAGGTCATCAACCAGAACGACGAAATCGTCATGCGCGGCGAAAACCCGATCATGTTCCGCGCCCGCCCTGCCGACGAAACAGTAACCGCCGGAGACAGGGCATGAAACTCGCCGACGTCTCCCTACCCGGCCAGACGGTCGTCACCGGCTCGCTTCTCTTCACCGCAGAAGACATCATAGCCTTCGCCAAGAAATACGATCCCCAACCCTTTCATACCGATCCGGAAGCCGCAAAGAACTTTGTCTTTGGCGGCCTGTGCGCATCCGGATGGCATACCTGCGCAGGCTGGATGAAGATGTTTATCGCCTACTGGGCCAAGGAACATGCCCGGCTTCTAGCCGAAGGCATCGAACCTCCAAAACTCGGCCCCTCGCCCGGTTTCAAGAAACTGCAATGGCTGAAGCCCGTTTATGCCGGCGATACGATCACCTATTCAGTCACGCTCATCGAAAGCCGCCCACTGATGTCGCGGCCAGGAACGTCGATCAACCTGACGGCCAATCAGGGCGTCAACCAGAAGGGCGAAACCGTTCTGCGCTTCGAGAGCACCGTTCTGGAATTCGATTAACGCGCAACGACCACGGCAGCGCCTGCGCCGATCATCACTGACCCCGCAGCGCGATTGGCCCGCCGCACGATGAGGGGATTGCGAAGCGCATGCCGTGCGCGGCTGGCAAGCGCCACATGCCCGCCCACGACGACGACTTCCACGGCGAGGATGATCATGGCCAGCATCACGCCATCCGCAACGGCTAACCCGGTACCGACCACATTCGGCAACAGCGCGATATAGAACAGCGGCATCTTGGGATTGCCAAGATTGAGAACCACGCCGGTCAGATAGGCGCCGAACAGGCTTCCACTCGCCTGTGGCGTAAGCGCCGGCACAACTGGTTCAGCCATCCAGAGCCTGATCCCCGTCCACACGAGATAGATCGCGCCGCCATAGCGCAGGACAGTCATAACGACACCCATCTCGCTGGCGACGACCGACAGGCCGAAAACCGCCAGCGCCAGAAGCATGAGAATGCCGGTGCACGTCCCTGCCCCATAGGCTATCCCCGACAAGGCGCCCTGTGCGACGGTACGGGCAACGATCGTCACGTTATCCGGACCGGGACTGGCCGCGAAGAAGAGAAATGCGGCAGCAAAGCCGGCAAGCGCAGTGACGTCCATCTGATTCTCCCTCGGAAAATGAAAGACTATCAACGCCGCCTTCTCTCACAACCCCAAGGATTTGGGGGAACAGAAGGACCGGAACAGCGTCAAAATTGAATTTGCCATAAGCACGGCTATCGCTATATCCAGCAGAATATCACGGACTATTCTTCTCCGCAGGGCCGCGCAAAACCTCCTTCCCGCATCATCAGCCTGGGTTGTCATGACATTTGAACTTATCGTCTCGCAGGGACGCATCGCCGACCGGACATCCGGAGCCATTCCCGGAGCAGCATTGACGGCAAAGCTGGTTTCCAGCCTCACCGGACTTGCACCACTCGAGATCGGCCAGATTTCACCGGCACGCGATGACCATTGGTCTTTGGCACTTGCCGAGGCCAACGTCACGCTGGCGGAGTTACGGCAGGCGATCTCGCAAACGATCGATCGCGGCAATCGCCCACTCATGGTCGTCAACACCTGCGCCGCCAGCCTTGCCTCTCTGCCGGTCGCAGCACGGGCGCATCCGGAGGCAGTATTCCTCTGGATCGATGCGCATGGAGACTTCAACACGCCTTTCACGACGGAAAGCGGTTATCTCGGCGGCATGGTTCTGGCAGCAGCCTGCGGCATGTGGGAGAGCGGCCACGGCAGCGGTATCGATCCGAAGAATGTCATCGTCGTCGGCGGACGAGATATCGATCCCGCCGAATCTGACCTGATGAAACAGGCCGGGCTGCGCATCATTCACCCATCAACCGCGACACCGCAGGCGATACTTTCCGAAATCGGCGATCGGGAGATATGGATCCATGTCGACTGGGACGTACTTGAACCCGGACATATTCCGGCCGCCTACGCGATTGCCGATGGTCTCTTGCCCGATATGCTCCGGGAAATTTTCTCCGCTCTTCCAACACACCGGATCCTAGGCATCGAACTCGCAGAATTCGAAGCTTCCGGCGAATGGTCGAAAGATGAGAAAGTCCTGGATTTCATCGCGAATATCGTCTCACCGCTATTGTTCGAAAGCTCGACCATATGACGCAGACAATCCGCATCGCAGCCGCCGTTATCATCCGCACCGATGGCTTAACGCTTCTCGTTCGCAAACGGGGAACCACGGCCTTCATGCAGCCCGGAGGCAAGATCGAGCCACAGGAAAGCCCGGCATCCGCTCTTCTGCGCGAACTCGTGGAGGAAATAGGTCTGCACGCATCGCTCGACGACCTGCACCCGCTTGGCCATTTCGAGGCACCCGCAGCCAATGAAGCAGGTTTTACCGTATGCGCCGATGTCTTTCTGATCGAGAGCGGAGATGCCCATATCGCCAGTTCCGCCGAGATCGAGGAACTGCGCTGGATCGATCCGGAAAAGCCGGGCGACATCGTGATGGCAGAACTAACCGAACACCACATCCTGCCCGCTTATCTGCAAAAACGCGCCGGGGGTTAGCCCGACACGTTTGAACTATGCCATGGCCTTCAAAAGGTCAGTGGCCGGAAAACTCGGCCAATGTGCGAACCTCGACGCCAAGCGCTTCGAGGTTCTTGCGACCACCGAGATCCGGCAGGTCGATGACGAAGCAGGCGGAGACGACTTCCGCACCGATCTGGCGCAGCAGCTTGACGGCGCCGACGGCAGTACCGCCGGTCGCGATCAGGTCGTCGCAGAGGATCACTTTTTCGCCCGGCTTTACCGCATCGACATGAATTTCCATCTCGTCGGTACCGTATTCCAGCGCATAGGCCATGCTGACCGTGCGATAGGGCAGCTTGCCCTTCTTGCGGATCGGCACGAAACCAGCCGAAAGCTGATGTGCCATCGCGCCGCCCAAAATGAAGCCACGCGCTTCCATGCCGGCGATCTTGTCGACGCCCATTCCTTCGTAGGGTTTGACCAGTTCATCCACCGCCAGACGGAAGGCCGCCGCATCACCGAGCAACGTGGTGATATCGCGAAAGATGATGCCGGGCTTGGGATAATCTGGAATGGAACGGATCGCAGCGGCGAGAATGTCTTTGGTCGAGGCAGTCATGATAACCCTGTTAAAGCAATTCCAGCAAAAGTGGGAACCGGTTTTGCGTCCGGAATTGCGTAAAAAAGCTCCGTCGTCTTGCGGCAGGATCTTTCCGTACCAGTCGAACGAGTGGCCTGTTGAAGATGCGCACATGAAAAAGGCGGCCGAAGCCGCCTTCTCTATCTTTGACCCAGCTTCGGATCAATGTTCCTTATTGGCATAGACCGACTTCTTCGTCAGGTAAATGAGCCCGCTGAAGATCACCAGAAATACCATGACCATGAAACCGGTCCGCTTACGTTCTTCCAGATGCGGCTCCGCAGCCCACATCAGGAAGGCAGCAATGTCCTTGGCATACTGGTCCACCGTCTGCGGCGAGCCGTCGTCATAGGTCACCTGATCGTCTGCGATCGGCGGGGCCATGGCAAGCGAGGCGGCATTGGCGAAATAGGGATTGTAATGCCCACCTTCCGGCACTTCCACACCCGCTGGCGGCTCCTGATAGCCGGTGATCAGCGAGTAGATATAGTCGGGGCCGCCTTCCTGATACTGGGTGAAGATATCGACGACGAATTGCGGGAAGCCGCGCGTGATACCACGTGCCTTGCCGAGCAGCGAGAAGTCCGGCGGTGCAGCCCCGTTATTGGCCGCAGCGGCGGCCTGGTGGTTGGGGAACGGAGACGGAAAATGGTCGGACGGCACGCCGGCACGTTCGAACATTTCGCCATCGTCATTCGGTCCGTCCTGGATCTGATAGTTGGCGGCAAAGGCTTTCACCTGTGCTTCCGAATATCCGAGATCGCCCAGCGTCCGGAAAGGCACCAGCTCCATAGAATGGCAGGCGGAACAGACTTCCGTATAGACCTTCAAACCACGCTGAAGTTGCTGCTTGTCGTAATGGCCGAAAGGTCCGGCAAAGCTCCATTTTACATTCTTAGGATGATGGATCGGATAATGCGGTGTAGCACCCTCCGCATGGGCTTCGGCGCCGGCGGCCTCGTGGTTTTCCTGAGCATTGGCCTGGGCGATGCCCAATCCGGCCAGAAGCGCCAGGGAGAGAAGGCTTGTAGCAAGCTTTTTCATGTGTCGATCCCTCTCCGCGCTCACGCCGTGGCCTTGGCCGGTTCGGTCGTATCCGAGCCTGCCTTCTTGCTCTTCTGCTCCAGCACCGCTTCGGTGATCGAGTTCGGAATTCGCCGTGGCGTTTCGAACAGGCCGAGAAGCGGCATGATCACCAGGAAGAAGCCGAAGTAATAGAGCGTTCCCAGCTGCGAATAACCGACGTAATTGCCCTTCAGATCGCCGCCGAACAGCAGCGCGATGAGCCCGCCACCTTCCGCCGGCATGGCACCGAGCCAGCCGAGGAAGATCGAGTTGGCAACGAAGATCCAGAAGAACAGCTTGTACCAGGGACGGTAGACGGCCGATCTGACCTTTGACGTATCAAGCCAGGGCAGGAAGAACAGGATGATGATCGAACCGAACATGACGAGCACGCCGCCGAGCTTGCTGTCAATCGGTCCAACATTGAAGGTGATCGCACGCAGCATCGCGTAGAATGGCAGGTAGTACCATTCGGGCACGATATGCGCCGGAGTCTTCAGGGCGTCGGCCGGGATGTAGTTGTCCGGATGGCCGAGATAGTTCGGCATATAGAAGATGAACCAGGCGTAGACGATCAGGAAGACCGACACGCCGAAAGCATCCTTCAGCGTCGCATAGGGCGTGAAAGGCACTGTATCGGTCTTCGACTTCACCTCGACACCGGTCGGGTTGGTCTGGCCGGTGACATGCAGCGCCCAGACGTGCAGCACGACGACGCCGGCGATCATGAACGGCAAGAGGTAGTGAAGCGAGAAGAACCGGTTCAGCGTCGGCTGGTCGACGGCAAAGCCGCCGAGCAGGAACTGCTGGATCCACTCGCCGACCAACGGGAAGGCGGTGAAGAAACCGGTGATGACGGTTGCGCCCCAGAAAGACATCTGTCCCCAGGGAAGCACGTATCCCATGAAGCCCGTTGCCATCATCAGCAGGTAGATGACCACACCAAGAATCCAGAGGATTTCGCGCGGCGCCTTGTAGGAACCGTAATAAAGACCGCGGGCGATATGCAGATAAACCGCAATGAAGAAGAAGGATGCACCGTTGGAGTGCATGTAGCGCAGCAGCCAGCCATGATTGACGTCGCGCATGATCTTTTCGACCGAGACGAAAGCTTCGGCCGTCGATGCTGTGTAATGCATTGCCAGCACGACGCCACTCAGGATCTGCACGATCAGCATCACCGAGAGCATCGCACCGAATGTATAGGCGTAATTCAGGTTTCGCGGCACCGGATAGGCGACGAAGCTGTCATACACCATGCGCGGCAAAGGCAGCCGCTGGTCGATCCACCGTTCGATCCCCGTCGACGGTTGATAAGACGAATGTCCACTCATATGTCAGCCCCTCACCCGATCCTGATCACGGTATCGCTTGCGAATGCGAATGTCGGAATTGCAAGGTTCTGCGGTGCAGGACCTTTTCGGATGCGGCCCGCAGTATCGTAATGCGAGCCATGGCAGGGACAGAACCATCCGTTGAAATCGCCGGACTGGCCAAGCGGAACACAACCGAGATGGGTGCAAGAGCCGATCATCACGATCCAGTTTTCCTTGCCTTCGCCGGCAGACCGGTCGAGGCCGGTCGCCTCTGCATCCGCCGCGATATTGGCGTTGCGGGCGACGGGATCCTTCAGGTCGGACAGTTGAACGGCATTGGCTTCTTCTAGTTCCTTGGGCGTGCGGTTGCGAATGAATACCGGCTTGCCGCGCCATTTGACGGTCAGCGACATGCCCGGTTGCAGCGCTGCGACATTCACCTCGATCGAGGCGAGTGCCAGTGTCGACGCATCCGGGCGCATCTGGTCGATAAATGGCCATGCAACGGCCGCAGCACCCACAGCGCCGGCCATGCCGGTCGTCAGATAGAGGAAATCGCGGCGCGTGGGTTCGCTCACCGTTCCTTCACTTGGATTATGCTCACTCACGGTTCAACCATCCTCTCATGCAATGTCCCTGTCATCCGCATGCCTCCTCCTGGCTGTGGTCAACCTCCGTCACCATAGATCGAACACCGATTCCCCAGCAAGCTAGTGCGATCTTTGATTTGATCGCAGATAAACTTGCCGCTTGGCAAGGCCTACGACCGGATGAAGGAACACGATTTCTATTTTGGCATGTAATCGACAGGGCACTGCAACATTGTCTTGCGACACTATGCAGCGGCCATGATTTAACCTGCGATATCAATGCGGAACTTGATTTGGATCAAGCGCATTTCGTAGCCATGAGAAGCAAACATGTTGCGTTGCAAGAGACATTTGCGCGTGCTAATTCATCAATCAAGCGAAGCTTCGGACCCGATCATGACCTCAAGAAAGATCCTTTCCGTTGCAATCTGCGTCATCGTGTCGCTCGTAATGCTGGCAATCGGCACGCGATACCTGCATCCACACTGGATGTTCGCCACGCTTCACAGCCTCCAATTACACGCGACCGTGGCATGCAGCCTGAGCATGCTTTTTGCGCTAGCTCTCCACCGCAACATCGTCTCCCTGCTTCTGCTCGCCGGATCGCTGGCCCTTGCCGGCCATGCTGTAATCATGGGGCGGGAATACACAGGGATGGCGATGGAAAACGACGCCAAGGCCCCGAGCTTCAGACTGCTCTCCTTCAACATCCTCAAGGAAAATGAGGAAAACGGGGAAGCGATTGCGAGGATGATCGCCAATTCGGGCGCCGATGTCGTCAACATCATGGAAGCCGAACCACTTGAGGCGCACCTCTCATTGCTTGGCTCGAGCTATCCCTACCATATTGGCTGCGGTGTTCTGACCGCCGGATGCGATCAGCTGATGTTGTCGAAAACACCGCTCGAGCGAGGAACGATCCGAAGCCTGAGCACACTCTTCAGTGACCGCTTCATTCTGGCCGAAACGGAAATCAGAGGACACAAGGTCAATATTGCCGGGATCCACACGACCAAACCCTATTTCGATGAATTCCAGACCGTAGAGCTGGTGCAAGCCACCCTCGCCATGGAAAAGATGCAAGGCCCGCTTGTCCTTTCGGGTGATTTCAACGCCTCGTCACTGGCTCCCAATATCCGCAGCTTCTTTACTTGGACGGGGCTTAGAACTGCATCATATGAACCACCGACATGGCCTGTCAGCCTCGGCAAGTTCGGACTGCCGATCGACCATGTCTATGTCCGGGCGCCGTTGAAGATCAGATCGATCTCCACTCTGCCAAGCGCTTATGGGTCAAATCATGCAGGACTGATGGCAGATCTCGTCATCAGCAACCAGTGAAGACCTATTGTGCGGCATCGGCGGCAAGAAAGCCGCCTGTCTGGCGTGACCAGAGTTCGGCATAAAGACCGCCTGCGGAAACCAGTTCGCTATGCGTCCCCTCTTCCACGATCCGCCCCTTGTCCATCACGATCAAGCGGTCGAGCATGGCAATCGTTGATAAGCGATGGGCAATGGCAAGCACTGTCTTGCCTTGCATGAGACCGTCGAGGCTCGCCTGGATTGCGGCCTCCACCTCTGAATCGAGCGCCGAGGTCGCCTCGTCGAGAATGAGGATCGGCGCATCCTTGAGCATGACGCGGGCAATCGCGATCCTTTGCCGCTGCCCGCCCGAAAGCTTCACGCCACGTTCTCCCACATGCGCATCGAAACCTCTGCGCCCGCGCTGGTCCACCAGATTGGCGATGAACTCGTCTGCCTGCGCCTTCTCAGACGCGGCAAGCAGTTGCGCATCGGATGCATCCGGGCGGCCGAAAAGAATGTTGTCGCGGATAGAGCGATGCAGCAGCGACGTGTCCTGAGTGACCATGCCTATCTGTGCTCTCAGCGTTTCCTGGCTGACCTTGGAAATATCCTGGCCATCGATCTCGATCCGGCCGCCTTCCAGGTCGTAGAACCGCAAGAGCAGATTGACGAGCGTCGACTTGCCCGCTCCCGACCGGCCGATAATGCCGACCTTTTCACCGGCACGAACGGTCAGATTCAGATGATCGATGACGCCCTTGTCTTTTCCATAGTGGAAACTGACGTCATTGAACCGGATCTGCGGCCGCTCGACCTTGAGTGCCTGCGCGCTGGGCACATCGGTCAACCCGATTGGCTGAGAAATCAGCTCGGCCGCGTTCTGTACCGTGCCGAAATTGCGCATGATCCCGTTGAATTGCGTCATCAGGCGACCAAGCAAGAAATTCAGCCGCAGCACCAGTGCCAGCGTGAAGGCGACCGCACCAGCGCTGATATTGCCCTGCAGCCAGAGATGGATGCAGAGCGCCGCCATCGACGTGATCATCACACCCGAGAGCAGCGCCATAGATGCCCGAACGCCGGTGATGAACCGAGTAAACATCAGCGTCGTCGACTGAAACGTGTTGAAGCCCTCTCGCATGGAGCGGTCATTCGCCTCGTCGCGACCGAACAGGCGCAGCGTCTGGATATTGCTATAGGCGTCGACCATCCGGCCCGATAGCATCGAGGCAGCCTCCGCCGTCTCCTTCGAATGGTAGCGGATACGCGGCACGAAATAACGTGCGAGCGCGGCAAAGATCGCCACCCAGGCCAGCACCAGCACCGCCAGCCGCCAGTCGAGGCCGCCGACCAGCATCAGCATCGACACCGAATAGATGCAGACGAACCAGACACTTTCCATCAGCGAGGTCACAAGGTCGCCCGCCGCCTGCCCGCCCGACCAGACCTTTGTCACGATCCGTCCGGCAAAATCGTTCTGGAAGAAGGACAAGGATTGCCGCGCCACGTGCTGATAGGACTGCCAGCGAACCAGATTATAGAACCCCGGCGTGATGATCTGCTGATCGACAAGCGCGGTCGCCAACGTCACCAGGAAGCGTATGACGCCAATCAGCACCAGCATCCCGCCAAGTTCCCAGCCATGCGCGGCCAGAAGACCGTCCCATCCCTGCGCGCGATCGATGCTGGCCAGAATATCGACGAGACGGCCGACAAACCAGAACAGCGCCGCCTCGATAGCAGCCGTCAGCCCACCGAGAACCAGCATGGCGAGAAATGGCGTCTTGGCCTGCCGTACATAGAACCAGATAAAGGCAATCGTTCCTTCCGGCGGCCGCAGGTCTCCCTTTTCGGCAAAGGGGCGAATACGTGTCTCGAAAAAACGGAAGAACTGGGTAATGGCCATGGCAACGGATATATGCCGGTTCCGCAATGCGGCAAAGGGCACCGAGATTACATTTCGGCAAGGATATCCGGGAGCCGGACACGCAAACGGCGGCCGAAGCCGCCGTTTGTTCGGATTCTGTGAGGCGAAACTTAGAATTCCGACCATTCCTGCTTCACAGCCGCAGCGGAGGAACCGCCACCGAACGCCGAAGCGATCCGGTTGCCAAGAGCACGAGCCGGTGAAGCAGCCGGGCGCGATGCAGGCGTGGCTGCGCGCGGCGCAGTTCCGGCCGCCCTTGTGCCTTCACCGAGATTGAACTGCGCCAGCAATTCGGTCAGCGCCGCGGCCTGGGTCGCAAGGCTGTGGCTTGCCGCCGTCGTCTGCTCCACCATCGCTGCGTTCTGCTGCGTGCCCTGGTCCATGTGATGAACCGAAGTACTGATCTCGGAAAGACCGGTGGACTGCTCGCGGGCCGAAACCACGATCGAGCCGACATTGGTGTTGATCCGCTGCACTTCGGAAACGATCGTCTCCAGCGCCTTGCCGGTCTCACCAACCAGCGTCACGCCGTCCCGCACCTTTTCGCCGGACTTGGTGATGAGAGACTTGATCTCGCGGGCGGCATTGGCAGAACGCTGGGCAAGCTCGCGGACTTCCTGCGCGACAACGGCAAAGCCCTTGCCCGCTTCACCGGCACGGGCCGCCTCGACACCGGCATTGAGAGCAAGCAGGTTCGTCTGGAAGGCGATGTCATCGATCACACCGATAATGTTGCCGATCTCAGCAGAGGACTGCTCGATCGCTTCCATCGCGGCAACGGCCTGGCGAACGACCTCGCCGGAGCGCTCGGCGCCGACGCGCGTCTGATCGACCAGCTTGCCTGCTTCACCGGCACGCACAGCCGAATCCTTCACCGCCGTCGTCACCTCCTCCAGCGCCGCAGCGGTTTGCTCGACGGAAGCCGCCTGCTGTTCGGTGCGTTTGGAAAGATCGTCGGCCGCAGAACGGATTTCGTTCGCACCTGCATCGATCATTCGCGCATTGTCGCCGACCGAACGCAGTGCGGTCTGCAGCTTGCCGACCGATTCGTTGAAGTTGACACGCAACTGATCCAGCTGACCGGCGAACTGCTGATCGAGACGAACCGTCATGTTACCATCGGAAAGGTTCTTCAGGCCGCCTGCCAGAGCTTCCACGGCAAACGACACTTCGGCCGCCTCACGCGCCTTACGCTCCTCGTTGGCGATCCGCTCCCGCTCGCCCATCGAGCGGTTGGCTTCGGTCTGTTCCTCAAGACGAACCCGCTCCAGCGCATTGTCGCGGAAAACGGCAACAGCAGCTGCCATGTCGCCGATTTCATCCGCGCGACCGGCATAAGGAATGGTGATCTGATTGTTGCCCGCAGCCAGGGACTGCATGGAATCGGTGATTTCCGTAATCGGGCGCGTCACGCGGAAAAGGCTGAGCATGGCTGCGCCGATAGCGATCGCAACGGCAAAGAGAACGCCGATGATCGTCGAGACATAGACGAACTGCGCCATCTCCTTGGTGATCCGGCCGTCCTCGACGCTGCGAACCTTGTTGTCATCGATCAGGCCCTTGAGCACATCGCTGGCCTCGGCACCCTTCGGCACCATCTGGGCAATCATATCCCTGGCTTCGTAAACTCGCGACGAGCTGACCAGCTGGACGAACTGAGCGCCCATGGCGTCATAATCGGCGACGAGCTTCTGCAGGGCTGCGTATTTTTCCTTCGCAGCCGGGATAGTGATGCCCTGCTCGTAATTGTCGAAAGCTTCGGCACGCACTTTGTTGGCCGCCTGAAGCCGCTCGATCATCTGCTTTTTCTCGGCGGCATTCGGCGCGGCAAGCGTCATCAGATAAAGCTGCCGGACATCTGACAATACACGATCCATATTGGCGATCAGGAGAGCGCGCTCCATGCGCCGGCCGATCGTGTCCGCCTGCGTCTCGATCTGCGCGACCGATCGCATGCCCAATGCGCCCTGAACAATAAGGATGAGAACGGTGATACCGAAAAGGGCGGGTAGAAGAAATTTGATTTTTATCGTGTTCATCATCTCAAACCATCAACAATACGCAATGGTGCCATGCACCATACGCATCCCTGACAGTTACAGATAAACAAAGGCTTACCAGCCGATGCTAATTGATGGCATCGAAAAAAGTGCGACAACGAATACCCCTAAAAAGAACTGGGCGTGTATTTGTCCTTACGCATTATGTCGCAGCGGCTTCGCCCGCGAGCCCCATAAAAAGGAAACGGCGGATTACTCCGCCGCCTCGTCTTCCGTCGATTGGTCGCCCAGGAAACCGCCGGACTGACGGTGCCAGAGATCGGCATAGATACCACCGCCGGACGCCAGTTGCTCATGGGTTCCGGTCTCCACGATGCGCCCCTTGTCGAGCACGATCAGGCGGTCCATTTCGGTCAGCGTCGACAGCCGATGCGCGATCGCGATCACCGTTTTGCCTTCCATCAGCGCAAACAGGTTCTCCTGGATCGCAGCCTCCACTTCTGAATCGAGCGCCGATGTCGCCTCGTCGAGCACCAGGATCGGCGCATCCTTGAGGAACACGCGGGCAATTGCGATACGCTGGCGCTGGCCGCCAGAAAGCTTCACGCCCCGCTCCCCCACATGCGCATCGAGACCGGTACGCCCCTGCAGGTCGGACAGCCCTTCGATGAACTCGAAGGCATTTGCCCGCTTTGCAGCCTGGATGATCTCGGCATCGGTCGCATCCGGACGGCCATAGGCGATGTTGTCGCGGATGGAACGATGCAGCAGCGATGTATCCTGCGTCACCACGCCGATCATGCCGCGCAAACTGTCCTGCGTCACCGACGAAATGTCCTGACCATCGATGGTGATCTTGCCGCCTTCCAGATCGTAGAAGCGCAGAAGCAGGTTCATCAGCGTCGTCTTGCCGGCGCCGGAACGCCCAACCAGGCCGACCTTCTGGCCGGCAGCAATGTCGAGCGTCAGCCCGTCGATCACGCCCTTGCTCTTCCCGTAATGAAAGCGGACGTTTTCATAGAGGATGTGACCCTTCTTGGTCGCAAGCGGGCGAGCGCCATTCGCGTCCGTCACATCATGCGGCTTGGTCATCATGTTCATGCCGTCATAGACCGTGCCGATAGCCTCGAACAGCGCGGTTACTTCCCACATGATCCATTGCGACATGCCGTTGATGCGCATCGCAAGGCCGATGGCAACCGCGATCGAACCGACGCTGACGCCGCCCCCCATCCACAGCCAGATCCCGAGACCGGCAACGGCAAACACGGTGAGCGCATTGTTGAGATCGACGAAGATGTTCAAAAGGCTGATCTGGCGCATCTGCCTGTGAACCGTACCAAGGAACTCGTTCATTCCTTCCTTGGCATAGCTCTCCTCGCGGCCGGCATGGGAAAACAGCTTTACCGTGCCGATATTCGTATAGCTGTCGACGATCCGCCCGGTCATCATTGAGCGCGCATCGGCCTGCTCGCTCGAAAGCTTGCGCAGCCTGGGAATAAAGTAGCGCAGGATAAGCACATAGAACACGAACCACAGGATCAGCGGCAGCACCAGCCGCCACTCGACGGCAACCACCAGCGCCAGCATCGAGACAAAAAAGCCGATCGCGTAAACGAAGACGTCGATGATCTTCATCGTCGCTTCGCGCACGGCAAGCGAGGTCTGCATCACCTTGGTCGATACGCGACCGGCAAATTCGTTGGCAAAGAAGGCCATCGAATGCCGCAGCAGGAAGCGGTGCATCTGCCAGCGCGCGATCATCGGATAATTGCCCGCAAGCACCTGGTGCATGGTCACCGTGTGGACGGCCCCGGCGAGCGGCAGGCCGACAAGCACCAGCACAGCCATCCAGATCAGCTTGCCGCCCTCATCGCTCAGGAAGGTCTGGCGATCGGCTGAGGCCAGCCAGTCGACGATATTGCCGAGGAATTGATAAAGCAGCACTTCCGCCACGGCGATGATCAGTGAGCAGCTGCCAAGCAAAAGCAGCCACGGCCAAGCTGGCTTGGTATAATGCCAACAGAATGCCAAAAGCCCCTTGGGCGGCAATGTCGGTTGGTCGTCAGGATAAGGATTGAGACGGCGTTCAAACCACGAAAACATCAATAAGCTCCGGCAGACGGACATCTCTCAGGCGATCCGGCGGCGAAAAGCTGCCCGGCTGCGACACTGAGAGAAAAATCAGGCATGGCCTCGAGCGGCCACGAACGGATCAGAAAAAGCGGATCAGTGAAGAAGAGACTTTGCGTGAACCGCGAAACGCCTCAGGCCAGACGAGTATCCGACTGACGGAGGCGCGAGAGCACGGTCATATCCATGTAGGCCTCCGTAATGGGCGTTAAACAGGCCGCCCTTCTACACGCTCGCGGCAAAATTGAAAAGACCCAATCAGCCGCATCCCCGCATCCGAATGGGTGAAAGGACTTGAGCGGCAAGCATCATCTCCGCTAATCAAAGGGCATGACCGACCTGCGCATCGCCCTTTACCAACCTGACATTCCCGGTAATACCGGCACGATCCTGCGCCTTGCCGCCTGCCTTGGCCTCGGCGTCGACATCATCGAGCCCGCAGGGTTCGATATTTCCGATCGCAACCTGAAACGCGCCGGGATGGATTATCTGTCGGCGGTCTCACTCACGCGCCACGTCAACTGGGCTCAGTTCGATGAATGGCGCAGGTCGAGCGGACGCAGGCTTGTGCTTGCAACGACGAAATCGCCCGAGCCCTATACACAATTTGCCTATCGCCCGAACGACATCCTGCTTTTCGGCCGAGAAAGCGCCGGTGTGCCGGAAAACGTTCACGATGCGGTAGAAGGCCGTATCCTGATCCCGATGGTGGAAGGGCAACGCTCCATCAATGTGGCGATGTCCGCTGCGATGATTGCCGGGGAAGCCATGCGCCAGACATCCTGGCAACCATAGGCGCTTCGCGAAAACCCAAAAATCTGTCGCGCGCGGTGGCTTGATCACGTGCGGAAAAGGTCTATCATTCATTAGCCGGCAACGGAATCGCCCTCTGTTTTCCATGATCATTTCGGGGAGTTTGGAGTGCAATCGACGCTCGTCGTCATCAATATCCTGGGTGCGGTCGCACTGCTTCTCTTCGGCCTTGCACAGGTAAAGGAAGGTGTGACCCGCGCCTTTGGCGCTCGGCTGAGAACCGGGCTTGCCAACAGTACGAGAAGCGGTCCCCGCTCCCTCCTCTCCGGCCTCGTTGCAACGATCGCCCTGCAAAGCTCCACCGCCACCGCGCTGATGACCGCCTCCTTTGCCGAACGCGGTCTGGTCAATCCGCGCATGGCGCAGATCGTACTGCTCGGCGCCAATATCGGCACGGCCGTCACCGCCTGGCTGGTCGCGGCAGGAACCGAGGTCTTTGCGCCGCTGCTGCTGCTCGTCGGAGTGATTTTGTTGCGCAACGATTCCGCCGCTCGAAAAGGCTTCGGTACGGCGCTGATCGGTATCGGTCTCATGCTTCTGTCGCTCCAGGTTCTTGGGCTGGCGACAGAACCGATGCGGCAATCGCCAGCACTTGCCGCATTTCTGAACCTGCTCGATTCCAGCTGGCTGGTTGCACTCCTCTTCTCCGCCGCCCTCGCCTTCGTCTCCTCGTCAAGCCTCGCGATCGTCATTCTGGTCCTGTCGCTGGCATCGAGCGGCATCGCCTCGCCGGGACTGGTCGTTGTCCTCATTCTCGGGGCAAATCTCGGCGGCGCGATCCCTCCCGTCGTCGCTACGCTGACCAGTCCGCCCGAAGCACGCCGCATCACGCGCGGTAACCTGCTTGTCCGCGCCATCGGCTGCGCTCTTGCTCTCCCGCTTGCCGGCATAGCCGCTGATCTTCTGCAGACATTGCCGATCTCGCCCGAAAAACTCCCGGTTGACGCGCATCTCGCCTTCAACCTTCTTCTGGCAATCATCGCCTGGCCCTTCGGCGGCCTGATCTCGGATCTCATGACCCGCCTGATCCCTGACGAGCCGGAGAAGGAAACAGGCCCGCAATTCCTCGATCCGGACGAACTGGATGATCCCATCCGCGCACTCGCCAATGCGACGCGTGAAGTTCTGGGTGTCGGCGATCAGATCGAACGCATGCTGATCCGCACAGAAAATGCCTTCAAGCACAACGATCTTGCGCCCTTGAAGGAGATCGCCCTCCTCGAAGGCCGTGTCGACAGGCTGCAGCAGGACGTGAAACTCTATCTGTCGAAACTGGGACAAAAGGGACTGGGCGACGACAATGCCCGGCGTTCGATCGCGATCATCGATTACGCCATCAACCTCGAACATATGGGCGATATCATCGAGAAAGGTCTTTGCGACCAACTGGGCAAGAAGATCGAAAAGGGCCTGAAATTCTCCGATGACGGCTATAAGGAATTGGCCGATCTCTTTGATCTCACGATCGACAATCTGCGCACCGCCCAGACGGTCTTCGTCACCGGCGACGTCAACCTTGCAAGGCGACTGATGGAGATAAAGGTCGATGTCCGGCGGCTGGAAAAACGCTCAGCGGAAAGCCATCTCGAACGTCTCAGAGCAGGCAGGCTTGAAAGCCTGCAGACGAGCTCGATACATCTCGACATGCTGCGCGATCTCAAACGCATCAACGCCCACATCGTCTCGGTTGCTCATCCCATTCTGGATGAAAGCGGCTCGCTCATCGAAAGCAGACTGAGGCAGGCGGAAAAACGATCCTGAGATCAAGATTAGCACCGTATGTGGTTAGTCCGCGCTCGGCAGGCGCCGCATGGTGAACTCGATCTGGTCACCCTCCAGTTGCCGCCAGCTTTCCACCTCGGTCCAGTAGGCAGCCTTGGGAAATTCCTCAAACCATTCTCGCGCCTTTTCGCGCGCGTCGATCCGCGACATCTGGTAGGTTTCGCGCACGAACATGCCCGAGCGCTGGCCAGCCATATGCTGCCGGTGGCGATCGATACGCCGCTTCAAGCCGTCGAGCGGCGGTGGTGTGAATTTCGCCATGAAAGCCTCTCCGCACCTTGCTAATAAACGAAGATAAGCGTGGTTCGCACGTTTTGCGAGTCCGATTTTCAATGGATGAGAAGCCTCGAAATGGCTGGTAGAATGGCCCATTAAAGCCATTGCTGGTATGGCGGGGAAAGAGGAGCCGAATCGACCGCACAATGACGAGAGGACGCATGATGGAACGACCGAACCTGCCGAAAGGCCTGCCCGAGGATATCGAAGATAAGAAGCAGGCAGCCCGTGCGTGGTTCGAAAACCTGCGCGATACGATTTGCGCCTCGTTCGAAGCGCTTGAGCACGAATTGACAGGCTCTCTTTCTGACCAGCCCCCCGGAGCATTCGTCGGCAAGGACTGGCTGCGCCATGAAGGCGAAGGCGGCGGCGGCCGCATGTCGATGATGGAAGGCCGCGTCTTCGAAAAAGTCGGCGTCCATACCTCCACCGTCCATGGCGAATTTTCACCGGACTTCCGCAACCAGATCCCCGGCGCGGAGGAAGACCCCCGTTTTTGGGCGTCCGGCATTTCGCTGATTGCCCATCCGGTCAACCCCAATGTCCCGACCGTTCACATGAACACTCGTATGGTCGTGACCTCCAGCAACTGGTTCGGTGGCGGCGCCGATCTCACCCCGATGTTGAACGACCGCCGCACGCAGGAAGACCCGGATACCCAGCTCTTCCACCGCGCCATGGAGATCACCTGCAGACGCCATGAGGCCGTCGCTGAATACCCGCGCTACAAGGCATGGTGCGACGAGTATTTCTTCCTGAAACACCGCAACGAACCACGTGGCATCGGCGGCATCTTTTTCGACTGGCTGCAGTCCTCGGAAGACAAGGGCGGCTGGAATGCCGATTTCGCCTTTGTTCAGGATGTCGGACGCGCCTTCAACCTCGTTTATCCGCGCATCGTGCGAGCCAATTTCAACAACCCCTGGACGGAAGAACAGCGTGACGAACAGCTGGTACGCCGGGGCCGTTATGTGGAATTCAACCTGCTTTACGACCGCGGCACGATCTTCGGATTGAAGACGGGCGGGAATGTGGAATCGATCCTCTCTTCCCTGCCCCCGGCGGTACGCTGGCCGTAACCACAGCCAGCGTGATCACGAGCGCTCACGAACTTTTTTTCGTACGGCATCGTACATTTGATAAATGTCATACACGAATCGTCTCTCCCGGTGTTAGTTTGTGAAAATACACTGGGAGGAGTATCCGATGACTACATCGAATAGCATGCCTCGATCCGTCGCCCCCGTTGAAGGCGACGCAAACTCCAAAACACCAAGCAAGTCCGAACTCATTGACCGTCTCGCAATGGAGATGCGGGTAAAAAGCGGGGGTGAACTCCCTCTTTCCTTCTGCATTGCGCAGGTGAAGCGCCAGTTGGCCGGCTTTAAGCCGGATGCATCGGCAACCGATGAGACCCCGTCGATGCCCGTCAACCCGCCAGCGGGTTCGGTTTTCCAGTCCTGGGCCATCCGGGATTAGCTCTGGTCCTTGACCAGAGACCTTGCTTCGGAACCTCAACGCATTCTGACGGTTTATTCTCGGTCGCGCCCGATGCGGGGCGGCCGACATCAACCATAGGGAGGTAAAGGCCATGCGGCTTTTTGAATGCGGTACGCTTGTGCCCGGCTGCCAATGGCACACACGCGCAGAAGAAGACGCGGAGATCGTGCGCCGCGCCGTCGCGCATATGCGAAGTGATCACGGTGAACAGATAATCCGCGAAAACATGGTGGAAAACATCAAGGCACGTATCCGCAACGAGGAGATCGCGCCAGCCTGAAACAGGCCGCGCAAGATGGTGCAGCGACTTGGCGACGGCGACTTGCTTGAAGGCTTAGCGGTTAGCTTTGGCCGCTGGCCATATTCGCCAACCGGGCGGCCAGTTCGGGCCGCTCGGGCAAAAAGTTGCGGCTGATCCAGAACTCCTCAAGCTCTTTGAGTATCTCGCCAACCCGTTTTCCAGCCGGAACGCCGGCAGCGATTACATCGCCCCCCGAAAGCGGAAAGACCGGTTTCTGGTATTTTTCTGCCTTGGACAGAAGCTGAGAAAGCCTCGCGCTCTTGCGCATAGCCACCGGATCGCCCTCGGCGACCGCCCTGGTCGAAGCAAGCGCCAGTTTCAATCGGAATATCATGCCAAGCCGGTCATGCCGGTAGAGAAGCCGTGCGAAACCGACATCCGTTACCTCATCCGGTGGCATTGGCGTTGCCGCCCATTGTTGCAGCTTCAACGCGTCGGCATTCGACAATCTCAGCCGCTTTGCAAGCGCTTCGAGCCGCTCGACATCTGGCGGCACGATCGCCGCCAGCCGCAACAGCGGCTCTGGCTTCCAGCCGATCGCCCGTTCAGCAGCGACGAGAGCGTGAATGCCGTCAATGCCCCATTTCTCCGTCTCCGGCAGGATTGCCGTCAAAACACCGGCTTGTCGCATCCAGAGCATGGCCCGTGACGGATCGGGTGCCCCGAGCAGTTTCTTCGTTTCGGTCCAGACGCGCTCGGCCGAAAGGCTCGAAAGCATGTCCTTGGCGCGCGCACAGGCACGCAAGCCATCCGCATCCGGCCGACCCGAACCGTAATAGGCAAAGAACCGGAAGAACCGCAGGATGCGCAGATGATCCTCCGCGATCCGCTGGCTCGCATCACCGATAAAACGCACCGTGCGCGTCTCTATATCCTTCAGTCCCTCGACGAGATCGATCACCTCGCCCTTGGCATCCGCATAAAGCGCATTGATAGTCAGGTCGCGCCGTTCGGCATCCGCCGTCCAGTCGGTGCCGAACTCGACCACGGCATGGCGTCCGTTGGTCTCGACATCCCGTCTCAGCGTCGTCACCTCGAAACCGCGGCCGTCGACGACCAGCGTCACCGTGCCATGCTCGATACCTGTCGGCACGGCCTTGATGCCGGCAGCCTTCGCCCGCTCGACCACCACTTCTGGCCGAAGCGTCGTCGCGATATCGACATCGGCGACGGCAAGCCCCATCAACGCATTACGCACAGCGCCGCCCGCAACCCGCGCCTCGCCACCATCAGCGTTGAGCAGCGCCATCACTCGGCTCAGGGCCGTGTCCTGAAACCAGGTCTCGCCAGCCACAGAAGTCATGCATAAAGCCTTTCATAAAGCGTGCGGAGGATACCGGCGGTAATCCCCCAAATATTCCGGTCCTCATAGGGCATCAGGTAAAAATGCCGCTCCGTACCATTGAACTGGCGGCTGCCCTGCTTATGGTTGGCCGCGTTCATCAGAAACGACAGCGGCACCTCGAACACATCGTCCACCTCGGTCGGGTTGAGCGTCAGCTCGAAACCTCGCCTGACCACGGAAAGCACCGGCGTGATGCGAAAACCCGATGGCGCATAATAGTTCGGCAGCCGCGCCAATGGTTCGACAAAACGGGGATCAAGCCCGATCTCCTCGCGCGCCTCGCGCAGCGCTGCCTGTTCTGGCGAAGCATCCTCGGGATCGATGGCACCGCCCGGAAAGGCGATCTGGCCAGAATGTTTGCGCAGACTTGCCGTCCGCTGCGTCAGGATAATCTTCGCCTCGTTTCCATCATCGACGACCGGTACAAGCACCGCCGCATCGCGTAGCTTGAGATCGCGCGCCGACTGAACGAACTGCGGATTGAGCCGATGATCGCCGTGATCCCCCCAGGCCGCATCGAGCGGCCTGCCGCTTTGATGCAGCGCCCGGCGACGGAATTCTCCGGCTGAAAACGGTGCTGTCTCATCGAAGGTCAGGTCACTCATGATGCCAGCCGCTCCAGTTCATCCGCACGCATGATCGGAAAGATCTCGCTCCCTGAGCGAACGGAAAACATCTCTATCCCGTCGATTGTGACCGTCTCTCCAAGCGCAACCAGCTCGTACATCATCGCCCGTGATACCAAAGCCTCCAGCCTTCCGCGCACCAGCACATAGGGCTTCAACTGCCGCTCTTCACCAACAATCTCGAACCGCAGGGGATGGACAGCATCGACTTCGACGACATCCCCGACATTGGTGCGAAATGTGATCAGTGGGGCGCCATCTCGCTCTCCCGCCTGCATCTCAACCGCCACGAACGGTGCATCGCCGACGCGGATTCCGACCTTTTCCACAGGCGTGACGAGATAAGTTCTGCCGTCGTCATCCTTGCGCAAGACGGTCGAAAACAGCCGCACAAGCGGCGCCCGACCAATCGGCGTTCCCATATAGAACCATGTGCCGTCAGTCCGGATTTCCATGTCTAGATCGCCGCAAAAGGGCGGATTCCACTTCTCCACCGGCGGCAATCCGCGACTTTTGCCTCCCGATTGCTCGGCAGCGCGCGAAATCAGGGCCGCAAGGCCGGCGGCGTCGGGCGCCGAATTTATCGTCTCTGCTGCCATCATTCAGTCCCGGTTCGAAATTAATCGTTGACCGTCGCGATCATTCCTCACGAGATAGTCATTCGGAACGAGCTTGTCAGCCTTATTTCGGGTAATAGTTTCTGAGGCTAATGTACTTGCTGCGGTGCAACGACTCGTGCTGAGGGCAAGCACCCGACCGGCGTATGAATATCGACCTTGATTATGGAGAACGACATGGGCGTGATGAATCCAACCGAGGCCGTTCTTGACGAGAAGGCAATCGTCGCTGCCGCCGAAAAGGCGCTGTCCGATATCGCCGCCGTCCGCGAGGAAATCGCCAAGGTCATTTTCGGCCAGGAACGGGTGGTGGAAAACACGCTTCTCGCCGTCCTGTCCGGCGGCCACGCCCTGCTCGTCGGCGTGCCGGGCCTTGCCAAGACAAAGCTCGTCACCACGCTCGGCACCGTTCTCGGCCTCGATTCCAACCGCATCCAGTTCACGCCTGACCTGATGCCGTCCGATATTCTCGGCTCCGAAGTCATGGATACGGATGAAACCGGCCGCCGCTCCTTCCGCTTCATCAAGGGCCCGATCTTCGCCCAGTTGCTGATGGCCGACGAAATCAACCGCGCCTCGCCGCGCACCCAGTCGGCGCTCTTGCAGTCCATGCAGGAATATCACATCACGGTCGCCGGCCAGCGTTTCGATCTCCCCGCCCCGTTCCATGTTCTGGCAACCCAGAACCCGCTGGAACAGGAAGGCACCTATCCGCTCCCGGAAGCCCAGCTCGACCGCTTCCTGTTGCAGGTCGATGTCCTCTATCCTGACCTCGATGCCGAACGGCAGATCCTGCTCGGCACCACAGGTCTTGCCGAAGCCAAGCCGCGCGGCGTCATCGATAGTACCCGCCTGCAGGAAATCCAGATGCTGATCCGCCAGATGCCGGTCTCGGACAAGGTGGTCGATGCGATCCTGTCGCTTGTCCGCTCCGCCCGCCCCGGCCACGGCAATGCCGATACCGACCGGCATGTCGCCTGGGGTCCCGGTCCCCGCGCCGGCCAGTCGCTGATGCTGACCGCTCGCGCCCGCGCACTCTATCAGGGTCGCCTCGCCCCCTCGCTCGACGATATCTATGCGCTGGCGGAACCGGTTCTAGAACACCGAATGGCCTTGAATTTCGCCGCCCGTGCCGAAGGCATGTCGGTGCGCGACGTGATCGCCGGATTGGTAAAGCAGGCCCGCGGATAATTTCCCTCGGGGAATATTCGCCTCCTTGAAAGGACAATGCGTGGCATCAATCGGCCAGATCGTCGAGCAGACACCCAGCAGCGAAGTCCTCTCCCGCGCCCAGGCGCGTGCAGCACTCGTGCCCGATTGCATGGTGGAAGCAAAGCGCATCGCCAACACCGTGATTGCCGGCTGGCATGGCCGGCGCAAACGCGGCATGGGCGAAAACTTCTGGCAGTTCCGGCCTTACGCCGAAGGCGAAAGCCTGTCGCGCATCGACTGGCGCCGTTCTGCCCGCGATGACCATACCTATGTCCGCGACCGCGAATGGGAAGCTGCCCACACGATCTGGCTCTGGGCCGACATGTCGCCGTCGATGATGTACAAGTCCACCTTCGCCATGGTCTCGAAGGAAAGCCGTGCGCTGGTGCTGATGCTGGCGCTGGCCGAAATCCTTGCCCGCTCCGGTGAGCGCATCGGGTGTCCCGGCATCATGGAGCCGGTCTCTGCCCGCAACGCTGCGGAGCGGCTGGCAACCGCCATCATGCATGCGCCGCTCACCACCGGCCTGCCGGAAACCTCGATGATAAGAGGCCAGAGCGATATCGTCCTGATCGGCGATTTTCTCGATGATGCCGACAGCGTCATGTCGCGCATCTCGCCGCTCGGGAAACGCGGCCTGCGCGGACACGTGATCGAGGTCGCCGACCCCGCGGAAGAGACCTTTCCCTATACCGGCCGTACCGAATTCACCGATCCGGAAACCGGGCAGAAACTCACCTCCGGCCGCGCCGAAATGATCCGCGACGATTACCAGCGCGCCTATCTCGCCCGCCGCGAAGCGCTGGGCGAAGGTCTCCGCCGTCTCGGCTGGAGCTTCACCTTCCACCGCACCGATCATCTCGCTTCCGAGGCGCTGGTTGCCGTTCACAGCCAACTGTCCGGCATGCCTGCGACATTCCCGGGAGGCCGCACATGAACGCGCTTGCCTTCGCAAATCCGCTGATCCTCTTCGGGCTCCTGTCGCTGCCGGTCATCTGGTGGCTGCTGCGCCTCACCCCGCCGCGCCCGAAAGCGGAGGTCTTTCCACCGCTTCGCATCCTCGCAACAGTCCTGAAGCGCGAGGAAACCCCGGCCCAAAGCCCTTGGTGGCTAACGCTTCTGCGCATGCTGCTTGCCGCCGCGGTCATTCTTGCGATTGCCGATCCGGTCATGAACCCGCGCGCCAGCTCGCTCAATGCCAACGGCCCACTGGCGCTCGTCATCGACAATGGCTGGTCGAGCTCGGTCGATTGGGAACGCCGCCTCGAGACCGCCAGCATGCTGATCGACGAGGCTGAAAGCGCCGACGTTCCGGTCTCGCTGACCTTCACCGCCGACACGAACAACGAGCCGACCGCCGGCACCGCATCTGCCGCCCGCGACAAGCTTGCCGCCGCAGAGCCGAAACCGCTCGTTCCCGATCGCCTGCGCGCCATCCGCACCCTGCAGGAAGCGCTCGACGGCAACCCGCTCGGCACGGTGGCGCTCATCTCCGACGGCATCGCCGCCCCCGGAGACAATGACGCCATGACGGCCCTTGCCGCCTTTGCGCCGAACGACGTTCGGCTCTACCAGGGTGACAGTCGCGGCGCGGTCGCACTTACCGGCGCCACCAACAATTCCGAAACCATGGCCGTCACCGCAACCCGGCTAGACACCGCCGCCCCGCAACAGCTGACGGTCAATGCACTTGACCAGCAGGGCCGTTCGCTCGCCTCCGGCACGGTCGATTTCGCGGCCGGTTCCGGCACCGCAACGGCTGAAATCTCCGCGCCCTTCGAACTGCGCAATGATTTCGCCCGCCTCAGCGTCGAGGGCCTCGCCACCGCAGGTGCCACCCATCTGCTCGACGATGGCTTCAAGCGCCGCCGCATCGCTCTGATTTCCGGTGAAAGCGGCAGCGATTTCCAGCCGCTTCTGCAGCCGCTCTACTATATCAACCGGGCGCTTTCGCCCTATGCCGATATCATCCAGACGAATACGGCGGACCTTGCGGTTGCGATCCCGCAGATCCTGGAAAACAACCCGTCTGCCATCATCATGGCCGATGTCGGTCGCCTTCCGGCAGAAACCTATGAGCCTCTGGAGCGCTGGATCACCCGCGGCGGCACGCTGATCCGCTTCGCCGGTCCGCGCCTTGCGGCAGCCCCCGCTGATGATCCGCTTGTGCCGGTAAGATTGCGCCAGGGCGAGCGCGCACTCGGCGGCGCCATGTCCTGGTCGGAGCCGCAGTCGCTGGCGGATTTCCCGACATTCGGCCCCTTCGCCGGCATGCCGCGCGCAACCGATATTACCGTCACCCGCCAGGTTCTCGCCGAACCGACGCCGGATCTTGCTGAGCGCACCTGGGCAAGCCTTGCCGATGGCACGCCGCTCGTCACCACCCGTGATGTCGATGCCGGCCGCCTCGTGCTGTTCCACACCAGCGCCGAAGCCACATGGTCGAACCTGCCGCTCTCGGGCAATTTCGTCGAAATGCTGCGCCGTGTCGTACAGATGGCCCGTGCCGGCGGTGCAACCACCGCATCGGCAGGTTCCGAAAACGCAGCCGCAACGCTGCCCGCCTATCGCCTGCTGACTGCCGATGGCCTGCTTTCGACCGAAACCAGCGGCGTGCGCCCGATCATGATCCGCGCCGGAGAAACGCCCTCTGCGACCTTTGACCACCCTCCGGGCCTTTACGGCACAGAAGATGGCTTTTCCGCGGTCAACCTCTTGCCGCCCGGCGCAGAACTTGCCGCTTTCGATCCCGCCCCGATCGGCCGCGCCGTCACCCGTGAAGGTCTGGCCGGTGGCGAAGCCGTCTCGCTGCGCCCTGCATTGTTCGCAGCCGCCTTCGCCATGCTTATTCTCGACAGCCTGATCGTGCTCTTCATCAACGGCGCCTTCTCGCGCCTGCCGAAGGGATCACGCCGCCGCTCCGGTGCCGCAGCAGCCGCAATTGCCGCAATCGCCTTCGGCCTCATCGCCTTCCAGCCTCACCCGGTCTCCGCACAGGAAATGCCGGAAGGCAGTGGTGCGAAAGCCGGAGACGAACAGATCCTCGAGCATCTCGACACGACGCATCTCGCCTATGTCACGACCGGCGAAGCCGATATCGATCGCATTTCCGAACAGGGGCTTGCGGGTCTGACCGAGTTCCTTACCTATCGGACGACGCTGGAGCCCGGCGCACCCGTTGGCCTCGACATCACCAGGGATGAACTCTCCTTCTACCCGATCATCTACTGGCCGATTTCCGCCAATGCGCCTATGCCCTCGCAGGCCGCGATCTCGCGCATTGACGCCTATATGCGCAACGGCGGCACCGTACTCTTCGATACCCGCGACCAGTATTCCTCACTCGGCGGTGGCGGCAGCACGCCGAATGGCGAAAGGCTGCAGCAGATTCTTGCCAATATCGACATTCCGCCGCTCGAACCCGTGCCGGAAAACCACGTCCTCGCGCGGTCTTTCTATCTGCTGACGAATTTCCCGGGCCGCTACAATGGCAGCGCCCTTTGGGTCGAGGCCCGTCAGGACGCGCGCAACAGCGCCAATCAGGTCTCTTCTGGCGGTGACGGCGTCTCGCCGATCATGATCACCGGCAACGATCTGGCCGGTGCTTGGGCCGTCGACCAGCAGGGAGCACCGGTTCTGCCGACCGTTCCACCGGACGACATGCAGCGCGAATACGCCTACCGCGCCGGCGTCAACATCATGATGTACATGCTGACAGGCAACTACAAGGCCGACCAGGTCCATGTCCCTGCCCTTCTCGAACGGCTTGGCCAGTAGGAAAGAGCATCGATGACCCTTGAGTTTTCGCCCTTCTTCCCCTGGCCGGTCCTCATCGGCCTCGGCATCATCGCGCTGATCATTTGCGCGCTTGCCTTCTGGCGTCGCGTCCGTGGTGCCAGCCTGCGCATGCTGGCGCTCGCCTTCCTGCTTCTGGCGCTCGCCAACCCGACACTGTTGCAGGAGGACCGCGAGCAGCTTTCGACCATCGTGCCGATCGTCGTCGATCGCTCCCAGAGCCAGCAGACCGATGAGCGCAAGCGCCAGACGGACGAGGCTCTGGCCGAACTTCGTGACCGCTTTGCCCGATATCCGAATATCGAGACCCGCATCGTCGAAGTCGCCGACGACCCGGATAGCGATACGCCCTCGACCCGGCTCTACACGGCGCTTCGCTCCGCCGTTTCCGACGTGCCACCGGCCCGGCTCGGTGCTGCCGTGTTCGTCACCGACGGCCAGATTCACGATCTGCCCGGCACCAATCAGGAACTCGGCTTCAATGCCCCCGTCCACGGTCTGATCACCGGACAACCGGACGAATTCGATCGGCGCGTGGAAGTCGTCCGCGCCCCGCGCTTCGGCATCGTCAACGAGGAGCAGGAACTGACCTTGCGCGTCGTCGATGACGGCCGCGCCACCAACACGCCGGCCCAGGTGACCGTGCGCATGAACGGCGACCAGATCGCCACGTTCCGAGCCTCGCCGGGCGTCAACACGCCCTTCCCCTTCACGGTTCCGCGCGCAGGCAACAACGTCATGGAATTTTCCGTTGACGAGCTTGCGGGCGAAGTGACGACCGCCAACAACCGCGCTGTCCATGTCATCGACGGTATCCGTCAGAACCTGCGCGTCCTGCTTGTCTCCGGCGAGCCGCATGCCGGTGAGCGCGCCTGGCGCAACCTGTTGAAATCCGACGCCTCGGTCGATCTCGTCCACTTCACCATCCTGCGTCCGCCGGAAAAGCAGGATGGCACGCCGATCAACGAATTGTCGCTGATCGCCTTCCCGACCCGCGAGCTTTTCGTCGAGAAGATCAAGGATTTCGACCTGATCATCTTCGACCGCTACAAGCATCGCGGCGTGCTGCCGATCCTTTATTACGACTACATCTCGCAATATGTGCAGAACGGCGGCGCGCTGCTGATCGCCGCAGGTCCCGAACATGCAAGCGAGGATTCGATCGCGCTCACTCCGCTCGAACAGGTCCTTCCCGCCTCCCCGACCGGCGAGATCCATAGCGCAGGTTTCTACCCGCATCTCTCCGAAATCGGCCAGAAGCACCCCGTTACACGCGGCCTCGATGGCTCAGGCCAGACACCACCCGCTTGGGGCCGCTGGTTCCGCACCATCGATGTCGACCAGCCGCGCGGCCAGACGGTGATGGAAGGCGACGGCAATCGTCCGCTTCTCGTCCTGAACCGCCAGGGTCAGGGCCGTGTCGCCATGCTGTTGTCCGATCAGGGTTGGCTCTGGGCACGTGGTTTCGAAGGCGGCGGCCCGCATGTGGCACTCTATCGCCGCATCGCCCATTGGCTGATGAAGGAGCCGGAACTGGAAGAGGAAGCACTAACAGCCCGCTCCTCCGGCCGCACGCTGGAAGCAACACGCCAGACGATCGGCGATGATCCCGGCCCGGCAACCGTCCGCTTCCCTTCAGGCCGCACCGAGACCATCGCCATGACGCAGGCAGAACCGGGCCAGTACCGCTTCGAACGCCGCATGGATGAAGTCGGCCTCTTCCAGGTGTCGAACGGCGAGTTCTCGACACTGGTCCATGTCGGCGCTGTCGATGCCCCTGAATTCAAGGCGATGATTTCGACCGAAGAGACGCTGAAACCCTATGCTGAAAAGACCCACGGCCTCGTTACCCGCGTCGCCTCGGGCGAAAACATCATCCTGCCGGATATCCTGCCGGTTCGCGGCGAAATCCGCGTCAGCAATCCCAACCGCATGTCGATCCGCATGACTGACGAGAGCGTGTTGCGCGGCGTCAACAGCCTGCCGCTGTTTGCCGGTTTCGCCGGCCTCTCGGCGCTCCTCTTTGCGGTCGCCGCCATGTGGTGGCGCGAAGGACGATAATGGACGTTCGTCTCGAAACCGCGTCGGAAGCTTCGGCGGATGATCTGAATATCGTCCTCAACGGCCTGACAGCCTATAACGAGACGGAGGTCGGCCCTGCCGATCGGCTGGCGCTTATTGTCCTCATCCGTGACGCGCAGGACAAGGTGATCGGCGGCATGTTCGGCTACACCTCCTGGGGCTGGCTTTTCACCCAGGCACTGTTTGTGCCGGAAGAGTTGCGCGGCCAGGGCATGGCTGCAACACTTCTCCAGCAGGCCGAAACAGAAGCCCGTCGTCGCGGCTGCAAGGGCGCGTGGATCGATACGTTCAACCCGCAGGCGCTCAAAGCCTATCAACGCCAGGGCTACGAGATCTTTGGAGAACTGCCCGCCTTTGTCGGCGAGCGCACCCGCACCTTCCTTAAAAAGGCCCTTTAGTTTATCGATGCGCTCCTCTTTGGGAGGAGTGTATCCGTATGCAGCTGAAAGTGACCGAAGGCATCGCGCCACTGGAGGAAGACGCAATCCTGCAGAAACTGCGCGCCTTCAACATCACCACCTTCGGTGAAAGTAACCGCCGCGAACTGACGATCCCGCTTTACGATGACGGTGGCGAAATCAGCGGCGGCCTCGTCGGCTATACCGGCCGCGGCTGGCTTTACGTCTCGATGCTCTACATCCCGGAAAACCTGCGCGGTCAGGGCCTTGCCACCCGCATGCTGGCCATGTCCGAGGACGAGGCCCGCAAGCGTGGCTGTATCGGCGGTTATATCGACACGATGAACCCGGCAGCACTCGGCCTCTACCGGAAGCTCGATTACACAGAGATCGGCAAACTCGACGCTCTCTCCGGCGGGCATGTGGTGACATGGCTCGCCAAAATGTTCTGAAATTTAGGCGGTTTCCAGCTCCGGCTCCGCCATTAGCGAGGCACGTTTTCTGTCGTCGTCAAGAACACCGGAGGAGGCAAAGACATCGCGGATCTGCTGCCGCAGCCATGCATTGGCAGGATCTCCATCCGCATGGTTTGCCCAGACCATGTTGACCGGCGGAAAACTGAGCGATACCGGCAATGGGCTGACTTCCAGACCGAGCAGTGGTGCATAACGCTCGGCAATCCGGCTCGGCACGGTCGCAATCAGCGGACTGCTCTGCGCCGCGGAAAGAACCGACATGTAACCGGGTGCCGCGGTAACGACATTGAGTTCGACGCCGGCAATCTCAAGCGCATCCTTGATGCAGCCCTGCAGCGTCTCGTTCTGGGAAACCGTTGCATGTTCTGCCGCAAGATAGGCCTCCAGGCCGACAGTCTTGGACAGCTTCAGCAGATCGGGATTATGGCAGCAGGCAAATTGGGTCTTGTAAAGCGTTTCGAAAGACCGTCGGCTTGTTTGCGTATAGGTACAGCCGACCGCAAGATCGATGCTGCCATCCTCGAGTGACGGATCCATCGCCTCATACGGAAACACCCGCGCCAAAACCCGGATGCCCGGTGCAAGCCGCCGCAGACGGGCCGTAAGGTCAGGTATCAGCAGCAGTTCTACCTCGGGCGACATGGCGATACGGAATGTCCGCTCTTCGGTTGCCGGATCGAACGCATCTCCTCCGCTCAGCGCCAGCTGTGCCTGTTTCAATGCCTGCCGCACCGGCACGGCAAGGCTCCGTGCCCTTGAAGTCGGTTGCATCACCTGACCGACGCGAATGAACAACTCGTCCTGAAGCAGAACACGCAGTGTCGAAAGCGAATGGCTCATCGCCGGCTGCTGGATCTTCAACCGCTTCGCTGCCTTGGTAACGCTACCCTCGGATATCAAAGCGTCAAAGGCGACGAGCAGGTTGAGGTCGAAAGAGCGCAGATTGAAATGATCGATAGTAGTCATAAGCCGCATCGATTTGTTTGCTGATACAACGATACATACGTGCTCTCTAGGTCAGTTCAAGACCACCCTTTCATACCAACCTGGAGTTCTTCCATGCAGACCCGCCGCGCTCTCCTCAAAACCTCAGCCAGCCTGACATTCGCCGCCGGTGCCATCGCCGCCCTTCCCTCGGCTGTTCTGGCCAAAGCACCAATCGTCGGAAGGCAGGCGGCAGGTTACTACCGACTGAAGCTCGGCGACTACGAAGTCACCGCCCTGTCGGACGGCACAGTGGCGCTTCCCATGGCCAGGATTTATGAAGGCATAGAAGAGAAGGATGCCGAGGCCTATCTCGCCGGGTATTTCCAGAAAAACCCGACGGAAACCTCTGTGAATGCTTTTCTCGTCAACACAGGCGAACGCCTTGTCCTGATCGATGCCGGTACCGGCGATCTGATGGGCCCATCGCTCGGCAAGCTCGTCGCCAACATAGAAGCAGCCGGTTACAAGGCGAGCGAAATCGATGATGTCATCCTCACCCATATCCACGCCGACCATTCCGGCGGCCTGTCGAGGAACGGCAAGCGCGTATTCGAAAATGCCGTGCTTCACGTCAACGAGCGCGAGGCAAACTTTTGGCTGAAAGCAGATGCTGCGGCGAAATCCGATCCGGGTCTCGGCCCACAGATCGCACAGGCAGAGGCAGCCGTCGGCCCCTATATCGCGGCGGGAAAATTCGAAACCTTTGCGGATGACGCTGCTCCCGTTCCGGGCTTCACATCCGTCCTGCGCAAGGGCCACACGCCGGGTCACAGCGCCATAGCGATTGAAAGCAAGGGCGAGAAGATCGTCTTCTGGGGCGATATCGCCCATGGCGACGTGCTGCAATATGATCGGCCTGAGATCACTGTCGAGTTCGATGTCGACCAGAAACAGGCGGCCGCTACGCGTGCGATTGCCTTTGCCGAAGCGGCTGACCAGAAATATATGGTCGCCGGTGCTCACCACGCTTTCCCAGGCATCGGCCACGTTCGGCGGGACGATATCAATTACGACTGGGTACCGCTGCTCTACAGCGCCAATTACTGAATGTAATTCAGGCACCGCCGGACAAGGCGGTGTCTGAAATCGTCATGAGAGCGAGACGTCCCGCGTCTCGACCCGGATCATCAATGCCGCCACGGCCGCCAAGGCAAGAAGAGCGGCAAAAATGCCGATCGTCAGGCCGAACCCGTGGCTGACCACATAGACCATCGCCGAAGGTGCAAGCAGACCGCCCAGACGCGCCATCGCGCCGGCCGCCCCCATGCCAGTGGCGCGCGAGCGTGTCGGGAAGAGTTCCGGCGTATAGGCGTAAAGCGCGCCCCATGTGCCAAGCAGCGCAAAGCTCATGAGGAGCAGCGAGGTTCCGATGACGACAGAACCGGAGCCGAGTACAAAAAGCAGGCACCCGGCAGCAGACAGGATGCAGAAGCCCGTCAGCGTCGGCTTGCGGCCCCATTTTTCGACACCGTAGGCCGCCAGTGCGTAACCGGGAATCTGTGCAAGCGCCACCAGAACCAGAAAACCGTAACCGCGAACGAAGCCGAAGCCCTCGCTTGCGAGCTTCGCCGGCATCCAGGTGAAAATGCCGTAATAGGAGACAGACACCAGAAACCAGATGGCGAGGATGATGACACTGGTTCGGCGCAAGGCGGGCGAGAAAATGCCTTCGCGCGCCAATGCCATCGGCGGGGCAATCTCTTCGTCATCGGCGAGCCCCTTGCCGTTATTGACGGTCAGTATCCGGTCCATCACCTCTCGCGCTTCTGCATTTCGGCCCGTGCGCAAAAGATAGATAGGCGATTCCGGGATGAGAACACGCATCCCTATCCCGATCAGCGCCGGCAGCGCGGTCACGGCAAAAATAAGACGCCAGGCATCGGCCATGCCCGCGACGCTCGCGATCCATGCAGTAAGTGCCACAATCAGCGTGCCGATCGCCCAGAACCCTTCCAGCGCCACCAGCCAGCGCCCGCGATTTTTCGCCGGCAGGAATTCCGACATCATCGCGTAATCGACCGGAAGTGTGCCCCCGACGGCAATGCCTGTCAGGAACCGGAGGATCAGGAGAATGGTGAAGTCGGGTGCGAAAACTGAAAGCAGGCCGAATAACGCATCGCAGGAAACGGTGATGATCAGCACATTACGACGGCCGATCCGGTCCGCCAGGCGGCCGAATCCCATTGCACCGAGAAACATGCCGAGAAAGAAAACGCTGCCGGTCTGCAAGGCTTCGGGAATGGTCAACCCGAAGCTGGCGGCGATCGATGCCGCGGTAAACCCGACAGCCAGTACCTGCATCGCATCGGCCGCCCAGACGAGGCCAAAAACCCCGATCAGTCTACGCTGGTATCGTCCAGCGCCGGCGCGGTCGAGCGCCTCGTCCACCGTAATTGCTCTCATCCCACTGCCTTCTTCATGAGGCACCGGTTCCCCTATTTACCGGCGATGCGAGATGCATAGTTGATTTACGTTATTTACGCCAGCAGATGTCGCCTTTGAGCTGAGAATGCACATCCGCGGCAAGCGGCACGACGAGCACCCGCGCAGGATCGACCGGCCCCGGAAACGCCAGCGCGTCATAGGCCACCTTCTCGAAGCCGAGCGGCATGTAATAGGGCGGATCGCCGATCAGGATCACGCCTTCGGAACCCTTGCGCTTTGCCGCTTCGATCGCGATCCGCACCAACTCCCGGCCGATGCCCATGTTCTTGTGTGTCGGCCGCACGGCAAGCGGCCCGAGCATGTGCCCCTTCACCGTGCCGGCCAGAACCGGGGTCATGCGAACGGAAGCAATCGTCTCGCCGTCATCGGCACAAATGAAGGAAAGCGACCGGTCATGCGGCCCCTGCTCGCGGATCCGCGCGGCGGCGCGCACATGACGACCTGGCCCGAAAGCTTCCTCATTGATCAGCTCGATCGCCGCATCATGCGATGCGTCTTCCGTCAGATAGACGAGATCGTGCTTTGCCAGAGATTTCCGGGCGACAAGGTGCAGAGAGGCAGATGAAGACATGGGAGAACCGAAGCCGTAAAAATGAGCGGACAGGACATGCGAAGTCGATGACGCCTCGTCTGGCGTCTTGGTCGATCTTCAGCGTCGTCGCAGTGCTCGTGCTTCGGTCATGTAATTGAGGTATCCCACAAAAATGTGAAAAGCCAACTAGCAGGATTTTTTTCACCCGTCCAATGCAAAAACGCACTGTTCGAAAAATTGCGTCTCGCAATCTCAAGCCCTTGCCGTATCTATCCGGGAAACAAGAAGGAGAGCGCCATGGGCAGGCTCGTTGACGGCAAATGGCAGGATGTCTGGTACGATACGAAGGCAACCAAGGGGCGTTTCGAGCGATCGCAATCGCAGTTTCGCAACTGGGTCACGGCGGATGGCGCAGCTGGCCCATCCGGTAAAGGCGGTTTCAAGGCCGAAGCCGGACGTTATCATCTCTACGTCTCATACGCATGCCCCTGGGCGCACCGCACGCTGATCTTCCGCAAGCTCAAGAAGCTCGAAGACCTCATTTCTGTGTCCGTCGTCGACTACCTGATGCTGGAAAACGGCTGGGAGTTCAAAAAACGCGACGGCGCAACCGGCGACGATCTCTTCGGCACCGATTATCTCTATCAGGTCTATCTCAAGGCCGATCCGCATTATTCCGGCCGCGTGACCGTACCAGTTCTGTGGGACAAACAGCAGAATACCATCGTCTCGAATGAAAGCGCCGAAATCATCCGCGTGATGAACAGCGCCTTCGATGGCCTGACAGGCTCGGACCTCGATTTCTATCCCGCCGATTTGCGACAGGAAATCGACGCACTCAACGCGATCGTCTACGACCGGGTCAATAACGGCGTCTACAAGGCGGGATTTGCGACGTCACAGGAAGCCTACGAGGAAGCCGTCACGGCGCTGTTCGAAACGCTCGACACGCTGGATCGGCGCCTCGAAACAAGCCGCTATCTGTTCGGCGACAAGATCACCGAAGCCGACTGGCGCCTGTTCACCACGCTTTTGCGCTTCGATCCCGTCTATGTCGGCCACTTCAAGTGCAACATTCGCCGCATTGCCGATTATCCGAACCTTTCCGGATATTTGCGGGATCTTTATCAGCATCCCGGCATCGCCGAGACTTGCAACCTCGCCCATATCAAAGTCCACTACTACGGCAGCCACAAGACCATCAATCCGACCGGCATCGTTCCTATCGGACCAGCACTGGATCTCGAGGCAGCTCATGGTCGCGAGAGACTTGGGGGCTGAAACGCTCCGTAGTCTTCACCAACATCACCGACCGGTCGCCTGGCCGCGACAAAGATATTCGCCTTGAGAGACCGTCGACATGGGCCGGGCCGTAAAACTGGATTGATTTTTACTAATTTAGAGATTTATTGACAATGCAAATGGCCGGTTCATAGTCCCCGATCGCAATTATGCACCTGGAGGCCCCAATGACCAATCGCACCATCATTCTTGCATCCTTTGCTCTGCTCGCCTCTGCAGCTTTCGTGACCCCGGCGTCCGCACTCACAATGAAGGAATGCAGCGTCAAGTATCAGGCCGCCAAGGCTGACGGTTCCGCCAAGGACGTCAAATGGAACGACTACCGCGCCAAGTTCTGCGGCGCAGACGCTGCCGCCGAAGACGCAGCCGACGACAAGGAAGTTGCCGCGACGACAGAGAAGGAGCCGGCAAAGGCAACAACCAAGGCCCCGAAGAGCGTCGTTTTCCCGAATGCGATCGACAAGAAATATTCGAGCGAGACGCCTGCCAAGGCCCGGCTCAAGACCTGCGTCGACACCTATCACAAGAACAAAGACGACGGCACGCTCGGCGACCTCAAGTGGATCCAGAAAGGTGGTGGTTACTGGAGCCTGTGCAATACGGCTCTGAAAAGCTGACGCCAATCGCAAGCCCACAACATCTTCACCCACCGTCTCGGACAACCGCTCCGAGGCGGCGGATAATCAGGCCCGTCACCAGAAATCCCCGCACTCGGCCTCTCCGCTCAACTCTCGCAGCCGCCTGAGCGTCGCATCCGTCACGTCCTCCGGCAGCGCGTCCAGCGCAAAGAACCCGCTTTCGGCAATCTCCCGGTCAGGCGGGCGCGGTGCCGTCTGCTCGACATTGACCCTGTAAAACAGCACATGGTCGCGCTTGCTGGCTCTGCGGTTGTAATAGACGTTCACGAGATCGGGCTTTTCGGTCATTACCAGATTGCCCTCCTCTCGCAATTCCTTGACCAAAGCCTCAAGCGCCGTTTCGCGATGTTCCATCCCGCCACCCGGCAGATACCAGCCCGGAACATAGGTATGACGCACCATAAAGATTTCGCCCTGCGCGTTGAAGCAGGCTGCGCGAACACCCATCGTCATCCCGCGGGAAACAAGGAAAAAACGATGCAGCAGCCAGACCACGATACGCGTCCGCCATGTCCCGATCTCAGCTATGCCGGTAGCGCCCATCTGCTCTCCGCTCCGCTCGCGTAAATTTCATAACGAATTTCCGTTTCGTGCGTTATGTCTGGGCCATGTTCAAATTCGCCCATATTTCCGACATCCATCTGGGACCACTGCCGAAACTGTCGGTTCGGGAACTCATGTCCAAGCGTATCACCGGCTTCATCAACTGGCATCGAAACCGGCGCAATCATCTGTTCGTCAATACACTCGATCTTTTGCTGAGCGATCTCAAGACCCGCCATCCCGATCAGCTCTTCATCACCGGTGATCTGGTCAATCTTGCGACCAAGATCGAGACCCGACTGGCAAGGGAATGGCTGGACACGATCGGAGATCCGGAAGACACGACCGTCGTCCCCGGGAACCACGACGCTTATGTACCCGGTGCCCATGATAAATCGGTCGCGGCCTGGTACCCGTTCATCAAAAGCGATGATGACCCGGGCGAGTGGCCGAAAGACGACCATATATTCCCAACCTATCGCCAGCGCGGGCCGCTGGCTATCATCGGCTGCTCGACATCGAACGCCACGCCTCCCTTCTCCGCGTCTGGCTTTTTCAGCCCCAGACAGGCCCGCGAGACAGTCAATCTTTTGAAAAAGGCCGGCGAGGAAGGCCTGTTCCGCGTCGTCCTGATCCATCACCCACCGATCCAGGGAGCTGCCTCCTCGCATAAACGCATGATCGGCATCCGACGCTTTGCCGCGGCCATTTCGACCGGCGGCGCCGAACTCATCCTGCATGGGCATACACATCTCAACACTGTCTACTGGCTGAAGACCCATGATCGACCGGTGCCTGTCGTCGGCATCGCCTCGGCCTCGCAAGGTCCCGGCGGACACAAGCCGCGCGCCGCCTACAACCTCTTCAACCTGTCCGGCAAGGCGGGAGCATGGAACCTCAGTTGCGAGCGTTATGGACTGACCGAAAGCGGCGACAGCATCCATCTCGACGAGACCAAGATCTTTTACGGTGAGGCACCGTTACAGTTCTCGGTGGAGGAAGCAGCAAGAGTTCTGCAAGGTTAGGAGATGCTTGTTGCAGAATCGTCACAATCGATTCATAGTTAGTACCTTCAAGCATTCATTCGAATGAGAGCGAAAAGGCCATATTCCTCTGATGAATCCGCCAGCAGTTTCAACCGATATCCGTCGTGACCTTGTGGCTTTGCTGCCGCGGCTGCGGCGGTTCGCCCAGACGCTGACCGGAGATGCGAATGCAGCGGACACTCTCGTGCGCGAAGTCTCTGCCCGCGTCATTCTCAAAAGCCATCACTGGAAAGGCGAATGCCGGTTGGAAAGCTGGGTGTTCAATCAGATCAGGATCGGCTGGAGCGACGAGCTTCGCAAACGCAACCGCCAGGAACCGCTCTCAAAGCAGAATGCCGAAGCAACTGGCGTTAGCGGCTGTGAATCCAAGGCGTTCCTCGGCATGCCTGAGGGTCTGGCAAGTACGCTACTTCTCGTTGATGTCGAAGGTTTCGATTATTCTGAGGCAGCATCGATCCTCGGCGTCACGCCGGAACTGGTCTCATCACGCCTTTGTGCCGCACGATTGGCACTTTCCTCCCAACCGCCTGGTTTTGCGGAAAAGAGAGCGTGACTATGGCAAATAAGGAGCCATCGGCGATGGAACGTCGTCTTTCCGCGTTTGTCGATAGCCAGGTGTCTGATACGGAGCGTCAGGATATCGAATCCCTGCTCGTCAACGATCCGCATGCCCGCGCACTGCACGACGATTTGAAACGCGGCAGCCAGACCGGCCGACTTCTTCTCGAAGAAATGCTCAAGGAGCCGGTGCCGCTCGATCTCGTCCGCAGCATCAAGAACGCCCCCCTTCCCCGCAAGGCGGTACGGCTTCCGGGATCCTCCCGCCGCAACCGGGCCTTTCGTCCTTCGGGCCTGCAGGCTCTGTCGGCCTGCGCCCTGACGCTCTTGGTTGGCGGCAGCCTGGGCTACATGATCGGCGCTCGACCGGATGGCTCTCACGCGCCGCAAGCATTGGCAAGCCCGGCATTCCAGCAACGCGACTGGTTGGACGATATCGTTTCCCATTTCCGCCTCTACAGCCGCCAGCAGAACCGGCTGGTGGAAATCGGCGCGGACAGGCCGGCCGATATCCTCGAATGGCTGACCACCGGAACCGGCGTCGGCTTCCGCATTCCGGACCTCACCGATAGCGGGCTTGCCTTCGTCGGCGCACGTCTGGTCACGGCTGAAAACACCCCGACCGGCGTACTTTTTTATCGCCGCACCACCGGCGACAATGAAGGCGACATTCTGGCTTTGACCTTCTCAAGAGCGCGGCCAGAAACGACCAAGCCGATTGAGGACATCCGCCTCGACACCAGCCTCGTATCCTGGAGCACCCCGCTTGCCACCTATGTGATCGTCGCCCCGTCTTCGGCCGCCGATCTCGACGAGATCGCCGCAAAGGCTGCCGGCCTCATCTGACGACCTTTGAAGTTCAACAAAAAAGCCGCTGCGGTTTCCCGCAGCGGCTTTTTGATTTAATGCGGAACGAGAGGCGCCTACCGCGCCCTCTCCTCCAACACCCGGTTTGCCGCGGAAACGATCGCATCGAGTGAGGCCGTGACGATATTCGTATTGACGCCGGCACCGAACAGCTTGCCACCCGGATGCTGCATCTCGACATAGGCGATAGCCGAAGCGTTCGAGCCATGCTGCAGCGAGTGCTCGGAGTAGTCGTTTACCGACAACTCAATGCCGAGATAGATCGACAGCGCATTGATGAACCCGTCGATCGGCCCGGTTCCCTTGCCTTCGATGCGCTTGGTCTCGCCATTGTCGATAATCTCCGCCGCAACGACCCGCACGCCCTTGTGGTGAGGCTCGGACGGATAAGTGTGGTGATCGACGAATTTCAGACGCGCACCGGACTGCTCCACATAACGCTCCATGAAGCGCTCGTGGATGCGCTTCGAAGACAGTTCCGTGCCCTCTTCATCGGTGATCCGCTGGATGTCCTCGCGGAACTCCACCTGCAGGTTGCGCGGCAGGTTCAAGCCGTAATCTTGGCTCAGGATATAGGCGATCCCCCCCTTGCCCGATTGCGAGTTGATGCGGATGATCGCCTCATAGGAACGGCCGACATCCTGCGGGTCGATAGGCAGGTAGGGCACTTCCCAGACCGGGTGGTTGGCAACCTTGATCGCCTTCATCCCCTTGTTGATCGCATCCTGATGTGAGCCGGAGAATGCGGTGTAGACCAACTCGCCGACGTAAGGATGGCGCTCAGGAATGACCATCTCGTTGGAATATTCGTAGACTTCCTTGATCCGCTCGATGTCGGAGCAATCCAGTTCCGGATCGATGCCCTGCGTGAACATGTTCAGCGCCAGCGTCACGACGTCGACATTGCCGGTGCGCTCGCCATTGCCGAACAGCGTGCCTTCGACGCGATCCGCACCCGCCATCAATGCCAACTCGGTCGCGGCAATGCCGGTACCGCGGTCGTTATGCGGATGAACCGAGATGATGACGTTCTCACGGTTGTCGATATTGCGGCACATCCATTCGATCTGGTCGGCATAGATGTTCGGCGTCGCCATTTCCACGGTCGACGGCAGGTTGAGGATCAGCTTGTTGTCGGCCGTCGGCTTCACCACCTCGATCACCGCATTGCAGATCTCCAGAGCCACATCCAGCTCGGTACCGGTAAAGCTTTCCGGGGAATATTCGAAACGATAACCGCCGCCGGCCTTCGCCGCCATGTCGGTGATCATCTTTGCGGCATCGACGGCAATCTGCTTGATACCGTGCACATCCTTGCCGAACACCACCCGGCGCTGCAGTTCGGACGTCGAGTTGTAGAAATGGATGATCGGCTTGTGCGCGCCTTCCAGCGATTCGAACGTGCGGGTGATCAGCTCCGGCCGGCACTGCACCAGCACCTGCAGCGACACGTCCTCCGGTACGCCGCCCTCTTCCACGCACCAGCGGGCGAAATCGAAATCGGTCTGCGATGCGGACGGGAAGCCGATCTCGATTTCCTTGAAGCCCATGTCGAGCAGCAGCTTGAACATCCGCGCCTTGCGGTCATGCCCCATCGGGTTGACCAGCGACTGGTTGCCATCGCGCAGGTCGACCGAACACCAGATCGGCGCCTTCTCGATCGCCTTCGACGGCCAAGTGCGGTCCGGAATGTTGATCGTCGGATAGGCGCGATACTTCACGCCTGCGGACTGCATGCCTTTTACCGATGCGGAAATCTTGTTGTCCATGTCTTCGTCCTTCACTCGCATCCGCAGGAGCATTTTGGCTCGATGCCGTTCTCGGCCATCCGACTGCGGATTTTGGACCTCTTGTGGTCCGGTTTCATTATCTGGAATTTGATGCGAGGAGCACTTACGCCGGCTGGCTTTTCGGCCGCCGGGCGCTCCTCAACGGACCCGGCAACCGAGTGTAAGGTCGAGGCTAAGAAGCGAGAGAGGCGCGAAAACCGTCGCCCCGGCAGCGGTGCTGCGGGCGGCAAAACGGTCAAACATGATCGCACCTGTCATGGTCATGGGGAGATGTATAGCGATACATCAGCCATCCGGCAAGAACGGCTTTCGCGCTTCCGGTACGCCTCCGGTCAGGCGGATTTCTTCATCACCTTAGAAAGGCCGATCATCACGGCACCGGCCACAAGCCCCCAGAAAGCCCCGGAAATCCCGGCAAATGTGGCGCCCGAAGCGGTGACGAGGAAGGTTATAGCAGCAGCTTCGCGGGTCTCAGGCTCGCGCCATGCCGCAAAGGCTGCATTCGAAAATGCGCCGATAAGCCCAAGGCCTGCAACCGCCTGCAGCAGAATCGGCGGTGCCATCGAGACGAAGGCGATGATCCCCCCGGCGATCAACCCGAGCACCGTATAGGTCGCTCCACCAATAACGGCCGCCCAATAGCGCCGCTTGGGGTCGGGATGCGCGTCCTCGCTGGCGCACATCGCCGCCGTGATTGCCGCAAGGTTCACCGGCACGCTACCGAAGAAAGCGATGATGGTCGAGAATATGCCGGTCGAGGCGAACAGCGGTCCCGGCGGCGGCTCATAGTGATGTGCCTTCAGGATCGCGATGCCCGGAATGTTCTGCGATGCCATGGTGACGATGAACAGCGGCAACCCCACCGAGATAAATCCGTGCCAGGTAAAGAGCGGCGGCACCCAGATCAGGTTCGGATGGATCGCAGCGCCAATCTGGCCGAACACGTCATCGGGCAGATCAACGCCGAAGACCAGCACAAGCGCGAAGGCACCGAGCGCCGCCGGCACCGCCCAGAGCCGCCAGCGCGAGACCACGACCATCCAGGTCAGCACGATCGGCAGCCCGAGCGCGGCATTGAAGGCGACGGCCTTTACCGGCGCAAGGCAGAGGCTGAGAAGAATGCCCGCCAGCATCGCATTGGCAATCGGCGCCGGGATCTTGCGGATCATCTGCCCGAGCGGCCGGAACAGGCCGGAAAGCGTGATCATCACGCCGCAAAGCACGAAGGCCCCGACCGCCGCAGGAAACCCGCCCTCGATCGCGCCGGTCGCCGCCAGAAGCGCACCGCCGGGCGTTGTCCAGGCCATCATGATCGGCATCCGGTGGCGAAGCGAAAAGAACACCGTGAGCACGCTTTGCGCAATGCAGACAGCCAGCAGCGCCGACGCAATCTCTTCAGGCGATGCGCCCATCGCCTGAAGGCCCTGCATGATAACGGCAAAGGAACTGACGAAACCGACAAAGGCTGTCAGCAGCCCCATCGTCAGTGCCGAGGGAGAAAAGTCCTTGAGCATGGGTATCCGAAAAGCCTGGCAAGGGGTGGAAATCTGATCCCTGCAGATCAAAATCCTCAGCCCCTTGCAAGCCTCGTCACGTCAAAACCGTTCGCCGAAGACAAACACGGTCAGAGAAGCCACTCGCTGGTTTGTGCAGCGGATCCGGCATTCGTTGCCTCTAGGTCATCGAGCGAATAGGCGCGGATATAGTCGATGTTCATTTCCGACCCGTCGGGCAGCCCATCCGAAGGTGTGCCCGCCATGCCGCCGATCGCCAAGTTGACGATCATGTACATCGGATCGTGCATGTCGTCGGGAGTATCCGTCTGCGCCACCGCTACATCGTCGAAATACCAGGTGATGTGATCCTCGTCCCACAACAGACCGTAGGTGTGAAACCCTTCCGTATCGGCCACCGCAACGTTGTTGATGACCGAAGTCTGCTTACCGGTTTCGTTCGAATGAGCCGAAAGGATCAAGGTATTCGGGTCCTGTCCGCGCATTTCGATCACGTCCAGTTCCGGCGGCCATGAACCGTCCTCGGGCAACAGCCAGAAGGCGGGCCATGCCCCCTGCTCGTCCGGCATGTCGGCGCGGATTTCGAAATAGCCGTAGGTCTGCGCGAAGGACGCATGGGTCGTCAGCATGCCGGACGTGTAGTCGTAACCTTCGACTTCGCCGGAAAGCGCATCGGGTGTCTGTTCTGCCCGGATCGTCAGCACGCCGTCTGTCACCGAGAACGGATTTGCCGACGCTGTCGGTCCGTATAGAGGATTGACGTACCATTGCTGCTCGCCATTGGTATGCAGCGACGCCCCCTTTTCAGGCGCCCACCAGTATTTCGCCTCCCACACTCCGTCCTGACCATCGTACAGGGACAGCGAATTGAAGTCGTCGTTGAAGGTGAGCGTCAGGTTCGATCGATCGAGGTTGAGTTCGAACTGGTCGGCGCTGAGATCGTCAGCTGTCGTATTGGCCAAGACGACGCTTTCGCCATTGCCCAGATTAAGCCAGAGATTCGTCCCCTGCTGGGAGGATTGACTGATCAGTTGATCGAATGACGTGACGCCGTAACCATCGAGCCGGATCGTATCATCGCTGCTGAAGTCGGTAATGAGATCGGTCCCGTTACCCTTGGAAATGATGAACGTATCGGCGCCACCGCCACCGATCAGCACATCGTTTCCTGCCCCGCCATCGATCGTCTGGCGGGTCGACCCGCCTCGGATGATATTGTCGGCGGAATTACCGAAAGCATAACGGTTGTCGCCGGTTACCCGCAGATTCTCGAAATTCTCCGGAAGAGTGTAACTCATCCAGGTATCAATCGTGTCCACACCTTCGCCAGGCTTTTCCTCAGCCCGATTGATGCTGGAATAGAGATAGTAGATGTCGTCACCGGTTCCACCCGTCATCGTGACGTTGACGGAACTGTCGCCCCACATGGAGTCATTGCCTGCAGTCCCGTACTGGATCGGTCCGGAGCCCGTTGCGGAAAACCAGGCAGTCGAGCCTGCGCTGTAATAAAGTGCGACACCAAGCGCATTCGAAATGGAGTTCGTCATTGAAACTGCTCCTGTTTGAGTGGCTATCCTCCAAGTTCCTCCCACCCACAGCCTAACAGCCTCACCCGCTCAGATTTTCAATAACGCGTCATTTTCCCGGACAAACGGGCTACACAGTTAAGCCCGGCCTAACAGGCAGCCTTTTCTTATCGAATTGAAACACCTGTGCGCAATTGGAACAGCTGGCCGGCGCCGTGCACCGCAATCGGCACACGGCGCCGTAAACGCCTGCATCCTCGTTTGCAGACGCCGGCCCGCCGGTCATCAGCGCTTCGCGATGATGACCTCGAGATAGTCACTGGGTACCACCATCGTCCCATCCTCAGCCCGATTGAAGCTTTCGATGAGGTCAAGCAGGTCTCTTTCCAGAACGGCCTGCTTCTCTGTTGGCAAGGCACTGAAAGCCTTGTGTACCGGCCCGTACCAGGTGCGGAACACCTCGACCCAGTGGCCTGGAGAACGGTAGCGGAAGACGAAAGTCTCCCGGCTTGCGGAAACGCCTGCCACAGACCCGAACAGCTCGTTCAATCGATCGGTTGTCCCCCATAGCGACGGTGGGCGCAGGCCTGCCGGAGGCAGCACGTGCCGCCCGATCGTCTTGAACACCTGCCCGATAAAACTGTCCGGCGTCCAGTTCGCAAGACCAATACGCCCTCCCCTGCGGCAAACCCTCAGCAATTCAGAAGCCGCTTTTTCCTGGTCCGGCGTGAACATCACCCCGAACGTGGAAAGCACGACATCGAAGTGATTATCGGCAAAGGGTAGCGCCTCGGCATCGGCCGTCTGAAAATTGACGCTGAGCCCTTCCGCCTCGGCGCGCCGCCTGCCCTGTTCCAGAAGCGTCGGCACGTAATCGGTCGAGCTGACGATGCACCAACGCCGTGCCGCTGCGAGCGTCGCATTGCCGTTTCCGGCAGCGACATCCAGCACCGTTTCGCCGGCCCTCAGATCAAGCGCCTCGCAAAGCCTCTCGCCGACGATCTGCAGGGTCGTGCCGACGACCGCGTAATTGCCCGAAGCCCAGGCGCCTTGCTGGCGCGCCTTGACCGCGTTGAAATCCGCTCCCGCTGGCGCGGCGGGATGCGCAAGGTCCAGATTTGCTGTCTGCATTGTCTTTCCTCCCATGTCGAAGAGCCCGATGACGCGGGCAATAATTGGAGGATGCTTCAGTCTATGCCGGTTGCTCCAGTGTAGAAAATGAACCGGACCCGATACAGAAAATGCACCGGATCAGCAGGTGGCAAAAGAACTGCGCACCATCCAGTCATCAATCCGCGAGGCGATGTCTGCGTCGCCGATCAATGAAATTCGCCCCTGTTCAATCTCCGCCTTCAGGCCCGAAAGCCCCATCCACGCCGCCGTCATCGCCTTCAGTTCGGCGGTGACATAAAGATCGACATCGTAACCCGGATCGATCAGGCAAAGGTCGATCGGCTGCCCCGGCTTGTTGACCAGCCAATAGTGACGTTCCTCCCGAGGCAACTCGGGGTAATTGAACTCGATAACGCTGCGCCTGCGCTTGGGCAGCGCTTCGGCATCGATCTTGCGGCGCATATTCCACATCAAAAGCCGCGCATCGAGATTTTCGAGCGTCACATCGGCGTCGACATTCCGGTGTGCCCAGCGACCAAGCTCCCGAACGATAGGGCCAAGCTCGTCTGCAATCCTGGTGGTGATATAGGTGATCTCGCCGGTTCGCTCGTTTGCCGAGCGGGTCACCAGCCCGCTCACCTCCATTTGCTTAAGTCGCTTGGACATCAGCGTCGGCGACATACCGGGCACGCCGCGGCGGATTTCGTTGAAATGCGTTGAGCCGGACCACATTTCGGAAAGCAGCAGCAATGTCCAGCGCGGCTCGATAAGTTCGCAGGCTTTGGCGATCGGGCAAAACTGATTGTATCCGTCGTCCTTCATCGCCAAACCTCCCGGCAGGAAAGTATGCGCCTCTGGGTTTGCACGGTCCAGTCCATAAACTGTAGCGCGCAGCGAAAAACAAAACACGGAATGGATGCAGGCAATCACTGAAGCAATATTCAATCTACAGTAAAGTGACCATATTTCACGCCAAACGACGGTTAGAAAAGCATAATATTAAAGTTTCTCTGCAACTCTTTGCCATCATGAGACCGGAATATTCGATGGCTAGTTTTTCTCATTCGGACAAATCGATGCGGCCGATCCAGAAGGCTTTTGGCCTGAGCTATTTTATTCCCGCAATCGTTGTCATTGCTGCAGTCGCCATCGGATTTGTTCAAGCGGACAACGAAGAGCATGAGCGCTTTCTGGCAGAACAGAGACTTGTTGCCTCCGAGCGCCTTGCGCAGGTTTCCTCTCGCCTGGAGACACAAATTCACGGCAACGTAAACCTCATTCAGGGACTTGTTGCAGCAATCGCCGCCAATCCGAATATGACCCAAGCGCAATTCAGCGCCCTGTCCGAACGTATCTTCAGTGTCCCGTCGCAATTGCGAAACGTCGTAGCGGCTCCAAACCTCGTGGTGCAGAACGTTTATCCATTCGATGAAAACAAGCAATTGATCGGGCAGGACTATAACGCCAACCCGAAACAGTCCGGCTCTGTTTTCGAAGCCATAAAACGGCGCAAGACCACAATTGCAGGTCCGGTGAAGCTCATGCAGGGCGGGCACGGCCTGCTCGCACGCTATCCGGTATTTTCTATTGGAAACGGTCATTTCTGGGGTGTTGTCTCGGCCGTGGTCGATGCCGAGCGCTTGTATCGGGACAGCAATATAAACTCCGATCAACAGACGCTGAACATAGCTATCGCGCGCCGACCGCAACCCTCCGTCAAGGATGTCTTTGTGGGCGATCCCGCAGTCTTCGTCGACGACGCGGTGCGTACGCGCATCGAACTCGGATACGACACCTGGTACCTTGCCGCGGTCCCCAAAGGGGGATGGCTTCAGGAACCACCGGCAATTTTCGTATCCCGGATCTACGCCGCCATGGTTGCCATCGGCATCATTGCGCCGCTGATATGGGCTGGTTTGCTGATGAGGCAGCGGCACCGTAATCTCATCATACTGCAGCAGCGTGAGGAGGAACTGGAGGAAGTCTCACATCGCCTCGGCCTTGCCCTCGACTCCTCCGGCATTGGCGTGTGGGAATACCATCCCGAATCCGGAAATCTTATCTGGGATCGTCGGATGCGCGAAATGTACTATGGCTCACCGGATCGGGACGCATTTTTCTATGAAGACTGGAAAAAAGCGATCCACCCGGACGATATTCAAGCCGCACAGGAAGAACTGCTCCAGACGGTGGCTGAAGGCGTTCCTTACATCACTCAATTCCGCATCGTGTCTCCGACCGGAGAGATAAGATATATCCGTGCAAATGGCAGGGTCTATAGCACGGCAGGCCGCGAAATGCGGATCGTGGGTGCGAATTGGGATGTGACCAAGGATATGCTGCTGCAAGCAGAATTGCGCGAGGCGCGTTCTCGGGCAGAAGAACAGAATACACAGCTCAGGGCGACGCGCCGGACGCTGGAACATCAATCCCTCCATGATGCGCTAACCGGTCTGCCCAACAGGCGCTTTCTGGACCAGTTCATGGAAGCGGGTAGCGGCAAGGCGGAAAAGAGCCATCGATTGGCCTTCATCCACGTGGACCTCGACCGTTTCAAGGAAGTCAACGACACGTTCGGCCACGCCGCTGGCGACGAGGTTTTGAGGCAGACAACGGCACGTCTCCTCGACCTTGTCACACCGGATGAATTCGCCTCACGCGTAGGCGGTGACGAATTCGTCATCGCCACCAGCGGCCCTTGCGTCGAACGTCGCTCGCGCGAACTTGCGCAGGCAATCGTCAGGTCGCTTGCCCGGCCGATAGAAATCGGCGGCCACAAGTGCCGTATCGGCTGCAGCGCAGGAATATCCAGCCAGACGGCATCGATGGAGGAGCCTCGCGAACTTCTCGTCAATGCGGACATTGCGCTCTACGAAGCCAAGAAACGCGGGCGCAACCGCTTCGAGATCTTTTCCGACGAACTGCGTATGGCTGCGGTGCTTCGTAAAACGATGTCGGACGAGTTCCTGACGGCACTGGAGCACGATCAGATCGTCCCTTATTTCCAACCCCAGTTTGATGCACGGACGTTGCAGATCGTCGGCGTCGAGGCACTCGCGCGATGGCAACATCCGCAACGCGGCACTCTTGCACCTGATCGCTTTCTCGATATTGCCGAAAGCCTGAATCGCGCAGCCGATCTTGATGCCGTGATTCTTGAAAAGGCGCTTTTCCAGTCCGTTCGCTGGAAGGCGCTCGGTCTGGATGTGCCGCATCTTTCGGTCAACATATCGGCGCAGAGAATAAAGGACGGCCGCATGTTCGACCGGCTGGCAGACCTGCAGTTTTCTCCGGGCAGCCTGTCTTTCGAGCTTCTGGAATCCATCTCATTCGATGACCACGATGAAGACCTGCGTACGGCAATCACTCGGCTTAAGTCGCTCGGTATCGACATCGAAATCGACGACTTTGGCACCGGTCACGCCTCGATCGTGAGCCTGATCGAGCTGGGGCCGAAGCGATTGAAGATAGACCGCAAATTGATCTCGCCGATCGAGGATTCTGCATCCCAGCGCAGACTTGTCGCCTCCATCATCGAAATCGGAAGGTCGCAGGATATCGAGATCGTTGCCGAGGGTGTGGAGACCGGCAAACATATTGAAATCCTGCGCGGCCTCGGATGCCACGTCTTGCAGGGTTACGCTTTTTCCAAGCCCCTTGCCGCTGCCGAGTTCATAACCTTCGTTGAAAACTGGCAGGCGCGGCAATGTGCCGACGGGTAACCGTGCAGGCAAGCCCTTTAGGCGCCCTCCGGCTCCAATCTTGCAAGATGAAAGATTTGCAAACCTTGAACACAAAAGCCCCGCCAGCGGCAAGCTGGCGGGGCTTTCTGTTTCAATGATCCGAAGCTGTATCTCAGATTTCGCTCTGAGATGTGACGATCTTCGAGACCAGACCGTAGGAGACGGCTTCCTCTGCAGAGAGCCAGTAATCGCGGTCGATGTCCTTGGCGATCTTCTCTTCGGTCTGGCCGGTGGCCTTGGCAAAGATCTTGATCAGGCGCTCATTCATCTTGACGATTTCGCGTGCCTGGATCTCGATATCGGATGCCATGCCGCGCGTGCCGCCGGACGGTTGATGGATGAGGAAGCGCGTGTTCGGCAGCGAGATACGGCGTTCCTTCGCCGCGGCTGCATAGATCAGCGCGCCTGCGGAAGCCACCCAGCCGGTTCCGATAACCCAGACCTTCGGCTTGATGAACTTGATCATGTCATGGATGGAATCGCCCGATTCGACGTGCCCGCCGGGGGAGTTCACATAGATGCGAATATCTTCGTCGCTGGCTGCGGAGAGCGCAACGAGCTGCGTGTTGACCTTCTGCGCCAGTTCCTGGGTAATCGGACCGTAGATGAAGATCGAGCGCGACTTGAAAAGATTCGCCTCTGTTTCCTTGCCGAGCGGCAATTCCTTGGTCTTGTCGTCGTTGTCGTCTTCGTCGTTCAGCACAGTCAGTGTCTCCTGCATGGGATTCATAACATCGGACATAATGTGTTCGCGGCCACAAAACAATGGAGAGTGGCAGCAAGCCACGACTAAGGCCGCCTATAAGGTGAATGACGTAGAAACCTTCGGCGACCAGTTGGCAATTGTGGTGGACATCGGAAAGCTCTGCGCCCTATCTTCGATCATATTTTAAAGTCAGACAGAATCTGAGGGGACCATAATGTTTAGACGCCTTTCGCTCTCCGCCGCCATTTTTGCCGCAGCGACAGCACCCGCCTTTGCCCATCTCAATCCGGAAGAGCACGGCTCCTTCATGGCCGGCTTCTCGCACCCGCTTTTCGGCATGGACCACATCCTCGTTATGGTCGCGGTCGGACTTTGGGCTGCCCAGATTTCTCAAGGTGGCAACAGGAAGGCGCTCTGGATCGTTCCCTCGGCATTCGTCGGCACGATGGCGATCGGCTTTGCCCTCGCATTGTCGGGCATTGAACTTCCCTTCGTAGAACCCGCGATCCTGGCCTCCGTCATCGCCCTCGGCCTGCTTGTCGCCATCGCCGTTCGCCTGCCGACAGCCGTTTGCGCTGCAATCGTCGCCGTCTTCGCTCTTTTCCACGGCCATGCCCATGGCGGTGAACTCGGTTCTGCAGGCGCATTCCAGTTCGGCGCCGGCTTTGTCATCGCAACGGCGTTTTTGCACCTCGCCGGCATTGCCGCAGGCCTCGGCATCTCGCGTTTCAGCCCTTATGTCGCCCGCATTCTCGGCGGCATCACCGCGCTTCTCGGCCTGTCGCTTGCGTTTGGGGGCTGAAGCAAATTCCGGCAAAAGCTTAAACAGGTTCTGCGTTCGCAATTGCACCAAACAGCGAGTTGCGCATTACCGAGATTTAATCTTGCGGCGATTTGAAATGCCGCAATCGCCGCTTACCTCCTTGGACAGCCCAAATGCCCAAGGAGGCAAGTATGTCACCGGAAGAACGTCAGCTTCTCAATTCCCTGTTCGAACGCGTCCGTACCGCCTCGGCAACACCGCGGGATCGGGATGCGGAAGACTTGATCGATCAGGAAACCCGCAAACAGCCCCTATTATCTGGCCCAAGCGGTTGTCGTTCAGGAAAAGGGGTTGGAAGCGGCATCCAACCGTATCCGGGAGCTGGAAGACCGCGTCCATGAGCTGGAAGCCGCGCAGGGCGAAAATCGCCAGGCGGAACAGGGCGGTGGCTTCCTCAGCTCGATCTTCGGATCGCAGCAATCGCGCGCCCAGGCGCCGGTCCAGCAATCGTCCGCTCCAACCTCCGGTCCGTGGGGCGCCCGTCCGACCTACGAAGGCCCTCGCGGTTACGACGATGGTTACCGCGCTCCTCCAGTTTATGGCTCACAGGCATCCGCCCCTCAACCATCCGGGCCATGGAACAGCAGCACCTCTCGCGGACCGTCAGCCGGCAGCAGCTTTCTCACCGGCGCACTCGGCACCGCAGCCGGGGTCGCCGGCGGCATGCTGCTTGCCAATTCGTTGTCAGGCATTTTCAGCAACCACATGGCGGGCGCAGGTCTCGGCAACCCGCTCGCCGGCGCCAGCTCCTTCGGTGCCTCCGAGCAGCCGGCAGTCGAGGAAACCGTCGTCAACAACTATTATGGCGACGACGCGATACGCGAGGCATCGGACAAGTCGGACGATGGCAACAACGACAATGACAACGACGCTTGGCAGCAGGCCGGCTATTCGAATGACGATGCCGATCAGGACAATGGCGACTTCGACAGTAACGACGATAGCTTCGACGTCTGATCGATAAAGCCACCAACGAGAAAGCGCCGGGCAGTGATGCTCCGGCGCTTTCTTATTCCGCCAATGCGGCAGCCTATCCCGGCCCCTCGCTTTGGCTCGGTGCGTTCGTCACTGCAATCGATTCACTGGATCGATTGCTCCGGCTGCGCCGGACCGTTCCTCACCCACGTCCGCGATAGGTCGGTACGCCCTGATCCGGCAGCCACACGCCTTCCGGCACTGCGCCCGTCTGCCAGAATACGTCGATCGGAATACCACCGCGCGGATACCAGTAAGCGCCGATCCTCAGCCATTTCGGCTGAAGCAATTCGACCAGCCGCTTGGCGATATAGACCGAGCAATCCTCGTGGAAGGCGCCGTGATTGCGGAACGAGGTCAGAAACAGCTTCAGCGACTTGGATTCGACCAGATAGGCATCGGGAATATAGTCGATGACGATATGGGCGAAATCCGGCTGGCCGGTCATCGGGCAGAGCGAGGTGAATTCCGGCGCGGTGAAGCGCGTCACGTAGTCCGTGCCCTGGTTGCTGTTCGGCACACGCTCCAGCACGGCCTCTTCCGGGCTCTTCGGTGCGTCTACCTGTTTTCCGAGCTGCGACAGCCCGCTGACATCCGTCATCGTCATTCGCCCATTCCTTCCAGGCTTGTATGTCCTTCGACTTCGACCTTCTGTCCATGGGCGCGCTCACCTTCGGGCTCCACATGAATGGCCAGTGTGGCGCCGGGAATAGCCTCTTTGATCGCATCTTCCAAGCGGTCGCAGATATCATGTGCCTCACCGACCGTCATCGAAGCCGGTACGACCAGATGAAAATCGATGAAGGCGGCCGCTCCTGCCCGCCGGGATCGGAGGTCATGAACCCCGAGCGCACCAGCGGAATGCGCCGTGATCGCATCGCGCACCGCAGCCTCCTCATCCGGCTCCAGCGCCTTGTCCATCAAGCCGCCGAGCGAATGCGAGATCACCTTGTATCCCTGCCAGAGAATGTTGATCGCAACGAGAATGGCGAGCAGCGGATCGAGGATCGCATAACCGGTGACGACCGCGAGGATCAGGCCGACAAACACACCCGCCGACGTCACCACGTCCGACATGATGTGATGACCATCGGCCGCCAGCGCCGGGGAACGATGCTCAGTCCCGACCCGGATCAGGATCGTCGCCCAGATGGCGTTGATGACGCCCGCGACGGCGTTGATCGCAAGTCCAAGCCACGGCGCCTGCATGGCTTCCGGCGAGAAGAGTGCACCCCAGGCCTCCTGAATGATCAGGATGGCAGCAACGATGATCAACACACCCTCGACAACCGCCGAGATATATTCCGCCTTATGATGGCCGAACTGGTGGTCGTGATCGGCCGGCCGCTGCGCGTATCGGATGACGAAATACGCAATGAATGCGGCCGTGACATTGACCAGCGATTCCATGCCGTCGGAAAGCAGCGCCACGGAACCCGTCACCCACCAAGCCAGCATCTTGAGCCCCATCACCCCGATCGAGATGGGAATACCCCAGAATGCGAGCCGCTCGATGATGGCTCGATCTTTGTTAAGCGCCGTGTTCACCGGTTTGTCCTTCATTCGCTGCGCCATTATCCAGACGCCTTTTTGCTGGTGAGAATGACTTGCAGAAGCCATGCCCTGAAACGACGAAACCGCCACGGCGAGCGGTCTCGCAGCAGCGGTTTCGGATGAGTGAGCATATGCCGCAGAGCGTCGGTTTTGTCAAAGCGCTTTCAGGATCAAATCTCCTTGCAAGAAAGCATAACAATTTATATAACTTATACAAAATCATGGAGAGGTATGCATGCCTCACGACATCGTCAAAGACTTCGGTTACCTTACCTTGGGAACGAGGCTTCGCCGCCTCGGGGAAATGGTGCAGGCCAATACCCAGCTGATCATGCAGCAGCATGGCATCGATTTGCCTGCAGCACATTATCCCTTTCTTGCAGCGATCGACCGCAACGGGCCGCTGACGGTCGGGGAACTTGCCGATGTCATTGGCATATCGCAGCCGGGCGCCACGCGCACGATCGGCCAGTTGGCGGAGGCAGGATTGCTCGACCTGTCCGTCAGCGATGGAGACCAGCGCCGCAAGCAGGTCTCGCTGACCAAGGCAGGACAGGATCTCGTCGATTATTCCACCCGTGAAGTCTGGCCGGGCGTCGAGGCCGCGGTCAGAAACCTTTGCACCGATCTCGACGGCTCCTTCCTGGAGCAACTCGCATCCATCGAAGACGGCCTCAAGCACCGCCCGCTGATCGAGCGCATGAATAAAGACAAGGAAACGAAATGACCCATCTCCTCGATCGCCCAGCCTGGAACGCACTGGCCACCGTCCATTTGGCCTTCGCCGAAGGCACCCCGCTCGCCAAACGTTACGCCCCCTCAATCGTGCCCTTCGCCGCGATGCAGGACGATACGTCGGAAAGCATCATCGCAATCACGGCCCTGCCGTTGGCCGGCGAAAGCATGGCTCTCGTAGAAGCGGGGCCGATCCCCGCCCTTCCCGGTTTTGAGACCATCATCGATGCCACGCTGGTGCAGATGCTGGCCGACAAGCCGTTCGAGCGCATCGAAGACCCTCGCATCGTAAAACTGGGCGAACATGATGCAGCCGATATGCTGGCGCTCGCAACCCTGACCAAGCCCGGCCCGTTCACGCTGAAGGCGCAGTCGCTCGGCACCTTCTGGGGTATCCGCATCGATAGCCGGCTCGTCGCCATGGGCGGCCAGCGCATGCGTCAGCCGGGTTTTGCCGAATTGAGCGGCCTCTGCGTCCACCCGGACTGCCAGGGCAACGGTCTCGGCAAACTGATGCTGCGCTTCGTCGCCGGCGAGATTTCCGCCGGCGGAGAAACCGTTTACCTCCATGCCTACAAGCACAACGAAGGCGCTGTCGGCCTCTACCGCTCGCTCGGCTTTGCCATCCGCAGCGACATGAATTTTCGGGTCGTCAAACGCAAGGATTAACCGCCAGTCAGCTCCATGATAAAAGAGGCACGAGCAAAGGAGGCAGGCATGTCGATCTTTCAGACGGCGATCGTGTCTCGCCCGGACGATGAGCGGATAGCAAAAACACCGTTCGGCGCGAAGATCGTCATTCATGCCACGGCAGCCGAAACCAACGGCGCCTTCGGCATGTGGGAAACCTTTACGCCGCCCGGCCAAGGTCCTGCTCCGCATATGCACACGCGCGAAACCGAGATTTTCCGCGTAGTCCGCGGCCACTACCTCTTTCAGTGCGGCGAGGAAGAGTTCGATGCGCCACCCGGCACGGTGGTGGCCCTGCCACCCCACATCCGGCACAGCTGGAAAAACATAAGCGACGAGCCGGGCCAGATGTTTGCCATAGTGACGCCGGGCGGCTGCGAGCAGCTGTTCATCGACATTGAAACGTCCTGTGCCGATACGCCGGAAAAGATCGCGGTCATCGAGGCGCGCCTCGGCATCGTCAACGAGACCACGCGCGCCATGGGCCTGTCACCTGGCTGAGCCAAGTCCGGCCCAACAACGAACGTAATCAGGCGCCGAGTTACTGTCACTCGAAGAGCAACGCCATTTTGACGCTGTCGATATAATGTCCGTCGATCCTAACCGCATGGCGGGCAATTCCCTCGTGCTCGAAGCCCACCCGCTCGTAAAGAGCGATGGCACGAAAATTGTCCGCGTGTGCGTTGAGCTCCACCCGATGCAGGCCAGCCGCCCTTGCGGCATCGAGCACGGCGGTAATCAGCCGCCTGCCGAGCCCACGGTCGCGATAACCGGGAATGATGCCCATGCCGAGCGTGCCGCAATGCGCCTCGGCATCCCGGCTCCCACGCCTTATATCGCACCATCCTACGACCTTGCCGTCCGCCACGGCCACCATGTGCGGATGACCGCCGGCGATATTGCCCCTAACGAAGGCCAGCATCGCCTCGATCGTCGGTGCCTCGAGAAAGATCAGGTATTTCCGTTCACGCGCCACGATGTCGAGGGCATCGCGAAACCCCTCGACATGGTCTTCCCGTATCGGCTCGATACGGATTGCATCAGTCATATTACGCCGCCTTCGTCTCACGCTTGCGGGCCAGATGCGCCACGACATTCTCGATCATCCGCATCCCGGCATCGCCGCCGAGCGTCATGATCGATTCCGGGTGGAACTGAACGGCAGCGATCGGTTCCTTGGCATGCTCTATGCCCATGATCGTGCCATCCTCGCTTTCCGCGGTGATGATGAAATCGCGGTCGAGCGTCGCCGGATCGGCAAAGATCGAATGATAACGGCCGACCGTCACTTCCTTCGAAAGGCCGGAGAAGACGATCCCCGGCTCCAGCACCCGGATACGCGACGGCTTGCCATGCATCGGAATGGCGAGGTGCCGAAGCTGCCCGCCATAAGCCTCGGCAAGAGCCTGCAGGCCGAGGCACACGCCAAAAATCGGCAGGTTCTTCGCCCGCGCCGCCTTGATCGTCGCCTTGCAGTCGAAATCCTTCGGATTGCCCGGTCCGGGCGACAGCACGACGAGATCGGGATCGATCCGGTCGAACACCTCGTCCGGCACTGGCGTGCGCACGGTGGAAACCGTCGCCCCCGTCTGGCGGAAATAGTTGGCGAGCGTATGAACAAAACTGTCCTCGTGGTCGACGAGCAGGATCTTCACCCCCTCGCCCACACGGGCAACATCGCGGGAAACCTTGCCGGAATTGCCGGCGCGCGCATCGCGAATGGCTGAAATCATGGCCGATGCCTTCAGTTCGGTTTCTGCTTCTTCCTCTTCAGGGTTCGAATCGTTGAGCAATGTCGCCCCGGCGCGCACTTCGGCAATCCCGTCCTTGACGCGAATGGTCCTGAGCGTCAGGCCCGTATTCATGTCGCCATTGAAGCCGACCATGCCGATCGCCCCACCATACCATGCGCGCGGGCTGCGCTCGTGGCTTTCGATGAAGCGCATCGCCCACAGTTTCGGCGCACCGGTCACGGTGACGGCCCATGCGTGGGAGAGGAACCCGTCGAACGCATCCATGTCCGGCCGAAGGCGGCCCTCGATATGGTCGACGGTGTGGATGAGCCGCGAATACATCTCGATCTGCCGGCGACCGATCACCTTTACCGAACCCGGCTCGCAGACGCGGCTCTTGTCGTTTCTGTCGACGTCGGAGCACATCGTCAGCTCCGACTCGTCCTTCTTCGAATTCAACAGCTTGAGGATCTGCTCGCTATCGGAAATCGCATCTTCGCCGCGCTTGATCGTCCCGGAAATCGGGCAGGTCTCGATCCGGCGGCCCGACACGCGCACGAACATTTCCGGCGATGCGCCGATCAGATATTCCTGGTTGCCGAGATTGATGAAGAAGGAATAGGGCGACGGGTTGATAGCCTTCAGCCGGTTGGAAATCTCCGAAGGTTTGCTGTCGCACCGTTCCATGAATTTCTGGCCGGGAACCACTTCGAACAGATCGCCGCGACGAAAGCTCTCCTTCGCCTCGGTGACGAGCTTGGCATATTCACCCGGCTTGTGATCGCCCTTCGGCGGCGTCACCGTCGTGCGCACGAACGGATCGGGCGCGATGTCCTGGCCCTTGCCCTCGGTCGTCACTCCACCCGTGGCGAAATCGTAGCGGTCGATCCAGGCCTTGGCCGCATGGTGGTCGACGACGAGGATCTCGTCGGGAAGGAACAGAACCATGTCGCGCTGGTCTTCCGGCCGCTGCATGGCAAGCTTGATCGCGTCGAACTGGAAGGCAAGATCGTAGCCAAAGGCGCCGAACAGGCCAATCGCAGAGTCGGCTTCGGAATAGAAAAGATCGACGATTGCGCGCAAAACGGTAAACACCGTCGGCATCTTCGAACGTTCTTCCTCGGTAAACACGCGAGAGGGCTGGTTAACTGTGAGGTCGAGGCGGCGGGTTGTCCGCTCGCCAAGCGTCAGGTCCTCGACACCGGCGAGCCTGTCGGCAACGAAGCCGAGCAGGACTTCGCCACGCTCGTTATAGGCCTCGATCCACACCTTGCGGCCATTGCAGGTGATCCCGAGCGGCGGGTCGACGATCGCCGTGTCCCAGCGCGTGTAACGGCCCGGATATTCATAGTTCGACGAGAAGACAGCACCGCGGCGCTCGTCCAGCCTGTCGACATAAGACGAGATTGCCGTTGCATATTCCGCCGGACGGCGAGCCCGGCTGACGGTTATGCCGCCTCGCGTCTCGTAGGTCTCGGAACCGTCCTCGCGAATGATCGTCACCATTGTAATGCCCTTGCCTCTTCGATCTGGTTCGCCCGGTTCCCGCAAAGCGGCCAATAAAAAAGCCGCCTCGGTTCTCGGGCGGCTTGGTCTGGTCTTGTCGATGGACATGACTGGTCAAGGCCGCGTTAGCGTGCCCACCACCAGTTACCGTTGTTGTTCATCGAAATCGTCATGGGCGGAATTGTTAGCGTGGCAGGACATACCGCGCAAGCACAAAAATATTGTCCTGTGATGCGACCAAAACAGGTCGATCCGCGTTGCCCCTCTCGCCCGGCATCCGTTGCGCCGAAGCACAGTGCAGAACCGGCCCGGAGGACAGACAGGGAATGAAGCGGTCAACCTTACTCATCGCGCTTGCCGCACCTCTCATGCTTGGTGCAGCCTTACCGCCCGAACGGCCGGCCCTGCCGGGCAGGAGCGCCGAAATCGTCGAGGTCAACGTCATCGACCGCTTCCTCAAGGATACCGGCATTCGCAAACAGTCTTCGACCAGGGAGAAGGCGAGAACCCGTAGCCGCAACACGTCGCGCAATGCCATCCCCAAACCGCCACCGCTCGCATCCGTTCCCTTACCCATTCAAAAACCGGCCGAAACCGCACAGCAGGCGACGCCCGAGACGCCTTTGCCTGCGGACAAACTGGGCGAGGCCGAAAACCGGAAGTCCGAAGAACAGGCAGCGCCACCCGAGACGAATAGCGCTGAAAACAAACCGGCGCAGTCCGACCTCGCCAAGCCCGACGAGAAAGCCGCTTCTTCACCTGCAAAGCCGGAGACCGAAGACCAAACCAAGCCCCCAGTCGTCGAACAACCCTCGACCGCCACCGAACCGACGCGCGAGGCCGAGGTTCCCACACCGCTTCCCAAGCCCGAAACCGACACCGCGGCCGCCAGATCGGACGGCGCCGAACCCGGATCACCGGAGAAGCCAGCAGAGAAACAACCCGCTCAGGCTGAAACAGAACCTGACGGCAAGCAGGATGAGGCAGGCGAAACGGAAAAGGCCGAGACACCGCCTCCCCCGCCTCTTGTAAAAGAGGATCCACAGGAGCTGCAGGCTTGCCTTGCTGACCTGAAGGCGATCGGTGCAAAATTCGAAACCAACGATCCTATCGACGACGGCAATGGCTGCGGCATCGAGCATCCGATCGATGTGGCGGAAGTCTTGCCCGGCGTCGATCTCGGCGGCGCGACCATGCGCTGCAAGACGGCGCTTACCATGGCCCACTGGCTGAAAGACACGGTCCAGCCCGCCATGACCATCGCCATGCCGGGCCGCAAGATCGTCGGCCTCGTACCCGGCTCTACCTACCAGTGCCGTTTAAGAAACAGTGCATCAACCGGAAAGATTTCCGAACACGCTCGCGGCAACGCCTATGATGTTGCAGCCTTCAAGCTCGACAATGGCGAAAAGATCGAGATGAAACCGAGAACGGAAGATTCGACGCTGGAAGGCGCATTCCAGCGCACCGCCACTGCCGGAGCATGCCTGCACTTCACCACCGTCCTGTCACCGGGCAGTGACGCATCGCACGAAGACCATCTTCACTTGGACATCCTCGAGCGAAACGGTGGTTATCGCTATTGCCGGTAAAGGGGCTTACTGCTGCGTAACAGTGAAGGACGATCCATTGCCGGCATCGCCGCTCGAAGTGCCTCTCGTCGGAGCAGGCCTCAGATCGAGCACCGGCGAACATATGCGGACGATCCGCGAATATCCGGATTGCGTGACCTTCAACAGACCGCATTCCTCATTGGCATAAGCGGTGCGAACATAATGCCGCTGGCTTTTTGCCGTCGGTGGATAATAGCCCCGAACGAGATCGGCCGCACCGGCCGGCAATACAGCGGCAGCGCCAAACACCATGACTGCGGCGATGGACAGAGAATATTTCCCAAATACGATCGACATGAAACTCTCCGCACGAAATGAACGAGGATCGGTTTTGCCCATCCTGCGCATCATCAATTCCAAATTCAAGCTCAGGTTCCCGCGATGATTTCCCACAGCTTGATATATTCGTTTCAAACGGCAATCGACCTGAACAATATTATCAGAACAGGCCCTCGATCTGCCCCTCGTCATTGAGAAAGATCCGTTCGGCGGATGGCGACCGCGGCAGACCGGGCATGGTCATGATTTCGCCGGTGATCGCCACGATAAAGCCCGCACCGGCGGAAAGCCTCACCTCGCGAACATGCACGACATGCCCCTCCGGCGCGCCACGAAGGGTCGGATCGGTAGAGAAGGAATACTGGGTCTTGGCGATGCAGACCGGCAGATTGCCATAACCCTGCTCCTCCCACGCCTTCAGTTGATCCCGCACCGCCTTGTCGGCAGTCACCTCGCCCGCATGATAGATTTTCGATGCGACCGTCTGGATCTTGTCGAACAGCGGCGTCTCGTCCGGATAAAGCGGCTGGAACTTTGCCTGTCCGCCATCGGCGAGCTCGACCACCTTGTAGGCCAGTTCCTCGATACCCGCCGACCCTTCTGCCCAATGGCGGCAGACGATCGCATCGGCGCCCAGCCTGTCGACATAATCCTTGATCGCGGCGATCTCGGCATCCGTATCCGAAATGAAGTGATTGATGGCGACGACCACCGGTACGCCGAACTTGCGCACATTGGCGACATGCCGGCCGAGATTGGCGCACCCGCGCACCAGCGCCTCGATATTCTCGGCAGAAAGATCTTCCTTCCTCACCCCGCCATTCATCTTCAGCGCCCGGATGGTCGCGACGATGACGGCCGCATCGGGTTTCAGGCCCGCCTGACGGCACTTGATGTCGAAGAATTTCTCCGCCCCGAGATCCGCCCCGAAACCGGCTTCCGTCACGACGTAATCGCCAAGCTTGAGCGCCGCCTTGGTAGCGATCACAGAGTTGCAGCCATGAGCGATATTGGCGAACGGACCGCCATGCACGAGTGCCGGATTGTTTTCCAGCGTCTGCACCATGTTCGGCTGCATCGCGTCTTTCAGGAGCACCGCCATCGCCTTGTCGGCCTTCAGGTCACGCGCATAGACCGGTGAGCGGTCGAAGCGATAACCGATGACGATCTGGCCGAGCCGGCGCTCGAGATCGCTGAGGTTTTCGGCAAGACACAGGATAGCCATGACTTCGGAGGCAACCGTGATGTCGAAGCCGCCTTCGCGCGGATACCCGTTTTTCGCACCGCCGAGCGACATGACGATTTCGCGCAGCGCCCGGTCGTTCATGTCCATCACCCGCCGCCAGGTGATGCGACGGATATCGATATTGAGCTCGTTGCCCCAATAGACGTGATTGTCGATCATCGCCGAAAGCAGATTATGCGCAGACGTGATCGCATGGAAATCGCCGGTGAAATGGAGATTGATATCCTCCATCGGCACGACCTGCGCATAGCCGCCGCCGGCCGCCCCGCCCTTGACGCCGAAACAGGGGCCGAGCGACGGCTCGCGCACGCAGATGACCGCCTTTTTTCCGATCCGGTTCAGTCCGTCGCCAAGACCAACTGTCGTCGTCGTTTTCCCTTCGCCTGCCGGCGTCGGGTTGATTGCGGTAACGAGGATCAACTTGCCGTCTCTTTTGGCCTCAAGTGAGGCAATGAAATCGGCGCTTATCTTCGCCTTGTCATGACCATACGGAATGAGATCGTCGGACGAAATCCCGAGCTTTTCGCCGATGGCAATGATCGGCTGCTTTTTCGCCGCTCGGGCAATTTCGATATCCGATTTCACATCTACCATCCGGCTTCCCTCTTGGCGACTGATAGGAACATTTTGTGTGGCATGCTTTACCGAAGCCCGCCCGCACTGTGAATAGCCGGTTTTCGGCGTCAACCGCCGATCCAAAAGAAAAAGGGCGATACGATCACTCGCACCGCCCTCGACTGAGGCATTTACAGGAACTGTGTTCAGAACCGCTGGGTCAGAGAGATTTTGAACGAACGGCCCGGCTCGGTGAAGTAGTCCTCCGCTCCCGGCGTAACGTTGGCATCCTTGGTGTTGAGCGCATCCCAGTATTTGCGGTCAAAGACGTTATAGATACCGGCGCGGATGCTCAGACCCTTGACCTGCTGCGGCTCCCACCATGCCGTAAGGTCGACCAGACCGTAACCCGGAGCCTTGAAACTTGCCGTGGACTTGTCTGAGACGCCCTTTACCCCGGTCCACAAGGCATCGACGCCCCAGGTTTCGGTTGCATAACCAATGCCGACGATGGCCTTGAGCGGCGCAACCGAGTTGAGATACTGGTCCGTTTCCATGTTGACACCACGCGTAAAGGCCAGGCCGGCGCGGGTGTTGAAACCATTTACGAAGCTCTTGTGGACGCTGAATTCTGCTCCGTAGATCTTCGCGCGAGCAATATTCTGGTAACCGGTGACGCCGAACGGAAAGTCAGCGGGATTATATCCGGCATCGGTGATCTCGTCGCTCGTGTAGGATCGGCTATCGATAAAGTTTCGGTAGCGATTGTAGAACAGGTTCACAGAACCACCGAAATCGTCGTCGCCAAGGCGAGCACCGACTTCGAACCCGTTGCTGGTTTCAGGTTCGAGATCCGGATTGCCGATCGACAGATAGCTGCCGACACCGCCATAGGTCAGGTACATTTCGTTGGAAGTCGGGGAACGGAAGCCCATTGCCCATTGACCAAACAGGGTAACGTCCTTGTTGAGTTGATACTCCGCGAGGATCTTGGGCGAGAACGCGCTGTCGCTCGAACCGTTGGGAAGCACCGGCGTTGCAGGATTGCTCAGATAAGCGGGCGTGTCTTTCGGAGAGTGGTCGTACCAGTCGAAACGGATACCAGGCGTCAACGAGAACCCGCTATCGCCGAACACCATCCGGTCTTGTGCGTAAACACTTACCTTCGAGCTATCGACGTCAGGCATATCCGACTGGTTGGTGTGCAGCATGCTGCAGGCGAACGGCGTCGGGATGATCGTGTCGCAAGAGTCAACGCCAGAGGAATACTGCTCCGCCTTGGAGAAGAACAGACTCGTCCCAAGCGTAACTGTATGATTGACCGATCCTGCTTCAAAGCCGCTGTCCAGGAAACCATTGAAGCCGAAGCCAGCCTCGGAGATTTCATTGTTTCGTATGAACGGGCCGGCAAGGCTTCCGAATCGGATCGAATCCTGGCTGGCTACGCGCTCCTGCTTCTGCCAATAGAGCGTTGCTTCGGCGGCGTCGATCAGACCGTCGGTACCGGGTGCCTCGTACTCGTAATCCAGCGACACCCGCGTACGCTCGTTGTCCTCCCCTGACGTATGCTTGCCTCCGGGCCGATAGTTGCCGGTCGCCGTCTGCGCCTGTTTCAGGTCGATATCCTTGTCGAAACGGAACCGTTCCGCCGTCAGCCCGAATCGGTGACCACCCTCGACGTCCTGACGCAGCTTGAACAGCATGTTATACTGATCATAGTCTGCCGGATTGGTTTTGGTACGGTCTCCTCCATAGCCGCCGACGCTACCGCGATTGTCCAGCTCGTGACCCTTTTTATAGCTTCCAAGGAACAGAACGGAGGTATTCTCGATCCGCTTTGCGATCGCCGCGCCGCCATACCAGCTGTGATCCGCGCTGTCGAAACCAGTCCCGACCTTGCCGCCCCAATCCTTGCCTTCGCTGATAAGATCGTCTGGTTCAAGCGTCCTGAACAGAAGCGCTCCGCCAAGCGCACCATCACCGATCCGGCTGCTATCTGCCCCCTTAACGACATTGACGGTGGCAAGGGAGAAGAAGTCTACACTGTCAGCTCCACCACTGGTTCCTCGGGCGTTGTCCCGCAGATAGCTGAGCGGAATGCCATCGACCAAGGTCGTGACGCGATTTCCTTCAAGTCCTCGGATATTTACCGAATTGGTTGCCCGGTTGAAGTTCACGCCAGGATCGATCGATCGGCCGAGATCAGTGATAGACTGAACCTGCTTCTTCTCAAGCTGGGCTTCGGTCGTTTCCGTAGCTGTGGGAGTGTTCTCAGCATCACCTGACTTGGCTACCCTTTTCCCTTTCAAGACAATGGGTTCAAGGGCCGTTCCGCTCTGCTCGGCCTGCTGCGCCGATGCTTCTGCAGCCATCGAAAGCAGCGCGAGAGCGGTGCAGGTGGTAAGGATCGATCGAAGACGCCGGCTGGCCATAGCTATCCCTTTATATGGCCGCACGTCATCACCCCTCGCACGAAAGCACGATGGAAACGGCGGACCAATTTAAAATCTGTCGAAAATGTGGCGGGCAGCTGAAATCTGCCTTATTCATGCCATTAGAAAACATGGCTATCGTTGTCAATTATTTAAACATGACTCTATGAATCATGTTTCTGTGATCCACTCCAAGTGATTAAAATGCAACAAAGCACGGCGTATCCGGTCTTGCCGGAACTACCTCTGGCCCATTATGTGAAGCACCCCTGATTAAGCCGGAGCGCGCTTGATGAAATCGCTGGAACTGCTGGTCGAGAAGATCATCCTCTCAAGCCGCTGGCTGCTGGTCGTCTTTTACATGGGCCTGGTCGCCGCGCTGGCCGTCTATGCGCTTTCCTTTGCCTTCAAGTTCTGGAAGGTCGCCCAGAACGTCTTCACGCTGGGCGAAGCCGAAATGATCCTCGCCATGCTCGGCCTGATCGACGCAGCGCTCGTCGCAAGCCTTATCGTCATGGTGATGATTTCGGGTTACGAGAACTTCGTCAGCCGCTTCGATGAGGCGGAAGCGGACGTTTCCTTCCTCGGAAAGCTCGATGCCGGCAGCCTCAAGATCAAGGTCGCATCCTCGATCGTCGCGATCTCCTCGATCCACCTGTTGCAGATCTTTCTCAATGCCGCTCAATACACCGATGGGCAGCTGATGTGGTATACGATCATCCATCTTGCCTTCGTCGTCTCCGCCGTTATGCTCGGCTGGCTGGAACGGATCATGGCCGCCGCCAAGGCCGACAAGAACGAAGGCAAGCACGAAGCGCATCTTTAATGTACTTTCGCGGCCTTTCGCCACGGGCAGAAGTACCGCCGCAGGAGCAAAGTCTCGAACTGAATAATTGATTCGTAATCCATGTCGCTTATCCGATGCATAGACTGCACTGGAGAAAGACATGACGGTTGGCCGCGAGAATTTGCTTTCCATTAACGGGCTGCGATTGAAGCAGGGGGAAAGGATACTTCTCGTCGAGGATTCCGTCGCACTCTCGACCTTGCTCACCCAACGATTGGAAGATGAAACAGGCGCCACCGTCACACGTTGCGGCTCCCTCTCGGCGGCCCGCAAGAACATCGCCGAAGGCACGTTCCTGCTTGCCCTGACCGGCCTCAACCTTCCCGATGCCCCCAATGGCGAAATCCTCGACATGTTGCTGCAAGAGGAAATCCCAACAATCGTCTTCACGGCAATGTTCGATGCGGACACAAGGGAGCGCTGCACCAGGAAAAAGATCGTCGACTATATCGTCAAGGACGGCACAAAAACGGTAGACAAGGTTGTGCAGACCGTCAGCCGTATCCTTGCCAACAGCGCCCATAAGATACTTGTTGTCGATGACGCCCGCGCCGCCCGTTCGGAACTTGTCGAAATTCTCAATCGCCAGAATTTCCGCGTTCTGGAAGCGCGTTCAGGGCGGCAGGCACTTGAAATTCTGACGAGCGACGAGACGATCGATCTCGTCATCACCGACCACCACATGGCAGACATGGACGGATACGAGCTGACCCGCCGTATTCGCCAGACGCGTAATTCCGAACAGTTGCGCATCATCGGCATCTCCTCCTCGTCGGATCGGCTTCTGTCTGCGAGCTTCCTGAAAGCCGGAGCGTCGGATTTCATCTATCGGCCCTTCGTCCATGAAGAGCTCAAATGCCGCATCGACAACAATGTCGAGACACTGACGCAACTCAATCATCTCCGGCGCCTGGCGGAACAGGATTATCTCACCGGCCTCGCCAACCGGCGCCATTTCTTCTCGACCATGCGCCAGCATAGCAGAGACGCCACGCAAGGCTCGATCGCCCTTCTCGATATCGACCACTTCAAGACCGTGAACGACACCTACGGCCATGATGCAGGCGACGCCGTCTTGCAGGCGATTTCGCTCGTCATGGCAGACATGTGCATTCCGGCAAAGCACATGCCTGCCCGCATCGGCGGCGAGGAATTCGCCATATGCCTGAGCCAGCTGGACGCGTTTCAGGCACACTCCTTCTGCGAAGAACTGCGCAAAAGGATCGAAGAGCGTGTGATCGAGGTCGGTAACCGTTCCATATCAGCGACAATATCCATAGGCGTCGTCGAATTCGAGCCGGGTGAAACCTTTGAGAACCAGCTCAATGCAGCCGACCAGCTTCTTTATCTGGCAAAGGCAAACGGAAGAAATCGGGTTTACTCCACGCTCACGATCCCGGAGGCGATCAATGCGATTGCTTCCGCGGGCGGCTAGAGTTGACGTGAGACCGCATTGATCCCTTGGCCAAGGGCATCGGATTCTTGCGTGATAGCCTGCCACACCTCATGCAGAATGCTCGATGCATTGCAGCAAGCCATCGCTTCAGAACAGTCGGCGAAGCGCAGCTTTCCGGCTTTACGTTAAGAAAAGCGGACGCGAGCTTATTTTCCCATGCGCGGCATTTGCCCATAAGTGACTGAAATCAAATAAACAACATGACCACATGTCATAAAAGTTGTTAACTGGTGGGATTTAGACGACTTTCCGCTAGCTATTAAACGTAAGTAGTATATTTATTAACAATAACATAGCTCCTTTGAACCCGAAAAACTGATGATAACTCACGAACGGCAGTCGGTGCTGAGCAGCGAGATATCTGCGGCCCATTCGCAAGAAGGTCTATTCTTGGCCTTGCGACGGGTTACGCATGAATTCAGTTTGCAGCACATCACCTTGCTGTCGCTGAATAATCCCGACGAAAAGCTGCTGTCTCGTATGATTGTGCAAAGCAGCATTCCTGAGCCGTATTTTGCGGAATTCGACCGCAAGCGCCTGCTCGAAAAATGCGCTCTTGCCGATATCATCATCCAGTCGAAGTTACCGTTCTGCTGGTCTATTGGGGATCCGCTTCAATCTCGTCCCTTCCCTGTCGACAGCGCTATCGAAGATCTTCAGCGGCGCTACGGATTGATCACCAGTGTCGCAATGACACTTCATTCGCTTGAAGGCGAGCGCTTCATCATGCGCTTTGATGGCGCCCGTCCTCGCCTCACCCAAGTCGAGCTCAACGAGATCGGCATGATCACCCTGCATTCGTTCGACATGTTCGAAAAGATCAGGCGCAACGAACGCAAGGCAACGCCCTCTCCCCTCACAGTTCGCGAACTCGAAGTGGTGCGCTGGACAGCTCAGGGCAAGACCTCGGTCGAGATCGGCCAAATACTCACCTTGTCCGATCACACGGTAAACGCCTACATGACCAACGCCATCAAAAAACTCGATTGTGTCAACCGCACCCAGCTTGTAGCGAAGGCTCTCAGACTTAGGCTTATTGCATAGATCAAAAGCAGCCCCGGCTGGAGAAAAACTGAAATTGGCATCCTGGATCGAGCATTCGCGCAAACCTTACGAGGCCCAACACCAGCTTGTCGGCTTGAGCGATAGGGAAGTTCTGGAACTTGTCGGCTCGTTTCGCCTCTGCGGCTTCTGGCGCTTCAACGTCGACAGCGGCCATCTATTCGGCACGATCGAATACTGCCAGATTTTCGGAATTACGCATTGCGACGGACCACTTGATCTTGTCAGGCTCAGTGCGGCCATCCATCCCGATGACCTGACGGTGATGATGGAAACTTTTGAGCGCGCAAGCGCCTCGCAACTGACCTTCCACAATCTCTATCGGGTAAAGACAGGCCCCACGAACTTCAAGTTCGTCCGCAGCGTCGGAAAATTCCGCGCAGACGGCGCGGGACAGGGTGACGTCATCGGCATGACATACGAACTCTTCCCACAGGCAAGTACGACGATCGGTTTCATCCCCGACGAAGATCTTCTCAAGGGCTGACAACCTTGATTTGCAGCATCTCTCCCGAAAGTGGTCACCGCTTTCGGGATAAAGACATGCGGTAAACGCAAAGAGCGAAACCATGACAAGCGAATCTGGAAGATTCGCGACGAGCTTTAGCGGTCGAGCACCAGCCGGATTTCCACCAGATTGGAGCGGACCCGTAGGGTATAAAAGCCCATCACCGCAAGATGGGTCGGCATGATCCAGCCATCTTCGGCACCGTTTGAAATGATGGCCGGCTGGATGCGCAGCGCTGCCTGCATCTGTTTCAGCATGTCGGTCCACAACGGAGCGAGATTACGCTCGCGAATGACCTGCGAGAAATCAGCGCCGGCAGCAGACAGAATTGCATAATAGCCGTAAATCTGCCCATAGGCGAACCAGAAACGGTCATCCGCCCGCGTGTCGAACCAACCGCCGTTATAGTTTTCCGAACGCTCGCGAAGGATGGCAGACGTGCCGCCGAGATCGTTCGCCACACGGTCAATGAACTGCACGAGATTGTCGGCGCGGCTGTCGAATGTTGCCGAGCAGTTGCCCAGTTCGGTGTTGAACTTGTGCAGGCTGTTGATCGCCGCCCGATAATAGCTCGGCGTCGGCGTCTTCGGGCCAAACGGGCTCAATCCGAAATACCAGGAATATTCGTCGAACTGCAGATTGCTGCGCGCATCCTGAAGATTGGTATTGACGCCCGAAGTCCCCCGCATCCGCGCCAGCGTATCGACCAGCTCCACCGAGGTGCGGCGCACGGCCTGGTTCACGCCGCGCTGGAACGACGCCTTGTTATCGAGGAAAGGCGTATGGTCCCAGTCCATCCCGAAAAAGCCGAGACGGTAGAGAAGCATGGAGGATATCCACGCATTCTGGTTGACGTTCATGTCGGTGAGATCGGCCGCCGCATCCGCGATAGCGGATGTCTGGCATTGCTTGGCGGCAGCTATACCGGACGTGCCGGCAGTCTGCGCCTGCGCTTGAGCCTCGACACCGGGTACAGGCAACTCCTGGCCGGCAGGCATGTTGCGCTCGTTCCATCGATAGCTGTCGACGAAATTCGGATCAAAACCGCGCCAGACCTGCGTTTGCCAGATGAAATAACCGTATAAGGCAACGAGCAGCACTGCGAAGATCGCAATCGGACCCTTCACCCAGAGACGGCGTCCCCGATACCAGCCATGCGCCGCCATCAGCGGCCAAATCAACCACGCGACCAATATCCGGACGCCACGCCCGATGGCAGCAGCCACGCCTTTGAAGAATCCGGTGATCTGGTCGCGCATCTAGTCCTCCTGGAAGCCGATCGGTCATCGCTGACATATGATGCCGATCCATCGAGTACAACACTTGCCATAGGCAGGACTGGAACAAATTCGAAAGGGATAACGTCGCACTCCCGTTTCTGAAGGCTTCACAGTCGATATTTCAGGCATCCTCAAAACGTTTGGCAAATGCGATATCGGTCCTCTGCCGGCTGCGATCGAGCCTCGCGCCCGGCAAAAGACCGTTTCCGAGGCGCCAGACCGGCCTGGAAAGGTGCGGATAGGCATCAGGCGAAAGGCTATGCGCCTCCCTTTCACGATCGAAGGAAAGCATGACCGAATAGAGATCGAGAAGGTTCTCGATATCGAAGCCAAGCTTCTGCAAAAGCAGGTTCAGATCGCGCACACCGCTATTAAAGGCACGCGAAACCGGATCGACCAGGCCAATCATGCTTTCGAAAGCCGGACCGTATTCGCTTGCGCCTTCATTCCCTTCGCCGAGCCTCGCTGACACTCCCGCCACGTCGCTCACCTTGAAAGCTGCGAGCGTTGTCAGCGCGTCTTCAGCCGCTATCCGCTGGCCGATCACGGTCTGGCGATGCGTCTCGATCAACCCCACCAGCCTGTCCGCCCGGCCAAGGATCGTCCGCAACCGCTCGACCCCACCGGCTCTCGCTGCTCGCCTTTCGATCCGGCGGCGCATTGCTTTTCTGGAAAACAAGCAGAGAAACAGGTCACTCGCCAGCGGGGTTTCCCTGTCGTTGAAAATTGCCCGTTGCTCGTCGACGGCAGCGCCGATCTCTGCCACATGTGCAGCGAGTTCGGGATAGACGCTTTTCTGCAGCATAAGCAGTGCCAAGCGTCGCGCGCCAAGTTCGTCAAAAGCGTCGCCTTGCAGCAGCCGCGGCGTGCTCATCGGCCCGGGGATCACTGCCAGCAAATGCGTGCCGGCTTCAACGACAGCTTTCAGACCGGCGCGAATTTCGGCCACCGTGTCCTCGAAGCGAGTGGAACTCTCTACCTTCATCTCTTCCTCCCTGCCCGGAGAAAGAAATAGGGCCGCTGCGCATTTTGACGACAGCGGCCCTGCAATAATAACTAGGTGATAAAAAGGGGAATGCTTAGGTGATGAAAAGTTCTGGTTTGAAAAACGGCAAGCTCAGAGACCGAGCTTTGCAATCTCGGCGTCGAGGCGTTCCTTTGCCTTCTTCGGCATCTTGGCGGCCTTGACCGCGTCAATGTTGGATGGTGCGTCACCGACGACAACGAGCGCAATCATGCCCATGCCGAAATGTGGCGTGCACTTGAAGACATAGGCCCCGGCCTGATCGACAGTCACAACCAGATCCTGGCTGATCTTGCCCTTCATGTCTGCCACACCTTCCGGAACCAGACCCGGCATGGAAGCCGCATCGTGCCCCTTGTCGACAGAGACAAACTTGATCGTATCACCCGGAGCGGCCTTCACGGCGGCCGGTTCGAAGACCATTGCCTGACCGTCAGAGCCCTTGTTGAGCATCTTGATCTCGATTTCGGCGGACAGTGCCGGCAAGGCCAGCAGAACCGCGCCAGCAGCCAGCGTGGCGGTCTTCAGTATCGTTCTGATCATCGAATTCTCCTGCGAGGGTCCGCGGCACGACCGCGATGAGTGCGTTTTACCGCTGCAGGACTTTGGCGCTTTGACATTGGTCAATAGAACGGAGCCTCCCCGTTTTTTTAGGGGGCTGGCGCCGAGGGCTTAGTCGCAGCGCATCTTTTCTTCCCAATGCCGTCGGCAAAGTGAAACGTATTTCTCATTGCCGCCCACCTCGACCTGAGCGCCCTCGCGGATCACCTCGCCTGCCCCGTCCACCCTGACGACCATCGTCGCCTTGCGGCCGCAATGGCAAATGGTTCGGACTTCCCGCAACTCGTCGGCAATCGCCAGCAGTTCATACGACCCCGGAAAAAGCTTGCCTTGAAAATCGGTGCGCAAACCATAGGCCATGACGGGAATACCGACCCGGTCCGAGACCCGCGCCAGTTGCCATACCTGCTCTGCCGAAAGAAACTGTGCCTCGTCGACGAAAACGCAGGCAATCGGTTCCTGTGTGTGCATGTCAGCGATGGCCGTAAAAAGATCATCGTTCTGGCCAAAGGGGATAGCTTCGGAAGAAAGCCCTATGCGTGAAGCGACCTTACCCTTGCCGGCTCGCTCATCCAGCGCAGCGATAAAGATCACCGTGCGCATGCCGCGTTCCCGATAATTGTAGGAGGCCTGCAAGAGCATCGTCGACTTGCCGGCGTTCATCGTCGCGTAATGGAAATAGAGCTTGGCCATGGCTGGCGTTTTCTTACCCTCCGGCGGCAAGCGAAAGACAGGCCGCCGGATAACCACAGATATTTGCGATCGCCTCGCGAGGTTTAAGCGAACAGATCCACGACCTGATAGGTCAGATACGAGATCAGGGCGGCAGCCGGCATGGTCACGATCCAGGCAATCACGATATTGCCGGCAAGCCCCCAGCGTACCGCAGATACGCGCCTAGCCGCCCCGACACCCACGATCGCACCGGTGATCGTATGCGTGGTCGAAACCGGAATGCCGAGCCATGTCGCGCCGAACAGCGTCAGCGCACCGCCCGTCTCGGCGCAAAACCCCTGCATGGGATTAAGCCGCGTGATCTTCGATCCCATCGTATGAACGATCCGCCAGCCGCCGAACAGCGTGCCGAGCGCCATGGCCGACTGGCAGGTGATGACCACCCAGAAGGGCACGTAGAACTCCGACCCGAGATAGCCCTGGCTGAACAGCAGCACTGCGATGATCCCCATCGTCTTCTGCGCATCATTGCCGCCATGGCCGAGCGAATAGAGCGAGGCGGAAACGAACTGCATGATGCGAAAAGTCCGGTCGACGGCAAACGGCGTCTGGCGCACGAAAATCCAGGAGACGGTAAGAACCAGCACCAGCGCCAGGAAAAACCCGATTGCCGGCGACAGGAAGATCGCACCCGCGGTTTTCAGGAAGCCACCCCAGACGATCGAGGAAATCCCCACCTTTGCAAGCCCGGCGCCGATCAGACCGCCGACCAGTGCATGCGAAGAACTGGACGGGATCCCGAATATCCAGGTGACGATATTCCAGATGATCGCTCCCATCAGCGCCGCAAAGATGACCGCAGGCGAGACGATGCCCGGATCGATGATGCCGGTTCCAAGCGTTTCGGCCACATGCAGCCCGAAGAACATGAAGGCGATGAAATTGAAAAAGGCGGCCCAGGCCACCGCATATTGCGGCTTCAGCACGCGGGTTGAAACGATCGTCGCGATCGAGTTTGCCGCATCATGCAGGCCATTGAGAAAATCGAAGAACAGCGCGATGCCGATCAAACCGACCAGCAGCGGAAAGGCGAGTGTCAGGTCCATCAGACGTTCTCGATCACGATACCGCTGATTTCATTGGCCACATCCTCGAAGCGGTCGACGACCTTTTCGAGTTCGCCGTAGATCTCGCTGCCGATCATGTAGGCCATGGCATTGCCGGAAGTGCCATGCCGCTGAAAGAGGTCCTTGAGACCCTGGTCGTGCAGATCGTCGGAGCGGCCTTCGACACGCATCACCTCTTCCGCAATCGCGCTGAGGCGATGCGCATTGGCGCCGAGCTTGTCGAGCAGCGGGATGGCTTCCGCAACAAGATGCGCCGCCTTGACCACCTCTTCGCCCATCTGCCGCATCAACGGATCGAAGCTCGACTGTTCGAACAGCCGAATGGTCTTCACCGTCTTGTGCATCATGTCGATCGCATCATCCATCGACTGGATCAGATCCTTGATGTCGCCGCGATCGAAAGGGGTGATGAAGCTGCGACGAACCGCAAGCAGTACGTCGCGGGTAATGTCGTCCGCACGATCCTCGAGTGTGACGATGCGCTCGCAATTCGCCTCGACATCCTTTCCGTTGAGAAGCTCGCCAAGCGCTTCGGCCGCCTCCACGACGGTCCGCGAATGTTCGGAAAACATGTCGAAGAACTTGTCTTCGCGCGGCATCAACTTCCGGAAAATACTCATCATGGCAATAATCCCTGCTGCGGCACCAACATCAGGGCCGTCACAAAACTGTCATAAAAGCCATCGGACGGCTGGAATCAACCGCAAAAATCGGCATTTAAACGGGCATGAAACCTGTCACCAAAGACAAGAAGTCGCAAAACACCAAACAGAGCCCGAAGCCGCGGACACTGTTGCAGCAACTCGCACAGATGCCGGAGAAGCTTTTCAGCGGTGAGTTTCGCCAGCAATACGGCGCGCTCTGCTTTCGCTGGGCGGGTGATGGCAACGCCATCGAGATCCTTGTCATCACGTCGCGGGACAGCGGCCGTTGGGTAATTCCCAAGGGCTGGCCGATGAAGAAGAAACAACCGCATGAGGCGGCAGAGATCGAAGCCTGGCAGGAAGCAGGTGTGCGCGGGCGAGCGCGAAAAAAGCCGGTTGGCCGCTACACCTATCTCAAATGGCTGGACAATGGCGATGTTGCGCCCTGTGTGGTCGACGTTTTTCAGGTCGAAGTGGCGGAGGTGGAAAAGGATTTCAAGGAACGTGGCCAGCGTGAGATTGTCTGGCTTTCACCCAGTGAAGCCGCATATCGCGTCCGGGAAGTCGAACTCAAATCGCTGATCATCGACTTCAAGCCGAAGAAGAAATAGCGCCGCTCAACCGAGAGCGGAAAGGACGAAATCGGCACGCTCGACAACAGAGACCTTCGGCAGGACCATCACCTTATAGCCGAGTTTGGGATAAGCTGCGGCAAGGCGTTCATATTCCGCAACCGCATCATCCAGCGAATGCTGCCGCTCGGCATCTCCTTCATAAATTTCCGGCCATGGCGGCGTCATGAAAACCGCCGGATGATACGGATGGATCTCATTCCATCGCTCGGCCATAGGCTCTCCGGTCACCTGTTCCAATGCGACGGCGGCATCGATCAGCCCGCGATCGAAAAACGTCCAGCCTGTATTCCCGGCAGCAGCCCGCCTGTCGGCAACCGCCATATCGATCGCCAGCCGCGCAAAGGCAGCAAGATCCACCCAGGGCAGCGCTCTCCCCTCGCCTTGCATTTCCTGCCTTACGATCCGCCGTCCCGGCTCCTCCACCACGGAAAATCCACGAGCACCGAGCTCCGCCAGAAGCGTGGACTTTCCCCCACCCGAACATCCGGAAATCACCACGAACCGGTCCATGCAAATCCTCCATGCGTTGTCGCACCAGCAATTGCTGGTTAGCATATTTGCGAATGCGGAAAGTGCGGCGCCGTCAAGCAAAGCTCTTCCGAAAAGCGACCCGACATCTCCAAGGACAAAGCAATGCGTTCATCCAAAATCATCCACATCGTCACCTGTCACGCAGAAGGCGAAGTCGGTGATGTCATCGTCGGCGGCGTGGCGCCGCCTCCGGGCGATACGGTCTGGGAACAGTCGCGCTTTATCGCAAAAGACCAGACCTTGCGGAATTTCGTTCTCAACGAACCGCGCGGCGGCGTCTTTCGCCACGTCAACCTTCTCGTGCCGCCAAAGAACCCTAAAGCCCAGATGGGCTGGATCATCATGGAGCCGGAAGACACGCCGCCCATGTCCGGCTCGAACTCCATCTGCGTCGCAACCGTCCTGCTCGACAGCGGCATCATCCCGATGACCGAACCCATTACGAAAATGGTTTTGGAAGCGCCAGCCGGCTTGGTCGAGGTCGAGGCCGAATGCGCAAACGGCAAGGCCGAGCGCATCACCGTCACCAACGTCAAGAGTTTCGCCCAGAAGCTCGACGCATCGCTCGACGTCCCGGGCCTCGGAACCATCACGGTCGATACCGCTTATGGCGGCGACAGTTTTGTTGTCGTGGATCCCGATGAGATCGGCATCGATCTCATTCCAGAAAATGCCCGGCTGATCGCCGAAACCGGCATCAGGATCACCAATGAGGCAAACCGGCAGCTGGGCTTTTCGCATCCGGAAGACACCGGCTGGAACCACATCTCCTTCTGCCTTTTCGCCGGCAAGGCCTACCATGAGGACGGCCAGCTTACCGCGAAATCCGTTGTCGCCATCCAGCCCGGCAAGATCGACCGCTCTCCGACCGGCACTGCCGTCTCGGCACGCATGGCCCTGCTTCACGCACGCGGCCAGATGAAGGAAGGCGAAACCTTTACCGGCATCACGATCATCGGCACACGCTTCGTCGGAAAGATCGTCAGGGAAACGGAAATCGCCGGGAACAAGGCCATCATCCCCTCGATCACCGGCCGTGCCTGGATAAGCGGCACCTCTCAACTGATGCTCGATCCCTCCGACCCCTTCCCCGGCGGCTACAAGCTTTCCGATACCTGGCCGATGCTCACATAGGCAATCGTCCTCACTCCACCTCACCCAGATGATGGCGAACCCACTTCATTTCCTCAGACGCGGTGCGCCCGAAATGTCGCCGGAAATCTCTCGCAAATTGCGAGGTGCTCGCGTATCCGACCGATGTGGCCACGTCGGTGATCTTGCCGCGGCGCGCAATCATCAGCCTCGCCTCGTGCAACCGCATCGCCTTGACATATTGTATCGGGCTGCTCCCGGTCAGCTCCTTGAAATGGCTATGGTAGGACGGCACGCTCATCCCGGCATTGCTCGCCAGGTCTACGACAGAGATGCCTGCGCCGTAGTTCTCCCTGAGAAATTTGAGGCTTCGGACAACGCGTCCTGCTGCCCCGTCCTGCTGCAGAGCCGCGATCATCGCGCCGCCCTGCGGGCCGACAAGCACCCGGTAATGAAGCTCGCGAAGAATGCCGCTCCCCAGAACGGTAGCCTCGATGGGATCGCCAAGCGCCGTCAGCAATCGCAGCAACACGTCCGCAATACCGGCATCCATCCGGCTTGAGATCAGGCTTCGCGGTTGGCCTGCTCCGATATCGCCATGCGCCGTAACCAGCGCTGCAATTTCGGCTGCAAGCGCCATGTCGAACTCGACATAGACGGCCAGAAGCGGACGCTCGCTGCTGGCAATCGACCCCATCCTGAACGGCACCGGCATGGAGACGGCAAGATAATGCTCCTCGTCATACAGGTAGACCTGGTCATCGAGCATTCCCTGCTTGCGTCCCTGCAGCACGAACACCGCTCCGGGCCTGTAGAGAACCGGCACGTCATTGAGCACGGTCTCACTCCTCAGCAGCCTCACGCTCTCAAGCCGCGTGGCATTGTAGCCATGGCGGGGAGCAAGCCCAGCGGCAAGTCCGACCAATTTCTCCCGCCCAGAGAGACCCTCATGCTCATTCATAGGAATTGACAATCTTATTAGAGAATTCACCGTCGAACTTAGCTTCTCACCATATTATTTGCCAAGTCCATGATCAATCGAGGACGCATCCATGACCAACAGGACATTTTTCATCACCGGAGCCAATTCGGGTTTCGGTCTCGCCATTGCAACCGCCGCCCGCGCCGCAGGCCACACCGTCATCGGCACCGTCCGATCCGAAGCATCGCGAGCGAGCCTCGTCGCGCAACTGCCGGGCATTCACACCACGCTCTGCGATGTCACCGATTTCGACCGCATACCCGCGATCGTCGAACAGGCTGAAAAAGATCACGGCCTCGTGGATGTTCTCATCAACAATGCCGGTTACGGCCACGAAGGCGTGCTAGAGGAATCGCCGATCGAAGAGATGCGGCACCAGTTCGACGTCAACGTCTTCGGCGCAGTGGCCGTCGCCAAAGCCTTCCTACCGCGCTTCCGTCAGCGACGCCGCGGCTTCATCGTCAATGTCACCTCCATGGGCGGCATGATCACCATGCCCGGCATAGGCTATTATTGCGGCAGCAAGTTCGCCCTCCAGGGCATTTCGGAAGTCATGCGTGCGGAAATGGCGCCCTTCGGCGTGCATGTCACGACACTCTGTCCCGGCTCATTCCGTACCGACTGGGCCGGTCGCTCCATGATCCGCACCGAGAGGTCGATTGATGACTATGACGCGCTGTTTGACCCGATCCGCCAGGCCCGGCAGGAAAAAAGCGGCAGGCAACTGGGTGACCCGGCCAAGCTTGCCGCTGCCGTCCTGACCGTGATCCAGTCCGATGCACCACCACCGCAATTATTGCTCGGCAGCGATGCGCTGAAATTTGTCTCCGAGAGGATCACCCGTCTACAGCAGGAGATCGATGACTGGAAGGCCGTGACGATCTCGACAGATGGCTGATCGGCCCTGACCGTCTCCGCGTCAGTGAAACGCGCGAACCTCGACCGGCGCCTTGCAGGCGATCGCGGCCTTGCGTCCCCATTCGAGCGCTTCATCCATGTCGGCCGCCTCAAGCACCCAGAAGCCGCCGACATGTTCGCGTGTCTTCAGATAAGGCCCGTCGGTAATCTCGACCTCGCCGCCCGGCCCCGCTTTCACTGATTTGGCAACCGCAACCGGATGCAGGCCACCGACGAAAAGCCGGATGCCGGCCGCGATCATCTCCTCGTTGAGCACGTCTATGTCGCGATGCATCGCCTCGTCTTCCAAGGCCGCGGGATCGTAATCGTCGGGATGGTGAATGGCGACCAGATAACGTGTCATGATCTTCTCCTCCAGCAGAGCGGAAGGCATTCTGCCTTCCTTTCACGCGGAGGACGAGCGGCCGGATAAAAATCCGACACGCTGCCTTAAAAATCTGGACGTCAGGCCGTCCGAAGCGATCCCTGATGCACGACGATACGGGCATGGTAGGGAACGCGGGTATAGAGGTCGAGAATATCCTGGTTGACGAAGCGCACGCAACCGGATGATGCCGCCGTGCCGATCGACTTCCATTCCGGCGAACCGTGCAGGCGATAAAGCGTGTCCTGGCCATCCTTGAAGATATAGAGCGCGCGCGCACCGAGCGGGTTCTTGATGCCCGGCTCCATGCCGCCGGCCTTGACCGAATAGCGCGCCAGCGATGGCTGGCGGGCAACCATCTCGTCCGGCACCTTCCACCGCGGCCAGGGCTGCCGCCACTGGATGACGCCCTCGCCTTCCCACATAAAACCATCGCGGCCGATGCTGACGCCATAACGCATCGCCGTACCACCCGGCTCCACGACATAAAGGAATCGGTTGGGGGTATCGACGACGATCGTGTTCGGCTTTTCGCCTGTCGGATCGATAACTCGCTGCCGGTAATATTTCGGGTCGATCTGCTGATACGGTATTGCCGGAAGCTGGTATCCACCGTCTTCCACAGCCGCATAACGCGCCTGCAGCTCTGCCTCATCGGGAGGACCGATCGGCCGTTGCGCTGCGACCGGAACGACATTCGGCTGGCTCGTGGTGCTGCAGCCGGCAAGTGCAGCCGTCATGGAGACGGAACCAAGCACGAAGCTTCGCCGCGACAGGGAAAAAGAACTGGGCATCAATGTTGTTTCCGGGATTGAGCAGATAACGATCAGCTTCTATCCGCCCTGACATGAGTTAGATCAAGTCACAACCGGGGCATCGGGCTTAGCAAGCGCCTCATCGTGACAATTTTGCCGATACCGGACTGAATGTCGCAAATGACCTGTGTCCTGCGGCGTAAACGCGCATGCTTGCTTGCAACAGGAAGTTATTGATAATGGCCGGGAACAAGAAAGAACGGGAGCACTTCATGCGCATCCATAAATCGCTGGCCTTCACCGTCGCCGTCTCTGCCGCTCTATCCGGTTTTGCTGCCAGCGCATCCGCTGCCGAGCCGGCCGCCTGTGGCACCGTCCGCTTCTCCGATGTTGGCTGGACAGACATCACGGCAACCACCGCAACCGCCTCCGTTCTCCTGAAGGCACTGGGCTACCAGACAGACATCAAGGTCCTGTCCGTGCCCGTCACCTATTCGTCGCTGAAGAACAAGGATATCGACGTCTTCCTCGGCAACTGGATGCCGACGCAGGAAGCCGACGTCCGTCCGTTCCTGACCGAAAAGTCGGTCGAATCTTTCGGGCCTAATCTCACCGGCGCGAAATATACGCTTGCCACCAATGCCAAAGGCGCCGAACTCGGCATCAAGGATTTCAAGGATATCGCCGCTCATGCAGACGCTCTCGGCGGCAAGATCTACGGCATCGAGCCGGGCAATGACGGCAACCGCCTGATCCTTGGCATGATCGAGAAGGACACGTTCGGCCTGAAGAAGCTGGAAGTGGTGGAATCCTCCGAGCAGGGCATGCTCGCGCAGGTCGCCCGTGCCGACAAGGCCGGCGATCCGGTCGTCTTCCTCGGCTGGGAACCGCATCCGATGAACGCCAATTTCAAGCTGACCTATCTGACCGGCGGCGATGACGTGTTCGGCCCGAATTTCGGCGGTGCGGAAGTCTACACCAACGTGCGCTCCGGCTTCACCGAGGAATGCCCCAATGTCGGCACCTTCATCAAGAACCTGAAATTCTCGCTGCCGATGGAAAACGAGATCATGGGCGGCATCCTGAATGACGCAGAAGAGCCGGAAGTCGCTGCGACCGACTGGCTGAAGGCCAATGGCGCAGCGATCGAGCCATGGCTGGCCGGCGTCACCACCAAGGACGGCAAGCCGGGCCTTGATGCCGTCAAGGCAGAACTCGGTCTCTGATCGTTCGACTGCAAGGGCCGGTTCTCCGGCCCTTGTCCCCTGCCCGTTTAATATTTTGAGGTGGTACCGGACGTGAACTGGCTACCCGACTGGCTCGTTGACTCGAGTGGAAAGCTGCGCCTGGGCAATTGGGCGAAAAATGCCGTCGACTGGCTGACGGGCAATGCAAGCTGGTTTTTCGACTGGCTGTCGCATATTCTGTCGAAGGTGATCGACGCGCTTCTGGCGGTGCTGCAATATCCGCACCCGTTTCTGCTCATCGCGATCTTCACCGCCCTTGCCTACGGCCTGCGCCGCTCATTCGGCGTCGCAGCCTTCACCTGTCTCGGCTTGTTGCTGATCTACAATCTCGGCTACTGGAAGGAAACGACCGAGACGCTGGCGCTCGTGCTGGCGGCCACCGTAGTCAGCATGGCGATCGGCATACCGCTCGGCATCGCAGCGGCAAGGCGTGAATGGATTTATCAGGGCATGCGCCCGGTCCTCGACCTGATGCAGACCATCCCGACCTTCGTCTATCTCATCCCCGCACTCATCCTTTTCGGCCTCGGCATGGTGCCGGGCCTGATTGCCACCGTGATCTTCGCCATTCCCGCACCGATCCGGCTTACCCGCCTCGGCATCATTTCCACGCCGGGGGCGCTTACCGAAGCGGCCGTCGCATTCGGCGCCACATCCGGCCAGGTGCTGCGCAAGGTGGAACTCCCCTACGCGATGCCGCAGATCATGGCGGGCCTGACCCAGACCATCATGCTGTCCCTGTCCATGGTCGTCATTTCCGCGCTTGTCGGTGCAAATGGCTTGGGCGTGCCGGTCGTGCGGGCGCTCAACACGGTCAACATCGCCCGTGGCTTCGAAGCCGGGCTCTGCATCGTCATCCTCGCCATCATCCTCGATCGCCTGTTCAAGAGCGGAAAGGCAGATGCGCCATGACCGTCACCTCGACCCGAGACTGCGTCACATTCAGCAATGTCGACATCGTGTTCGGCAACGAGCCGAAAGCCGCACTGCCGCTGCTCGATGCTGGCCGGAGCCGCGACGAGATCAGTGCTCAGACCGGCATCGTCGTCGGCGTCTCCAATGCCTCCCTGTCGATCCGCGAAGGAGAAATCCTCGTCCTGATGGGGCTTTCCGGCTCTGGCAAGTCCACGCTTCTGCGCGCAGTCAATGGCCTTGCTCCCGTGGTGCGCGGCAACGTCAGCGTCGCTACACCCGCCGGCCCGGTCGATCCCTACAGGGCCAACGCCCGAACACTGCGCGAACTGCGCATGCACACAGTCTCCATGGTCTTCCAGCAGTTCGGACTTCTGCCGTGGCGGTCGGTTGCCGAAAATGTCGGCTTCGGCCTCGAACTTGCGGGTGTATCGGAAACGGAGCGCAAGCGGCGAATCGGTGAACAGCTTGAACTGGTCGGCCTCAGCCAATGGGCGGACCGGCGCGTCGGAGAGCTTTCAGGCGGCATGCAGCAGCGAGTCGGCCTAGCCCGTGCCTTCGCCACCGGCGCGCCCATCCTGTTGATGGACGAGCCCTTTTCGGCACTCGACCCGCTGATCCGCACAAAACTTCAGGATGAGTTGCTGGAATTCCAGCACAGGTTGAAAAAGACCATCCTCTTCGTCAGCCACGACCTAGACGAAGCCTTCCGCATCGGCAATCGCATCGCCATCATGGAAGGCGGCCAGATCATCCAGTGCGGCACGCCGCAGGAAATTGTCCGCGATCCGGCTGATGATTACGTCGCCGATTTCGTCCGCCACATGAACCCGATCAGCATGCTGACGGCGGGCGACATCATGACGAAAGGCGTCTCGGCCGCGACAAGCGCGGTACCGATCTCCGCTTCCGCCTCTCCGGATACGCCTCTCATCGACATCATGGATGGGCTGGCTCGTCAGCGCGGCACCATCGCCATCGTTGATAACGGCAGCGTGGTCGGCTCGATAACCGCCGATGACGTCGTAACCGGCCTCACACGGCATCGGCTGCGCGACAACCGTGGATAGATGAACGTTAACCGCAAGTAGATGGTGCGCAAACTTGACGCGGCAAGGCCTCTTTTGCGGCAGTGAATTAAATGATATGAAAATAAAGCATTATCAAAATTCAAACCTCGAAATTCAACCAGAGAGTGACGGATGGCCGAACAGGCCCAGTTATTGCGCCCGACAGATGACGAGGCACGCGAGCTTGCTCGCACGCTTCTGCGCAGTGCACGCTACATGTCACTCGGTGTTCTTGATCCTGTAACCGGCTTTCCATCCGTGAGCAGGGCATTGACGGCCATCGATCTCGATGGTGTTCCGGTCGTGCTCGTTTCTGCCCTCTCGGGCCATACCAAAGGCCTGAAGGATGATTCTCGTTGCTCGCTGCTTGCAGGCGAACCGGGTAAGGGTGATCCGCTGGCCCATGCCCGTATTACCGTTTTCTGCGAGGCCCAGCCGGTTGCCAGGGACAGCGCAATCCATCAAAGGATTCGCGCGCGTTTCCTGAGACGCCATGCCAAGGCGCAACTTTACGTCGATTTTCCTGATTTCAGGTTTTACCGATTGGTTCCCGTTCAAGCGTCGCTGAACGGAGGCTTCGGGCGCGCCTATGCATTGGGTGGCGAAGATTTGCTTTTTCCGCTCTCGGCAGACGAATCATCATGGCTGAAACTGCAGAACGAACTGGCAGAAAAACCTTTGGAAGCTGCGAATTTTGCGCATCGCCTGGGGCTTGGAGACAAGAATTGGAGATTCGGATTGGTTGATCCCGCCGGGATTGACCTCGTTTCGAGCGATGTACTCGTCCGGCACGAGTTTCAGCATCGACTAGACTTGCCGGAAGACGTCATACATTATATCTGCAAATAAACTAAAATGTAGCTTGAACTACCCGAAATTTAGGGGATGTACAAATTCCGCCTGTGCCGCCTAACATCACCGGATAAGAATATTTGGTGAATTGCGCGGCCACTTTGGAGACGAGGTGAAGAGAACTTATGGATAAGGTAGCACTTTCTGAGCATTCAAACGCAGCAGCGGGCCTGCTGTCGGCAATGGCCAACCCCAAGCGGCTGATGATTCTCTGCTGCCTGGTTAAGGGAGAGGTGGCAGTGGGTGCACTGGCGACGCGCGTCGGCTTGAGCCAGTCTGCCTTGTCACAGCATCTCTCAAAACTTCGCGCACAAAAGCTGGTAAAGACCAGGCGCGACGCACAGACGATCTATTATTCCAGCTCTTCGGAATCGGTGCTGAAGATCCTCGACAGTCTTGAGGACATCTACATTGCCGCCGAGCGGAAAACCTCCGCAGCTGCATAATCCTTTTGGATCGGTCTAAAAAAATGCCCGGGCAACACCCGGGCTTTTTTGCTTTTGTACATCAAGATCACACAACAAGGGATTGCCTGATTGATATCGAATACATCTGGCATCGCTTGATCTCCCGGCGGCGCTTCGTGGCGAGATCCATTAGCGCCTGCGAGTAATGCTGAATTTGCAGAGGCAGGTCAGCCCCGCATCTCTTCAACCTCGCCTTGAAATATCCCCACCGAAGTGTCGCAGTTTCGGTTATCTTCTTGCGCGACGGCCTCAAGATTTCTACAAAAATTGCTGCCGGATGCGCGAGCCAAACATGGCCGCGCTGAGGCCGAGGTTTTGTACGTCCAATCCTGCACGCCGCGTTTGCGGCTGCGGCAGGACGCGCCGAACGTCGTGAACGGCGGCCAGGGAGGCCCGCCAAAGAATTCTGCCGATGCCCCAAGGAGACAGACATGACATTGAAGACAATCACGGCAGCGCTGGCTGCCTCGCTGGCCTTTGCACCGCTCGCTCATGCCGACATCACCATAGGCCTCATCGCACCGCTGACCGGCCCGGTCGCCGCTTACGGTGATCAGGTCAAGAATGGCGCGCAGACGGCCGTTGACGACATCAACAAGGCAGGCGGCATTCTTGGCGAAAAGGTCGTGCTGAAACTGGCCGACGACGCCGGCGAACCGAAGCAGGGCGTTTCTGCCGCCAACCAGATCGTCGGCGAAGGCATTCACTTCGTCGTCGGCCCGGTCACATCGGGCGTTTCCATTCCCGTTTCCGACGTCCTTGCCGAAAACGGCATACTCATGGTCACCCCGACCGCAACCGCGCCGGATCTCACCAAGCGTGACCTCGCAAACGTTCTGCGCACCTGCGGCCGCGATGACCAGCAGGCCGAGGTTGCCGCAAAATACGTGCTCGACAAGCTCAAGGACAAGCGCGTCGCCATCATCAACGACAAGGGCGCTTACGGTAAGGGCCTCGCAGACGCCTTCAAGGCAACCTTGAATGCCGGCGGCACCACCGAAGTGGTCAACGAAGCCGTTACCCCCGGCGACAAGGATTTCGGCGCGCTGACCGCCCGCCTGAAGTCGGAAAAAGTCGATGTGATCTATTTTGGCGGCTACCATCCGGAAGGCGGCCTTCTGGCCCGCCAGCTGCGTGATCTCTCGCTCAATGCCCAGATCATCGGCGGCGACGGCCTGTCGAACTCCGAATACTGGACGATCGGCAACGAAGCGGCAGCCGGCACGCTGTTTACCAACGCATCCGACGCGCTGAAGAGCCCGGACTCGAAGGCCGCAGCAGATTCGCTCGCCGCCAAGAACATCCCGGCCGAAGCCTTCACGCTAAATGCCTACGCCGCTGTCCAGGTCATCAAGGCCGGCATCGAAAAGGCAAAGACCGCCGAAGACGTAGAAGCCGTGACCGCAGCCCTGAAGGACGGCTCCGCCATCCCGACCGCCATCGGCCAGCTCACCTACGGCGAAACCGGCGACCTCACCTCGCAGAGCTTCTCGCTCTACAAGTGGGAAGGCGGCAAGATCGTCGCCGCCGAGTAATCGGAAGAAGAAAACAGTCAGCGGGCGCCTTCGGGCGCCCGTTTTCGTTTGGGGTTCATCACCGCCACAGGGAAACCCCATCAGCCCCCTGCGACATCACTCCACCGGCACGACCAGCCCGCGTTTCAGCGTCTTCAGCACCACGCTGGTGGTGAATTTGCGGATATTCGGATTGAGCTCCATCATCCGGTCGGCCAGCGCATCGAAGTGATCCACCGACTGAGCAAGAATCACAAGCGTATAATCCCCTCGCCCGGACGTGCCCCAAGCCTCCTGCACTTCCGGCGTCTCCGCCACCCAGCGCTGGAAAGGCGGCAGAAGCTCGGGCCGGTCACGCTCCAGTTCCACCTCGACCAGCATCGAGACAGCGCCGCCGACTTTCTTCGGATCGACAATCGAAACATCGCGCAGGATCACCTTGTCCTCGCGCAGCTTCTGCAGCCGCCTTTGTGCCGAGGACGGCGACAGTCCCACCTGCTCGGCGAGCTCGCTCAGCGTGATGGTAGCGTCCTGCTGCATCAGCTTGAGGATATTGCGGTCCGCCTTGGTCAACGCCATGGGTAAATTTCCCATCTCAAATCGCTAATCGGGAGATATTTCTGCATCCTTCGATATCTTCAGGAATAACACCAGCTTTTCATTGTCATGCTTTTGAAATGACTCAAGAACAGCTCGCTCCCTCCGCCGACGGCATTCTGGCCGCCTCCCGCGCCATTGATCCGGTTTTTATCAACAGCCCGCTGATCGAACAGCAGACGGCCAATGCCGAACTCGGCCTGCGGCTGTTCGCCAAGGTGGAAACGCTCAACCCTATCCGCTCCTTCAAGGGCCGCGGCACTGACTGGTGGATGCAGAACGAGCAGCCTAGCGATCATCCGGTCGTTTCCGCCTCGGCCGGCAATTTCGGCCAGGGCCTCGCTTATGCCGGCCGCGCCCGCGGTCGCAAGGTGGTGATCTTCGCCGCCACCACTGCCAATCCCGGCAAGGTGGAGGCTATGCGCCGGCTCGGAGCGGAAGTGCGGCTCGAAGGTGATGATTTCGATGCCGCCAAGGCCGCCGCCCGCGCCTACGCCGACATACACGGCTGCCCTTTCGTCGAAGACGGCGCCCTGCGCACCATCGCCGAAGGTGCCGGCACGATCGCGCTGGAAATCACCGAACGCCTGTCGCAAGAAGGCGTCGCCCTCGACGCAATCATCGTCCCGCTCGGCAACGGCGCATTACTGACCGGCATCGGTATCTGGATCAGGGCCAAGGCACCGGCCTGCAAAGTGATCGGCATCGTCGCTTCCAATGCGCCGGCAATGAAACAGTCGTGGGAAACCGGCCGGCTCGTCTCGACAGAAACGGCAGATACCGCCGCCGATGGCATCGCCGTGCGCGAATGCGTGCCCTATGCATTGGATTGCATGAGGACGACGGTCGATGAGGTCTGGGCCGTCAGCGAGGAGGCGATCCGCAGTGCGCGGGATTTCTCTCTCACCCATTATGGCCTCGTCGTCGAAGAGGCAGGCGTTGCCGGCCTTGCAGGCCTGATCGAGAACGGCGTCAGCCTCAAGGGAAAGACCGTCGCCACGATACTCTGCGGCGGCAATGTCAGGGTCACTGCGCCATAAACAGGGTATTTCCGGTTCCCTCTCCCCGTTTTCACATTGAAGGGCTAAGTAGGGGGAATCGAAACTGCCAGGAGCACCCCATGACCACGCGCCTCGAAACCCTCATCGATCAGGGCACCGGCCGCGAGCCCGCGGATATCGTGCTGAAAGGCGGCAAATTCTTCGATCTCGTCACCGGTGAGCTTGTCGCCTCAGACATCGCCATCTGCGGCGATCGTATTGTCGGCACTTGCGGCGATTACACCGGCAAGACCGAGATCGACATTTCCGGAAAGATCGTCGTCCCCGGCTTCATCGATACGCATCTGCATATCGAAAGCTCTCTCGTCACGCCCCACGAATTCGACCGCTGTGTCCTGCCCTATGGCGTGACGACCGCGATCTGCGACCCGCACGAGATCGCCAATGTCATCGGTGAAGAAGGCATCCGCTATTTCCTCGATTCATCTCTCGAAACGATCATGGATATCCGCGTCCAGCTTTCCTCCTGCGTACCAGCCACGCATCTGGAGACGGCCGGCGCCGATCTGCCGATCGAAAAGCTTCTGCCCTTCCGCGATCATCCAAAAGTCATCGGCCTTGCCGAGTTCATGAATTTTCCGGGCGTCATCCATAAGGATCCAATCTGCCTCGCCAAGCTCGATGCCTTTTACGGCGATCACATCGACGGCCACGCCCCGCTTCTGCGTGGAAATGATCTGAACGGCTATCTTGCCGCAGGCATCCGCACCGAACACGAGAGCACCACCGCCGAAGAAGCGCTCGAAAAAATCCGCAAGGGCATGCACGTACTTGTCCGCGAAGGCTCGGTCTCCAAGGATCTCGAAGCCCTGATGCCGATCATCACCGAGCGCTTGTCGCCCTATCTGGCGCTTTGCACCGACGACCGCAATCCGCTCGATATCGCCGAACAGGGCCATCTCGACTACATGATCCGCACAGCGATCAAGGCGGGCGTCGAACCGCTTGCAATCTATCGCGCCGCCTCGATCTCGGCAGCAAAAGCCTTTGGCCTCACCGATCGCGGCCTCGTCGCGCCCGGCTGGCGCGCCGATCTCGTCATTGTCGACACGCTCGAAAACTGCAAGGCAGAGATCGTTTTCTCCGCCGGCCGCCGCGTGACCGACGAGCTCTTCGCCACCCGCAAGCCGATCGCCCCGGTCGGCCTTGATAGCGTCAAGGCGCGTCCCGTCCAGGCCATGCAGTTCGGCGTCCCCTATTCGGAATCGGAAACCCCGGTCATCGGCGTCATGCCCGGAAAAATCATCACCGAACACCGCCGCTACCGCCTTCCCGCCGCCGGAAACCAGGCAGGCGTCGATCTTGATCGCGACATCATCAAGGTCGCCGTCATCGAGCGCCACGGCAAGAACGGCAACCACGCCAACGGCTTCGTCCAGGGCTTTGGCCTGAAGAAGGGCGCGATCGCCTCCACAGTCGGCCATGACAGCCACAATATCTGCGTCGTCGGCGTATCCGAAGACGACATGGCGCTCGCCGCCAACCGGCTGGGAGAAATCAACGGCGGCTTCGTCGTCGTCGAGGACGGCAGGGTCACCGGCGAGATCGCACTCCCAATTGCCGGCCTGATGAGCCTCGAACCGTATGAGTGGGTTCGCGACACCCTGCACGACTTGAGAAAACACGCCTATGCTCTTGGAACGACTCTGGAAGAACCTTTCCTGCAGGTGGCGTTTTTGCCCTTGCCCGTGATCCCGCACCTGAAGATTTCGGACAGGGGCATGGTCGATGTCGACAAGTTCCAGCTGATTTAAGGGGCCCAAATTCGCCTCACCCAAAGCCCCTCATCCGCCTGCCGGCACCTTCTCCCCGCAAGCGGGGAGAAGGACACCAGCCGCAACCTCAGTGCCGAAATCGGCCACGTCCCCTCTCCCCGTCATTACGGGGAGAGGGTTAGGGTGAGGGGCAAACCACAGCAGCGTCCGCCTACCCCTTAAAAAACGCCAGCAGATCGGCATTGATGATATCCGCATGGGTCGTCGCCATACCATGCGGCAGCCCGTCATAGACTTTCAGCACCCCGTTCTTCAGAAGCTTGGACGAGAGCGGCGCGGAATCCTCGAACGGCACGATCTGGTCATCCGTCCCGTGCATGACCAGCACCGGAACATCGATCACCTTGAGGTCTTCCGTAAAATCCGTTTCCGAAAACGCCTTGATGCAGTCGTAATGGGCCTTGGTGCCACCCATCATACCCTGCCGCCACCAGTTGCGGATCACCCCTTCGGAAACCTCCGCTGCCGGCCGGTTATAGCCGTAGAAAGGGCCGGTCGGGATATCGAGGAAGAACTGCGCCCGGTTCGCCGCCTGCGCTTTGCGGAACCCGTCGAACACTTCGAGCGGCAACCCGCCGGGGTTCTTGTCGCTTTTCACCATGATCGGCGGCACCGCCCCGATCAGCACTGCCTTGGCAACACGGCCCTGCGGCTGGCCGAACTTGGCGACATAGCGCGTCACCTCCCCGCCTCCGGTCGAATGGCCGACATGGATTGCGCCCTTCAAGTCGAGATGCGCCGCAAGTTCCGCCATGTCGGCGGCATAGGTGTTCATCTCGTTACCGGTTTCCGTCTGGCTGGAACGCCCGTGCCCGCGCCGGTCATGCGCGATTACTCGATATCCCTCGTGAAGGAAGAACAGCATCTGCGCATCCCAGTCATCGGCGGACAACGGCCAGCCATGATGGAAGACGATCGGCTGGGCGTCCTTCGATCCCCAGTCCTTGTAAAAGATCTGCGTGCCGTCCTTGGTGGTGATGAAACTGCTGCTCATGATTTTCCCTCAAGTTGATCTGGCAAAATGCATGCGAAGTCTTTTGGATGCGGCACGTGGCTGTCCCAGCCCCCGGCGCGGCGCCACGATATGACGGCTTGTCGACTTTGGGAATTGGGACAAAGGGCTGAAATGCGAACTCAGTTCCTCTACTTCGCAAATATTAAACCAATCGGTTGACAATCAAAATAAAGAGGCACACATTCAACCACATGGTTGAATTATACACTCACAAGATCGACACCGTCTTCCATGCGCTGAGCGACGCCACCCGTCGCCATATGCTGCGCGAGTTGACGCGAGGCGAACGCACGGTCGGGCAGCTGGCAGAACCGCACGCCATGTCGCTTGCGGCCGCATCGAAACATATCAAGGTGCTGGAAGGCGCCGGTCTGGTGCGGCGGGAAATCCAGGGCCGCACCCATCTCTGCCGGCTTGATCCCGGTCCGCTCGCCACCGCACATGAATGGCTCTCTTTCTACGAACATTTCTGGACGACTCGTCTGGATGCGCTGGAGCACCTGCTGAAGCAGGACGACGCTCGCAAGGCCGCAGCCGATCAAAACGCCAAGATGCCCCCATCGAAACCTGGAAATGACACCTGAATCAAAACTGGGAGAAGACCGATGAACAGCATGAATCTATTGGAAAAATATGGAACCGTGACGGCACCTGCCGAGATCACCATTCAGCGTAAGCTGCCCGGCCCGATCGAGAGGATCTGGGATTACCTGACCGATAGCGATTTGCGCCGCCAATGGCTTGCCTCCGGCATCATGCCGGAAACACCCGGCGGCACATTCGAACTCGTCTGGCGTAACGATGAATTGACCGATGGAGCGGAGGCACGCCCGGAAGGTTTTCCGGAAGAACAGCGGATGACCAGCGATATCCTCCTCTTCGATGCCCCCCACCGCTTGGCCTTCACCTGGCCGCCCCGCGGCGAAGTGGCGATCGAGTTGAAGGCGATAGGTTCGGACGTCCTTCTCACCCTCGTCCACAAGCGCATTTCCGACCGCAAAAACATGACCATGGTCGGCGCCGGCTGGCACATGCATCTCGATATTCTTGCCGCCAAAGCCTCCGGCCGCAAACCGGAACCTTTCTGGCAGGGCTGGCTGAAACTGCGTGAGGAATACGAACGGCTTATCCCCGAATGAAACGTAGAAATTAGAAAACACCAAGCCCCGCAGCCTCGCTGCGGGGCTTTTCTTTACCCCGAAAAGCCATAGGGTCTTGAAGATGTCATCTGCGTCAGGCAATAGGCCCCTTCAAGTTTTAGAAGAACCGTAAGAAGGCCGATCACGCGAAATGCTGCAGACTCCCTACTACCTCATCGACAAGTCCAAGCTGCTCCAGAACATGGAACGGATTGCCACTGTACGTGAGAAGTCGGGCGCCAAGGCGTTACTGGCGCTGAAATGCTTCGCCACCTGGTCCGTCTTCGATTTCATGCGCGACTACATGGACGGCACGACCTCCTCGTCGCTGAACGAAGTCCGCCTCGGCCACGAGCGTTTCGGCAAGGAAACCCACGCATATTCGGTCGCCTATGCCGATTACGAGATCGACGAGGTGGTGTCGCACGCCGACAAGATCATCTTCAACTCGATTGGCCAACTGCAGCGTTTCGAGAGCCAGTCGTCGGGCATCACCCGCGGCCTGCGCCTCAACCCCGGCGTATCCTCATCGTCCTTTGACCTCGCCGACCCCGCCCGCCCCTTCTCGCGGCTGGGCGAATGGGATCTGGCCAAGGTCGAACCGGTCATGGACATGATCACCGGCTTCATGATCCACAACAACTGCGAGAACAAGGATTTTGCCCTGTTCGACCGCATGCTCGGCGATATCGAGCAAAAATTTGCACCGCTTTTGAAAAAGGCCGAATGGGTCTCGCTCGGCGGCGGCATCCATTTCACCGGCGATGATTACCCGGTCGACCAGTTTGCCGAGCGCCTCAAGCGTTTTTCGGGCGAATATGGCGTCCAGGTCTATCTGGAGCCGGGCGAAGCCTCGATCACCAGATCGACGACGCTGGAAACCACCGTCCTCGACACGCTTTACAACGGCAAGAACCTTGTCGTGGTGGATAGTTCCATCGAAGCGCACATGCTGGATCTCCTGATCTATCGTGAGAATGCCAAGGTTCACCCCAACCAGGGACCCCATCGTGCGATGGTCTGCGGCAAGTCATGCCTTGCCGGAGACATCTTCGGGGAATTCGATTTCCCCGAAGAAGTAAAGGTCGGCGACCGCATCTCGTTCCAGGATGCTGCCGGCTACACGATGGTCAAGAAAAACTGGTTTAACGGCGTGAAAATGCCGGCAATCGCCATCCGGGAACTGGATGGCAGCCTCAGGACGGTCCGTGAGTTTGACTACACGGACTACGAACAGAGCCTTTCCTGATCAGAAAGGGCCAAAGGCCCACAGGTAAAGACTCGTCTGACGATTGGACGCAAGGAGTGGTCCCCAGAATGAAAAAGAACGTGCTCATCATAGGCGCCGGCGGCGTCGCACAGGTCGTTGCCCACAAGTGTGCGCAGAACAACGATGTCCTCGGTGACATCCATATCGCATCGCGCACCAAGTCGAAATGCGACGCCATCATCGCTTCGGTTCACGAAAAGAAGGCGATGAAGCAGGCTGGAGTGCTCGAAGGTCACGCTCTCGATGCTCTCGACATCGAAGCCACCAAGGCGCTCATCACCAAGACTGGCAGCCAGATCGTCATCAACGTCGGCACCGCTTTCTTGAACATGTCGGTGCTGCGCGCCTGCATGGATACCGGCGTCGCCTATATCGACACCGCCATCCACGAAGAGCCGAACAAAATCTGCGAGACCCCGCCGTGGTACGGTAACTACGAGTGGAAGCGTGCTGCCGAATGCGAGGAAAAGGGCATCACCGCCATCCTCGGCGCCGGCTTTGATCCGGGCGTCGTCAACGCCTACGCGCGCCTCGCCAAGGACGAGTATCTCGACACCGTCACCGACGTCGATATCGTCGACATCAATGCCGGCAGCCACGGCAAGTATTTCGCCACCAATTTCGACCCGGAAATCAATTTCCGCGAATTCACGGGCGTCGTTTATTCGTGGCAGGGCGGCGAATGGAACGTCAACAAGATGTTCGAAATTGGCAAGGACTACGACCTGCCGGTCGTCGGCACGCGTCGCGCCTATCTCTGCGGCCATGACGAAGTGCATTCGCTGGCCAAGAACATGGAAGGCGCCGATGTGCGCTTCTGGATGGGCTTTGGCGATCACTATATCAACGTATTCACCGTTCTCAAAAACATCGGCCTTCTCTCCGAGCAGCCGGTGAAGCTCGCCAATGGTGACGAAGTCGTTCCGCTCAAGGTCGTAAAAGCCTGCCTGCCCGATCCGTCGTCGCTGGCGCCGGAATACGAAGGCAAGACCTGCATCGGTGACTTCGTCAAGGGTTTGAAGGACGGCAAGGAACGCACGGTGTTCATCTACAACGTCGCCGACCACAAGGAAGCCTTTAACGAAGTCGGCTCCCAGGGCATTTCCTACACCGCCGGCGTTCCCCCGGTCGCAGCAGCAATGCTAGTCGCCACCGGCGAATGGGATGTGAAGAAGATGGCAAACGTCGAAGAACTGGCCCCGCGCCCGTTCCTCAACATCCTGAACAAGATCGGCCTGCAGACCTGCATCCGCGACGAACAGGGCGAGCGCGAACTGCATTTCGACTGAGATTCGGCGATTGCCTGAATGATAAAATAACAAAGGCCCGCGATCGCTCGCGGGCCTTTCCATTTGATAGGTCGTCATCCTCGGGCTTGTCCCGAGGATCTACTGCCGTCCCAGTTCTGGTGATGCGCTCTTATCCTCAGGACAAGCCCGAGGATAAGAGCGTGGCAAACTGGCGCCCGCCCTCCAAGTTAGCCTTCAAACCCGTGCGCAGAACACGTCCACTGCATCCAGCACCACCGCCTCGTTCTCCAGCCGCGACACGAACCCCGGCATGTCCAGCGGCGTCACGGAAGCGAACCGTGCCGGCAGCGTGAACTTCTGCCTCTCGCGTGTCAGGTTGAACACGAACAACAGCCGCTCCCCGTCCTTCTCGCGTGTGAAGGCCAGCAGATCCTGGTTGGTCTCGATGAACGCCATGTCGCCATCGACGAGCGACGCATGCGCCTTGCGGAAGGCGAGCGTCGCCCGGTAGTGAGCGAGCACGGATGTCGCCAGCCTCTCCTGCACATCGACCGCGCGGGCGGCATGCTCATTCGGCACCGGCAACCATGTCGTGGAACCCTCGGTAAAGCCCGCATGAGGAGCCTTTGCCTCCCACACCATCGGCGTACGGCATCCGTCGCGGCCCTTGAAGGCCGGCCAGAAGCGGATGCCATAGGGATCGCGCAGATCCTCGAAGGCAAGCTCCGCTTCGGTCAGCCCCAGTTCCTCGCCCTGATATAGGCAGATCGAACCGCGCAAGACCGAAATCAGGCTGATCGACAGCTTGGCGACCCGATCCTGTTCCTCAGGCGTCTCGATGAAACGGGTGACGTGACGGATGACATCGTGATTGGAAAAAGCCCAGCAGACCCAGCCTTCGCTCACCGTGTCCGCCACCGTCGTCATGATCTTGCGGATGTAACCCGCATCGAAGGCAGGGCCCAGAAAGTCGAACGTGTAGCACATATGCAGCTTGTCGCTGCCGGTCGTATATTCCGCAAGGGTTTTCAGCGAGCGGGGTCCATCACCCACCTCACCCACGGTCATCCGGTCATCATAGGTATCGAGCAATGCCCGAAGGCGCTTCAGGAAAGCGATATTTTCCGGCTGCGTCTTGTCGTAGAGATGGTTCTGCATCGAATACGGATTGGTATCGGTCTCCATGCCCGCGCCATCGGTGTCATAGACCATCGGCGGGTTGTTCCGCAGTTGCTTGTCGTGGAAATAATAGTTCACCGTATCGAGCCGGAACCCGTCCACCCGACGATCGAGCCAGAATTTCACCGTATCCAGCAGCGCGTCCTGAACCTCGGGATTGTGGAAGTTGAGATCCGGCTGCGAAATCAGGAAATTATGCATGTAATATTGCTTGCGCACGCCATCCCATTCCCAGCCCGGCCCGCCGAAGATGGAGAGCCAGTTGGTCGGCGCTGTGCCGTCGGGCTTCGGGTCGGCCCAGACGAACCAGTCGGCTTTGGGATTGGTGCGACTGGTGCGGCTTTCGATGAACCACGGATGCCGGTCGGATGTGTGGGAGATTACCTGGTCGATGATGACCTTCAGGCCCAGCCGGTGCGCTTCGTCGATCATCTCGTCGAAATCGGCAAGTGTGCCGAACATCGGGTCGACATTGCAATAATCGGAAACGTCATAGCCCATATCGGCCATCGGCGAGGTGAAGAAGGGCGACAGCCAGATTGCATCGACGCCAAGCGAGGCGACATGGGCCAGACGTCGGGTAATGCCCTTGATATCGCCTAGTCCGTCGCCGGTCGTGTCCTGGAATGAACGCGGATAGATCTGGTAGATCACCGCCCCGCGCCACCAGTCCGTGCCTGCGCCTACGGCTTTCTTCTGCACTTCCGTCGCCATACGATCATGCTCCCTTATGCGATGTTCCAGCCCCAACCTAGAGCCCCTGCGACAAAAGACAACGCGTATTGAGCCCCCCGCACGGACTTGTCAGACACGGTGCGAAAGCTTATGCGACCACAGGACTTTACCGGAGGGACGATATTTTGGCAGGCAGACTTCTTTCTATTGGCGAATGCATGGTGGAACTGTCGCAGGCGGGTGAAGGCCTGCTGCGCAAGGGCTTTGCCGGCGATACGTTGAACACGGCCTGGTATGCCCGCGCCTGCTTCCCTTCAGACTGGTCGATCGACTATTTCACCGCAGTCGGCGATGATCCGATGTCGAATGAAATGCTCGCCATGATGGACGGCGCCGGTATCGGCACCAGCCAAATCCTGCGCATTGCTGGCAAGACGCCCGGTCTCTACCTCATCACATTGAAGGACGGCGAGCGCACCTTCAGCTACTGGCGCGACACCGCTGCAGCAAAAAAGCTGGCCGACGACGCCGATCACCTGCGTGCCGCGATGGAGAGTGCTCAGATCATCTATTTCTCCGGCATCACGCTTGGCATTCTGGCACCGGAAGCAGTCGATACGCTTCTCGCGGAGGCCCGCCGTGCCAAGGCATCCGGCAAGACGGTCGTCTTCGACCCGAACATTCGCCCGCGCCTGTGGTCAAACAAGAACTATATGCTGAAGACGATCGAAGACGGCGCCCGCGCCTCGACGCTCGTATTGCCGAGCTTCGATGACGAAGCCGTTCATTTCGGCGACAAGGACGTGGCCGCAACGATTGCCCGCTACAAGGCACTGGGTGTCGAGAACGTCGTGGTCAAGGATGGCCCAGGTGGTGTTACGCTTGCATTCGGCTCCACGCCCGTCGTCCATGTCCCGTCGGTCAAGGTCGACAAGGTCGTCGACACGACAAGCGCCGGCGACAGCTTCAACGGCAGTTTTCTGGCCAGTCTCGCCAAGGGCGGCACGCCGTCAGAAGCAGCCGCATATGGTGCCGCTGTCGCATCCACCGTCATCTGCCATCACGGCGCACTGATCAGCCCGAATCTGCTGCCGAAGTAACGAAGACCAATAGAGAAGAAGAGACGGTCAGAAACCGATCGTCTCTTCGAACTCGTCCCAGGACTGGTACATCGCATAACGGCCGATGCCGCGGATCGGGATATGCCCGTAATAGGGTGAAAGCTGCAGTTCGGAGAAAAGCTCGCTACGCTTGGCAACCGCACCGACATAGATTGCCGATGCAAGCCCGGTGCGGTTGGCGCCGTGTTCGCAGTGTATCAGGATCGGCTTTTCTGCCGTCCTCATGATTTCGGCCAGCCGTTCGCTCTGTTCGACCGGCACGAATTTTCCGGAGCTTAGCGGAAAATCGATCAGCGTAACGCCGTTCTCTTCGGCCGACGCCTTCTCTTCCTCATACCAATCCCCGCGGCGCTCATTACGCAGGTTTATGATCGTCTTGACGCCGTATCGCGTCGCCGCTTTATCAATCTGCGCGTCACCCGGCTGGCCTGAGCGGTAAAGCTCGCTCGGAATGACTTCATGGAAATTACCGATCATCTGGTTGACGCCCATATGGATGCCGATAGCGGCAATCGGGGCGATAAGAACGGCAGCGGCAATCTTGATCAAAAGCAGGGTCACTAAAGTCACTCACAACATCATATGCCGCTGAGATAAGACTTCACCTGCCGCACTGCAAACACGAAATGACGGTGCGTGTCGTTTAACCAGATGAGAAGGCGATGAGGAGCGCCATGCAACGACCTTCAGGGCATGCTTCATCCGCCTGTCATGAACTTTGCCGATAGAGGGCTGTAACCGCATCCTTTCGCGCGAGTCGCCAAGGAAGCGACCACCGGATCGGCAACGAGGCTTTGGGCCACGCATGACCAGAATTACCATCGTGACAGATGCGTGGTACCCACAGGTAAACGGCGTCGTCCGCTCGATCGAGAACACCAACCGCGAACTGACCCGCATGGGCGTCGAGGTGGTGATGGTCACGCCGAAGGATTTTCACAATATCCCCTGCCCCACCTATCCAGAAATCCGGCTTTCGGTCACCACCTTTGCGCAGGTCGCTGGCGCAATCGAAAAGACCCTGCCGACCGCCGTGCATATCGCGACCGAGGGGCCGCTCGGACTGATGGCCCGCCGCTGGTGCCTGAAGAATGGCATGCCCTTTTCGACCAGCTACCACACCCGCTTTCCCGAATATGTGGCAGCTCGCTTTCCGGTTCCGATCCGCTGGATGCAGGCTTTTGTCCGCTGGTTCCACAATGCCGGCAATGGCTGCATGGTCGCGACCGCAAGCCTCGAGCGTGAACTTTCGAGGATAGGCATCCGCAATCTCCTGCGCTGGAGCCGTGGCATCGACCAGACCACGTTTCACCCGATGAACCTCGAGGAACGTCCCTTCGACCTCCCTCGCCCTATTTTCCTGACCGTCGGCCGCGTTGCGGTCGAGAAAAACCTTCCCGCCTTCCTCGATCTCGACCTGCCCGGCTCGAAGGTCGTGGTCGGTGATGGCCCAGCCCTGGCTGAACTGAAGAAACGTTATCCGAACGTCCTCTTTACCGGCATGAAGACCGGTGAGGATCTCGCCCGCGCCTATGCCCAGGCGGACGTCTTCGTTTTCCCGTCCAGGACCGATACGTTTGGCAACACCATTCTCGAAGCGCTGGCGAGCGGCGTTCCCGTCGCAGCCTATCCGGTCATGGGACCGGTCGACATTATCGAGCAAGGTTCCGGCGCCGGTGCGCTGGATGACGACCTGCGGGCCGCATGCCTGAGAGCACTCGGTTGCCGTCGCGAAGACGCAAGCCTGCTTGCCCGCGGCTACACCTGGGAAGCGGCATCGAAACAGTTTCTCGGCAATGTCCTCAAAGCTCAGGCCAACCGTGCGTTGCCCGCAGCGGAATGAACTGGCATCATCGCAGATGCGATAGGCACTTCAATGAGTTTTAGGATTACAGCGGTTCAGCCGCCATTCCCGTCACGCTGGCGAAAATAGAAAACGCTGCCCACACCAAGACAGATAGCCGCGACGAGACCCACTGCAATCATGATGATCCTCCCGATCATGAATCGGCGCTGCAAGGCAGCCCGATCGAAATCCGGCTTGCAGGTCCTCCAACCGCACAAGCCAGAGATGCAGTGCATCACGATTTACTAAAAAGTGCAAGCTGACGCCCTGATGGTTGACCTCAGCGATATCAGGAATGGTTCAGATCCGCCAGTGAAGAAGCTTAGCGCTTCTTCCTGCGGTTCTCAAACGGGTTGTCACCTGCCTTGAAATGGATGCGGATCGGTACGCCCGGCATCTGGAAATCATTGCGCAATCCGTTGATCATGTAGCGGATATAGCTTTCCGGCAACGCATCTGGACGTGTGCAGGACACCATGAAGGCCGGCGGGCGTGCCTTAACCTGGGTCATGTATTTCAGCTTCAGGCGGCGGCCGGACACTGCCGGTGGCGGATGCTGGACCTGCGTTCCTTCCAGCCATTTATTGAGCTTCGCCGTCGAGATGCGCTTGTTCCACACCTTGTCGGTGGCGACGATTTCCTGCATCAGCTTGTCGAGACCGTATCCCGTCTGGCCGGAAATCGGCACGGCACGTAGGCCGCGCGCCTGCGGCAAGAGCCGTTCGGTCTTTTCGCGCAACTCGGCCAGAACCGCTTGCGGATCTTCGATCAGGTCCCACTTGTTGAACGCGAGCACGGCGGCACGACCTTCGCGCAACACGAGGTCGGCGAGCTGCAGGTCCTGCTTTTCGAACGGGATCGTCGCATCGAAGACGATGACGACGGTTTCGGCAAAGCGGATCGACCGAAGCGAATCTGCGACGGACAGCTTTTCGAGTTTTTCAGTCACCCGCGCCTTGCGACGCATCCCGGCGGTATCGAACATCTTGATCGTGCGGCCACGCCAGTCCCATTCGACCGAGATCGAATCGCGCGTAATACCCGCCTCCGGCCCGGTCAGAAGCCGGTCTTCCCCGAGAAAACGGTTGATCAGCGTCGACTTGCCGGCATTCGGTCGGCCGATAATGGCGACGCGCAGCGGCTTGGTCTCGTCATATTCCGCGTCATCGTCAGCTTCGTCGCCGAGAACCGAATCGCGGACGTCGACATCCGTGATCGCCTCATCATCGTCACTGTCTTCCGGGAACGCCCGTTCCTTGCCGATCGCCTCGACGATCGCGTCACGCAGGTCGATCATGCCCTGGCCGTGTTCGGCCGAAATCGGAACCGGCTCGCCAAGGCCCAGCGTGAAGGCATCGTAGAAGCCGCCATCCGATCCCTTGGCTTCGGACTTGTTGGCAACCAGCACGACCGGCTTGCCGGAGCGGCGCAGCAGCTCGCCGAAAGTCTTGTCGAGCGGTGTCAGTCCGGACTTGGCATCGACGACGAACAGCGTCAGATCCGCCTCGTCGATCGCGGCTTCCGTCTGGGCGCGCATGCGGCCTTCGAGCGTATCGGCACCGGCCTCTTCCAGACCGGCCGTATCGATGATGGTGAAACGCAGGTCAACGAGCTTCGCATCGCCCGGACGACGGTCGCGGGTAACACCCGGCGTGTCATCGACAAGCGCCAGCTTCTTGCCAACCAGACGGTTGAAAAGCGTGGACTTGCCGACATTCGGACGTCCGACGATGGCGACGGTGAAGCTCATAGTGTTTTCCTCAAGCCCTTATCCGCAACGGAATTAGGGCGCCTTGCCGGTGGCGGCGATATTGTCGAGCATGATTTGCGCGCGGTTGACAACATTGCGAGGTGCGCCCGCATCGTTGACGACCTGCTGGAACCACTGCTTGGCCTGCGGCATGTTTCCAGCCTTGTAGGCGGAAAGGCCGAGCGCTTCGCGGGCGGAATTGGCCAGAACATGGCCCTGCGCCGAAAGGATTTCCGCTTCGGCCGCAACCTGCTCGTAAGTGCCGGTATCGACCAGAATGAAGGCGGCGCGCATCTTGCCGAGATCGCGGACAGCCTGCGGCGCTGCATTGTCGTTTCCGACTTGGCGGTAGATCTCGACGGCCGCAGCCGCATCACCCTTCGCCTGCTGCACGGAAGCTGCGCGCATCTTTGCGAGTACCGGATAGGCGCCCGTGCCATCCTTTTCGATTGCAGCGAGGGCTGAAAGCGCCTCGTCGTTCTTGCCTTCCGAAGCAAGCGTCAGAGCCGCGATGAAGCGGTCGCCAGACTGCGAAGAGGCATGGTTGTCCCAATATTCATAACCGCGCCAGGCGGCCGTACCGATGACGATCGCCACCGCGACACCAATCGCGATCCGGCCGTAACGCCTCCAGGCGTTCTTCAGCTGGTCTGAGCGAAGCTCTTCGTTCACTTCACGGAAAAAACTGTCGTCGTTATGCGCCATCGAAGTCTCCGGCCCGCGTCAAGGGGCCAATCCTGGGTCGGTCGTCCGGCCAAAGCTCCGCCTGAGGCAAACAATTGGTCGGGAAAGCGCCTTCTAGCCTATTTTCCTTAGGATGTAAGGCCCCCCATGCAAAACGAGAGAGCTTATTGAAGCAACGCACTGATAAAGCTCGAAACCCACCGATCACGGACGCGTTACCCCGCCCCTTGCCGCCACAATCAATTAGCGTATGCTTTCGAAGGCGAAATTCCGCGCAATGACATGCATCTCTGGACATGACGGCCAGTGTTTAGCTCTTATTGCCGCCTTCGTGCCGACAGACTGCATCTCGTCATTGCGATCGCTCAGAGGAGACTCGGGAGGTCGGCTCGATGCAAAGAGTTTACGCAGCTCTGGCTTTTGCCACACTGGCAATGTTTATGTGTCCACTATCTGCAGAGGCCGGCGATTGGTTAGATTGGCAGTGGTACGGCATCACCGGCCCCTGTGACGACAAGTGTGCCGTTATGGTTTTCGGGGGCAAGTTTGTCGAAACACCCATGGAGGACATCTTTCTTCGAGGTGATCTCTCCCCTTTCAACTGGGATTACGGCGACAGCGGTTTCATCGGCCTGTCCGCATCCCGTACGGTCGCGAGCTTCTGGCGGGAACGTTTTGCGATCGAAACCGAACTCGGTGTCGGCAAGCGGTTTGGCAGCATGCACGAATCCGAAGTGTGGGCGGCCCTGTTTCTCCGCTACAGCGATTTCCCCTGGAACGATTACATCTATACGACCATAGCTGCCTCCACCGGCCTCAACTACGCCAGCGGTATTTCGCAGGAGGAAAAGGCCCGCGCAGGCAATGATCGCGGCGACCGGCTGCTGCATTATCTCGCCCCGGAAATCACCTTCGCATTACCTGAGAACAAGTCGAGAGAGCTTGTCATCCGCTTCCATCATCGGTCCGGTGGCTATGGTTTGGTCAGCGATGCAGATGGTGGCGTCCAGTATTTGACGATAGGGCTTCGGCTGCGGTTCTGATGCCGTTGATTGCAGATAAGCGGCATCCACTGTGTAGGCAATCAAAGCTTCGCCTTATTCGCTGGTCAAGAGCACTCGGATATTGCCAGTTCATTCGTAGAATCAGGAAATAGTGATGCGTCTTCGACCCTTGGCCACCCTGCTTGCCGCACTCACCTTATCGACAGGTGCAATGGCGCAAGATGTGGGGCAAAGGCCAAAGCAGTTGCTGATGATCTCCTTTGACGGTGCGGGCTCGAATGCCCTTTGGCAGCGTAGCCGCGATTTTGCCCGCAACAACAATGCCCATTTCACCTATTTTCTTTCCTGCACGCTGGTCATCCCACGCGCAGACAAGGCCCGGTATCAGGGGCCGGACAAGAAAGCAGGCCGCTCCAATATCGGTTTTGCCCAAGACATTCCCGAGGCGAAGGAACGTCTCGGCCATATCTGGCAGGCGCATCAGGAAGGCCACGACATATCGAGCCACACCTGCGGCCATTTCGACGGCAAGGACTGGTCCGAGGCCGAATGGCGGCACGAGATGACCAGTTTCCACGACGTGATGACCAACGCATGGAAGGCGATCGGCGCATCGTCCGACGAGCCCCAGGGCTGGCGCGAGTTCATCGACAACGACATTCGCGGTTTCCGCGCTCCCTATTTCTCCACCAGCGCCGGCATGACGGATGCGGAAAAGAAGGCGGGCTTTCAGTATGATGCAAGCCTCGTCACCAAGGGACCGATGATGCCGGAAACGAAAGGAGGCCTGATCCGTTTCGGCCTGCCGCTGATCCCTGAAGGTCCGCAACAGCGGCCGATCATCGCCATGGACTACAACCTCTTCGTCCGCCACTCCGGCGGTATCGACAATCCCAGCCGCTCGACCGAATTCGAGGAACGCGCCTATTCCGCCTTCCGCGCCGCCTTCGACAAGCAATATGACGGAGATCGCATTCCCATGCAGATCGGCTTGCATTTCGTCGAGATGAATGCCGGCGCCTACTGGCGGGCGATGGAACGGCTCGCCTCCGAAGTCTGCAACAAAGCCGATGTCGCCTGCGTCAGCTATACGGAAGCGATCCGCATGCTGGGCGAGCGCCATTCGTCACCGGCAAACGCCAGCAATTCCGCCGGATAATCGCTATTTGCTGCACTGCCGCAAAATTGCCGCTCACACGATATTTATCTCTTGTCCCTAGTCTCGGTAGCTTACGCCGCTTCCGACCATCTCCTGCGCACGGTATTACAATTCCATGACACGATTGATGACGTCACGCCTGATCAAGCTTCTGCCATGGCTGGCGCTCGCGGCCATAATCTTTGCCACGGTTTCCCCGATACGCCTGCGCCCGCAGGATTTCGCCTCGGTGGACATCGATCGCGCTGGTGCATTTGCTGCCATGGCGCTGCTTTTCATGCTGGCCTACCCGCGGCAATGGCTGCTTTGCGGCATCCTCGTCATCCTCGGCGCTGGAGGCATCGAACTGCTGCAATACCTGTCGCCGACCCGGCATGCCCATCTCGATGATGCCGTGGTCAAGGCCGCAGGCGCTGCTATCGGTTGCCTGATGGGCTGGACGCTCAACCGCATGATCGCCCGTTTTCGCGCACCCGTCGCGGCCTGACCAATCTTCCACCCAACCGTGGACAAATGCCGCGATCAGGCGTTCCGGCATTCCAAATTTCAACCACTTACATCTTTTTCATCCCCGCCTTGTCCTCGCCCCCAAAACCGGCGCGATAATCGGCCCGTCATCGGATGGGAAACCGGGAACGCGAACCGGCCTCCTCAACGGGTTCGAAGAGCCAGGTTCCGGTGATGGTCGCAGACGGTGTGAGCGGAGAGCCTGACAAGCCCTCCAAAAGCCATCGGAAGCAGTCGGGGCAGGCAAAACCTGAAACACCCAATGCAATCGAATATCTGCCTGCCTCATTCCCAACACGGGCAGATCGCACCGGCCACTCTCGATCATCAGGCCAACGCGATCCCCGAAACGCAGAACCGCGCCGGATCGACAAATCCGGCGCGGCCAAAACTGCGTGCTTTCTATGACGGAGGATCAGGTCGGCTTGTTCGCCGCCATCTCGCCACCTTCGGCTTCGCGCTCTAGATAGCGCTGGTCGATAGCGGGCAAGTCCCCGTCATAGATGACCGCTTCAAACGCTTTCAGACGCTTGTAGATGGACATCAGCTCAACGATCGTTGTCCAGGAATTGATGAGATACTGGAACGAGCCGCGCACCTGATCGAAAACATTGCCGATCTGGGTGAACACACCAAGCGTCACCTTGCCAGCAGCGATCGACGGGATCAGCACGACGAGGCTGTAGATATTGTCAGCCTGCAGATAAAATATGCGGGCGATATTGAAATAGAGATAGTGGAAGTAAAGCCGGAAATAGTTCTTGCGAACATTGGCGAAGAGTTGGGCAACCGTTGCCGGCTCTGCACGGTCTTCATGGTCTTCCCCATAAACCAACTCCTTGCGATAGGCGGCTTCCACGCGCTGATTGCGGAACTCCAGACCTGGTAGCTTGATCCCGACAAGAGCCAGAAACCCCGTTCCGAACAGCGACCACAGGATTGCCGCCCATACCAACGCATGAGGGATCTCGCCGACGATCGGCAGTTCCGTGATGGTTTCCGAGAAGGTGAACAGCACCGGAAGAAAGGCGATCAGCGTCATGATCGCGCGGACGAAACCTACACCGAGGCTCTCCACGGTCGAGGAAAAGCGCATCGTGTCTTCCTGAACGCGCTGCGAAGCACCTTCGATATGGCGCAGCTTGGTCCAGTTGGCCATGTAGAATTCGTTCATCGCCGTGCGCCAGCGAAAGATGTAATGGCTGACGAAGAACAGGTTGAGCACACCGACCGTGACGGCAAGGAAAAGAATGCCGGCAACCCCCAAGAGACCCACGTAGAGCTGCTCTGCCGTAACCGGAGCGGTCTTTGCCAGCGCCTGCTGAATGAGGTCGTAATAGGGTCCGTACCAGGCATTGAGCGCAACGCTGACCTGCACAGAAAAATAGGTTGCGAAAATAATCAGTGCACTGCCGAGAATGGACCAGTTCTGCCAGCGGTGAGGTGCATAGACAAACCAGAAGGCTGCAAAAAGCGCGGTCGCAACGGCGTAGTAGATATAGAACCACAAGAACGGCCGGGACCAGAACAGAGCAATGCCGATAGGCGGGGTAGTTCCTTCAGGAGCAGCCAAACCGAGATATGCGCCCAACTGGGAACCGCCTGCATACCAGGAGAGGAGGCAGAGCAATGACCAGGCGGCCGCGGAAATGAAGAAAAACTTCGGTCTTGGAAAGAAGGAATGGAACACGGAGCGGATGCTTTCCTGAGTTCGGAGCTGCGGGGTGCGGTGTTAGGGCGCGAAATTATGGCAATCGCGTGGATGCGGCAATGGCCGCACCGCTTTGTTACGCATTTGTAACCACGTTCCTACTCAAGGAATACGTTTCGCCACGATTGCCGCCAGCACGACGCAGACGACGAGCACGCCCGTCGCGATCAGCGTCGGAAGCGCGAAACTGCCGCTCTTCTCGGCAGCCCAGCCGGCCACCAGCGGGCCAACGATCTGCCCGACGCCGAAAGCCGCCGTCATTGCGGCAAGCGCCCGGCGCGGGCTTTCAGGCGCAAGCTTGCCGCCCAGCTGCAACCCGTAGGCGGTAATCACCATGAAGGTTGCGCCGAGCAGCAATCCGCCAAACAGCGCACCGGCGGTCGGTGGCAGAAGAACCGAACAGACAACACCGATAGCAAGCACCGTCATCGCCACCGTGTAGGATCTGGCAAGCCCGGCACGGACTGCCAGCGGATGCCAGACGAGAAGTGACACGGCAGCGGCACAGCCGGTCACGAACCATGCGAGAAATTCGATCACCGGCCCCGCATCCCCCTGCCTTGCAATCGTCACCAGGAATGTCGCGGTAATCACATAACCGAAGCCGAACAGGCCATAGGAGGTCGTCAGCAGCACCAGCGGCAGCTTCCATCTGAGCGCAGGCTCCACCCGACGCTCCGTCATGCCATGCGGGCGCGGCAGCATCCATTGCACGACAAGCACCGCCGCAAGCGTGATCGCGGCACCCGCCAGCCAGTTGATCCGCCAGCCATGCGCCGCATCACCCGCCGATGTATTGACGATCAGCGCCAGCGCCGAGGACAGTGCTATCCCCGCCCCCACCCCGCCGAAATGCAGGAAATTCACGACATGCCCTCGGCTGCCGCAGTTGCGTGCAAAGGGAAGCACGATCGACGAGGTCAGGATCATCGCCAGCGCGCTCGCCAGGCCTGCGAGGAAGCGAATCGCCACGAATGCCGGCACGGAGGTGGTGAGCGCCATCGCCGCCAGCAGGATCGCGGTCGCCATCAGCGAGGACAAAGCGATCATTCTTTCACGCCCGGCCGCCCAGCCCTGCCCCGCCAAAATCGCGCCGGCCAGATATCCGGCAAAATTGCCCGCGGCGATATAACCCGCATCGGCCGACGAAATCGGAATCCCTGCAATCATGCCCGGCAGGACCGGCGTGTAGAAGAAGCGGCCGAAGCCCATGGCCGCGGCCATGGCGATTGCGCCGGAAAGGCCGACGAGACGAAGGTTCAAGCGAGGGGGCGTGTCCATGGCCTGCTTATGGCAGCGCAACATAGGCGGCACAAATCAGCATTATTCATCGTTGTCGGAATATTTTGAATGATTCTACGCGAAAAGCAGGCGCAGTAACGAATTGGTGCGCCGCATGCGGTCATTTGTCTTGTTGTTGACACGAATGATCGTCATTGTCTGCTTCGTGCCAAATCAACAGACGGGAGGCGCAAAATGGATCGTGACCTGACCGTATCGGAAGTGCTGGTGGACCCGCTGATCGCGCAGCTGCGCAAGGCGGACCTGATCGGCAATGCCGCATTCGCTCAACTGATGGAAAGTGCCGCTCGCATTCATGCGCGCCGCTCGATCGATACTCTAGGCGAAGAGCGTGTGAGCGCCTTCTATTGCGCTATCGAGGCGGCCAATCGCGCCGAATCCTGCGTTCGCTAAAAGCGTTTCCGGTCGCCGCTTTCGCCGCGACCGGCTTATGACAATCCTTAATTCGCCAATGTCAGGATAAGCGGCCCGCTCTTGGTCGCGACGATCGTGTGTTCGTATTGCACGGTCGGGGCGTTCGGGTCGCTGTAGAGCGTCCACGGATCGTCATTGTCGCCATCTTCCGCCCATGTGCCGCCGAGCGAAAGAAACGGCTCGACGGTGAAGACAAGGCCCTCCTCCATGATTCGGCGCTCGCTCTTTTCCGGCCAGGTCGGGATTTCCTTCGGCTCGTCATGCAGGGTCAGGCCGATGCCGTGGCTGGAAAGATTGGTGATCAGCGTATAGCGGTTCTTCTTGGCAAACGCGCCGATCGCATTGCCGATACCTGCGATCTTGTTGCCGGCTTTCACCTGCTGCAACCCGGTCCAGAGCGCGCGCTTGCCGTCGCGGCAAAGCTTTTCGATCTCGCGGCGAACCGGCGGCACCGCATAGGATGCGCCGCAATCGCCGAAGAAACCGTCCTTCACGGCAGAAACGTCGATATTGACGAGATCACCTGCCTTGATCACCCTGCCGCCCGGAATGCCATGCGCAACCTCTTCGTTGACGCTGATGCAGGTCGCGCCGGGAAACTGGTAGCAGGTCTCCGGCGCCGATTGCGCACCATTGTCCTCAAGCAGCTTGCGGCCGATATCGTCCAGTTCCTTGGTGGTGATCCCCGGCTCCAGTGACTTCGCCATCGTCTCCATCGCCTGGGCGCAGAGCCGGCCGATCGCTTTCAGCTTGTCGAGTTCGTCTTCACTGGAGATTACCATTGCGGGTCGTTTCCTTGTCTTCGTCTTTTTAGTTCGCCTGCGATGTGGCCCGCTCAGCCGATCCGGTCAATTCCTTTCTGACGATCGGCGCCACCTTCGTGCCGTAAAGCTCGATGCCGCGCATGATCTGGTCGTGCGGCATAAGCCCGATCGCCATCTGCAGCAGGAACCGGTCCATCTTGAACACGCTGTGGGCGGCAATGATCTTTTCGGCCACCAGTTCCGGCTCGCCGACGAAAAGATTGCCAAGCGTCGAGCGGGCCTGATCAAAATGCGCCCGGCTCGTCGGCCCCCATCCCCTTTCGCGGCCAAGCCGGTTCATCACCTCCGACTGCGGACCGTAGAACTGGTCTGCCGCGGCCTGCGTCGTATCGGCAATGAAACCGTGGACATTGATGCTCGTCTTCAGCTTCGCCGGATCGTGGCCGGCATTCTCGCCTGCTTCGCGATAGAGATCGGCAAACGGCTTGAAGCGCGGATATTCCCCGCCGATGATGGCGATCGCCAGAGGCAGGCCGAGTGAGCCGGCACGTACGACCGATTGAGGTGTGCCGCCGACGGCGATCCAGACCGGCAACTGCTCCTGCAACGGCCGCGGATAAACGCCATGCCTGTTGATCGGCGCACGCATCTGCCCCTTCCAGCTGACGATCTCTTCGTCGCGGAGCTTCAGCAGCAGGTCCAGCTTTTCGGTGAAGAGTTCGTCATAGTCTCCCAGATCGTACCCGAACAGCGGGAAGGACTCGATGAACGAGCCGCGCCCGGCCATGATCTCGGCACGCCCGCCAGAAATCAGGTCGACTGTCGAAAACTGCTGGAACACTCGAACCGGATCGTCGGAACTCAACACCGTGACGGAACTGGTCAGCCGAATATTCCTGGTGATCGCAGCCGCTGCGGCAAGCACGGTCGATGGCGAAGAGATCACGTAATCGGGACGGTGATGTTCTCCAAGCCCGAAGACGTCGAGCCCCACCTCGTCGGCAAGCTTGATCTCCTCAAGAAGATTGTTGAGCCGCCTTGCGCCCTCGACACCCTTGTTAAGAGCGCCCGCGTCCACATCGCCGAATGTGTGAAGCCCGAGTTCCATGGAAGATCCTGTCATCTGCGCGAAGGTCGAATGTTTCTACGCTTCAGATAGAGACCACAGACCTCAAGCGCAAACCGCAAACCATCGAACTTACCGTTCGACAAATTCGATAGCTGGCCTAAGTTCAGGTGCCATATCACTGACAATCATCAAGTTCGGCACCTGTCCCTATTCGCTCAGTCGGGAGATGACATGAGCTTCTTCGAAAGCCTTCTCGTCCTGATCCTCGTAGCGATCATGCTCCTGCAGGTGTCGCGGCGGCTGAGGATGCCTTATCCCTCGATGCTGGCGCTGGCGGGCGCGGCCGTGGCGCTCATTCCGGGTACGCCGGTGATCAACATCGACCCGGCAACCGCACTGGCCCTGTTCATTGCCCCCGCCCTTCTCGATGCAGCCTTCGACTTCCCGCTCGGCACGGCCAAGCGCTTCTGGCTGCCGCTCGTCGCCTTCGCCATCGGCGGCGTCATCGTCACCGCCGCATCCGTCGCCTGGGTCGGTTCGACCTTTGCCGGCCTGCCGCTTGCGGCAGCCGTGGTGCTCGGCGCGATCGTCGCCCCGCCGGATGCCGCTGCCGCCACGGCCATGCTCTCTGCCGTTTCGATTCCGCGCGAAACCGACACGATCCTGCGCGGCGAAAGCCTGTTCAACGATGCCGCAGCCCTGCTCATCTTCGATGCGGCGCTTGCGATCCAGTCGGCCGGTCATCTCGATACCGAAGTCGGCCTACATCTGGCGCTCGCGGTGCCCGGCGGCATCATCTTCGGCATTATCGCCGCCCGCCTGATCCGCCGCCTCACGCAGTCGGTCAGCGGCACGCTTGGCGGCAATGTCATGCAGTTTGCCCAGACCTTTCTGCTCTGGATCATCGCCACAAGACTGCATCTCTCCGCCGTCCTCGCCGTCGTCGCCTGCGGCATGACGCTCGCACAGATGTCGGAGGCGCGCTCGTCGGCCCGCATGCGGGTCCAGTCTTATGCGGTCTGGAGCGCCGCCGTCTTCGTCTTGAACGTCATGGCCTTCCTGCTGATGGGCATGCAGGCGCGCGCTATCCTGTCCGACATGGAGCCCGGCCATCTGGGCGATGCCGTAACCTTCGCCGGCCTCGTCGTCGTCACCGTCATCATGGTCAGGCTCATCGTCTGCATCGGCTTCAACCGCATCCACGCCTATTACGCCCGCCGCGCCGGGAGGCCCGAACCGGCCACCATGAAACAGGCCGTGCTTGCCGGCTGGTGCGGCATGCGCGGCCTCGTTACGCTCGCCACCGCCTTCGCCCTGCCGGCGGATTTCCCTCAGCGCGACATGGTGGTGCTCGCCGCCTTCGCCGTCGTTCTTGCAACTCTCGTGGCGCAGGGACTGACACTCATCCCGCTGATTAGATGGCTGGACCTCGACCGCACCGCGCAAAGCCTGCGCGAAGTGACCAAGCTGCGCGCCCATATCGCCCGAGCCGGCTTCATGAAGCTCGAAAACGCCGCCGGCCCGGAGGCCGAGATGCTGCGCAACAATTTCAAGCTGGAAAAGCACGGCAACCTGCATGCGGAAGGCGCAACGGCACTCGCGACCTATCGCCGGCTGGCGCTCGACGCGATCAATGCTCAGCGCGAAGCCCTCGAACAATTGCGCGAGAACAACAAGCTCACTGTCGACGAATACAATCTCTTCCTCGAGGAGATCGACTGGCGCGAACTTTCCGTCCTGCCGGAAGAAGATCGCCGGATCCAGGAGATCTGAACCGAGCCCGATGACTGAATCATTTTGTCAGCCAGCCGGGATATCGACATGAAAAGCCTCCGAATTCCTCAGAACGTCTTCGCCACTTCGGCCATCTGATCGGCAACGATCCCCCAGCCCTCTTCGAAGCCCATTTGCTGATGCGCCTTCATGTCCTCTTCGTTCCAGTGAACCGCGGTCGCGGTATAGCGAGAGCGACCGTTGCCCAACTTCTCGAATTCGAGAATGCCGGTCATGAACGGCTTTTCCGACGGCACCCATCCGGCGGTATAGGCGTCGGTGAACACCAGCTTGCGGCCCGGAACGATCTCCAGATAGACGCCCGGATTGGGGATTTTCTCGCCGTTCGGACCTTCCATCAGCACGAAACTTTCACCACCCGGGCGAAGGTCCGAGCGTGCCTCAGTCACCTTCCACGGAAGCGGGCAGAACCACTCGCCGAACCGCTCCGGCGTAGTCCAGACCTTGAATAGCTTTTCGGCGGATACGTCGAATTCGCGGGTAAGCTGCAGCGCGTAGCTGGCGGTCATGGTTCTGTCTCCCTTCTGAAATCCTGTTCATCGCATCGGATGGTGAACCTAGGACGAAGGACAACACAGGAAACCGACAGGGCCTGAGATTTTTTCTCCGGCCCTCAATGACTATCGCAGATAATGGATATGCGGTCGCGCGTGATGCGGCGAGGTTTCCACCCGGGCATCGACCGAAAACACGTCGCGCAGCAGTTCCTCCGTCAGGATCTCTTCCGGCGCACCCGACGCGACGATCCTGCCCTTTTGCATGACGATCAGCCGGTCGCAGAACATCGCCGCGTGGTTGAGGTCATGCAGCGCGATGATGCTCGTCACCGGCAGACTGGAAACCAGCCGCATAAGGCTGATCTGGTGCTGGATGTCGAGATGGTTGGTCGGCTCGTCGAGAATGAGCTCCTGCGGCGATTGCGCCAGCGCACGGGCGATATGTGCCCGCTGCTTCTCGCCACCGGAAAGGCTCTGCCAACGGTCGTGGCGCTTCTCGATCATGCCGGCACGCTCCAATGCCTGCGCTACCGCATCGTCATCCGCCTTCGACCAGCCGGAAAACATCGAGCGATGCGGAAACCGCCCGAGCTTCACCACATCGATGACCTTGAGATTGGAATTGGTCGTCGCATGCTGTTCGACGAAGGCGACACGCTGCGCCATCGCGCGGCGGCCGATGCTTTTGATATCCCGGCCTTCGAGCGTGACGCTGCCCGAATGCGGCTTCTTCAGCCCTGCAAGCAGCCGTAGAAGCGAAGTCTTGCCGGAACCGTTCGGCCCCAGAAGCCCGAGCATCTGGCCGGGCTGCGCTTCGAAGGAGACGCCGTCGAGAATAGTCTTGGCGCCGATCTTCCAGGTGAGATTTTCGGTCCTGATGCTCATGACACCCTCTGGAAACGATAGAGGATAACCGCAAAGAACGGCACGCCGACGAGTGCGGTGACGACACCGATCGGCAGGACCTGCTGCGGGATCAGAGCCCTGGACGCGATATCCGCCAGCACCATGAAGATCGCCCCGACCACGGCGCAGGCCGGCAGCAGCCGGATATGCAGCGGCCCGACGACGAACCGCGCCGCATGCGGCACGACAAGGCCGACGAAACCGATCGTGCCGACCATGGAGACGATCGTCGCCGTCATCATGGCGGTGAGCGCAAAAAGAATGATCCGCGCCCAAGCGACATTGACGCCGAGCGAGGCGGCCGCCTCATCCCCGAAGGCAAAGGCATCGAGCACCCGCGCGTAACACAGGCAGACGATCAGACAGATACCGACGACGACTGAGACCAGCATGAATTCCGGCCAGCGCACGCCGCCGAAGCTGCCGAGCAGCCAGAACATCACGTCGCGCGCCTGCTGCGCATTGCCGGATGTCGTGACGATATAGGAAGTTGCAGCATTGAAAAGCTGCGAGGCTGCGACACCGGCAAGAATGGTGCGATCCGCCCCGCCCCGCGTGCCGTTGGACAACAGCGCCACGAAGAAGAAGGCAGCAAAGGCGCCCGCGAATGCACCGGCGGACAACGACACCGTACCGGCACCCAGTCCGAGAATGACGATCGCCACCGCCCCTGTCGAGGCGCCGGCGGAAATGCCAAGCACGTAAGGCTCCGCCAGTGGATTGCGCAGCAGCGACTGCATGATCGCGCCGGAAAGAGCCAGTCCCGCGCCGCAGAAGGCAGCGACCAGCGCGCGGCTGAGACGGTAATCCCAGATCACCGTCTCATGGATGCGGTTGAGTTCGATCGCCGTCCAGCCCAGCCGATTGCTTATCGCCGCGTAGGTGGTCGACAGCGGGATCGGCAGATCGCCTATCCCGACACTGACACCGACGACCAGCGCGATCGCCGCAAGCGAGACCAGCAACAGTGCCGAAAACACGACGAACTGCTGGCCCTGGGAATGTATCGAACGGCGATCCTCGCTCACTTCAGGAGACCAAGTGCCTTGAGCTGTTCGGCCACCTGTTCAGCTCCATAAATGGTGCGCACGGTCGGGTTCATCGCCTGGCCGTCCATCACGACCAAAGCCTTGTTCTTGACGGCCTGGATCTGGCTGACGGCCGGATCGGTGGTCAGGAACTTGATCTTGGCTTCCGGCTTGTCGAGTTCCCAGCGGTTGCGGTCGAGATTGGCAACGACGATGACGTCGGGATTGGTGGCAATGATGCTTTCCCATCCGAGCGTCGGCCATTCCGCTTCGGTCTTGATGGCGCTTTCGCCGCCAAGCACATCGGCGATGAAACCGGACGCACCATTCTTGCCGCCGAGATAGGCGTCAGCGGTCGGCGACGGGCTGGAGAACCAGAAGACGTAGGAGAGCTTCTTGCCGTCCTTGGAAACGCTGGCGCGCAGGTCGGCCTCGCGCTTCTTGAAATCGTCGATCAGGGCTTGGCCGCGATCCGAAACGTCAAAGATCTGTGAAAGCTCGGAGATCTCCCTGTAGAGCAGGTCCATGTTCCAAAGCTGCTCTCGGCTGCCATATTCGTTCTTCACTTTTTCGGTGGAGAGGCATGTGCTCGGCGAGATGTAGGACGGCACGCCGACCTTGTCGAAATCCTCGCGCTTGGCAACCTTGCTGGTCGGGCCGATCAGGCTCGGCAGCGCGGCGGCAACGAAATCCGGATTCTGCGCCAGAATGCTCTCGAAGGTCGGGAATTCGACGGTCAGAAGCTTGACCTTCGCATTGGCGGCCTCAAGCTGCGGCAGAACCTTGCTCGGCCAGAATGCCGTGCCGACCATCTTGTCCTCGAGGCGGAGCAGCAGCAGGATTTCCGCGCTGTTCTGGCCCAGACCGACTGCCCGCTCCGGAGCCTTGTTGAAGGTAACCGATGCACCGCAATTGTCGATCGTCAGTGGATAGGTAGTGGCGGCATTGGCCGGGCTCATGGCAAGCAGGCTCAGACCCGCGCAGAAGCCGGATACGGCCAGAATGGACTTGGATACAGTCACGACGGTGTTTCCTGAGTTAGTGGCGCGACAATGCGCCCCCGCGCTATATCCACGAGCCGGAATTGAAACAAGACCGTTTTCATCATCTTTTTACTGCGACACTGCGCCATCCTGACAAAATGCCGCATCGCCCACTTGTCGCTAAAACATATTTCCCTTATTCACCGCGCCGGGAGGAGCAACAAACAGTTTTGAGGTTCCCGTTGCCTTCCAGCAAGAACACCCCATCCAAAGCCTCTGCAAGCGGTCTCAACCTGAGCCGTCGCCAGCTTCTCGGTTCAGCAGCCGGCGGTGCGGCCGTCGTCAGCACCACTGCAATCCCCGCCTGGGCACAGGCAAGCTCCGACAAGACGGTCGACGTCCTTCTCGTCGGCGGCGGCATCATGAGCGCCACGCTCGGCGTGCTTCTCTCCGAACTTGAGCCGACCTGGCAGATCGAAATGATCGAGCGCCTCGACAACGTGGCGATGGAAAGCTCCAACGGCTGGAACAATGCCGGCACCGGCCACTCCGCTCTTGCCGAGTTGAACTACACGCCGGAAGATTCGAACGGCAACGTCCAGATCGCCCGCGCCGTCGGCATCAACGAGCAGTTCCAGATCACCCGCCAGTTCCTGGCGCACCAGATCGATGCCGGCGTTCTGAAGGACCCGCGCTCCTTCATCAACTCCACCCCGCACATGAGCTTTGTCTGGGGTGACGAGAATATCGAATTTCTCGGCAAGCGCTTCGAAGCGCTGAAGGCGAGCCCGCTGTTTGCCGGCATGCAGTTCTCGACCGATCAGGCAGAGATTGCCAAATGGGTTCCGCTGATGATCGAAGGCCGCGACCCGGCCCAGAAGCTCGCCGCCACCTGGAGCCCGCTCGGCACCGACGTCAACTTCGGCGAGATCACCACGCAATATGTCGCATCGCTGAAAAGCCGCGACACGTTCAAACTGCACACCAACTCGGAAGTCACCGCGATCGAGAAGAATGAGGACGGCACCTGGACCGTCTTCTTCGACGATACCAAGAGCGGTTCGGCCGGTTCGATCAAGGCGAAGTTCGTCTTCCTCGGCGCAGGCGGCGGCGCGCTTCCGCTGCTGCAGATGTCCGGCATTCCGGAAGGCGACGATTATGCCGGTTTCCCGGTCGGCGGCTCCTTCCTCGTCTGCGACAATCCGGAAATCGTCAACCAGCACCTCGCCAAGGCCTATGGCCAGGCGGAAACCGGTGCTCCGCCGATGTCGGTCCCGCATCTCGATACCCGCGTCTTCGACGGCAAGCGCCACATCCTGTTCGGACCTTTCGCCACCTTCTCGACCAAGTTCCTCAAGGACGGTTCGCTGTTCGACCTGCCCTCGACGATCACGCTCGACAACATCTGGCCGATGGCCAAAGTAGGCACCGACGAGTTTGCGCTGGTCCAGTATCTCGCCGGCCAGCTGATGATGTCCGACGACGACCGTCTGGCCGAACTGCGCAAGTATTTCCCGAACGCCAAGGCTGAAGATTGGCGCTTCTGGCAGGCCGGTCAGCGCGTCCAGATCATCAAGAAGGATGCAGAAAAGGGCGGCGTGCTGAAGCTCGGCACAGAGATCGTCGCTGCCGAAGACGGCACGATTGCGGCCCTGCTCGGCGCATCTCCGGGTGCTTCGACCGCAGCGCCGATCATGCTCGACGTGCTGAAGAAGGTCTTTGCCGAAAAGCTCAAGACCCAGCAATGGCAGGACAAGCTGCACACGATCGTTCCGAGCTACGGCAAGAAGCTCAACGAGAACCCGGACATGCTGGTCCGCGAATGGGCAGCAACCGAAGATCGCCTGCAGCTCGCCATCAAGGCTCCGACGATCGACCCGGCAGCCTACGGCCAGCCGGCAGCGACCGCCCCGGCCGGCGAAGTCAAGAAAGTTCCGGATATCGCCCTCTAAGCCGCGGCATATCTCGAAAGAGACTGGAAACGGCTCCGCTCACGCGGGGCCGTTTTGCTTTCCGGCTCCACAACACTACCTTTCACCGCCAGAGACCGATGAACGGCAAACACCGATAAAAAGGCGGCCCATGAAGGCGATCCAGTTCGAAGCCGAGGTCATCCACTGGCGCGGCCCCGCCCCTTTCTTCTTCGCCCCGCTACCGAAGTATGAGGCCGACGAAATCGCCCGCCTGTCAAAGCTCCTCACCTATGGCTGGGGCATGATCCCGGTAGACGTTAAGATCTCCGGTACCGAATTCTACACGGCACTCTTCGCCAAGGACTGCACCTATTTCCTGCCCTTGAAGGATGCCGTTCGGAAGAAAACCGGCATTACCGCCGGCGACATCATCTCGGTCGTGATGACGCTGCGTCCGCCGAAGCGCTGAACATCCCACACAGAACCTTTCCGTCAAAGGGACCTTTCATACAGCTCTGGCACCTTCTTCGCCTGCTAAGATCGTGTCCTCGCGAAGAATTTGTCGATGTCTTTCGCCCGCGCTTCCATCCATCTCCAAATCCAGACCATCGCCAGCATTGTGAAAAGCCAGCCGAAGACGACATCTGAAAGGAAATGGGCGCCGAAGAAAACGCGATTAAATGCAATAAACAAAAGACACGGCGTCAGAGCAATCGCCGCGATCCGGCGCAGCTTTGCAGGAACGAGCACCAGAAGGGAAAGCGCAGCAGCAGCAGCAGCAGCCTCTCCGGATGGGAAGGAGCAGTTACGAACACATGCGGCGGAAAACTGTAATACTGGCGTAAAGTCCGCGTTCCCGCCGAATTCGACCAAATCTCGAGGACGCGCTCGACCGATTAAGACTTTCAGGATTTCAACAACGATGATCGGGCCAACGAAAAAGCTCAGGAGAACGAAGAGTGGTTTGTGGGGTTGGCAGAACCGGTACCGTCTTGGCAGGAAGATGTGCAAGCCGATAAGTAGCAGCATTGCAATGATAATGCAGATCAGGCTCTGGCGGCTGAAATCTCTCAGCCCTTTCAAAAGCGGTTGTTCCGTCAGAACGAAGACCGCGCCATTGGCAAACCAGCGCGACACCGCCAGATCGATCGTCGGAAATATCATGAAAACAAAGCTAACGCAGATTATCGACCTGGCGATGACGGTCAACGCTCGATTGACGCCTGTTTGGGGGGCGTACCGCCACAGGTCATCGGACGCTACGGACAAGTAGCTGTTTTCTGTTCTTCGCATGCCGGTCTCTCCTGACTGTGGGACAGCGGCTAGGTGGAACCCGAGTGTCAAGAAACGGCGAAGATCGGATCAAGGACCTGTCCGGAATCGGTTATCCGTCCGTCTGAGGATTGTCCGCAATTGCGGAAGCCCATATTGTCCGACGTATTGGCGGCGCAATGTAAAATAGATGAATGGCCGCAAGGCGTTAAAATGAATAACAATCTTGTTCTCATCGTCGAGGATGAGCCGGCAATAGCAAAGATAATTGAAGGATATCTGCTGCGTGAGGGCTTCAGAACCGTGCAGGCCGCTGACGGTGAAACCGCCCTGCAGCATCACGCACTTCTGAAGCCAGACATTGTATTGCTAGACGTACGCATTCCCAGAATAGACGGGTTTGGTGTGCTGGCCCGCCTTCGACAGACGAGTTCCACGCCGGTCATCATGGTCACGGCTCTTGCAGACGACATTGATCGCTTGAGCGGATTACATTTGGGTGCCGACGATTACGTTGTGAAACCGTTCAACCCGCAGGAAGTCGTTGCGCGGGTCAAGGCTGTTCTGCGGCGAGTTTTGGGAGAGCGGCAGGACGCCATTCGCCGTTTCCGCACGATAGAGGTAGATTTCGGCAGCTACGCGGTCTTCATCAACCGGGGCGGGCAGCGTGTCCCCTTGTCCCTGACGCTCAGCGAATTCCGGATTCTCGCACACATGATCCGTCACCCGACCCAGGCATTCGGACGTGCCGATATCCTTGACGCATGCTTGCCTGAAAGTGACGCGCTTGTGCGGACTGTAGACACCCATATTTCCAACCTTCGACGCAAGTTGGAAGAGATCGGAGAAACTGGTTTCTTCCCTGCCGTGCGCGGTGTCGGCTATCGTTTATCCGATCCCCAATGAATATGAGAAAATACAGCGCCCTGCCGCTCGCCACCCTTACTGCGATTGTGATTGCAACAATGCTCATGCTGAGCGTCGGCATCGCCTATCTTGGCGTCACATCGTATTCCAAATACCTAGACGAGAGCATTAACGATGGTCTTCCGCCGGAAGCTGCGGCCGCATACAGAATATTGAATGAGGGTCGGGTCCCGGATGAGACCTCCCTCAAGACCCTTGTTGAATATTTTGACGCGCAGGCAGCTCCGGCGGATTTCAAAATTCAGATTGCAGCTCTGATATGCGGCCTGCTTTCGGCCCTGGTCTGCGCCGTTATCGGCATCTTTCTGGCGAGACGGATCGCACGCCCGCTGGAAGATCTGACGATTGCCGCCGAAGCCCTCAAGTCTGGCGATTTTTCAGCTCGCGTCTCTGCGTCATCGAGCGGGACTTCCGAAGTATCAAGCCTTGTCGAGACATTCAACGCGCTGGCGACAAGCCTCGAAAGGATGGAAGAAAGACTGCATTTCAACAACATGGCGGTTGCGCACGAGCTGCGTACACCGCTTACCATCCTGCAAGGCGCGTTGCAGGGCATGCTCGACGGCGTTTTTCCATTGGATCGAAAAATCTTGGCCGATCTTCTGCTTCAGGTGGAAGGTCTGGGGAAGGTTGTGGAAGACTTGCGCACCCTGTCGTTGGCTATCGGTCAGCAACTCGTGATGCAACGCCAGATTCTCGATGTGGCGGAAATCGTGGAGAACGTTCTCTCGGCAGCCAAGCCCATGCTTGACGCCAGCAGGTTGGAGGTCGAAACAGGCCTGCACCCCGCCCCCATATCCGCAGACCCCTCACGGATTCGTCAGGCCGTTCTGGCGCTCATGGAAAACGTAAGCCGCTATGCTGAAACCGGCGGTTGGCTGCGTTGTGAGACAGAGCGACTCCCGGACGAAAGCGTAATCATCCGCGTGCTTGATCGCGGCCCCGGTTTTCCCGAGGATATGGAGGCGGTTGCCGTCAATCCATTTTGGAGAGGTGATCCGTCCCGGTCACGCGAAACGGGCGGCACGGGGCTGGGCCTTTCAGTTGTAAAAGCCATTGCAGTTGCTCACGGCGGGCATCTGGAACTCGAAAATCGGCAAGGCGGAGGGGCTATGGTTACCATCCACCTGCGTCCTTAATAGAGAGCGGATCGTGGGCCTGCACCGTTCAACGATCGAGCGCAGGTTTCAACGAATCTAATTTCGTCAGCTCAGTGTGACGGTAAAACTCTCGACTAGACGGTCTGAGCCGTCGGCATGTTCAGCTTGTCCAGCTGCTGGCGAATATGGGCGCATTCGGCCGGCGAATTGGCGAGCGTGATCGCCCGGTCGAAGGCAATTCGCGCCTCCCCGCTCCTGCCGGTCTGCATCAGCAAGGCGCCGCGCACACCGTGGAAATAAAAATATCCGTCGAGCTTCTCCGCAAGCGGCGCGATCAGGTCCAGCGCCGCATCCGGCCCCTTGAGCTTGGACAGGGCGACGGCCCGGTTGAGTGTTATGACAGGTGATGGCGCGAGCTTTTCCAAAAGTTCGTAAAGCAGCGTGATCTCACCCCAGTCGGTCTCGGCCGATTGGCCTGCGCGGGCATGCAGCGCCGAGATCGCCGCCTGGACCTGATAAGGTCCGGGCTTGCGGTGGCGGATCGCCTTGTCAAGCATGGCGAGCGCTTCCGTGATCAGTTGCCTGTCCCAGCGGCTGCGGTCCTGATCTTCGAGCAGCACGATCTGGCCTTGTTCGTCGAACCGGGCCCCGGCACGCGAATGCTGCAGCAGCATCAGTGCGGTCAGCCCCATGACCTCGGGCTCGGCTGGAAAGATCCGCAGCAGCAGCCGGACAAGTCTTATCGCCTCATCGCAGAAGGCAGCGCTCTCCGGATTGGTGATGCCTGCCGAATACCCCTCGTTGAACACGAGATAGATCATCGACGTGACCGTCTTCAGCCGCTCGGCGCGCTCATGGGTATCCGGGGTTTCGAAGGCAATGCCGGCCTTCGCCACCCGCCCCTTGGCGCGGGTAATCCGCTGCTCCATGGCGCTTTCCGAGACGAGGAAGGTACGGGCGATCTGCTGCACGGTCAGCCCTGAAACGATCCGAAGTGCCAGCGCGATCTGCTGAGTATTCGGCAGGTCCGGATGGCAGCAGATGAACATCAGTCGCAGGATATCGTCTCGGTAATGCGCATTATCGAGACGGTCGGCGATATCCTCCTCCGCATCGGAGAGATCGGAAAACGCCGCCTCTTCCGGCAGCGGCTCGTTTTTCGCCCGCTTGCGGATCTGGTCGACGCCGCTATTGCGCCCGACAAAGATCAGCCAGGCGGCCGGATCACGCGGCGGTCCCTTGTCGGGCCATGTGCGGATCGCGCGAAGGCAGGCCTCCTGAAACGCTTCCTCCGCCATATCCAGATCATGGAAATAGCGCAGAAGAGCACCAAGCGCCTGCGGCCGCGCCGCCGTCAACGCCAGTTCGATATAGGCGAGATCCGTCATGACGATCCGCCTTCCGCCGTTTTGATCTCGTTCGGATGGAATACATAGAAGGGCCGGATTTCGTAGGAACTCGAACCGGGATTGACCGCTGACAGCTCTTTCGAAAAGGCCACCGCTTCATCGAGACTGTCGAACTCGGCCGTATAGAAGCCGAGCAGCACTTCCTTCGTTTCGGCAAACGGACCGTCGAGCACCAATGGTTCGTCCTTGCCCTTCCTGACCGTGGTCGCCGCCGTTGTCGGCATCAGCCGCCCGACCGGGCCGAGCTTGCCGGCCTTCGCCAGCGGCTCCTGCACCGCATGAAGCCTCTCCATGACGGAAGCCTCCTCTTCCTTCGACCAGGCAAAGACGGTTTCCTCATGGGCGTAACACAGGATGGCATACAGCATATTTCTCTCCTTCTCCCTTGGAAGACGAGAAGGTAACCGCCGATCCGACAGCATGCATCAGAAAAACTAGGCGTCGCATTTATTGGCAATATCTGCGACAGTGTGGCCATAATGAAAGGACAAGCAATGGCTTCGGAAAGCATTCACGTCCGTGTAACGGGCAAGCTCCAGGATCACATCCGCCAGCAGACAGGCGAGAATGGACTGTATGAGAATGCCAGTGAGTATATTCGGGCGCTGATCCGCAAGGATCTCCAGAAAAACGATGAAGCCTGGGACTGGCTAAAACAGCACATCGAACCCGGATTACGGGCGGATGAAAGCGAATTCAGAGAGGTATCTGCGGCAGACGTCATTCGCCGTAACAAGCGGGCCTAGATTGGATGGCCGCCTATCTTTTCTACGTTACGGCAGACGCGGCTCAGGACCAAATGTGGTGGGACACGGTCTCGACCTGGGGAGAGGCACAAGCCGAGACCTATATCATCGGCCTGCATCGCCATCTCGAAAGAATCTCCCGACAGAAGTCCCTCTGGCGTCGCCTGCCGTCATCGCTGTCCGCTCCCAAAGATCTCACTATCGACGTCTGGTTCAGCCGCTACAAGCATCACTATATTATCTTCCGCCAACTCTCGGGCGGTCGCATCGGTGTCATCAGCATTCTGCATGAACGAATGGATTTGCCGGTGAGATTGGCAGAGGATTTATTACGCATCTCCCCTCAGGACACGAATGAGTCTTGAAGCTCGAATGACATGTGAGGAAACTGCCCATGACCGATCTTTCCGCCTTCCCCATCACCTCCAAATGGCCGCCAAAGGATAAGGGCGTGCTGCAGCTTTATTCGACCCCGACGCCGAATGGCGTGAAAGTGTCGATCATGCTGGAGGAAACCGGGCTGGCCTATGAGCCGCATTTCATCAATATCGGTGCCGACGAGACTTGGGGAGAAGAATATCTGTCGCTCAATCCCAACGGCAAGATCCCGGCCATCCTCGACCCGAACGGTCCGGACGGCAAACCGCTGGCGCTATTCGAAAGCGGCGCAATCCTGATCTATCTGGCGGAAAAGACCGGTAAGCTTCTGCCTGCAGATCCGGCAAAACGCTACGAAACAATCCAGTGGGTGATGTTCCAGATGGGTGGCATCGGCCCGATGTTCGGTCAGCTCGGTTTCTTCCATAAATTCGCCGGTAAGGATTTTGAGGACAAGCGCCCGCGCGACCGCTACGCCAAGGAAAGCGCCCGGCTGATCCGTGTGCTCGAAACGCGGCTGGAAGGTCGCGACTGGGTCATGGGTGACGAATACACGATCGCCGACATTTCCATGCTCGGCTGGGTGCGTAACCTGATCGGTTTCTACGGCGCCGGTGAGCTTATCGCTTATGACGAGCTGAAGAACGTGCCGAAATGGCTGGAACGTGGGCTTTCTCGTCCGGCCGTGCAGCGTGGCCTGGAAATCCCGAAACGCCCCGCCTGATATCCTCTGAGAACGGCTGACTTCACAACCGCCCTGCGCTATCTCCTTCATCCATTATGGAGGAGATAGCCATGACAAAAATGAAACTGCCCGCCGAAGGCTCCTGCCGCTGCGGCGAGGTGCGTGTAAAGATCACTGCCCCGCCAATGATCACCATGGCCTGCCATTGCAGGGGCTGCCAGAAGATGAGCGCCAGTGCCTTCTCCTGCTCGGCAGCAATCCCCACCGCCGGTTTCGAAGTGACCGCCGGCGAACCGGTAATCGGCGGTGCGCATGGCGATGACATCCACCACTACCACTGCCCGCGCTGCAAGAGCTGGATCTTCACCCGCATGGTCGGCATGGACTTTTTCGTCAACTTGCGTCCAACCATGCTCGACGATGCTTCATGGTTCGCCCCCTTCGTTGAAACCTACACTTCGACGAAATTCCCCTGGGCACAGAGCGGTGCGGTGCACGGCTATCCGGAATTCCCGCCGCTCGATGCCTTCGAAGGGCTGATGAAGGAATTCGCACAATGGAACAATGCGGACGGCAGCAACACAGAAATATGACAATGTTTATGGATATATATTAAGCCTAATATTCAGTAACTCGTCAGAAACCAAGCCCTAATATTTGCCTGCAGGCCCGGCACGTTATTCACGAGTTTGTAAATTATCGGACGTGAATATCCTCCACGATTTGATGAGGGCATTCATGATCTGGCGTCGGTTTCAGGCTTTCCGTGCGGATGCGCGCGGAAACGTGGGCATGATCTTTGGCTTGGCTATGGTGCCGCTGATCGCGCTCGGCGGAGCGGGCGTCGATGTCGCCCGTTATGAGACGATCCGCGTCGAGCTTCAGGATGGGCTAGATCGGGGCGTGCTCGCAGCCGCATCGCTGACGCAGACCCGCGAGGCCAAGGCCGTGCTTCAAGACTACCTGAAGAACCTGAGCTATGCCAATGAAGTCAATCTCGATTTCGAGCGGCAGAACAGCCTCAACCAGCGCATCGTCAAGGCCTCCGCCAGCTATACGATCGACACGTCCTTCATCAAGCTCGTCGGCGTTGACAAGCTGACGGTGAGTGCCGTCTCGACTGCGCAGGAAGCCAAGCAGAATATCGAAATGTCGCTGATGCTCGATATGTCCGGCTCGATGATCAGCAACAACCGGATCAAGAACCTGAGAACGGCGGCAAAAGCCTTCATCGACCAGATGCTGACCGACGACACCAAGGAATACACGACGATCAGCATAGTGCCTTACGCCGGCCATGTGAATGTCGGTGCAGCGGTGTTCGACAAGCTGGGCGGCAAGCGCGACCACTCAAATTCCTCCTGCTTCGAGCTTGGCGAGACGAATGCCGCCTATGGCGCCGACCCGATGGTCTTCAAGAGCGCCGCCCAGGTGCCGCATTTCACCCACTGGAACTTCGGCAGAACCGACATGCGCCCCTGGTGGTGTCCGATGGAAAGCACCTCGATCACTTATCTTTCCAATGATGCAACCGCACTGAAGACCAAGATCGACGCACTGGAAATGCATGACGGCACCGGCACCCAGAATGCCATGCAATGGGGCTATACGCTGCTCAACCCCTCAGCCAAGAGCGTCTTTGCAGCGGTGCTGGCGGCCGGAAAGATGGACAGCAAGTTCTCCGATCGACCCGCCGCCTTCAATGATGCGGATACGATGAAGGTTATCGTGCTGATGACCGATGGAGCGATTACCGAGAAGTTTCGGCCGAAGGATTACAGCCGCCCGGTAACCCAGAAGCCGGACAACAAGGAAATATCCTCCTCCTCCACTAACGCGACGCGCCTTGCCAATGTCTGCACCACGGCCAAGTCGAAAGGGGTCACCATCTTCACCATCGGTTTCGAAGTTTCAGGCAATGCGACAACGCAGATGACCAACTGCGCCACCAGCCCCGCGCACTACTACCCGACATCCGGCTCAAACATCACCGATGCCTTCAAATCGATCTCCATTTCGATCAAGAAGCTGAGACTGACCCAGTGACCCGCCGGCTTCGCCTTCACCTTGCCGACCGGAGCGGCAGTGCCGCCGTCGAATTCGCGCTGCTGGTACCGCTCGTTCTCGCTCTCCTGTTTTCCGTGCTTGAGGCCGGCTGGATCATGACGCAGTCGATCATGCTCGATCGTGGTCTCAGCCGCGCATCGCGCGCCGTGCAGATCGGCACGACCGCGATGAGCTACACCCAGTACAAGCAAAAGGTCTGTGACGAAGCCTTCATCCTGGCCGATTGCGAGAAAGCGCTGCGGCTGGAACTGACGCCGATCGATACAGCAGCGGACTTCCCCACCTCAGACACGCCTTGCGTCGACCGAAGCGTGGCGATCGATCCGGTCACCACCTATCATGCGGGGCAGACCTCGCAGCTTGTCTTCGCCCGTGCCTGTTTTGTCGTCGATCCGATGATCCCGGGGATCGGCTACGGGCTTTCCGTGCCGAAAGACAATACCGGCGCCATGCGCCTCACCTCAAGCTTCGCCTTCGTCAACGAGCCGATATGACCAGACAGCTTTACGCAAAGCGCCTCCTGTCGAACGAGGCCGGCACGTCCGGCATCGAATTCGCCCTGACAGTTCCGATCATCATCCTGCTGTTTCTAGGCGCAACGACGCTCTATGACCTGCTGCGCTCCTATAACCGGATCGTCGAGGCAAATGGCATCGTGGCGGATATTGTTGCGCGCCAGATGACGATGGACGATACCTTCTTCACCAAGACCTATGGCGCCTTTGCCGCATTACAGGCGGACAAGTCCATGCCGAACGCGCTGCGCATCACCAGCGTCATCTGGAAGGATGGAAAATACACCGCCGACTGGACGAAAAAGGCGGGAACGACAGCTCTGCTGCCCACGCAGACGCTGGACACGACCACCTTGCCAACCATCCCTTCCGGTGACTCGATCATTTTCGTTGAGGGCATAACGCAATATACCGCGCTCTCCGCCCTGTTCGGCTTCGGAACCGTCACCTATTCGGAAAACGCCTTCACACGGCCTCGCTTCACCGCGGTCGTCAAAGGCTCCTGATCGGCATCACAATCACTGGCAGCGACTGCGCGAAAACGCTTGCCGCAATTACGAATGCGCATAATTTACATATAAAAACAATAAATTACCATCTTCCACACAAACTGCGGTCACCCCTTTGTGACCGCACTCATCATCGAATTGACACACAAATTAACCTCTCGCTAACCGTGGAAGCCTTGTATGGCCTCTCAATTTGCTAGGCCCATCTCCCGGGTCTGTTCGTGTTTTTTTGTGGAGATATCATGCGCACCAAAACTGCAGCTCTTGCACTCGCCCTCACCCTCGTCTCGGCAGCCGCCGCCAGTGCGGCACAGCCCACCCGGATCAAGCAGTTCGAAGCCTGGGGCGTATATTCCTATAGCAACAATGGCCGCACCAGCTGTTATGCCCTGTCGGTTCCAACCAGTTCCGCACCCTCCAGCGTCAATCACGGCGACAATTTTTTCCTGATCTCGCCGCAGGGCCAATCCTACATGCCGCAGGCGATCATGGGTTATGCGCTGAGACAGGGTTCGGATGTCACGGTTGCCGTGGATAGCGAGAGGTTCGATCTTGCTCCTCGCGACAACACGGCATGGGTGCGCGACCAGAGCCGTGAACCGGTATTGGTCAATGCGATGCGTGGCGGAAGCCGGATGACGGTACAGGCAACCTCCGGCCGAGGCACCGCCACCAACTACACCTATTCGCTCAGCGGCGTGACCGCTGCGCTGCAGGAAGTGAGCAAGTGCCGCTGATGACACTGGCTTGAGCATCAGCAGAACGGAGCTGCACGCCAGTATGACACGGACAGGAATTCGCCGCGGCCTTGTCGCCGTCACGCTGGCGGCTGCGCTCTGCCTGCCTCTTGCAGCCAGGATAGAAGCCAGCGAAGTACAGTCTGCAAGTGCGGCCGGCAGTCTTGGTGCAGGGTTCAGAACCGGCAGGGTGACGGGTTACCCCGTCCCCCGCTTTGCATCGATCAAATCCGCAAATGCCCATATGCGCGTCGGCCCGTCGACGGATTATGCGACCAACTGGGTCTATTCGGCCCGTGGATTACCGCTCGAGATCATCGAGGAATATGGCAACTGGCGGCAGGTCAGGGATCAGGACGGAACCAGCGGCTGGATGTTTGCGCCTCTCTTATCAGGCAGACGCACGGCCGTGGTCGGCCCGTGGATGGCAAAATCCGTCAAACTGCATGACGCACCTCGCCCGTCGGCTTCGGTGATCGCCGAACTCGCCCCATCCGTGCGATTGAACATCAGGAATTGCGACGGTTCATGGTGCGATGTGTCGCTGCAGACACGTCGCCTGTCAGGTTACGTCGCCCAGGCGGATCTCTGGGGCGTCTATCCGCACGAGAGGGTGGAGTAACCTGCTAGCGCACGACGAAGCAGTCGATTGACCGGTTCTGCAGAACCGAGCAGGCCCGCGCAGCAGCGTCTCGATCGACAAATCCTGTTAGGCGGGCGCGAAAAACTTCACGGCCACCCGAACTCGATCCCTGGACGCTTGGTGCGATCTGGCCGAAATCGGCAAGCAGCGGCAATGCCGAATTGAGCGCCCCCGTGGCTGCGGCCTGGCTTCCGGCCGCAGCGATCTGGATATCCCAAAGCGGCCCGCCCTGTTGGATGACGTTTTGTACTGGTGCAGCCTGCGGAACCGTGGCGTAAGGCGTAACGCTTGCAGCGTTCACCGTTGTCCCGCCAAGAATGATTTCGGTGCGCGGTCGAGGTGTCGGCGCATTGGAGGTGAAGGCCGCAACGCCCTCGGCCGGACGTTTCTGCTGGCCCGAAGTCGCGATAGCAACACCTGGAAGACCGCCGCCCGGCAAAGCCTGATCGAGCAGTTCCGCCATGCGGTTGTCGCGCTGGCGCGCCGTATTGCCACCAAGCACGACGCCGATATAACGCCGCCCGTTGACCACGACGGCGCTGGCGAGATTGTAGCCCGATGCGTTGACGAAGCCGGTCTTGATGCCATCCATGCCCGGATAGCGATACATCAGGTTGTTATGGCCCTTGATCGTGCGTCCGCGAAAGCTGAAGGAGCGCTGAGAGAAGATCTTGTATTCCCGCGGGTAATCACGGATGAGCGATAGCGCCAGCACCGCCATGTCGCGCGCCGTCGTCACCTGCGCGTTGTCCGGCAGACCCGATGCATTTCGAAAAACCGTATTACGCATGCCGAGCTGACGCGCCTTTTTCGTCATCAGTACGCCGAAACGCTCTTCCGAACCGCCGAGATGATCGCCCATGGCAGCAGCCGCGTCATTGGCGGAGCGGATTGCCATGCCATAGACCGCCTCGCGCACGGTAATCGTCTGGCCTGCCGGTACGCCGAGTTTAAAGGGAATTTTCGACGCTGCATTCTTCGTCATGACGATCCTGTCGTCCCAGCGAAGACGGCCGGTGCGCAAAGCCTCAAAGGTCAGATAGAGGGTCATCATTTTCGTCAGCGAGGCCGGATGATTGATGGTCTCCGCATTCTGCGAGGCAAGCACCTTCCCGCTCTGCACATCATAGATGTAATGCGCATAACCGGCCTCGGCCGTCCGGCTGATTGAAAGAAAGGCGCCTGCCATAAACACGAACGCCATGATCCGCCGGATTAGAAGCATTTGCTCCCCCTCGTTACTGCGGCCCATGAATACTGACCCAACATGGTGCGAAAATGACCTGATCCGAAATTAAATCAAGTTCTTGACCTATGGTTAATCTGCTCGCCCACAACTCGTTTCAGCCGCAAAATACTGATCCCGTATCATAATACGACAAGGGCTGTGAATGTTTGCATTTTAACGAAATGGTTAACCTGAACTTTAAAGCCCACTTTCTAGCTTGCCCCCGAATCCAATCTCCAGAGGAGGAAAGCTCGGAATGATTCCGATGTCTTCGAGGCTGACCCGCATGGTGCAAACGTCTCTGACCATCAAGGTCTTCGCGATTTGCTTCGTGTCCGTGCACGTACCGCTACTGGTGTTCATCGTCTATCTTGCGGGGGGCAATGGGGCAGAGCCCGAACCGGTCCTGCTTCTGCTTCTCGCCGCCACGGTGGCGGGAACGACCATATGCCTCCTGAGCCTCTGGTGGATGATCCGCCCGCTCAGCCAACTGGCGCAGGCAGTCAAGATCTACCGCGCCAACGGCACTCCTGTCCGTATGCAGATAGATCGCAAGGACGAGATCGGCCTTCTGGCATCGACGGTGACGGCCATGGTGGCGGAAACCGAAACGCTTATGAACAAGCTGCGCCACCAGGCCATGACCGACCTCCAGACAGGCCTCGGCAACCGCCGCTGGCTGAACGAACGCGCCGCCGAAGAGCTGGCACGCGCCGAACGGCAGGGAGAGCCGTTGTCGATCATCGTGCTGGACCTCGACCGCTTCAAGGGCATCAACGACGGCCATGGCCACGAGACCGGCGACCGGGTACTGGTGGCAACCGGCGAAATCGTCAGAACCTGCCTTCGCCCCTATGATCTTGCAGCGCGTATCGGCGGCGAGGAATTCTGTATTCTCTTGCCGCGAACCTCGCTCGACGATGCGGAAGTGATCGGCGAACGGCTGCGCACGGCACTGGCGGCAACCACCGTACCGCCATTGCGCCAAGGCCGGATGACGGCAAGCTTCGGCATCTGCGCCGCCGGTCCCGGCGATCGGCTGCCGGACATGCTATTGCGAGCCGATTTCGCCCTCTACGAAGCCAAGCGTGATGGCCGTAACTGCATCAGACGTGCACACGACACCAATACCGAAGAAGCAATCGCATCGGCAAAACTGGCACCGGCACAGGCCGCTTCACCGGTCAACGGTAAACACATCCTCTGACGCTCTGAACGCCGTCTGGCAACTGACCGTTGCCAGATTAGCGACTTTGCGCATAACGTTCCGGCGCGGTGAGGGAGACACCGCGCTCTAGGCGTTCTTGGGAGGAACAGCATGAACAGATCCGTGGTTATCACCGGCTCCACCAGCGGAATAGGCCTCGGCATTGCAAAGGCATTTGCGGCCGCGGGCGACAATGTCGTCATCAACGGGTTCGGTGACAAGGACGAGATCGAGGCGATCCGTTCGTCGCTCGATGCGGCGGGCTCCGGCACGGTCCTATACCATCCCGCCGACATGACGAAACCGGTCGATATCGAAGACCTGATCCTGACGGCACGCGACAGCTTCGGCACGCTCGATGTTCTGGTCAACAATGCAGGCATCCAGCATGTCGCAAGGATCGAGGAGTTTCCGCCGGAAAAATGGGATCAGCTGATCGCCATTCTCCTGTCATCGGCCTTCCACACGATGCGCCACGCAATCCCGCTGATGAAAACCGCAGGCAAGGGCCGGATCATCAACGTCGCCTCCGCCCACGGCCTCGTCGCCTCCCCGTTCAAGTCGGCTTATGTGGCCGCCAAGCATGGCATCATGGGCCTGACCAAGACGGCGGCGCTGGAGCTTGCGCAGGAAAACATCACCGTCAACGCGATCTGCCCCGGCTTCGTGCTGACGCCGCTGGTCGAAAGGCAGATCCCCGATCAGGCGCGCGAAAAGGGCATCAGCGAGGAAAAGGTCAAGGACGAGGTGATGCTGCGGCTGCAGGCGACCAAGGAATTCGTCGGAATAGACGAAGTGGCGGCCGCTGCGATCTATCTCGCCAGCGATGCGGCAAGGAGTATCACGGGCACACACATCTCCATCGACGGCGGCTGGACGGCGCAGTAGATTAATACGCCTCATTTCGTGACAAGCCCGCGAATGAGGGTAGGATATGCGGCCCGCGAACAGCCAAAAATGGCGGCCGGGTGATTCTTGACTGGGAGCCGGCAACGGCGGACGAAGGAGACCGATGAATTCAGCCATCCGCTTCATCCTCAACGGGGAAGACGTGACCCTTGGAGATTTTTCACCCACGGACACGCTTCTGGATCATCTCCGCCTGACGCGGCGGTTGACGGGGACGAAGGAAGGATGCGCCGAAGGCGATTGCGGTGCCTGCACCGTGCTTGTCGGCCGCCTGACTGAAACCGGCCTGCGCTACGAAGGCGTCAACGCCTGTATCAGGCTCCTCGGCTCCATGCACGGCACCCATATCGTGACGATCGAGCATCTGGCGGCATCGGACGGAACCCTGCATCCGGTACAGCAGGCGATGGTCGACTGTCACGGCTCGCAATGCGGCTTCTGCACGCCGGGCTTCGTCATGTCGCTTTACGGCCTTTGGCTTTCCAACGAAAATCCGAGCCGGGCCGAAATCGAAAGCGCGCTGCAGGGCAATCTCTGTCGCTGCACGGGTTACGAGCCGATCGTCAAGGCGGCCGAACAGGTGGCGAAGGCGCGGCCGAGCTCGCTCTTCGACCCGTTGGAACGTGACCGCACCGAGATCATGGCAAAGCTCTGGTCGATCCGCTCGGCCATGGAGACCGTCGTCATCGAAAAGGACGGAGCGCGCTCAATCATCCCCGCATCACTCGAAGCTTTTGCCGAGGCGCTGGCAGATGAACCGCAAGCCACAATCGTCGCAGGCGCGACCGATGTCGGCCTATGGGTGACGAAGCAGATGCGCAGGCTCGCCCCGGTCATCTTCATCAATCACCTCCCCGAGCTGCAGACCATCACCGTCGAGCAGAGCGGCATCACCATCGGCGCAGGCGTGAGCTACTCCGAGGCGCATGGTTTTCTAGAAGCGGTCATCCCCGCATTTGGCGCACTGATAGATCGTATTGGTGGCCAGCAGGTGAGGAACGCCGGCACGATCGGCGGCAACATCGCCAACGGCTCGCCGATCGGCGACACGCCGCCGCCGCTGATTGCACTCGGCAGCCAACTGACGCTGCGCTCCCATTCCGGCCGCCGCACCATGCCGCTCGAAAGCTATTTTCTGGACTATGGCAAACAGGACCGCATGGCCGGTGAATTCGTCGAGAAGATCAGCGTGCCGCGCCCGCCGGAAAACGCCCATTTCGCCGTGTACAAGATTTCCAAGCGCCGCGACGAGGATATTTCCGCACTGTGTGGCGCCTTCAACCTGACGCTCGACATGGACGGCCATGTGGACGATATCCGCATCGCCTTCGGCGGCATGGCGGCAACCCCGAAACGGGCGGTCCATGTCGAACAGGCGCTGATCGGCAAGCCCTGGCGATGGGAGACGATCGCCGCCGCTGGCGAGGCCTTCGATCAGGATTACCAGCCGCTGACCGACTGGCGTGCAAGTGCGCAGTATCGCAGCCTGACGGCCAGGAACCTGCTCACCCGCTTCTTCCTGGAGACGGCAGGGGCTCCTGCACAATTGCAGCGCTTCGAGATGGAGGAGGTGTAGGATGGACAAGACCTCCTTTGAGATGAAGCCTGCGATCGACGGGCCGATGCATGTGTCGCGCAAACATGATTCAGCACATAAGCATGTGACCGGAACCGCCGAATATATTGACGATATTCCCGAACCGGCAGGCACGCTGCATGGCGGGCTTGGCCTTGCCGACAGGGCGCATGCGAAAATCCTTTCGATCGATCTCGATGCCGTCCGCGCCGCGCCCGGTGTTGTCTGGGTGATGACCGCCGAAGACATTCCCGGCGCAAACGACGTCGCCTCAACCGGCAAGCATGACGAACCGCTGCTGGCGACCGATCTCGTCCAGTTCCATGGCCAGCCGATCTTTGCCGTTTTTGCCGAGACCCGTGACGAGGCCCGCCGTGCAGCAAGGCTTGCGAAGATCGAGTACAGCGACCTCCCCCATTGGACGGATATCGACAGTGCGCGGGAGAACGGCGCGCCTCTTGTCACCGAACCGATGACGCTCAGGCGCGGTGAGCCTGAAACCGAAATCGAGAAACCGCCCCTTCGAATTCAGGCCTCGATGAATATCGGCGGTCAGGAGCACTTTTATCTCGAAAGCCACATAGCCTTTGCCATTCCCGGCGAAGACGAGGACGTGACGGTCTGGTCCTCCACCCAGCATCCGAGCGAGGTTCAGCACATGGTGGCGCATGTGCTCGGCGTTTCCAATCACGCGGTTGAGGTCAAAACCCGGCGCATGGGTGGCGGCTTCGGCGGCAAGGAAACCCAGAGCAACCAATTTGCGGCTCTCGCCGCCGTCGCGGCGAAGAAACTGAACCGGGCGGTAAAATTCCGCCCTGACCGCGATGAAGATATGTCGATCACCGGCAAGCGGCACGATTTCCGCGTCGATTACGACGTCGCCTTCGACGAGAAAGGCAGTATCCATGCGGTCGACGCGACCTATGCCGCGCGTTGCGGTTATTCCGCCGATCTCTCCGGCCCGGTCACCGACCGCGCCCTCTTTCATGCAGACAGTAGCTATTTCTACCCGCATGTGCGCCTCACCTCGCAGCCTTTGAAGACCCATACCGTCTCCAACACAGCCTTTCGCGGTTTCGGTGGGCCGCAGGGCTTGCTCGGCGGGGAACGGATCATCGAGGAGATCGCCTATGCGGTCGGCAAGGATCCGCTCGAAATCCGCAAGCTGAACTTTTATGGACAACGCGGATCGGGCCGCACCGTCACGCCCTATTATCAGGATATCCATGACAATGTGATCGCCCGCATCGTCGATGAGCTTGTAGCCTCATCCGACTACAAGAAACGCCGCGAGGCGATCCTGAAATTCAACGAGACAAGCCCGGTCATCCGCAAGGGCATCGCGCTGACGCCAGTGAAATTCGGCATCTCATTTACGTTGACCGCATACAATCAGGCAGGCGCGTTGGTGCATGTCTATTCGGACGGTTCCATCCACCTGAACCATGGCGGCACCGAAATGGGCCAGGGCCTCTATACCAAGGTGGCGCAGGTCGTGGCCGATTGTTTCCAGGTCGATATCGACAGGGTAAAAATCACCGCGACAACGACCGGCAAGGTGCCCAATACCTCGGCAACAGCTGCCTCGTCCGGCTCGGACCTAAACGGCATGGCGGCCTATGACGCCTGCCGCCAGATCAAGGAAAGGCTGATCGAATTCGCCGCACGGCAATGGCAGGTCAATCGCGACCGGATCGAGTTCCTGCCCAACCGGGTAAAGATCGGCAACGAGATCGTCCCCTTCGACACCTTCATCAAGGCCGCCTATTTCGACCGGGTACAACTGTCGGCCGCCGGCTTCTACAAGACGCCGAAGATCCACTGGGACCGCGCCGCTGGCCGTGGCCATCCCTTCTATTATTTCGCCTATGGCGCAGCCGTCTCGGAAGTCTCGATCGACACGCTGACCGGCGAGTATATCGTCGAGCGCACCGACATTCTTCATGACGTCGGAAAGTCGCTCAACCCTGCCCTCGACATCGGTCAGATCGAAGGCGCCTTCGTTCAGGGCATGGGCTGGCTGACCACGGAAGAACTGTGGTGGGACGCCAAGGGACGCTTACGCACCCACGCGCCCTCCACATACAAGATCCCGCTTGCTTCCGACCGGCCAAAAATCTTCAATGTGAAGCTCGCCGAATGGTCGGAAAATGCGGAACCGACGATCGGTCGTTCCAAGGCGGTCGGCGAACCGCCCTTCATGCTGGCCATCTCGGTTCTCGAGGCGATCTCCATGGCGGTCGCAAGCGTTGCCGATTACGCCATCTGCCCACGCCTCGACACCCCTGCGACACCGGAGCGGGTGCTTATGGCGGTGGAACGGATGAAAGCCTTATAAAAACGCTTCGATATTTCGCTGCCGAGGCCTATTTTTACGGGTGAGGAGCGAAATATCGAGGAGGCAGACATGACCATCACCATTCGTGCCGAACGTGCGGGCGACGAAGACGTGATCCACGACCTGACGCAGGCCGCATTCGCGCCCATGTCCTACAGTGCAGGAACCGAAGGGGCGATCATCCGGGCGCTTCGCGCCCGCGGTGACCTGACGCTTTCACTGGTGGCGGAAGACAATCACGAGATCATCGGCCATGTCGCCTTTTCACCCGTCACGATCGACGGCCATTACGACGACTGGTTCGGGCTTGGGCCGATTTCTGTGAGAGCTGACCGGCAGAAACAGGGTATCGGCCACGCGCTGATCCGAGAAGGGATCCATAAGTTGAAGGCGCTAGGCGCCAAAGGCTGCGCCCTGGTCGGAGATCAGGCGGTCTATCAGGGCGTCGGCTTTGTCAGCGACGGACGGCTGACCCATGAAGGCGTGCCGGATATCTATGTGCAGCATCTCACGCTTTCGGGCCATGCGCCCCATGGAGTGCTGACCTTTTCACCGGCTTTCGCAGTAAAACAGTGAACAGACAGCTAAATATTCGGAAGGATAGCTGCACGAAAACGTGCCTTTTCGGTTGCAACACCCATACCAAAGTATATCCACGATAAACATCAACACAATATCGGATAACAGGCGCTCCGGTATGATGGACCCATTGAAGATGCGAAGCCAAGGAACCTGATGATCCTCGGTTCACCGCATGAAAGAGGTCCGAAAGATGATCCCTGTCTCGTTGCAGCAAATGCCGCCCGTCGCCCGACCTGCCTTCAACGGGGATACCGCACCGGGCCGGGTGCACTATCTGCCGGGGCCGATCCCCACGATCGAACAGATCCTGTTGAAGCAGGCCGATCGCTACGCCGCGACGGGCAACGAAGCCGACAATCTGCTGAACGCACTCAAGCAGGACAACCACAATATGGAAGTCATGCTCTCGCAGCTTGCGGCACTCGCGGGCAGCCCGAGCTGAAAACAGCAATCTGATCCTTGCCTCCCCGTCCCCTCCTCGAAAGGGATCGGATTGCAGAAGGCCGGCGGCTCCTCCCACCGCCGGCCTTCACACTGATAAATGCAGAAGCAGAACCTCGTTTAGGATGCCAGGGCTTCCTGCTGCATCTCGATCGAAACCAGTTTGTCACGACCGCCGCGCTTCGCATCGTAGAGCGCCTTGTCCGCCGATGCGATCATGTCGGAAAAGTCTGCAAACCCGGGTTCGGCAAACGCCATTCCAGCACTGACGGTGAAATTCGCCGCGAGGTGGCCGTCCCAATTGAAGTCCACGCTGGTAAAATTGGCCCTGATGCGCTCGACAATCGCGATTGCTTCATTGGCTTTCAGGTTAGGCAGGAACAGCACGAATTCCTCTCCGCCCCAGCGTCCCGCAACATCCGTGGCGCGGATGGAAGTGCGAAGAACCTCCGAAAAACGGACAATGACGTCGTCTCCGGCGTCGTGACCGAAGCGATCATTGACGCTCTTGAAGCCATCGAGGTCGAAAATCGCCATCGAGGAAAGCTTGGCGACATTGGCGCTCACGCTCTGCAACACACTTGCGCGAAACGCCCGGCGATTGAGAAGGCCGCTCAGACTGTCGGTTTCGGCCAGCCGCTTGAGATCGTTCTGGTAACGGACGTGATCGGAAATATCCCGGATGACAGCCACCATCATCGGCGCACCGGCAGCAGACGTTCTCAGGATGGTGATGCCGAGATTGATTTCCGTGCCATCCTTACGGCAGCCGACAATGGTCGCACTTCGCTGCCCCATATAGCGAGCCTCGGTATTTCCCGACTGAAACCCGGCCACAAGTCTTTGGTGGAAGCCATGAACCCGTTCGGGCAGCAGGACTTCCAGAGGCTTGTCCAGTAGTTCTCCACTTTGCCAACCGAAGATGCTTTCGGTGGCAGGATTACAGAGGCGAATGATGCCATGGTCATCGATGCCGATAATGCCATCGGCGATCTCAAAGACGATTTTCCTGTAGATATCCTGGGAGGCTGGAATCAGCGAGGCAATCGATGCTCTCTTGGTCATAGTATCCCGTCGTATACTTGTAGGACGCGCAGCATTTATCAAAAATCAAGTTTGCGCCGGCAAACATCTAAGGCGAAATTACTGATATATTTTTAATAGAATTTCCCGCGTTATGACCGGCAATACAGATGATTCCCGCAATAATTGCGAAGAAAAATCCACGATGCAGTCAGTCGCGATGATGCTATGTTCGCCTTCATGAGCGAACACTCCCTCTCCAGCTTTCTCGCGCGCAACGGATCGGTTCTCGTCGACGTAATCGAGACGAGAGGCTCGACGCCGCGAGAAGCTGGCACCTATATGCTTGTGGCGGACTTCGAGATCTGGGGCACGATCGGCGGCGGGCAGTTCGAATACATGGCGATCGACAATGCCCGCGCGATCCTGAGGGGCGGCGGCGAAACGATCATGGATATTCCGCTCGGCCCGGAGATCGGTCAATGTTGCGGCGGCCGCACGAAACTCCGCTTCTCTTTCGTGACGCCAGCGATTGCCGAGGCGCTGGAGCATCGGCTGTTGCGTGAGCGGGACGAGCGCACGGCGGTCTATCTGTTTGGTGCAGGCCATGTCGGCCTTGCGCTCGCAACCGCGCTTCTGCCCCTGCCCTTTGCCGTAACGGTCGTCGAGACGCGCAGACAGGCGCTGGAAGACCTGCCTTCGGGAGTGACACCGCGCCTCACGGCCATGCCGGAAGCGTTCGTGGATGACATTCCGGCCGGTGGCGCGGCGGTTATTCTCACCCACGATCACGCGCTGGATTTCCTGATCGCCGAACGCGCCCTGGCGAGGCAGGACCTGAATTATGTCGGGATGATCGGTTCTGCGACCAAACGGGCGACCTTCTCCCACTGGCTGCAACGCCAGCAAGGCGAGGAGACAAGAAAACAGGAGACCGCCGCGATGATGTCCCGGCTTGTCCTGCCGATCGGCGGTTCCGCCATCAGGGACAAGCGTCCGGAAGTTATCGCTGCCCTCGTTGCCGCAGAATTGCTGCAACACCTGCCGCTGTCGGCACCGGCAACACTTTCAGAGCGGCAGATCGCGGCCGATTGAACGCCGCCTGTCTTGCCAGAAAGCCTCGCCGCGTTCCGGCAATGGCGATTGGAAACCGATATCGCCATGCAGCTCTTCGGGCAGGGTCGGCGCAACTCTGCTGTTGGCGCTCAACAGGCGACGGATGAAGCCGGCAAGATGCATGCGAAGACGTTGCGGGAAAGCGGGGCGGGAAAACGATGACGGAGCCTCTGTAACAGGCAAAGAATTCGCGTTTGCGGACGGCATGTTCTGCTCCACATCGGTTGTTGAAACTGTCTTGATGGTTCCAGCAATGCCGCCGATTGCGGGAGTTTTCCAATTCGAATACAGTCGGCCGCGATAAAGAGAGCTTATCGCTGAAGGCACACGAGATGAAACTGTCGCGCCAGCTTCCGTTGAATGCCCTGCGGGTCTTCGAGGCGGTCGCACGGCTGCAGAATTTCACCCGGGCAGCAGAAGAACTCGGCATGACGCAGACAGCCGTCAGCTACCAGATCAAGCTTCTCGAGGAACATCTCGGCGACACAGTCTTCATCCGCAAACCGCGGGCTCTGCAGCTGACGGAGACCGGCGTTCAAATGCTGCCAAAGGTATCGGAGGCTTTCGCACTCCTGACCGATGCAATCACCACAGCCCGGCATGCCGCCGGGGAGACGCTGGAAATACAGTCACCACCGACATTCGCCTCACACTGGCTGTCGCGCCATCTCGGTGACTTTCAGCAGACGGCACCGCATCTCAACGTCCGCCTGACGCGCACTATGGGACACGCCCGCAACGACCTGCCGAGTGACATCGCCATTCATATCGGCTCCAAACCCTGGGATGGACTGGTGTGTCATCGGATCATGACCCTTAAATACACACCCATGCTGCATCCGAGACTGGCGGAAAGCATCGGAGGAATCCACAAGCCGGCCGACCTTTTGAAACTGCCCTGGATTTCCGACACCAAGGACATATGGACGGGCTGGTTCGACGCTTTGGGGCTGGATCCAAACCGTATCCGGCATGTCAATCTGAATACTTTCGGAGCTTTGGATCTGCAGGCCAATGCCGCGATAGCCGGTCACGGTGTTGCCATGCTGAGCCCGTTCTTCTTTGCCGAAGAGCTTTCTGCCGGAAGGCTGATACAACCTTTCAATGACTCTATCGGCGATGGGAAAAGCTACTGGCTTGCCTATCCGCAAAACCGCCGAAACGCACCTAAAATCCTCGCCTTCAAGGCGTGGATAGAGAAAAGCTTGACCCGCCGCGCGATCGCTGACTGCAACGCAGGCGCCGTCGCTCCCGAAAAAGCAGCCAAGAACACCTGACCCGCCTGCACTGACTTAGAGCGAATGCGGCGCTCTCTCGATAAGATCCCAGGCGCTCGACCGGCACGACCGGTCGACCGTGCTTGGCGACACCCGTCCGTCAAGCATACCCAAATCCCGCAGATCATGCTCGCTCAAAGCCTCCTCATCGACATGATTGGTCGCACCGGCACGGATACCGAAAAACACAACCGCCAGACTTTCACTTTTGTCTTTAAGGCGCAGAAAGCCAGTCAGCAAACCATTGGTCATGGTCGAATCTCCTTGTCTCACCATCATTCAACTGATGTCTATGATTGGAAGATGCGCCGGATTATGATGTATTTCCAACGAAACATCCGTCTGCATGCATAAAGAGATTTGATCCATGAAGATGTCGAAGCAATTTCCGCTGAACAGCCTGCGCGTCTTCGAAGCGGCGGCGCGGCATATGAGCTTCACCCGAGCAGGCGAGGAACTCGGGCTGACCCAGACGGCCGTCAGCTATCAGATCAAGCTTCTGGAAGACACATTGGGAGAGCAGTTTTTCCTGCGTCGGCCGCGGCAGGTGATGCTGACGGATGCCGGCGCAAGGCTTGCCCCAAAGATCACCGCGGCCTTCGAAATGATCGACGAGGCCCTTGCCGGCACCAAGAATCAGTCCGACAGCACTTTGATCATTCACACGACGGCGACCTTCGCAGTGCGCTGGCTGGCACATCATCTCGGCACCTTCCAGCTCGAAAATCCGGGGATTGCGGTCAGACTGGAAACCTCGCAGGAAATGGTGGATTTCACCCGCACCGAAGCCGATATTGCGATCCGCAGCGGCAGCGGCAAGTGGCCGGGCCTGAAATCACATTTCCTGATGAAGAGCGATTTCACCCCGATGCTGAGCCCGGCTTTGGCAGAAACAATCGGTGGCGTTCATGAGCCGGCAGATATCCTGAAGCTCAGGATCATCGATCCCGGCGATGTCTGGTGGTCGCACTGGTTCGCCGCGGCAGGCCTGCCCGAGGAAGAGCTTCACGGCCGACCGATAAGCCGCTTCGGCGCCCAGACCATCGAGGCGGCAGCTGCGATCGCCGGCCAGGGCGTCGCAATCCTCAAACCGGAGTTTTATGCCGATGACGTGGCGCTCGGCCGCCTGATCCAACCCTTTGACTTGAGGGCAACGGACGGCAGCGATTACTGGTTCGCTTATCCCGAGACACGTCGACACTCGAAAAAGATCAGCGCCTTCCGGGATTTCATGCGCAGGATGATGCCGACATTTCGCGACTGATCACCGCCGCGGGCAATATCAGTAGCTCATGTCGGGTGCATAGAAACAGCGCAGCGTATCCTCGGTCGGATAGAGGCAGAGGTGATATTCCTCATCCTTCGACCGACGCGCCTCGCTCTGCGGCATCGTGAAGTGATGCGGCCGCGTGATCAGCCTGTGATCTCCAGGACCGAGCGATATTTCGTACCCCTGATTGGTAATCTTGACGTTCCGCGTCGAGATCATCTGGCAGTCGCCGCTCTTGCTGTCGCCGTTGCAGCAGTAACCGTCATATTTCCATTTTACGCCCATGGGACTGTGGGCTTCGTGAGCAGCGGCGGGAAACGCCCCGGCACCGGAGAAGAACGCAATCATCACACCTGTAGAAATGCATCGCCTGTGTTTGGGCATCAGCCTGTTCTCCGTTGATGGATGTCATCCCCGGCAGCGTGACGGACGCAATACCCGGCACTGCCGGTTGAATTCGCAACTGCTACAATACCCGAGTCGCCTTAGCCGGCTAAGCCCCAAATTGGTGCAATGCACAATTATCTTGTTTGGCGACTTCGAAGGCACATTGGGGCCGCCGATCAACGCCCTGTCACATCGCCCGGTTCCAAAGCGGGAACAGAATCCATCTGGCGGGGGCGAAGCTCTTGTTCAATTCGACGACGAACTGAGCAAGAGTTGAGTTCCGGTGATCGGCGACATCGCCTATCCTTCGCCAACATCCGGAAGGGAGGATTTGCCATGTCAATCCGCAGCCGCGCGATCCTTGGCCTTGTTCTGCTGGCAATCGTTGCCGGCCCTGCGCACGCCCAGGATGCAGGAAGCCCTGCCACAGGGCGATCGATCTTCGACCTCATTCCGGCAGATTCCACCACCGAGCACCTGCTGAAAACGCCCAGCGGCGATCTCCGCTACAGGGCGACCGCCGGAACCATGGACCTGTTCGGCCAGACCGGCGCAAAAAACGCCAGGATCTTCTATACGGCCTATACCGTTCCGGACGCGAAAACGCCCCGCCCCGTCACCTTCGCTTTCAATGGCGGCCCGGGTGCGGCCTCAGCCTATCTGCATCTCGGCCTGATGGGACCCAAGGTCGCCAATCTCGGCAGCCGCAAGGAGGACGGCACGACGCCGGCGCTTCAAGACAATCCGGAAAGCTGGCTCGGCTTCACCGACCTAGTCTTCATCGATCCGGTCGGCACCGGATGGAGCCGGGCTGCGCCCGACGCGCAAGGCGCCTTTTATGGTGTAAGGCAGGATGCCGAGAGCCTGGCCAAGTTCATCGCCCTCTACACCCAGAAGAACAACCGCCTGTCCTCTCCAAAGTATCTTGCCGGGGAAAGCTACGGCGGCTTCCGTGCTGCGAAGGTGGCGAAGGCCCTGAAGGACAGCCAGGGCATTCTGGTCTCCGGCATTGTCATGGTCTCGCCGATGATCGATGGCCGCTTCCTGATGGCCGCGGATACCGACCCAGTCACCGCAGCCCTGCAACTGCCATCGCTGGCAGCCGCCGAGCTTGAACGCAAGGGAGAATTCTCGGCAGAGAAGGTTCAGTCCGCCGAAACCTATGCGATGAGTACCTATCTCGTCTCGCTTGCAGGCCCCGCACCATCCGGAACTGAAGCAGAGGCGCTTTACGCACGCGTTTCGGCCCTGACGGGACTGCCGGTCAATATCGTTGCCCGCAGCCGCGGTTTCGTCAGTTCGGCATATCGGACGGAGGCTGCCGGGGACGGCCGGATCGTCAGCCTTTATGATGCATCGGACATCGTGGCGGACGCCTATCCGGAACGCTCGAACGTTACCAATGACGACAACATTCTGGACGGATATACGCGCGCCTATGGCGCACTCTTCGCCGCCTACGCGAGGAACGACCTGCGCTTCGAAAACGACATGACCTATACGCTGCTGAACGGCGAAGTTAACCGCCAATGGGACTGGGACGGCCGCCGGTCGAATGCCTCTGCATCTGACGACATCCGTGATCTGCTCTCGGTCATCCCCTCTTTCAGGCTCTCTGTCCTGCACGGCTACAGCGACATCCTGACACCCTATGGCGTCTCGAAATTCATTCTGGACCATCTGCCCGAACAACTCGCCAGAGGACGCACCGAACTGAAACTCTATCGCGGCGGCCATATGTTCTACAGCGATCCCGGCTCGCGGCGGCAGGCAAACGAGGACATGCGGTCGTTTTACATCGGCGCCGATGCCGCACCGGATTGAGCAGGCATGGGGCTGCGGTCAGCGCGACAGTCCGAACTGGATTTCTATTCTGTGATAGGAACTGCCGGCACCATTCCAGCCATGATAGATTTCGCGACTTTCGCCGGAATAGATGTAGCGCGACCTATCCAGCTCGGCGATGAGCGGCGCATAACCTTGGGTAAAAAGCGTCCTCAGAGATCCTTGATAAACCCGGCTTGCCACCATGATCGGCTCAAGATGGATGAGTTCGACCTTACCATGATAATCTGCAGGCATCTTTATTGGACAGCATATTTCCCAGTCGAAAAACGTCTTTCCGTCCTTGGGAAGATTGTATGATATGAACAGCCATGGACCATCGATTTCCAACCCCTCCTCAATCATATTTTTCTGCATGTTCGCCAAGCAATCGGCTGCCACCTGCCTGATATCCGGTATGCGCAGCCGGCGTTTTTCGCGCAGCACCCACAAATCCGGTGTTTCCTTGATATCCATAGCTTGAAATCCAGCAAGATCGGAGTTTCTGTTCGCCGTCAGTAGATCGCCTAGAGAAACGGGGCCAATCGAAAGGCGAAATGGTGTTCTCTATTGCGCACCGAGGCTTCGATTTTTTAGCATCGTTTTCCAAAGGAGCTTGCCTCATGCTTTTAGCCGCCGGCTAAGGCTTGTTGGTCACCTGCTTTTAGATCTTTGCTTGTCTCGTGCAACGACACGGGTCATATGTCCTCCCTGCGTCCTCCTGCCCCTTCCCTCCTCTCGTTTTTTTCCTCACACTCACGAGTCGGGAACAAAAAGAACGGGAACAACCCAATGTATGAATATGCCATAGCCTGGGAATGGCTGAGTTTTGCCGTGCGCTGGCTGCACGTCGTCACCGCGGTCGCCTGGATCGGCTCGTCTTTCTATTTCATCGCACTCGATCTGGGGCTGGTAAAACGACCGCATCTGCCGCCGGGCGCCTATGGCGAGGAATGGCAGGTCCATGGCGGCGGCTTCTACCATATCCAGAAATATCTGGTCGCACCGGCCCAGATGCCGGAGCACCTGACCTGGTTCAAATATGAGAGCTATTTCACCTGGCTTTCCGGCTTCCTTCTGCTCTGCATCGTCTATTATGGCGGCGCCGAACTTTTCCTCGTCGACCGCACGGTGATGGAACTGGAAAACTGGCAGGCCATCTGTCTGTCGCTGGCTTCGCTCTCGATCGGCTGGCTGTTCTACGACCAGCTCTGCAAGTCGAAGCTCGGCAACAATACCTGGGGTCTGATGATCCTGCTTTATATCCTGCTGGTCATCATGGCCTGGGGGTATACGCAGGTCTTCACCGGCCGCGCCGCCTTTCTGCATCTAGGCGCGTTTACCGCGACGATCATGTCGGCCAACGTGTTTTTCATCATCATTCCCAACCAGAAGATCGTCGTCGCCGACCTGATCGCCGGCCGCACGCCGGATGCCAAATACGGCCGCATTGCCAAGCAGCGGTCACTGCACAACAACTACCTTGTTCTGCCGGTGATCTTTTTCATGCTGTCGAACCATTATCCGCTGGCCTTCGCCACCCATTTCAACTGGGTGATCGCCTCGCTGGTCTTCCTGATGGGCGTCAGCATCCGGCACTGGTTCAACACCACCCATGCCAGGAAGGGCAAGCCGACCTGGACATGGCTGGTGACGGTGATCCTCTTCATTCTGATCATCTGGTTGTCGACGGTGCCGAAACTGCTGACCGGCGAGACCGAAACGGCATTGTCACCCGTGAGCCAGAAATTCGCCTCCAACGCCCATTTCGAGGCCGCCCGCGATGTCGTCATGGCGCGCTGCTCCATGTGCCATGCAGCAGAGCCCGTCTGGGACGGCGTTCCCTTCACGCCCAAGTCGGTGAAACTCGAAACCGACGCGGAGATTGCCAGCCATGCGCGGGAAATCTATATCCAGGCAGGACGAAGCCACGCCATGCCGCCCGGCAATATAACCGATCTGACGCCGGACGAGCGCAAGCTGCTGGTTGCATGGTATGAAAGCGCCATCGCCTCGCAATAGAGTTCACCGACCCAAGGTTCACATGACAGACACCCTCATCCGCGGACGCCTCCTGTCCTTCAAGCGCGCGCCTCAGTCTCTGACCGATAGCGACAGCTATCTTTACGAGCATGACGGTGGCCTGCTGGTCGATGCCGACGGAAAGATCACCGCGGTGGGGGATTATGCCAGGGTGAAGGCCGCCGCGCCGGAGGATGTGGTCGAGATCGACCATCGGCCACATCTGATCCTGCCGGGCTTCATCGACACCCATGTGCATTTTCCGCAGATGCAGGTCATCGCCTCCTACGCTGCGAACCTGTTGGAGTGGCTCAACACCTATACATTCCCGGAGGAATGCCGCTTCGTCGAAAGCGAGCATGCGACGCGCATCGCCACGCATTTCTACGACGAGTTTCTGCGCCATGGCACGACGACGGCCGTCGCCTATTGCTCCGTCCACAAGACCTCCGCCGACGCCTTTTTTGCCGAAGCCATCAAGCGCAACATGTGCATGGTCGGCGGCAAGGTGATGATGGACCGCAACGCCCCGCAGGGCCTGCTCGACACACCGGAAATGGGCTATGACGAGACCCGCGCGGTGATCGAACAATGGCACGGCAAGGGCCGCTGCCACGTTGCCATCACCCCACGCTTCGCCATCACCTCGACACCGGAACAGATGTCGGCCACGCAGGCGCTGGCGCAGGAATTTCCGGACCTTTTCATCCAGACGCATCTGTCGGAAAACCGGGAGGAAATCCGCTATACCTGCGAACTCTACCCGGAGGCAAAGGACTATACGGATATCTATGCCCGGTATGGCTTGCTCGGAAACAAGACCCTGCTCGGCCACGCAATCCACCTGTCGGAGCGGGAAATGGATGTCCTGTCGGAAACTGGCAGCATCGCCGTCCATTGCCCGACCTCGAACCTCTTCATCGGCTCCGGCCTGTTTCCGCTGCGACCGCTGACACGCCGTGAAAAGCCGGTGCGCATCGCGGTCGCCACCGACATCGGCGGCGGCTCCAGCTATTCGATGCTGAGAACCATGGACGAGGCCTACAAGATCCAGCAGATATTGGGCGAGCGGCTGAACCCGCTCGAAAGCTTCTACATGATGACCAGGGGCAATGCCGAGGCGCTATCGATGGAAACCGATATCGGCACGCTGGATCTGGGCTCCGTGTCCGACCTCGTCATCCTCGATGCAGCCTCCACGCCGGCGATGAAGCTGCGGATGGAAACGATAAGCACGCTGCCGGAAGAACTCTTCCTGCTGCAGACCATGGGCGACGACCGCGCCGTGGTGGAAACCTACGTGGCCGGCAAGGCGATGAAGAATACGCTTTGATAGCTATCGCGTCTTGGCGCTCTTGTAGACCTCGGAATGCTCGCGACGCCCAACCGCAACGACAACGACGGTTATCCGCTCATCCTCGATACGATAAACCAGTCGATATCCGGCGGATCGAAGCTTTATCTTGTAGTGATCCGGCAGGCCGCGCAACGCGTCGGCCTGCACTTTCGGTCGCTGCAGCCGTTCGGAGAGCTTTCGTTTGAACTGCTCCCTCACGGTCGCGCCGAGCTTGTCCCACTCCTTCCGCGCTACCGGCAGAAATTCGAGCCTATAGGTCATCGAGATCGACCGGCACACCCTTTTCACCGGCGCGCGCCTTGGCAATCTCGACAAGTGCCTGGTCATCCAAGGCGTCTATCAGGGCTTCATAGGTATCGGCCGGCACCATATAGGCCATAACCCGGTTATGGTTGAGAATGGCCACCGCACCGCCCGCTGCTCCATCAATCACCGCACTCGGATTCTTCTTCAGATCCGATACGCTGACTGCCATTTCCGCTTCGACACGCTGCATCGTCTCACCTCATTGGAGCTATATTAAGCACTATATATCGTACCGATATTGGGACTCTTATCAGATTTGAAACCTCTCGGCGAGCACCGCAAAAAATGCCTGAAGGCTCGAATTCCAGTTTCCTCCGGGCATCGATATGCTACCTGTCTGAAATCAATTTCAGGAGGAACCGATTATCATGTCCAAGCCGCTTACCATCGCCGATCTGAAGACAATGGCCCGTCGTCGGGTGCCGAAAATGTTCTTCGATTATGCCGATAGCGGCGCATGGACTGAAGGCACCTACCGCGCCAACGAGGACGATTTTTCCAAGATCAAGCTGCGTCAGCGCGTGCTGGTCGACATGACCAACCGCTCGCTGGCGACCACCATGGTCGGCCAGGATGTCTCGATGCCTGTCGCGCTCGCACCGACGGGCTTGACCGGCATGCAGCATGCCGATGGCGAAATGCTGGCGGCCAAGGCTGCGGAAGAATTCGGCGTGCCCTTCACGCTCTCGACCATGAGCATATGCTCGATCGAGGATGTGAAATCGGTCACCTCGAAGCCCTTCTGGTTCCAGCTTTACGTGATGAAGGATCGCGGCTTCATCGAGCGCCTGATCGGCCGCGCCAAGGCCGCCGGATGCGGAGCGCTGGTTGTCACCGCCGACCTGCAGATTTTGGGTCAGCGCCACAAGGACCTCCGCAACGGTCTTTCCGCCCCGCCGAAATGGACGCTGAACAGCGCCTTCCAGCTGGCCACCAAACCGTTCTGGTGCCTGGACATGTTGCAGACCAAACGCCGCGGCTTCGGCAATATCGTCGGCCATGCAAGCAATGTCTCCGACCTCTCCTCGCTCTCAGCCTGGACGGCGGAACAGTTCGATCCGCGGCTTTCCTGGGACGATATCCGCTGGATCAAGGACCTATGGGGCGGCAAGCTGATCATCAAGGGCATTCTGGACGAGGAAGACGCCCGCGCCGCCGCCGATACGGGCGCTGACGCCCTGATCGTCTCCAACCATGGCGGCAGGCAGCTCGACGGCGCTCCCTCCTCGATCTCCATGCTGCCAAAGATCGTCGATGCGGTCGGCGACCGGATGGAAGTGCATTTCGATGGCGGCATCCGCTCCGGACAGGATGTGCTGAAGGCCGTGGCGCTCGGCGCAAAGGGCACCTATATCGGCCGCCCCTTCCTCTACGGCCTCGGCGCGATGGGCAAGCCGGGCGTGACGACGGCGCTCGAAATCATCAGCAAGGAGATGGACATCACCATGGCTCTGTGCGGCAAGCGCGACATCAAGGATTGCGGCACGAATATCATCGCCTCCTCTCCCTTCTGATTTGGGATAATGCGGAAAGCCGGTTAGGATGCCTCCACATGCGGCGGGGGCTAAATGGGCGGCTTTTTGCAGTCATTTGCGGTGGCGGCGACAACTCTGGCCATGCTCGGCGCAGGGAGCGGTATTGCGTCCGAAAAAGCCGAGACCACCAAGCGCGAAGAATCGGCTTGCCTCTACGAGCGATCTGTCGGCGGCAAGCCGACCTGCATCCGCAAGGACTTCTTCAATGCCGATCTTTGCAGCGCGATCGAGAGATCGGCCAATAGCCACGCCATTCCACCTGAATTTTTCGCGCGTCTTATCTGGCGGGAAAGCCTGTTCCGCCCGGAAGCCGTCAGCCATAAGGGAGCGGAAGGTATCGCCCAGTTCATGCCATCGACGGCAAGGATCCGCGGCCTCGGCAACAGTTTTCATGTCCTCGACGCGCTGGATGCTTCCGCCGCCTACTTAAAAGAAATGAGCATCCGTTTCGGCAATCTCGGCTTTGCGGCTGCAGCCTATAACGCGGGAGAGAATGGCTTTTCTCGCTTTCTCGCTTCCGAAAGACTGCCGATCGAGACACGCGACTATGTCTTTGCCATTACCGGCACGCTGATCGAGACATGGCGTGACGACCCGCCGGAAATCGCGGCTCCACCTCTCGACAAGCAGCAATCCTTTCTTGAGGCCTGCACGACACTGGCTTCAACACGTCGGATGACGGAACCGGTACTGACCACCTCCGCCGACTGGGCGCCGTGGGGCGTTCAGCTGGCGGCACATCATCGCCCCGCCGTCGTCGACCGCCTGTTCACCCGCGCGATCCTTGACCTGCCGGCACCGCTGAATGAGGAGCGGGCGCTGATCGTCAGGCAACGCGGCGGCAATTTCGGATATCGCCCCCGTTATGCCGCAAGGATCGGCCGCGAGACGCGGCAGGAGGCGACGAAACTCTGCGCCGCGATCAAGGCTGCAGGCGGTGCCTGCACCGTCTTCAAAAACAGATAGGGCCCCGTCAGCCGCACCAGCCGCCTTTGCCGGCTCCCGGGCGTTTGGCGAGACCTTCATTGACCAGCACGTCGGCGAGCGACCGGCCGTTGCGGGTCACGTCGCGCAGCTGATGCCCGTCAACCGCGGAATTGTTGCCCTGCCAGGTGACGAGTTCGAACGGGCCGGAATCGAGGAAGGCCCGCACCCGAAGTTTCGCATCACTGGCCTTGATCCGCTCAGCCTCGCAACGGGGCTTTTTGATATCCGGGACCTCAATGCCGACAAGACGAATTTTCTGGCCGTGGAAAACGAAGCGGTCAGCGGTCACCACGCAATCGTCCTGCTTGGCCGTGCCACAGAGAAAGAATTTGCCTTGATAGCCGCCAGCAAGGCTTTCACCGGATTTCGGAGCAGCAGCAGACAGGGAGGCAACCTCCAGACCCGGCTTGCCGACCGGCGCCGGTGGAATGATTGCGGCTGTCTGGGTCTGATCCGGCGGTCCGACCGGACGTGGTGGAACGGGAGTGACACTGCGATGTGATGGTGCGGGCTGCGGCTTGGCCACAGCCACCTTTTCCCGCGTCTCTTCCCGTGTGGTCGTGTGAGCTGGCTTATCTGTCGTCAGGCTGGCGACGAACTTCCGGGCCGGTGAAAAATTGTCGTAAAGCGCAATGCCGCCACCGATCGCGACGAGCGCAGCCATCCACGGCCAGAACGAGGATCCAGACCGCGACGGCGCACGTCTGCTGCTCTTGCGTTTCGAGCCTGATTTTGCGCGCGATGGGGCCATGGAATCATCTCCTGTCGAATCGGATAGGAGTATCGGCAGGAAGCCTTGCCGAATGGTTTCCAGAAATAGCCGTGTCCGGATCATCAGGATGTTTTACACACGTCCTGTTGCTAGCGCGCTTGCCCATTCAGCCCGGCCATTGGCGGCAGCAAGCCTCGACATTGCCATGTGGTCATAGGGTACGTTGCGGAAAAGCGGCGCCCAGCCGTGCCCCGTCTTCTCGATCACCGCATAAGAAGCCATGGCGTGGCCGGTTTCCACCTTGTGGTAGAAAGGCGCGTCATCGTCATAGGCAGGTTGGCCGACGCTGCCGGGATTGACGATCAGCCGACCGTCGGACAGCGACACCATGCGCGCAATATGACTGTGGCCGCAGAGAATGAGCGACTGCTCGATGCCCTCCGCCAGCACCTCGATCTCATCTTGAGGGCGCAAGGTGACATGCCCCTGCGGCGAGACCGTCTCCAGCCAATAAAGATTGTCGTCTTTAGGCGTCGCATGGCAGAGGAAAACCTCATCTCGCCAGATCATGCTGAACGGCAGTTTGCGCAGCCAGTCGAAATGCCGGGGCGACATCTGGCGATGCGCATGCGCGTCCGACGCCTCCAGTTGATCGGCAGTCTTCTCGACAAGGTAGCGATCGTGATTGCCGCGCACCGTCCGCTCAGCCTTCAGGTCGAGCAGCAACAGAAGGTCGCCCGTCTGATCCGCCTGAAGCGGCCCGCTGAAACAATCGCCGAGATTGACGATGTCGCGAATGCCGAGCGCAGAGATGTCATCAAGCACGGCTTTCAGAGCCGCACGATTTCCATGAACATCGGCGATCGCAGCAAAACGCATCAACTGCCCCTATAGGTGGAATAACCGTAGGGTGAGATGAGCAACGGCACATGATAATGCGCCGTGATGTCTGAAATGCCGAAACGGATCGGAATAACGTCAAGAAAAGCCGGCTCGGCAAGAGTGATGCCTTGGGCACGCAGATAATCGCCCGCATGGAAAACCAGCTCATAGGTTCCGGCGACAAAAGTCTCTCCGATCAGGATAGGTCCGTCATCGACCCGCCCATCCGCATTGGTCTTCACCGACTTGACCGTCGTCCGCGTGGCTCCCTCGATCCGGTAAAGCTCGATCACAAGCCCTTCGGCCGGCTTGCCGCTTGCCGTATCGAGCACATGAGTGGTGAGACCGGTCATAGGCTTGGCTCCGAAATCTGATAGGGCATCTCGAAAAAGAACTCTTCGAGATTGGCGGCGGTATTGTCACGGTCGACAACGAGGAAATCGCTGACCCCGCCGAGCGCCATCAGTGGATGATGCCAGGTATTGGGGAAATAGTTCACCCCCTGATGCGCCGCAGCCAGAAATATTCTCGGCCTCCCCGGCTTGCCATCCACATCATCCGACACGCCGACGAGAAACGGTCGGCCGGAGAGCGGCACGAAACTCTGGCTGCCAAAGGGATGCCGCTCCATCATACCGACTTCGTAGGGAAACTGCCGGGGCTGGCCACGAAAGATATTGAGGATCAGCCGCTCGGGGGCGCCGACCACCACCGGCTCTGCCAGCGCATGATAACGCTCCGTCGTACCATTATTGATCAGCCGCATCTTCGAAGGATTGGCCTCGATGACATCGCCATACGGCGCGAAGGCTTCTTGGGTGAGAGGCAGGATTTCGAGAATTTCGGTCAATTCATTCGCCTTGCGCATGCCAATTTTCAACGACTTGCAGCTTTTCCAAAAAGTCAGGGAGCGAGACACGCACTGTCTCCCAGACTATGTTGAGATCTATTTCAAAATAGCCGTGGGCGATACGATTGCGCAGGCCTTGGATTTCGGACCATGGCACTTCGGGATGTTCGGAAAGAAATTCGGGATTTTCCCGGGCCATGCGGACGACGGCTTCACCAAGCATGAGTATGCTCATGCCCACAGCTCTCTGAATCATCAGATCATTCAGAAAAGCTTCGCGATCCACGCCTTCGACAAAGCGACAGGTATCCGCCGCGGCAGTCCGCATTTGATGCAGATACAAGCGTGTTTTGTCTGTCATAAAGGCTTCGCCTCAGCGAGCACGCGGGATCGTATCATGGCCGGCAGATCACCCGGTGTGAGCAAGTCCACCTTGATCCCGCCAAACATCTGCTCCAGCTCGTGTTGGAGCCCGCCAAGGCTGAAAAGCGTGCTTCCCGGCAAGGCATCGACGAGGATATCGATATCGCTATCAGGCCCATCCTCGCCGCGGGCGACCGAGCCGAAGACGCGCGGGTTCGCCGCATTGAAGCGTTTCGTCGCTTCGCGGATCGCCTCGCGGTTCTTTTCAAGCACTTCCGACGGTCGCATCGGCACTACTCCTGTCATCACCACTATAGGCGACAGCGAATGTGGAAGAAAGCGCGCCCCTCACCCTTGGGGTAAAAGCGCCAGCAATCGCAGATGCGCGATCCGCTCCACTTGCGCGCAGGCGGTCGCGAACTCTTCCTCGGCGCTGTTGGATATGCGCGTCTCGAAAGCTGCCAGAATATCGTCCTTGTTCAGCCCTTTCACCGCAATGATGAACGGAAATCCGAATTTCGTCGTATAGGCAGCATTCAGGGTCGTGAAGCGGGCGTGCTCTTCGGCGCTCAATCGGTCGAGGCCGGCGCCGGCCTGTTCCTGTTTGCTGTCTTCGGTCAGCTCGCCGGCGATCGCAAGCCTGCCCGCCAGATCGGGATGCGAGCGCAGCACGGCAAGCCGTTCTCCTGCGCCCGCCTTGCGAAACTCCGAGACCATCGCCGCATGCACGCCCTTCGCGGTCAAAGGCACGAAGATCAGGCCGGCATCATAGGCGCGTTCTGCTATGAAAGGCGAATGCTCGAACACGCCGCCGAAGGTCGCGATGAAATCCCCTCTTGCCGTCATACGGCACCTGCAGGCCGGTGAGCCGGCTTGTGATGCTCATGCCAGTGTTTTGCGATCTCGATACGCTGCGGAACCCAGACCTTGTCGTGCGAAGCGACATATTCCATGAACCGGCGCAGCGCCGCGATACGGCCCGGACGCCCCACGAGACGGCAATGCAGGCCGACCGACATCATCTTCGGACTGCCTTCCTCGCCCTCACGGTAAAGCGTGTCAAAGGCATCTTTCAGATAGGCGAAGAACTGGTCGCCGGAATTGAACCCCTGCGGCGTGGCAAACCGCATGTCGTTAGTCTCGAGCGTATAGGGAATGATCAGGAACGGCTTGCCATCGCTGCCCGGCACCCAATAGGGCAGATCGTCCGCATAGCTGTCGGAGGAATAGAGAAACCCGCCCTCTTCCATGACGAGCTTCAGTGTATTGTCGGACGGCTTGCCCTGGTACATGCCGTATGGCCGCTCGCCGACAAGCTCGGTGTGCAGACGCACGGCTTCGAGGATGTGCTCACGCTCCTTCTCGATCGGAAAATCCTTGTATTCCAGCCAGCGGTAACCGTGACTGGCAATCTCCCAGCCTGCTTCCTTCATGGCGGCGACCGCTTCCGGATTGCGCGCCATGGCAAGTGTCACGCCATAGACCGTGCATTGCATCTTCAGTTCGTTAAACAGCCGGAATAACCGCCAGAAACCCGCGCGCGACCCGTATTCGTAGATCGATTCCATATTGAGATTGCGCTGACCGGGCCAAGGGGCGGCGCCGACGATCTCGGACAACAGGTTTTCGGAAGCCGCATCGCCGTCGAGGATCGAGCTTTCACCACCCTCTTCATAGTTGATGACGAACTGCACGGCGACATTGGCGCCGCCGGGCCATTTCGGATCGGGACTGTTTCGGCCGTAGCCGACGAGATCGCGCGGGTAGTCTTTTATGGTTATTGGCATGTTCCACCTCGATTATTTACGGCAACGGTAGCGCACCGGTTCCGCAGATGTCGAGATGCAAACTTGTCCCCGTGATCAGCCGAGTTGATCAGTTGAGGCGATCATCCTGCCACTCGTGATAGCCCCCGTCGCCGAGACCTATATCGCGCAGCATATACTCGTCGAATTCCAGCTTGGACGCGAATGGCGGCCGCCCGACGGTCGGTTCGGCGGACATGTCGAGCTCGTGATGCCCACGCCAGTGAATATGCGTCAGGGCAGAGAATGCCGTAGATAGTGCCGGAGGAAATGCAAATATAGACATGGAACCTTCTCCTTCATTCGGCCGCCGCTCGTGGCATGCAGGCCTCGCAGATAGCTGCCACGTGCCGGTGATCGGTGCCACAGCAGCCACCCAATACACACATCGACGGATAACGTGCTCTCAGGCTGCGGTAATGTCGACCGAGCTCCTGAGGATCGCCGATATCGATTTCAGTCGCCTCGTCCAGCTCTGCATGGCTCTTGGAAGAGGCATTGGCGCGCACACCGCCGATCCTGTGCAGCCAGGTATCACCGTCGACGAAAGCCTGTTCGAAGTGGACGGGGTGGGCGCAGTTGACCATGTAATAGGCGGGACCATTTGCGGTCATGTCATCCGTCATCTCGATCGCTTCCCGCAAGGACATGCCGTTTGCGAGCCTTCCATTCGTCTCGACCGTGAAAGAGATCACGACGGGCAGCCCTGTCTCCCTGGCAGCCCGCACGATACCGATCGCCTCTTCGGTCGTGTTGATCGTCATGGCGCTCAGCATATCAACCGGTGTTTCGGCAAAGGCATCGATCTGATGGGCGTGATAATCCTCCGCCTCGGCCACGGACATCCGGCCCTGCTTGTAGGCGTCTCCCCGCGGCCCGATCACGCCGTTGAGCAGAATGGGCATACCCGGCCTTTGCCATTTTTCCCGCAAGCCCGCGACATAGTCGACGGAGCGAATATTGAGCGCCCAGAGTGCAGCAAGATCATATCCGAGCTTTGCCGCCCAGTCCGGGTTGGCCCGCCAGGTCGGTGTATCGAGCAGGAAACCCCGCCCATACTTCCGTGCGAGCGATAGATAGGCCTCATAATAAGCATCCAGCTCGGCGCGCCCGCTGGCATCATCGATGAGCGGGAAGGACGCGAAAAACGGCAGTTCCAGACCACGGTGGAAGATCAGCGTCGTCTCCAGCCCGCCATCGGTCAGATATATCTCTTGCCCCAGATGCGGCAGGCGTTGGCGATCGTTTTTCATCGTCATCTCCTGTGATATGATCGCCGCGGCGCGAAAACAGGTATGTCCCGAAGCTGCAGCTTGCCCGTTTGTTTTGCGCCCGGTGGACGCTTTGATCTACGCGGCTTGCGGTACAGCACGGCAACATATCGAAAACGTGAGCTCGCTCAGGGGGATACCATGTCCCGAAAGACCGAGGATTTGGCCGGGCAAGGCCTGGATGGCGCAAAAACCGTACCTCCGGTACAGTTTTCCTACGCCCGCGTACCGAAAAAGGGTGAAGCAACTCGCGAGCGAATCCTCGAGGTCGCGCAGATATCCGTGCTGTCCAAGGGCTTTGCCGCGACCTCGATCGAAGAAGTCATCGCTGAAGCCGGTATCACCAAGAGCGGTTTTTTCTACCACTTCCACGACAAGAACGAACTCGCCCGCGAGATGCTGCGCCGCTACGTGACCGAGAACGACCGCCTCTTCGACGACATTTTCGACCGCGGGCGAGAACTCGCGGATGATCCGCTACAGGCTTTCCTGATTGGCCTCAAACTGCTGTCGGAACTGGCGCGCGACCTGCCGGGCGTGCATCCTGGCTGCATCATCGCTTCTATCTGTTATCAGGAGCGATTGTTCGATCGCGAGATCCACATGCTTAACGCCAGCTCTGTTGCCTCATGGAACAGGCGCTTCCTCGGTTATCTGGAAGAGATCGCCGCGGTGCACCCGCCGCAGGAGCCGATAGAACTGAAGGATCTCGCCAACATGCTGTCATGCACCTTCGACGGCGCCATCATCATGTCCAAGGTCCTGAACGATCCGACCCATCTGGAACGGCAGATTCTGAGCTACCGCACCTTCATCAAACTGCTGTTCAGCCAGCAACAGCCGGATCGGCCAGCCTAAATCGATGCTCAGGCGATCTTGCGAGCAGCCACACGCCCCATCGGATGCAGCGAATGGACCTGAAGCGGTGCACCCGGCTCTTCTTCGACGAACAGCGCCAGGTTGGCGACCTCGACCGGCTTTGTCAGATAGGGCGAGAAATAATCTCTCAGTGCCGGTTCGATAAAGGTGCTGTCGCGCGGTAGGAGCGGCCCCGTCAGCGCCATGTGGAAACGGAACTCGTCCATTACGTAAGGATGGCCCCAGCGATAGAGATTGGCGAATTGCGGAGCCGAGAGATCGCCCGGATCGCTGCGCTCGAATTCCGCATCCGACAACGGTGCGCGAAATACGTCGAACTCCTGCACGACGGCGCAGGCAAACAGTCGCATCCGTTCACAGGGAATTTCCGGCACGAGGCCGAAGAAGTTGCCGAGCCTTGCAACTTCCAATGGGGGAAGCTGGAACGGCTCGTGAGAACCGGCAAAGCGCATCAGATGGCGAAGCAGCATCGGCTCGCTGATTTCGGGCGCCAGCCGGAAAGGCGCCTTCAAGGCAGCATGAAAACCGCTGCGGCGCGGGATGGCGGTGTGAAAGGAGATCTCGTGAAGACCGACGCCACGAATGGCAGGCGGCTCGGTAGCGTCTCCGGAAAAGGCGTTACGGCCGAGCCATTGCGACGCGGCGAGCGTCAGCGGATCATGTGCCGGTGGCGTGAAATATATGGCATAGCGCATGCGTCACCTTCTCGTGCATCCCTGTCAAACGCCCTGTTTAATTACGCATTTGCTTATTCAGTCCCTGATCAGGGACGTATGCGATTTGCGTGACAGATTAACGACGAAGATGAAGAAGATTCGCGTTTAGCGCGAAGCGACCGAAAGGTGGTTCTCCAGCAAAAACGATGCAGGAACCGGCATTATTCTGCCGGAAACGGCATCAAGCGCAGCCTCGGCCAGAAGATGCGCCACCCCGAAACTGACCTTGAAGCCCCCCGTCAGCGCGATCACGTTCGCGTTGTCCGGATGCGGCCCGACCATCGGGTCGCGATCGATCGCCTTTGGGCGCAGGCCGGCCCATCGTTCCACAACCGGAGCATTGCTGAGCGACGGCACAAGCGCCCTCGCCTTTGCAACGAGATCCTCAAGCTGATGATCGGTGGAGTACGGTTCGTCAAAAGCCTCCTCGCTGGTGCTGCCGAGCGCAATATCGCCATTGTCATGCGGCACGAGATAGAGACCGTTGAGATAAAGAAGCGGCAGGTCCGGATCGGCCCCGGCCCTCAGCAGTGCCGCCTGTCCCTTGACCGGCTGGCCGATCGGTTGCGGCAGCGGATCGGACAAGCCCTCGATCAGCGGAAAAGCCTGATGGCCGGCAGCCACGATGCAGGCGCCGAAGGCGATGCTCGTCCCATCGGCAAATTCCACACGGCTCGATGCGCCGTCGATGCGCGAGGCTGAAAGCCCCTCCACCACGGTAACGTGACGGCCGGCATTGAGGCTTGCACCGAGCGCCTCGGTCAGCTTGCGCGGCGAGACCCTGGCGGCGAAAGTGTCATGCACGATTCCGGCCTCGCAGAACGAGGCATCCGGCCAGCCGGGATGCGGTGTCTGGTCGGCAACATGCCAGTGAAAGCGACGACCGGCCTGATCCCAGTGTGTGGCCGCGTCTTCGGAATGGCGAAACGCGATCGCCCGCAGATGCGATTTCGGCAACGGGATCAGGCGACCGGTGCGGCGATAACCGCATGAAAGCCCCGTATCAGCCTCGATCTGCGCCACCTCGTCCTCAAGGGAAAGCAGCGCGTCGAACTGGAACTGTTTCTTGTCGTTCCACTTGTCCGGCATATGCGGCATCAGCGCACCGAGCAGCCCGCCGCTCGTGCCGCGCCCAAGCTTTCCGCTGTCGATGAGCACGGTTCGGATACCAAGCCGCTCCGCCTTTACCGCCGCCCACAGGCCCATGATGCCGCCGCCGAGAATGACCAGATCGGCAGAAGCAGGCAGGGTTGTCGCGCCACGCGCAGAGCCGATAGTCCGCTCTCCAGATTGACCGCCGGCGCCAGCCGGATTATCCGCATTGCTCATGAGCGACAATGATCCCGAATTGAAGACAGTTGAGGGCGAAAGCCCGGCATTCCAGACACTCGACTGGCACGAAGGCGATATGCCGTATTCCCAGGAATTTGGCGATCACTTTTATTGCCGCACCGACGGGCGGCTGGAATGCGGCCACGTCTTCCTTTCCGGAAATGGACTGCCTGATCGCTGGCGCGATATCCCGTCCAACGACAGCTTTCGCATCGGCGAACTCGGCTTCGGTACCGGCCTGAATTTCTGCGAAACCTGGCGGCAGTGGAAGATCACGCGCAGACCTAGCACGCATCTGCATTTCACCTCGTTCGAACTCTACCCGATGAAACGCGACGAGATCGACCGCGCGCTCTCCCGCTGGGCGGAGATCGATGCGGAGCGGCAGGCGCTCGTTGCGGCATGGCCGGATGAGCCGACGGGGCATGTCACGCTTGCACTCGACGAACAGACGCGTCTGACCGTCGTCTGCGGCGCGGCAATCGATGGCGTCACGGCGTCGGAGCCAGATTTCGACGCGTGGTTCCTCGACGGCTTCGCCCCGTCGCGCAATCCCGCCATGTGGTCGCCCGAACTGATGCAGGTGCTGTTTGATCGCACCAGACCGGGCGGCGGCTTCGCCACCTATGCCGCTGCGGGCTTCGTCCGTCGCAACCTCGGCGCCGCCGGCTTCATCGTCGAACGCCGTTCCGGTTTTGCCGGCAAGCGCGAAATGCTCTGCGGCACGCGACCCAATCTCTCGTCCGCGGTCGACTGATCCCGGAAACTCGAAATTCCGCAACCGATCCTCTATCCGAAGAGCGCATATCGGTTTGACTGAAAACCGACAAAGGAACGCAGATGTCGATCACGGTACAGAAAACAATCCCCGCCGCGCGCATGCGCCAGTTCCACCAGATGGTCGATCGCTGGCTTCAGGAAGGCCCGATCAAACTCGCGACCAATGCCACGCTGACGGCAATGGACAATGCCGGTATCCCGCAGGCTGAACAGGTGGCGATCCTTGAGGACCGCGACATTATCATGAAGCACAATATGCGCCTCGGTCTGATCAGCGAAGTATTCGCAGCGGCTATCGAAAAGGCCGTGAAACCGTCCCGGTCGGCTAGCGAAGCGCAGGACGAGATTGCTCGGCTGATCGTGACAGCGATTGGCATCCGTCAGGATGACGAGAGCGAACTCGTCACATTCAACTTCGCCACCCAAAGCGAGGCAGATGCGTTCGACGGGGCCATCTGACGGCCAGCGTTGGAATTCCGCATAGCCCCTTCACCCGCACATAGCAGCTATTCGCAATGAGCACCTGCATCCTTCTGCCGCAGGGGCCAAACAGATGCCTGTGTTCAACATAGGAATTTCAGCATGTCATTGAAGCTTAACGTGATCATCGGCAGCACCCGTCCCGGCCGTGCGGGCCCGGCCATTGGCAAATGGGCCGCCGAACACGCAAAGACACACGGCAAGTTCGAAGTCGAGCTCGTCGATCTCGCCGATTTCAACCTGCCGCTTCTCGATGAGCCGAACCATCCGCGCATGCAGAAATACCAGCATGAGCATACCAAGCGCTGGGCCGAAAGCGTCGCATCCGCCGACGCCTATCTGTTCCTGACGCCGGAATATGACTATTACCCCAATGCCGCGCTGATCAACGCACTGCAGGTTCTGTCGCTCGAATGGTCGTTCAAGCCTGCCGGCGTGCTGAGCTACGCCCACGTTTCCGGCGGCCTTCGCGCCGCCCAGGAACTGCGCATGCTGATCTCCAATCTCAACATGATGCCGATCCCGCAGACGGTTCCGATCCCCTTCTTCACCAACTTCATCGACGAGCAAAAGGTATTCAACCCAACCGCCCCGATGAACGAGGGCCTGAACGCAGCACTCGACCAGCTCGCAACGTGGGCAACTGCCCTGAAGGCCGGCCGCCAGGGCTGAGCCGTTTGAAAGCTACAGAGAAATGCGAAGGGGAGCCGGGAGATCCGGCTCCCCTTTTTCGTTGTTCGGCGCGGTTCTGCAGACAGGGGCCATATTGAGGCCACATCCCTTCCCTTTTTGTCGCACTGCAACATTTTCAGGCTATGAGGCTGGGATAGCCGATGCCAACGGGAGACGATCTTATGGCGAAAGCCGAGCAGGGATACCGTATCGCATGCCTGGATGGCTTACGCGGCCTGGCAGCACTCTGGGTGCTGGTCGGACACGCTCACATTCTGACGGGTTTCCGCATACCCATCATTGGCGATCCCGACCTCGGCGTCGACCTGTTCGTCATGCTCTCCGGCTTCCTGATGGTGTTTCACTATCAGCTTCGGAAGAAGAAGGAGCCTTGGGAGGCGCCGGGCACATGGTCCGCCTTCTGGATCAGGCGCTTCTTCCGCATCGCCCCGCTCTATTACGTCATGCTTTTCGCAGCATTGGCGCTCGGCCCGATGATCTATGACGCCCGCTCGACGATCGACGCCTTCAATGCCGTTCCGCCGCAGCCAGCAGCCCGCTATATCGACGACAGCCTCACGAACTACCTGCTGCACCTGAGCTTCCTTTTCGGCCTCAGCCCGACATACGGCTATCGGACGGCACTGCCGGACTGGAGCATCGGGCTGGAAATGCAGTTCTATGCGGCCCTTCCCTTCATCATGATCATCGTCGGCCGGCTCGGCTGGGTCAGATCCATGATCGGTGTCGTCGCGGCCGGCATCGCCACCGTCTATGTCGTCACAAGGATCGGCTATCATTTCCCGATGCCGACTTTCCTGCCGCTCAAGATGCATGTCTTTGCCGCCGGCATGTTGCTCGCTGCAGCGCTCGACCTGAGCAACCGGCGTGCCTTCGCCTATGCAGCACTCGCTTGCCTGTTCGTCCTCATCCCGGTCGGCGGCGTGATGAACCCGATGCACGAAGTTGTCCGCCTGGCACTGGTCGCCGTCTTTTTCGCGCTTGTCCACGCACACCGCCTGCCGGCAGCAATCTCCAGCGCGGCGGAAAAGCTGTCGAACCATCTCGGCAACCGGTTCTTCCACGCGCTCGGCGAACTGTCCTTCGGCGCTTATCTTGCCCACCTGCTGATCATGCAGCCGGTCGTAGCCTTCCTGATCCGGAATTTCGAAATGAGCGATCCGACACGATGGCTGGTGACGCTGGTCATCACCCTCCCCCTCACCTATGCAGTGGCGGCGATTGGTTACAGTCTGATCGAAATGCAGGGGTCAAAGATCGGCAGAAGCCTGACCCGGCCGCGGACCGCCGCGGCCTGATCATCTCTCTCAGCGCGATTGCGTTGAAAGCCGCGCGCCGCCGATCCAGGTGCGGATCTTGTCTTCGAGCGCTTCCGGGCTGATCGGCTTCGACAGATAGTCGTCCATGCCGGCCTGGAAGCAGAGCTCGCGGTCGCTTTCCAGCGCATGGGCGGTCACACCGATGATCGGCGTGTGGGTGCCGGTGCGCTCTTCCAGTTCGCGGATCTTCTGCGTCGCCTGATGACCGTTCATCACCGGCATGGAGACATCCATGAGGATGATCGCCGGATCATGCGCCTGCCAGGCGTCGACCGCTTCCGCACCATTCTTGACGATCTGGAACAGCCAGCCGGTGGTCTGCAGGATCTGGGTGAAGACGATCTGGTTGACCTCGTTATCCTCGGCCACCAATACGTCGAGCGACGGCATGGCCTGAACGGGAGGCGTCGACTTTGCACTAGTCACCAACTGAGGACTTGCAATCGGCGCGATAGCCTCTGCAACGACAGTTGCCTCCATCTGCCGCCGACTTCTGACCGAGCGCACCACGTCGATGACCGTGCTGCGCAGAAGGTTGGCCCGCGCCGGCTTCATAAGATGCGCATGGATCTGCAGGCTGGCAAACATGCTTTCGTCATTTGCCATGTCCATCGAGGTCAGGAAGATGATGCCCGTGCGGTCGAAGCGATTGTCTCCACGCAGAGACTTGGCGAAATCAAGCCCGTTCATTTCCGGCATGTGATAGTCGAGCACGATCGCATCGACGGTGATCCCGAGACGCGATGCCTCGGCAAGCACGGCCAATCCCTCGGCACCGCTTTCCGCTGCAACCGTATCGAAACCCCACATGGAAAGCTGTTCGCAAAGGATGCGGCGATTGACGGCATTGTCGTCGACAATCAGCACGCGCGCGCCGCTGGTACTGACCGGCAGCACGGTTTCCGTCTTGCGCTCCGCGACGACCGGGAACGGCAGGCTCACGGTAAACACCGAGCCGCGTCCAAGTTCGCTTTCGACATTGACCGAGCCGCCGAACAGTTCGACGAGACCCGACGTGATCGCCAGCCCCAGACCCGTGCCCTCGTGCCGCCGCGTCGAGGACGTATCGACCTGCGAAAACTTGTCGAACACCGAGGCGAGTTTTTCGTCCGGAATACCAAGTCCGGTATCCTCGATCCGGATGGTCAGCATCAGGTCAGAAGCTCCCAAGGGTTCCGACTTCAGGTCGATGAAGACATGTCCCTTCTCAGTAAACTTCACCGCATTGCCGACGAGATTGGTGACGATCTGGCGGAAACGCCCGGCGTCGCCGAGCACTGTTTCCCGCACGGAGGCATCACCGCGCACGATGAGTTCGATATCCTTGTCGGCGGCAGCGGACGAAAGCAGTGTGGCAACGTCTTCGATCGCCTCCACCGGATCGAAAGGCGCCTTTCTAAGCTTCATCTGCCCGGCATCGATCTTCGAGAAATCGAGGATGTCGTTGATGATCGTAAGAAGCGCATTGCCGGATTTGACGATGATGTCGATGAAGGTCTTCTGCCGCGTATCGAGATTGGATTTGGCCAGCAGTTCCGCCATGCCGAGCACGCCATTCATCGGCGTGCGGATTTCATGGCTCATATTGGCGAGGAATTCCGACTTGGCACGATCGGCCGCTTCGGCGCGCTGCAGCAGCCGCGTCAGGTCCTCTTCGCGCGCCTTGACGTCGGTAACGTCGGTGAAGACGGCAAGCCAATGGTCGCTGTCGGTCTGCCGCGCTTCGACCTGAACCCATTTGCGGTTCTCGATCTTGAACGAGGCATAGAACGGCCGGCCCGCGGCCATGTTCTCTTCCAGCGACCGGAAAGTTCCAAGCGCTTCACCACTCGCACCGAGATCGCCGCGACGGACACAATAACGGAACAGATCGCGCCACTGCGCGCCGGGAGAAACCATCTCGGCGGGCATTTCCAGCATGGCGGCAAGCGCATCGTTAGAAAGTTCGACCTCTCCATCATGCAGGATCAGCAGCCCTTGCGACATTGCGCTGGTCGCATCGCGCATCAGCGCGCCGTGACGTTCAAGCGCCGCACGTGCCTCCTGGATCTCCGCATCACGCTTACGCATGACGGTGATGTCGGTATAACTGAGAAGGAGCTTGCCGTCAGAAAGCCGCGACGGCGAAATCAGCACCTGCCTGCCGGTAAGAGAGCGGATCTCCAGCGGCGGATGCCCGTCCTCCGTCAGCGCTGCAATTCGCTGCTTGTAGATCGCTTCGAAATCGGAACCGAAATCGGCAAACACGCCGCTCTCGAAAAGAAACAGAAGGAAATCACGGTAGGAACGGCCGGAGAGATTGAAGCTCCGCTTCGTATCCCAGAACTCCCCGAAAGCGGGATTGGCATATTCGAAATCGAACTGATCCGTCAGGATGGCGACGCCGACAGGAAGGGCGTCGAGAATGGTCTGCAGGTCTCGGCTGACCTTCTCCGCCTTCGCCTGTGCCTCGCTGATCTGCGAGACATCCGTCCGCGAGCAGAGGAGGTAATTGCTGCCATCCTCGGTCTGGATAGAGCGAAGACGGGTCAGGACCGGTATGACCGATCCGTCCGGAAAGGTCATGTCCTCGGACTTGTCGATATTCTCGCCATCCAGAACCCGGGCATTTTCGTCCCAGAAACGTTCGGCGGCCCAAGGAAACATCTGCGCTTCCGTCTGGCCTATATAGCGGTCCCGGCTGTCGCCGAGCATCCGCTCATAGGCATGGTTGGCATAGGTCAGTTCATGCCTGGCATTGCGCACGAAGACCGGCGTCGGCAGGTCCTCGAGGATGGCGCGAAACAGCTCCGTTTCCGCCACCTGATTGCGGAGCAGCATTTCCTGCTCCTTGAAATCAGTGACGTCCTGGCGGATCGCGATCAGAACACCGTTTTCCAGCCGTTTGTTGACCGATCGAAGCCAGCGCCCGTCGGCAAGATGATCGATGCTTTCATGATAGGGCTGCCGGAAAGGTTTGATCTGCTCTGCGAGCCATCCGTCCCGGCCCAGCGCAAGAACCTGATCGTCCGACTGATAGATCTTTCGGCGGCGGTCGTAGGCCTGCCCCAGGATCTGGGGCAGGCTCATCCCGACCTGCAGATCGATATCCAGCGTTCGGCCATATTCGGTAAGCTGCGAATTACAATAGAGCAACACGTCGTTGCGGTCGTAGATGCCGATGCCCATTTCCAGCATGTCTAGGGCATCGTCGAGAAGTTTGTTGTCGAACATGGGCGAAGTGCCGCCTGCAACGCGCAATGGGACGATCTTGGCCGTGCCGGAGGAAAGCTCCGCCTTCGGCGCAATCGCCTCGATAGTGCCGAACAGATAGGTATGGTCGTTTTCGGTTAGAAAGCGCTCGATATGAACTTCATATAAAAGCGCACCGGCGGCATCGAACAACCGCGCGACCTCGTCGCTGCCGAAAACAATAGCCCGACTTTCCTTCTCCTTGCGGTCGCCGGCATCGACAGTGCCCGTCAGAGTGTTGCTGGCGCCATCGACGAAATCGTCCGGACTAGCATCGAAAAGTTCCGCATAGGCGAGATTGACCGCCACATAGCGCAGCGCGCTATCCTTGATATAGGCCGGTTGCAGCAGATCCTGGATCCGCGCACAGGCTTTGTCGAGCAAGTCGCTGTGCATATCCAAGCGCTGCTGTCCCTTATTATGTTCCCGGGCAATTTTTTGGGCCGATTCACTGCGGCCGTGATGGCGACGATAACACCATGGCGAGTGTTAACAACGCGTTTTTACCACAAGTCGATACCCGGATTTTCGTGTAGCGATTGCAGAATTTTCGCCGGAGCGGCGTGATGTCCTGGAAGAGGCGGCACATCGTCGCAAATGGCGAGGGCAACCGTGAAGGGAATTTGACACAGTCTGCGAAAGGACCGCCGCAGATGGGATAGTCATGAGCGAGATTACGACGCCTTCTCCTGCTGAAGCAGATGCTGGCCCGACGAGCAGTGAAAGACGCCGCCGCAGCGGCGGCAGAGGTGGCGAACGCCTCCGCTCAGGCCTGAGCGGGACAAAATACCGCAACCTGGTCAACACGATAGACAAGACTAGCATCCTCTCGCCCGAAGCGATTGAAGACATTCACAGCGCCTCGCTGATTGTGCTTGAGGAAATCGGTATGGACATCATCCTGCCGGAAGCGCGCGAGCGGATGAAGATCGCGGGAGCAGATGTTACGCCCGGCTCCAACCGGGTGCGTTTCGACCGTGGCCTGATCGAGGAACTGATCGCATCCGCGCCGTCAAGCTTCACCATGCATGCCCGAAATCCGCAGCGGAATGTCAGCATCGGCGGCAATAACCTGGTCTTCGCGCAGGTCGCTTCCGCCCCTTTCGTTGCCGATCGCGAGGGTGGTCGCCGCGCCGGCAATCAGGAAGACTTTCGCAAGCTGATCAAACTCGCGCAGCATTACGACATCATCCACACGACCGGCGGTTATCCGGTCGAGCCGATCGACATTCATGCTTCGGTTCGTCACCTCGACTGCCTGTCCGATCTGGTGAAACTGACCGACAAGGTCTTTCATTGTTATTCGCTTGGCGCACAGCGCAATCTCGATGCACTTGAAATTGCCCGTATCGGAAGAGGCATATCGATGGAGCAGATGGCGACGGAGCCATCGCTTTTCACCGTCATCAACTCATCCTCCCCGCTCCGTCTCGACGGGCCGATGCTTCAAGGGATCATCGAAATGTCGTCGCGCGGCCAGGTCGTCATCATGACGCCGTTCACGCTGGCGGGCGCCATGGCGCCGGTAACGATCGCCGGCGCTCTGGTGCAGCAGAATGCCGAGGCGCTGGCTGGCATCGCCTTCACCCAGATGGTGCGAAAGGGCGCACCCGTCATGTATGGCGGCTTCACGTCCAATGTCGACATGAAGACCGGTGCACCCGCTTTCGGCACCCCGGAATATATGAAGGCGGTGATTGCCGGTGGGCAACTGGCCCGCCGCTACGGCATTCCTTACCGGACCTCCAACACCAATGCCGCCAATACGCTCGATGCACAGGCGGCATACGAAAGCTCCATGTCGCTCTGGGCGCTGACGCAAGGGGGCGGCAACTTCGTGCTTCACTCCGCGGGCTGGACGGAAGGCGGACTGACGGCATCCTTCGAGAAATTCATTCTCGACGTCGACATGTTGCAGATGGTGGCGGAATTCCTGACGCCGCTCGACGTAAGCGCCGACGCCCTGGCGCTAGATGCGGTGCGCGATGTCGGCCCCGGCGGCCATTACTTCGGCACCCCGCATACACTCGCACGTTACGAAACAGCCTTCTATTCGCCTATCCTTTCAGATTGGCGCAATTTCGAAACGTGGACCGAGGCAGGCAGGCCGACCACCTATGACCATGCCAACCGGATCTACAAGGAAGCACTGACCAATTACCAGCAGCCGGCACTTGATCCCGCAATAGGAGAAGAACTCGATTCTTTCGTGACCAGGCGCAAGGCTGAAGGCGGTGTGACAACCGATTTCTGAACGCCTTCAAACCGGCGCAGCGTCGCCGCAATCTCGCCACAAAGCGAGACAGGGGTTGCGTGTCAACGGCAAAAATCAACCTCTGGATGATCGAGTGTGAACAGGCGTTCAGACTAAGTCCTGTTTCCTTCCATCAATCTGCCGAGATTGAGCACCATCTTATGAACGTGCCCTTGGAACGAACCAGAGGGAAAGGACCACGATCATGACGTTCATGAAGAAAACAGTTTCCGCGAGCCTCGTCGCCCTGTCCGTCGCAGGCGCACTTGCCGCGACCGCACCTGCCGCAGAAGCGCGCGACCGCCATCATCACGGCGACGACGTCCTGATCGGCGCCGCCGCAGGTCTTGCCGGCGGTCTTATCGGAGGCGCAATCGTTTCCGGTTCGCAGCGACCGGTATATGTCGAGCCGCAATACGAATACGCACCGCCGCCGCCGCCGCGGGTCGTTTACCGCCCTGCTTACTACGAGCCGGCCCCGCCGCCGCCACGTTGCCATCTCGAATGGGTGGAAAACGAATATGGCGAAGCTTATCGCGCCCGCGTCTGCTATTAATATCTGAAGTCAGAGATGCTGAAGGCGGCGGTGAAAGAACCGCCGCCTTTTTTTTATCTATTGTACGCGATCAATCGTCGTCGCCGTCGATCCACACCTGTTCGCCGGATTGCGGGTGGAACTTGATTTCCATCTTGCGGCCATCCTTGTTGCGGGCCTCGACCTCATAGCAACCGTCATCGATATTGATATCGCGGATTTCCAGACCAAGCGGCGCGATCCTGTTGCGCAAATCCGCTTCGCTCATCCAGTCGGCGATCGGCACATTGCCGCAACGGCGACGATCATCGTCATCCGCATGGGCGACAGAGGCAAAGCCAACGGAAGAGAGAGCAACGGTGGCAAGGATAATGCTTTTCATGACGGGTTCCTTTCGAACTGATCCGGCCGAGGCATCCTTGCCTGACCGATGGTGAGACCTTACGAAAGTGGCGCTGAGCGATAACTGACAGGCCATGTCAGCTAAATTTCAGCAAACCCGTGTTAGAGGAAGCGGATGTTGAAACGCCTCACTGCCCTCGCCCTTCTGTCTGCTCTGGTCTTTACGGCCCCGCCTTCGAAAGGCGATGACAACCATGATCTTGACCGCTTGCGCGATGCCGTGAACCGCGGTGAGGTCATGCCGCTTTCCGCCTTGCAGGAGGAAGTGCGGCGCGCGTTTCCGGGCGAGATCATCCGCGTCAAGCTGGATGAAGACGACGGGCGTTTCATCTACGAATTCAAGGTGCTGAAGAGTAATGGTCGACTTGTCGAAATCGAGATGGACGCCAGGGATGGCCGCGTTCTCGATGTCGATAATGACGATGACGACGATTGATTGCCATGCGTATCCTGCTTGTTGAAGACGACCCGTTGATCGCCCGCGACGTCACCCGCCATCTCGAACATGCCGGCTATCTGGTCGAGCATGAACGTGACGGCGAGAGCGGCTGGTTCCGCGGTGACGCAGAAGAATTCGCCGCCGTCATTCTCGATCTCGGCCTGCCCGAACTCGATGGCCTGTCGGTTCTCAAACGCTGGCGCGCCACTGAGCGGGAACTGCCCGTTCTCATCCTGACTGCCCGCGGCAACTGGGAAGAGCGCGTCGAGGGCATCGATGCCGGCGCCGACGATTACCTGGCAAAACCCTTCCAGATGCCGGAGCTTCTGGCCCGCCTGCGCGCCATCATCCGCCGCTCGCAGGGCAAGGCAGCTCCAGTGATGCAGGCAGGCAGGCTGAAGCTCGATCCGCGCGCAAAGATCGCCTCGATCGACGGCCTGCCCGTGGAACTGACGCCGCTCGAATATCGCTGCCTGCATTTTCTGATGGCCAATGCAGAGCGGCATGTCTCGCAGATGGAATTGACCGAGCAACTCTACGCACAGGATTTCGAGCGAGAGAGCAATTCGGTCGAAGTCCTTGTCGGGCGTCTGCGCAAGAAGTTCGGCAAGGAGATCATCGCTACCCGCCGCGGTTACGGCTACCGGATCGGAACCGCATGAGCGAAAACATCAAGGCCGGGCGACGTCCGCTTTCGATCCGCAGCCGTTTTCTGATCGTCTCGCTGGTCACGGTACCGGCGGCACTTGCTCTGGCCTGCCTGTTCATGGTCTCGGTCTTTTCCGCCAATCTGGAACGCCGGCTCGATGCGGAACTGACCGGCCATATCAACAATATCGCCGCCTCGCTGCGTTTTGCCGTCGATGGCACACCCGAACGCCCGGCCGGCTTCTTCGACAAGCGTTTCGAGGATGCCTATGGCGGGCTCTACTGGCAGATCGGCGACGACACCTCCCCTGCCCGCCTGCGTTCCCACTCGCTTTGGGATTATACGCTTACTTCACCTGCCGATCTGCCGAGCGACGGGCGGGTTCTTCGCTACGACATGGCCGGGCCGGACGGCTCGACGCTGACCGCCCAGCAGCGCCAGATCATGGTGCCGACGCCCGCAGGGTTGAAGACCCTGCAGATCATCGTTGCGGCCGATCGCAAGCCATTGCAGGAAGCCGGTTATCGCTTCGCCTTCGACATCCTGCCTTATCTCGCAGGCCTTACGCTTTTCCTGATCGGCGCCTCGCTGATCCAGGTCGTCTTCGGCCTGAAGCCGCTGGCAGAACTGACCACCGGCCTCGACCGTATCCGCGAACGACGCGGCGGTCGCCTGGAAGGCGTTTTGCCGAAGGAATTCGAACCGGTCGAGATATCGGTCAACCGCCTCCTCGACGCCCAGGCTCAGGCAATCGCCAAGGCCCGCGCCCGTGCCGGCGATCTGGCGCACGGGCTGAAGACACCGCTGACGGTGCTCTCCAACGACGCCCTGACGCTGCGCCAGAAGGGCGAAAGCGAGATGGCCGACGAGATCGACCGGCTGGTGGCGCTGATGCGCGCCCATGTCGAGGCGGAACTGGCAAGAAACCGCATCGTCGCCAATGCCGAACTGCGCCAATCCGATGCAGACATCGAAAAGATCACCGGCCAGATCGTCCGCACGCTGAGACGAACGCCGGAAGGTGAAGCACTCAACTGGAATGTGGAAATCGACGAGCCGGCGGACGTTCCGCTCGACCCGCATGACCTTCGCGAGATGATCGGTAATATCGTCGAAAACGCAGTCAAATGGGCCGCAGGCGAAGTGACTATCACCTGGAAAAACCGCCGACTGACCGTGGCTGACGATGGGCCGGGCGTCGATCCCGAAAAGATCCGCAGCATGACCGAACGCGGCGTCCGCCTGGACGAACAGGTGCCGGGAACCGGCCTTGGCCTGTCCATCGTCAAGGAAATCTGCACCGTCTACGGATTGACCCTGTCGATCGAAAACCGGCGGCAAGCCGGGTTACAAGTCACCATCGCCTTTTGAGCTGCGACAGGATTTCCGCCTTCAAAGGCATCAGCGCTGTGGGAAACCGCTTGCCCGCCGATGACATTGGCCAATGATAGCGTTAACGAGGCTTTTTGCGAGCCGGCACGATCCATCGAAGCAACAGCGGCGATCCCGTGCCCGCGCGACAGGCAAAATTCATTCCCGCCTTATGAGACTATAAATCGAAAAAGCACGACACCGGAAACGTGTCGGGTCGCTTGGCGGGACGCAACAGGGATAGGGCGAGACATGAGCGAGACGGGTGGGTATTTTCCGCGTTGGCGGCTGAAGACGGAAGGGCGCATCCTGCCCGACGAACGTCTGCCGGCCGGGCCGACGGTGGTGCTGGGCTTCCAGCATGTGGTGGCGATGTTCGGCTCGACCGTGCTTGCCCCGATGATCATGGGTTTCGATCCGAACGTATCGATCCTCTTTTCCGGCCTTTCGACGCTGATCTTCTTCATCGCCGTCGGCGGCCGCGTGCCGAGCTATCTCGGCTCCTCCTTCGCCTTCATCGGCCCGGTTCTGGTTGCAACTGCGGCAGCAGCCGGCGCGCCTAACCCGAATATCGCCTTGGCGCTGGGCGGCATCATTGCAGCCGGGGCGCTTTACGCCCTGATCGGTGTCATCGTCATGATGGCCGGCCACCGCTGGATCGAGCGGCTGATGCCGCCGGTCCTGACCGGCGCGATCGTCGCCGCTATCGGCCTCGTGCTTGCACCGATCGCAATCGCCAGCGCATCCGGCACCGGTGCGGCAACGCCCGACGGCAGCCAGCTGTCGCGCTGGGTGGCAATCGCTACCGTCGCCGCAGTCGGCCTCGTCGCCGTCTACGCTCCCGGCATGACCCGCCGCCTGCCGATCCTTCTCGGCGGCGCTTTCGCCTACATCCTCTATCTCGTGCTGGCGAATGGAATGGGTTACGGCACACCGATCGACTTTTCCGGCGTCTCTGCCGCCGCATGGTTCGGTTTGCCGACCTTCACCGCCCCGGTATTCTCGGCCTCCGCGATCACCCTGATCGCCCCGGTCGTCGTCATTCTGGTTGCCGAAAACCTCGGACATATCAAGGCGATCGGCGCCATGACCGGCCGCAATCTCGACCCTTATCTCGGCCGCGCCTTCATCGGTGACGGTGTCGCAACGATCTTCTCCGGGTTCTTCGGCGGCACCGGCATGACGACCTACGCCGAAAACATGGGTGTCATGGCCGTCACCCGCATCTTCTCGACGCTGGTCTTCCTCGTCGCCGCCTTCGTCGCCATCCTGCTCGGCTTCTCGCCAAAATTCGGCGCGCTGATCCAGACAATCCCTGGCCCGGTTCTCGGCGGCCTTTCAATCGTCGTCTTCGGCCTGATCGCCGCCACTGCCGGCCGTATCTGGGTGGAAAACAAGGTCGACTTTTCCGAGCCGCGCAACCTGATCACCGTCGGCGTTGCGCTGGTGCTGGGCGCCGGAAACTTCAAGCTCGATGTCGCGGGCTTCACGCTCGACGGCATCGGCACCGCTACGATCGGCGCGATCGTGCTCTATCACGCGCTTGGCCTGACCAAGGCTGCAAACAAGCCGGATCAACAGGCCTGACGAGACAAAAGCGCAGGCCGCATGGCTGGCCTGCGCTTCGCATTTGCGAAATATCCTTGACTTTTCTCGGCAAATCCACCAAATGCGGCTCATGCTTTCACCTTCCGGCCGCCGCGTGAGTTGGCCCTGCGACAACAAAGATCGCAAAGAAGGAACAAGGCGCACAGATAGATCGCCCTGACACTCAGGGTTCAAGCGCTGGGAAGCAATTTCCAACACACAAGTTCCCAAATCACGCGGGGTTCTTGACGCCAGAAACAGCCCACATGGCATGGTGCCATGCAGGCATGTCGTTTTCTGGCGCCCCGAAAGGTATTCGCTTTGACGAATTTTGAATCTCTTGGTGTCTCCAAGCAGATCGTCGCCACGCTGACCGCGCTTGGCATTGAAACCCCGACGCCGATCCAGGCGCAGGCTATCCCGCTTCTCCTCGAAGGCCGCGACCTGATCGGCCTTGCCCAGACAGGCACCGGCAAAACAGCCGCTTTCGGCCTGCCGCTGATCGAGCGCCTGCTTGCCGATGGCACGCGTCCCGACAACCGCACGACCCGTTCGCTGATCCTTGCGCCGACGCGCGAGCTGGTCAACCAGATCGCCGCCAGCCTGAAGTCCTTCGCCAAAGGCCGTCCGCTGAAGATCAACCTCGTCGTAGGCGGTGTGTCGATCAACAAGCAGCAGCTGCAGCTGGAAAAAGGCACCGACATTCTGGTTGCCACGCCCGGCCGCCTGCTCGATCTCGTCGCCCGCCGCGCCATCGGCCTGACCACGGTTCGTTTCCTCGTTCTCGACGAAGCCGACCAGATGCTCGATCTCGGCTTCGTCCATGACCTGCGCAAGATCTCCAAGATGGTGCCGAAGAAGCGCCAGACCATGCTTTTCTCGGCGACCATGCCGAAGGCGATCGCCGATCTCGCTGCCGACTTCCTCACAGATCCGGTCAAGGTCGAAGTCACGCCTCCAGGCAAAGCTGCCGACAAGGTCGAACAGTATGTCCATTTCGTTGCCGGCAAGGGCGACAAGACGGAAATTCTGCGCAAGTCGCTGCTCGAAAATCCGGATGGCCGCTCGATCGTCTTCATGCGCACCAAGCACACTGCCGAGAAGCTGATGAAGCATCTCGACAATATCGGCTTCTCTGTCGCCTCCATCCACGGCAACAAGAGCCAGGGCCAGCGCGAGCGGGCACTGAAGGGTTTCCGTGACGGCGAGATCAAGACACTGATCGCCACCGACGTTGCCGCCCGCGGCATCGACATTCCGGCCGTCAGCCACGTCTATAACTACGACCTGCCGGAAGTGCCGGATGCCTATGTTCACCGCATCGGTCGTACGGCACGTGCGGGCCGTGACGGCATCGCGATCGCGTTCTGCGCCCCGGATGAAACGCTGCTCCTGCGCGATATCGAAAAGCTGATGGGCATCGAGATCAAGTCCGTATCGGGCGAGCGCCCGGAAGCGCTGAACCGTCCGGTTCGCGGCAATGGCAATAACAATAACCGCGGCGGCAACAAAGCCCGTGGCGGCAATGCTCGCGGTAACGGTGGTGGCAACGGCGAAAGCGGCAAGTCCAAGCGCCGCGAACGCCCGGCCCGCAAGCCGTTCTTCGCGGAAGGCGCAGAAGGTGCTTCGGAAGAGCGCGCAGAGCGCCAGGAACATCGTGGCGGCTCCAACAATCGTCCGCAGCGCGACAACCGCCGCAATGAAGAGTTTCGTGGCCAGCGCCGCAACGAGGAAGCTCCGCGCTCCGAAGGCGACAACGATCTGGTAGCAACCTCGGACTTCCGTCCGAACCGTGGCGAGCAGCAGAAGCGCGGCGGCGGCCAGAACCGTGGTCACCAGGGCCAGGGCCAGGGCCAGCGTCAGCCGAACAATGGCGGCAATCGTGACCGCGCCGCCCACGGCGCCCACGAAGCCGGCAAACAGCGCCAGCAGCATCAGGCAGGTGCGACCGATGGTGCGCAGGCTCCGGCAAAGACCGGTGGCCAGAACCGCCACGCTCCGCAGAAAACCGCTCAGGGCGAAGGCCGCGGCCCCGTCCGCTTCGGAAATCCCGGCCCCGCTCGCAGCGACGAACAGCGCGGCGGCGGCTTCCAAGGCCGCAAGCGCCGTCCGGCGTAAGCTGCAAATCTAAAATACAAATAAGCATTGAAGCCGCCTCGGGTCTTGCCTCAGGCGGCTTTACTTTGATCATAGAGCCTCCTAGGTGAGCATAAAGACCACAACCAAAGGGGCGAAATTGATAAGATACAACCTATCAGACAAAGATATCCTGAGCGCCCACCGCCTCTGGCGACGAACAAAATGGGGCAATCGAGTTTACTTGATATCCTGCCTGATTTTGATCGTCCTTATCAGCGCTTACGCTGAGCTGATGTATGATGACCTCGACATGCAGATGCTGATGAGAATTGTCCGCGTTCCTCTGGGCATTGCCCTTTTGAGCTTGGTGGCTGGTTTCATCGCCTCACGGGCGGCATTGCGCAATTTCAAGGCTCGGTTTCAAGCAAACAAGCCTATAGAACTTAGTTGGAACAACGATGCCATCACCTTCGAACAAGGCGTTTCACTTTGGCGCGTTCCCCTGCAGGATTTCAGATCTTGGGCAATGAACGACAATATCCTTCTGATCTTGCGGAGAGGAGCAATTTGGGACCCTATCCCCCTACGCGCTTTAACTCACGATCGACAAGCAGACCTGCTCGACACGTTTACCAAAGCTGGCATTACCCGCGCCAAGTTGTTTCCTTTTTGAAATTGGCGGTCTTCCGGTTCACCAGATAGACACCCGCCACCACGATCACCGTGCCAACCACCACCGGCAAGGTCAGCGGCTCGCCAAACAGGATCGCCGCCTCGATCGCCACCATGGGCGGCATCAGATAGATCAGCGATGCCGCGCGCGAGACCTGTCCGTGCCGAATGAGCCGAAGCAGCAGGAACACCGCCCCCATCGAAATGCCGATCACCGACCATGCCATCGACGCGATCGCCTGCCATGTCCAGTCGAAACGCATGTCCTCTGTCAGAAGGGCGATTGGTAGGGTGACGATCAAGGCGCCGACGAACTGCAGCGTCGCCGTCGCCATCAGGTCTGCCTGCTGCAGATGCTGCTTCTGATAAATGGTCCCGTAGGTCACCGATGTCATGGCGACGAGATTGATGATCAGCGGAATGCCGAGCCCCGTCAGCCCGGCGGCAAGGCTGGCCAGAAGCTGCGGTGAAATCGCGATCAGTATGCCGGCAAAGCCGAGCCCGAGGCCGAGGCGCTGGCGAGAAGAAAGCCGTTCGCCCAGCAGGAAGGTGGCTGCCAATGCAGTCAACAGCGGTTGCAGCCCGGCGATGATGCCGGACAGGCCCGACGGCACCCCCTGCCCGATCGCATACCAGACACCGGCAAGATAAAGCCCGTGCAGAAACACGCCGGAGAGAATGGCCTTGCCGAATGCCACCCCGCTCTTGGGCCACTTTGCCCCGATCAGCAGACAGAGGCCGGCAAAGGCACACGCCGCGAGAGCATGGCGCACGGCGAGAAAGGTGATCGGGTCGGCATGCATGGCGGCATATTTCGCAACGATCCAGCCCGTGGACCATAGAAAGGCAAATATCGCCGGCGCGAGGCGGTCAAGCATGATTGGCTTCCGTCAAAGAGGTTAGTTCCCATAGGCGGACAATATTTCCCGGTCAAAGCAGAAAATCTGACGGCAATCGTGAATGACGTTGATCATCCCGTGAGCACTTGGCGCTTTAACGGGCAACGCATTGATTTGACGAATGTTAGCAAATCTTGACCTATCGGTTTCAGCTCTGGGCGGCAGCCTCAAATACCCTATTTCCTAAGCGCCAAGTGGAGTTTCGATTTTATCTTCGGCAACTGCGCATGGTTCTTGCATTGCCCTCTGCGTTGTATTCTTATGGCCAAAAAAAGGGGAACGCTTCTTTGGCATTTGATGAAATGTTAACTGCGGAGAACCTTCCGCGCCCACCTTATAAAGACTACCACGAGTGGTATGCGGCACAGGACACCGCACATCTGATCCGCAAGACTCAGGATGCGGAAAACATTTTTCGCAAGACCGGCATCACCTTCGCAGTCTACGGCCACGCGGACAGTTCCGAAAAACTCATCCCCTTCGACATCATTCCCCGCATCATCTCCGCTCGTGAATGGCGCAAGCTGGCGCAAGGCATCGAGCAGCGGGTTCTGGCGCTCAATGCCTTTCTCGACGACATCTACCACAAGCAGGAGATCATCAAGGCAGGCCGCATCCCGCGCGAACTGATCGAGAAGAACGTCGCCTTCCTGCCCGAGATGATCGGCTTCAAGCCACCGGGTGGCGTCTATACCCATATCGTCGGCACCGACATCGTGCGCACCGGCGAAGACCAGTTCTACGTTCTGGAAGACAATGCCCGCACGCCCTCCGGTGTCTCCTACATGCTGGAGAACCGCGAGACGATGATGCAGATGTTCCCCGAACTGTTCACCTTGAACAAGGTGCAGCGGGTCGAGGATTATCCGCGCCTGCTTCGCCAGTCGCTCGCGGCTGTCGCCCCTCCCGGCTGCAAGGGCAAGCCGCGCGTTGCCGTGCTCACTCCCGGCATCTACAATTCCGCCTACTACGAACACTCCTTCCTCGCCGACCAGATGGGCGTCGAACTGGTGGAAGGTTCGGATCTGCGCGTGCTCGACGGCAAGGTGCAGATGCGCACCACCCGCGGTTACGAGGCGATCGACGTTCTTTATCGCCGAGTCGACGACGATTTCCTCGACCCTCTCACCTTCCGCCCGGATTCGGCGCTGGGCATTCCCGGCATCATGGATGTCTACCGCGCCGGCAATGTCACGATCGCCAATGCACCGGGAACCGGCATCTGCGACGACAAGGCGATCTATTCCTACATGCCGGAAATCGTCGAATTCTATACGGGTCGCAAGGCGCTTCTTGAAAACGTGCCGACCTGGCGCTGTTCCGAGCCGGCCAGCCTCAAATACGTGCTGGAAAATATCGCGGACCTGGTGATCAAGGAAGTTCACGGGTCAGGCGGATACGGCATGCTGGTGGGGCCGACGGCGACAAAAAAGGAACGCTCCGACTTTGCCGAAAAGCTCAGCGCACGCCCGTCCAACTACATCGCCCAGCCGACGCTGGCTCTGTCCACCGTGCCGATCTTCGTCAACAAGGGCATCGCCCCGCGCCACGTCGATCTGCGGCCCTATGTACTGGTTTCCGACAAGGTGAAGATCATTCCAGGCGGTCTCACCCGCGTGGCGATCAAGCAAGGCTCGCTGGTGGTCAATTCCAGCCAGGGCGGCGGCACCAAGGACACCTGGGTACTGGAAGATTGAGGGCGTAGAAGAATGCTGGGAAGAACTGCAAACGGCCTCTACTGGATGTTCCGTTACATCGAGCGCGCCGAAAACATCGCCCGTCTCGTCGATGCCGGCCTGCGCGTATCGCTGACCCGCGCCGGCTCTTCGGATGAGGACTGGCACGGCGTGCTCGAGAGTGCGGGGGTGCGCGAGGCCTATTCCGAGGTCCACGACAAGATGACCGCCTCCGACGCGGTCGATTATCTGCTGCGCGACCGCACCAACCTGTCGAGCGTCATGTCCTGCATCGAGGCGGGCCGTAACAACGCCCGCATGGTAAGAACCGCCCTGACGCGCGAGACCTGGGAAGCGACCAACGAGGCGTGGATCGACCTCAAGGCCCGTATGTCGCGCAAGCCCAAGGCTGCCGACCTGCCCGAGCTGATCGGCGTCATAAAACATCGCTGCGGTCTCATCCGCGGCGCATTTCACGGCTCGATGCTCAGAAACGAAATCTACAATTTCGCCCGCATCGGCACATTCATCGAACGGGCCGACAACACCGCCCGCATTCTCGACGTCAAATATTACGTGCTCCTGCCCTCTGTCAGTCAGGTCGGCTCGGCGCTCGACAATTTCCAGTGGGAATCGATCCTACGATCTGTCTCGGCCCATCGCTCCTACGGCTGGGTCTATGACGGCGAATACCAGGCCTCAAACATCGCCGATATGCTGATCTTGCAGGTGCAGATGCCGCGCTCGCTTGCCTATTGTTACGAGAAGATTGTCAGCAACCTGCATTACCTGTCGGAAGATTACGGCGGCGAGCGGCTAACGGCGCATGACACGGCCGATGCGATCCGGACCATGCTCAAGCGCGGCTCAGTCACCGAAATCATGGATCAGGGCCTGCACGAATTCCTCGAAGACTTCGTCTATCGCAACAACCAGCTCAGCGCCGAGATTTCCGACGGCTACCGCTTTTATCAGTAATCAGCCCAACCGCTCGACCCGAAGGACCACCCATGCGGCTGAAGATTTCGCATACGACAGAATATCTCTATGACGAACCCGTTCCCTATCTGCTGCAGCGCCTGCGGCTGACCCCGATCAGCGGGCCAACGCAAAAGGTGCTGAACTGGAGTGTGAAGGTCGACGGCGCCAAGATCGAGACGGGGTATTTCGACCAATACGGCAATCATGTCGAGCTTGTTTCGGTCGAGGGCGCGGAACATGTGATCCGCATCACCGCCACAGGCGAGGTCGAAACGCTCGACAAGGCCGGCGTCTTCGGCGCCCATCTCGGCTGCACCCCGCTCTGGCTTTACCTGCGCGACACCGGCCGCACCAAGCCCGGCAAGCTGGTCAAGGATCTGGCGAAAAACGTGAAAGGCGACAGCGAACTGGCGCAGATGCATGCGCTGATGGACGCAATCCACGAGGCGGTCGCCTACAATCCCGGCACCACCACGACCGAAACGACGGCCGAAGAGGCGCTGGCGGCAAAGACCGGCGTCTGCCAGGACCACGCCCATATCTTCATTTCAGCCGCGAGGTTTTCCGGCATTCCGGCCCGTTATGTTTCCGGTTATCTTTTGATGGAGGATAGGCCGGAACAAGTGGCAACCCATGCGTGGGCGGAAGCCCATGTTCCAGGCCTCGGCTGGGTTGGCTTCGATGCCGCCAACAATGTCTGCCCTGATGACCGTTATGTCCGCATCGCGTCGGGCCTCTGCTACCGAGACTGCGCTCCGGTTTCCGGCATGCGGATCGGACCGGCTGGGGAAAACCTCACGGTAAGCCTGACGGTCAAACCTAGCCAGGAACAAAGCCAGACGCAGTCCTGAATGGACGAACGCAAGCCCGGCGCCATGTCCGCCTGCCAGAATGAGGTTTCTGGACCGGAGGGTGCATGCTGTTAGGGCAGTCTATATTCCAGTCGGTCCTGACCCGGCTGAAGGAAGAACAGCGAGACGAAGAGGATACGGCACCCGATACGGCGGATTTCCGCATTCGCGGTCTTGGCGCCGGTTTTCTGACGCCCGATGGTCGCCCGGAATCTGCAAAAGCAGATGCAGGTAGCTATTTCGACTATCTTGCCGATTGGCCCGCAAGCGAGCCTGACCGCGTGACACCGAACTCAGGCGCGGCGACGGATGAAGAGGCTGCGCCACCGCCGGAAAAACCCGTCATGCCAGCGCATCTCATTCGCCTGACGGAGGCGGAAATTGCCGAGGACCTGACAATTTCCTCACTGGATAATGAGGCATCGCTCAACGAAAAACGCCGGAAATTTGCCAAGCTCAATCATCCGGATCGGATAGATGCGGAATTTCGCGACAATGCGACGATCAGGATGAAAACCGCCAATCTTTTGATCGATCGGGCCCTAAACGCTCTTTACTGGCGCAAGTAAACCGCTTTTGCGGAGGGTCAATCCTCTGACTGCTCCCTCGGCTTCACATCCTGTGAGGCCTTCCGGTCAAAGAACAGCTTGTAGGTGGCAAACAAGCCGACGATTGCGACAATCCCGGCCCATACTGCCTCGCCGGCATAAAGCTCGATTCCGACCCAGACGAAACATACGGCCGGGATAAGCACTCGGCGCCAGAGCGCATCATAAAATGGATGGTTAGGATCGATCATATAAATTGCCTCCTCCGACCGGACACACTCGGCTTTCACGGGGTATCCGGGTTGACAGGGAAAAATGCAAGATCACTGGCAGACAAACTCTCTTCACAGGCACGATTCCTGCTCACGTTTCCCGTCAATATTCACATTCCGCATCGACGCTCACCTCAGGATCGATTTTTCCGTCATCCATGGCGCGATTGGCATTGAAGCCTTTGCCGAGCTAGGCTAAGAACCACCCATCGGACACTGACGAGTCATCGTCATCACGGTTAGCACCCGTAGCTCAGCTGGATAGAGTGTTGGATTCCGATTCCAAAGGTCACAGGTTCGAATCCTGTCGGGTGCGCCATTTATTGCCAGCTTCTCAGAATAGCGACCGTCCGCATCTGATTGCGCCCCCTTGGTTTGTCGCGGTGACCGCTGTTGTGAGTCATTCGCTCCATTAGGTCTGCCCCAGCAAACTTACCAATACATAGCGACAACTTCGACATCCAGTAGACGCTCACTGTTGGCCCCAGGCTCGACAGATTGGACACGGTGCGATGACGACATTTCGGTGTTCAAGGAAGGGAAGAGTGGCAATCCACTTAGAATCCTTGCGCGCTCCCGCAATCGCGCATCTTCATCATCATTGACCTGCTTTCCAAGAACGGTGCAAATCTCACTTCGCATTACAGAGAATGCTGACCTTTGCCCCGAAGCCGTCCCTGCTCTTGCTTTAAGGTCTTTGATAAGAGAGTGAATCTTCTCCGCTTTCAGAAAAGCAGTTGCCTCGCCAAAGCTGCCAACTAGGTCTTGCGCGTAGGAACGCAGAGCTACACCCAGCAGGATTTCGTTAGCGCTCTCACCTTTGTCATCTTGTGCGGGTGTGAACGGCATCCGGCTTGCCGAATTCATTTGGTCCGCCAGATCGGGAGCAACGTCTTTGATTAGGTCCGCTAGTTTGACGGGCAGCCATTTCTCCTGAAGGCCCGTTCGAGATATCCTACAGAGAACCGTGAACTCCCCGTCAGAGAACAAGACCCTGCGGATATCCTTCCAGTATGCTCGCTGATCTGTGACTCCTACCAGGACCAGTGGCTTCGTTTCAATTTCGAGCCCTGCTATAGCATCTCGATGCACTAGGTACTCTGCTCCATCGATTTCACAGACGACGTAGTCTACCGCCTCGCCTCTGATCGGAATTAGACCAGCCAGCAAGCGATCCAATAATTTGCCAACGGCGACCATCTCGTTGAGGTCTACAGTCTGGCCTCCGGCCAAAAGTCGAGGGTAATCCTCAGCCATACCCGCGAATTCTGAGACAAGCGTACTCATATGAAAGACGCGATCAGTTGCCAATCGAACTTTAAACTCAGTCAGAACACCACGCTTGAGGTCACTAGGTTTCACTACGATGGAGGGATCGCGACAGAGCTTAACGTCCTCTAAATCGACGAACGGTTCCACACTCTCCAAGGGTTCCAAAAGCCGAAGACCGGGCTTGTTATGCAGTTCTCTGAACCATGACTGCACGGTCGATTTTCGAAATGTTTGGAGCGTATTGCTGTTGCTGGTCTGAAAGCGAGGATTGAGTTCCGACTTCGCAATAAGCACATCGGACGCGATCTTGCCCTGTATTTCGCTTATATCAGACGCGACGTTTTGCTCCGAAGTAGTGTCCGTTACTCCATTATCTTGAGACGACAGAAGGCTACGGAGGCTGACTTCGTCAAGGTAGATGAACTCTCTCAATGGCTGCTTAGCAATCTCGGGCGGTGTCTCCACTTGGCGGATAGTTCTCCTGGCCCACAATCTTCGATACCACGACATCACCGTCCATCTATCTCCACTATGATCTGCTCTCTATTGGGGCGGGAATCGACCCGCTCGAACGCCATAGCCATATCCTCTGCGTTGATCTGCGCTCGACCATCCGATGCCGACAGCAGCGCCGCCTCAGACCAGAGTGCGGTTAGCCGCGCGGCAGACCAACCGTCTGAGAGCGCTGCGATATCTTCGAGAGGAAGCTCCCCGTCTGTTTTAAGATGTCGAGCTCCTGCACTCAAAATAGCGAGGCGATCTGGTAAGGTCGGCAAGCCGAATTCGATCTCCCAGTCAAACCTCCCTGGACGTGTCAATGCCGGATCGAGCGCCTCCACTCGGTTCGTCGCGGCGATCACAACGATATTCTGCTCCCGTCTGAATCCGTCCATAAGTGTCAACATCTGGGCCACAAGGCGTTTGGAAGCTTCATGTGAAGCTTCAGTGCGACGTTCCGCGATGCTGTCAATCTCATCGAAGAAAATGATAGCCTTACCTGTTCTACTTTTCGAAGCAGCCTGAAATAAGCTTCGAACACGAGCTTCGGTATCGCCAACCCATTTGCTCACAATGGACGGACCGCTAATCAGATAAAAATCAGCGTCCGTCTCATTTGCGATAATTCGAGCGAGAAACGTCTTTCCAGTGCCCGGTAATCCGGTAAACAAAATTCCTTTAACAGGGTTCGCCCCGATAGCACTTAGTCTGTCTCGGCTCTGAAATTGAGTTGCGATCAGTTCTCTGGCCCGAGCGATAACATTGGGATACCCTCCAAAATCGGCAAAGGTCGGCCCTCCAATGTCCTGCGAAACCAGGTAGTCGCGACGAATCTCATCTTCGCTGACTTCGGTTTCCCGCAAATTGATCGGAGCGTCGGAGATTACCCCCACAAGCCCCTCGTAATCGTTGAATTCAATCGTATTCCCAATGCCCACTTGAAGCTGAAATGGGTTTTCTATTCGCTTGAGTCCCAGCATCGCTTCCACGAGGAGGCTGCCATCCTCCTGGAGCCTCCTAACAACGGCAATTGAGTTACTCACACGGAAGAGGTCGTTCGGAGCAAGTCTGTAGCTCGAATCGTTTAGCAATATCACCTGCCCGACATCAGGCAAGTTGCCGCCCGGGACGGTAAAGTACTTAATCTGTCCGCTCTGAAACAAAGCGTGGACGGAATTGTCATCTTCATCAATCGCTAAAACCCTCAGCGGAGTTCCAACGAACTGGTCCTCAGAAACTTCGCTCAACTTTAAGTAACCCATAATGATAACGGAATGTGTGGGGCAACACGTTATGACCTCTATCCAGCAGACACCATACGTATCGGGTCGACATCCACCACTATCGGCCGCGAGAAGACAACACGGATATACGCAGCAAATTTTACAGCCTTATTGATAGAGTCCGATGTCCAATGAGCAGCTACTCGACTTACGCTGTCGTAAAGTTAAAAGAATCGAAGGGGAGATTCTTTAGATGGCAAAATGCTACCGATGCGGGCAAAAGGCTACAAGCCGTGAACACTATCCTCCAAAGGCTCTTTTCCCTAGAAACTCGAAGCTGCAGCTCAAGACCGTGCCATCGTGCGATCTTCATAACTCAGCACGTTCGGGGGATGACCAGTATTTCCTAGCTCACATCGCGATCCATTGCTCACGTGAAGGAAACCTTGCTCGTGACGTCTTCATGCAAAAAGTGCTTCCGCAAATCCAGCAGTCGGGTGGCTATGCCGCCCTGCTCATCAAAGGATCGACCACACTCGGCGATGGGACGCGCGCGTATCGGGTAGACAGAGAGCGTATCGATCGCGTGCTCGGCAGTATCTGTCACGCAACTTTCTACGAGCATTTCAGAAAACAGTTCGATGACGCTGCACATCACATACACCACGTGTACCCAAACTTCACGAGTGAAGAGGAATTAGAAAATGCCCATGAGCGGAACATATACAGAACGCAGAGGAGCTCGTCAATTCCTTTGTGGGCCAACGGTCTATATAGTCGGAAATTGGGATGTTGCCGGTCAAACAGACCGCCTCGCTCTGTATAGGTGCCCGCCCCCTTCAGCGTGTCATCATTTACACTTCAAGCTTTTATCGATCAAACTCCTCCGATGGGCGGCCGAAAACATTCGCGCACTTCTTGGGATCGACCATGCATCGAGATTTCCGCGTCGGCTGAGGAAGATCGCTCCATACGCCTACGCCTCCCTGATCATTCCCCGGGTCTGGTTTTCGTTGATTGCCGACATTACCCAACTCCGTGTCGGTAAATCGGTGCGGTGCGAAAACGACATCAAGTGTGTTTCCGGTGGTACTCACCTGTTCACCTGATGCGGTAAGCTCAAGTGGTGCCAATCCGAGCGTCACATTGGCTCCTGCCTTATCGATGACGGTCACCCCGAACTTGTATGTGTTCTCTCCCCCATCGCCCTTTTTGATCTTGAAGCAAACCCGATCTGGCACCTCGCTCGCAGCTATCATCTGGTCGCGAAGATTGATCAGACCTGCGGCGATCGGCGAGGTTTCAAGTGTCTCGGGTCTCGAATATCGAAACCTGTCAGCCTGGTACGGCTCCACAGCAAAGTTGAGCTCTTGAGTATTGCCTACATTACGGGCGGCGTTCAATCCGCCTCCGAGCACCAGCCCCCCCGCGGGGATTCCGGCAGCGGACGCACCGACTTTGAAGTCGTCGGCGATAGAGGTGAGCAGCGTCAGCTTAACAACCTTTATATCGAAGTCGATGAGCCCGTTGCCACAGCTACGCTGCCTAGCTTCCCGGATCAGTCTCGTCCTACCGTCTGGCGAATTCTGGTAACCGACGTATACGCTAACCTGCCTCTTCATGTCATCGAGGGCGCTCCCAATCAGTTTCGCGTTTATCGCCTGGACACGAGAGCTATCTCTTGTCGCACAGCCTGATACCAAAGGAGTGAGGATGGCCAGCGCCAACGTCGCAACGCGTCGCATCGCGCCAAAACCGCCTTTGCCTTTGAGACTTCTCGTCGCAAGGCAGTGCCGCTCTCGGAATATCATCACAGATGCCCCCAACGTGATATCGAAAATCCCCGCGCGCAAATTCTCGCATAGGTTGATATCCGGAGCTATATGTATTTCGACGTAAAGCAGCGTTGAGTAACAGGCCTTCGCTCAAATATTCATTTTTTGAGGGGATATTCGGCCGGCGTTTGCCAATAGATGCGCAGAGTCGTTCGCAGCATCACCGGAGTGCGCCTTACACCATTCGATGCGTAGATCACCGCCCCGCCCAGTCACTTCGTCGAGCGCCTGCCAGTGCCGAATGTCCGGGATCGGCCGCCGCCTGCGCCTCGGATTTGGATCAACCTTTTTCCAGCCGTTGTTGCGCCAAATAGGAAGCCATCTGTGGAACCCCTCCATCACGTGCCAGGAGTCCGTCCAAATGCGGATCGCGTTTGCCGGGCAACTTGAGGTCCCCCAAGCCGCCGCACGGAGGACGGCGATAAGTTCGAAGGTATTATTCGTGTCTCCGGGCAACCCGCCGCTATCACGGTGAAACTCCCGTCCACCCTCATACGCAACAAAAGCCCATCCACCAGATTGCTTCTGGTGATCGAAGGAGCCATCGGTGTAAATCTCGATCGGTCGCGCGTCAGCCGCGGGAGATTCACTGGTCATCTGATGTCCTCGACCACGTCGGCATCCTGATCACCACTCACATCAGGCGAGGGAAAACCTATCTCTTCAATGGCTCTCGTCAAACGAACCCGGGCAAGGCCATCGGTCCTATCTGCCTCTTCCCTAAGAAGACCCACAACGGTCGGCAGCCATCGACCTTCGGGCTCCAACGACGAATAGTGGACGACGGCCCGGTTTCGTTCCTTGAGGGCGGAGCTGATCCAATGCCAACCAGCTTTCGGCGAGGCCAGAAACGCATTCACAAAATCCGCAGGAGGTATTGCTGCCAGTATCGGGATGTCATCGAACTCCACTTCAGCATGCCGCGTATAGCAGACCCGCTCAAAGAACTTTAAGCCATCAGTGCGGAGTGTTTCGAGCAGACCCGGCACTGTCTCTGAGAAGGAAAGATCGGAGGCTCTCCCCCTGGCATCCAGGAGATGATTGAACAATTCATTGAAGTCGGTACGCCGCGCGTCCGTCACCCAATATCCTATTCCCCTGTAAGCGCTCCTGAAATCATCAAACCACCGCGGGCCTCGTGTACGAGGAGGCAAACGTCCCTGTGCTAAAAGGTCATCAATGTAAGCTTTGCATTCCGCGACAGTCTTTCGAATGGCTGCCTCCACGACACCGTTCTCCGCCATCATAAGTCTGAGGGCGAAGATGTGGAGCATGTCGCCCGAGTCTACGACCGTTCGCCTTGCGAATTGCTCATTCATCTGACGAAGAGCCTCCTCGACGACCTCGTCCTCCTGATAACCAAACCCGATCACCCTCTGCCACGGTTCGGAGGTATCGGGCAGGAAGTAGCGACTCTGGTCGATCGAAGCGCGAATGCTTGCTGCATCATAACGACCGGAAAACAACATGTCCTGAAGCACGTGGTCTTGGAGGACAGTACTCTGCAAATTAACGAGCGAATAGCGATCATTTGCGGCAACGATAGCAGGTGTGACCCGAGTTGCAGGGTCCTGGCCTGGAGCCACATACCCGTAAGAATAGATGGCCCGTTCACGGTTCACCAAGTCTCCAGGTTGCAGCCTGTTAAGGCGAACTTCTAGAGTGGTAGCTGCGAACAGTCTGATGACTTCAGTCATCGCCTCGCGATGCTCCCGGTGGTGATCTTCCAGCGAAAAAATCAGCCGCCCGGTATCTTCGACCACGTGCCTCAAAACCCGAAGTGATTTCGCGCCGGACTGTTCGAAGACGGCCAGTACATCCTTGTTCAGGTCGGCCAGGAATTTCGTACCTCTAGCCTTCGAGAACTCCTCGAGAAATCGAGCGAACGCCGCCTCCACCTCGGGCTTCACTCGGAGGGTCTGTCCGAACACCTTTTCTTTCGATTCTTTGAACTCATCGACGAGTTTCTCGTCATGTGCGATCACAATGACCCGACACCCGTGGTGTTCCACGTAACGGTTAATGATCCCGAGCAGTCGAGCCTTGTCGACGGGCGACCGCTCAAGATCATCGAACACTATCGGTTTGGACCTGTCGACCTCCTCCTTGATGAAGGTATTCGTGACCAAGTTCGCCAGCCCGGCAATGCCGACGGTTCCAACGCTCGGGATCGCCACGTTCAAAGCCTGCACCTTATCGACAAGCTTCTTCGTGCCGGAAAGGAAGGGAAACATCTTCGAGAACAACATTGTCTCGATCTCTTGTGGAGAGTTGAGGCCGAACAAGCTTACGTAGTAAGCATGGGTGTCGGGTAGAACCTGGCGAACCTGATAGGTCTTCCCGCAACCCCAGTCCCCCGTTACCAAGACAGCATAGCCAGGCGCGTCCAGGCCGACGAAGTAGCTCAGGTAATCTTCAAGCTCTGTCGCCGGCGGGCGTGCCAACTCTCGAATGACCTTACTTGCGTCGACACCGGCTTGCGCTGTCGTCGCACTCGTGGTCCCCGCCTTCCAATGCCACCGCATCATGATCTCCGTCATCCGATTTGCCGCGAAATCAGATGCGACTCGCTGGTGCCGCATTCTCGCGGAAGGTGAGTTTCTTGGCCATCAGGAATGCCCCGCCGGCTCTGCCATCCCGTGCCGACGAAAATCGCCACCCGATATGGCGCTTACATTTATTTGTGGCTGAGAGAGCCGGCCTCGTGCCGACCGATACGGTCGGCTGCGATCAGATATAGTGACAGCCGTTCACATGGCGTTACCGACCGCAGGGGTCACATTGCGCTGGTCCTCGGCAGTTTGCCTCGATTGATGTCCCTGGAAGTTACCGGTTTGGTTGTGTCGCTGTGCTCGGATTGAAGCATGGCATGCGTGAGATAGAACTCCTGTCGACAAGGAAACGAGACCGAAATGAATCCTTGTTTTTCTCACACTACGAATTTTATGCTCGTTTCCTTCAACAAGCGCGTAATTCCCCTTAAATAGAAGACACCGATCTAACGCAGCCCTTAGCGGTGGCAGCAACTGACAGCACCAATTCGGGTCTTCGATTTCGTTGGCGCGACCCCTCGATGACTCCCACCCGAGCAGCGCAGCGCCGGGCCCGGGCAGGAATTCAAGACACCATTTTTGATTGCGGTCCGTAATGGCAATGCCAAGGAAATTCTAGCATCCGCGCTTATAAGGGACATTGAGAATCGGGCCGGAGAATTTTTAAATCGAATCCTTTGGGCGAGCGCCTATCTCTCAATGAATTCAAGGATTCGAAGAAATAATCATTCAACCACGCCACCACCTATTTCAGGTGCTGCTCGACATCGGATGTCAACATTTGAACCGCAGCGCAAAGAACAACCTAGAGCTGTCATCGGAGGGTGCGGTTGGCTTCAAGCAATGAATGCTACGATTGACCCGGTTCTATATTTTTTGGTCATCGAGAGGCTTGCGCTGGCGAATCGAGGCTTATAGATGGCCGCCATATCGCTGCGTCGGATATGCCAGCGATACAAACGAAAATCGGGTGGCCCTGGCAGGCCACCCGATTTGAATAGAAGTGGCCCATCCCCACAAAGGCAGTGCCACTAGAACCATCGATGAGGTTACATGATGCCCAATTAGTGCACTCTCCCCCCTAAATCAACAAGAAAACCGGCTACTTAGCCGCGCTTCCGCTTGTCCATTGGCAAGTGGTTGACCGGCTTGGGCTTTTTTTGCCGCTCGCGATAACCGCGAACGCGTGTGCATGCGGTTTTCAATCCCGAACTCACGGACCTAGACCAGGTCCCAATCACGTCCGGCACAATCCCGGCGATAGGACAGTTATGCCTTATAGACCACATAGTTCGCCCTTCGGACCACTCGTGACAGGAGACATGGAGACGTTTCAGCCTCGCGCGATGAACCTAACGGAGTTCGTGGAGGAATTCGAACATCTAGATACGTCCACATGCGTCATCTACCCGTCGGGCCACTCGGACTCGAGCATGCCGTAGCCCGCGCGCAATCACCCAGTCACACGTAGAGGCAGTCCTGCCACCTACCTGACTGGGGGTGTCAACATCGTTAACCTTCTATTGATTGCTGCCGGCTAGGGTTGCCGTACGACAGGTCGCGCAACCAATGCACGCGACAATGAGGGCAAACGATGTTGATAGCGCACATAGGTTTCATATCGCTGTAACACCGAGGCAACCCGTCCGGGAATCTCGGCTTGCGAATTCGCATTGACGAGATCATGGAGTGCCTAAATGCATCTCACGCTGCAATTCTTCGCGAATACATACCCATCTCATCTAGATAACCGACCCAACCGGGGCGGTCACGATGGCATGTCGCACCGAGCGCACGAGCCTATACGACGCACCCAATAGCCTCGTAGCAGCCATACACTCTCCTTTTCGTATGACGAGAATCCCCTCCCAGCATCGCGCCGTGAGTAATTCAACGTCATGAAATAGGCGACTTCAGGTACGCGCCGTCAGGCGCGGACCATCCCCGACAATCGGCGACTTCGAGCGGGCTTTCGAGCCCGGCGGCGAAGCTATGCCAATTTGCAGGAGCGCAACGATGCGCCACAGCCACAAAATCGCAAAGCATCTCTTCTTGAAACGTGCCGGGTTACAGGAACTTTCGTTCCCGACCAGACCCATTCTAAACGGTGAATTGGTCCCGGAAACCAATCCTCTTATGAGCTACGGCGCAGCGGTGGCTGCGCGACCGGAACCCCCTATGCCCTGGCACGAGCCAGATCACGGTCTGGCCCTTAGGGTACCCGCACTCAAACAAGCCAAGACGACCAGGGGGCACGTGCTTCACGGTTCCACCATCGTCTACCACGAGAGCCGACTGGAACATCGGGTCAGCAAGGTATTGCAGACTTACCGCGGCCTGAAACGTCTCATCTCGCAATACCCGAAGGTCGAGTACGTGGATGACGACGGCATCATCCACGAGCACACCTGCGACTATTTCATCGAGCTGGAAGATAGCACGAGACTGGCCATCGCCGTCAAATACGAGCGCAAACGAGAGGAGATGCTCGATCTCCTCGACCGCATTTGCGCAAACGGTATCACGGCTGTCGGCGAGGATGGCGAACTTACTCCTGGCATCGCCGATGCGATGGTCCTCGTGACCGACGCACAGGCCACCGACGAGGCGTTCGATAACGCGTTCTTCATCCTCAGCTCGCGAGACCACCACGACGAGACCGAATGCGCGATCCTGCATGACATCGTGCGGAAGTTACCGGGCACGTTCCGCTTCGGAACCTTGCTTTTGAACTGCTCGCCTCGCGCCAAACGCCGGACAGCAATCTGGCGGCTGCTCGATCTCGGCCTGGTCCATCCAGTCTCCTCTGGCCGCATCGACGAATTGTCGTGGCTTCGCGCCGCCGCCTGATCCCTTCCCTTAACGTCATCTTTGAAAGGACGATCCCATGGAATTTCGACCCGTACCCTCCAGAGAGTTTTTCCACTCATTGGTCGGGATGAGCCCCAAAGACCGATACATCGACAAAGAACACGGTGAAAACTTCATCCCGATCACAAGGGACAATGTCGGTTACCTGCTCCAGTCCGAGGACAATGCCGAGCGAAAAATCTTCCTTGCCCATCCCGAGATTTATGCCGCGCTCGATTCAGGTCGGGCCGAGATCAAGTATGGCTACAACATGCCCGAAATGCAGAAAATCCGCGCGATTTTCGGAGAAAAGCCTTGGGATGAGTTCGATGTAGATGATCAGACCATCGCTCTTTGGCGGGAGCAGATGCTGCTCAAATTCGATGCCGACTGCGAGAAAAGGGGCAAACGCTACCCCTTTTCCGAGGAAGTATTGGGACCGGTTCTCAAGCGGTACCGCAAGGAGATCATCGGCGAAGCTCTGGACGTTGATGACGGTGACCGCGGGAGAGCAGATCAGTCGAAGCTCGTCACGGCATTCAAGCGCCCTTCAGCCAAAACCTTCAAGCGTTGGTATGACCGCTATTTCGGTACCGACATGGACGTGATGGCTCTGTTACCTCGGCACCATGGCCCTGGCCCGAAGCTATATACATACGATGCCGCATCTGTTTCTTTCGCTCATATGGCGGCCCAAGGCTATCTGGATCGCACCCGTCCGACGAAAGCGCACACCTACCGTCTTTATTTGGCGGCTCTCAATAAGCACAACGAGAGTTTGCCTCCACATCGCCCCGTCGAAAAGGTCTCGCGAAAAAAGTTCGAGGCGATGATTGGCAAGTTCGATGCCTTCCATGTCGCTGCCGCTCGGCACGGCGAGAAATACGCTGTCCGTAAGTTCATGGCCATCCGTCGCAGTTTCAACGTCGTGGCGCCTGGTCAGCGGATCGAGATGGACTTCGTCAATTTCGACCTCATGTCCCTGTTGGTAGAAACTGGAATTTGGGCGGTCTTGCCGACCGAAATCCAGGAGAAAATCCCACGTAAGCGTATCTACTTCGGCGCGGCTGTCGATGTGGCTACGCGTTACCTGCTCGCCTTCAAGGCTAGCCTCAAGCCCAATGGCGCGTCCGCCGTTGCCACGATCCGCATGATCATGAGCGATAAGCGACACCTTTCGAGCTACGTCGCTGCCAAAACGCCATGGATCGGAAGAATTCGGCCCCGCTTCATTACCCACGATAATGGGTCGGAGTTCATCGCGGAGCAGACCCAAGACGTTCTGCGGCTGGCGAAGATCGATGCGACCCGCCCGCCGGCAGGCGAACCGACATGCCGTCCCTTTATCGAGAGGCTCTTCCACTCGATCGGCATGCTTTTGGGCGCATACTTCGATGGCCGCACCTTCCATAACGTGGTGACCAAGGGCGATTACGACCCTCAGGAGCATGCGACACTTATCGTAGAAGAGCTGATCAAGATTTTGATCTTCGCCGTCTGCGACATCTACCACAACATGCCGCACGCAGGCCTCGGTGGGAACACGCCTCATAACGCGTGGGTCCAAGCATGCCAGGAATACGAGATCGATTTTCCGCCGGGTCCATCGGAGATGCTCCAGATTTTCGGGCACAAGACGACCAGACGGATCACCCCGTATGGAGTCACTGTGATGGGTATTTCGTACGACGATCCAGAGCTCCAGCGAATGCGCACGAAGTACGGCGAGGTCGACATCGACGTGAAGTTCGATTCTGAGTCCGTCTATCAGGTTGCCTTCAAATCCGACAACGGCTGGCTCGTCGCCCGTAACACCGTGGGATTGGACGAAACCGTCTGCCTCGCCGAGTGGATCGCAGCCCGTAACCAGCTCCGCGCAAGCTACGCGACCGCCGCCGAACAGAGCATGACCGTCATGTACGAGGCGATCAATCGCCTTCGAGAGGTCGGTGAAGCGGCAACGCTTCGCGCGGGTCTCTCTCCCCGTACTCCCACGGCAGCAGACTATCTCAAGTGGGAAACGGAAGTCTTCGGCTCCTGGAATGTCACGCCTTCCGCTAATGCACCTGACCTCGTTCTAGAGGGACCGTCGCCGGACGACCCTCTCCGCCTCGGCAGTGTCAGCAATCGGCGCGAACTGTTCAGCAAGGACAAGATGGAACGCGCCATCGATCCATCGACTGACGACGAAGCCAAAATCGACCAGCCGACAATCTCCAACTTTGCCCAGTACAGTGAGGATTACTGATATGCAGAACAATGATGCACAGCTTCGCAATCTCCGCGTTCGTGAGAGCCTGAGGTTCGTTCCAACCCCTATGACAGGAAGCCTACAAACCCGCGTCTACGAGTTTTGGGAACATGCGCAGGATTGCTTGGCGGGAGGCGGCAGCCGCCGCCGCCTGTTCGCCATTATCGGTGAATCGGGTACGGGCAAGACAACAGCTCTCAACTGGGTCCTAAACGAAATCGAGGCGCTAAAGCCTCACCAAAACCATTCCGGCGAAAAATCCATTCCGATGGTCAGCATGGTAATTCCGCGGACCTGCACAACCAAAGACCTCGCGATCCGCCTCTTACATGAGTTGGGCCAGACCGCGAGCCACAAGTCCAACGAGGATGCACTCTATGAGGCAGCCCGAACGCAGCTACGCGCTTCGGGAACCATCCTGCTCCATCTTGACGAGGCCCAGCACCTCAAAAAAAGCAGCAGCGATGCGGCAGTCAAAGGTCTGCAGGATCGTTTCAAGAGCCTTTTGGCAATCCCCGATTGGCCGCTCCACCTTATCTTGAGTGGTGTAGAAGAGCTTGCCGAATTGTTCACTGGGGACCAGCAGCTCGCTAACCGCTCCCTTGTCATGCGTTTTGAAAGGCTGAACTACCCTGGCGACAAGGACTTCGTCGAGGGAATCCTTTCCGACATCGCCAATGGCAACTGCGGCCTTAGCGTGCCCGCTGCGCTGCGAACCGACGACTTTCTCGGCCGGCTGGTAAACGCGACCGGCGGAGGTGTCGGGACGATGATCGAGATGATCCGTGCGGCCAGCTTCAAGGCGCTTTCCAAAGGCCATAGCCATATCGATCCACGAGACTTCGCGTTCGTATACGGTCGTATTTCAGGAGGTCGCCCCGACGACAATATCATGAAGGCCGCCGCCTGGCGGGATATTGATCGTCGGAACGCCCTCGTCGATCTCGTCCCGCAGTCGCCGAAACGGAAATCGGCCTCCCGGAGGGCGGCACGATGAGTCTCCGGGTCACTCTGGACTATCACGCTGACGAGGCCCGCCTTAGCCTGCTGTCTCGGCTGGCAATGGCGAACAGCTACCCGTCTCTCAGGAGTTTCCTGGCGCTCAATGGCACTAGCGTAACGCCTTTCAACGCAGGCAGTCGCGAGGCCATCCAGAGGCTATCAAACTGGTCCGGGCTCGATGCCGAACTCCTGCGCTTCTTCGACATTACAAACGCCGGCCAAGGTGCGACGTGGAGATTGGGTTCTGCATTGATGGGAAAAGACATGCGTCCAGGCCTGAACCACCGCTACTGCCCTAAATGCGTGGTCCATGATTTGGAAACCGGCCATGGTCGCGTGGAAACGCGGCCATACGTCCGCGCGAATTGGATGAGCCGGGCCGTCCAGAATTGCGTGGATCACCGCTGCGCGCTTGTCGAAACACCATTTGACCGCATGAACCCGGGAGACTTCGCTTTGTTCGTGAAGGAGAACCGCGCGACCATCCGTGCGGAGGCGGAGGCGGCAACGCCTCGGCGCTCGATCGATGTCGACGAGTACGTCACGGCGCGTATTCACGGACGACCGAGCAATGATTTTCTGGACCAACTCGAGGCATATGTGGCCGTCGATCTTTGCAAACACATCGGCGAGTTCGAAAAGCGACATTTGTCGAAGGGACAGCTGTCTGCACAATCGACAGAAATCAGCGACATCGAAAAAGGGTTCGCAATCGCCTCGAATGGGGCGGCTGCGATTTCAGCCGTCATTTCATCGGCAGCCGATCGAAAGAGACCAGCCGCATTAGAGATGAAGGTGTTCTTTGGAAAACTACGACCGTGGCTACTCCGCAACCTCACAAAGCCGGAGTTTGCACCGCTCGTCGAATTGTTTCAGTCCGCGGCTGAAAAGTCGCTGCCGATCGGCGAAAACGACGTATTCATTCTTCCGACAAAGAAGCGGCATCTACATACCGTGCGCTCCGCAAGTACCGAGTACCATATTATGGAGGACCGCGTTTATCAGTTAGTTTTGGATGCCGGTCTCACAGCGCCTTCGAAGTTGACAAGCGGGCGTATCTACTTTGATGCGAATTCCGGCCACGAGGTCCTAAGCGCGGCACGCGATACTATGACATCCCGAGAACTAGCAACTGCGCTCGGCATCCATATCGATCGCCTACGGCCGCTCCTTGATGCCAACTACATTGCCCGAGTTAAGATGACGGAGGACACGCGCGTTTATTCGCGAGTCCGACGTGCGGATTTCGATGACTTCGCAAAAAAGCTTTCGGCGGACACCGCGACCGACGAAGAGCGCGAGCGCCTGGTCAGCATGAACCACGCTGGTCGCTTTGCATTCTGCACCCTCAACCACGTCATCGAGTTGGTATTGTCGAAGAAGCTACGAACACTCCGCCGTATTGACGATACCGGCTTGATCTCGGGCCTCGGTGTTGATCCAGAAGAGATCAAACCTTTTTCCATCGAGTTGCGCAGACAGGCGGCTGAGACAAGCATGCCAGTCTTCGATAACCAGCAGGGCGACCCCAGCTTGCTCAATGTCGAGCAAGCGCGGAAGGAATTGGGAACTGCGCCAGGAACGGTGCGAGAATTGCTCCGACTTGGTCACCTTGAAACCGTCGCCGCCTATAATCCCGTGGTTCGTCGGCCCCATAACTACGTCTCCGCGAAATCATTGAAGGCGTTCAAGGAAAAACACGTCTCGCTCGCCCATTTCGCCGAGCGTCAGAAGATGTTCGCGGTAACCGTCCGTGACAAACTGTGGGGAATGGGCATCCAGTCAATCTTCGAACCTAATGGGCGAAATTCTCGCTTCTACCTAAGGTCCGATGTCGAGCATCTCGATCTATCAGTTTGAGACCCAGCAAATCAGGCCCGCTTCGGCGGGCCTTTTTATTTGCCGGTTGTCCAAATTCGGACAAGACTAACGGAGCAACCAGACCACAGAAAAATGATGGTGGTCTAAAAACGGCAATAAAATCAAAGATGGCATATGGACGTAGCGACGAACCAAAGGAGCGCATTCAGCATCGCAACCTCGTCCGAAAGTCATGAAATAGGCATCTTTATTAGGCGGATCGCCGCTCTCTTCCGACATAAGAAGCCGACGCTTGCCGAGGCTCTCGCAAAATCCGGATTCCAGCCAGCCAAGACCACACGTATCGCGGTCGGAGAATGACGCAAGCGGGAACGACTGCTTCGGCATCGCTGATAACTAGCATGACGATAACTTCATGTTGTCCGAGCTCAAATGAGTGCGAAGTCGCCGAGATCTGAGGCGAAAATAGTACCGCAGGCCCCACCAGAACAAGGATCGAAGAATTCTGGCGGAGCTTTTGGTGAGGCTATACGGAATCAGAACCGGCGCTCTTCTGGCGAGGGAAACCCCATGCTCTGCCCCATGCGGGTCGTGTGGCAGGCCGACAGAAAGATGCCAGGATGACCAGCAGAAGGATTTTCAGCTTCATGTTGAACTCCGAAGCGGATGGCATTGAAACGTCCCTTCTCTAAACGGCAATCCCATGCACGGCCGCCGCAAGCGGCTCCAGCATATTCATCTCGTCAGCACCAAGATTGATGGAGACCGCCGTGACGTTTTCAGCGAGACGGGCGCGCTTGCGCGTTCCGGGGATCGGAACCGTCTTTGCGCCCAACCTGCTGGACTGCGCGTAAAGCCATGCGAGGGCAAGCTGGGCGGATGTCACACCCTTGGTGGATGCGATCTCCTCGATCTTGGCGACAAGGCGCATGTTGGCTTCGCGGTTCTCCGGGGAAAAGCGCGGGAAATTCTGACGTGCATCGTCACCGGTCAAGGCTCCGGCGAATGCCTGGCCCGTCAGCATGCCGCGACCGAGTGGCGAATAGGGCACGATCGTCACACCCAGTTCTGCGGCGGCCGAAACGATCTCCCTCTCGATGTCGCGGGTGAAGATCGACCATTCCGACTGGAGCGCGGCGACCGGATGGATGGCATGGGCGGCGCGCAGTTCTTCAGCGTTGACGGCTGAAAGTCCGAGCCACTTCACCTTGCCTGATGTCACCAGATCGGCCATCGCGCCGACGGAATCCTCCAACGGCGTCACGCCATCTTGGCGATGCATGTAATAGAGGTCGATGACATCGACCCCAAGTCGCTTCAGCGAGCGATCCACTGCGGCCCGGATGAATTCGGGACGATTGTCGAGGCTCCAGTCGTTGGGGTTTTCAGGCGACCTCGCATAGCCGAACTTGGTGCCGATTATGACCTCGTCACGATGAGCGGCGAGGAAGGAGGCAAGGAATTCCTCGTTGGCGCCGACCCCATACATGTCGGCGGTGTCGAACATGGTCACACCGAGTTCCAATGCCCGCTCCAGCGTTGCACGGGATTCGGCCTCGTCGGTCTCTCCATAGAATTCGCTCATGCCCATGCAGCCCAGTCCCTGGGCGCCGACCATTGGACCGGTCGGTCCGAGTTGCACCTGCGGCATGGTGATGATTTCGCTTGTCATTCCGGTTCTCCATAACTTGACAAGCATCTCCTGTAAGTATGGAGTACAGTCCATGGTCAAGGGTTAAATCATGCTCATTTCGGAATTTGCCAGAGCCGCGGATCTGCCGGTCGATACGATCCGCTTCTACATCACCAAAGGTCTGCTGAAGCCCGAGCGCAGTGCCAAGGGCGGATCGAACCCCTACCAGGTGTTCCGGAAGGAAGACGTGACGGCCGCCCGCATGATCCGCCTGCAGCAGACGCTGGGCTATTCGCTCAGTGAGATCCTGGAACTCAATGAGGAATATCGTGCCGGCGAGCATTCGCCGGAACGCACGATCGAGGTCTTACAGTTGCAGATCGCCCGCCTGGAAGAACGGAAAGCCGCACTGGATCGGGCCCTATCCTTCCTACGCGGCAAGGTGGACTGGATCAAGGCGGGAAAGCCGGAAGGTGCACCCCGCCTTGAAGACTATCAGTGCTGATGGACTCGCAATTCGGCCAGCCCCTCTTCCCTTGATATGACGGGTACATAGCCCAATTCGCGGCGGGCCTTGCCGATATCGAAGGATACTTCGACGGCGGAGGTCGCATAGGTTTGAAGTGTAAGGGGCGGCACGATCCGACCACCGGACACTCTTCCAAGCAGGTCGCCGACCGCCGCAACGGCGCGAACGACGAAACGAGGCACGGTCTTCTCCGGCACCGGGTGCCCCTGCGTTTCGATGAGGGCCGAGACCATGGTGCGAAACGGCAAGGGATCTCCATCCGAGATGAAATACACTTCACCGCCCTGCCCCTTGCTGAGTGCCAGTTCGACAGCATGGCAGAGATTGGCGATATGGGTCGTCGAGGTCAGATAGGACCCACCGGAAATCCAGGCGAATTTTCCCGAGCGGACCGCTTCCATGAGCGTCGGCAATGCCGTCGTGTCGTCACGCCCCCAGACGAAGCGCGGCCGCAGGATGACGACAGAGAGATCCGGGCCATTGGCAGCAAGCGCGATCCGCTCAGCCTCTGCCTTGGTGCGGGAATATCCACCTGCAGGATTTCGCGGCAAAGACATGGCCTCGTCCACATTGACCAGCGGTCTGCCCGTAGCCAGCACCGATTCCGTACTGAGGTGGATGACCTTGGAGATGCCGGCAACGCGGGCGGCATCAAGCACGGCGCGCGCGCCGTCCTCATTGATGCGGCGCTGCGCCTCGGTCGCGGGACCATGATCGGTATCGGCCGCGGCGTGGACCAGAGCATCGCAGCCTGCCATTGCGGCGGCCAGGGCGGAATCGAAAAGATCGCCTCGGAACGGGATCGCTCCGAGTGCGAGAACCCGTTCCGCCGACGCGTCACTGCGGGCCAGTGCCGTGACCGTGACGCCGCGGGCGACAAAATGGCTGATCAGGTTGCGGCCGACATAACCGCTCCCTCCTGTCAGGAAGATGCGCTGGAACGGGGCGCGTTTATCCGTGGCCGCGGCAGGGGCGGCAGTGCTGTCTGTCATGTCATTCACCTGATGGTATTGGGAGTGTCAGCTCGTCCCGGCAACAGGAAGATCGGTCTCTTCCGGATGCACTGTGACGAGCCAGTTGATCTCGCGAAGGATCCGATCACGGTCTTCACGCTCGAAATGATGGAAATCGAGATGTTCGAGGAACTTCAGCCCTTCGAGAGCCAGATAGGCCAGGAGCGCCCCGCGTGGTGATGGGGAGGTTTCCTCGATGCGGGCGATTGTGCGGGCCTGGTTTTGCTGCATCTTGCCGCGCAATCCGGCATCGAGCGCAAGCGCTGCGCTGAGGTTCAGCGCAATCGCCTTGAACTCTTCGGCGGGCGGCGCGGAGGCGGCAAGGATTCGTCCCCTGATGGCCCGATCCTCGGGGGCATCGATCTGCCGCTCCATCCCGGAATGATGGGCATTGTCGCGCTCGAACGCGCGGTCGACGATGGCCTCGATCAGAGCCTGCTTCGACTTATGGTCGTAGAGCACGCTCGCCTTGTTGACACCCGCCTCCCTGGCGACCGCATCGATCGTCAGATTGGCGGCGCCATCGCGCCCCACGACACGTTCCGCGGCATCAAGAACCGCTTGCTGATCGATAACCCGTTTCCTGCCCATCGTCTCACCAATTATTTCCAACCAGATGGTTATAAATAATCGAATTAAACGATGTCAAGCCGGTGGACCGAACTCTATCCTTCCAGAATGGACAATTCCCGCGAATATGCCCGAGCCGCAAGCGTGAGGGATTCCTGATACTCCGGGTCGTCGTAACAAGCCCTTGCTGTCTCGTAGCTGTCGAACTTCAGGATGAACTGCCGCGGGAAATGCCGCCCTTCGACGGTCTCGACCCGTGATCTGCCGGCGATAATCTCCACCCCATATCGCACGGCGATAACCGAGAAGATCGCGTTATATGCCGCAAGAGCCTCCACGTCCTCAACATCGCCGCCTTTGACGATCCAATATCCGGGCATATCCAGCTATCCTTTGAATGCGAGATACAGCGGTCCCTGCATGGAAACCGCTGTATCTGTTAGGTCCTCAGACCGACCGTGTCAGGCCGCCATCGACCTTGAGGTTTTGGCCGGTGATGTAACCGGCCCCTTCCGAGACAAGGAAGGAAATGGTCGCGGCCACCTCGGCGCTGGTGCCGTAGCGCTTCATCGGCACCATTTCGCGACGTTCCTCGGTACCGGGCAGGCTGTCGATCCAGCCGGGCAGCACGTTGTTCATGCGAATATTGTCGGCCGCATAGGTGTCGGCATAGATCTTGATATAGGAGGCAAGCCCGGCACGGAACACGGCCGAGGTCGGGAACATCGGGGTCGGCTCGAAGGCCCAGGCGGTGGAGATATTGACGATCACACCCGATTTCTGCGCCTGCATGATCGGCGTGACCAGCCGCACCGCACGGATGACGTTCATCAGGTAGACATCAAGGCCCGTATGCCACTGCTCGTCGGTGATCTCGGTGATGGCAGCGCGCGGACCATGGCCTGCACTGTTGACCAGCGCGTCGATCCGCCCCCATTTCTCCATCGTGGCATCGACAAGCCGCTTCAGGTCGTCATTCGACTGGTTGGAACCCGTCACACCAATACCGCCGAGTTCGGCTGCCAGAGCCTCGCCTTTTCCGGAAGACGACAGGATCGCCACTTTGAAGCCGTCAGCCGCAAGCCGCTTGGCGGCCTCGGCACCCATTCCACTGCCACCAGCCGTGATGATGGCGACTTTTTCTATTGTCATGGCGGTCGTCCTTCTCGTCGATGCATTGATTGATTACCACTGAGACGAGAGATATCATTGCGAAGATCGAAGACGCCAATCAGTTCTCCTGAATTTTGACGATAGAAAATCTACTGAATGACCAGGGCACTCGGAAGGCTACCTTCTCTCAATGGCCTGAAGGCTTTCGAAGCTGCGGCACGCCACCTAAACTTTCGGCTGGCGGCGGAAGAGCTCGGCGTTACCCAGGGCGCAGTGGCGCAACAGGTGCGCGGGCTGGAGGCGGAACTGGGCCTGCAACTGTTCGAGCGACTGCCCCGAACCCTGGCCCTCACAGGCGAAGGCCGCGCGTACATCGCCGATATCAGTCGGGCGTTCGAGATCATCGCGCGCGCCACGGGCGACCTGAAGCCGCAACCCGTAAGACTCGCGATCAGCACGACACCGACCTTCGCATCGAAGTGGCTGATCTCCCGCCTGCCGGATCTGACGGCGAAACATCCGGACCTCGACATCCATATCGTCGCGACCGACCGCATCTCGAATTTCCAAGTGGATGGTGTCGATCTTGCCGTGCGATATGGGCACCCGCCATTCGGGCCTGGACTTGCTTCGGAATTGCTGTTTGAGCAGGAGATCATCGCCGTCTGCAGTCCCATGCTCGTTCGGGATCGCGGCGTGCCGAGGACCCTCGCAGAGATATCCGGATATGCGCTTCTGCAGGACACGCATAATTTCTGGCCGGAATTCATGGAGCGCCAGTTCGGGATGTCGGGTCAGATCGACATGCCGGCATTCAGGCGTATCAGCTTCAACCAGACATCCCACGCCATCGATGCCGCGATCGCGGGTCAAGGCATCGTCCTTGCGACCCGCAATTTCGTGGCCAACGATCTGCAGGGAGGTCGCCTTGTCCAGATCGACAAGGTCAAACTTCGCGGCCCGTCGGACTTCTACCTTGTGTGGCCGAAACATCGGAAATCGGCAGCGATGGAGGCAGTAAAGGCCTGGATGATGTCAGTGACATCTACAGAGCCAGATGAAAACTGATGGCGAAATTAAGGACGATGGAGGCTAAACTGCATCCTGCCTGGCCACACGAACACGCCAGCTACGGACGGCAACTTCGCGGGCTAACTCGGAGAAAAGCTGATCGCCGGGACATCGCTTGACCGCTTCGGCGAGCCGGAGGACATAGCAACCGTCGCCGTGTTCCTAGCATCCGAGGATTCGTACTGGATCACGGGCGAATCCATAAGCGCGGCGGGCGGCGTTCGAGGAATATGCTACTAGCGGTAGGCTAGGCATCAAGCTCGACCGTTTCGTCGTCTTCATGCAGGAAGAGCTGGTCGTCGGTGTTGACGATCGGCTCGTCCCAGATCGCGACCAGCCACCCTGGAAATTTCCTCGTCGACACCGCTCGCAGTCCAAGCCGCTTGTCGCTCTGATAGTACAAGGCAAGTTTCAGGCACGCAGCATTCGGAACCTTTTCGCCGTCGGGATGCGCCTTCAACACGATCAGAAGATCGTATCGAGCAAGTACCTGATTGGCTTCTCTCATCAGTCGGAGCGCGATACCGCGCCCCCGCATCGGCTCGCTTACCCAGACACGCTCGAGGTGGGCTACCGCCCCGAGATAATCGAGATCGGGTGTATCCAATGCCTTCTTCAGCAAGGCATGCTCGTCGGCAAGGACATGGAATGCGTTCATTGCGTGCTGACTTCTCATGTCAAAACATCGAAGTACCACCCGTCATCCGGTTCGGGAATGTAGTCTGGCTGGGCCATGAATCCCTTGAGTTCGGCAAGCATTGGCCCCCCGATATCTGAATCGAAACGGTATCTCTTCAACTGAACAGAGAAGTTGAGCACCTCAGGGAGATCGCCGTGCTTACGGAAAACGGTCTCGAACATCAGGAAGCTATCGTCTTGCGGCGCGACTTCCGTCTCCATGCTTCAGCCCCCTGATGGTCTGCTTGAAATCACGATTGAACGCGGCTCCGATATGGGGTGCCACATGGATTGCTGTCAATCAGAGACGGTTGACCTAGCCGGATCACTGCCCTGCCACATAAGCCCGTATCCATCAAGTCCTTGGTTCCGGCTGGCTGTGCTACCAGCGGTCTACGGGCAACACTTCGAAGCGCTATCGGATGGCCCACAACTGGCTGATTTTGCCTGCTCCTCAGCCAGCCAGCGATCCCGTGGCTTGCAGCTCGCTGGCCTAGCCTCCAAGTTCACCAGGTATGTTCCGGCATCAAGGCGCGGCGCGGCGGCGCAGTAGAGCCATCGGCCGCACGCCGTCACTGACTTCGAACGTGAGTTTGGCACTTGGCTCGAGCCGGACATGATCGGAGACCTTACGGATGATCGCCGAGAATTTGTCCGCTGGCATGTGTGTCCGGCCATCCTCGTCGATATCCCAGAGCTGGACGAAGATCTCGGACCAGGCTTCCGGATTGGCGCCGCAGTCGAGCGCAGAGAACTGCCCGGCCTTCACCTCGGTGACATGGTATCCCGGCCGAACGGAGTTGCCGTCATAGGTGAACACCAGTGGCGCATCCGGCGCAACTGCGAGAACGTCGAGAAGTTGGCCGAGCGTGATGTCAGAAGAAACTGCCTTGTCGATCGCGTTCATGTGCGTTATCCCTTTTATCCAATTATTCAAGGAATATTGAAGTATGGACGAACGTCAAGCTCTTTCGTCATTTGCCGCCCTCTCCCAAGAGACCCGCCTTGGGATCGTCCGCGCGCTGGTCGTCGCAGGCCCTGAGGGATTGGCGGCAGGTGTGATCGCGGAGCGCATGGGTGTTTCGGCAACGAACGTGTCGTTTCACCTCAAGGAGCTGGAGCGTTCCGGGCTGATCTCGCAGCGTAGGGAATCCCGCTCCATCATCTACAGCGCCAGCTACGAGACACTCGCCGGTCTTGTGAAATTCCTGATGGAAGACTGCTGCGCCGGACACCCTGCGATCCGGAAGAATGTCGAAAAGAGTGACGGCTGCTGCATCCCGGATGATGAGGTAGCAAGTGCATAGTCGACAGGTTCGCGCGGGTATCGTCTCCGCTCTCGGCATCACTCAGATCATTGGCTACGGCACTCTCTATTATAGCTTCAGCATTCTTGCTCCTGGCATGGCCGTAGATCTGGGCCTCTCGCTTGCCCAGGTGTTTGGGGTCTTCTCCGTCTCGCTGTTCATCGGTGGCCTGTCGGCCACTTACTTGGGCAAGCAGATGGATCGGATCGGCGCCGCCACCATCATGACGCTAGGCTCGGTTCTTGCCGCGTTGACGCTCGCTCTGTGCGCCTGGTCGCCCTCGGTCGCCGTATTCGCCATAGCCATCATCCTGCTCGAGGTGTCATCCGGGATGGTGCAGTATCAGGCGGCATTCGCGACATTGGTCGAGAGCGATCCCCGTTCGGCCTCCCGGAGCATCACCTATCTCACCCTGATCGGCGGCTTCGCATCAACCATCTTCTGGCCGATCTCGGCCGCACTTTCCGGATGGATGTCGTGGCGTGAGATCTATCTGGTCTTCGCAGCGCTGAACCTGTTCCTCTGTATGCCTCTGCATTTCTGGATCATGCGCGTCGGCAAGACCGGATCGAATGCGGATACGGCCGCCCGGCCTCGCGAGGCGGTCATCGGGGCAATCCCCCACGATGCCCGTCGCCGAAGCATGATCATGGTGTCATTTGCCTTCGCGCTTCTCGGATTCACGCTTGCCGCAATCCTCGCGCATATGGTGCCGATGCTTGGGTCGATCGGGCTGGGTGCCGCGGCAGTGGTGATCGGATCCCTGTTCGGTCCGGCACAGGTCGCGAGCCGCCTTATCAACATGGTCTTCGGAAAGAACCTGTCGCCGCCAGCCCTCGCCGTCCTGTCCGCGGTGCTGATCGTTTTCGGCATTCTGATCCTGCTGGCGACGGGTGACTGGTTGCCGGGCGCTGTCGCGTTCGCAATCTGCCTCGGGCTCGGTTCCGGCATCAACAGCATCGCGCAGGGAAGCCTGCCGCTCTATCTGTTTGGATCGGATGGGTATGGCACGATCACGGGCAAGATGGCGGCCGCTCGACTGGCGCTCGGAGCCGGAGCGCCAGTCGCGTTCGCGGCGGCGATGGAGAACCTGGGCCTGAGCCTGTCGCTCATTGGAAACGCATGTCTCGGTGCAGTCAGCATCGCGGCATTCGTTGCGGTGGCGGCATCCTGTCGGCGGCCAGCCACCGCAACGGTCTAGTTCGTCAGAGCGATTTCAGCGATACCCGCTTCTCCAGCTCGGCCGCCTCTTCCTTCCGCTCGCTGTAGCGGTCGGTCAGGTAGGTGGAGGCATCGCGGGTCATGATGGTGAACTTCACCAGTTCCTCACAGACGTCGACGACACGGTCGTAATAGGACGACGGCTTCATGCGACCATCGACACCGAATTCCTGGAACGCCTTCGCCACGCTGCTCTGGTTGGCGATTGTAATCATCCGCATCCAGCGGCCAAGGATGCGCAACTGATTGACCGCGTTGAAGGACTGACTGCCGCCGGAAACTTCCATCACCGCCAGCGTCTTGCCCTGCGTCGGCCGCACGGAGCCGACCGATAGCGGGATCCAGTCGATCTGCGATTTCATGATCCCGGTCATCGCACCATGCCGTTCCGGGCTGATCCAGACATGGCCTTCAGACCACTGGGTCAGTTCGCGAAGTTCCTGAACCTTCGGATGGCTGACAGGCGCCTCGTCCGGTAGCGGCAGTCCCGCCGGATCGAAGATTCGAACCTCGCATCCCATACGTTCGAGCAGACGGCGGACTTCGAATGCGAGCAGACGACTGTATGACACCTCCCGGAGCGATCCGTGGAGGATCAGGATCCGTGGCTTGTGGGTGGAGAAGGCGGGCCGCAGGGATTCGATGTCGATCGGCTGGATGTGCTGGTCGTTCAGTGCGGGGAATGTATCAGGCAATGCGCTTTCCTTCATTGTCGAGGACCTGCTCACCGTCTTCCTTGGTGAAGGGCCCCGTGAATGCGTCGGCGGGCAGGATGTCGAGAACTGCCTCCGAAGGCCGGGCAAGCCTGGTGCCAAGCGGGGTGACAACGAGCGGGCGGTTAATGAGGATCGGTGTCGCGATCATCGCATCCAGCAATTGCTCGTCGGTCAGGTCGGGATTGTCGAGACCAAGCTCGGCATAGGGCGTGCCCTTCTCCCGGATCGCCTCGCGAATGGTCATGCCAGCGTCGGAGATCATCTTCGCGAGCCGGTCCCGCGTCGGCGGTTTCTGGAGATACTCGATGACGGTGGGCTCGATCCCGGCGGCGCGGATCAGCGCCAGCGTGTTGCGAGACGTGCCGCAGGCCGGGTTGTGGTAGATGGTGACATCCATGATCATGTCCTTTCGGTAGCGGTTGTTTTTGCGACGGCGGAAGATGCCTCGTACCAGCCCTTGGAACGGTTCACGATCCAGACGACGGACAGCATCACCGGGACCTCGATCAGAACTCCGACGACTGTGGCGAGCGCCGCGCCCGACTGAAATCCGAACAGGCTGATGGCGGCGGCGACGGCCAATTCGAAGAAGTTGCTGGCACCGATGAGTGCGGAGGGTCCGGCGACGCAATGGCGTTCTCCCGACATCCGGTTCAGGAGGTAGGCGAGACCCGAGTTGAAGTAGACCTGGATCAGAATCGGAACCGCGAGCAGAGCGATGATGGTCGGCTGCGCGATGATCTGCTCGCCCTGGAATGCAAAGAGAAGCACGAGGGTGGCTAGCAATGCGACAAGCGACATCGGTTGAAGCTTGGCAAGCAGGCTGTCGAGCGCCCAGGTGGTTCCGTCTGCGATTAGACGGCTTCGAAGCACCTGCGCAATGATGACGGGCACGACAATGTAGAGGGCAACGGACAAGGCAAGCGTTGCCCACGGCACAGTGATCGCGGAAAGACCGAGCAGCAGGCCGACGATTGGCGCGAAGGCAACGACCATGATCGCATCGTTCAAAGCCACCTGCGAGAGCGTAAAAAGCGGCTCTCCGCGCGTCAGATTGCTCCAGACAAAGACCATCGCCGTGCATGGAGCCGCCGCGAGGATGATCAGGCCAGCGATGTAGGAGTCGATCTGATCCGCTGGCAGGTATGGTCGGAAGAGCCATCCGACGAACAGCCAACCCAGAAGCGCCATCGAGAATGGCTTGACCGCCCAGTTGATGAACAGCGTCACGCCGATCCCGCGCCAATAGGAGCCAACCTGCGTGAGCGACCGGAAATCGATTTTCAGCAGCATCGGGATAATCATCAGCCAGATCAGGATGGCAACTGGGATGTTCACCTTGGCGATCTCGGCGGACCCGATGATCTGGAAGAAGCCGGGCATGAGATGGCCGAGCCCCACACCGACGGCGATGCAGAGGAAGACCCAGACGGTCAGGTATCGTTCGAAAGTGGACATCAGGATGCCTTCCCTTGCGGCGAGGTCGAGCCCTCCATCGCACCGATCTGCCGGAGCCTCGTCTCAAGAGCCATCCGATCGATCGAGGTGATCGGCAGGTTGATGAAGGTTGAGATGCGGTTCTTCAGGAAGCGGGCGGCCTGCGCAAAGGCGCGTTGGATCTCGACCTCGGATCCGACCGCGGCAGCAGGATCCTCGACACCCCAGTGCGCCGTCATCGGATGCCCGATCCAGACCGGGCAGGCCTCGCCCGCGGCGCTGTCGCAGACGGTGAAGACGAAGTCCATCTCGGGCGCATCGGGTTCCGCGAAGACATCCCAGCTCTTGGACGAGAAGCCAGTTGCCGGATACCCCAAGACGGTCAGCTCCGCCAAGGCATGAGGGTTTACCTCGCCTTTCGGCTGGCTGCCGGCTGAATAGGCCTTGAAGCGCCCGCCGCCTTCCTTGTTGAGGATGGATTCAGCGAGAATAAAGCGAGCGGAATTGCCCGTGCACAGGAAGAGCACGTTGTAGGTCTTTTCAGTCATGGTCGTTGTCCGTTTTAGGTCGGAGGCCTTTGGAGCTTCATGATGGTCGCCGACGATGGGCAGATGGAGGAAAGCTGGCGGGTGTCGAGAACTGCCGGAGGCACGCTCTCCCGCGGAACTTCGGAGAACCCGATAGTCGAGAAGAATGGCGCAGCAGTGGTGGTCGCGAGATAGACGTCGCCATCGCGATCCAGACCTCGAAGGGTCTGCTCGACGATGGCCTTCCCGAAGCCCCGACCGCGATGTCCGGAAAGCACGACTACCGAACGCAGAAGGAAGTCGCTCCCGCACTGCTCTATCCCGCAGAAGCCGATCACCTCGACACCATCAGAACGGGCTTTGAAGAATGTCCGTCCCGCCTCATGGATATCTTCTGTCGGAAGCTGCGCTGTGGCGAGTGCGTCGCGGAGATCATCATCGGAACCGGACACTGGTTCGAGCGAGACAGGATTCAACATGGTTTCGCCTCCGGGCTGCAACACGGCGTCAGCTCCGCGATAAGCGGTGCGCAGAGTTCTATCGAGCCGCCGCAGCAGTCCTTGAGCAGGAACAGCGTCAGGTCACGCAGACCATCCAGATCTGCCCGGTAGATGATCGATCTGCTCTGCCGCTCGCTCTTGACGAGTCCAGCCCGCGAAAGCGTTGCGAGATGGGCCGACATCGTATTCTGCGGTACGTCAAGCAACCGCGCGAGTTCGCCTGCGGGAATGCCGTCGGGTTCGTGCCTCACCAGCAACCGGAAGGTCTCAAGGCGGGTGTTCTGGGCCAGTGCAGCGAGCGCCGCGATCGCAGAGTCGCTTTCCATATATCCAGAATAATAGATATAATATCATTGTCAATCCTCGGATATGGCGCTCCTTGCTGACCCGCCGTTGACGTGAGGGCGCGCAGCATCCATCTGATGAGGATGGCAAAGAAGAAAGAAAGCGCGGAACCGGAACTGATGAAGACGTGGTCACTGCCAACGTCGATGACGATCGGATCAGCGGTGCGCGCCAAGGGCATCCTCCAGGAAATCCGCGCCCGTCTTCCGTTCGCGGTTCGGAAGGCGCTGGATCTCGAAAGCGGAATTCTGACGCTGGCGATGCCTGAGACATCGAGAGCGATCTTCCGCGCAACGTCAGCCTCCATAGCCGACATGCTCGGCGAAATGGAAGCTCTTCCCGTCATCCCCCGGGAGGTAGAAGACATCCTGGCGATCTCCACCTCGGAACGGCGGCGCTGGCTGGAGGATGGTCGCCTCCCCTCAGCAGGCACGCGAACCGTGAAGCTGCGTGGCCGCGCTCGTCAGATCACCTTCCACGTTTTCGATCCGGCCGTGGTGGTGGACATCCTCGACCGCGGTGCCGTCGATGAATGGCGCGAGGACGATATAGCTGCGGCGGCCGAGAAACGCCGTCAGTCGGCCATGAAAGCGAAGCTCACGAGATCGCTTCGGAAAGGGAAGAAGAAGGGGACGCGCAAGGATGGATCGAACCCGTCGCCATTGCGCGGATGGGACGAATTCGATGCTGAAGGCTTTCTCAAATAACCTCCGCCCAAGGGAAAAATTCCCGCGCCTCATCAAGAATGAAGATGGTCTCATCAGACCAGTCCGATTATATCGCCGACAGGAAGCAAGTTCGCCGGATCGCCAGACATTATCTACCGTGTTCCGAGTGATCACCCAGATGTCGCCGCTTCGAGCCAGTTCGACATCGTAACGGTTCTTCATCAGATAGTGGCGGGTTCCGTCGTTCTGGAGAACGTGCTGTGCTTCAACGAGCACATCCACACAGGCAATGTCGCCATTGATGGTCACGCGCGGGTTGCTGATGGAATGCGTCGTGTCCAGAGTGCTGAGGGAAGTCAAGAGCGCGGATACGATGGTCTCCCTCCCTTCGATAACCGGATACTCGAATCCTGCCTTTGCGGCAGCCGGGCGAAAGTCCGAAACCGCGTTCTCCGACAGCGAGGACGCAAGAAGCTCCTTGTCGCGAAGATCGATGCCGGCGGCGAAACGATACAGGGCCTCGACAATAGCGAGCTTGTCGGCGGTCTGTTGGGCAAATGAAGGTGAAGTCGTCATGAACATGGTCCTTTTCAGGCCGGAGGCTCGCTGAATGCAAGCCATCCGCGGCAATAGCGGTCGTGGCGAGGGATCCTTGAGGGTCGGCTACTCGAGATCGGCATCGATGCGGGTGATCAGGCCATCCTGTCCCACGACGATCTTGAGGATCCCGATCTCGTGGCCGAAGTCGACCCGGACAAGCGCGTTGGAACTGTCCTGTTCCTCGATCGCCAGTAGCTTGGTTCTGGTGCTGTAGCCGACAAAAAAGCGTTCGAGATAAAGGCGGACACCATCCCTGCCCTTGAAAGCGCTGCCAACGGAAACATCGTCTATGACCGCGTCGGTCGCGAACAGGGACAGTGTGCGCTCGATGTCGAAAGCGTTTGCGGTCCGGATGAAGTTTTCGACGAGCTTCTGCATGATTTGCTCCTCAGACATCGATGATCGTCGTGTCGGCGATTGTCTCGGCGAAACCATCGCCGAACAGCTCCGCAGGTGTCTGGAATCCCGGACGCGCCTCCCCGTTGAGAATACGGCGGCCAGCTTCCGCAACCGCGATTGCCGTGAATGAGTATCCGTTGACCGTATCAAGGATCGACCGGACGACGGCGCCATCAGCATCCGTCACCTCGACGACGGCCTTGTAACGGTTTTCCCGACGTTCCTCATCAGTCGGGCCGTCGGGAAGTGCCGACAGATCGCCTTGGGGAAATCCTCCGCCTGTCACATGCACGAAGGTCTCGATATTCGAGACGCCCGTGGCTCTCCAGATGGTGATGAGATCTGGAAGCGTGACCTGGAAACTGTCGACAGCCCCCTGTCCGAAGTCGAGCTTCTGGATGCTGTTGGCGACAGCCACAAGCTCGCCATCGACGCGCGCCAGGGTTTCAGCCGAAATGTTCTCGGTCGCGGTGATGGCGGATCCCCGTGACATGCCGCCCGCGACATGCATCGCGATCCGAATGCTGCGGGGATTCTTGACCCTCGCGACCGCATGACCGGCAAGGCTTCCCAACATCGCCACGCTGCCCCCACCGCCCGGCAGAAGCGTCACGCCTGCAGCCACCGCCTCGGCACCCAGTTGTTCTGCGAGGCGGTAGCTGTCGAGCTCGGCCGCGGTGTCGATATAATGCACGCCGTTGCGGATGGATGCTTCCATCATCGGCTTCGCCGTGCGCAGGAAGGGGCCTGCAGCATTCACGATGACGGCGACATCCGTCAGCGAGCGGTCGATCAGTGCGTCGTCATCGAGAGCGAACACGCGATATTCGACGCCGAGCTTCGCGGCCAGGTCAGCAAGTGGCTTTTTGCTTCGCCCACCCAAGACAACAGGCGTTCCAGCCCTAGTCGCATGCTCCGCCACCATGCGGCCCGTATAACCCGTCGCACCGTAGATCATCAGTTTTGTCATTTTAGTGCTGCCATTCCTTGTAGACGAATTCGAGTGAGTAGCCGTCCGGATCACGGACCTGCGCCGCGTAATATCGGGGGTCGTAATGAAGCTGTGGTCCGGGCGGATGGATCTCGATGGCACCTGCCGCCATCGCTGCGGCATGGGCGGTATCTACCTGTGCCGTCCCATCGGCAACAAAGCCGATATGGGCGGCGCGGCCTTCGACGATGCCCTCGCGGAGCCAGAAGAACACCCGACCGTTCACGCCGAACCCCTTGAGATCGGGATGGCCGGGAGGTCCGTCTTTGCCATCGTAGTCGACGGCATGGACGATCCCCAGGGGCGCTAGTGCCACTTCATAGAAGGCGATCGAACGATTGATGTCGCTGACCGAGATGAAGACGTGATCGAGCATGCTGCTCTCCTTTTGCTTAAATGATGTAGCCGCCTGCCACTTCGATATTCTGGGCGTTGATCCAGCGGCTATCTTCAGAAAGGAGGCTGGCGATCACGCCACCGATCTCTTCCGGCTCGCCGACGCGCCCGAGCGCGGTCTGGGCAGCGAGCATGGCTTCGAATTCGTCATTCAAGCCGCCACCAAGTTCGGTGCGGATGGCGCCGGGAGCAACCGAATTCGCTCTGATCCGACGCTCACCTAATTCCTTGGCCATGTAACGGGTCAAAACTTCCAGGCCACCCTTGAACGAGGCATACGGCGACACGCCGGCGGTCGCGACGCGACTGGTGGCGCTTGTCACGTTGATGATGTGGCCCCCGTCTTCCATCAGCGGGAGAAGAGCCTGGGTCAGGAAGAACGGCCCCTTGAGATGGACGTTGAAGAGACCGTCGAACTGCTCCTGCGTCACCTGGGAGAACGGGGCATAGAGGCCGTAGCCGGCATTGTTGACCAGGAAGTCGAATGTCGTCCTGCCCCAGACCGTCTCAAGCGATGCCTTGACCGCATCGTGGAATTCCTCGAACGAGCGGCTGTCAGCAACATCGAGCTTCAGAGCGATGGCCTTGCCGCCCTTCGCTGTGATTGCGCCGACGACCTCATCAGCTTTCGCCAGGTTGCTATTGTAGGTGACGATTACCCCCATGCCGCGCTCTGCGCACTTGAGGGCGGTGCTGGCCCCGAGGCCACGGCTGCTTCCAGTGACGATGACGATCTTCATCTGTTTCTCCATGCATTTGGTATGACTTGAAGCTATGCCCCTGCCTCGTCCGCCGCTCACCTATTCCTCTCTGAAACTTGCCTATTCCTGCCTTGCCCTTGTGCGTCCCTCCATGCTCTGCCAGGGTCGGGTCATGGAAAAGAAATTGCAGGAATTACGCACACTGGCCGCTAGGGCCGAGAACAAGCGCACCGAGACGGGCATCCCGCGGGTGGCTATGGTGCAGGGTGAAATCCCCGAACATCAGCTTGCCGCCGTCTATGATCCGATGGTCAACCTGATCCTGAGCGGATCGAAGGCGATGACTGTGGGTGAGAGGACCTTCCACTACGACCCGGCAACCTACTTCGTGATGTCCGTCGATCTCCCGGCCGTGGGATCAGTCCATCCTGCAGCTACTGGCGAACCCTATCTCGCCGTCAGCCTGACGCTCGATCCCACCATTGTCGGCGCCTTGATCCGCGACCTTCCGGTGAGGGTCTGCAGCGAACTGTTCGGATCAGGGTTCTCGGTCGCCCCGGTCAACGAGGATTTTCTCGACGCCTGGATCCGCATGCTCAAGCTGATGGATCGTCCCGACGAAATCACGGTGCTATCTCCCGCCTACGAGCGCGAGATCCTATTCCGCGTCCTGCAGGGGCCACTTGGCTGGATGTTGCGCGACATAGCAACGCCTGACACTGCACTCTCGCGCATCAGCGTGGCGATCGACTGGATCCGACAGAATTTTGCCGAGCCGATCAGAGTTGAAGCGCTTGCGGAGATGGCCGCCTTGAGCGTGTCGGCATTCCATCGTCACTTCAAGGCCGTGACGGCGCTTAGCCCGCTCCAATATCAGAAGCGCGTACGCCTTCTGCACGCGCGTTCGCAACTCATTGCGGGCCAAGGAAATGCGACATCGATCTCGTTCGGGGTGGGATACGAAAGCCCGAACCAGTTCAGCCGTGAATACGCCAGGCTGTTTGGGCTCCCGCCCTCGAAGGATCTGGCAAAGGCCATGCGGGATCTGCACGTTGCATAGTCGATCATCCGCTTGTCGAAGTCGGCAGTGCCCGCACATAGCAGGCACTTGCCTCACGACAGATCACATCAAGGATATCGATCGATAGGCAGCTCTCACTGAGATTGCCCAAGGTTTTCAGCGGGCGAAATGATTGACCTCGTCAAGGCAGTCGACAAATTGCCGGCTGTCGCAAGACCTGTTTCCCAGTAAGTGTCCAAACGCAAAAAGCCCGGATTGCTCCGGGCTTTCGCTTAGAATAAGCGGTCGAATTAGAACGAGCGCTGCAGACGCAGGAAGCCGTCCCACTTGTCAGCGGAGTCGGTGCCGTTATCAACGTCGGTGTAGTTGATCGTTGCCTTGGCAGCGAGGTTCTGGGTGATGGCGTAGTCAGCCGTCAGACCAACGCGCCATGCATCGCCATCCTGGAAGTCGCCGTCGTTGTCGAGCGTGATGTTATCCCAGTACTGGGCGCCCGGTGCGATGGTGAACTTGTCGGTGACCTTGATGGCGTATTCTGCACCAATCGTCCACTCGGCAGCGTCGAAGTAACGGTTCTGGCCGAAGGCGTAGGCAGCGAAGACGCCAAGCGAGCCCGGGCCGAGGTCTGCAGTCAGCGTGGAAGCGAGAGCAGCATTTTCGTTGTCGAAGTCGTAACCAGCGAAGAAGTCGAGGGTTACGCCACCAAACTTGCCGGTGATGACGCCGTTGATGCCGATTTCGTCAGCATTGCCTGCATCGTCGGTCTTGTAGCCAGCCTGAGAGTTGAACGCGTCAACCTGACCGTAAACCGAGAATGCACCGCCATCATAGGTGTAACGGATGGAGTTGTTCAGCGTGTCAGCGCCTTCGCCACCGTTGTTGTACGGACGGTCATCGGCGAGAACGGTTTCACCCGGAAGTCCCGTATCGAAGTAGTTGTAGAAGTAACCAACGCGGAAACCGCCCAGCTCGATATAGGTTTCGTTCAGAGCGAAATCGCTCGTGTCATTGGCATTGTTGTTGGCGCGAAGCGTGATGCGTGAACCAAGTGCACCGAATTCGGTGTCGGACTTTGCCGAGAGGTAAAGCTGAGCGCGCGTGTTGGTGCGGTAGCCAGCGTCGTCGCCGGACAGATCATCGTCGCTGCGTCCATCGAGCTGTACGCGGACATAACCGCCGATCTTGAGGCAGGTTTCGGTGCCCGGGATGTAGAAGTAACCGGTGCCGAAGGCGTCACAAACGCGGACATATTCCATCGGCTCGGGCTCTGCCGCGACGATCGCATCGGCGGCCTGCGCGCCGGATACTGCTGCGAGAGCTGCAGCGGAGCCGAGAAGGAGGCTCTTGATGTTCATTATGATCTCCATTGAGATGATGGACCGCGGCTCGGAGCCCCCACCCACCAAATTGAAAAACCGAAGGCATATTCGGTGAGCAATGAATAAGAGGGGCTGCCGGGAGGTGAAAGCAGCAGCACTTGTCGTCAGGGCGAGAACGGAGTTCCGTGATCAAGGATGTTGCCCAGCCGCATCGGTTTGTAACCGTACGTAATGCGATGGTAATCAAACCGTATCAACGACCGGAAGCGGCCATGTTTCTGCGACAAAGACGCGGAGGCCCTTGTCTCGTATTCCGGCCACGCATAGCGGCCTGATTCCCGATGCCGAGATTGGTGGAAAAGCTGCTAAAAGCGCACGAACACCGCAAAACAGGCTTATGCAGCGCCTGCCTGGTCCATCAATCGCGGCAGCATGATAACAGCGCGAGCGCCGCCCGAATCGGCTTCCTCGTAACGGATCTTGCCCTGATGGGCGTCAATGATCGACTTGGCCAAGGCAAGGCCGAGGCCGCTTCCGCCAGTATCCCTGCAGCGAGATTCTTCAAGGCGAACAAACGGGTTGAAGACGCGGGTCCGGTCCGCCTCGGGAATGCCCGGGCCGTCATCATCGATAAGGAGACATACGTCTCCCATTGCCGGACGAACGAAAATCCTCGCCCGGTAGCCGTAGCGCAGGGCATTTTCCACGACATTGCGAACAGCACGCTTCAAGGCGCCCCGACGGCCATGGATAAAGAACCGGTGTGGATTGACGAGAGTGATGTCGCCTCCTGCGACGACCAGGTCCGCAATCAGCTCCTGCATCAGATCTTCGAACTGGAATACGGTTTCCGTCTCCGTGGTGTCATAGCCGCGGGAAAGCGAGAGCGCGCCATCAACCAGTTCCTGGATCTCATCGAGACACACGCCAAGCCGATCCTTGGAATCACCGTCATCGAGAAGCTCGATCCTCAATCGCATCGCAGTGATCGGAGATTTCAGATCGTGGCCGATCGCCCCGAGCATCTTGGCGCGCTCGTTGAGCAATCTGGTAAGGCGTGCCGCCATGTCGTTGAAGGCATGAGTGAGCTTTCTAAGCTCGGAAGGACCGGAAGCCGAGATGGGCTGTGGGCTTTCGCCTCGACCAAGATTGTCAGCGGCGTTGGACAGATGCTGAAGCGGCGTAGTGATCTTTGCAACGATGATCCACACGACCGCCACGACGATCAGGACCGTTACAAGGATTGTTGCCATGAGTTGCCATGCCCATGCCTTGGGCAGGCGCATCACGTCACGCGCAGTAAGCCACCGGCCGTCATCCAGGGTGATGGAAGCCAGAAGCACCAAATTACGGCCGGGCTTGCTGGCGTGGCCCATTATTTCATGGCTCGGAGCAATTTCTGTTGCAGCAAGGATGAAACCATCCCCGACGGTTACACCGAATTTGTTCTTGAGAAAGATTGCGATGTCATCAGAGGGCAGCAGCTCATCGCGCACCTGTGGAGCTGCATCGGTAATCGTAAACTGCATGCCCCATTCTGATGGGGTTTTGATGATCGCTTCATCGTCAGCTGCAGGCAGGGTCCTCAGCAATTTTGCGGTACTGAGCAGTCGCTCGACTGCATCGAAAGCCCGATAACCAAGAATCTGCTTATTCTTGTCATGCATGAAATAGGAAATGCTGAGTATCTGCGCCGCAAGCAGACAGCCGAGGAGCAGCAGGATAAGCTGTCCTCGAACGCTTTGGGGAACGCCGATTTTCATGTTTCAGACCTTGGTCACATCCGCAACGAGGCAGTAGCCGCCTCCGCGCACGGTGATGATGAGTTCGGGACGATCCTTACTCTGTTCGATCTTTCGCCGCAATCGGCTGACCTGATTGTCGATGGCGCGATCGAACGGGCCTGCACTGCGCGCCGAAGTCAGCTCAAGCAACCTCTCCCGCGACAGGATAACCCTTGGTCGCTCAAGAAACGCCATCAGCAACTGAAAGTCTGCAACGGTGAGTGGTGTCTCCACACCGTCCTCGTCGACGAGGCAGCGGCGATCAATCTGAAGGGACCAGTTACCGAAACGAAGAACCTGACCACCATGCTCCCCTCCGAGCGAAGGCGCCGACGGCTCGTAACGCCGCAGGATCGCCTTGATGCGCGCCACAACTTCGCGCGGATTGAACGGTTTTGCGAGATAGTCGTCCGCTCCGAGCTCAAGGCCGATGATGCGGTCCGTCTCCTCGTTGAGCGCACTCAGCATCAGGATTGGAATCTTGCTTGTTGCTCTGAGCCGATGGCAAATCGCCAATCCGTCCTCGCCCGGCAACATGACGTCGAGAACGATAAGATCGAACCCTCCGGACGTCAGGACCCTGTCCATTTCCTTGCCACTGTCGACCGCAACCGCCCGCATGCCTACCTTCTCCAGGTAGAGCCTCAGGGCATCACGGGTCTGGGCGTGGTCGTCGACAATCAGGATATTAGGAGAGCTTGCCATGGTAGCGATTTATCCGATGCCAGATCGCCACGCATCAGGATTTTTGTAACGGCACGTCGCAGATACTTCGACTGCGACAAACCGATACCATTCTGGCTTTTGTCAGGGATAATCCGGAGACAAACATTCGCTATAAGGATTTCGTCGGAGAGTTCGAAATTCTTACCCGGTCGATGGTAGCGTCGAATTCTCCGTTGATGTTGACGCCGTGAAAAGAACCACCTTTCACAGCTCTTTGTTTTGGAAGCGCAACTGGAACCGCCGGTTTATTCTCGACCTCCAGTCAGGACACCACTCGGTTGCGCTTCCAGCCTCAACCCTCAATACAGGCAACCGTCTTCCTTTGTCCGCCTGCTTGAACTAAATCCCGTGTCACGGGTTTCTGTTCATCGCAAAAGCCGCAGCCAGCGAAGGAAGCTGTTCAATGAAACAATTGCTTGTCATAGCTCTTGCGGCAGCAACGCTGACCGCCTGCAACTCCACGGGCAACCCCGAATTTCGTGCAATAGATTACGGACCCGGCATAGCACCTATCGCCGGCAGCCTCACGTATGGCGGGAAAGCCAAAGCCCGGTTTGGAAACATGCCTGTCGGCTATACTTTCACCCACGAGTTTTTCAACAGCTTCGGAAGCCGCGTCGAAGAGCGTTATCGCGTCCTGGAAGATGGTAGCCTCGACATCTACAGCCGCCGGATCACGCCGATCACCATCAGCCACGGACGCTAGTTACCTCATCTGCGCAACAGCGTTTGTCACCTAGCGGAACAGACCGCCCCGGCAGTCGTTTTCCTCCCAACAAAATGGAGGCCACAATGGCAGAAGACAGAGACGCGCGCGAAGCGATTGAACGTGGCAGTGCCTACGCAGGGACCGGACGCCACCCGGCAGCCGGACCTCACGCCAAGGATAGCCTGACGGACCACGATAAGACACCGGGCACAGGATCTCTGCCTGCAAAGGACAGCAAGGACACCGATTCCGGGCCGGAATGAACCAAAAGCAGTGTCGTCGTTTCCCAGGCGTCCGCTTTCCCATGTGAGCGAAACGGTTAATCCACTTGCCCGCCCCTCTCCCGCCGGTTAACACCGCGTGAGGGTAATGCGGGATGGGCATGATGACGGGCGGGACCATCACTCTTTATGAAGCGATCGGCGGCGATGTGGCGGTAAAAGCGTTGGTGAAGCGTTTTTACGATTTGATGGACACTTTGCCCGAGGCACGCAATTGCCGTGCGATCCATCCAGAGAATCTCCAGGACAGTGAAGCAAAGCTTTATGAATACCTGACGGGATATCTCGGCGGTCCTCCCGTCTATGTCGAGAAGTATGGCCATCCGCGACTACGCTCCCGCCACTTCGGCGCAGCAATAGGGCCGGCCGAACGCGACGAATGGCTTTTATGCTTCAGCCGCGCGCTGGACGAAACCATTGAAAACCCAAAACTACGCGACATCATCTGGCCGCCGATCGAGCGCCTTGGCCATCACATGCAGAACAGGGAATAGGCTCTTGGAAAATTTAGCGAAAATGCGCCCGTTGATTCTCTTCGTCAGCGGTTTGATGGGTCTGTCCGGCGTGGCGCTCGCAGCCGCATCAAGCCATGGCGGCGACACGCATTTCCTTGGCAATGCCTCCACCATGTGCCTTGCCCACGCGCCGGTTCTGCTGGCGCTTTATCTTGGTCACGCAACATTCAGGACGGCAACGCTTTCCGCCCTCACCCTTGGTTTGGGGACAATCCTGTTTGCCGGCGATCTCGTGTCGCGGCATTATCTCGGAGACAGGCTTTTTCCATTCGCGGCACCGGCAGGGGGCTCGTTGATGATGCTCGGCTGGCTATTGGTAGCGGCAGGCGCCTTTCTTGGCCGCCGCACTTGACACCTCATGTCGTCCGCCGATTTTACCGGCGGAACAACAGCACCTTGCCCGCCTCCCATGACGGTACGGTCGTCGGGCTTACAGTGGCATGGGCGGGAAAACGGATGACATTGTCATCACTCCAGTCGTCCCGGCTGCGGCTTGCCAGAATTTCGTAAAGCTCCGGCACCAGTCCCTCGCCATTCTGCTCCGCCAGCTTGTGCAGGCCGATAAACAGGCTGGGATCAGGACGCTCGTCTCTCATCGTTTTTTTCCTTCATCGTCTGGAGCGCACGTTCAAGACTCGATTTAGAGCCGTTGCGCAGCGGGACGAAGGTGACGCCGAACTTCTTGCAGCCGGTCTTCACCCTCAGACACGCATCGTGGCTGATACAGTCGATGGGGCAGAACACGCAGTCGACGGAGGGAAGCACGGTATCGATACGGGAGACGGCCTCACGCAGGCCACCGTCATGATGGATCAGTTCGGCCCCGTGACGAGTCGCGATTTCACGCAGATGAGCGACCTGACAGTCACGGCCACCGACATAAAGGAAGCTGCGGACATCGATCGCATCACGATCCGGTTTCGCCTGCTGGGCCCCAGATGCCGCCTCGCTTGCGCCGCCATTCTTCCGTTTCTGCTTCTTCGCCATCACGCCTCGCCTGATCGATTCTCGTCTCGGGAACCTTCGGTGAGCGGCACCTTAGATAAGTTGACTATCAGAGTAAAGATTAAACGTGAGGATCACACTCATATTTATCGAGCAGTCGAGACAGCAATTGGAAGCAACCGAAGATCGCCCCTTCAAGGTCTCTTAGAGGCGGTTTTCGACCGACGTCATGCGGATGCCGACAAAATTGTCGCGGTCGTCGGATACGATTTCGCCATGGCCGATCGTCTTTCCGTTCACCTGGATCTCGACAGGCTCACCAAAGCGTTTGTCGAGCCTGAACCATGATCCCTGCTTGGCTGCTGCCAATTGAGCGACGGAAACTTTCGCCCTACCGATGACAACCTGAACTTCGACGGGAATTTCACCAAGACGGGCGCGAGAGGGAGCCGGCTGCATTGAGCTTTCCTCCGACACCGGAAATTCTGGAAATACTGGAGACGGCTTGCCGGCAAGGTCGTTGATCATAATGGTCACCTTCTGAAATGTGTGGGGCGCGACTCACTCGAAAATAAACGCTGCGCCCCCCGCATTCGCCCCGGACAGACAGCCGTCCTTAACGAGTCGTTAACTTCCACAGTTGACGGATCATAAAGACGCAAACACGACAGGTGATCACGAAACCGATTACGAATGCCCGCTGCGCATCGTACGTGTCCGTACAACGGTGGAAGCGCGCATGCGTTTCAGTGTCGTCAGAGGTAGTCCGCCCTTGGCCAGGGAATTGATAAAAAACGTGTCTTCCGCCTGCGAAAACACAAGGACCATCTTATCCTTCATTACGTTCCGCTTGGCACAGGTAAAGATGACCTCGTTCTCACCAAGACAGAGATAGAAGTGGTCAGGCAGAAACTCCACTGCCCCCGCCTGAATGAGGGCGCCGGTCTCGCATATCCCGACAATCCGGACCTGCAGGCTGGAAAAGGACTTCACTCCGCCATTTGGATAAACGGCACGAGCGATAACATTAGTCCTACGATATCGGACGTGCGGATTGTCGTTCGCCCCATAGAACTGAGCAAGATAATGGCGAGGCTTGCTGTTCTCCAACATGATGGCGATCCGGAAATGGTTAAAACAATCTTAATACCGTACCGGACTGGGAAAACACGTTCAATTATCAGATTTAAGGGGTATTTGAGAGACTTGGCACATTCACAGAAGGATAAGTCCGCCCGCGATGGGAGGCCGTCGTGAATAGTGAAAATGCTTATCGGAGGGCTGGAAACTGTCGGCAAGCCGCTGGCTTGACGGAAAACGGGAGGAAGAGACACCTGTCCCGACGCGGGCAACCGCAAGCTTTACAGCTTGCGCTCCGCGGGAAGGCCGCCCGCATGGCAGGCGGCCGATTGTCCTTGGATCATGGCCCTCGCAGTCCAGTGAAGGCCGCAGAAAAATAGAAACGCAGAGCCGCTCAGGCGGTGACGTCGATGACGACACGGCCTCTGATCTGGCCGTCGATGATGGCCTGGGCAAGTTCCGGCAGTTTCGACATCGGCTCGACAGTCGTAATCGCGTCGAGTTTAGCCTTGTCTAGATCGCGCGCCAGCCTGCTCCATGCCGAAAGACGCTGCTCCTTCGGCGCCATGACCGAATCCACACCGATGAGGGCAACGCTGCGCAGGATATGCGGCAGAACGGTCCCCGGAAGATCCGCGCCGCCCGCCAGACCACAGGCGGCGATCGCCCCGCCCCGCGCGGTCTGCGCCAGCGCATTGGCAAGCGTTGTCGAACCGACGCTGTCGACGCCGCCCGTCCAGCGCTCCTTCTGCAGAGGTCCTCCCTTCTGCTGCAGTTCAGCGCGATCGATGAAATTCGTCGCACCGAGCGATTCAAGATAGGGATGGGTCTCGGGCCGGCCTGTCGAGGCGGTGACATTGTAGCCGCGGGCGGAAAGCAGCGCGATCGCCACCGAACCGACGCCGCCGGCGGCGCCGGTCACCAGCACTTCGCCCTCGCCCGGCTTGATCGCGCCCCATTTTTCAAGCGCATTGACGCAAAGCGCCGACGTGTAACCCGCCGTGCCGATCGCCATCGCCTGCTGCAGGGAAAATGCCTCCGGCAGCGGGATCAGCCATTCGGCCTTCACCCGCTGATAGCGCCCATAAGCGCCCGGTTCGGTTTCCGAAAGGCCCCATCCGTTCACTATCACCTTGTCGCCCGGCTTCCATTCTGCCGACCGTGACTCGACGACCGTGCCGGAAATATCGATACCGGCGATCAGCGGCGTGCGGCGGGCAATACGACCTTTGCCGGTGATTGCCAGCCCGTCCTTATAGTTCAGCGTCGAGTAGGCGATCTCGACGAGGACATCGTTGTCGGGCAAGTCTGTGAGGGAAACTTCCCGAAAACCCGCTGCCGGCTTGCCGTCGACAGTGTCGATGACCATCGCCCTGAACGTTTCAACCATTTCGTCACTCCAATTGCTTTGATCTACGGATCCGTATTTAGGGCCGCCGCCGGTTCCGGCTATTGATGCAGGTCACGGTAGGGGGAACCGGATACCCTCGCGATCCGCCGCATGGTGCATCATCGGCAAGCTTGCCCGCAGAAATTTTACCGTTTGATAAAATTTTGAGCCGTGTTACGATCTGCCCAATAGTTGTCCATAACCATATAATGAGGGAACTCGGATGGAGCGACTGGGAAGCGGGATCGAGGCCGGCAGGCTCTCGACCAACGAATATGCATCGAATTTTTCCGACCTTCACCCGCGCCTCGACAAGCATGAGGCGCTGGTGGCGTCAGACCGCTGTTACTTCTGTTATGACGCACCATGCATGACGGCCTGTCCCACCGCCATCGATATCCCGCTTTTCATCCGGCAGATATCGACTGGCAACCCGCTCGGATCGGCTAAAACCATCTTCGCCCAGAACATTCTCGGCGGCATGTGCGCCCGCGTCTGTCCCACCGAAACGCTCTGCGAGGACGTCTGCGTCCGCAACACGGCCGAGGACCGACCGGTCGAGATCGGCAGGCTGCAGCGCTACGCAACCGACATCGCCATGGAGGCCGGACGGCAGTTCTTCGAGCGCAAGGCATCGAGCGGAAAGAGGATTGCCGTTGTCGGCGCAGGCCCCGCAGGCCTTGCCGCGGCACACCGGCTGGCGGTCAACGGCCACGATATCACCATTCTTGAAGCCCGCGAAAAATCCGGCGGCCTCAACGAATATGGCATCGCCACCTACAAGGCGGTGGACGATTTTGCCCAGCGCGAAGTGGATTATGTCACCGCCATCGGCGGCATCGCCATTGAACACGGCAAAGTGCTCGGCCGCGACTACTCGCTCTCGGACCTGACCGCAGGATATGATGCCGTCTTCCTCGGCATGGGTCTCTCCGGCGTCAACGGATTGGGCGTCGAGGGCGAAAACCTCTTTGGCGTCGATGACGCCGTCGATTTCATCGCGGCACTGCGTCAGACCGAGGACAAGGCAACTGTCCCGATCGGCCGCCGTGTCGTCGTCATCGGTGGCGGCATGACCGCGATCGACGCCGCGATCCAGGCAAAGCTGCTCGGCGCAGAAGAAGTGACGATCTGTTACCGCCGCGGCAAGGAAAACATGAACGCCTCGACCTGGGAGCAGGATCTTGCAGCCTCAAAAGGCGTCATCATCCGCCACTGGCTGGCCCCGAAATCGATCATCGGCAAGGACGGAAAAGTGGCCGGAATCGAAGTCGACTATACCGCGATGACCGACGGCAAGCTCGCCACCACCGGCGAGACCGGCATTATCGCCGCCGACCAGATTTTCAAGGCCATCGGCCAGAGCTTTGTCGCCACCGGCCTCGGCGCCCTGCAGTTCGACAAAGGCAAGATCGTTGTCGACAGCCAAGGCCGCACGTCGATCGAAAACGTCTGGGCCGGCGGCGACTGTATCGGCACCGGCGAAGACCTCACCGTTTCGGCGGTCGCTCAAGGGCGCGATGCTGCCGAAAGCATCAACAGCATGCTCGCAGCCGGCGCTCAGCCGGCCAGTGCAGTGGCCTGAGGGGAGTTTTCAATCATGGCTGATATCCGCAACAATTTCATCGGCATCAAATCCCCCAATCCCTTCTGGCTCGCGTCGGCCCCACCGACCGACAAGGCCTACAATGTCGAGCGCGCCTTCAAGGCCGGCTGGGGCGGCGTCGTGTGGAAGACGCTGGGCGAACAGGGACCGCCGGTCGTCAACGTCAATGGCCCGCGCTATGGCGCGATTTGGGGCGCAGACCGCAGGCTTTTGGGCCTCAACAATATTGAACTGATCACCGACCGCGACCTCTACACCAATCTCATCGAGATGAAGCAGGTGAAGAAGAACTGGCCGGATAGGGCGATCGTCGCCTCGATCATGGTTCCTTGCGAGGAAAACGCCTGGAAGGCGATCCTGCCGCTGGTGGAAGAGACGGAAGTCGACGGCATCGAGCTGAACTTCGGCTGTCCTCACGGCATGTCGGAGCGTGGCATGGGCTCCGCCGTCGGTCAGGTGCCGGAATATATCGAGATGGTGGTGCGCTGGTGCAAGCAGTATACCCGCATGCCGGTCATTACCAAGCTGACACCGAACATCACCGACATCCGGCACCCTGCCCGTGCAGCAAAGCGCGGCGGCACCGATGCCGTGTCGCTGATCAACACGATCTCCTCGATCGTCTCGGTCGATCTCGACAGCTTTTCGCCCAACCCGTCGATCAACGGCAAGGGCAGCCACGGCGGCTATTGCGGCCCGGCGGTCAAGCCGATCGCGCTCAACATGGTCGCCGAGATCGCCCGCGATCCGGAAACCTACGGCCTGCCGATCTCCGGCATCGGCGGCGTGACGACATGGCGTGATGCGGCCGAATTCCTGGCGCTCGGCGCAGGCAATGTGCAGGTCTGCACCGCGGCCATGACTTACGGCTTCAAGATCGTCGAGGAAATGATCACCGGCCTCTCCGCATGGATGGACAGCAAGGGCCACCGCACGCTGGACGACATCACCGGCCGTGCGGTGCAGAACGTCACCGACTGGCAGTATCTCAACCTCAACTACATCGCCAAGGCACATATCGATCAGGACGCCTGCATCAAATGCGGCCGCTGTCACATCGCCTGCGAGGATACCTCGCATCAGGCGATCACCGCGATGGTCGACGGCGTCAGGCATTTCGAGGTGAAGGAAGAGGATTGCGTCGGCTGCAACCTCTGCGTCAACGTCTGTCCGGTGGAAAATTGCATCACCATGGATGCCCTACCCGCCGGCACCCTCGACAAACGCACCGGCCGGCCAGTCGATCCCAACTACGCCAACTGGACAAGCCATCCCAACAACCCGATGGCGCGACAGGCGGCGGAATAGGATTAGAGAAGAAGGTCGGTCGCCCTCAGTTCGGCCGACCTTCTATTGCCCGAATGTCTTCCTGTAAGCTGCCGGGCTTGTGCCCAGCCGCTTGCGGAAATGATGGCGCAAGGTCGCCTGTGTGCCGAAACCGCAGGCGATTGCGATATCGTCCAGCGAGGATGAAACCCGTTTTTCGAGCAACTCGCGCGCCAGCCTCACGCGCTCTTTCACCAGCCACTCCCCCACGCTGTCGCCGGTCGCTGCCTCGAAACGGCGCTGGAAGGTGCGCATGCTCATCCCGGCCCGTTCCGCCAGCATCCGGATCGACTGCTCCTCGCAAAGCCGCTCGCGCATCCATTCGATCAGCGGCCCAAGCCTGAGACCTTCTCTCTGTTGCGGCACCGGTGAGGCGATGAACTGGGCCTGCCCTCCTTCGCGATGCGGCGGCACGACAAGCCGGCGGGCAACGCTGTTGGCCGCTTCGACACCGAAATCGCCGCGCACCACATGCAGGCAAAGATCGATGCCGGCAGCGCTTCCTGCAGCTGTCAACGTATTGCCCTCATCCATATAGAGAACATCAGCATCGAAGGCGGCATCGGGATAAGCCTTAGCGATCGCGTCAACATACCGCCAATGCGTCGTCGCCCGCCGTCCAGCTAGCAAGCCGGCCGCTGCCAGAACCGCAACGCCCGAACAGAGCGACATCACCCGTGCTCCCCGCCGATGCGCCGCCTGCAGCGCCTCGATCAGCGGCGCCGGCACCGGCTCGCCGATCCCGCGCCAGCCCGGAACGATGATAAGGTCGGCCGCGGCCACAACCTCCAGTCCGGCATCGACGGAAACGGTCAAGCCGCCCGCCGCGCGCAACGGCCCCGGCTCCACGCCCGCGATGGAGAACTGATACCAGCCCTCACCCATTTCCGGTCGCGCCAGCCCGAAGACCTCATGGGCGATGCCGAATTCGAAGGTGCAGAGCCCGTCATAGACAAGGGTGACGACATGCGGACCGCTTGTCCGGTGAGTAAGTTGCTTTGGCATGATTTTTACGCCGCAAGTCACAATGGCCAATTTCAGCCATCTCTATCATCAGGCATGATCCCCCGCAACACAGCCTCAGCGACACAAGGAAAGGATCGCGTCATGCCAAGCCCCGTCTCGGATTTCCCCGCCACCGCCCCGCAGAATGCCGCCGAACACTTTTCCCGCAAGCTCGCCTTTGAAGCGGATTGCTGGGATGTGCATGCCTCTTTCGCTTCGGGCACGGTCGATTTCGTCCTGCTCGATGTGCGCGCTCCCGCACTCTTCGCCCAGGCGCATGTTCCGGGCGCGCTCAATCTGCCCCACGGCAAGATGACCGCACATAAGATGTCGCAATGGCCGGCGGATACGTTGTTTGTCGTCTATTGCGCCGGGCCTCATTGCAACGGCGCGGACAAGGCTGCGCTGCGCCTCTCCCGCCTCGGCCTTTCGGTCAAGGTGATGATCGGCGGCATGACCGGTTGGGCGGATGAAGGCTTCGTCTATGACGCCGCTACAGCGGCATGACGAGGAAGGAACGGCTGTGGAGTTGCAGTGCCGGCAGCCGTTTCCTGACAAAAAGCAGGAAGATCGACCAGAATCCCAGCGGACTTAATAAAAAAATCAACCCTATGCTGCACTGCAGCAAGTCATCCACTCCGCTGTACTCGCCGGAGATGAAGTGTCGGGCAAACAATGAATTTTAGCCACATCTTTTACGAGCAATTGCTCAATCTTCGATGTTTTGCTCAAAAAATAACTACAACAGCATGATGAGCCTGCAAGCAAATAATGCAGCACCGAGAGCATTTTAACTCACAATTAGTTCAACCATGACAATATTTTAGCGCGGCATCCTGACACGTCTCGTAAGACGGCAGCGAGCTGATGTGTTGGGCAAACTAAATGGTGTGCATTATGGCATTTCGAGATATGGCTATTTCGAAGAAACTCGGTCTAGTCACCGTCGTGATGGGCCTTTCTTCCCTGATTATTGCGGGCGTTGCGGCGTCTGGCCTGTTCGGCCTTCAGAAAGCAATGATTTCCGTCGGCGCCCGCGAGGAAGTCGCCCGCGAGGCGATGGACCTGCGCGTCGATATCATTGCCATCAGCCGCATGACCTACCAGCTGGCGGCAGCGCCGGACAAGGCGAAGGATTTTCGCGCGGATGCCGAAAAACGCGCCGGCGAAATGCTCGCCCGCCTGCCAAAGATCGAAGCCACCGCCGATGCCGCCGAAAAGGATCAGCTGAAGGCGATCCGCGGCACTCTCGACAGCTATTTCACTTCGATCCGCGGCATGGTCGATATCGCCGAAAAGAACCCGGCAGATACGGCCGCGATCACCGGCGGACTGAAGGCCGCACTGGATGGCCAGAAGGCCGTCACGGACACGGTCAAGGTCTACAGCACCTATTCCGGCAAGTCGCTGGCCGAAGCGCGCGAAGCCGCCGTCGCCTCCTCGACGACCGCCATCCTGATTTCGGCAATCTCCGCCATCATCTTCATCGTCATCGGCGCTGCAATCAGCCTGATGGTTGCGACCCGCGGCATCGTCAGCCCGATCCGTTCGCTGACCCAGGCCATGACCCGCCTCGCCAATGGCGAACTCGACAACCTCAAGATTGATGCCGCCCGCAAGGACGAGATCGGCGAGATGGCACGCGCGGTCGAAGTCTTCCGCACCAACGCGCTCGCCATGAACGAACTCAAGGCCCAGGAAGCCGCCCTGCATCGCAACAGCAGCGACCTGCAGTCGAGCATTTCCACCGTCGTTGCCTCCGCCGTCGCCGGCGACTTCTCCGGCCGCATCTCCAAGGACTACCAGAACGAAGACCTCAACCGCTTCGCCTCGGGCGTCAATGAGTTGGTCGGAAGCGTCGACGCCGCCACCACCGAAGTCCGCCGCGTTATCGCCGCACTCGCCGATGCCGACCTGACGCAAAGCATGAACGGCCAGTTCCAGGGCGCGTTCGCCGAACTGCAGACCAACGTCAATAATACGATGGTGCGCCTGCGCGGCACGATGAACAATGTCCGCGGAGCAGCCGGCACGATCAACAACAACTCCGCCGAACTGTCGTCGGCCGCTAACGATCTGTCGAAGCGCACGGAACAGCAGGCAGCCGCGCTTGAAGAAACCGCAGCCGCTCTCGACGAGATCACCGCGACTGTCCGCGCCGCCTCTTCGCGCGCCACTGAGGCCCGCGACATGGTGCATGCCACCAAGCAGAGCGCCACGAAGTCCGGCGACATCGTCCGCTCGGCCGTCACCGCCATGGGCCGCATCGAGGATTCATCCAGCAAGATCAGCCAGATCATCGGCGTGATCGACGAAATCGCCTTCCAGACCAACCTGCTCGCGCTCAATGCCGGCGTCGAGGCTGCCCGTGCGGGTGAAGCCGGTCGTGGCTTTGCCGTCGTCGCACAGGAAGTCCGTGAACTGGCACAGCGCTCTGCAAACGCCGCCAAGGAAATCAAGACCCTGATCAGCGCGTCTGCTGCCGAAGTCGAAGGCGGCGTGTCGCTCGTCCGTTCGACCGGCGACGCGCTGCTTGAGATCGAAGGCCTCGTCAACAAGGTCAACGAGCATGTGGAATCGATCGCAACTGCCGCCCGCGAACAGGCAACGGCGCTCGCCGAGATCAATTCCTCGGTCAACCACATGGACCAGATGACCCAGAAGAACGCAGCCATGGTCGAAGAGACCACTGCAGCCAGCGAAACGCTCGCAGAAGAAAGCCGCCAGCTGCAGCAGATCCTGTCGAGCTTCAAGCTCGGCGGCGCGGAAGCCGCCCCCGCTCGCGGCATGCGCTACGCAGCCTGACGGCATCACGCATCAGACATGAGAAAGCCCGGCAATGCCGGGCTTTTTTCGTTGTGGCAAACCACATCCTCCATAGCACCAGCCGCCAACAGAAATTGCAAAAGACAACTATCGGATGAGACCAACCGCCGCACTTGATCGAGATCACTCTCACTCGGCAAACGCCGCGTTAGTCAGCGCACCCTAATGCGCGCTGCACACATGAGGAGGGTGGCAGCATGTTGAACACAGCCACCCCAACCATGGATCTCAGATGAACGCGAACGTCCCTCCGTCCTCCACCAGCACAGCAACACCAACCGAACACGCGGCGGCCTCGCATGGCGGCCACGGAAATCCCGCCGTCGTCGGCCTCGCCGGCTTCGGCATGACCACCATTGTCCTTCAGTTCCACAATGTCGGCTGGGCATCGCTCGGACCGGTCATCTGGATGGGCCTGATCTTCGGCGGCCTGGCCCAGCTGATCGCTGGCCTGCACGAAGGCAAGATCGGCAACAATTTCGGCTATAGCGCTTTCACCGCCTATGGCTGCTTCTGGATCGCCCTTTGCCTGATCCAGATCGGCAATGCGATGGGCCTCTTCACAGTCAGCGAAACCGATCTCGGCTGGTTCCTCGTCATCTGGGCAATCTATACCGCCATCATGACCCCCGGCGCGATGCGCGCCAGCACTGGCCTCGGTCTGGTCTTCATCACACTGTTCATCGGCTTCGTCCTGCTGGTCATCGGCCATTTCGGACCGCATGTCTTCAACGTCATCGCAGGTTACGAACTGATGGTCTGCGGCGCGCTGGCGCTCTATGTCATGGCGCACCAGATCTACAAGGACGCCTTCGGCCGTGACGTGCTGCCGGTCGGCAAGCCGATGATCTGAACAAGATCCACCGAGACTACCGACATTGCACGGCCTCGTCTTTTTTCAAGGACGGGGCCATTTTTGTATCATCCGGCGCCGGCGACGCCTGCCAGCCCCTCGTCTCCAAAATCCTCATCGAGAAGATCCAGCATCGAGCGCAAAGCGCGCGTCGCATGCCGCTCGGAATGATAGGCGGCGGAAAATCGCCGTAGCGGCATGGGAAAATCCACCACATGCAGCCGCCCGGCCATCGAGTGAAACTGCGTTGCACGGCTGGAAAGCACGGTCGCAGAAAGCCCCGCCTCCACCGCCGCCATCGCCGCCTCGTTTGACGGCATTTCAAGCACGACGGAAAGCGCCTGCGGATCGAGACCGAGGCTAGAAAGCTGGCTCTCGAAGGCGGCCCTCGTTCCCGACCCGGCTTCGCGCATGATCCAGTTGGTTTCCAGAAGCTCACTCGCCACAAGTTTTCGCCCATCCGCCCAGGCATGGCGACGGCCGACGACGAGCACAAGTCGATCCTCCGCCACGGTCGAGCGCTGCAGGTCAGGAACCACAACTTCACCCTCAACTACGGCAAGCTCGGCCTCGCCGGTGACCACGGCATCGACCGCACTCTGGGTGTTGCCGACGGTCAGTCTCAGATCGACGCGCGGAAAACGCTCGTGATAGGCAACCAGCCGGGAGGGAAGCCAATAGCTCGCCACCGTCTGGCTCGCATGGACGCGCAGAACGCCGGAAGCCGAGCCACCAAGATCAGCGAGTGCCAGCTCGGCCGCCCGCGCCCGTTCCATCACCGCCCGCGCCTCATCGACGAAAAGACGGCCCGCTTCCGTTAGTCCGATACGCCGTCCGACCCGGTCGAACAGAATAACGCCATGGCGGGCTTCCAGCGCCGAGATCGCGGCACTGACAGCCGACTGCGTGAGATGGAGCGTTTCTGCTGCGCGCGTCACATGCTCAAGCCGCGCAACCTCCAGAAATATCTTCAATTGTTCCAGCGTCATCGGCAAACCATTCGATTTTATCGAACAATACCACAAAACTTATGAATTGGATTTGTTCTTTTACGAAAGAGAGAATGGCATTCGAAAATATTGTGATTTTGTGGAACTTTATCGATGTCGTTTTCTGATTGGGCAGAACGTCCTTACTCATCGCTATCCGGACTGAAGCCGCTTCTGCCCGGTCTTGCGCTGACGGCAGCGACGGCTGCGGTAGCGCTGTCGATCAGGTCCGCCACCGGCTGGATGACCCTCAGTCCGCTCATTCTCTCCATCATCCTCGGCATGCTTATCCGCAATACCATCGCCCTGCCGCAGATCGTCGAAACCGGCATCCAGTTCTCGCTGAAGCGCATCTTGAGAGCAGGCATCATTCTGCTTGGCCTGCAGGTCACGATAGCCCAGATCCTGTCGCTCGGCGGCTCGGCCCTCATCATGGTGACACTGACGCTGGTGGCGACTTTCCTCGCCATGCGCCTCGCCGGCAGGCTGATGGGCGTCGACCGCCAATTGACGGATTTGATTGCGGCCGGAACCTCGGTCTGTGGCGCCTCGGCCGTCATCGCCGCCAATACCGTCGTGCGCGGCAGGCAGGAACATGTCGCTTATGCCGTGGCCTGCGTAACCCTCTTCGGTTCGATTTCGATGATCGCCTACCCGCTGCTGGCCGTACCGCTAGGTCTGGACGAACGCGCCTACGGCCTCTGGTCGGGCGCAACCATCCACGAAGTTGCGCAGGTCGTCGCGGCATCGTTTCAGGCGGGTGATGTGGCCGGCCAGTTCGGCACGATTTCCAAGCTGACACGCGTCGTCCTGCTCGCGCCGCTGATCATGACGCTGGCGATCGCGATGCGTTCGGACGCAGGCGCAGACACGGGCGAAGGCCAGCGCGTCTCGACACCCATGCCGTGGTTCGTCCTGGGCTTTATTGCGATGATGCTGGTGAATAGTGCTGTTTCTATCCCGGCCGACATGAGCCGCCACATCGTGATGCTGACCAACTTCCTGCTGTCCATGGCGCTTGCTGCAATGGGACTGCAGGCAAATATCGGCAAACTGCGTGCTGAGGGATGGCGACCGCTGGCGCTGGGCGCATTCGGCTGGATTTTCATCGCAGCCTTCGGCTATGCCACACTGAAGCTCTTCGGCTTCTGATAAGCCACCCGCGAGCGGGTGGCTTCGAACACTTTGGAAATCCGGGTCAGCAGGGTTTGGGCGTGTCGTGCGCGTGCTCATCCTCACGAATGGCCTCGCCGTGATACCAGCAAGTATCCACCACGGAGAAAATCACCTCCTTGGAAGAAGCCGGCGCTGTCAGCCCGTTATCGAGACGTCTCCGCTGCATCAGGGGAAACTCATAAATTTTTGCTGTTTCACGATGGATGCCTGCCATCAATCGCCTCCTGAAAGACTGCATCACATTGGACAGGCACATATTCTGCCTATTATTTAATCCAATTGCTGCATTTTACATCATTCCGATGATTTCCGCCAGCGGAGATTGTAATCAAATAACTTTGCACAACGCCGCACGCCGTTAACTCGGATAAACGTTGACGCACCCTCCTGAGTTCCGGAGGAGGGAGTCTATCTTCGAATTCGGCTTGTTTATTAAGCAAATCCAAACAAGACGGCTTGTCGAAAACGGCCCATTTGAGCGGCAGTGACATTTTTTTCATCGCCGCCGGCTCACGCAGGCGCAAACTGGCACGCAGCATGCATTCATTTGTTTAAGCCCGGGATGCTGGCCTTGATGAAAGGCGTCCTCGGATTGGCTCAACGATGAACACTACGGCCTGAGAGACAAAACATGACCAAGTATAAGCTCGAGTACATCTGGCTGGACGGCTACACTCCCGTCCCGAACCTGCGCGGCAAGACGCAGATCAAGGAATTCGATTCTTCCCCGACGCTCGAGCAGCTTCCGCTTTGGGGCTTTGACGGTTCCTCGACGATGCAGGCTGAAGGCCGTTCGTCTGACTGCGTTCTGAAGCCTGTCGCAATCTACCCCGATCCGGCCCGCACCAACGGTGCTCTGGTCATGTGCGAAGTCATGATGCCGGACGGCGTTACCCCGCATTCGTCCAACAGCCGCGCAACCATCCTCGACGACGAAGATGCATGGTTCGGTTTCGAGCAGGAATACTTCTTCTACCAGGACGGACGCCCGCTCGGCTTCCCGGAACAGGGTTACCCGGCTCCGCAGGGCCCGTACTACACCGGCGTCGGCTACAAGAATGTCGGTTCGGTTGCCCGCGAAATCGTTGAAGAGCACCTCGACCTGTGCCTCGAAGCCGGCATCAACCACGAAGGCATCAACGCCGAAGTGGCCAAGGGCCAGTGGGAATTCCAGATTTTCGGCAAGGGCTCCAAGCGCGCCGCCGACCAGATCTGGATGGCTCGTTACCTCCTGCTCCGCCTTTGCGAACAGTACGGCATCGACGTCGAATTCCACTGCAAGCCGCTCGGCGACACCGACTGGAACGGCTCGGGCATGCACTGCAACTTCTCGACCAAGTACATGCGCGAAGTTGGCGGCAAGGAATATTTCGAAGCCCTCATGGCTCAGTTCGAAACGAACCTTCAGGACCACATCGACGTTTACGGCCCGGACAACCATCTGCGTCTGACCGGCAAGCACGAAACTGCTCCGTGGAACAAGTTCTCCTACGGCGTTGCTGACCGTGGCGCTTCGATCCGCGTTCCGCATTCCTTCGTCAACAACGGCTACAAGGGTTACCTCGAAGACCGTCGTCCGAACTCCCAGGGCTGCCCTTACCAGATCGCTTCCCAGGTTCTGAAGACGATCTCGGAAGTCCCGACCGCAAAGTCGGCTGCTGCCTGATAAAAGTCCTCCCAAGGATAAACGGAAACGCCGGCTTCAAGCCGGCGTTTTCGTTTTTGCTCAGGCTGTTGACAGCAGCAGCTATTGCCCGTCTCAGTGGAACCTATGGAAGAATATTCAGCAACTTGGCGAGCAAGCCCAGTCCATCATGTTTTTGTGCTGCTCGGCACATTGCTGGCTGGGCGACGCCTGCACCCGGGCATTGCCGCAGACATTGGGCCTTATCTGGATGGGGCCATACCTGATCACGTTGTAACGATCAGACACATCTCTGGGAAAACAATTGGGCGGCGTAAAGGCTATTACGAAATCCAGATTGAGGGACCAAAGCTGAGCGGAGGCTGGTACTTCTCATCCGGACAACTGGAAAAGCTGGCGAATTTGGCAACGCACGCAGACAGCAACCCTGCCAATATTACGCCCGCACCCGTAGCCCATTCATGAACAGCTGCTCCAGAAACCGCGCAGCATCCTCGAATCGACCGTCGCCGGAATGCGCCTGCCCGAGCACCGCCCTCACCTGCACATCGAAATCGGCATAATGCTGCGTGGTCGACCAGATCGAGAAGATCAGGTGATAGGGATCGCATCTGGCGATCTTGCCGGCACGCGCCCAGGTCCGGATAACCTCGGCCTTTTCATCCACCAGCTCTTTCAGCGGCCCCTTCAGCTCGTCCTCGATACGCGGCGCGCCCTGCAGGATTTCATTGGCGAAAAGCCTGCTTTCCCTCGGGAAATCACGCGCCATCTCCAGCTTGCGACGAATATAGGAGCGGATTTCGCTTTCCGGCTCACCTGCCGCGTCAAAGACCCTAAGCGGCTCCAGCCATGTGGTTAGGACCCGGTCGATCAATTGCCGGTGGATGGCTTCCTTGGTGCGGAAATAATAAAGAAGATTAGGCTTCGACATGCCAGCCGCCTCGGCAATCTGATCGATCGTAGAGCCGCGGAAACCGTTCACCGAGAATACGTCCAGAGCAGCCTCCAGGATGCGCTCTTCCTTCTCCTCCTGGATGCGCGTGCGCCGCTGCGTCTTCGCGGCCCTCGGAATAGCCATGCCGTCTTATGCCCTTGTGGTTACCCGCCGCCCAATCCTCGAAAACATTCGAAGCGTGACGATTTTCAGCTTGAGTGCGGCTGGGGAAATTGTAAGCTTTTACCAAGCGGTTAAATTATCGGCGACAAGCGGCTCAAACGCAATGCCGATCTTCCGGCCTCAAGGCCGGACGAGGCCCATGGGAACGAACAGATTTGCTGCCGGTCGGCAGAGCATAAACAGATAAGGAATTTCAAAATGGTGGCAGCACCGGGCGAGAACTTGCGCGTCAACGGCGACCGTCTCTGGGACATGTTGATGGATATGGCAAAGATCGGCCCCGGCATTGCCGGCGGCAACAATCGCCAGACCCTGACGGATGCCGATGGCGAAGGCCGCCATCTTTTCAAGCGCTGGTGTGAAGCGGCCGGCATGACGGTCGGCGTCGACAAGATGGGCACGATGTTCGCCACCCGCCCCGGTTCGGACCCGGATGCCCTGCCCGTCTATATCGGCTCCCATCTCGACACCCAGCCGACCGGAGGCAAGTTCGACGGCGTGCTCGGCGTTCTGGCCGGTCTTGAAGTCGTCCGCTCGATGAACGACCTCGGCATCAAGACGAAACACCCGATCGTCGTCACCAATTGGGCCAACGAGGAAGGCGCGCGTTTTGCGCCTGCCATGCTCGCCTCAGGCGTTTTTGCCGGCGTCCATACGATCGATTATGCCTATGGCCGCAAGGATCCCGAAGGCAAAGCCTATGGTGATGAGCTGAAGCGCATCGGTTGGCTGGGCGATGAGGAAGTCGGTGCGCGAAAGATGCACGCCTATTTCGAATATCATATCGAACAGGGCCCGATCCTCGAAGCTGAAGACAAGCAGATCGGCGTGGTCACCCATTGTCAGGGCCTTTGGTGGCTGGAATTCACGCTAACCGGCAAGGAAGCCCATACCGGCTCCACCCCGATGGCGATGCGCGTCAACGCCGGCCTCGCCTTTGGCCGTATCATGGAGAAGGTGCAGGAGATCGCCATGGCCGAACAGCCCGGCGCTGTCGCAGGCGTCGGCCAGGCCTTTTTCACCCCGAACTCCCGCAACGTGCTGCCCGGCAAGGTGGTCTTCACCGTCGACCTGCGCACGCCGAGCCAGGAAAAACTCGACCGCATGCGCGCCAAAATCGAGGCGGCGGCAACGGAAGTCTGCGAAGCCTTAGGCGTCGGTTGCTCTGTCGAGGCAGTCGGTCACTTCGATCCGGTCACCTTCGACCCGACGCTGGTCGGTCGTGTCCGCGATGCCGCCGAAAAGCTCGGCTACAGCCACATGGACATCATTTCCGGCGCCGGCCACGACGCCTGCTGGGCTGCAAAGCTTGCCCCGACCACGATGATCTTCTGCCCCTGCGTCGACGGACTGTCGCATAACGAGGCCGAAGACATCTCGAAGGACTGGGCCGCCGCCGGCTGCGACGTGCTCTTCCACGCGGTTGTCGAGACGGCGGAGATCGTCGAGTGACCGTCACCATTGCCATTGAGCAGCCGAAACAGCCTGACGTCGCCGCCCTGATCGGGCTTTCCGACGACTACATGGCATCGCTTTATCCGCCCGAAGGCAATTTCGCCGTGGATCTCGACGCATTGTGCCAGCCCGACATTTCCTTCCTGGTCGGAAGACTGGACGGCAAAGCGGTCGGCTGTGGCGGCATCAAATGGTTTGCGGATGGCAGTGCCGAACTGAAACGCATCTTCGTCCATGATGATGCACGCGGCCACGGCATCGGCCGGAAGATCATGGCCGAACTCGAGATGCAGGCAGCTTCGCGCAATGTCATCCGTCTCTATCTCGAAACCGGCCCGCTGAATGTCGAAGCCGTTCGGCTGTACGAAGCGCTCGGCTACCAATCTTGTGGCCCGTTTGCGGATTACGAGGAAAATCCGCACAGCCTGTTCATGACGAAGGATCTCAAACAGCGGGAGGCTGCGCAATGAGCGCCTTCTTCGCATCGAAACCGAAAATAAAACGATCACCACCCGAGATGTTCAGTCCCTGAGGTCCTAGATCTCGGGCGATTGACTGCGGCACACGATAAGGGGAACAACCATGGCCACAGTAATCAAGAACGGAACCATCGTTACCGCCGACCTGACCTACAAGGCGGATTTGAAGATAGACGGCGGAAAGATCGTCGAGATCGGCCCGGACCTTGCTGGCGACGAAACGCTCGACGCCAACGGGTGTTATGTCATGCCGGGCGGCATCGACCCGCATGTCCACCTCGAAATGCCCTTCATGGGCACCTATTCCGCCGATGATTTCGACAGCGGCACCCGCGCAGCCCTTGCCGGCGGCACCACCATGGTGGTCGATTTCTGTCTTCCCGATCCCGGCCAGTCCATGCTGGATGCCCTAAAGCGCTGGGACAACAAGGCGACCCGCGCGCACTGCGACTATTCCTTCCATATGGCAGTCACCTGGTGGAGCGAGCAGGTCTTCAACGAGATGCAGACCGTCGTTCAGGAAAAAGGCATCAACACCTTCAAGCACTTCATGGCCTACAAGGGCTCGCTGATGGTCAACGATGACGAGATGTTCGCCTCGTTCTCGCGCTGCGCCGAGCTTGGCGCGCTGCCCCTCGTCCATGCCGAAAACGGCGACATCGTCGCCGCCATGCAGCAGAAACTGATGGACGAAGGCAATAACGGCCCGGAAGCCCACGCCTATTCACGCCCAGCTTCCGTCGAGGGCGAAGCCACAAACCGCGCCATCATCATCGCCGACATGGCGGGCGTGCCGCTCTATGTCGTCCACACATCCTGCGAACAGGCGCATGAAGCGATCCGCCGGGCGCGCCAGAACGGCATGCGGGTCTATGGCGAACCTCTGATCCAGCACCTGACGCTGGATGAAAGCGAATATTTCGACAAGGACTGGGATCATTCCGCCCGCCGCGTCATGTCGCCCCCCTTCCGCAACAAGCAGCATCAGGACAGTCTCTGGGCCGGCCTCGCGTCGGGTTCGCTGCAATGTGTCGCAACCGACCACTGCGCCTTCACCACCGACCAGAAACGCTATGGCCTCAGTGATTTCCGAAAGATCCCGAACGGCACCGGCGGCCTGGAAGACCGCCTGCCGATGCTCTGGACCCATGGCGTCGCCACCGGCCGCATCACCATGAACGAATTCGTCGCCGTCACCTCGACCAACATCGCAAAAATCCTCAATCTCTATCCGAGAAAGGGCGCGATCCTCGTCGGCGCCGATGCCGATCTCGTCGTACTCGATCCGAAAAAGTCGAAGACGATCTCGTCCAAGACCCAGCAATCGGCGATCGATTACAACGTCTTCGAGGGCAAGCAGGTCACCGGCCTGCCGCGCTACACCCTCTCGCGTGGTGTTGTCGTCGTCGAGGACGGCACGATGAAAAGCCGCGAAGGCCACGGCCAGTTCGTCGCCCGCGAGCCCTATCCGGCGGTCAGCAAGGCTCTCTCCACTTGGAAGGAACTGACCGCACCGCGCAAGGTCGAACGAACGGGAATTCCGGCAAGCGGCGTGTGATCGTGACATGGCAGAGAACATTTTCTCCGTCGTCTCCGCGAAAAAACTGGGCCTGACCTTCGAGACGAATGACGGGCCGGTCCATGCGCTCTCCGATGTCGATCTGGAGGTGAAGCGAGGCGATTTCGTCTCCTTCATCGGCCCGTCCGGCTGCGGCAAGACGACGTTTCTGCGCGTCATCGCCGACCTCGAAAGCGCAACCTCGGGCGAAATCACCGTCAACGGCATGACGCCGGAAAACGCCCGCAAATCGCGCTCTTATGGTTACGTCTTCCAGGCACCGGCGCTTTATCCCTGGCGCACGATCGAAAAGAATATCGCGCTGCCGCTGGAGATCATGAACTACTCGACGGCAGAGCGGAAGGAACGCATCGAACGCACACTCGATCTCGTCAATCTCGCCGGCTTCGGCAAAAAATACCCGTGGCAGCTTTCCGGCGGCATGCAGCAACGCGCCTCGATCGCCCGTGCGCTGGCCTTCGACGCTGACCTCCTGCTGATGGACGAACCTTTCGGTGCATTGGACGAAATCGTTCGCGACCATTTGAACGAACAGCTTCTGAAACTCTGGGCACGCACGGAAAAGACCATCTGTTTCGTCACCCACTCCATCCCCGAAGCCGTCTACCTGTCGACCAAGATCGTCGTCATGTCCCCCCGCCCAGGCCGGGTAACGGATGTCATCACCTCGACTTTGCCAAAAGACCGCCCGCTGGAAATCCGCGAGACACCGGAGTTTCTCGCGATTGCCCATCGGGTCCGGGAAGGTTTGAGAGCGGGGCATAGTTATGAGGAATAGGTCTGCGCTTGAGAAAAAGTCCCCTCCCCAACCCCTCTCCACAAGGGGGAGGGACTTAACCCAGCCGCGCCTTCGAAACTCAATGGAGACTGGCGGCCGCCGCGGGTCTTCTCCCCCCTTGTGGGGGAGATGGCCGGCAGACCAGAGGCGGTATCGCGTAGCCAGAGATCGGGAGGATGCCAGCATGCAGCACTCCAACATCGATCCGAAAACCCGTACCCGCGCAAAACGGTTACGGCGGGAGATCACCAAGGCAGAAGCCGCCATGTGGGACATGCTTCGGGATCTCCGCCCCTTCGGTGCAAGGTTTCGCAGAGAGACACCGATCGGCCCTTATATCGCAGACTTTGCCTGGCTCTCGGCCCGCATTGTCATTGAAGTCGACGGGGACACTCACGAGACGGATCATGGCCGCAGGCATGATCTGAGGCGCGACGCATTCATGAGAAGCCAAGGGTTCAAAATTCTCAGGTTTGACAATCTCGACGTAATCAATGCGCCCGACCACGTTTTCATCAAGATCGAAACTCAGCTTGCACCGTTCCTTACAAAGGAACCCTCACCATGACCCCCGCCTTCTTCCTCTGGCTCACCGGCGCCATGGCGACCTTCCTCGCGGCCGCCACCGCCTCTCGCGCCTACATCACCTCCAGCAACATCGTCCTGCTGATCCTGTCGCTGGCGCTCTACTGTGTCGGCAACCTGATGATGGTGAAGCTGATGCGTGAAGGCGGGCTGGGTCTGGCGATCTCGGTCTCGGCGATTGCTCAATTGCTGCTCATCAACCTCATCGCCTTCGCCCTTTTCGGCGAACGCCTCACAGCCACCCAGATGGCCGGCGTAGGCCTCGGTGTCATCGCCATGGTGCTGATGCTGTTTCCGGTCGGAGCGAAAGGCTGATGGAACGGGAAAAACTCATCCAACATCGGATCATGCCCGTCACGGTGATCGTGCTCGCCATCATCGCCATCTGGTATGTCGGCGCTTACTTCATGAACGCCCCCTTCCAGCGCGATCTCGACCGCCGCGCCAACGTCACCTCGACGGCGATCGAGTTCCTCCAAAAGACCATGTCGCAGCCGAAGCCAACGCTTCCCGCCCCGCATCAGGTGGCCTCGAACGTTTTCGAAAACACCCTTCTCAGAAAGGTCACTTCCAACCGCAGCCTCGTCTACCACGCCTGGGTCACGCTATCGTCCACCGCCGTTGGCTTCACGCTGGGCACCCTTCTCGGCATCCTGATTGCCGTCGGCATCGTCCATGTAAAGGCGCTGGATCGCAGCCTGATGCCCTGGATCATCGCCTCGCAAATGGTACCGATCCTCGCCATCGCCCCGATGGTCATCGTCGTGCTCGGCGCGGTCAACATCACAGGCCTTCTGCCCAAGGCGCTGATCTCGACCTATCTTTCCTTCTTCCCCGTCGCGGTCGGCATGGTGAAGGGCCTGCGCTCGCCCGAACTCATCCAGCTGGACCTGATGCGAACCTATAATGCCAGCACCGCCCAAACCTTCTGGAAACTGCGCGTGCCCGCATCGGTCCCTTTCCTGTTTACCTCGATGAAGGTGGCGATCGCCGCCAGCCTCGTCGGCGCCATTGTCGGCGAACTGCCGACCGGCGCGGTCGCCGGCATCGGCTCGAAACTGCTCGCCGGCGCATATTACAGCCAGACGATCGACATCTGGGCAGCCCTGATAGCAGGCTCGGTGCTTGCAGCGCTTCTGGTCGCCATCGTCGCACTGATCGGCAAGCTCGTGGAACGGGCAATGGGTGCGAAACCTGAGAGGAGGCAGGCATGACGATCCTGAAACGCTCCTGGCAATCTTGGGCGGCACTGACGCTTGCGCTTGCCGCACTGGCAGCCCTGCCCCTCCTCACGCCCGATGCACCGATTGCCTACAAGCCGATCCGGATGTTCTCCATCTTCGTCCTGACGATCGGCGCAACCGTCGTCTCCCTCCTTCCCCTGCCGCCCGTCTTCGTCGCAGTGACCCTCCTCGTCTGCGCTCATTTCTCTACCGGTCTGCTGATCTCACGCCTTGCCGGAAACGAGGGAATGGCCTCTACGGCCTTCTTCCTCATCCTCGCGGCCAACTGGCTGCTGGCCTGGCGCTGCGTCAGCATCCTCTCCGAACTCCGGATTCGCTCCAGGGCGATAGACAGCCTCCTGCGCCTCGTCATCCCGGCAGTCTTCGGCGCCTGGATCCTCATCCTCTGGGAAGCGGCAACCCGCGGGCTTGGCATCCCCTTCATCATCCTGCCACCGCCATCCGCCATCGGCGCCCGGTTTGCGTCGTCCATCCCGATACTCTGGGCGGATGTGCAGCAGACAGTCTTCAAGGCAGTCATCTTCGGTTATGTCGTCGGCTGCGCATCTGGCTTTGCCGTTGCGATCCTTGCCGATCGCATCGCCTTCTTCCGCCGCGGACTGCTGCCGATCGCCAATCTCATGTCGGCCCTGCCGATCATCGGCGTCGCCCCGATCATGGTCATGTGGTTCGGCTTCGACTGGCAATCTAAGGCCGCCGTCGTCATCATCATGACCTTCTTTCCCATGCTGGTGAACACCATCGCCGGCTTAAGTGCAGCAGGCTCGATGGAACGCGACCTGATGCGCTCCTACGCATCGGATTACTGGCAGACGCTGACAAAGCTCAGGCTTCCCGCCGCCATGCCCTTCATCTTCAACGCGCTCAAGATCAATTCGACGCTGGCGCTGATCGGCGCGATCGTTGCGGAATTCTTCGGTACGCCGATCGTCGGCATGGGCTTCCGTATCTCGACCGAAATCGGTCGCATGAATGTCGACATGGTCTGGGCCGAAATCACGGTTGCAGCGCTTGTCGGATCGATCTTTTATGGTGTGGTCGCGCTGGGAGAGCGGGCACTGACATTCTGGCATCCGTCTAACCGTGGGGGTTAGGCGCAACGAACCGTCCGCGTAACATCGCAAGGGCGGAAAAGAGAGGGTAGCAGCAATGAAAAAGATCATGAAGGCATTGATGGCCGGCGCCATCGGAACCACCGTGGCGCTTTCGGCCGCCCAGGCAATGGCCGCCGACAAGCTGACGCTACAGCTGAAATGGGTCGCTCAGGGCCAGTTCGGCGGCTATTTCGTCGCCAAGGACAAGGGCTTCTACGAAGAAGAAGGCCTCGACGTCACGATCAAGCCGGGTGGGCCGGATATCGCACCGGAACAGGTGATTGCCGGCGGCGGCGCAGATGTCATTGTCGACTGGATGGGCGGCGCACTGGTTGCCCGTGAGAAGGGCGTACCGCTCGTCAACATCGCCCAGCCGTTCCAGAAGTCCGGCCTCGAAATGATCTGCCCCAAGGACGGCCCGGTAAAGACCGAAGCCGACTTCAAGGGCAAGACGCTCGGCGTCTGGTTCTTCGGCAATGAATATCCGTTCTTCGCCTGGATGAACAAGCTGGGCTTGAAGACCGAAGGCGGCACGGATGGCGTGACCGTGCTGAAACAGAGCTTTGACGTGCAACCGCTCGTCCAGAAACAGGCGAACTGTATCTCGGTGATGACCTATAACGAATACTGGCAGGCGATCGATGCCGGCTTCAAGGCGGAAGATCTCGTCGTCTTCAACTATACCGCACTCGGCAACGACCTGCTGGAAGACGGGCTTTATGTCCTTGATACCAAGCTCAAGGACGAAAAATTTAAGGAGAACATGGTCAAGTTCGTTCGCGCCTCGATGAAGGGCTGGAAATACGCCATCGACAATCCGGATGAAGCCGCCGAGATCGTCATGGACAATGGCGGCCAGGACGAGAACCACCAAAAGCGGATGATGGGCGAAGTCGCCAAGCTGATCGGCGACGGCAAGCTCGACATGGCGACTTACGAACGCACGGTGAAGGCGCTGACCGACCAGAAGATCATCAGCAAGGCCCCGGAAGGCGCCTACACGGCCGATATCACCAGCGCAGCCCTGAAATAATGATGAAATCATGCTGAAATAATCCAGCAACAAAAGTCTCTGATACTTCTTCCTGCCCGGCTTCCTAGTCGGGCATTTTTTTGCCATCAGGACATGTCAACCCGTCACTGACTGCATGGATTGATCGTCTGAGAATGAACACGTAAAGGTAGCTGCCGAAGCCGACGCCGACTTTTTTCGGTTGAACCAGAAAGAAGTGTCGGAAGAAGCTTTGGTCCCGCGTCATACAGGGAGGAAGTATGACTTAAGGGATGCCGATGGTCGGCGCATGCCCGTTCCTCCAAACAGTGGATTTGCCGCATGCCGCATAGCTTGTCGAAATCGATCCCCGCCCTTGTTCTGCTGCTTTCCTCCGTCGCAGCCTCACCGCTTGCGGCACAGCAAACCGGCCAGCCTGCTGCCGCGGAAGCAAAGCTCCCGTCGATCATCGTGACCGAGGCCTTGAAGAAATCGCTGACAGACCGGATCATCGCAACCGGCACCATACGTCCCATAGACGAGATCTACGTGCAGCCGCTTGTCGAGGGCCTCTCGGTGAAGACGATCAATGTTGATGTCTCCGACGAGGTCGAAGCCAACGCGGTTCTGGCCACCCTGAACGATGACGCATTGCTGCTCCAAAAGAGCCAGTATCAGGCAAACAAGGCCAAGGCCGAGGCATCGGTCGCGCAATACCAGGCTCAGGTGATCGAGGCCGAAGCAAACCTCGATGACGCAGTCAAACAACGCGACCGCACGAAAAAGCTCAACGAGAGCGGCACGAGCACGGTCTCTCAGCTTGAACAGGCGAATGCCCAGGTCGATGTCGCACGCGCCCGGCTGAATGCCGCCCGCCAGGCGGTGACGGTGGGAGAAGCCGATGTCCACGTCATTGACGCCCAGCTTGCCGATGTCGAACTGCAGCTCGCCCGCACCGGCGTAAAGGCGCCCGTTGCCGGTGTCATCTCGGCAAAGAATGCCAAGGTCGGCGCCATCGCGTCCGGCAACGGCGATCCGCTTTTCACCATCATCAAGGACGGCGCGATCGAGCTGGTTGCCGACATCTCCGAATCCGACATTCAGAAGGTCAAACTCGGCCAGAAGGCACTGGTGACCGTCGCCGGCGGCCAGCGGGAGATCGAGGGCCGTGTGCGGCTGGTCTCCCCGACTGTCGACCAGACAACCAGGCTCGGCCTCGTCCATATCGAGATCGACCCCGATAGCGGCGCGCGCGCCGGCATGTATGGGCGCGCGGCAATCGTTGTGAATCAGGCAGATACGCTCGCCCTTCCGCTCTCCGCCGTAACGACAGGCCGCGAAGGGTCCTTTGCCCGCAAGGTGGAAGGCGGCGTCGTCAAGCAGGTCAAGATCGAAATCGGCTTCCAGGACGGCGGCTTCATTCAGGTCTTGAACGGCCTGCAGCCCGGCGATGTCGTCGTCGCCAAGGCCGGCGCTTTCGTCCGAGACGGCGATCATATCGCACCGGTTCCGGAAAAGGCGGCAGCCACCAAGGGCACGGAGGCTTCGCAATGAACTTTTCCGCCTGGTCTATCCGCAACCCGATCGCTCCCCTGCTTGCCTTCGGCCTGCTGCTCTATGTCGGCCTGCAATCCTTCTTCGCCCTGCCGATCACCCGTTTCCCGAATATCGACGTTCCCGTCGTCTCTGTGACGGTGGTTCAGAGCGGCGCATCACCGGCTGAACTCGAAATGCAGGTGACGAAGGAGATCGAGGACGCAGTCGCCTCGATCAGCGGCATCGACGAGATCCAGTCGACCGTTACCGACGGCCAGTCGCTCACGACGATCGTCTTCCGCATCGAAAAGCCCACAGAAGAGGCGGTGCAGGACACCAAGGACCAGATCGACAAGATCCGCAGCGACCTGCCTGCCGGCATCGAGGAACCGATCGTCACCAAGGTCGATGTCGAAGGACAGGCGATCCAGACCTTCGCCGTCTCCTCGCCCAACATGACGCTGGAGGAGCTGTCCTGGTTCGTCGACGACACGATCACCCGCGACCTTCAGGGCAAGCCCGGTATCGGTCGTATCGACCGCTACGGCGGGGCGGACCGGGAAGTGCGCGTCGCCCTCAACCCGGCAAAGCTCGACGCCTACGGCATCACCGCGGCAGACGTGAATACGCAGATCAAGGGCACCAATGTCGATCTCGGCTCGGGCCGGGGTCAGGTCGCCGGCAACGAGCAGACGATCCGCACGCTCGGCGACGCTCGCAATGTCCAGCAACTTGCCGATACCAACATCGCGCTCTCGAACGGCCGCTTCGTAAAACTCTCAGAACTCGGGCGGGTGACCGATACCTATGAGGAGCAGAAATCCTTCTCGCGCTTCAACGGCACGCCGTCGGTCACCTTCGCCGTCTTCCGCGCCCAGGGTGCAAGCGAAGTCTCTGTGGCGGAAACCGTTGCCGAAGGCCTGGACGGCATCCGCAAGGCGCATCCCGATGTCACGATCGAGATGGTCGATGACTCGGTCTATTTCACCTATGGCAATTACGAGGCGGCGCTGCACACGCTGATGGAAGGTTCGATCCTCGCCGTCATCGTCGTCTTCCTGTTCCTGCGAAACTGGCGTGCGACCTTGATTGCGGCAGTCGCCCTCCCGCTGTCCGCCATTCCGACCTTCTGGATCATGCACATGATGGGGTTCTCGCTGAACCTCGTCTCGTTCCTCGCTCTGACATTGGCAACCGGTATCCTCGTCGATGATGCGATCGTCGAGATCGAGAACATTGCCCGCCATATCAAGATGGGCAAAACGCCCTATCGGGCGGCACTTGAGGCGGCCGACGAGATCGGCCTTGCGGTGATCGCCACCAGCTTCACCATCATCGCCGTCTTCGTCCCCGTCTCCTTCATGCCCGGCATTCCGGGCCAGTATTTCATCCAGTTCGGCCTGACGGTGGCCTTCTCGGTATTCTTCTCGCTCGCGGTGGCGCGCCTGATCACACCGCTGATGGCCGCCTATCTGATGCGCGCCGAAGACGGGCGCGAAGACGACCACCAAGACAACGACGGAAGGCTGATGAAGGCCTATACCCGCGTCGTCACCGCCACGACCCGAAAATGGTACTGGCGTTACGCGACCATGGTCGCAGCTGTTGCATTCCTGGGTGGTTCGCTGTTCCTTCTGAGCAAGGTGCCGGGCAGCTTCCTGCCGCCGGATGACAGTTCCCGCGTGGTCCTATCTCTCGAACTGCCGCCGACCGCAACGCTCGAAGAGACGGATGCGGTCTCCACCAGCGTCTATGATGCGGTGAAGGATATAGATGGCGTCGAAAGCGTCTTCACGCTGGGCGGCGCCTCGCCCAAGGGCGATCTCGAACTGCGCCGGGCAACCGTCCGCATCATCCTGCAGAATATCGACCATTCGCTGGTAAAGACCTTGGTCAACAAAGGCCTGGGCTCTCTCCCGCTGATCGGCGACCTGTTGCCGAAACTGCCCGAACGCGGCCGCACGCGCGCGCAATGGGATGTGGAGAAGGATATCTTCGCCGCCGTACGCTCGATCCCCGACGTACGTATCTCCAAGGTCAACGACCGGGCCGAACGCGAACTTTCGTTCAACTTCCTCTCTTCGAACGAGGAAGACCTGAACAATGCCGTGAGCCTGTTGGAATCCAGGCTACGAGCCTCGCCGATCCTGGTCAACGTCTCGTCGGAAGGCGCCCTGCCCCGTCCCGAACTGCAGATCCGTCCGCGCATGGCAGAAGCCTCCCGCCTCGGCATCACCCCGCAGCAGATCTCCGAAACCGTACGCGTCGCAACGATTGGCGATATCGACGCCAACCTCGCAAAAATCTCGCTCGACAGCCGCCAGATCCCGATCCGCGTGCAGACATCGCTCGACACGCGCCGCGACCTGCAGTCGATCCGCAATCTCAAGGTCAAGACATCGTCCGGCACGATGGTCCCGCTCTACAGCGTTGCCGATATCGACTATTCGGAAGGTCCAAGCTCAATCAAGCGTAACGACCGCAACCGCGTCGTGGCGATCGGCTCCGACGTTCCCTTCGGCACGGCGCTCGACACCTCGACCGCCGAGTTCAAGCGGATCGTCGACGAGACTGAGCTACCGCCGACGGTGCGTCTGGCGGAAAGCGGTGACGCCAAGGTCCAGGCCGAAATGACGCAAAGCTTCGGCAATGCGATGCTGATGGGCCTGATGCTTGTTCTCGTCGTCCTGATCCTGTTGTTCAAGGATGTCATCCAGCCTTTCACCATCCTATTCTCCCTGCCGCTCGCCATCGGCGGCGTGGCAGTGGCGCTGATCGCGACACAGAATGCGCTCTCCATGCCCGTCCTCATCGGCATCCTGATGCTGATGGGCATCGTCACGAAGAACGCCATCCTGCTCGTCGATTTTGCGATCGAGATGAAGCGGCACGGGTTGGAGCGCGTCCACGCCATGGTCGAGGCCGGCCGCAAGCGCGCAAGGCCGATCATCATGACCTCGATCGCCATGTCGGCCGGCATGCTGCCATCCGCCATGGGGGTCGGCGAAGGCGGCTCCTTCCGTGCGCCGATGGCGATCGCCGTCATCGGCGGCATCATCGTCTCGACGGTGCTCTCGCTTCTCGTTGTTCCCTCCTTCTTCCTCATCATGGACGATCTGTCGCGCCTGCTCGGCAAGCTCTTCGGCCGCTTCGTCGGAAAGAAGGAAGAAGAGGATTTGATGTCGTCGGAAGAAGTCGCCCACCATACCCGACAAAATCGTCGCAGCCTTTCGGAGTTGGAAGAACGGCTAAACCGCTTGGAAAACAATGAGAAAACAACAGTTTCCGGCTCCCCCCCAGGAGCACAGGCAGGCCAGCGTGTGCTTCGGTTGCCACCTATGGCAGCCGAATGACGCCTGATGGAGGCAATCTTCCCGGTCCGATTGTCAGACAACGCTCCGAATTGCGTGATTGATTGATCAGTATCAAATCCCTCTTTGCCTCACACGCTATCCTGCTTCTCAAGGATTTGGCAGTGTTCGCACAAAAGGGAAGAGATAGCGAGATGAACAGCAGTCTGAAACTCAGCAATCGAGACCGGGCAGTGCTCATGAAGGCACCGTTTCTGGCAGGGCTGGGCAACAGTGCCCTTGTCCGGCTGATGTCCATGATGACGATCAGCACGCTTCCGGCCCGCAAATTCGTGATGCGCGAAGGCGAAACAGCCGACGCCTTCTATTGCGTTCTCAACGGTTATGTCCGGCTTTTCCGGCTGAGCCGTGAAGGTCGCGAAGCCGACATCATGGTCTGCGCCCCGGGCGACACATTTGCAGAGCATCTTCTGTTCAGCGACAACGTTTATCTTTGCAACGCCCAGACGGCCGAGCCGGCAACGCTCGCCCGCTTCGACATGCAGGCCGTGCGTGACCTTGCCCAGCAGGATCCAGAAATCGCCAAGGCACTGATTGCCGCCATATCCCGGCATCTCGTCGGTACGATGGATTGCATCGCCAACGACCGTCTTTTCACCGCACCGCAACGGGTCGCCAACTACATCCTCAGCCGCTGCCCGGTTGACGGAGGCTCCGCCTCGATCCGCCTGCCATTCCAGAAGAGCCTGCTTGCCGGCATGCTCGGCCTTGCGCCGGAAGCGCTCTCCCGCGCCTTCTCCAGCCTGCGCCGCGTCGGCGTGACAGTCAGGGGACGTATCATCCAAGTCGGAGACGTTCAGGCGCTCAGAAATATCTGAAGCATAAAACATTGAGCAGTTTCGCGTTTCGAAGAAAGGCGGAATTGCTACAGGCTCGAAGGCGCGCGAGACGACGCAGCCTTCGCAGCGGCCTGTTGCCACAGGGGTGTCCGGCGACAGGCGAGGCCGGCGGGTCATTAGACCGCCGGCCTTTTTCTTTTCCGGTTACAGGCCGGCTTTAAAGTCCACCCTGAACCTTCAGGAATTCCACGATATGGCCGACCCCCTCGCCGCGTTTCAGGTCGGTGAAGACATGAGGCTTCATTTCCCGCATGCGGCTGGCATCCCGGTCCATCACATCCATGTCGACGCCGACATAAGGCGCCAGATCCTTCTTGTTGATCACCAGCAGATCAGATCGGGTAATGCCAGGGCCGCCTTTGCGCGGTATTTCCTCACCCTGACAAGTGGAGATGACATAGATCGTGATGTCCGCCAGATCCGGAGAGAAGGTAGCTGCGAGATTGTCTCCGCCAGACTCGATGAACACGACATCCAAATCCGGAAAACGTTCGTTGAGACCCGCAATCGCCTGGAGATTGATCGTCGCATCTTCGCGGATCGCCGTGTGCGGACAACCACCTGTCTCGACGCCCACGATACGATCCGAGGAAAGCGCCTGCATCCGCACCAGCGCATCTGCATCCTCTTTGGTGTAAATATCGTTGGTAACGACCGCGACGGAGAATTCGTCCCGCATCGCCTTACAGAGTTTTTCCGTCAAATGCGTCTTGCCGGATCCGACCGGCCCACCGATGCCGACACGAAGGGGACCGTTTGCCGATTTCATGAAATGTCCTTTCGGTATGATGAGATGACAATAATGCCGCGGGAGATCAGCGCAATCGGAAAGTGGATGCACCACCTGCGGCGTCATCAGTCGGCAGCCACGAGCGGCCGGGTATCACAAAAGTAAACATTCAACGCAGATTTGTGAATTAAGTATATCCCTAGATACCTGTAGAAAACTCATTACACAAATTGTGGTAGCGAGATAAGACCGTCATAATACGTATTGTAGTTGCAATTTAATATCGCATGCTGAGACCTTACCTGAACTGGGAAACGGGGAAATCAGAATGGATTATCAAACGACTGCATCCACATCTGAAGTATTGGAAAAACAACACGACTGCCACAAGGCGGCAGAGGCTGCTCTTTCCAGCATGTTGAAAATGCTGGAATCCTACGGCTTTGACAGAACCGAGGTTGTCCTGTCGCTGGCAGACGCGATTGACGACCAGATCCTTCTCATCGCACAGGACGCCTGAACTAAACTGCCCAGCGACAATGCAATTCCGGCATTTCAGGATCGAAAAAGCCGGGAATGCTGCGTTTCGTGACGAAGAGACGCTATTTCGGCCTGTACGGCCGCGCCACCCAAATCTTCGAGGCCGGTTGAAGCCGCTTTGAGCGAAAGATCTTCTATCCGGGCTTCGAGCCTCGAAATGATCGCAACCCCTTCCGCCTGACCGGCAACGCTCAGCCGGATTCCGGCCGAAACGGCCTGCGATACGGCTGCGTGAAGGAATGCGGCAAGCGCCGGCGCAGAAGGCAAGCCATGACCCGCAGCCACTGCTCCGACGGCCACGGGAAATGGCACATTGGCCGGAAGCCGTTCGAAGAACGGATGCGGCCATGCCGAAGCTGCAGCAATGAAAGCCTTTCCAAGTGACAGCGTCTCGTTGAAGCGCTCGGCCGAACCCGCCAGCGCCAGTCCGAGAGCCGCTACCTCTGCAAGCGGGCCTTGATTATCGGCCTGGCGCCAGGCTTCATAGAACAGCACGGCATCGTTCCACAGCGAACCATGCTGAAGCACGGTCGACAGCCAGTCCTCAAGACCCTGGGCGTTTCTGACCAGCCCATCTTCGACAGCACGCTCCAGCCCGCCGGACCAGGCGAAGCCGCCAATCGGAAAGGCCGGCGAAAGCCAGGCCATCAGCCGCAGCAAGGCCCTCGTGTCCACTGCACTGCTAATCTTCGCCTCTGTCGCCGGGTCGCTCGGCCGCGGATGCTCTGTCACGATATGCGATCAGTCATGATGATGATGGTCGTGACCATGGGAATGCCCATGATCATGCGAATGGCTGCCATGGGAACCATGCGAGTGATAGGCACCGCGAGCCGGCTGGAACGGTTCCTCGACATCGCTGACGCTGGCGCCCAGCCCCTGCAGCATGGAGCGGATCACGTGATCGCGCAGGATCAGGATACGGCCTTCCTCGATTTGGGCTGAAAGATGCCGGTTGCCGAGATGCCACGCGAGTTCGATTAGATGCAGCGTATCGCGCGCTTTGACTTCGAACAGCTTTTCCGGCGCCGCCTGCACTTCAACCGTATCACCATTGTCGAGAACCAGCCGGTCGCCATGATGAAAGAGCACGGCCTCCTTCAGATCGAGCATCACCATGTCGCCATTCGAAAGATGCAGCAGCTTGCGGCGCAAGTGACGCAGATCATGCGGCAGGCTGACGGTGTCGATCGGCGGGTCGGAAATCTCGCCGGCAGGGCGATAGGAATGGATGTGCTGCATGATAGATAACCCGTTGAAATGCAAACTCTTGACGCATGTCTACCGAAAGTGGTCACCGGTGTTGGGAGACATGTGCAAAAGACATCATTGCCAAAGCCGGCCTGCCGCACAAGGCTTAGTTGCGGCTGGACAACAAAAAGCCCGGCGCGAGACCGGGCTTCCTATTGCCAGAAGTCTATCGCCGCTTATTCGGCTGCGATCTTCATCGCCTTGAGGTTCTCAAGGATGTTCTGCGGCGAGGACGCACCATAGGGGTCGCTCTCGCAATTATCGGAATAGCCTTCTTCTTCGAACCACTGTTCGACGACGCCGTCGTTGACGATCGCGCCATAACGCCACGAGCGCATGCCGAAGCCAAGATTATCCTTGGCAACCAGCATGCCCATCTTGCGGGTGAATTCGCCCGAACCGTCCGGAATGACGGTGACGTTTTCAAGATTCTGGCTCTTGGCCCATGCATTCATGACGAAAGCATCGTTGACCGACATGCAGTAGATCGCGTCGATGCCTTCAGCCTGGAAATCGGAAAACAGCTTTTCGAAATCGGGAAGCTGGTAGGTCGAGCAGGTCGGCGTAAATGCGCCCGGCAGCGAGAAGAGCACGACGCGCTTTCCGGCGAAATAATCGTCCGAGGTAACGTCCTGCCAACGGAAGGGGTTCGGGCCGCCAACGGCCTCGTCGCGTACGCGGGTGCGGAAAGTGACTTGCGGAACCTTTTTGCCCAGCATCAATGCCTCCATGAGAATGAATATTCGCCCCGGTAAGAGGCAGATGCACTCCCTTAACCGCATTTCTCTTGCGATGCAGCAAAGTCAGGCGAAAATTGACGCAACGCAAACCTGCTATTCACAGAAAGCAGGGCTTGGAGCGAGTGAACGAGATCGCCAAGGGTGAACTTTGTTTTCAGTTGAAGAGTCTCAGAGACAGACCCAGCGTCTGAGGCAACGGGTTCCACCAGCCTGTGCGAATGCCCGCGGAACGAAGCGCCTGGGCTGTCCAGGTATTGCAGCCGAGGAGCGCGTTGAATGAGCCATGAGCCTCGAAGAACTGGTCATAAACTCCGTAGCCTGCATCGGGAATGGCCACGATCTCACCGCGATCCCTTACAAAACTGGCTTTGATGAAGTTCGAGAGAGTTTGAAATTCTGCCGGTCGCATATTGAAGGAGCGTATAGCCGGATGCGTTTCATCCATGCTCCCTGCCACGTCCACATGCATTACCGAGCGATCAATGGTCAGCGCCCGAAACACCGGCATCGGCTTCAGGTCACTCCAGGTCGGCGTCTCAAGATAAAATGCGCGACCTCCCCAGCCGAATACCAGCCACTGCGCGACCGGATCAGCAATCGGAATGCCGGACGCTTCGAGAAACGCGTAGTCGGCACGTGTTTCCTCGTCGAGAGGAATGGCGATATCCGTATGAATGGGATTGGAGAGCAACAGAATGCGCCGGGTTTCGGCAGAGGAACCTGATCGGTCCAGTGCAAACAGCGGCCGCGGCACGAATGTGCCCGCAGCCGCCGCGAACACAACAACGGCGACGACAGCTATCGATATTCGGAGGATAAATCTCATGCCGAACAACTCAAAGGGCCTTGCGGAAATACACCACCCGCTCCGTCTCGGCAAAACCCCAACTCTCATGCGCATGACGGGATGCGAGATTGTCAATCTCGGCATCCGAGCAGAGTTCGACAAAGCCTTCCGCCGCACAATCCGCCGAAATCCGCTCGATCAGCAAACGCCCGATCTTTTGCTGCCGATGCTCCGGCACAATCCAGATCCCCTCCAGAAACGGCACTGGAGATTGCGTGCTGCCATTGGCGTAACGCCGAATGGAGACTTCGGCAAAGCCGATCCCCTGCCCCTGTTCGTCAACCGCAAGATAACCCCGCAAAACACCGTCAGACAGAGCGGCAGCAATCTCGGCTCGATGCCCTTCAACCAGTCCATCCGGCCATAATGCGTGTCGCAGCCAGGCCCACTCGGCAATGTCGGCGGCAGCGCATCCCCGGATGGAGAGGCTCATTCCATCTCCCTTCAGAACAGGAAATACCGCTGCGCCATCGGCAGTACCGTTGCCGGTTTGCAGGTGAGCAACTCGCCGTCGGCGCGAACCTCATAAGTTTCCGGATCGACTTCCACATGCGGCGTTGCCGAATTGTGGATCATCGACGCCTTGCCGATGCCGCCGCGCACGTTCTTCACCGCAACCAGCTTCTTGGCGACGCCAAGCCGCTGTGCCAGACCGCCATCGAGCGAGGCCTGCGAAACGAAGGTGACCGATGAATTGGTCCTGAGCTTGCCATAGGCCGCAAACATCGGCCGGTAATGCATCGGCTGCGGCGTCGGGATCGAAGCATTCGGATCGCCCATCGGCGCAGCGGCAATCGAACCGCCGAGCAGCACCATTTCCGGCTTCACGCCGAAGAAGGCCGGGCTCCACAGCACGAGGTCGGCGCGTTTTCCCACTTCGACCGAACCGATCTCGTGGGACACACCATGCGCGATCGCCGGGTTGATCGTGTATTTGGCAATGTAGCGCTTGACCCGGAAATTGTCGTTGTCGCCGGTCTCGTCCTTCAAAGGACCCCGCTGCCGCTTCATCTTGTCTGCCGTCTGCCAGGTGCGGATCGCGACTTCGCCGACGCGACCCATGGCCTGGCTGTCGGAAGAGATGATCGAGAAGGCGCCGATATCGTGCAGAATGTCTTCCGCCGCGATCGTCTCCTTGCGGATACGGCTTTCGGCAAATGCAATGTCTTCCGGGATCGATGGCGACAGGTGGTGGCAAACCATCAGCATGTCGAGATGCTCGGCCAATGTATTGACCGTATAGGGCCGCGTCGGGTTGGTCGAAGACGGAATGACGTTCGGATTGCCGCAGACCTTGATGATGTCGGGCGCATGACCACCGCCCGCTCCTTCCGTGTGGAAGGCATGGATCGTGCGGCCCTTGATGGCGGCAACCGTGTCTTCGACGAAGCCAGACTCGTTCAGCGTATCGGTGTGGATCATCACCTGCACGTCGAATGCGTCGGCCACGGTCAGGCAGTTGTCGATCGCAGCCGGCGTCGTGCCCCAATCCTCATGCAGCTTCAGCGAAGAAGCGCCAGCAAGGATCATTTCTTCCAGCGGTGCGGGCAACGAGGCATTGCCCTTGCCGGCAAGTGCGAGGTTCATCGGGAAAGCTTCAAAGCTCTCGATCATCCGCTCGATATGCCAGGCGCCGGTGCAGGTCGTCGCAAGCGTCCCATGCGCCGGGCCGGAACCGCCGCCGAGCATGGTCGTAACTCCGCTCATCAGCGCCTCCTCGATCTGCTGCGGGCAGATGAAATGGATATGCGCGTCCATGCCGCCCGCCGTCAGGATCTTGCCTTCGCCCGCGATCGCCTCCGTCGACGGGCCGACGATGATCGTCACGCCCGGCTGCGTATCCGGATTACCAGCCTTCCCGATCGCGTGGATACGGCCGTTCTTCAAGCCCACATCGGCCTTATAGATGCCGCTATGATCGACGATCAGCGCATTGGTGATGACGGTATCGACCGCGCCTTCGGCGCGTGTCGCCTGGCTCTGCCCCATGCCGTCGCGAATGACCTTGCCGCCGCCGAATTTCACCTCTTCGCCATAGGTGGTGAAATCGCGCTCCACCTCGATGAACAATTCGGTATCGGCAAGCCGCACCTTGTCGCCGGTGGTCGGACCGAACATCGAGGCATAAGCGGCGCGGGACATCTTGTAGGACATGAATTACCTCAATCCTTCGGGCAATATGAGTTCGGACAATTTCACCTGGATGGCGACGAGCCATTCCAAAAATTACAGCATGTTATCGACGAGCGCCTTAAGCTCGGCCGTACGCTTGCGCGTCAGATCGGCCTCGCAACTGGAGACAAGCATCGGCTCCATTGAGCCGCCGCGCGCCTGAAACCCGACGGAAGCACATTGGGCATCGCGATAGGAGAGCCAGGCGCGCTGCGCCTTGACCAAAGCTTCTTCGCCGCCCTTCAGCTCAGTGGAAACCCCGGCATCCCGCTCCTTCAGCGCCTTGCGTGTCACCTGATACTGCGCGTTCAACGCCGTATCCGCATCGGCCAGATCGAGGCCGGCGCAGATCGTCATATCCGCCTGCGTCTGCGGCTCCTTGCAATCCGGTCGCGGCTGTTGCGCGGATGTCGGTGCATCGAGAAGAAGCACGCATCCACACAGCAACGGCAAGAGGGCGAGTTTCAGCATCGGCTCAGGCCGCAGCCCCGTCATAGTGATGCGACGTCAAAGCCCGTGGATTGACGCTTTCCAGGCAGTTGACGTTGATCGCCACCATGGGCGAACCATCCTTCGGCGAGTCCCCATAGGCAAAACTCTCGATGCCGCAGGTCTTGCAGAACAGATGCTGCAGCTTCTTCGTGTTGAACCTGTATTCGGTAAGGTTCCCCTCGCCCGACGTCAGCGAAAATGCACCACGTGGCGCGAAGGCGAGAACAATGCCCAGTCGCTGGCAGCGCGAGCAGTTGCAGGTGACCGTCTGGTCGAGATCCGCATCGACTTCGTAGGAAACCGCGCCGCACTGGCAGCTGCCGAGATAATGTTTGGTCGCCATGTCAGAGTCCTCCCATGATCTTCTGCTGGAAACCATAGACCCGTCGCGCACCCGAAAGCGGGATCAGCGTGACGGATCGGGTCTGGCCCGGCTCGAAGCGCACAGCGGTTCCAGCAGGTATATCGAGCCGCATGCCGCGCGCCTTGTCGCGATCGAAGGATAGACCATTATTGGTCTCGAAGAAATGATAGTGGCTGCCGACCTGCACCGGGCGGTCACCGGTATTGGAAACTTCGATGGATATCGTCGGCGCGCCGGCATTGAGCTCGATTTCGCCTTTTGCGGCAATGACTTCACCAGGAATCATGAATCAGCTCCTCAGGCTGTTAAAGCGGTTTGGGGGATACAACCCTCCGCCTTCAAGACACGCACCGTCGATGCGGGGTTACGAACCAGTGCCGCCACCGGACGGATCGGGCGCCTCACCAGTTCGCCAGAGCAGTTCGGGCAGATCCCACCAAGCACATCCGCCGCGCAATCCGCACAGAATGTGCACTCAAACGTGCAGATCATCGCCTCGCGGCTGTCGGGATTAAGATCCTTGTCGCAGCATTCGCAGTTGGGGCGTAGTTCCAGTGCCATGGCTAGGCTCCTCAGCGGATCGGTTCGTGCACGGTCACCAGCTTGGTGCCGTCCGGAAAGGTCGCCTCCACCTGCACGTCATGGATCATTTCCGGAATGCCTTCCATCACCTGATCGCGGGAGATGACATGCGCACCGGCTTCCATCAGGTCCGCAACCGAACGGCCGTCACGCGCGCCCTCGACGACATAGTCCGTGATCAGCGCGATCGCTTCGGGATAGTTGAGCTTGACGCCGCGCTCCAGGCGGCGACGGGCAACCATTGCCGCCATGGAAATCAGCAGCTTGTCTTTTTCGCGTGGGGTCAGGTTCATGGAAATCCCGCAATCGACTTCGGATAGGGCAAATCAGATATGCCAGACTTTCGGCACTGGCGAGCCGTTACGCAATACGGAAATTGCCGGTACCAGGATTTTTCTCAAATCGAAGCCCGTGGGTGCGGCGATCCGCGCGATCAGCTTGCCGTTCCAGTAACTGGCACCACCGGCATTGCCGATGCACTCCCTCAATTTGGGCAGCATGGATTCGCTTAACGGGCCTGTATGGAAAAGTGTGGCGAAGGCGACCTGGCCGGAAAGCACGGCCGCGGCCTGCGCCATCTGCGCGATCTCGCCCTCGAAGCGCATCTCCTCGGCATGGATCAACTGACCATTGCGGCGCACCCGCCAGCGATCACGGAAAAACCCGTTGACGACCGCCTCGCCCATCGCGCGGCGCCCCAGAAGCACGGCTTCGACGGCGAGAAATTCAGCGCTTTCGGCAAGATCGACATCGAGGCGGCGACTGAGTGACGCCCGATCGAACAGGATGGTCTCCTGCGGAAGCCAATGAACGGAGGCATTGTCGCCAACAGTGATATGAGTGGAAACCGAGGCGGTGCCGGAGGACGCCTTGTAGATCTTCTCGTTCGCCTGGGTGGTGACCGAAAGCCTGGTGGAAGCCGCAGCGGCGACGGACCAATCGATCACGTCGCCGCCCGTCAGTCCCCCTGACGTATTGATGAGAATCGCCTCCATTTCAGGCGAAAAGGTTTCCGGAAGGCGTATTTTTGCGCAGCCTTCCTGGAAGAACTCGTCGAGCCGTGTACGCCCGTCAAAAGCCTTGGTTACAAGGCGCCCTGAACCCCTTGCCCGCTGCGGCGCATAGTGTTCGACTGAGGAATGCTGCACGATGTACCTTCGAGTTCCGCCTGTGTTGCGCAGTCAGAAGCAATGGCTGTGCCAGACTTCATGGGCGCAGCCGACTTTGCAGGCGTTGCAGTCGCAACGACATCCGTCGTGTCGGCCTTGCCGAAGAAGTCCCACATCCGGAAAGCCGGATCAACATTGGCGTCGAAGGCTGGCTGTTTGGCCGGTACCACGGCTGAAACCTTGGTCACGCTCGCAGCACCATCCTTGGCGGCAGCCATGACGGCTTCCTTGGCAGCAAGCGGCTTCGGCCAGTCATGCGTGCCCTTTTCGAAGACGTAAGTTGCAATCCGCGCGCCGTTCTTGCAGGTCCCGTACATCGTATAGGTCACGCCATCAACGGTTTTCGGGTCGCCATTGCCTTTGCAGCCATCGAGATCGTTCCAGCGCTGGATAGCCGTGTTGAAACCATATTGCCAATAGGCAGAGCCACCGCCGGCATAGGGATTTTGCGCATCCTTTTCACCAGCAAAGGCGACGATGGAGATAGGCTTGGCCGGATTGCAATTGGCCTTGTCCGGCCCCCATTTTCCATCGACCTCGACCGGGCGGCCGGCGCGCAGCGAATTGACGAAACCGGCACCGGCAAAATCATCCTGTCCCGAGCAGACATAAGCCGACAGCATGCGCCCGCCACCGGAATAACCGGAAGCAAAGATGCGGTTGGCATCGACGCAGAAATCTTCCTTCACCTCATCGACGGCGTCATCGATGAAGGCGATCTCGTCGAGACCGCCCTGCGCACCGGTCGGAATGATGGCTTTGCTCACCTGCACGAAAGGCACGTTCCAGGCATAGGTCCCCGGCACCTTGCCAGGCAGGCTGCCCTGCAGCGCGACTGCAATGAAACCGTTCTTTTCGGCGACCTTGTCCCAGGACGATCGGTTCAGCTGCCCATCTGGATTGCTGTTGCTGCCGTGAAAATCGAACACGACGGCAACCTTGTCGCGGCCGGTATAGGAAGACGGAACATAATAGACGGCCTGACGGTCAACACCGTCGCTCTCGATCGTCATCGCATGGCGACCCGGCGCCATCGGCTGACCACAGGCGGCGAAAACCGAGCCTGCAGCCAAGAAAAACGCTCCGGTCGCGACGAAGCGAACAAGAGCGGAGCGGGAACGGTGACCAGGAATGCATGCAAAGACCATCAGCGCCTCATCATGGGGTGCGGGTTGTCAACGATGTTCGGAGATGTCGTTCATCTGCGGTTCATCTAACACACCTGTTGAAGCATTGATATGCCTTGGATCAAAGTAAGCAATGCAAACATTCACCATTAAACTGTTAGATGCCGCCTTGCTTCTGCCGTATCCAAGGTTTCGGCAGGGCCTTCATGCACAATCTCGCCACGATCCATGATGTAGACTTGGTCTGCCAGCTCGCGACAGAAATCCAGATACTGCTCGACAAGCAGGATCGCCATGCCGGTGGAATCCCTCAAGTAGCGGATCGCCCGGCCGATATCCTTGATGATCGACGGCTGGATGCCCTCGGTCGGCTCGTCCAGCACGAGAATCTTGGGGCGCGTCACCATGGCGCGACCGATCGCCAGCTGCTGCTGCTGGCCGCCGGAAAGGTCGCCACCGCGACGGCCGAGCATGGTTTTGAGCACCGGAAACAGCGAAAAGATCTCGTCGGGAATAAACTTGTCCTTGCGGGCAAGCGGCGCATAACCGCTCTGCAGGTTTTCCTGAACGGTCAGAAGCGGAAATATCTCGCGCCCTTGCGGTACATAACCGATACCGTGTTTGGCCCGGGAATAAGGCGCAAGCCCGTTCAGCACTTCCCCCTGAAAGCTGATCGTGCCACCGGAGACCGGATGCTGGCCGGTGACAGCGCGCAAGAGCGAGGATTTGCCGACGCCGTTACGGCCGAGCACGCAGGTGATCTTGCCCATTTCGGCATTGACGGAGACCCCGCGAAGGGCTTGCGCTGCGCCATAGTGGAGATTGACGTTGTTGACTGTCAGCATGGGGAGCCTCCCTGTTTGCTCAGGAGGATGGCATTACCCCCCTCTGCCCTGCCGGGCATCTCCCCCACAAGGAGGGAGATCGGAGGGAGGCGACCACTCGCCCCCCTTTGAAGGTCGAGTGGAGGCGAGACGTCATCCCGCGATGAAATCGAAACCGGAAGAGATGCGTGCTTGAGGCAGAAGGATCGCTCCCAGCCGATCTTCCCCCTTGTGGGGGGGTGGCCGGCAGGCCGGAGGGGGGGTATCAAGACCATTGCGCTCTCCATCACCGCCCCAGATAATTTTCGATCACCTTCGGATCGCTGGAGACGAAATCGATCGAACCTTCCGCCAGAACCGAACCTTCCGCCAGACATGTCACCTTCACCCCGAGATCGCGGATGAAACCCATGTCGTGCTCGACCACGACGACCGAGCGGGTCTTGGCGATCTCGCGCAAAAGTACCGCCGTCTCGGCTGTCTCCGCATCGGTCATGCCGGCCACCGGCTCGTCGACGAGAAGCAGCTTCGGTTCCTGCGCCAGCAGCATGCCGATCTCCAGCCACTGTTTCTGACCGTGGGAAAGAATGGCAGCGTATTCGTGGGCGCGATGGGTCAGACGGATCGTCGAGAGGATTTCCTCGATCCGCGCCTTGTCGTCGGCGCTCAGCGTATAGAACAGCGTGGCGAACACGCCGCGGGAACGGTTGAGCGCCAGCTCCAGATTGTCCCAGACCGTATGGCTTTCGAACACTGTCGGTTTCTGGAATTTGCGGCCGATGCCGAGCTGGGCGATATCGGCTTCGTCCTTTTTCGTCAGGTCGATCGTATCCTCGAAGATCACCTTGCCCGTGTCCGGTCGGGTCTTGCCGGTGATGATGTCCATCATCGTCGTTTTGCCGGCCCCGTTCGGGCCGATGATGGCACGAAGCTCGCCCGGCTCGACCACCAGCGACAGCGAATTGATCGCCTTGAACCCGTCGAAGGAGACGGAAACGTCTTCGAGATAAAGCAGGCTTTTGCTTCTGGTTTCGGCAATCGTGTTCATCGTTTCACTCCGCTGCCTGAGCCTGTTGCGTGACCGGCGCAGCGCCGGCATCCTTGCCCTTTTCCGCATCTGCCGCGGCCTTGAGCGCCTTGCGGGCATTCCAGCCATGCTGGATCGTGCCGACAATACCTTTAGGCAGGAACAGCGTGACGGCAATGAACAGCCCACCAAGAGCAAACAGCCAGAATTCAGGGAATGCGCCGGTAAAATAGCTCTTGCCCGCATTGACGAGGATCGCGCCGATGATCGGGCCGATCAGGGTGCCGCGTCCGCCGACGGCGGTCCAAACGACGACTTCGATCGAGTTGGCAGGTGCAAATTCCCCCGGATTGATGATGCCGACCTGCGGCACGAACAGCGCTCCGGCAATGCCGGCAAACATGGCCGAGACGACGAAGGTGAACAGCTTGATGTTTTCCACCCGGAAGCCGAGGAAGCGCACCCGGCTTTCCGCATCGCGCACGCCGACCAGAACCTTGCCGAATTTCGACCGGGTGATCGCTGAGGCGACGATCAGGCAGAGCGCCAGCATGATCGCCGAGAGTGCAAAGAGAACCGCACGCGTTCCACCGGCCTGAACCTGAAAGCCCAAGATATCCTTGAAATCGGTCAGGCCGTTATTACCGCCGAAACCCATGTCGTTGCGGAAGAAGGCGAGCATCAGCGCATAGGTCATCGCCTGCGTGATGATCGACAGATAGACGCCGTTGACCCTTGAGCGAAACGCGAACCAGCCGAACACGAAGGCGAGCAGGCCCGGCACGATCAGCACCATGGCCATGGCAAACGGGAACATGTCGAACCCGTGCCAGAACCACGGCAGTTCCTTCCAGTTGAGGAAGACCATGAAATCAGGCAGGTCGGGATTGCCGTAGACGCCGCGCGAACCGATCTGGCGCATCAGATACATGCCCATCGCATAACCACCGAGCGCGAAAAAGGCGCCATGGCCGAGCGAGAGGATGCCGCAATAACCCCAGACGAGATCGAGTGCCAAGGCGAGCAGCGCATAGCAGAGATACTTGCCCATCAGCGCCATGGCATAGGTCGGGATATGCAGGGCGCTGTCCGGCGGGGTCAGCAGGTTGAGCGCCGGCACGATGATGGCTACGGCAATTAGAATGCCGACGGCGACGACGATCCTGCCTTCGAGTGCACGAAGAATGAAGCCGGAAATCATGCTTCCACCGCCCTTCCCTTGAGCGCGAACAGGCCGCGCGGACGTTTCTGGATGAAGAGGATGATGAGGACCAGCACGAGGATCTTTCCGAGCACTGCCCCAACGGACGGTTCGAGGAACTTGTTGAGGATGCCGAGCGACAGCGCGCCGACCAGCGTGCCCCACAGATTGCCCACCCCGCCGAAGACCACGACCATGAAACTGTCGATGATGTAGCTCTGGCCGAGGTTCGGCGAAACGTTGTCGATCTGGGAAAGCGCCACGCCGGCAATGCCCGCGATACCCGAACCAAGAGCGAAGGTCAGCGCGTCGACCCAAGGGGTGCGGATGCCCATGGACGACGCCATGCGGCGGTTCTGGGTGACGGCGCGCATGTTGAGGCCGTAGGCCGTCTTTTTCATCACGAAGAGCAGCGCGAAAAAGATCGTCAGCGAAAAGACGATGATCCACATGCGGTTATAAGTGATTGTCATGCCGCCGAGCGGAAAGGAACCGGACATCCACGACGGATTGCCGACTTCCTGATTGGTCGGACCGAAGATCGTGCGGATCGCCTGCTGCAGGATCAGCGACACGCCCCAGGTGGCGAGCAGCGTTTCGAGCGGCCGGCCATAGAGAAAGCGGATGACACCGCGCTCGATGACGAAACCGACGGCGCCGGTGACGAGGAAGGCGACGGGCAGCGCGATTGCCAGCGACCAGTCGAACAGGCTGGGCGCGTTCTCGCGGATCACTTCCTGCACCATGAAAGTGGAATAGGCGCCGAGCATGACCATTTCGCCATGCGCCATGTTGATAATGCCCATCACGCCGAAGGTGATGGCAAGGCCGATCGCGGCCAGCAGCAGAACCGAGCCGAGCGACATGCCGTACCAGACATTCTGGGCGAGGTTCCAGAGTTGCTGTGCGTTCTGGATCGAGGCGATAGCCTTGTCGAGATCCGGCTTCAGGCTGGGATCGATAGATGAAGAAACGGAATTCAGCACACCGAGGCCGCTCGCACCGAGGCCGGAAATAGTTTCGATTGCCGCGCGCTTTTCATCGATCGAGCGATCGGAGGAAAGAAGCGACACCGCACGCGCTTCTTCCATGCGGGCCTTCACTTCCGTGTCGGTTTCCTTGGCAAGTGCGGCCTCGACGAGTTCGAGAGCTTCGGCACTTGGCGAACGCAGGATCGCATCGGCGGCGGAAAGGCGCGCACCACGATCCGGGCTCATCAGCGTCAGGCCGCCGAGAGCCGCGCGGATAGCGCGGCGCAGATTGTTGTTGACCTTGATTTTGGTGACCGCGCCTTTTGCCACCTGGCCGGCGCTCTCACCGGTAACCGGGTCGATCAGCTCAAGCTGAGAACCGGCAGATTTGGCGGAAAAGACTGCCTTGTCGGACTTGCGGAAATAAAGGTCACCCTCGGAAAAGGCGTTCAGCGCCGGTACCACGCGCGGATCCCCGGTCGCAGCGATCTGCCCGACAAGCGTTTCCGCCTGGTTGAAATTGGCGTCCGCCAGCTGGTCAAACAGCGGCTTGGGGTCGCTGCCTTGCGCGAAGGATGTCGCCGCGGATGCAAGGACCAAAAAGATCAGTGTGATGAAACGGATAAGCATGTGTCTGTCCCCCGGATGGCGTGGCGGGGGCGTCTTCCCCCTCTGGCCTGCCGGCCATCTCCCCCACAAGGGGGGAGAAAACTCGCGGCATCCACCTCGGCTCAGGTGAACTGCGGCGGGGCGGCTAGGTTAAGCCCTCCCCCTTGTGGGGAGGGTTGGGAGGGGTCTTTGCCCCGAGCGGTGAGAGATCAGCTACCCTTGCCGCCGCATTTGCCGGTGGCGACGTTGAAGTTGCCGCAAGACATCGGCTTGCGCCAATCGGAGATCAGGTCCTTCGAGTCCGGCAGGTAATCAGACCACTCGTCGCCAACGACGGCAGGCGTTTCCTGCACGATGTCGAACTGGCCGTCGGCCTGGATTTCACCGATCAGCACCGGCTTGGTGATGTGGTGGTTCGGCATGACGGTGGAGGTGCCGCCCGAAAGGTTCGGCACGGCGACGCCGATGATCGAGTCGAGAACGGCGTCGGTATCGGTCGTGCCGGCAGCCTCGACGGCCTTTACCCAGGCGTTGAAGCCGATATAGGCGGCTTCCATCGGGTCGTTGGTCACGCGCTTGTCGTTCTTGGTATAGGCATGCCAGGTCTTGATGAACTCGGCATTGACCGGAGCATCGACGGACTGGAAGTAGTTCCAGGCAGCGAGATGACCGACCAGCGGTGTGGTGTCGAGACCGGCAAGCTCTTCTTCGCCGACTGAGAAGGCGACGACCGGGATGTCTTCAGCCTTGATGCCCTGGTTGCCGAGTTCCTTGTAGAACGGCACGTTGGCGTCACCGTTGATGGTCGAGACGACGGCGGTCTTCTTGCCGGCCGAGCCAAATTTCTTGATGTCGGAGACGATCGTCTGCCAGTCGGAATGACCGAACGGCGTGTAGTTGACCATGATGTCCTCTTCCTTGACGCCCTTGGACATCAGGTAGGCCTTCAGGATCTTGTTGGTCGTCTGCGGGTAAACGTAGTCGGTACCGGCGAGAACCCAGCGCTCGACACCTTCGGTCGAAGCGAGATAGTCGACGGCCGGAATGGCCTGCTGGTTCGGAGCGGCACCGGTATAGAAGATGTTGCGCGAGGATTCTTCACCCTCGTACTGGACCGGGTAGAAGAGGATCGAGTTCAGCTCTTCAAAGACCGGCAGCACCGACTTGCGCGAAGACGAGGTCCAGCAACCGAAGACGGCGGCGACCTTGTCCTGGGAGATCAGCTGACGGGCTTTTTCGGCAAACAGCGGCCAGTCGGAGGCCGGATCGACGACAACGGCTTCGAGCTTCTTTCCAAGCACGCCGCCCTTCTTGTTCTGCTCTTCGACGAGCATCAGCATGGCGTCTTTCAGCGTGGTTTCCGAAATCGCCATTGTGCCGGAGAGCGAATGAAGAACGCCGATCTTGATCGTGTCGTCGGCCGCGAATGCGCCGTGGAAGGCCGTGGTGGAAAGTGCGGCAGCCAGCAGCGCTCCGCCCAGTTTCGCCTTGAAGCTCATAGGATCAAACCCCCTCTTTTTTGGTTTGTTGGCACAACGGTGACGTTGACCGTTGCCTGAGGGGACTATCGGGTGCGACAGCCCAAAACCACATACGCAAAATGACGTATGCAGAGGGGGAAAGTGGTAGCAGGTTGCGGCGGGACGTCGATCGCCGCAATCCTTGCGGTCGCGGCGATCGGATCAGTCCGTTCGGTTTACCGGAGCATTACTTGCCAACAGTCAGGATCACACCGTCCGGCGTGTATTCGACATTACCTTCGACGCTATTGATCTCGACCTTCGAGAAGGTTCCGGAAAGCGAGCCTGCCTTGATCAGTTGAATGCTTTCGCCAGCCTTCGGCAGGTTATCCTCGGTCATCCGCAGCACAAGCGAACCGCCAAGTTGTGCCGCCCCCTTGATTGCCACGACAGGCTTGCCGCCTTCGACGACCAACGTCAGCTTGCCAGCATCGGCCTGCCTGAAAGTTCCGCCCAGAAGGACCGGCTGTTGTGCGGCCATGACAACTTCACCGCCGGCGATCTCGAGATTGCCGGTGCCGAACGCCGACTGCGAAGAGGCAACCAGCAGTCCGGCTTCGACCATGGTGCCGCCACCATAAGTGTTGGTGCCGGACAGGCCCAAGGCGCCATCGCCGCGTTTCGTCAGACCGCCCTTGCCGGAAATGTCGTTTTTCCAGGTATCGATCTCGTTGAAGCCACCCTTCCCGGCTGTCATAGTCACCGTGGTCATCGCATCGAATGCGCCGTAACCATCGGCGGCAGCAAAAAGGTTGAGGCGGCCATAGCCTTCTTCGTCATCGAGAACGGCAAAGCCGGAACGGATTTCGGTGGTGCGTAACACGTCACGGCGCTGATGGGCGTCGAGATAGGGCAAGCGCGTTTCGAGCAGCACCTCCGCCCCCTCTGGCACGCGAGCCGGCTGGTCGATCGGATGGATTGCCGGCAGGCCGTAAGTCGTCGTCTTTTCGATCAGGGCGGCATTGACGGCGCGATCCGCGAAGCGATCACTGGATACCGGCTGTGACTGGGCAAACCGCGCCAATTCGCTTGCGCTTTCCACACCGACCTTTGCGCTCAGCCAGGTTTGTGCCTGATCATAAGCCTGCTTTTTCAGATCCGCATTCTGCGACCTGTTGAGATTGTAGGTGACCTGCGCCGTTGCCAGCACCCGGCCGCCGATCACATCGAAGGGCGAATGCATGCCGGCGATGATACGATTGTCGCCCATCACAGCGGCCCGCGTAAGCATTTCCTGGTAACGCTGCGGCACGAGATAGGCCATCGCAATCGCATCACGCCATGCTTCTGCCGTATGGCCGCTCGGGAAACCGCCGTCTTCGGCCGGCTTTTGGCTTTTGGCCGGTTCCAGCGTCGGCAACACCACGACATCTTCGCTCCAGCGATAGGGACGCGCATATTTGAAATAACGTTTAGCGGGCTCTGTCGAAGCTTCTTCGCTTGTCATGTTGATGAAATCGACAGCCAGGCCGAGATCGGGATTGGCCGCAGTCTTGGCCTTCTCGTCAGGCTTGCTTCCCAGGCCGCGATTGTTGCCATCGTCATCATGCTTGACCGTGGTCGCGTCTGCGGCGACATCGGTAATCGTCGTCGTCTGCCTGGCGCCGTCTCTCCAGGCATCGGCCAAGGGGCCGAGGCCATCGACAATGCTGGCGTTCTTGCCGCGGCGATCATCGAGATACGCGGCAAGTGCTTGCTCGGCGGTGCGGCCGCGCGTTATTTTCACCACATAATCGATATTGGCCCTGTGCAGCGCCTGATTGACAATCGTACCGTCGGTGGCGCTGTAAGGAATGCCATCCCAGTCAGACTTGCTGATTGCAGGGCAATTACCCTTCGCAGGCGCTTCCACCACTGCATCGACAAAAGCCGAACGCGGTGTCCAGACTTCGAGAAAACCGGATAGAACATGGACAGCGGCATTCGTGTCCTTGGTCGCAAAACAGGCATCGCCGCGCTTGTTGCTGGCGCCTGTATCCACATAGGGTGCCGCTCGTGTTTCCGCCAAAACTATGGATGGCGAAAGGAGCAGCACGGTGAGAAGCGCCGTTGCACCGCGAAACCTGATCGAAACAGACACTGTAAAACCTCTAAAAACATGAAAGGATATCAGCTAACTAGCGCGACTTTGTGACATGTATGTTGCGGCAACATGGCTTCCACCGGTTCAATTCCATCGCCCACATCGAGATCGGCGTACCACCGGATGCAAGTTCGGCGGATGTCTGGTAGAGATCTGCCGACCACCGTATTCCGCCGCTCCGCATTTCTTCATGCCCAGAATTTAAAGATGTGCTAAAATACTCCAATCGAGCGGGGTTGGAGGGCAACGAAATGTCTCGATGGGGGAAAGCGGCGTCGCTGACGCTGCTGCTTTCGGCATGCGGTAGCGTCGCATCGGCTCAGCCAATATGCGCCGATGTCGCACTGGTACTGGCGATCGACGGATCGGGCAGCGTTACCGACAGCGAATATCGGTTTCAGAAATCGGCGATAGCGGCAGCCCTCAGGGATGATGGCGTCGTGTCGGCCTTGAAGGATGCCGGTACGGTGATGCTTTCCGCGGTGTTCTGGGGTGACGGCGAGTTTCCGACCGAAGATCTCGGCTGGTTCGTGGTCTATGACGGAGTGGGAGCAGAAGGTTTTGCCCAGGGACTGGAGCGAAACGAACGGCACGTCTTTGGCGACACCAATATCGGCAGCGGCCTCTGGTCCGCCCTCGACAAGTTGTCCGAGCCCGGCGTCTGTGCGCGGCGCTTGATCATCAATCTGTCCGGCGACGGCCGCGAGACGATGCTGCCGAAACAGCGCGTCAGGGCGACGCTCTATCAGGCCCGCCTACGGACGATCAGGATGGGCGTGACGATCAACGCTCTTGCGATCGCCGACGATGATGACGGTCTTGCCGCATATTATGCGCAGGATGTCATACGCGGCACCGGCGGCTTCACAATGACAATCAGAAGTCAGGACGATTACGCGGCTGCTATCCGTCAGAAGCTGAAACGCGAACTGTCGCCGAGATTTGTTGCAAGTGTTGCCCACCCCTCTTCTGCGCCCCATTGAATCGATGAGTGACGACGAAAACATGTGATCGTTCGACGACTTGCAAAACAAACCGACCACCTGGTATGTTTAGGTATGACTGAAGCTCACGAACGCAAGAAACAGCCTGAAATCGTGCGTCGCGCACTCTTGGATTGCGCCGCCCAGATCTCGCAGGAACAGGGTCTGCCTGCAGTAACACTGCAGGCGGTTGCGGATGCTGCGCATGTGACGAAGGGCGGATTGCTGCACCATTTCCCCAACAAGCAGGCGCTCGTTCAGGCCGTCTTTCACGATCTTCTGGAGCAACTGGACGCCCAGATCGATGCGCTTCTGGAAGACGACCGGGACGCCTATGGCCGTTTCACGCGCGCTTACATCCGGGCCTTTGCCAATGCCGAGAGCCAGGGCGCGAGCAACTGGAACGCGCTTCCCCTCTCTTCGCTGACGGATCCCGAGATGAAGGCGATGTGGTCCGACTGGTACGCGTCCCGGCTTGCAAGACACGCAGAAACGGATGCCGGACCTGAACTGGGCATTGCCCGTTATGCCGCCGATGGCCTCTGGCTTGCCGGCCTTCTGGAATATTCGGGCGTCGAGGCGACAGGCCAGGACGCCCTGATCGAACAACTCATATCAATGACACGAAAGACATAAGACGTGAATCCCGCCCTTATCACCTACGGCTCGCTGCTCTCCGCCATCGCACTGGAAGTCGTCGGCACAACACTTCTGCAGCAGAGCCAGCAGTTCACCCGCATCCTGCCGACGCTCGGCATGGCTCTGTGTTACGGCGCGGCCTTCTATCTGTTGTCGATCACCCTGCGCGTGCTGCCGGTCGGTATTGCCTATGCGATCTGGAGCGGTCTGGGTATCGTGCTGATCTCGGCTGTCGGCCTGATCGTCTTTCGCCAGAGCCTCGACATGGCAGCAATGATAGGTCTGGGTTTCATCATCGCCGGCGTTGTCATCGTCAACGTCTTTTCGAAGACGGTTGCGCACTGAGCAATGCCAGCAAAAGTGGGCACCGGTTTTGCGTCCGGAATTGCGTGGAAATAAAGAATAGAGCGATTTAGCGATTCCGGCAGCCGAAACGCTCTAACCGCGTCAATTCGGTTGCAAAACCGCGATCCAGCACCGAAAGTGCCTTTTTGACGATCACTCCTCCCAAGGGATCAAAAACAAGGCATGGCAGCGCGACAGCGGATCATTCCGGTCCGGCGGGAATATAACCGCTGGGTCGCCAACCAGACATTGGAAGATTACGCCCTTCGCTTCACCGCAAAGAGCGCGCGAAGATTTTCGTCCAGTCGTATCTCGCATACGGCGATCGGCGCGATCTCCTTTCTGGCGCTGGAGGCCATCGGCGGTGCGATCACCCTTTCATACGGCACGACCAACGCCTTTTTTGCCATCATGGCGGCGGCGGTCGTCATGCTGCTTGTCGGGCTGCCGATCAGCCGTTACGCGATCCGCCACGGTGTCGATATCGACCTCCTGACCCGCGGTGCGTCCTTCGGCTATATCGGCTCGACGATCACCTCGCTGATCTATGCCAGCTTCACCTTCATGCTGTTTGCCATTGAGGCATCCATCATGACAGGCGCACTCGAACTCGCCTTCGGAATTCCCCTCTGGCTCGGTTACATCATCAGCGCAATCGTGGTGATCCCGCTCGTCATATACGGCGTGCAACTGATCTCACGCTTTCAGCTCCTGACCCAGCCCTTCTGGATCGTTCTCAACATCCTGCCCTTCATCTTCATCGCTTTTCTCGATTGGGAGAAATTCGATCTCTGGCGCGCCTTTGCCGGGATCGGGCATTCCAATGGCGAGATCGGCGGCAATGCCCCCTTCGACCTCGTGGAATTCGGAGCAGCATCCGCTGTCATTTTGGCGCTGATGCCGCAGATCGGCGAGCAGGTCGACTTCCTTCGCTTCCTGCCTCCCGAGGGCATGCGCAAATGGCGGCATAAGTTCGCCGTCTTCCTCGCCGGGCCCGGCTGGGTGGTGGTGGGCGTGCCGAAACTTCTGGCCGGCTCCTTCCTCGCCGTGTTGACCCTGTCGACGGCTGTCCCCGCAAACGAGGCAGCCGATCCGGCGCACATGTATCTGGCAGCCTTCGGCTACATGATCCCCAACGAGACGGCAGCACTGCTGCTGATGGCCGCCTTCGTCGTCGTTTCGCAGTTGAAGATCAACGTGATGAACGCCTATGCCGGGTCGCTCGCCTGGTCGAATTTCTTCTCGCGGCTGACCCACAGCCACCCGGGCCGCGTTGTCTGGCTGGTCTTCAACGTCGCCATCGCGCTTTTGTTGATGGAACTCGGTATCTACCGGCTGCTGGAGGAAACGCTCGGCATTTTCTCGATCGTCGCCATGAGCTGGCTCTGCACGATCTCTGCCGATCTGTTCATCAACAAGCAGCTCGGCCTTTCCCCTCCCGGCATCGAATTCAAGCGCGCCCATCTCTACGACATCAATCCGGTCGGCCTTGGCGCCATGTTCGGCGCCACGACGATTGCGCTTGCCGCACATTTCGGTGCATTTGGCGAGCTGATGGTGTCGCTCGCGACTTATGTTACCTTGTCCGCTTTCGTAATCTCCCCGGCGATCGCCTTCGCCACCCGCGGCAAATATTACCTGGCTCGCAAACCGCGCCAGAGCTGGAAGACGCTCGGTTCGATCACCTGTTCTGTCTGCGAACATCCTTTCGAACACGAGGACATGGCCTGGTGTCCGGCCTACGCGGCGCCCATCTGCTCGCTCTGCTGCTCGCTCGACAGCCGCTGCCACGACATGTGCAAGCCGCATGCGCGCCTCAACACACAGGTCGGAACGGTCGCCCGGACTTTCCTGTCCGACCGGATCATCGACAAGCTGACCACACGGCTCGGACGTTATGCAACGACAGCCGTCGTCTCGATCTCGTTGATCGGCTCGATTCTTGCCATGGTCGCCTATCAGGCGGGCGAAGCGGCACCGGCCAATGCGGAAATCATCTACGGCACGATCTCCATCGTCTTTTTCGTCTTCGCCATCATCGCCGGCATCGTCTCGTGGTTCTACGTGCTCGCCCATGACAGCCGAGTCGTGGCGGAAGAGGAATCCTCGCGCCAGAACACGTTGCTCCTGAAAGAAATTTCCGCCCACAAGAAGACCGACGCAGCACTCCAGGACGCCAAGGAAACGGCAGAGGCAGCCAACCGCGCCAAGAGCCGTTATGTCGTCGGCCTCAGCCACGAATTGCGCACGCCGCTCAACGCCGTGCTCGGTTACGCCCAGATCCTCGAGCGTGACGAGACCATCCCTGCCCCGCGCCAGTCGGCGATCAAGGTCATCAAGCGTTCGGCAGATCATCTTTCAGGCCTGATCGACGGCCTTCTCGACATATCGAAAATCGAGGCGGGCCGTCTGCAGGTCTATTCCAACGAGATCAATATCCAGGATTTTCTCGACCAGATCGTCGAAATGTTCGGCCTTCAGGCTCAGGCCAAGGGGCTGGAATTCGAGCACATCAGAGCAGCATCACTGCCGCACTATGTCCGCACCGACGAAAAGCGGCTGCGGCAGATTTTGGTCAACCTCCTGTCCAATGCGATAAAATTCACCGACGAAGGCAGGGTGCGCTTCGAGATTGCCTATCGCAGCCAGGTCGCGACTTTCACCATTTCAGACACCGGGCGCGGCATTGCCGAAAAGGACCTCGGCCGGATCTACGAACCGTTCCAGCGCGGCGAGGCAGAAAGCGTGAGGCCGATGCCGGGGCTGGGTCTCGGCCTGACCATCACCCAGCTTCTCACCAATACCCTTGGCGGCGAGATCTCGGTCAAGAGCGTCAAGGACGAAGGCTCGACCTTCCGCGTGAGACTGATGCTGTCTGCCGTCGAGCGGCCGAACACCACACCCGCCACCGAGCGCAAGATCGTCTCCTACACCGGCCCGCGCCGCACGGTTGTCGTGGTCGACGACAATCAGGATCACCGTGACCTGATGCGGGAAGTGCTGGCTCCCATGGATTTCGTCGTGTTGACCGCGGCGGGTGGCCCGGAATGTCTGACGTTGATCGAAGGGGTGAAGCCCGACATATTCCTGATCGACATTTCCATGCCCGGCATGAGCGGCTGGCAGCTCGTAACCCGCCTGCGTGATGAAGGGCAGAATGCACCGATCATCATGCTCTCGGCCAATATCGGCGACGGAACGACGGCCGATGCTGCGGGCGAAGGCCATGACGATACGCTCTCCAAGCCGGTTAATCTGCGCCGGCTCGCCGACAAGCTCGCCTCGCATCTCGGGCTCTCCTGGGTCTATGAGGGCGAAACACCGCCCTTGCCCATCGCTGCGGCGAAAAAACCGGTCATAAGTCCGGGGACGAGCCATGTGCAGGACTTGCTGCGCCTTGGAGAGATTGGTTACGTGCGGGGTATAGAAGCCAAGCTTGCCGATCTTGCCGCTGACGAGACCAATCGCCCCTTCGCGGACGAGCTTGGTTTCTATCTCAAGGCCTTCGACATGGCCGGCTACATGAAATTTCTGGAACGCCTGGACAAGGAGGAGATAAGCGATGGCTGACACCACAACGCCCCGCGACATCGTTCTCTTGGTCGATGACAGCCCCGATGCGCTCGGCTTTCTAACCGAAGCACTGGAGCAATCCGGCTTCTCCGTGCTGATCGCAACATCGGGTCAGTCGGCGCTCAATATCGTCGACAAGATCACGCCCGATCTCATTCTTCTCGATGCAGTCATGCCCGGCATGGACGGGTTTGAAACCTGCCGCCGGCTAAAAACCAATGCCGGTGTGGCACAGGTACCGGTGATTTTCATGACCGGCCTCACCGAGACGGAGCATGTCGTCCACGCGCTCGGATCAGGCGGCGTCGACTATCTGACCAAGCCCATCAACATCGATGAACTCAGAGCCCGCATCCGCGTTCATCTCACCAATGCCCGTTCTGCTCAGAGCGCCCGAGTTGCACTCGATGCCGCCGGCCGGCACCTGCTTGCCGTCAGGGCTGACGGCAGCATTCAATGGTCGACGCCACAGGCAACCCGGCTGATCAATGCCGCCACCAACCGCGATGACGGTTTGGAACTGATTGCCGGGCGCATTGCGACATGGATGGCTGAGCGCGATCGTCCAGGCTTTTCGCGCGATGCCGCCTTCTCGCTAGAAGACGGCGATGAGAAGGGCCTGCAGCTCTCCTATCTTGGAGGCCTGAGTGCCGATGAATTCCTGTTCCGGCTGACGGCGAACAATCGCCGGCCCGGCGCTGAAGTCTTGCGCCAGCATTTCCCGCTGACGGCAAGGGAATCCGACGTCCTCCTCTGGATCGCCAAGGGCAAATCAAACCGCGACATCGGCGAAATTCTTGGCCTCTCCGCACGCACGGTCAACAAGCACCTGGAGCAGATTTACGTCAAGCTTGGCGTGGAAAACCGGGCATCGGCGGCAGTGAGGGCAGCACACGTCCTGCATGAGGACAGCTGAATACGCTTGACCTTGGCGCCCACGCGAACCTCGGAAAAATGTGCGCCATAGTTACATTCAACAAATAGAATATATTATATTCCTAATTACAATCTGACGTTCGTTGTTGCGCCGCAGCGAAGCGGATAAAGAGTCACGGCACCCACAAGGTCGAGCTGATGACATCCGACGATAGCAACTCTTCCATCGCCTCCCTCATCAACCTCGTAAAGACGTTGAAACAGGACAGCAACCGACGACACCTGTCGGCCTCCGAAAAGGAAGCCAGGATTTTTGACGTCATCACGAAGCTGGCGAAATTCCAGCCCGTTCCCGCTCAAGCCGCACCGATGACCTTCAGCGCTGAAGAAAGATAACGCGCAGCAAGATCATTGCCTCGTTTCTGGGCAAGCTCAAGCGCCGACCTGCAATGACTGGCAAGCGGATCGGGAATGCAAGAGGCGACATTGCTCGAAATTTCCATGATCGTGCCATTGTAGATGAACGGGGTCCCTGCATCATCCCTGAGACAACGACCGACGGAAAGCACATCCACAGCGCCTCGTTTGCCGTGATTGATGCGGTATTGCTCCTGATAGACAAGGCCGCTGGTGATTGCTCGATGAATGGATGCAGCGACCCTACTACGGTCTTCAACTGATATTCGCTCGATCAGCGACAGAATTGGTAGGCCCGCAGCCATGACGCTTGCGTCAATATCGAAGAGCTCCGCCAAGGCAACGTCGCCGTAGAACCGATCTTCAGCCAGATCCCAACTGAAAAAAGCCATCCCACAAGATAAAAATGCAGCACTGAGTTCAGTATTCAGCGGGAACATGCGAATCCTTTTCTGAAACATTCTCAGATCACTTATTTGAAATATAAGAAATTCGTAAATTACAGTTTATGACCTATTAAGAATTGGCCCCGTTTTTTTTGGGGGGGTAACAGAACGATCTCTTACCTGGAAACGAGAAAAGCCCGGTCGAAACCGGGCTTTTCCATGAAGCATCATATATCGCTGGAGCTTAGCTGCCCTGCTGGAAGTAGCTGTACTTGCCGTCCGGACCCTTCTTCCATTCGTACATGACGTAGCCCGGAAGCTTGGGGTCGCCCTTTTCGTCGAAGGCGATGTCGCCGAGAACGGTCTTGAACGGACCCTTTTCGTGCAGGATCTTGGCAACGGCCTCGGCATCGTCCGCGCTTCCGGCAGCCTTAATGCCTTCGGCAATGATCTGGACGGCGGCGTAGGAGTAGAGCGTGTAGGCTTCCGGGTTGAAGCCGGCGGCCTTGAACTTCTCGACCAGTGCCTTGTTTTCCGGGATCAGCGTCGGATCGGGGCCGAAGGTGTTGAGCGTGCCTTCGACGGCGTCGCCTGCGATCGAGGCAAGTTCGTTGGAGACGATACCGTCACCAGACACGAGCGTTGCCTTGAGGCCTGCGTCCTTCGCCTGGCGGATGATCAGGCCGGCTTCGGTGTGGAGACCACCCCAGTAGATGATCGAAACGCCGGCTTCCTTCATCTTGGAGATGAGAGCGGAAAAATCCTTGTCGCCGGTGTTGACGCCTTCGCGCACGACTTCCTTCTTGCCAAGCGCGTTGTAAGCCTTCTTGGTTTCTTCAGCGAGACCCTGGCCGTAAGGCGTCTTGTCGTCGATGATGGCGATCTTGGCGTCAGCGAACTTTTCGGCAAGATACTTGCCGGCAACGCCGCCCTGCTGGTCGTCACGGCCGCAGGTGCGGAACGTATTCCACAGGCCGCGCTCGGTGAAGACCGGGTTGGTCGCAGCAGGGGTGATTTCGAGGATGCCGTTTTCGGCATAGACTTCCGAAGCCGGGATCGAAACGCCCGAGTTGAAGTGACCGACCACGTATTTGACGCCGTCGGCAACGAACTTGTTGGCGACCGATACGCCCTGCTTGGCGTCGGAGACGTCGTCGCCGAGCGCGATCGTCAGCTTTTCGCCGTTGATGCCGCCGGCAGCATTGATGTCGGCGATAGCCTGTTCGGCACCCTTCTGCAGCTGTGCACCGAAGGCTGCGTTCGGACCGGTCAGCGGACCACCGACGGCGATGACGATATCAGCCCATGCATTGCCACCGAAGGCGACCATGGCCGACAGCGCAACTGCGGAAAGAAGAGACTTCTTCATAGAATAACTCCCAGTTATTATGAGGTGAGAGGTTTTTTGGGGTCCGACACAATACCCACCATTATTGCGCCGGAAGCTGTTCCACCTTTTGGTGTATTTATCTTTGCCAAAACCGATCTGAATTCAGAACTGTTCTGGTGTCAATCTTTCTTCTTCCATGAGAAAGCTGAGGTCGGCTCGTAGAGCCAGTAGTAGTTCTGGACCATCTGCCGGGTGCGGCGGATGCGGAAACCCGCAAGGGCGAAGCCGAACAGGAGAATGAGGTCCAGAATGAAGTAGAAGGCGTTGATGAACGGCCCCTGGAACAGCGCATAATGCAGGAACTGCATGGCGACGGTGAGCAGGACCGCATAGATCACGACTTCGCGATAGCCGTTCCAGCCCTCGGCCGCGGCCTTGCCGGACCGCCAGGCGGTCCAGAAGCCGAGCAGAAGCACGATGCCGCGCAGGAAATAGCGGACCACCGTATCGGTTTCGAAAAACAGGCCCTGCATGTCAGTATACCCCGCTGGCCGTAAAGATGGTGATCGCGCTCAATGCCGGCCTCCTTCGAGGTAGGCGGCACGGACTTCCGGATTGGCGAGAAGCTCCTTGCCGGAGCCGCTCATCGTCACCTTGCCGTTGACCATGACATAGGCGCGGTCCGACAGTTTCAGCGCCGCGAATGCGTTCTGCTCCACGAGAAAGACAGTCAGCCCCTCCTCCTTGTTGAGCGTCTTGATCGCTTCGAAAATGCCCTTGACGATCAGCGGCGCCAGACCGAGCGACGGCTCGTCCAGAAGAAGCAGTTTCGGACGCGACATCAGCGCGCGACCGATCGACAGCATCTGCTGCTCGCCGCCCGAAAGCGTGCCGCCGCGCTGGCTCTGGCGTTCCTTGAGACGCGGGAACATGACGAACACCTTCTCGACGTCTTCCTTGAAATATTTCAGGTTGTCGAGATTGGCGCCCATCTGCAGGTTTTCCAGCACCGTCATGCGGGGGAAAATGCGGCGGCCTTCCGGCGACTGGGCGATGCGCTTGCGCGCGATCAGATGCGTCGGCAGCTTGGTAATATCCTCGCCGTCGAAGATGACCTGACCGGTCTTGGCCTGCGGTGCCCCGCAGATGGTCATCATCAGGGTCGACTTGCCGGCGCCGTTAGCGCCGATCAGGCTGACGATCTCGCCCTTGTTGACCTCGACATCGACGCCCGAAAGCGCGCGAATATTTCCGTAATAGGTTTCGACACCCTGGACTTTGAGGAGGGTTTCACCGGCCATCAGACGGTCCCCTCTTCGATAATGCCCTTGTCCAGCTTTTCCTCGATTTCTTCAACTTCATCATCCTCGACGCCGAGATAGGCTGCGATGACCTTCGGGTCGTTTTTCACATGATCCGGCGTGCCGTCGGAGATCTTCTGACCGTATTCCAGAACGACGACATGGTCGGAAATCTCCATGACGACCGACATGTCGTGCTCGATCAGGAGCAGTGACGTGCCTTGGTCGCGGATGGCGCGCAACAGCGTGTTGAGCGTCAGGGATTCCTTCGGGTTGAGACCGGCGGCCGGTTCGTCCAGGCACAGAAGTTCCGGCCCGGTGCACATGGCGCGGGCGATTTCCAGGCGGCGCTGCGCACCATAGGAAAGGTCACCTGCCGGATCGTCGGCGCGATCGACGAGATCGGCCATTTCCAGCCAGTATTGCGCCTTCTCGATCGCAGCCTTCGCGGCGTTCTTGTAGGTCGGCAAGCCGAGAAGACCGAGGATCGTGAAGCCCGAAGCCTTCATCAACACGTTGTGCTGCGCGACGAGCAGGTTTTCCAGAACCGTCAGGCCGGAAAACAGCCGGATGTTCTGGAAGGTGCGGGAAACACCCGCGACCTTGTTGATCTCGAAATCGCGCAGGCGCTCCAGCAGGAACTCCTTGCCGTTGTCGCGTGACAGCGTGATCATGCCCATGGTCGGCTTGTAGAAGCCGGTGATGCAGTTGAACACCGTGGTCTTGCCGGCACCGTTCGGGCCGATCAGTGCGGTGATTTCGCCGCGCTTGGCTTCGAACGAGAAGTCGTTGATGGCCATCAGGCCGCCGAACTTCATCGACAGGTGTTCGACCTTGAGGATAGCGTCTTTTGTCATTGTCATGGTCCCGGTCGTCATCAGCCGTGGCCTTCCTTGGTGAAGCTGCCGGAGACAGCTTTTCTCTCCTTCAGGAAGGCGGTTGGCTCACGGGTGCCGACAAAGCCGCGGGGCTTGAACAGCATGACGATGATCATCGCTAAGCCGAACAGCAGCATGCGGTAGAGTTCCGGCGTGAAGTCCGGTCCGAAAATGTGCTTAAGGAATTCCATTTCGCGCAGCAGCTCGGTACCGCCGACCATGACCACCGCCGCAATGGCGATACCGGTGAGCGAACCCATGCCGCCCAAGACCACGATGGCGAGGATGACCGCCGATTCCAGGAAGACGAAGCTTTCCGGAGAGACGAACCCTTGGCGGGCAGCGAAGAACGAGCCGGCGAAACCGCCGAACATTGCGCCCGTGGCGAACGCCGTCAGTTTGGTGGTGACGGTGTTGATGCCGAGCGAACGGCAGGCGATCTCGTCCTCACGCAGTGCTTCCCAGGCGCGGCCGATCGGCATGCGCCGCAGGCGAATGGTGACGTATGCCGTCAGCATGCAGAGTGCCAGAATGATGTAGAACAGGAACATCTTGTAATAGACCGACGAGGTCGGCAGACCCCAGGCCTTGGCAAAATTGTTCGGCGTGCCTGCGTCGAAGGACCAGATGCCGAAGAAGGTCGCCTTCTCGATGCCCGAGATGCCGAACGTGCCGCGGGTGACATCCGTCCAGTTGATCAGCACGAGGCGGATGATTTCACCGAAGGCGAGCGTCACGATCGCAAGATAGTCTCCTCGCAGCCGCAGAACCGGGAAGCCGAGGATGATGCCCCAGAGCGCGGCCAGAATGCCGGCCATCGGCAGGAGCAGCCAGAAGGAGAAGCCGAAATGGGCCGACAGCAGCGCGTAGGAATAGGCGCCGACCGCGTAGAAGGCGACATACCCCAGATCGAGCAGGCCCGCGAGGCCGACGACGATGTTGAGGCCCCAGGCGAGCATCACGTAGATGAGGATCTGGATGCCAAAGTTGTCGACATATTTCAGCGAGCCCTGACGGCCGAAAATGAGCATTGCCAGGAACGGATAGCAGAGCAGGAAGATCAGCGCGATCTTGAGGAAATGCGTGCGGAAGAAGCCCTTCTCGTCCGAGATCTCCAGAACGCCGCTCTTCGCCTTGGCGAGCTTGCGGCTGTCGAGATGCGGCTTGATGAAACCGACCGTCACGAAGCGGCCGATCGCGGCGACCGCGACGAAGACCGCAAGCAGCCCCCAGCGCGTCCGCCAGACCAGCTGGTTGTTGATGTCCTGATAGGTCTCGATGCCGACGAACAGCAGGAACATGCCGAACGCGATCAGGCCCGCGAAAATGCCTTCCTTGACGGCCTTTGCCATCAGGCCGGACTGGTTGTTTTCAGTGGTGTAAGCCATGTCAGACCTTCTCCACTTCCGGACGACCGAGAATGCCGGTCGGCTTGAAGATAAGCACGATCGCAAGGATGGCGAAGGTCGCTACGTCCTTGTAGGCAATCGAGAAATAGGCCGACCACAGGCTTTCGATCAGGCCGATCAGCAGCCCGCCGAGAACGGCGCCAGGCAGCGAGCCAATACCGCCAAGAACGGCTGCAGTGAAGGCCTTGACGCCCGGAATGAACCCGTCGTTGAAGGATGCAACACCGTAATACATCAGGTACATCGCCCCGGCGACCGCCGCGAGTGCTGCACCCATGATGAAGGTGATCGAGATCGTCTTGTCGACATCGACGCCGAGCAGCGCCGCCATCTTGCGGTCCTGTTCGGTCGCTCTTTGCGCTCGACCCAGCGGTGTCTTGTTGACGATGTACCAGAAGGCGAACAGCAGGATCGAGGTAATCACCACGATCAGGATCTGCTTCAGCGAAATGGTAATCGCGCCGAGGTGATAGGTGTCGGTGACAAGCGGCGGGATCGGCTTGTTGCGCGGTCCCTGCGTCACCTGGATGAAGTTCGACAGGGCGATCGACATACCGATCGCCGTAATCAGCGGCGCAAGGCGGAAGGATCCGCGCAACGGCCGGTAGGCCACGCGCTCGATCGTCCAGTTCCACAGGCCCGTCATCAGCATACCAACCAGCAGCATCAGCAGCAGCAGCAGCGCTACCGGAATGCCGGCAAAGAAGGATGTCAGGATCAGGAAGATTATGAGGGCAGCGAAGCCGCCGAGCATGAAAATATCGCCATGGGCGAAGTTGATCATGCCGATGATACCGTAAACCATCGTATAGCCGATTGCCACGAGGCCATAGATGGATCCGAGAGTCAGCCCGTTGATGAGCTGCTGGATAAAGTATTCCATATAGTTTCCCCTAATGCGGTCCTTTGCGGCCGCACCATTCTTTCAAAGACCTGATGAGATCTTCAATTTTTTTGATTCCTATCCGTTTCGTTAAAAATGTGAAGTGCAAAAGAAAGAGGCAGATCAATTTTCACGAGCTTTTGCCCAGGATGGCGCAAATACACTCAGGAATGCCAGAAATGCGGCATGAACCTCACAGAAAATGAGCGTTTTCGGCGTGCAATAACGCCCTATCCAACCAGTGATTTTCTATAGAGTTTACAACTATCAAGAGCGCATTCGCGACCCGTTTGCGTCAAACAGCGGCACAGGCTGCAGGCGCGCCGGTAGCATTTCTCCCAGAATCTCAATCTGCCATCCAATCACCACCTCGGCGATCGCCTTCGGCACGTAGCCCATGGCGACCGAGACTCCGGATGCATGAGCATAACCGCCCGAAGTCACCCATCCCCTCACCTCTCCATCAAGCGAGATCGGCTCGTCGCCGATGACGTCCGCATCCAGGGCCTCGACAATCAGCGTGATGAGCCGCATCGCGCCGCCCGACGCCTTTTCATCGAGCGCGGCCTGCTTGCCGATGAAGTTGGCCCGCTTGCCATAGGAAACGAACCGGTCGAGACCGGCTTCCTGCGGCCCGTAAAGCGGCCGGTATTCACGCGACCAGCTGCCGAAGGATTTTTCCACGCGCAATGCATTCAATGCCCTGAGACCGAAGAGCGAGATACCGAATTCGGCACCGGCCTCCATGATGAGGTCGAACAGATAACGCTGGTATTCCGGCTTCATCCAGATCTCATAGCCGAGATCGCCGGTATAACTGACGCGGCCGAGAATGACCGGCGCCATGCCGAGATCGAGTTCTCGAACCGCCATGAAGGGCATTGCGGCATCGGACAGATCGAGATGCGTCAGCTTCTGCAGCACCTCGCGTGCCTTCGGCCCGGCGACGGAAAGCCCCAGCAGGCCCAGATTGAGCGCATCGACCTCGACCGATCCATCCTCGGGCAAATACTGCTCGAACCAGCGCATATGGTAATTCTCGGCAATGCCGGAGCCGATCAGCAGAAACTCCTCGTCTTCGAGCCTCGCCAGCGTGAAATCGCCGATCAGCTTGCCGGCCTCGTTCAGCATCGGCGTCAGCGCCATGCGGCCTTCCGGCGGAATCCTGCCCGCCAAAATGCCATCCAGCCAGTTACGCGCACCCTCTCCCGCAATCAGGTATTTTGCGAAACCCGAGGCTTCCATCATGCCGACGGAAGCACGGACCGCCTTTGCTTCGTTTCCGACATGGTCAAAATCGGTCGAGCGCCGCCAGGAGAAAGCGTCTTCGACACCTTCGGGGGCAAACCACAGCGGCGTTTCCAGCCCGTAGGATGCGCCGAACACGGCACCGGCAGCCTTCAGCTTGTCGTAGATCGGCGTCGTCAGCAGCGGGCGGGCGCCGGGCAGCTCCTCGTTCGGATAGCGGATCGAAAAGCGGCGCGAATAGTTTTCCCGCACCTTGGCATTGGTGTAGCCGAGCGTCGCATAGTCGCCGTAGCGGCAGACATCCATGGCGAAAACGTCGAAACCCGGATCGCCGTTGATGATCCACTGCGCCAGCGCCAGTCCGACGCCGCCGCCCTGGGAAAAGCCGGCCATGACCGCGCAGGCCGACCAGAAATTCGTCACGCCGCGCACCGGCCCGACCAGCGGATTGCCATCCGGCGAAAAGGTGAAGGGGCCGTTGATGATCGTCTTGATCCCGGCAGTATTGAAGGCCGGAAAGTGCCGAAAACCGACTTCGAGCTCGCCTGAAATCCGCTCGATATCCTCGGCCAGCAACTCGTGCCCGAATGTCCACGGCGTCTCGATCGGCGACCATGGGCGGCAATCCTTTTCATAGGTGCCCATCAGCATGCCGTTACGTTCCTGGCGGATATAGATCTCGCCGTCGAAATCGACGCAGTGCATCAACTCGCGGCCGGACTTTTGGTTGAACTCGATCACCTCAGGCATGTCCTCGGTGATCAGATACATATGTTCCATGGCGAGCACCGGCAGTTCCAGCCCGACCATGCGACCAACCTCACGCGCCCAGAGCCCCGCAGCGTTGACGACGTGCTCGGCCCGGATCTCCCCCTTGTCCGTCACCACCCGCCACATGCCGTCCGGCAGCTGGATCAGCTCCTCCACCTTGGTGTGGAGATAGATTTCCGCCCCGTTCTTCTTCGCCGATTTCGCATAGGCGTGTGTCGTGCCGTAAGGATCGAGATGGCCCTCATGCGGATCAAAGACGGCGCCGACGAATTCCTTGGGATCGAGAAGCGGCATCATCTCATGCGCCTCTTCCACCGACACGAGCCGCGCCTCGCCGCCGGCATATTTCCCCTTGGCGAGTAGCGACTTGAACCAGTCGAAACGCTCGTTCGTCGCCGCCAGCATCAGGCCGGACGTCATGTGCAGCCCGATATCCTGGCCGGAATAGGCCTCGATCTCCTTGTAGAGCTCGACCGTGTATTTCTGCAGCTTGGCGACGTTGGGGTCACCGTTGATCGTGTGCATGCCGCCAGCCGCATGCCAGGTGGAACCGGAAGTAAGCTCGGACCGCTCGACCAGAACCACATCCGTCCAGCCGAATTTCGTCAGATGGTAGAGGACGGAACAGCCGACGACACCGCCGCCGATCACCACAACCCGGGCATGGCTCTTCATTCAAATTCTCCGGTGAGAGCAGGACTTTCGTCATGCGTTGAATGCTGCAACTCACCGCAGCCTAATGACAATCAGAACGGCTCAGTAGACCGTTCTGCGAAGCCCAATGTCGCTTAGCGAAAAATACTTATCCAGTGAGCGTCATCAGTCATCACTCTGACTGACGATCCGCCTCACCACTCCGCAAAAGCGGCAGTCAGCGCGAACTCGCGGCCCATCTCCATCATTTCCTCGAATACCGAGCCTGCGAAGGAACGCGGCACGATGATCTCGAACGCCTCGGCTCCGGTGCGCGCCAGATTGGCAGCCACATGGCAGCAGAGCATGTTGGCCGAAGCGCCGATGGAGAATGCATCGGGATGCAGATCCACCGCCACGCATTTCGCCAGGATCTTGCGCACATTCGGGCCGGAAATCCTAAGCAGCACCCGGCCATCGCTCTGATCGACAGCCGAAGCACCTGTGATTTCACCGAGAAGGTTCTCGACCACCGCAGCGCCTGACGCCGTCGAGACGACCAGCCACTCACCCCGCGCGCAGTCACGCAGCAGAGCACCCTCGATCGAATTCAGCGCTTGCTTGACGGAAGCCTCATTGCCGCGATGCGCCAACACCGAAAAAATCGCCGGACGGCGGATGACGGACAGATGGTTGGGATTGGCCTTGGCCTCGAAGCCTGCGAGATAATCTTCCAGCACATGCCGGTGATAGAGAGTGAGCGACATGATGGCCTACCCCTGAAGCTTGCTGTTGTCGGGATCGACGAAGACAGGCGGGCAGACCTGCGCCAGCACCTCTTTTCCGCGCAATCCATCCCAGACGACGATGGTTTCGCCGTAGCGTTCCCGGCCGGATTTCAGCATGGCAAGGCCGATCGTGTGACCGAGCGTCGGCGAGTGACAGACCGAGGACACCCAGCCCTGGTCGCTTGCCATCGATGGCGGCACGTCTTCCTTCAGCAGATGCGCGCCGGCCAAAAATTCATCGAGCTTTTCCAACGGCCTCAAGCCCACGAGCTGCAACCGGTCGGCAGCGGTGAGGCCGAAACGGCTCGACTGCCGCTTGCCGATGAAATCCGGCTTTTGCAGCGCCATCATCCGGCCAAGGCCGAGATCGTCCGGCGTCGTGCGGCCATCCATCTCGCTATGGGTGACAAAACCCTTCTCGATGCGCAGGACATTGAGTGCCTCGACGCCATAGGCGCAGATCCCCTCACCCTTGCCCGCCTCCATGATCGCGTCCGCAACCGCCTCGCCGTAACCGGCCGGAACGGCAAGCTCATAAGCCAGTTCGCCTGAGAAGGAGATACGGAACAGCCGCGCCTTCAGCCCGCCGCGAAGCGTCACTGTCCTGGCGGCAAGATAAGGGAAGGCAACATCGGAAATATCGTCTTCCACCACCCGGCTCATGATCGTCCGGGCGCGGGGCCCGGCGAGCGACATCTGCGCCCAATGGTCGGTCGTGGAGACAAAACGAACGTCGAGGTCAGGCCAGAAGGTCTGCGACGCAAATTCCAGATGCGCCATCACTTCTGCCGCATAGGCCGTCGTCGAGGTCATCACATAGTGGTTCTCGGCAAGGCGGCTCGTGGTGCCGTCGTCGAAGATCATCCCGTCCTCGCGCAGCATCAGGCCGTACCGCGCCCTGCCGACCGGCAGCTTGAGGAAATTGTTGCAATAGATACGGTTCAGGAATTCCGCCGCGTGCCTGCCGAAAATCTCGATCTTGCCGAGCGTCGAGACATCGCAAAGCCCGGCATTGCTGCGGACATTCTTGACCTCGCGGTCGACGCTTTCGCGCCAGCTATTCTCCCCCGCCCGCGCAAACCAGGCGGAGCGATGCCACAAGCCGGCTTCGACGAAAGTGGCCCCATTCTTTTTCGCCCAGTCATGCAAGGGCGATGTACGAACCGGAGCCGCATGCTCGCCGCGCGATGTTCCTGCCAGAGCACCGAAAGAGACCGGCGTGTAGAACGGCCGGAAGGTCGTGGTGCCGATCTCGGCCGGAGAGACGCCGCGCATGCCGGCAACGATACCGACCGTGTTGACGCCGCCGAGCTTGCCCTGGTCGGTCGCCATGCCGGCGGTCGTGTAGCGCTTGGTGTGCTCGATATGGCCGAACCCTTCGCGCTGGGCGAGCCCGAGATCGCTGACCGCCACATCGTTCTGGAAATCGACAAAGGCCTTGTCCTTGGCCCCCGGCACGTACCAGACCGGCGCAAAAGCCGGATCGTATTCGCCTTCCACTTCGGGAATGTTCATCTCGTAGGCGGCTAAGCCGAGTTCGCGCGCAAGCGCCGTGGCTTTACCGGCACCATCTTTCAGGCAGGCCGAAATCGTCTCGGCCCCTGCGGCGGAACCCGCGGCAATGAAACCCGATCCGACATCCGGCGCCATGAAGGCCTGGGCCTCGTCGGACCAGACGGGCTTTGCGCCGCGCTGGCACATCAGGTGTACGATCGGCGACCAGCCGCCCGAGATCGCCAGCGCATCGCAGGCGATCTGCTCCTGAAAACCGGACCGTTCGGCAATCAGCGCATCGATGCGCTTGCCGCCCTTGGTGCCGATGACACCGCCATTGCGGATCACCCGCACGCCGTCCGGCACGGCATCCGCAGACTGCGCGCGTGCATCGATGATCGCCGTGACATCGACACCGGCCGCCACCAGATCGGCTGCCGTCCGATAGCCCGACCCGCCATTGGTGAAGACAGCCACCTTGCCGCCCGCCGCCACGCCATATCGGTTGGCGTAGGTACGCATTGCGCTTGCCGTCATCACGCCAGGCTTGTCGTTGCCGCCGAACACCAGCGGCCGCTCTTCCGAGCCGGACGCCAGGATGGCGCGTTTGGCGACGATACGCCAGAGCCGTTCCATCGGCAGGTCCGGCGACGGTGCGGAGACATGTTTCTGCACCCGCTCGACGGCACCGAAAACCATATCGTCATACCAGCCGAACACGGTGGTGCGCGGCATCAGCGTGACATTTGGAAGTGCCACCAGTTCCTCGATCATCGCCTTAGCGAAATCGGCAGCCGCAATACCGCCCACCGAGGCGCTTTCGGACAGAAGCGATCCGCCAAGCAGAAAACCTTCGTCCGAAAGGACCACGCGCGCACCGGCACGCCCTGCGGCCAGCGCCGCCACCAGGCCGGCGGGACCGGAACCGATAACCAGCAGATCGCAATGCGCCCAGGATTTCTCGTAGCGGTCCGGGTCGGTCTGCATCGTCAGCTTGCCGAGGCCGGCTGCGCGACGGATGACCGGCTCGTAGAGCTTTTCCCAAAGCGCTGCCGGCCACATGAAGGTCTTGTAGTAGAAGCCAGCACCCAGCATCGGCGAAAGCAGGCCGTTCACAGCGCCTATGTCGAACGCCAGCGACGGCCAGCGGTTCTGGCTGACCGCAGTCAGCCCGTCGTAAAGCTCGGCGACGGTCGCCCGCACATTCGGCTCGGCGCGCGCGCCGGAGCCGATCGTCATCAGCGCATTGGGTTCGGCAGAACCGGCCGTCACCGGACCGCGCGGACGGTGGTATTTGAAGCTGCGGCCCATCAGCATCTGGTCGTTGGCAAGCAGGGCAGACGCGAGCGTGTCACCCTCGAAACCCTTGTAGCTCTTGCCGTCGAACGTGAAGGTAAGCGGCTGGCCGCGATTGACCCGCCCGGCGGATCCAAGACGATAGGAGGTCATTCGCTCCCCCCCCTGATCGCTGCGGCATCCACAACACTGAACACGTCATGGGTCACGTTATCGCGCTCGACGATCAGAAAGCGCCGACAGCCACCGGCATGGTGCCAGTATTCCTGGTAACGGCCTTTCGGATTTTCCCGCAGATAGACATAGGCGTGCCAGTCCTCCTCGCTCGCGGCAGGATGAGGGCGCGCCAGCGCCGCGCCGCGAATGGAAAACTCTTCCTTGGGTCTGGTACCGCAATGCGGACAGGTAATGAGGCTTGCCATGGACTATCTCAGTGAATGTTCGGCTGGGGGCCTTTGCCCGCTTCGTCGATCATGTGGCCGCGCTCGAAGCGGTCGAGCCGCAGGAAGCGCGAAACATGGTGGCTCTCGTTCTTGGCGATCAGGTGAGCGAAACAGAAGCCCGAGGCGGGCGTCGCCTTGAACCCGCCGTAACACCATCCGGCATTGAGGTAGAGATTGTCGATCGGCGTCCGGTCGATGATCGGCGAACCATCCATCGACATGTCCATCACCCCACCCCATGAGCGCAGAACCTTACCGCGGGATAGGCCGGGGATAAGCGAGACGCCCTCCTCCATCGTATGCTCGACGGTCGCAAGATTGCCGCGCTGGGCGTAGGACGAATAATAATCGATATCCGCACCGAAGACCAAGCCGCCCTTGTCGGACTGCGAGATGTAGAAATGCCCGGCGCCATAGACGATCACATGATCAATCGCCGGCTTGATCCCTTCGGAGACGAAAGCCTGAAGCACATGGGTCTCGATCGGCAGTTCAAGCCCCGCCATCCGCGCGGTCTCGGAGGAATGGCCGGCAGTCGCCAGCGCCAGCTTGTTGCAGCCGATAAAGCCCTTGTTGGTGTCGACGCCAGTTACCCGGCCCTGCTCGTCGCGACGGATGGCATTTACCTCGCAATGCTGAATGATATCGACGCCGCGCATGTCGGCGCCGCGCGCATAGCCCCAGGCGACCGCATCGTGCCGCACCGTTCCGCCACGCTTCTGCAAAAGGCCGGCAAGGATAGGGAAGCGTGCGTGATCGTAATTGAGATAAGGCATCAATGCCTGGAGCTGCTTGCGGTCGAGCAATTCAGCATCGACCCCGTGCATACGCATGGCGTTGCCGCGCCGCGCATAGGCATCGCGCTGCCCGTCGGAATGCGCCAGCATCATCACTCCGCGCTGGCTGACCATGGCATTATAGTTGAAATCCTGCTCGAGCCCTTCCCACAGCTTCAGCGAAAATTCGTAGAAGGGGATATTGCCTTCGAGCAGATAGTTGGAGCGGATGATCGTCGTGTTTCGGCCGACATTGCCGGAGCCGATATAGCCTTTTTCCAGCACCGCGATGTTGGTGATGCCGAATTCCTTGGCAAGATAATAGGCCGTCGACAGGCCATGCCCGCCGCCACCGACAATGATCACATCGTAATGCGATTTCGGCTCCGGCTCACGCCACGCCGGTTTCCATAGCCGGTTGCCCGAAAGCGCCTGCTTGATGATCGAATATGCCGAATATCGCATCCATCCGTCCCGTTCATGTCCGGTCCACCTTCGCATATGCAGGGATAAGGACAAGCGCAATGAGGACACCACCGGTTCCGTTTGCGACAGCTTTCCCTACATCACATCAGGTTCTTGCGCCGATAGGACGCAGCCCGCGACACTATCCCCGAAGCAGACCGCGGGGATGAATAGCAAGGTCGCGCAAGTGCTTTCAATAGCTTGGCTTCAACTTCGTCCCCGCAGCATCGGCACGGCCGTAAAATCCGGCAAACATAGTTGCCGGAGATGACCATGAGCGACCGCACCACCAATCTCGACATGCCTTTCATAATGCCCTCGCAGGCACAGAAACACGTCACCCATAACGAGGCCCTGCTGCTGCTGGATGCGATCGTTCAGCTTTCCGTGATCGGGGAAAGCGTCAGTCCTCCGGAAACGCCTGAGCCCGGAGATCGCTTCGTCGTCGCAACCGGCGCAACGGATGCATGGAGCGGTCGCGACGGCCAGATGGCCATCTGGCAGGATGGTTATTGGGCCTTTGCTAAGCCGGGCACGGGCTGGCGCGCGTGGTTCGAAACAGCCGGCAGGCTGAAGGTCTTCGACGGATCCGCATGGCAGGACCTACCCTTGCCCGAGAACGCCGGCGTCATGACGCTCGGGATTGCTGCCACCGCCGACAGCACCAATAGACTTTCCCTCTCCTCTTCCGCCAGCCTCTTTAATCATGCGGGCGACAGCCATAGGCTGAAGATCAACAAGGCGTCGGCAATCGATACGGCCACGCTGCTTTTCCAGTCCGGCTGGACGGGCCATGCGGAAATGGGGTTGGCAGGAGACACCAATTTCTCCATCAAGGTCAGCGAGGGCTCAGACTGGAAGGCCGGCCTAGTCATCGACGGCGCCGGCCGCGTCACCATGCCCAACCAGCCTGCAGCCAGGCTCTATCGCAGCGGAACGACTTTCACGCCGACCTCGGGACAACAGAGCGGCATGTCGGACTTCGCCTTGAACCGGGGCGGCTTTACGCTCGGAGCGGCTGTTGCGGGCGGAGGCAACGCGATCGTCATACCCGCAACCGGCCTTTATCTTATAGCCCTCACGCTTTCTATGGCAGCGGCGGCCGCCGCCTATGGCGTGACGGTTTCGCGCAATGGTAGTCCGGGGCTGCTGACGCTTGCCGGCGCGGCCGGGAATTCCACGACATTGTCGTCTTCCGCTATCGCCCAATTGCAACAAGGGGATACGCTGACATTCAGCCATACAGGTTCCGCCACGCTCAATGCCGGACCAACAGGAACTATCCTTTCAGTCGCAATGATTTAGCGAAAAAACTTCAAAAAATGATACAGGCCCGTGCCAAATTCGCACAGCCCGACACGCTCAATTCGACTTTCTCGCCCTCTTACCCTCCCCTGCAAGCCTTATTTCGCAGGGGATTGAGGGCTAAGGCACAGAAAAAATACGACCTTTGCGAGTTAGGTCACATTTGCGGAACCTGTTTAGTCAAATGTTAAAACTGCCGGACTAGGCTCTCCGGCGTGGTCTTGTGTTGTGTAGAGAGTTCCAATGACCGAAATGATCCGTCCACGAGTTAAATATGTCATCGGCCCCGATGGCAGCCCGCTTACGATTGCGGACCTTCCCCCGGCCAATACGCGCCGCTGGGTTATCCGTCGTAAGGCTGAGGTTGTCGCGGCTGTTCGCGGTGGCTTGTTGAGCTTGGAGGAAGCCTGCGACCGTTATACGCTTACCGTCGAAGAATTCCTCTCCTGGCAGTCGTCGATCAACGATCATGGCCTTGCCGGCCTGCGTACGACGCGTATCCAGCAGTACCGCCACTAGGCGCATCCGGCGAAAAGCCACCCTTATCCGGGTGCCGTGATCAAGGTCGCGGCATCCTTTGTTTTATCCATTTCCTGATTGCCGATCCGTCTTTCCCAGTTTGACCACAGAGGGAAAGATGGCCGCAATCACGGCGGACGCCGCATAACACCAGAAACCGGGAAGCGTGACGGCAGTCGCAACGCCGCTCGTCTTCGCCGCGAAGATGACGATCGCGACAAGCATCACGTCCATCATCGACCATCTGGCAAGATGCGGCATCGCATGGCTAAGCAATTGCGACCTCCCCTCGCCGGCCGCGACCTCAAGCCCGAGAACGATCAGCTTGACTGCTGGAAACGCGAGCGAAAAAGCGCCGACAGCAATGGCCAGCCCGAAATTCCCATCTCCCCATAACTCTCCGACAAGCTGCAGCAGTGATGGCTCGCTGCTGAAAAAGTAAAGCTGATCGAACCGCATGATCGGCAGGCTCACGCCGAATGCGAGCAGCACTGCCGACAGACCCAGTATCGAAAACGGTACAATCCGGCTCAAGCAAACTCCCTGACAGACGCCTCGAAACTGAAGTCGAAAGCTGAGCTTCATAACATGGCGCAAATCGGTTTATGCTCCAAGCCGACATGTGAATGCGACAGGAGCAACAAAATGGAAATCAGCCGCGAAGAGAAAACATCGGGTGGACGTTATGCCGCAAGTGTCGAGGGACATGAAGCCGAGATGACCTATTCCCGCACCTCGCCGCAACTGATCATCATCGATCACACCGGCGTTCCGGATGCTCTGCGCGGCAAGGGCGTAGGTCAGGCTCTGGCAAAATTCGCGGTTGATGATGCACGCCAGGGCGGCTGGAAGATCATTCCGCTTTGCCCCTTCTTCAAGGCCCAGGTCGAGCGCCATCCCGAATGGCAGGACGTCATCAAGTAAATCATCGCTTCACTTCGAAGCAGAAGACGATCGGCTGAACGATCTGCAGCCGTACAGAAAATGGAAAAAGGGCGCCGCCCCTTGCGGGTCGCCCTCTTCAACTCCTCGATGCATCCGCACTTTAGGCGCGGGCGCGCATCCCGCCGTCGCGCTCTTCGAGCGCCGAAGCCTTGGCGAGTTCCGCCTCCGCCTCTTCCAGTGCCAGTTCGGCACTATCCTGCTGAACCTTCAGTTCTCGAATCGAGACCTGCAGGTTATCCGCCCGCTGCCGTGCGGCCTTTGCAAAGGTCGGATAAGCGAAATGACCCGGATCGGTGATCCCGGACTTTTTCTCTTCAAGCGTGATCTGGTGTTCCAGTTCCTTCGCCATCCGTTCGAATTCTGCCATCATCATCTGCAACTGCTGCAGCTGACGACGCTTTTCGTTAACCTGAAATCCCTTCAGGCGAACAAGGCTGTCACGCGACTTCATACGCAATACTCCGTGGATACCAACACCCCGGCCCGTGATCTGCCTGTTACACTGCAGATCAAAAAATTTCTGACGCGTTAATAAATTTGACGCGGCGTTAACTTTTCGTTTACGGGCATCATTAATGATAAAGACGATCGTTTAAGGGTCGGTAAATACCAAGTCCGAATTGGACAGCGGCAATGTGTCAGCCGCAAGAATCACTTAGCGAAACTTCCTCGTTCGCTGATTCAACATGGTGATGTCCAATCCGTAAAGGAAAACAGGCTGCTACTTATTTTGCTTAATAAATTGATGCACCTTGCCAAATCAGGTCACAGTTTGTTAACCATTTGGTGGCAGCTTCCAAATCAGGCACAGTCTGGATCCGTAACGAGTGAGGGGGCAAAAGGTAACCTTGCGCGGCGGTAAAGGGGAAAAATATGCGGGTTCTACTCATCGAAGATGACAGCGCGACAGCGCAGAGCATCGAGCTGATGCTGAAATCGGAAAGCTTTAATGTCTACACCACTGATCTTGGTGAAGAAGGCGTCGATCTTGGCAAGCTATACGACTACGACATCATTCTTCTTGACCTGAACTTGCCCGACATGTCGGGTTATGAAGTTCTGCGGACGCTCCGTCTGTCCAAGGTCAAGACGCCGATCCTCATCCTTTCCGGCATGGCCGGCATCGAGGACAAGGTACGTGGTCTCGGCTTTGGCGCCGACGACTACATGACCAAGCCCTTCCACAAGGACGAACTGGTTGCTCGCATTCATGCGATCGTCCGTCGCTCCAAGGGTCACGCCCAGTCGATCATCATCACCGGCGAACTGATCGTGAACCTCGACGCCAAGACCGTCGAAGTCGGCGGCCAGCGCGTTCACCTGACGGGCAAGGAATACCAGATGCTGGAGCTGCTTTCGCTCCGCAAGGGTACCACGCTCACCAAGGAAATGTTCCTCAACCACCTTTACGGCGGCATGGACGAACCGGAACTGAAGATCATCGACGTCTTCATCTGCAAGCTGCGTAAGAAGCTTGCAAACGCTGCCGGTGGCGCAAACTACATCGAAACCGTCTGGGGACGCGGCTACGTGCTTCGCGAGCCGGATGGTGCGGAATACGCCGAAACGGCCTGACGCCTACGGCATTCCCCTTTGCCTTAAAACCCGCTTGGTGCGCCAGGCGGGTTTTATTTTGTCCGCCTTAGGCATGTTAAGTGCACCCAACAAAAAACGGCGACCGAGGCCGCCGTTCAAATCTGGACGTCAAAGCTTCGGCCGCGATCAGGCTGCGGCAGCGTAAGGAGAAAACACCGAAGTGAGGATCTTGCGGTCGAATGGCTTCAGCAGGAAATCGTCGGCCCCTGCCCGCTTGCCTGCCATCATCCGCTTCAGATCGGCCTCAATGACGCAGTAGAAAATCTTAACGCTCTTTCCGTTGGGTAGCGCACGCACGGCCGCAATCAGGTCCAGCGCCCCGTCGAGGCTCGCATCGACGATCATGAAATTCGGCAGTTCGGTCTGGCAGCCTCTCAGCGCATCGCGAGAATCGCCCGCTTCAGCGACAAGAAATCCCAGTTCGGAAAGAATACGCTTGCCGACTTTCCGCACAATATCAGTACTATCTGCGATCATCAGACGTTGCATAACCCGCTCCCCTTCAGCGACCGCCACGGCGGTAGACCCTGCAGATATAGCGGATCGCGGCTAACGAAACGTTACGCGCCCCCGAAGGGGCGACCTCGCCTAAGCTTATTCGGTCGCCATTTCCGCAATGAAGCTGATCTTGTCTTCGGAAGCGACGTGCTTCAGATCCATGCCACATTCTTCAGCAAGCAGAACCGTATAATAAGGCTGGATCGTGTGAGCATCGACAGCCTCTTCCAGAACCCCGGTGCAGATCTCGACGAACTTGGCCGGAACCCGCATCATCCGGCCTTTGACCGTGATTGTGAAACGGGCGTCCGTTTCCGGGTTCTCAAGCTCGACCTCCACCGAACCCCCGCGCGGGATGCCGGCATAGGCCACGAGAAACAGGTTAAGCAGCAGCTTGACCCGGTTTTTCGGGATGATCGCCCGCGGACCGCTCCAGGTAACCTCAGTCTTCTTTTCTGCGGCAGCGAAATCCTTGGCAGCCTTTTCGGCTTCACCGGTATCGATAGATGCGCCAACAGAACCGGAAGCACCGAAGGCAAGCCGGGCGAACTTCAAACGTACCGAGGCGTTAAGCGCCGAAGTGCGGATGAGATCGAGCGCGTCGGCATCGGCAGCCCCCTCGTCGAGGAGCTCGAGACCATTGTTGATTGCACCGACCGGCGAGATCACGTCATGGCAGACACGGCTGCACAGGAGTGCCGCCAGATCCGGACCGCTCAGGGTGAGATTGGGGTTTTTCGGCATGCTGTTCTCCTGATGCATCTGGCGCCAACCGCCGCTCTTTGCCATGGCAAGGTTGCGCGGGGATGGAACGATAAGGCCGGCATAATGACACTACGTTTGGTAAATTGACCATTAAGCCCACGCTCAAGAAGATGACAAAGATTGTCGAATTGTCCCATTTCGGCAATCTGTGCTTCATCCATGACGGCGGGCAACGCCTCAACAATGACAAGTTCAGCGAGCCAATCATGCTGCAGTAACGGGTCGGAGACGGTTGCCGGAAGAATGGCAAAAGTCACGTCAGCGATGCGTAGCAGTACCCATCCTTAAAGATATCAACATCTTAGTATTTGAAATGCTTAACTGGTTGTTAATATCATCTCGCCAGAATGGTACGCGCTGAAGCATGATGCTACGCCTTACGGACGAATTAAAAACGGACCTGAACATGCGCCGCCTCCACGTCTCCGCTCTCGCCCTTCGCCTGAATGCCCTGATCGCTGCGTTTGCGACTGTCTGGCTTTGCGCCATGCCGGCTGCCGCGCAGCAAAACAGCAACCAGTATTCGCTGCAGGAAGTCGTCGATGCAGGTCACGGCTTCTTCGGTTCGACCAGCGGCGGACTTGCGAAGGTGGTGGAAAACGCCTTCCAGAAATTCGGTCTGCCGAATGGTTACATCCTCGGCCAGGAAGGCTCCGGCGCCTTCATCGCCGGCCTCACCTATGGGGAAGGCCAGCTTTACACAAAGAATGCCGGCCAGCACCCGAGCTTCTGGCAGGGCCCGTCGCTTGGCATCGACTATGGTGGTCAGGGCACGCGCGTGATGATGCTCGTTTACGATCTCCCATCGGTTGATTCGCTTTATGCCAGGTTCGGCGGGGTATCCGGCTCCGCATTTGTCGTCGCGGGCGTCGGCATGACGGTGCTGCGCAACGAAAACGTCATCCTCGTTCCGATCAGGACGGGTGTTGGCGCACGCCTGGGCGTCAATATCGGCTATCTGAAGCTGACCCGCTCGCCCACCTGGAACCCCTTCTGATTTTCCTTGTGGGTTGAGGCGAGTTGACGACAAACTGCGTGCTTGCCGCTTTCTGATCTGCATGCTTAAACGTGCATCCCTGCACATACACACCAAGACGGCCCGGTCGTGATCGAATTTGCTCTGCTTTTTGGCCTTGGCTTCCTGAGCGCCCTACTGATCGCGATGCTGGTTGCGCCTGCAATTCATCGCCGCATCGTTGTCTTCACCGAAAACCGCATCAGGGCCACGGTACCGATCAGTCCGCAGGAAGTGCGAGCCCAGCGCGACATGGCGCGCGCCGCCTACGCAGCAGAAAATGCGCGCACCAAGCAGGAGCTGGTGCAGGAGAAGGACAAGATCGTCTCTCTGACGTTGCAGGGCGACAACCTCAGGGACGAAGTCCGCAGGCTCACTGCCGACAATATCGAACTGAAGGCCGTTGCCGAAAATCTGGATGTTGCTGCCGCAGACTTGAAATCGCAGTTGCGTCAGGAAGAAAGCTATATCGCCGAATTGAAGGCCGCGCTGGAGGCCTCGGAAGAGCAGAGCATCGGCAAGGATATAGATATCCAGGAATTGAAACAGGAGATCGAGCTTCTCGTATCCAAGCGGGACAATACCCGGATAGACCTTTCGACCCGAGAGACCGAAGTCGAGAACCTGAAATTCCGCATCAGTGCCCTGCGAGAGGAACGTGATACTCTTCGCAAGGATGTCCGTATCCAGACGGCAAGGGCCAAGGAGGCCGAAACGCGCCTTGCCAACGAGGAATACCGTTCTACGAAGCTGGAAGACAAACTCACCAAGGAAGTGTCCCTGAGGACCGACAAGGAAACGGCGCTGGAGCGCCGCAACGAGGAGCTGGCCCGCTTGCGTGAAAAGATGACGGTCAAGAGCGAGATGAAGCCAGCCTTGGCAGTTGCAAAGGAAACACCCGCCAAGCCCTCGACAAAGGCCCCTCCGGTAAAATCGGATGACGATACGCAAGCCCGCATTACCCAGCTTGCCGGTGATTCGCGAAACCGTGCGACGGCGCTTTCGGAGCGCGTGGCGAATGCCAAGACGACCACTAACGACGACGTATTGCGCGAGGAAATGGCAACGATAGCCGCCAACATGGTGGCCATGACTTCGCTCTCCGAGGGCAAATCATCGCCGATCAATGCCATGATTGCCGGCAAGCCTGCGGGAGACGAACGCCGGAGCCTCGCGACACGCGTCCGCTCGCTGCTCGAAACGACCAGCAGATCGACAACAAATCAATAAGCCTGGGATCGGTCAGATGCCCCCTTGGGCACTGGCAATTTGATAAAGCGCAATACCTGTTGCTGTCGCTGCATTGAGACTGTCGAGACCTGGCGCCTGAGCGATGCTGGCCGTCTCGATTTTTTCCATCAACGCCGAGGGCAGGCCATTTCCCTCGCTTCCGGTCAAAAGCGCCATCCGCGGCTGCGGTTGAACCTTGCGGATTTCCGTTCGACCGGCAGGAGAAAGCCCCAACACGGAAAAGCCGTTCTCGAAAAGACCAGACACCAACTCCAGTGTCGTTCCGCCCCGCGCGTAAGGAACCTGCAAAACGGCACCGACCGACACCCTCAGGGACTTGCGATAAAGCGGATCGCAACAGCTTTCGTCTAGCAGTACGGCGCTGACACCGAAAGCTGCCGCATTGCGAAAGATCGAACCGATATTGTCGTGATTGGATATGCCGATCGCGGCCGCCACAAGCGCACGGTCCGGCAACGAAGCAAGCAGTTCCGAAGCCTGCACGTCCCTCACCCGTTTGCCGACAGCAAGGATACCACGATGCAGGTGAAAGCCGACGATACCGTCCAGCACCGCGCTGTCGGCGACATAGATGGGCACCTCGGCGGGAAAATCGACCAGAATGTCGGCCACCCCGGCAAGCCGGTTTTCAAGAATGAGGATTTTCTCGGCTAAAAACTCGCCACCGCGCTTATGCGCCGCCGCCAGCATGCGCAGCACTACCGTTCCCTCGGCGATGAAACGTCCATGCCTTCCGACGAGATCCCGTTCGCGAATGGAGCGGAACTCGTCGATGCGGGCATCATCCGCATTTTCAATGCGGATCACATTCATCACCGCCCCTGGCCAACGGTCACGTCGGCGATCACGCGACCGACGGAGAGATCGAAGATGAAGAGTTTCGGAGTGCCGTTCAGGGCACCGTAAAACAGCACCTGGCTACCCGAAAGCGAAACCTGCTGGATATCGAAGCCGGGCGGCAGGGCCGCGGTTACGGCAAGCGGCTGATCGGCAGGAACGGAGAAACCACCGGAAGTAGCGGCAATCGCAGGCGCTTCCGGGCGCTGGGAGATCTTGTAGACAATGGCGGCAATGACCGCCATAAAGCACACCACCAAGATACCGCCCGAAATGAGCTGCAGGCGCACCATCTTCTGGCGGATACGCTCCATGGCCGGATCGAGTGGCTGTTCCTTGTCCTCGAGATCGGGCTGCGGCATGGACTGTCCTTTGAACGGAATGATTGAATGAGCGAGACCTTTAGCGAAGCCGGGCTGCCAAGGAAAGTCCTGAATGCCGGAGAGGACGACGGCGGAAGGCTGGATGCCTGGCTGACGGCACAGGTTGACGGAGAATTGTCCCGCAACCGCATCAAGGCGCTCATCGAGGAAGGTGCGGTCACGATCAACGGCAAGGTCGTGACCGAGCCGAAGAAGAAGATTCAGCCCGGCGACGTGATCGAACTCGTCCAGCCTGAACCCGAGGATCCGGAGCCCAAGGGCGAGGATATTCCGCTTGAAGTTCTCTATGAGGATGACGACCTGATCGTCATCGCCAAGCCGGCCGGCCTAGTCGTCCATCCAGGCGCCGGCAACTGGACCGGCACGCTGGTCAACGCGCTCATCCATCATTGCGGCGCAAGCCTTTCCGGCATCGGTGGCGTCAAGCGTCCCGGCATCGTTCATCGCCTCGACAAGGAGACGAGCGGCGTCATGGTTGCCGCCAAGAACGACATCGCCCACCGCCATCTCGCCGAGCAATTCGCCGATCACGGCCGTTCGGGAGATCTGGAGCGCGCCTATCAAGCCGTCGTCTGGGGCCGTCCAAGCCAGTTGAAGGGCACGATCGACGCGCCGCTCGGCCGCGCCACGGGCGACCGCACCAAGCGCGCAGTCAAGCGCGAGGATTCCGCCGACGCCCGTCATGCGGTCACCCATTACGAGGTGATGGAGCGCTTTCAGGAAACGCCTGACGCCACAGCGCTTGCCTCCCTGATCGAATGCAGGCTTGAAACGGGCCGCACCCACCAGATCCGCGTTCACATGGCGCATGTCGGCAATCCGCTGGTCGGCGATCCGGAATATTCCGGCGGCTTCCGCACCAAGGCGAACCGTCTGCCCGAACCGGTGAGAAGCGTCGTCGCCGCCTTCCCGCGCCAGGCCCTGCACGCCTTCCTGCTGGCCTTTGAACATCCCCGCACCGGCGAGATCATGGAATTCGAAGCACCGATGCCAGACGATATGGCGGCACTGGTCGAAGTTCTGCGCGGCTAAGACAAAACTTGCGAAGCGGGCGTAACCTCGTCGCGAAGGATTACGCCCCATTTTTGGGTATGGAAACAAAACACGAACAAGCGTATATCTCGGCGATGATTACCGGGAGAATGCCCTGTCGCCATGTCCGTGAGCCATATGCAATCGACCAAACTGCTGGAGACCGAGCTCGTCACGGTTTGGGATGTCGTTTGCGACGGCGCATGCCGGCATATGAGTGAGGAAGAGACGGCCAGCAACACATGCCTCGTCTTTCCCTACCGCGGCGTCTTCATGCGCCATATTGGCGATGACGAGGCGGTGGCCGAGGCCAGCCAGGTTTTGTTCTTCAACAAGGGCGATGTCTATCGAATCAGCCACCCGGTAGAAGGTGGCGACTGCTCGATCAGCGTCAGCCTGCCGGAAGCCTTGTTCGACGAAGTGGTCCCCGCCCTCCATCGCCGCGCGGGAGAAAAATTCGCCTTCAACAAGCAGCGCCTCGGCATAGATGCTCGCGCGCAGGCACAGGTGGCCCTCTTGCGCCACAGCCTGCTCAACCGGATCGCCGAACCGCTGGAAGGCGAGGCTCTGGCGCTCACACTTGTACGTCGCTCCGTCGGCGAGCGGACCGCACGTCCCCCGACACCCGGTTTCAGCACCCAGAAACTCGTCAACCGCACCAAGCTACTGCTTTCCTCCGACCTCGCACGACGCTGGACATTGTCGGAGATTGCCAACGAGACCGGTGTGTCGCCCGTCTATCTCACCCAGGTCTTCCGCAAGGTGGAAGGCATGCCGCTTTATCGCTACCAGTTGCGCCTCCGGCTTGCCCGCGCGCTCGACCTGCTCGGCAGCTATGACGACCTGACCGAGCTCGGGCTCGATCTCGGCTTCTCCAGCCACAGCCATTTTTCCTCTGCCTTCCGGCAAGCCTATGGCCGCACGCCGGCCGAATTCCAGCGTTTTGCCGGATTGCGCTGACTGTCGCCGACATGACCGTTTAAGCGGCGCCGAACTGCAGATCGCTAAAGATTCTGACAGCGCAAAATCCCTGACGGGTGTTTCCTCAGCGTATCGAAACCAAACACCGGAGCGATGAGATGAAGGACAATACCTGCGCCGTGTGCGATTGCGAGCTGGATGACACCCGCATCGCCGTCCGGATAGGCGGAAAGACCGTCGAAGTATGCTGCGAGGAATGCGCCACCGTTCTTCGTGAAGCGGAAGCCGCAGCACGCGCGGCGGCATCGACAGGAGCCCATACCGGCCACTGAGCCTCGGGCATGGCAATAACGGGAGCGGCTGAACAGCCGCCCCTTCCCGGCCAGAAAAGATTAGGCCGACACCCCAGGAGGATATCATGAAGAATGAAAACCGGGCGGCCTTTGGCCGCGCACCGGAACCGATAGACTATGCCTTCGATCTGCCGCCCGACGCGGACGGCAATACAAGCGTCTCATCGGAGTCGGCGAAGAAGAAAACCCTCTTCACCAATCCCATTGGCAGGATCACCGCATGGCTCAATCGGCGCCGCACCGCATTTGCGCTGATGGACCTGAATGACGAACAGCTCAAGGATATCGGCCTTTCCCGCTGCCAGGCCTGGGGCGGCTATAGCCGCTATCGCCGAAGCAGCGCACATGATCTGGAAAAACGCTGCCTCTAGCCCGGATACGTTCATGCCAACCAAACCACCCACCGATTGGGCGGCCGTGCATCTGAAAATCGATGCACGGCCGAATTCGATGTATCCAGAGAGATAAAAGCAACCAGCGGCTGAAACGACTGCATAAACACAATATTAAAATAATACATTTCCAATTTATGAAAATAATGTACTTATTTGGAATGCCTAGACCGAGGAAGATTCCTTGAAAACAGACAATAAAGATCAGAGTCAATCATTTTTGCTGCAGAGCAGCAAGAACATCAGGGAAATCAGGACTTCATAGATCATCCGTCCGCATCGACTTTCCTTGTCACATTCGCCTCACCGGGGCAGCCCTACGAACGGTAGAGGACCAGCGATATGAACGGAGATATCCGGAAATTCATCTTCAAGGACCTGCAAACCGTCGAGGGCTATATCGATCCGCCCGATGCGCTTGTTTTCATGGCCTTGCTGCAGGCGCAAAGCGCACATGGCTTGAGCGGCGGCATTGCCGAGATCGGCGTGTTTTACGGACGCTCTTACTTTCTCTTCAAAAAAGTCTGCGGCAGCACCGAAAAGATCCTCGCGATCGACCTGTTCGACATAGAGCAGAAGGCGGGAGAAACGGTTACGCAATATCGGCGTTTCATCGACAATGGAGAGAGGCTGAACCTGCCGGTGGATCAGGATCTGGTAATCAGCGGCGACAGCACGCAGCTTCAGCCAGACGAGATCGTCGGCAAGATCGGCCATACGCGCTTCTTCAGCATTGATGGCGGACATATGCTGCATCATGTGAGCGCTGACAGCATGCTGGCGCTCAGCACGCTGGCTCCGCACGGAATCATCGCGTTCGACGACACGTTCAATCCGGCATGGCCGGAAGTGACCGTCGGCGTGACCGACTTTCTGCGGGAACGACAGCACGAACTCGCAACCTTCTGCATGACGAAGTACAAGACCTATGTGTGCCGCAAGCAGTTTCACGATTTCTATCGCCGCATCATCGATGATGCCGCCGACCTTCGCGCCTTCGATCACGTCGAAACCGACTTCCTCGGCTCCAAGGCAGTAAGATTACACAATCCGATAGCTCGCCGCATGGTCTATGAAATGATGGTCAGGTCAGGAATGAGAGCCCTTTCGGAACGGGTCTACCGCTGACCCGAAAAGGCGCAGGAGCATTACCAAAACGTAATGATATAACGCCTTCGTGATATCTTGAATCACCGTTCCGCCGTACTTACTTGATACCTTCATTGGTGCGGGATCGGGAACGATCCGCGCCATATTCGGTTCGCCTTCAAGCAGGGACAATAGACGTCTGAGGGAGCCGACAACGTTTGGAAAGGGGTGCTTTATGGCCCGCAATACTTTGCCTTCCATTACCGCCGGGGAAGCCGGCCTCAATCGTTATCTCGACGAAATCCGCAAGTTCCCCATGCTGGAGCCCCAGCAGGAATACATGCTTGCGAAGCGTTACGCCGAGCATGGTGACCGTGATGCCGCCCACAAGCTGGTGACCAGCCACCTTCGTCTCGTGGCAAAGATCGCCATGGGTTATCGCGGCTACGGCCTGCCGATCGGCGAAGTCGTCTCCGAGGGCAATGTCGGCCTGATGCAGGCCGTGAAGAAATTCGACGCTGAACGCGGCTTCCGCCTTGCCACCTACGCCATGTGGTGGATCAAGGCTTCGATCCAGGAATACATCCTGCGCTCGTGGTCGCTGGTGAAGATGGGCACGACCGCCAACCAGAAGCGCCTGTTCTTCAACCTGCGCCGCCTCAAGGGCAAGATTCAGGCGATCGATGAAGGCGATCTGAAGCCTGATCAAGTCGCAGAGATCGCCACCAAGCTGAATGTGTCCGAGGAAGAGGTCATCTCGATGAACCGCCGGCTTTCCGGCGACGCATCGCTGAACGCGCCTATCCGCGCCTCCGAAGGCGAAGCCGGCCAGTGGCAGGATTGGCTGGTGGATGACTCGGACAGCCAGGAAGACGTGCTGATCGAGCAGGACGAGCTGGACACGCGCCGCCGGATGCTGGCGAAGGCGTTGAGCGTACTCAACGATCGCGAACGCCGCATCTTCGAGGCCCGTCGCCTGACCGAAGATCCGATCACGCTGGAAGAGCTGTCGTCGGAATTCGACATCAGCCGCGAGCGCGTGCGCCAGATCGAGGTCCGCGCCTTCGAAAAGGTGCAGGACGCCGTTCAGAAGGAAGCCCTCGCGCAGGCTCAGGCGCTGCGCGTTGTTGACGCCTAATCGTGCGAAAATAAAGACTAATTTAGAAAAGCCGCAGCCAAATGGTTGCGGCTTTTTGTACCCGCACCTGTCTCAAAGCTGCGACACTTTGACCAGGTTTCGAGTTTCCCTCACGCTGTCGTGCATCAAGTTGCGCATGCTTCCCCGCTAGAACCGACTGACTGCGCAAGTCAGAGCCTAGAGGAGAATAAGCAATGAAAGCAGCACGTTGGTACAGCGCCAAGGATATTCGCGTCGAGGAAGTCACCGAGCCGAAGCCCGCAGCAGGACAGGTGAAGATCAAGGTCAAATGGGCCGGCATCTGCGGCAGCGACCTGCATGAATATGTGGCAGGCCCGATCTTCGTGCCGGTCAAGGCTCCGCATCCGGTCAGCCACGACGTCGCCCCGATCATCATGGGCCACGAATTCTCCGGCGAAGTCTCCGAAGTCGGCGAAGGCGTCGAGCGCGTCAAGCCGGGCGACCGCGTTGTGGTCGAACCGATCCTCGCCTGCGGCAAGTGTGATGCCTGCTTCCACGGCAAATACAATCTCTGCGACAATCTCGGTTTCCACGGCCTTTCCGGTGGCGGCGGCGGTTTCGCCGGCTACACGACGGTGGGAGAGCGCTGGGTTCACAAGATGCCCGAAGGCCTGTCCTTCGAACAGGGTGCGCTTGTGGAGCCGGCAGCGGTTGCCCTGCATGCCGTGCGCATTTCCAGCCTCAAGGCCGGCGGCACCGCAGCCGTCTTCGGCGCCGGTCCGATCGGCCTGCTCGTCGTCGAAGCCCTGAAGGTGGCCGGCGCGTCCGCGATCCATGTCGTCGAGCTTTCTCCGCAGCGTGGCGCCAAGGCGATCGAACTCGGTGCGACCAGCATCATCGATCCGTCCAAGGAAAACGCTGCCCAGCGCATCCGCGAACTGACGCCCGGCGGCGTCGATGTCACGTTCGAAGTCACCGGCGTGCCCGCCGTCCTGCAACAATGCATCGACGCGACCCGCTATGAGGGCGAGACGGTCATCGTCTCGATCTGGGAAAAGGAAGCCCCCTTCCAGCCCAACACGGTGGTCCTGAAGGAAAAGAGCCTGAAGGGCACGATCGCCTATCGCGACGTCTTCCCCGCCGTCATGAACCTGATGGTCCAGGGCTACTTCTCCGCCGAGAAACTGGTGACCAAGCGTATCGAACTGGACGATATCGTCGCCCAGGGGTTCGATACGCTGGTTGCGGAAAAGAGCCAGATCAAGATTCTGGTTCGCTCCCCCGATTGATCAGTCCCAAAATCGCTTAGATAAACGACAAGCCCGCGGCGATCACCGCGGGCTTGTTTTTTGTTGCAGCTCTTCGCCTCAGCGCATGCCCGGCGGCATGTTGCGCTGTTCGGCCGCCATCATCTCCGCAAGTGCCGCACGGAAGAAATCGATCAGCAGGAAGACCAGCAGGCTGACGCCCATCACCGGCAGGGCGATACCGAAGACAAGAGCCACGGCCAGTGCCGTGATCTTGGCAACCGGCGGCAGGTAGGAAAAGCTGCGGATCAGCGTTCGTGGCGATGCGCCGGGCGCGGGACGGCGCAGCCACCACATGCGGTAACCGTAGATGATCATCGCCGTCAGCGCGATGCCGAACGCAGCCATCAGGGCCTGATTGGCGACACCGAACAGCACGCCCATATGGGCATCGATCCCCCAGCGGATCAGCTTGGCGACGATCGGAAACGTTTCGAAATCCGCCCGGCTCGTGACGTTGAAATTGGAGGGATCAACGGCGATCGTATCCACCTGCGTCGGCCAGCTGCGATCATACTCGCTGACACGGAATGCCTGGCCAACGGTGCGCGGCGGCCGGATCTCGATCATCGGTGAATCGATGCCGGCTACGCGAGCTGAGCTGACCACGCTGTCGAAGCGGGCAACCATGTCCGTTTCGGAAACCGGCGGTGCCGTATCGACGGCCGCACCCATGCCGTGCGCCGCATGCTCGCCCAGGACCGGCTCTTCCGCCTGCGGATTGAGCGCCGTGGTGATGGCTGGCGTGATCCAGCCGACTTCGTTGCGGAACGTATCGATATTGCCACCCGCCCAGCGCGACCAGGTAAGCCCGGTAGCGGAGAGAAATAGCAATCCCAGCGCCGTCCAAAGGCCGATCAGCGTATGGAGCCTGCGCGAACGCTGCCAGTTGCTGACCTTGGCAGCCTTGGGACGTGCCACGCTTCGCTGCCAATACCACAGTAACAGCCCGCCGAGGATCGAGAACCACAGCCAGGATGCGGCAAGCTCGCTGTAATGCCGCCCGATATCGCCGAGCAGCAGGTTGCGATGCAGGTAATCGAGCGTGATGCGGAACGGCAGGATGCCGCTTGTTCCATAGGTGATCAGCTCCCCCTGAACCGCCAGCGATGCCGGATCGACGAACACAGTGCGGGTTTCGGATTCCCCCAGATCAGGCTGGGTGAACATCACCCGCGTCGTCAGTCCGGGCGCGGTTGCGGGCCTCACGGCAAACAGCCGCGGCGCTTCTCCGATCGAGGCCCTAGCCGCCGCGATCTGCTCCGCCAATGGATGCTCGGGGCCGGCAGTGCGCGCCACCAGTTGATCGCGATAAAGCAGGCTTTCGATCTGCGGCGTGAGCACGTAGAGCGTGCCGGTTACCGCAGCAACAAGCAGGAAAGGCCCGACGAACAGGCCGACATAGAAGTGAAGGCGCGTGATGAACTGCCTGATGGCGGCAAAGGACGGTTGCGCGGGCTCAGCCTGCATATGCGCCTCCCAAAAAGGACGCTGCGCACAGCGACGCCGGAAGAACTATCCGGGAAAAGGTCATGATGATCTCCAATAGGACGATAGCCGGTAACAGCCGGCGGAAAAGGTGACGTCATACTGGAAGGATTGGTGGACCTCTTGCATCGCCACTGAGACCGAGCCTGCGTGGCGCAACAGCAGCCTCGACCACGGCCACGAGCGTTGCCGCGTCGATCGCGATGCGCCCGACGGGTGCCGGCGCCTTGGACGGAATACCGACATGGACCGCAGCCGCCACCTGGCAGGCTGTCAGGCAGCAATCCTTGGCGTGCTTGGCGTTTTTCGGCTCACCCGAACCATGCATCCCGCCATGGTCGGCATGCGGATCAACCGCATGCTGCGAAAGACCATCGGCGCTCTCGGTGGAACAGATAACCATTTCCGCAGGAGAGGCAAATGCCATCGCACCGGTGCCGAAGCCGCCAATCAAGGCTTGCAGCGCCATCAGCACGCCGATCAGAGCGGCCAGCGGGCCGCCGCAAAATCCGTCTCTGATAAGTTTCCGAAGGAAGCGCATGGCTGAACCTCATCACCACGAAGCTGATGATTGTCAATGCGACATTAGCGCATATCGCCGCGCGACATTTGGCCGGCCCGCAACTCATAAAAAGAAAAGGCCCGCAAGGTTTTCAAACCCGCGGGCCTTTGGATTTCATTGAGCGACACTTACTGGCCGGTCTGGCCACTCGTGTTCTGGCTCCACTCACGGATCGCCTCGTCGAAAGCCTTCACGCCATCAGGTCCCTTCTGCAGGGTCAGCAGAGCGCGGCGACCATTGCGATAGGCAAGCGGGATGTCGATCCAATTGCGGGTCCGCAGGAGCTCGAGATTGGTCCTCTGCGCATCCGGGAAGTCATTGAGCGCGATCATGTGGAAATCGTCGGTGATCTTCGCCGGAACGGCAACCAGTGCGTTTCCACGATCCTGCTCGGTCTGCTTCATCGCGATCCGCAGAACGCTGTCGATGGCACCGCCTTCAAAGTCCGGTGGGACTGCGAAGACGATCTCGATCAGATGGCTCGCCGGCAGCGACGAATCGCTGTTCTTCTTGACGGTCAGAAGGGCGGTCAGGCCACGACCCGGAATTGTGATACGGCCCTGGACCACGGGTTCCGCCGGCCCCCCATTCTGGCCCGGCTCACGCTGGAGAGACCAGGAGACACTACCTTCGATAGCTGTTGGCGCGGATTGCCCGATACGCTCCTCGTAAAGGAACATCTTCTCGCCGGCAGCAGCAGGCACTTCTGTCGCCGACGCGCTGGGCGTTGCCGGTGCCGCAGTTCCGGCAGGAGGAGTTGCCGTACCGGTGGTCGAAGGTGCTGCGGGTGCGGGATCGGCCGGCGGGGCATTCAACTGGGCAACAGACTGTCCCTCGGCATTTTGCGCGAGGCTACCCGCATCACCCGGGCCTGCATCGACTTCGCTTCCGTTTTCGAGAAGCCTCTGCGTGAACTTCGTCGCGGTCGACGAACCGTCAGCCGGCGGCGGCGTGGTCGTCTGTGGTTGCGCAGGCGTTGATGCGCTCTGCTGAGGCTGGGCAGCGGGCGGCTGTGCGGCAGTACCGGAATTTGCCGGCGCGCTCGCAGCAGGCGTCTGCTGAGCCGTTTCGCTCGTGCTGGAGCCCGACGGCATCAGACCGCCAACCATGTCGTTGAGCTTGTCGCGATACATCCAGGCACCATAAGCGCCACCGCCGATGATGATCAGGCCGAGAAGCCCGAGGATCATGCCGGCATAGTTGCGCTTGCGAACCGGCGTCACCCGATAGGGCTTGGCCGGCGGCGACAGCAGATCGCTGAAATCATCTTCATCGGCCGCCTTTTGCGGCTTCTGCTCCGAAGAAGGTGCATCCTTCGTGTAGCCGATCAGATCTTCCAGATCGCTCCACGGGTCACGCTGCTCATCCTGCTGCGACTGCGGCTGTGCCTGTTTCGGCTGCTCCACGGGCGCGGAAGGCTGCGCGTTTACATAGGCTGCGAACGGGTCTTCGTCGACTTCGTCCGCCGGCCGGGATGTCTGCGGCATATCTGTCGCTGGCGGCATGCGGACCGGCTCGGCGGAGACATGCATCTCCTCCCCGAAATGGGCGGCAACCGGCGCGCTGCGATGTCCGGCATCGAGATGGCGGGTAAGGTCGTCGACCTCGTTCCACGCCGAGTCTGCACGATGTTCTTCGGCCTGGTGAACCGGCTCCCGTTCCGGGGCGGCCCATGTCGTGTGGTCCGCAGATACGGTTTCCGGTGCGACGTAATCCTGCGTCGGCGCCTGCGGTTCTACCTGCCATTCAGCGGGAGCAGAGTCACGTTCCGCAAAGGAATGCGTTTCATGGCGTTCTTCGGCGAATGGAGAGGCTTCCTCGCGCGAATCAGCTTCAGGGCTATAGGTCGTCTCCTCGACAGCAACCTGCTGCGGATATTCGACCTTTTCCTCGGGAACGTCGTCACGCCAATCGCCGTAGCGCTCTGCCACAGGCTCTTCGGCGGCTTCCCGCCAGTCGTGCTCTGCCGGTTTCGCTGCGGCCTCGGAATGTGGCGCTTCTTCCCAATGCGTTTCCGGCTCGCGATAGGGTTCGGCTACGGTTTCTGCCTCGGCAGGTTCCTCTTCCCTATAGGGTTCGGCAAGAGAATGCGAAGCGGCAAGCTCTTCCGCATACTGTGGTTCCACGGCTGCTGCCGGCTCTTCGGCATACTCCTCGACCGGTTCCGGCGCCTCATAGGGCACCGGCGCAGGAGCGACAGCTACCTCCGGCTCCGCCGGAAGCGCTTCCGCATGCTCGGTCTCGACCTCGATGATGGCCGCTTCCAGCTTGTCCATCTGCCGCCGCAGCATTTCCTCCGGCGGACGAGGCTTCATGTTCTCAAGCTGGCGCTGGACGGCACCGCGGGCCTTTTCATAAACCCGCGTGCGCGCCTCGGGCGTGTTGGTCGCCAAACCGTCAACAGCGCGGCGGATCACCGCTACAAAATCAGCCATCAGCACTTTCTCATGGTAGCCGGCATCGGCCGGCCGAATGGATAATCAATTCTTGACATTAATCTTCAAACGGGTCGGTCACAAGTATCGTGTCGTCGCGTTCCGGGCTTGTGGACAACAGTGCAACCGGGGCACCGATAAGCTCTTCGACCTGGCGCACATACTTGATCGCCTGGGCAGGAAGCTCGGCCCAGGTGCGCGCGCCGACCGTCGATTCCTTCCAGCCTTCGAGCGTGATGTAGATCGGCTCGACACGCGCCTGAGCGGCCTGCGAAGCCGGCAGATAATCGATTTTCTGGCCGTCAAGCATATAGCCGACGCAGATCTTCAGCTCTTCGAGACCATCGAGAACGTCGAGCTTGGTCAGCGCGATGCCGGTAATGCCGTTGGTTGCAACCGACTGGCGCACAAGAGCAGCATCGAACCAGCCGCAACGGCGCTTGCGGCCCGTCACGGTGCCGAACTCATGACCTTTTTCCCCAAGAAACTGTCCGATTTCGTCCGTCAGTTCCGTCGGGAACGGGCCTTCGCCGACGCGTGTCGTGTAAGCCTTGGTGATGCCGAGGATATAACCGAGCGAACCCGGCCCCATGCCGGAACCGGCAGCGGCCTGGCCGGCAACGGTGTTCGACGAGGTGACGAACGGATAGGTACCGTGGTCGATATCGAGCAGCGAGCCCTGCGCACCCTCGAACAGGATGCGCGAACCCTTGCGGCGCTCCTTGTCCAGCAACTGCCAGACGCTGTCCATGAACGGCAGGACCGTATCGGCGATGGAGGTCAGTTCCTCCATGATGTCCTTGTGCTCGACTTCCGGAGCACCGAAACCACGACGCAGGGCATTGTGATGGGTGAGAATGCGCTCGACCTTGGCTTCCAGCGCATCGCGGTCGGCCAGATCCATGACGCGGATGGCGCGGCGGCCGACCTTGTCTTCGTAAGCCGGGCCGATGCCACGGCGGGTCGTGCCGATCTTCGTGCCGCTGTTGGAGGCGGCATCTTCACGCATACCGTCGAGTTCGCGGTGGAGCGACAGGATCAGCGTGGCGTTTTCAGCGATTCGCAGATTTTCGGGGGTTACCGTCACACCCTGGGCAGCAAGTCGCCCCATTTCGGCAATCAGCGCATGCGGATCGACGACGACGCCGTTGCCGATGACGGCCATCTTGCCTGGACGAACGACGCCGGAAGGCAGCAGCGACAGCTTGTAGCTTACGCCATCGATGACGAGCGTATGGCCGGCATTATGACCGCCTTGGTAACGCACAACGATGTCGGCGCGCTCCGAGAGCCAGTCGACAATCTTGCCCTTGCCCTCATCACCCCATTGCGAACCCACTACGACACAGTTCGTCATATCTGCTTCCTGCCCTTTGGACGAAACCCGCTCGACGATGCCGGTCTATGACCTCGATCAACAGCGAGCCTTACACAAGTTCTTTTTCTCGAAGCCGGTCGGTCACGGCCAACGGCTCCACAAACGCGCGCATCTATAATGCCTTGGCGTGAGGAAAGCGACCTGTTTGTGACTGCGACAAGGTTTTTGCGTGACAAAGGCCAAAACCGCACGCTATTTGCCAAATCGTAAGAGCATACTGGCGTCGGCAGGGCGGCGTGTCTAGGAGGCAACGTGCATCGCCAAGCCTATCTGTTTCTCGTCATCGCCACGCTTTGCTGGGGCGGCAATGCAGTCGCAGGCAAGCTTGCGATCGGCCATATCAGCCCGATGATGCTGACCTTCTGGCGCTGGTTCTTTGCCGTCGTCATCATCTTCGCCATCTCGCTGAAGGATTTGCGCCGGGACTGGCCGGTGATCCGCGCGAATATTCCCGTGCTCGGCTTCCTCGGCATCGTGGGCTACGTCGTCTTCAACGCGGTGCTCTACACAGCCGTAACCTATACAAGCGCGATCAACGTCACAGTCGAGCAGACGCTGATTCCCGTCCTCATCTTCATCCTGAATTTCGCGTTGTTCAGAACGAAAGTGTCCTGGCTCCAGATCGTCGGTTTCAGCCTGACCGCAATCGGTAGTCTGTTGACTGCGGCTCACGGGGATTTCGCCACGCTCGTCACCCTGACGGTCAATTTCGGTGACGCGATCATGATCATAGCGATCGCCGCTTACGCCTTGTACACGATCGCGCTCAGATGGCGCCCGCCGATCAGCTGGAAAAGCCTGATGGCGGTGCCGGCGCTATTTGCGCTTGTCTTCAGCATTCCGCTCGCAGGCTGGGAATTTTCGAGTGGCGGCATGATCTGGCCGGATATGACGGGCTGGATGGTGGCGCTCTACACGGCCGTATTTGCCTCACTCGTGGCTCAGGTCCTCTATATCAGAGGCGTGACGGACATTGGCGCCAACCGCGCCGGGCTGTTCATCAATCTCGTGCCCGTCTTCGGTACGCTTCTCTCGGTCATGCTTCTCGGCGAGCAGTTACAGCTGTTCCATGTCATTGCGCTGGTCCTGGCGCTTGGCGGCATAGCCATAGCCGAACGCGGAAAGCCGGCCCTCACCTGAGGTCCGGCAAATGTCGAAATAGAGACAATAGAGACAGGCGCAACACCCGCTGGCAATCAGCGCCGACCATCCGCGAGTACTAGATGTCGATGCAGTCGAAGCAATCCTGCACGGCTATCGACTTGGCTTCATCTGAGCCAAACATGTCGAAATAGACATCCAGGTCGGTAATCGCATGGTCCACTTCGGCCTGTTTGACGACAACGGATGCAAGTTCGCGTGCAAAGCCGCCTGGGCCAGCAGCACTGGCTTCCTTGCCGTGGATAAGTGCGGCCAGAACAGCCGCCGAAATAATAAGCTTCCTGATCATTGCCTGAACCCTGTTTTACGGACGGCTCTCTGGCCATCGCGTTTCGTTCTGGCACGACTTTAGGCGGGACAACTTTTCGGCGGGCTTAAATGGAAAGATGCAATTTTACTGAAATGGCTCTTTTTCCCGCCTTGGCACAGGAAAGATCACCCGTCAGGCATAAAGCAGATTAGGCAACCGGTCACTTTTCGGCATCACGCCCATCCACACGACGTTGACGCCAGTTGAGCTTGCGGCCACCATCGTCATCATGCCTGTTGCGGATACGTCGAACGAGCAGCCATATTGCTATCACAACGATAGGCACGGAAGCCCCGGTCAGTACCTCCGGCATGATCGCCAGCCCGACATAGTGCAGCGACTTCGCAAGATAACCGACCAGCCCGATCACATAATAGGAAATTGCAGCAACCGACAGACCTTCGACGGTTTGCTGCAGACGCAATTGCAGGTGCGACCGCTTGTCCATCGAAGCAAGTATCTCGGTATTGAACTTTTGCAGATCGACATCGATCCAGCTACGCAGCAGCGCCGTGGCACGGGTCAGCTTTCGGGACAGGTTCATTTGCCGCTCTTCGACCGACTGGCAGGTTCGCATGGCCGGCGCAAGACGGCGATGGAGAAAGGCGCCCAGCGTCTCACTGCCGGGCAGAGCCTTTTCCGCCAACATGCCCACACGGTCGAGAACGATGTCGTTATAGGCGCGGCTTGCGCCGAACCGGTAAAGGCTGAGCGCGGCATTGGCTTCCAGCTCCGCCGCAAGCGTGGTGATTTCCAGAAGCATCTCGTCCGCCTCGTCACGCGCATGCTGCTTCATGCGTTGCGTGATTGCGGTAAACCGGGCCTCGAACTGCCTGATTTCCGGTGAAAGGCTCTGCGCCATCGGCAAGCCCATCATCGCCAGCGTGCGATAGGTCTCGATATCGAGAATACGCTGGACGAGCATGCCACGCGCAGCATCGGTCATGCCGTGATCAAGCACCAAAAACTTCGTCAGCCCATCGCCATCCTGCCGAAAATCGGTGATCAGCGTTGCCTGATTATCGGCCACCATACTCTGGCAGAGGCTCGTCGGATCGAAACGGGAGGTAATATCCGACATATCGTCGCCCGCAGGCCGAACCTCTATACGCACACCGGAAATAAACGGACCGGGCGCGGCAAAGCTCGCGCCGAACGGGTTGACCGCAATTTCGCCTCCGAATGTCGCCGGCGCAGGCGTGTCCCAGAAATAGGTCGAAAATTCCGTATGTCGTTCCCAGCGCAGCGTGCCGCTGCCCCAGCTCATCGTGTGGTGGCTGGTATCGGGAGACGGTGCAGGCACGCCCTGCCCCAGAGAAAGCTCCGCAAGGATGGAATGGTCTGCGGACAGATTGGCCTCCGTAAGGAACGCCAGTTGGAAGATAACCCGTGGTAGCGGCAGCAGCGTGTAGGGTCGCGCATGGATTTCACCGAGCGCTCGCGCTCTCACATCAGCGACCGGAAACGAAAAACTGCGCTTGGACATGCATGCTTCCCCAATTGGGCTTTTCAAAACCCACCTTCATGCTTGACTATTATCAAATGCGTGTGACCGCACGACGTGGCGCTTTGCCGCAGAATCCGCTGTTCAAAGCATCCTTGCAAGGACCATGCTGCTCACAACTTCGGGGAACATGCGATCCTTAAACTTTTCATTAAATCTTAAGAGTCATCTATCGGGCATGACCCGTGTTTCTGCGATGCGTATTGCGTTTTTCATCGCGCTCCTCACTCTCGCCGGCTGCGCCAGCGCACCCAGCAGGATTAGCAACGCCTGCGCGATTTTCGAGCAGCGCGACGGTTTCTTCAACAATTGGGAACGACAAGCACGTGCCGCAGAGCGCGAATACGGCGTGCCCGTACCGATCCTGATGGCGACGATCTACGTCGAATCAAGCTTCCGGGCCAATGCCCGTCCACCCCGCAAATGGTTCCTCGGCTTCATCCCCGGCAAGCGGGCATCATCGGCCTATGGTTACGCGCAAGCCCTCGATGGCACCTGGGCCACCTATCAGCGTGCCACCGGCCGCTGGGCAGCTCGCCGCAATGACTTCGGCGATGCGATCCGTTTCGTTGCCTGGTATCATAACCAGACGGCGGCACGGAACGGCGTTGCCCGAAACGACGCTTACAATCTTTATCTCGCCTACTACGCCGGACATGCGGGATATGACCGCGGCAATTTTAGCGGCAGCCTGAGGCAGACTGCTCAGAAATCGGCAGGAATGGCAGCACGTTACGCAGCACAGTTGAAGGGTTGCGGATACTGAGCAATGAAGGCTGAGCCAAGCGGGCTTGCGAACCCTTCGATCACACGACGGCGTATCTGGAGAAAGAGCAGCCCGCTCTTTCTCGCAACACCTGCCTCACATCCGAAGATAATCAGGACCGCGCATTATCGGAATGGACGATGCGCGGCCGGCTGGGTTCCCAGATCCTGACACCGTCCCGGCCATCACGCTTTGCCGTGTAAAGCGCCTCGTCAGCGCGAGCAATGAGGCGCACTGCATCCGTCGGCCCCGAACCAGACCCAAGCGTGGCAACACCGATGCTGACAGTCACGATACCCTTGTCGCTTCCCGTATGAGGAATGCGCAGCCCCCTCAATCGCTCGCAGAACTCCTCCGCAATCTTCAGTGCCGCCGCTTCATCGATATCCGGCAGAACCAGTGCGAGTTCCTCTCCACCATAACGGGCGGCCCGGTCACTGGTCCGGCGGGCTGCCGCTCTCAGGCAATCGGCGACTGTCTTGAGGCAGGAATCGCCCGCTCCATGGCCATAGGTATCGTTGAAGCGTTTGAAGTAATCGACATCGATCATCAGAATTGCGAGCGACCCTTCGCCACGCGCAACCCGATCGAGCTCCTCGGCCATCACCGCATCGAAAGCGCGGCGGTTCAAAAGTCCGGTCAGACTATCCGTCTCGGCAAGCACGGAAAGCCTGTCATTCAGGTTCTGCAGTTCCAGTTCATGCTGTTTGGCGGCGGTAATGTCGGAGCAGATGACGAAACAGGCCCCTTCCGGCGTCGGACGCGTACGGGATTCGATCCAGCGCCCGTCGGCAAGCGGAAACTCAACAGTGCCGCCCTGTTTCAACCGCCCAAGCGCGATATCCACCCACTGCGCGACCTGCTCCTGTGGTATCCCGACGGGTTCGCCGCGAGCAATCGAAGCATAAAGAATGGCGGCTGCCGGCGTGCCGGGAACGCGCAGATCGGCGGTAACGGAAAACATTGCCCGGTAGCGCTCATTACAAAAGACAAGCGTGAGATCCTTGTCGAACATCACGAGACCATCGGAAATGCTGGACAGAGCTTCGGCAGCACGCCTGTCGCTCTGTGTAAGAGCTGCCTCAAGCAGCTTCTTGTCGGTCGTATCGCGGCTATGGGTGATGAGCCCGATGATATTACCATCAATGTCGGTGAACGGGGCCTTGAGCGTGGAAAGATAAGACCGGCTGCCATCTATTCGGGCAAGCATCTGCTCTTCGACTACCGCGGTTCCAGCCTTCAACGCCTTTTCCTCGTCGGCACGAAAAGCTGCGGCCACTTCCTGGCAGAAGAAATCGAAGTCTGTCTTTCCGATCAGCGCATCGGCATTCTCCGCCTGCATCAGGGTGGCGGTGGCCGGGTTCGCCATGATGAACCGGCCTTCACGATCCTTCACATTCAGCGCCTCCGGCAGGCTGTTGATGACATGGCGGTACATGTGGTTTCGCGCCTCCGTCTCCCTCCGCCTGATCTCGTTGGCAAGCGCGACACAAGCCATCAAGGTCGCCACGAAAACAAGCGTCATGTAAGGCAAACGAATCTGAGGGCCGGTATCGATATCCTGATAGAGGGCATAGACAAAACCCGGCGCCATCGCGCCAATCGCCATCACCAGTGAAAACAGCACGTTCGCCTTGAGAGACGGCGCATCCTTCGTCTTCAAACGCCAACCGACAAGCCCGGCAGCGCAGGCGAATGCTATTCCGACCAGTCCGATCGTAGCCCCTGCTCCACCAAGATAAACGCGGAAAGCCGCCGCTATGATCGTGGTCACGATACCCGCAAGAGGGCCGCCGATAAACGCAGAGGTCCCGATCATCGTCATCCTCAGATCGATGAAGAAACCTGAGCCGAGCTGGAACGGGATCAACATCAGGCTGATCGCCCCAAGGCCGAACAGGATACCGAAAGCCCATCCCCGAATGGATTCTTTCTGACCGAAAACCGGCAGGCGAATGTTGGACCAGAGCGATATGACCAGCGCCACCACCGCCATATTCGCAAGCAATCCAACCCAGAGACTGTTCAAATCTTTAACCCTCGCACCAGCATCATGCTGGCTTCTATCCGACCCATTGTACGGTTTCCCCCACAAGGTTGGATTAGCGGAGATCGACGCCGGAGGGAAAAGCTTTAACCAGAGTTAACAGAAACTTACTCAGTTTTATCGGCCTGAGCGCCGGACCCGGCGAGAATATCCCCGCGAGCGGCAAAGCCGCCCGCGGACAGCAGCCTTCAATTGCCGTAACCGACGACGCTCTTGATCTCGAGGAAGTCGTGAATGCCCCAGTCGGCATATTCGCGCCCGTTGCCGGACTGCTTGTAGCCGCCGAAGGAAGAAAACAGATCCCAATCGGGATAATTAAGATAAACCGACCCGGCCCTCAAATACGGCGCGATCTTCCTCGCATGTTCCGGCTCGCCCTGCACATAGGCGGCAAGACCATAGGGCGTATCGTTGGCGATCTCGATTGCCTCTTCCTCGCCGTCATAAGGCAGGATCGACAGAACCGGACCGAAAATCTCTTCCCGCGCGATCGTCATGTTATTGTTGACGTTACCGAACACGGTCGGGCGAATATAATAGCCACGGTTCAGGTTCTCCGGTCGCCCCGGACCGCCGGTGACCAGCGTAGCGCCTTCCGAAATACCTGCCTCGATCAGACGCTGAATCTTGTCGAACTGCACCTTGCTGACAACCGGACCAAGATCAGTTCCCTCAGCTTGAGGATCGCCGGTGACCAGCTTCTCGGCAGCCTCCCGTGCAACGTTGAGCGCCTCTTCATGCCAGGCACGCGGCACCAGCATGCGCGTCGGCGCATCGCAGGACTGGCCGGAATTGCCGAAACAACCGGTTACCCCATCGGCCACGGCCTGTTTGAGATCAGCATCAGGCAGAATGATGTTTGCGGACTTGCCGCCAAGTTCCTGCGCCACGCGCTTGACAGTGTCGGCAGCCGTCTTCGCCACAATGATGCCGGCACGCGTCGAGCCGGTGAAGGACACCATGTCGACGTCCGGATGCCCCGCCATCACCTGCCCCACATCCGGGCCGGTGCCGTTGACCATGTTGAACACACCCTTCGGCACTCCCGCCGCCTCCATCACCTCGGCGAAGATAACGCCGGAGATCGGTGCGATCTCGGAGGGTTTGAGCACCATCGTGCAGCCGGTGGCGATTGCCGGACCGACCTTGCAGGTAATCTGGTTGAGCGGCCAGTTCCATGGCGTAATCAGCGCCACGACGCCGATCGGTTCCTTGACGATGCGCGTCGTACCGCGATCCTCGGTGAACTTGTAGGTTTCGAGCGCAGTGATCGTTGCACTCAGATGGCCATGGCCGGCTGCGACTTGGGAATTGCGAGCGAACGCAATCGGCGCGCCCATCTCGCGGCTGACTGCCTGGGCGATATCCTCGGCACGTTTTTCATATTCCCAGAGAATTCGTTTCAAGAGCGTAAGCCGCTCGCTCTGCGTCCATCTCGAAAATACCGGAAACGCAGCTTTGGCAGCAGCGACAGCCTTGTCGACATCGGCCTTGGAGCCGAGTGCGATCTGCGTGAAGGGCTCTTCCGTCGAGGGATCGATGACATCGAGTGCGACGGGGACCACCGGCTCCACCCATTCGCCATTGATGAAGAATTTCAGGTGATTGCTCATGCCGTCCTCCGGGCTTGCGCGCTATGAAGAAGGCACTATCGACCAACACCATGCGCTTCCGCAAGCCCGGAGAGCAGACTTTGAAATATCAGGCCTGTCCGCCATAGGGAGCGAGGAATGCCTTGATCGCCTCGATCTCGTTCGGCCGGATCTCATGGCCGCCTGCGTGCCATTCGAACGTCACAGCATCGCCCTGCCGCTGGAAATATTCGCCAAGCTCAAGTGTTGCGGGCACCGGACAGATCGGATCACGCTCGCCAGCCGTAATCAAAACATGCGCCTTTGCTGCCACTTGGCGCTCGGCCGGCTGGAACGGGATCAGCGGATGCATCAGCACACCGGCTTCGATAAGGCCGGGTTTCTCGATCATGATGTTGGCGAGGATGTTCGCGCCGTTGGAGAAGCCGAGGCCAAGCACGGTTGAAGACTCGTAACGCTCGCGATTGGCGGTAATGAAGTCGCCCATCCGCTCCGTGGCACGCGCCAGGTCGTCGCAGTCATAGACACCTTCAGCCTTGCGCCGGAAAAAGCGCGCAGCACCATGTTCGGAAACGTCGCCGCGCGGCGAGACCACAGTAGCGCCAGGCAGAAGGCGGCTACCGAAATCGAAGAACTGGTTTTCGTCGCCGCCCGTACCGTGAAAGACGAACAGGATCGGCGATCCGGGCGCACCGGGGCGCACCCGATGCAGATAGCTGTCGTAACCCATTGAAATCTCCTGAATGACGGTGGCAGGACGCAAACGCCCTGCCCTGAAATAATCTTAGGCAATCGGTTCCAGATGTTCTTCGAGCGCCTTGCGCAGATGCTCGTGCTGGGTCGGCAGCTTCAGAGCTTCGCCGAGATGCGCGGTGTCTTCATCGCGGTCGAAGCCCGGCTCGTTGGTGGCGATCTCGAACAGCACGCCACCCGGCGTGCGGAAGTAGATCGCCCAGAAATAATCCCGGTCGATTACCGGGGTGACCTGATAACCGGTATCCATCAGAGCCTTGCGGACTTCGAGCTGCTTTTCGCGGTTGTCGACGGCAAAGGCGATGTGATGCACCGAACCGGCCCCGAGACGCGCGCTCGAAATATTCGGCATCGTCTCGACGTCGATGAAGTCGGCACCATTGCCGCCCGGAACGCCGAAGCGGGTAACGCCATCCCTGGCATCGACCTGCTCATAGCCCATGAACTTCAGAAGCTCGGCCGTTGAGCCATCATCACGAAGACGCATCGAGGCGGAGTGGAACCCACGGATTGCCTCCTCTGCACCGACACCATTGCCGATCCAGGGCGCACGATTGTCATCCCTGACTTCGACAAGCGCAAAACCGTCGCCATCGGGGCCGGCAAAATGCAGTCGCTTCTCACCGAAAGCATCATCGGCCTTCAACCCATCGGCACCAGCCTTGGTCAGCCGATCGGTCCAGTAACCGAGAGAACCTTCAGGCACGGAAAACACGGTCGTACCCACTTCGCCGGTGCCGGGACGGCCCTGGGCGATATGCGGGAAGGGAAAGTAAGTCATCACCGAACCCGGTGTGCCGACTTCGTCCCCGTAGTAGAGATGATAGACATCCGGCGCGTCGAAATTGACGGTCTTCTTGACACGGCGCAGGCCGAGCGTATCAGTGAAGAATTTATTGTTGGTGGAGGCACTCGCGGCCATCGACGTGACGTGGTGCAGGCCCCTGATCTGGGTAATCATATCAAACCCCTTGTTCCTGTGGAGCCGCCTCGCGGCCCGCTGTTCATGGGGTGATATTTGGTCGATCAGACGCAGATTGGATAGATAAACACATCCGAACGGATTGTTCGCTTATCGTTGACGAAGAATGCGTACCGTTCACTGATCAGACAGTTTCCGGCAATTGCCAATCGACAGGATCCTTACCGATCGACTGCAGATACTCGTTGGTCTTGGAAAACGGGCGCGAGCCGAGAAAGCCGTTATGGGCAGAAAGCGGCGATGGATGCGCCGATTTCAACACCAGATGCCGCTCCTGATCGACGAAGGACGCTTTCTTCTGAGCGTAGGAACCCCAGAGAATGAAGACGATCCCGTCGCATTCGTCGTTCACCGTGCGAATGACGGCATCGGTGAACTTTTCCCAGCCCTGACCCTGATGGGCGGCAGCTTTCCCCTCTTCGACCGTCAGCACGCTGTTCAGGAGAAGCACGCCCTGTTCGGCCCAGCTTTCGAGGAAGCCGTGTTTTGCCGGCGGAATGCCGAGATCGGCCTGCATTTCCTTGTAGATATTGACGAGCGAAGGCGGCGTCTTCACCCCCGGCTGCACCGAAAAGCACAAACCATGCGCCTGGCCGACCCCGTGATACGGGTCCTGACCGAGAATGACTACCTTCACCTCATCGAGCGGGGTAAGGTCCAGCGCGCGAAAATACTCGGAACCCTTTGGGAAGATTCGTTTTCCCGCCTGTTTTTCGGAGACGAGAAAACGTTTGAGATCAGCCATGTACGGGTCTGCGAACTCGCCCTCCAGAGCGAATTTCCAGCTCTCTTCCAGCTTGATCTCACCTTCAGCCATGCCATTCACCTTTTATTGGAAACGTCCGCCACGCTGGATGACTTCCGTCTTGTAGCCATCCGGATCTGTCACGAAGAAGAACCGCGCAAACGGCTTGCCCTCATGCGGCATCTCGACGAGCTTGCCGACGGTGAGGCTCAGATCAGTGAAGCGCGTATATTCGGCCTCGATATCCTCGACCGTCACGGCCAGATGGCCGTAACCGTTTCCGAGATCATAGGCTTGCTCGCGCCCTGCATTGACGGTCAGCTCCAGCTCGAACCCGGTTTCCGGGTTCGAGAGATAGATCAGCGTGAAGCCGTCGAAGGGCACGCGGCTGGCGACTTTCAGACCAAAGGCCTTGTCATAGAAATCGACTGACCGCGTCTCTTCGAGAACACGGATCATCGAATGGACCATCTTGGCCATGGCTATGTTTTCCTTAACTCATCACGTGGTTCGAGCGCTTATGCCAGTCCCAGGCTGATTTGATAATGTCGTTGAGCGTATATTGCGGCTCCCAGCCCAGGACTTCGCGCGCCTTGTCGTTATTGGCTACGAGCGAGGTGGAATCGCCCTCGCGACGGCCGACATACTCCACCGGGAACGGCTTGCCGGAAACGTCCGAAATTGCCGCAAGCAGCTCTTTCACTGTCGTGCCGGTGCCGGTGCCCAGGTTGAGCTCAACCATGTCGCCACCAGCCAGCAGATAGTCGACGGCGCGCACATGCGCATCGGCAAGGTCGAGAACATGGATATAGTCGCGCACACAGGTGCCATCGCGCGTGTCGTAATCGTCGCCGAACACCTTGAAGCCCTGACGACGGCCGAGGGCGGCTTCGATGGCGAGCGGGATCGCATGGGTTTCCGGCGTATGCCACTCACCGATCCGGCCCTCGAAATCAGCGCCTGCGGCATTGAAATATCGCAGCATGACCGATTTCAGGTCCATATACTGGCCGTAATCCTTCAATGCCTGCTCGATAATGTACTTCGTGCGGCCATAGGGATTGATCGGCGCCTGGCCATGGCTCTCGTCCATCGGCACCTGAACCGGCAGACCATAGGTCGCGCAGGTGGAGGAGAAGACGAAGGCCTTCACACCGGCCTGAATCGCAGCCGACATCAGCGTCAGCGCGCCGACCACGTTGTTGTCGTAGAAACCGACCGGATTCTTGACCGATTCCCCTACCTCGATGAGAGCCGCGAAATGCAGAACCGCTTCGGGCTTGTGTTTTGCAAACACTTCATCCAGTCGCGCATGGTCACGGATATCGCCCTGTTCGAGCTCGCCCCAGCGAACGAATTCCGCGTGTCCATTCGAGAGATTGTCGAAAACGACGGGCTCGTAACCTCTTTCAGCCAGTACCAGACACGTATGGGAGCCGATATAACCGGCACCGCCCACCACAAGCACTTTCTTCTTCGACATCATGTCCTCAAAGGTTGTTGAAGCCGGCGGCAATATAGCTCCCCGGGATCAAATGGGAAGGGCGCATGCTGCACATGCACAGCAGCTAAAAATTGCGGTGCGATCTTGTCGGGCCGAATTGACTCTTTACATGAGGACGCGGCAAGCAAACTTGTCTATCCTGTTCAGGTTTTCGCCATAGGCCTTTCATGCGTTACGTCTTTCTCTGTCTCGGCTGGTTCTTTGTGGCACTCGGCGTGGTCGGTGCATTTTTGCCCGTTTTGCCGACGACACCTTTTCTGCTGCTGGCCGTCGCCTGTTTCGCGCGCTCCTCGCCGAAGCTTGAGGCCTGGCTGATGAACCACAACACATTCGGCCCGCCGCTGAAAAACTGGCGTGAGCGCGGCGCGATTTCACGGCGCGCGAAAATCACGGCGATCTCGCTCATGGCTCTGAGTTATGCCGGTTTCTGGTTTGGCTCCCACCCTTCGGCATGGCTGGCCATACTCGTCGCAGCCCTCATGATCGGCCCCGCGATTTTCATGATAACAAGGCCGAGCGCCTAAAATCACCGGTTCCGCGACTGCGGCAGAACATAGGGAATATGTGCCGCAGGCACGCGACCGACGGCACCCGCAATGCCATAGACCGAAGCAATGATGTCGTCGCTCACTGTCTCATGGCAGGCGCCTTCCGCAACCACGCGGCCGTGATGCAGCACCACCAGATGATCGGCGAATTCCGCCGCCAGATTGAGATCGTGCAGGATGGCGAGCACCATGCCGCCGGCTGACGCAAAATCCCGAGCAGTCTCGAGCACCGAAATCTGATGGCCGAGATCGAGGCTTGCCGTCGGTTCATCTAGGAAAAGCGCCCGCGGCACGCCATCGACGACGGCCTGCGGCACCTGTGCGAGCGCGCGGGCAAACTGCACCCGCTGTTGCTCGCCGCCCGACATTGACGGATAAGGACGGCTCTCGAAGCCTCTCAGCCCCACGCGCGACAGGGCCTTGCGCGCTTCTTCGCTGGGGTTGAGCGCGCCATGCGCCACAGCGCCCATGCGGGCAATCTCCAGTGCAGTAAACGGAAAAGCAAGCTGCGTCGCCTGCGGCAGCACCGCACGGCGCCTGGCGAGATCGGCCGGCTGGCAGAGATCGACGCTCGTCCCATAATACGAGACAAGACCGCTATCCGGCTGCATCTCGCCCGACAATACCTTCATCAACGTCGACTTGCCGGCTCCGTTCGGGCCGATGACGACGGTAAACTGGCCGGGCTTCAGCTTGATCGAGATGTCGTCGATCAGCTTACGACCTGAGCGGCTGACGGTGACCTTATCGGCAATGATCATGGCAGATCCCGCGCGCCGATACCGTTCTTGCCGATCAGCAGGAACAGGAAGACAGGTGCGCCGAACAGCGCAGTAATGACACCGATCGGCAGTTCAGCAGGTGCTGCGACGGTGCGCGCAACACTGTCCGCGATCAGGAGCAATGCTCCTCCCCCCAAAGCTGATCCCGGCAAAAGGAAACGATGGGACGGCCCCATCGCAAGCCTGAGCAGATGCGGCACAACGATGCCCACAAATCCTATAGATCCAGCTACGGCCACGGTAGAGCCACAGGCCGCTGCCACGGCCACGATGACAATTTTCTTCAACCGCTGAACCGGAATGCCCATGTGAAAGGCCGCCGCATCGCCGAGAATCAACGCATCGAGACCTTTGGCGACGAAAGGAATGATCCCCATGACGAAAACGATGAAAGGCAGGATCGAGAGCACGCGGCCATAGGTGGCGCCACCCAGAGAGCCAAGGCTCCAGAATGTAATGTCGCGCAGCTGCCGGTCATCTGCCATAACAATCAGAAGCCCCATGAAAGCTCCTGCAAGCGCACCGATCGCAATACCACAGAGAATAAGCGCGGTGGTCGATGTACGTCCGTCGCGCGTGGCGATCGCGTAAAGAGCCCACGTGACCAGCAGTCCGCCGAAAAATGCCATCAGTGGCAAAAACTGATTGCCAAGCACTACGGCTATAGGTGCAAGCACGCCGCCTCCGAGCACGATGGCGCAGACGGCGGCAAGTCCCGCTCCCGACGTTACCCCGACAATGCCAGGATCGGCGAGCGGATTTCGAAACAGGCCCTGCATCATCGCGCCGGAAACCGCGAGCCCCGCACCAATTAGCAGCCCGAGCGCCGTGCGCGGCAGGCGCACCGCTTCGAGGATCACCCGTTCCTGTGTTGTCAGGCTGTCACCATTGCCGGTGAGATAGGAGAAAAGATCTCGCAAACCCACACCCGTTGGCCCGACATGCAGCGAGAGCAGGCAGGAAAAGACGAGCAGGACAGCCAGCAGAAAGAGCACCAGCACGCCCTGAGACGTCCGGTCTCCCTCACCCGTCCGGCGAAAGGGCATGGCGAGCGCCTTCATCAGTTGATTACGCCCGGATAGATTTTGGCTGCCAGTGCCCGCGCAGCTTCCGGTGTGCGAGGACCGAAGCCCAGCAGCATCAGACCATCCATCGAAACCAGCGCCTTGTTTGCCGCAGCCGGCGTCGTCTGCATCGAGGGAAGAGCGAACATCTGTTCCGGCGTAATCGAATGATCGCCACGCGACATCGACAGAATTACATCCGGTGCTGCAGCAATCACCGCCTCATCGGAAAGCGGCTTGTAGCCGTTGATCGTCGGCGCGGCATTAACGCCGCCTGCCATCTCGATGATCGCACCCGCTTCGGTATCGGCACCGCCAGCCATCAGGCGGCCATTCGAAATAGACAGAACGAAGAGAACCTTCTTCTTGCCGCCGCTGATCTTGGTCACATCGGCTGCAACCGCCTTCAAGCCATCCTCGGTTTTCTTCGCCAGCGCCTCCGCCTTGTCGGACAATCCGACGGCCGCACCGACATCACGGATCTTCTGACCGATCTTGTCCGCCTTTGGAGGTGTCGGGATCACGACCATCGGTACCTCGCTGGCCTTCAGGATCTCCAGCACCGGCGGCGGGCCGGAGCCTTCTTCCATCAGGATCAGGTCTGGTTTCTGCCCCAGAATACCCTCCGCCGAAAGCTGGCGCATATAGCCGACATCTGGCTTGGAATTGGCGTCAGCCGGATAAAAGCTGGTCGAGTCGCGCGCCACGATACGGTCCTGAGCACCGAGGTCATAAAGGATTTCGGTGATCGTTCCGCCGACAGAGACGATGCGTTTTGCTTCGGGATTACCCTTGTCGGCAGCAAGAACGCCGCCCGCACTTATCGTCGATCCCAGCAGAATGATTGCAAGAAGACGCCCGATTTTGGAACAGGAAACCATTGTGATCCACCCCTTGGCGTTGCCGCACATCTGATGAAAGCAGGATTAGGCAGCGCTGCAAATTTCAATAACTTGAGTTGACTACGCAAGTTTTTTTGGCTTTTCAAGGGGAGGGTCGGCAGATATCTTGACTGGCAAATGAAACTTAAGTGAGGGAAGTTTTCATGTATATCGCAATGAACCGTTTTCGCGTCGTTCCGGGCTTCGAGGAAGCATTCGAGGCGATCTGGCGCGATCGTCAGGGCCGCCTTGCGGAACTGCCGGGTTATATCGAATTCCACATGCTGAAAGGCCCCAAGGCCGAAGACCATTCGCTTTACGCATCCCACACCGTCTGGGAAACGTTCGAGCATTTCAAGGCCTGGACGACGTCCGAACAGTTCCGCGCGGCTCATGCCAATGCCGGCAACAATCGCGGCAAGGTGGAATATCTCTCCGGCCCGCATTTCGAAGGTTTCGAAGTCATCATCCACGAAGACAAGAACGGCGTACGCGCCGCCGACGCGGCCTGAGGATCATCGATGAACGCCTTATCCGAAATCACAGCTGACCGTCGCGAACGGGCTCTGGCTGCACTCGCCGAAAAGCCCGACGGCATCGTCGAGTCGATCGCTGCCGCTGCAGACGTTACCCCCGCCGAGATTCTTGAAATTCTGCCCGAGGGTTCGGCCGTCATTGCGCCGAAAGAGAGCTTTTTCGACATCTGGAACGAGCTGACCACCTGGGGCATCGTCCTCTTCCTCGTCCACACCGAGGATGTTGTGGCCGAAATCGATGGCGAATTGCCGGTCGGTTCGGAAGGCCATGGCTGGTTCAACATTCATGGTGACAGCCCGATCGGCGGTCACATCAAGAAGGACAACTGCGCCTCGATCACCTTTGTCGATCGCGCCTTCCACGGCCGGCGCTCCTGTTCCATTTGGTTCATGAATGCCAAGGGCGCACCAATGTTCAAGGTCTTCGTCAAGCGCGACGAGGCACGCGAACTGCTCCCCGAACAGCTGGCAAAATTCGACGCATTACGCGCCAGCTACGCCTGATCGACAAAAAGAAAAAGGCGGGTGCCTGCTGAAGCACCCGCCTTTCCGGGAAGTCCGGGTTCGGACCGGAAATATGCAATTCAGCGATGCGCGACGTGTTCGGGTTTGCTCTTATGCTTGGTCGAAGCAAACTCCTCCAGCTGCTTCTCGCTCATCGATTTTTCCATTTCTTTCGAAGCGCCCTTGAGATCGCTTTTCTTTGCATCGCCGCGCTTGGCCGCAAGGGCTGCCCCCGCTGCCTTCTGCTGTGCCTTCGATTTCGCCGGCATGTTTCTCCTCCTTGGGATTATCTCCATTTCCAACACGCCGACTGCGATTTTCGTTCCAATCGACAAGCGCGGAACCTCTGCATTCGCCAAGGGTTTCTCAGACAGCCTGCGGCACACCTGTAGTTGGCACACTCAACGGGAAGGAAACGACCGTGAACACTGCAAATCCGAATAAGCCTATTGCAACGGACATCGAACGCGAGCAGCTCGACACCACAAATCCCGAAGCGCTGAAAGAGGCTGCACGCCTCGGCAACAGGGACGCCTACCTTGTCGAAACAGATCTGGAGGATGCGGATCAGCGCGAAGACGGCGACCAGCCAGATGGTCGCCCAAGCCCCATGGCAAATGCCGACAACCCTGAGGCCGACTGAAGAGCTAAACGGAACCTCCGTCGCTTCTCGGGTGTTGCTAGTCACCTGGAAGAATTGGAGACACGCCATGGACGCCGACACGATACCGACGAAAAAGCCGGAGCCGACGACCGAAAACAATATGACGGCAAGTGAACGCGAGCGCGGCAGCCATCCCCTGCATCTGATGCAGGGGATGGAGGTAAAAGCCGCGCCCACGCTTGCTGACCCGGACGCCGAATCCTTTGTTTCTGAAGCGCTGGAGGATCTGGTCGCCTGCCACATACCATTCCTTCTGGCGGGAACATTTGCGATCAGCGCCTATACCGGCATCACCCGCCCCACCAAGGACCTGGATATCTTTTGCAAGGCCGGTGACTACGCCCGCATCCTCGCTCACTTCAAGGAGAAGGGTTACGAGATCGAGGTGGAGGACGACCGGTGGCTCGGCAAGATCAAGAAGGGCCGGCATTTCTGCGATGTCATCTTCGCCGCTTCCAACGGCACGATGCCGATCAGCGACAGTTGGTTCGAAAACGCCCGCCAGATCGAGATGAACGGCCACAAGGTGCGCATCATCGCACCGACCGAGCTGATCTGGTCGAAATGTTTCGTGCAGCTTCGCCATCGTTACGACGGCGGCGACGTGGTCCACATGATCCTGCGCGCTCATGATCAGATCGATTGGGAAAAGCTGCTCAACTACATGGAAGTTCATTGGGAGGTTCTGCTTATCCACCTCCTCAACTTCCGCTGGATCTACCCGACCGAGCGCGACAAGGTACCGGATTGGCTGCTCGATGAACTGCTCGACCGCTTGAAGGCCCAGCGCGAACTGCCCCTGCCGCAGATGAAGATTTGCCGCGGTCGCATGTTCAGCCGCGTCGATTTCGAGATCGACGTCAAGGAATGGGGTTTTGCCGATGTCGGTGGCGAAGGTGATCTGCGCGAAGGCGTTGACGAGGAAACCAGAAAAGGAGGCCCGGCATGAGCAAGGCACCCGATAACCAGGACACCACCGCCCGGAAAACGGCCAACGTCAAGCAGCGCGTCGCGGCAATGGGAGATCTTCATGTCAAGGAACATGGCTCCCCTTCATACAAGGAGCTTTTTGCGGAAATTTCGCAGGAGGCCGACATTCTCGTGCTGACCGGTGATCTGACCGATCTCGGCAAGCCGAAAGAGGCGGAGTTGCTTGCGGCTGACCTTCGCTCCTGCTCCATTCCGATGGTCGCCGTTTTGGGCAATCACGATTATGAATGCGGCCATGTGGATGAGGTGAAAGCCATCATCAAGGATGCCGGCGTGCATCTTCTCGAAGGCTCAGCGATCGAGATCAACGGCGTCGGTTTTGCTGGTGTCAAAGGCTTTGCCGGCGGTTTCGGCCGTTATATGCTCGGCTCCTTCGGCGAACCGGCGATCAAGGCGATGGTGGCAGAAAGCGTCGAGGAAACGATGCGGCTGGAAAACGCGCTGCGCCAGGTGAAGTCCGAACGTGCCTTGGTGGTGCTGCATTATGCGCCCATCCAGCAGACAGTCGAAGGCGAGCCGCCCGAAATCTTCCCCTTCCTCGGCTCTTCCCGCCTTGCCGAGACAATCGATCGCTTCCCGGTAACAGCCGTCGTTCACGGCCACGCCCATCGCGGCACCTACGAGGGCAAAACTCCCGGCGGTGCGCCGGTCTATAACGTTGCCTCCCACATAGAGAAGCCAACCGGTAAGGCGTATGCGCTGCTCGAGTTGTGAATGATTGATGCCGCACCCGCGATCCGGATCGCCGGCAGCCTCTCATCCGCCTGCCGGCACCCTCTCCCCGTTATGACGGGGATAAAGGCACAAGCTGCAGCTCTCCGTCCTCGCCAACACCGAGTGTGACACGTTCCCTCTCCCCGCATGCGGAGAGAGGGTTAGGGTAAGGGGCAGCCGCCACCTGTAATCTCCAGACTACACCGAAAATCGCGCCCCCCTTACGCCATCCATGGAACTGTAAGCCTCTTCACCCGTTTGCCGGTCTCGTTCACCAGCGAAGGACCGGATCGTATGACGGACTTGCATTCCGCCGAAGAGTTTCGAGTTTTTCCAAAGACTTGGGGAGCGGAATATGTCGCTCTCGGCGAAGTGCGTTTCCGGCTGTGGGCACCCGGCCAGAAGACGGTGAGCCTGCGCCTCGACGGTGAAGACACCGAAATGAGCGCCAGCCGCGACGGCTGGTTCGAGATTCTCGCGACCGGTGTCTCTGCCGGCTCCGAATATAACTTCGTTCTCGCAGACGGCACCGTGGTTCCCGATCCCGCCTCCCGCGCCCAGAAGGATGACGTCAACGGCCCGTCGCTGGTCATCGACCCAACCAATTACGACTGGCAGGATACCGAGTGGACGGGCCGCCCCTGGGAAGAAACCGTCGTCTACGAACTGCATTTCGGCACGTTCACGCCGGAGGGCACATTCCACGCTGCGATCGACAAACTGCCTTATCTGGCCGATCTCGGCATCACGATGATCGAGGTCATGCCCCTCTCCCAGTTCGGCGGCAAACACGGTTGGGGTTACGATGGCGTCCTGCTTTACGCACCCCATTCGGCTTATGGCCCGCCGGAAGACTTCAAGGCCTTCGTTGATGCCGCCCACCGGCATGGCATTTCCGTTGTGCTCGATATCGTGCTCAACCACTTCGGCCCAGAAGGTAACTATCTGCCGCTTCTGGCACCCGACTTCTTTCACAAGGATCGCATGACACCCTGGGGCGCCGGCATCGCCTATGATGTCGATGCCGCCCGCCGCTATATCGCGGAGGCACCGCTCTACTGGCTGGAAGAGTATCATCTCGATGGACTTCGCTTCGATGCAGTCGACCAGATCGAGGATCCGTCCGACAAACATGTCCTGATCGAGATCGCCGAGCGCATCCGCGCTGAGATTACCGACCGCCCGATCCACCTGACAACCGAAGACTGCCGCAACGTCACCTTCCTGCATCCACGCGACGAGGACGGTTCGGCACCACTTTTCACCGGGGAATGGAACGACGATTTTCACAACGCCGTGCATGTCTTCGCCACCAGCGAGACCCATGCCTATTACGGAGATTTCGCCGAGAGCCCGGAAACGCTTGTCGCCCGTTGCCTGGCGGAAGGCTTTGCCTATCAGGGCGAGGTCTCGCCGCAATCGGGCAAAAAGCGCGGCGTCGACAGCACCAGCCAACCACCTATAGCCTTCGTCGATTTCATCCAGAACCACGACCAGACCGGCAACCGCGCGCAGGGCGAGCGGCTGATCTCGCTTGCCGGCGACACGCGCACGAAAATTCTGCTCGCCACCCTTATTCTGTCGCCGCATATCCCGCTGATCTTCATGGGCGAGGAATATGGCGAGACCAACCCATTCCTGTTCTTCACCGATTTTCACGGCGATCTGGCAAAGGCCGTTCGCGAAGGACGGGCAAGAGAATTCGAAGGCCACGCGGGTCACGGCGAAAAGGTGCCGGACCCGAACGCGAAAAAGACATTCGAAAGGTCGAAACTCGACTGGGAGAAACTTGGATCACCCAAAGGCCGGGAATGGTTCGAGTTCACCAGTCAGCTGCTGAAACTTCGGCAGGAGATCATCGTCCCGTTGCTGGCAACCGCGAAAGGCGGCACCGGCAAGGTGATCGAGACCGATACCGGATATCTAGCCGTCTCCTGGGATTTCCCCAATGGCAGGCTCGCGATCGCGCTCAACATCGGTGATGCAAGACCGCTCCCTGAAATGCCAGGCAGACCGATCTATGCTTTTCCGAAGAAGGATCATCCGGAGCGCCTTAGCGAACTTTCCCACAATTCCATCATCGTCAGTTTCGAAAAGGCATGAGCCGCCGCATGATCCCGACCGCGACCTACCGCATCCAGTTCCGCAATGGCATGACCTTCGATCGCGCCGCAGCGCTCGTGCCTTATCTCAAGCGCCTAGGCATAAGTCATCTCTATGCTTCGCCGATCTTCACCGCCACGACCGGATCAACCCACGGTTATGACGTGACGGACGCCAACGAGATCGATCCGGCGATCGGCGGGCGCGAAGGTTTCGACCGCATGGTGGCGGCTCTGAAGCAGGAAGGCCTCGGCCTGATCCTCGACATTGTGCCGAACCATATGGCGGCGTCGCTGGAAAATCCCTGGTGGCGCGACGTCATCGAAAATGGCGAACAGAGCCGCTACGCCCGTCATTTCGATATCGACTGGTCACGCCGCCTCACCCTGCCCTTCCTTGGTGACACGTTCGAAGCGGTGCTTGAGGCAGGTGAAATCGCAATCAAACCTGACCCGAAGACTGGCAAACCGGCCATCGCCTATTTCGATACTTTCTATCCCCTGAGCCCGGAAACCTACCCCGGCAGCGAAACGGGGTTGCTGCAGATTACCGACAAAGGCGTCATTGCCGATCTCCATGACCGGCAGCCTTATCGGCTGATGTCCTGGCGGGATGCATCACGCGATCTTTCCTATCGTCGATTTTTTGAGATCACCGGGCTCGCAGGTATCCGCGTCGAGGATGACGATGTCTTCGACGACACGCATCGCCTGATCCTTCAGCTGGTTCGCTCAGGCGCCGTCGATGGCCTGCGCGTCGACCATATCGATGGACTTGCCGATCCCAAAGCCTATCTCGAACGCCTTCGACAGGAAGCCGGGCAGCACTGTTACATCACGGTCGAAAAGATCCTTGGCGAAGGAGAGGATCTTGCGCCCGACTGGCCTGTCTCCGGCACGACAGGATACGAGTTTATCGCGACCCTAAGCGACGCCCTTGTGGACGGCGAACGGTTACCCCAGCTTCATGCGGCTTATGCGGCATTGACCGGGGCGTCTCCTGACATGGCAGATGAGCTGCGCGCAGCCAAATTGCTGATGGTTGACAACAACTTCGCGGGCGAAGTTGCAACCCTCGTGAAGCTTGCTGAATCAATACTTGAAGAACGGCCGGAGGCAGCCGCTATTTCATCGGAGGCGATCAGGGCCGGGCTCAGGGAACTGCTGGTGGCCTTCCCCGTGTATCGCACCTACGGCACCGCCGATGGCATGCCCCCCGAAGGCCGTCAGATGCTGGAAAAGGTCGCAACCGATATCCGGCGCAGCAAGACGACAGCAGATCTTTCCGCCTTGCCGTTCCTGGCAAAGATCCTGAACGGCGACCTCGCGCCCCAGCTTTCACACAAGGCCTCGACATTCCGCACCCGCTTCCAGCAATTGACCGGGCCGTTGATGGCGAAGTCAGTGGAAGATACGCTCTTCTTCCGACACCACGCTTTGATTGCTCTCAATGAGGTCGGTGCTGAACCTCTGCCGCGAGAGTTTTCGCTGGACCGTTTCCACGAACAGATGATCGAGCGGCAGAAACGTCAGCCGGATGCGCTTTCAGGCACCTCCACCCACGATACCAAGCGGGGCGAAGACGCTCGCGCACGGCTTTATGCATTGAGTGAAGCGCCGAAGATCTGGGCTGACGCAGTCGAACGTTGGCGGTGGGCAAACAGTGCTTCCGTAACCCATCTTGACGACGGGCCGGCGCCGGAGCTCGCTGTGGAATGGATGCTGTATCAGGCATTGGCTGGCGTCTGGCCAGCCGGCCTGACGCCGGACGACGCCATGGGCCTTGCCAAACTGGAGGAACGTTTTCAGGCATATGCCGAAAAGGCAATCCGCGAGGCAAAGCTGCGAACCAATTGGGCGGATGGCAAAACGCATTACGAGGCAGCCGTTAAGAACTACATCCATGCGATGCTCTCACCCGAAAACGACGTCTTCCTCGTGGACTTCGCCTCCACTCTCCGCCCATTTTTCCGCGCTGGCAGCGTCAACTCAATTTCCCAGACAATCATCAAGCTGACGGCTCCCGGCGTGCCTGATGTCTATCAGAGCAGCGAGACCTGCGACCTGTCGCTGGTTGATCCTGACAACCGGCGCGAACCGGATTTCGAAAGCCTGTCGCAACAGTTTTCGGAAGCTGGAGAGCTCGATACATCCGCCGAAGAGGGATGGTTGAGCGGTCACTTCAAACAGCAGATTATCGGCAGGATATTGAAGCTCCGCCGGACCCTACCCGATCTTTTCCGTAACGGCGAGTATCTCCCGCTGGAAGTGAACGGCGTACGCGCGAAGAACATTGTCGCTTTCGCGCGGCATGATGATCGCAATGCCTTGCTGGTGGTGACACCACGCCATGTTCTGGAGGCATTGCAGGATCTGGCATCATCCCGCTCCGCCCACTGGGCCGCGACGCATGTCGTATTACCGCCACCGCTTGCGGAACGGCGTTACCGGGATATTTTTTCGGGCCGTATCTTTGATTTTTCCGGTGATGCTTCGGTCAACTGGGCATTTGCCGATCATCCTTTCGCAGTTCTGCTGGCAGAATGAGCCCCTGGAGATCTCACAAGAAGAAACCGCCGGACTTTTCAGCCCAGCGGTTTTCTGTCTCGCCAAATCTTTGTGTCGGGCTTAACGAAGCCCGAAAAACGAAAGAATTGCGAGGACGATGACAACGGCTCCAACGAGCCAGACAATGCTGTTCATGATGTTCTCCTGATAGGTTTGAAACCGTAAAGCGACATGCTCCCGGTCACGCAAAACCGACAAGATTGAGAACCGCGATGACGATCACGACTGCTCCGACCAACCAAATGATACTGTTCATGACGTTCTCCTTTTGATGTCGCAAAAGTGAACGGTCGCAACCCCAAAAGGTTCCCGGATCGACACGCTGTCGGGCGTCATTTTCAGACGAACGCAAATGGCGGAAAAGTTATGGCCCATCCCGCCTCAAGCCCGAATTTCGATCGAGCTTTCCGTGCTCTGCCTTGTCAAAATATTGGTTGGACAGCAGCCAGCCTTTGAGCGGTCTGAGCGGCAGGATGCAGGTCAAAAGCAGAAACGGAAGCGAGGTGAAGAAATGCATCCAGAACGGCGGCTGGTAGATAGCCTCGATCAGGACCGCCAGCGCCACGCTCGGCACGCAGGCAAAACATACCACGAAAAAAGCTGGTCCATCGGCAGGGTCGGCAAACCCGTAGTCCAGACCGCAGACCTCGCAACTCGGCTTCATCGAAAGGAAGCCCTCGAATAAATGGCCCTGCCCGCAGCGCGGGCAGCGACCACGTAACCCTGTATTAGACGGCGAAAGTGTCGGCCAGTGCGCTTCATGTCCCATGGATCCGGCTTCCTCTCGAAATTCATCTGAAGAATGCCTAGCGCTGAACATTAGCAATCATCAAGGTAGCAAGATGTAGCGCGTCAATCTGCCCATCTCAAAAGATGCACTCATCAAAAATGCAACCCTGATTGGGGGTTAATCCCAGATTCGCTCGCGCTTTACATACCGGTCAACGATCTTCAGGCTGCGATCAGGCTGGATCATATAGGTTTCATGCACCTCGCGACCCACCTGGTTGGTGAATTCATGCGAGAACGTGCTGCCGACAGGCGATTTGGTAAGCCTCGTGCGCGGCTGGCCGCCATAGGTGATGCTGCCGGGTATCGGAGAAAGGCCAGGCCCGCTGTTGAAGCTGTAGCCGACAGTGGTGGCCGAGGCCGAGCAGCCCGCAAGAGCGAGCGCCAGGATGGATAAGACAAGAGCCGGTTTCATGGCGTCATCCTTGAACGGAAGGATCGGCAAAGCGATCCCTCTCTTTGACTATGACGATGGAAATAGGGCTCTGCGGATAATTCCGCTACCCTTGCCGGAGATATCGGCTACATCTTTGAGCAAGCCATTCAAATAAAGCCAGCCCATTTAAGGAAGCATTCGTGAGAAGACCTGTTTCCGGCATGTCCGTTGCCGAATTGTCGATGTTGATTCACTCGGGCGTCATGAGTCCCGTGGAAATCGCCGAGGCCGTTTTCGATGCCATCGATCGCCACGCCGACAAATCCGTTTTCATATCGCTCTTGAAAGACCGCGCGATGGGCGAAGCATCGGCCGCTGCCAAGCGTGTCGCGGACGGCCGTTCACTCGGCTTGCTGGATGGCATCCCGATCGCTTGGAAGGACCTGTTCGACATCAAGGGACTGGCAACGACGGCAGGCTCCACGGTATTGTCGGCAAGAGCGCCGGCCACGAAGGATGCCGCGGTGGTCGATCTCGTGCGCCAGTCCGGCATGGTTGCGATCGGCCGAACCAACATGAGCGAATTCGCCTTTTCCGGCATCGGCATCAACCCGCATTACGGTACGCCGCACAATCCGAAAAGCACGGACGTGCCGCGAGTTTCCGGCGGCTCGTCCTCAGGTTCCGCGGTCGCGGTTGCAGCAGGCCTCGTTCCGGTCGCGATCGGCACCGACACCGGCGGCTCGATCCGCATCCCAGCTGCCTTCAACGGCATCGTCGGTTACAAGGCGAGCCGCGGCCGTTATTCGATGGATGGCGTATTCCCGCTGGCAAAGAGCCTCGATTGCCTCGGCCCGCTCTGCCGAACCGTCCAAGATGCTATCTGGGTGGATGCAGCCATGCGCGGCGCAACCCGTCAGGAGATCACCCGCGCCACGGACGCAAGGCTTGATATCGTCGTGCCGGAAAACGGCGTATTCGACGGTGCAGAACCGGGCGTCATCGAAGCTTTCGAAGCAGCGCTTTTGCGCCTCGAAAAAGCCGGCGCCCGTATTCAGCGCATTCATATTTCGGCATTCGATGCCATTTCGGAGCTCGTCAAGGCTCGCGGCGCTCTCGTCACGGCGGAAGCCTTCGCCCTGCATCGCGAACGCTTGACGGGCGCCATTGCCGATCAGATCGACCCGCGCGTCGTTGCCCGCATCAAACTCGGTGAGAAAACGAGCATGGCGGATTACATCGACATACTCGATATCCGCCGCCGTCTGACCGTGGAAACAGAAGATCTACTCACCGGGCGCCTGGTGGCTTTCCCCTCAGTCGCCCATGTCGCGCCGGCAATCGATCCGCTGCTCGCCGATGACGACCTGTTCTTCGCTACAAACGGCAAGACCCTTCGCAATACCGGCTTTGGCAATTTCCTCGACTGGTGCGGCGTTTCCATTCCCTGCGGCACCGGCGATGCAGGAATGCCAGTCGGCTTGCTTCTCTCGGGCGTTGCCGGAGATGACGAAAAGCTGCTCACCGCAGCGCTTCGATACGAGGATGTGATCCGGGGATAATAGGCTTGGAGGGGTAAAGCCCCTCCAGCACAGTCTCAGGAAACATCTCCGGTCGCCTTCGCAGTCACAAACACATCATACCGGGTGCTTTTCCCGATGATCTGATGGCTGGGCTTGCGAATACCCGGCATCGGATCAGCGCGCAGGGGCCATTTCAGAACCACCCTTTTCTGCGCGTTTTCCAGTGCGACCTGCATCAGTTGCAGAGAGTCCGGATCGTCGCCGACAATCTCGCGGATCAGCCGCATCTCCTTCTTCACCAGCGCCGTCTTGTCGCGCGGCGGGTGCATGGGATCGATGAGAATGATCTGAGGCTTCAGCTGCGGAATAAGCGCGCAGGAATCGCCGTGCAGCAGCGTCATCCGCGCAACCGTCTCCGCATGACGCCCGCCTTCCGCTTCAGCCCGCTTCAGCCCTTCGGCGAGAAGCGCATGCATCGTCTCGGAACGCTCGATCAGCGTCACGTTTGCACCAAGCGATGCAAGGAGAAACGCATCGCGCCCAAGCCCTGCCGTCGCATCGACGACTTCCGGGGCCTTGCTTCCGGTAAACCCGACGGCCTTTGCCAATCCCTGTTTGCGGCCTTCGTTGGAGCGAAACCGATGACCGACCGCCCCACCGACGAAATCGACAACCAGATCGGATTTTTCGAATTTCTGCACGATGGACCGATCTCAGAAAGGGGTTGGCGCCGTAAACGTCACGTCCGATCCGTCAGGCTTGCGGAAGCTCAGCTCTTCGGCATGGAGCATCAGACGGTCGGCAGCAGCCAACGCCTCACCCTCCGCGTAAAATTCGTCGCCGAGAATAACATGGCCGAGTGCCTTCATATGCACCCGCAACTGATGGGTCCGCCCGGTCATCGGAAACAAGAGAAGCCGCGTCCTGTTCTCGCCATGCCCGATAACCTGCCAGCGCGTCAACGCAGGCTTGCCGTGCTCATGATCGACACGGTGACGAGGCTTGTTGTCGGGATCTATCGCGAGAGGCAGATCGATTACCCCCTCCTCGCCCTCGACCCTGCCCCAGACTTCCGCGACATAGGACTTTTTAGTCTCCCGCGCCTCAAACTGCGCTGCGACGAACGCATGCGCCTTGCGGTTCAGCGACATCAGCACGATGCCGGACGTATCCTTGTCGAGCCGATGGACGATCAGTGCCTTGGGAAACTCCTTCTGCACCCGTGTCAAAAGACTATCGCTGAGCGCCGGATGGCGGCCGGGAACGGAAAGAAGACCGCTCGGCTTGTCGCAGACCAGAAAATCCCGGTCACGGTGCAGGATGGTCAGATAGGGATCGAGCGGCGGATGATAGATCGGAGAGACATCGGAAAGCGCAGTCATCACGATGGAGCCATCCGGGAAATGCGAGCCGTAAAATCATAAACTTACAGCTTGGAGAAAATTGGTAGCGGGGGGCGGAATTGAACCGCCGACCTCAGGGTTATGAATCCTGCGCTCTCACCAACTGAGCTACCCAGCCACACCAACGAAGCTGCTTTTAAAGCATCCGCTCCGAGGAATGAGCGGCTTATAAAGGCAGGCCGCGAACCTTGTCAAGCATATGACAGGAGAAAAACAAAGGAGTTTCAAACCTCCGTTTTCATCCAGTTCCCCGCCCTTGAGAAGTAGGGAACTCTTGGAGATCAGGCCGCAACCGGCTGTGCAAGAAGTTGCTTCAGCGAAGCTTCCGCCTCTTCCGCACGCTCCGACCGCTCGATGAAACCGCCGCCATAAACCCGCGCATCGGCACCCGGCGCCGAATAAAGCACGCAGGCCTGGCCGGGTGCAACACCCGCTTCGCCGATCGAAAGATCGACATAGACCCCGCGCTCATCCACATGCAGCGTCGCCGGTGTCGGCGGGCGGGTGGAGCGAACCTTGGCGAAACACGCGAAGCCTTCGCGCGCATCGCTTTCGAGTGACGAATCGCCAAGCCAGTTCATATCGCGCAGATAGACGCGATGCGTATCGAGCGCTTCCTTCGGTCCGACGATGACACGACGCGAACGGGCATCGAGATAGACGACATAAAGCGGCTCGCCCGTGGCGACGCCCAAGCCCTTGCGCTGACCGATCGTGTAGTGAACGATCCCCTCGTGGCGACCGAGCACACGCCCGTCCATGTGCACGATATCGCCGGCAAGCGCCGCGTTCGGCTTAACCTTGTTGATGATGTCGGCATATTTGCCGGCAGGCACGAAGCAAATGTCTTGGCTGTCGGCCTTCTTGGCAACGACGAGCCCCATCTCTTCAGCAAGCTCGCGCACCTGTGCCTTCGACATGCCGCCGAGCGGAAACCGCAGGTAGTCGATCTGCTCCTGGGTCGTCGCAAACAGGAACCAGCTCTGGTCGCGGTCGCTGTCGATCGGGCGATAGAGCGCACGGCGGTTCGGGTTATCGGCAGTCGGATTGGCGGCCGAGCGGATATAGTGGCCGGTCGCCAGCGCATCGGCACCGAGTTCCTGAGCGGTTGCCAGAAGATCGGCAAACTTGACGGTCTGGTTGCAGGCAACGCAGGGAACCGGCGTCTCGCCCATCGCATAGGCTTCGGCAAACGGATTGATCACCGTCTCACGGAACCGCTTTTCGTAGTCGAGCACATAATGCGGAATGCCGAGCGTTTCGCAGACGCGGCGTGCATCGTCGATATCCTGACCGGCGCAGCACGAACCGGCGCGGTGAACCGCGGCGCCATGATCGTAAAGCTGCAGCGTGATGCCTAAAACATCATAGCCCTGTTGTTTCAAAAGCCCGGCCACGACAGAGGAATCCACGCCGCCCGACATGGCGACGACCACGCGCGTATCTTCCGGCTTCTTGTCAAAATCCAGCGTATTCACGGGACAACTCTCGCTGCAATATCTTATGCGCCGCATTATCAGCGGCACGTTGCGCCCGAGGCGGGATCGGCCGCCTGCCGGGCAATGTCGACCGGATATAGAAACTATTCTTTCCGCATGCAAGCACCAGCAAATCAGGACTGTAATGCAGCCTGATGTGCGGCATGCACGGGGGCAACGCCGTTGCCGTCCAGCGGCCTGTCGGTCCGCACCTTCGGCAGTGCCTGCGGATATTCCCGTTGGATGAACTCAATAAGCTTTTCGCGCACCTCGCAGCGGATATCGAACACTTTCGGCGCACTGCTGGCGGAAGCCAGAATGCGGATCTCCATCACGTTTTCGCGAAAATCCGTCACCTGCACCGCCACGACCTTCCTGTCCCAGAGTTTCGACGCCGCCGTGATCTCCTCAACCTTGGAACGGATGACAGAGACCGGGATCGTATAGTCCAGATAGATCATCACCGTCCCGATCAATGCCGAACTTTCGCGCGTCCAGTTCTGGAACGGGTTCTCGATGAAATAGGAGAGCGGCAGGATCATCCGTCGCCAGTCCCACAGCTTGACCACGACATAGGTCGAGGTGATCTCCTCGACATTGCCCCACTCGCCTTCGACGATCAGCGCATCGTCGATACGGATCGGCTGGGTAATCGCAAGCTGGATGCCGGCAAAGATGTTCTTCAACATCGGCTGCAGCGCGAGACCGAGAACGATACCGGCGACACCGGCCGACGCCAGCACGCTGACACCATATTGTTGCACCGCCGGGAAGGTCATCAGCATGGCGGCGATCGTCAGCACGATGATCATAGCCCCTGCAATACGCTCCGCGATACGTGACTGGGTCACGTGGGTGCGTGCAAGCAGATTGTCTTCCGCATCCAGTTTGAAACGGCGCAGATAAACGGTCATCCAGATATGCAATGCCGCCTTTGCCGACCAGCCGACAACGAGGATGAAGGCGATCAGAAGGAGATGCCGGATAATCTCGGCAGGGCGCGCGGCAAGTGGCGCGACCGTGGCAGCAAAGGATAGCGTGGCCGTGAGGATGGCAAGCCTGAGCGGCCGAGTTCCCCTGGACACAAGAGAACGCCAGAACAGATCTTTATTCTCGACCAGGCGTGTTAGAATCCGGAATGCCAGCCGATGCATGGCAAGGCCGATCGCGATGGCGGCAGCCAGCACACCGAGGCTCACCATCCAGTTCGGCAGCCAATCTGTATATTGGCGAAACTCTGCGATAAACTGGTTCATCGGAGTTCAGTTAGGGTGCAGCGCAACATAGAAAAGTGCGGCCGCAAAAATATCATCTTTCTCCGACTTCATGCCGCAATTGGGGTGAGGAGCGTTTCATGAACGAACAATTTGTTCCTTTCGATCTGACTCGCTTCGTCGAGGCGCAGGCATCCATCTATAATCAGGTGATCGCGGAGCTGCGCGACGGACAGAAGCGCAGCCATTGGATGTGGTATATATTCCCGCAAATCAGCGGCTTGGGCGTATCTGCCACATCGCAGCGCTTCGCCATACGCTCGCGGGCGGAAGCCATCGCCTATCTCGAACATCCCCTGCTCGGCTGGCGGCTCGGCGAATGCACGGCAGCCATGCTCGGGCATGAAGGGCGCAGTGCAGGTGATATCCTTGGCGCGACGGATGACCTGAAATTCAGAAGCTCGATGACGCTCTTTCATCTGGTCAGCGAAAAGGGCTCGCCTTACGAGCGAGCCCTTCACATCTTCTATAAGGGAGAGCATGACGGCAGAACCGCCGAACTCCTCAAACTTTAGGCGCCGGTTTTAAGCGGCGGACTGGATTGCCGAAAGCTTCCAGTCATTCGCCGGCTTGCGCACGAATGTCCACACTTCCACAGTCTCGGTCACTTCGTTCGGATTGCCTTCGGCAACTTCACCGGTGTTGCGGTCGCGCAGGAAGTCGATCGAGGAATAACGCATTGCGACAGTCGCATATTCCTGGCCGTTTTCGCGCCATGCTTCGGCAAGATCGCCCTGCAACAAGGTGACGTCGCGAACTTCGTTCTTCACGCCATTGGTGGCGTTTTCACCCAGCTCTTCAGCTAGGTAAGACATCGCTTCCGGCGTCGTGAGGTCACGCAGCTTGGCGTAGTTTTCGTCCGCATAAGCGCCCTGCACTTCGGTCAACAGCTTTTCGAACTGGCTGAGATCGCGATTGGTGATGCCGACTTCGTCCGTATCCGGGCCAGCCTGCCGCTGAACGGCCTGCTGACCGCCGCCGAAACCGGCAGCACCGGCACCGGAGCCGATCTTCGGGATCTGGAAGCCACCCTGGTTCTGCTGCGGTGCCTCATAGGCATTGTTCTGGCTCTGGCCGAAACCGTCCTTGTCACCATTGCCGCCATCGCCATAAGCGCGGGCATTAGCGGCCGGGCCGGCAGCCTGCTGCTGCTGGCGACGGGCGAAGAAACGGAAGGCCAGCATGGCGAGACCAGCGATCAGCGCGATCTGCAACAGCATGCCAAAGAAGCCTGCCATTCCACCAAAACCACCACCCATCAGCATGCCGAACAGGCCGCCCAGAGCGAGACCACCCAGAATGCCGCCGAACATACCGCCGAACATGCCGGGGCGACGCTGCTGCTGAGCTGCCTGCGCGCCCATGCCGTTAGCTGGGCTTGCCGCATTCTGCTGCGTATTCGGGGTCATCGAGCGGTTGATGCCGCTTGCTGCACCCGGAGCCGTATTCGTGGCCGGCGGTGCCGCAAAGGTACGCGTACCACGGCTGCCGAAGCTGGAACCACCGCCGGCGCGACGCGCTTCCGCGAAATCGACGGCTGTTAGCGAAACTGCCATTCCGATCGCTGCGATCGCGAAGAGTTTCTGGAAACGCCGAAGCTTGAACAACATCAATTTCTCCTCTGGCCGCCCTATGCGGTCCGTGACCCTGATATGGGGAGCCGTGGCGCAGTTTTCAGTAGCCCGTCCACTTTTTCCCGCTTTAGTAGTTACAAAAGTTCAGGACGAGAGCCAATTGACGGAAATACAACCAAGGGGCGTTTTTTACGAGTAAAGTGATCACATAATCGTCAGACGAAACAAAACGGGCCCGGTGCATATCGCACCAGACCCGTTCTGCATCTTCCTTGGGAGGAAAAGGCAGGGCAATACGCCCTACCGAATGATGACTTACTCGACGTTGAACACCAGCGGGCGAGCCTGGCGGATTGCCGGGTTTGCCGTCAGCTGCGCAAGCACATCTTCCGAAACCGGTGCATCGACATAAAGCAGCGCGATGGCATCACCGGCTTCCTTCTCGCGACCGAGCTGGAAGTTGGCGATGTTGACGCCGGCATTACCAAGCGTCGTGCCCATGAAGCCGATCATGCCGGGAACGTCGGTGTTGGAGATGTAGACCATGTTGGCGCCGACATCGGCGTCCATGTTGATACCCTTGATCTGGATGAAGCGCGGCTTGCCATCCGAGAACACGGTGCCGGCAACCGAACGGGTCTGCTTGTCGGTCTTGACCGTCAGCTTGATGTAACCGTCGTAAACGCCGGTCTTGTCACGCTTGACTTCGGAAAGGACGATTCCCTTTTCCTTGATCATGATCGGGGCAGAAACCATGTTGACGTCGGCCACCTGATTGCGGATCAGGCCGGCCAGCAAGGCAGACGTCAATGCGCGCGTATTCATGTTGGCCGTCTGGCCATCGAACAGAATTTCGATTTCCTTGATCGGATCATCCGAAACCTGGCCGACGAAGGCACCGAGAACGTCGGCGAGACGAATGAACGGCTTCAGGATCGGCGCTTCTTCGGCGGTGATCGACGGCATGTTGATGGCGTTCGATACCGCACCCTTGACGAGGTAATCCGACATCTGTTCGGCGACCTGAAGGGCAACGTTCTCCTGCGCTTCCGTGGTCGAAGCACCAAGATGCGGCGTGCAGACGACGTTCGGCAGGCCGAAGAGCGGGCTCTCGGTGGCAGGCTCGACCTCGAACACGTCAAAACCGGCACCGGCGACATGACCGGACTTGATGGCTTCGGCAAGCGCTGCCTCATCGACGAGACCGCCGCGGGCGCAGTTGATGATGCGAACGCCGGGCTTAGTCTTTGCGAGGTTTTCCTTACCAAGAATGCCGCGGGTCTTGTCGGTCATCGGCACATGCAGTGTGATGAAGTCGGCACGCGGCAGCAGTTCGTCCAGTTCCACTTTCTCGACGCCCATTTCCTGTGCACGCTCGGCAGACAGGAAGGGGTCATAGGCAATCACGTTCATGCCAAGGCCAATGGCCTTCTTGCAGACGATGCCTCCGATATTGCCGGCGCCGATGACGCCGAGCGTCTTGCCGGTGATTTCGACACCCATGAACTTCGACTTTTCCCACTTGCCGGCCTGGGTCGATGCGTCGGCCTGCGGCAGCTGGCGGGCAACGGCGAACATCAACGCGATGGCGTGTTCCGCCGTCGTGATCGAGTTGCCGAACGGGGTGTTCATGACGATGATACCGCGCTTGGAAGCGGCCGGGATATCGACGTTGTCGACGCCTATACCGGCGCGGCCGATGACCTTCAGATTGGTCGCAGCAGCGATCAGCTTTTCGGTCGCCTTGGTGGCCGAGCGAATGGCGAGACCATCATAATTGCCGATGATTTCGGCCAGCTTGTCTTTGTCCTTGCCGAGTTTCGGCTGGAAATCGACTTCAACGCCGCGATCGCGGAAGATCTGGACGGCGGTTTCCGACAGTTCGTCGGATACAAGTACGCGAGGTGCCATGGTCTGGGCTCCTGATAAAGGGTTCAGTCTCTGAATGCGGGATGAAACGGTGCCACATTCCATGGCACCGGAAATCGGATCAGGCAGCGGCCTTGTTGAGCGCAGCCTTCTGCGTTTCGAACGCATAGGCCAGCCACGGCATCAAGGCCTTCATGTCTGCCTCATCGATCGTGGCGCCGGCCCAGATGCGCAGACCGGACGGAGCATCGCGGTAAGCGCCGACGTCGAGAGCGACGCCTTCCTTCTCGAGGATCGAGGTCACGCCCTTGGCGAATGCGGCCTGCGCGTCGGCGTCGAGAGCCGCGACTTCGGCATCGACGATCTTCAGGCAGACGGAGGTGTTGGAGCGGGTCTCGTCGAGCTGCGCCAGATTGGCAATCCAATCATTGGCAGCAACGAAATCGAAGATGACCTTGGCATTGGCGTCAGCGCGGGCGATCAGGCATTTAAGGCCGCCGACCGTCTTTGCCCAATTCAGCGCATCAATATAATCCTCGACGCAGAGCATCGACGGCGTGTTGATGGTTTCGCCCTTGAAGATGCCTTCGGAAAGCTTGCCGCCCGAGGTCATGCGGAAAATTTTCGGCAACGGCCAGGCCGGGACATAAGTCGTCAGGCGTTCGACAGCGCGCGGCGACAGAATGATCATGCCGTGACCGCCCTCACCGCCGAGAACCTTCTGCCAGGAGAAGGTGACGACGTCGAGCTTGGCGAAATCCAGATCCTGCGCAAAGGCGGCGGATGTGGCGTCGCAGATAGTCAGGCCCTTGCGATCTGCAGGAATAAAGTCGGCGTTCGGAACGCGGACACCAGACGTCGTGCCGTTCCAGGTGAAGACGACGTCACGGTCGAAATCGACTTCATTGAGGTTCGGAAGGAGACCGTAATCGGCCTCGAACTTGCGAACATCCTTGAGCTTCAGCTGCTTGACGACATCTGTGACCCAGCCGGCGCCAAAGCTTTCCCAGGCCAGCATGTCGACGCCGCGCTCGCCGAGCAGCGACCAGAGCGCCATTTCGACGGCACCGGTATCGGATGCGGGAACGATGCCGATGCGGTAATCCGCTGGTACGTTCAGAATTTCGCGGGTGAGATTGATGGCCTGTGCCAGCTTGTCCTTGCCAACCTTGGCGCGGTGCGAACGACCGAGCGGGGCATCGGAAAGCGCTTCAAGCGACCAACCGGGACGCTTGGCGCAAGGGCCAGAAGAAAAATGGGTGTTATCCGGACGTACGCCCGGCTTCGCGGCGACATTGGCCATATAGATACCCTTCCAGGTAATTAGCCTCTCGTTGGGGAGAGGTGTCCCGCCGTTGTGGATATATTTCCCTGCTTTCACAGTCAAGCGGGTCGTTTCGTCGCTTGAAGAAAATCTTCGTCGCAAATGCCGTGATCACATCGACAGGCAGGCAAAAACGCAAAAAAGCCGCCCGAAGGCGGCTTTGGCAACATGCGCTGATCTTACTTGTAGACGATCGGCTGAGGTTCCGGCTCGTAAGTCGCCTGTTCACAATTGTTGTTGAACATGTAGCGGGCGCCGACGCGGGCCTCGTGGCTGTAGATGCCCTTGTCGCGGCCTGGACCGCCAGAATTGGCGTAACCGAACATGTTGCCGCCGTCGATGTAACGGAAGCGATAGCCAACATCCGCCTTGAGGTTACAGGTGACATCGATCGTGGCACCTGCCATCAGGGCAGCGGTCGCACGCCATTTACCCTTGCCATCATGATCCGACGAGGGATCGCAATCCGTCGGGTCGGTGACCGAGCAGGAGGTGTTCCGCAGCTTGTCCCACTTCACGTATGAAGCGCCGAAGCCGGCGCCGACATATGGCGTGAAATAGGCGTAGGTGCCGAGATCGACATAGACGTTGGCCATCAGGCTGTAAGCCGAGAAGGATGAACGATCGTCCGAGACGCAATTGCCCGGGATCGTGCCGCAGCCGCCAGAAGTCGAACCGCGGAAATCGGTCTTCGACAGGTAGTCGAGCGTCAGGTCGGTGCGGAGATAGTTGTTGATCTGGTAACCGACGCCGCCGCCGATCAGGAAGCTGTCATCGATATCCGTGGATTCGAAATCCACCTCGTTTGCCGAGGAACCGCCCTGGTAGAAGTTTGCGCCACGCAGCCGGTTGAACGAATATCCCACATCGCCACGCAGATACCAGCCGCTCGCTTCCTGCACCGTGACTTCCGGTGCGTCCATGAGCGGTGCAGGCTGGGGCTGGTAGAGATCTGCCGACTGGGCAACGCCAGCCGACAGCATGGCGGCAGCAACCGTCGCTGCAAGGCGCATCTTCATGTTCGCTTCTCCAAGCTTCATCATGCATGGCGTGCCACCTGCACGACCACCTTATTTGGCATGGAGAATGAATGATAAAGGTTAAGCCCCACTTAACCATAGAAGTTTACCGATATGCTTCGTTACGCGACAGAAGCGTTACTTGGCGCTTCACGCAAAGTTCAGCATCCCAGTGATGGAGCCGATGTTCTTTTCCGGCGTTGACATGCTCAACACGAAAGGACCGGCCTTGAAGCATTTGAAAGACGATGCGGGCAAATCGATCGTAAACACAGTCGATGTCCCCCGCCCCATCGCCGAGCATGGCGCCATCGGAAATATGCGCACGATCGCGCTCGTCGCCAAGGATTGCACGATCGATTACCTGTGCTGGCCGAATCTTGACAGCCCGAGCGTCTTCGCCTCCCTGCTTGATCCGGAAAAGGGCGGCGCATTCGAACTGACACCGCAGATCGAGGGCGCCCGTCGCCTGCAGATGTATGTCCCGGAAAGCAATGTCCTTCTGACCCGCTGGCTCGGCACGAGCAACAGTGCCGAGATCGTCGACTTCATGCCGCTGCCGCACAGCCCGGATGAGCCTTCATCCCTCGTGAGGCGCGTCACCGTCACGCGAGGAAAGGTCGCGTTCAAACTGAAGTGCTGGCCGCGATTCGACTACGCCCGAAGCACGCCGAAGGTGAAGACCGGAAAAGGCCATATCTTCTTTCATTGCGACGACTTCACCCTCCGTCTGTCGGGTGCGGTAGATTTCCATGCCAGGCAAGGAGCCGCGTTTGCGGAGTTTACCTTGCAGGGTGGGGAAACCATCGACTTCACGCTGGATGGTGATGAAACACGCCATGCTGCGAATACGGAAGCCATCGACGCTCTCCTTGAGGAGACGACCGGCTACTGGCAGGGCTGGGCAAAGAAATCGACCTATCGCGGCCGCTGGCGCTCATCTGTCACTCGGTCCGCTCTCGCGCTGAAGATGCTGACCTCGGCCGAATATGGCTCTATCGCCGCGGCAGGAACGTTCGGTTTGCCGGAAGCTCCGGGGGGCGAGCGCAATTGGGATTACCGCGCCACATGGATCCGCGACGCTTCCTTCTCGATCTACGCCCTGATGCGGCTCGGCTACCTGGATGAAGCCAATGCCTTCGGCCGATGGATCAGCGAACGGACCGACCGCTCCGACGGCAATGTACAGATCATGTATAATCTCGACGGCTCAAGGGTCGCACGTGAAGAATCACTGGATCATCTCTCCGGATATGGAGGTGCCAGACCCGTGAGGATCGGCAATGACGCCGCCGGCCAGGTGCAGCTCGATATCTACGGTGAACTGCTCGACTCCATCTATATCAGCAACAAATATGGCGGCTCCATCTCGCACGAGAACTGGCTGAACGTCCGCAACGTCGTCGATCATGTCTGCGAGGTCTGGCAGGAACCCGATGCTGGAATATGGGAAGCACGCAGTGAACCGCAGGAACACCTCCATTCCCGGCTTATGTGTTGGGTCGCCGTTGATCGCGCTTTGCGCCTTGCACAGAAACGTTCGCTTGCCGCTCCTTTCGGCAAGTGGATCGAGGCCCGCAATGCGATTACAGAAGACATATGGGCGAACTTCTGGAACGAAAAGCATGGTCACTTTGTCCATGCCAAAGGCGGCGAGGAACTGGATGCCTCGATGCTGATGATGCCGCTTGTCCGCTTCATTAGCGCCACCGATCCCAAATGGCTGGCGACGCTCGACGCGATCTCCCTCGAACTCGCCGATGACAGCCTCGTCATGCGCTACAAATGGCAGGATGCACTGGAAGGGCGAGAAGGTTTTTTCGGCGCGTGCTCATTCTGGTTTGTCGAATGCCTGGCCCGTGCTGGCAGGCTTCAGGAGGCCGAGATCAATATGGAAAAGCTGCTGCTCTTCGGCAACCACCTGCAGCTTTATGCCGAAGAATTCGATCCGCGCGGGGAATTCCTCGGAAACTTCCCCCAGGCCCTCACCCATCTCGCCCTGATAAGCGCCGCCTTTTATCTCGACGGCGCTCTGGACGGCAAATTTCGGGAGTGGCGGCCTTAGCTGCCGGAAGCGTCAGGCCGCTTCCGACCTGACATTGCCGATCACGTCGATTAGACCATTGACGATCTTTTCGACCTGGGCGCGATCGTCACCTTCCGCCATCACCCGGATCAGCGGCTCGGTGCCGGACGGACGAATGACGAGACGGCCCTTGGAACCAAGTTCGGCTTCCGCATCGGCGATAGCCTGACGAACGATGCTGTCCTCGAGCGGCATGCCGCCGGAGAAACGGACGTTCTTCAGAAGCTGCGGAACCGGCTCGAAGCGGCGGCAGACTTCGCTGACAGGCCGCCCGAGCTTCTTCACGCAGGCGAGAATCTGAAGCGCAGCGACAAGACCGTCGCCCGTCGTGCCGAAATCCGACAATACGATATGGCCGGACTGCTCGCCGCCGACGTTGAAATCGTGGTTACGCATGTGCTCGACGACATAGCGGTCACCGACCTTGGTGCGCGCAAGTGTCAGCCCGTTGTCGCCAAGGAAACGCTCCAGGCCCAGATTCGACATGACGGTGGCAACGATACCGCCACCCGTCAGACGCTGGTCCTGCGCCCAGCTTTCGGCGATCACGGCCATCAGCTGGTCGCCGTCGATGATCTCGCCATTCTCGTCGACGATGATCACACGGTCCGCATCGCCATCCAGCGCGATACCGATATCGGCGCGCACTTCATGCACCTTCTTCTGCAGCGCTTCCGGGCTGGTCGATCCGCAGCCGAGATTGATGTTGGTGCCATTCGGCTCGTTGCCGATCGTCACGACATCCGCGCCGAGTTCCCAAAGAGCCAGAGGAGCGACCTTGTAAGCCGCACCGTTGGCGCAATCGATGGCGATCCGAAGACCATGAAGCGTCACGTCACGCGGCAGTGTGCGCTTGGCCTGCTCGATATAGCGATAGATATCACCCTCGACGCGCTTCGCCCGGCCGATATCGGCGGATTTGGCAAGCTGGGCATGCAGATCGCTGTCGAGCAGATCCTCGATGCGCATCTCCAACTCGTCGGAAAGCTTGTAGCCATCCGGGCCGAAGAGTTTGATGCCATTGTCCTCGAAAGGATTATGCGAAGCGGAGATCATCACACCGACATCCGCACGCAGCGAGCGCGTCAGCATGGCAACGGCGGGCGTCGGGATCGGGCCGAGCAGAAAAACGTCGAGGCCAGCAGCGGTAAAACCCGCCACCATGGCATTTTCCAGCATGTAACCCGAAAGGCGCGTGTCCTTGCCGATCACGACGCGGTGGCGGTGGCTGCCGTTGCGGAAGATCGTGCCCACTGCAATGCCCACCCGCATCGCCAGATCCGGCGTCATCGGAAAGACGTTCGAATGTCCGCGGATACCATCGGTACCAAAATAGCGGCGTGCCATGTAATCTCCTTCGTCGTCGCGCGATCCATGCGCTGCGGGCAGAATCAATTTAGCGCCCGCTGCCGCATCATTTCGGATCGGCGTATGTCTGGCTCTTGCCACAGTCGCGTGGCGCAAGCACGTAAATTAGCGTCAAAGCCGATCATATCGCGTGACCGGATAAGTCATCGTTAACATAAAAGACCGCCGCGGACGGGTCCACGGCGGTCTTGTTAAGTAATGTGAATGGCCTTAGTGCGGCTGTGGCTCAAGACCTGCTTCGGGTTCTCCACCCTTCGGCTCATCTTTCTTGCTACCAGTCGAGGGCACTGCCGAACCACGGCTTGGTGTCGAATCGTCACCGAGATCGCGCGCCGGCTTTTCGCCCCGAAGCAGAGCCTTGATCTCTTCGCCGGTCAGCGTCTCATACTCCAGCAGGCCTTCGGCGATCGCGACGAACCCGTCATGATGGTCGGTGAGGATCTGGCGTGCCTCGGTATACGCTTCATCGATGAGACGACGCACTTCCTGGTCGATCTTCTGGGCGGTTGCCTCCGAGACGTTCTTGGACTGCGAAACCGAGTGACCGAGGAAGACCTCCTGCTGGTTTTCACCATAGGCAACTTGACCGAGGATGTCGGAAAAGCCCCACTGGGTGACCATGGCGCGGGCAAGCTTGGTGGCCTGCTCGATATCCGAGGATGCACCCGAGGTGATGTTTTCCTTGCCGAAGGTCAGTTCTTCGGCAACACGACCGCCCATCATGATGGTCAGGCGCGACACCATCCACTTGTAGCTCATCGAATAGCGGTCGCCTTCCGGCAACTGCATGACCATGCCGAGCGCACGGCCGCGCGGAATGATCGTCGCCTTGTGCAGCGGATCGGCAACCGCGACCTTGAGCGCCGTGATGGCGTGGCCGGCTTCGTGATAGGCGGTAAGCTTCTTTTCGGCTTCGGTCATGGCAGACGAGCGACGTTCCGCGCCCATCATGATCTTGTCCTTGGCGTCTTCGAATTCGGCCATGGTGACAAGACGCTTGTTACGGCGCGCAGCCATCAGGGCAGCTTCGTTGACGAGGTTCATCAGGTCGGCACCGGAGAAGCCGGGCGTACCACGAGCGAGAACCTTGAGATCGACATTCGGCGCCAAAGGCACGTTGCGAGCATGCACCTTGAGGATGCGCTCACGACCGACGATGTCCGGGTTCGGCACCACGACCTGGCGGTCGAAACGGCCCGGACGCAAGAGCGCCGGATCGAGAACGTCGGGACGGTTGGTAGCGGCGATCAGGATGATGCCTTCGTTTGCCTCAAAGCCGTCCATCTCGACCAGCAGCTGGTTGAGGGTCTGTTCGCGTTCGTCGTTACCGCCGCCAAGGCCTGCGCCACGATGGCGGCCGACGGCGTCGATTTCGTCGATGAAGATGATGCAAGGCGCATTCTTCTTCGCCTGTTCGAACATGTCGCGCACACGGGATGCACCGACACCGACGAACATTTCAACGAAGTCCGAACCGGAAATGGTGAAGAACGGCACATTCGCTTCGCCGGCAACAGAACGGGCGAGCAGCGTCTTACCGGTACCCGGAGGGCCGACAAGAAGAACGCCTCGCGGAATGCGACCGCCGAGGCGCTGGAACTTCTGCGGGTCACGCAGGAATTCAACGATTTCCTCAAGATCCTGCTTGGCCTCGTCGACACCGGCAACGTCTTCAAACGTCACACGGCCATGTGCCTCTGTCAGAAGCTTGGCCTTGGACTTGCCAAATCCCATTGCGCCGCGAGATCCACCCTGCATCTGGCGCATGAAGAACAACCAGACACCGAGGATGAGCAACATTGGCAGCAAGGTGCCGAGATAGCTCAGGAAACCTGAAGAACCGTCCGTTTCCGGCCGAGCGACGATGTTGACATTCTTCTCCTGCAAACGCGACATCAGCGAGTCGTCGATTACAGGCGAATACGTCTGGAAGCTCTGGCCATTTTCGGCAAGTGTACCCATGACACGGTTGCCCGTCACCACGACGTCGCGCACACGACCAGAATCCACGTCCTTAAGGAACTGCGAATAAGAAACTTCGCGGGAACTGGTTTGTGAAGGCGCCGTCTGGAACATGCTGAACAATGCGATCAGCAAGAGGGCTATGATAGCCCAGAGGGCAAAATTACGAAAGTTTGGGTTCATCGAACTCCCCGGACTGCCATTGCAGCCGCTGAAGCGGCCGCCTTTCTTGCGCATAACATAAGGTTGCGTTACGCCCTTGCCAAGGCAAGGCAGCCCTGCCGTTTAGCTTTTCCGCTCGAAAACCTTAATTGGAGCGGCGGGAAACTCATCACATCCGAACAAAAGCCCGAGTTCACCACCTAGAATAAGATCAAACTGCGGCAAAAAACGGTCATATGGGGCAAGAACCGGCTGGGCGATCACACTCTCTTTATCGATTTCGTTCAACGACGGAGGGTAGATTTCAATCTGCGGCATTACCCCAATGGCACGCATCGAGACAGCAGGAGGCGCATCGGGGAACATGACCATGGCCACGGCACGCTCCGAAACCCTCGGACCGACCTCGACAACCTGATCCGTCCGGTTGCTGATCCGGTAGCGGCCGTCCCAAATCCCGGTTGTTCCGCCCGGAATATTAACGGAAATCAGGTCGCGATTTTCGCGATGCATATAAAGGCCTTCCCGCCTCAGGTCGAAGATCACGCGCCCAGCCGTCATGCGCCCCATGCTGCGCCGATCAAGCATCGTCATGACGCGTTCCATTGTTGCTGCGGCCGGCAGGTGTTGGCGTCCACCGAGAATGGCAGCAAGGCTCGCCAGCAGATGCCGTAACGTCTCGGCATCCTCGTTGAGCGCTTCCGGAGCGAGCTGAGCGAGGACGCCGTGCACAACGGTCAGATGGCGGCGGGCAAGTCCGGCAGCCTCTTCGGCCAACTGGCTGCGGCGGCGAGCGGCTGGCTGGATGGTCTCCAGCGCCTGGGCGGAATGATCCGAAAGGTCCTGTCTCACCCGCACGCGCTCATAGTGTCGGTCGATATTGCTTGGATCGTCGATCCATCCCCTACCCGACCGGCGCAGGGATTCCCGTATGGCCTCGCGCCGCGTCGCAAGAAACGGGCGCAACAGCCAGCGGCGTCGATCGAGCAAAACGGCCTCCGCCATGCCCGCGAGCCCAAGATTGGCATTCGCTTCGCTGCGGACAGCCCGCATCGCGATCGTTTCCAGCTGGTCGTCCAGCGTGTGCCCGGTAACGATGATATCGGCTTCGAGCATATCGGCAGCCCCCATCAGCAGGAAATAACGCGCTTCCCTTGCCGCAGCAGAGATTCCGGACTTGGGCTTTTCGCCCGACCAGCGGAGGATCCGGTGAGGGATAGACATTTCCTTGCATTGACGTGCCACAGCCTTGGCTTCGTCAGCAGATTCGACCCTCAATTCGTGATCGATCGTTGCCGCGACAAGCTCATGTCGCGCTTCCTTATCGGCAGCAAGTGCACCGTGAAGCCCTAGAAGCAGGCCTATCGAATCACTTCCCCCCGAGACCGCCACAAGAATACGGGTTGGCCTTACCAGACGCTCGAGAAGCGATTGCACCGCCTCCTGTGGTGAGATTGGCCAGCCTTGGACGACGGTCATCGCGCGGTTCGCTAGCAGCCGAGGCGCTTCTGCTCACTGCTGACTTTCGAAAGCACGGCCTTGGCAGCAGTTGGGTAACGGCGCGGCACTTCCTTGAGCGTCGCGCAGGCAGTCTCATTGTTATCCAGAGCCGCAAGCGACATGCCGAGCTTCAGAAGCATTTCCGGAGCCTTGGGCGATTTTCCGTATGTCTGGTGTGCATTGAGGAACGTCTTGGCAGCGTCGTTATACTTGGCCTGCGAATACTGCGCCTCGCCGAGCCAGAAATTGGCATCTGCAAGCCGAGTGCTCTTGGGATAGGAGGAGATGTAGGTGGAAAACTCCGTTTCGGCGAGCTGATAATCGCCAGTCAGCACGTGATCATAAGCAATCTTGTAGGCATCGCTTTCACTGCCGAGCGACGCTGTTTTCTGAGGATCCTTGCCAGCACGGGGCGATCCCGTGTCGACCCCAGGAAGCGCGGATGAATTGCGGGCACTGTCGTTGCGGCTGGCGCCGACCGGATTACCGTTCTGATCAAACTCCATTGAGCCAAGCGTCGTTGGGGCCGGCGCGCTACTGCTCTGCTGACCACCTGTACCGATGTCGGATGGTGCCTCGATGGCGCGAGCGACATCATCACCTCCGGAAGACTGAGGTGGGGTGGATGAGGAAGGGCGGCTGGACGCCACGGCCGGTTGCCCGGTCGTGTCGCCCAAATCGCTTCTCTTCTTCTTTTCCAGCTCCTGGAAGCGGAATTCGTTATCTTCCTGCGTTTTGCGCAGTTGCTCCTGCATCTGCAGCAGCTGATAGCTCATTTCCTCGATCCGGCCGTTAAGCTGCCGGAGTTCTTCCTGGAGTTGCTGGTTACGAACGGCATCATTGCTCTGCGCCAGGATGATTTCGCCTTGTTCGGGCTTTGCCTGTTGCGGAGCGCTCTGCTCGCCCTGGAAGAGTTTCGGCAGAGACAGTTGGAATGCCCCGGCGGGGCCTGTCATTGCCGCCAGCCCTAGCATTGCTGCCAAGACAATTTTCTTCATGTCGTTCGTCCTGCTTCTCTGATTTGCGTCGGGATGACGCGAGACGGATTTTTCTTACCTGCCGGCAAAAAGCAACCAAGCCATCATTCAAAATCTAGGGAATCGGGGCCAAACTAAGGAAAAACAAAAAAGGTGGCCGAAAGACCACCTTTTCTAACGTAATTGTCATCTTCGCCGAGGCCGAAGCCTCTACTGAGATTACATGCCGGCGCCACCGAGAACGGTAACAGCGCGGCGATTCTGCGACCAGCAGGAGATGTCGTCGCAAACGGCGACCGGACGTTCCTTGCCGTAGGAGATCGTCTTCATGCGGTTTGCCGGAACGCCGCGCGACGCAAGATACTCCTTGGTGGCAGCGGCACGGCGTGCGCCGAGAGCCAGGTTGTATTCGCGGGTACCGCGTTCGTCGGCATGGCCTTCGACGGTGATCGCGTAGTTCGGGTAACGGCCGAGCCACTGAGCCTGACGGTCGAGCGTCTGTTGGGCGTCTGCGCGGATCGAGGTCGAGTCGGTATCGAAGAAGATACGGTCGCCAACGTTGACCGTGAAGTCCTGGGTCGAGCCGGGGGTTGCCGAGCCTGCACCGCCGAGGCCAAGTTCACCTGCGCTGTTGGGCAGGTTCTTCTTGTTGGCGCAGCCAGCAAGTGCGAGCGCCAGCGTCAGTGCGATGACGGCTGGATTGCGAGCGAGGGTCTGCATGCGGCTCATCGCCGGGGTATAAGTGCGGCTCATGGCCGATCTCTCCTTGGATCATGAAATTCAGAGTTGCCAGACTCTAACCTAATTGAGTTAACCATATTCAAATGGCTATGGTTAACCAAACCTTCCGGTGTCCCGTAACCGCCCCATTCTGCTGGGATTGGGGCGGAAAAGAGGCGAGGTCGCCTCACTCTTGATTGCACCTGTTCACACAACCTATTCCAAGAGCGGCGACCACGCCGGGTCGGAGCCGTAAGACGGCGTCTTGACCATCTGTTCATTGTAACCGGTCAGGTCGATCGAATAGAGCTGCGGACCACCGGCACCTGCTCCCTGGCGGAAGAACATCAGCACGCGGCCATTCGGCGCCCAGGTCGGACCTTCGTTGTGGAAGCCCGACGTCAGGATACGTTCGCCCGAACCGTCCGGCTTCATCACACCGATCGAGAATTTTCCGCCCGACTGTTTGGTGAAGGCGATCAGATCGCCGCGCGGCGACCAGACCGGTGTCGAATACGAACCGTCACCGAAGGAAATACGGTTCTGTCCCGAACCGTCGGCGTTCATCACGTAGATCTGCTGACGGCCGCCACGGTCGCTTTCGAAAGTGATTCTCTGACCATCCGGCGAATAGGAAGGCGCCGTATCGATTGCGGCAGTCGAGGTCAGGCGCGTCGTCGTTCGCGAGCGCAGGTCCATGGTATAGATATTGGCATTGCCTTCCTGCTGCAGGCTCATGATGACCTTCTGGCCATCGGGAGAGAAGCGCGGCGAGAACGTCATGCCCGGGAAATTGCCGACCACTTCGCGCTGTCCGGTTTCCAGCTGCAGCAGATAGACGCGCGGCTGATTGCCTTCAAACGACATGTAGGTGACTTCCTGACGGCTCGGCGAGAAGCGCGGCGTCAGCACCAGATCCTTGGTGTTGGTCAGCATGCGGACGTTGAAACCGTCTTGGTCCATGATCGCAAGCTGGCGCTGGCGGGCGGTCTTCGGACCGCTTTCCGAGACGAACACGACGCGGGTGTCGAAATAGCCCTTTTCACCCGTAATGCGCTCGTAGATCGCGTCGGCGATGATATGGGCGAGACGCCGCCAGTTGTCCGGCTGGGTGAAAAATTGCTGGCCGGTCATCTGCTGGCCGGCATAGGTATCCCACAGGCGAAACTCGGCGCGCAGACGGCCGTCGCCCTCACGGGTAACCCGGCCGACGACCAGCGCCTGGGCGTTGATCGCCGTCCAGTCCTGGAAACGCGGCGCCTTGTTCGGATCGGAGATCTTCTCGATGAAGGCCGCCTTGTTCACCGGAGCAAACAGGCCGGAGCGCTGCAGATCGGCAGCGACCACCTGGGCGATCTGGGCACCGAGATCGTTGTTGGACTGGAAGTCCGTGATCGCGATCGGCAATGGCTGGACATTGCCCTTGTTGATGTTGATTTCCACTGCGGCCTGTGCCGACGTGGAAAACGTCATCGCCATTCCGGCAATCGCCATCATGATACCGATGAGGGAATGTCTGATCATATCGCTAAAGCCTTTCAGCTATTTGATTCTTTAGAGCCCCAGATCACTGGGGTCGAAATTCACGGCAACTTCGCTCCAGGCGTCGTATTTCTCGGCCGGCAGGCCCTTGAAGGGCTGCGACTTGAGGACCGCGCGCAACGCACCACCCTCCATCGTCCGGCGCGCCATCGAAGAGCCCCCAGTCGATGTTACTTCGGGCTCACCGACAATCATGCCCGACTTGTCGAGCCTGAACGTCACCCGGATCACCATGCCCTGCAATCCTTCGATACCGGCAATGGTCGACCAGTTGTTCTGGATCTGGCCGCGTAGCGCGTCCATCTCGCTGAGGCTTAGCTTCGCGCCGGTAGACGGCTTGGTGCTTCCGGTGGATGCCGGCGAGGTTGACCTCTTGGCGCCACCGCCGGATGCTTCCTGCTTGTTAAGGAGCGAGGCGATCTCGTCGGCGTTGAAGTCGCTCTTCTGCGAAGAAGAAGACTTCGCGGTCTCCTGCTTCTTGCCTTCCTTCTTGTCGGTTGGCTTGGCAGTCTCGGCAGGCTTCGTTTCCGGCTTTTTCTCGACCGGCTTCTCGACGGGCTTTTCAACCGGCTTTGCCTGTTCCTTCGGCGGTTCCGGCTTCGGCTTGGAGGCCGGCAGCGGAATAGAAGACGGCAGCGGAATTTCCTCCGCTTGGGTCTCGGCGGGAGCAGGTGTCGGTTCCGGCTTCGGAGTGGGCTCAGGCTTCGGCGGCGTAGGCTCGGGCTTCGGCTGCGGCAGCGCGGCGACCTCGGTCGGCTTCGGCGCGGTCTCTTCCGGCGCGATATCCTTGACTTCGTTCTGCTCGGGCGTTGGTGTCGGCGTCGGGCGTTCCGTCGGTTTCGGCGCGGCTGCAGCTTCCACTTGTGTCGGCTTCTTGGAAGGCGTCGGCGGTGCCTTCAGGTCGACATCGTTTTCGCCTGCATTCTCGGCGTTCTCGATGATCTTCTGGTTTTTTGTTTCCTTGACCGAAGGCTTTTCCGTCATCGGCGCCTTCTTGTCACCCTGCATCATATGGGTGACGTCTTCGATCGGCACGATGTCGACGGGCAGGGCCTCGACATCGGCCACGGTCATGGGCGCCGGCGCACTGAGCGAAACCATCGCCCAGGTCAGAACCAGCGTGTGAAGAACCAGCGATGTGCCGAGACTTCCCTTCATGGCACTCGATTACCTGTCCTGTTCCTGAAGGGTAACGAGGCCGATATTCTTATAACCGGCAGCAGAAATGCGGGCCATGACCTTCATCACGACGCCATAGGCGGCAGCTGTGTCGCCACGCACATAAATGCGCTCGTTATAACCGGTCGTGGCAATCGCCTCGAGCTTCGGAACGACTTCGTCGATCACGATCGGCGTTTCCTGCAGGTAGATTTCACCTGCCGGATTCACGGAAATGGTGATCGGCTGGGTATCGGAGTTCATCGCCTTCGCCTGCGTTTCCGGCAGGTCGATCGGCACGCCTACGGTCATCATCGGAGCCGCGACCATGAAAATGATCAGAAGCACCAGCATGACGTCGACGAGCGGCGTCACGTTGATTTCGCTGATGGCACCGCCACGGCGGCGACCACGACGTCCGCGGCGACCGCCACCCGATGCATTCGCTCCTCCGGCAGACATGCCCATGATCTAGCTCTCCTTCGTCGCGCGGCTTATTGCGCGGCCTGGCGCGGCTGCAGCTTTTCGTCGATCTGACGAGACAGGATGGCCGAAAATTCGTCGGCAAAACCTTCCATGCGGGAATGCAGCTTGCCAGCTTCGGCCATGAACTTGTTGTAAGCGATAACAGCCGGGATAGCGGCGACAAGGCCGATCGCGGTTGCAAGCAAAGCTTCGGCAATACCGGGAGCAACGACTGCAAGGTTGGTCGACTTCGAACCGGCAATCGCCTGGAACGATGTCATGATACCGACGACCGTACCGAAGAGGCCGATGAACGGACCGGCCGAACCGATCGTTGCCAGCGATCCGAGGCGTGCCTCATAGGCTTCGCCTTCGCGTGCCATGGTCACGTCCATCGCACGGTCAATACGCATCTGCAGGCCGATCGGCGACCGTGCGCCGCGCTCGAAGCTCTTTTTCCATTCGCGCATGGCGGCAACGAAGATGGCAGCGAGACCATTGTTTTGACGCTCACCGAGCGTGCGGTAGAGCTCTTCCAGCGACTGGCCCGACCAGAAGACCTGCTCGAACTGATCGAACTGCTTCCGCGCCTTGGAGAAGCTTACATACTTGTCGAGCACGATCGCCCAGGTCCAGACCGACGCCCCGAGCAAACCGATCATGACCAGCTTGACGAGAAGCCCCGCCTGCATAAACAACGCCAGCAGACTGACGTCGTGCGTTGCGGCTTCCAAAGCTACCTGTTCCATCAACTATCCCCGAATCCAAACGCCCGGCATGGTGACCGGGCGGGTTCCAAAGCGCATGCTCGCGAATATCTGTCTGACCACCGAGAGCGCAGCCCTAACCCCAAGATGTCCTGAGTTTTCTGCTTGGCTTCTCGCCTTCAAATTTGGTCAAAGGAAGGCGTGCGTTGCACAAATTCCTCGGTCCTAAGTAAGACAACACTATCGTTAATAATGCGTTACAATTGCGCACCCCATCCTCCTGAAACGACTCGACAAATCCGCAAATGATGATTGTTTTCGCCACCACTAGCCGGCCATTCCGGCAGGGTGAGCGCGAGATATGCCGGCATGCAACCACCGGCAGCTTGAGCACGGCAGATGCCTTGGCTATCCGTCCGACCATCACCATCCCGCCTTGAGGCGACCTCGCGCAACTTGGCGGAGAACATTTTCAAAGAGGAATAAATGCTTGTTTTCAAACGCACCCTGATCGGTGCCGCTCTCCTGTCCGTGTTTCTGATTTCACCCGCGGCCGCCAAGGATATCCCTCCGAGAACAGCCGGCCTGTGGCTGCTCAAGGCCGAAGACAATCCGTTCGCGGACTGGTCGATGTGCATCGAAGAGGCCAGGAACGACTTTCTCGATACCGACGTCTGGGATAATTTCGCCAATGAGTGCAAGGTCACGAGCGCCAGCACCCGCAAATCATCAGGCAAGATCGACGCGACTTGCAAGTTGACCGAAAAGACCGAGGCCAAATTGCAGGTCACGTTTTCGGGAGACTTCAAGACCGGCTACAGCTTCGAATCAGTCACGCAGTTCGTGAATGCGCTCGGCAAGACCAATACTCTCCATGCCAATGCCAAGGTGACCTATGCCGGAAAATGCCCGGCCGAGCTTAAGCCAGGCATGAAGAGGATGACCAAGAGCGGCCTTATTCTCCGCCCCTGACCGCAAGATCTATACGTCAGGCGTGGCGCACTACGCGCCATGCCCCAGAAACTTATCTGCAATCGTCTCCGGCAACCGCCGGGGTCGCCCATGCTTGTTGATCACTGCGATCACCACTTTGGCGGCGATCAGCAGCGTGTCGCCACGGCGGATTTCCTGACTGAGCACCATCTTGGCGCCACCCGCCTTTTCCGTCGCTGTCGTAATCGTCAGGACATCATCCATCCGCGCTGGTTGCTTGAAGTCGATTTCCATCCGGTGGACCACGAACACGAGACCTTCCTCATCGGCAACCAGAAGCGCGCTCTGCTCGCATCCCAGGCAGCGCAGATAGTCGGTCCGGCCCCTTTCGAGGAAGTGCAGGTAACGCGCGTGATAGACGACGCCGGAAAAGTCCGTGTCCTCGTAATAGACGCGTTGTACGAGCCGGTGTCCGTGATCGGTCAATTCGCCGGAAAGAAGAAAATTATCACTGCTCATGAGGCTTGCCTTGGAAAAACCTTATCGCCATCTGGATATTGGGAGCACTCTGCACCACCATTTAAAGGGCGTCATATTTCCTCCCTATCAGGAAAAGTTTAGAACACCACCGGAGATTTTTTATGAAGATTGCAGTCATGGGCGGCGACGGTTTCATCGGATGGCCAACATCCCTTCACCTGTCCCATGCGGGCCATGAAGTCCATATTCTCGACAATCTTTCCCGCCGCTGGATCGATACGGAACTCGGCGTGCAGTCTCTTACCCCGATGGACAGTATCCAGGAGCGCACCCGCATCTGGCACGCGGAGACCGGCCGCCGCATCCATTTCAATCTCATCGATCTCGCCAAGGACTACGAACTCCTGAAGAACTGGCTTGCCGAGCATCGCCCGGATGCGATCGTGCATTTTGCCGAACAGCGCGCAGCCCCCTATTCGATGAAGAGCGACCGCCACAAGAACTACACGGTCAACAACAACGTCAACGCCACGCACAATCTCCTGAATGCACTGGTCGAACTCGATCTCGACACCCACCTCGTCCATCTCGGCACGATGGGCGTCTATGGCTATTCGACGGTCGGCGCAGCCATCCCCGAAGGCTATCTGCCGGTCGGCATCGAGACGATGAGCGGCGAGACGGTATCCCAGGAAATTCTCTACCCGTCCAATCCCGGCTCGATCTATCACATGACCAAGTGCCTGGATCAGCTTCTCTTCCAATTCTACGCCAAGAACGACCGCATGCGGATCACCGACCTGCATCAGGGCATCGTCTGGGGCACCCATACGGCCGAGACGCGCATCCATGAGCAACTGATAAATCGCTTTGATTATGATGGGGATTACGGGACGGTCTTGAATCGTTTTCTCATCCAGGCGGCAATCGGGTATCCGCTTACCGTACATGGCACCGGAGGCCAGACCCGCGCCTTCATCCATGTTCAGGATTCGGTTCGCTGCATCGAGATCGCCCTCAACAATCCCCCTGCCCGCGGTGGCCGCGTCGAAATCTTCAACCAGATGACCGAAACCCACCGTGTCCGTGATCTGGCCGAGATGATCTCGAAGATGACCGGCGCAAAGATCGCCTGGCTGCCAAATCCGCGCAAGGAAGCACCGGAAAACGATCTCGTGGTGAAGAACGAGAAGTTCATCGAACTCGGCCTCAAGCCGACAACGCTCGGCGAAGGTCTGCTGTCCGAGATCGTCGACGTTGCGAAGAAATACGCCTATCGCGTTGATCGCAGCCGCGTTCCAGCCGTCTCCGCCTGGACCAAGGACATCGCCGCCACCGTCGAACGCGACCCGGAAGGCAAGCGGCTGAAGTCGGTTTCCTAGGAAACCGTATTTCGTCCCCCTCGTCCTCGGGTTAAACCCGAGGATGATGTACAATCCTGCCAAGGCGATAGATGCTCGGGACAGGCCCGAGCATGACGTGCGCGGCACGCGAACAGGACCACAACAAGCCATGCGGAACGCCTTCGTCACCCTCGTGACCAATGCAGATTACATCATGGGCGCGACCGCACTGGTCCACTCGCTGCACCGGACCGGCACCACGGCTGACATCGTCATTTTGCATACGGGTGCGGTTTCGCCTGAGGCTCTGGGCAATCTCAGGACGCTCGGCTGCCGAACCATCGAAGTCTCGCACCTTCCCCTGTCTGACGGCTTCAACGAGCGTCATGCCCGCAAGAACCTGCATGGTGCCGCCCCTTTCACAAAGGGCCGCAAACCCGACTTCCACACGCCGCTCGACAATTTCTGCAAGCTTCGGCTCTGGCAACTCAAGGAATACGGCACTATCGTTTTCCTTGATGCAGACGTGATCGTGTTAAAGAACATCGACAAGCTGTTCGATTATCCGGAATTTTCCGCAGCCCCGAATGTCTACGAGAGCCTTGCTGATTTCCACCGGCTCAATTCCGGCGTCTTTGTTGCAAAACCGTCCGCCGAAACCTTCGAGCGCATGCTTGCAGCCCTCGACCAACCCGACGCCTTCTGGCGGCGGACCGACCAGACCTTTCTCGAAAGCTTCTTCCCAGACTGGCACGGCCTGCCGGTCACCATGAACATGCTGCAATACGTCTGGTTCACCATGCCTGCCCTGTGGGATTGGAAAAGCGTCGCCATCCTTCATTACCAGTATGAAAAGCCGTGGGAGGCAAATCATCCAAAATCCGATCAGTTACACGCTCTGATCGACCTCTGGCATGCCTTTCATGACGGCAGGAACATCCCCGATACCAGCACCCTACCCGGCCCACAGCTCTCCAATCCCGGAGATGCGGCGTGAGGGTGCTGGTTTCCGGCGGCACAGGTCTTGTCGGCCGCTATATCGTCGAAGGCCTTCTGTCGGCAGGATATGCCGTGACAGTTGGCGCCCGCAAACCACCTCCGGCAGGTTTCTTCTCACAGCCGGCTGATTTCCGTCCGCTGCACCTTGATCCCAAACTCAATCAGTCCAGCACATTCGAAGGCATCGACGCTTTTATCCATGCAGCTTTCGATCACCTTCCGGGAAAATACCGGGGTGGTGAAGGCACGGATCCGAAGCGTTTCCGGCGTCTAAATCTCGACGGATCGGTCAAACTCTTCGAAACGGCAAAAAAAGCAGGCGTGCAGCGAACCGTATTTCTCTCCAGCCGCGCCGTTTATGATGGTCTCGAAATAGGCACGGTCCTCACGGAAGAGCTGGCGCTCTCACCGACATCCCTTTACGGCGAGATCAAGCTCGCTTGTGAGCATGCGCTGAGCACCTTATCCGGCCAGGATTTCGTCACCGCATCGCTGCGCGCCACCGGCATCTATGGAGAGTTCCGTCCAAATAAATGGGATGATCTCATCGCCGATACGCTTGTCGGCAAACCGGTTGCGCCACGTGCAGGCACGGAGGTCCACGGAGCAGATGTCGCTCTGGCTGTCCAGCTCATGCTGACAATGGATGCTTCTTCGATAAGTGCGCAGAGCTTCAACATCTCGGACGTCACAGTCGATACGCGAACAATCCTGGAAAGACTGGGGCTTTCGGCCCAGCTGGTTGCCTTAGCGGCACTCTCTGCGAACGCGATGGCTACCGAAAAGATCCGCCGCATGGGCTGGCGGCCCGGAGGAATGCGGCGGTTCGACGAAACCATGGCGATACTGGCTGGCCAGATCGAGGATGATCACTGATGATGTGAAGCATGCCGCTGGACATTGCCGTCTCGGCCATGACGGCTCGGCTGTTTCTCTCTTTTCTTCGCCTCGATGGCCTTGGCCTGCTCTTCCGCCCATTTCTGCCCGGCATCGCCGCCCCATAGGAGCCACGCGATGTACCCGGTGGAGGGCTCTTCATCATCACCGAAATTCTCGGCGCGCTTGTCGACTTTGTGGCGGGCGAAATAGCTGACCATTCTCTTGACGGTAAGATCGGAGAGCGACTTGCGATGCTGGAGATCGCGGGCGCGCGCAATGCCGACAGTGGTGCCGCCGCGCCGGAACTTAGCCCTGAGTTTCAGCCCCTTTTCAGCAGCAGCCGCAACGTCCGCCGGCGGACGATTGTCGAAATCCTTATCAGTCATGGGTCTTTTTCACCTCCGACTGACTTTTCAGAACGCTGTCGCCATCATCCTGTTTGATCAGGAATGCCGGTTCCGTGTCGTCCGCCTTGCGCTTGATCGTTTTTCCCTTGATCCGGCGCTCTACGTCCTCGGTGAATTTCTGGGTGACCTTACCCTCTGCCTTGGAGCGACCCCATTTCCATTCGACTTCATTTCCGACTTGGATTTTCTGCATGCATGGCTCCTTTCTCCCTTGGGAAACTCGAGGAGCCGCATGATGTTCCGAAATCAGCTCTTCAGATCGAGGTCGCCATCCCGTTGAACGACATGACGCGGCGAAGTCGGCAGATTTTCGATCTCTTCGGCGATGAAGTAGGGTGGGATATCGAGAGCCTTTAGCGCATCCCTGGTCGCCGGAACCCATTTGAACTCAAGTTCATGCGTATCGACCACACGATGCACGATATCGCTCGGATGAAACGGAAAGCTTTCCGGCAGTTCCATCCGGTAATAAAAGCCGAGTTCGTGCCAGTCCTTGCCTTCGTAATGAAAAAAGTTCTCCGCCACCCAAAGCAGCGGCCCGACCTCAGCCGCGACGCCAAGCTCTTCGACCATCTCGCGTTTCAGTGTCTCTTGCGAGGTTTCGCCCATCTCAGCGCGCCCGCCTGGAAACGTCCAGAAGCTTTCATGAATGGCACGATGCACCAGCACATGCCCGTCGCGAAACGCCAGCCCGGCAATGCGCATCTGAAAAATGCGCTTCGGCTTGAACTTCATCCGGATGCGAAGATCCTGCAGCTTGTCTTTTCTACTCATCTTCCAGGCTCATGCGAAACTGCGCCGCTTCCATATCCTTCGGCGGCTGCAGGCCGAGATGTTTCCACGCAACGGCGGTCAGCACGCGACCGCGCGGCGTGCGCTGGATAAAACCCTGCTGGATCATATAAGGCTCGATAATGTCCTCAATCGCGTCGCGAGGCTCCGAAAGACCAGCTGCGATCGTCTCGATCCCGACCGGCCCGCCGGCAAAATTCACCGCGATCATGTTGAGGTAGCGCTTGTCGAGCTGGTCGAAACCGGCATGATCGACATTGAGACGGATGAGCGCCTCATCCGCAATCTCCTTGGTCACGGCTTCCGCGCGAGCCACCTCGGCAAAATCGCGCACGCGACGCAAAAGACGTCCGGCGATCCGCGGCGTCCCGCGTGCCCGGCGGGCAATCTCGCGGGCACCGTCATCCGTCATTTTAAGTCCCATCAACCGCGCGCCGCGGCGCACGATGCCTTCCAGCTCCTCGACGGTATAGAAGGACAGACGAACCGGAATACCGAAGCGATCGCGCAGCGGCGTGGTCAGAAGGCCGATACGGGTGGTGGCGGCAACCAGCGTGAATTTCGAAAGATCGATCTTCACCGATCGCGCCGCCGGCCCCTCGCCGATGATCAGGTCGAGCTGAAAGTCTTCCATGGCAGGATAAAGAATTTCCTCGACCGCCGGGTTTAGCCGATGGATTTCGTCGATGAACAGAACGTCGCGTTCTTCGAGATTGGTCAAAAGCGCCGCAAGATCTCCCGCCTTGGCAATGACCGGGCCGGAGGTCGATCGAAAATTGACGCCGAGTTCCTTCGCCATGATCTGCGCCAGCGTCGTCTTTCCCAGTCCCGGCGGGCCGACAAACAGGACATGGTCCAGCGCCTCGCCACGGTTCTTCGCTGCCTCGATAAAGATCTTCAGATTGGCGCGGGCTTCTGCCTGTCCGGTAAACTCGTCCAGCGATTGGGGGCGCAAAGCCGTATCAAGATCTTCGCCCCGCTTTTCCGGCGAGATGAGGCGCGTTTCGTCAGTCATAAGGTATTTCCGTTCGAACCAGTTATCCAGTCAATACACGACATGGACAAAATACGCAGCTGCGATAGCCGTTAACGTGAGAGTTCCTTTAGCCCCAGCCGGATCAGCTTGGCGCTGTCCGCCTCCTCACCTGCAGTTTTCAGCGCCGCAGCCACAGCATTGGCCGCCTGATCGCGCGAATAACCGAGATTGGTCAGCGCCGAAACGGCATCGGAGATAGGTGCGGAGGCGACGCCCTCGCCAATTTCCTGCTTCAGGCCGATATTGGCGGAGGCTTCACCCGCAAAGGCCGGCGCTTTGTTCTTCAATTCGGTGACAATGCGCACCGCCACCTTAGGGCCGACACCCGGCGCACGCGAAACCGCGGTCTTGTCCTGCAGCGCGATCGCATTGGCGAGCTCACCCGGTGTCAACGTCGAAAGAACGGCAAGCGCCACCTTCGAACCGACGCCCTGTACGCTCTGCAACAGACAGAACCATTCGCGTTCCAGCGCCGAGACGAAACCGAACAGCTTCAGCTGATCCTCGCGCACATAGGTCTCGATGAACAGGATTGCCGCCTCGCCGACATTCAGCCGCGACAGCGTGCGCGACGAGCAGAAGGCTTCGTAACAGACACCATGCACGTCAACGAGCACATGGTCCGTTCCGATCTCGTCAATAGTGCCTTTAAGCTTGCCGATCATGTCTGTTTTCCTGAAAGAGGGTGCGTGTCGGGCGCGATCAGATCGATACCCGGAAAATAGCGGCGATAGCCGGATGGATCGCGCGTCAGCAATGTATATCCACGGATCGTCGCATGCGCGCCGATGAGGAAATCCGGCAATACGCGATCACGCTGTCCGCCTGCCGACCCATATCGGCGAAAGGCATAAGAGGCTGCGAATGCAGCAGACCAAGGCAGGTTCTCACGAATAAACTGGTTGCGCGGCAAAAGCGCATCCACGGTTTCCAGCTCATCGTATCGGTAGGAGAATTCCGAAAAGATGATCTGATTGATCACCACGCTGCCGCGCGCCATCGCCGCCAGCAGCTGCCGACGCGACCACTCGAGCCAATGTGGATCTCGCACGGCAAGGTCCACGAGAATATTGGTATCGATGAGAGTTGCCATGCCGTTATCGATCGCGCGTTATACGCATCAGTTCGTCGGCATCGATGGACTGGTCACCAGTCCCGCCCAGTTCTTCAAGCGTGGCGATGAAACGATCAAGCCGCGCACGGTCCGCGTCTGCAGTGGTTCCATGCTTGGGTGTCAGGGTAATCACACCACCTTCCAAACCGAAGATTACCTCACTGTTCGGCTCTATGCCGACCAGCTCGCGAAGATCCCGTGGTATGGTCACCTGCCCTTTCGATGTTACACGCATGACCTGCTCTCCTTTGAGTAAGAAAATATCTTACCTAGAGAACAAGTCAAGAACAAACCTATTGAGCGGTTATCCGGCCAACGCCTGACGCATACGATTTCCGCCACGGTTATGGGCGTGGCAGATGGCAATGGCGAGAGCATCAGCAGCATCGTCACCCTTGAACTCGACCTTGGGCATCAGGATCTTCAGCATCATGTGGATCTGTTTCTTATCGCCGTGGCCGACGCCGATCACCGATTTTTTTACGGCATTCGGCGCATATTCCGAAACAGGCAGTCCGGCACGAGCAGGCACCAGCATCACGACGCCGCGTGCCTGACCAAGCTTCAGCGTCGCGACCGCATCCTTGTTGACGAAAGTCTGCTCGACCGCCGCCTCGTCCGGCTTGTAGGCATGTACGACCTCAGCAAGCCCGTCATGCAGCTGGCACAGGCGCGAAGCGAGATCCAGATCCCCATCCGAAGTCACCGTACCTGAGGCGACGAACTTCAGGCTGTTGCCGATCGTGTCGATCACACCCCAGCCGGTGCGTCGAAGTCCGGGATCGATGCCGATGATTCGAATGATGTCTGCCATGCCTCACCCTACCTTCACCCGCCCTTGATAGCCATTGAAATATGAACAAAACAGAAACATCGAATTTCAACTGGTTAACGCGTCGCTAACCATATGTCGCTCTACTGATATGACCTGTGCAACGACGGCGGTTTTTCCGCGTTCTGGGTGTTCTCGAATGATACGAGAGGGAGAGAGGGCGATGTCTCAACGCCAAAGCTTGTTCATGAAGATCACGGCTCTTCTGCTAGTGCAGAATGGCCTGCTGGCAGTGATCGCATCCACTTTTTCTCCGGGAATGTCCCCCGCCATGACAGCACTTCTGGCAGCGGGCGTCGTTGGTTTCTCAATGGCGACGGCTATGATGGCCACCCGCATTGCCGGCGCTCATGAAGTAAGACCGGCCTCGACCAGACTAATGCTCGGTGCGGCACCTGAAAATGCTATCGCATCCGGTTTAGACCCTCTGCCAAAATCTTCAAAACCAAAAATTTCTCCTGAACGCGTCAATCCAGCCCCCCCCCGCCTGGTCGGGTTGAGGACCATTGACCAGCAGCATGGAATAGCAGGCAACGATCGCCAGAAGGCTTCGGAAGAAGCGCTCAGCGCCTTGGATGCCGGTTTGCGCCGCCTCGCGACAGGCGACCTTTCCGTCAGTCTCGACACTCCCTTCTCGGATGGCTTCGAAGGATTGCGCGGTGATTTCAACAAGGCAGTCAATTCGCTCAACGAAAGCCTGACAACCATCATCACTTCGGCGAGCACCCTGCATGGAGAATGCGCCGAGGCGCGTATCCGGCTGACGCAGCAGCGTTCGATGATACCGGATGAAGTTCCCGCTCTTTCGGTTGCCGGCAATGGCCTGCGTGATATCGCGGATCTCCTGCGCGAGCAGGATGCGGCGTTGAGAGAGATCGCCACAATCGCCGCCAATGCCAAGACCTATTGGCAACAGAGCCGCGAAACCGTTTCGCAGGAAATAGAGGCATCCGAAAGCATGCGCGGCTCAGAGAAACAGGTTGGAGACATCGCTGCGCTGATGCGCGACATGGCATTCCGCACCAACATGCTTTCCGTCAGCGCCAGCGTTGCGGCAGCAAACATGGCCGGCCCCCAGGAAACGCTGCCGGCTTTCGCAGCCGAGTTGCGCGATATGGCCGAAACAAGCGCGGCAGCAGCAAAGCAGGCTTCGCTTCTGGAACGCGACGTCACTCTCTGCCTCAAGCAAGCGCGCACCCAGACGGGTCGTATCCTGCAGCAGGAACAGCATCTGCACGAGAGTTTCGAGACGATCGGCGACAAGCTCACGTTAATCTCGGAAGCTTCGACGATGTCGTCAGATATCGTTGCCCGCAGCGGCGTCATTCTGGACGGGTCACTCAAGCATGCCAGCCAGCGCCGCTCGCTCGACCATATGCTGGAGACGGCGCTCGAACGCATGGCGCAGGAGCTTGCGGTGATCAATAGGCATTGCGGACGCTTCATCCATATCACCGTTCTTCACGATGACCACACACCGCCAGATACCAGCCCGCCCCACCACCGCAGCCATCTGAAGTTAGTGAAGACGTAAAAGCGGAACCGCCTGCTCATGCTTTTCTGCGCGAAAGGGTCGCATCGGCGGTTCCGGCTCCCTAGATAGGAACGACAGAATTGTTCCTTTCCAAGGTAGATCCATGATTCCGTTCTCGATACTTGACCTTTCGCCGGTCGGCGAAGGCTACTCGGTGCGCGATGCGCTCGATCAATCCCGCCGCATGGCAATCAAGGCCGAAGAGCAGGGATACAAGCGTGTCTGGCTTGCCGAACACCATGGCATGCCCGGTATAGCCAGCGCTGCGACCTCGATCGTTATCGCCCATGTCGGCGCCGCCACGAAGAAAATCCGCGTCGGCTCCGGTGGCGTCATGCTGCCCAACCATTCCCCTCTCGTGATTGCTGAACAGTTCGGTACGCTGGAAGCGCTGTTGCCCGGCCGTGTCGATCTCGGCCTCGGCCGCGCTCCCGGCACCGACATGCGCACCGCCAGCGCGCTTCGACGCAACATGGATGCCGGTGCCGAGAACTTTCCGCAGGACATCGTCGAACTGAAGCACCTGCTCGGCACGCCGATCGAGAACCAGGCGATCATTGCTGTCCCCGGCACCGAGGCCAATGTGCCGATCTGGCTGCTCGGCTCCAGCCTCTACAGCGCCCATCTCGCAGCGGCGCTAGGCCTGCCCTACGCCTTCGCCTCCCACTTCGCGCCAGACATGCTGATGGATGCGATTGCGATCTATCGCGAACGCTTCCAGCCGTCGGCGGAACTGGACAAGCCTTACGTCATGGTCGGCGTTATGGGTGTCGCCGCAGACACCGATGACGAAGCCGAGCGCCTCTTCACCTCCTCGCAGCAGCAGTTCGTCAATCTGCGCAAGAATGTCCGCACCCGCTTCCCCAGGCCGCTGGACAGCATGGACGGCTTCTGGACGCCGATGGAAAAGATGAGCGTCGAACACACGCTGCGTTACGCCGCCGTCGGCTCGGTGCCGACCATCGAGGCAAAGCTGAAGGATTTCTTGGAGGAAACCGGCGCTGACGAACTGATCGTCTCCATGCCGATCCACGACATCGACGCCCGCCTGCATTCGGTGGAATTGTTTGCGTCACTGCCGATGATGGAAAAAGCCTGACGCACAACGAAAAACGGGCCGGCAAAACCGGCCCGTTCCAATTTAAAGGTTATCACGATCAATCAGGCCGAAAGCTTGGCCAGAACTTCGTCGGACACTTCGAAGTTCGAATAGACGTTCTGTACGTCGTCATCGTCTTCCAGGTTGCCGATGAGCTTCATCAGCGACTGCGCCTTTTCCTCATCGACTTCGATCGTGTTCTGCGCCTTCCAGATCGCCTTGACGGTCTCTGCTTCACCGAGAACAGCTTCCAGCGCCTTGGACACTTCGTTCATGTCCTCGAAACCGCAATAGATCGTGTGGCCTTCTTCGTCGGTTTCGACATCGTCGGCACCAGCTTCGATAGCCGCTTCCATCACCTTGTCGGCATCGCCGACAGAAAGCTTGTAGGTGATTTCGCCGACGTGATCGAAGGAAAAGGAAACCGAACCGGTTTCACCCAGCGCACCACCGGCCTTGGTGAAGATCGAGCGGACGTTGGATGCGGTGCGGTTGCGGTTGTCGGTCAGCGCCTCGACGATGACGGCGGTGCCGCCCGGGCCGTAGCCTTCGTAACGCACGGAATCGTAGTTCTCCGCGTCGGCACCGGAAGCCTTCTTGATCGCACGGTCGATATTGTCCTTCGGCATCGACTGTGCCTTGGCGTTCTGCACGGCAAGGCGAAGCGCAGCGTTCATCGTCGGGTCGGGCAGGCCCGTCTTGGCAGCAACGGTGATTTCGCGCGCAAGCTTGGAGAACATCTTCGAACGGATGCCGTCCTGCTTGCCCTTGCGGTGCATGATGTTTTTGAACTGTGAATGGCCAGCCATGGCACCCCTGATACTTTAACCGGTTTTGGAATGGGCGCCTTATAATTTCGAAGCGCCCGCCATTCAAGGCATTTCGGTTACCCAAGCGTCCCCGCCTCAACGAAACGGGCCGGAACAAAGCCTTTGCAGCTCCGTTTGACCTATCGAAAACAACAAAAGGAGACGCAGGAATGGCAAGCCTCACCGAAGCCCGCGAAGCACCCGAACGTCAGCTGTGGGACGAAATCAACGGCGTCCATGCCGGCATGCTCGGCCTTGAAGGCACGCATATGCATTTCCAGCCGATGGCACCGAATGTCGACACCAAGACCAATACGATCTGGTTCTTCACCAAGACGGATACGGACCTCGTACGCGCCATCGGCGCCGGCGGCCGGGCGCATTTCTGCGTCACCGGCAAAAACCATGACTATCACGCTTGCCTGTCGGGCCCGATCGAAGTCCGCCTCGATGCCGCGAAGCGCGACGAATACTGGAGCGCCGTAACCGCCGCCTGGTACGAGCAGGGCAAGGACGATCCGCTTCTCACCATGCTCGCCTTCAAGGTAGATGATGCCGAAATCTGGGCCTCGACCAACAGCACGCTGAAATTCGGCTGGGAGATCGCCAAGGCCAACATGACCGACGAGAAAATGCCGGAAGTGGGCGTCAAGCAGCACCTCACCTTCTCGGCAATCCATTAGGCAGATTTAGCCGCGGGGGCAGTTAAAGCCCCTGCGGCACCAGGATCGTCGGTTTCTTGGGCAGAGACCGCATCGATACCCTGAGCGTCTTTTCCTTCGCATAGGCGATGTCGAACTTCCCGTCGAACATCGCGAGAAACGTATCGAGCGGTGGCCCGAAACGGTGCATCGGCAGGATCAGCGAAGACCGCAGCCGTTGCACGACGCGGCTCATGCTGTCCGCCCCCATGGTCAAACCACCGTCGACAGGCACCATCAGGATATCGAGACGCCCGATCTCCGTATATTGCGCCTCGTTCAATTCGAAATGCAGATGCCCCAGATGGCCGATGCATAGGCCCGCGACTTCGAAGATGAAGATCGAGTTGCCGTTTTCCTCGATACCGCCGCCCCAATTGCGGATATCGGAAACGACATTGCGGATGTAGACGTCGCCGATCATCTCCTGATGTTTGGCCTTTTCACCCGGAACATCGCTCCAGCCATGCAGCACCGTCTCGATTCCCCGATCGGGCGTCAGCGTGTAGTGGGTTGAATGCGCCCGGTTCATCGTCACCACGTCGGGCAACCTGTCAGGTCGATAGACGCCGCTGTAATCCGTCGCGATCCCGATGCCGCCCGGTGTTTCGATGAAATAGGTGGAATGCCCGACAAAGGTGATCTTCACCTCTTCCCGCTCGGCAAGCGTCAATGCCTTGCCTGCCTGCACAAGCTCAACGCCCGGCGGGATAAAACTCGCGAACCGCACATTAGGCAGTTTCTGGGCAATTGCCTGGCATTGGCTGATCGGGAGGCCTTCCTGTGCGTAGGCCGAAGAGAATGCTGAAAGAAGAAAGGCCGAAAAACCGAATGCGAGAGTTCGCAGCTTCATGCCACACTCCGGAAAACGCGTTCATGCTCATTCCGGGAAAAAGGATGGGGCAAGCATATGGATCGGTCCAGCAGACATTGCCGATCCGCGCCTCACAATTCCGTCATTCGGCCAAAGGTTGAGTTCGATCCGACACAAAGCGCTCCCGAACACGGCCCCATACGAAACCGGATCAGATGATCAGTGTACGATGCCCGAATGGCGTCTCGTCATCGTAATTCCGCGTTCCGATACGCTCGCTTTCACCCGACAATCTTGCGTCATCTGCCTGCTCGTCGAGTGTTTCCGAAGCAGTCGCGTCCTGTCGGCGGTGCGGGTGCCGATCATCGAGAGACGCGGAAGGCTCTTCTTCGCTTCCGGGCTCGTCCTGCTGCTCACGAAAACGCTTCATGGTCGCAAGGTCGGCATTGATCTGATCCTGCCGGTGGGCTGCCCAGACATTATCAGGCTCAGCCCGGCTGACCACGCTGCTATCGACCAAAGTCGCGGCGGATGCTGACGTCGAAGAAACGCGGGTAACCGGGTCAACCATGCTATGCCCTCCATCAGATGCCGCCCTGCCCGGCACAAGCGCCGGTGCAGGAAGTCACATGCCTGAATGATAGCATGGTAACCGCGGTTGCCCAATCAACGCCAGAAGCTGGGGATGGTTTCCGCCAACCGCGGCCCGATCCGGATGGGCTCGATCTTTTCGGCAAGCCCGGTCGAATCCGAAATCTCGATACCAAGACCGCAAAGCGTCGCCGGTCCATGCGCCGCCTCGAACCGGCCCTTAGGCATTTTCGAGATGAAGCGGTTGAGCGGCTCTTCCTTCTCCATTCCCAGAGACGAGTCGTAGTCGCCGCACATGCCGGCATCCGACATGTAGCCGGTGCCGCCGTTCAGGATCTGGCAATCGGCGGTCGGCACATGGGTATGCGTACCAACAACGAGCGAAGCGCGCCCGTCGACGAAATGCCCAAAGCACTGTTTCTCGCTGGTCGCCTCTGCGTGGAAATCGAAGATGATCGCGTCGGCCTGCTCCTTCAACGGAGCAGCATCGAGGATTGCCTCGGCGCTCTTGAAGGGGTCGTCGAGTTCCGGATGCATGAACACCCGGCCCATGATGTTGGCAACGAGGATGCGCGCACCGTTGCGGGCATAATAGAGACCCGACCCCTTACCCGGCGTGCCGGCAGGATAGTTCGCGGGCCGCAGGAACTGGTCGTGGCGACCGGCAAAGGTCACCGCTTCTTTCTGGTCCCAGACGTGATTGCCGGTCGTGACGACATCGGCGCCTGCATTGATCGTCTCGAGAAAGATGTCCTCGGTAATGCCGAAGCCACCGGCTGCGTTCTCGCCATTGACGATGACGAAATCAAGCTTCAGGTCGGAAATCAGTCCCGGCAGTTTTTCCCATACGGTCGTGCGGCCGGTCTTGCCGACCATGTCACCTAGAAAGAGAAGGCGCATTCCTATCCAATCTTTACAATGGCCTCATCGGACAGATCGCGAAAGCCGCTTTCCGTCAGGATCCCGTGAAGCCTTATATCATGAGGTTCTTCGGGAACTGATGCCACTTCCTGGCAGTCGAATGCAATGCCGATCAGCCGTGGATTGCAGCCTTTTTGCTGCAAACGGTAAATTGCGCGATCATAATAACCGCCACCATAACCGATCCGGTGGCCTCTGCGGTCGAACGCCGCAAGTGGCACCAGCATGATCTCGGGGTCGAGTTCGGCCGCGTCCAACCCCGGCCCGACCGTGCCGAAGACGCCCGCGACAAGCTCGGCGCCGGGTGTCAGCTCGCGAAAAACGATGGTTTCCTTGTCGAGTACAACGGGCACGCAAATCCGCGCCCCGCGTTGTCTCAGGAGATCCATAAGAGGACGGACATCCACCTCGGAGCGGATCGGCAGGAAGCCGGACACGAGCGTTCCGTCGTTGAGATCGATCGCCGCCATGCCATGCGATGCCAGCGACAGGCTTTTCTCCACGCGCTCCGCAGCACTGAGCGCATCGCGCGCCGCGAGCCTTTCGGCCCGCAGCGACGCCTTGATCGATTGGCCGGCCATCAGGCCTTGTCGCCCGAGCGCGAGACCAGCAGCTTGTCGATACGCCGACCGTCAAGATCGACGACCTCGAAGGTCCAGCCATGCGTCGTGAAGCTTTCGCCGAGTTCCGGCAGGTGCTTCAATTCGTCAAGCACGAAACCGGCAACGGTCTCGTAACCCGGATCCTCCTCGATCGAGATCCCCATCTGCGCCCCGAACTCATCCACCGGCATCCAGCCGGCGATCAGGTAAGAACCATCGTCCCGCACCACGATTGCAGGCTCTTCGGTCGCGTCTTCCTGGAACACACCGGTGATTGCCTCCAGCACGTCGCCTGAGCTGATGATGCCTTCGAAATGACCGTACTCGTCATAGACAAGCACCATATGCGCCGGTGCCTTCCTGAGCGCCTGGATGACGTCGAGAGCGCCAGTCAGATCGGAGACAACGGGAGCCTCACGCATAACAAGCTGAACATCGAACTGCTTTCCGCCGGCCATGAAATCATAGGCGTCCTTGACGAACAGAACGCCGATGATCTCGTCGGAACTGCCCTTGCGAACCGGAAGGCGGGAGCGTGTCGTGGCGCGAAGCTGGGCGCGGATTTCCTCCGGTTCGTCCTCGGTATCGATCACCTCGACATCGCGGCGCGGCGTCATCAGGCCGCGGGCGGTGCGGTCGGCCAGGCGCATGACGCCGGAAATCATCTCGGACTCACCGCTTTCGATGACGCCGGCGCTCTGCGCTTCAGCAAGAACGGTGCGGATTTCCTCGTCCGTCACCTTGTCTTCGGACTCGCCCTTCTGACCGAGTATGGCCAGCACGAAGCGGCCGGAAATATCGAGAAACCAGACGATGGGCGCGCCGATCATCGCCACGAGCTTCATCGCAGGCGCGACGCGGGCGGCAACAGATTCTGGCGCGCGAAGCGCAATCTGCTTCGGCACCAGTTCGCCGAGGATAAGCGACATATAGGTGATGACGACAACGACACCGCCGACACCAAGCCAGTCGGCAAGGTTCTCGGCCATGCCCTGTGCCTCGAGCCATGAGGTCAGGCGCGTACCGAGGGTTGCGCCTGAAAATGCGCCGGAAAGAACACCAACCAGCGTGATGCCGATCTGAACGGAAGAGAGAAAACGACCTGGGTCTTCGGCAAGCTTGATGGCTGTGGCCGCACCGCGATTTCCCTGCTCTGCCATAACCTTGAGACGGATGGGGCGGGATGAAACGACGGCAAGTTCCGACATCGCAAGAACACCATTCAATATGGTGAGTGCAACGACGATAAGGATTTCGGTTAACAAAAGGTGCTCTTAGGCTGGGACAATATCCTGCGCACAAAACGTTGACCGCTTGCGGCGGCTGCCGTTGATTTCATGATGTGATCTCGCGCGCAGTTCGGAAAACCGTCAGCCGGTTCTCGGAACTGCGCACCTTCACCTGTGAGCAGAAATCATAAGGTCGGCTTGCGTCTATTGCAATGGCTGGAACAACTGATGTCTGCCGCCGATCAAATAGAGAGATCGATCGTCATCTCCGCACGTGTGCCTTTTGGCCGCTCGACATATTGAATGGCCGATCCGAGCGTGGACGCCATTGACTTCACGATCCGGCTTCCAAGACCGGTTCCCCTGACGACGTCGCCTTCTTTCCAGCCGATCCCGTCATCCTCGACAGCGAGCAACGCCTTGTCATCCGGCTGGCGTGTCAGAAGGACGCGCACTTCGCCATCAGTTCCCGGCTCATAAGCATATTTCAACGCATTGGTCAGAAGCTCGGTGACGATCATGCCGACGGAAACTGCGCGATCCGACGTCAACATTACCTCGTCGGCCGATAGATGGATGGTCGCCCCCTGACGGTCGGTGACCGTTCCTTGCACCTCGTTGACCAGCGTGCCGAGATATTTGTCCATCTCCACCTGCCGCACGTCATCGGATGTGTAGAGGCTACGGTGCATGCCGGCGATTGCCGCAATCCGAGCCTGTGTCTCGGCAAGCGCTGCCTTCACGTCCTCGTTCTTGCTGCTTCCGGCCTGGAGTCGGATCATCGCCGCGACCAGAGCTAGACTGTTTGCTACGCGGTGATTGACCTCCGCCAGCAGGATTTCGGCTCGTTCCTTGCCGATGCGGATTTCCTGGTCGGCCTTTTCCTTCTCGCGCCACAGATCTGCGGTCGAGATCGCCTGGCCGATCGCATTCTGCATCAGCGGCAGGAACTCGTCGCCGACGGTCTTGATGACATAATCGGATGCGCCGTTCTTCATTGCCTCGATGGCGATCGTCGCTTCGCTGGAACCGGTGACGTAAATGACCGGCGCCGAACAGCCACGCCCCTGCAGGCGATGGAAGATATCCATACCGGTCTCGGCGCGGAGATAGTGGTCTAGAACGATCGCATCGATCCCGCCCTTTTCGAACGCCGCCATGGCGCTTTCCCCGTCGACGGCAGTGACGACATTGTAACCGGCGCGTCCGAGATGGCGTTCCGCGAGACGGGCCAGAGCGACATCGTCGTCAACATAAAGGATCGTTCGCGGCATATCTTCTCATCATTGTCCGGGTATCTGCATCACCGAAAAGAACAGACCCAGCTGTCGAATGGCGTGTGCAAAACTATCGTAATCCACTGGCTTGGTAATGTAGACATTCGCGCCGAGATCGTAACAGCGCTGAATTTCACGCTCGTCGTCCGTCGTCGTGAGGATCACCACGGGCAGTCGTTTTGCATGAGGGTTGGACTTCACCTTCTCAAGGATGTCAATACCCGACATATCCGGCAGATTGAGATCGAGAAGGATAAGAAGATGCCGATCGCTGCTGGCCATGCCCGAGCGGTCGGCACCGAGAATGAAATCGAGCGCATCGGTACCATTGGTAAAAGGCACGATATCGTTGCTGACGCCGGCCCGGCGCACATTTTTTTCGATCAGGCGGGCATGCCCTTCGTCATCTTCGATCATGACGATGGTGACTTCCTTGCCGGCAGCTTTCATGGCCCGCTACTCCTAACATACTGGGACAGATCCATGGGCAGACGGATGACAAATGTCGATCCTCCCCCCAATGTGGAGGTCACAGTAATTTCCCCGCCTAAATTTCTGACTAACGAGCGCACATGCGCAAGCCCGATCCCCTCGCCCGGCTTGTCCTGCACCCCGGCCCGGCGAAAAAGTTCGAAGACGCGTTCATGGTCTTCCGGCGCGATCCCGCGACCATTGTCCGCCACCTCTATCCGGACGGCACTGCGCCCCATCGGGAATGCCTTCACGGAAAGGTTGAGCGGTCGCTCCGGATGTTTGTACTTTACCGCATTGTCGAACAGGTTGCCGAAAATCTGCTCCATGGAGAACCGGTCAGTCAAAAGACCACGGGCTGCGCCCACGGAGATGCTTACCTCGCCGCCGGAATCGCTGACCTGGTGATGAACGCTTGCGGCCGTCGTCTCCAGCATTTCGCCGAGATCGATGCGTTCAGGTTTCAGCTCGCGGCGGCCATCGCGCGAAATCTTCAGGATGGCGTTGATCAGGGCATCCATCTTCTTGGTCGATGACCGGATGAACCCGATCGCCTCCGGTAGATCCTCCTCGACGGCAAGCCGCGCCTCGCGCACCTCGTCTTCGCTTGGGCGCGCCTCATCGGCCAGCACATAGGCACTGATCGACTTGAGAGACGCATCGAGTTCGCTGGTAAAGCCCATGATATTGACGAGAGGAGCCCTCAGGTCATGGGAGACGATATAAGCGTAACGCTGGATTTCACGATTGGCCTGTATCAGGTCTTCGGTGCGCTCGTTGACCCGTTCCTCAAGCCCGACATTCAGCTCCTCGACCTCCGCCCGGGCATGAGCGAGTTCACGCACATGCTGCATCACGACGGCAATTGCGCCGCCGACGACCAAGATGATCAGCAGTCCGCCGCCAAGTGTCACATATTGCAGCGATCCCGCGCTTTCGCGGATTTCGCCGATACCGTTGATCAGATGCCCGTCCAGTTCCTGCACGACATCGCCGATCGCCTGCCGAAGCTGCTGCATGACGACGAAGCCGGACTCGTTGCGCACGATGGCAACGGCATCCGCCACCTTGCCCTCGCTGGCAAGATTGAGCGTCGACTGCATCTCCGTCACCTTTTCGGCGATCAGGCGACGGATATCCTCAAGCGGCACGTTGACCGTATTCTGATTTTTGGAAACGCGCTCCAGCCGCTCGACCTGACTCGGCAACGCTTCGAGCGCCTTTTGGTATGGCTCGAGAAAGGCCTCGTTTTGCACCAGAAGATAACCGCGCTGGCTCGACTCAGCAGAGTTCAGCAGAACCAGCATGTCAGCCGCGACAGAGCGCACCGCCCTCAGCTTAGTCACTTCGTCGAAATAGGTCCGCGTCATGCCTGCAAGGAAGAAGGACGACAGGACGATAGCAACGAGAAGTCCAGCACCGATCAAAAGCATGAAGAGCGAAGACCGGGCAAACTTGTTATTGGCAAAGAGCATGAAGAGGAACCGTCGATTGAACTGGGCGGAATGAACTTGGCCGCAACGCCGGCATTGTCAATGCATATCCGGCAAGCGCCGGACTGCATCAACGACAATCTAAAAAAGGAAAGCGCGATCCACGGCGACCGATGGAGTTTTACGATCCTGGGTGCCTACAAACGTAGGTGGGCGCCATATGTCCAAGCCCACGGGCCTGGTCAGGGACAGCTCCCTTTGGATCGAGTATGGCCCCAGGGATTGTGGTTCCTGTCGGGAAGCGCAGAACGCGACCAGAATATATGTGCGATCCTCGGGCAGCGCCAGTAGCCAGGGATCGAATTTTTGTAAGTATCAATTGATCTCGGCAGGTGTGCGCCCGTTGAGCTTTGCCGCAAGCCCTTCGATCCGCGCAGCAAGCTCGCCGATCGTAGAGACCAGCACCTGCTCGTTGCGCTGTTGCACCTCGATAGATCCGTCGCGATTGGACCGCAGGGAAGCCAGTTCCGCCTCGAGAGCCGAAACCTTACGCGTCATTTCGGACAGTTCGTCCATGATCATGATGCCGGCCATGACGGTGATCCTCAGATCGCCGATTTCGCCGAACTGCCCCTTGAGGTGGCCGACATAGCGGTCCAGCCGGTCGGCAAGCTGGGTCAGGTGATCTTCCTGCCCCTCCTCGCAGGCCATGCGATAGGCCTTGCCATCGATCGTGACTGTAATCTGAGCCATCAAATTCTCCCGTCAGCGATCAAGCACGGCGCGGATCGTTTCCATAGCCGTCACCAGTCGACGCGATACTTCGCGATTGACTTCTTCCAGCCGATTGGCGCGAAATTGCGACTGATCGAGCTCCTGTGCCAGACGGGCACGATCTGCATGGACGCGACGAACTTCGCTATCGACGTCGCGGCTCTCGCGCTGACGTTCGATACGGGCATCCACGGCATTTTCGAGACTGCCCACCGCTGCGCGCAGTTCCGAAAGCGCCACCTCAACCGTCTTTTCTGCCGGCATCCATCATATCCCGTGAGAATGCGAAGAAGACCGAATCGTGCAGCCAAACCTCGCCATTAGGTAAAACAGATTAAGCACCGCTTGAAAGCCGGTCAACAAACCACCACCCTCTGTGCGTCATCGACTTGTGGATCAATCACCTTATATCGTTTTTGCACACATCTGCCCAAACAAACGGCGACCTGTCGCAAACCTGCTCAATATGTAATAGCTATAGCCCCACATTTGTTGACTTGCGCGCGCCAACTGATAAGGATCAGGCGCTCCCTCAAATGGCCCTCAAAACGGGCCTCTGACCGACACTCGGATACAGTGGATTAGCCATGACTTCTCGCGAACAAAACGACCGGATGGCGAATGCGATCCGTTTCCTTGCCATGGATGCCGTCGAAAAGGCGAATTCCGGCCACCCGGGCATGCCGATGGGCATGGCCGACGTGGCAACGGTCCTGTTCTCCAAATATTTGAAGTTCGACCCGACGAAACCGCACTGGCCGGACCGCGATCGCTTCGTGCTGTCGGCCGGCCACGGTTCGATGCTTCTTTATTCGCTGCTGTATTTGACCGGTTATGAAGACATGACCGTCGAGGACCTGAAGGGCTTTCGCCAGCTCGGCTCCAAGACCGCCGGTCATCCGGAATACGGTCACGCCACCGGCATCGAGACCACCACCGGTCCGCTCGGCCAGGGCATCGCCAATGCCGTCGGCATGGCGATTGCCGAACGCAAGCTGCGCGACGAATTCGGCGCCGACCTGCAGGATCACTATACATACGTGATCAACGGCGATGGCTGCCTGATGGAAGGCATCTCCCACGAAGCCATCGCGCTTGCCGGCCACCTGAAGCTCAACAAGCTCGTCCTCTTCTGGGACAACAATTCGATCACCATCGACGGCGCCGTTTCGCTGTCGGACTCGACCGACCAGATCGCCCGCTTCAAGGCCGTTCACTGGCACACGATCGAAATCGACGGCCATGATCAGGCAGCCATTGCCGCCGCGATTGAAGAAGCCCACAAGTCCGACAAGCCGACCTTTATCGCCTGCAAGACGGTGATCGGCTTCGGCTCTCCGAACAAGGCCGGCAGCCACAAGGTTCACGGCTCCCCGCTCGGTGCGGAAGAAATCGCTGCAACTCGCAAGGCGCTGAACTGGGAATACGAACCCTTCGTCGTCCCGAACGATGTCCTGTCCGAATGGCGCGCCGCCGGCACCCGCTCGGCAGACGCCGTCAAGGCATGGGAAGGCCGCCTCGAAAAGTCCGCCAAGAAGGCCGAGTTCGATCGCCGCTTCGCCGGTGATCTACCAGCAGGCTTCGACGCTGCGATCAGCGACTACAAGAAGAAGCTCGCCGAAACCAAGCCGACGGTCGCAACCCGCAAGGCTTCCGAAGACGCGCTTGAAATCATCAACGGCTTCCTGCCGGAAACGCTCGGCGGCTCCGCCGACCTGACGCCGTCGAACAACACCAAGACCAGCCAGATGATCTCCGTCACGCCGACGGATTTCTCCGGTCGCTATATGCACTGGGGCATCCGCGAGCACGGCATGGCGTCGGCCATGAACGGCATCGCGCTGCATGGCGGCCTGATCCCTTACGGCGGCGGTTTCATGATCTTCTCGGATTATTGCCGCCCGCCGATCCGCCTGGCATCCCTGATGGGTATCCGCGTCATCCACGTCCTGACGCATGATTCGATCGGCGTCGGTGAAGACGGCCCGACCCACCAGCCGGTCGAACAGATGGCCTCGCTGCGCGCCATCCCGAACCTCATGATGTTCCGCCCGGCCGATGCCGTCGAAACTGCCGAATGCTGGCAGATCGCGGTCTCGACCAAGGATCGTCCGTCCGGCCTGGCTCTCACCCGCCAGAACCTGACCACGGTTCGCACCGAATATTCCGAAGAGAACCGCTCGGCCAAGGGTGCCTACACGCTGTCCGGTAATGCCGACGCCAAGGTCACGATCTTTGCCTCCGGCTCGGAAGTCGAACTGGCCGTTGCTGCAGCAAAGACGCTCGGCGAAAAGGGCACGACCGTTCGCGTCGTGTCGGTGCCGTCGACCGAACTCTTCTTCGAACAGTCGGATGCCTACCGCGCCGAGATCCTCGGAAAATCACCGGTCAAGATCGCCGTCGAAGCCGGCGTTCGTGAAGGCTGGGATGCCTTCATCGGTCCGGAAGGCACATTCATCGGCATGAAGGGCTTTGGCGCTTCCGGCCCGGCCAAAGATGTCTTCAAGCACTTCGGCATCACGGCTGACGCTGTCGTCGCTGCCGCCGAAGCAAAAATTTAATGCTACCGACTGCCCTAGATCAAAGTAGGGCAGTCACAACCCGCGTTAGAACGTAGCCCCATTATCAGGGAGTAAAGCTCATATGACTGTAAAGGTTGCCATCAACGGCTTCGGCCGTATCGGCCGCAACGTCCTCCGCGCCATCGTCGAATCGGGTCGCACCGATATCGAAGTCGTTGCCATCAACGACCTTGGCCCGGTTGAAACCAATGCCCATCTGCTCCGCTACGACTCGATCCACGGCAAATTCCCGGCCGAAGTGAAGGTTGACGGCGATACCATCACCGTTGGCGGCGGCAAGCCGATCAAGGTCACCGCGATCAAGGATCCGGCAACCTTGCCGCACAAGGAACTCGGCGTCGACATCGCGCTCGAATGCACCGGCATCTTCACCTCGCGCGAAAAAGCTGCCCTGCATCTGACCGCCGGCGCAAAGCGCGTCATCGTTTCGGCTCCGTCCGACGGCGCAGACCTGACCGTCGTCTTCGGCGTCAACCATGACGCCCTGACCAAGGATCATCTGGTCATCTCCAACGCGTCCTGCACCACGAACTGCCTGGTTCCGGTCGTCAAGACGCTGGATGACGCTGTCGGTATCGACCACGGCTTCATGACCACAATCCATTCCTACACGGGTGACCAGCCGACGCTCGACACCATGCACAAGGACCTGTACCGCGCCCGCGCTGCAGCCCTGTCCATGATCCCGACCTCGACCGGCGCCGCAAAGGCAGTTGGCCTCGTTCTGCCGCACCTCAAGGGCCGCCTCGACGGCACCTCGATCCGCGTGCCGACCCCGAACGTCTCGGTTGTCGACTTCAAGTTCGTTGCCAAGAAGAACACCACGGTTGCCGAAATCAGCGAAGCCATCAAGGCTGCTGCAAACGGCAAGCTGAAGGGCATCCTCGGCTACACCGAAGAGCCGCTGGTTTCCCGCGACTTCAACCACGACAGCCATTCCTCGATCTTCGCGATCGACCAGACCAAGGTGCTGGAAGGCAACTTCGTCCGCGTTCTGTCCTGGTACGACAACGAATGGGGCTTCTCCAACCGCATGGCCGACACCTCCGTCGCAATGGCAAAGCTCATCTGATCGAGCCGATACGAATGAAGAAAGGGGCGCCTCGAGCGCCCCTTTCTTATTGCATCAGAGACACGTCGTCTCGATAGTCGCCCTCACCCGCACCGTACCATAACCATCATTGGCGATACCGCTGCAGAGATCGGACCATTCGCAGCCGCGACAGGCTTTCCGCGATTGTCCCTCGGCAAAGGCTTTTCGCATTCTAGCAAGCAACCCCGGATGCAGATCGATCCGCGCACCCGCCGACAAGCGCATCTCCAGCAGATCCCCGATATCCGCCGCCGCCTGCGCATCACGGACACGCACGCTGTCACGAAAACAATGCGGTTCAGGCTCGCACAAAAGTGCTGCGCAAATGTCGTCCGGACCGTCGACGACGAGAACATCCTCGCCGCTCGATAGCCGTTTAGCGATACGATCGTAGTTGGCGACAAAACCCGGCGTGTATCCTTTGCCCACATATGTGAGCAGGCAAAGGAGATGATGCGGTCTCAGCCGAACCGTCATGCAGCAGGCTTGGTCCTGCCTCGCGCCAGCAGACGCAGGATCGCCGCGCCGAGCGCGGATTTCAACCCGGCGCCGACGAGGAACGGCAGCACTCCGAACAGAAAAGCCTTCTGCGCCCCGATCATGAAACCCAGCACGATACCACCGATAACAAGGCACAGAAGATTGGCGATCATCATCGCCACGAACGCCAGAACCGGGCGATGACCGTTCCAACCCTTCTCCGCCAGAAAGCCCGTGACGGCTGCGATGACGGGGAAGGAAAAGAGATAACCGGACGTCGGCCCGACGAAAACATGAAGTCCGCCTGCCCCGTTGGCCAGAACCGGCATGCCCATGGCAGCCTCGGCAAGCCATGCGACAACTGTCGCCGCCCCCAGACGCCAGCCGTAAAGCGCACCGATCAGCGTGACAGCCAGGGTCTGCATGGTGATTGGCACGGGGATCATCGGCACCGAGACGTAGGAAGATGCGGCAAGTATCCCAGTGCCGAGCACGATAGCCAGGCCACGCAGGACGAGCGGAGCATTCTGCAGATCAAGCGGGCTGAAGGCAGGCTTGGCAGTGCGGGTAGAAGCGTAGTTCATGCGGATCTCCAAATTATAGATAATTTAAGGAATCTATAGCTAATGAGTCCATAGACCACACGAATTGACAAGCCATGAAATTCACGGCCAGCAAAACGCCTTGAAATTACGAAGGAATTTTAGCTTTTGCGGGGGCTCGGACCGACCCACTGCACATGCCGCGCAAGAACCGAGGCGGCCTGATCCACATCCCCGGCCCTCAGCGCGGAGAGAATGGCACGATGATCCCGGTCCGTTGGCGCTTCCCACTCGGCCCGCCATCCCGAAAACAACAATCGCGCACCGACCACCTGCAGGTCGTCGATGGACTTCAACAGGCGCGACATGCCGCAAGGGCTGAGGATCAGACGATGAAAACTCCGGTTTGCCTCATCCCACGCCTGCACATCGGCAGCCTTTTCGCCGGCATGGTTCGCAGCCTCGGCCGCATCCAGAATGGCCCTCGTCAGATGCGGCGCAGCATGGCGCAAAGCCAGCACTTCCAGGGCGGCGCGCATTTCGGCCACCTCTTTTACCTCGTCGAGACTGAAGCCCGCAACCCTCACCCCCCGGCGCGGCTCGCTGACAACCAGGCCCTGCGCCTCCAGCCGCCGAAACGCCTCACGCACAGGCACATGGCTGGCCCCGAACTCTTCGGCAATATGATCCTGCCGAAGCCGTGCCCCGGCGGCAATCACGCCGGTAACGATACGCTCGGCAAGCTCTCGACTGATACGCGAGGCAATCGTGTCTGATTTGGCTGTCGTCATGAATTATAGATAATTGATGAGAACGTAACCGTCGAGCGCTGAACCACCATCACGTGGACGCGAGCGCCATCCTTGCACACATATTCAATACTTTAGCACATCAATCATCCCCGCCCTCCCGACCTGCATTTACAATCCGCCCGCCTCCATCGCCGGAGTGTTTCGCGAGACGTTCGCGGGCAGGCGGCGGCCGGCGCTTTCGTCTGCCCCATTACGTGCGGCAAGGACGAGAGGGGCGAAACGCATGGAGCGTCCGGCGTCGTCAAAACCGGCCCCTCCTATCAAGCCTCCCCCCCCGGCGACCATGTCGGGTTCGGTTGAGCCGTCCAAGTGTGGGTAACCACATGCAGCCAGGCGAAAAGATCACACGTAGGGATCGGAAGTCCCGAAAGAACGCCGAAGGCCACGCGAATGCGGAGCCGCCTTATCTACCCAATCGAGGTTCCGCATTTGCGTGGGCTCTCCGTTCTCTGAAAAGCTGAAAGCACCAAGGGGTAAGACCGTCTTTTTTCCGCCCTGCCCTTCTCTTGCCGGATTTGTTCCTGCCTATTGCTGAGAGTGACGATTCGCTCCGGCCTGCGCCGGATCTGCCCCCGCCCCGACAGATGCCCCGCGACCGAAAACGGGTTTCGCGACCAGCACGTGCTGCCCGGGAAGGGAGCAAGCGGCAAACGAAGAGGTCGGGGTCTTTGGAGGCGTTTTATATCGTATTGTTGATCGGCACACTGCTTGTGCTGGTTTCCGCTTTCTCCAGCCTTCTCGCCTTCCGCTTCGGCGCACCGCTGCTTCTCGTCTTCCTGTCGATCGGTCTTCTCGCCGGCGTCGATGGCCTCGGAATACAATTCTCCAACTATCCCTTCACCTTCATGCTGGGATCGCTGGCATTGGCCGTTATCCTGTTCGATTCCGGCTTCATCACTCCCATTCACTCCTTCAAGATCGCTGCAGTCCCGGCAATCACGCTGGCCACGGTCGGCGTGCTTCTGACCTCCGGCATCTTCGCCTTTGCGGCAGCCCTGTTTCTGGATCTCGACTGGCTGGAAGGCCTGCTGCTCGGCTCGATCGTTGCCTCGACCGATGCTGCCGCCGTCTTCTTTCTTCTGCGCATCGGCGGCATCAATATCCGCGACAAGGTACGCTCGACGCTCGAAGTCGAATCCGGCACCAACGATCCGATGGCGATCTTCCTGACCATCGCAATTGCCGAGCTGATCGGCACCGGCCAGCGCCTGTCCGGCATCGACCTGCACTTCTTCTTCACCTTCTTCGAGGAAATGGGGCTCGGCCTCGTCTTCGGCCTGCTAGGCGGCATGATGATCGTGGCGATCCTCAACCGCTTCACCTCCGACCGCGGCCTCGCGCCGATCTTCGTCCTTACACTCGCCCTGCTCGTCTTCGCCTTCACCGGCGCCATGGGCGGCAGCGGCTTTCTCGCCGTTTATGTCGCCGGCATGTATGCCGGAAATCGCAAGATGTACGCCAAGCAGCAGATCATGCGTTTCAACGAGGGACTGACCTGGCTTGCCCAGATCATCATGTTCCTCGTTCTCGGCCTGCTCGCCACGCCATCGCAATTCCCGGCCATTCTTCTGCCGGCAATCGGCCTTGCACTCTTCCTCATCTTTGTCGCCCGGCCCATCGCGGTTTGGCTGAGCCTGCTGCCCTTCGATTTCACCCAGCAGGAAATCGGCTTCGTCGCCTGGGTCGGCCTGCGCGGCGCGGTCTCCATTCTGCTAGCGATCATGCCGCTCTTAAGCGGCGTCGAAAACGGCGAACTCTTCTTCAATGTCGCCTTCATCATCGTCCTCGTATCGCTCTGCCTGCAGGGCTGGACGATCAAGCCGGTCGCGACAAAACTTGGCCTTATCATTCCGCCGCGCATGGGCGCGGTCGACAAGATCGAGCTCGATCTGCCGGGCGCTGCCCAGCACGAACTGATCTCCTACAAGGTCATCAAGGACAGCCCGATCATGCGCGGCGAGCGCATTCCCCGCTGGGCCATGCCTTCGCTCGTCATCCGCGACGCAAAGAGCATGCGTTATCAATATGCCGGACGCCTGCGCGAGGGCGATCAGGTCTATCTTTTCGTCGCCCCGACCTACACGAAACTGCTCGACCGCCTGTTTGCGGCCCGCGCGCCGGTGGATGACAATGACGAGGAATTTTTCGGCGCCTTCGCCATCTCCCCCGCCCGACCCGCGAAAGAACTCGACGCCGCCTATGGTCCGGGCCTTCTGTCTCCCGCCGAACATTCCATGACGGTCGGCGAACTGCTGATCGCACGCCTCGGCGGCAAGGCGGAATATGCCGACCGCATGCGCTTCGGCTCGATCGTCCTGATCGTCCGCGAAGTCGACGAGTTGAACCACATCCGTTCGATCGGCGTTTCACTGGAACCGGTCGAACCGACCACCAACCTGCCGATCTTCATCAACATGCGAGAGATCGCCCATCGCGTGCGTGACCTCATCCGCAAATACCGCGGAAAGCCGGTGCCCACCCAAAGGCGATAGGCTATACTTGAGAGACCACTGCGGCTCTTGGCGCACTTGCGTCGGGCCGCAACCATAGTATGGTCCGCCAGTTTCAGCGGCCGGGCGCTTCAGGGCACTCGGTCCCATTTCAGCACTCAAGGAGTGGATTAGCCCATGCCGGCATTCAAGACTATTGACGATATCAGCAACCCAGCGGGCAAGCGCGTTCTCGTACGCGTCGATCTCAACGTACCGGTTGCCGACGGTAAGGTAACCGACAAGACTCGCATCGAGCGTGTTGCCCCGACCATCCTTGAACTGTCGAAAAAAGGCGCCAAGGTCATCCTGCTTGCCCATTTCGGTCGCCCAAAGGGTGAGCCTGTCGCCGACATGTCTCTCTCGCTGATCGTCCCGGCCATCAACGAAGTGCTCGGCACCAAGATCCTCTTCGCCGCCGATTGCATCGGCCCCGACGCCGAAAAGGCCGTCGCATCGATGAAGGACGGCGACATCCTGCTTCTGGAAAACACCCGCTTCCACAAGGGCGAGGAAAAGAACGACGCCGAGTTTACCGAAGCGCTTGCCGCAAACGGCGACATCTACGTCAACGACGCCTTCTCTGCCGCTCACCGCGCTCACGCATCGACCGAAGGCCTCGCGCACCATCTGCCCGCCTATGCTGGCCGCACCATGCAGGCCGAGCTTGAGGCGCTGGAAAAGGGTCTTGGCGCACCGGTTCGCCCGACAGTTGCCATCGTTGGTGGTGCAAAGGTATCGACCAAGATCGACCTGTTGCAGAACCTGGTAAAGAAGGTCGACGCGCTCGTCATCGGCGGCGGCATGGCCAACACCTTTATCGCGGCAAAGGGCATCAATGTCGGCAAGTCGCTCTGCGAACATGATCTCGGCGAAACCGCCAAGGCAATCATGGCTGAAGCCGAAAGCGCCGGTTGCGCCATCGTCCTCCCCGTCGATGCTGTCGTTGCCCGCGAGTTCAAGGCCAATGCAGCAAACGAGATCGTCGCCATCGACGCCATCCCGGCCGATGCCATGGCCCTTGATGTCGGCCCGAAGTCCGTCGAAGCCATCAACGAATGGATCGGCAAGGCCTCTACGCTCGTCTGGAATGGTCCGCTCGGCGCCTTCGAAATCACGCCCTTCGACGCAGCAACCGTTTCGGCAGCAAAGTTCGCAGCGGCACAGACCAAGGCCGGCAAGCTGACCTCGGTCGCCGGTGGCGGTGACACGGTCGCAGCCTTGAACCATGCGGGCGTTGCCGACGACTTCACCTACATTTCGACGGCAGGCGGCGCTTTCCTTGAATGGATGGAAGGTAAGGAACTGCCCGGCGTGGCAGTTCTGTCCAAGACGGCCTGATTGCTGTTTATCCACAGCTTGACCACAACCAGAGTGCGCGGACATGGCTCCGCGCATTCGCGTTTCAAGGCCCCTTTAAATTTTTTAGATGTTTTAAACGATTGAATTGAATTCAATCGTTTCAAATATTTAGCCGTGGATTTACTTCCGCCCTACATCTGTTATCGCCTCAGATATCAAGTGTTGGAGATCGACAAATGACCGAACGTCTGGAAGATATTGCACTCAAGATGGTATCGAACGGCAAGGGCCTTCTGGCCGCCGACGAGTCCACCGGGACGATCAAAAAGCGCTTCGATAGCATCGGGATCGAGTCTACCGAAGAGAGCCGCCGTGACTACCGCGAGATGCTCTTCCGCACCGAAGCAGCGATGAAGAACTGCATTTCCGGTGTCATCCTCTATGAAGAAACCCTCTACCAGAAGGCAGCCGACGGCACTCCGTTCGTCGACATCATGACCGCAGCCGGCTCGATTCCTGGCATCAAGGTTGATATCGGCGCGAAGCCGATGGCGCTTCACCCGCACGAATTCATTACTGAAGGTCTCGATGGCCTTTATGAACGCCTCCGCAAATATCGTGAAGCCGGTGCCCGTTTCGCCAAGTGGCGCGGCGTCATCACCATCGGTGACCAACGTCCGAGCTGGGGTTCGATCAAGGCCAACTCGCAGTCTCTCGCTCGCTATGCAGCGCTCTGCCAGCAGGCTGACATCGTGCCGATCGTCGAGCCGGAAGTGATGATGGACGGCACTCCCGGCGACCATGACATCGACCGTTGCGCCGAAGTTACCCAGCACGTACTGCAGACCGTCTTCGCCGACCTGTTCGACGCCCGCGTCGATCTCGAAGGCATGATCCTGAAGCCGAACATGGTCATCGATGGCATCAAGGCCCGCAAGGCTTCGGTGGAAGAAGTCGCCGCACGCACCGTCAAGGTTCTGAAGGCCACCGTTCCTGCTTCCGTACCGGGCATCGCCTTTCTGTCCGGCGGCCAGACCTCGGAAGAAGCGACGGCGCACCTTTCAGCCATGGTTGCCGGTTACGACCTGCCCTGGAAGCTCACCTATTCCTACGGCCGAGCACTGCAGGAAACCGCCCTCAAGGCTTGGGGCGGCAAGTCCGAGAACGTGGCAGCCGGCCAGCGCGCCTTTGCGCACCGTGCCGAGATGAACACGCTCGCCGCCAAGGGCACGTGGAAGAAGGATCTCGAAAAGGCAGCGTAAGCCAAGCCTTTTCACCGAAATCGTTGCAGCCGGTCCGCAGCCTTGATTGGGCGCGGATGCTGCAGGGAGGGAGAAAACCGCGTCGGCAACGGCGCGGTTTTTCCGTTGATTGATACCATAACAAAGTTTGACTGGTGAGCCGCATCGCAGCCGCTTAAGCATCGTCCCTCACCCTTGGAGGATGCCATGCCCAAAGTCGAATTCGTCACCGTCGATGTTTTCACTGCCGAACGCTTCACCGGCAACCCGCTTGCCGTCATCACCGATGCACGCGGACTGACCACGCAGCAGATGCAAGAGATCGCTACCGAATTCGGCTATTCCGAAAGCACATTCGTGCTGCCGCCAGAAGATCCGGCCAACAGCGCCCATGTCCGCATCTTCACGCCGACGCTGGAAGTTCCCTTCGCCGGCCATCCCAATGTCGGCACGGCTTACGTTCTAGGCCAGGAGGCGAGCCTGTTCGGCAAAGCCATCGGCGACAGCCTTCGTTTCGAGGAAAAAGCCGGCCTCGTCGAGGTCCAATTAAAGCGCGAAGACGGCAAGGTCGCCGCCGCTTCGATCCGCGCCCCGAGATCGCTCGAGATCGGAGAGACGGTTGCAGCAGAGCTTGTGGCGCGCTGCGTCGCTATCCAAACGGAAAATGTCCGCACCGATCGGCACCAGCCGGTCTTTGCCTCTGTCGGCCTCGGCTTCGTCCTTGCCGAACTGGATGGCCTAGACGCCCTTGGTCGCGCCCTGCCGGATCTTGCTGCCTTCCGGGAAGCAGTTGCCCGTCATCCTGGCGACGGCCTCGGATTTTCAGTATTTCTCTATGTCCGCGATCCGTCGCGGCCGGACCATATCCGTGCACGCATGTTTGCTCCACTCGACGATGTTCCGGAAGATCCTGCAACCGGCAGTGCATCCGGTGCGCTCAGCGCCTATCTGGTCGCCAACATGCCCGAGGCGGATATCCACACCCAACTGACCATCGAGCAGGGCGTGGAGATGGGCCGCAGGAGCATCATCGAACTCGATGTTACCAAGCAACATGGCAAGGTAACCGATGTGCGGATCAGCGGCCGCTCTGTCTTCGTCATGCGCGGCAGCATCGAATGCTGATCAGAAGAACTCCCGCGCGAGCAGCGCAATGGTCCAGATCACAAAAGCAAGCACGGCAAGTTTCCAGAAATCCATGCGGCGCTTGAGGCCCGGAAAGCCCAGCGGCCTTATGATCTGAACGACCATGCCAAGCATGAGCAGGATGGAGATTGTTTTTGTCATTGTTCGCCCTGCTGCGATCTTTTCGCGTCTCGCCACAGGGTAGACATTTTTAAACTCCACCACAGATAGGCTTTGGGAGGGGCAAACAAATCAACAGCGAGCCCCGTCCCTCGTTACCGTTCCCTGCGGCAAGGCGCAACACGTCTGACGGCAGGCAACTGTGCCATTGATTGTTTGACACGAACCCATTTGTGAGACGATGAGACGAAACCTGCTTCCCGTCCTCGCCCTTTTATCCGGAACCCTTTTTCTATTCCTTGGCAACGGCCTCCAGGGCCTGCTCCTGCCCTTGAGGGGCTCTCTCGAAGGCTATTCCAACGAGACGCTTGGCCTGCTCGGCACGACCTGGGCTGCGGGTTTTGTCATCGGCTGTTTTGTTGCCCCGAACGTGGTGCGACGGATCGGCCATGTCCGCGCCTTTTCCGGCTTCCTCGCGCTGATCTGCCTGAACGTGCTCCTGACCGGCCTGTTGGTCGATCAGACGGCATGGCTGACCTTGAGAGCCATCACCGGCTTCTGCACGGCAGGCACATCGATGATCATCGAAAGCTGGCTGAACGAGCGGGCAACACCGGAAAGCCGGGGCACGATCTTTTCCTTCTACATTTCCATCACGCTCTTCGGCGTCGTCGGCGGCCAGATGCTGGTCCCCTTTTCGGACGTGACAACGACGACGCTCTTCATGATCTGCGGCATTCTCTACAGCATCGCCGCGCTGCCCACGACGCTCTCAAAAGCCGCCTCTCCCCAGCCGCTCAAACGCGCCAAGCTGGATCTGAAGGGGCTTTTCAAAAACTCGCCGATCTCCTTCGTCGGCATTCTGCTGATCGGCATTGCCAATGGCGCCTACGGCACTCTGGCCGCTGTCTTCGCAAACCGCGCCGGCCTCTCTCAAGGGGCAGTCGCTGCAATGGTGACGATCACCATCTTTGCCGGCGCGATCATGCAGTTTCCGGCGGGCCGCCTCTCCGATCGCATGGACCGTCGCTACGTGCTGGCAGGTCTTTCCGCCGCTGCGGCCCTGGCGGGACTGGTTGTCGCCATGGTGCGGCCGACTGACGCCTACGGGATCATCGTGCTGGTCGCGATCTACGGTGCCGCGGCGAACGCGCTCTATCCGATCGCGGTTGCCCATGCCAACGACTTCGCCTCGCCGGAGGACTTCGTCAAGGTTTCCGGCGGCCTGCTCCTGCTCTACGGCATCGGCACTATCATCGGCCCGACACTCGGCGGCCCGGTCATGACCTGGGCCGGACCTTATGCGCTCTTCCTCGTCACCGCGATCGCGCATATCCTGATCACAGCCTATGCCATCATCCGCAGTCGCCAGCGGGCACCGGTACCGGCAGAGCATCGTGATGCCTATACGGTCGCTCCGGCCGCAACATCGCCGATGACGACCCCGGAAAGCCTGGCGCTCGACCCGCGTGCAGCGCAGGCGGAAGGCACGACAGAAGACCGGAGGAACTGAGGATGACATTTTTCGACGACGACCGGCCGGCCAAGAAGCTCGCCCATGAGATCGGCTCGGATCTTTCCATGCTTTCGGTGGGCGATCTCGATGCTCGAATCGATCTCCTCAGAGAGGAAATCGCGCGGCTGGAAACCGACAAGCAGAAGAAACAGGCCGGCCGGATGGCGGCCGACAACTTCTTCAAGAAGTGAGACGATCCGAAAATGCCCAAGTAAAGCCTGGGGATTTTAAGTGGATATTAATCATTAACAGACATTATAAGACCGTCCAGGCTTCCTGGACTCAGACAGTTTCACCACCCGGCGAATGGTCTGATTTCTCCCTGTTTTACCTTGAGAGCCGCCTTTCCGCGGCTCTTCTTTTTTGGCACGCCGCAAAACTGCTTTACTCGGCCGTGTAGAGACGCCTCGCAGGCTCTCTTGCAGTTTCCGAAAATGTGTTCCAAAACAAGAACATCCGCATCGGTTTACCGCTTCTTGTGGGTATTAACCTTTCCTTAATAAACGCCTTGCGGATTTCAATTATAAAGATCATGTTCAAGTCAATGAGGGCGGCGATGGAACCTTTCGCTACATCCCGCCATTGCCTCATCGTGGTTGCGTTAGCAGGATGACATTCATGCAAGAACAGGGTCTGAATACCGTCAATTTCGCCGGTCGCGCAGCGAATTCCTCGCAGTTCAAGACACTTTACTCCGAGGGCATGTCCCTAGTGGAAGAGACCGCGACCTATCTCGACGGAACGGGTCGCGCCGCATCGAAGGTCCTGCCGCGTATCGCCTCGGTTCTTTACGCCGCTGAATCTATGCGCCTGACGACCCGCCTCATGCAGATGGCCTCTTGGCTGCTGCTGCAGCGCGCCGTCAACAATGGCGAGATGTCGAAGGATCAGGTTCTCGCCGAAAAGAACAAGGTTCGCCTTGACGGTTTCAACGTCGACCGCAACGCACCGGGCTGGAACGAACTTCCGGAAGGTTTCCGCGATCTCGTCGAGCGCTCTTTGCGCCTGCAAAACCGCGTGGCCCTTCTCGATCGCGAGATCTATCGTCCGTCTGACGCAGTTGCCGTTCCGGACAACGAAAACAGCGTCCGCTCGCAGTTGAACCTGCTGCAGACAGCCTTTGGCAACTGATCATCGATCAGCCAGTCGCTCCAGATATTCGAGAATTTCAGTGCGGCTTCTAAGCCGCACTTTTTCGTTGGGAAACTCTTCGAACATCCGCAAATGGCTTTCGAACGAATTCCAGTTGTTTTTCCGCTCCCGATACTTCGACACCCAATCCAGCAATTCTGCGAAGCTCTCGTCGCTTTCTCCGCGCTGTTTGCCCCTCGCCCTGATATTGGCGATGCATTCGTCTTCCAGCAGATCGAGAAACACCAGTGTCGTCGCGCGCGGCAGGATGACATTGACCAGCCAGCCGTAGACGCCTTCGATCAACCATCTCGACGTCAGCGACAATTCCCGCACCTCTTCGATGACGATCGCCTTGTCACGGGCAATGCCGTCGCCATGCGGGCCGGGTTGCCAGTAGACATCATCGAGATGCACGGGAGCGCGGTCGAGGTATAACGACAGCTTACGGGCGAGCCATGTCTTGCCCGAACCGCCATTGCCCATGATCACTACCCGGCGAAGGGTCTCATATTGCTTGTCTTTTATCATGGCACTCCCCTTGAGCCCTGCCATGACACCAAACGAAAAAAGCCCGGCTTTCGCCAGGCTTTTTTTGGTCCGCCAACGTTAAGGCTATTAGAGGCCGAGGCCGCCGAAACGCTTGTTGAACTTGGAAACGCGACCGCCACGGTCCATCAGCTGCTGGTTGCCACCAGTCCATGCCGGATGGGACTTCGGGTCGATTTCAAGGTTCATCGTGTCGCCGGCCGAACCCCAGGTGGAGAAGGTTTCGTACTCGGTGCCATCGGTCATGACGACCTTGATCTTGTGGTATTCGGGATGAACGTCAGCCTTCATGTCGATATTCCTGCTCTGCGGGGTCTCCATGCCGCATTTGCGATCACCGACCCTCTTTAATCAATGAAGCCGTAGACCAGCACGGTCACGGCTTCCCAATTCGATGCGGAGCCTATACAGGAAGGTCGCGACTAGCACAAGTACCCGCAAGGCCAAGATAAGAGGGCCTCTACAGCGTTCTTTGTCCGACATCAATGGCGGGCAGCGTGCGTTGAAATATTAGAGTTCGCGTATTGTGAAAATGACGATGCGCAAGCAGGAGTTCCCGTGGCAGACATGTCTGAGACCGAAAAGAAGAATCGCAGCCTCAAGCCCCTCGCCCGACTGATCCCCTATCTTTCCCGTTATCGAAGGCTGGTTGCTTCGGCTCTTTTCTTTCTGGTTCTGGCGGCCGCGACAACACTTGCTCTTCCGCTCGCCGTCCGGCGCATGGTCGATCATGGATTCGCGTCTTCCGACGGCCATTTCATAAACAACTATTTCGGCATGCTGCTGATCCTTGCCATCCTCTTGGCGCTGGCCAGCGCCATGCGCTATTATTACGTGATCACCATCGGCGAACGCGTGGTGGCCGACCTGAGGCGCGAAGTCTTCGCCCATGTCACCCGCCTTTCCGCATCCTTCTTCGACGTCAACCAGTCGGGCGAGATCGTCTCCCGCCTGACAGCTGACACGACCCAGATCAAGTCCGCCTTCGGCTCGGCCGCCTCCCAGGCTTTGCGCAACACTATCCTCTGTCTCGGCGCCATGGGCATGATGATCTATACCAGCCCATGGCTTTCCGTCATGGTGCTCGGCGCCATTCCGGTCATCGTGTTCCCGATTGTCGGTTTTGGCCGCAATGTGCGCCGCCGCTCCCGCGCCGCACAGGACACGCTGGCAGAAAGCTCGGCTTTCGCATCGGAGACCGTGGCGGCGACCCGCACCGTTCAGGCCTTCGGCGGCGAAGAGATGGCAAGCGTGCGTTATGCCTCTGCTGTCGAGAATGCCTATGACGCCGCCCGCGTCGCGATCCGTTCGCGCGCACTGCTGACCGGCTTTGCCATTCTCCTCGTCTTCGGCTCGATCGTCGGCGTCTTGTGGTATGGCGCGCAGAGCGTTCTTGCCGGCGAGATGAGTGCCGGCACGCTTGGCCAGTTCGTGCTTTATTCGGTGATCGCCGCAAGCTCGCTCGGCCAGCTCTCGGAAGTCTGGGGCGAGCTTTCGGCCGCCGGTGGCGCCGCCGAACGGCTGACCGAACTTCTGCATGAAATCCCGGCCGTTCAGGACCCGGAACAACCGGTTACCCTGCCTTCAACGGCCCGTGGCGAAGTCGAGTTCGATCAGGTCTCCTTCGCCTATCCGGCCCGTGTCAGCGCGATTACGCTCAACAGCCTGTCCTTGAATGTCAACGCCGGTGAAACGATCGCCATCGTCGGCCCGTCGGGTGCCGGCAAAAGCACGATATTCTCGCTTCTTATGCGGTTCTACGACCCACAGACCGGATCGGTGAAACTGGACGGCGTCGATCTTCGCGAGGCCCGCATCGAAGACATCCGCTCGCGCCTGGCAATCGTGCCGCAGGACGTGACTATCTTTGCCGCATCGATCCACGACAACATCGCCTTCGGCATGCCGGGTGCTACCCGCGAGGCCGTCCGTGCCGCGGCCATTTCCGCCCAGGCTGACGAGTTCATCGGCAAGCTCGACCAGGGCTATGACACCATGGCCGGCGAACGCGGCATCACCCTTTCCGGCGGCCAGCGGCAGCGTATCGCGATTGCCAGGGCGATCCTGAAGAATGCGCCAGTCCTGCTTCTAGATGAGGCGACCTCCGCGCTCGATGCCGAAAGCGAAACGCTGGTACAGCGCGCGCTTGACGGGCTGATGGAAAACCGCACGACGCTCGTCATCGCCCATCGCCTGGCAACCGTCCTCAAGGCTGACAGAATTCTCGTGCTTGAAGACGGTCGCGTTGTCGAGGAAGGAACCCATCAGAGCCTCGTCGCCAAGGGTGGACTTTACGCCAAGCTGGCGCGCCTGCAGTTCCATGATCTGGAACAGCGCAGCGCAAGCGCTATCTGACCGATAAACAGGATTGAGACTGCATGATTGTCGAGCCACTGGACCCGAATGCCCCGCTCGAGCAATTGCTGGACAGTGTTCAGTACCAGACCTTCCTGTATTTCTGGGAAGGCGCGCATGCAGATAGCAAGCTCACCTATGACAAGCGCTGGGTAAACGGCGCGATTGCCACCAACATGATCTCCATCAGCGGCACCGGTTTCGGGCTGATGGCGATCCTTGTTGCGGCAGAGCGGCAATGGGTGACCCGCGATGAGGCGCTGGAGCGGATCAGCCTCATTCTGGACCGCCTGAACCTCGCAACCCGCTATCACGGCGCCTTCCCCCACATGGTCGATGGTGCCACCAGCGAGACCGTCCAGTTTTCGCAATATGACGATGCAGGCGACCTTGTGGAAACCGCCCTCCTGTTTCAGGGCCTGATCTGCGCGCGAGAATATTTCATCGGCGCATCGGAAACCGAGCAGGCTCTGCGGGCAACCGTCACGCGGCTGTTCGACGAAGTCGAGTGGGACTGGTTCACACGCGGCAAGGACGATGGTCCGCTTTACTGGCACTGGAGCCCGATCCACAACTGGACCATGAACCTTCCGATCAAGGGCTGGAACGAAGCGCTCTCGGCCTATGTGCTGGCGGCTGGTTCTGACACGCATCCGATCAAGCCGGAAAGTTATCATGAAGGCTGGGCGCGCTCCGGCGCGATGAAAAACGGCGAAAGCTATTTCGGCACCGAACTTCCCCTCGGTGAGCCTCTTGGTGGCCCGCTGTTCCTCTCCCAATATTCCTTCTGCGCGCTTGATCCGCGCGGACTGTCGGACCGCTATGCCGATTATTGGCAGCAGGCCGTGGCGCATACGAAGATCAACCGGGAATACTGCCTCAGCATCCCGGCCTATAAGCAATACGATGTCTGGGGCCTGACGGCTTCGGAGGCGCCGAATGGCTACAACGCCAACTCTCCGACGTCGGACACGGCCGCCATCGCCCCGACCGCGGCACTGTCGAGCTTCCCCTTTCAGCCGGCGGAGGCCGAAGAGGCCCTGCGCGCCATGATCCGCTACGAGGATGGAAAGCTGTTCGGATCGTTCGGTTTCGTCGATGCCTTTGCCCCGGCAATAGACTGGCTCGCGCCAACCTATATCGCCATAGACCAGGGTCCGCTCATCGCCATGATAGAGAACCACCGCTCCGGCCTTTTGTGGAGCCTGTTCATGAAGGCGCCTGAAGTGCGGCGCGGACTGGAGCGCCTCGGCTTCACCTCAAGCCACTATACGGCATGAGGACAGGGCCCTATTCGGCCCGCTCGAATACCCATTTCACCACATATTTGCCGTTCGGCTTCAGCTTGGTCTTCGTCTTCATCCTGACCGGTCCGCCGAGCGCTGCTTCGGCCTGATCAAACATTTCGCGCGCCTCGGCAATTACCTGATGGTAGGTGCTATTGTCACGGCGTGGCGTATCCGCCACCGCCTTGATCAGGGCGTTGATATCTCGTTTTTGCGCAACCATCGATCAGCGTTCCGTCAGCTTCAATTCGATACGCCGGTTCTGAGACTTCGCTTCTGGCGTGTCGCCCGGAGCGATCGGCTGGAATTCGCCGAAGCCGGCAGCGACAAGCCGGTTAGCCGGAACCCCCTTCGAAATCAGATACTTCACAACCGAAGTTGCGCGGGCGGATGAAAGCTCCCAGTTGTCGCGATAACGCCCCGCACCGGAGAGCGGCGAATTATCGGTATGGCCGTCGACCCTGAGCACCCAATTGATTTCCGCCGGTATTTCCTTAGCAAGCTCAAGCAGGGCCATTGCCAGCTTGTCCATTTCACCATGCCCGGCATCATCCAACTCGCTGCCACCGACCGGAAACAGCACTTCCGACTGGAAGACGAAACGATCGCCGACGATCCGGATATTTTCGCGATCCGAGAGGATTTCACGCAAACGGCCGAAGAAGTCGGAGCGATAGCGGTTGAGTTCCTGCACGCGGGCAGCGAGGGCAACATTCAGGCGGCGGCCGAGATCCGAGATCTGCGCCTGCGAGGTCGCATCCTTGGCTTCCGATGCCTGTAGCGCCTGCTCCACCGCTGCAATCTGTGCGCGCAATGCTGCGATCTGCTGGTTAAGAAGTTCGATCTGACTTGCCGCGCGCTGGCTGATCTGCTGCTGGTTGTTCAACTCGCTGGTTAGCTCACCGACTTTTGCATTGGCGGCCGCACTGCTGCCGGCGCCGTCATTCAAAAGCTGCTGCAGACGCGAGCGATCGCTTTCCACTGCAGCCAACGAGGATTGAAGGTTGGCAAGCTGATCTTCGAGATCCTGATTGCCGCTCTTTTCCAGCGCCAGCAGGTTTGTCAGCTCTGCGATCTGGCTGTTTAGGCGGCTCAACACCTCGTCACGACCGGTGATCTCGCGGCTTAGCAGAAACTGCGCCAGCACGAAGACCGTCAGCAGGAACATGATCGCCATGAGAAGAGTGGACAGCGCATCCACGAAGCCCGGCCAGAAATCGACTGTGCGTTCGCGACGGCGGTTCTTGGCGAGCGCCATCGCTTATTTCCCCCCGATCTTGTCGGAAAGCCGGTCAAGCGTGCGGCGCATGGCCTTCGATTCTTCCTGCTGCGCCTCGATCCAGTCACGCAGCATCTGCTGCTCGTTGCGCATGTTCTTCACAAGCCCCTGGATGCCCTCGGCCAGATTGGCCATCGCAGCCATCGAGCGCTCGTTTTCGGCGCCGTCACGCCCGGCCTTGGCCTGGACGGCGGCAAGCTTGCGCAACTCGGTGGTCAAAGCCTTGAGCTCGTCCGCGGCGCCATTGTCGCCATTGGCAATCGGCCCGTCGTAACCGACATCGGTCACCGAAGAGAGCCAGTTTTCCAGTTCCGTATAGAACCGGTTCTGCGCGCGGCCGGCCTGCAGATCGAGAAATCCGAGGATAAGCGAACCGGAAAGGCCGAGCAGCGAGGACGAAAACGCCGTGCCCATGCCGGCGAGCGGTTGTGCCAGCCCGCTCTTGATTGCACTGAGAATATCGTTCGAGCCGCCCGACGATGGATCAAGCGCGCCGATGACGTCGCTGATCGAGCCGATCGTTTCGATAAGACCCCAGAATGTGCCAAGCAGGCCGAGGAAAACCAGAAGGCCTATGAGATAGCGCGAAGTATCGCGCGATTCGTCCAGTCGCGTGCCGATCGAATCGAGGATCGAACGATAGGCGACGGTCGATAGCGCCACCTTGCGGCGGCGACCGATCAAGGTGCGCATCGGGGCGAGCAGACGCGGCTCGCGGCCCACCTTGTCGGCATTGCCGCCGGCGGCCCGGAAGGAATTGAACCAGCCGACTTCCCGCGCAAGACTGATCACCTGCACGAAGACGAGCAGGATACCGATCGCCAGAACGCCGAGGATCAGCCCGTTCAGGCCCGGATTGGTCTGGAACGCGTGCGCCGCCTGCCGGTAGAGGATCGACGCGACGAAGCCGACAAGCGCGAGAAAGATGAGCATCGTCCAGAGGAACGACGCAGGATTGGAGAGCTTGTGTTTATAGCCGCCGCGGCCGGTTTCCGACTCGTCCAGATCATCCACTGTCGCATTCGCCATAATACGCCTCGACTCCGCTAAATTGAGCGGAGGCTAGTGTAAAATTGCGACGAATTGAAGTGCGCAAGCATTGGAAAACAGTGCGCTATCCAATAGCGCGCACTGAATTCACTATTGCCTCAGCGGCTCGGCACCGGACGGTTGACGACTTCGACCAGTGCATTACGGATCAGTTCGTTGCCAGCGATCACATTGCGGGCCTCGAACATGTTCTGCGCGCCCTTCATGTCGGAAACGAAGCCGCCGGCTTCGCGAATGAGCAGCAGGCCGGCAGCCATATCCCACGGAGAAAGCTCGGCTTCCCAAAAACCGTCAAGACGACCGGCAGCGACATAAGCAAGATCGAGAGCAGCCGCACCCGCACGGCGAACGCCTGCGACTTCACCCATGACATGACGCAGTTCGACGAGGAATTTGCCGTGGTTGCCACGGCCCAGATGCGGAATACCGCAGCCTATGACGCAATCGGACAGCACCCGACGGGCAGCGACACGGATACGGCGGTCGTTGAGGAACGCACCGCCGCCCTTTTCCGCCGTATAGAGTTCATCCACTGCCGGGTTGAACACAACACCGGCAACGATCTCGCCATTGCGCTCGAGCGCGATCGAGACTGCAAACTGCGGAATGCCGTGGAGGAAGTTGGTCGTGCCATCGAGCGGATCGACGATCCAGCGATGCGCACCGTCGGTGCCTTTTTCTTCGCCACCCTCTTCACCGAGGAAGCCATAGGTCGGGCGAGCCTTCATCAGCTCGTCACGGACGATCTTTTCAGCTTTCAGGTCGGCCTGCGAAACGAAGTCGCTCGGTCCCTTTACGGAAACCTGCAGATTCTGCACCTCACCAAAATCTCTGGTAAGCGATTTGCCTGCCTTCAAGGCAGCCTGCACCATGACATTGAGAAGCGCTGAACGGGCCATTTCGGAATCCTTGAGCCCCGGAATCCGGATGACCGGGAGAGCGGGCGATACTGATTTTGTTGATTGGGCGGCTTCAAGACCACAAATTGCCGGTAAATTCAAGTCATGCGGTCGCACGGCAGTGTTGTCATTCGCGGCCCAGCCTGCGAAAGGAGGGCAGACCTCATACAGGAGACAGCCCCATGCGCATGCCCATCCCTCTTTTTATCAGCCTCGGCATGCTCATCACCATGACCTTTTTGTCGCTGGGCCTATGGGCCGCACTGCCGGCCGAGACTATGCTGCCGATCCACTTCGACTTCTCCGGAAATCCGGATAATTTCGCGCGCCCGACGATCGCTCTTTTCCTGCTGCCGGGTGCGATGCTGTTTGCGGTCGCCGTCTTTGTCGTGTCGCCGTCCATCAACCCGAAGGCGCTTGATCGACCCGGTCTTTACACTGCCATCTGGTTGTTTGTTATTCTGGCGCTGGCCGTAGCCCACGGCTTCATCATCCGCGGCGCGCTCTTTGCATTGCAGGCGCTACAGGGCTAATTCCGCCGGAACTTGTTGGCCGCATCGATCGCCTGTTTCTGCTGATCTTCGTTAATGCCGAGATAGAAATCCTCAAGCCCGGCATCCTGCAGGCCGGCGCGCCGGGAGAGCACGTACCACTTGGCGGCTTCCACGGGGTTGGGTCGCGTGCCGAGCGCATTGATATAGAGATAGGCAAGCTTGTTTTGGGCGACCACATTGCCGCGCATCGCGGCAATCCTCAACCACTCGAACCCCTTGTCGTAGTCACGCTCGCCGCCGACGCCGTTTACATACCAGATGCCCATGTCCAACTGGGCGGTGTCATAGCCTGCCTTGGCGGAACGCAGCATCCAGTCACGCGCCTGTGCCTTTTTGGTCGGTGAAACTTCGCGAAGCGCCATGTAGAGCTGGGCCACGGCATATTGCGCATCGGCTACGCCCTGGCTGGCGGATTTTTCATAGAACGGCAGTGCCAGTTGCATTCCCTTTTCGCCGGGATTGTCGGAAATCAGGATTTGGCCCCAGTTGAACTGAGCCGCCGAATTACCGGCTTCCGCCGCGCGACGCATGAAATCATCGGCCTTCTTTTTGTCGGCCGGAACATCGCGTCCCGTCATCAACAGCAGCGCATACTGGAACATTGCTGCGGCATCGCCTCCTTCGGCGGCCTGACCATACCAGAAGGCAGCGCCCTTGGGGTCGCGCGCGATCCCCTGCCCCTTCGTCATCATCTCTGCAACCAATGTCTGCGCCGCTGCATCGCCCTGCTGCGCCCGTTCAAGCGCAAGCTTCATAGCCTCGACATACATGCCACGCTGATAGGCGCCATAAGCCTCATCGACCTTGCCGCTATAAGTTTTCTCCTCAGGTGGCGCTGGCAATGCAGCACCCATTCGCCTGTAAAGCTCGACGCCGCCCGACGGCACCAAGCCATCAGGCTGCTGCTGCCGCTCCATCTTGCCTGCTTCCGGCCCGACTGGCCGGGTCACCGCCTGATTGGACTGAGCATGCACAGATGTGACCGCAGCCACAGAAACGAGCAGTGCAGTGAAGACTTTGACCGGATTGCGATACAGTTTTTTCGTCGATGGCATGCGACCATCAACCCTCAAACCGTGGCGCTTTTTCGTCCAGCAACGCATTGGCCTTGGCAACGGCTGCAGCGGGGCCATCACCACTGGCAAAAACGGCATCGCGCAACGCCACGAATTCGGCTCCGCTCTCGGCGACGGCGACAACCGATTCGGCATCGTTGCCGCCCATAGTGATGCAGGGGATCTCGATCATCGACGCCCACCACTCAGCAAGCGCAACGTTCTTCGGATGAGCTTCCGGCTTGATGTCGCCATCGAAACGGCCGAAGAAAATATAGTCCGGCCTCAATTCGCCAATCTCGAGCGCAGTATGCCGTTCCGCCGCACCGCCGGCTCCGACAATCATCTTCGGCGTGAACTTCTCGATCGCCTCACCCAATTCCTCGAGCGAACCCGACATGTGAAGACCATCGGCCTTGGCGCGACCGGCAACCCGGCTGTCACCGGAAATGATGGCGGCGGCTCCGGCATTCTGGATGATCTGCACCAGCACTTCCGCCCGCTTCTGGAATGCCTGATCGTCCAGCCCGTATTGCGGCAGGATGACCGATGCGACATCGCCACCCGACATGGCCTCCGTTAGAAGTTTGGCCTGGTGATCGGCATCGGCATCATCCGGTACGATCAGCACGATGCGGCAGCGGTTGTCCGGTTCTGTCATGTTCTTATCCGATCATTCTCGCCTTGAGGCGAAGACGTACCGCTTCAGCACGTTCCGCTCTGGTTTTATTCGGACAATTCGATAGACCGGACGGATTGCAGGATCAACACCCTCGACAGTAAGCGCCGATGATAGATTTTCCCAGCCTGTCGTTCTTCCTCGCCGCAATTCCGGCAGTCATGCTTGTCGGTCTGTCGAAAGGCGGCATCGGCGGCGCGATCGGCTTGATGGGTGTACCGATCATGTCGCTTGCGGTCGAGCCGGTCCAGGCGGCTGCGATTTTTCTGCCGATCCTCATTCTGATGGATGCTGTCGCGCTGTGGTCCTGGCGCAAATACAATGACCCGAAAACACTGCTGATGATTATGCCCGGCGGTGTGATCGGCATCGCCCTCGGTTGGGCGACGTCGGCCTATGTCTCCGACGATGCGCTGAAAGTGGTGATCGCTTCCGCGACCATTCTGTTCGCCGCCCGCTATTTCTGGCAGGTCTATGGGCGCCGGGGCGAAATCGTTGCCCCTCTCCCGCATCGCCCGGTCGCCGCAACATTCTGGGGATCGCTTTCGGGTTACGCCAGCTTTGTTGCCCATGCCGGGGGCCCGCCGTTCCAGATCTATGTCCTGCCGATGCAGCTTGATCCGAAAAACTACACCGGCGCGAGCATCCGCTTCTTCGCCATCGTCAATGCGGTGAAGGTGATACCCTATTTTTTTCTGGGTGCGTTGGATACGCAGAACCTGACCCTGTCGGCAACGCTTCTGCCTGTAGCACTCGTCTCGACAATAATGGGAGCGGCCGTCGTCAAGCATCTCAAGGCCGAAACCTTTTACCCGATGACCTATGGCCTCGCCTTTCTTGCCGGCCTCAAGCTGCTATGGGATGGCCTCCCGTTCTGAACAGGCGCGGATTGGGGATAAACCAGGCTCCGGAAACAATTCTGGCCGCAGCCCGCATGAACAACGACCAGAACTGAAAATTGGGTTTTGCGCCGCTATCGGATCATATCCAAATCGAGATCCGCGGCTATGGCTCTATTAGCTTGCCTTAGTGGCGTGTAGACGCCTTGAGGCGCTGCATTTGGTCTTTGATACGCAGCTTACGACGCTTCAGATCGGCGATTTCCCGATCGTCAGATGAAGGAGACGAAAGAATCGCCTGGAGCTCCTCCTCGAGATCGCCGTGCTTCTTTTCAAGCGATGCTATATGAGCCTGGATGGTCATGTGGCATGTCCTTCCCTATTGCCTGCTCCGGCCACTCCATCGGCCGAAGCTTCAGGTTTACGACGGAAGTGTGACACGATCTGATCTGTTTGTCGAAGGTGTTTTCGTGACAAGAGCGCGGCAAATTCGTGACGTTGGCGAACTTCCCGTTAACGCGGTTTGGTGATAGGAGCTTGCGCATTAAGCTGGGCCGGGTCACAAGCCCGGATCGATATGGGGACTTTAAGACATGGCCGATCAGGAACAGGCGGACAACCGGCTGGCGCTGGCAAAGCTCCGGCAGGAGCATGAAGACTACGACGCCGCGATCAACGCCATGATAAAGGTGGGCTGCGATGCGTTGCGCGTGCAGCGCATGAAGAAGAAAAAGCTCGCCATAAAAGACAAGATGACCCAGATCGAAGATCAGATTCTGCCCGACATCATTGCCTAGGAACGCTCAAATGGCCGAGACACCGCCCGTCGCCATCATCATGGGAAGCCAGTCTGACTGGGAGACCATGAAGAACGCTGCTGAAACCCTCGATGCCCTCGAAATCGACTACGAGGCACGCATCATTTCGGCACACCGGACGCCCGAACGCCTGTTCAATTTCGCCAAGGGCGCGCGTGACGAGGGCTTTCAGGTCATCATCGCCGGTGCCGGCGGCGCTGCCCACTTGCCCGGCATGGCCGCCTCGATGACGCCGCTGCCGGTCTTTGGTGTTCCGGTCCAGTCCAAGGCGCTTTCCGGTCAAGACAGCCTTCTGTCGATCGTCCAGATGCCGGCCGGCATTCCCGTCGGCACGCTCGCCATCGGTCGCGCCGGTGCAGTCAATGCGGCCCTGCTTGCAGCCGCCGTGCTTGCCCTCTCTGACGAGGACATCGCCTATCGCCTGGACGAATGGCGCGCCCGCCAGAGTGCCGCAGTCGCCGAATACCCGATGGACGAAGCATGAAGGCCCAGACGATCGGCATTATCGGCGGCGGCCAGCTCGGCCGCATGCTTGCAATGGCAGCCGCAAGGCTGAACCTCACCATCATCATCCTGGAACCTCAGGCCGATTGTCCCGCAGCGCAGGTCGCCAACGAGCAGATCACCGCTGCCTATGACGATGCTGCCGCTCTCGCGGAACTGGCCAGACGTTGTGATATCGTTACCTACGAGTTCGAGAACGTACCTGTTTCGGCCGCCCAAACGCTGGAGCGTTCAGTTCCGGTCTATCCGCCATCAAAGGCGCTCGAAGTCGCCCAGGACAGGCTGACGGAAAAACGCTTCCTCAACAGCTGCGGCATCGAGACCGCCCGCTTCCACGCGGTCGACAGCCAGCAGGAGCTTGAGGCAGCGCTTGCAGATTTCGGCGGCCAGGGCGTGCTGAAGACCTGTCGCATGGGTTACGACGGCAAGGGCCAGCGCGTTTTCCGCTCGAGCGACGACTCACCCGCAGGCGCGTATGAAGCGCTCGGTTCCGTGCCCCTGATTCTCGAAAGCTTCGTTGCCTTCGAGCGCGAGATCTCGATCATCGCCGCCCGTTCCAAGGACGGCACAATTCGGTGCTACGACCCGGCAGAGAATGTCCACCGCAATGGCATACTGCATACGTCGACCCTGCCGGCAAACATCCCAGCAGAGACAGCGGCAACCGCCCGTGCTGCGGCCGAAAAGCTGCTCGCAGCGCTCGGTTACGTCGGCGTCATCGGCATGGAATTCTTCGCCATGGCCGACGGCACGCTGATCGCCAACGAGATCGCCCCGCGCGTCCACAATTCCGGCCATTGGACGGAGGCTGCCTGCGTCATCTCGCAGTTCGAGCAGCATATGCGCGCGGTTGCCGGTTTTGGGCTCGGTGACCCGGACAGGCATTCCGATTGCGTGATGACCAACCTGATCGGCGACGACATTCTGACGCTGCCGCAATGGCTGGCAACCAAGGATGTGCTTGTCCATCTTTACGGCAAGACGGAAGCCCGTCCGGGCCGTAAAATGGGCCATGTCACCGAATTGAAAGGCCGGAAAACCTCGTCACAAGGTTGACATGGAGAAAGCCTCGGGTTATCTGCACCCCAACCTGAGGCGCGCCCCTATCTCCAGGGACTAGGCGGCGCGCTTTCGATTGTTAGAGACAAGCGGCTCTATGAGCCCACAGACTGCTGGACCAGTACAATGAAGATCAAGAACTCGCTTAAGGCGCTGAAGGCTCGTCACCGCGACAACCGTCTGGTTCGCCGTAAGGGCCGCATTTACATCATCAACAAGCAGAACCCGCGCTTCAAGGCCCGCCAGGGCTGATTGCTCAGGGCGAATTTTTCGCCTGCAATCAAATTGTCGATAGCGCGACAATTCGGCTTTGACCTTCGGCGCATCCGGATTAACTTATCCGGATGCGCTATTTGCTTCTGAGCACCCCTATTCTGGCCTTGGCCGTTTTCGTCCCTGTCGCTCATGCACAGGCGCCTCAAGCCGCCCCACCCTCGCAAGCGGTTCCGCAACCACCCGGCCCTGCGATAGAATCAGCAGCACCGACGACTGCAGCCGCAAAGCCGCTCGATACATTGTTCGAGGCGTTGAAGCGCGAACGCGATCCGGAAAAAGCCAAGGGCATCGCCAGCCAGATCATTGCCGAGATGAACGATTCCGGCAGCGCCACGGTCAACCTTCTGATGCAGTGGTCCGAAGACGCCATCAAGGAAAAGAAGAACGCCGCCGCGCTGGATTTCCTCGACCGTGTCACCCTTATCGACCCCGCCTTCACCGAGGGCTGGAACAGGCGCGCGACGCTTCACTACACGATGGGCGACCGGCGCAAGTCGATGTCCGATATCGCCGAAGTTTTAAAGCGCGAACCGCGCCATTTCGGTGCCCTTGCCGGCCTCGCTGGCATATTGATGGAAGCCGGTGACGACGACATGGCGCTAAGGGCCTGGGAGCGGTATCTCAACGTCTATCCGGCAGATCGGGACGCACAGGAAGCCGTCTCGAAACTCTCGGAAAAGATCGCCGGGAACAGAACTTGAGCCTTTCCCAGGTTATTCTCCAATGATTCTGCCGCTTGCCCTTGTCGCCATTCTTGTCGCCGCGGCCTTCAGCTTTACCGCCTGGAAAAGCCGCCAGATTGAGCGGCAGTTTCCGCGCCATGGCGAACTGATCGATGTCGGCGGCTACAGGATCAACGCCCTGCACATTCCTGCACCGCCAAATCCCGCCCTGCCCCCGATCGTCTTCATCCATGGAGCAAGCGGCAACCTGCGGGACCAGGAAACGGCCTTCCGCAAGCTCCTGGAAGGCCGTGCGGAGCTTCTCTTCATCGACAGGCCCGGACATGGCTATTCGGAGCGCGGAAGGCCCGAGAACGGCTTTCCGGACGGACAGGCGGTAGCCATCAGCCGCGTGATGGATATGAAGGGCATGGAGCGCGCCATCATCGTCGGACACTCCTTCGGCGGGGCGATTACTGCAAGCTTTGCCGTCTTCCATCCCGAAAAGACGGCCGGATTGCTGTTTCTCGCACCGGCAACCCATCCCTGGCCCGGCGGCGTGGACTGGTACTACAGGATTTCTGCCGCTCCCTATCTGGGCTTCTGGTTCACCCGCCTCATCAGCCTGCCCGCAGGTCTTGTTCTGCTGGATGGTGCAACGAGGTCCGTCTTCAGCCCCAACCTCCGTCGTGACCGCTATGTCGAGAAGGGCGCACCCGCACTGGTGCTGAGGCCTGAAAACTTCCGCAACAACGCGGTCGATGTCGCCAATCTGCACGACTATGTCACGCGCATCTCACCACGCTATAAAGAGATTACGGCACCAACCATTGTCATCACCGGCGACAGCGACCCGATCGTGCTCGAAGAGATCCATTCCCAAGGGCTTGCGCGTGATATAGCCGGTTCCGAACTGGTGAAGATCCATGGCCTCGGCCACAAGCCGGACTATGTGGTGCCCGACGTGGCAATCGCCGCAATGGAAAAGATCGCAGGCATGGACCGCGACTTGCAGGCATTGGCACGCATGGCTGAGGCGCGGCTGACCCAGTCGGGAACTACGAGCGAGACAACATTGGGAATGGCGATCGAAAGAAAGTGAAGCGTCACCGCTCTGGCGCACTGATTGCGCTTACAGACCGCCTTTACTGCTCCACGCCCATTTCCAAAACGACAAACGGCCGGATCGCTCCGGCCGTCTGGTAATTGCAAATTGTGTCAGCCGATTATGCGCCGGTCTGGCCGTCAGCGCCGATATAGGCGATACGCAGCATGTTCGTCGAACCGGGCGTGCCGAGCGGAACGCCGGCCGAGATGATGACGCGGTCGCCGGGCTTGCCGAACTCTTCCGAAACGGTGATGCGCGCAGCGCGGTTCACCATGTCTTCCAGATCGCTTGCATCCTCGGTTACGACGCAGTGCAGGCCCCAGCAGACAGCAAGGCGGCGGGCCGTCTTGACATTCGGGGACAGCGCCAGGATCGGAACATTCGGACGCTCGCGCGAGGCGCGCAGACCGGTCGTGCCGGACTGGGTGTAGGTGACGATCGCGGCAGCCTTGAGTGTTTCGGCAATCTGGCGTGCAGCAAGCGAGATCGCGTCGGAGCCGGTGGCTTCCGGCGTTGCGCGCTGTGCGTAAATGATGCTCGGATAAAGCGGATCCTGCTCGACCTGACGGGCGATGGACGCCATCATCGAGACAGCTTCGACCGGATACTGACCGGAAGCGGATTCGGCCGACAGCATGACGGCATCGGCGCCTTCGAAGACGGCGATCGACACGTCGGAGACTTCCGCGCGAGTCGGAACCGGAGCCGTGATCATCGATTCCAGCATCTGGGTGGCAACCACGACCGGCTTGCCTGCACGGCGGCAGGCGCGAGTCAGCTGCTTCTGGATACCGGGAACCATTTCGATCGGCATTTCAACACCAAGGTCACCACGGGCAACCATGACGGCGTCGGAAAGCTCGATGATCTCGTCGATGCGTTCGATAGCCTGCGGCTTTTCGATCTTCGACATGATGCCGACACGGCCGCGAGCGATCTTGCGGACTTCCGCCAGGTCTTCCGGACGCTGCACGAAGGACAGCGCAACCCAGTCGGCATCTTCGGTGGCAAGAACGGCATCGAGGTCAGCGCGGTCCTTGTCGGTCAGAACACCGACGGTCAGGATCGTGTCGGGCAGGCTGACGCCCTTGCGGTCGGAAATGCTGGTGCCGGCAACAACGGTGCAGACGATCTTCTTGCCGTCGGCTTCAACAGCCTTCAGAGCCAGCTTGCCGTCGTCGATCAGCAGGCGATCGCCGGCCTTGACCGCTTCGAGGATTTCCGGATGCGGAAGGTAGACGCGGTTTTCGTCACCCGGCGCTTCGTTGTTGTCGAGCGTGAATGTCTGACCCGGGGTCAGTGTTACTTTGGTGTTGGCAAATTTGCCGACGCGAAGCTTCGGTCCCTGCAAGTCACAGAGAATACCGATCGGGCGACCCGACTTCTTCTCGACCGAGCGGATGCGCTCGATCAGGGTACGCATCATTTCATGGCTGGCATGGCTCATGTTGATACGGAAGAGGTCAGCGCCTGCTTCGTGGAGCTTCTGGATCATTGCCTCTTCCGACGATGCCGGACCGAGCGTGGCAAGGATCTTTACTTTGCGGTTACGCCTCATCAATTCTGGCCTTCTTGCGTACCGGGCGTGTCGGACAGCTGGACCATCCAGCTTCCCTGACGACCCGTATCATACTCTTTGAAACCCATGCGCTGGTGGCCACGGGTGAAACAATCATTGACGCCGACAATTTTGAATTCATTCTCGGCGACGCACATATTGATATTTCCGGTCCACCGCCCTCCGCGGGCGGCATCCTCGGCATAAAGATAATAGTATCGTGACTGCAGTTCCCCTTCGATCAGAGTAGCGCAGGTGGAAGCAGGAACCTGCCACCAACCCTCGGTATTCCAACCATCCTGGGCACGATAACCGATTGCCACCCCGACAAGATTCTGCGTGCCGTTACAGACACGAAAATCAGCATGAGCCGGAGAAGCCATGAGAAGCGGTGCGCTTGCGAAAACAGCAAAAGCACCCGCCGGAACGGAAAGGAGCGAACGAAGATAGATTTTAATCGATTTTATCGGCACGGTTTCCGTCAGGTCTCCATGGTTATCGTGGAGGCACTTTCTCGCGCGCAACGGGCAGAAAGTCAACGAAGCTGTGGTTGATTGCGTCGCCCTGCCGCTACGCTTGCTTAAATTTGTTTCATCCCCCTGCACGGGCTTGCTTTTTGACAAGCACAGGCCGCCTCTCTTGCGCCAAAACGGCTGTCATGCGATCACCAAACTCACAACATAATCGTTTGAAATGTACGTGAGCATGCAGAATTTCCAATCGTTCGAAATCATAGACGGCAACTATGACACAGGCATGGTGCTTCTCGCAGATCACGCCATGAACCGCCTTCCTTCGAAATATGGCACTCTTGGCCTACCCGACAGCGCCTTTCTCAGGCACATCGCTTTCGATATCGGCGTCGAGGGCCTGACACGCAGGCTTGCCGCCATGCTCGGCGTGCCGGCAGTGCTCGGTTGCTTCTCGCGCCTATTGATCGATCCGAACCGTGGCGAGGACGATCCGACCCTGATCATGAAGATTTCCGACGGCGCGATCATTCCCGGCAATCACCCGATTACCGATGAAGAATGGCAAACCCGCCTCGACACCTACCACCGGCCTTATCACCGCGCCGTCGAACAGACGATAGCCAGGGCCTCGACATCCGGCCGGGCGCCTCTAGTGCTTTCAATACATTCCTTCACTCCTTACTGGAAGGATTTCGCAAGGCCCTGGCATGCAGCAGTGTTATGGGACAGCGATGACCGGGCAGTTTTGCCGCTTCTGTCAAAACTTCGCGAACCGGGCGATATCGTTATCGGCGACAACGAGCCTTATGATGGCGCCTTGAAGGGCGACACGATGTATCGCCACTGCATGATCCCCGGCATTCCGCACGCGCTTCTGGAAGTAAGGCAGGACCTGATCGGCGATGATGCAGGCATGGATGCCTGGGCTTCAAGACTTGCGCCGATCTTTACCTCGCTCAACGCAGACCCCAAATTGCATGAATACAGGATTTTCCCGTCGCGTACCGGCCCCTACCCCGCCGTGTGACGAGAGCAGTCAGGAGACGTTCCCATGACCGAACTCAGCAAGCAACAACAAACCGAGCTTGAAGCGGCGGCATTTCGCCGGCTCGTCCAGCATCTGCGTGAACGGAGCGACGTCCAGAATATCGACATGATGAATCTGGCAGGCTTTTGCCGGAACTGTCTGTCCAACTGGTATCGCGATGCAGCGACCGAGGCAGGACTGGACCTTTCAAAAGAGGCTTCCCGCGAAATCGTCTACGGCATGCCCTATGAAGACTGGAAGAACCTTCACCAGATGGAAGCAAGCGACGCTCAAAAAGCCGCATTCGAGATCAACAAGCCGCCGCATGGCTGAATTGGCATTGGCGATTGATTAGGCTTGACCTTGCGCCTGCTTTTCGGCACTTGACCACTATCCAATAGAGATTTCCATTATCAGGAGACACCGATGTCTGATGCTCATGGCGTCGCCCGCGACCAGCTCCGCGCTTTTGTAGAGCGCATTGAACGACTTGAAGAAGAAAAGAAGACGATCGCCGACGACATCAAGGACGTCTATGGCGAAGCGAAGTCGATGGGCTACGACACCAAGATCATGAAAAAGGTCATCGCCCTTCGCAAGAAGGATGACCAGGAGCGCATGGAAGAGGACCTGATCCTCGACACCTACCTCAGCGCCCTCGGCATGATCCCGGGCGCCGGCACCGACGAGGAAGAAGCCGCCTGATCCGCTTTTCAAAGCCCGCCCCTTGAAGGCGGGCTTTTTCTTTTGCGCCTGATGCAGCAAATCTCCCTTCGCGCGAGTTTCCAATGGCAGATCACGACGTCATCGTTATCGGCGCAGGCTTTACCGGCCTTACCGCGGCCACGGACCTGATGGCTGCCGGCCTCGATGTCATCGTGGTCGAGGCCCGCAACCGCGTCGGCGGCCGGGTGGAGTCCGAATACCTGCCGAGCGACATGCGCATCGACACCGGCGGCCAGTTTCTCTGCCGGGACATGACGCATCTGATCGAGACGGCGCAACGCCATGGGGCACGAACCGTATTTTCCCATGTCGATGGAGAACAGTCCTACCGTCCTGCCATACCACCCGAACAAGGAGATGCCATCTGGAACGGCGTGGAGCAGTTGCGCGAGCGAATGCGCTCCATCGATCTCGCCGATCCTACATTCTCGGGTCTGACCGTGGGGCAATGGATCGACGGCCAGGCCGACATGCCTTCGGACGTCACCGGCTCCTTCCGAAGACTGATCAAGGGGTTGTGGTGCCGCGCACCGGAAGACGTGGCGCTTGCCTATCTCGTCTCGAACGACCGGCGGATTACCAATATCTATCCCGAACTTGAAATGTTCATGCGTGACACCATGCACGCGCTGGCCGACCGTTTAGCGGCGGGCCTCGATGACCGACTGAGACTGTCCGCACCCGCCACCTCTATCACCATCATGGAAGATGAGATTGAAGTGGATGTCGAGGGACGCGCGCTCACTGCAGGACATGTGATCATTGCCGTACCGCCCGTCATGGCGCGAAGAATAGAAATATCGCCACCGCTTCCAGCTGAACTCGAAAGGGCACTTTCTGCTTGGGAGCCGGGTTGTGCGATCAAGCTGCAGATCGGCTACAGGACACCATTCTGGCGCGACAAGGGACTGAGCGGGTCGGTCATGTGGAGCGATCCGCAGGGCATCTACGCCTGCGACGCCAGCCATGACGATTATTTCGGCATCGTCGTCTTTCTTGGCGGACCGCTGGCCTCGGAATGGCATAAGCGACCGCAGACCGAGCTGGCGAACTTCGTCACGTCAGAACTCAGCGCCGCATTGGGAGGAAAAGGTCACGAACCGGTTTCCGTCTGCATTCGCGATTGGGTCAACGATGCCTGGAGCGATGGTGCCTATAGCGACGTCATCACCGACCTTGAGGCCACGGATGCGGAAGAGATCCTGCTCAAGGGACTGCCGCGCCTGCATTTTGCCTGTTCGGAACTGTCGCCGTCGTTTCCCGGATATATCGAGGGTGCGATCGTCGCCGGAAAACTGGCTGCGCAGTCTATCTTGCAAGACAGAGAATAGACTTCAGATTGGGTAAACCTAGCCGGGTATGAATCAGCTTCAAAACCGGATCAGTTGGAGCCGCTGAAACGATTGGGATCGATCTTCACTGCGGCAGCAACCGGCTTGAAGCCCTCGCTCGCATAGGCCGCCGAATATTCGCTGTTCAGCGTGCGGGTCACCACACGCGGCGCCTTCATCGAAACCACGTCACCCGAGCGCTTGTTATCCAGCGCCCATTTCTCCAGCGTATCCTTGGTCAGGTTGCCGGAAGCCGGTGCCAGGTCAGGCTTCGTCGACCGGCCACCCTTGGTCGGTACGGCGGAAGCTGCTGCAGCGACCCACTTGGGCGTATCGAAACCATCGCCGAAATGACCGGAAGCGGAAGGGGCCTGGATAACCTTTTTCGGTAGTGCTGCAACTTCCGTCGGCTTGCGCGCCTGAGAATGCACAGGTGCCGGAGTAGCACCGGCCTCATCGCTGACAGCACGAATACCGGCCGCTGCTCTGCGATCATCATCGACACTGCGGGAAAGGGCTGCGACCAGTTCAGGCGTCAAGGCTTGCTCATTTTCCCTTGCCCGTTCCGCCGGTTGCGGAGCTGGCACCATTGCGGCAACCTGCGCGACAGCCGGACGGTGAGCAGGAAGCGGTACGCCCGACACATCCTGCAGCGAAGGCGGAACATCGCCCAGCGACGCCATCATGTTTGATGTGTCGGCATCAGCCTTCGTCCCGCGCGAACCGAGCAAGGTCGGCACCGGAACGGCGTATTTCGTCAGATCTTCGAAGCTTTCACCTTGAGGCCTGCTGTTAACAGCCGCAGCGGCCTGAAGCGCAAGCGCCTCCTGGGCAGGATTACGCTGTTGCGAATAGAGAGCAGTTGCAAGTACACCCGGGCCGTCCTGGCGGAAGGCTGGGCGTGAAGCGGGAACCGGCGCCGTGATATTCTCCGGCTGCGGCGCCTGCTGAGGCTGGGCCGAAGCGACCATCACACCCGGCAGCGGAGCGGCGGCAGGTGCTTCGTCCTCTGCATCAGCCGGCCGGCTTGCAGGCGCGGAGGGCCGCGGCGACGCAATGGCTGGCGTGCTGCTTTCACCATTATCCTCTTCTTCGTCGGCACCGCCGCCAAAGAGAGTTGCGAGGAAACCACGACGCTTGCGTTCAGCAGCGGGCGCGCCGCCGGCCGTCGATGCGATCTCGATCGAGCTTGAACCGACACGTTTCTTGTAATCTGCGAGCGCCTGATCATAGCCTGGAAGCGGCTGACCATCTGCCGGAAGATGCAGCGTATTGCCCTTCGGGAAAATCTGCACCAGCTCCTGGCGCGACATACGCGGCCATGCACGCACGCCACCGACGTCCAGATGCACGAAAGGTGAACCGGATGTCGGATAGAAGCCGACGCCACCGACCTGCATCTGCATCGCGAGCGCACGCAGCGTCGCAAGCTTTACGCCGGGAATGTAAAAGTCCATTGCCTTGCCGAGCATGTGCTGGCTGTTCTTCGCCACGCCGGTATTGCGCGAGCGACCGCGCAGCATGCCGTTGGTGGTCGGCGAACGATAGGCGGAGACGACGTGGATGTAATCCTTGGCGCCACTGCGCCGATAGACTTCCCAGACGAGATCGAAAAGACGCGGGTCCATCTTTGTCGGCTCGTTCTTGCGCCAGTCACGCAGGAAATTGTTGATCTGCTGAAGACCCTTGGGATCGAAGCGGCCGTTACGCTTGAACGTAATCTCGGCCTTTTCGCCGGTATGGATGAAATAGAGCTTGAGGCTGCGGTTTTCCGCAGCCGCCTCGGACACCTGCACGGACCAGATGGAAGCAGCAACGACAGCAAGTGCCGCACCCTGAGCAGCACGCCTGGTCAGCGATTGAAAGGCCTTTAGGACGAGGCGATGAACGCCTGTGCCCGAAGGCATTTCTTTTGCATTCAAATCAGGCAAAGCGATCCCCGTCCTGCAGACAACGTCCCTCGTTGTCCCATTTGGCTGACAATTGCGGTCACACGATGGCAAATCTGCCACACATGTACAAGCATCTCTCTTATAGTCAATGATGTGCTAAAGAGAGATTGACAGAAATTGCCATCGCTTCCTTGCCTGAAAATTAACACTCTCTAATCAGGCTGCTTCCTTGAGTGGGTCATCCGGATCGATACCGTAATCCTTCAGCTTGCGGTAAAGCGTCGAACGACCGATGCCGAGCTTGCGGGCAACCTGGCTCATCTGGCCGCGGTAGAACTTCAGCGCGAAACGAATCAGTTCCTCTTCCACATCGGCAAGTTTTCTCACCTCACCCGTGTCGTCGGTGCTGACGATGACATTGTCCGATGCCGGGTAGGCGGCAGCCAGAAGCGCGCGCGGATCCGGCCTTGTCGTACGAGGCGGCAGCATCGGCTGCGGGAAGCCCAGATCTTCGATGATCGGGCGTAGGACCGATGAAGGAGCAGACATTTGCGTCGTGGCAGTCGCGACCAGTTCGGGAGTGCGGAATTCCGGCACCTGGGCCGCAATCTGCGGGAAATCAAGCTCTGTAAGCTCATCACCTTCCGCAAGCACGATGGCCCGGAAGATGGCGTTTTCGAGCTGACGGATATTGCCCGGCCAGTCGTAAGCCGTCAGCAGCGCCAGCGCACCGGCGCTGACATTGAGGTTCTGCGGCAGCTTCTGCTCCAGCGAAAAACGCTCGGCGAAGACGCGCACCAGATGCGGAATGTCTTCCTTGCGGCGGCGCAGAGCCGGAATAGTGATCGGAAAAACGTTGAGGCGGTAGTAGAGATCCTCGCGGAAACGACCGGCGCGAACCTCTTCGATCAGGTCCTTGTTGGTGGCCGAAATCAGCCGCACATTGACCTTGTGAACCCGGCCGGCACCGACCGTTTCAATCTCGCCCGACTGCACGGCGCGTAAGAGTTTCACCTGAACTTCGAGCGGCAGATCACCGATTTCGTCCAGGAAAAGCGTGCCGCCATCGGCCTCGACGAACTTGCCGGTGTGACGCTCTGTCGCTCCGGTAAACGCACCTTTTTCGTGACCGAAGAGGATGCTCTCGACCAGATTGGCCGGGATCGCGCCGCAGTTGACGGTGATGAACGGCTTGCCGGCACGATCGCTGCCCGACTGGATGGCGCGGGCGATCATTTCCTTGCCGACGCCGGATTCACCCTCGAGCACGACCGGAATATTCGAATGCGCCGCACGCTGTGCCAGATCGATAACCCGCAGCATGTCCGGGCTTGCAGATACGATGTCGTTGAAGCCGACGACACCGGCGCGACGGCGGCCGACCTTGGCCTTGCCTTCGCGATAATCGAGCTTCAATGCGTTGGCGATGGAGGTCGCGATCCGCTCCGGCGAAACCGGCTTGACGACGAAGTCGAAAGCCCCTGCCCGCATCGCCTGAACGACATATTCGATGCTGCCCTGTCCGGTCTGCACGATGACCGGGGTCTGAACGCCCATCTCCCGCAGTGCGACGAGGAAGGAAAGCCCGTCCATTTCCGGCATCATCAGGTCAAGCACGATGACATTCACATCGCCGCTGGTGCGACTGAGAAAATCGAGTGCGACCTTTCCGTTTTCGGCCAGATGCGCGACATAACCTTGCCGCTCGACTGCATTCTTCAGAAGGCGGCGCTGAATGGGATCGTCATCGACGACAAGGATATGAGCAGACATTTGTGAACTCCCGGCAACGTTCATCGTGCACCCTTTGCGGGCTCTTATGCTGGAAGTTGTGCCAGATAGGCTTGAACATCCCCTTTTGAGAAAAGCTCACATTTTAACAGTCTGAACAGAAAACGGACGGGTGGCGGCAGAAGGGTTGAAATGCTACCCATCTGGCACCCATTCGAGTACCCGGTTGAGGGAAGGAAAGACCATGAAAAATCGCATAGCGCTGTCTGAAATTGCACATGCCGCACCGGCGGCCGGTGGCGGCGCAACGGATCCCGCGCTTGGTCTCCTGCCCGTCTGGAAGCTTTCCGATCTCTATGCCGCCAAGGATGCACCGGCCTTTACAGCCGACCTGAAGCAATCCGAAACGGACGCGCTCGCTTTTGAAAACAAGTGGAAGGGCAAGCTGGCCGAGGCCGCGACGAAGAACGGCGCAGGCGGTATCGGCGAGGCACTCAAGGAATACGAAGCGCTCGACGATCTCCTCGGCAAGATCGGCTCATTCGCCGGCCTCACCTACTTTTCCGATACGTCCGACCCCGCCAACGGCAAATTCTTCGGCGACGCCCAGGCGAAACTCACCGACATCTCGTCACACCTTCTGTTCTTCGCGCTGGAACTCAACCGCATCGACGATGCCTTGATGGATGCCTGCGTGGATGGCGATCCGGCCGCCGGCCACTACCGCCCATGGATCGTCGACCTGCGCAAGGACAAGCCCTTTCAGCTGGATGACAAGCTGGAACAGCTGTTCCTCGAAAAGTCGATGACGTCAGCGTCTGCCTTCAACCGCCTGTTCGACGAGACCATGGCGGAACTGCGCTTCGATATCGACGGCGAAAAGCAGCCGCTCGAAGTCACGCTCAACATGCTGCAGGAGGCCGATCCGGCCATCCGCGCCAAGGCGGCAAGTGCCCTGTCGAAAACCTTCAGCGACAACCTGCGTGTCTTCACCCTGATCACCAACACGCTCGCCAAGGACAAGGATATTTCCGACCGCTGGCGCGGCTTCGAGGATATCGCCGACAGCCGCCACCTTGCCAACCGGGTCGAGCGCGAAGTGGTCGATGCGCTGGCCGCCGCCGTTCAGGACGCCTATCCGCGCCTGTCGCACCGCTATTATGCGATGAAGGCAAAATGGCTCGGCATGGACCAGCTGAACTACTGGGACCGCAACGCACCGCTGCCGGAAACGCCCAAGGCCGTCATTCCGTGGGAAACCGCGAAGGAGACCGTGCTTTCGGCATACGGTGCCTTTGCCCCGGAAATGGCCGATATCGCCGGCCGCTTCTTTGCGGAAGAATGGATCGACGCGCCGTCGCGTCCCGGCAAGGCACCCGGAGCCTTTGCCCATCCGACCGTGCCGTCTGCCCACCCTTATGTTCTGGTTAACTATCTCGGCAAACCGCGCGACGTGATGACGCTCGCCCACGAACTCGGCCATGGCGTGCATCAGGTTCTCGCCGGTGGACAGGGCGCACTGATGTGCCAGACGCCGCTGACGCTTGCCGAAACCGCCTCCGTCTTCGGCGAAATGCTGACTTTTCGTACGCTACTGGAGAAAACGAAGGACAAGCGCGAGCGCAAGGCGATGCTCGCCCAGAAGGTCGAGGACATGATCAACACGGTCGTGCGCCAGATCGCCTTCTACCAGTTCGAGCGCAAGGTCCATACGGCCCGCAAGGAAGGCGAGCTGACATCACAGCAGATCGGCGAGCTTTGGCTGTCAGTCCAGGGCGAAAGCCTCGGCCCGGCAATCCGGATTTCGGAAGGTTATGAAAGCTGGTGGACCTACATCCCCCACTTCATCCACTCGCCCTTCTATGTCTATGCCTATGCCTTTGGTGACTGCCTGGTGAACTCGCTCTACGCCGTCTACCAGAACGCTGCTCCCGGCTTCCAGGACAAGTATTTCGAGCTTCTGAAGGCCGGCGGCACCAAGCACCATTCCGAACTCCTGAAACCCTTCGGCCTCGACGCCACCGACCCGACCTTCTGGTCCAAGGGCCTGTCGATGATCGAGGGCCTGATCGACGAACTGGAAACGCTGGACAAGGAACTGGGCTGACGGCCTGAAATGACAAACGGCCGGGGAGACCCGGCCGTTTTCTATTTGAATTGAATGTCTACCGTACCACCGGTTCCACTGTCAGATCCCGGCCACTCGACGCCACGACCCGGACGCGGGAGCCGACCGGCAGGTCCGGCCCCATGACCGACCACATCGTATCGTCGAGCCTGATCCTCCCGCGCCCTTCCTGAATAGGTTCGGAAAGCGTCGCCGTGCGACCGATGAGGCTTTCGCCACGACGGTTGAGCCAAGGCTCGTCGCTTGTCGTGCGTTTGCCGTTATAGATTCGCCGACCGATAACCGCGAACAGAACCGAAAGCACGGCAAACAGCAGCAACTGAACATGCCAGCCCCAGAAGGCGGCATCCCAGAGCGCCAGCGACAGCGCGCCGAGCACCACGGCCGCGGCACCTATCCAGATCAGGAATACGCCGGGTACCAGCAGTTCCAGCACCAGCAGCGCAATACCGAAAATCCACCAGCCCCAGGGACCGAGACTGTTCCAGAGTTCAACCACCATCACATCACCTCTCGGAGGTCGGCGGGGTGAAAGGCGGCACCACGGCGCTTACCGTCGGCGTGCTGCGCGCCGGACGTGGCTGTTGAGTACGAGGAGTGGACGGTGCCGGGCCATTGCCGTCGCCGAACACTTCCTTGGCAATGGCGCCGATACCGCCGAGCGAGCCGATCAGCGACGAAGCTTCGAGCGGCATCAGCACGATCTTGGAATTATTGGCCTTGCCGATCTCCACCAGCGCCTCTGTGTATTTCTGCGCAACGAAGTAGTTGATCGCCTGCACGTCACCGGCAGCAATGGCTTCCGAGACGAACTGAGTCGCCCTCGCTTCGGCTTCGGCCAGACGCTCGCGTGCTTCTGCCTCGCGGAACGCCGCTTCGCGCTCGCCTTCGGCCTGAAGAACTGCAGCCTGCTTTGCACCTTCCGCCCGAAGGATTTGCGCGTTACGCGCACCTTCGGCTTCCAGCACCAGCGCACGCTTTTCGCGTTCCGCCTTCATCTGCCGCGCCATGGATTCCACCAGATCCTTCGGTGGCTGGATGTCCTTAATCTCGATACGGGTGACCTTGATGCCCCACGGGTGCACAGCCTCGTCGACCACGCGCAACAACTTGTCATTGATGACATCCCGGTTCGACAGCAATTCGTCGAGATCCATGGAGCCCATGACCGAGCGGATATTGGTCATCGTGATGTTCTGGATGGCGTTTTCGAGATTGGCGATCTGATAGGCCGCCTGCGCCGGATTGAGCACCTGGTAGAAGGCCACGGCATCAGCAGCGACGCTGGCATTGTCCTTGGTGATGACTTCCTGGGTCGGAATATCGAGCACCTGTTCCATCACATTCATCTTCGCGCCGATGCGTTCGATGAACGGTGTGAGAATGTTCAAACCCGGCTGAAGCGTACGCGTGTAACGGCCGAAACGCTCGACCGTATAGGCGTAACCCTGCGGTACCGTCTTCACCAATGCAAAGAGGAGCAGGATCGCGAGGATCACCACAACGATGACGAAAATATCGAAACCACCCAAGCCCATAAGAGCCTCCCTTATGAATTGCTTAAAATCGCGGCAATTCTATTCAACCGCAGCACCATTCACAAGCACAGGAAGGTAGTCTAGAAGGCTCCATGAAGACCGGTCGCAGCCTACCCGGATAAAACAAGGACACCAATCATGAAGACTATCGTCGTCTGCTCCGGCGGACTGGATTCCGTTTCGCTTGCCCACAACATCGCCGCCAAGGGCGAACTGATGGGCCTGATCTCCTTCGACTATGGCCAACGCCACAAAAAGGAGCTCGAATTTGCCGCGGCGGCAGCGGAACGCCTCGGCGTTTTCCACCAGATCATCGACATGCGCGCCATCGGCAGCCAGCTCACCGGCTCGGCGCTGACCGATGATGTCGACGTCCCCGACGGCCATTATGCCGAAGAGACGATGCGCATCACCGTCGTGCCGAACCGCAACGCCATCATGCTGACGATTGCTTTCGGTGTGGCGGCGGCCCGTCAGGCGGATGCTGTGGCAATCGCCGTCCATGGCGGCGACCATTTCATCTATCCCGACTGCCGCCCAGGCTTCATCGACAGTTTCGACAAGATGCAGCGCCATGCACTGGATGGCTACGCTTCGGTAAAACTGCTTGCGCCTTACGTTACCGGCTCCAAGGCCGACATCGTCACCGATGGCGCAAGGCACGGCACGCCCTTCGTCGAGACATGGTCCTGCTACAAGGGCGGCACCCGTCATTGCGGCCGCTGCGGCACCTGTGTCGAACGGCGCGAGGCCTTCCACCTCGCCGGTGTCATCGACCCGACCGATTACGAAGACCCGGATTTCTGGAAGGCCGCAACCGAAGGCTTCAATGCCTTGGAATTCAAGGCAGAGGAGGTCCGCTGATGTATCGCATCACCAAGGAATTCCACTTCTCTGCCTCGCACCAGCTGTCGCATCTGCCGGCAGACCATCAATGCGCCCGCCTGCACGGCCACAACTATATCGTCGTGGTCGAACTCGCCTGCGCCGACCTGAACGAGGACGGGTTCGTTCGCGACTATCACGAACTGGCACCGCTGAAGCGCTATATCGATGACGAATTCGATCACCGCCACCTGAACGAGGTTCTGGGCCATGACAAGGTGACCTCGGAATATCTGGCGAAGCATTTCTACGACTGGTGCAAACAGCGCCTGCCCGAAACTTCGGCCGTCAAGGTCAGCGAAACGCCCAAGACCTGGGCTGAGTACAGACCATGACCGCATCCGCAGAAACGATCCGCATCAGCGAGATCTTCGGCCCGACCATTCAGGGCGAAGGCATGCTGATCGGCCAACCGACCGTTTTTGTCCGCACAGGCGGCTGCGATTATCGCTGTTCCTGGTGCGATACGCTGCATGCGGTCGACAGCGCCTATCGCCATGACTGGACGCCGATGGATGCAGAAGCGATCTGGCAGGAAGTCCGCGACCTCTCGGGCGGCAGGCCGCTGATGGTCTCGCTTTCGGGCGGCAATCCGGCCATCCAGCCGCTAAAATCCCTGATCCGGCGCGGCAAGAACGACGGTTATCGTTTCGCCATCGAAACCCAGGGCAGTATTGCCCGCGACTGGTTTGCCGATCTCGATGTGCTCGTTCTCTCTCCCAAGCCGCCATCGAGCGGCATGGAAACGGATTGGGACGTTTTGGCCGATTGTCTTGAAGCGGCGGGAAAAGCGCCGCGCATCGCACTCAAATTCGTTATCTTCGACGATACCGATTATGCGTTTGCCCGCGAGGCATCGCTGCGCTTTCCGGAACTGCCCGTCTATCTGCAGCCCGGCAACCACACGCCGCCACCACCGGAAGATGACGATGCCCGCATCGACCTCGACGGCATCATGGACCGCATGTTGTGGCTGGTCGACAAGGTGACGGCTGACCGCTGGTTCTCGGCAACCGTGCTGCCGCAGCTTCACGTTCTGCTCTGGGGCAACAAGCGGGGCGTCTGAGAAACGCCGCCAACTTTTACTCGGCGTAGATCATCTTCTTCGTCATGCCTCCATCGACGGTCAGCACCTGACCAGTGACGAAACCGGCACCTTCGAGATAAAGCACTGCATCGGCAATATCCTTCGGTCGCCCGACGCGGCCGGCGGGATGCTGTGCCTCGTCCTCATGGCTCAAATTCGTCTCGTTGGTGATCCAGCCCGGAGCGATCGCATTGACCCGGATCGTCGGGCCAAGACTGACCGCGAGCGCATGGGTCAGCGCCACCAGCCCGCCCTTGGACGCCGCATAGGCTTCCGAATTCGGCTCCGACATGAAGGCGCGGGTGGACGCCATGTTGACCACCGCTCCGCCGGTTTTCATCAACGGCACGACGGCACGCGTCATCAGAAAGGCACCCGTGAGATGGCTGTCGATCACGCGGCGCCAGTCGAGATAGGATATCTCGAGGATGGAGGTGCCGAGCGCCCCGCCTGTGGCACCGGCATTGTTGACGAGCAGATCGAGACGATCCCAGCCGAGTTCGGCAATCGCGATTTCGACCGACGCTTCCTCCGCGACATCACATTCGATGGCACGAACACCTTCGACGACATGGGTCTTGCCGGAGAGGTCGAAAGAGGCAACCTCGAAACCGCGGGCAACCAGCGCCTCGCAGATTCCGACCCCGATCAGGCCTGCTCCACCGGTGACGATTGCCTTTTTCATGGGATGTTCCTTTTAGTTCTTTTCGAGCGCCGATTGGCCCCTCATCCGCCTGCCGGCTCCCTCTCCCCGTATTGACGGGGAGAGGGACGCGAGCCGCAAGGCCTCCGTCCCACTCGAGCATCAGGCAGGGCACGTCCCCTCTCCCCGCTTGCGGGGAGAGGGTTAGGGTGAGGGGCAGAGGCTCTCTCTAAGAGCGCACTCTACCAATCAAACCCAGCCCTGCAGTTCCCGCCGCACCACCGTCTCCAGCACGTCCATGCCGCCCTCGCTGTCGTTGAGACAGGGGATGTGGACAAATTTCTCGCCGCCGTGATGCATGAAGATTTCGCCCGCCTCGCCGGCGATTTCTTCCAGTGTCTCGAGACAATCCGAAACGAAGCCCGGGTTCATGATAGCGACACGCTTGATGCCCTCTGCCGCCAGCCCTTCCATCGTCTTGTCGGTATAGGGCTGCAGCCATTCTTCCGGTCCGAAGCGCGACTGGAACGTAATGCGCAGCTGATCCTCACGATAGCCGAGTTTTTCACGCAACAGCCGCGCCGTCTTCTGGCAGAAACACTGATAGGGATCGCCAGCCTTGAAGTAGGACTGCGGGATGCCGTGGAACGAGGTGATCAGCAGCTGCGGTTCCCAGTCGAGCGTCGAAAGCGTCTGCCGCACCGAGTTGGCGAGCGCTTCGATATAAACCGGATCGTCGTGATAGGTCGGCACGGTGCGCACAGCCGGCTGCCAGCGCATCTTCATCAGGTGCTCGAAGGCCTTGTCATTGACGGTCGCGGTCGTCGCCGCAGCATATTGCGGATAGAGCGGGAAAAGCACGATACGGTCGCAGCCTTGCGCCTTCAACGCATCGATCTTCGAGGCGATCGACGGATTGCCGTAGCGCATGCCCCAGTCGACCACGACATTCGGCAGGTCCTTCAGCCGCTGCGCCATCAGCTCACCCTGGTTGCGGGTATAGGTGCGCAGATAGCTTTCGTTGAGATCCTTGTTCCAGATCTCCTCATACGCTTTGCCGACCTTCTGCGGCCGCTTGTTCAAGACGATGCCGTAAAGGATCGGGTACCAATAGAGCTTCGACCATTCGATGACGCGGCTGTCGGACAGGAATTCGGCGAGATAACGCCGCATCGACCAGTAGTCGGTACCATCGGGCGTGCCGAGATTGACCAGCAGCACGCCGACCTTGCCAAAGGAAACGGACGGATGGGATGCGGGCATGGAGGCAGAAGACGTGCTCATGAAAGCTTTCCAGATATGCGAACCGAAACCATTACGGCGATCGACGGGCTGCGGATCATTTAGAAACAAAAAACGGCTCGGGAAACCCCGAGCCGCAATCGTCGCTGAGACAATTTGTCCCGATCCAATGATTTAGTTTATCAATCCCGGCCTTGACCGGGATCAAGAACCTCACTTGGCCGGCAGTTCCAGCTCTGCGCCGACCTGGATGAGGTTCGGATGACGCAGGCTGTTGGCCTTAGCAATTTCGGTCCAGCGCTCGCCGTCACCATAAGTGCTTTCAGCGATCTTCCACAGCGAGTCGCCCTTTACGACCGTGTACTTGCTCGGACCCGCAGCCGGCGGAGTTGTCTGCCCCTGCGCTTCGACTGCGGCCGGAGCCGTTGCAGCGGGAGCCTGGGCAGTGGTTGCCGGTGCAGGAGCAGCCGGAGCGGGCGTTGCGGCTGGTGCAGCGGCAGCCGGTGCAGCAGCCGGGGCCGGCGGCGGAGGCGGCGTGTAGCCAGCCGGCGTCAGGTCGGTGATGCGTCCATCCGTGTAAGGCTTGTAGGGATTGTAAGCCGTAAGATAATCGGCAACCGCCTGCTCAAGGTTGGGACCGAAGTCATAGGCGTTTTGCGCAGCAGTCGCAAAGATCTTGAACCCGTCACCGCCACCACGAACATAGTTGTTGGTGACGACGCCATAGACCTTGTTCGGATCGATCGCGACGAAGGCTTCGCCTTCCTTGACCTGCACGTCGCTGATGCGCGAGCCGACCGGCTTCGACTTGTCGAAGGAGAACTTCATGCCTGCGACCTGCGGGAAGCGGCCTGCGCCATCATCGATCTGGCTGACGCCGTTTTCGAGCGCGGCAACGAGATCAGACCCCTTGATCTGGAAAGTGGCGATCGTGTTCTGGAAGGGAAGAACGGTCAGCACTTCACCCATCGTCACTTCGCCTGAATCGATGGAGGCGCGCAGACCACCGCCGTTCTGGATGGAGATGGTGATGCCCTGATCCTTGACGCGATCGAGCTGGGCGTCGGCAAGCAGGTTGCCCATCGAGCATTCGGCTGCGCGGCAAATCTTGCGGTCGCCCTCTATCGCCGTTTCGGTCGAGCCGACGACCTTCTTCTTCAGCTCGTCGATCGGCGCCTTCAACTCGTCGACGCGCTTGACCATGTCCGGATTCGGTTGGAACTTGACGTCGACCGGGATCGGTTCGCCTTCGGCCGACTTGACCACGCCATTGTCGTCGAACACGACCTTCAGGTCGCCCAGGTAACGGCTGTACTGGAATGCCTGCACGACCGGAACCTTGTAGCCGCCCGGATTGTCCACCCAGGTCGGATAAGGACCGGCGGCGCCCTTGACGGTGTTCGAAAGAAGCGTGTGCGTGTGGCCGCCGACAACGACGTCGACATCCGGGATTTTGGCGATGTAGGCGAGGTCACGCGGATAACCGACATGAGTAAGCGCGATAATCTTGGTCACGCCTTCTGCCTTCACCGCCTGTACGGCTTCGGTGATCTTGGCGATATCGTCGGCAATGGTGATGTTCGGACCGGGATTTGCGATTTCCGGCGTGTCGTTGGTCACGGCACCAACGATACCGATCTTCTGGCCGCCGACTTCGAGAACGATATGGGGCTTGATGCGGTCACCGACCTTGGAAGCTGCGGAAGCAACGACGTTTGCGGTCACGACCGGGAACTGGATCTTGTCGAGGAATGTGGCGAGAACATCGTCAGAATCGTCGAATTCGTGGTTGCCGACGGTCATCGCGTCGAACTTCATCGCGTTCAGGACTTCGGCTTCGACAGCGCCCTTGTAGGTCGTGTAGAACAGCGAGCCCTGGAAGTTGTCGCCGGCATTGAGCAGCAGAACATTCTTGTTGTCTGCCTTCAGCGCGTCACGCGTCTGGTTAATCGCGGTCAGCAGGCGCGCAGCACCGCCAAAGCACTCACCTTTGCCTTCTTCTTCGGCCGAGCAAGTGGAATCGAATTTGTTGACGGATTCGATACGGGAGTGAAAATCGTTGATGTGCAGGATGTTGAGTTCATAGTCGGCAAACGCCACACCACTCGACAAGGCCATGACCGATGCGGTCAACAGCCCTAATCCCATAGTCTTCATCATCATTTCTCTCCTTGTTTAATCACCGTGCAGAACGCACGGCTGTTCCCGATTGTCTTAACTTTTCAGCGTGACAGTGATTGTGCACTGCATGCTTTCACCAAGCAAAATCGGTTTCAAGGCAAATATGACAAGAGCGCACTGCATCATTTTGCCTCCATAACGCGAAAACCCCGCTTGCGCAGGGTTCTCAAGAGACTTCGAATGTTGTGCGCTAAAATCAGATGCGTCGCGTCAGCGAGAACTGCGCGCCGGTTTGCTGAGTGCAATTCAACTGACTAGGTGTGACTAGTTGGCAATTAACCCGTGACTGCGTCTTACGCAAATTCGAAGTCATGTTGATTTCGACAAGCGTTGGAGACACATTCATATAAGTTCCAGATGCCAGAACCGCATTGCTGTCGCTTGAACGCGTATTAAATGTTCCACCTTGGAAAGTTGAAACAATCCCCGTCTGGTCGACCCAGCTTCCTTCGACGCCCTGCGGCTGCGGGGCCGCAGCCATCTGCCGCGGCGGCGGCGAAGACACGCAAGCACTCAGACTGGCAGCTGCGATCAGCGCAAAGCCCATTTTCAGTTTCATGATTTATCTCCCGCGATTCGCTCGGTCATACGTAACAAGGACCATGGCGTCCCGCTTCATCTATGGCAAGCCGCCAGCTTGTACAGTGTCGGGACATTCTGTCTCTACAGAAAACGCCCGCTTTTGCGCGGGCGTTTCCAAAATACACAAAAAGATCGGCAACAAGCCAGTGCTTACCGCACCAGAATGTTCTTGAACTGCCAGGCATCCTTCTCGTCGATATCTTCCGGGAAGAGACCCGGACGACCTTCGAGCGGGGTCCAGTCGGTGTAATGACCTTCGACCGGGCCAAGGTAAGGCGTCTGCACTTCGAGGCAGCGCTTGTAATCCACCTCGTCGGCCTCGACGATGCCTGCCTTCGGATTTTCCAACGCCCAGACCATGCCGGCGAGAACAGCCGACGTCACCTGCAGACCGGTGGCGTTCTGGTAAGGCGCGATGCGGCGGGTTTCTTCCAGCGACAGGCGCGAACCGAACCAGTAGGCATTCTTTTCGTGGCCGTAGAGCAGCACGCCGAGTTCGTCGACACCGTCTTCCAGTTCGTCTTCGTTCAAGACATGCAGGACCGGCTGCTGGTTGCCGCCATTGCCGAACATTTCGTGCAGCGAAAGCACGGCGTCATTGGCCGGGTGGTAGGCATAGTGGCAGGTCGGGCGGTAAACGACTTCGCCGTCCTTCTCGACCGTGAAGTAATCGGCAATCGAGATCGACTCGTTATGGGTGACGAGGAAACCGTATTGCGGGCCGGGCGTCGGGCACCACGTGCGAACGCGGGTATTGGCGCCCGGCTGCTCCAGATAGATGGCGGCCTTGCAGCCCTTCTTGTGCTTCTTGGCGTTCTTCGGCATCCAGTTTTCATGGGTGCCCCAGCCGAGTTCGGCCGGCTGAAGACCTTCCGAGATGAAGCCTTCGACAGACCATGTGTTCCAGAATACGTTGAGCGGCTTCGGATGCTTGGTGCGCTGCGTATCGCGCTCGGCAATATGCACGCCCTTGACGCCGAGCTTCTTCATCAGCTTGGCCCAGCCTTCGCGATCGTTCTGATCCGGCTCGTCGAACTTCAGGCCCGTATCGTTGGCAAGGTTGACTAGCGCCTGCTTGACGAACCACGAAACCATGCCCGGGTTTGCGCCGCAGGTGGAAACGGCCGTCGTGCCGCCCGGGTTCTTCCGCTTCTCATGGCGCACGGTTTCGCGCAGCGCATAGTTGGTGCGGTCGGAATTCTTCAGGCTCTTGTCGAAGTAGAAGCCGAGCCACGGCTCGACGACCGTATCGATGTAAAGAACATCGAGCTTGCGGCAGAGCTTCATCAGGTCAAGCGAACCGGTATCGACCGACAGGTTGACGCAGAAACCCTGCCCGCCCTTGCCGTCGTCCAGCAGCGGCTTCAGGAGCGTCTTGTAATTGTCCTTGGTGACGTGTTCCTTGATGTGGCGAACACCGTGCTTGGCAAGAATTTCCATGTCGGAAGGTTCTTCGCGCGGGTCGATGACCACCATCCGGCTCTTGTCGAACTTGAAATGGCGCTCGATCAGCGGCAGCGTGCCGCGGCCGATCGAACCGAAGCCGATCATCACGATCGGGCCGGTAATTTCGGCATGGACCGGGTAGTTGGTATCCGACATGTCATACTCCCTAAGAATCGACTGCTCTGAAGTAACCGCAGCCTGGCTTTCACGCATAACCAGCGAGTGTGACGCGTGTTTTTATGCGCGGCCCTAGATCACAAAAATCAGTCACAATAAAGGGCTTGTTCCATCAACGCGGCAAGGACAAGGCACTATTGTGCCAAAGTCTTAACCGGCTCTGTCCGGCGCAGCAAATCGACAAGTTCGCCGCGCTTTTCCGTCAGCCCCTTATAGGCGATTTCATCATCGGACATGGCCTCCAGCTGATCCGCCATCGAGGCGGCAAGTTCCGCTGCATTCGGCTGCGCAAGAATGGCGGAAACCGGATCAAGATAGATGCGAATTGTGAAAAGGATATCGCCCGAAACCGGCAGCTTGCGCAGCGTCTGGCGCTCCACCCGGATGATGGCCTTGTCCGCCGAAACACCGCGCTTTTCCTCCGCCGACTTCGCATCCGGATGATACAGCGCATGCGACCAATTTACCGACCAGTTCCAGCGAACCACGATCCTGTCGGCGGAGAGATTGTCGAACATTCGGTTGATCAGCCCGGCATTGCGACTGCCGCCTTCGAAGCCCGGCACCGGTGCATGCACCTCATCCATAGACAGGCCGAATTTCTCCGATAGCCGCCAGGATGACGGGAAGGCCAGAAACGCTGCGGCAATTCGCCAGCCGTTTTCGCCTTTGCGCATGATCACCAGATCGTCCTGCACCAGCAACCCGGCTCGATGCAGCGGCATCGTCGCTTTATCAGCACTATCCGGCTCAAGGCCCGCGAGACGATAATACACCGGATGATGCTGCCGCAGATAGCCAATCAAGAGATCTAGAACTTCCTGCTGCGCCTTCTCCGTGCCCGGTTCGGCACGCAGCACAAGCTCGCTGTGCTGCGCAACCAGCTCACGCTTGAGTACTACCTGTTCGGCCAGCTCGCCATCGGGCTCGATCCAACGCTCCGGCTCCAGTTGCAGAAGACCGACCGTGAATGGTTTCGATGAGCCATCATAGGGCGTGTAGGTCGGTTCTTTATGAGCAGGCACGATCCGCGACATCTCCTGTTTGCCGCAGTGTCGTTTCAAGACCGCGCCTTTTCAAGCGGTTTGGAACAAATCAGACCAGCTCGGCCTGAATGAGCCCGCGAAGCGAATTGCCGACGAAGATTTTTCGCCCGGCTGTCATCGCGTCCTGTAAATCGGCAGGTTTCAGAACCGCCCCCTTGGCGCGACGCTCGCGGATCAGGTCGGCGCGCAGCACGCCGGGCAGGATGCCGCTGGTGATCGGCGGGGTTATGAGCATGCCCTCCTGATCCTCGACGAACAGATTGGTGATCGTGCCCTCGCACATCTCGCCACGCTCGTTGGTCAAAAGCACTTCGTCGGCTTCGTCAGCGGAAAACTCGGCACGCGCCGCTTCATAAGGCTCGCGCCGTGAGGTCTTGTGGCGATAGAGCGGATCGTCGGACTTCAGCTTCGTCTTCCCGATCCTGACCTTCCAGACGGTATCCGGAGACTGGATGACGAAGGGCGCTGTCGTCACCTCGATCTTGCCGCGAAATGACGTGACGAGGCGGACACGCAGCGGCTCATCACCATCGACGGCGTCATCGAGCGCTTTGCGTGCATCCTGCGGCTGGCGAAAGCCGAGCGCATCCGCAGAACGGCTGAGACGGCGCAAATGCTGCTCCAGACGGACGAACCCGTCCTCGGGCGTCCAGCGCATCGTCTCGATCAACGAGAAATCCATTGGTCTCCCACCGCAAACCTGGCCTTCAACAGGCACTCTTCATATTCCGCCTGCGGCATCGAATCGAAGACGATACCGCCGCCGACATTGAAAACCGCCCTTCCGCCGGAAAAAAGGCTGATAGTGCGGATTGCCACCGAAAATCGCATCGGCCCCGCCGGATCACACCAGCCGATCGCTCCGCAATAGACATCCCGCGGCACCCTTTCCAGCTTTTGCAGGATCGTCATGGCGGAAAGCTTCGGCGCACCGGTGATCGACCCGCAGGGAAACAGCGCCCGCATGATCTCCGGCAGACCCGCATCCGGCAAAAGCCGGGCGCGGACATGGCTCACCATCTGGTGCACGGTCGGATAGGTCTCGATCTCGAACAGTTTCGGCACCAAAAGCGTGCCCGCCTCGCTGACATGCGAGATATCGTTTCGCAACAGATCGACGATCATCCGGTTTTCCGCCAGCGTCTTTTCATCCGCCAGCATCTGCTGCTTGATCGCCTCGTCTTCCTCGGGCGTAGCGCCGCGTGCGGCCGTCCCCTTCATCGGATGGGTCTCGATCCAGCCATTCTCGTCGATGGAGAAGAACAATTCCGGCGACCGCGAGACGATGGCGGGACCGCCAAGCTCGGCAAGCGCTCCGTAACGGACCGGCTGGCGCGCGATCAGCGACCAGAACAGCTCCCGCGCATCCCCCGGCCAATGCGCTTCTATCGGCATGGTGAGATTACCCTGAAAACAGTCTCCCTTGCGCAGGTGATCATGCAGGACGGAAAAACGGGCGGCATAACTCTCTTCGTTCCAGGCCGCATGCGGCTCGCTCAAGGTCGCGTCGGACTTGAGCCCTGCCGGCGGCTCCAGCCTCGGATAACCATCGTCGACCGGTCTGTCGAACACGCCCATGCAGACGAGCGGCGTCTCCCGGCACTCCGGCACAAGCGGTCGAAGCTTTTCCTCGAACGCATAACCAGCCTCGTAAGCAAGGTAACCGGCAAGCCACTTGCCGGAGGCCCGGCATTCTTCCAGCCGTCGCAAAGCCGGAATGACCTCGTCGACACGGCGCGCAATAACCAGCTCACTCGGAGACGCAAACAGAAGCTGCCGCTCGGCAAGATCGTCACGAAACAGAATATAGGGAGAAGAATTCCGATCCATGTCCCTTAGCCGCAGCGGCTCCCTGCCCGTTCCTAATCCCGCCAGCATTGCGGATCTCACGCGCCATAACACCGCCGCCACGCAGTTTGAAGCGCGGACTGCGAAATCCACTGCCGCATCTCATCCGTTTGAAAGCGTTTGGCTCTGGCGAAAACCGCGCAGGTGATCCACCAGCGCGCGCAGTTTCGGCGCCATGTTGCGGCGGCTCGGATAATACAGATAGAAACCCGGAAATTGAGGGCAGAACTGCTCGAGGATCGGCACAAGCTCTCCACGCTTGATGGCTGCCCGAAAACTGTCCTCCATGCCGAAGCTGATACCGGCGCCGGCGACCGCAAGCTTGATCATCAACGCCATGTCGGTCGTCGTGATCGCATCGTTGACTGCGACGGAAATTTCCCGCCCGTCTTCCTCGAATTCCCAGCGATAAGCCGGCAGGTTGGGGGCCTTGCGCCAGCCGACGCAGCGGCGCTCGGTCAGTTCGCGCGGGTGAGCGGGCACCCCGAAGCGCTTGATATAGTCTGGCGATGCGACGGCAAGCTGGCGCTGCTCGCCCGATACCGGAACCGCGATCATGTCCTGGGCAATCACCTCCCCTAGCCGCACGCCGGCATCATAGCCCTCCTCGACGATATCGAATTCCTCATCGGTGACGGTGACATGCAGCCTGACCTCAGGATTACGCTCCGCAAACGACGCGAGCATCGGCCCGGAAAGAAAACTCTCGGCGATGGACGAGACTGCAAGCCGCAATTGCCCGCGTGGCCTGTCCCGTTGGCTTGCCACAATCTCGATGGCAGCCTGCATGCCGGAAAATGCCGGGGCCACTTCCGCATAAAGCCGCTCGCCCGCTTCGGTCAGGGCAACGCTGCGGGTGGTGCGCGAAACCACAGCAATACCAAGTGCTTCCTCCAGCTTGCGGATCGTCTGGCTGACTGCCGAGCGTGTGACGCCCAACCGGTCCGCCGTGGCGCGAAAACTCTTCTCTTCGGCAACGATGACGAAAGCGGCAAGGGCATTGAAGTCAGGCAACATTGGTTAGCTTCACTTACCAAACCGGAAAACACTAAGCGACTTATCGCGACAATGCACTGCGACTACCTTTCTGGCAACCGCAATCAAGCGGCAAACATGGAAGGAAATGTCATGGAAAAGGTTGTTCTCATCACCGGCGCTTCCAGCGGCATCGGAGCAGGAATTGCGCGTGAACTGGCAAAGGCCGGAGCAACTGTGGTGCTCGGCGCGCGACGTACCGAACGTCTCGAAGAACTGGCCGATGAAATCCGCCAGAACGGCGGAAAGGTCATGACATGCAAGCTGGAGGTGACGAACCGCGCCGATGTCGCAGCCTTTGCCGACGCTGCAAGAAGAGAATTCGGCCGCGTCGACGTCATCATCAACAATGCCGGCATCATGCCCTTGTCACCCATGGCCTCGATGAAGGTCGACGAATGGGACCGCATGGTCGATGTCAACATCAAGGGCGTTCTTCACGGCGTTGCTGCCGTCCTGCCCGAGATGACGGAACGCGGCTCGGGCCACATCATCAACATAGCCTCGATCGGTGCACTCCAGGTCGTGCCAACGGCGGCCGTCTATTGCGCCACGAAATTCGCCGTGCGGGCCATTTCGGACGGGCTGCGACAGGAGAACGACAGACTGCGTGTCACCTGCATCCATCCCGGCGTGGTGGAAAGCGAGCTGGCCAGCACGATCACCGATCCGGTTGCCGCCGAAGGCATGAAGACATACCGGGCCATCGCGCTCAAGCCTGACGCGATCGCTCGCGCGGTGCGCTTCGCCATCGAGCAGCCCGAGGATGTCGACGTCAACGAGATCGTCGTGCGCCCGACACGTTCTTCCTACTGATCACCATCCGGATTGGACCCAATCACGCAATCATTGAGGAGATAGTGATGCTTCAAAAGATCAGATCCCATGTCGCCACTACCGGCGCAATTGCCCTTCTGGGGCTTGCCTCACAACCGGCATTCGGACAGACGACGGAGGAGAGGCGCGAACGCGGCGCAGCCGTAATCCGCGAACTCAACAACGGGAAGACCCAGCCCAATCTGGAGGCCATGCGGCAGGAATTCCCGTTCCTTGCAGAGGCAACCGAGGCCTATGCACTGGGTGATGTCTGGTCGCGTCCCGGCCTTGATAACCGGACACGCCAGATGGCGGCAGTGGCAGCCTTCGCAGCCATCGGGGAGACAGCCATGATGCGTGTCCACGCGGGCTATGCGCTCAATATCGGTGCGACCGAAGAAGAACTGAAGGAACTCATCTACATGGTCACGGTCCCTGCAGGTTTCCCCAAGGCGATTGCCGCATCACAGACGCTGTCGCAGCTATTCGAGGAAAGACGCGCCGTGAACGAAGTGGAAAACGGTGAGGCTCGTCCATGAGGATCTTGAACAACCCCCTTGCCGTCATTGTCGGCATTATCATCGCCACCGCCACCTCGCTTGGCGCGGTTGTCCATATGGCAAAGGCAGAGAACAGCATGAGCACTCAGGCGCAAGCCCAAAACCACCCCTATCTCGGCATGTGGGTAACCGGCGATGGCCGGATACGCCAGGAGCTCTTGCCCACCGGTCGTTATGACGAGGCCCGGGGAAACAGGAAGAGCGCATATCAGGGCCGTTATGTCGTGACCGGCGCTCATATTGATTACTGGGACGATACCGGCTTTACCGCCGACGGGACATTCGTGGAAAAAGACGTCCTGCATCACGGCGGCATGATATTCTACCGGGAGAAATGAAGACGCTCAGGCCGCTGGCGTGCCCTGGTGAAAAACCATGCGCCAGCGACAATCCTTTTCCAGGCGCCAGATCGAACTGCGATTGGTCCGCAGTTCGATCCCGTGATCATTGAAGCGGATACCGCGATAGGTCGCGAGCACAATTTCCTCGCTCAGAAGCGATATGGCGAAATCCTCGATGGCCGTTTTTGCGACCGTCACTTCAGTCGTCAGACCTGCAAGGATTTCCGCAAGGCCATAGGACCGGCCAGAGCGGCCGAATTCACGAAAATCCGGCGCGAGGATCTCAAGCAGACGCGCCCTTGAAGACCGCACCTCCTTCGTCTGAAGCGCCACCTCGAGAGCATGAAGATGGGCCTGAAGATCCGGCAACGGGTCCGACCTCAGGCCACTCCGACCCGCAACAGATCGTGGAAATGCACGATACCGATCGGTCGCTTTTCCTCATCGACCACCAGAAGAGCACCGATACTGTGCTTGTTGAGAAGCGCCATGGCAGCAGTCGCAAGTGTCGTCTTGCCGACCGTTTTCGGGTTGGCCGTCATGACTTCGTCAACGATCATCGTACCAAGATTACCATCGAGATGACGGGCGATGTCGCCATCGGTCAGGACGCCGCAGATACGTCCCTCATCATCAATCACGCCGACACAGCCGAACCGCTTGGCAGAAAGCTCGCGGATCGCATCAGGCATCGACGCGCCCTTGTTCACCAACGGCAGGCGATCTCCCGTATGCATCAGGTCGCTGACATGAGATAGCATAGCGCCAAGCTTGCCGCCCGGATGATAGACGCGAAAATCAGCTGCAGAGAACCCACGCGCCTCAAGCAGGGCCACGGCAAGCGCATCGCCGAGTGCGAGTTGCATCAGCGTAGACGTTGTGGGCGCCAATCCATGCGGGCATGCCTCCTGCGCCTTCGGCAGCAACAGCACGATGTCTGCTTCACGCGCAAGCGTCGATGTTTCGCCCGAGGTCAGCGCGATCAGGGGAACGGAGAAGCGACGGGTGAAGGAGACGATACCCTGCAATTCGGCAGTCTCGCCACTCCACGACAAGGCCAGCACCACATCGCCGGGCGCAATCATGCCGAGATCGCCATGATTTGCCTCGACGGGATGAACGAAGAAAGACGGCGTACCGGTCGAGGCAAGGCTCGCCGAAATCTTGCGGCCGATATGCCCGCTCTTGCCGACACCGGTGATCACCACTCGACCATCGATTGCGCCGATTGTCTCCACAGCCTGTCGAAAGGCTGGCCCAAGGCTATCCTTCAGAGTCTCCTCAAGAGCGCTAAGCCCTTGTTGTCCGAAAGCAATTGTCCGCAAGGCGGAATCGACGACGTCATGTTCGACAAGTTGTAATGCGCGCTTGATCATGGGGGCAGGATTAGTCCCTTTTCCGCCTCAAGTCCATCGGCTTTCGGCGCGGTCCTTTGTCCATCCACTACCGGCCGGCTATTTCAACCAATCCTTAACCACAGTGATTTCCGTTCGCGATTATTAGACGTTCAGAGCATTCCGATTTCATCTAGAAGGTTGGCAGTTGTAACAACGCGATAGCAGCGCGATCCGCATTGAGACGTAAATCCATTGCCCCCCGCATAGAACAGTGCTTCTCCGAAATGGATCTCGTGTGCCGGCTGAACAGTGTGGTCTTGGTGATTTCAGAGAATGACTTTATGGCGCAAACCTGTCTGCAACCAGCAAGACGACGTGCTAACAACCAGCAACGTTGCGCACCGTTTATCTATCGGCTTAACCAATAAGGGAGCAAACATCGCTAGCATGCATCCTCAGATTGTCGTAAGAATTTTGAAATACGAGTATTGAAGGTGTAAAATGGCAACCATAGAGCACATCCACATAAGTGATTTAGCGCTCAATAGGTTTAATGAATACCGGATAAACATCTCCCCGCACAGAAACGGTGAATTGACGCTATCGGTATTGGTATACATGAATATAATTGGTATTTATGTATATACTATAGCAATAATTATTACAACTATATCTATGGGTATACTTTTAGATTCACTATCAACCATAAATATAGAAGAAATATTATTATTAATACCGATGTCTGTATCTGCTTTGATTGCCGTATTCTACGGCGCTTCAATTTTGCTGAAACTTGAAATTACCAAAGCGGCAACAGATTTGCCTGAAAAAATTACGACGCCGGCTGGTCTCCACGTCGTGTCAGCGGAATAGGGTTTAAAAAATGGACATCAAACTCTTGATTGCTGCGATCCTACTGATCGCCTTACTGATCTTCTCTATTTCCCTACTTCTCGTATTTTGGAAGGATCGCAACTTTGCCTTCGCAATGACGTTCATGCAGATAGCACTCGTTATAGTTGTCTCGACTTGGGGGCCGCACCTAGTATTCAAGGCAGAGATCCTGTTCTCGGACCTACATGCTAAGTTCGACGGTAAGGAAGTTGAAGGAGCAGACTATTGGGCGAGTGTAAGTGGCATGTTTGTTTGTGCAGCGTTTGGGTATGCCGCCATGAAAATACGGCATGCTGAATATCGTCTCAAGGCACTATTAGACTACCAGCAATTCCTGAAGAAAGTAGCGTAAGACCGCGCGGGATCAAACTCCCACGACATGAGGCACCCCATTTTCATATCTCGTTAACCATAAACTAACCCTTCCGATATAAACTGCAGGCAAGCACCGAAAGACGATGAATATCGAGGATTTTCATTCACTTAGGGATTTCCTACTGTGTATGTAAAACCGCGCTAGACATTGCATTTGGGTAAGCATTTATGGTTGCCGGGCATTCGATGAAAAAAGCGCTTCTGACAGGTACGGCTCGACGCGGGCGGCGGACGGCTTTAGGCTTTGTCGTCGCAGTGGCTGCTGTGTCCGGCGTCAATCCGGCTTATGCTCAGAGTGTTTTTTCAAGCAACACCACTCCCCTGCTCGGCCTTCCGGACAGTCAGTTCGGAACAGCCGGAACCACAAGTGTTACGGGCGGTGCCCCAACGGCGACATGGCCGACACCGACAACGCAGGATGACATCGATCAGGGCGCGTCCCGCCTTTATGATCCCACTGCTATTCCAGCGACGCAACGACCTGCCCGGCCGGAAAATACCGCTGAGAATGATGACCTGAATCAACCTGTCGAACAGGATCTGAATCAGCAATACGACCAGCCGGCAGATGACGACCCGGGGCCTCTGGACCGGACACAATGGGAAGAACGGTACCGCGAGGGCGCTGACGCACCCGGCATGCGTCTGGGCACGTTCGTTCTCCGTCCATCCGTCAATCAGAGCATCAATACGGAAGTGATCCGCGATCACGGCTCGAAGGAAACACGCAATTATCTTGCAACTGGCATACGCGGCACATTGACCTCCGACTGGTCTCGCCACGCACTGACGATTACCGGTCAGGGCGTCTACGAACGCAATTTGAACGGCAGCCAGAACAACGCCGATCCGAACGCACGGATCGGCGCCGATCTTCGGCTGGATCTTGCCGACGATACAGTTGCACATATTACCGGAAATTACAGTTTCGAACGCGAGGATGTCGCGGACCCCAACGCAGTCGGCAATGCCTCCGAACAGGCAGGCGTCCATCAATTCGAGACCGAGGCCTCGATAGAACGTGAGGTGGGGCGCATCCACGGCCTGGCGGCCATCGGTGCCAGCCGCAATGTGTATACGGATGCGAAACTGTCCGATGGCTCCGTCTTCAGCATGAAGGATCGAGACCGCACCGGCATCGACGGACGTCTACGCCTTGGATACGAGCTTTCGCCGGCAATCATTCCTTTCGCCGAAGTGGCACTTGGGCATACCTCTTACGACCGCCGACGCGACAGCGCCGGTTATGAACGCTCTTCCGACAATTATGCAGCACGCGCCGGCGTCGCGTTCGATTTCGGTGAAAAACTGCGCGGAGAGTTGGCAGGCGGATATCAACGCGTGGCCTATGAGGACTCCCGGCTGGATGCGGTGGACGCCTTTACCGCAGACGGCAACGTCAGCTGGTCACCGCGCCGTGGCACTGACATCAATATCGGGCTTCGCAGCACTGTCCAGGATTCGACTGCAGCAGGCCAAGGCGGGTGGGCGGAGTATCAGCTGAGTTCCGCTCTCGCTCACCAGATGCGTGATCATCTCGTCGCCCGCCTGACGGGAAGTGCGACGCTTCGCGATTTTCAGGGATCAGGCAACAACAACGTCACCTGGATTACCGGAGCAGGCCTGACATGGAGTATCAATCGATATCTGGATATGACCGGCGACGTAGAATACGAAACAACGACCGGGGGCGGCTCCGATCAGGACATTCTTCGCGCCGGCATAGGGTTGACCCTGCGGCGATAATCACATTTCCGTGAACAGACGTGATGCATGATGAGCATACGTCGCAACTCCCATAATTGGAGTTTGCCTATAGAATGAGCAAAAGCTCAGCAGAAAAATTATGGCATAACGACAAGTTGTCGCATCTTGTCGCAATCTCGAAGCCTATGAACAAATGTTTCGCGCAACCATTTAGACATCATGTTTCCCATGCTTGAAATGCAATGGTTAAAAGGCTGCCCGGTAATATCAAGCCGGAAGTGAACTGTGAAATATCGCTGTTTCCTGATCCCTACCTCTTTCATCTGTTAGCAGAGGCAGCATATAGCGGCCCATTCGGCATATTTTTGCCGCAATGCAGCATTGCCGCATGGCGCAAGTTTGAGGTTTCAAATTGGCTAGTCTTACCAACAACGGCACAAAGGCCGGAAGCACGAAGTCTTCCAAGGCCGGCGCCAACAATTATCAGTTCGCTCTTATTGCACTGACGTCGCTGTTCTTCATGTGGGGCTTTATCACCTGCCTGAACGACATTCTCATTCCGCATCTGAAGAACGTCTTCTCGCTGAACTACACGCAGTCGATGCTCATTCAGCTTTGCTTCTTCGGCGCCTATTTCATCGTATCGCTGCCAGCGGGTGCGCTGGTTAAGCGCATCACCTATAAATGGGGTATCGTCGTTGGCCTGCTGATCGCCGCGATCGGCTGCGCCCTCTTCATTCCGGCAGCAAGCTACCGCGTCTACGGTCTTTTCCTCGGAGCGCTCTTCATTCTCGCTTCCGGCGTGACCGTCCTTCAGGTCGCCGCCAACCCGTACGTGACCGAACTCGGCGCACCGGAAACGGCAGCCAGCCGCCTGACGCTCACCCAGGCATTCAACGCGCTCGGCACGACCGTTGCTCCGCTGTTCGGCGCCTTCCTGATACTGTCGGCAGCAACCGGCGACATCGCCACCGCTACCGGCCAGCAACTGGAAACGCTGCGCCTGGAAGAAGCCGATGCAGTTCGCTTCCCCTACATGCTTCTGGCGATTGCCTTCCTCGTGCTTTCGGCAATCTTCGCAGCCTTGAAGCTGCCGCAGATCGAAGAGGAAGCCGTTGAAACCGAAGGTGGCGAACGCGCTTCCGCATGGTCCTACCGCCACCTCGTTCTCGGCGCGATCGGCATTTTCGTATATGTCGGCGGCGAAGTTTCGATTGGTAGCTTCCTGGTAAACTACCTTGCGGAGCCGACTATCGCCAACCTGCCGGAAGCAGAAGCAGCTCACTATGTTGCTTACTTCTGGGGCGGCGCAATGGTTGGACGCTTCATCGGCGCCTATGCCATGCGCTACATCGAAGACGGCAAGGCACTCGCCTTCAATGCCGTTCTGGCAGCTGTTCTTCTCCTGATAACGGTCTTTGCCGGCGGCAAGCTGGCCATGTGGGCTGTTCTCGCGATCGGCCTGTTCAACTCGATCATGTTCCCGACGATCTTCAGCCTTGCGCTGAAAGGTCTTGGTCGTCACACCAGCCAGGGTTCGGGCATCCTGTGCCTGGCCATCGTCGGCGGTGCGATCGTTCCGGTTATCATGGGTGCTCTTGCCGATACGATCGGTATCCACCTCGCCTTCCTGATGCCGGTCCTTTGCTACATTTACATCTTCTATTACGGCATCAAGGGCCACAAGGCCGTCTGATATCGCAGTTTCCGGCGGGAGTCCTGCTTCCGCCTTTCACGCAAACGAAAAAGCCCCCGCGAAGATATCGCGGGGGCTTTTTTTCTATTGGATTGCTATCCGCAGCTTACTTGAGCTTGGCAGCCATTGCCTTCAGCGGGCCTTCGATAGCCGGGCGGATATCGGAACGCTGCAGGGCGAATGCCAGGTTGGCGAGAATGAAGCCATCCTTGGCGCCGCAGTCATAGGTCTCACCGGTGAACGGATAGGCGGCGAATTCCTGGGACTTGGCCAGCGCCAGCATGCCGTCGGTCAGCTGGATCTCGTTGCCCGCGCCACGCTCCTGGGTTTCGAGGATCTTGAAGATTTCCGGCTGCAGGATGTAGCGACCATTGATGAAGAAGTTGGACGGAGCGGTACCCTTGGCCGGCTTTTCGACCATCTCGGTGATCTTGAAGCCACCATCGCCAACGGAAGCGCCCTTGCCGACGATGCCGTATTTATGCGCCTGTTCCGGATCGCATTCCTCGACGGCGAGAACGTTACCGCCGGTCTTTTCATAAAGTTCGACCATGCCCTTGAGGCAGCTCTTTTCCGACGACATGATCATGTCGGGCAGCAGCACTGCAAAAGGCTCGTCGCCAACGATATCGCGGGCGCACCATACGGCATGGCCGAGACCGAGCGGAACCTGCTGGCGGGTGAAGCTCGCCGTGCCGGCCTTAGGCAGGATATGCGAAAGAAGCGTCAGTTCGGCGTTCTTGTTACGCTCGCGCAGCATCTGTTCCAGTTCGAACTGGATATCGAAATAGTCTTCGATGACGCCCTTGCCGCGGCCGGTGACGAAAACGAAATGCTCGATACCGGCTTCAGCCGCCTCGTCCACCACATACTGGATGACCGGCTTGTCGACCACAGTCAGCATTTCCTTCGGAACGGCTTTGGTCGCCGGAAGGAAACGCGTGCCGAGTCCGGCCACCGGAAAAACTGCTTTGCGGATCTTACGCTGTTCAGACACTCATGCCTCCTGAATGCACTTCATTGTGCGGATATGAAACCTTCGGGGTTGTAGTGTGCAATTGCTACTGTTTCGCAAAAGGCTCCCACGAACCTGTGATCTATGGTAAAGAATTTGTTGACTCTATTACGTTAAGACATCGTTGAGCCGCATACCAGACACGCCATGAACGGCGCATGAAGGAATGGATACGACTGCCGATGACCAGATTCCGCACCCGCTCACGTAGCTTCGCCCTCCTGCTTGCAGCCGGTCTCGCGACGGCCATGATGCCATTAAATGCTCAGGCCGATGCGGGCTTCAAGAGATGGGTTGCAGATTTCTACGAGACCGCAGCCAAAAGTGGCATCACGCGTTCGACGTACCAGAAGGCTTTTGCCGGCATCAATGAACCGGACCCGGAGGCTTTACAGAAGGCCCAGTACCAGCCCGAGTTCAAATCGCAGATCTGGGAATATCTGGATAGCCGCGTCAATCCCTACACCGTCCAGATCGGTCGGCAGATGGCCGCCCGCCATGGCGCCACGCTGAACGCCATTGAGCGCCATTTCGGCGTTGACAAGAACATCCTGCTCGCCATCTGGTCCATGGAATCCAATTACGGCGCAGTCTTGGAAAAACCGGAGCGGCTACATCACGTGCCACAGGCACTGGCCACACTCGCGTGGGCGGATCCAAAGCGAGCAAAATTCGCCCGTACCCAGCTGATCGCCGCCCTGAAGATCCTGCAGGCAGGTGACGTGACGCCAAAGCAGCTGACTGGCTCCTGGGCCGGCGCCATGGGCCATACGCAGTTCATTCCTACGAGCTACCTGCTTTACGCGGTTGATGCTGATGGCAACGGCAAGCGCGATATCTGGCACTCTATCCCCGATGCATTGGCAACCTCCGCCAACCTTCTCGCCCAGAACGGCTGGACTACCGGCAAGACATGGGGTTACGAGGCCGTTCTTCCATCGGGCGCTGGCAGATACGAAGGCCAGACGAAGACGCTTGCCCAATGGGCCGCACTCGGCTTTGTACGCCCTAACGGAAAGGGTTTCCCGCGCGGTACGGATCGTGCGACGCTGAAGCTGATGGGCGGTTCAAACGGACCGGCCTTCCTGATGATGAAAAACTTCTACACCATCAAGAAGTACAACGCGGCAGACAGCTACGCTCTGGCTGTAGGGCTTCTTGCCGACGAGATCGCGGGTTATGGCGGCATGCAACAATCATGGCCGCGCCCACAAGGCACGCTCGATATCAGGGAAAAATTTGAACTGCAGAGCCGCATGAAGGAACTTGGCTATTATGACGGCGAAGTCGATGGCAATTTCGGCTCCGGCTCCAAGGCCGCGATTTCTGCGATTCAGAAAAGACTGGGCATGAACCAAGACGGCGAGCCATCGCAATCGCTGCTGCGCGCCCTGCGTTGACATGTGATCCAGCGGGCGCAAGATTTGTGATCATGATAGCCCGTCGGGATTCGTAACGATGTTTATTGACCCCATGAAGAAAAGCCTTGTTCAGCGCGTTGGTTGCGGCGTGCTGACGGTTGCTCTCTTGGCCGGCAGCTTTCCCGTTTCCGCCGGAGCACAGGAACCGGTAAGACGCCGGAACCTGTTTGATCTGCTTTTCGGCGGGCCCCGTTACGAACGGGAAGAGCCTCCGGTCCGCTATAACCGACGTGACGGCTCGATCATCGAGACGGCTCCGCGACGGGAGCGCAACCGAAGCGCGGCAAGACCGCCCGCTCCACGACCTCCGATCCCACTTGCGCCGCCTAAACCCGATCCGGTCGCGAAACTGGAAGATGCCCGCAAGATCCTCGTGGTCGGTGATTTCTTCGCCGGCAATATCGGCGGTCAGCTTGAGACCACATTTGAAGCATCTCCCGGCGTCGCCGTATTCACCCGAAGCGACGGCTCTTCGGGCCTCGTTCGAGACGATCATTACGATTGGCTGAAGGAGCTTCCGGGCATCATCACCGAGGCCAAGCCGGCGATGGTCGTCGTCATGATCGGCGCCAACGATCGCCAGCAGATGACCTCGGGGGCAAGGGAAAAATTCCCGACAGACGCGTGGTTTGCCGAATATCGGCGACGCGTATCGGAGGTCGCTCGCATCGTGACCAGCCGCCGGCTGCCGCTGCTCTGGGTCGGCCTGCCCTCTTTCCAGTCGCCGTCGATGATGGCGGATGCCGCCAAGCTCAACGCCATCTACCGTGCTCGAACGGAAGACGTGGGCGGCGAATTCGTCGACATCTGGGATGGTTTCGTCGACGAGGACGGCAAGTTCATCCTGACCGGCTCCGATGTGAACGGCCAGCAGGTCCGCCTGCGTGGAGCAGATGGCATTACCTTTACCGAAGCCGGCAAGCAGAAACTGGCCTTCTATGTCGAGAAGCTTGCCCGCCGCCACCTGGGCGACATGGCAAGCCCGGAACTGGTGAACCTGGGACCCGGCACACTGCCGGACCTCAATCTGCCGGTGGATCCCAACAAGACGCTCCCCGCGCTGCCGATCAGCCTATCCGACCCCGACCTCGACGGCGGCAAGGAACTGCTAGGAGCGGTCCCGAGGACAAACAGCCTCACCCAGTCCCCGCGCGAGCGATTGGTCAAGCGCGGCGAAATGGACCCGGCTCCCGCAGGCCGCATCGACAACTACAAGATCTCGAAGACACAATAAGAACAGGCGCCATTTACGGCGCCTGTAATGTCCAGTCTCGCACGGTGCTGACGGATCACCAGTAGCCGAGCGCTCTCCACCACACTGCGCCGACCGCGGCGAAGATGACGAGATTGACCAAGCACATGATGAAGCCCACGCCCCACCACTTGCCCATGGTGATGTAACCGCTGCCAAAGATGATCGGCGATGTGCCTGTCGCGTAGTGGGTCAGCGTCATCATGATCGACGACGAGGCTGCCATCATCAGCAGGAAGACAGCATGGTATTCTGCCGGGATCAGCATTACGCCGACGGTTAGGAAGGCCAGCATCATGGCGCTGACATGCGCGGTGGTGCTGGCGAACATGTAGTGCGCGAAGGTGAAGATCAGCACCAGGATCGCAGCCGTCATCTGCCAGCTCAAGTCCGCATGCGAGATCATGTCCTTCATGCCGTTCGAGAACCAGCCGATCACACCAAGCTTGTTCAGCTGGTCGGCCATCATGACGAGCGCACCGAACCAGATGAGCGTATCCCAGGCGCTTTTTTCCGACAGCACATCATCCCAGTTGATCGTGCCGGTGATCAGGAGAGCGAAGAGACCGAGCACTGCGACCACGGTCGGGTCAAGCGTGAAGGCAGGTCCGAAGATCATCGCCGGAACGTTGGCCCAAAGGATCAGCAGCATGACGAAAGTGCCGATCATCACCATTTCCTTGCCCGACAGAGGCCCCATCGCCGCCAATTCCTTCCTGGCATACGAAACGGCATCCGGCGTGCGCTTAAGCTCAGGCGGCGAGATCATGTAGAGCACGAGCGGCATGACCACGAGCGCGACCAGACCCGGCACGAACATAGCCAGCGCCCAGGTAACCCAGGTCAGTTGCATCGCACCACCGGTCGACTTCGCGATATATTCGAGCACTAGCGGGTTGGGCGCGGTTGCGGTGACAAACATTGCCGACGAAATCGGGTTGGCGTGATAGTTCACCAGCGCCAGATAGGTGCCGACCTTACCCTGCGTCCCCTTTGCCGGATCCGAATCGAAGGCATTGGCGATCGATTTCATGATCGGGTGGATGATGCCGCCGCCACGTGCGGTGTTGCTCGGTGTAAACGGCGCTAGGATCAACTCGCAGAAAACCAGACCGTAACCGATGCCGATCGTCCGCTTTCCGAGAAGCGCGATGAAGCCGAGGCCGAGGCGACGCCCCAGACCGGTCTTCCTCAAACCCAGCGAGATCAGGACCGCAATGACGATCAGCCAGATCAGCGGGTTGGCGAAGCTGCTGAGCGCATCGGCAACCGCGCCCTTAGAATTCGGCGATGTCACCTGCATCAGCGAGACGATAACGATCGCCATCAGCGCCATCACGCCGATCGGCATGACCTTGAGGATGATCGCCAGGATCGTGGTCAGGAAGATGGCCAGCATCTTCCAGCCGTTTTCATCCAGCCCAGCAGGGGCCGGGATAGCCAGAAGGGTGAACAAAAAAACCGTCGTGATGATCGCCGGAATGATTCGGAACGGAACCATGTCCCTGAAATAACTTAGAATAGCCGGAATACTGAAGCGCATTAACTTGTCCTCGGGTGTCCAGAGCCTTGATGTTTATCAAGGCCCTTCGAACAAGGCGTTACACGATCCCGCCGCCCTCCCCTTGACGTTGGTCAAATTTGCAAAATTGTGACGGCACAATGAGATTCAGACAAAACAAAACCGCCACCTACCCGGTTTTCGGGAAGGTAGCGGCTTTGGTTCGATCATGATGACCTGAAAATGCTCGAAGGCCGATATCAGCGCGGCAGCAGAGAGCTTCCCATCAAAGCCTCATCGATCGCACGGGCAGCCTGACGGCCCTCGCGGATCGCCCAGACGACCAGCGACTGACCACGGCGCACGTCACCTGCCGTCCACAGCTTGTCGACCGACGTCTTGTAGTCGCGCTCGTTGGCAACGACATTGGTCGAGCCACGACGGTCGACATTGATATCGAGCTTTCCGTCGAGTTCGCTCAGCACGCCTTCCTTCAGCGGACCCGAGAATCCGATGGCGATGAAGGCGAGATCGGCCTTGATGATGAAATCGGTTCCGGCGATCGGCTTGCGGCGTTCGTCGACTTCGCAGCAACGCACGCCGGTCAACTGACCGTCTTCGCCGATGAATTCGAGTGTCGCGACCTGAAACTCGCGGACAGCGCCCTCAGCCTGAGAGGAAGAGGTACGCATCTTGGTTGCCCAGAAGGGCCAGACGGCAAGCTTGTCTTCCTTTTCCGGCGGCTGCGGACGGATGTCGAGCTGCGTCACCTTGACGGCGCCCTGGCGGAAAGCCGTGCCGACGCAGTCAGACGCCGTATCGCCACCGCCGACAACGACGACATGCTTGGCACCGGCAAGGATCGGTTCTGCCGCCCAGGCGACACTGTCGATATTCTCGCGGCCGATGCGACGGTTCTGCTGCACAAGATACGGCATGGCATCATAGACACCATGCAGGTCAGCGCCGGGGATGCCGGCCGGACGCGGCGTTTCCGAACCACCGCAATAGACGACGGCATCGTGCTCGGCGGTCAGTTCTTCGACCTTCTTGTCGACGCCGATATTGACGCCGTAATGGAAAGTAACGCCTTCGCCGGTCATCTGCTCGACCCGGCGATCGATGAAGTTCTTCTCCATCTTGAAGTCCGGAATGCCGTAACGCAGCAGGCCGCCGGCCTTGCTCTCGCGCTCATAGACATGAACTTCATGACCGGCACGGGCAAGCTGCTGTGCAGCCGCCATGCCAGCGGGGCCTGAACCGATAACGGCAACCTTCTTGCCGGTCTTCACCGTTGCCGGATGCGGCACGATATAGCCAAGCTCGTAGGCCTTGTCAGCAATCGCCTGTTCAACCGTCTTGATCGCAACCGGCGCATCCTCGAGATTCAGCGTGCAGGCTTCCTCGCACGGCGCGGGACAGACGCGGCCGGTGAATTCCGGGAAATTGTTGGTGGAATGGAGGTTGCGGATCGCCTCTTCCCACTTGTTGTTATAGACCAGATCGTTCCAGTCCGGGATCTGGTTATGCACGGGACAGCCGGTCGGGCCATGGCAATAAGGGATGCCACAGTCCATGCAGCGGGCAGCCTGTTTGGTTACTTCCGCATCCGACATCGGAATGGTGAATTCGCGGAAATGGCGGATACGATCCGACGCAGGCTGGTACTTCGCCACCTGCCGGTCGATTTCCATGAAACCCGTTACCTTGCCCATGTCATTCCCTCTTCAAAGCAGGGTGCCCGTAGGACCCCAGTACCAGTAGGCGAAACCGATAACCGCCCCCAGCACGATAAACTCTATTGCAACATTGCCGCTCGCGAAGAATGCAGCCGCTGGCACAGCGACTGCGATGCTCACCGAAACCAGTCGATGAACAAAAGCCATCTGGCTTACTCCGCAGCGACGCCCATCCGCATGCGTTCCATCTCGACCAGCGCACGGCGATATTCGACCGGCATGACCTTGCGGAACTTCGGCCGGAACTCGCTCCAGCGATCAAGGATATCCTTGGCGCGGGTCGAACCGGTGTAATGCATGTGGTTGGAGATCAGCTGGTAGAGACGCTCCTCGTCGTGGCGCGTCATGTCTTCGGAAACGTCGACACGTCCCTTGTGCATGATGTCGCCGCCGTGATGGTGCAGCTTTTCCAGCATGTCGTCTTCTTCCGGAACCGGCTCAAGCTCGACCATCGCCATGTTGCAGCGCTTGGCGAAATCGCCCTTCTCGTCCAGCACGTAAGCGACGCCGCCCGACATGCCGGCCGCAAAGTTGCGACCCGTTTCGCCGAGAACGACGACGATGCCGCCGGTCATGTATTCGCAGCCATGGTCACCCACGCCTTCGACAACCGCGATCGCACCCGAGTTGCGCACCGAGAAACGCTCACCGGCGACACCGCGGAAATAGCACTCACCCGTCGTTGCACCGTAAAGTACCGTATTGCCGACGATGATCGAGTTTTCGGCAACGATCTTCGAGTTTTCCGGCGGACGCACAATGATCCGGCCACCGGACAAGCCCTTGCCGACATAGTCGTTGCCGTCACCAACCAGATCAAAGGTGATGCCGCGCGCAAGGAAGGCGCCGAAGGACTGGCCGGCGGTACCCGTCAGCGTCACATGGATCGTGTCGTCCTTCAGACCCTTCTGGCCCCAGCGCTTGGCAAGCTCACCCGAAAGCATCGCGCCGGCAGAACGGTCGACGTTCTTGATCGGCACTTCGAAGACAACCGGCTCCTTGCTTTCCAGCGCGGCAGCAGACTTCTCGATCATCTTGCGGTCGAGAATGTCGTCGATCGGATGCTTCTGGCGCTCGGTCCAGTAGGTAGCAGCCTTCGGCGCTTCCACCTTGTGGAAGATCTTGGAGAAATCGAGGCCCTGGGACTTCCAGTGCGCCAGCATGTCGTCCTTTTCGAGCAGGTCGGAAAGGCCGATGATCTCGTCGAACTTGGTGAAGCCGAGCGATGCCAGGATTTCGCGTACTTCTTCGGCGACGAAGAAGAAGTAGTTGATCACGTGTTCAGGCGTACCCTTGAACCGCTTGCGCAGAACCGGATCCTGCGTCGCAACGCCGACCGGGCAAGTGTTCAGATGGCACTTGCGCATCATGATGCAGCCGGCAGCGATGACCGGAGCCGTCGCGAAACCGAACTCGTCGGCACCGAGGAGCGCACCGATGATAACGTCGCGGCCGGTCTTCAGGCCGCCATCGACCTGCAGCGCGATGCGCGAACGAAGGCCGTTCAGCACCAGCGTCTGCTGGGTTTCGGCAAGGCCGATTTCCCATGGGCTACCGGCATGCTTCAGCGAGGTCAGCGGCGAAGCACCCGTGCCGCCGTCGAAACCGGCAACCGTGATATGGTCGGCGCGCGCCTTGGCGACACCGGCAGCAACCGTACCGACACCGACTTCGGACACCAACTTGACCGAAATGTCGGACGTCGGGTTGACGTTCTTCAGGTCGTAGATCAGCTGCGCCAGATCTTCGATCGAATAGATGTCATGGTGCGGCGGCGGCGAGATGAGGCCGACACCCGGCGTCGAGTGACGCGTTTTGGCGACAGTGGCATCGACCTTATGGCCGGGCAACTGACCACCTTCGCCGGGCTTCGCGCCCTGCGCCACCTTAATCTGTAGCATGTCGGCATTGACCAGATATTCGGTCGTCACGCCGAAGCGGCCGGACGCGATCTGCTTGATTGCCGAACGCTCGGGGTTCATCGAACCGTCCGGCAGCGGAAGATAGCGATCGCTCTCTTCACCGCCCTCACCCGTGTTCGACTTGCCGCCGATCCGGTTCATGGCGATCGCAAGCGTCGTATGCGCTTCGCGGGAAATCGAGCCGAAGGACATCGCGCCGGTCGAGAAACGCTTGACGATATCGACAGCCGGTTCGACCTCATCGAGCGAGACCGGCTTGCGGCCGAGCGCTTCCGCCGACTTGATCTTGAACAGGCCGCGGATCGTGTTCATCCGAACCGAGCTCTCGTTCACCATCTGGGCGAACTCGCGGTAGCGATCCTGGCTGTTGCCGCGCACGGCGTGCTGCAGGGTCGCCACCACATCCGGTGTCCAGGCATGGCTTTCGCCACGCATGCGATAGGCATATTCGCCGCCGATATCGAGCGACGAGGCCAGAACCGGGTCCTTGCCGAAGGCGGACGCATGGCGACTGACGGTTTCCTCGGCGATTTCGGTGAGGCCGATGCCTTCGATAGAGGTCGCGGTACCGAAGAAATACTGGTTGACCAGTTCCGAGTTCAGGCCGACGGCGTCAAAGATCTGACCGCCGCAATAGGACTGGTAGGTGGAAATGCCCATCTTGGACATGACCTTGAGAATGCCCTTACCGACCGCCTTGATATAGCGATAGACCATCTCGCCGGCATCGACTTCCTTAGGGAATTCGCCGCGCATATGCATGTCGGTCAGCGTGTCGAACGCGAGATAGGGGTTGATCGCTTCCGCACCGTAACCGGCCAGAAGACAGAAGTGATGGATCTCGCGCGGCTCGCCGGATTCAACGACGAGACCGACCGAGGTGCGAAGCCCCTTGCGGATCAGGTGGTGATGCACGGCAGCCGTCGCCAGAAGCGCCGGGATCGCGATACGGTCAGGGCCAATCTGGCGGTCGGACAGCACGATGATGTTGTAGCCGCCCTTGACCGCAGCCTCTGCGCGTTCGCAGAGACGATCGAGCATTTCCGGCATGCCTTCGGCGCCGCGCTCGATGTCATAGGTGAAATCGAGCGTCTTGGTGTCGAAGCGATCTTCCGTGTGACCGATCGAGCGGATTTTTTCCAGATCGCCATTGGTCAGGATCGGCTGGCGCACTTCCAGACGCTTGGCATTCGCCATGCCTTCATGGTCGAGAATGTTCGGGCGCGGACCGATGAAGGACACGAGGCTCATGACGAGTTCTTCGCGGATCGGATCGATCGGCGGGTTCGTCACCTGCGCGAAGTTCTGCTTGAAATAGGTATAGAGCAGCTTCGACTTGTCCGACATCGCCGAGATCGGCGTATCGGTGCCCATCGAACCGACGGCTTCCTGACCGGTCGTCGCCATCGGCGACATCAGGATCTTCGTGTCCTCGGTCGTGTAACCGAAGGCCTGCTGGCGATCGAGCAGCGAAACGTCACGGCGCAGCGCGCGCGGCTCCACCGGCTTCAGGTCTTCAAGGATAAGCTGGGTGCGATCGAGCCACTTCTCGTATGGGTGCTTGGTCGCAAGCGTCGTCTTCAGCTCCTCGTCGGAGATGATCTGGCCCTTCTCCATGTCGATCAGCAGCATCTTGCCCGGCTGGAGGCGCCACTTCTTGATGATCTTTTCTTCCGGCACCGGCAACGTGCCGGCTTCGGACGCGAGAATGACGCGGTCGTCATCGGTGACGAGATAACGGGCCGGACGCAGGCCGTTACGGTCAAGCGTCGCGCCAATCTGCTTGCCATCGGTAAAGCAGACGGCTGCCGGACCGTCCCACGGCTCCATCAGGGCAGCGTGATATTCGTAGAACGCCTTGCGCTCCTTCGACATCGACTGGTTGCCGGCCCATGCTTCCGGGATCAGCATCATCATCGCATGCGCCAGCGAATAACCGCCGCGAAGCAGGAATTCGAGCGCGTTGTCGAAGCAGGCCGTATCCGACTGGCCCTCGTAGGAGATCGGCCACAGCTTGGAGATATCGTCGCCGAACAGCGGCGACGAAACGGACGCCTGACGCGCCGCCATCCAGTTGACGTTGGAGCGCAGCGTGTTGATTTCGCCGTTATGCGCGACCATGCGATACGGGTGCGCCAGCTTCCAGGACGGGAAGGTGTTCGTCGAGAAACGCTGGTGAACCAGCGCCACGGCCGTCTCGAAACGCGGATCTGCCAAGTCCTTGTAATAGGCGCCGACCTGATAGGCGAGGAACATGCCCTTGTAGACGATCGTCGAGGACGACAGCGAAACCGGGTAGAAGCCGGTCTCCTGACCACCGAACTGGTCGTAGATGCGGTTGGAAATTACCTTGCGGACGAGGAAAAGCTGGCGCTCGAATTCGGCATTGGTCGCGGCATCGCGCCCCGCACCGATAAAGACCTGCAGATGATAGGGCTCGGTGGCGGCAATATCCGGCGCCTTGGAGAGCGAGGAATTATCGACCGGCACATCGCGGAAGCCGAGGAACTGCTGCCCCTCTTCGGCGATCACATCGATGATGACCTTCTTGAAATGCTCGATCTGCTCGGCGTTGCGCGGCAGGAAGAAATGACCAACGGCATATTCACCGGCCTTCGGCAACGTTATGCCCTGCTTTGCCATTTCTTCACGGAAGAAACGATCAGGGATCTGCACAAGAATACCCGCGCCGTCACCCATCAGAGGGTCGGCACCGACAGCACCGCGATGCGTCAGGTTTTCCAGGATGAACAGGCCGTCCTTGACGATCTGGTGAGACTTCTGGCCCTTCATATTGGCAATGAAGCCGACGCCGCAGGCATCATGCTCGTTGCGCGGATCATAAAGGCCTTGGGCGGCAGGAATGCCTGACGCGACGAAAGGCACGCCCTGCCCGGCTTTCGCCGAGGCCATGTCGGTGGGACAGTGCTGATCTAGAACCTTCTTCGTCATCGTCATTCCTCCTGTTGGCCGCTATCTTCAGCGAGCAAGGTGGCACCCCATCAAATCCTGGAGATGACAGAGCCATCACCAGTCACGCAACGGCGCCGCTCCAGCATCGGGCTAAGAACCTGTAAAGGCTCAAAGCTCAAACCAAATCGGCGTCAAATTCGGCGGCTGGACACGAGTTCAAAGCTGATCGCCGAACAAATTAGGACAGAAAAGCTGACCTATTTCTCAATCTGATATCGCATGATTTTAACTTTCTCACAAGGGCGTGTCTGCAAAATTCTGCACGCGACGCGACAGTCCATTACGCAAAACGAATAGGTTTGAGTAATTTAATTGCGCAAAGCCGATCCGATAAACCCTTTCATTGCCATGCGAATGGGTCCATCCGTTAGAGACAGGCTTTACCGTTGCACGAATGCGAAAAAGTCTTAATCTCCCGGCACCTCCCAACCACCCCAAGGTGTCATTTCATGTTCTTCGCCTCCGACAATTGGGCAGGAGCCCATCCTGCCATCAACGAACGCTTGTCGAAGGAATCGACTCGTTTCGCCGCAGCCTATGGAACGAGCGATCTGGATCGCTCCATCGAGCAGCGCTTCAACGAGATTTTTGAAAAAGAAGTCGCGGTCTTTTTTGTCGCCACCGGCACGGCCGCCAATTCGCTCTCGCTTGCCAGCATCGCCCGCCCCGGCGGCCTGACCTTCTGCCACACCGAAGCGCATGTGATCGAAGACGAATGCGGCGCCCCGGACTTCTTCTCCGGCATGCGCATGGTTGGTGTCGAGGGCCCGGCCGGCAAGATGCTTCCGGAAAACCTTCTGGAGCGGATTGCGCGCTACCCTCAGGACGCCGTCCACCATGGCCGCGCTGCCGCCGTCACCATGACCCAGGCAACGGAAGTCGGCACCATCTATACGCTCGACGAAATCGACACGATCTCGAAGATCGCCAAGCAAAATGGCCTGCCGCTTCACATGGACGGCGCGCGCTTTGCCAATGCTCTGGTTTCACTCGGCTGCACGCCGGCGGAAATGACCTGGAAGCGCGGCGTAGACGTTCTCTCCTTCGGCGGCACGAAGAATGGCTGCTGGTGCGCCGAAGCCATCGTTTTCTTCGACCCGCAGCTTGCAAAGGACTTCGCCTTCCTGCGCAAGCGCACCGCTCAGCTTTTTTCCAAGTCGCGCTTCATCGCCGCACAGTTCGAAGCGTATCTCCAGGATGATCTGTGGCTAGGCCTGGCCAAGCATGCCAATACAATGGCTGATCGCCTGCGCACAGGCTTTGGCTCGCTCAACAGCGCACGCCTGGCATGGCCGACCGAAGCAAATGAAGTCTTCGCCGTCCTGCCCAGAGCCTCAGCCAAGGCTGCAGCCGAACAGGGCGCGAAATTCTACGACTGGCTGGAACCGCGCGACATGCCGGAAAAAGTCGGCAAGGATGAAGCCCTCATCCGCATGGTCACGTCCTTTGCGACGACCGAAGAGGATGTCGACCAGTTCCTGTCGATCTGCGCCTCTGCTTAAGATCGGACTCGACGCCTAAATCGATTGCGGCACGATGCGTGCCGCAATCAGGCTCGACAGGGCCTCGACCATCACCGCATCGGCGCCACGCCGCGGGATCAGCACGAACTCCACGTCTTCAAGCCGCGGCAGGCGGTCACCGGCAATCTCACGCAGGCCCTCAGGCACCATGCTGCGCGGCTGCACCATAACGCCCATGCCGGCGCGCGCCGCAGCGGTCAGCCCGCTCAGGCTGCCGCAGGTACAGACGACGCGCCACGCAAGCTTCTCCCGATCCAGCGCCTCCTGCACCACCCGTCGGGTGATGGAGGGCGGCGGAAATGCGATCAGCGGCAGAACCGCATCCCTGGCCGGAGCGAAGTGCGGATCACGCGCAAGCCAGACCAATGGCTCGCGGTACAGAAGCTTGCCATGCGTTTCGCCGACATGCCGCTTGGCGAGCACGAGATCCAGATCGCCGGCATCCTGCATCTGGTTGAGCACCGCCGACAGCGCCACCGTCAATTCCAGATCGACCAGCGGATGGAGGCGAATGAAGTCCTCCAATATCCCCGTCAACCGGTTGGCGACCACATCCTCGGACACACCGAGCCTCAGCCGCCCGCGCAGCCGGCTTTCACCGAAAAGCGACAGGACCTGACCATTGAGATCCAGCATCCCCCGCGCATAACCGACAAGCGCCTCGCCATCCGCGGTCAGTCGCACCTGATGTGTGTCGCGAAACACCAACTGGCGTCCCAGCGATTTTTCCAGCCGCTGAATATGCTGCGTTACGGTCGACTGCCCGACACCGAGCCTAGCCGCAGCCTCGGTAAAACTGCCCGTCTGCTGCAGCATGAGAAAACTGTCGAGATGATGAAGGTTCAGCATTGCTATCGCGCTTCATGATAACTGTTAGTGTTTGCATTCTACTTTACGATAATAGAAGCCGCAATCTACCCACCCTTGAGGGCCAAGGCCCGCGGAGCATGTGATGAAGCGCTTTCTGCCCGATCTATATACGATGATGCTGCTGGGAACCGTGATCCTTGCGTCATTCTTTCCCATTTACGGCACTTGGGCAGACTGGTTCGCCATTGCGACGGATATCGCCATCGGCCTTCTCTTCTTCCTGCATGGCGCACGCCTTGCCCGCGACACGGTTGTCGCCGGCGTACTGCACTGGCGCCTGCACCTGACGATCGTGCTCACCACATTCGCCATCTTCCCGCTTCTCGGGCTTGCCCTAGGTTTCATTCCCGAAAGCATACTGCCGGCACCGCTTTATCTCGGCATGCTGTTCCTTTGCGTTTTGCCGTCTACCGTGCAGTCATCGATCGCCTTCACCTCAATGGCCGGAGGCAACGTTCCGGCCGCCATCGTCGCAGCATCTGGCTCCAACATTCTCGGCATGTTCCTGACCCCTGCCCTCATCGCATTGCTTCTGTCAACAACTGGCGGCGGCGGGGTTTCGCTTGATGCTCTGGAAAAGATCGCGCTGCAGCTGCTCGTCCCCTTCGTCCTCGGCCAGCTCCTGCAGCCCTGGATCGGCAACTGGATCCGCTCGAAGAAGAAATTGCTGATGCCATTTGATCGCGGCTCGATCCTGATGGTGGTCTATCTCGCCTTCTCGACGGCTGTTATGGAAGGCATCTGGAAAACCTTCTCGCTCACCGATATCGCCGTCGTCATTGGTCTCGATATCGTCCTGCTGGCCGCCGTACTCTGCATCACCATGTTCGGCAGCAGACTGCTCGGCTTCAGCAAGGAAGACGAGATCACCATCACCTTCTGCGGTTCGAAGAAGTCGCTGGCATCAGGCGTGCCGATGGCAAATGCAATCTTTTCCGGCAATTCCGCATCGATCGGCGCGATCGTTCTGCCGATCATGCTCTTCCACCAGATCCAGCTGATGACCTGTGCAGTGCTGGCGCAGAAATATGCGGACCGCCTGAAAGCAAGGGAACTGAAGGCGGAACCGGCAGCGGCTTAACCAGGCCCGAATACAAAAACGCCCCCTCCTCGCGAAAGGAAGGGGCGGCGGCTTGCGGTCCTTGATGGGAGGATCAGAGACGAAAGCGTTAGTTCACCTGCTGCGGAGCGACCTGGGCTTCGATCGTTTTGGTCGTGTCGCCGGCTTCAGCTGCAATCGAGATACGGCGGGGCTTCATCGCTTCCGGAATATTCCGGACGAGGTCGATATGAAGCAATCCGTTCTTCAGTGAAGCGGTTTCGACTTCGACGTGATCGGCAAGCTGGAAGCGTCGCTCGAAGGCGCGCTTGGCGATACCGCGATAGAGAAACTCGTTCTGATCGGCGCCATCTTCTTCGGCCTTTTCACCCTTCACGGTGAGTGCATGGGCCTGGAATTCGATCGACAGTTCCTTTTCGTCGAAACCGGCGACAGCCATGGTGATGCGATAGGTATTTTCACCGGTCCGCTCGATATTATAGGGCGGATAGCTCTGCCCCTGATCGCCAAAGTTGCGATTGTCGAGAAGATTGAAAAGCCGGTCGAAACCGACGGTGGAACGGTAAAGCGGGGAAAAATCGACGTGACGCATAATGTCCTCCATTGAAGCGACGTTGCGGTTTTCAATTGGGTGTCAACATCCCGTAATGGCGATGAGGACCCCGTTGAGCAGACCCTTTCGGCGCCTGCAGAGTGAAGATGGGAATTGCAGCCACGCCCTTCAAGACCCCGATACGTCACAGCCGTTTTGCCAATGAACACCGCATGAACAGCGGGTTTTGCTGAGGTTCAGCCCCATATTGCTAGAAGCAAGGCTCTGGAAGGCGGCATGCCTCCTTGGACCGAAGCATATTCGTCCCGTCGCTTCGGTCAGCCTTGCCGGAACCGCGCTGTCATCCCCGTGTCGCCGGTTCCGGCCCTCTTTTTCTCACGTCATGGACAGATGAGCGCCAGCCGAACCAGCGCCCACCCCGACTGAAAACGGCGTAGCTCAGTGCACCGCGCCAGATCCGCCGGCCGCCACGATGGCGAAGGGCTGACCTTCCACGGTGATGGTCCGCACCTCCTTCAGGTTGTCCCCCTCGACAACGCGAACGAGGCTCTTGCGCGGATCGGTGACGGCGATCTGGCCATCAGCAACAGCCAGCCGCGGACGCGGATCACGCCAATGCCCGTCCTTGCTGTAAGGCTCGGTTACCGTCTCGCTTTTGACGATCCCCCCCTTCACCACATCGATGAGATGCAGCTTGCCGTCTTCGGTCAGCACATAGGCGCTATGCGGATCGGCAGGATCGAGCGCGAAGTCGACACGTCGCGTCGGCAGCTCGATCAGGCGATAAGCCTCCTCAGCGCTGTCCGGATCGACAAGCACGATATTGTCCTCACCGTAATTGCCGAGAAAGAACTGCATCGATTTTCCGCCCAGTAGCGTCGACACCTTTCCCTTCGGCAGGTCCTTGCCATAGCCGAGCATCTCAAGCTTCGGCCCATCCATGCCGCCCGGCCGCGCAACGAGAACGCCTTCTTCGCAACCGAAGGCGACAAGCCGCGCAGAGCTTGCCTCGCCATGCAGGCCGGTGCAGGTCGCGACCTCGCCCACCTGCTTGCCATCGGCATCGACGACACGCAGGCCGAGACGCGGCGGCAATTCGCCCTCTTTCACCGCCACCTCGGTATTCGGCACCGAAACGAGGAAATGATTGCCGACAGGAACGGCGACACCATGATGGGCTGCGATCGTGTCGAACGGTTTCAACACCGCGCCACCATCCGCAAGCGCCTCCTCGCTGACGAGATCGAACTTCGCTTCCCGATCGTAGAAGACGGCGACCTGATCACCATGGGTGACGACATGGCCGGGCTTCTGCCCCCTGATCACCGTCGAGACCAGTTTCGGCTCATTGATTTCGATATCGCGATGCTCGCCATGATCCGACAACGAAATTCCGGTTGAGATGGCATGAACGATATTCTCGTCACCCTGAACGGCGAAAACCGTTCGCCCGCTGTCACTCAACGAAAGCGCTGCATATCCTTCCAGATCGAACTTGCCGATCTCCTTGCCGGACGAAAGATCGATGGCGCGAACCACCGGCAGAGTGTGATCGGCAACGAACAACCGCCACGTCTCCGCATCCTTTTCCTCTGCAAATGCAACGGATCCAAACACCGCGCTCGAGGCGAGAAGGGTCGCCGTAAATCCGGCAACACGCAACAAATGGGACATAACCTCTCCTATATGTAATAACATTACGTATGATGTGTTATACAGTTACATCACCCATGTCCACCCACGCTCCACGCATAATCCTGGAAGACGCGATTTCGCTTGACCTGCAGCCGCACTCGCCTAACGCTGAATTCATGAGCGAGAACCAGATCAGCCACGACATCCTTCGCCCCACGCCGGAAAACCCTGCGCCGGACAATTACTCCGCGGGCTATTTTACCGGTCATCGCGGCGTGAAAATCCGCTACGGCCTGTTCCGCTCGGATATCGTGCCGGCACGCGGCACCATCGTGCTGATCCAGGGTCGCAACGAGTTCATCGAGAAATATTTCGAGACGATCCGCCATCTGAACGCGATGGGTCTGTGGGTCGCGACCTATGACCTGCGCGGGCAAGGCGGATCCGACCGGCTGAAGAAAGATGCCAGGAAAGGGCATGTCCGGCGCTTTTCCGATTACGAGAAGGATCTCGAGATCTTTCTGGAACAGGTCGTTCTGCCGGATGCCCGCCTGCCCTTCTTCCTTGTAGCCCATTCCACCGGCGCGCTGATTGCCCTTTCAGCAGCACCGCGCCTGTCGAACCGCATTAGCCGGATGGCGCTCGCATCCCCCTATGTCGGCTTCCATGGCCAGCCCGCATCGGAAAAATTCGCCCGCCCTCTGGCGCGACTGATGTCCTGGACCGGTTTCGGTGGCGTCCAGCTCGGCGGCGACCGACGACTGATCCCCTTCGAGGGCAATGGCCTGACGGGAGACCGGAAGCGTTTCGAACGCAATCTCGAACTTTATCGCAGTTTCGAAGACCTGACTGTCGGCGCTCCCACGGCGCGCTGGGTGCACGAAACGCTGAAAGCAGCCTCCCGCGTATCACTGCAGTCGCACCTGATGGAAATCACCATCCCGACATTGATTCTCGCACCCGTGCTCGACGGCGTCGTGCCCTACCGCCTGCAGGAAAATCTGTCGCGGAATTTCCGTGCCGGACAGCTCATCCCCGTCACCGGTGGCCGGCACGAACTGTTTCAGGAGAAGGATATCTATCGCGCCCAGGCCATGGATGCGATCGAGACCTTCATGCCCGGCCTCGATGGCGGGCTGGAAATGTCAGAAACTGCCGCCTGACGATCTTGATCACCGCCCGGCGAGCAACGCCATAGCCTGCTCGTAAACGGCCTTCGAGCCGGCTGCGATGATATTGCCGCCATTCTCCGGTCGGCCACCGTCCCAGGTCGTGATGATACCGCCGGCCTGTTCGATGATCGGGATCAGCGCCCCGACATCATACGGCTGCAGGCTATTTTCGACGACAAGATCGACATGCCCCGCCGCAAGCAGCGCATAGGCATAACAATCGCAGCCATACCGGAACAGCCGCACCTTCTCCTCGACAGCCCGATAGCGCTTCAGGTCGTCACCCTGAAAGATATGCGGCGAGGTCGTGAACAGGATGGCATCGGAAAGCGATCCGCAGTCACGCACCGAAATCTGCCGCTCGCCGTCCGGCCCCGAATACCACGAACGATTGCCATCGGCGAAATAACGCTCGCCAATGAACGGCTGGTCCATCATCCCCATGGTCGCGCGTCCATTGGAGCGGAAACCGATCAGCGTGCCCCAGACAGGCAGGCCGGAAATGAACGCCCGCGTTCCGTCGATCGGATCGATCACCCAGACATGCTCGCGATCGAGCCCGATGCTTTCATGCTCCTCGCCAAGTATGCCATGTTCGGGAAAACGCTCTTCAATCAGCGCACGGATAGCCGTTTCAGCTGCGCGGTCACCTTCTGTTACCGGATCGAAACCGCCGGCCAGTTTGTTGACGACGGAAATTCCGGTGCGAAACCGCGGCAGCGTCTCACCCTTGGCGGCATCGGCAAGCGCATCGAAGAAATCGCGGTCAGGCAACATCGGCAAATCCTTGGGTTTGTGGCGTGAAAACGTTGAGCGTAGGCAGGTCAAATCCTTCTTAAGGCGTCCTTCTGCCAAAGAAAACCGCTTTCGATGCCAACCCCTTAATCAGAAAGCCCAAAAATGACGCAAATTTAGTCACTCGAAAAACATGCTTGACAATTGTGCATAACTGGCCGTATTTTCCTAATCACAGTCTTTGACTGTAAATACCCTCCTTGGGTGTTTCCTCCCTAGACTTAGCCGCGCGATGAGCGCGGTTTTTTTTGCCCGCACGTCAGCCGACGCGCGCAAGGCCCGGCAAATTCAGGAATACAAGCTGGAATCTTGAGAACGCGGCTATTCCGCCGCGAGAGCGCCTGCATCATCGGCGAAATCACCGACGAGCTCCGCCATCTGCCGCATGAAGGTGGAAAGCGCTGCAGCAACAAGCGGGAACTCCGCCTTCTTCTCCAGCGTCACCTCATCGACATAAAGGCCACGATTGATCTCGATCTGCAGCGCATGCAGCCCGCGAACCGGCCGACCGTAATGCTCGGTAATGAACCCGCCCGCATATGGCTTGTTGCGCACGGCGGAAAAACCCATGTCATCGAAGAACTGCAGCGCTGCGCGCGAAAGCTCGGCCGACGCACTCGTTCCGTAACGATCACCAATAATGAAATCCGGCCGCACATCCGAACCGGAGAGACGGACATTGCCCGGCATCGAATGGCAGTCGATCAGGATACCGATGCCGAACCGAGCATGGGTGCGCGCGATCAGTTTTCGCAGGCAGGCGTGGTAAGGTTTATAAATCGTCTCGATACGGGACAATCCCTCATCGACGGAAAGCCGCTTGCGGTAGATTTCCATGTTCTCCGCCACAATCCGCGGAATCGTCCCGAGACCACCTGCAACCCTCATCGACCCTATATTCACATAGGGCGGCAGCGGCCCGTCGAACATGCGCGGGTCCAATTCGTACGGTTCGCGGTTGACATCGAGATATGCACGCGGAAAGTGTGCAACGAGAAGCGGAGCTCCCAGTTCAGGGGCATCGGCAAAAAGCTCATCGACGTAGTGATCGGCAGAGCGCCGGATCGAAAGCGAGTCCAGATGGCTGCTCGCGAGGAAATCCACAGGAAAATGGTTGCCGCTATGCGGTGAATTGAAGACGAATGGAATGGTCTGCAACGCGGGTTCTCTGACTTCGAATTCCTGAAAATCTCCCGTCGACTGATCCATCCTGCCTTTACCATGTCACGAACAAGTCTGATGTAGCATGTTGCCAGTTGCCCGACGCCAAGTCCATACTATGTATAGCCCACCAAACGCCGTTCCGCGTCGGTTAAACGGAAATTTACCGTAAGCCGGCATTATGGAAGGCTCATACAACCTCAGGCATGCACGGATACGGTCCCGACGATGATACAGAAAATCCTTCTCGCCGAAGACGACAACGATATGCGCCGTTTTCTGGTGAAGGCACTGGAAAAGGCGGGATATAAGGTCGCCTCTTTCGACAATGGCGCAAGCGCCTATGACCGGCTTCGCGAAGAGCCCTTCTCTCTTCTCCTGACCGACATCGTCATGCCGGAGATGGATGGCATCGAGCTTGCCCGCCGCGCCACCGAACTCGATCCGGACCTCAAGGTGATGTTCATCACCGGCTTTGCCGCCGTTGCCCTGAATTCCGATTCGAAGGCCCCCAAGGACGCCAAGGTCCTGTCGAAGCCTTTCCACCTTCGTGACCTCGTCGACGAAGTAAACAAGATGCTCGCTGCAGCCTGAATCATTTTTTTCGGAATCAGACGAACGATCGAGGCGCCCAATCGGGCGCCTTTTGCGTTTTGGGATCGGCACATATCCGCCCCCTAATCCCGCCTTCAATCATCCACAGGCACAAAAATCCCAGAAATGCAGGCCCGTCAAAAAAGCTTCGCATTTCTTCCAAAAAACCAGTTGACGCCCCGATCACGGTATGGTCTATGCGCCGACATCGGATGGGCGTGTAGCTCAGCGGGAGAGCACTACGTTGACATCGTAGGGGTCACAGGTTCAATCCCTGTCACGCCCACCATCCAAAAAGCTTCGATAGGTCAACAACTTAGACCAGAAGCAGTTATCGCAAAAAATCGTTGCAATTCGTCTCTGGCACAAACCTGTCACAGAGAGAACTTTGCTATGGCAACGATCCGCAAGCGGAATGGTAAGTATCAGATTCAGGTCCGCATTCAGGGCTGCAACCCAACCTCCAGAACATTCACCAAGCTTGAAGACGCGAAAACGTGGGCGCGACTGACTGAGTTGGAAGCTGAGCGCACTGGCCTGCCAGCCGACCCCCGAATATTGGCACGTACCACAGTCGGCGAAATCCTCACCCGATACCGCAACGAAGTCATCCCTAAGAAGCGTGGGCGTGAAATCGAGACGATCATCGTCAACGCGATGCTACGCCAGTCTTTTTGCAACATATCCCTCGCGCAGGCTGACGGGGCGACCTTTGCAGAATATCGCGACACCCGCCTCCTGAAAGTCCAGCCCTGCACCATCAAGCGTGAGCTTGGCATTCTTCAGCACGCCTTTGATATCGCCGCGAGAGAATGGTCCATTCCCCTGCGCAGCAACCCGCTGAAGGCTATTGCGAAGCCGGGCGCTTCGATGAGACGGGAACGGCGTATCCGAAAAGGAGAACGCGCTCGCCTATATCGCGCAGCGAGGCAGTGCCGTGTCGATGAGATGCGGGCGTTGATCTTGATCGCATTGGAAACCGCGATGCGGCAAGGCGAACTTCTGGCGGCGCGCTGGTGCGATATCGATATTGGCGCTCGCCTCTGGTTCATTCCCGTAACGAAGAACGGAGAGCGGCGTACCATTCCACTTACAAGGCAGTGCGCACGATTGCTCCGCGTATTGAAGAGAGCGGGAGGCAAAGACGAGGACAACGTTTTCGGCCTCTCTCGCGAGGCGGTGAAATGCTCTTGGCGGCGAATAATGAAACGCAGCGGTTTGGAAGACCTGCACTTCCATGACCTCCGCCACGAAGCGATCAGCCGCTTTTTCGAACGCGGGCTATCCGTCGCCGAAGTGAGCCTGATCAGCGGGCATAAGGATGTGCGAATGCTGTTCCGATATACGCATATGACGGCGGCGCATGTCTTGGCAAAGTTGGGCTGAAAGTAAGGTTGGGGTCGAAATGCCCCAACCGCATAAATTCGGTTGATAGCTACCGCGCATTCCACTGGTCGAATACTACGTGAGATTGCAAATCGTTTCGGATGGTTCGAAAATTATTCCACGCTGATTCTCAAAACGCCGGGGAGTAAATTCTTGTCCGCGAAGAAAGACAAATTTTCAACCGAACTGGATGTGCTAATAGATCAAGGCGATGATCTGTATCATGCACTACAATATGAGTGCCGACCCGAGGAGTTTAAGAAGGTCTACAAACAGGTCGTCGGGGAAGAAAGCCTAAATGAATTTCTCAAGAAGCTTCCCAACTTCAAATCCAGTTATCAGGCTTGGTATTCCAAAGCACAGGCCGTCATAAAACAGATTCTTCCTGATCGCGTTGGCGATTTCAATGCTTACTACGAATACCCGAAGCCCAGGAAGGACATCACCTTTCAAAACTACATGATTAAGGACGCGCTGCAGGGACTCGTGATTCGCTCATACGGGGAGGTGAAAGCTGACGATTCCGCCGCGATACCTGAGTTTGCACAACAGCTGAACATACTACGTGCGGCGAAAGATGCTCTTGAAAGCCGCTTGATGGATATACGTTCCATACTGCAAGCAGATCTATTCGACACCGAGCTGGAGAGCGCACGTTCGCTGGCAAAGGCAGGATACCTGCGAGCAGCCGGAGCGGTGTGCGGCGTGCTTATCGAAAAACATCTCGCCGAGGTATGCCAAACGCACGGCTGCAGCCCGAAGAAAAAGGCCCCCGGCATCTCGGACCTCAACCAAGCCTTGAAAGACAACGATACGATCACCGTCCCTCAATGGCGCTTCATCCAGCACTTGGCAGATATTCGTAACCTATGCGACCACGCTAAGGAGCGCGATCCGACAAAGGACGAGATCGCGGACCTTACCGCTGGGACGGAGAAGGTACTCAAGACGGTATTCTGATTTCAGTTTGGAGGGTGAAAATCCGCCACAAAATTTGCGAGGGTGGTTGTTGGTTGAGACCGCCCCCGGCCACCGTCGAACCCCCGCCCCCAGCTGACGAGACTCGATGGGGGGGCGGGGTCCGAAAAGACTCAGCCCGAAAATCTATCGATATGGCGCGTACCAAAACGACACGGTATGGCTCCCGCTGGCTCTCAAACATTATGAATGGAGGGGGAGCCATATCAATCGCATAGACGCGCTGTGAATGCGCCCGACCGTCAAACCGGATCGAAACCCATCCGCACCCGACACCGCGTTACCCGCCCGACGTCGCGCCGCGTTACCCCCATCCAACACCCGTTCCCCGGCCCGCATCCACCATCACCCGTTCGGCACCGGCTCGCCCACCTCCCGCCACGAGTATCATTGGGGCAGGCCCTTTCGGTCCTCCTCCAACCCATCAGTTTCGAGTATCATATAAATCCCATTTGACTATTTGAGACTCAAGTATCACAGTATCTTTAATATCATTGAGCCTCGGAGCCATCACCATGTCGCAGCTTGTTGGATACGCCCGCACCTCCACCACCGATCAGAAGGCCGGGCTTGAGGCGCAATTGCGCGACCTCGGCGCAGCCGGATGCACGAAGATCTTCAGCGAAGAACTATCAGCCCTCGCGACGAAACGGCCCGAGCTTGACCGGATGCTGGATTACGTGCGGGAGGGCGACACGTTGATTGTCACGAAACCCGACCGGCTTGCACGTTCGACCGCCGACCTTCTCGCCATTGCCCAGCGCCTCGAAAAGGATGGGGTGACACTTCGCATTCTCTCAATGAACGTGGACACCGCCACACCGACCGGGAAGCTTATGCTCACCATCCTTGGCGGCATCGCCGCGTTTGAACGCGACCTGATGCTCGAACGTCAGCGCGAGGGGATTGCGAAGGCGAAGTCGGAGGGGAAGTATAAGGGGCGCGCACCGACTGCGAGGGCAAAGGCTGCGGAGGTGAAGCGGCTCAAGGCCGAGGGATTGACGGGAGATGCGATTGCCGAGAGGCTAAGGATCGGGCGGGCAAGCGTATTTCGTATACTGAGGTAAGAAAATCACTTTCAATAGCTAAGTAACCACCCACAATGTTGTAGTTAAGCTAGGATATGAGATAATCGGCAGCGAGGGAGGCAACTTGTGCGAGTATTCAAGCATATCCTATTTGTCACGCTGCTGAGCACGGCCATCTGCTGCGGAGGCGCCATGTCCTCAGCCCAGCAGATCCAACTTCCTTATTCGATCAACGTTATTGAGATTGATCCCAGCAACGGACTTATTTGCGTCGCGCCGATTGGGCGGGGTCCGTGCGAATTGCTGTTGAAGCGGCTCGCAGAACAGGCGCGGACTACTAGTCTTCTCGGAATGGATCCAAGCGTGAACGGAGATTCCCCTCCTGCGCAGTTGGTTATAATCGGCGTTGATCCTACTTTAGGGCCAATCTGCCTCGGACCTCTTGGTCCTGGGCCCTGCGAAGCAATCCAGCAATACTTGGCTTCAAAAGCGCTTGTTGGCGGCCCAAACTCCGTCGTTCGCAATCCCAGTCAAATTTGGGGAGATAACAACTCGGCGTTCAACAACCCCAATCTACTCCTTCCCAATCTAAACATAAGGGGCGAAAGAAAATTGGTTGAGGAAAAACCCTGGGGCTTTTGCCCACCGCCATGCGCAAGGAAATAACGGTGGCTGCATTACCCGAGGCACTCACCGAGATATATAATCTTCTTTGTAGGAGTGCCCTAAATAAGGAATACTATGGGCGCTCGCTAGCATCACTGCAAAAGCTGAACGACATACTGGAGATCCTCATAGCAGTGGGTACGACCGGCAGCGGAATTTCTGCTTTAACAATTTGGACAGAAAAGCCTTACGGCCCATGGATTTGGGGCGGATTAGCGACTACTTCAGCTATACTGGCAGTAGCCAAGCCGATCATTCAGTTGAATAAGCGACTTGAGAGACTAACAAGACTATACGTTGGCCACTCTGACAATTATGCGAACTTACTTATACTTATAAGCAGGATCCGGCGAAAAGGCGTTATTGAGGAAGAAATGATCAATAACTTCGAAGCAGCAGAGGCTCGTTTCTTGGAACTTTCCAAAGATGACGATCCCCGGCCAAATGCAGCGTTGTTGAGCGAGTGCGAAGCAATGGTCAGGGAGCGTCATCCTGCAGCAGCCGCATGGTATCCGAACGAAACCCCAACTTAACATCGACTCCTCTGCCTAGTGCAGCTTGGCGCGCCACTTCCAGCCTCTCCGCAAATCCCTCCTCCTCAACCACCACGCCCCGCACCTCCCCCAGATCATCACCCCAGCCCGCGCTCGGGGGCCACGCCCCGCCCTTCACCAGTTCCACCCTCCGTTTCGCCAGCGCGAGTTGCTTTCCCAACCTCAGCGCCTTCGCCGTATCAATCACCTTGGCGGTTCCCGGCACCACCCGCTTCGCCTCAACTTTGCGGATCAATTCGAGGGCCTTCAGCTTCAGCGCCACGTCCTGTCCCTCCTCCTTCGCAACGCCCATCAGGTATCGATGCGTCAGATCGAAGACCTCCGCAGGGGCTTCGTATTCGATGATCGCCCGCGCTGCCTCAATGCACTTTGCCTCCGGGATTTCGTGGGAGGTCATGATGTCGAGAAGTGCGCCGAGGGCGGGGGATATGATTGTGGGGTCAGGCATAAGCTTCGCTTTCGGTTGCCGTAACCGTTACGACGAAAATTGCGGTTACGAAATTATCGAATATTTTCAATGTTGTAGCTCCTGTAACCGCTGTAACCGCTTAAATCGGAAAAACAATGGGGATGCCCCAATGGTATTTTCGACATTCGTTGTAACCGGTACAGCGGTTACAAACCCCGGTCACGGTTCAAGAGCCATACCAACCTCCCTCGTGTATCCCTTCAACGGAGGCCCGCCGTCCATCCGCATCGGCTTCGGCCCCGACCAACCCAGCTTCCGCATACATTCCCCGAGCCGCTTCGTATCCCTCATGGTGGCGAGCCTCGGTTCCATCTTCAGCACCTTTTCCATCACACCGTTCGTCGTCACCCGCATCTCCCCATCGAACTGCCGCGCGACAGAAGGTAAGCCCATTTCCAAGATATCCTCCCAAGGATCACTCGCCACACGTTCAGCGGTTCGCTTCGCAGCTTCCGCCCAAAGGCCCTCGGGAATGGTGATTGGATCGGAAGCCGAAGGCTCTGCCGAAGCCGCCTCAGCCCAAAGCTGATCGCGCACTACCCGCAACCCTTCCAGATCCACCCGACCAACCTCGACCGGAAGGAAGCGCCGGTTGCCGGTCAGGTCGCGAAGGTACTGCGCATCATTCGTTGTACCGATCATGATTCCCCGGCGCGGCAGATCGACCACCGACCGAGCGAACGCGGGCCTCCCCCGGTCATGCGTCTTTGAAATGAACTGTTTCAGTCTCCCGACCTGACTGCTGGACAACCCCACCAGTTCCGGCAATTCCACAATCCATTTGCCCTGCAGCAATTCTTGCTGCTCCTTATACGGCACATCAGCGGCGATCTCGTCGGAGAAGAATTCCTCCCCGCCCGCCAGTATCTTCAGCGCCGAGGACTTCCCGCACCCCTGCGGCCCCTCCAGCACCATCACGCCGTCAAACTTGCACCCCGGCTTCCGAGCACGCCTGACTGCCGCCGTTAGCACCACCCGACCAATCGCACTCGTCAGCGGATCATCCGGCGCGCCGAGAAAGTCCCGCAGCCACGTATCCAACCTCGGCACCCCATCCCAGCGCACCGCACTGAGGTAATCGCGAACGGGATCGAATGCATTTTCCAGCGCGATCAGTTCAATCGCATCCCGCGTGTGCCTCGGTTCGGGATCGAATTCGAACCTCTCAATGACGAGCTTGCGCACGACCAGTTCGATCTTCTCCGAAGCTTCGCCCAACTCCTTCGGCCATCCCTCGGTAACGAGGCGCTGGCGGAACGTGTCGTGCCGGAAGACGATCCCCAGCCGCTGTATCGCCAGCTTGGCATTTGCCAGCGACGGGGCGTAGCCTTTTGGATTGCTATCCCGGCTGAACTCCGCCGCGTTTTGTGGTCCCGACCGGACGACCGCCGTTCCCTGCTTTTCCGACAGCTGCGACTGCCACCTGTGAAGATCGGTGACGATCCCGCTCCTTACCTCTTCGGCCATGCGAGCATCCCCTCTTCCCGGCGCAGCAGCAGATCGCACGCATCGCAAACCGCCTCGCGAGCAGCCCCTTCTTCAATCAGATCAATTGCCTCGAAGAGCCGCTCCATCACCCGATCAAATTCCGGCACCGACGGCTTACGCCGATCCGCCAGTTTCACGATCTCACCCATCCTCGCCTCCTCACTGAATGGGAGCGGGAATGCCCCGCCTTTCGAGTTCCCGTTGCGCCAACCCGGCAACACGTCCCGCCGCCTCGGGCAACGGCGCTCCCATCCCCGCAAGGCGTCGAGCGCAAATTCGGCGCGCTCGACCGCAGGCAGGGTTTCGAGGAAGTTCGACCAAAGCTCCGCGTAAACACGCACGAACAATCGATGGAACTTAGCCGACCCCGGCCATTGCGATGCACTCAGGATGGCAAAGGCGCAGATAACATCGAGGACAGTCTCATTGGTTTCGTCGCGCTGCAGAACGGCGACGACCTGACGATTTACCTCCTCATCGCCATCGTTGAAGCGAAGCGTGAGCATGATGTTTTGAGTACCTGGGCGCATGACTTACTCCCGGCCACGGCCGAATGGGCCTTCGTAGGTGGAGTCCGCATAGGTCTGCAGAAGTTTGATGGTGTGAGAGTCCATCGGCGATTTATTCGCGAGGTAATGTGCCGTGATCTCCCGATGTCCTCCGAGACCACGGGCCTTGATGAGAGCCTCGCTTTCGGCGAATTCCTCGGGAAAGCGGTTGGCGACGTAAGAGTGGTTTTCCTGCGCTTTCCTGAGTTCGGCATCGGTAAAGTTCTTACGGGTGGAATTCACGTAACGCTGGTTGTTAGGCATGACATTGCTCCTTTGCGCGCTGAGCGCATTTGATCGGGGGTTAAGCTGCAGCCTCGCGGGCGGCTTCGCATTCGGCGACGGAGTGACGGAACGGTGAAGTTCGCCTTTCCGCCCACTCCAGAAGGTGTTCCTTGCGGTAAAGTGGGATGCGCCCGAACTTGGTGAACAGCGGGCCATCACCCCTGCTTGCCATCGTCGCGAGAGTTGTTGGGGAGATCGGATATCCTGCATTTTGCAATACCGCCGCAGCGTCAGCACGGCGCAAGAGTCCGTCCCCACGTAAGATGCTTTCCATCTCGATGGCCTCAAATGTTGCGAATTTTCATTGCATTGGAATGAATGTACAATGCCCGATTGCGTCGATACAGTCAAGGAAAAATACAAATAAAATCATATACTTAGAGCCATATCAAGCTCATTGCTTTCTTCGCGCCAAGCTTAGACCACCAAATATTTATGTCACCCCCACTGGGCTTTAACGGCTAATTCCAGGTGGGTAATATCTCGCGAAATCAGCAGGCTTTTTCTTTAGCTGCGCAAAGCAGGTGGAAACGGACATCCGACGAAGGAGTCGGGGTAGCTTGCCGCGGGAAGAAGGTTGAATGAAGATTTAGGCGAGCAGCCCTGCTCGGAGCATCGCAAGACCGGTCACACCTCAGTCACAGTGACCGCGAATTCCCCCTTGCCAACGATCCGCGCCGCAATTAAGTAGCGAGCCGTTAAGAGCATGAAGTGACAACAGATTTCTTTGCGCCGACATCGGATGGGCGTGTAGCTCAGCGGGAGAGCACTACGTTGACATCGTAGGGGTCACAGGTTCAATCCCTGTCACGCCCACCATCCGAACTTTAAGCAAGGCCTTGTAATGACAAGGCCTTTTGCATTTCTGGAAGATACGCGAATAGCGCCGCTGGGTTCGGCTGAACCAATTCGGAAAGTCCGCTCCGGCCAGTTTTGCCTACCTTCCGATTAGCCCTCCAGCTTTGCCAGAATCCATCGTAGCAACTGGATAAAATCTCTCGCCATCTGCGCCAGGTCATCGATGATCAAAGATATTCGATGATGGGTGTAAATTATCGCGAGCGTGAGAACCAGCATAACCAGCCATGGCCATATCGGCTTTCGCTTTGGCGGCTGCTTATCGCCTTCGACGGGATTACTGACGTTCATCGACTATCTCCTGCAGACGTCAGTACACGTTCCGCGCCTGTCGACAAATCGCCTTCTTAATGGGTCTGGACAGATCAGGTCGTCATAGCCTGCGCCTCGTTTCTGCTCTCCCTGGCAGAACCAGAAGACCCGCCCCATTCCGCTGAAGGATAACAAATCAGGCCGCGTATATTCACCCTGGATTACAATGCCGAATGCTCATGCAATCCTGCAGCGAAAAAATCTTTGTCGAAATCTGCCAAAAGGCAAAAAATCTGCAATGCCTCAGACCTAAATTACTGTTTGGTCACTTGTTTTGGGCAGTCTTGCGCCGACCAAAGGCATCGATCCGAGAGAAGCAGGATGGCACAGTACAAATATTCTGACCGCCTCGTTCAGGCCAATTCGTGGGCCTTCGACCAGGACTATAAGCCTGGACAGCCCGTCACCAATGCCGGCATCTATCGCTGTCGGGCCTGTGGTGACGAGATTGTCGTCGACAAGGGGGCAACCATCCCGAAAAGCCATCATGAGCATTCGCTTCTGGGGCCGGTCGTCTGGCAGTTGCTCGTCTTCGCCCAGAAACACCCGGGACGATGAAGTCCATATAGCTTCGCCGGAACACGTCAAAGCCGCCCGCAAGGGCGGCTTCATCGTTTTAAGGCTTTCAAGCGATCACATGATCGCACTGCCCGCCATAAGCGCAAGCACGAGGAAGACCAGGAAGATAACCAGGAACAGGAAGAACAGGATCTTGGCGATGCCTGCCGTCGCGGCGGAAACTCCCGAGAAGCCGAGGAAACCCGAAATCAGGGAAATGACGAGGAAAATGAGAGCCCATTTCAGCATGGATTTGTGTCCTTGATTGCGATGGCCGGATAACGTTTGGTCAATGTTCCCGGTTCCCGTCTCTGGAACAAAATCAGCTGAATACGTGCGCGGCTCCCGAGACACGCAGAGCAATTTCCTGACCTGCGATCACGTCGACTGAACTCGGCACTTCGATGTTGAGGACGATATTCTCGTTTTCGCGTAGAACGATGCGCAGATCGCTGGTCGAGCCGCGGAAACCGGCCTCGACCACGCGTCCGCGAATTTCCCGTTCACAGGCCCTTTCACCCGGCTCGGTGACGCTGATCTGCTCTGGCCGCAGCATGATCGTCACCTGCCGCGCGGGAGCCACGGAGGCAGCAAGCGGCAGCCGCCCCAGCACGCAATGAGCATATCCATCCGCGATCTCGGCCGGCAGGACGATCGCTTCGCCGAGAAACGCGGCCGTCGCCGCGTCGATCGGGCGCGAATAGACATCACGCGGCCGGCCGGATTGCACGAGAATGCCTCCCCGCATCACCGCTAGCTGATCGGCAAAGAGCAGCGCTTCGGCCTGATCGTGAGTGACGAGCAGCGTCGCGATCCCCTCCTCTTTCAACACGTTGCCGATCGCCTTGCGCGTCTGAGCCCGAAGGCCCGTATCGAGCGCCGAGAAGGGCTCATCGAGCAGCATCAGTCGCGGTTTGCGGGCAAGCGCGCGCGCTAGCGCCACGCGCTGCTGCTGCCCGCCGGAAAGCTCGTCCGGCCGCCGCACCAGCATTGAACGCTCCAGCCCGACCATTTCCATCAATTCCGCGGCCCTTCGCTGCCTCGCCGACGGCTCTTCCGTCATGCCGAAGACGATGTTACCGGCAACGGTCAGATGCGGAAACAGGCACCCGTCCTGCGCGACGATGCCGATATTGCGCTTATGTGCCGGCATTGCACTCACACCATCGGCCAGAGTATCGCCACCGATAACGATACGGCCCGCATCCGCCACCTCGAAACCGGCAATCAGGCGCAACAGTGTGGTCTTGCCGCAACCGGAAGGACCGACGACGACAGTGCGGCTGCCGCGCTCGACGGTAAGATCGATCCCGTCGAGAGCCACTACAGGCCCAAAATTCTTACGTAGTCTCTGGATCTCTACAAAGCTCATCGGCCGGCGATCTTTTTCGATTGATGGTGGAGAAGTGCCGTCATCGGCAGCGAGAACAGGATCATCAGCAGCGCATAGGGTGCGGCACCGGCATAGTCGATCTCGCTGGTCAGCGCCCAGAAGGCCATGGCAAGCGTGCGGGTACCGTTCGGCGCCAGCATCTGCGTTGCGGTCAGTTCGTTCATGATGCCGAGTGATGAGAGCGCCACTGCGGCTGCGGCCCCAGGCGCCGCCAGCCTGACGGTGGTCGACCAGAGCGCGTTGGCCGGCGACCGCCCGAGGCTTGCAGCCGCTTGCTCAAGCTCCGCCGGCACCTGCGCGATGCTGGCGCGAAGACTGACAAGTGCGCGCGGCAGGAACATGATGACATAGGCGAGCACGATCGTTGCAACCGTCTGGTAAAGCGGCAGCGCCACCCTGACCGTGATCGTCACCAGCGCCAGCGCCACGACCACGCCTGGCATCGAACTGGCGAGATAATAACACCCCTCGATGATCCGGCTTCCGCGACTGGGGCAGCGAACCGAAAGCCAAGCGATGGGAAGCGCTGCAAGCGTCGTTGCAAGCCCGCCGACCACACAGATCACGAGCGTCTGGGCAAGCGCCAGGCCGATTTCGTTCATCCGCCAGATTTCCACGCCGCCGGCGATCAGCCAATGCGAGAGGGTAACGGCCGGGATCCCCAGCGCAAAAGCGACCGCTGCAATTGGCAACAGCACGCAGACATAATGCCAGCGGCCGAGAGAGACTTTCCTCGCCTTCCTCGCCACGCCGGAGCCGATGCGGGCATAACGCCGACGGCCTCTCAAGCCCGCATCGAAACCGAGCAGGACGAGGCAGCATAAAACCAGCACCAGAGCCAGCATGTTCGCCGCCACGCCGTTATAGGTCGACTGGAACTGGTCGACGATCGCGGTTGTAAACGTGTCGAAGCGGATCATCGCATAGAGGCCGTATTCGGCCAGAAGATGTAAGCCGACCAGCAATCCGCCACCGAGAATGGACAGCCTCAATTGCGGCAGCACCACACGGCGAAAAACGGCCGCATCGGAAAGGCCGAGCGAAGCAGCTTGGTCTTCGAGCGCCGGATCGAGAAGCCTCAGCGCCGCCGAGATCGGCAGATAGAGAAACGGAAAATAGGCCGTGACGGAAATCGCGATACCGGCAGGCAATCCGTGGAAACCCGGCCACATGCCGATCCAGGCATAGGAATGCACGAAGGCGGGAATGGCGAGCGGCGCGACGCAGAGCGCCGACCACGTCCTTGCAAACGGCAGGTCGCTGCGCTCCGTCAGCCACGCAAGCGCAGTGGCGAGCAGGGTTGCAAGCGGCACCGTAAACAGCACCAGCAGCAGCGTATTGGTCATCAACTCGCCGACACGCGGCCTAAAGATCATCTGCGATGCGGTTTCCCAGCCCGTTACGGCGGTTGCCCAGAAAACGAAACCGAGCGGCAGCAGCGCCAGAAACGCGATGATGACGGCCAAAACAAACGTTCCGCGCGTTCCCGACCGGAGACGGGGAAGTGGCATGGAAAGCGGCTTGCTGTCGGCGAAAGACGTCATGGATTACCTGAATATGACGAGAGGTCGCAGATGCATCTGCGACCTCTCCCTTTAACTGGAATTATAGGCTCAGGAAAGGCACCAGCTCTTAGAGAATGCCGGCAGCCGTCAGCATGTCGGTGACCTTGGCATTGTTAAGCTCGGTCGGCTCGACCTTGGGCGCCTGCAAGTCGGCGAACGGCACAAGCGCCTTGTTGGAGGCTTCGTCCTTGCCGACGGCATATTCGAACGAGGTGCCGTCACGCAGGATCTTCTGGCCGCCCTTGCCGGCAACCCATTTGAGGAAAGCCTGCGCCTGCTGCTTGTGCTTGGAGGATGCGAGAATGCCACCGCCCGAAATCGAGACGAAAGCGCCCGGATCCTGGTTCTTGAAATAGTGCAGCGAGACGTTCTTGCTGTTCTCGCCGGTCTTCGCCTGATCACCGAAATAATAGTAGTGATAAATCACTGCGCCTTCGATCTGGCCGGCATTGACCGCCTTCATCGCCGTCGAGTTGCCGCGGATGGAGGTGAAGTTTTCCTTCATGCCCTTCAGCCATGCCGCAGTCTGCTCTTCGCCCTTCAACTGGAGCAGGGCGCCGACGATCGCCTGGAAATCGGCACCTGACGGCGATGCGGCCCAACGCCCCTTCCATTCGGGCTTGGCCAGATCCAGCAGGGATTTCGGCAGCTTGTCTTCCGTCAGCTTCGTCTTGTCATAGGCAAAGACAGTGGAGCGAGCGGCAATGCCCGTCCAATGGCCGTTCGCCGGCCGGAACTGTTCCGGCACCTGATCGAGCGTGGCCTTGTCGATCGGCTCGAACAGACCCTTGCCATCCACCAGCGCCATCGCCGGCGAGTTCTCGGTGAGGAATACGTCTGCCGGAGAGTTTGCCCCCTCCTGTACGATCTGGTTGGCGATTTCCATGTCGCCACCATTGCGAACGGTTACGACGATACCAGTCTCCTCGGTAAAGGCGTCCACCCATTCCTTGGTCAGCCCTTCGTGCTGGGCGTTGTAAATGGTGAGGCTGTCAGCCACCTGGGCTGATGCCGGCGACGAAAGAGACAGGACGGAAATAGCAAAAACGGAAAAGGCGGGCGCTACGCCTGCCAGGAAAGAAGAAGTTTTCAAGATCGCCTCCGTGGAAAACTCACGGTGTCCTCATATCCAAACAGGACAAGGCTGGTCAAGTTTAATCCAGAGAAATCGACACAAGAAATTATAATTAAATCAATAAAAACAAAAAGATATCTATCCGATCGAAATATCTCAATCAGCTAAAAAGATCTATCGCAGTGAAGGTTGATTGGTGAGAAAAAACAAACTGGCTTGTGGCAATGCGTCCCTGGTCTGATCGATACCGGACCCGATTGCGCCGTGACCCTGACAGACACCTGAACGCCGCCTCTCCCCAATCTCGCCTTCACCCCTCCCTCCTCCCTCCACAGCGCCATATGCCTGTTCCGGAGCGAATCAGTTACAGCTAACGAACACATCGGGAACAACGTGCGGAATTTGATGTCGGTCGCCTATCTGGAAAAACTCAATGACGCCCAGCGCCGTGCTGTCGAGCATGGTTCGGACGTCCCAAATGGCGGCCCCGCCGGTCCGCTTCTGGTGATCGCCGGCGCTGGCTCGGGCAAGACCAACACGCTCGCACATCGCGTTGCCCACCTGATCGTCTCTGGCGCCGATCCGCGCCGCATTCTGCTGATGACCTTTTCCCGCCGCGCGGCCACCGAAATGGGCCGCCGTGTCGAACGCATCTGCAAGCAGGTCATGGGCGCGAATGGCGGCATCATGTCCGATGCGCTCGCCTGGGCCGGCACGTTTCACGGCATCGGCTCGCGCTTGTTGCGCATCTACGCCTACCAGATTGGCCTCGACCCGGATTTCACCATTCACGACCGGGAAGATTCCGCCGACCTGATGAACCTCGTGCGCCATGAGCTGGGTTTCTCCAAGATGGAAAGCCGGTTCCCGACCAAGGGCACCTGCCTCGCCATCTACTCCCGTGCGGTCAATTCCGAAACGCCGCTCGACGAAGTGCTGAAAACCTCGTTCCCATGGTGCCAGGCCTGGGAAAAACAGCTGCGCGAACTCTTCGCATCCTATGTGGAAGCCAAGCAAACCCAGAACGTCCTCGATTACGACGACCTGCTGCTCTACTGGGCGCAGATGATGAGCGAACCGTCTATCGCCGAAGATGTCGGCGCCCGTTTCGACCACGTCATGGTCGACGAATATCAGGACACGAACCGGCTGCAATCCTCGATCCTGATGGGGCTGAAACCCGGCGGGCATGGCCTGACTGTCGTCGGCGACGACGCGCAATCGATCTATTCGTTCCGCGCCGCGACGATCCGAAACATTCTCGATTTCCCCAATACGTTCGATCCACCGGCCAATATCGTCACGCTGGACCGCAATTATCGTTCGACTAACACGATCCTTGCCGCTGCAAACGGCGTGATCGAGCTTGCACGCGAACGCTTTACCAAGAACCTCTGGACCGACCGCCAGTCGGAAGAGCGCCCGCGCCTCGTTGCCGTGAAAGACGAGACGGAACAGGCCAATTACATCGTCGAGAAGGTGCTGGAAAATCGCGAGACCGGCATGAGCTTGAAACAGCAGGCCGTGCTGTTTCGCGCCTCGCACCATTCCGGCCCGCTGGAAGTGGAACTCACCCGCCGCAACATTCCCTTCGTCAAATTCGGCGGCCTGAAGTTTTTGGACAGCGCCCATGTGAAGGACATGCTGGCGGCGCTGCGTTTCGCCCAGAACCCGCGCGACCGCGTTGCCGGCTTCCGGCTGATGCAACTGATCCCCGGCATCGGTCCGCAGACTGCCGGCAAGATCCTCGATGCAATCGCGACCGATCCGGAGCCGCTCGCGGCCCTGCAGGAAATCCCCGCCCCGCCCCGTTCCGGAGCAGACTGGCCTGCCTTCATCGAAATGCTGACTGCCATCCGCAAAAACGAAGGCTGGCCGGCGGAAATCGGCACGGCGCGCGAATGGTACCAGCCGCATCTCGAACGCGTCCACGAGGACGCAGAAACCCGCAAGGCTGACCTTCTGCAACTCGAACAGATCGCCTCGGGTTACGCCTCGCGCGAACGGTTCCTCACCGAACTGACGCTTGATCCGCCGGATGCGACCAGCGATCAGGCTGGTGTGCCGCTGCTCGATGAGGATTACATGATCCTCTCGACCATTCACTCGGCCAAGGGCCAGGAATGGCGCTCGGTCTTCCTGCTGAACTGCGTCGATGGCTGCATCCCATCCGATCTCGGCGTCGGATCGACAGCCGAGATCGAGGAGGAACGCCGCCTGCTTTACGTGGCGATGACCCGCGCCAAGGATCATCTCCACGTCATCACACCGCAGCGCTTCTTCGTTCATGGACAGCATTCGCAGGGCGACCGGCATATCTATGCCGCCCGCACCCGCTTCATTCCGGCAACACTGCTGCAGTTCTTCGAAACCTCGGCCTGGCCGGTGGTTGCCCCCATGTCGGATGCCGAACGGCAACATCGTCAACAGGTGCGGATAGACGTCACTGCCCGCATGCGCGGCATGTGGCGTTAGGCCTTTGCCTGCCTGTAGGCTGCTACGGTCAGCCACAGTCCGGACAGCAGGAAATAGAAGGCGCCGAAGCCGACATAAGGGACGATATCGAGAATGGTCGGCACGGCATCGGCAACTGAACGGCTGATCATGAACCCGCCTGCGAGCGTGGATTGTGCGCCGCTGAGGATCATCACCCATTGGGCCCCGGCAATCCGCCAGCGCCGCACACCTGTATAAAGCTGCAGCAGCCCGGACAGGATTGCCCAGAGGCCGAAGACTGCAAGTACGGCATAACTGCTCTTCATCACTGCGAAGATGACCACAACTGTCATGACACTGCTGGCAACGACATTCAGCATTTGCGAGCGGTTGGCCGCAAGCCCGCCATTGGCGCGGGCATCGGCAAGATTGGCCATCGCATCCCAGGCCGGGTAAATCACCAGTAGCAGCGATGCCGCCGCGATCTGGCCTTGAGCCAGAACTGCAGCGCCAATCCAGGCGATCGAAAAGAGCGCGCGTACGAAATAATAGGATCGCAGCCAGCTCGACTGCGTGGGGGATTGAACAGACATGATAAGATCCTCATTTATTGCCTACCTACTAATAGGTAGATTGACTGAAAAGAGTCAATCTGAACCGGCCCTCACAACTTTGCGAGCATGGCAGCCCGCAATTCTTGACGGCCTTCCGACTGGGAGGTAGGCAGCTTTATGGAACAGACGACTTCGGAAAAAATTCTCGACACAGCGCAGGCGCTGATCGTGGCCGGCGGCTATAACGGCTTCAGCTATGCCGACATTTCAACCGCGGTCGGTATTCGCAAGGCGAGCATTCATCACCATTTTCCTACCAAGGCGCATCTCGCGTCCGTCCTGCTGCAACGATATGCAAAACAGGCGGAAGATGGCCTGAATGCTGTCTCCGCCAATCTCCCAAACCCGGCCGACCAGTTACAGGCCTATTTCCAACACTGGCGATCCTGCATCGTCGAAGCTTCGGAGCCTTTCTGCGTTTGCGCGATGCTGGCAAGCGAAATGGAGCTTTTGCCGGAAGAGGTCGCCTTGCATGTCAGACGGCATTTCGAAAATCTGGGCCATTGGCTGACCTCCGTCCTGAAGGCCGGCACTGAGCAGGGACAGTTCAGATTGAGCGGAACGCCAGAGGAAGAAGCGCAGATACTCATGGCATGCGTCCATGGCGCGATGCTTTCAGCACGGGCACTCGGCAAACCTGAGATATTTGTCGCCATCATCGGTTCGCAGCTGCGACGGCTTTCGGCGTAGGAGTTTCCTCCGCCCTCGAACGATGCCTTCCTCTGTGGCGAAAAGGCCATTTCCATTAGCCACCGAAACCCTATAGGGCATTGCCGGAACGAGCATGCCGCAGGAGGAATACGGGTGGAGAATACACAATCGATCGCAAAGGCAGCAGGATGGATGATGGCATCAATTGCCCTCTTCCTGCTCATGGCGGTTTCCGGGCGAGAGGTCACGCGTGAGATCGACGTTTTCCAGGCGATGGAAATGCGTTCGGTCATCGCCTTCGTCATGCTTCTCCCGTTCGTGTATCGTGAGGGCGGCTTCAAGGCCATGCGCACGGGCATCCTGCCGGCTCATATCGCCCGGAACATCGCCCATTATGTCGGCCAGTTCACCTGGTTGATGGGGATCACCATGATCCCGCTGGCTCAGGTGATCGCCATCGAATTCACCGCACCGATTTGGGCGGCGTTGATGGCAGCGGCGTTCCTGGGCGAACGCCTGACCTGGCGCAAATGCGTGGCCATCGGCTTCGGCCTCGTCGGCGTGCTGCTGATCATCAAGCCGGGTGCAGTACCGCTTGATCCCGGCCATCTGGTCGTGCTTGGTGCGGCCTTCTTCTTTGCCGCCTCGTTCATCGCAACGAAGTTCCTGACGCGAACGGACAGTGCCACGAAGATCATCTTCTGGATGCTGATCATCCAGTCGATCATCGGCCTCATTCCCGCACTGCGCGTCTGGACCTGGCCGTCAGCCGGTGTCTGGCCGTGGATTTTCATCATCGCATTTACCGGAACTTTCGCACATTTCTGCCTGGCCAAGGCTCTTTCCCATGCCGATGCGACGGTGGCGATGCCGATGGACTATCTGCGTGTACCGCTCTCGGCCGTAATTGGCTATTTCATGTATTCCGAAGGGGTAGACGCCCTGATGGCGGTCGGCGCGGCGCTTATCCTGACCGGCAACCTCTTCAACCTGCGCCGGCCGAACGCCGGTCGCATCCCACAGACACCGAATTAGAGGTTCATCCATGTCTCGGGTCGTCGCGCTTTTCCAGAAGTTCGATCTGGATCTGCTGCAACTCCGCTAGCCGTTCCCATTGCTTGGCCATCTGGTGGTCGATCTTCTCGTGCAATTGCCGGATTTCAAGTTCGGCGCGCAGATTGATCATGTAGTCGTTCTCGGCGCGAAGCCTGTCCTTCTCCTCCTGCCGTTTCTGGCTCATCATGATGACCGGCGCCTGCAGAGCTGCAAGGCAGGAGAGAACGAGATTGAGAAGAATGAACGGATACGGGTCGAAAGGCTTGGCAAAAACGCCGACGACATTCATCGCCATCCAGATCACCAGAACGGCGATAAAGGACAGGATGAAAGTCCACGAACCGCCGAAAGAAGCCACCTTGTCGGCAACACGCTCCCCGAAGCTGGACTTCCTGTCCGCTGCCGCGGCAGAGTCCGTTTGCACCGTCAGCGTGCCTTTCTCGAAACTGTCCAGAACATTTCGGTCGAGATCGGAAAGCTCGCCACGCTCCTCTTCCAGAAGCTGCTCGACATAGCGGCGCCGAAAGCGCGCAAGGTCCTCGTCGCAGATCAGACTGGTGGGAGCGCAGTCTTTAACCTCCTCGGCAATCATCTCGTAGAGATGCGGCCTGAGACTGCCGGCCTTGTGCAGCTTGGACAGCGGAAAGGTCAGGCCGCAGACGATACATTGTCCAGTCCTGGCCTGTCCGTTTTTGGCGAGCGAGGAGTGATTATTCATGCAGTTTCACCGTCGTTTGGGGCGCTCTCTAGTACATTTCCATTCCCCCCGTTCGGATGAAGCGGCGCAACATGGTAGATCTTCGGCTTGAACCGATTGGCGAAGTCTTCCGATCGACCGACATAGATGAGGGTCGTGCCTTCAAGGCCTTCGAGAACACCGATCAGTTGCACTCGCACCTCCGGCTCCAACCCTTCCAGGACGTCGTCCATGACGAGCCAGTCCGGTTTGCGCAGAACGGCATTCGCCACCTGCAACGCCGCCTCCTCCTCCTTGTCGAGGACCCGATCCCAGCGCTCTACCTTGTCCAGTTGTCCGACATAACGATCGAGGCCCACTTGCAGCAGAGCAGCCTTCAACGCCTCGTCGGTGACATCGGGAATACCTGATGGGTAGGTAATGACCTCACGCAGCTTCGCAGTCGGCAGATAGCCTTCCTGGGGCATCAGGATCATCCTTTCTGCCTGCGGCAGCCGGATTTCGCCTTTACCCCAGGGCCATATCCCGGCCAGCGCCTGGAAGAATAGATGGCGATCCGTACCCGGATCTCCATTGACCATCACTCGCTCTCCGGGTTCGACCGTGAACCCATTTTCTTTCAGTTTGATGCCGTGCCCGTCGGCTGCCTTGTCCGGCTCGCCATAAACTTCGACACCCGTCACAGAAACCCCATCGCCTTCTACGCCATGCTGGTAGTTGATGATTTGGCCCTCCTTTGCAGGTGTATCGGCCATCAGCAACGCATTGCGGAAGAAGGAAACGCGGGCGAGTGTGGCTCGCCAGTCGGCGATGACGCTGAAATTCTGCACGTACCAGCGCAAGGCCGTATTCACCTGGTTAAACGCCCCAACCGCCATCATCAAACCGCCGAATGTCAGTTCGCCGGAAAAATACATCGGCGAAGCAATGATGATCGGCGCCACAAGCGCCAGCCAACCGAAACCGGACGAGACCCATGTGAGATTGGTCAGCGCCCAGGCAAGCTTGCGCAGCATGCCGAGCACGCCGCCGATCGCATCCTGCACCCGGGCAAGCTCGCTCGGCTCGCCCCGGGCAAGCGTGATCGGCTTCAGGTTCTCATTGGCACGGACCAGCGCGGAACGAAGATCCGCCTCGCGGGCATAACGATCGGCATTGAGCCTTGCCAGCATGCTGCCGACGACATTGCTGAGTACTGAACCGGTCAGCGCATAAAGGATGGTTGCCCAGAGCATGTAACCGGGAATGACGACGTGATGACCAGCGATATTGAAGCCGAAATCCGTCGAGATTGCCCAGAGCACGCCGATAAAGCTACCGAGCAGGATGGTTGAATTGACCAGACCGATAGCCAACGCAGTAGTGTTCTCCGCCAGGATGCGGGTATCCTCGTGCAATCGCTGGTCAGGATTGTTGGCGATCGATCCCGCACCCGCGAGCTTCAGCGCCCGCCCAGGCGTCAGCCAGACATTGGCAAGATCACGCGCCAACCCCTCGCGCATTTTCAGCGCAGTGGTCTGGTTGAGCCATGTCTGGATGACATTGAGCAATGTGAGTGAAATCGCAATAATGGCGAATACGCCGAGCTGCTGAAGGAACCCGGCCATATCACGCCGTTCCAACGAGTCGTAGAAAGGCCCGTTCCACTCGTTCAGACGATAGGTCGCATAGGTTGTGGCAATAATGATGATCAGCAACGCGGCCGCCAGCAGAAGAAGATGACGACGCACCGGTGAAGCCCAGAATGCCCCAATCATCATGCGAAGTTGGCCGGAAAGCGGAAGTTCGTAAGGTTCGGATGCTGCTGCGGCCGCTTTAGACATCTGCGACTGTCTCCTCTCGCAATGTCATGACTCTATGCTTCCTGCAGACTTACCACGCGGTAAAGGGTTGTACAGGCGAAGAGGCTTCACCTTCGGTTTCCGATTGTCATCACCTTATATCGGGAATTGTCGTAACGATTCGGAAGAACGCCCTCCAATAAATCGAGCTCGCCCTATTCCATCCGAGCGATAACCGCGCAATCGTCCTTGCTTTCTTCTTCCGCATTGCACAAACTTAGTTGCAATAGTGATGCACCGGCCCGCTGAACGAGGCCGAAAAACAGCATCCGCGGGAACGCCCCGAAAGGGGAAAACGGGAGCGCCCGGATAAGGGCATTCGAAGGGACAGCATGTCGATCAAGGCAAGCATCTATCATCTCACCCATTACAAATACGACAAGCCCGTCCGCCTCGGACCCCAGATCATCCGCCTGAAACCCGCCGCCCATTCGCGCACGAAAGTGCTGTCGCATTCGCTGAAGGTCACGCCGGAAAACCATTTTGTAAACCTGCAGCAGGATCCCTACGGTAACTATCTCGCGCGGTTCGTCTTCCCGGACCCGGTAACGGAATTCAAGATCGAGGTCGATCTTGTCGCCGACATGACGGTCTACAACCCCTTCGATTTTTTCGTCGAGGAAGAGGCCACCAGATGGCCGTTCAAATATCCTGAAGACCTGATCGAGGACCTCTCGATCTACATGATCCCCGAGCCGCCCGGCCCTGCCCTGGTCGAATATCTGAAGCATTTTGACATGTCGCCGGACCAGCCAACGGTCGACATGATCGTCGGCATCAATGCGCGCCTGCAGCAGGCCATCAGTTACGTCATCCGCATGGAACCCGGCGTCCAGACGCCGGAGGAAACGCTGACGGCAGCACTCGGCTCCTGCCGCGACACGAGCTGGCTGCTCGTCCAGATCCTGCGCAATCTCGGCTTCGCCACACGTTTCGTCTCCGGCTATCTCATTCAGCTCACCCCGGACCTGAAAGCCCTCGACGGCCCGTCCGGCACCGAGGTGGATTTCACCGATCTTCACGCCTGGTGCGAAGTCTATCTGCCCGGCGCGGGCTGGGTCGGCCTCGATCCGACCTCCGGCCTTCTGACCGGCGAAAGCCATATTCCGCTGGCCGCAACGCCGCATTACCGTAACGCCGCGCCGATTTCCGGCGGCTACTTCGGTGAAGCGAACACCTCGTTCGACTTCGCCATGAACGTCACCCGCGTCGCCGAGCACCCGCGCATCACCAAGCCGTTTTCCGATGAAAGCTGGGAAGCACTGAACGATCTCGGAGAACAGGTGGACCGCGTCCTGTCATCGCAGGACGTCCGCCTCACCATGGGCGGCGAGCCGACCTTCGTCTCCATCGACGATTTCGAGTCGGAGGAATGGAACACGGATGCCGTCGGCCCGACCAAGCGCGAAAAGGCCGACATCCTGATCCGACGCCTGCGCGAAAAATTCGCCCCCGGCGGCTTTCTCCATTATGGCCAGGGCAAGTGGTATCCCGGCGAAAGCCTTCCCCGCTGGACCTTCTCGCTCTACTGGCGCAAGGACGGCAAGCCGATCTGGAATGACCCGAACCTCGTGGCACAGGAAGGCGGCGACCATGGCGCCGGCGAGGATGATTCAGAAAAGTTTCTGACGGCATTGGCCGGCGAACTCGGCATCGCAGCCGAAATGGTGGTGCCGGCCTATGAAGACCCGGCGGAGTGGATCATCAAGGAAGGCTCGCTGCCCGACAATGTCGACCCGTCCAATTCGAAGCTCAAGGATCCGGAAGAGCGCAATCGCATTGCCCGTGTCTTCGAACGCGGCCTGACCAAACCCACCGGCCACGTTCTGCCCGTTCAGGCATGGAATGCACAGGCTAGCGGGGCGCCTGTCAGTCGTCGCTGGATCAGCGAAAAATGGCGCACCCGCCGAGGCCGCATCTTCCTTGTTCCCGGCGACAGCCCGGTCGGTTATCGCCTGCCGCTCGGCACCCTGCCCTATATTCCGCCATCCCAGTTTCCCTATATTCATGAGGCCGACCCGTCGATCCCACGCGGCGCATTGCCGGATACGTTCGTACCCGCCGGGCATCCATCGCAAGGTCGGGCCATGCCGGAATCCTCCTTCAAGGCGGGCGACCCGACCAATCTTGGCCGTATCGAGCAGACACTGGGTGAGATTGGCGGCGCGGTCCGCACGGCAATTTCCGTCGAGCCGCGCGATGGACGGCTTTGTGTCTTCATGCCGCCTGTCGAGAAGATCGAGGACTATCTCGAACTGATTGCAGCCGCCGAAAATGCCGCCGCCAGGCTGACCCTGCCGGTCCATATCGAGGGCTACGCACCGCCGCATGACGAGCGCATCAACGTCATCCGCGTCGCCCCCGATCCCGGCGTCATCGAGGTGAACATCCATCCGGCCTCAAGCTGGAAGGAGACCGTAGACATCACCACCGCGATCTATGAGGAGGCTCGCCAGAGCCGCCTCGGCGCCGACAAGTTCATGATCGACGGCCGCCACACCGGCACCGGCGGCGGCAACCATGTCGTGGTCGGCGGCGCCAATCCGAATGACAGCCCGTTCCTGCGCCGCCCCGACCTTTTGAAGAGCCTGGTCCTGCACTGGCAGCGCCACCCGTCGCTGTCCTATCTCTTCTCCGGCCTCTTCATCGGCCCGACTTCGCAGGCACCGCGGATCGACGAAGCCCGACACGATAGTCTTTACGAGCTGGAGATTGCGCTGGCGCAGGTTCCCGCTCCCGGTCAAGGCGTACCGCCGCTGCCATGGCTGGTCGACCGTCTGTTCCGCAACCTGCTGACCGACGTCACCGGCAACACCCATCGTTCGGAAATCTGCATCGACAAGCTGTTTTCACCCGATGGCCCGACCGGCCGTCTCGGCCTTGTCGAGTTCCGCGGTTTCGAGATGCCGCCGAACGCCCGCATGTCGCTTGCCCAGCAGCTTCTCGTCCGAGCGCTGATCGCTCGTTTCTGGAAGAACCCTTTGCAGGGCAAGTTCACCCGCTGGGGCACGGCGCTCGCGGACCGCTTCATGCTCGGCCACTACATCTGGGCCGATTTCATGGATGTGCTGCAGGACCTGCGCGAAAACGGTTTTGACCTCAGGCCCGAATGGTTCGAGGCGCAGCTTGAATTCCGCTTCCCCTTCTTCGGCGAGGTGGAATACGAAGGTGCCAAGCTGGAACTTAGGCAGGCGCTTGAACCCTGGCATGTCATGGGCGAACAGGGCGCTATAGGCGGCACAGTCCGTTACGTCGACTCATCGGTCGAGCGCCTGCAGGTCAGGCTCGAAACCTCCAATCCGTCTCGCTACACCGTCAGCTGCAACGGCCGCGCGGTACCTTTGAGAGAAACCGCCCAGTCCGGAGTCTCGGTCGCCGGTGTGCGTTTCAAGGCATGGCAACCGAGGTCCGGCCTGCACCCCGTATTGCCGGTTAATACACCGCTCACATTCGACATTTATGATACATGGTCTGGCCGCGCGATTGGCGGCTGCAGATATCATGTTGCGCATCCGGGCGGCCGCAATTATGAGACCTTCCCGGTGAACGGCAACGAGGCGGAAGCGCGGCGTCTGGCGCGGTTCGAGCCCTGGGGTCACACGGCGGGATTTTATCCCCTTTTGCCGGAGACGCCTTCGCCCGAATTCCCCCTGACGCTCGATCTCCGCCGGCCGCAAGGAGTATGACGCGATTTGACGACTGGCACGGCGAGCGAACGACGCATGGATGAGGAGATCGAACACGATCCGATCCTCGGTTATGCCGCGCTCCCCGGCGTGGCCGACGAGATGCTCGATGCCAAGGGCGAGATCAAACCCGTCTGGCAGAATCTCATCGCCCATCTGAGCCGTCTTTCGGAAGGCGATCTTTACGAGCGTTTTGCCCGCGCCGACCGTTATCTGCGCGATGCCGGTGTCTTCTACCGCACCTATGGCGGTACCGGTCCCGCCGGCACCGGCGAGCGCAACTGGCCGCTCTCGCATATCCCGGTCCTGATTCAGGAAGACGAGTGGCAGAACATCTCTCGCGGCCTGCAGCAGCGTGCCGATCTGCTCGAGGCGATGATTGGCGATATCTATGGTGAAAACCGGCTGGTGCAGGAAGGTTTTCTTCCACCGCAACTGATTGCCGCCAATCCCGAATTCCTGCGTCCGCTCGTGGGCGTAAAGCCGGTCGGCGGCCATTACCTGCATTTCTGCTCCTTCGAGATTGGCCGTGGCCCGGATGGCAACTGGTGGGTTCTGGCAGACCGCACCCAGGCGCCTTCAGGCGCAGGTTTCGCACTGGAAAACCGCGTCGCCACCACCCGCGCCTTCTCCGACATCTATGGCGAAACTCACGTCCATCGCCTCGCCTCCTTCTTCGGCGCCTTCCGCGATGCGCTTCAATCGCGCAAGCAATATCCGGATGACAGGATCGCCGTCCTCTCGCCCGGCCCCGCCAACGAAACCTATTTCGAACACGCTTATATCGCTCGTTATCTCGGCTTCATGCTGCTCGAAGGCGAGGATCTGACCGTCGTCAACAACCGCGTCATGGTTCGCACCGTCGCCGGCCTCAAACCGGTCGGCGTGCTCTGGCGCCGCCTCGATGCCTCCTATGCCGATCCGCTGGAGCTCGACCAGAACTCGCATATCGGCACTCCGGGCATGGTGCAGGCACTGCGCTCCGGCTCGCTGACCCTGGTCAACGCTCTCGGCTCAGGCATTCTGGAAACCCGTGCGCTTCTCGCCTTCGCGCCGACCATCTGCCGTCGCCTGCTCGGCGAAGACCCGATCCTGCCGTCGATCGCCACATGGTGGTGCGGCCAGCCATCCGAGCGTGAGCATGTGGCGAAGAATATCGAGCGCATGGTGATCGGCCCTGCCTATTCCCGCTTGCCCTTCTTCGACGACAACAGTCAGTCCGTACTCGGCTCGTCGCTGCGCGAAACCGCGAAGGACGCGGTCGGGGACTGGCTGGCCAGCGAAGGCGGGAAACTCGTCGGCCAGGAAGTCGTGACCCTGTCGACGACGCCGACCTGGGTCGATGGCAAGCTGACGCCGCGGCCGATGTCGCTGCGCGTCTTCGCAGCCCGCACCGAAAACGGCTGGGAAATCATGCCCGGCGGCTTTGCCCGTATCGGCACCGGCGACGATGTCGCCGCGATCGCCATGCAGTCGGGTGGTGCGGCAGCCGACGTCTGGATCGTCTCCGACAAGCCGGTATCGAAATCGACGCTGCTGCCACCGGAAGAGAGTTTTACCCGCAACATGCCGGGCTCGCTGCCGAGCCGGGCCGCCGACAACCTCTATTGGCTCGGCCGCTATATCGAACGGGCCGAAGGCGCGTTGCGCATATTGCGCTCCTGGCATCTGCGTTACGCGGAATCGGCGGATCCGAATGCGCCTCTGCTTGCCGATGTAACCCGCTATCTGAAGTCGGTCGATATGGACATGGTTAAGGCCGTGCCCGAACCACTGCTTGCCAACATCAACAGCGCCATCTATTCCGCCAGCAATATCCGCGACCGTTTCTCGCCGGATGGCTGGCTGGCGCTAACCGATCTGGCCAAGACCGCCAAGCGCTTCCATGAAGCGGCTCAACCGGGTGATGACGCAGCTCACGCCGCAACCATTCTTCTGCGCAAGCTCGCCGGTTTTGCCGGTCTCGTGCATGAAAACATGTATCGCTTCACCGGATGGCGCTTCCTGTCCATCGGCCGCCACCTGGAGCGCGGCCTGCACATGACGCGCATGTTGGCCCACCTTTCCGGCCCGGATGCGCCCGACGGTTCGCTCGACATGCTGCTGGAGATTGGCGACAGCGTCATGACCCACCGCCGCCGCTACAACGTCAACACGGCGCGTCTCACGGTCAACGATCTGCTCGCGCTCGATCCGCTCAACCCGCGCTCGATCCTGTTCCAGCTGAACGAGATCCGCACTGAAGTGGAAAAACTGCCCAACGCCTTCGAAAACGGCCAGATGTCGCCCTTCTATCGCGAGGCCATGCGCCTTCATTCCGGGCTGGCGGTGATGACACCGGAGACGATGAACGAGGATGTCTATCGCAGGCTGGAAAAGGATCTGGAGAACCTCTCCGATCTTCTCGGCCGGACCTATTGCAGTTGAGTTGAAGGGGAGGAACGACGAATGCTCTACGACCTCTCTCTCCACATGGGTTATGCCTATGATGTGCCGGCCTCCGGTGCTCGCCATGTCATCCGGCTTCTGCCGCTGTCGCTGCCAGATCGCCAGCGCCTGATCGCAGGCTCGGTCACCGTCTCGCCGGCAACCGACGAAAGGGTCACCTTCATCGATTTCTTCGGCCAGCAGGCGACATCGGTTCTAGTCCGTGCCCCACATGACCGACTGGACATCCGCATGCAGGCCCGTGTCATGGTCGAGGCGCCGACCATGCAGGCGGATCTTTCCCCGACGCTCGACGTATTGCGCACGGAACTGGCCGAAGTCTGGTCCGTCGACCCGTCCTCGCCGCATCATTTCACGGGCTCCAGCCCCAGACTGCCGGAGGAACCGGCGATTGCGGCTTACGCGCGCGAAGCGGTGAAGCCGGGCCAGACAGTGCGCGAGATCGCCGCCGCACTCTGCACCCGCATCCATAAGGATTTCAAATACGATGCCGAGGCAACGACGGTCGACACCACGCCGAAGCAAGCCTTCAAGCTGAAACGCGGCGTCTGCCAGGATTTCTCCCATGTGATGATCGTTGCGTTGCGCAGCCTCGGCATACCGACCGGGTACGTCTCCGGCTTCCTGCGTACCATCCCGCCGCCAGGCAAGGAACGGCTTGAAGGGGCCGACGCCATGCATGCCTGGGTACGCGTCTGGTGCGGCGATGCACTGGGCTATGTCGAACTCGACCCGACCAACAATATTCCAGCCGGCAGCGATCACATCGTCGTCGGTTACGGACGTGATTATTCCGATGTCGCACCGGTCATCGGAGTGCTTAAAGGTTACGGAAATCAGAAGGCCGATCAGGCCGTTGACGTAATTCCGGTCAAATAGACCCGTTTTGGTGCTGATTCTGGCTGATCACTAAAATGCGAGAGTTTTCCTTACGCAATTCTATGCGACTTCCTCAGTAATTAAGGGCCGCTAGTGTTTGTATGGCGCAAACATAGATCGGGGCGACCAAACCATGTCCATGCTTAAGCGACTGTCAGCTGATCGGAGCGGCAACTTCGGCATCATAACCGCAATCGTGCTGCCGGTACTGGTGGGCGCAGCAGGGCTAGCGGTAGACGTTTCAAACATGCTGCTTTCAAAGCGTGATCTGCAGGAAGCAAGCGATGCGGCATCACTCGCAGTAGCCACCTATCTTGCTCAGAATGAATCGGCCACGGAAGAAGGAGCCAAAAAACTGGCTTTGGATTTCATCAAAGGTCAGATGGCCAACTCTGTAACATCCGAAGTCGCAAACGACATCGCAAAGTCGGTGACAACGACGATCACGACGACAGCAACGTCCGATGGGAAACGCTACGATATCAATATCGCAGCAGGTTATACGCTTAAATTGACGCCTTTCATGTCGGTCTTCGGCCGGTATTCGACGCCGATCGGTGCCACCAGTTCGACGACAAGCGGTATCAGCGAGACAAAAAGCGCATTGTCCATGACGCTTGTGCTGGACGAATCCGGCTCGATGCTGGCAAACACGAATGAAAAGGTGCAGCCAGCGAAGAACTGCAGCGAGTACAACACGAACGGCAAACTCGTTTCAAACAATGCTACCTGCTACGTGAAAAAGATCGAAGCCCTCAAAACCGCTTCGAACTTGCTCTTGGATCAGCTCGACAAGGCGGACCCCAAGTCAAAATACGTCCGCACGAATGCAATTGCCTGGAGTGGCTCCATTCAGGACTCGAGTGTCTTCGCTTGGGGAACGACCAAGACCAGAAACGACGTCATCAATACGATGTCTGCCGGCGGCAACACCGAGTCATATGCTCCCATGAAAAAGGCGTATGAGGACCTCACAACAACCGGCAGTGGATCTGAAACCAAAATTCAGACCACAGCTGGGAACTCGAAGCTGACAAAATACATAGTCTTCATGACCGACGGCTCAAACAACAACTCTTCTTCCGACACCTACACCCTGCAGATTTGCACAGCAGCCAAGGCTGCTGGAATCAAGATCTATTCGATCGCGTTCATGGCGCCGACGGGAGGCCAAAACCTTCTCAATAAATGCTCAAGCGGTGCGGGCTACTATTATGCTGCAGAAAGCATGTCCGACCTGCTGAACGCCTTCAAGGCGATTGGTGAAGAAGCGAGCGCCAGCAAGACACTGCTCACGCAATGATTAGTCGCGCTCCGCGAGCCGATTGAAAATTTGGACACAATCAGAATTGAGTCAAAGCCCCGCCCCTCGCGGGGCTTTTTGCGTTCTACCGCAAGGGGCTCCAGTTACCCTCCGGCAACCATCTTCAATTCCGCCGTTGCATGCCGTTCACAACGATGCATAACTGTGCCGGTAACATTCTGCCATATCGACTGAATCGGACATTCCTCCACCCGCTCAACCGAGAACAATTGGCGACTATATGAACAACACAACTCCCCCCATCGAAATTCCCTATCCCGCCCCGCGCTCGTCCCGCCCTGAAATCATGGCGGAAGAAATCATTGAGCGCCTGACCTACCGCATCGGCAAGGATGCCAAGGTGGCCAGGCCGCATGACTGGCTGACGGCAACCATATTGGTTGTCCGGGACAGAATTATCGACAGATGGATGGAGAGTACGCGCCAAGCCTACCGGACAGGGCAGAAGCGCGTTTATTATCTATCGCTTGAGTTCCTGATTGGCCGCCTGATGCGCGATGCCGTCAGCAATCTCGGCCTGATGCAGGAAATTCGCGACGCGCTGTCCTCTCTCGGTGTCGACGTGTCGGTGATTGCCGGTCTGGAACCGGACGCCGCACTCGGCAATGGTGGCCTTGGCCGCCTTGCTGCCTGTTTCATGGAGAGTATGGCAACGGTCGATATCCCGGCCTATGGCTACGGCATCCGTTATATCCATGGCCTGTTTCGTCAGCAGATGGCCGACGGCTGGCAGGTCGAGTTGCCCGAAACCTGGCTTGCCCACGGCAACCCCTGGGAGTTTGAACGCCGCGAGAGCTCCTACGAAATCGGCTTCGGTGGATCGGTGGAAACCATCGGCGGCTACGAGGATTTGCCTCGTTACGTGTGGAAGCCGGCCGAACGGGTCATCGCCATGGCCTATGACACGCCAATCGTCGGCTGGCGCGGTAATCGCGTCAATACCTTGCGCCTCTGGTCGGCCCAGCCGATCGACCCGATCCTGCTTGATGCCTTCAATGCCGGCGACCATATCGGCGCGCTGCGCGAGAGCAACAAGGCGGAATCGCTCACCCGCGTCCTCTATCCCGCCGACGCAAACCCGGCCGGCCAGGAACTGCGCCTACGCCAGGAATTCTTTTTCTCGTCGGCATCGCTGCAGGACATCCTGCGCCGCCACCTGCAGCAATATCCGGATTTCACCAACCTGCACGAGAAGGTTTCGATCCAGCTGAACGACACGCATCCGGCCGTCTCGATCGGCGAGCTGATGCGCCTGCTCGTCGACATTCACGGCATGGATTTCGACGTCTCATGGGAAATCGTCAGGCAGACCTTCTCCTACACCAACCACACCCTTCTGCCCGAAGCTCTGGAAACCTGGCCGGTGCCGCTCTTCGAGCGCCTTCTGCCGCGCCACATGCAGATCGTCTACGCGATCAACGCCAAGATCCTGCTCGAAGCCCGCAAGGAAAAGCGGTTCTCCGACACGCAGGTCCGCGCCATTTCGCTGATCGACGAAGGCGGCGAACGGCGGGTGCGCATGGGCAACCTTGCCTTTGTCGGCTCCCATTCGATCAACGGCGTCTCGGCGCTGCATACCGACCTGATGAAGGTCACCGTCTTTGCCGACCTGCACACACTTTACCCGACCCGCATCAACAACAAGACAAACGGCATCACCCCTCGCCGCTGGCTGATGCAGTGCAATCCTGGCCTAACCTCGCTGATCCGCGATGCGATCGGCGACAAGTTCCTCGATGATACCGAGGCGCTGGTCGAACTCGACAAATTCGCCGACGACGCAAGCTTCCAGGAAAAGTTTGCTGCGGTGAAACGGGCAAACAAGGTGACGCTGACCAATCTGGTCGGCAGCCGAATGGGCATCAGGCTCGATCCGTCAGCCCTGTTCGACATCCAGATCAAGCGCATCCACGAATACAAGCGCCAGCTCCTGAACATCATCGAGGCCGTCGCGCTTTATGACCAGATCCGCTCCCATCCGGAACTGGACTGGGTACCGCGGGTCAAACTGTTCGCCGGCAAGGCCGCGCCGAGCTATCACAACGCCAAGCTTATCATCAAGCTGGCCAACGACGTTGCCCGTGTGATCAATAACGACCCTTCGGTGCGCGGCCTGCTCAAGGTCGTCTTCGTGCCGAATTACAATGTCTCGCTGGCGGAAACGATCGTGCCCGCCGCCGACCTTTCAGAGCAGATTTCGACCGCCGGGATGGAAGCCTCAGGCACCGGCAATATGAAGTTTGCCCTGAACGGCGCGCTGACGATCGGCACACTCGACGGCGCGAATGTCGAAATGCGCGAACATGTCGGCGACGATAATATCGTTATCTTCGGCCTGACCGCCGACGAAGTGGCGAAGGTGCGCTCGGAAGGGCACAATCCTCGTGCCGTGATCGAGCAATCGCCCGAACTGGTGCAGGCGTTGAACGCCATCGCTTCCGGCGTCTTCTCACCGGACGACCGTTCGCGCTTCCAGGAATTGATCGACGGCATCTATAACCATGACTGGTTCATGGTCGCCGCTGACTTCGATGCCTATGCTGCGGCACAGCGCACGGTTGACCAAATCTGGTCAGACCCTAAATCCTGGTATTCAAAGACAATTCGCAATACCGCCCGGATGGGATGGTTCTCCTCGGACCGCACAATCCGCCAGTACGCGTCGGAAATCTGGAGAGCCTGATGACAAAATCGCCGAGTGCGCTCGATGACGGGAGAGCTCCTGGAGAAATCCCGTTGTCCGAGATCGAGGCGATATTGGCAGGTAGGCATGCAAATCCTTTCGCCGTGCTTGGGCTTCACAAGCTCGGCGAAAAATATCGTGCCCGTTGCTTCATTCCCGGTGCCGAAGAGGTGACCGTGCTCTCGCTCAGCGGCACGGAACTCGGCGAACTGACCTGCCGTCATGAGGCGGGTTATTTCGAAGGCCTCGTCGACGCGGGCCAACTCCAGCCCATCCGTTACCGCGCCCAGCGCGGTGACGTGGAATGGGCCGTGACCGATCCCTACTCCTTCGGGCCGGTTCTCGGCCCGATGGATGACTATCTGTTACGCGAAGGCTCGCATTTGAGGCTCTTCGACAAGATGGGCGCCCATCCGCTCAAGCATGAGGGTGTCGAGGGCTTTCATTTCGCTGTCTGGGCACCAAATGCCCGGCGTGTCTCTGTCGTTGGCGAATTCAACAACTGGGATGGCCGCCGGCATGTGATGCGCCTGCGCCAGGATACCGGCATCTGGGAAATCTTCGCGCCCGATGTTCGCGCCGGTGCCGCCTACAAATTCGAGATCATCGGCAAAGATGGCAAGCTGCAGCCCTTGAAGGCAGACCCGTTTGCGCGGCGAGCCGAAATGCGACCGAAGACTGCCTCGGTAACATCACCGGAACTGGCCCAGGTATGGGAAGATCAGGCTCACCGGGAATTCTGGGAAAAGGCCGATCATCGCCGACAGCCGATCACCATCTACGAAGTGCATGCGGGATCATGGCAGCGCCGCGACGACGGATCGTTCCTCTCCTGGGATGAACTCGCCTCGCGCCTCATCCCTTACTGTGTCGACATGGGCTTCACCCATATCGAGTTTCTGCCGATCACCGAACATCCGTATGACCCGTCATGGGGCTATCAGACAACCGGACTTTATGCACCCTCCGCCCGTTTCGGCGAGCCGGAAGGCTTTGCCCGTTTCGTCAACGGCTGCCACAAGGTCGGCATCGGCGTCATTCTCGACTGGGTCCCGGCGCATTTTCCGACCGACGCCCACGGTCTGCGCGATTTCGACGGCACGGCACTTTATGAACATGCCGATCCGCGTCAGGGCTATCACCCCGACTGGAACACTGCGATCTACAATTTCGGTCGCGTCGAGGTTCTGTCCTACCTGATCAACAACGCACTCTACTGGGCGGAAAAATACCATCTCGACGGCCTGCGCGTAGATGCCGTCGCCTCGATGCTCTATCTCGATTATTCGCGCCGCGAAGGCGAATGGATTCCGAATGAATATGGTGGGCGAGAGAACCTCGAATCCGTCCGTTTCCTGCAGAAGATGAATTCACTCTCCTACGGCACGCATCCGGGTGTGATGACAATCGCCGAGGAAAGCACCTCCTGGCCGAAGGTCTCGGCACCGGTGCATGAAGGCGGGCTTGGTTTCGGCTTCAAGTGGAACATGGGCTTCATGCACGACACGCTGAGCTATCTCGCGCGCGAGCCGATCCACCGCAAGCACCATCACAACGCCATCACCTTCGGCCTGGTTTACGCCTTCGCCGAAAACTTCGTGCTGCCGCTCAGCCATGATGAAGTGGTCCACGGCAAAGGCTCGCTGATTGCCAAGATGGCCGGTGACGACTGGCAGAAATTCGCCAACCTCAGAGCCTATTACGGCTTCATGTGGGGTTATCCGGGCAAGAAGCTGCTCTTCATGGGACAGGAATTCGCCCAATGGGCAGAGTGGAGCGAAAGCAAATCGCTCGACTGGAACCTGCTTGCCTACCATCCGCATCAGGGCATGCGCCGCCTCGTGCGGGACCTCAATTTCTGTTACCGCTCCAAGCCCGCACTGCACGCCCGCGATTGCGAGGGCGAAGGTTTTCGCTGGCTGATCGTCGACGATGCGGACAATTCAGTCTTCGCATGGCTGCGCATGGCGCCGGGTGAAAAGCCGGTCGCGGTCATCACCAATTTCACGCCCGTCTATCGCGCAAATTACAGGCTTCCTCTGCCGCATGCCGGTAAATGGCGGGAAGTTTTGAATACCGACGCCGAGATCTACGGCGGCAGCGGCAAGGGCAATGGCGGCAAGGTACAGGCTGTGGATGCTGGAGGAAGCATCTGGGCGGACGTGACCTTGCCACCGTTGGCGACAATCATGCTGGAACTCGAAAGCAACGCATAAGGGAGGAGAACAATGAACGACAAGCAACGTGTCCAGCCTCTGTCTCGCGACGCCATGGCCTATGTTCTGGCCGGCGGACGTGGCAGCCGCCTCAAGGAACTGACAGATCGGCGCGCCAAGCCCGCCGTCTATTTCGGCGGCAAGGCCCGCATCATCGATTTTGCTCTCTCCAACGCGCTGAATTCCGGCATCCGCCGCATCGGCGTCGCCACCCAGTACAAGGCCCACTCGCTGATCCGCCACATGCAGCGCGGCTGGAACTTCTTCCGCCCCGAGCGCAACGAGAGCTTCGACATCCTGCCCGCCTCCCAGCGCGTTTCGGAAACGCAATGGTATGAAGGCACGGCCGACGCGGTCTACCAGAACATCGATATCATCGAGGGTTATGCGACCGAATACATGGTCATCCTCGCCGGTGACCATGTCTACAAGATGGACTACGAATTGATGCTGCAGCAGCACGTCAATTCCGGCGCCGACGTCACCGTCGGCTGCCTGGAAGTGCCGCGCATGGAAGCAACCGGCTTCGGCGTCATGCATGTCAACGAGAAGGACGAGATCATCGATTTCGTCGAGAAGCCGGCCGATCCGCCAGGCATTCCCGGCAAGCCGGATTTTGCGCTCGCCTCGATGGGCATCTACGTCTTCCACACCAAGTTCCTGATCGACGCCTTGAAGCGTGATGCGGAGGTTACCGGCTCCAGCCGCGACTTCGGCAAGGACATCATTCCCTATATCGTCGAACACGGTAAGGCCGTCGCTCACCGTTTTGCCGACAGCTGCGTCCGCTCTGACTACGAGCGCGAACCCTATTGGCGGGATGCCGGCACGATCGATGCCTATTGGCAGGCCAATATCGACCTGACCGAAATCGTTCCCGGCCTCGACCTCTACGACAAGTCATGGCCGATCTGGACCTATGCGGAACTCACCGCACCGGCGAAATTCGTCCATGACGACGAAAATCGCCGCGGTTCGGCAACCTCTTCGGTCATATCCGGCGACTGCATCATTTCCGGCTCGTCGCTCAACAAGAGCCTGCTCTTCACCGGCGTTCGCGCCAATTCCTATTCGAAGCTCGAAGGCGCGGTCGTGCTGCCGAATGTCAGGATCGGTCGCCGCGCCCAGCTTCGTGATGTTGTCATCGACCATGGGGTAACTATTCCCGAGGGACTGGTTGTCGGCGAGGATCCGGAACTCGATGCGAAGCGTTTCCGCCGCACCGAAAGCGGCATCTGCCTGATAACCCAGAAGATGATCGACAAGTTGGATTTGTGATGCAGGTACTCTCGGTCGCTTCTGAAGTCTTTCCTCTGGTGAAGACGGGCGGGCTGGCCGATGTGGCCGGCGCGCTTCCGATCGCGCTCGGCAAGCGGGGTATTTCCGTCAAGACGCTGATACCCGGCTACCCCACCGTGATGCGGATTGTCGATAATGCCGTCCTGCGCCGCACCTTTCCCGATCTGCTCGGCGCAGAAGCCCGCATCCTCGAAATCCAACACAAGGGTCTCGACCTCCTGATCCTGGACTGCCCCGAGCTGTTCGACCGGCAGGGCGGACCCTATCTTGATGTGACCGGCAGGGATTATACGGACAACTGGCGCCGTTTTGCGGCCTTATCCAAGGCGGGCGCCACCATCGCCCAGCAGGGGCTGACGGGTGATCTCGGCGGCTGGCGACCGGATCTCGTACATGTCCATGACTGGCAGGCGGCTCTTTTGCCGGCCTACATGCGTTATGCGGAAGAGCCGGAAGTGCCGAGCGTCATCACCGTCCACAACATCGCTTTCCAGGGCGTGTTCGATGCCGAAATTTTCCCCGCACTCGAATTACCGCCGCACGCCTTTTCGATCGACGGCGTGGAATACTACGGCAAGGTCGGCTTCCTGAAGGCCGGCCTGCAGACTGCCTGGGAAATCTCCACCGTAAGCCCGTCTTATGCCGAGGAAATCCTCACGCCTGAATACGGCATGGGTCTGGAAGGCCTGCTGCATCACCGATCAGAAGACCTGACAGGCATCGTCAACGGCATAGATACCGATGTCTGGAACCCTGAGACAGATACCCTTCTTGCCAGCACCTATTCCGCATCGACCCTCAAGGAACGGGCGGAAAACAAGCGGCGGGTGGCGGAACGCTTTGCGCTCGACATCGACGATGCGCCGCTGTTCTGCGTCGTCTCACGGCTGACCGAACAGAAGGGCATGGACCTTCTTGCCGAAACTTTGGACGATCTCGTCTCCCATGGCGCGACGCTCGCCGTTCTCGGTTCCGGCGACAAGGTGCTGGAGGATGCATTTCACGCGGCAGCACTACGCCATCCTGGCCGGATCGGGGTGATTGCCGCCTATGACGAACCGCTCTCCCATCTCATGCAGGCCGGCTGCGATGCGATCATCATCCCATCCCGCTTCGAACCCTGCGGCCTCACCCAGCTTTACGGCCTGCGTTACGGCTGCGTGCCGATCGTCGCGCGCATCGGCGGCCTCAACGACACGGTGATCGATGCAAGCCATGCAGGTCTTGCAGCCGAGGCCGCGACCGGCATTTCCTTCGGCCCGTTGACCACCGATAACCTTGCCCGCGCACTCCGTCGCGCCATCCGCCTTTATAAGGACGAGAAGCTATGGACTGTGATCCAGAAGCAGGGCATGAAATCCGATGTTTCGTGGAACCGCAGCGCAGCCCTTTACGCCGCGCTCTTTTCCGAGATCCTTGAAAGAAAAGGCATTTGAGTATGATCAAGACCGTCGCAACGACCCCCTACCAGGACCAGAAGCCTGGCACGTCCGGCCTGCGCAAGAAGGTTCCGGTCTTCGCCCAGCCGAACTACGCGGAAAATTTCATCCAATCCATTTTCGACAGCCTGGAAGGCTTTGAAGGCAAGACGCTGGTGATCGGCGGCGATGGACGTTATTACAACCGCGAAGTCATCCAGAAAGCGATCAAGATGGCCGCCGCTGCCGGTTTCGGCAAGGTCATGGTCGGCCAGGGCGGCATCCTGTCCACGCCGGCAGCCTCCAACATTATCCGCAAGTATCATGCCTTCGGTGGCATCGTTCTTTCGGCCAGCCACAATCCCGGCGGCCCGACCGAAGATTTCGGCATCAAATACAATATCGGTAATGGCGGTCCGGCCCCGGAAAAGATCACCGACGCCATCTACGCTCGTTCCAAGGTGATCGACACTTACAAGATCGCCGACACGGCGGATCTCGATCTCGACAAGACCGGCACGTTCAAGGTCGCCGGCATGGCGGTCGAGGTCATCGATCCGGTCGCCGACTATGCCGAACTGATGGAACAACTCTTCGACTTCGGTGCCATCCGCGCGCTGATTGCCAGCGGCGTACGTGTGGTCATCGACAGCATGGGCGCCGTCACCGGCCCCTACGCCACGGAGATCCTCGAAAACCGCCTCGGCGCACCGGAAGGCTCGGTCCGCAACGCAACCCCTCTGCCGGATTTCGGCGGTCATCACCCGGACCCGAACCTCGTCCATGCCAAGGAGCTTTATGACGATGTCATGAGCAAGGACGGCCCGCATTTCGGCGCCGCCTCCGATGGCGATGGCGACCGCAACATGATCGTAGGCAAGGGCATGTTCGTCACCCCATCCGACAGTCTCGCGATCATTGCCGCCAATGCGACGCTCGCTCCCGGTTATGCCCAGGGTATCGCAGGCATTGCTCGCTCCATGCCGACCAGCGCCGCCGCTGATCGCGTCGCCGAAAAGCTCGGCGTCGGCATGTACGAAACCCCGACCGGCTGGAAATTCTTCGGTAACCTGCTCGACGCCGGCAAGGCGACCGTCTGCGGCGAGGAGAGCTTCGGCACCGGCTCCGACCATGTACGCGAAAAGGACGGCCTCTGGGCCGTGCTCTTCTGGCTAAATATCATGGCCGGCCGCAACGAAAGCGTCGCCGAGATCGTCAAGAGCCACTGGGCCGAATACGGCCGTAATTACTACTCCCGCCACGACTACGAGGAAGTGGATTCGGATGCGGCGAACGGCATGATGACCGCGCTGCGCGAAAAGCTGGCCTCATTGCCGGGCCAGAGTTTCGGCTCGCTGAAGGTCGCCGCCGCCGATGACTTTGCCTATCACGATCCGATCGACGGTTCCGTTTCGAAGAACCAGGGCATCCGCGTATTGTTCGAAGGCGGCAGCCGCGTCGTCTTCCGCCTGTCGGGCACAGGCACCTCGGGCGCAACGATCCGCGTCTATGTCGAACGTTACGAGCCGGACCCGGCAAAGCACGGCATCGACACCCAGGAAGCGCTCGCCGACCTGATCGCCGTCGCGGACGAAATCTCCGACCTGAAAAAGCGCTCCGGCCGCGATGCGCCGACGGTGATTACGTAAGAGCCTGACCATAAAAGCCCGGAGATCGCAGATGAATTTACCCCCCTCTGCCCTGCCGGGCATCTCCCCCACGAGGGGGGATATTACTCGTGGCAACGCCTCGACCATCTCCAACGCATCGATTGCAGCACTCTTTGTTAAAGCAACACAGGGATCACGCCTCCAGCTGATCTCCCCCCTTGTGGGGGAGATGCCCGGCAGGGCAGAGGGGGGTATCACATGCCCTCGACACTAAAGCCAAAACTCGGCGCCACCCTCACCCCGACCGGCGTGGACTTCAGCGTCTGGTCCTCGTCTGCCGAAAAGATCGTGCTATGCCTGTTCGACACTGAGAGCGGCAGCGAAACCGTTCGTCACGACATGCTCCGCGGCACCGACGATGTCCACCGCGTCTCGATCGAAGACGTTGGACACGGCCAGCGTTACGGCTACCGCGCCTACGGCCCCTATGATCCGGATAAAGGACTGTGGTTCGATCCGGCAAAACTGCTCGTCGATCCTTATGCCAAAGAACTCGATCGCCCTTTCCAGGCAGATCACGACCTTGCGACCTATGAGATCGACACCACGAACCTTGTGCCTCGAGCTATCGTCACGCAAGACCTCGAAGCGGAGATATCGGCTCCGCTCCTGCCTTCCGGTGGTTTCGTTTACGAGATCGCGGTGAAACCGTTCACGATCCTGCATCCGGAGATACCGGAAGAGATCCGCGGCACCGTCGCGGCACTCGGCCATCCCAGTATTATCGCACACTTGAAACAGATCGGTGTCGATGCGATCGAACTCATGCCGATCACCGCATGGATCGACGAGCGCCATCTTCCGCCTCTGGGCCTCACCAATGGCTGGGGCTACAATCCGGTCGCCTTCATGGCGCTCGATCCACGCCTCTGCCCCGGTGGCATGGTGGAGTTGCGTGAAACCGTCACGAAACTGCACGCAGCCGGCATTGGCGTGATCCTCGATCTCGTATTCAACCACACAGGCGAAAGCGACCGATACGGCGCAACGCTTTCTATGCGCGGTCTCGACAATTTGGCCTATTACCGCCATCTGCCGAATGATCCGGGCGAGCTGGTCAACGACGCCGGCACCGGCAACACGGTCGCCGCGGATCATCCGGTTGTCCGACAGTTGATCATCGACACATTGCGTCATTTCGTTCGGCATGCCGGCGTCGATGGTTTTCGCTTCGACCTCGCGCCGGTTATGGGTCGCACGGCAGAGGGTTTCGATCCGAATGGCGAAACGCTGACGGCACTGTTGTCCGATGTTCTGCTGAGGGATCGTATAGTGATCGCCGAACCCTGGGATATAGGTCCCGGCGGCTACCAGCTCGGCAATTTCCCCGCGCCCTTCATCGAATGGAACGACCGCGCCCGCGACGACATGCGCCGCTACTGGCGCGGCGACCAGTGGATGACCGGAGCGCTCGCTACCCGCCTTGCCGGATCATCGGACATCTTTGAAAAATCTGGCCGCACACGCAGTGTCAATTTCCTCGCAGCCCATGATGGGTTCACCCTGTTCGACCTCGTCTCCCACGACCACAAGCATAACGATGCCAATGGCGAGGATAGCCGCGACGGCCATAACGAAAACTACTCCTGGAACAACGGAGCGGAAGGCCTGACCGCTGATCCTGCAGTACAGGAACGCCGTCGTCGTGATGTCCGCGCACTTCTGTCCACGCTGTTTGCCAGTCGCGGCACCATCATGCTCACCATGGGCGACGAAACCGGTCGGTCGCAGCGCGGCAACAATAATGCCTATTGCCAGGATAACGAGATTACCTGGATGGACTGGCAGGAGCCGGATACAGAATTAGTGCGGCATACGACATGGCTTGCCGGTATCCGCAGGCGATTCTCGGTGTTTTCAGAAACGGATTTCTTCGCCGGAAACGGAGATATTGAATGGTTGGCCCCCTCTGGCCTTCCCATGCAGGTATCCGATTGGGAAAATGCCGATAACCGGCTGATAGGCATGATCGTTGCGACAGACGATCGCTCATCGGACAGCTCGACTCGTCTTGCAATCCTCTTCAACCGGGGCCATGAAGATGTTGAGTTCATTCTGCCCGGCAGCGGCTGGCAGGATCTGCTTTCGGATAAGCCTTGGACGAACCTCCTTCCTTCCCGCTCCGTCAGCTTCTGCCTGAAAGGGTAATGTTGCGGCCCACGGGCAATAGCTTAAAACGACGACAAAGCGGTGTGTTGCATGCGTGAGATTTCGCTGGCCGACGTGCCAGGACTTGTGGGCCAGGAACTCGGCGTTTCGGACTGGATCACCGTCGATCAGACGATGATCAACCAGTTCGCCGATGCGACGCTCGATCACCAGTTTATTCATGTGGACCCAGAGCGGGCGGCAGCCGAAAGTCCTTTTGGCGGCACGATCGCACACGGCTTTCTCACGCTGTCCCTTCTTTCCGCGATGAACTTCGGCACCGTGCCAAAGATCCGCGAGCAGACCATGGGCATAAATTACGGCTTCGATCGTGTCCGCTTCATGTCGCCGGTCAAATGCGGCGCACGTGTGCGTGGCCACTTCACCCTGTCCGACTGCCGTTTCCGCGGCGGCGGCATGCTGATGACCACTTATGAAGTTTCGATCGAGATCGAAAACGAGAAGAAACCAGCGCTGACCGCCACCTGGATCACTATCGTGCAGTTTGACCCTAAGGATCGGCCGGAAGGCGTCTAGAGCCTTTCCGCCTTTCTTCGAAACGCGAAACGGCTCTATCTCTTTGTTTTGACGCAATTCCGGACGCAAAACCGGTTCCCACTTTTGCTGGAATTGCTCTAATCAAAGGTAATGACGTGGCGGATGACCTTGCCCTCATGCAGTAGGTCGAAAGCCTCATTGATCTCCACCAGCGGCCCGGTTGATGACAGCAACCTGTCCACCGGCAGCTTTCCACGTCGGTAAAGGGCAATAAAGCGGGGTATATCCCGGGCGGGCACGCATCCACCAAGATAGCTACCAAGCACTCGCCGTTCTTCGGCCACCAGACTGACCGCCGGAATGGCGAACTGACTGACAGGATTGGCAAGACCGGCTGTGGCTGTCGTCCCTCCGCGGCGCGTAATGCGATATGCGAGATCGAAGGCCCGGGTCGAGCCGGCCATCTCAAGCGCATGATCGACGCCGCCGCCGGTTGCCTCGCGAATCTTTTCGATTACATCCACATCGCCCGCCAGAAAAACATCCGTAGCACCGAGTTTAAGGGCGACCTCCAGTTTTTCCGCAGCAAGATCAACAGCAATCACCCGCTCCGCGCCACTCGCAAGCGCGCCGAGCACGGCAGCGAGTCCGACGCCGCCGAGACCGACCACGGCAACGCTCTGCCCCGCCTGTATCTTGCAGGTATTGACGACCGCCCCCACTCCCGTCAGCACCGCACAACCGAACAATGCTGCTTCCGCCAGAGGCAAATCACGATCGATCTTTATTGCCGAGTGACGGGAGATAACCGCATGCGTGGCAAAACCGGATACGCCGAGGTGGTGATTGACAGGAACCTCATCGCAAATCAGCCGCCGCTCTCCCGATAGCAGCACACCCCTGCCATTCGCCTCAGCCCCCGGCACACAAAGTGCCGGACGGCCCTCGGCGCAGGCAAGGCAATGGCCGCAACTCGGTACGAAACTCATCACCACATGATCGCCCGGCACCAGATCATGTACGCCCGGACCGACGGCTTCGACGACACCAGAGGCCTCATGGCCAAGCGCCATCGGCATGGGCCGCGGGCGGTCGCCATTAATGACGGAAAGGTCGGAATGGCAAAGCCCCGCCGCACCGATGCGCACCAGCACCTCTTCACGCCCAGGCGGATCGAGATCAAGTTCTTCTATGGAAAGCGGCCTGCTTATTGCAAAAGGCGGTATGACAGGCCATTGCCGCAGGACGGCTGCACGTATCTTCACGAACTCCTCCCAGAGTTTTGCCTGAAGAGACTAGCCGCCGGATGGCAGCGGCTGCAATAGCAATACACCTGTCAACTCAGATCCAGCATCATCATGCCGAGAAGTGGCGGAACGGCAGCACCGATCAGGATTGGAGCGGTTCGCGAAGCACTGAGCCCGACGGTCGTACCGGCAATGCCGGACGCAATCAACGCCGCAATCGGCATGGAGAGATCACGATCGATGCCGGGCGCGAAAGAGGCCAGAAGCGCGGCCAATGCTGCGGCCCCACCGACAAGCAGCCCCTTCCAGAGTTCGACACCCGCCAGTTTGGCAGCAATGGCACCGCCGGCAATCGCCGCCGCCAGCCCAAGCACGATCCATTGAGTCTCCGGCATAGAAAAACCCTCCCGTTTTGACCCGGGAGGGTGCGATATCGATAAGCCAAGATCAAGTTAGGCTATGGTCGAAGACCGGATATTCAGAGCGCGGCGTCTCTCGCGCCTTCAGCCAGAAGAGCAAAGGCGTAATCGGAGAACGACCGCCAGACTTCTACCCGGAACGTATTCTCCGCGGTCCTGAGCAGCACGATTTCCACCTTGCCGAACAGCGTGCGCGAGCAGGCCCCGATCGGGAAAGCGTCGAGCGAGAGATCCAGCGCGCAACCGGCGTTGAGCGTAGCGGCAGCCCCCGGACCAGAAACAAGGATAGCTGTGTTTCGATGCGAGATATCGGTCGCTGAATGCACCGCGTCCGAACTCGCGGCAGCCTGTGTGAGGCTGCTTCCGATGCTACCGTCGCCGTCTGCAAACACCAGCCACTCATCCGGCCCGATCCATAGCGCGGTGCGCCCGTTAGCAGAGGAGGACGTCTTCGGCTTCACCGGCAGGTCGAGGCCAAGTGCTGCAGACAATGCAGACACATCCTCGGCGCCTACACGCAGATTGACCCGCTCGGCAGGTTGCGCCGGCTCCAGCCGCACAGTGGAAGAACCGCCGTGAACACCGGAAAGTGGAAGGCTACGGGTTGCGATATTGGAATCAAGCTCAGCCATTGATCCGGCCTCCTTCCTTGTCGAAGAACACCATGTCAGTCACTTCGACGGCAATCGTCTTGTCGGCCATCGGCACATAAAGCGTCTCGCCCATCCTCGACCGTCCCCCGGCAACCAGCGCGATCGCGATCGAGCGGCCGAGATTTTCCGACCAGTAGGACGAGGTGACGTGACCGAGCATGGTCATCGGTTTCGGCTGGTTCGGATCGGCAACGATCTGCCCGCCCTCCTCCAGCACTTCCTTCGAGTCCTTGGTCATAAGCCCGACGAGTTGCTTGCGACTTTCGCGCACAAGGTCGGGACGCTTCAGGCCACGGATACCGACAAAGTCCGTCTTCTTCTTGGAGACGGCCCAGCCATAACCGGCATCATCCGGCGTCACCGTTCCGTCCGTATCCTGCCCGACGATGAGATAGCCCTTCTCGGCGCGCAGAATATGCATGGTCTCGGTACCGTAGAGGCAGGCACCCATGCTTTGCGCCCGTTCCCATATCGCCTTCCACACTGCTGCGCCGTAATCGGCAGGCACGTTGATTTCGTAACCCACTTCCCCGGTGAACGAGACACGGAACAGTCGCGCCGGAACGCCCATGACCGTGCACTCGGCAACGCTCATATGCTGGAAGGCCTCGTTGGAAAGATCCTGCCCCTCGACGAAAGGCTCGATGATCTCTCGCGCCTTCGGTCCCTGCACAGCGATCACCGCCCATTGTTCGGTCGTCGAAGTGAGCCACACCTTCAGATGCGGGAATTCCGTCTGCAGATAGTCTTCCATATGGTTGAGCACCCGTGGCGCACCGCCGGTCGTGGTCGTCACATGGAAACGGTCTTCCGCCAGACGCCCGACGACGCCGTCGTCATAGATGAAGCCGTCCTCGCGGGTCATGATGCCGTAACGGCATTTTCCCGGCTTCAGCGTATCCCAGGCGTTTGTATAAAGCAGATTGAGAAACGCTGCCGCATCCGGCCCGACCACTTCGATCTTGCCGAGCGTCGAGGCATCGAAAATGCCGGCGACATCGCGCACCGTCTTGCATTCGCGGCTAACGGCCGTGTGCATATCCTCGCCGCGCTTGGGGAAATACCAGGCGCGTTTCCAGTTGCCGACATCCTCGAACTCGGCACCTTCCGCCTCTTCGAACGCATGCATCGGCGTCTTTCGCGCCGGATCGAACAACTCGCCACGCGAATGGTTGATCAGCGTGCCATAGGTCACCGGCGTATAGGGCGCGCGGAAGGTGGTGAGGCCCACCTGCGGGATAGGCCGTCCCAGCATTTCGGACGCGATTGCCAAACCATGCATGTTGGACAGCTTGCCCTGATCGGAGGCCATGCCATTGGTGGTGAAGCGCTTGATATGCTCGATCGAATGCATGCCTTCGCGGACGGCAAGACGAATATCCTTGGCTGTCACGTCGTGCTGGAAGTCAACGAATGCCTTTACGGCATGGTCCGGGCCGGCTCCTTCAGCCGCACCGATCATGCCGCCTGTCCACTCGAACCGGTTCTCGCCGGAAAGCGCTATCCTGCCACCGCCTGCCGTGATTGCTTCGTCGATCAGCTCGGCGAGATTATCCGTACCGTTGCAGCCACCTGCCGACACTGAATTCTGCGCGTAAACATCCGGCACGAAACGCTGATTAGCCTCGTCGAATTTCAGCTTCCCGCGCGACTGCGAGAACAGGTGCACGGACGGCGTCCAGCCTGCGGAGACAATCAGCGCATCCACCTTGATCTTGCGGCGATCGAAATTGCCGTTGCGGGCAACCGTCATCGAATTGATCCGCAGACGACCCGACGTGTCGATGACGGCATGGCCCGACAGAACATCAATACCGAGCTTGCGGGCTTCAGCCAGCACCGCCTCGCCTGGTTTGTCGCGGCTATCGACGATCGCGGCGATGGAAACCCCGGCACGCTTCAGGTCGAAGGCCGCTTCATAGGCGGAATCATGAGCGGTGTAGACCCCGACATTATGGCCAACCGTCACGCCGTGATGGTTGAGAAAACTGCGCGCAGCAGATGCCAGCATGATGCCCGGCCGGTCATTGTTGGCGAACACCATGTGCCGCTCGATCGAGCCCGTCGCGAGGATCACCTTTTTCGTCCGCACCTGCCACAAGCGTTCGCGCGGCGCATCCTTGGTTGGCTTGGCGACATGGTCTGTGACCCGTTCGACGAGACCAAGAAAACCGTGATTATAATAACCGAACACGGTTGTGCGGGTCAGCACCGTGACATTCGGCATGGCCTTCAGCTTGGCAGCCGTCACCTGCGCCCAATCATAACCGTTCTGCCCGTCGATCGTCGTCGAAGCGTCGTAATGCAGCGCCCCGCCGACTTCCGGCTGCTCATCGACGAGAATGATCTTTTTACCCGTCGCAGCAGCAGACAGTGCCGCCGTCAAGCCCGCCACACCGGCACCGGCGATCAGCACATCACAATGCACATAACGGCTGGCATAATGATCCGGATCTTCTTCCGTCGGCGAAACGCCGAGCCCCGCCGAGCGACGGATGATCGGTTCGTAGATTTTAGCCCAAGCCTCTTTCGGCCACATGAAGGTCTTGTAGTAGAAGCCGGCTGCAAAGAACGGCGCAAGCACATCATTGACGGCGCCGATATCGTATTTCAGCGATGGCCACCGGTTCTGCGAAGAGATCTTCGCACCGTCGAACACTTCCTGCACCGTTGCGCGCACGTTCGGCTGGCGGCGAGCCGCATCACGCGACACATCGAGAAGCGCATTCGGCTCTTCCGGGCCTGCCGTCAGGATGCCGCGCGGACGGTGATATTTGAACGAGCGGCCGAGAAGATGCACGCCATGCGCCAGAAGCGCGGAGGCAACCGTGTCCCCCTCAAGCGCCGTATAGCTCTTGCCATCGAAGGTGAAGCGGGCCGTGCGGGCAGGCGTCAGGCGGCCCGCACCCTTGATGCGGAATGCGCCGGAATTGGAGGAAGCGCTCATCTCGCGTCTCCTTCCGTCTGTTCCCAGGTTTCCACAGACTTTTCCTCGGCGATTGCGGCGAATTTCTCAGCCACCGGCACCGGCTGCTTCGGCAAGCCAGCCTTGTATGTCATCAAAAACCTGTCGCTCACCGTATCGCGCGCCGCGTTAAAGAAACGGCCGCAGCCGTGGATATGCCGCCACCGTTCATAAGTGAGGCCTTTTTCGTTGTTGCGCAGGAAGAAGAATTCGGCGAACTCCTCGTCCGAAATCGCCGCGATATTTTCCGGCCGCACGACATGCGCCTCGCCGGCCCAGCGAAACTCCAACTCCGAGCGATCTTCCTCGCAATAGGGGCAGTGGATCAAAAGCATCGTCTATCCCCTATCAATCAATGAGCCACGGCGGCAGCTGCCGCTTCGTCGATCAGGCGGCCGGTGCGGAACCGGTCAAGCGTCAGGCCAGCGGCCAGCTTGTGCGGCTCGCCCTTAGCAATCAGATGAGCGAAGAGATTGGCCGAGCCCGGCGTTGCCTTGAAACCGCCGGTACCCCAACCGCAATTGACGAACAGGCCCGGAACCGGCGTCACACCCTGGATCGGCGAACGGTCCGGCGTGTTGTCGGTAATCCCTCCCCACTGACGCATCATCTTCACCCGGCGAAACATCGGGAAGAGCTCGCAGATGGCATCCAGCGTATGCGTTATAATCTGCAACCCGCCCGTCTGGCTGTAGGAATTGTACTGATCTGTACCGGCACCGATGACCAGTTCGCCCTTGTCGGACTGCGAGATGTACGCATGCACGGTATTGGACATGACCACACACGGAAAGATCGGCTTCATCGGCTCGGACACCAAAGCCTGCAGCGGATTGGAAGCAAGCGGCACGCGCACGCCAGCCATCTCCATCACGACAGACGAATGGCCAGCAGCCGACACGCCGATTTTCTTCGCTCCGATAAAGCCCTTGGATGTCTCGACACCCTGAACCTCACCGCCTGGCCCGCGACGGATACCCGTGACTTCGCAATTCTGGATGATGTGAACACCGCGATCCGCTGCAGCGCGCGCAAACCCCCAGGCAACCGCATCATGCCGGGCCGTGCCGCCGCGGCGCTGCAGCGCCGCACCGTTGATCGGATAACGCGCGGTCTTGGAAATATCGAGAACCGGCACGAAAGCCTTTGCCTGTTCCGGCGTCATCCACTCGTTGTCGATACCGTAAAGACGATTGGCATTGATATGCCGCTTGAACGACTGCTGGTCATGGATGTTGTGTGACAGCATCATCACGCCGCGCGGCGAATACATGACGTTGTAATTGAGATCCTGGCTCAGGCCTTCCCAAAGTTTCAGGGAATGCTCGTAGATGTCCATGCTCTCTTCATAGAGATAGTTGGAGCGGATAATCGTCGTGTTGCGGCCCGTATTGCCGCCGCCGAGCCAGCCCTTTTCGATCACCGCAATATTGGTGATGCCATGCTCTTTCGCGAGATAGTAAGCGGCTCCCAGTCCATGGCCGCCGGCACCAACGATAATCACATCATAGCTGGAACGCGGTTCCGGGGACGTCCACTGCGCCTCCCATCCCTTGTGGGCGCGCATTGCCTCGCGGGCTATGGCGAAAACCGAATATTTGCGCATCGCGCCCCTCTTCCTTGCTCGGTTCCGTTGGTCATCCGACCATCAGAGACTTGGGTAGGACGATACCCATCGCAAATCAATATGCGCCGCAATGGCCATATTGCGACGCATCGGAGGATTGTTTCGACACAACGGAAAATGCCGCGCAAGGATAAGGGCTATCTCGCAGCTTCACCCTTTTTCTCGCCATCCGCCCCTTTATCGGGACTTTTCCCGCCAGGCTTGGCTTTGACCGGATCATCTTTTTTCGTCGGGTTGACGGTGACGCCGACAGAGGGACCCGACCGCGCGAGCGCGGCCCGCAATACCTTGGAGCAGAATTGATGCGTAAGCAGCGAATTGGAGGTTGAGCCCGGCCGCGATCCATCGTGACCGCTGATGCACGCAACAGTCATGGCAGACATCGCCGCATTGGGGCCGGAGGCAGGCACCGCGCCGGCCCCAGCCTTGCCCACAAGACCAAGGAGCAGATTACCATACTGACTGAGGATGATGGCATAGGCATCCTTCCCGATAATGCCGTTGGCATAGCTCTGGCATGCAGTGTAGAGGCCGTCCCTCAGCGCAAGTACCGCCTCAGCGCGCCCCTCCCCTTCAAGGACAAATTCGGAAGTCTCGGATCCGGTCTCTACGGTAGAACGTGACGACCCCGCCGGCGGCGTGACCTTAAGCGTCCGGTTGGATCCGAATGCTACGGCATAGTCCGGACTAGGCTCGCTGCATACCACGCTCGGATAGGCTGATCGCCGTCTCTCAGTGACCAGCCTCAAGTTCGCCCCGCTGACCACACCCTTGGTTTCCCCGAATTGAACCGGCTTGACCGCCATATTCGGCGAACAACCGGCAAGACCGGCAAACAACCCCGCACATATGATGTTTCTGAACATGCTTCGCCCCTGGGCTGGCCGAGCCAGCCTCCCCTTCATGGTGAAATGACATGCGAATTGCTGCGCGCCCTGACGCAAGCGAAGTCTGCATCAGCAAAAACGGAAACGCAACCTATGGTTTTCTATTTTTACAAACACATCAAAATAGATACGCTGAGACGGTGGGCGCGTCTCGTGACCGAAGAGGCGCTTTGAAGCATCCGGAGAAGCTTGCATCCATTTTTCACATTAACGGCGTCGGCATATATGGACTTCCGCAGACTCATCTGTTATCTGCCTTCACCAATCGCACGGCCTTTCGCCGGGCATCACTATTTTTTCGCCTTGAAATCAGACAGTGACTGAGGCGAACAACAAACCAAAGGAACGGGATTTCACGTGCAGGTACTTGTCCGCGACAACAACGTTGATCAGGCTCTCCGCGCTCTCAAGAAGAAGCTGCAGCGCGAAGGTGTTTTCCGCGAAATGAAAATGCGCGATTACTACGAAAAGCCGTCTGAAAAGCGCGCTCGCGAAAAGGCTGAAGCTGTTCGTCGCGTTCGCAAGCTGGCTCGCAAGCGCATGCAGCGCGAAGGCCTGCTGCCGTCCACGCCGCGTCCGGCTCGTTAATCGGCCGTCTTTTCGACGCTTTTATGTGATTATGGAGCGGGGGCGACTTAGGCGCCGCCGCTTTTTTCATTGCACCGGGTCGATTGAGACTCAAACCTGCCGATACAAGGACCTGCGCCTGATGGCCGCCAAGACTTCCGTTGCTACCGATGGAATCGAATCTTCCACCCTGCCGCTCATGACCACACTACGCTCTCGCACCCTGATTACAGGCGTGCTCGTCGGCATGGCGAGCTTGGCGGGATGCGCTACGGGGCCAACGACAACTGACGTTATTCGCGTCGATCGCGCGCAAGGCTCGCAGGAAAACATCGCCTCGCTGTCATCGGTCATCCAGTCGAACCCATCCGACCCGGAAGGTTACAACAGCCGCGGCTCCGCTTATGGTCGCGCTGGCGAATTCAAGCGTGCAGTGGACGATTTCAACCGCGCCATCCAACTCAATCCGCAGTTCTATCAGGCCTATGCCAACCGGGGGCTCGTCTATCGCAACATGGGCAAGCCGGTCGATGCGGCCAACGATTATAACCGCGCGCTGCAGATCAACCCGAATTATGACGTCGCCTATATCGGCCGTGGCAATATCTATCGCCAGGCCGGCCGCAACGACGAAGCGTTCAACGACTTCAACAAAGCGATTCAGCTGGATACGACCGATGGTCGTGCCTATCACAATCGCGGCCTGATCTATCAGGTCCGCGGTCAGCATGCCCAGGCGATCGAGGATTTCTCCAAGGCCATTTCGCTGTCGTCAAGCGCGCCGGAACCCTATAACGGCCGCGGCATTTCCTATGTCGCTCTGAACGACGACGACAATGCCTTCGCCGACTTCAACCGCGCGATCGAACTCAACGACAAGATCGCCGAATCCTGGGCCAACCAGGCACTGGTTTACGAGCGCCGCGGTGACCGCGCTCGCGCTTACAAGTCCTATTCGCACGCCGTCCGGCTCGACCCGAACTACAAGCCAGCCGTCGATGGTGCAGCGCGCACCCGTAGCGGCGGCGGCGCCTGACAGGCAGGACATCTAATCTTTGAGACCCGAAAACAATAATGCCGCCCGAAGCTTTCGGGCGGCATTGGTAATTCTGGACTGATCGAATGAGCTTCAGCGCCAGCCGAGAGCCGGGGCGACATGCTTCAGGATGGCCTCGATCACATGGGCGTTGTATTCGACACCCAATTGGTTTGGCACGGTCAACAGCAGCGTATCAGCCTCGGCAATTGCCTCGTCCTTGCGCAGTTCCTCGATCAAGAGATCCGGCTCTGCAGCATAGGACTTACCGAAGATCGCCCGCGTCTTCTCGTCGATGAAGCCGATGGAATCCTCTTCCTTGCCATCGCGACCGAAATAGGCCCGGTCGCGATCATCAACCAGAGCAAAGATACTGCGGCTGACCGAAACACGGGGCTCACGGTCATGGCCGGCCTCCTTCCATGCCTCACGATAGGCGCGGATCTGCTTGGCCTGTTGGATGTGGAACGCCTCGCCGGTCTCGTCATCCTTCAAGGTCGAGCTCTGCAGGTTCATCCCCTTCTGCGCGGCCCATATGGCGGTCGCATTCGAACCGGCACCCCACCAGATACGCTCACGCAGACCTTCCGAATGCGGCTCAAGCCGAAGCATGCCCGGAGGATTGGGGAACATCGGACGCGGATTGGGCTTGGCAAAACCTTGCCCTCTCAATACGTCAAGGAAGACTTCGGCATGGCGGCGCCCCATATCCGCGTCCGTCTTTCCCTCTTCCGGCTCATAACCGAAATAGCGCCATCCATCGATGACCTGCTCAGGCGAACCGCGGCTGATACCCAGCTGCAAACGCCCTTTCGAAATGAGATCGGCGGCGCCGGCATCTTCTGCCATGTAAAGCGGGTTCTCGTAGCGCATGTCGATAACGCCAGTACCGATCTCGATTTTGCTGGTCCTGGCACCAACGGCCGCAAGCAGCGGAAAAGGCGAAGCGAGCTGCCGGGCGAAATGGTGAACGCGGAAATAGGCGCCGTCGGCACCCAGCTCTTCAGCAGCAACGGCAAGGTCGATGGACTGCAGAAGCGTATCGCCAGCCGAGCGGGTCTGCGACTGGGGTGACGGCGTCCAATGGCCGAAAGAGAGAAATCCGATCTTCTTCATGAGGCACTCCGGCATAAGCGTGTGAAATGATATTGACGCTTACATGGCATGCCGGAGTAACTTCTGTTAGTCCGCGAGTGCCGGCTTGGCCGAAACGGATTGTTCATTGATATTGAACGACGAGACGAAGCCATCGCCCGACGCCTCTTCCAATATTAGGACGACCCGCATGCCGGCTGGATCAACGGGGCCAGCAAGCCTCTATCGCAGCAGAAAAACGCCGATAATGTTGAGAATGATGAACAGGACCAAACCGCCGATCAGCCCAAGGCCACCAAAGAAGCCACCAGCCATGGCAATCAGCAAGGCGGCAATGGTCATCGCCCCCCACTTGGCAGCCGCCAGAAATGACTCGTAAGTTTGCTCATGCGCCATGTGATCCATCGGCGCGCCAATCTCTACTGGTCCATTGTGATGATCGTCCATGAGCCTCTCCCTGGTGTCCGCATATCCGGCTACCGTTGATCTGATAGCCCAACTCTCCCTGCGGCCCGCTTAAGTATCGGGCTATATCAGGAATACACGAACAACCGTCGAGTGCAATGGCTTGCGAGATTAGTTGGCGGAGGCGCTGCCCAAGCGAAATCAGCGAAGAAATGCCATTTCCGGCGAAGTCGGCCTGCTGGCAAACCGCGCTGTTGGCAGCACCGTTAGCGGTGGCGACAGAACCATCGGCCGCTCGGCAAACATCAGGCGCCGCTCATAGGCTTCCGATTGGAAAAGCGGGAAGCGGCGCATCAGCTGCGGACGCACTTCGCGAACCCTGGATGCCAGCAGCGTCAGCTCGAACCCATATATGGGAGCAATCGTCGGCGGCACGATCGTGTCTGCGAGGAAGACCCGCCGGTAGAAGGCTGCATGCGGCGGCCGGATGTGCTGCAGAACCCGGTCGGCATCAAAGTGAATGGCCGCCATGATCGACGGGCGAAGCGTGATGTAGGGAATGGCCGGCAATTCACCGACAATATCCGGATCGACGGCAAAACGGGCCGGATCGATGAATGTCAGCCCTGCATCAAGCAGATTGTTCACCGCATCGGGAAAGACGCCGACCGACTGGCAGGTCCGATGCTCCGACGTGACGTGATGTACCCGTACAGTCGAGATCAGCTCTTCGTAGTAATAGATACCGAAGACATAGGCATGCGGGACGAAATCGATTTCATCCAGGAGATGGCTCGCCCCGACAGGCAACACGTTCTGGGCCTTGTAGGCCTTGTAGCGCAAGCGCGCCACATCCTCGAAATCCTCGTGTCCCTCAATGCGTCGATACTCGATATGGTCGAGTGCCGAGAGCAGTTTTTCGGAAAATGCTTTGTCTGAAAAACTCTGAACCACTGACATTTGGGCTACCCATCGCTATTAACGATTGATTAACCCTGAAACGGGGCGTGATCGCAATGACGAAGATCATGATTAACAGTCTTTTAAAACTTATGGTTAACAACAGGTTAACCGTAGCATTTCAGAACAGCCTACATTAGTCGGTTCATTTGCGATGAGATGAAAGGATTGATCAGCCCACGGTACCGAAAGCGCGCGGTTCTGCGCCCTTGTCGCGGCGATTTTGTCGGCTGGCAAGCTTGCGGGCAGAAGCGGTCTTCTGGCTGAGTTCCGCAATCGCATTTGCAGGGATGGGCGGGGAGAAAATGTAACCCTGAATGAGATCTGCAAACCGGTGCTTCTTGACCAGTTCAAGCTGCTCGAACGTCTCCACGCCTTCGACAACGATCCTGAGATCGAGTTCGCGAGACAGATGCACGATACCGCTGAGGAGCTTCAGGCGACGCGGCTCGGTGCCGATATCTCGCACGAAGGCACGATCGATCTTGACGATATCGATGGGCAGGGAATCGAGATAGCTGAGGCTTGAGAAACCTGTGCCGAAATCATCGATAGCGATCGTCACACCGCTTGCGCGCAACCTGCCGAGTGTCGTGCTGACAACCACGGGTTCGTCCATAAAGCAGCTTTCGGTGACCTCCAGGTGCAGGCGCGTCGGATCGAGCTTGGAACGTGCCAGTATGTCTGCCACCAGCGGCACGATCTGACCACCACGGAGATCGTGGATGGACAGGTTGACCGAAACCGAGATGCCATTCTGCCAGGAAACACAATCCGCACAGGCACGTTCGAGCACGAACCTGGTGATCTCGGAAATCAGCCCCATGCTCTCGGCCATCGGAATGAAGATGTTGGGACCGATAAAGCCGCGCTCCGGATGCGACCAGCGAACCAATGCCTCGCAGCATTCCATCTCAGAGCCGTCCGGACGATACATTGGCTGGTAAACGACGGTCAGGTCTCCCTGCTCTATCGCCAGACGCAAATCGGCCTTCAGCCGCTGTTCCGCCACATAACGGGCGTCCATTTCCGGCCGGAACATCGTCAATGTTCCGTTGCCAACCGACTTTGCGTCGTTGAGAGCCAGATCCGCCTTGATCTGCCAGGCTTCCATGTCGAAGTCCTGACCTTCCAGAATCACTCCGCCGGCATTTACGAATACCGGCAGGTCGAGCCTGTCGACACGATAGCTTCCCTGAATTTCGGTCTGGATGCCGTTGATACGAACTTCCAGAGCAGCGCGATCCCTTCCTGTGGCAAAAATTACGAATTCGTCGCCAACCAACCGGCCGACGATGATCTCCTCGCCCGCTTCATGCACAAGCCGGTCGGATATCGCGGCAAGAAGTCGATCGCCGACAACATGGCCTTGCATATCGTTGACATGCTTGAACCCGTCGACGTCAAAGATGACAAAGGCGGCAAAGAGGTCGGTATTGGCCTCTCTGAGATGCCGGGCTGCAAGCTCGGCGAAGTAGCCGCGCGTCGGCAATCCCGTCAGTGTATCGTAGCGCACCAGATGCAGGATCTTTTCTTCGGCTGCCACGCGAGCGCTGACATCTTCGAACAACATGACGACGCCACCGTCTGTGCGGTGGCTGAGCGAGAATTCGAGATAGACGGTTTCCTTTAAACACAGGAGCGTCTTGCCCGCCTGCCCCGCAGACAGCTGTCCTATCTTTTTCAGGATATCATCCGAAAGCGACTGGCCGCTTCGTCGCAAGACGGTGATGAATGCTGCCCCCTTCAGCTCGTCCGCGTCCGGCAGATCAAGAAGCTCGCAGGCACGACGATTGATTACCTGCACACGACCATCTGCATCGAGCATGATCAAGGCGTGGGTCATTGTCGTGAGTGCTATATCGAGCTGGTCGGCGATCCGCGTCATTTCCCGCGAGGCCAGCACATTCTCGTAGAGGAATTCCCGCACGCCCTTCGCCATGGACTGCGTCGTCAGGCCGAACGGGATCAGGAAAAGCGAGATGAGAGCGAGATAGATGTCGCCCGTCAGCAGGCAGGCGAGGACCAGCGGCAGGCAGCAGCCGATTGTCTGGAGCGCAACCGCACGGGCGGAACCGTAATTTCGGCCAACGATGGAGACCATCGAGGCCATCGTGACGGCGATGCACATGAATGCCGCCAGCATATCCTTGAGCACAAGGACCGCATAGGCACTACCAATGCCGAGCACGAACGCGGTGGCAGCCGCGCCATGAACATAGCGCGATTCCCACGCTTCGATTTCGCTCTTGGAAAGCTGGCTGTGGTCGATCAGGCTGAACCGGCGGAACCAGTAGATGCGATAGCCGAATACGGTGATGAACACCGCGATCATGAGGAGATAGAATCGGGAACCGGTCGTAGCAAAAATGATCGCGCAGGACAGGATATGGACAACCATTCCAGTCCATAATGTTCCACGGTTCTTGAATAGCGATTCGACGAACGGCAGATACAGCTCTGTCGGTAGCGTCTTCGCTTCCAAATCCTTCATCGGGTCTCCACCGGGTCTCATTCCCTTGGCTTTCGCGCGACACTGAAGAAAATCTTTTAAGATTTGATTGTTGCTCAGTTTAACCCCTTCGACTTTGGGGGGTGAACATCCAAACGTGTTCAACGAAACGTAAAGCAAGAGCGCCATATTCGAGATACCGAAAACAACGTTTCTCAGCGCAAGGATCGACGCAGGAAGCATTTCGGAGCCGCCGCCTTGAGGGCCGCCGCCAATTCGCGTTAGTCGTTTCCGCTTTTCTTTCCTTAGACCTTCGTTTACATCGCCACCAAAGAACAGGCGGGATAAAAGGACCTGTTGGGAGTGGGAACGAATGAGACTGTTATTACGGTTTAGCGGCCTGATAGACCGCTTGAGCGAAGTGCTGGGAAAATTTTCCGGTTACCTCGTGCTGGCCTGCTGTTTGATCAGCGCGGGCAACGCCTTCATCCGTTACATGTTCAACTACAGCTCGAATGGCTGGCTTGAGATCCAGTGGTATCTCTTCGCCTTCATCGTACTGATCGGCGCCTCGCATACGTTGCGCCTGAATGAACATGTACGCGTAGACCTTATCTATGGCGCCGTTTCGGATCGCACGCGGCTGTGGATCGACACGCTCGGCCTGATCATCTTCCTCATTCCGGCCTGCCTCTATCTCGCATGGCTTTCCTGGCCGTTTTTCTCTCTCTCTTTCCAGCAGGGCGAGATGTCCTCCAACGCCGGCGGCCTTCTTCGCTGGCCTGTCAAGCTTGTGATTGTCGCAGGTTTCGTGCTGCTCGCGCTGCAGGGGTTCTCCGAATTGATCAAGCGGATCGCGGGGCTTACGGGCACCCTTGAGGTCGACACGACCTACGAAAAACCGCTTCAATAAGGCACCGGGGGATTAAGCCATGTTCGCATTCGGCATAATGCCGCCAGCCATGTTCCTGGGCATGATCATCTTCATGCTCTACGGTTTTCCGGTCGCCTTCTCTCTGTCGGCAGTCGGCCTGTTTTTCGGTCTGCTCGGCATTGCCACCGGCCACTTCGAGTTCGCTTTCCTGCAGGCGCTGCCGTTGCGCATTTTCGGCATCGTCTCCAACGACCTGTTGCTTGCCATCCCGTTCTTCACCTTCATGGGGGCAATCCTGGAGCGCTGCGGCCTGGCGGAGGATCTGCTGGAGGGCACGGGCAAGCTGTTCGGCGCCATTCCGGGCGGCCTTGCCTATGCGGTGATCATCGTCGGCGCCATTCTCGGTGCAATTACCGGCACCGTCGCAGCATCAGTCATCACCATGGGCGTGATCTCGCTGCCGATCATGCTGAAATACGGCTATAATCCACGGCTCGCGACCGGCGTTATTGCTGCGTCAGGCACGATTACCCAGGTCATCCCGCCGTCTCTCGTTCTCATCGTGCTTGCAGACCAGCTCGGCCGTTCGGTCGGCGACATGTATCTCGGCGCGATCGGGCCCTCGATCCTCCAGGTCCTGATCTTCCTCGGCTTCATCTTCGTCCTGTCGATCGTCCGCCCGAAGGATGTCCCGCCTCTGCCACCGGAGGCGCGCGGCGAGTTGAATGCAGCCCTCGTCATGCGTGTCCTCTGGGGCATGGTGCCGTCGGTCGTGCTGATCTTCCTCGTGCTCGGCACGCTTTTCCTCGGTCTTGCAACTCCGACGGAAGCCGGTGCTCTCGGCGTTGTCGGCGCCATGGTGCTGGCCGCGCTGCATCGCCGCCTCACATGGGATCTCATCAAGCAGGCAATGCATTCCACCATGACGATCACCTCCATGGTGGTCTTCATCCTGGTCGGCGCCACCTGCTTCAGCCTTGTGTTCCAGGGCATGGACGGCGGCCTGTGGATCGAGCATCTGCTCTCTCACATTCCAGGCGGCGCGCTCGGCTTCCTGATCTTCGTCAACATCTTCATCTTCTTCCTCGCGTTCTTCCTCGATTTCTTCGAAATCGCCTTCATCGTCCTGCCGCTTCTGGCGCCCGTCGCCCAGTCCCTCGGCATCGACCTGATCTGGTTCGGCGTCCTGCTCTGCGTCAACATGCAGACGAGCTTCATGCACCCGCCCTTCGGCTTTGCACTCTTCTACCTGCGCTCGATCGCGCCGAAGACCGTCAAGACCAAGGATATCTATCTCGGTGCGATCCCATGGCTCGGCATGCAGCTCATCCTCGTCGCCATCATCATCTTCTGGCCCGAATCCGTCACCTACTGGCTGGACAAGGCACCGGATGTGGATTTGAACACGATCAAGATCGAGGTTCCGGGCTTTGGCAATGACAGCGGCGGAAATGGCATGCCGAACTTCGGCCTGCCGCCCATGGACGGCGCGCCGGCCCAGCCTGCTGCTCCCAATCTGTCCGAACCACCGAAATTCAACTAATATCAAAGGCCCGGCATCGAACCGGGCCTTTTCTTATCCAGAACGCAGAAACCCCGAAGCCTAGCTCCGGGGTTTCTTTATTCTCAAAATCAGAGGCCGATGATCAGAGCTTGCCGTTACGCTGCTGGATCATCATGAACGTGTCGAACGTGTATTCCGACAACTGCATCCACAAGTACCCCTCCTTCTTGAAGGCGACCTGATCCTCATAGACCTTCTTGAAGTCCGCATTCGTTGCCGAGATCTCTTTGTAGACTTCGAGCGCGGCGTTGTAGCACGCTTCAAGGATATCCTGGCTGAAGGGCCGCAGGGTCGTGCCCTGCGAGACGATCTGCTTGATCGCGGTCGGGTTTTTCTGGTCGTATTTCGCCATCATGTTGGTATTGGCAAACGCGCAGGCATCGGTCAGCGCCGCCTGATACTGCTTCGGCAGATTGTTCCATTTGTCGAGGTTGATGAAGGAGTGGATCGTCGGCCCGCCTTCCCAGAACGCCGGGTAATAATAGTATTTTGCAACCTTGAAGAAGCCGAGCTTGTGGTCGTCGTAAGGCCCCACCCACTCGGCAGCATCGATCGTGCCTTTTTCGAGGGCCGGATAGATATCGCCGCCGGCGATCTGCTGCGGCACGGCCCCGAGTTTCTCGAGCACCTTGCCGGCAATCCCGGCAATGCGCATCTTTACGCCCTTGAAGTCGTCGACGGTGTTGATTTCCTTGCGGAACCAGCCCCCCATCTGCGCCCCGGTATTGCCGGCCGGCAGACCGTAAATGTTATGCTTGGCATAGAACTCGTTCATCAGCGTGTTGCCGTTACCCTGGTAGAACCAGGAATTGGTCAATCGCGCATTCATGCCGAACGGAATTGCCGTCCCGATCGCAAATGTCGGATCCTTGCCGACGAAATAGTAAGAGCAGGTGTGGCACATCTCGACCGTTCCGGACGTGACTGCGTCAGCCGCCTGCAAGCCGGGCACGATTTCGCCGGCGGCGAAAGGCTGGATGGTAAAGTTGCCATCCGTAGCCGCCGCGACATGCTTGGAAATGTCGTCCGCGCCGCCATAGATCGTATCGAGCGATTTCGGAAACGACGACGTGAGACGCCATGTAATCTTGGGATTGGCCTGAGCGATTGCAGGTGCAGCCAGAGATCCGGCAGCAAGCGCGCCCGCTCCGGTGACTGCAGCTTTCTTGAAGAACTGACGACGATCCATGAATATCCTCCCGATCACGATCGACTTCCGGCGCATCCTCCAATCCACCGGACATCATCGATGAGGTAAACATGTTGCCTAAAGGCTTGCAAGCGAGGGAAAACGCAAACGAGGGGTTGAAGTGCCAATAACGAATTAGACTTTCGTCTGTAGTGTTCGAAACTCTAATTATAAATTGTTTTCAGCAGGATATGCCCATTATTTCGGCAGCCACAGATTTATTCAGTAAAGCTCCGTACTGGATACACTTACCCGTGGAGGAACTTCTCACTCTCTGCAGCACGCTTGCTCCGCTGCACACGAATGAAATCGCGTGGAATGACGTAGGCACCGGCCAGCCACCAGAGAATAACGAGGCCAGCGACATAGGGTGAAAGAGCGGCAAACATGAGAGGTCTCCTTTTGATTGGACCACCTGTAACCTCCTCCCGAAGAGCAGATCGCTTCATGACATAGCTCAAGAAATGAGAAGATAATTTGGGCGGTGACACCATAGATCCTTGCATCTATTTCTCGTCACACTGCGACTGGTTTTGCCACCTCAATTCCTCTAGCAATTGGCGGCGTTCTCTGTTTCTCTGGCTTCGTCCCATCAATTCGGAACCACCATGGCCTCTCATCTGCCGAAATCCATCGTCGCCGTCCCTGCCGATCTTCGTGACATTGAAGGTGCCGCCTGGCACGCCGCCCCGAACCAGTATGTCTCGGCTGCGCTGAAAGTCGCCGACGTCATGTCCTTCATCGTGCCGGCTTTCGAAACAGGCAATGATGCCGATGCCATTCTCGACAGGGTCGATGGCGTGTTGATTTCCGGAGCCGTCAGCAACGTCCATCCTTCGCTTTACGGGAAAGAGGCAACCGAAGCCGACGGGCCGTTCGATCACGGCCGCGACGCGACCTCGCTGCCACTCATTCGCCGCGCCATTGAACGCGGCATTCCGCTTCTCGCTATCTGCCGGGGCATCCAGGAACTGAATGTTGCTCTCGGCGGAACGCTGGCAAGTGAAATCCAGGATCAGCCGGGCATCTGGGATCATCGCAAGCCCGATGTTTCGGAACGCGACGGCATGTATGCCATCCGCCAGCCGGTTATTATCGCGGAAGGATCCTGCATCGCCCGTTATCTCGGAACAGCAGGCGAAGTGCAGGTAAACTCGCTACACCGCCAGGCAATTTCCGAAACGGCGCCGAGACTGCAGGTGGAAGCCCGTGCCGAGGACGGCACGGTCGAAGCCGTCTCAGTTATCGATGCGAAGAATTTTGCCGTCGGCGTGCAATGGCACCCGGAATACTGGGCCGAGACGGACGCGCCGTCCCGCGCCCTCTTCGAATCGTTCGGCGATGCCGTTCGCGCCTATGCTGCCCGCAAGGCAACGCCAGCAGGCGCAGCCGCATAATTCGCTTAGGCCTTGGCGAGATCGCGAAGCGGCTTGTAGGGCGATGTCGACTGACGGATGCGCATTTCCGGCTTGATAAGGTGCAGGCCATCCGGCTCGTGGCTTCCGGCCAGACGGTCAAGCAGCGCACGTGCCGCAAGCCGGCCGACATCCGCCTGCTGGTTGGAAACGGTGGTCAGAGACGGCGTCGAAATCGACGCCTGCTCCAGATCGTCATAACCGGTGACGGAAATATCCTGTCCGGGAATGAGCCCTGCACGGGCGATGCCGTTCATCAGTCCGATCGCCACGAGATCATTCCAGCAGACGGCCGCCGTCGGCTTTTGCGGCAGAGAGAGGAAATTCACAGCGGCCTCGAACCCGCCCTGCATGGTACGCGGACCCGGGATGCGCAGGCTTGGATCGACATCGATGTTGGCCTTGCGCAGCGCGTCGACATAACCCTGGTAACGGTCGCGACCGGTGGAGGTCTGGTCCGTACCGCCGATCATCGCGATCACCCGGTGACCAAGTCCGATCAGGTGATTTGTTGCAAGCGAGATGCCGTAGCTGTCGTCGCCACGATAGGTCGGCAGGTCGACGCCATCCATCGTACGGGCAACCAGAATGGCCGGCATGCCGTTCTGTTCCGCAAGCCTGATATCCTCGACCGGCGTGCCGATCGCCGGCGACATGATCACGCCGTCACCACCCAGCTGCAGCAGCGTCTCGATGAAGGTGCGCTGCTTTTCCACCGAGTCGTAATGATTGGAGAGAATGAATGTGTGGCTGCTGCGATCGAGCTCGGTCTCGATCGCCTTGAGGATTTCACCGTAAAACGGGTTCATCACGTCATGCACGACAACGCCGATAATGCCGGAACGCGACGTTCGGAGGCTGGCAGCGCGACGGTTGTAGATATAACCGAGTGCGCGTGCCTGCTCTTTGATCTTTTCGCGCGTATCAGCTGCGACGAGTGGGCTGTCCCTGAGTGCCAATGAGATTGTTGCAGTCGAAAGCCCAAGGCTGTCTGCAATCGTAGAAAGCTTTACCTTCTGCGCCATAACCCCTCCGGATTGCTTTTCTTGAAAGCCGGTTTCTGGCGCCGGCCTTGCAAACTAAAATTTTTAAATAAACAATTTAATCTGCAAGCACAATAGGCGGGGAATGAGCCGGAGGCCCGTCAGTCTTCGTCGGCTTCCGGCTGCAGGTTGTGTTCCACAGCCCTCAGCAGCTTCAAAAGCGTGCGCACCTCCTTTTCGGAAAAACCTCGCACGGCCATCGCGCCGCAATCGGCAACGGATTGCCCGATCGACTCAACGCTCTTCAGCCCATTTTCCGTAAGATGAACCTTGGTTAGCCGTCCGTCATGGCCATCAGCCCTGCGCTCGACGAAACCTTGCGCCTCCATGCGCCCGATCGTGCGGGTCATGGTCGGCGCTTTCACGCCGAGCCGCGCGGCCAGCTGACCGGGCGTCTGCCCGTCGTCTTCCGAGAGTGCGAGGATAACCCCGTCCTGGCCGGCATAAAGGCCGCTATCGGAAATGCTGCGGCTGAGCGCAGTACGAACCGAGCGGGCGGCCTGGGTGATCGCCGGTGCGAGATCAGCCGCCGAAAGAGCTGCAAGCTCCTTCTTCTTGCCGGATTTCGCTTTCTTCTCGCCCTTTTTCTTGCTCATCGGTCCTGCCCGCTTTGCTTGGTGAAGGTCGCCACTATAGTAATGCGCGCTATCCATAACGAAACCGGGAAACCACCGCCAGATGTCGCATCCCAAACCGCGCTTTTGTGACAATGATCAGACACTTGAGTCCACAGAAAGACGCGACTGGATCGCGGTATTGCCCCTGGGCGCCCACGAACAGCATGGTCCGCACCTGCCTTTCGACACCGATACGCTGATTGCGGAGGGTCTCGTGCAGCGACTCATCCCGGCGCTTCCGCCGACGCTCCCCATCACATTTCTCCCTACTGAACCCGTTGGCTATTCGGTCGAACATATGCATGTCGCCGGCACCCGGACCCTTGCCTTCGACGAAGCCGTCAACCGCTGGCTCGGCATTGCCGAAGAGATGAATAATCAAGGTATCAAAAAGTTCGTCATGCTGAACGCCCATGGCGGAAATTCGCCGCTGATGACGATCGTCGCCACCGAAGCCCGCATCAGGTTCGGCATGCTCGCAGTCGCCACCAGCTGGACCCGTTTCGGCCAGCCGCAGGGCTGGATCAGCCCACAGGACAAGTCAATCGACATACACGGCGGCGACATCGAGACCTCCGTCATGCTGGCGTTATGGCCGAATAGGGTAGATATGCCAAAAGCCCAACCCTTCACCTCCAGACAGTCCGAGTTCGCCCGCGATTTCACCCATCTACGCGCTTACGGACCACATGCTTTCGGCTGGAAAATGTCGGATCTCAACCCCATCGGCGTCGCCGGCAATGCGTCGGCTGCAACTGCAGAACGCGGCGAACAACTGGTCGCCCATGCGGTGAAGGGGATCATTGAGCTGCTGGAGGATGTGACACGGTTTGACGTCGGAGAATTATCTTGAGATTTTCCAAGCAACAGCCATACTAGACCATATACATGGACCATTATGGAAAGTATCGATGGAAATCTCCGTAAGCGATGCCAAAGCGAGTCTCACCGAACTTCTTCATCGAGCCGAGGCCGGTGAAGAAGTGGTATTGACGCGCCGCGGTCAAAAAGTGGCGCAGATCGTGCCATTGAAACCGCCCTCATCTCCAGAAGAACGCCGCGCCCTCATCGATGAAATCAGGGCAATGGCACCGAAAAAATCGTCTGACCGAACCTCAGCTGCACGAAGCCAGGATTTTCTTTATGGCGAGGACGGCCTTCCCGAATGATCGTTATAGATACGTCCGCTTTGATCGCGATCGTAAATAACGAACCGGAAGCTCTTGCATGTCGGGAGGTTCTCGCAGATCAAACCCAAGTGCTCATCAACGCGGCAACCTTGACCGAAGCATTGATCGTAGCGCGAGGAAAAGACTGCTTATCAGGTCTGACGTCCCTTATCGATCGACTTCCTCTGACCGTAATAGAGCTCGACGACATCAGAGCAGAAAGGGCGGCCGTGGCCTATGCTCGATGGGGCAAAGGCTTCCATAAAGCTTCTCTCAATTTCGGCGACTGTTTTGCCTATGCCACCGCCAACGAGTTCGAATGTCCTCTCCTCTATATAGGAGATGACTTCGCCCGGACCGACATCACATCTGCTATATCTCGATCCGTTTCCTGACGTGATTTTATAACATCGAAACCCTTTGAACTCGCTCTGCCTTACCCTTATATGGAGCGGACGATTTCTGGCGCCCCGTGCCAATGCCATTCGGCGCAAGCCTTTAACCTTCGAGGTTTCCCTATGACCGACCAGACCACCGAAGCTCCAGCAGCAAAGCCCATTCCCGTTACCGTGCTGACCGGATATCTCGGCGCCGGCAAGACGACGCTTCTCAACCGCATTCTCTCCGAAAGCCACGGCAAGAAATACGCCGTCATCGTCAACGAATTCGGCGAGATCGGCATCGACAACGACCTGATCGTCGAGTCGGACGAAGAGATTTACGAGATGAACAATGGCTGCGTCTGCTGCACAGTGCGCGGCGACCTGATCCGCGTGGTCGAAGGACTGATGCGCCGTCCGGGCCGTTTCGACGGCATCATCGTCGAGACGACCGGTCTTGCCGATCCCGTCCCGGTCGCCCAGACCTTCTTCATGGATGACGACGTTCGCGCCAAGACCGAACTCGACGCCGTGGTCGCGCTGGTCGACGCCAAGCATCTGCCGCTGCGCCTGAAGGACAGCCGTGAGGCCGAAGACCAGATCGCTTTTGCCGACGTCGTTCTCATCAACAAGACCGATCTCGTCACGCCGGAAGAACTGGCGATCGTCGAGGATGTCGTGCGCGCCATCAATCCGACGGCTCGCATCTACAAGACCAGCCGCTCCGGCGTCGATCTCTCCCGCGTGCTTGATCAAGGCGCATTCAATCTGGAGCGCGCACTCGAAAACGACCCGCACTTCCTCGATCATGACCACGAGGATCACGTCTGCGGTCCGGACTGCGATCATGACCACCATCACCACGGCCATGATCACCACCATCATGATCATGATCATGACCACGATCATCATCACCATGATCACGGCCACCACCATGGCCATCATGATTCCATGTCGCCGATCCACGACATCACGGTGAAGTCGATCTCGCTGCGTGGCGGCGAAATGAACCCGGATCGCTTCTTCCCCTGGGTCCAGAAGATCACCCAGACGGAAGGCCCGAACATCCTGCGCCTGAAGGGCATCATCGCCTTTGCCGGTGATGATGAGCGTTATGTCATCCAGGGCGTTCACATGATCGTCGAGGGCGATCACCAGCGTCCGTGGAAAGATGGCGAGAAGCGCGAAAGCCGCCTCGTCTTCATCGGCCGCAATCTGGATTTCGCCAAGATCGAGCAGAGCTTCCTCGCCTGCCAGGCAACCGCCAAGACACCGGCCTGACATCGGCTGCAGATTTCAATATAGAAAAACGGGCGTCGGAAACGGCGCCCGAAAACCATATGGATAGTGAACCAATGTCTCGAATGATGGCCGCCTGATGCCGACAGTTGCACCGCTCGATATTGAAGGCCACGTCGTCTCCACGCATTTCCTGGGCGACATTCCCTTTTTTGCCACAGCTGCCGGCAGCATTCACCGCCTCGATGGCGGCGAAAAGGTCACCGAGGCGCATCAGGGGCTTCTGACCTGCATTCGCGATCCCTTCAGCGCCACCCTGCTTTCGGGCGGCGAAGACGGCAAGGTTGTGCGCATCGGCCATGATGGCGAAACGACCGTACTTGCAGAAGTGCCGCGCAAATGGATCAGCGTCATCGCTGGCGGTCCGCAGAATGCCGTTGCCTATGCCGTCGGCAAGACGAGCGTCGTGCGACAGGGCGATGGTTCGGTCAAGGAATTCACCGAGGAGCGAAGTGTCGAGGGCATTGCCTTCGCCAACAAGGGCCTCCGGATCGCCGCCGCCCGCTATAATGGCGTCTCGCTGCACTGGGTCGGCACCAACGCACCGGCAGCCGATCTGGACTGGAAAGGTGCCCATACCGGCGTCACCTTTTCGCCGGACGGCCGTTTCCTCGTCACCACGATGCAGGAAAACGCGCTGCATGGCTGGAAGCTCGACGGCAAGGCCGGCGAAAACCGCCACATGCGCATGACCGGTTATCCCGCCAAGGTGAAATCACTGTCCTGGTCGGTAAAGGGCAAGTGGCTCGCTTCCTCGGGTGCACCCGCCGCCATCGTCTGGCCCTTCTCATCGAAGGACGGCCCGATGGGCAAGGCCCCGATGGAACTCGGCACCCGCGCCAATATCATGGTCACCCAGGTCGCTTTCCACCCTGCGGAAGAAGTTCTCGCCATCGGCTTCATCGACGGCATGATCCTTGGTGTGAGGATCGCCGACGAGAAGGAAGCGCTGCTGCGACGCCCGGGCAAGGGCGCGATCACCGGCCTGAGCTGGAGCGCCAGCGGCAAGCTGCTCTCCTTCGCATCTGAAGCTGGCGACTGCGGTGTGATCGACATCAGCGCATAGCTCCTCGCAGGGCCAGAGTAACAGCAAAGAATGGGTGGGGGCTCCATACTTCCCCCACCCACCCCACGGGAAAGCGTCGGCCCACGCTAATGACGTGAGGCCGGTGTTGCTCCCGGAGAGGAATTCGAAAACCAACTGCAGCCAACTTACTCGCTCTGGTTGTGAATTCACTCTTAATATTAGGCGCCGATAATGCAATGGAATGCCCGCTGCATGATGAACAGGTAACCCTAATATTCCGGCTTTTATTCGATATTGATCTGTCGAATGGCGATCAGACAGGCGTGACGCGGATAATATCCGCCAGAAGATCATGCAACTGGTCACGATAACCATTACGCGCAGACGGGCCGCTTTCATTCGACGTCATCACTACCGTCATGGCGAGTGACGGGATGACATAGACCATCTGCCCGCCATAACCCCATCCGAACTTGACCTCTTCCCCGCCGATCTCTCGCATGAACCACCCATAGCCATAGGCATCGCCCGAGAAACGGGAATTGGTACGTGGCATCCATGACTGGTCGATCCAGCCTTGCGAAACGACCTGCCGCCCCTCCCCGGTCCTGCCGCCATTGCGGTAAAGCTCACCAAAAGCCATCAGCGAGCGGGCGGACATCGCCATCTGGTTTCCACCCAGATAGATGCCCTGCGGATCACGCTCCCAGGCACCGATCCTGAAACCATCGACAGGCTCCAGCCAGTCGCGCGCCAGCGCCAAGGTCGACTTGGACCCGACACGGGTAAGAATGGCCGAAAGGAGATGCGTTGAGGCGGTGGAATACAGCATTTCGCCGCCCGGCTCGCCATCGAACGGTTCCGACAGAGCAAAACGCACCCAGTTCGGGCTTGCCACCCAACGCCCGTAATTCGGCCCCGACATCCGCGACAGCCCCGCCTGCATCGAAAGCAGATTGCCGATCGTGACCTCGTGCAGGCGCGGGTCGGGATTGCGCGGCAGATCGGCTTTCAGGATCGGCGCGATCTTCTGCTCGGTCCCTTCCAGAAGCTTGCGGTCGATGGCGATACCGACAAGGCAGGAAATGATCGATTTCGACGCCGACTTGATATTGCTCGAAGCGGTAAGCGAACGCCCGTTGAAAGCTCGCTCGGCCAGCGGCTCTCCGCCCCGATAAACCAGAACCACCTTCAGCGGCTCGAGCTCGGCGGCTTGATCGAGAACAGTTTTCAGTGTCTCGGGCGGTTGCGGCACCGGCTGCTGCGCAAATGCGCGACCAGCGGCAAACAGAAACGGAGCGGACAGAAGTGCAGAACGGCGTGTGATCATGATCTGAGAGATAGGGTAATGCGATTGCTGCAATAAGGCGGAACCAGCAGCCTCACGCCGAAATGAATCTCTGTGAGCCTTTTCAGGCTTTGTGCTTCCTCAGATGTCGGCTTCCGCAAATATCTTCGCGACCCAATCGATGAACACCCGCACGCGCGGCGAGAGCTGGCGGTTCTGCGGATAAAGAGCGGAAAGCGGTGTGGGCGGCGGCGGAAAATCCGGCAGGACTTCAACCAGCGTGCCGTCCTCGACATGCCGCTGCAGGTGATAGCGCGGCGCCTGCATCAGGCCAAAACCTCGGCGGGCAAGGTCCATGACCGTATCAGAATTATTGGCGGTGACGCGCGCCGGCAGGGTCACATAGCGCACGGCCTCCCCCACCATGAATTCGAGCGGCATGATCTGCCCGGTGCGTGAAGAAATGAAGCCGACTGCCTGATGCCCATCCAGCTCGTCCGGCGTTTTCGGCATGCCACGGGCCTCGACATAGTCAGGGCTAGCGCAGGTCATCTCGCGGATCGAGCCGAGCCTGCGCATGATCAGCGAACTGTCGCTCACTTCGCCCGCCCGGATCACGCAATCGATGCCCTCGCGCACGAGATCGACGAACCGATCGCTCTGCCCGAACTGGATCTCCAGCAACGGATAGCGATCGAGAAACGACCTCAGATGCGGCAGAAGAAAGGTCTGGGTCAGCATCGGATGCCCATCCACCCGCAGAATGCCCTGCGGCTTCGCATCCCGAAAGATCGCCTCCGCCTCATCCACATCGGCAAGGATCGACAAGCAACGCTGATAAAATGCGCTACCATCCAGCGTCACCGCCACATGCCGCGTTGTCCGCTCGAGCAGTCGCGCGCCGACATCGGCCTCCAGCGCCTTGATCGCCTGAGTGGCGGTGGAGCGGGCGAGCCCCAGATCGGCGGCGGCCGCAAGAAAGCTGCCCCGTTCCACCACCCGCACGAAAAGCTGCATGCGCAATAATCTGTCCATGGTAATTGTTCATCACATACAAATTGTCATGTCAAACGGGCGCCATTGTTCTCCCTGGAGATCAGCATATCTTCACGATCAGAAAAGGAGAATTACCATGACCGACAACACGAACCGCATAGCAATCATCACCGGCGCCTCCAAGGGGATCGGCAAGGCTCTGGCTCTGCGCCTCGCCAAGGATGGACTTGCCGTCGTCGTCAATTACGCATCGAGCCAGTCTGCAGCCGATGATGTCGTCCGCGAAATCGAAACAGCTGGCGGCAAGGCTATCGCCGTCAAGGCGGATGTCGGCACATCAGCTGGCGTCACAGCGCTCTTCGACGCGGCAGAGAAAAGTTTCGGCGGCGTCGATATCCTCGTCAACAATGCCGGCGTCATGAAGCTCTCTCCGCTGATGGAGACGGATGACACCGAATTCGACCGGCACATCACCATTAACCTCACCGGCACATTCTACGGCATTCGCGAGGCCGGCAAGCGGCTGCGCGAGGGCGGCCGGATCATCAATTTCTCGTCCAGCGTCGTCGGCATGTATGGCCCAGGTTACGGCCCCTATGCCGCCAGCAAGGCAGGCGTCGAAGCCATGACCCATGTTGCCTCCAAGGAACTCGGCAAACGCGGCATCACCGTCAATGCCGTCGCTCCCGGCCCGGTGGAAACCGAATTGTTCATGACCGGCAAGTCGGAAGAGCTGGTCCAGAACATCATACGCAACATCCCGCTCGGTCGCCTTGGACAGCCTGACGATATCGCCTCTGTCGTCTCGTTCCTGGCAAGCACGGAAAGCGGCTGGGTCAACGGCCAGATCCTGCGCGCCAATGGCGGCATGATCTGAAAAACGAATAGGAAGGAAAACCCCGATGCCGTTCGTCAATATCAAGACCCCGGAAGGCGCACTGACCAAGGCCCAGAAGCGAGAGATCGTGCACCGTACGACCGATATGCTGGTCGAATACATGAGCGAGGCCGCCCGCCCCCACACGATGGTGCTGATCGAGGAAGTCAAGGATGGGGGCTATGGCCGTGCCGACGAGATTTTCGTCATTCCTGAAGCCTATCGCGCACCGGCCGGGACCTGAACACTCTCGACTGAAAATAAAAAAGCGGCGCGATAAAATCGCGCCGCACTAATACCCCCGCCCTTTTCTTCTATCAGAAGCGGTAGGTCACACCTGCACCGATCAGCCACGGATCGATCTTGGCTTTGCCCGAAAGCGGAACACCCAGCGGGCTGTTATCAACTTTCCAATCCGTTTCGAGGAAGATCTTCTTCACGTCGAAATTGATACCCCAATGCTCGTCGAGCATGTAGTCGAAACCAGCCTGCAGAGCCCAGCCGAAGTCATTCTTGACGTCGAGGTTCTTGAAGCCACCCTTGTCGGACTGATTGTAGAACATCGAGTAATTGATGCCCGCACCGACATACGGCTTGAACGCGCCGAAATCGGTAAAGTGATACTGCAGCGTCAGCGTCGGCGGCAGAAGCCAGGCCTTGCCCACATCCAGATCTGCAGCACCGGTCGTGTTGATCTTGGCATAGGTCGTGCCGAGGATCAGTTCTGCGGCAATGTTGTCGGTGAAGAAGTAGCTGATATCCAGTTCCGGAATGACTGTATCGCTATATTCCAGCCCGTAAGCGCTGCTCTGATCAACCGAACCGCTATCCCTGGTGATGACGCCAAGCGCGCGTACACGGATCTGCCACGGGCTCGGAGAGGAAATCACTTCTTCTGCAACGGGCGCGACCTGGGCGGGCGCCATGTCCGCGGCTGCGGCCCCGAATGCGAAAAAGCCCGCGCTGATCCCCACCATCCAACGCGCATAGTTCCTGCTGCTGATTGTCATAAAACCTCTCCTTCCAGCCTGCCTAAATCTTCTGGAAAAGGTCTAAAACTCGTGCAGTTGCAGACACTTGATCGAGATCAAGTGTACTCATCCACTAATCAAGGAGGCGGCGATTGTTGCCTAAATGACGCAGTGGCGATGCGCCGCTGATTTCCTCTAGCTCCACGAGATGCCGCAAAGGAAAAGCACCGCCTCCGGAACTGGAGGCGGGGCTTCGGGATGATCGGAGCGGCCACGAGGCCTTTTTGCTGAACAATTCTATTTCAGGCCAGCTTGCGACCGCTCGCAACGATCATGCCCGCTGCACCTTCAAGCCAGCCTGCCTTCAGTTCCAGCGCCAGAAAACGGTCGCGCTGAAAAGGGCCTGGCATGACGAGATGCGCAGTCTTCTCGGCAAAAAAGCCGAATCTCTCATAATAGGGAGCGTCGCCGACCAGCAGGATGGCTCCATGGCCACGGTTATACGCCTCTGCAATGGCGGCACGCATCAGCGCCCCACCAATGCCCTTGCCTTCCTGATCCGCGGAGACCGCGAGCGGGCCGAGCAACAGCGCCTCGATCGGATTACCTTCCGGCGAAATGCCCGCCTCGATGTTCCACAGGCGAACCGTACCGATCAGGTGGCCGTCACCATCGCGGGCGACCAGCGCCAGACCTTCCGCCGGGAGGCGGTTGCGGCGGATCTTTTCAGACGACTTCTTGCGGCGTTCGGTGCCCATGGCGCGATCGAGCAATGTCTCGCGCGCGACGACATCGGCCGGAGTTTCCATGTCGATCGTGTAGGTTTGGCTCGGCGCAAAGAATGCGCGGACAGAATCAAGAACAGTGGCCATATCTGGGCCTCCCGCACTTAAAACCGTTTCAGACGGTATCGAGGTTTCGTTGTGGATTTGCGGCCCCCGGCTGGAGGTTCGGGAACCGCGAAACTGTCGGCAGAAGTGCCTTAGATAACGTATGCCTTGAGCGGCTCGAAACCGTTGAAGGCGACGGCCGAATAGGTCGTCGTGTAGGCGCCGGTGCCTTCGATCAGAACATCGTCGCCGATCGAAAGAGAGATCGGCAGCGGATACATGTTCTTTTCGTACATGACGTCAGCCGAATCGCAGGTCGGTCCGGCAAGCACGCAAGGCTCCATCTCGTCGCCGTCACGCTCGGTGCGGATCGGGTAACGGATAGCCTCGTCCATGGTTTCAGCGAGACCGCCGAACTTGCCGATGTCGAGGAAGACCCAGCGGTGGTTGTCATTGTCCGACTTGCGCGAAACGAGCACGACTTCCGCCTTGATGACGCCTGCATTGCCGACCATGCCGCGACCCGGCTCGATGATCGTCTTCGGCAGGTTGTTGCCGAAATGCTTGCGCAGCGAGTTGGAGATCGCCTGGCCGTATTCCTCGGCCTTCGGGATGTCGCGCAGGTACTTGGTCGGGAAGCCGCCGCCCATGTTGACCATCTGCAGGACGATGCCCTGCTTGGCCAGCGATGCGAAGACGCGCTTGGCATCGGCAAGAGCCGAATCCCAGGCATCGACCTTGGTCATCTGCGAACCGACATGGAAGGACACGCCATAGCTTTCGAGGCCCATCTGGTGAGCGTAGACGAGAACATCGACGGCCATCTGCGGCACGCAGCCGAACTTGCGCGACAGCGGCCATTCGGCGCCTTCGCCATCGGTAAGAACGCGGCAGAATACTTTGGCACCCGGCGCAGCGCGGGAAATCTTTTCGACTTCCTCATGGCTGTCGACAGCGAAGAGACCGACGCCGAGTGCGTGTGCACGGGCGATGTCGCGTTCCTTCTTGATCGTGTTGCCGAAGGAGATGCGGTCGGCAGTTGCACCGGCGTCGAGAGCCATCTGGATTTCGGCGACGGAAGCGCAATCGAAGCTCGAGCCGAGAGAGGCGAGCAGCTTGAGGATTGCCGGTTCCGGGTTTGCCTTGACCGCGTAGTAGATGGCGCTGTCCGGCAGGGCATGACGGAACGCATGGAAATTGTCGCGAACGACATCGAGATCAACAACGAGGCACGGACCTTCCGGACGTCGGGTCTTGATGAAGTCGAGGATGCGAGCAGTTGTCATGGGTCAGTCCCTTCGAAATCTCAAAGCTCCGGCTGCGAACCGGAGGACAAAGGACGGATAAGAATGCGCTCGGTGCCAGTAGTTGGAGACACTGGTACCGTGAGCACGCTTTACCGCGCGATATGTAGACCAACGCCCTGCCACGAGCTTTGATCCGGCTTTGTCTGCCTTGGATTGGAGGGTTGTCCCTACCGCACTTCCGGCAATGATGGTGTGCCTCTTCAGAATTGCAGGCTGATGGAAAGCCTGCAGAGACTAGAAAGGCCCGCACCGTCGTTGCTTCAGATGTCCTCGCATTTTCCGGTTGGCCGGAATAGCGACTGGAGGGGTTAGTTCCAGGTACCTTACCGATGACCTCACCTTAGAGATAAATCTCAATTCGAGGGTCGGCGGACACCCATGGGCACGTGCGACTTTGGGCAAAGCGGGAAATAAGAATATTCGCAGTCATAATCAAGAGATTTTTTACGCTCGACCATATTTTTACATTGGTCCATAAACATCGAACGAAGCAGCCGCTTTCGTTCAATATTCAGGAGACATCCCTTGGACACCCTCACCCGCATGCGCGCCTTCATCGATGTGGTCGAAGCCGAGGGTTTTTCCGCCGCCGCGCGCCGTACCGGCCGCTCCAAGGCGCTTCTTTCCAAATATGTCCGCGAGTTGGAGGATGACCTCGGCGCGCTGCTTTTGAACCGCACGACGCGTCAGTTTTCCCTCACCGAAGCCGGCCACACCTATTACCGCAGTGCCTCGGATATCCTGAAGGAGATCGACAACCTTGCCGACCTGGTGCGCGAAGGCAATGCGGATCTCAAGGGCCGCTTGCGCGTTTCCGTACCGCGCACTTTCATCGACGCCGATGTCGGCCAGTCGCTGATCGATTTTGCCAAGGCTCATCCCGATGTTCAGCTGGAAATCGTCGCGGACGACCGGTTCGTCGATCTGATCGAGGAAAATTTCGATCTGGCGATCCGCATCACCCGTCTGGAAGATTCCGGCATGATCGCAAAAAAGCTGAATGATTTCCGTGTACATGCCGTCGCGACCGCAGACATCGTCGCGCAATACGGTCCGCTGGAACATCCGCAGCAATTGAGCAATGTCCCCTTTATCATCGATACCAACACGCGCGGGCACAACAATATCCGTTTCGTCGAAAAGGACGGCTCGACTTTATCCGTCGGCGTGTCAGGCCCGATCGAGGTCAACAGCCCGCAGGCGACATTGCGGGCCGCTCGCGCGGGACTCGGCGTCGCGATCATCCCGGATTTCATCGCCAACGCCTATATCCAGTCCGGCGAGCTCGTCACGCTTTTCGATGACTACATCATCAAGGATCGCGGCATCTACGCCGTTTATCCGCATCGCCGCTATCTGCCGGCCAAGGTCAGAAGCTTCGTCGATTACCTAGCCAACTGGTTCCGCCAGGCGCGATGACGCAGTAGATGTCACAGTAATTGTGTAACATGTGAGTCGAAATTCCGTCCCATTTCAACGGCACAGCAGGCTGACCAGATGACACGGGACGAATATAGGGCGCCGGACCGAATGAAAAAAAGACTTGCGATCATCACCGCCCTTGCAGCCTGCACGCTGCCTTATGCCGCCTCGGCCCACCCCCACATTTTTGTCGAATCGCGGCTGGAAGTAATCGGCGGGCCGGATGGCATGGTGCAGGAGCTGCGCAATGTCTGGCGTTTCGACGAGGTCTTCTCGTCCAGCGTGTTGCTGGATTTCGACAAGAACACCGATCTGAAACTGGACGAAAGCGAGCTGGCGGAACTCGGCGAGACGATGCGCACCTCGCTTGGCGACTACCACTACTTCACCACTTTGACGGTGAATGGCGCAACTGTCGGCGTGCAAAAACCGGACGTGATCCGCGTCACCTTCAAGGATGGGCAGATCCTCGTCTTCTTCTCGGTCAAACCGGACAAGCCGATGCCGCTCAAGGGCAGACTGACGTTCGGTATCTACGACCCGACCATGTATACCGCGATCGACTTTCCGACCGACAAGGACCTGGTGGCCGAAGGCCCCGCCTTCGCCAAATGCCAGCACAAAGTCATCCGTCCGGATCCCGACGAGGTCCTCTCCCAAAACAGCGCCTCGCTGACCGACGCATTCTTCAACGATCCGACCGGAACCGACATGTCGAAAATGTTTGCGACCCGTCTGGAGCTGACATGCTGAAATCTCCAAGGCTCGGTGTGGCGGCAGCCTTTGCCGCTGCGGCCTTTGCCAGCCTCTATCTCGCCACCGCCGTTCACGCCCAGTCGCCCCTGGGCGTCGGATCGGCAGAACCTTCATTCTCTGTCGGCGGGCCGTTCGCACCCTATCTCAGCTGGATCAATTACTACCAGCAATCCTTTTATCGCGCCCTGACCGGCTCGCTGAAAGCGATGCGGGAAGACCCTTCCGCCTTGGCAGGCCTGATCAGCCTGTCCTTCGCCTATGGCGTCTTTCACGCCGCCGGCCCCGGTCACGGCAAGGCGGTCATTTCCTCCTACATGATCGCCAATGAAGTAGAACTGCGCCGCGGCGTTGCCATCTCGTTTATCTCGGCGCTTCTCCAGGGGCTGGTCGCGATCCTCGTCGTCGGGGCCGCCTTCGTCGTCCTGCGCGGTTCGGGCATCACCATGACCAAGGCGACATGGGCGATGGAAGTCGCAAGTTTCGCCATGGTCGCCCTCTTCGGCGCCTGGCTGTTGGTGAAAAAGCTTCGCGCGCTGAAACTACGGGTCGTGCGTGTCCCGGACGCCGCCCCCGCAACCGGCACACTGTTCGATGGACCCGCCGCAAGCCGCAGCTCTACCGGCCTGAATTTCGAGGCAGTCGAAGTCGACGACCATGACTATGAAGGCGACGGCGACTATTGCGAAGCCTGCGGTGTCAGCCACATGCCCGATCCGAAAATGCTGGACGGCAAGGATTTCAGTCTCAAGGAAGCCTGGTCGGCGATCATCGCTGTCGGCCTGCGCCCCTGCTCCGGCGCCATTCTCGTCATGAGTTTTTCGCTGCTGAACGGCCTTTATCTCGGCGGCATCCTGTCGGTGCTGGCAATGTCGCTCGGCACGGCGATCACCGTTACGATCCTCGCCTCACTCGCGGTCGGCGCCAAGGATATAGCCCTCAAGGTTGCTGGACCCGGTTCAAAAACAGGCCGCCGCGTCGGCCATGCGATCGAGATCGGCGGCGCGCTTTTCGTTCTGCTGGTGGGGCTCTCGCTGCTAGGCGCGTCGCTACAGGCGTAACGTCAACGCCGACGCTGATACCGCGCCCTCAGCCAGAAAATCCAGAAGAAACCGAGCAGCAGGATCGCGCCGACGATAAAGGCAAGCGCCGGCGAATACTGGCCGATCCAGAGCACCAGAGACGGCAGGAAATAGATGACCACCACGGCGCCGATCATGATCAGCGCCGCGGCAACCATCTGCGATCTCGTCTCCGGCTTCATGCTCATACCCTCAAGCGCTGGCGATTTCGGCGCGGATATCCTCCAGCCGCCGCTTCTGGCTACCGTCGGCATCAAAATTCTCCGGCGCAAGCCAGGCTTCGAATGCCGCCTTGATAACAGGCCACTCGCTGTCGATCATCGAGAACCATGCCGTATCGCGGTTGACACCGCGGGAAATCACATGCTGACGGAACACGCCTTCGAAGGTGAAGCCATAACGGATCGCCGTTCTTTTGCTCGGCTCATTTTCGTTATGGCACTTCCATTCGTAACGGCGGTAGCCGAGATCCTCGAACACATGTTTTGCCATAAGGTAATGCAGTTCGGTCGCCATCGGCGAACGCTTCATCGCTTCGCCATGCGCCACCGAACCGACTTCAACGACACCATTTTTGGGATCGGGCCGCATGTAACTTGCCATCCCGACGATCTTGCCGGTCGCATTTTCCCGCGCCACAAGCGTGATGAAGTTGAGATTGGCTTGCGCACCCTCAACCCATGCGCCGAACTCGCCCGCCGTGGCATAATCCTCGTTGGGAAAATACCGGATCAGATCGTTGATCCCCTCGCCGCCCAGAGCTTCCCAGAGCGCCTGCAGATGCGTGTCGCGATCATAGGGTTCGAGCGTGACGAACCGGCCAGTCAAGGTAACGGGCTTGGGAGCTGCAACTTTATAGGTTTTCAGATCTTGCATCGGAATGGCCTTGTTTCGCTACCCGACGATTAAGTCAGGGATCTCCCAAAGGCAATGCCGCACCTGCCATTGGGCGTAGAGCCGGAGGGCGAGTACCTCGTCCCCAATTTATCATCAATCAATATTTGGCTCAGCGGATATATTGTTGTTGGTCTAGGATGGATTTAAATTCGGCTGAGATTTTGGGGTGCAAAAGATGCCCGTAAACCTGCCGCAAAAGTCTCCGACAGACCCTCGCCTGCTGACATTGCTGGGCCATGTCGCCGAAAGCTCGGGACGCCTCTGTCTTTCCGAAGATGAATATGAATTTCTGGAGGCGGAAACGTTCTTTCAGGATGCGGCGCGCAACAAGCTCATAACCATCGATCATGGCGGAGAATGGTCAACGGGAGCGGTAATCTCAATCACCCGCGAAGGCCGCCTTATGATCGGCTCACCCGAACCCGAAAGCATCTGGAAAAAGCTTGAAGGCCTTTTCCGCCGCCGCATCGGCGGGGCAGACGGCTGACCGGCAAGGGAGCCGGTCTGAACCGGCCCCCGTTCCTGTCAATCCAGGTTATCCGGAGATCAGATCCCCTTCGCGCCACTGGTCTGCCTTCCAGTTTCTGATCCGCATGCGACGAGCGACAAAGCCGCACAGCAAGGGAGTGATCACGAAGCTCGCTACGATCACCACGGGGATCAGATATTTCGCCTGATCGGCAAAGCTCGGCACCGAAAGAACGGTGATGACGCCGGCGCCGAAGAGCACGGCGTTGATCATCAGCGCGCACATCACTTTCAGCCAGATATCGGTCGGAATTTTCTCGGTTTCCATCATCGTCTTTCTCCTTTCAATGCCGACAAAAGCACCTGGAGCCAGAATTGTTCCGACAAAACACAACCGATACGCGTATTCCGTGTCTTCTTTAAACTGCCGGAGACGCAACCTTGGCCGACGAAACCGTGGCGTCGATATGGTCGATCAAGGCGTCGGGCAGATTGAGACGGCCGGCAAGCATATCGAGATAACCGCGCTCCGCCCTCGTATCCGGATCGATCGTCAGCCTTGTTGCGGTATAGAGTTCGACCTTCTGCTCCTCGGTACGTGCAGCAGCCACCAGATCGTCGATATCGACCGGATTGGCGAGTTCCTCGGCAATGAAGGCTTCGGCTTCCGCCCCGAGATCGACAGCATGGATCTTTTCCATGATGTTGGCGCGCTCGGCTTGGTCGATATGGCCGTCAGCCTTGGCGGCAGCGATCATCGCCCGGACGAGCGTCAGCGCGAAATCATTGGAAAGCTGTGGCGACTGGAGGCTGAAGGGGGAATCCGGCGGCGGCAGCGCAATCGGCTCGGCTGCACTCGGCTGCGGTTGCGGCGCGGTCTGCGGCGATTGCCCCGACTTGTAATTCTTGTAGGCGAGATATCCCAGGCCCGCGACAGCCGCGATACCGCCGATCGTCACCGCATTGCCGGCAAGCTTGCGGCCTGTCTTGGTGCCGAGAATGGCGGCCGCGATACCCGCAGTCTTCAGAGGATTATTCTTGGCGATGTCCGTGACCTGCCCGGCCCATCCCGAGGTGGATCCGGATTTGCCGCTTCCCGAGCGCCCGGGAACCTGTGACCCGAGGAACTGGTCGAGAAGCTTTTTCGCGTCGAACATCGATATCTCCTATCGGTTGAATTTCGAGTGGGAGATAAGAACGAAAACGCGGGAAAACAATTTTCCCGCGTCATCGATAACGAAATTGTCAGAATACTCCGGGAAAAATCCCGGTGATCTCAACCCTTCAGTGCGAAGGCTTCCGATGCGAGCTTGGTGATGCCGGCCCAGTCGCCTGCAGCAACCAGTTCCTTCGGAGCAACCCAGGAGCCACCGACGCACACGACGTTCGGCAGCGACAGGTAATCCTTGGCATTCTTCAGCGAGATACCGCCGGTCGGGCAAAAGAACGTACCTGCAAGCGGCGAGGACCAGGCCTTCAGCATGGCGGCACCACCAGCCTGCTCGGCCGGAAAGAACTTCATCACGTCATAACCGGCTTCGCGCAGCGTCATGACTTCGCTCGGCGTTGCCGTGCCCGGCAGAAGCGGAACAGCGGAATCCTTGGCGGCGGAAAGAACGCTCGGTGCAACACCCGGCGAAACGATGAAGGTGGAGCCGGCCTTGACGGCAGCTTCGTAATCCTTCGAGTTCAAAATGGTGCCGGCACCGACATTGGCGCCTTCGACTTCGGCAGCAACCGCCTTGATGGCATCGAGTGCCGCCGGCGTGCGCAAGGTGATTTCGATGGCGCGCAGGCCGCCGGCAACAAGTGCCTTGGCCAGATCAACTGCCGACTTGGCGTCATCGACGATCAGCACCGGAACGACCGGCTGCAATTTGAGGATGGAAAGGACTTTCTCGGTTTTGCTAGCCATGCACGTTCTCCCTGAAACGATTGAAAATATGGCCCGGAAATAAACGTCGGCACGGTCATTGTCGAGAAAAAACCGGGCGGTGCGACAGAACGCATTTTCCAATCGTCATGTTTGCACTAGGTTGCTGCCGATGTTCCAAGACAGGTGTAGATGACATGGCGAAGGAAATCGAGCGTAAGTATCTGGTCAGAACCGACGGCTGGCGCTCCGGCGCCTCGTCATCCTCCAGCTTCCTGCAGGCTTACATTTCTTCCGGCAAGGATCGTTCCGTTCGTGTTCGCATCATGGATGGCGAAAGGGCGAAACTGACGATCAAGATCGGCCGCGACCTCTTTGCCCGCGACGAGTTCGAATATGACGTTCCGCTTGCCGATGCCAAGGAAATGGCAGAGCAAGCCCTCGGCGTCGTTCTGGAAAAGACCCGCTACTTCGTTCCTTATGAAGGCTATACCTGGGAGGTGGACGTCTATGCCGGCGCCTATGCCGGTCTGGTCGTGGCAGAGGTCGAGATTGCCAGCGAAAAGGACCGGCCGCCCCTCCCCGACTGGATAGGCAAGGAAATCACCGGTGACCGGCGTTATTCGAACGTCAACATGGCAGTTGAAGACCTGAGCGAGGAACTCGTGCATGGCTTACCGTTTACGGCCGTCTGAACCCTTCACCGCCGAATTCTGTTCCGTCGCCCGGCAGCAGCTTTCGAAAGCGATCAGCTATCTTGAAGATCAGCCCGACGGCCCGCACGAAGCCATTCACGACGCCCGCAAGCGCTTCAAGCGTGTTCGTTCCCTCTACCGGCTCATCCAGCCGGATGCTCCTGATTTCCGCAGGCAGGAGAATGCCAGGATCCGCGATATCGCCCGGCAACTCTCGTCCGTACGCGATGCGACCGCCCTTGTCGAAACCGTAACCTATCTGGCAGACTTCGCGGCCTCTCCCGAAGAAAAAACCGCGCTCGAAACGGCACGAACGACACTCACCGCCCGCAGGGATCGCATCGCCGCGGAAGAACATGACCTTCCCGCCAAGATCGCCTCAGCGATCGAGGGTTGCCGCGAAGCGATCGACGCGCTCGATGCCCTGAACCTTTCAGATACCCCGCGCAAGACGGCAAAGCACCTTGGAAAGGCCTGGAGGAAGCAGCTGGCGAAAGCCCATGCCGCGGTGCGCGAATGCGAGAAGCAGGGCGGCGCCGAAAGCTATCACGAGCTGCGCAAGAGCGGGCAGGCCTATTGGATGCACCTGTCGCTTCTGCGTGAGATCTGGGCCTCTGCGATGCAGGCGAAACAGGACGAATGCAAGACGCTGGTGGATCTTCTGGGCCACGAGCACGATCTCTCGGTCCTGACCGAATTGGCGGATAAGGAACCCAGCCTGTTCGGCAGTGGCGACAGGCTTGCACGCCTGCTCGCGGCAATCATCAATCGCCAGCAGACGCTGCGGCGCGATGCGATGGAAAAGGCTCAAGGCCTGCTGGCAGAGACACCGGCGGAAGAGGCCGCCCTGATCACACTCCTTTGGGAGAGAGCGGCAGGAACCAGCTCCGGCAAGACCAACAGGAACGCGGCTGAGCCTCGAAAGGCAGAGGAAGAATCCGCGTTGCGTGGCGCGCGATAGCGCTGTATTTGAGCCCCATGACAGACAATCAGATCACATCTCGGTCCCAGGCGACCGACGGAACAACCAATGGCTTCCTCGTTGCGGCGCTGTATCATTTCGCCCGTTTCGAGCGTTTTGAGGATTTTCGTGAGCCGCTTCAGGCTTTCTGTGATGAGAACGGCATCAAGGGTACCTTGCTGATTGCCCGCGAAGGCATCAACGGCACCATTGCCGGCACCGACGATGCGATCGCCCGCCTGCTCGCCCATCTGCGCGCCCAGCCGGAATTCGCCAATCTGGAGCACAAGGAAAGCCGCGCATCGAAGATGCCTTTCCTGCGCATGAAGGTTCGGCCGAAGAAAGAGATCGTCACCATGGGCGTCGAGGATATCGACCCCAACAAGATCGTCGGCACCTATGTCGATCCGAAGGACTGGAACGCGCTGATTTCCGATCCCGAGACGATCCTGATCGACACGCGCAACGACTACGAAACCGCGATCGGCATCTTCAAGGGTGCCGTCGACCCAAATACGAAGACCTTCCGCGAGTTTCCGGACTGGGTGCGCAACAATACCGGCCTGCACAACAAGCCGAAGATCGCCATGTATTGCACCGGTGGCATCCGCTGCGAAAAGGCGACGGCCTTCATGAAGGAAGAAGGCTTCGAGGAGGTCTATCACTTGAAGGGCGGCATCCTCAAATATCTCGAGGAAGTGCCGGAAGAGGAAAGCCTGTGGGAAGGCGCCTGCTTCGTCTTCGATGAACGCGTCTCGGTCGAGCATGGCCTGAAAGAGGGCAATCACAAGCTTTGCCACGCCTGCCGCAACCCGATCACCGCAGAAGAGATCACCTCTCCTAAATACGAGGAAGGCGTCTCCTGCTCCAACTGCTACGACACGCGCAGCGAAGCCGACCGCCTGCGCTACCGCCAGCGGCAGCACCAGATCGCCCTCGCCAAGAAGCGTGGCGTCAAGCATATCGGCAGCTGAGAGACCGGTCGGTGAAAAACGTGTTGTTCGTCTGCAGCCAGAACAAGCTGCGCAGCCCGACAGCAGAACAGGTCTTCGCCGACTGGCCAGGTGTCGAGACATCTTCGGCGGGAACCAATAACGACGCCGAAAACCCGCTTTCCCGCGAACTCGTCGAATGGGCCGACATCATTTTCGTGATGGAGCGCGCCCACCGCGCCAAGCTTCAATCGCGATACCGGGCCGCGCTGAACGGCACACGACTCGTCTGCCTCGATATTCCCGATGACTATCAGTTCATGGATCCAAGGCTCGTGGAGCTTCTCAAAGCCAAGGTTCCGCGGCATCTATGAATGGCGAGCAATAACCTCACCTCAGCAAAAATATCGCTCTGCGCTCATCGCGCCGGAAAACGCTGTCAATATCGTCAGCCGACATCGGTTGACCGAACAGGTAGCCCTGCAACTGGTCACAGCCCGTCAGTCGCAATTGCAACACCTGGGCATCCGTCTCAACACCTTCGGCGGTGACTGGGATATCCAGCGAGCGCGCAAGCGCTACCGTCGCATGCAGAAGGTCGACCGCGCTCCGTTCCTGATCGAGCGCATGGATCAGCGATTTGTCGATCTTCATGCGGTCGAAACCAAACTGGCGAAGATAACCGACGCTCGAGAAGCCGGCGCCGAAATCGTCGAGTGCGATATGAACGCCCAGTCGCCGCAGCCCGGCCATCGAGGTTTTCGCCCGTTCGGCATTCTGGATGAAATAGCCTTCGGTCATTTCCAACGTGATGTCTGCGGGGCTGGCTTTGGTCTGGCGAAGTACGTAGGCAACGTTCTGCGGAAACGCAGGGTCGCGGAATTGCCCCGGAGAGATGTTGACCGACAGCTTGAAGCCTGGCCAGCGTTTCACCGTCTCGCAGGCACGATGCAACACAAAGAGACCGAGCTGATCGATCAGGCCAGAGGTTTCGGCAATCGGAATGAAGACATCCGGGGAGACCGCGCCATAGCCCCTACGGTTCCAGCGGGCCAGCGCCTCCACCCCTACGATCCTGCCATCCTGAGCCGAGACCACCGGCTGATAGACAACGGTCAGCTCCTGCCGTTCGATGGCGATCCTGAGGTCAATTTCGAGCCTGTGGCGCTCCTCCCGCTCGGCATCCATGTCCGGCGTGTAATACTCAAAGCGGCTGCGCCCGCTGTCCTTGGCCCGATACATCGCCATGTCCGCGCGCCGGACCAGTTCTCCACCATTAACGCTGCCGCGCTCGGATATCGCGATGCCGATGCTCGTCCCGATCACGGCCACCCGCTCACCGATGGTAAAGGGCTCCTCGAAAAAGCCGAGAATGCGCTCGCATAGCATCGCCGTTTCGCGGCCCGGATCGTCCGAGAGAACTGCAATGGCAAACTCGTCTCCGCCGACCCGGGCAAGCACTGCCCCGTCGCCCACGAGGATCCTCAACCCTGCCGCGACGCTGCGGATCAGCGTGTCGCCGGTACCATGCCCATAGGCATCGTTGACTTCCTTGAACCCGTCGAGATCGAGATAAAGCATAGTCACGCTCTGCCCGCTGCGCGCGCCTTCCTCCACCATGTCATCGAGAGCCATGAAGAACCCCGTACGGTTGAGCAGACCGCTCAGCCTGTCGGTCATCGCAAGACGGCGCGCCGAGGCCTCATCGGCTTTCAGTCGATTGAGAGTATTCGTTCCGGCAACCAGCAGAAGCAGGAAGAAAAGCCCCACCATGGCCACTGCGCTGTAAACCAGTGAGCGGACCTGAAGATAGCTGATGTCCCCCGGCTTGCGCGGCGTCCAGCCAAGCTTTGCCAGAAGCCGACCATGCACGTTGCGAATCTCGACTGCATTGGGCAGCGCCTCATCTGCACCGACGAAATGCAACCCGCCGATGACATAGGTCTCCCCGAGAGCCGCAACCTTCTCGTCATTCAGATGGCGTGCGAAAACCAGATAGCGCCGGTTTTCCGGAGACACGTCGATAGCACCCGACTTCTCGCGGATAAGAGCTACACCGATCGCCGAAACACCCTTGGTGGTAGCGATAAATCCAATCGCCTCCGGCACGCTCTCCGGGCCGGCCGACTGCGCCTTGTCGAAAAGTGTCCAGAGCGATGAATCGAAATAGTCGCCGGGCGCCCAATCGACCGGATGACCGTCCTGATAGGCCATCAGAACATTGCGATGGGTGTCCAGCAGCATCGCAACGTCGAAAAGATCGCTGTTGATGGTCATGTCGCCGAAATTGCTGACGATCCAGTCCTGCCCGTCCGGCGCATAAACGAAATTCGCCGCATCGTCCCAGGCGGCATAGTCGTTCAGCGTCGCATGAAGCTGATCCTGAAAGGTCCGAACGGCACCGCTGGTGGTCGCACGCGACCGCTGCTCATCGAGATTGTTGGTGTGGTCGGTGATCCGGTTGACAGCTGTGAGAATGAAAACGGTGACGAGAAAAACGACAAGGGCGAAGGCGCCGAGCATCGAAGTCACGGCGGACTTGCGCCCAACGTTCACGGGGCGTCGGAAACGGAATGATAACAGCCCCATAGAACCCCTCTCTAAACCAGAAGTTTATCGCGAGTATTCCTTCAGATACAGTTAAGATTGAAGTGTAAGATACCACTTCAAAAAGAAGCCCCTTACGCGTTCTCTCGCGTAAGGGGCTGTAACAGATCAATATTTTCGCTTGGCAGCAGATTACCAGGACGGGATCAGCGCACCCTTGTATTCATCATTGATGAACTTGCGGATGCTTTCGTCGTGATAGGCTTCGACCAGCGTCTTGGCCCAGGGAGCGTCCTTGTCGGCGGAGCGTACTACGATGATGTTGGCGTAGGGCGACTTTTCGCCTTCGATGGCGATCGCATCCTTCTTCGGGTTCAGGCCGGCTTCCATGGCGTAGTTCGTGTTGATGACGGCAGCATCGACGTCATCGAGCGAACGCGGCAGCTGGGCAGCGTCCAATTCGGAGAATTCGATCTTCTTCGGGTTCTCGATAATGTCCGAAGGCGTAACCTTGATGCCGGCGTCCGGCTTGAACTTGATCAGGCCCTTCGAAGCAAGAACCAGCAGCGCACGGCCGCCATTGGTCGGGTCGTTCGGGATGGCGACAGTGTCGCCGTCCTTCAGCTCGTCAAGGCTCTTCACCTTCTTGGAATAAACGCCCATCGGGGTGGTGATCGTCTTGCCGATGGCAACGAGATCGAACTTACGGTCGGCGATCTGGTTGTCGAGATAGGGCTGGTGCTGGAACGAGTTGGCCTGGATGTCGCCGTCGTTCAGCGCCTGGTTCGGCACGACATAGTCGGAGAACTCGATGATATCGATGTTGAGGCCCTTGGTCTTGGCGACGGCGGCAACCTTTTCCATGATATTAGCGTGTTCACCCGGCGTGACGCCGACCTTGATGTCTTCGGCAAGTGCGGAGCTTGCGGCGGCAAGCGCAAATGCGGCAGCGAGTACGAGCTTCTTCATTGGATGTTTCCTCACGATTTTATTGGGTTTATGGCGTTCCCGGCCTCGTATCTTGGGAGGTGGCCGGAAACGCAATTCGTTGGTGCTTACCAGGTCGGCGTGATCGCGCCCTTGAACTTCTCTTCGATGAAGGCCGACACTTCCGCGCTGTGATAGCTCTCGACGAAGGTCTTCACCCAGTCGGCATCCTTCTCCTTGGCGCGAACGGCGATGACGCCGACATAAGGAGCCTTGGTGCTTTCCTGGAAAATCCCGTCGGTCTTCGGGTTGAGGCCGGCGGCAAGCGCGTAATTGGTGGTGATGGCGGCGAGATCGACGTCATCGAGCGAGCGCGGCAGCTGGGCGGCATCCAGTTCCACGATGTTGAGCTTCTTCGGGTTCTCGGTAATGTCAGCAACCGAGGCCTTCACGCCGATACCGTCCTTGAGCGTGATCAGCTTCTGGTCGGCCAGCAGCAGAAGCGCGCGCGCACCGTTGCTCGGGTCGTTCGGGATGGCAACCGATGCGCCGTCCTTCAGCTCGGACAGAGCCTTGATCTTCTTCGAGTAACCGGCCATCGGGAAGTTGACCGACTTCGCCACGCTCACGAGATCGAGCTTCCGCTCCTTCACCTGGTTGTCCAGATAAGGCTGGTGCTGGAACGAGTTGATGTCGATATCGCCATCCGACAGCGCCTGGTTCGGCACGACATAATCGGAGAACTCAACGACATCGAGTTCAAGTCCCTTCTTGGCGGCGACTTCCTTCACCTTCTCGACGATCTGCGCATGCGGACCGGGCGTCACGCCGACCTTCTTGGTTTCGGCAAGCGCCGCACCGGTGGAGAAGAGCGCGGCAAGAGTGGCCGCAACAATCAATTTCTTCATTATCTTGTCCTCTGAAACACTCAGTTCTTGCGGTTACGTTTATCGAAACGACGGGCCAGCGCATCGCCGGCGCTCTGGACGAGCTGGACGAGTACGATCAGCACGACGACAACAGCGAGCATCATTTCCGGCATGAAGCGCTGGTAGCCGTAGCGAATGCCAAGGTCACCGAGACCGCCGCCACCAACGGCACCGACCATTGCCGAATAACCGATCAGGCTGACCAGGGTCATGGTGAGTGCCGCCATCAGCGAAGGTCGGGCTTCCGCCAGAAGCACCTTGAAGACGATCTGCGTCGGTGTCGCGCCCATGGCACGCGCAGCCTCGATCAGCCCCTTGTCGATCTCCCGGATTGCAGCTTCGACGAGGCGCGCGAAGAAGGGAATGGTCGCGATCGTCAGCGGCACGATCGCCGCATAGGTACCGATCGATGTACCTGTAATCAGCCGCGTAAACGGAATGATCGCCACGACGAGAATGATGAAGGGCGTGGAGCGCGCAGCATTGATGATCAGGCCAACGATCCGGTTGATCGCCGGAGCAGGAAACAGCTCGCCCCTGCCGCTGGTAGCAAGGAAGATGCCGATCGGCAGCCCGATCAGCGAACCGATCACGCCGGCCGCGGCAACCATCTGCAGGGTCTGGCCAAGCGCCTTGAGCAACAGGTTGAGAAGCATATCAGGAGACATAGCCGAGCACCTCCGTGGAAAGGCCGGTTTCGGCATAGAAGCGATTGGCCCGCTCGATAACCGCAGGATCAGCGGAATAGGAGACGACCAGTGAGCCGAACGGCTTGCCGCCGATTTCCTCGATCCCGCCGGCAAGAATATTGACGTCCGAACCAAGCTCGGCAACGAGCCGGCCAGTCAGTGGCTGGAAAGCGGTCTCTCCGAAGAAGACAAGCCGCACCAGCGCCCGGTCTCCGGCCGAAGGCGAATGCTTGATACCTGTCCGCAGCCATTCAGGCAGCGCCAGCGATGATGCAAGCAGCGTCCGTGTCGTATCATGTTTCGGGCTGGCATAGACATCGAAGACCCGGCCCGATTCGACGATCAGGCCCTTGTCGATCACCGCAACATCGGTCGCGATCGTCTTCACCACTTCCATCTCGTGGGTGATGAGAAGCACGGTCAGGCCAAGCTCGGCATTGATGCGCTTCAGAAGCTCGAGGATCGACTGGGTCGTTTCCGGGTCGAGTGCCGAAGTGGCTTCGTCAGAAAGCAGAAGCTTCGGATCGGTCGCCAGCGCGCGGGCGATGCCTACACGCTGCTTCTGGCCGCCCGAGAGTTCGGAAGGATAGCTGCGGGCCTTGTCGCCGAGACCGACGAGATCGAGCAGCGGCCCGACCTTGGCCTTGATCGTCCTGGCATCGACGCCGGCAATTTCCAGCGGCAGCGCGACATTGTCATAGGCCGTGCGCGACGACAGAAGATTGAAGTGCTGGAAGATCATGCCGATCTGGCGGCGCAGATCCCGCAGGCCTGATTCAGGCAGACCGCCGACTTCCGTACCATCAACGATGACCTTGCCGGACGTCGGCTTTTCAAGCCCGTTGACAAGACGAATAAGCGTCGACTTGCCGGCGCCCGAGCGGCCGATAATGCCGGTGATCGCGCCGTGTGCAACGGTGAAATCGATCCCGTCAAGGGCCGTGAAAGCGGGCTGGCCGCCCGTACCGCCGAAGCGCTTCGTAACGCCCTCGAAGGAAACCATGGGAGTGCCGGAAGACGCCCCCTGGTCTATTCCCTCCGCTCGGACGGACGGCGCGACAGTTGTCGCGGCATGTTGGATGGTCATTTGAAACTCACGAGTTAAGTCAGGTCATTCTTGGCGGCGAGAATACCGCTCGATCACGCGCCCAGACGGCACATTCGATGACAGGTGACTTTCCGGAGCATTTCGATCGGCTTTCTCTTGGAAAAGGCCTAGCAGCCTTGTTGGTGGCAGATCAATGCCCCGGCCCTACGCTAATTCCTAGGGATGGAATTTCAATTATTGGCGAGCGAGCGAAAAACTCTTCCTAAGCCCCTATTACGTCTGGCTTTTATCAAGCCATCCGATGATTTCCGCCGGGAAATTGCAACGCCAGTTCGCGATACCATTTTCCGCTCTTTTTGATCGTCCGCTCCTGGGTCTCGTAATCGACATAAACGAGGCCGAAGCGCATGCGGTAACCTTCAGCCCATTCGAAATTGTCCATCAGACTCCAGGCGAAATAACCCTTCACCGGATAACCGTCCGAAACGAGATCCGCCACGACCGAGAGATGCTCGACATAATAATCCAGTCGCGGCTGGTCATCGATCTTGCCATTCTGCGGCCCCATATTATAGGCAGCACCGTTCTCGGTCACGTAGCAGTCCGGCAGGTCGTAACGACGGTAAAGATCCTCCACCAGCGACTTCATCGCCGGCGCGTAGATTTCCCAACCGATATCCGTCACCTTCTGGCTGACGAAGGGTGCTCCCTGCGTGGCGGGGTAGATCGCCTCCTCCGCGGAATCGTTGGTCACGCGCATCGGTGTGTAATAGTTGAGCCCCCACCAGTCGAGTTTCTGGCTGATGATCGAAAGATCGCCATCCTCGATTTTCGCCATCTGACTCCCGAGCGCCTCGATGAGGGATGCGGGATATTCCCCCTTGAACACCGGGCCGAAAAAGGCCCCGTTATGGAAATCAAAGGCCCGCTCGGCCGCAGCCTTGTCCTCGGGGGTCTCGGAACCGGGAATGACGGAATGGGCGTTGAGCACCAGCCCGACCGGCACATTCGGTGTCACATGTCGAATGGCTTCGACGGCGAGACCATGTGCCAGATTGGTCGTGTGCATGGCGGCGAGTGCCGCTTCCATGTTTCGCTCGCCCGGCGCATGCACGCCGTAGAGATGCGAAAGCCACACGGAGCACCACGGCTCGTTGAACGTCGCGACAGCGTCCAGCCGGTCACCAAGCCGGGCCATGACGACCTTTGCGTAACGCTGGAAAGCGTAAGCGGTGGACCGTGCCGTCCAGCCCCCATTTCCCATCAGGGAAAGCGGCAGATCCCAATGATAGAGAGTCGCATAGGTCTTGATACCGCGTGCCTTGCAGCCATCGACCAGCCGATCATAAAAATCCAGACCCTTTTCGTTGATGCGGCCGGTGCCTTCCGGAATGATGCGCGGCCAGGCAATCGAAAACCGATAGGCCTCGACGCCCATTTCCTTGATCAGATCGAGATCCTCTTCCAGGCGATTGTAGTGGTTACAGGCGACATCGCCGTTGTCACGGTTGAACACCCGCCCCGGCATGTTGGAGAAAGCATCCCAGATCGACGGCTTGCGCCCGTCGACCTTGGTCGCACCTTCGATCTGGAAGGCGGCAGTTGCCACTCCGAAGAGAAAGTCACCGGGGAAACGCGCCGCGAAAATCTTCGGATCGGTCATGAGCAGGCTGTCCTCTTTATGATGGCGCATCGGGCAACGGAAATCAGAACTCGCGTCCTGATGATGCCGACCTCCATAACAGATATTGCGGCGCTTTGCAGGGGCAACGATGCCGCGCAAAGGCACCGGCAAAACATCCACAGGTGGCTGCCCCGTACCCCCTCAAGCACCGCATAAGTCTGGCGCAACACACGCAAAGATAGATTTTTTGCCGCAAAAATGAGTTACAAATTCCAAAATACAATCAATAAGACGTACAATTTTAGCGATAGATATTCATTTGTAGAAAAACATTCTCAATCCTGGCGAAAATTGGGCGAAATTTAGCCTTTCGATCCTTGAAGCACTCCGTCTGCGGCGATAGAGCGCAGGTGTCATAGTGACGCCCTCCCCGTCTCGGAGGCCTCGCTTGGATTTCAATGGCTGTCCCCCTCAGCCACGAAGGAGTGAACAATGAGAGATATTCCGGGCCTGCCGTCCCGTCGAGGTTTCCTGAAAGCCTCGGCGGCGACCGCTGCTATTGCCGGTATCGCCGTTCCGGCCAAGGCCGAACAGAAACCTGAACCCGTCGCCCTCACAGAATACAAACCGGACTGTCTCAAGCCCAGTGAGTGGGTTTTCGTCATGGCAGCGGTAGCAAGACTTATCCCGTCGGACGGCGATGGCCCCGGCGCGATCGAAACGCGCGTTCCCGTCTTCATCGACAAGCAGCTGGCCGGCGATTACGGCAAGGCTTCCGACTGGTACATGGTCGGCCCCTATCAGCCGGCGGCAAGCCCGCTGCGCGGCTGGCAAACGCCTCTCAGCCCGCTGGAAATCTACCAGCAGGCAATCCCGCTCTTCGACGACTGGTGCAAGACCACCCACGGCAAGATCTTTGCCGAGCTGGATGCTGAAACCCAGGACAAGGCTCTGACCTCGCTCCAGAAGGACGAGATGAAGATCAAGCCGGAACTGCGCGAATTTTTCGGTATCCTCTTGGCCAACACCAAGGAAGGATATTTCTCCGACCCGATGTATGGCGGCAACCATGGCATGGCGGCCTGGAAATATATCGGCTTCCCGGGCGCCCGTGGCTCCTACAAGGAGTGGGTCGGCAAGCATAACGTCAAGTATCCGCTTGGCCCCGTCTCGATCTCCGGCGAAAGGGGCTAACGATCATGGCACGCACAGAAAAGAAAAAAGACGTCGTTCTGGTCGGCTTCGGCTGGACGGGCGCGATCATGGGCATCGAGCTTGCCAATGAAGGCCTTGAGGTTCTGGCGCTGGAACGCGGTCACGATCAGGCGACCGTTCCGGACTTCCAGTATCCGAACATGATCGACGAGCTGAAATACGGCATCCGTTACGGCATGATGGAAAAGCCGGCCAACACCACGGTCACCATCCGCCGTTCGCTGGATGAAGAGGCGCTGCCCTACCGCAGCCTCGGCACCTTCCTGCTCGGCACCGGCGTCGGTGGCGCCGGCACCCACTGGAACGGCCTGAACTGGCGTCCGATGCAGTCGGAATATCGCCTGAAGTCCTACGTGACCGAAAAATTCGGCGCAGGCGTCATGACCGAAGACATGACGATCCAAGACTATCCGATGACCTATGAAGAGCTCGAGCCGCATTTCGACCGCTTCGAAAAGGTCGCCGGCATTTCCGGCACCGCCGGCAATATCAACGGCAAGATCGTCGAGGGCGGCAACCCGTTCGAAGCACCGCGTTCGAGCGAATACCCAATGCCGGCAATGCCTTCGACCTGGGATGGCGTCAAATTCCGCGACGCCGCCAAGGCTGCCGGTTACCATCCGTTCCCGAGCCCGGGCGGCATTGCCTCCAAGGACTATGTCAACGAATACAACATGCAGATGGGCCCGTGTAACCACTGTGGTTTCTGCGAGCGTTACGGCTGTTACAACTATTCGAAGTCTTCCCCGCAGACTGCCATCATCGATGCCCTGAAGCGCAAGAAGAATTTCGAATACCGCGTCAACTCGGAAGTGCTGCGCGTCGAAAAGTCGACCGATGGCAAGACCGTCACCGGCGTCACCTATTTCGACCACAAGACCGGCGAGGAAGTCTTCCAGCCTGCCGATCTGGTCATCCTGACGGCGTTTGCGCTGAACAACGTCCACCTGATGCTCGTGTCCGGCATTGGCCAGCCTTACGACCCGAACACCAATGAAGGTGTCGTCGGCCGTAACTATGCCTATCAGATCACCGGTGGCTACACGCTGTTCTTCAAGGACGAGAACTTCAACCCGTTCATCGGTACCGGCGCCAACGGCTTCTGCATCGACGATTTCGGTATCGACAATATCGACTTCGCCAAGGAAGGTTTCGTTGGCGGCGCTTACTGGCGTGCGGGCCAGACCAACGGTCAGCCCGGCCACACCATGCCGCTGCCGGCAGGCACTCCGAGCTGGGGCGCAGGCTGGAAGAAGGGCATCGGCGAGTGGTACGGCCATGCGATGAACATCGGCGCCCACGGCTCCGTCATGTCCTATCGTGGCCACTATCTCGACCTCGATCCGACCTACAAGGACCGCCACGGCCGTCCGATGCTGCGCATGACCTACAACTGGCATCCGAACGAAATCCGCCAGACGCAGTTCATGAAGCAGAAGATGGAACCGATCGCCAAGTCGATGAACCCGACGACGATGCAGGAAGGTTTCAAGAAGGAAGGCGCCATGTTCGACGTTCGTCCTTACCAGACCACCCACAATACCGGCGGCACGGTCACCGGCGACGATCCGAAGACCTCGGTTCTGAACCGTTACCTGCAATCCTGGGATTGCCATAACCTGTTCGTCATGGGTGCCAACACCTTCCCGCAGAACACGCAGTACAACCCGACCGGCATGGTCGGTGGCCTCGCCTATTGGGCCGCCCACGCCATCCGTAAGGATTACCTGCCCAATCCGCGTCCGCTGGTGTGAGGAGAGAAACGATGAAAAAGCTTATTCGCGTTCTCGGCGTCCTCGTCGTTCTGGGCATCGCCGCCCTTCTCGCCTTCATCTTCGTGCCGGTACAGCGTACCGGCCCGGCAACCCAGCTTGCTGCTGATTTCAAGCCGGCCAAGGGTCAGGGTGAATATGTCATGCGCGCCGGCGACTGCATGGCCTGTCACACATCGGAGGGCGGCAAGCCCTTCGCCGGTGGCCGCGCGATCGAAAGCCCCATGGGCACGATCTGGACCACCAACATCACCCCGGACAAGGAAACCGGCATCGGCAACTGGTCGCTCGCGGATTTCCGCGCGGCCCTTTACGATGGCGTGACCCCGAACGGCACGCATCTCTACCCGGCCATGCCGTATGAGAACTACCGCAAGATGTCGGAGGAGGACATCGTTGCCCTCTACGACTACTTCATGCACGAGGTCGAACCGGTCTCCAACAAGGTCGAAGAGACCAAGCTGGGCTTCCCGTTCAACATGCGCTTCGGCCTGCGCGCCTGGAACTGGCTTTCCGCCAGCTATGCGCCCGGCTTCAAGCCGAATGCGGGTCAGGACGAGCAGTTCAACCGCGGCAAATATCTGGTTGAAGGTGCAGCCCACTGTGCCGCCTGCCACAGCCCGCGCACACTGTTCATGTCGCAGGACGGCATCGACAGCTCGTCTAAGGCTTTCCTGAGCGGCGGCGAGATCGACGGTTACACCTCTCCTGACCTTCGCGGTCCGGACAGCGGCCCGCAGAAATGGACCACCGAGCAGACCGCTGCCTATCTCGCGACTGCCCGCAACGCCCATTCCTCGGCAACCGGCGAAATGATGCTGGTCGTGCGCGACTCGCTCCAGTACCTCACGCATGAGGACAACATGGCGATCGCCACCTATCTCAAGAAGATCGGGACCGCGCCGGCAAATGTTTCGGCCGCTTCGGCAAAGCCTGAGGTAACCGAGACGGAAAAGCTGCTGACGGACGCCAAGCCCGACATGCCGCTCGGCCCCCGCCTCTATCTCGACAACTGCGCTGCCTGCCATATCGTCAATGGCAAGGGCGCCGGCGAGACCTTCCCGGAACTGGACGGCAACTCGCTCGTCACGGCAAAATCGCCCAAGGGCCTGATCAGCGTCATCCTTCACGGCGCGGAATTGCCTTCAACGGCTGACCGCCCGATGAAGCTGCGCATGCAGGGCTACGACAACCGCCTGTCCGACGAAGAGGTCGCAACGCTTGCCACCTTCCTGCGACAAGGCTGGCACAACAAGGCACCAAGCGTTTCGGCGGCCGAGGTCAAGGCTGTTCGCGACGCGGCAACGCACTGATTGCATCCGGCTCCGCCATCTTAAGGTGGCGGAGCTACTCACCTCGCGTCAGGCAACTGTTTCCCATCACAGCGACGAGAGAAAGCATCTGAAGTGAAGGATTCGGATTCACCCACGACGAAACCGCAACCTCCGCTAATAAACTCTTCACCAACAGACAAAAATAAAGCTGCGGCATCACCCAAATAGGTGATTTATTCATTCTCGATAGCGCCAAATATCCTCACAATTCGAGGAATTGAGTGGCGTGATACTTCGATTACCGAAAAATCTTGTCCAGCCCGGCCTTTTTATAGAATCGGTCGAATGCCCGAGCAGTGAGTTCTCCCGGCGGCGGTTCATGCTCGACTCCGAAGATGATATGAAGGCGATCCTTCACTCCTCTGCTACAGACATCCTCGTAAGCCGCCAGAAAAGCCGTATCGACGCAACGGCCCTCCTCGAACGCGCTCCGCCGCGCTACGCGAAACTTGCCTCACTCGACAAATCACCTGCAACCGAGACCGACAAGGCGCTCGATGATGCCATGACCACCATGCGCCAGGGCGTGACGGGCATGGTGTCCGGCAGGGTCGATATGGAGCAGATCGCCCAATCGGCTGCCTCGGCGCGCCGGGCAGTAGAAGCCGCGCCCGATCTGTTCATGCAGGTCACCCGTTTGAAGACCAAGGACAAGGGAACCTATCTACATTCGGTCTCCGTTGCCGGCCTGATGGCGCAGATGGCGGTCATGCTGGAATTCGACGAAGCCCTCGTTGATGAGATCGGCCGAGCCGGCATTTTGCACGATTTGGGCAAGCTGCTTATCCCCAACGCTATTCTCAATAAGCCGGGCGAACTGAACGCTGCCGAAAAGCGTGTGATCCGCAACCATCCCGAAATCGGCTATCGCCACATGAAGAAGCTCGGCGGCGTCTCGGATCTCATCCTCGATGTCTGCCGCCTGCATCACGAGGCACTGGATGGGAGCGGTTATCCGCTTGGCCTGAAGGCCGAACAGATCGGCACCGCTGTTCGCATCTGCACCGTCTGCGATGTCTTCGACGCGCTGACTACCGTACGCCCCTACAAGAAGGCTTGGTCAACGACAGAAGCCCTGACCTGGATGTACGACAAATCCAATCTCTTCGATCGCAAGCTCGTTCTGCGACTGGGTTCAATGTTTCGTTGAGATTTCCGACTGATCACGACGATTTCAACCGAGTTGTGTTGCGCTGCAATATTTGGCGAAGGATGAAGCGTTCCATTCGAATCAAATGGAAACACCCATGTTGCAAAACCTCGACCGCTCCCAGCCGTATTTCCTGAGCCTGCTCCGTGCCATTTCGGCATTGGTCCTGTTCAGCTACGGCACCCAGAAGATCCTGCATTTCCCGGCTGCCCAGAGCGTGCCGCCGATAGGTTCGATGTCCTGGATCGCCGGCATGCTGGAACTGGTGCTCGGCTTATGCGTACTCATCGGCTTCAAGACGCGTTATGCAGCCTTCGTCCTTTCCGGCCTGATGGCCTTCGCCTATTTCATCGGCCATTTTCCGCGCGGCATCTATCCGGCGCAAAACGGCGGCGTAGCGGCCATCCTGTTCTGCTTCATCTTCCTCTATATCTTCGCCGCCGGTCCCGGCCCGGTCAGCGTCGATGCCAAGATGAAGAGCAAGTAAGAACGTCGAAAAGGCTGAGGCACCCCCTCAGCCTTTTGTTCGCGCAGGCAATTCCAGCCTGCGCGTGATGCCGATCGCATCCAGAAACACCTCGTCATGACTGATGACCAGAAGCGCTCCATCATAAGCCGAAAGTCCGCGCTCCACCGTCGCAATCGAATCGAGATCAAGATGATTGGTCGGCTCATCCAGAATGAGCAGTGGCGGGGGATTTTTCCCGCCGAGCACGCAGGCCAGCCCCGCCCTTAGCAACTGCCCGCCGCTCAATGTTGAGACCACCTGCAATGCCGCGTCCGCCCGAAACATGAAGCGGGCCAAAGCCGCCCTGCAAGTATTCTCGTCGGCATCCGGATTGAGGCGACGAAAATTGTCCCGGATCGTCGTTTCCGCCTCGAGCAGGCTTACGGTCTGATCAAGCAATGCATAATCCGTGAAGATGGACACGGTGCCCTCCGATGGCACGATCGCACCCGTTACTGCCCGGATCAGCGTCGTCTTGCCTGAACCGTTGGAACCTACGATTGCGACCCGCTCCGGCCCCACCAGATCGAAAGAGATGTCCGACAGAACGGGCGTCCCCTCACCATAACCGACGCTCACATGATCGAGCCGCAATACGACCTTGGCCGCGGGAAGCCCGGCCGAAGCGATATGCGCCGAAAACGGCTGTAGGATTTCGATCCTCTGCCGCGCTTCCGTTATCGCTTCCGATGCCTGCTGCTTGCGCCGCGCCGCCAGCCGGGCATTCTCGCCGCTGGTGACCTCGCTTTGCATCTTCAATCCGCCAGCCACAATGCGCGGCATGTCACCCCGATCAGCCTTGCGCTTGCCGACACGATCCCCGCGCGCCTTGCGTTCCGCCTGAACCTGAGCAGTGCGGGCGATCTCGTCGAATGCCTTTTCCGCGCCTGCCAGATCACGTTCGGCAGCCGCCAGTTCCAGCGCCCTGCGCTCCTGAAACCGGCTCCAGTTGCCGCCGTAACGCCTGGCCCCAAGCGTCGTCAGTTCGATGATCGCATCCATACTGTCGAGGAGCTCGCGATCATGGCTGACCACGATCGCTCCTGCCTTCCAGCCCGACAGAAGATTGATGACGGCATCACGCCCGTCCCTGTCGAGATTGTTGGTCGGCTCGTCCAGCAGCAAAAAATCCAGTTCACGAAAGACCAGTGCGGCAAGACCCGCCCGAGTGCGCTGCCCACCCGAAAGGGATGAGAGATGCGTCTCCGGCCCAACATCGAGACCGGCACCGGAAAGTGCGGAGGCAATACGTTCCTCGACGAACCAATCGACGATACCGATCTCCTCGATAGTTGCGTCACCGGCAACCGCCCTTTTCAGCAGCGCGAGATCGGCAGTTGCGTCGAAGAGATCCGCGATCGTCTGGTCATCATCGAGCTGCACGCTCTGGCGCATCATGCCGATGCTGCCATGAACGGAAATAGAGCCGGTCTGCGGCTGAATCTGCCCGGCGATGAGCTTCAGGATAGTCGTTTTGCCGACGCCATTGCGGCCGACAAGCCCGGCGCGCTCAGTTGAGAAACTCAGATCGACATTGGAGAAAAGGTTGCGGCCGTCAGGCGTGGACCACGAAAGATTGGAAAGTGTGATGGAAGCAGGCATGGATGTGATTTTCCTGGATTGCAAGGCAAAGCGGCGTTGCGATCGAGATGAAATCCATTGCGGCACACATCCTGTTGGTATTGCTGACGATCAGTCATCTATCGGCTGAACCCGACCAAAGCAAGGCGGATGGCAGAACCGGTAAGTCCTGCCATCCATGTCAGAGTGGCCTTAAAGCTTGACCCAGGCACCGTTCCGTTTCGAAGACGCGACGCAGGCCTCAACGAAGGCGACACCTTTTACCCCGTCATCCACGGTCGGATAGATCACCGCCTTGTCGAGCTTAGTACCTTTCTTTTTCGCGTGAATGGCGCGCGCAGCCTCCGTATAGATCGTCGCGAAGGCTTCCAGATAGCCTTCCGGATGACCGGACGGAATGCGTGAGACGCGGCCTGCCGCAGCCCCCGCTCCGGCGCCGTTGCGGGTAATCAGCCGCTTCTGCTCCCCGAATGGCGTGAACCACAGATAGTTCGGGTTCTCCTGGCTCCACTCCAGCCCACCCTTTTCACCATAGACACGCAGCTTCAGCCCGTTCTCGTTGCCTGGCGCCACCTGACTGCACCAGAGCATGCCCTTTGCGCCCTCAGCAAACCGCAGCATCACATGCGCATTGTCATCCAATCTCCGGCCCGGCACGAAACTGTCCAGATCAGCCGCAAGGCTCTCCAGGGTCAAACCGGTCACGAAAGAAGCGAGGTTATAGGCATGTGTGCCGATATCGCCGGTCGAGCCGCCGGCACCGGATTGCGCCGGATCGGTGCGCCACACCGCCTGTTTCGCACCGGTCTGTTCGGCAGCCTCGGTCAGCCAGTCCTGCGCATATTCCACCTGCACCACACGCAGCTTGCCGAGATCGCCATTGGCGATCATCTCGCGCGCCTGCCGCATCATCGGATAACCGGTATAGTTATGTGTCAGGATGAACAGCGCACCGCTTTCGTCAGCAAGCTTCTTCAGTTTTTTGGCGTCCGCCAGATTGGAGGTCAGCGGCTTGTCGCAGATCACATGGATGCCGCGTTTCAAAAACTCCCGCGCCGCTTCGTAATGCACATGGTTGGGCGTGACGATTGACACCGCCTCGATACCATCCTTCAACCGCGCCTCGCGGATCGCCATGTCCTTGTAGGAACCATAGGTGCGCGACGCATCAAGCCCGAGTTCCCTGCCGGAGGCCTGAGCCTTCTCCGGGGTTGACGACAGCGCCCCTGCGACAAGCTCGAACTGGTCGTCCAGCCTTGCCGCCATGCGATGAACAGCACCGATGAAAGCGCCAGAACCGCCGCCCACCATGCCGAGCCGGATACGCGGCTCGCGCGCATCTTCCTGTTTGCCTTCTATTGCCATGAAAAATCTCCCTGAATATTAGCGCTTTGCGCCAAAGTCCCCCTCTGGCCTGCCGGCCATCTCCCCCACAAGGGGGGAGAAAGTTTACGGCAACCTCGTGTCTCGATTGGGCCTGAGCGGAGCGGCTGGGTTAAGCCCTCCCCCTTGTGGGGAGGGTTGGGAGGGGTCTTGCTAGAGCCCCAACATCCGCCTATTCGCCGCCTCGTCCGTACCACCCGCGGCAAAATCATCGAACGCATGTTCCGTCACCCGAATGATATGCGCCTTGACGAATTCGGCCCCTTCCCGCGCTCCATCTTCCGGGTGTTTCAGCGCGCATTCCCACTCGACCACGGCCCAGCCATCAAAATCGTTGGCCGCCATTTTCGAGAAAATCGAACCGAAATCCACCTGTCCGTCACCCGGTGAGCGGAAGCGGCCGGCGCGGTTCACCCAGCTCTGGAAACCGCCATAAACGCCCTGTCGGCCGGTCGGATTGAATTCCGCGTCCTTGACGTGGAACATCTTGATCCGGTCCTTGTAGATATCGATATTGTCAAGATAATCGAGGCATTGCAGCACATAATGCGATGGGTCGTAGAGCATGTTGGCGCGCGGATGGTTCTTTACCCGCTCAAGGAACATCTCGAAGGTGATCCCATCATGCAGGTCCTCGCTCGGATGGATCTCGTAGCAAACATCGACGCCATTTTCGTCGGCATGGTTCAAAATCGGTGTCCAGCGTTTCGCCAGCTCATCGAAAGCGGTTTCCACCAACCCGGCCGGGCGCTGCGGGAACGGATAGAGATAGGGCCAGACCAGCGCGCCGGAAAAGGTCGCATGCGCCTTGATGCCGAGATGCCTTGAGGCTGTGATCGCCATCTTGACCTGCTCGACCGCCCATTCCTGCCGCGCCTTCGGATTGCCACGCACTTCCGGGACCGCAAAACCGTCGAACACCTCGTCATAGGCGGGATGCACGGCCACCAGCTGGCCCTGAAGATGGGTGGAGAGTTCGGTGATCTCGACACCGTTTTCCCGCGCCTTGCCGGCCAGTTCGTCGCAATAATCCTTGGAGGTCGAAGCTTTTTTCAAGTCGATCAGCTGGCTCGCCCAGGTCGGCACCTGCACGCCGACATAGCCCTTCTCCGCCGCCCATTTGGTGATCCCATCCCAGGTATTGAACGGCGCTGCATCACCCGCGAACTGCCCGAGAAAGATGCCCGGTCCCTTGATCGTCTTCATCAAAAATTCCTCCGTAATGATATGCGAGAATGAAGGACTGCCCCTCATCCGCCTGCCGGCACCTTCTCCCCGCAAACGGGGAGAAGGGCACATGTCGCAATGTCTGCCTCCCTCTCCAACGCCGAGTAAGGCAACTCACCTCTCCCCGTCCTTACGGGGAGAGGTGGAGTGCAGCATGCTGCACTTTGGGTGAGGGGCAACTCCCCCAAAAGATCAGAACGGCGAGTCAGGGAAGTAGAAGCTCTCCGCATTGTCCTTGGTAATCAGCGTGGCATCGAGGATGTAATTGCCGCTCACCGGCACCTGGTCATAGAAATTGCCGGCCGTCAGTTCCATCGCGGTTGCCACCATCGCCGGCGGATAGAGCACGTTGACCGGCATCATCTTGTCGCCATCCATGACCTTCTTGATCATGTCCTTCGAACCGGCGCCGCCGATGACATATTTGATGTCTGTACGCTTCGCCTGCTCGATGGCTTCCAGCACGCCGACAGCCATGTCGTCATCCTGGCACCACACTACGTCGATCTTCGGGTATTTGGTGAGATAGTCCTGCATCACGCGAAATGCGTCGTCGCGGCTCCAGTTGCCGTACTGGCGGTCGAGGACCTTCACCTTGGAACCCTCGATGCCCTTGTCAAAACCGTCCTGACGCTGCTGGTCGATCGGGATCGGCAGGCCGCGAATGATGACGACTTCGGCTTCCGGCGTTGTCTTGGCGATGTATTGGCCGGCAACTTCACCAAGGGCCGGGTTGTTACCGGCGACATAGAGATCGCGGATCGTGTTGTCGTTGACGGAAGGCGCGCGGTCGACCAGCGCCACGAACTTGCCGTCGTCCTTCACCTGCTGGATGGCCGATACGAGCTGATCCGGATCGGTCGGCAGGATGACCAGTGCATCAATGCCCTGCACCGCCAGATCCTGCACTGCATTAGCCTGGCTTGCCGGATCGGCCGAAGTCTTCACGATGACATTCAAGCCCTTGTGCTCGGCCATCAGAAGCTTGGCGACACGTTCGGCATGGAACACCACGCCGGCAGTCCAGCCATGGTCAGCCGCTGGAATGGAAACGCCGATCGTCACCTTCTTTGCCTCCTGGGCAAAAGTCGTCGCCGGCACTGCCACGGCAAATGCCGTCAGCGCCGCTGCGGCATAGCCCAATAATCTCTTGTGCATGTTCTCTCTCCCAAGGTTATGCGGGGTGATCTCCTCCTGACCGGACCTACCCCAGATGGCCCGGCCTATTGCGAATGCCTCCTCACTTCCGCATCAGCGACCGCTGCACCAGCATGGCGATGATGATGATCGCCCCCTGGATTGCGCCGATCAGATATTCGCTGACGAAGTTGGAAAGCAGCATGATATTGCCGACGATCTCGAGGATGAACGCCCCGCAGACCGTGCCCCAGATCCGCCCGACACCACCCCTCAATGCCGTGCCGCCAACAACAACCGCCGTGATTGCCTGCAGTTCCCAAAGAATGCCCGTCGTTGCCGAAGTCGAGCCGAGGCGCGGCACATAGATGATCACCGCAACCGCGACGCAAAGCCCCTGCACGATATAGGCAATGGTGCGCACCTTCTGCACCGATATGCCCGAATACCGTGCCACTTCCTCGTTCGAGCCGACGGCGATCAGGTGCCGGCCGTAACTAGTGCGATAAAGCACGAAGGCGGCCAGTGCTGCGGTGGCGAAGATGACGATGATCGGGATCGGAACACCGAAGACATCACCGAAATAAACCGGACGATAAAGCTGCTGCAGCTCGCGGTCCCGCACCGTGATCGAACCGCCCTGGCTGAGCCATGTCGTCAGGCCTCGATAGATGCCCATGGTTCCGAGCGTGGCAATGAACGGCTCTATTCTGCCGACGGTGGTGATCAGCCCGTTCGCCAGCCCGCAGGCGGCTCCAAGACCAAGCGCCACCAGCATCGCGGCAACCAGCATCAGCATCGGATCGCCGATCGCACCGGTATTCATGAACAGGATCATCAGGCTCGCCACGAAAGCGACCATCGCCCCGACCGAAAGGTCGAGCCCGCCGGATGAAATCACATAGGTCGCGCCGAGCGCGATGATCGCGATGAAAGCGCTGCGGGTGATGACATTGGTCAGGTTGGCGACGGAGACGAAATTCGGATTGGCGAAATATCCAAGCACCAGAAGCAGGGCGAGCGCCACGAATGGCGCAATCGCCGCCATGTCCCAGTCCCGCGATGTCTTCGGCACCTTGCCCGTATCGGTCGTCGCCGCGCTCATGCCACCGCCCCCGCATTCACGCCCGTGGCAAGCTCAACGATCTCGTTTTCGGTCATGTTCTCTCCCTGAACCTCGCCGACGATCTTCCCCGTCCGCATCACCAGAATGCGATCGCAGATGCCGATCAGTTCGGGCATCTCGGAGGAAACGACGATGATCGACCGCCCCTCTTCGGCCAAGGCCGCGATGAATTTGTAGATCTGTTCCTTGTTGCCGATATCGATACCGCGGGTCGGTTCGTCGATGATGACGACCTGCGGGTCGAGCATCATCATCTTGGCAAGCAGGAGTTTTTGCTGGTTGCCGCCGGAAAGCTGTCCGGCGAGGATGTTTTTCGTCCCCGTCCGGATATCGAAATCCTTGATCGCTTTGTCGAGCGCGTCGGCCTCGCGTTTCCTGTCGATCTGCAATCCGCGAATGAATTTTCCAAGCGAGGCAAGCGTCAGGTTGACCCGAAGATCCTTGGTCAGCAACAGCCCCTTGCCCTTCCGGTCCTCGGAAAGATAGGCGACGCCGGCTTTCAGGCTCGAATGTACGTCGGTGAATGAGACCGGATGGCCATTCAGCACCACCTTGCCCTTGGCCGGGCGCAAGCCAACCAGCCCTTCCATCAACTCGGTCCGTCCGGCGCCGATCAACCCGGCGAAACCGAGAATCTCGCCTTTTTTAAGAGTAAACGCAGCATCGCGCGCAAAACCCGGAACGTCGAACCCTTCGACCTCGAGCACCGCCTGGCGCACCTCTGCCGCATGCCGGTCGGGATAAAGCTTGGCGACATCGCGCCCAACCATCAGCCGTGCCATGTCCGCCGGCTGAAGCTCCGCGGCATCATGCGAACCAACAAGCCGCCCGTCACGCAGGATGGTGACGCGGTCGGCGATTTCCTTCACCTCCGGCAGGCGATGCGAGATGTAGAGAACGCCGACACCCTTGGCGCGGATATCACGGATGACCTTCAGCAATGCCTCTGTTTCATGAGGCGTCAGTGATGCGGTCGGTTCGTCGAAGATGACGATCCGGTGCGGGACCAAAAGCACGCGGGCGATCTGCACCAGCTGGCGTTGAGCGATGGAAAGCCGCGACACGATCGTATCCGGGTCTATATACCCACCGAGATCGACGATCGCCTGCCGTGCACCGGAACGCATAGCCTGATCATCGACGACCAGCCCCTTACTCAGCTCACGACCGAGATAGATGTTCTGCGCCACCGTCAGGTCGGGTGCGAGCAGGATTTCCTGATGCACCAGCACGATGCCATGGTTTTCCGCATCCACCGGACCGGAGAAACTCACCGCAGTGCCGTCCATCCTGATCTCGCCACGCGTCGGCTGATGATTGCCGGCAAGGATCTTCATCAAAGTGGATTTGCCGGCCCCGTTCTCGCCGATGATCGCGTGAACCTCGCCGGCGCGAACGGTCAGCGAAATATCCTTCAGGACCTCGATGATCCCGAACGTCTTCGACAGGCCGCTTGCTTCGAGCAGCGGCGAACTGGTGGATGAGTGAACGGTTGCGGGGGATATTGTCATCCACCCAACCTCAAATTCACGAGCGTCGTGAAACGGTCGCCAAGCGACACGCCCCCAACGCCTGCCTCCTCGCAAGCGATGTGGTGCACCTGAAATCCTCCCTGTATTTCAGGCTATCCAAAGATATGAGGTACGTAAAGCAGAATTGAACGTCAACTCTGCGTCATGACGCCGAAGGTCTGAAGGTCCCGACCTTGGCCATCACCTCGCCGGGTATCTGATAATCCTTCGCCACATCGGGACCATTGCTCAAACCGCACAACTCGCGCTGGACAAAAAGCCCCCAGACGGCTTCGGCAGCATCCTGCACGAGATCAAGGCGCTTTGCCTCAGCCTTGCCAGCAGAATCAGCATCCCATTTGCGAAGCTTTTCAAGGCTGGCTTCAACCTGTCGCCCGTTTCGTCCAAGTGCGCTCGCACGCTCCTCGGCGATCTCGTATTCCAGGGCGCTCAATCCGCTCTGAAGCGATGGCGAACCGAAGAATTGCGGTGCACGAACTGACATGAAGATCTCCTTATGTTTGCCGGGAGGTTCTAGCCGACCAATTGGCTCCCCGATAATGCGCCATGTCAAAACGCTGTCCGAGCCAGACTTCAACTCTGCGTTATGAAAAGTTGAACGCGAAAGTTGCGCGCCATCCCTGCTCAAGCTGCCTTGATGAAATCGATAAAAACTCTGAGCGGCGCCGGCACCAGCCGGCGCCCGGGATAATAAAGGAACGGTCCCGAAAATTCCGGCCACCATTCTTCCAGCACCGGCTCCAGCGCCCCGCTGTCGATATGCGGGCGCAGCCAATCCTCGAACAGCGTCACGATACCCGCCCCTGCCTTGGCGCAATCGACCGCAAGATCGACGCCGCCGCCCGTCTGTACGATCAGCGCGGCAGGCGGATCGATCAACACCGTCTCCCCGTCCCGCTCGAATTCCCAATCCGGCATTGAGCCGCTGGCGAAACGATTGCGGATACAGGCATGCTGCATCAGATCGCGCGGATGCGCGGGCCGACCGCGCCGGTCGAGATAATCCTTCGAGGCAACCGCGGCAAAACGCTGGGTGCGTGGGCCAATCGGCACCGCGATCATGTCCTGCGCCAGCCGCTCGTCATAACGGATACCCGCATCGCAGCCCGCAGCGATCACGTCGACAAAACTGTCCTCGATCATCAGTTCCAGCCGAATGTCCGGATAGGCCGCCAGAAATCGCGGTACGATCGACGGCAAGACCAGCCGCGCCGCACTGACCGGCACGTTCAGCTTCAGCACACCCGCAGGCCGCTCGCGAAACCCGTTGACGACATCGAGCGCCGCTTCCATTTCCGCCAGCGCCGGCGCAAGCCGGTCGATGAGCCCCTGCCCCGCCTCCGTCGTCGCCACGCTGCGCGTCGTCCGATTGAGCAGCCGCACGCCAAGCTGCGTTTCCAGCCGCCGCACCGCATCGCTCAATCCCGATGCACTGCCACCGCTGATCCTCGCGCCCTCGCGAAATCCACCGGCCCGTGCCACGGTGAGGAAGGCCTGCAGATCGCTGATTTCCACGCCCATGAAGCTTTCTTTCGATTGTCCGTTTCAGCGTACAGACTATCCGAATTGTGCAGACTTATAAAGGGAACGTCCCCGCGCTATTTCCATTTCACCGAAGATCGCAAACAACCGGCGATCAGCAAAAGGAGCATCCCCATGTCCGATCAGAGCACATTCGACCTCGCAAAATCCGGCACGTTCAAGATGGGCAGCCATACGGTCAAGCGCATCGGCTACGGTGCAATGCAGCTTGCCGGACCCGGCGTCTTCGGACCGCCGAAGGATCGCGCTGCCGCTGTCGCCGTCCTGCGCGCCGCCATTGAAGCCGGCGTCGATCACATCGACACCAGCGATTTCTACGGCCCTCATGTGACCAACCAGATCATTCGCGAAGCACTGCACCCCTATTCAGATGACCTCACCATCGTCACCAAGGTTTCGGCAAAACGCGGCCCGAATGCCGAATGGCTGCCAGCCATGTCGAAGGAAGAACTGATCGCCGCCGTCCACGACAACCTCCGCAATCTCGGCCTCGACGTCATCGACATCGTCAACTTCCGCTCGATGCACGGTATTCACGGCCCGGCGGAAGGATCGATCGAGGAACAGGTGACGGTTCTGGCCGATCTCCAGCGTCAGGGACTCATCCGCCATATCGGCGTGTCGAACGTCACGCCCACCCAGATCGCCGAAGCACGCAAGATCACCGAGATCGTCTGCGTCCAGAACCAGTACAACCTCGCCCATCGCGAAGACGACGCATTTATCGATCAGCTGGCCGCGGAAGGCACCGCCTATGTGCCTTTCTTCCCGCTCGGAGGTTTCTCGCCGCTGCAGTCCTCGACGCTTTCAGATGTCGCGGCACGCCTGAACGCCACGCCGATGCAGGTCGCCCTCGCTTGGCTGCTGCAGCGCTCGCCGAACATTCTTCTGATCCCCGGCACGTCTTCGCTGGGTCACCTGAAGGAGAACCTTGCCGCCGGTGAATTGAAACTGCCGGAAGACGCCTTGAGCGAACTGGATGGCATTGCGGGTAAAAAGGCTGCCTGAAAACAAAAGCGCCGCCTCGCAAGGAGGCGGCGCCAAGAGGAAATCCAGTTCGGCTTTCAACGAAGGCCGAACTGCTCGCTAGACATACCGGTTGACGACGTTTTCCAGATATTCCTGGCGGCCGGACTTCGGTTCCGGATTGATGTTTTCGCGCTCCACCTTTGCGGCGATCTCTTCGAGCTTCAATTCGCCGCGCAGCATCTTCTGCGCATCCGCACTCTCCCACTTCGCATAACGGTCGCTGAGCGGCTTCGACAGCGCACCGTCCTCCACCATTTTGGCAGCAGCCTTCAGGCCGCGGGCGCAGCAATCCATGCCGCCGATATGGCCAATCAGAAGATCTGCTGGATCGATCGACTGGCGACGCAGCTTGCTATCGAAGTTCGTACCGCCGGTGGTAAAGCCGCCCGCCAGCAGAACCTGGTAATAAGCCAGCGCCATTTCCGGCACATTGTTGGGGAACTGGTCGGTATCCCAGCCCGACTGGTAGTCGTTGCGGTTCATGTCGATCGAACCGAAGATGCCGTGAGCAGAGGCAAGCGCCAGTTCGTGCTCGAATGTATGGCCGGCAAGGATCGCATGGCCCTGCTCGATATTCATCTTCACTTCGTTTTCCAGACCGTACTTCTTCAGGAAACCGTAAACAGTCGCGACGTCGTAGTCGTACTGGTGCTTGGTCGGCTCCTGTGGCTTCGGCTCGACCAGGATCTGACCCTTGAAGCCAATCTTGTACTTGTATTCGACGACGAGATGCAGCATCCGCGCCATCTGGTCGAATTCGCGCTTCAGGTCGGTATTGAGCAGCGTCTCATAACCTTCGCGGCCACCCCACAGAACATAGTTCTCCCCGCCGAGCTTCATCGTCGCGTCCATGCAGGTCTTGATGGTCGCAGCCGAATAGGCAAACACATCGGGATCCGGATTGGTCGAGGCGCCGGACATGAAGCGGCGGTTGGAGAACAGGTTCGCCGTGCCCCAGAGCAGCTTTACGCCAGTCTCTTCCTGCTTCTTGGCGAAGTAATCGACGATCTCGTTGAGGTTCTTGGTGTTCTCGGCAAACGTCTTGCCTTCCGGGCGCACGTCGGCATCATGGAAGCAGTAATAAGGCGCGCCCAGCAGCGAGAACATTTCGAAAGCGACATCGGCCTTCAGCTTGGCCTTGTCCATCTCGCCGTCATACCAGGGACGATCGAACGTGCGACCACCAAAGGGGTCGCCGCCCTCCCAGGCGAACGAATGCCAGTAGGCGATAGCAAAGCGCAGATGATCTTCCATCCGCTTGCCCGCAACTACTTCATCTGGGTTGTAGAAGCGATAGGCCAGCGGATTGGTGCTGTCCGGCCCCTCGTATTTGATCTTGGAAATATCCCCGAAAAATCCTGTACCCATATGTGTTTCCTCCTTGGAAAGCCTTCTCTAAACTTAAATTGAGGTACGTACCTCATTGCAGGCCGAAAAAATACACTCATCCCGGCCCGGTCTTTAGGGAGAGGCTTCCCTCTCCCTGATCAGATCAACCGGCAATCGCCCGGATTGCCGGATAGGCGGCGCGGTAAAGCGAATAGGCAGCCTCATAGGCATTAGACAGCGCAGAAACCGGCTCGATCGTCGCTTCCGTCTTCGGGGCGGAGCAGACCGAAACCGGATCGGCACCGGTTGCCGCAATCAGACCGAGACGGGCAGCACCGAAGGCCGCACCGAAGTCGCCATCGGCCGGGATATCGACCGGAACGCCAAGCGAGGTTGCGATCGAGGACAGCCAGTAACGCGAGCGCGAACCACCGCCGATCGCCGTCACGCGGGAAATCGAGGTTCCAGCGGATTTCAGCGCCTCGAGATTGTCGCGGATCGCGAAGGTCACACCTTCAAGCACTGCCTGGGTCAGAATGGCGCGGCTGGACTCGTGTTCGAGGCCGATAAATGCACCACGGATAACCGCATCATTATGCGGCGTGCGCTCACCGGAAAGATAAGGCAGGAAGGTCACGCCGGTCGGCGCCTTCAGCGTATCGCCGAGTTCGCCCGACAGTTCCGCCGCCGATTTGCCCATCACCTTCGCATGCCAATTGATTGCATCGGCAGCCGACAGGATGACGCCCATCTGGTGCCATGTCTTCGGCAGCGCGTGGCAGAAGGCGTGAACGGCGCTTTCCGGCTTCGGCAGATAGGATCCGTTTGCGGCAAACAGCACGCCGGACGTGCCGAGCGACACGAATGCCTGGCCTTCCTTCACCGTACCCATGCCGCAGGCCGAAGCGGCGTTGTCGCCTGCCCCACCGGCCACCACGACCTCCCCGGAAATACCCCATCTGGATTTCAGCTCGCCGCGCAGCTTACCGGCCTGATCAGTCCCTTCGACCAGAGAAGGCATCTGAGCTTCGGAAAGATCGGTCGCGGCAAGAAGTTCAGACGACCATTTGCGCGCGCCGGTATCGAGCCAGGACGTACCGGCCGAATCCGACATCTCGGAAATGTACTCGCCCGTCAGCCAGAAGCGCAGATAATCCTTCGGCAAAAGCACCTTGGCGACCTTGGCAAAAATCTCCGGCTCGTTTTTCTTCACCCAGGCGAGTTTAGGCGCGGTAAAGCCGGGAAACACGATGTTGCCGGTGATCGCACGGAAACGCGGATCGGCATCGAGTTCTGCCGCCTCATGGAAGGAACGCGTGTCATTCCACAAAATACACGGCCGCAGCACATTATCCTCGGCATCGAGCAATGTCGCGCCATGCATCTGGCCAGAAAGGCCGATGCCCTTCACCGCCGAAAGCTCCGCCGGATGCGCGGCCTTGAGGCCGGCAATCGCCTCTTCGCAGGCACGAACCCAATGCGCCGGATCCTGCTCAGACCAACCGGAATGCGGGCGCGAAACCTCAAGCGCACCGCTCGCCGAGCCGATGATTTTCTGGTCGCCGTCGATCAGCATCGCTTTGACGCCGGAGGTGCCGAGATCGAGACCGAGATACATGTATTGTCCTTTCATCCTGCCTTCAGGGCATGTTGTCCTTCAGGAATATGTCGATACGGATACGCTCCTGCGCGGCAATCACCGACAGGCCCTCAACCTTGCCCTTCAGCACGCGGATCGCGCTGCGAACCTCGTGGCCGGCATCCTGATTGAGCACGGCATCAATGAGATCATGAGAAAGTGCCGCACGCGTCGTTGCGGTCAACTCATGCGCAACAACCACAGGCCGCGCCTCGCGGGAAACTTCGCGCAATGCATGCGCCATCCCGCGATTACCCGCCCCAAGACTGTAAAGGCCGATAATATCGGGATAACGCCCCAACGCTGCCGAAACGACTTCGGCCGTAAGCGCCGGATTATCCCGCGCTTCCATCACCGGTAGTACATCGAGCCGCGCAAAACTCTCGCCCATGACCGCCAGAAAACCTTCCAGACGTTCACGATGGTCGCGCACCAACATGGACCCGGCAATGACGGCGATCCTGCCGTCGCGCCCACCGGTGAACCGGCCGAGCAAATTGGCAGCCGTGCGTCCCGCCGCATGATTGTCGATACCGGCGAAATGATCCCGTTCCGATCCGGGAAGATCGGATACGAGCGTGACAACCGCAATGCCGGCGTCCTTCAGCCCTGCCACTGCGGCATGCACTTCGTGCCCCTCGACGGCGACGAAGGCAACACCATCAGGCCTGTCGGGAACGATACGATTGAGGGCGTCCGCCAAGGCCGCGGCATCGAAGGGGGGCACTTCCACGATACGGATTTGGGTGCGTTCCGCGCCGGACCGCGAAATTGCGGCATGCACCTCGTCGCGAATCCCGATCATGAAGGAATTGTCGTAATTCGGCAGCACGAAAACGAAGGAATAGGTCCGTCCTTTGGCCAGATTGGCCGCCGCCACATCGCGCACGTAGCCAAGACTGGAGATCGCCTGCTCGACGCGCTCGCGGGTAACATGCCTCACACCAGGCCGACCATTGAGAACGCGATCGACCGTCGCCAGGCTGACGCCTGCGCTACGCGCGATATCATGGACGGTGGGCTTCATGAATTCCTCCGTGAAGCGTCCTATCTCAGTTTTTGAGGTACGTAAATCAGAAAATCACGGCGATCGGGAAACGAAACTGAAAAGGGGCCGTCACCCTGCGGTAACGGCCCCTTTTCGGCGGTGGTTTCCTGAAATTTTCGCTGAACGCTCAGTGACCGCCGCCACTTCGCCCTGTGATCTGCGGCGAAGGTTTCTCGATCATCGCGACACCCAGCACCATCAATCCGAACAGCACGGTGAGGATCAGGAAGACGTCGCTGAACGACATGACGACCGCCTGCTGCGTAACAAGATTGACCATCTGCCGGATCGCGCCAGTGGCGCCATCCAGTCCGGCTGCGTTGAGATTGGAGGTCATGCTGTTCAACTGGTCGACAGCCGTCGGGTTGCCCCAGTCGAGATGCTCGCGCAGCCGCTCGTAATGCACGTCCTGACGGTTGGAGAGCACGGTGCTGATGATGGCCAGCCCCACGGCGCCACCGAGGTTACGCGTCAGGTTGAACAGGCCCGATGCCCCACGAATACGGGCGGGCGGCAGCGTGCCGAGCGCGATATTGTTAATCGGCACCATGCACATCATCAGGCCGAAACCGCGCAGAATCTGCGGGACGAACAGCTCGTAGAAATCCCAGTCCACGGTAATCCCGGTCATGATATAGGTGCCAGCGCCGAAGCTGACGAAGCCCAGCACCATCATCGCTCTCAGGTCCATGATCGTCGACAGCTTGCCGGCAATCGGTGCGGTGAAGAACATCGCCAGACCCGAGACGAACATCGTCTCGCCGATCATCAGGCTGTCATAATCACGCACGCGGCTCAGATAGACCGGGTAGATATAGGTCAGCCCGTAAAGCCCGATCCCCATGACGAAGGAGAAGATCGACCCGAGCGCAAAATTTCGGTTCGCAAACGCCGTCAGGTCCACCACCGGGAACTCGACCGTGAAAGCCCGATAGAAGAAAACCATGGCGCCGACAGCCGAAGCGATCGCGCCGATGACGATCAGGTGGTCGTTAAACCAGTCGTTGGAATTGCCCTCTTCCAGCACATATTCCAGCGCCCCGAGGAACACGCCCATCGAGGCCAGTCCCCACCAGTCGAACCTCTTGAAAAGCGATAGTTCAGGCTTGTCGAAGTCGATGAAGTTCCACGCAACGATCGTGACTATGATGCCCGGAACGATATTGACGAGAAACAGCCAGTGCCAGGAGAAGGCGTGGGAAAGATAGCCGCCGACAGTCGGGCCGATGGTCGGCGCAAGTGTCGCGATAAGCCCGATGATCGGCGAGACGATGGCGCGCTTCGACGGCGGGAAGATGGTGAAGGCCGCAGCGAATACGGAAGGGATCATGCCCCCGCCGATAAAGCCCTGAATGGCGCGATAAACGATCATCTGATCGATATTCGTCGCCGTGGCGCAGAGCGCACTGGCAACCGTAAAACCGGCAGCGGAAGCGGCGAAGAGATAACGGGTCGAGATGATCCGCGCGAGAGTACCCGAAAGCGGGATCATGATGACCTCCGCGATCAGATAGGATGTCTGCACCCAGCCGATCTCGTCCGAACCGGCGGACAAGCCCGCCTGGATTTCAGACAACGAAGCCGAGACGATCTGGATATCGAGGATCGACATGAACATGCCGAGCACCATGGCGAAGAAAGCAATCAGCTTTCTCCGATCCATTGGCTCGTCTGCCGGCATGGAAGCGGCCGGCACTGATCCTGCAGTTGTTGTTGCGCTCCCAGCCATGGGACCACCTCCGCCCTTCGCTCAGGGCCTGTTTGACGAGGAGCCGGACAAGCGGCGATTAGTTCTTCGGCGCGGTGCGCGTATCGACATCGACCACGACACTTAAGCCAGCCCGAAGGCGACCCGTGTCGAGAGCATCCTGCGGCAGTGCGATACGAACCGGAACGCGCTGGATGATCTTGGTGAAGTTGCCCGTCGCGTTTTCCGGCGGCAACAGCGAGAAGACCGAACCGGAAGCCGGCGAGATCGATTCCACCGTGCCGGTGATCGGGTCGTCGCCATAGGCATCGACATGCACCTTCACCTTGGAGCCCGGCTCCAGATGCTGGATCTGGGTCTCCTTGAAGTTGGCATCGATATAGAGCTGGCGGGTCGGAACCAGCGCCATCAGCCGCTGGCCCGGCGAAACAAGATCGCCTTCCTGAACCGAGCGGTTACCGACAACGCCGTCATAAGGAGCCTTGAGCACCGTGAACGAGAGATCGCGGGCCGCCTTGTCACGCTGCAGTTCCAGCGTTCGGATAGAGCTTTCAGCTTCGTTGCGCTGCGCTTCGAGGATGGTGATATTGGCCTGGGCCGACTTGATCGCCGCCTCGCCACCGACAAGATTGGCATGAGCCTGATCAAGAGCCACATTGGCGCTATCGAGATCGGCAGCCGTGCCGACCGACTTGGTGGCAAGTTCCTGTTGGCGCTTCTGGGTTATCTCTGCGCCGCGAACGGCGGCTTCGAGCGCCACCTTCGAAGCCTGTGCCTGTGCAAGGCTGGCCTCGGCACCTTCGACCTGCGCATCGATGCGCGAGAGTGACAGCTTTTCGGTCTCGATCGCCGCGTTGGCCTGATCGAGCGCATTCTGATAGTCACCATTGTCAAGCGTGGCCAATACGTCGCCTGCCTTCACCTGTTGGTTGGCAACCACATTCACCTTGGCGACGAAAGCCGTGACCTTCGGAGAAATCGTGGCGATGTCGCCTTCAATATAGGCGTCATCGGTCGACACCATGAAACGGCCGGTGGTCCACCATTCATAGCCATACCACACACCACCGGCGAGAAGCGCAAGCCCGACAACCGGAAGCACGAAACCGCGCTTCTTTTTCTTCGGTGCATCTGCCGTCTGGGCGGGAGCCTGCGACTGTGCCGGCGCAGCCGGACTAGCCTCAGCCGCAGCAGGGCTTGCATCGCCCTGCTCCTGCGTCTTGCTCACGTCGATGTCATCGCTTTTTACTGTGCGCAGAGCGCCGGCATTTTTAGAAGCCGTCATGGGTATAACCGTCGTTGAAGGAGGTTGAAACCAATCGAACCGATCAGTTCGGAGCGTTGACATAGAGCCTTCTTTGCCACATATCAAGTCCAGATCGAACCAACCGGTTCGAAAAAAGTTGGAAATGGAAAAAATGACGCCGAAAGGGTTAAAAAAGGTCTTGCTTAAGGAAACCGTGAAGGTATCCGGCCGCTTTGCAGCGGGCGAGGACCCCGTAAAGCGCGAGCAGATCCTCGACGGTGCCAAGCGTGTTTTCATGCGCATGGGTTTTGATGCAGCAAGCATGAATGACATTACCCGGGAGGCAGGCGTCTCAAAAGGGACGATCTATGTCTATTTTGCCAATAAGGAAGACCTCTTCGTCGCGATGGTCGAGATGGAACGCGAGGCCTTTCTCGGCTCCATGAGGACTGTGTTGGCCAAAAGCGAGAATATCGAAAAGGGCCTTTACGAATTCGGCGTCACCTTTCTCGAACACATGACCGACGAAAAGGTCGTCACCGCGATGCGCACAGTGCTCGGGGTTCGTGAACGCATGCCCGATCTCTGTTCCCGTTTTTTCCGCGGCCCACAGAACCTGAGAACGGTCCTGCACGATTATCTGGGTCAGGGCGTCGCCGCCGGCACGCTGGAGATCGACGATCTCGATCTCGCCGCCGGCCAGTTCCTTGATCTTGTCAGCGGCAGCTTCTTCAAATTCCGCCTTTTCGGTACGATGCCAGAGCCACCGTCGCGACAGGAGATTGAACGTGTTATACGCGGCGCCATCCGCGTTTTCATGGCAGCTTATGCATCGGATAACAAATCCGTGATCGCCAAGGTCGTCTGAACTAGGCAAATTGTCGCTTGATAGGCGCAACCTCCTCTTGTTTTTAGGCTGAAAGCCCCCAAATGCGGCGGGCATTTACCGCCTTTGATTGAAAACAGGAGACATGGATGGACATAGCAGCGCTCTTAGCAGACCCGGGGGCCTGGGTAGCGCTCGTAACACTCGTGGTCATGGAAGTCGTGCTCGGCATCGACAACCTGATCTTCATTTCCATCCTGACCAACAAGCTGCCGCCTGAGCATCGCGAAAAGGCCCGCAAGATCGGTATCGGTCTTGCGTTGATCATGCGCCTCGGCCTGCTCGGCACGATCGCCTGGATCGTCCAGCTGACCAACCCGATTTTCGAGGTGTTCGGACAGCCCTTCTCCTGGAAGGACCTGATCCTCATCGCCGGTGGTCTCTTCCTCGTCTACAAGGCGACCAAGGAAATCCATCACTCGGTCGATACGATTGACCACAAGGAAGATCTGGTCGGCGCCGGCGCGGAAGTTGTGAAGATGAGCTTCAGTACCGCGATCGTGCAGATCCTCATCCTCGACCTCGTCTTCTCCATCGACAGCATCATCACCGCAGTTGGCATGACGCCGCACCTGCCGATCATGATCGTCGCCGTCGTCGCAGCCGTCACCGTCATGCTGCTTGCAGCCACCCCGCTCGCCAACTTCATCGAGCGTAACCCGACAATCGTCATGCTGGCCCTCGGCTTCCTGCTGATGATCGGCGCGACGCTGATTGCCGAAGGTTTCGGCGTCCACGTGCCGAAGGGCTACATCTACGCTGCCATGGCCTTCTCGGCTCTGGTCGAAATCCTCAACATGTGGTCCAGAAACGCCAAGGCCAAAAACAAGGCCAAGGGCGGCGGCCAGAAGCTGCATTGATCTAACGGAAAGGGCGCCTGAGGCGCCCTTTTCTATTCCCGCTATTTTGCCAGTTCGCGATCGAGAGCCTCGCCCAACCGGCTGTCATCGGCAGTCACATCCGGCGCAAAACGCCCAACCACCTTGCCGTCGCGGCCGATCAGGAATTTCTCGAAATTCCAGACGATCTCCGCGTCATCGGCAATCTCCATGCCATGACCTCTCAGCCTTTCCTTCATCGGACCGTCGCCGGTCGTCGCGACACCTGAGCCGGTCAGCGCCTTGTAGAGCGGATGCTTGTCCTCGCCCTTCACCGAAATCTTCGAGAAGATCGGGAATTTCACGTCATAGGTCAGCTGGCAGAATTCGACGATCTCGGCATCCGTGCCGGGTTCCTGACCCTTGAAATTGTTGGCCGGGAAGGCCGTGATGACAAACCCCTTGTCCTTCTTGTCCTCATAGAGCTTTTCCAGACCTTCATACTGCTTGGTCAGCCCGCATTTGGAAGCGACGTTCACGACCAGCATGACCTGCCCCTTGTAGCTGGCAAGCGTTGTCTCGCTCCCGTCAGTACGCTTGACGGGAATGGAAAGAATGTCGGTCATGGAAAACTCCTCAAGGCAATGCAGATGCCCACCAGCTTAATACGCGCATCCGGCTTGTCCATCACTCATGCCACTTCGTCGATCAGCACCTGGATAAATCCGCGCGAACAGCGCTCGATACGGCCAGTAACCCCATAGACCTGGTTGAGAACATCGGGCGTCAGAGCGTGTTGCGGCTCACCATCTGAGACAACGTGGCCGCCGGACAGAAGCACCAGCCGGTCACACCAGCGGCATGCGAGACCGAGATCGTGCAGGACTGCGATAGAGATGATCCCCTGTTCCTCGGTAATCTCGCGGATCGTGCGCATGACGCGGATCTGATGGGCAACATCGAGCGCCGAGGTCGGCTCATCGAGCAGCAGCACGCGCGGCTTGCGCACCAGCGCCTGCGCAAGACTGGCAAGCTGCCGCTGGCCGCCGGAGAGCGAGTCCAGCTGCGCCATGGCAAGATTGCTTATGCCGAGCCGATCAAGAACGGCAAGCGAACGTTTGACCGCATCCGGATCGCGCGACGAGGCGCGAAGTGCCCCGATCGTTGCCTCCAGCACCGTCAGCGCTACCCGTTGTGGCAGGGATTGCGGCATGTAGGTGATCGCCCGTGCGCGCTGCGCCGGCGATTGCCGCGTGATGTCGGCGCCATCCAGATGCAACACCCCGCCCGCCTTGTGAAGGCCCGCCAGCGAACGCAGCAGCGTCGACTTGCCAGCGCCGTTCTGGCCGAGAAACGCGGTGATCGTCCCGGCAGGCATCGCGGAAATATCGACATCCGTCAGGACCGGCTTTTTGCCGTAACCGGCAGAGAGTTTTTCGACCGAAAGCATCAGGCCTTCCCCTTCGTGCTGAAAATCAGGGCAAGGAAGAACGGCACGCCAATCAGCGAGGTGACGATACCGACCGGGATCAGCACGCCCGGCACGATGATCTTGCTGGCGGCCGATGCGAGCGCCATGACCAGCGCGCCGCACAGCATGCTTGCCGGCAGGAAAAAACGATGATCCTCGCCGACCAGAAGCCGGGCGAGATGCGGGCCGACAAGCCCGATGAACCCGATCGTGCCGACGAAGGAGACAGAGGTGGCCGCCAGAATGCTGACACGCAGCAGCGAGAAGAAGCGCAGCCGCGTCACGTCGATGCCGAAGGAACGCGCCCGATCCTCACCGAGCCTCAACGCCGTCAGCTTCCAGCAGGCAGCCATCGAGAAAGGCACGACGCAGGCCATGACCAGCGCCATGATCTGCAGCTTCGTCCAGGTCGAGCGGGTGAGGCTCCCCATGCTCCAGAAGACGAGCTGCTGCAGCGCCTCGGCGGAAGCAACAAACTGCATGATGGCGACCAGCGCATTGAAGATGAAAACCAGCGCAATGCCGAACAGCACGAGCGTCTCGACACCCGCACCGCGCAGGCCGGAAAGCGCCTGCAGCAACAGGACCGAACCGAAGGCGAAGATGAAGGCATTGGCGGGAATGAACCACTCCGGCGGCAAGCCGGGAATACCGAGCTGCAGCACGATGGCAAGCGCCGCGCCGAAGGATGCGGCAGACGACACGCCGAGCGTGAACGGGCTTGCCAGCGGGTTGTCGAGAATGGTCTGCATCTCGGCACCGGCAAGCGACAGTGACGCGCCGACAAGCAGGGCCATCAGCGAATAGGGCAGCCGCACGTCGACGACGATTGCCCGCACACCCCGACTGACACTCTCCGGCTGGAAGATCGCGGCCAGAACGTCACTGGGCGAAAGACCGGAAGACCCGACGCAGACATCGATCACGGCCGCAGCGCAAAGTGCCACGGCAAGAACGACAAGCATCATCACTTTCACGCGGATCTTGCCATGATAGGCACGCTCCGCCTCCGCCAGCAGGACTGGCGGATTGTGTTCGGCAATAGTCACACGATGCTCCGGTGCTTGAGAGCAATTCCAGCAGGGCAAAGAACCGGTCTCGCGTCAGGAATTGCTTGGAAACAGATAGATGGAGCAGCCTCGCGTTTCAAAGATCAAGCGAAGCTGCTCCAAAAGATTACTGCGTTACCGGCGCGCTCGCGCCGAGCACGACAGGTGCATCGGGGATCTTGGTGAAGGTCTTGATCAGCGTCGCATAGGTTGCGGCGGGATCGAGATCCTTGAAGGCTTCCGGATACATGAAGGTCGCCATGTATTCGAGGCCGACGATGTTATAGGGGTGGTTGTAGAACTGGTGATAGAGACCGTAGACGCGGCCATCCTGCACCGCCTTCATCGCGGCAAAGCCGTCGCGCTGCTCCAGCTTGCCGAGTGCTGCGGAAACCTGCTGCGGCGTTACGTTGTAGCCGAACGGAGCAGCCGAATTCTCCGGGTTCGTCCACTGCGAACCGGACATGACGTAGACATCCGGCGGGTTGGAGCCGAGCAGCGCCTCGAGCGACACGGTACCCGTCTGGCCCGGCAGCAGCTTCGAGCCGATATTGTTGCCCTTCAGCGAGGTCACCAGCTTGCCGAAGCCGGTATCACCATGGGTAAAGCAGCACCCGTCGCCCTTGTTGCCGGCCTTCGCTTCGACGAAGACGTTCGGAAACACGGTCTGTTTGGCGATGACGTCGTTCAGGTGGTCGAGGTGCTGCTTGTAGAAGGACACGTATTCGCCAGCCTCCTTCTCGCGATCCATGACCTTGCCAAGCACTTCAACGCTCTCCGTCGTGTGACCGACCGGCTCTTCCATCACGTCCAGATAGACGACGGGGATATCGAGCGCCTTCAGCTTGTCCTCGATGCCGCCTTCCTTGAAGGATTTTTGCGCCCGCATCTGAGCGACGACAACATCAGGCTTGGCCGCAATGACCGCTTCCAGATCGGTTTCACCGTCCTCGGAAAGGCTCATCACCGGCGGCGCCTTGCCGAAGGCCTGGTCCATCAGCTTGGCAGTGCCCGGATCCGACTTGACGAAATTGGAGCTCCAGCCAACGACACGCGCATAAGGGTTGTCACGATCGAGCAATGCAACGGTCAGCATGTCACGCCCATCTTGCAGAATGATCCGCTCGGGCTTCTTGGCGATCGTCACGGTGCGGCCAGCGACATCGGTGATCGTTGCCGGATAGTCGGTGGCAAACGCGGTGGATGCACCAAGCGCAAGGGCAAAGGCGGAAAATACGATCGGTCTCATGGGTGTCCTCTGTGTGTCCGTTGCATCAGATCTCCTCCCGGTTGCGGACCTACGCCTATTTCCTGAGCAAAACAATCAACTTTTACTTGAAAAATGGACAGATCCTGACGACCCCACCCAATTCGCAGTAGAATTGTACAAATCGGCGATATCTCGCATCCGCGTTTGAAACGATAAGGCCTCTCGGGCATTATTGCCTCACTCGAAACCACCCACCTCGCCGTACGCATACCCCCCGGAGCCGCATGACAACCCAGCAGATCCTCGCCTTGTCCGTCATCGCCGCGATGATGGCAGTGTTCATCTGGGATCGGTTTCGCTATGATGTGGTCGCCTGTTGCGCGCTGGTTCTGGCCGTGGCGCTCGGTGTTGTGCCGACCGACCAGGCATTTTCCGGCTTTTCCGACGACATCGTCATTATCGTCGGCTCGGCACTGGTCGTCTCGGCGGGCGTTGCCCGATCCGGTATCGTCGATCTGGCGATCAAGAAGTTCTTCCCCAATCTCGACACGCTGCACACCCAGCTTGCGCTGTTGATGATCGTCGTGGCGGTTCTCTCCGCCTTCATCAAGAATATCGGTGCGCTGGCCATCATGATGCCGGTCGCCTTTCAGTTCGCCAAAAAATCCGGTGCCTCGCCGTCGAAATACCTGATGCCGATGGCTTTTTCGGCGCTGCTCGGCGGGCTGATGACGCAAATCGGCACCTCGCCCAATATCGTCGTCTCACGCATCCGCGAAGAGCTGACCGGCCAGTCCTTCACCATGTTCGACTTCACCCCGATGGGTGTCATCCTCTGTCTCGTCGGCATCACCTTCCTGCTCTTTTTCCACTGGCTGGTGCCCAGCCGCACGAAGGAAAACCACTCGATCGAGGAAGCCGTCGAGATCAAGAACTACACCTCGGAAGTGATGGTGACGGCGCAATCCACCGTGCTCGAAAAACGGCTGGGCGAACTGCTGAAACTCGGCGATGGCGAAGTGATTGCCAATGCCGTGCTGCGCGGCACCGCCCGCATGGCGCCATTCCCGGACCTGAGCCTGCGGGAAAACGACATCGTGATGCTCGAAGGCCCCTCCAAGGCGCTGGACCGCATTGTCTCGAACGCCAAGCTGCAATTGTCCGGCAAGCCGCTGACCGGCGAACAGGCGCAGGGCGATATCATATCGGTCGAGGCGATCATCAGCCAGGAATCGCCGCTGAAGGGTCTCTCCGCCAAGGAACTGGCACTTTCCTACACACGCGGCGTCAACCTTCTGGCAATCAGCCGCCATGGCGAACGCTTGAAGGAGCGCCTCGGCAGCCTGACGCTTGCGGCCGGCGACGTGATCGTGCTGCAGGGATCGAGAAAGACCATGCCCACCATCATGCAGGATTTTTCCCTCCTGCCGCTCGCCCAGCGGGAAGTGCTGCTCGGCACCCGCCGCCGCGCCTTCATTCCGCTCATCATCCTTGCGCTCGCCATGGCCGCCACCGCCGTCGGCTTTGCTCCGGTTCCGGTCGCCTTTTTCGCCGCCGCCCTCGGCATGGTCGTCTTCCGCTGCATCCCGCTCACCGATTTCTACAAGTCAGTCGACGGCCCGATCCTGGTCATGCTGGCAGCATTGATCCCCGTCTCCGACAGCCTGCGCACGACAGGCGGCAGTGACCTCATCGCCGGCTGGCTTGGCGAGGTCGCGGCCACCTTGCCTGCCTGGGGGGCCCTTGGCCTCATCCTCATAACCGCCATGGCCGTCACTCCCTTCCTCAACAATGCGGCAACGGTGCTGGTCATGGGGCCGATCGCGGCAAGCTTTGCCACCAGTCTCGGCTTCAAGCCCGAGGCCTTCCTGATGGCGGTTGCGATCGGCGCAGGCTGCGATTTCCTCACCCCCGTCGGCCACCAGTGCAACACGCTGGTTTTTGGTCCGGGCGGTTACAAATTCTCCGATTACCCCCGCCTCGGCCTGCCCCTGTCCTTCCTCATCATCCTCGTCAGTATTCCGGCCCTGCTCTATGTTTGGCCGGTCGCCTAGCCCCGAGGGGCGTCACATTCCCAAAAACCTTGACGCTTCGGCCTGAATATGGCCTAAGCCTGCCCCAATCCCTATTCCCGGAACAGGCTTGGCGCATCCAGTTGCGCCTCGAATTAGAGCAGCACAATGATCAACCCGACCCCACGCGTCCGCATCGCTCCCTCGCCCACCGGCGAGCCGCATGTCGGCACCGCCTATATCGCCCTTTTCAACTACCTCTTCGCCCAGAAGAACGGCGGCGAGTTCATCCTGCGCATCGAGGACACCGATGCCACCCGCTCGACACTCGAATTCGAGGAGCGGGTTCTGGATGCGCTGAAATGGACGGGTCTCAAATGGTCGGAAGGCCCGGATGTCGGCGGCCCCTACGGTCCTTATCGCCAGTCCGAGCGCAAGGACATGTACCAGCCTTTCGCACAGGACCTGCTCGACAAGGGCCATGCCTTCCGCTGCTTCTGCACGCCCGAGCGGCTTGAGCAGATGCGCGAAGGCCAGCGCGCCGCCGGCAAGCCACCGAAATACGATGGTCTCTGCCTGCATCTGACTGCGGAAGAAGTCACCTCGAAAATGGCCGCCGGCGAAAGCTCGGTCGTGCGTATGAAAATCCCGACGGAGGGGTCCTGCGATTTCACCGACGGCGTTTACGGCGACGTGTCGATCCCGTGGGACTCGGTTGACATGCAGGTGCTCATCAAGGGCGACGGCATGCCGACCTATCACATGGCGAACGTCATCGACGACCACCTGATGAAGATCACCCACGTCGCCCGCGGCGAGGAGTGGCTGGCATCGGTGCCGAAGCACATCCTGCTTTACCGTTATTTCGGCTGGGAAGCTCCTGTCTGGATGCACCTGTCGTTGATGCGTAATGCCGACAAGTCCAAGCTTTCCAAGCGCAAGAACCCGACCTCGATCAGCTATTACTCCGCTTTGGGTTACCTGCCGGAAGCGCTGATGAACTTCCTCGGCCTGTTCTTCGTGCAGATCGCCGAAGGCGAAGAGCTTCTGACTATGGAAGAGCTGACCGAAAAATTCGAACCGGACGCACTATCCAAGGCCGGCGCCATCTTCGACCTGCAGAAGCTCGAATGGCTGAACGGCCGCTGGCTGCGCGAAAAGCTGACACCGCAGGAATTCGTTGCCCGCACGCTCGAATGGGCCATGGAGAACGACCGCTTGAATCAGGGCCTCCTGCATTCGCAGAGCCGCATCACAAAACTCGGCGACTTGCCGAACCTTGCAGGCTTCCTGCTTGCCGCCGATGTCGGCCTGACGCCGGCATCCTTCGCGGGCCTGAAGACCTCGCCGGAAGATACGCTGCTGATCCTCAACACGGTCCAGGCCGACATCGAAAAGATGGTCGAGTGGAACGTCGAAGCGATCGATGCGGAACTGCGTGCCGTGGCCGACAAGCTGGAAAAGAAACTCCGCGTCGTCACTCCGCCGCTCTTCATCGCCATGTCCGGCTCGTCGCGCTCTCTGCCGCTGTTTGATAGCATGGCCATCCTCGGCCGCTCTGTCGTACGCCAGCGTTTGAAGATCGCAGCAACGGTCGTCGCCTCCATGGTCGGCGACGGGAAGTAAATTAGGAAATAGTGCCGGCCCCTCATCCGCCTGCCGGCACCTTCTCCCCGTAAGGACGGGGAGAAGGACGCAAGAGGCAAACTCTGCAGCCACCCTCAAACGTCGAGCGTGGCACGTCCCCTCACCCCGCCTGCGGGGAGAGGGTTAGGGTGAGGGGCAGTCACACGGCACAAGGCCACAAGCCGTCACAGGAACTAGAATATGACCGACACGACAAAGACCGAAACCGCCCTCTCCTCCGACGTCACCGAAGTGCGCGCACAAAAGCTTGCCAAGCTGCGCGAGACCATCGGCGACGTCTATCCGGCGCATTTCCACCGCACCATGACCAATGCGGAACTGGCTGCGAAATACGAGGCGCTGGAGCCGGACACGGAAACCCAGGACGTCGTAACGGTCGCCGGCCGCGTCTATTCCTCCCGCAATTCCGGCATGTTCATGGACATCCATGACGCCTCGGGAAAGATCCAGATCTTCTCCCACAAGGATGTCACCCCGGAAGAAGCGCGCAACATGCTGCCGCTGATCGATCTCGGCGACATTATCGGCGTCACCGGCACCGTGCGCCGCACCAAGCGCGGCGAACTGTCGATCAACGCGCAGCAGATCACCATGCTGACAAAGGCGCTCCTGCCGATGCCGGAAAAGTGGAACGGCATTGCCGATATCGAGATCCGTTATCGCAAGCGCCACCTCGACATCATGAGCAACGAAGAGTCGAAGCTGCGCTTCCAGCAGCGTTCTAAAATCGTCTCCGGCATCCGCCACTTCATGGAGGGTGAAAACTTCCTCGAAGTCGAAACCCCGATGCTGCAGACGGTCTATGGCGGCGCCACCGCTGATCCGTTCAAGACCTTCCACAACACGCTGAAGATGGACATGTACCTGCGCATTGCGCCGGAACTGTTTTTGAAGCGCACGCTGGTCTCGGGCCTTTCCGACAAGGTGTTCGAGATCAACCGCAACTTCCGCAACGAAGGCGTCTCCACCCGGCACAATCCTGAATTCACCATGATGGAATGCTACTGGGCTTACGCCGACTACGAGGACATCATGTCCCTCGTCGAACGGCTGTTCGAGACGCTGGCCGTGTCAATCCACGGCACACCGGAAGTCACCTTCGGCGACAAGCAGATCTCCTTCAAGGGCCCGTTCAAGCGCGTGCCGATGCCCGACGCCGTCAAGGAAGTCACCGGCATCGACTTCCTTGCGATCAAGACGGACGAGGAAGCTCGCACTGCTGCCAAGGCTGCCGGTTTCGAGGTCGAGAAGGACTGGACCTGGGGCGAATGCCTTGCCTTCATCTTCGAAGAAAAGGTCGAGGGCACGCTGATCCAGCCGAGCCACGTCACCCACTTCCCGAAGGATATCTCGCCCTTTGCCAAGGAAGTCCCGGGCGAGCCGCGCCTCGTCGAGCGTTTCGAGACCTATTGCAACGCCTGGGAAGTCGGCAACGCATTCTCCGAACTGAACGATCCGGAAGAACAGCGCAAGCGCATGGTCGAGCAGCTCGAACAGGCCCATGCTCGTGGCGAGAAGGACAAGCAGTTGGACGACGAGTTCCTTGACGCGATCGACCAGGGCATGCCGCCGGCCGGTGGCCTCGGCATCGGTGTCGACCGCCTCGTCATGCTCTTGACCAATGCCCCGTCGATCCGCGACGTCATCCTCTTCCCGGCCCGTAAGGCCAAGTCGGACTGAGGATCAGGCCGACAGGTCTGAAACGACAAAAAGGCGGCTGTAAAAGCCGCCTTTTTTTCCATATTCACTCTTCGCTGAACTTATATTCAATCCGCTGGCGGAGCATCACTTGTCGCAGTCGCGGCCTGCTGTGCCCGGAACTTTTCCAGCCAAGCTGCACCGGCTGTGTCAGCAGCGCTTGTACCAGATGCCGCGGGCTGTGGCCCTCCCGCATGAGCTTCTGCTTGCGCCGCCTCAGTAGTAGCCTTCGGCTGGCCTTTACTGTCAGCTGCAGTCCCGGAATGAACCTCGTCAGCCGCATCCGACTTCGACCAACCCTTGCCACCCTCGGCCGTTGTTCTCGGTTCCCGCGCTGGTTCTGAGGCCTGCTTGGCCTCATCCGCTGCATCAGCCTTGGCTTCCTTCTGCGCCGGAGCGGCCGGTTCATCGGCAGAACTGCCAAGGATCATGCTCTTTGCCTGATCGAAAAAGCTCTTTTCTTCGGCAGGCTTGTCAGTGGAGGCAGTGTCTGTCTTTGCAGCCTGCGCGCCATGGTTCTCACCGGAAGGTGCGGCTGCGGCAGGAACGGCCTTTTCCTCGCCCTGACCTGCCTCATGACCGGCAGTAGCTTCTTCCTTCGCACCGAAAACCATGCCGGTGATCGAACTGAGGAAACCACCGCCTTCAACTGCGGCAACCTCTTCGCCCTTGGCTTCGGCCTCGGCACTGGCACCTTCCGTCGCCGGTGCGGCACCGTGGCCGGAAGGTTTCTCGCTGCCACCGGCAGGCGCTCCGTGTCCGGACGCCTTTGGTTCTGCCTTGGCTGCTTCACTGCCCTCTGGCAAAGACGGATCGATGCAGTCTGCCTTGTCGGTCAGATGCGCTTCCAGATGTTCGATATCTTCCAGCGGAAGATCGACCCGCATGCCATAGAAATGGCCGTTGGCGCTGGGCGCACCGTCGAGATAATAGCCGGAATAGTTTTCAGCCTGCCCGCCCGCCGGGATCTTGGTGGGGTTTGGAATGTAGACGACCTGCGCGGCAATCGCGCGACCGCGCATGTCGGCCGTGTCCTTGGGCCCGGCGCTGTCGATCATCGCGACCTGGACGAGGCCGGCCTTTTCCTTTTCCTGCACCGCCCGCGCCACGCGCAAGGCCGTCTTCAGCCGAGCGATGCCGTCGCCGGCCTGGTCGCTGGTCACGTATTTTCGAACCCAGATGCTGCCGTCCCGGCGCATCTTCTGCGTCTGCAGCGTCGTGCAGGCGAGACCGTTTATGTCTTTATAGGAAGGGCCGAGGATTTTATCGGTTCCGATCAGCACCGCCGCCGAACCACTTGCACCACACAGAACAATTGCGCCGCCCAGCAGGAAGACAAACTTCTTCGACAGCCGGATCTTCATTCGCCAACACCCGGCATAGTCAACTCCAGTTACGCAATACAAGTCATGGAACAATGAGGGCATATTCGCCCAATCTTATTGAAGAAACTTTAAGCGGATTTATCAGGCCGCCGTTCCAAATCGGGATTCCGATCTTGTTGCGAATGATTTGCAAGAGCATTGACAGCTGGATTTTTGTCGCTAGTTTAAATTGCGAATGATTTGCAACAGCAATAACGGATCACGAATGTCGTTTTTGAGAATTGCATGCCTCGGTACCGGCCTCCTTGCCGGCCTTCTCTCCCTGCCCTTTTCCGCTTCGGCTGAGGAAAAGCCCAAGGTCGTCACCACTTTCACCATTATCGCCGACATGGCGAAGAACGTCGCGGGCGATGCGGCCGAAGTCGAAAGCATCACCAAACCCGGCGCCGAGATCCACAATTACCAGCCGACACCGCGCGACCTCCTGCGTGCCCGTGACGCGGATCTCGTCCTGCGCAACGGCCTGAACCTCGAACTCTGGTTCGAGCGCTTCCTGAAAAATCTCGGAGATGTGAAGAGCGTCACCGTCTCCGATGGCGTTACCCCCATGTCGATTGCCGGCGGCGCCTATCAGGGCAAGCCCAACCCGCATTCCTGGATGTCACCGGAAAACGCCGTCATCTATGTCGAGAACATCCGCAAGGGCCTGACCGAGATCGACCCGGCCAATGCCGAAACCTATGCCGCAAATGCCAAGGCCTATTCCGACAAGATCCGCGCACAGGCCCAGCCGATCCGCGACGAGCTGGCAAAACTGCCGGAAAATCACCGTTGGCTCGTCACCAGCGAAGGCGCCTTCTCCTATCTGGCCCGCGATTTCGGCCTCAAGGAGCTGTATCTCTGGCCGGTCAATGCCGACAGCCAGGGCACACCGCAACAGGTTCGCGCCGTCATCGATGCCATGCGCGAGCATGACGTGAAGGTGATCTTTTCCGAAAGCACAGTCTCCGACAAGCCGGCAAAACAGGTCGCCTCCGAAACCGGCGCGACCTATGGCGGAGTTCTCTACGTAGACTCGCTCAGCGAAACAGACGGCCCGGTTCCCACCTATCTCGATCTCTTGCGCATCACCTCGGAAACCATTGCAAAAGGTCTCGCGCAATGAGGATGGGCAAGACCAAGCCAGTAGCTACCGGCATCAGGCTCGACAATGTCAGCGTCGCTTATCGCAACGGCCATACGGCGCTGAAACATGCCAGTTTCGAAGTGCCCAAGGGCACGATCACGGCACTTGTCGGCGTTAACGGCGCCGGCAAATCGACGCTGTTCAAGGCCATCATGGGCTTCGTCAGGTTGACCGAGGGCTCCGTCGAGATCCTTGGCATGCCCGCGCGCGACGCCCTGAAAAAGAACCTCGTCGCCTATGTTCCGCAGTCCGAAGAAGTCGACTGGAATTTCCCGGTTCTGGTCGAAGACGTTGTGATGATGGGCCGCTACGGCCACATGAATTTCCTCCGCATCCCGTCGCGCCGCGACCACGACATGGTCACCGAGGCGCTGAAGCGGGTGAACATGCTGGAATACCGCAAGCGCCAGATCGGCGAGCTTTCCGGCGGCCAGCGAAAACGCGTCTTTCTTGCCCGCGCGCTGGCGCAGGAAGGCCAGGTCATCCTGCTCGACGAACCTTTCACCGGCGTAGACGTGACGACCGAGGAGCAGATCGTCGCACTCCTCAAGGCCCTGCGCGACGAAGGCCGTGTCATGCTGGTCTCCACCCACAATCTCGGCAGCGTGCCGGATTTCTGCGACCGCACCGTCTTCGTCAAGGGCACCGTCATCGCCTATGGCAAGACGGCAGATACGTTCAACGAGGCCAATCTGGAAAAGGCATTCGGAGGCGTGCTGCGCCATTTCATCCTCGGCGGTGCCGACCTGCATGACGACGCCGATCCGCGCCGCGTCAAGGTTATCACCGATGACGAACGCCCCTTCGTCACCTATGGCAACGGCACAGAAAAAACCAAGGTGAAAAAGAAGAAGAAGGACAGCGTCGATGCTCCAGACGCTTCTTGAACCTTTCACTTACGGTTACATGCTGAACGCCATCTGGGTCTCGGCCCTGGTCGGCGGCGTCTGCGGTTTTCTCTCCGCCTACCTGATGCTGAAAGGCTGGTCGCTGATCGGCGATGCTCTCTCCCACTCGATCGTCCCCGGCGTCGCCGGCGCCTATATGCTCGGCCTGCCCTTTTCGATCGGCGCCTTCATGTCCGGCGGCCTCGCAGCGCTTGCCATGCTGTTCCTCAACCAGCGAACACGGCTGAAGGAAGACGCCATCATCGGCCTGATCTTCACCTCCTTTTTCGGGCTTGGCCTGTTCATGGTGTCGCTCTCGCCGACCTCGGTCGATATCCAGACCATCGTCATGGGCAACGTGCTTGCCATCAGCCCCGGTGATACGCTGCAGCTCGTCATCATCGGCACCGTCAGTCTCATTGTCCTGACCTTGAAGTGGAAGGACCTGATGGTCGCCTTCTTCGATGAAAACCACGCCCGCACGATCGGCCTCAAGCCCGATGCGCTGAAGGTGATGTTCTTCGCCCTTCTCGCCGCATCCACCGTCGCCGCCATGCAGACCGTCGGCGCCTTCCTCGTCATCGCCATGGTAGTGACACCTGGCGCCACCGCCTATCTGCTCACCGACCGGTTCCAGCGCGTCATCCTGCTCGCGCTCGGGATCGGCGCCGCCACCAGCTTCCTCGGTGCCTATCTTTCCTACTTCCTCGATGGCGCAACCGGCGGCATCATCGTCGTACTGCAGACCGCAATCTTCCTCGTCGCGTTTGTCTTTGCCCCCAAGCACGGCATGCTCGCCGCCCGTCGTCGGGTGAAGGCATCGCTTGAAGAAGAAGCACCCGGGAGCGCAAGATGAGCGATACGATCGACCTCCTCCTGTTCCCCTTCCAGATCGACTTCATGCGCACCGCCTTTGCGGTGACGCTGATGATCGCTCTGCCGATGGCGATCCTCTCCTGCTTCCTCATCCTCAAGGGCTGGTCGCTGATGGGCGACGCCGTCTCGCATGCCGTGCTGCCGGGCGTCGTCATCGCCTATATGCTGGCAATCCCCTTCTCGATCGGCGCCTTCATCGCCGGCATGGTCTGTGCACTGGCAACCGGTTTCCTGAAAGAAAACAGCCGCATCAAGGAAGACACGGTGCTCGGCATTGTCTTTTCAGGCATGTTCGGCCTCGGCCTCGTGCTCTACGTCAATGTCCAGGCCGATGTGCATCTCGATCACATCCTGTTCGGCGACATGCTCGGCATCCTGCCGCAGGATCTGATCGAGACGACAGTGATTGCCATCGCCGCCACCATCTTCCTCGTCATCTTCCGCAAGGACCTGCTGGTACACGCCTTCGACGAGCAGCATGCCAAGGCGATCGGCCTGCCCACCCGCCTGCTGCATTACGGCCTGCTTGCCGTCCTGTCGCTGACGGTCGTCGGGGCATTGAAGGCAATCGGCATCATCCTCTCGGTGGCCCTCCTGATCGCCCCCGGCGCCATCGCCTTCCTGCTGACCCGCCGTTTCACCGCCATGCTGTTGACGGCGGTCGCGGTCGCACTCGGCTGCTCCCTCGGCGGCATCTATCTGAGCTTTTTCCTCGACAGCGCCCCCGCCCCCACCATCGTGCTTCTGATGACGATAACCTTCATCGTCACCTTCATTCGCACCATGCTCGCCTCCCGCGCCGCGGCCTGATCAGGTCGCGGGCATATACCCGCTTGCGCGACGGTAGATCCGGGTATATACACGCATTAAGATGTCGAACGATACATGCCACTGCATCCTGTTGCGCAAGGCAACCCGCAAGGTCTCATCCTATTATGACGAGGCGCTGGCACCGCTTGGCGTCAATATCGGCCAGTTCAGCTTGCTCAGAAACATCCGGCGCATGGAGCCGGTGTCGCTGACCGATCTGGCGCACAAGGTCGAGCTGGATCGCTCGACCGTCGGTCGCAATGCCAAGGTGCTGGAGCGAATGGAACTGATCGCCATCGGCCATGGCGAGGATCAGCGCGAAGCCGTGCTGACCATCGCCCCGAAAGGCCACGAAATACTGGAAAAAGGCGCCCCCCTCTGGGATGGCGTGCAGGACGACATAGAGGCCCGCCTCGGACACGAAAAAGCCCGGCAGTTGCAGGACCTGCTCGCAGAACTCTGATTTTTTGGCCAATATACGGGCATATACCCGCAAATATGGAAGAATACTCCCAATAGGCCGCTGCACCCCGGCAGCAAAAGAAGGAAACCACGAATGATTTCGACAGGCGTTGCCGGCTGGATGGCGGCGAGAAAACTCCACTACGGATGGGTCGTTGCAGCAACCACCTTCCTGACCATGCTGGCAACCGCTGGTGCCATGGGTTCGGCCGGCGTGATGATCCAGCCGCTGCACCAGGAATTCGGCTGGGATATCGCCGATATCTCCACCGCCATGGCCGTCCGCCTCGTGCTTTTCGGCCTGCTCGGGCCTTTCGCCGCCGCCTTCATGAACCATTTTGGCGTCCGGCAGGTCGTCTCGACGGCACTCGGCATGATCATCTTCGGCATCGTCGCCTCCTTCTTCATGACCGAGGTCTGGCAGTTGCTGCTGCTCTGGGGTGTCGTCATCGGTGTCGGCACCGGCATGACAGCTCTGGTGCTTGGCGCAACCGTCGCCTCGCGCTGGTTCTCAAAACGCCGCGGCCTCGTCATCGGCTTGATGACCGCAAGCAACGCCACCGGCCAGCTCGTCTTCCTGCCCATACTCGCAGCCCTGACCGAAGCCTATGGATGGCGCACGGCCCTCACGCTGACCGTTGCCGTCCTTGCCATGACCTTCGTTCTCGTCCTGCTGCTGATGCGTGACCACCCGTCCGATGTCGGCCTGCCCGCCTATGGCGAAACCACCGTCAACAAGGCTCCGAAGCAGGACCACAAGCTTCTCGCCACACTCTTATCCCCGCTCGTCACCCTGAAAAGTGTTTCCGGCAACCCGGTCTTCTGGGTTCTGTTCGGCACCTTCTTCGTCTGCGGCCTCTCCACCAACGGCCTGATCCAGACGCACTGGATCTCGATCTGCGGCGATTTCGGCATGGCGGCAGTTACCGCAGCCGGCACGCTTGCCGTCATCGGGATTTTCGATTTCATCGGCACGATCTTCGCCGGCTGGCTCTCCGACCGTTACGACAACCGCATCCTGCTTTTCTGGTTTTACGGATTGCGCGGCCTGTCGCTGATCTATCTGTCCCTGTCCGGTTTCAGCACGCTCGAACTCTCCGTCTTTGCGATCTTCTATGGTCTAGATTGGGTGGCAACGGTTCCGCCGACAGTCAAGCTCGCGGCGGAAAACTTCGGTCGTGAAAAAGCCGGGCTCGTCTTCGGCTGGATCTTCACCGGCCACCAGCTTGGAGCCGCAACCGCAGCCTTCGGTGCCGGCTGGTTCAAGAGCGACTACGACACCTATATGCCCGCCCTGCAGATCGCAGGCGTCATGTGCATGCTCGCCGCAGTCTCGGTCATGCTGCTCAGGAAGCCGGCGAGCCCTGCCCCGCTATCCCAGCCGGCCTGACTATCTAAACTCGGGGCCGGCAATCCATGCCGGCCCCGCCCCGCCGAAGCGCCGTCGCTTCAACTCGGGTCTCATTCGCATTCTTGAAAGCCTCCAGCGTCAGGCTGACATAGAAGGCGACGATTATCGTCAGCAGCAACACCATCGCCGAAGCGCCGAGAATGCCCGAATAGGCGTGGAAGGCATCCATCATCCGTATCTCCAATCCTGTTTTTCTGGATTGAATCTACCGATCAACATCACCCGCTGATTTCCGTTTCGTTTCAAAATATGTCGGTCTAGCTCGACGACCTATCATGCCGCCCGTTTCGAACCAGCCTGACCGGCCGCAGCCTCCGGTTCGCGGATGCGATTACGCCGGTTGAGTTTGAAGTGATTGACGAGTTCGACAAGCTGCGCCGCACCCGCCGCCAGCGACCGGCTGATCGTCGTCGTCTTTTCCACCATGACGGCATTCTGTTGCGTCATCCGGTCGAGCTGCGAAACCGTGCTGTTGATCTCCGAAAGGCCGGTTGCCTGCTCCTGCGCGGCCGTCGCCAATGACTGAACATTGCTGTCGATCGACGCGACAAACGTCTCTATCTCCTGCAGAGCCGAGCCGGTCTCGTCCACCAGCCGCACGCCTTCCGTCACCTCGCGGCCCGACTTGTCGATCAGCGTCTTGATCTCCTTGGCGGCGGTTGCCGAGCGCTGGGCAAGTTCGCGCACTTCCTGCGCAACGACAGCAAAGCCCTTGCCTGCCTCGCCGGCGCGTGCCGCCTCGACACCGGCATTCAGCGCCAGAAGATTGGTCTGGAAGGCGATCTCGTCGATCACACCGATGATCTTGGTGATCTCGCCCGACGCATCCTCGATCCGCTTCATCGCCGTGATGGTTTCCTTCACGACGGTGGATGAAGCCGTTGCCGCCTCCAGTGCGTTCTTCACCAGCTTGCGTGTCTCCACCGTATTGGCGGAAGACGCCCTGACGGTCGAAGTGACCTGCTCCAACGCAGCAGAAGCCTCTTCCAGCGATGCCGCCTGCTCCTTGGTGCGGGCAGACATCTGATCAGCCGCCTCATGCATTTCCTTGCTGGAGCCGTTCAGCATGCCGGTCTGCCTCAGAACGCCCATCAGCGTTTCCTGGAATGCGCCGATCGAGGCATTGAAATCACGCCGCAGCGGCTCGAATTCCGGACTGAAGGGAACATCGATCGTCTGACGGATATTGCAATCTGCGAGGCGCCCGAGACCAGCCCCCAGCCCTTTCACCACGGTCATACGTTCAGAAACATCCGCAGCAAACTTCACGACCTTGAACACGCGGCCGCTGTCATCGATGATCGGATTGTAGGATGCCTGGATATAGATCTGTTCGCCCTGCTTCGTGATCCGGGTAAACTGTCCGGTGGAGAATTTTCCCGCCGAAAGCTCTTGCCAGAACTGTTTGTATTCCGCCGACTGAGCATGATCCGGCTCGCAGAACATCGAGTGATGCCGCCCGACGATCTCCCCCAGCTGATAGCCCAGCGCATTGAGGAAGTTTTCGTTGGCCGTGATGATCTCGCCCTCCGGCGTGAATTCGATCACCGCCTGCGCTCTAGACAGCGCTTCCAGCTTGCCGCGGTTTTCCAGCGCATCCTTGCGCGATGCCGTGATATCCGTGGCGATTTTCACCACCTTGTAGGGCCTGTTACCCTTGAACAGCGGATTGTAGGAAGCCTCGATCCAGACCTCGCGACCACCCTTGCCGAAACGCTTGTATTTGCCCTGATCGAACTTGCCCTTCGCCAGCCCCGCCCAGAAATCCGCATAGTCCTTCGACGCGGCGTCCGTCGGATCGACAAAGATGCGGTGGTGCTTGCCAACGATCTCGGACAGCGAATAACCGACCGTCCGGCAGAAATTCTCGTTGGCGGTCAGGATGATGCCGTTGAGGTCGAACTCGATGATCGCCTGCGAGCGATTGAGCGCCTCGACAAGGGCTGCGTTGGACTGCATGTGGCCGAAAGGCAAACCGACCATGGATATCTCCGCTTGGCTATTTTTGCCGGAAGGCTATCCACCTTTAATAAAGTTTAAGTTAATTAAGCACTTGATCGAATTCAACTTTACGGTGTCGACGCACAACCTGCCTCCCGCAGATGGAAGCCTGCCTGAACATGAAAAAGGCCCGCCTTGCGGCGAGCCTCCCAATGCTTGGCGGTGGTTCTTTTGATCAGGCGGCAGCGAGCGTAAGCTCTTTCTTGACCATCTGGCGCAGAATTCCGAGGTCCTTGGCGAACAGGCGGATGCCGTCGGAAAGCTTTTCTGTTGCCATCTGGTCTTCGTTCAGCATCCAGCGGAATGTCTTCTCGTCCATCTTGATCGGAGCGACGGCTTCGAACTTCTCCGGCGAAAGCTTGCGCTCCAGCGTGCCCTCGGCCTTGTCCAGCTCGTCGAGCAGGTTCGGCGCGATCGTCAGGCGGTCGCAACCGGCCAGCGCTTCGATCTCGCCTACGTTGCGGAACGACGCACCCATGACGATCGTGGAGATGCCGTTTGCCTTGTAGTAATTGTAGATCGAACGAACCGAAACCACACCCGGATCGGTTTCCGCCGTGTAATCCTGGCCGGTCGACTTCTTGTACCAGTCGAGAATACGACCGACGAAGGGCGAGATCAGGAATGCCTTGGCATCGGCGCAGGCGACTGCCTGGGCATGGCTGAACAACAATGTCAGGTTGCAATCAATACCTTCGGCCTGGAGCACTTCGGCAGCCTTGATACCTTCCCAGGTGGAAGCGAGCTTGATCAGGATGCGTTCGCGCTCGATGCCACGTGCCTTGTAGGCAGCAATGATGTCATGCGCCTTCTTGATCGAGGCTTCGGTATCGAAGGAAAGGTCGGCGTCGACTTCGGTCGAGACGCGACCCGGAACGATCCCGGCCAGTGCAGCACCGACATCGATCGCCAGACGATCGGCTACGGCAACCGCAATCGCGTCGTTATTGCCGCCCTGTTTGCGGCCCCAGGCAACGCCTTCCTTCACCTTGTCGGCAAAGATCGAGGTACCGATCGCCTTCAGAACGATCGAAGGGTTGGTGGTGCAATCGACCGGCTTCAGGCGGGCAACGGCTTCAATATCGCCGGTGTCGGCGACGACGGTGGTCATGGAACGAAGTTGCTCTAGTTTTGACGTCATCCGAATGGTCCTCACTGATGGCTGTCGGTGCTGGAGGCACCGATTTTGCTCCTCTGGCATGTTATTTAGATAACATCCGCGGAAGGTAAAGAAGTCAAGACATTTGTCCTTCTCAATTGACATATGTTCCAATGAAGACGATATCATGACCAGACGCCAGGAATTGCATATTCCGCATTTCGGGAGGATTGAGCGCCTTGGCCAGATTAAGACGCGAGAGCCATACGACCTATTCCGACGCGACCTCCCAGAGGCTTCGCGCCGCATGGCTTTACTACAATCAGGGCCTGACCCAGAAGGACGTCGCGGAAAAACTCGGCGTCAGCCGCTCGACCGTGATCCGCATGCTCGATGAAGCCATGAAGCGCTCCGAAGTGCAGATCTGGATCTCTGAAGGCGTCGAAAGCTGCGTCGAACTCGCAATCCGGCTGGAAAAGGCCTACGGGCTGGATGAGGCGGTCGTCGTCCCGACCCCGCGTGATAGCAGTGCCGATGCGCTTGCAGGCGCCGTCGGCCTCGCGCTCGGGCAGTTCTTGTCCGATGTCATTCAGGACGACATGACCATCGGCGTCGGCTGGGGCCGCACCATGACCGCCTCCCTCTCCAGCTTCCGCCCCGCGCGCCATAACAACGTCAAGGTCGTCTCTCTGCTCGGCGGCATCGTCGCCGTTCACCAGACGAACCCGATCGATTTCACTTGGCGTTTTGCCGGACAGTTGGGCGCCGAATGCTACATGTTCCTCGCCCCTCTTCTCGTCGATACGGTCGCCACCAAGCGTGCTCTTATCGACAAATGCGGCCTCGACACCATCTACAACCTTGCCGAGAATCTCGATCTCGCCGTCGTCAGCTGTGGCGATATCGGCCCGCATTCTACCTCGCTCTCGGAAGGCTTCATTTCGAAGAAGGAGTTGGACCGCCTGATCGCGTCAGGCTGTGTCTGCGATACGATGTTCAACTTCCTGAACGAGGAAGGTCATTCCGTCGATCAGGCGCTGAACGAACGGGTCATGTCGGTCGATCTCGATACACTGAAAAAAGCGAGACATATCGTGCTCTCGTCAGGCGGTTCCCACCGCGCGGTCGCCATCCGCGCCACCATCCGCCGTATCGGCTGCAACACGCTGATCACCGACGAAACGGCGGCAAAGGAACTGCTGCGACTGGCTGAAGAGGATACAGCCACGCCTGAAGCCGACTAGCCGGCACGATCCCGCAAAAACAGCTTTTCATGGGACGCGCCGGAAACAGGTCTGCCAACCGTTTGACAGACACTCGGAAAAAATGGCAGCAAATTGGAGGAGGAGATTTCTGCCATGGCAAAACGGTCTGACACCCAGGGACGGCTGGATGATGCGGCGAGGGCTGGCTGGCTCTATTACGTCGCCGGTCGCACCCAGGACGAAATAGCGGCCGCCATGGGCATTTCCCGGCAATCGGCGCAGCGTCTCGTCTCGCTCGCGGTTGCCGAACGCCTGATCAAGGTCAGGCTCGACCATCCGATCGCCGCCTGCCTGGAACTGGCCGAAAAGCTCAAGGAAAAATACGGCCTGCGCCACGCGGAAGTCGTGCCGAGCGATACATCCGGAGCATCATCGACGATAGGCATTGCAGAGGCAGCCGCCGCGGAGATAGAGCGCTGGCTCAGACGGCCGGAGCCGATCGTGCTTGCGGTTGGTACAGGCCGCACGCTGAAGGCAGCGGTCGATCAGCTGCCGCCGATGGAATGCCCGCAGCATCGTATCGTGTCGCTCACCGGCAATATCGGGCCTGACGGTTCCGCCGCCTTCTACAACGTCATCTTCTCGATGGCGGATGCCATCAAGGCACGCCATTTTCCCATGCCGCTTCCCGTCCTCTGTTCCTCGGCCGAAGAGCGCGAGACTTTGCACGACCAGGCGCTTGTCCGTTCGACGCTGGCGCTCGGTGCGGAGGCAGCCGCCACCTTCGTCGGCATCGGCGAACTGGGCGTCGACGGCCCTCTCTGTGTCGACGGCTTCCTCGGCCGTGAAGAAATGCAGAGCCTCGTCGAAAGCGGTGCCGCGGGCGAAATCTGCGGATGGGTCTACGACCAGCAGGGCCGACTTCTGGACAACGCCGTCAACGAACGCGTCGCCAGCGTCCCGATCCCGTCCCGCTACACGAGCGCGGTGATTGGAATCGCGAAAGGACAGCGCAAGATCAAGGCCATCGCGGCAGCGCTTCGGGGCAAGCTGATCAACGGCATCATCACCGATGAAGCGTCCGCTGAGCAGTTGCTCCGCCTGTGAGCAAAAATTTTTACGTTCAAATTCAAATACTTAAAACGGTTCAATCGCAGTGCAGCGACGAATCCGTGTTGACTTCCATCAAGTCCTGATAAGTAATTGCCCACGAGCAAAGCGAATGCTCGCAATCATCTTCTCGGGAGGAAGATATGACATTGAAGACTTTTTTGCTGGGCGCCTGCTCGGCCATGGCTTTTGTTGCCACCGCCGCATCGGCTGAAACCCTCACAATCGCAACCGTCAACAACGGCGACATGGTCCGCATGCAGGGCCTGACCTCGGAGTTCACCAAGGCGAACCCGGACATCCAGGTAAACTGGGTCACGCTCGAGGAAAACGTTCTTCGCGAACGCGTCACCACCGACATCGCTGCCAATGGCGGCCAGTACGACATCGTCACCATCGGCAACTACGAAGTTCCAATCTGGGCCAAGCAGAAATGGCTCCTGCCGCTCGACGGCCTCGGCGACAAGTATGACATGGACGACCTTCTGCCGGCGATCCGCGGCGGTCTGTCCGTTGACAGCAAGCTTTACGCGGCTCCGTTCTACGGCGAATCCGCCATGATCATGTACCGCAAGGACCTGTTCGAAAAGGCCGGCCTCAAGATGCCGGAAAGCCCGACCTGGGAATTCATCGCCGATGCGGCGAAGAAGATCACCGATCGCGGCAACGACGTCTCTGGCATGTGCCTTCGCGGCAAGGCCGGCTGGGGCGAAAACATGGCCTTCGTGTCTGCGCTCAACAACTCCTTCGGCGGCCGCTGGTTCGACGAAAACTGGAAGCCCCAGTTCGATCAGCCGGAATGGAAGGCTTCGCTGCAGTTCTATGCAGACCTGATGAAGGAAGCCGGCCCGGCCGGTGCTTCGTCCAACGGCTTCAACGAAAACCTGACGCTGTTCCAGCAGGGCAAGTGCGGCATGTGGATCGACGCAACCGTCGCTGCATCCTTCGTATCGAACCCGAAGGACTCGAAGGTTGCCGACAAGGTCGGTTACGCGATCTTCCCGTCCAAGGAAGGCGTGAAGAACCACGGCAACTGGCTGTGGTCTTGGAACCTTGCCGTTCCGGCATCCTCGCAGAAGGCTGAAGCCGCGCAGAAATTCATCTCCTGGGCAACGAGCAAGGAATACACGACGCTCGTCGCTTCCAAGGAAGGCTGGGCAAACGTTCCTCCGGGCACGCGCACTTCGCTCTATAAGAACGCCGACTACCAGAAGGAAGCAGCCTTCGCCGCTCCGACTCTTGCTGCCATGGACGCTGCCGACATCACCAAGCCGACCGTCAAGCCGGTGCCTTACACCGGTGGCCAGTTCGTCGCGATCCCTGAATTCCAGGCTCTCGGCACCACTGTCGGCCAGCTCTTCTCGGCTGTCATCGCCGGCCAGTCCACGGTCGACGACGCGCTTGCCGCCGCCCAGGCAACGGCAACCCGCGACATGACCCGCGCCGGCTACATCAAGTAAGGGATTTCCTCCCAAGGATAAGGGTTGTCCGGCTCCTTTGCCGGGCAGCCCGCCTCAGATGGAGACCAGAACGACCGGAAGCCGCGCCTCTCGTCGTATCCACAAGCTACCCTATAAAAACAAGATCATGCTTCCGCGCTGACGTTCCATGAGGACGCCACGACGGCAATGAGAGCCAAAGCTCCGGGGAGGTTTTTTAAGATGGCAACGCAGAACACCAGGACGTTGGCACGCCTTATGATGGCGCCCTCCGTCGTCGTTCTTCTGATCTGGATGGCCGTACCGCTCGCAATGACGCTGTACTACTCGTTCCAGAACTACAACCTGCTGACACCGATGAATGTCTCGTTCGCAGGCTTCTTCAATTACCAGTATTTCTACACCGATCCGGCCTTCTTCCAGTCGATCTGGAATACGTTGCTGCTGGTTCTCGGCGTGCTGGCGATCACCGTCATCGGTGGTACCGCGATAGCGCTTCTGATCGACCAGCCGATCTTCGGCCAGGGCATCGTCCGCATCCTGGTGATCTCTCCCTTCTTCGTCATGCCGCCGGTAGCTGCATTGATCTGGAAGAACATGATCATGCATCCGGGTTATGGCGTGTTTGCCGATATCGCCAAATTCTTCGGCGTGCAGCCGATCGACTGGTTCGCCCAGTTTCCACTCTTCTCGGTCATCATCATCGTCGCCTGGCAGTGGTTGCCGTTTGCCACCCTGATCCTGCTCACCGCGCTCCAGTCGCTCGACAGCGAGCAGCGTGAAGCGGCCGAAATGGACGGTGCCAACTTCTTCAACCGCTTCATCTACCTGACGATCCCGCATCTTTCGCGTGCCGTCACGGTCGTCATCCTGATCCAGACGATCTTCCTGCTCGGCATCTATGCGGAAATCCTCGTCACCACCAATGGCGGACCGGGTTACGCATCGACCAACCTCACCTTCCTCATCTACCGCACGGCCCGTCTCGGTTATGACGTCGGCGGTGGTGCGGCAGGCGGTATCATCGCAGTCGTTCTCGCCAACATCGTCGCCATCTTCCTGATGCGCGCCGTCGGCAAGAACCTGGACAAGTAGGAGAGAAGATCATGGCTCGTTCAGTTTCCACCGGAGCTAAGATCGGCTGGAGCGTTGCCGCCTGGGTTGTGGCGCTCCTCATCTTCTTTCCGATCCTCTACGCCGTCATCACCAGCCTGAAGACCGAGCAGGAGGCCATCGCCGGCTTCTCGCTCATCCCGTCGGGTACGTTCGAGAACTACATCACCGTTCAGACGCAGCGCGATTACTTCAAGCCGTTCATGAACTCGGTGATCCTCTCGGTCGGCTCCACCATCCTGGCGCTGATCATCGCCATCCCCTCCGCCTGGGCCATGGCATTTGCCCCGACCAAGCGGACCAAGGACATCCTGATGTGGATGCTCTCGACCAAGATGATGCCCTCGGTCGCGGTTCTTCTGCCGATCTTCATCATCTTCCGCACCTTCGGCCTGCTCGATAGCCGCGTTGGCCTGACCATCATGCTGACGCTGATCAACCTGCCGATCGTCATCTGGATGCTCTACACCTATTTCCGCGAAATTCCGGGCGAGATCCTGGAAGCCGCGCGTATGGATGGTGCCAGCCTCTGGAAAGAGATCGTCTACGTCCTGACGCCGATGGCCGTACCAGGCATTGCCTCGACGCTGCTCCTGAACATCATCCTCGCATGGAACGAAGCGTTCTGGACCATCCAGCTGACGACCACCAACGCGGCGCCGCTGACGGCCTTCATCGCTTCTTTCTCGTCACCGCAAGGCCTGTTCTGGGCAAAGCTCTCGGCAGCATCGACCATGGCGATTGCGCCGATCCTCATCCTCGGCTGGTTCAGCCAGAAGCAACTCGTTCGCGGCCTCACGTTTGGCGCGGTTAAGTAAGGAATTCCGATCATGGGCAGCATTACTCTCAAGAACGTCCAGAAGCATTTCGGCGAAGCCAAGGTCATTCCTTCCGTCGATCTGGAAATCAAGGAAGGCGAATTCGTCGTCTTCGTCGGCCCCTCGGGCAGCGGCAAGTCCACGCTCCTGCGCCTGATCGCCGGCCTTGAAGACCTGACCGGCGGCACGATCACCATCGACGGCAAGGATGTGACGGAAGCCGCACCCGCTGCCCGCGGTCTCGCCATGGTCTTCCAGTCATATGCGCTCTATCCTCATATGAGCGTGCGCAAGAACATCGCCTTCCCGCTCAAGATGGCGAAGATGGAACAGTCAGCGATCGACAAGAAAGTCGAGGCCGCCGCCAAGGTGCTGAACCTCACCGATTATCTGGAGCGTCGCCCCTCGCAGCTTTCCGGCGGCCAGCGCCAGCGCGTCGCGATCGGCCGTGCCATCGTCCGCGAACCGTCTGCCTTCCTTTTCGACGAGCCGCTCTCCAACCTCGATGCGGCGCTGCGCGGCACCATGCGCCTCGAAATCAGCGATCTTCACAACCAGCTGAAGACGACGATGATCTACGTCACCCACGACCAGATCGAAGCCATGACCATGGCCGACAAGATCGTCGTGCTCAATCGCGGTAATATCGAGCAGGTCGGTTCCCCGATGGAACTGTATCTGACCCCGCGCAACCTGTTCGTGGCGGGCTTCATCGGCTCGCCGCGGATGAACCTGATCACGGGCGACTATGCCAAATCCAAGGGTGCCGTCACCGCCGGCATCCGTCCAGAACATCTGACGCTGTCGAAAGAGAGCGGCACCTGGAAGGGCAAGGTCACGGTCGCCGAACATCTCGGCGCCGACACCTTCCTGCACCTCGATGTCGAAGGCATCGGCCAGATGACCGCACGCGCCAGCGGCGAGTTCGGCGCGCATCACGGCGACACCGTCTACCTGACGCCGGATGAAACCAAACTGCATCGTTTCGACGACAAGGGCCTCGCTATCAGGGCCTGATTGATCCTACCGGCCTGACAGACAGGCCAACCGGAGTATGAGAAAATGACTGTGAAGCTTTCGTTGGCAAGCCTCAAGGATGCCGCTGCGACCGCTGGCGTGCCCAATTACGATCCGAAGAGCCTGACGCCGGGCATCGTTCATTTCGGCGTCGGCAATTTCCATCGCGCCCATCAGGCCGTCTACCTCGATGACCTGTTCAACACCGGCAAGGGCCATGATTGGGCGCTGATCGGCGCCGGCGTTCTGCCATCGGATGCCGCCATGCGCGACAAGCTGAAGGCTCAGGATTACCTGACCACAGTCGTCGAGCAGGACAATAACAAGACCGGCGCCCGCGTCACCGCGCCGATGATCGACATCATTGCACCCGACCAGAAGGATGCGCTGATCGAGAAGCTTGCCGATCCGACGATCCGCATCGTTTCGATGACGATCACCGAAGGCGGCTATTTCATCGATGCCGCCGGCCACTTCAACCCGGCCCATCCGGCAATGGTCGAGGACGGCCAAAACCCGGCAGCCCCGAAAACGGTCTTCGGCCTCATCCTCGCCGGCCTGAAACTGCGCCGCGAGCGTGGCGTGCAGCCCTTCACCATCATGTCCTGCGACAACATTCCGGGTAACGGCCACGTCACCGAGAACACCGTGATCGGCCTCGCCAAAATGTCCGACCCGGCCTTTGCCGGGTGGGTTCACGCCAACGTCGCCTTCCCCAACTCGATGGTCGACCGCATCACCCCGGCCACCGGCCAGCGCGAAGTCGATATTCTGAAAAACGACTTCAATATTGACGACAACTGGCCGGTCTTCTGCGAAGAGTTCAAGCAGTGGGTGATGGAAGACAATTTCCCCGCCGGCCGCCCGGCGCTGGAAGAGGTCGGCGTCCAGTTCGTCCCCGACGTTGCGCCCTATGAATTGATGAAGATCCGCATCCTGAACGGCGGCCACGCGACGATCGCCTATCCGGGCGAGCTGCTCGACATCCATTTCGTCCACGAGTCGATGGAACACCCGCTGATCCGCGCCTTCCTCGCCAAGCTCGAGAAGGAAGAGATCATCCCGATCGTTCCGCCGGTCCCGGATACCAATCTCGATGAATATTTCGACCTGATCGAGCGTCGCTTCCTCAACCCGAAGATCGGCGACACCATTCCGCGCCTGGCGCAGGACGGTTCCAACCGCCAGCCGAAATTCATCCTGCCCTCGACCCGCGATCGTCTCGCCCAGGGCAAGGATATCGTCGGCCTTTCGCTGGTATCGGCGCTCTGGTGCCGTTACTTCGCCGGCACGTCCGACAGCGGCCGCAAGATCGTCTTCAACGATGCGAGCGCCGAAAAGCTGCAGGCAGCAGCCATCAAGGCCAAGGACGATCCGGCAGCCTTCCTCGTCTTCGATGAAATCTTCGGTGAAGTTTCCGGCAACGAACTGTTCCGCAAGCGTTTCGCCCATGCCCTGAAGACGCTATGGAGCGAAGGAACTGCAAAAACCCTGCAGCTCTATCTCGACGACAAGCTGGTTCAGGAGTGAGGTGAAACGTGGCGGATAAGGCAAGCTTCAACAACGGCCCATTGGTGATCTTCGACTGCGACGGCGTGCTCGTCGACAGCGAACCGCTTTCGGTCCGGGTTCTGGTCGAAGCCTTGAACCGCCATGGCATCGACATGGCCGAGGAGGAAGCCTATCAGCGCTTCCTCGGCCGCAGCCTTGCCACCATGCGGCAAGTGATGGACGAGGAATACGACTTCCACACCGGGCCCGAATTTCTCGAAACCCTGCGTCTTGATCTCTACGACCTCTTCAAGACCGACCTGAAGCCCATTCCCGGAATTGCCGAGACGCTGGATGCGCTGGCGCTTCTCGACCTTCCCCGTTGCGTCGCCTCCTCCAGTCAGCTTGAACGCATCCGCCTGTCGCTCGACATTACCGGCATTCTCGACAAGCTAGAACCGCATATATTCAGCGCCTCCATGGTCCAGAACGGCAAGCCTGCGCCTGACCTCTTTCTTCATGCGGCAGGTGAGATGGGCGTCGCTCCGGAAAACTGCATTGTCATCGAGGATAGCCCCGCCGGCATCGAAGCAGCCCAGCGCGCCGGAATGACGGTCTTTGCCTTTACCGGCGGCTCGCATGCCTGCGTTCCCGGATATCGTGAACGGATCGATGCACTTTCGCCGGATCTCATATTTGACGCCATGCCGGATTTGCTCCACCTTGTAAAAAACCACATGGAGGGTCGCGGCGCGACATCTTCCCAGCGGGCGATTTGACACCGTGAGGAAGAGTTTGCCGCGAGCGGTACAGGGACAGGAAACAGATCCGGATGCGTGACCATCTCGTTGCGGTCGATATCGGCACGACCAGCGCGCGTGCCGGCGTTTTCGACAGCAGTGGCCGAATGCTCGCCAAGGCCAAGCATCCGATCAGGATGTTCCGCCCAAAAGAAAGCCATGCCGAACATTCCTCCGAGGATATCTGGGCCGCTACCTGCCATGCCGTGAAAGCAGCGATGACCGAGGCTGGCCTCAAGCCCGCAAACATAGCCGCCATCGGCTTCGACGCCACCTGTTCGCTCGTCATGCGGGACTACGACGGCAAGCCGCTCTCCGTCTCCACTTCGGGCGTCCCCGAACAGGATACGATCGTCTGGCACGATCACCGCGCCATAAGCGAAGCCGATGAGCTCTCCGCCTCCGGCCACCATGTTCTCGATTTTTCCGGCGGTTCGCTGTCACCCGAAATGGAAATGCCGAAGCTGAAATGGCTGAAGGAGAACCGGCCGGAAAGCTGGAAAAAATCCGGCTTCATCCTCGATCTCGCCGACTTCCTCACCTGGAAGGCGACCGGGTCGGCCGAACGCTCCCGCTGCACCGTCACCGCCAAATGGAACTATCTGGCGCATGAAAAGCCCGGCTGGAAAAGTGACTACCTGAAGCTTGCAGGCCTCGAAGACTTGAGGGAAAAAGCCGGCCTGCCGGAAGGCACCGCCGAAATCGGCTCAAGCCTCGGCAGACTGTCGAAACAAGCGGCGGCCGAGCTCGGTCTCGATACGAAGGTCGAAGTCTCTCCCGGCCTGATCGACGCCTATGCCGGTGCCTTCGGTGCGCTTGCAGGTGCGGCCAACGATACGACGCTGGAAACCAGCGTGGCCCTGATCGGCGGCACCTCCAGCTGCATCGTCGCCTTCTCGCGGGATCCGAAACCCGGCCGCAGCCTCTGGGGGCCTTATTACGAGGCTGTCCTGCCAGAACACTGGCTGGTCGAAGGCGGCCAGTCGGCAGCAGGCGCGCTTCTCGATCATATCGTCCAGATGCATGCCGCCGGCGGCGAACCAACCACCGATCTGCATGGCCGCATCATCAACCGCATTGCCGAACTGCGCGCCGAGACGGACGGCGACATCGCCCCCAACCTGCATATCCTGCCGGATTTCCACGGCAACCGCTCGCCGCTCGCCGATCCGCATGTGCGCGGCGTCATCACCGGGCTTACCCTCGACACCTCTTTCGATGGCCTGTGCCGCCGTTACTGGCGCAGCTGCGTGGCGATCGCGCTCGGCATCCGCCATATCCTCGATACCATGGTCGGCTTCGGTTATCGGTTCGAAACCCTGCATGTCACCGGCGGCCATGTGAACAACCCGCTGCTGGTCGAGCTTTACGCCGATGTCACCGGCTGCCGGGTCGTGGTGCCGCAGACGAGCGACGCCGTCCTGCTCGGCACCGCCATGACCGCCGCAGTCGCCGGCGGCCTGCATTCATCCCTGTTTGTCGCGGGCTCGGCGATGCAGGCCGATGGCACAGAATATCTCCCCGATCCTGACCGCAAGGCAGCTTACGACCGCGATTACCGCCGCTTCCTCACCATGGTCCGCCATCGCGAGGAATTGCGGGAACTGGCCTGAGTTCCTAGCCTTAATTCTAGAGGGGAACCAATGATTTACACGTCCATACGACAGCCTAGATGGGCTAATCCCGAAAAGACTAGGATCAATTGCTTTGTTAAATTTTCCGATTTCAAAATTGAGGTCGAATTTACGGCAGATCCAAAAGATGTAGAGGCACACGGACGGGAGATATTCAATAAATGCCTGTCTGGAGAGTTTGGCGCAGTCGGAGACTATATTCCGTACTCGGAGCCGACTACTACTGGGCCTAATGGTTCACAGATAATGCCACTCCCTACCGTATGGCCTGAGATCTTAGATTTCCTCAATCAAGCTAATGCCGAAAACTCTCGCGGCACTCCCAGAGGAATCATTCTCGTTTGGGCTTCCATGATCGAGCAACTGCTTGGCCGACTTCTTGATAGCCACGTAGTAGATGACACGATCGCTCATGACTTGATTTGGAACGATGCACATAGCTCGTTAGGAACGTTTTCTGGCAGATCAAAGTGCTGCTTTGCTCTCGGCCTGATATCTCGCGAGGATCTTAAGGTTTGCGACAAAATAAGAGCGATCAGAAACATAGCTGCTCATGAATGGAATCTCGATCTATCGAACCCGACGATTGTGAAGAAACTACTGCCAGCTGTGAGGGGCCTGTATGACGCCGACCATTCAAAGCTGTACGAATGGAAGCAAGATGATCTGATCTTCATGATCGTCCATTTTTATTCCAGTTCGTGCGCCATGCTGGCGATACGCCTCGCAAATAGAGCTCAAGAGGTCGTCAACGAGCGAAGACGAGAGTGGAAGCCATAGGGCGGCGGTCCATAAATTTGCGTTGCGGAACCGTCGCCCTGGAATAGAAATGCAGCGACCTGCCGGTCAGATCTGCACCTGACCACCATCGACAAACAGCTCGACGCCGTTGACGAAGCTTGCATCGTCGGAGGCAAGAAACAGCACCGCCTTGGCGATCTCTTCCGGCTGGCCGACGCGACCTGCAGGGATGAGGCCGGCAAGATAATCCTTCGTACCCTGCGCCTGATCACCGCCACCGAACAGCTCGTTCAGGCCTGCCGTATCGGTGACCCCGGGGCTAATGGCATTGACGCGAATATGCCGGTCCTTCAGGTCGAGGATCCAGTTACGGGCAAAGCTGCGGATCGCCGCCTTGGTGGCGGAATAGACGCTGAAGGCCGGCGTGCCGGAAATGCTGGTGGTTGCCGACGTCAGCACGATCGAGCCGCCATCGCGCATCAGCGGCAGCGCCTTCTGCACGGTAAACAGCACGCCCTTGACGTTGCTGTCGAAGGTCGACTGGTAATGCTCTTCGGTGATCGAGCCAAGCGCTGCGAATTCACCGCCACCGGCATTGGCGAAAACGACATCGATATGCCCGTGCTTCTGCTGCACGGCGTCATAAAGCCGGTCGATATCGACAAGCTTGCCCATGTCGCCCCGCACGCCGGTCACCCGGCCACCGATCGCCTTCACCGCAGCATCGAGTGCTTCCTGTCGGCGGCCGGTAATGAACACCGAAGCACCCTCGCCGGCAAACGCCTTGGCAGTGGCAAGCCCGATACCGCTTGTGCCGCCGGTAACGATGACGACCTTGTTTTCAAATCTTGCAGCCATTGTCTTTCTCCTTTGATCTTGCGGTTTGTTTTCCGCTGGATGAAAGATGCATTCGGAACGCTGCGATCGAAAGTCGGCAAAATCGACACTCATCGTTCCATATGGAGAACGATGATGCGGCTTGATCTGAATGACCTTGTCTATTTCGCCGAAGTGGTAGCCCATGGCGGCTTCGCTCCCGCCGGGCGCGCTCTGCGCGAACCGAAATCCAAGCTCAGCCGCCGCGTGGCAGGACTGGAGACACGGCTTGGCGTGCGCCTGATCGAACGATCGAGCCGCCGTTTTAGGGTAACCGATGTCGGGCAGGTATTTTATCAACGCTGCAAGGCGATGCTCGCCGAGGCGGAGCTTGCACAGGCGCTGGTGGCGGAAGCAAAATCGGAACCGGAAGGCCTCGTCCGCTTCAGTTGCCCGACCGGCCTGGTCGAACCGATATCAGGCCTGGTCAACACATTCCTCGACCGTCACCCGAAAGTGCAGCTGCAGCTCGTGGCTGTCGACAGGCCGGTCGATCTCATCGAGGAACGGATCGATATCGCACTGCGCGTCCGCACCACGATCGACAGCGACGCCTCGCTGACCATGCGTTCGCTCGGCCAGTCCGTCCGCATCCTCGTCGCAAGCCCGCAACTCGCCAGCCGGATTGCGGATGTCGAACAGCTCGCCTCATTGCCGACGCTGGCAACAAGCGACGATGCAAGCGAACTGGAATGGCATCTGGAAACCGAGGACAGTAAAAAACACATTCTCCGCCATGCCCCACGCATGGGCTGCGCCGATTTTTCAGCCGTTCGCGCCGCGGCGATTGCGGGCCTCGGCGTCGCCCTCCTGCCCGACCATACCTGCCGCCAGGCTCTGGAAGATGGAACCCTCGTTCGCATTCTTCCTGCATGGCGCGGCATTACCGGCATCGTGCATCTGGTCTTCACCACCCGTCGCGGCCTGCCGCCGGCGGTTCGGAAATTCATCGATCACCTGGCTGCGAATTTTCCGAAAGATGCACTGGATGATCCGCGATTTCGCAACCGCCTGCCCGCTGCGTGACATTGCGTATGGCCATCAAAGCAAATGAGGCGACCGATGGGCCGCCTCATTCATGTTTACGGATGAAACTGCTGCCGCTCAGGCAGCGCGGCTATAGCTTCCGCGCTCGCTCGAAGTGGCCACTCCACCAAGACGGAACTGCGAAAGCAGGGTCTTCAGAGCCGTCGCTTCGGCTGCAAGGCCATGGCTGGCGGCCGTCTGTTCCTCGACCATCGCCGCGTTCTGCTGCGTGCCCTGGTCCATCGTGTTGACGGCGGTGTTGATCTCGTTCAGGCCCGTCGACTGCTCGCGGGTTGCCGTTACGATCGCCTGGATGTGGCCGTTGATCTCCTGCACTTCGGCAACGATGGCCTCCAGCCTGGTGCCTGTCTCGCCAACCCGCATCACGCCCTGCTGAACCAGATTGCCGGATGCGTTGATCAGTTCCTTGATCTCCTTGGCGGCCTGGGCGGAACGCTGCGCCAGTTCGCGCACTTCCTGCGCGACGACGGCAAAGCCCTTGCCCGCTTCACCGGCACGCGCTGCCTCGACACCCGCATTCAGTGCAAGCAGGTTGGTCTGGAAGGCGATCTCGTCGATGACGCCGATGATCTTGGAGATCTCCGAAGACGACCGTTCGATGTCTTCCATGGTGCGCACCGCTTCACGCACGATGCCGCCGGAATTCTCGGCATTCGAGCGGGTGCGGTTGACGAGGCGGCCGACTTCCTCGGCGCGATGGGCACTGTCGCGCACCGTCGTGGTGATCTCTTCAAGCGCCGCAGCGGTCTCCTCGACAGAGGCGGCCTGCTGCTCCGTACGTCGGGCCAGATCGTCGGCCGCATGGCGGATCTCGGAAGCGCCGGCATCGATATTGCGAGCATTGTCGCCCACCTTCGTCAGCGCGCTGTTCAGCTTGCCGATCGAGGTGTTGAAGTCTTCGCGCAATCGGTCGAGTTCGGCCACGAAAGGCGAATTGATGCGGTATTGCAGGTCGCCATCGGAAAGATGCGACAGGCCCTTCGCCAGTTCGTCCACGGCAAAGCGCACATCTGCCGCATTGCGGGCGGCAACCCGCTCGCGTTCGCCGCGCTCGCGCTCAGAAAGCGTACGCGTCTCCTGTGCATCCCCCTCAAGGCGCAGGCGCTCGATCGCATTCGTGCGGAACACGGCAACGGCTGCGGCCATGGAGCCGATCTGGTCGCGGCGGTCCTGGCCGGGAATGGTCGTGTCGAGATTGCCGCTCGCAAGCTTTTCCATGGCAGCCGTCATCGCGGTCACCGGCGAGATAACGATCCGGCTAAGCAATGTCGCCAGGAAAACCATCATGGCGACAACGGCAAGCAGCGTCGCAATCGCGGCAGCGAGGCGGAATTCGCGCGTCGCCGCATAGGCATTGTCCTTGTCGACAACGAAACCAAGGCTCCAGTCGGCACCCGGAAGACCACTGACCGGCACAAAGCTGACCAGCTTGCCCTTGTCGCCGATTGCGGTTTCCGCAACCTGCGAACCGATGCTCGGCGTATCTGTCGGGAAGAGGTCGGCAAGCGTCTTATTGACGAAGGCCGCATCGGGATGGATCAGGATCTTGCCTGCCTTGTTGACGAGGAAGGCATGGCCCCCAGGACCAGCATCGACCGACTTGATCGCCGATACCAGCGTGTCTAGCGAAAAATCGCTGGCGGCAACGCCAACAAACTTGCCATCCTTGTTCACCGGAACGGCAGCCGTGATCATCAGCTTTTTGTCGGATGCGGAAACATAGGGTTCGGTCAGCACCGCTGCCTTTGCGGCAACCGCCTGCTTGTACCAGCCGCGCTGGCGCGGGTCATAACCGGCCGGCAAGGGCAGGTTCGGCCACTGCGTCATTTCGCCATCGGCTTCACCGCCGAAATAGGTGGAGACGAACTGGTCGGCAAGGACCTCGTTCTGCAGGATGGCAGAGCGCGAGGCGACGTCCGTGCTCTTCTCCATGGCCTTGGCGACGGAGTCAGTCAACATGAAGCGGCCGTTGAGCCAGTTGGCAATGCTCTGCGATGCCTGTTTGCCGGTGGATTCTATGTTGTGTGAAACGGACTGGGCAACGCCATCGCGCTGCAGGCTATCGATATAGATCGAAAAGGCGCCGAAGGCAGCCGCGACAAGCAGCGACGCGGCAAGCAGGATGCGCGTCATGAGGTTTGATCTTTTGGTCAAACGGGGTGTTCCTCTGATGAACGCCGGTGGACCCGGCTGATCGTTGGCATGGTTCTAATTGGGGGAGACATGCCGCGAGGCGAAGGCGGGACGCATCATGCGACCGTGACGCGGCCGAAACCGCAAGCATCGGCACGAATAAAACAGAAATCTAAACTTTGATTAAAAATGGATAACCCATAAAGCGCTCGCGAAGATTGCAACGAAAGAGCATACATCGCAAAATTGCTTAAAACTGCGAATACCCACAAGAATAGACGGCACAAACTCCGCATTTAGTCATACTTTTACTTGGGTAAGCGATCTATCCCCACATGTTTTAAGACAACCATGACGTCATGCCGCGGGACTGCTTGTCGCGCCACGCATCGCCACCTACATCTGACCGGCCAACCGCCGGAGACCATTCATGATCCTCGACGCCGCTCGCCTTGCGCTCGTCAACCTTTTCGCCTCGGAAACCCGCTCCGCCTTCTGGAAGATGCTGGGGCTCACCCTGCTCATCCTCGTCGGCCTGTGGTTCGCGCTCAGGGAGACTTTCGCCTATTACATCTGGCCGTGGTTTGCAGCCTTTCTGCCGACGATGCCGGAATGGACCGGCTGGCTGACGCTGATTGCGGCGATTGCCGCCAGCATCGGCCTAGCGCTCGGATTGGCGCTTCTGATCGCCCCGATCACCGCGCTGATCGCCGGCCTGTTTCTCGATGATGTCGCAGCCGTCGTTGAAAAACGCGATTACCCGAATGATCCACCCGGCAAGGAACTGCCGCTCGGTCAGGCGGTTGCCGGTTCGATAAAGTTCCTGGGCGTCGTCATCGTCTTCAACTTTATCGCGCTTCTTCTCCTCTTCATTCCGGGCGTCAACCTGATCGCCTTCTTCATGGTCAACGGCTACCTGCTTGGCCGCGAATTCTTTGAATTTGCCGCCATGCGTTTTCGCTCACCGGAAGAGGCCCGCGCCTTCCGCGCAAAACACGCTTCCACGGTTCTGCTTGCCGGCATGCTGATCGCCGGTTTCCTGGCGATCCCGTTCGTCAACCTGCTGACCCCGCTCTTTGCCGCGGGGCTGATGGTGCACCTTCACAAGGCGCTGTCCAAACGCGATCCGGGCTTCAAGACTTAGCCCGGAAGCGCCGACGCCTCATATTGGGCGGCAAACTCCGCACTCGGCAGGATCGGCTTGATGATATCGATCAGCACGCCATTCGGATCGGCGGTAATGAAATGCCGCTGGCCGAAATCCTCGTCGCGGAGATCCAGCCTTATCGGCAGCCCCGCCGCCTTCAGCCGTTCATAGACAGCATCGACATCTTCGACTTCGAAATTCAGCAACAGGCCTGACACTTGGCCGCGCGCACCTTCCGGGATCGTCTCATGGCTGCCGTCGAGAATGGCGAGCGTCACATGCTCGCTCTCCTTCGATTGCAGGTGAACATACCAGTCTGCGGTAAACAGCGCTTCGAAGCCGAAATGCCGGGTATAGAACGCCGCCGTCCCTGTGACGTCCTTGGTCATGATGACGGGATAATAGCTGACTGCTTTCATCTCTTTTCCTCCGTTGAAATCCAAGATACATTCAGCCTGTATGTTTTCTTATAAATACATTCTGTATGTATGTAAATAGAGGATAGTCGCATGCCGCGCAGCAACCGCGAACGCACCGATGCCACCCGCACCGCCCTTCTGGATGCCGCACGGACCTTGTTCGTCGAAAAGGGCTATGCCGAAACGGCAACCCCGGACATCGTCGCCGCAGCTGAGGTCACGCGCGGCGCACTCTACCATCACTTTGCAGACAAAAAGGCGCTGTTCTGGGCCGTAATCGAAAGCGAAGCCAAGGATGTAGCAGCCGATATTGACGCCCGCTCGGCGGATGCCTCGTCGGCACGCGAGGCGCTGTTGCAGGGTGCATCCGCCTATTTCGATGCGATGGCAGTGCCGGGCCGCACAAAGCTGCTCTTGAAAGAAGCCCCGGCGCAGCATGCGATCGATAGCGGTGAAGGAGAAGACCCGGCCGAAGAGGGCCTGAAGATCGGCCTGTCACACCTGCTTTCTGGATCAGAAAACCTCAAGCTCCTCGATCCGTTGACATCGCTGATCTCGTCGGCCTTCGAAAAGGCCGCGATCGCAATCAACTGTGGTGCAAACCGCGCTGATTACGAAGCCGCAATCGCGGCCCTGCTGGATGGACTTACAGTGCAGCCCCGCCGATGATCTGAGGCGGCAGCTCCACCAGCGGCGCCGGTATGTCGAACGTCTTTTCCGGCGAGCGACAGAGATCGGCAATGACGCAATGCTCGCATTCCGGCTTGCGCGCCTTGCAGGTATAGCGCCCATGCAGGATCAGCCAGTGATGAGCATGGAAGAGATATTCTTCCGGAATGACCTTGAGGAACTGCTCCTCCACCTCATCCGGTGTCTTTCCCGGTGCCATCAGGCAGCGGTTGCCGATGCGGAAGACATGCGTATCGACAGCAAGCGTCGGAATGCCGAAAGCCATGGACATCACTACATTGGCGGTCTTGCGCCCCACGCCCGGCAGCCGTACCAGCTCCTCACGCGTCTTTGGAACGTGGCTGCCGAATTCGTCGATCAGCATGCGACAGAGCGCAATCACATTCTTTGCCTTGTTGCGATAAAGCCCGATCGTCTTGATATGGGAAATCACACCCTCTTCGCCCAGCGCCAGCATCTTTTCCGGCGTATCGGCTATTTGGAACAGTGCCCGCGTCGCCTTGTTGACCCCGGCATCGGTCGCCTGGGCCGATAGCGCCACCGCAACTACAAGCGTGAACGGGTTCACATGCTCGAGCTCGCCCTTCGGCTCCGGCCGCTGGATCGAGAAGCGGCGAAAGATCTCCACCATCTCGTCCTTCGAATAGGCGGATTTGAAGCGTTTCGTCTTCGTCGCACCCGTCTTTGCAGGCGTCCGATTTGACTTTTGCAAGGAAGCGGTGCTGGATCGGGATTTGGAAATGGCCATCAGCCTGTATAGTCACGCCCCATGACGGAAAGCAACGCGCACATAGTGGAGGAGCGGCCTGTCTTTGCCGCCGAACTCACACCCTACCGGTCGCTGGGGCGAACGGGATTCAAGCTGGTGCTTGCGCTCTCCGGCGCCGTCTGCGCCTTTTACGGCATCTTCTTCACCGTAACCGGCGCCTGGCCGATCGGCCTGTTTCTCGGGGCGGATTTCCTGCTTCTCTATTTCGCGCTGAAGATGAGCTACCGTTCAGGCCGCCAGCGCGAGGAAGTCAGCGTATCGCAAACCCATATCCTGATCCGCAAATTCTCTCCGACGGGCAGGATGATCGAGCATCGTTTCAATCCCTTCTGGGCGCGTTTCCGCATCAATCGGCACGAGGAATTCGGCATCACCTCTATGTTCGTCAGCGGCGAGGGTCGGGCAACGGATGTCGGTTCCTTTCTCAATCCGGACGACCGGGAGAGCTTTGCCAACGCCTTCCGCAATGCGCTCGCAACCGTAACCCGCCGCCTGTGAGAAAGCCGCAAGAAACGGGTGGTATCGATGAAGCGGAGAATGCAAATATGAGCGAAAGGAGACAGACCATGAATGCTCTCGCTCAGTTTTCAACGCCCGCGATCGACGTGACGCCGGAAGGCTCTGATTACGAGACCGTGCGCCGGGTGATCGAAATGATCACGCTCGACTACCGCGACCAGCCTTCGCTCGAAGCCATCGCTGCCGAGATCGGCCAGTCGCCAACGCAGTTGCAGAAACTGTTCACCCGCTGGGCCGGCCTGTCTCCGAAGGCCTTCCTGCAGGCGGTTACGATCGACCATGCCAAGCGCCTGCTCGGCACCGAAGGCTTGCCGCTTCTGGAAACTTCCTATGAGGTTGGCCTTTCCGGCCCCGGCCGCCTGCATGATCTCTTCGTCACCCATGAGGCGATGTCGCCCGGCGAATGGAAGGCCAAGGGCGGTGGCCTGACGATCCGCTACGGCTTTCACCCCTCCCCATTCGGTCTGGCGCTTGTCATGGCCACCGATCGCGGCCTGTCCGGCCTTGCCTTTGCCGATGAAGGCCGCGAACAGGAGGCGCTGGACGACATGACCCGCCGCTGGCCGAACGCAACTTACGTGGAAGACAAAGCCGCAACCGAACCCTATGTCGGCCGCGTTTTCGACCGCTCCAAATGGCTCTGCGACCGGCCCTTGCGGGTCGTGCTGATCGGCACCGACTTCCAGATGCGCGTCTGGCAGAGCCTGTTGAAGATCCCATACGGCAAGGCCGTCACCTATTCGGATGTCGCCAACGATATCGGCCAGCCGTCCGCAAGCAGGGCGGTAGGAGCAGCCGTCGGCGCCAACCCGATCTCTTTTGTCGTTCCCTGCCATCGCGCTGTCGCAAAGAATGGCGCCCTGACCGGCTATCATTGGGGCCTCACCCGCAAGCGCGCCATGCTCGGCTGGGAAACGGGCGGAGCGTAACGCCCTGATTCTGACCGGCTATCAGAAACCTCATCTGCCAATCTACCCGAAGAAGTTACGGGGTTTTTTGCAGGGTTTTCCGACATTGGCTCGGAACGCTACAGGATTTCCAATCGAACCTTGGAGATCCAGCCGGGTGCAAGAACGTAAATTTCCGCGATCGAGGGCCTTCCTCGGCGCAAAAATCCTGTTCAACGATCATCGTTCGGCTTTTGACGGCATCGTCAAGGAAATGTCGGAAGGCGGCGCGATGATCCGGACCGAAAGCGCCATGTCCGTCCCTGAAAACTTCACGCTCCAGCTTTCCGATGGACGCCAGTTCGAATGTGACGTCCGCTGGCGCCGCATCAACGCAATCGGCGTCGAGTTCCGCACCGCCTGACATCGAAGTCCCGTCTTCAGGTGACAGTCAGCTTAAAGGCAGATGCCACCGGACAACGACAGATGAAATCTGTCCTGTTCAACAAGGTGGATCGGCGAATGGCAGTTACATTCAAGCGGAAGTGGCTTCGCAACGGAGCGGCAGCCATTGGTATCGCAGCGCTCAGCATCGGCGCCTATCTGGGCTTCCTTCAGCTTTCCGGCAACTTCCACACCGTCATCGCCGGTGAACTCTACCGGTCAGCCCAACCGACAGCCGGCCAGATCGAGGAATATGCGCGCAATTACGGTATTCGCACCATCGTTAACCTGCGCGGCCCCTCCAAAAACGCCGCATGGTATACCGATGAAGTGGCGACAACGCAGCGGCTTGGAATAAAGCATATCGACTTCCGCATGGTCTCCTCCAGAGAGCTCACAGCAGAACAGGCGGACCAGCTCGTCGCCTTGCTGAAAGATGCGCCGAAACCGATCCTGATCCACTGCCAGGCAGGTGCCGACCGCACAGGCCTCGTATCCGTCATCTACAGCCATCAGATAGCCGGCGTCCCCACCGAGAAGGCGGAACAGCAACTGTCGCTTTATTTCGGCCATGTCGGCCTGCCGCTCGTCTCAAAAGCCTATGCCATGGACAGGACATGGGAAATGCTGGAGCGCCACTACGGCCTTTCCCGGGAACCGTTCACGGCCCCCATCTGAAAAGACATCCTTCCTTTTATGCCACCTGCACGATATGCCCCTCGGAGACCTCACGGTATTGCCGCACCGGCGGCACATAATCCACCGAGCGCACGGGGCTCTTGATCTCGTCGGTCGCCATGTTGCGCTTGATCGACCGGCGTGCAGGGTCCGGCACGGGAACCGCCGACATCAGCTTTTTCGTATAAGGATGCTGCGGGTTTTCGAACACAGCAGCCCGCGGCCCTATCTCGACGATCTCGCCGAGATACATCACCGCCACCCGGTGGCTCACTCGCTCAACCACAGCCATGTCGTGGGAAATGAACAGATAGGCGAGCTTCAGGCTCTGCTGCAGGTCGAGCAGCAGATTGCACACCTGCGCTTTGATCGAGACGTCGAGCGCCGATACTGCCTCGTCCGCGACAATCACTTTCGGATCGAGCATCAGCGCACGCGCAATCGCGATACGCTGCCGCTGGCCGCCGGAAAACTCGTGCGGAAAACGCTTCATCATGTCAGCTGACAATCCGACCTTTTCAAGCAGTGCCGCCGCCTTGTCACGCGCCTGGGCCTTCGTGCCGAGGGCATGCTCGACAAACGGCTCCATCACCGCAGACCCGATGCTCATACGCGGATTGAGCGATGCGAACGGATCCTGAAAGATCATCTGAACCGACCGGCGCATGCGGCGAAGCGAAGGCTGATCGAGCTTCATCACTTCATAGCCATCAAGCACGACATTGCCGCTTGTCGGGTTGATCAACCGCGTTACCGAACGACCGGTCGTCGACTTTCCGCAACCGGATTCTCCGACAAGCGACAGCGTCTCGCCCTCCTGCAGGCTGAAAGACACGTTTTCCACTGCATGCACGGCACCGGTTTTGCGACCGAGCAGACCTGAATGGATGTCGAAACGCGTTGTCAGGTCACGAACTTCGAGGATCGGCGTCTTTCCCTTCGCCACCGTGTCGGTGACGTCGGCAAGCTTCTGCTGTTCACCGGTCTTGACGTCGATGATCGGAAACCGCAGCGGCAGTTTGCGCTCGCCCATCGACCCCAGCCGTGGCACTGCAGAGAGCAGCGCCCGCGTATACGGATGCTTGCCGCGATGAAAGATATCGGCGGTCGCACCCGTCTCCACCTGGTCGCCACGGAACATCACGATCGTCCGGTCGGCCACTTCCGCCACCACGCCCATGTCATGGGTGATGAACAGAACCGACATGCCCTCCTCGTCCTGCAACTGCTTGATCAGGTCGAGGATCTGCCCCTGGATCGTTACGTCGAGCGCCGTCGTCGGCTCGTCGGCGATCAGCAGCTTTGGCCTCGACGCCAGCGCCATGGCGATCATTACGCGCTGGCGCATGCCGCCGGAAAACTGATGCGGATATTCGTCGAACCTGCCTTTTGCGTTCGGGATACGGACTTTCTCGAGAAGTCGCAAAACTTCCGCCTTGGCCTCAGCCTTGGAAATATCCGTGTGAACCGTCAGCGCCTCGGCGATCTGCTTTCCGATCGGAAAGATCGGATTGAGCGATGTCATCGGCTCCTGGAAGATCATCGAGATATCGTTGCCGCGCACCCGCCGCATCTGCTCTTCCGGCAGGGATACCAGTTCCTTGCCCTGCAGGAACACCTGTCCCTCGATCCTGCTCGTCTTCTTCGGCAACAGCCGCATGATCGACAGCGACGTCACCGATTTGCCCGACCCGCTTTCGCCGACGATCGCCACCGTTTCCCGCGGCGCGACATCGAACGAGATGTTGCGCACTACGGTCTTCCACTCGTCGCCGACTCGAAACGAGGTCGAGAGGTTTTTCACCGAAAGGACGGGAGCGACGGAGCCGCCCCCATGTTCCATGTCATTTCCGGAAAGCAGCATCGGGTTCCCCTTTTTATCTCGATGAACTTGCCCGGATCAGGCCGCGAGCGCGGTTTCCGCCAACGTCACCCAATAGCTGACGCCATAGGGGATCGCCTCGTCATTGAAGTCATAGGCTGCATTATGCAGGCTCGCCGTATCGCCATTGCCGATGAAGATGAATGCACCGGGACGCTGTTCCAGCATGTAGGAAAAATCCTCCGCGCCCATATGCGGATTGACGTTGCCATTCACCGCTTTCGGCCCGGCCACCTTGCCGGCAATACCGATGGCGAATTCGGTTTCCGCCTCGTGATTGAACGTTACCGGATACCCGCGGCGATAGACGACATCGGCAGTAGCGCCATGTACGGTCGCAGTCATTTCCGCTACAGCCGTCAGGCGCTTCTGGGCAAAATCGCGTGTCTCCGGCAACAGTGTTCGCACAGTGCCGACAAGCTTCACCGTATCGGGAATGACATTGTTTGCTTCCCCGCCATGGATCGCCGCAACAGTGACAACCAGCGACTTCAACGGGTCGGTTTCGCGCGAAACGATCGACTGCAGCGCAATCACGATATGCGATGCGGCGAGCACCGGATCGATAGAGTTATGCGGCTGTGCGGCATGGCTGCCACGGCCGTTCACGGTGATCTCGAACACGTCGGCCGCCGCCATGATGCCGCCCTTGCGGATGGCGAAATTGCCCACGGCAAGCCGCGGCTCGTTATGCATGCCGTAGACTTCGTTGATGCCGAACTTATCGATGAAACCGTCTTCAATCATCGCCAGCGCTCCAGCGCCGCCCTCTTCGGCCGGCTGGAAGATCACCGCAACCGATCCCTTGAAGTTGCGCGTCTCGGCCAGATACTGGGCAGCCCCGAGAAGCATGGCCGTGTGGCCGTCATGGCCGCATGAATGCGCCTTGCCCGGCGTCTTCGATGCCCACGGCTTGCCAGAGGTCTCAAAGATCGGCAGCGCATCCATGTCGGCGCGGAACCCGATCACCGGTCCATCACCGTGTTTACCCTTGATGATGCCGACGACACCGGTCTTGCCGATGCCGGTTTCGACCACATCGCAACCGAAGGAGTTAAGCTTCTCCGCAACAAAGCGTGATGTCTCGTGAACATCGTAAAGCAGCTCCGGATTCTGGTGCAGATGGCGACGCCATTCGGCGACCTGTTCCTGCATCTCGGCTACGCGATTGATCACTGGCATTCCGGCACCTCGTTGATTTTTCTCAAGTTCCCATGCGGGTTGAAGCGGATATTGCGACGCTTATGCAAGCTTTTGCAAGCTTCAATTTTCGCTCTTGAACGAAAAATAGGCTTGTGCTTTGATGGCTCAAAATTTGGTCAAACACGCCAGACGTGAAGGAATGGACGTGTCATAAATAGACTGAACACAGAACTTGCGGGCAGCATCATTGGCACCCGTCGGGAAGGTTGACAGGCTAAAAAGCCGCAACCAGGGAGCCCCGACCGGAACCGCCCGCCACCAATCACCAAAACTCGTAAAGAGAACCACAAAGGGGAACAGCAGCATGCATAGATTGAAACTTCTGTTGGCCGGCACGGTTGCCGCCATGGCGCTTTCAAGCGCCATGGCACATGCCGAGCGCGGCACGGATGGTGACCTGAAGATCCTGTTCTGGCAGGCCGTCTCCACCATGAACCCGTTCTTGTCCGGCGGCACGAAAGAAGTCTTCGCGTCTTCGATGGTCATCGAGCCTCTGGCCCGTACCGACGAAAACGGAAAGCTGGTCGCTTATCTGGCAACCGAAATCCCGACCCTGGAAAACGGCGGCCTGGCGAAGGATCTGCTGAGCCTGACCTGGAAGCTGAAGCCTGACGTCAAATGGTCGGACGGCTCTCCCTTCACCGCCGAAGACGTGATCTTCACCTGGAAATACTGCACGGCGCCGGACGGCGGCTGCGCCCAGAAGGCACAGTATGAAGGCGTCAAGGACGTCGAAGCCATAGACCCGCACACCGTCAAGGTCACCTTCACCGAGCCGAAACCTTATCCCTATTCCGCCTTTGTCGGCTCTCAGTCGCCGATCATCCAGGCCAAGCAATTCGCCGATTGCGTCGGCGCCAAGGCTCCCGGCTGCACCGCTGCCAATTTCGGCCCGATCGGTACCGGCGCCTTCGTCGTCGCAGACTTCAAGCCCAACGACGTGATCACCTTCAAGGCCAATCCGAATTACCGGGATCCGGCCAAGCCCGCTTTCGCTTCAGTCACCCTCAAGGGTGGCGGTGATGCGGCCTCCGCCGCGCGCGCCGTGCTGGAAACTGGCGAATACGACTACGCATGGAACACCATGGTCGAGCCGGAAGTGCTGCAGACGATGTTGGCCGCAGGTAAAGGCCGGCTTGAATCGGCCTTCGGCACCAATGTCGAACGCATCAATCTCAACTGGACGAACCCTGACCCGGCTCTCGGCGACAAGCGCTCCACCACGGAAGCAGGTCCGCATCCGGCCTTGAAGGACCCGGCAGTGCGCCGCGCCCTCTCGCTCGCCATCGACCGCGATATCATCGTCGAGGCCGGTTACGGCGCTGCCGGCAAGGCCACCTGCAATATCGTTCCGGCACCGGAAGCTGTCGCTTCGACCAAGAATGACAGCTGGTGCCTCAAGCAGGACCTCGAAGCCGCCAACAAGCTGCTCGATGATGCAGGCTGGGTAAAGGGTTCGGACGGCATCCGCGCCAAGGAAGGCGTCAAGCTCAACTTCCTCTACTCCACCTCGACCAACTCGGTCCGCCAGGCAACCCAGGAACTGGTCAAGTCCATGTGGGCCGAAATCGGTGTCGGTGCGGAACTGCGCAACGCCTCCGCATCGGTCTTCTTCGGCGGTGATCCGGCGAGCCCCGACACGTTCCAGAAGTTCTACGCCGACGTCGAAATGTACACGAACAACTTCGACGGCACCGACCCGGAAAAATATCTGGCGGAATGGCTGTGCAACCAGATGCCCGGCCCGTCCAACGGCTGGCAGGGCCAGAACATTCCGCGTTATTGCAACCCGGAATATGACAAGATGGTCGGCACTCTCTCCAAGACCGCAGACCCGGCAAAGCGCGCCGAGCTTGCCAAGCAGCTGAACGACATGCTGACGGAAGAAGGCGCTCATATCCCGCTCGTTCACCGCGGCGATCTCTCCGCTTTCGCCGTTTCGCTGGATGGCGTCAGGATGAACTCCTGGGACAGCCAGCTCTGGAACGTCGCTGACTGGTATCGCAAGAAGTAATTGCAAGGCCGGGTGAGCTGAAATCCGCCCGGACTTGTCCTTCTGCGAGAAGATCAAAGCCCGCCCTGCCCTCAGGCAGGGCAGGTTTGCCAGCATAGATAATTCTGCGCCCCATAGCCCATGCAGTCGGTCGCCCGCAGCCATGGCCTAAGGATGTGCAGCCGGAGAAAATTCCAGATGTTCACATTCACATTGCGACGATTGTTCTTCGCAATACCGACCTTGCTGGTGATCAGCTTCGTCATTTTCGCGCTTCTTGATCTGGCCCCGAACGATCCGACCGGCGACCTGCCGCTGACGATCCCGCCGGAAGTGCGCGAGCAGATCCGCGCCTCGCTGGGTCTCGATCAACCCTTCTTCTTCCGTTATCTGGCCTGGCTGCATCAGTTTTTCATCAACGAGCCGCTCAACATAATTGAAAGCCTCACCGGCTGGCAGTTTGGCGATGGCGAACGCATGCGGGTGCTTTCCTGGGCAACACGCAGCCCGGTCGTCGATCTCATCGTCCAGCGCCTGCCTCAGACGCTCTGGGTCGTTGGCCTCGCTTATGTCTTCGGCATCCTGATCGCCATTCCGATCGGTGTCATTTCGGCCTACAAGCAGTATTCGATCTTCGACCAGGTCGGCACCTTCATCTCGATGGTCGGTTATTCGGTCCCGACCTTCTTCACCGGCGTGCTGCTGGTGGTCATTTTCTCTTCCTATCTGCAGTGGTTTCCTTCGGTCTACGATACCAACCTGCGGGTCACGGACTTTTCCAGCTTCGTTGCGCAGGTAAAGCAGATGGTTCTGCCGGTCGCCGTTCTGTCGCTCTATAACGCCTCGCAGATCGCCCGTTTCGTTCGCGCCTCGATGCTCGACAACCTGCATCAGGATTATGTCCGCACCGCCCGCGCCAAGGGCGTGAAGGAAAAGGCCGTGCTGCTCGTCCACGTACTGCGCAACAGCCTCATTCCGGTCGTCACCGTCATCGCCCTCGGCGTGCCGACCATCTTTTCCGGCGCCATCATTACCGAACAGATTTTTCGCGTGAATGGGCTTGGCCAGTTGCTGATAACCGCCGTTCAGGGCGCGGATATCCCGCTCGTGCAGACGCTCACCTTCATTTTCGCGGTGCTGATCGTCCTCTTCAACCTGATTGCCGACGTGCTTTACGGCATTCTTGACCCGAGGATCCGTTATGACTGACGCAACCGTGACCTCGTCTACACCGGTGACAGCCTCCACTCCGGCCCGCTCGGCATTTGCCGACATGTGGAAACAGTTTCGTGCCCACAAGGGCGGCGTTGCCGGTCTCGTCGTCTTCACCTTCATCGTGCTCGCCGTCTATGTCGGCCCCTACATCCACCGCGTCGCGCCGAACCAGATCAATATCCGCGACAAGAACCAGTGGCCGTCGCTGGCGCATCCCTTCGGCACCGACAATCTCGGCAAGGACATGCTGGCGCAGGTTCTGGCCGGCGGGCGCATCTCGCTTGCAGTCGGCATCACCGCCATGCTGCTGGCGCTTTTCCTCGGCACGCTGGTCGGTGTCCTGTCAGGATATTTCCGCCGCCTCGACGGCCCGCTGATGCGCCTGACGGACCTTTTCCTGGCGCTGCCGCTGCTGCCGCTTCTGCTGGTCATCCTGCTTCTGTTTCGCGATACGCTGCGTTCAGCCTTCGGTCCCGAGACCGGCATCTTCATCCTGATCGTGGTCGTTATCGGCATTACCAGCTGGATGCATACCGCCCGTATCGTCCGTGGCGATGTTCTGGCGGTCAAAAGCCAGGAATTCGTTCTGGCAGCAAAATCGAGCGGCATGCGTGAATACCGCATCGTGCTGAGGCACATTCTCCCGAACGTGCTCTCCTCGATCATGGTCTCGGCAACCCTCGGCATCGCCTCGGCCATCATCACGGAATCGTCGCTCTCCTTCCTTGGTCTCGGCTTCCCATCGGACTTTCCGACCTGGGGCCGGCTGCTGTTCGATGGCGCCAACTTTCTGCAGCTAACGCCCTCGCGCGTGCTCTGGCCGGGCCTTGCCATCTCCCTGACGGTTCTGAGCGTCAACTACATGGGCGACGCGATCCGCGACGCGCTGGATCCCCGCGCCGTCAAGCGTTGAGAAAGTCGATGCCTCAAACAGCAAACGGCGGCGCAAGCCGCCGTTTGCTGTTATGAAGATGCAGAATTTTTCGTGAAAAAGTTGGAACCTTCTTTTTCGTCGTCCGTTATTCGAGTGTCCGAAGGCGACCCCCCGTCCCCCGCCCTACAAAAGCTTTCGGACAAACTCTTCAATCCCCCTCGAAGAGACGAGCCGGCTCGGTTTCCCAAGGAAACCGAGCCGGATCTGTTTGGGCGACATGCCTTCGCCTACAGCATGTCTCCCGAAAGTGGTCACCGGTTTTGGGAGACATGCTTAAAAACAGAGAGCTAAAGCGCGGCAAGCGAATCTGAAAGATCGCGGCGCGCTTCAGGGCGATGCTCCCGTTTGATTACTCCCGGAAGATTTCTTGAAATTGGCCCGGCGTCACTCGCCGCCGTGATCAAGCGGAAAACGCAGCTTGTAGCTGATGCCCTGACTGGAGATCACATATTGAGCCTTGCCGTTGACGGAAGCTGGCACGACACGCTCCAGGACCGTGCTGCCGAAATGAGCCTTCAGCCCTTCCTCCGTGGCATCCCGATCGTTGGAGCCGCTCAACATCTCTTCCCAGTTGAGCTCAAGGTAATCATGTCCGTCGGCATTCACCCGCGTGGAAGTGATGTCGATCGGCTTTCCGTTGCGCAACATCGAACCGTGGCTCACGGCATTGACGACCAGCTCATGCAGCGCCAGCCCCAGATGCAGCGAGGCATTGGGCGAAAGCAGCACATTGTCGCCAGAGATTTTCACCATATGCCGGTTATCCGGCATATATTTCTCCGTCTGTTGCCGCACCAGATCGAACAGATAGGCGCCACGCCAGCTGGAATCGGTGATCAGGTCCTGGCTTTGCGAAAGCGAATAAAGCCGGCCCCGGAACTTATGGAGGAAGAGATCGAGCGAGCCGGAGTAACGCGCTGTTTGCAGCGCGATACTCTGGATGATCGCGAGCAGGTTCTTCGAGCGATGGCTCACCTCGCGCAACAACGCGCGCAACAGCCTCTCGCGATGCCGTTCTTCCGAACGATCGATGATCGTCGTCACGAGATGCAGCCCACCGGATTGGAACTCTACTGCCTGAACGCGAAATTCAAAGATCTGGTCGGAACCGACAGTAACCTCGATATGCCCTTTTTTGCCGCTTTCCGCCATGCCTTGTTTTAGGATGAGCAGCTTTGCCGCAACTTCATCACCGAAGAGCGCGGCATCAGAAGGGCTCAGAATATCTTCAGGAGCCCATACCTCGGGTAAATTGGCGAAGTAGAGATAGTCCAGCGCCTTGTTCTGAATAATGATACTCGCGCCAAGGTCGATGAGCGCGGGCATGAAAAATTCCCGCAGCTTGTCATCACTCTGACCAGCGTGCTGCCATGTCAGCGGATGCGCCAATCTTGCCACTCCATCTACCGCTTCATCCTGTGACGCCCCAATGGCAGCGCCAGATGCTCGTGTTTCTCTCTTAGGACCGCCCGGCTGCCACGGCAATCGAACATGTCCAAATGCTTCGCGTGATGAAGACGGACAGGTGCCTTTACTTCGTACGCGCTGGTCCGGTGCCTAAAGCACCGGAACCTGCAATGTCAGACCATCATTAAGAATAGGCACAGGACAACTAAAACAAGGGGTGCCATGCCGCGTGAGCCGACTTGCCACAACACTATCCTGATAATTTTGTTCCTGAAGCATAAAGATCAAAAGATCGAGCCGCTCACGCAGCCGCCTTCACCGCCTCGTTGAAGAACAGCGCCTGACTGATCAATGCTTTCACCATATCCGGATTGAACGGTTTGGTAACGAGGAAGGCAGGCTCAGGCCTTTCGCCGGTCAGCAGCCGTTCTGGGAAGGCCGTGATGAAAATGACCGGCACGCTGGACGTCTTCAGAATCTCGTTGACCGCGTCGATGCCAGAACTGCCATCGGCCAGCTGGATATCGGCAAGCACCATCTTCGGCTGCGACGACTGGAATAGCGACACCGCCTCTTTGTGGGTGCGGGCAATTCCTGTCACGCGGTGGCCGAGATCCTGGACCATCTGTTCGATGTCGAGCGCGATCAGCGGCTCGTCCTCGATGATCATGATATCGGTCGCCACCTGTCGCGAGATTTCGCGGGACGCTTCGTCGAGCAGCTTGTTGACTTCAGCTACACTGACATCCAGCACCTCTGCAGCTTCCTCAGGCGTAAAGCCTTCGACGGAAATCAGCAGGAAAGCATGACGTGCCTGGGAAGGAATGTTCGATAGATTGACAGCCGCACGCTGCTCCCACGCGAACGGGGATTCGATCGGCCTGATCTCTATGGATGTGGAACCAAAAATCGCGACGAATAGTTTATAAAGCGAAACGCGATCCTTTGAGCTTTCCGGAAAGATGGAAACATCGGCGATCAGCGCTTCAAGAACGGCGGCCACATAAGCGTCTCCTGACGTCTGCGATCCGGTTACCGCTCGGGCATACCGACGCAGGTAAGGAAGGTGTGACGCAACGCGCGTGGTGAGTGACATGCAAATTCTCCCCTGGACCCTGTTGGGCAATTGACTTGAGTTTAACGTGGCGATGCAAAATAAGTTCCGCAAGACGGAACTTTTTTTAAACTCGGGCATTTTCCACCCGACAATTTGATAGCAGGCGCCCGCGTTATGAGTGACGAGATCAGAAAAAATCATGATATGACCACAGCCGAAACCTCACAAATCAAGCCAGGAACGATAGCTCCGAATGCTTCCATCTCGCGGAAGTTGAAGGAGTTTTATGATGCCGTGCAGGAAGAAGGCATTCCGGATCGCTTTCTCGATCTCCTCGAACGGTTGGAAGCTGCTGAAAACGCTCAAAAAACAAACGCCAAGGCGGTGGATGCAAAATGAGCGCACAGGCTGAATCCACCAAGGCAGATGCGGATGACCGCGTCTTCAAGCGAGACCTGCTCGCGTCGCTACCCAACCTGCGTGCCTTTGCCGTGTCCCTGACCGGTCGCCACGACAAGGCGGACGACCTCGTTCAGGATACGATCATGAAGGCCTGGGCGAACCAGAAAAGCTTCACGGCAGGCACCAACATGCGTGCATGGCTGTTCACCATTCTTCGCAATGAATTCTACAGCCAGATGCGCAAGCGTGGCCGCGAAGTGCAGGACAGTGACGGCCTGTTTTCCGAACGTTTTTCCGTTCACCCCGAACAATATGGCCGTCTCGACCTGCAGGACTTCCGCCAGGCGCTCGACAAGCTTCCGGAAGACCAGCGCGAAGCAATCGTGCTCGTTGGCGCTGCCGGTTTTGCCTATGAGGAAGCCGCCGAAATCTGCGGCTGCGCCGTCGGCACGATCAAGAGCCGCGTCTCGCGCGCCCGCACCCGCCTGCAGGAACTGCTCGGCGTCTCCGGCGAAAGCGACTATGGCCCGGATGCGGGTGATGCCGCAATCACGGCAAGAGCGTTTGGTAGTTGATTGCACAGCCCATCACCATCGAGAAAGGCCGCCTCCGGGCGGCTTTTTATTTGACTGACTTCTCTTTTAGAGATCAACGCGCGGCCTCTCATATGCGGCCTGCCCCTCACCCTAACCCTCTCCCCGCATGCCGGGAGAGGGGACGTGCCCTGCTGGACCTTAGAGAAGAGAGGAACGGAAACGTTGCGGCTTGCGTCCTTCTCCCCCGCCCGCGGGGAGAAGGTGCCGGCAGGCGGATGAGGGGCAGGCGGCAGACTCGAAGCTTTTCCAAAAGCTGGATCACTGAACCATCACCAACAAACAAAAGGCCGCCCGAAATTTCCGAGCGGCCTTTCATCTCACAAACCCTGCGAAAACCTTACTCCGCTGCCGGTGGCCCCTGCCTCGACCCGCCACCCTTCGTCGCAAGGAAACCAAGCCCCCCGGCAACGGCAAGCAGCATCAACGGTTTCGACTTCATCAGAAGCGGCAACGCCGAAACAGCCGCGGTCATCGCAAGAGCCCGCTGACTGTTGGCAGCCGCCTCACGCCTCTTGCGCCGCTCCTCGGCAGCGTTGAGCATCATCACGATGGCAATGATGAACAGTGCCATGACGATCATGCCGCCAGCAATGACCAGCATCGCAATAGGAAGCCCCCATCGTTCACCGAGATGAATGGCGAGTGCAGCCACGAGCAAACCGTAGGCGGTCCACAAAAACGCAGCCGCGATCCCGTAAAGGATCGCGTTGCGCCTGATCTTTCGTTTCATCGCTGCCACATCCATTGCGATGAAGGATGCGATCAGCGGCCCCAGTGCTGTCAGCATCGAGGATCAGCGGCGCGAGAGGAGCGCAAACAGGAAACCGACGCCGCCCGCAATCGCAACCGACTGGATCGGATTGGCACGAATCTGGCCTTCGAGATCACGCTCCCAGGTCAACGCCTGGTTCTTTGCGGCCTCGGCGATCTGGTAGGATGCATCACTCGCGTCGGCTGCGGCACGCTTCGCCTTGCTCTTCATCTCAGAAGCCTTTTCGTTGCCGACAGCTGCAACTGTCTTTGCCAGCGCCGCGATATCTTCACGCAGCTGCTCCAGCTGCAGTTCGATATCCTTGGTCGAAGCTGCAGAACCGGTGCGCGGAAATTCGGTCGTCGTCGTCGAGGTCGATGCTGGCATGACGGTCTCCTGTTTGATCACGTTCGTTTTGGCTGCGGGCAATGCCTTGGTTTTGCGCGAGGCACGATTTGCTCTCGTCTTTTCGGGAGCGTTAGCCGCACGCTTCGGCGCGGCCTTGGACGAAGTCACGGTGGCGGATGCCTCAGCCGGCTGGGCGGATAGCTTTCTACGCGATCTCGTCGCCTTTGGCTTTTCTGCAACGTCGTTCAATCGATAACTCCCCTACCCATGGTTCAAGGCAAGACAAAACCTGCATGCCAATGACTGCACGCGAACAACGTCAGAGGTGTGCGTTTGTTCCAATCATGAACGGCAAAAACTGAGAAAGTCTCAGCCCGCGTTGGCTTTCGGATCGAGCACGTCGCGTAGCCCGTCTCCGAGCATGTTCAGGCCTAGAACGGCTACCGCGATTGCCATGCCCGGCAGGATGGCAAGCCACGGCGCCTGGCCAAAAAACGTCTGGCTGTCTGCGAGCATCCGCCCCCAGGTCGGCGCCGGCGGCGGCATGCCGAGCCCCAGAAACGAGAGCCCAGCCTCTGTCAAAATTGCCAGACCGAGCTGTATCGTCACCTGTACGATGATCTGGTTGGAAATATTCGGCAGGATATGCACGAGCGTGATCTTCGCCTTCGACCGGCCGATCCCGACCGCCGCCGTCACATAATCCCGCGCCCAGATCTGTTTCGCCCCGGCCAATGTCAGCCGCGCAAAGACCGGCACCATGAACACCGCGATCGCAATGATCGCCGTAAACCGCCCCGAGCCGAGAAAGGCGCCGAGCATCATCGCCGACAGAATGGGCGGTAGCGCAAAGATGATGTCGCAGCCGCGCATCACGATCAGCTCCAGCCATCCGCGCCGCATCGCCACGATAACACCGACCGCAGACCCGACCGTCGCACCGATCGCAACGGCCAGGAACGAGGTCGAGAGCGAATTCCACGCCCCTACCATCAGCATCGAGGCGACGTCGCGGCCGAACTGATCCGTGCCGAGCAAACCGCCCGGTCCGAGCGGCGGCTTCAACCGCTGCACGATATTCATCTTCGACGGCAAGGACGGCGTCCAGACGAGCGAAAGAAGCGCCACGCCGACAAGCGCCAGCGTCACGACAAGCCCGATCAGCAGCACGGGACGACGAAAGATCCCGGCCATCACGTCGCCACCCGCAGTCTCGGGTCGATCACCAGATATGCGAGATCGACGAGGAAATTCATCACGATCACGAGCGCGGAAAAGAATAGCACTACGTCCTGCATCACGATGATATCGCGCTGCGACAAAGCCTGCAGTGCCAGCCGCCCCAGGCCCGGCAGGTTAAAAACGTTTTCCACCAGCACCGCGCCTGCGATCAGGAAAGTGAACTGCAACCCGATCATGGTCACGACCGGGATCAGCGCATTCGGCAGCGCATGCCGCCAGACAGCCGCCTTGTCGCTCAAACCCTTGGCTCGGGCGGTACGAACGAAATCCTCGCCCATCACGTCCAGCACCGCGCTGCGCGCCACCCGCGTCAGCACACCCGCCTGCGGCAGCGCCAGTGCAATGGCCGGCATCAGCAATGCGGCAAGTCCCATCCCAAGCCCCGCATCCCAGCCCGGAAACCCGCCGGCCGGCATCCAGCCGAGCTTGGTCGAAAACGCAATGATCAGCAGCAACCCCACCCAGAAGGCGGGCACCGCGATGGAAATATAGGAAAAGGCGCCAGCAAGATAATCGAACAATCCATTATGCCGCCGCGCCGCTGCCACACCGAGCGGCACGGCGATCGCAACCGACATCACCACAGCCATCAGCGCCAACGGCAGCGTCACCGCCAGCCGCTCGACGATCAGCCCTGCAACGGGAACGCCATAAGTATAAGACTGCCCGAGATCACCCTGCAGCACGCCGATAAGCCAGGCGAGATAGCGAACGACAAGCGGCTCATCCAGCCCCATCTGGGTCCTGAGCGCCGCCAAAGTCTCCGGCGTCGCCGAAGTCCCAAGCATGATCGCCGCAGGGTCACCCGGCAAAAGGTTCATGACGGTGAAGATCAGCAGGGACACGACGAGCAGCGTGACGATCAGGCTGACGATACGGCGGATAAGGATGGAGATCATGGCTTACAGCAAGCTCCCGCATAGCCCATCGCTGCCCTCTGCCTAAACCAGAAAAGGCATGAGAGAGAAACGAGGCAGGCGCAACGACCTCCAACTGATCTCCCCCCTTGTGGGGGAGATGTCACGAAAGTGACAGAGGGTGGTGAAACGCCGGCGCCTGCCATGGGATAGTCAGAGATGGATGAGTTTGCCGCTACGGCTCCCCTCTGCCCTGCCGGGAATCTCCCCCACAAGGGGGGAGATCGGAATGCCGCCCCGTTATGCCACACCAAACCCCTCACTCTTCCCAATGCACCTCGGTCAGCACATTCGACGGGATCGGCTCGTTCTCCCAGAGCCCCTTCAGCTTCTTGTCCCAGATCCCAAGCTTGGGCATCACGAACAGAAACAGTGCCGGCACGTCATTGGCAAGAATGGTCTGCGCTTCGCCATAAAGCTTGTCCTGCTCCGAGGCATCGGTGCTTGCCTCGACCTTGGCGAGGATGGCGTTGAATTCCGGGTTCTTGTAATTGAAGTAATACGGGTCGCGCGCGTAGATATCGATATCCATCGGCTCCGCATGGGCAACGATGGTCATGTCATAGTCAGCGGCCTTCAGGACATCCGCCACCCATTTCGCCGGAAACTCGGTGGTTTCGATATTCATCGTCACGCCGATTTCGGCAAACAGCGCCTGCAGGATCTGCGACGAGCGTTGCGCATAGGCCATCTGCGGCGCCTTCATGGTGAAGGAGAAACCGTTCGGATAGCCGGCTTCCGCCAGCAGCGCCTTGGCCTTTTCGACATCATAAGGATAGACGCCGGTCAGGTCCTTGTAGCCGCGATCGTTCGGCGTGTAATGGCTGCCGATTGGCGTGCCGAGACCCGACCACGCACCCTCGACCACCATCGCCCGGTCGACCGCCATCATCAGCGCCTGACGAACCTTTTTGTCGGAGAAAGGTTTGCGGGAATTGTTCATCCCCGCCACGACCTTGAGCTCGGTATTGCCGATCACCGTCGCCAGCTTGTCACTGCCTTCGAAGGACGAAACCAGTTCCGGCGCGCCGAATTCCGGAAACGCATCGACATCGCCTGCCGTCAACGCGGCCGACTGCGCCTGCGGGTCGTTGATGAAACGGAAGGAAGCCGTCTCCAGCTTCACCGAAACATCCTTGTTCCAGTAACCGGCATTCTTCTTCAGATCCACTTTCGTGCCCTTGGCCCAGCTGCTGAAAACAAAAGGCCCGGTTCCGACCGGATTGGTCTTGTTTTCAGCCGCAGTCGATGGCTCCACCATCACGGCAGCCGGCCATCCGAACCAGTAGAGCAGGCTGCCGGTCGGCTGCTTGAGTTTCAGGACCAGCGTCGCGGCATCAGGCGTCTCGATCGTGTCGATCGAGGTGAAATAACGCTTCTGCGGATTGACGCTATCAGCGCCGCGGGCGCGGTCGAGCGTGAACTTGGCGACAGAACTGTCAAAGGCCACGCCATTGTGGAATTTCACGCCCTGCCGCAGCTTGAACGTATAGGTCTTGCCATCTGGCGAAACGTCCCAGCTCTCGGCAAGCTGCGGCTGCACCTTGCCCGCTTTGTCGATCGTCGTCAGGCCTTCGAAGATGTTCTGCCAGGTCACCTGGCCGATCATCACCTGCGCGCCGATCGTCGGATCGAGACCGCCCGGCTCCACCGTCATGCCGATCGTTGCGGCAGTCTTGGGTGCGGCCTGCGCATAGGGTGCCGCCAAGACGATGCCAGCGCCAAGCGCCAGCCCCATCACGCCACGCCGAGAGACCTGAGACCAGGAGAAAATCGTCTGCATCGTATAAGCTCCCCGTTATTCGCTGCCTGCAGCTTTGTTAAATGCAGTCTAAGGGCATTTCGCAACTGCACACAATGCTCATTCGCGACCTTCCAAGCACTTCCGACTTTGCTGAAACACGGGGTCAGACGCGGCGAAATCCTTCGCTGGCGGTCATGAGCTGCCTTGTATAGTCAGCAGAGAACGCACGGCTTTCCAGCGCATCGGCAGTAACCGTTTCGACAACCTTGCCCGACTTCATCACCGCCAGCCGTTCACACATATGGCTGATGACCCCAAGATCGTGGCTGACCATCACAAAGGTCAGCCCGCGATCTTTTCGCGCCTGCTCCAACAGGTTGAGGATTTCCGCCTGGATCGATGCGTCGAGCGCAGAGGTCGGCTCATCAAGCAGCAGAACCTTCGGCTCCAGGATCAGCGCGCGGGCGATTGCCACGCGTTGCCGCTGCCCGCCGGAAAGCTGGTGCGAATAGCGGAAGCGGAAACCCGACCCCAGACCCACCTCGTCCAGTGCCCGCATGATCCGCTGGTCGACATTGTCGAAACCATGGATCGCCAGTGGCTCCAACAACAGCCGGTCGACCGTCTGGCGAGGATGCAGCGAACCGTAGGGATCCTGAAACACCATCTGCACCGTGCGATAAAAATCCTTCGACCGGCTCCGGCCCGAATAGGACTGCCCGTTGATCGTAAGCGTCCCGGCGCTGAACGTGTTCAGCCCCGCCACCGCACGCAGCAGCGTCGATTTTCCAGACCCGCTTTCACCAACGATGCCGAAACTCTCGCCCTGAGCCACATCCACCGACACATGGTCGAGCGCGATAAACTCGTCGAACGTGACGACCATGTCTTTGACGGAAAGAACATTCGTCGTCATAGCGCCCACTCCTTCTTGCGGTCGAGCACCGGCAGCGGATGCCGGTCGGTACCGATCGTCGGCAGGCAGTTGAGCAGGCCTTGCGTATAGGGATGCTGCGCCTTGGAAAGATCCGCCGATGGCAATTCCTCCACAACGCGACCCGCATACATCACCAGCACCCGGTCGCAGAAGGACGAGACGAGCCGCAGATCATGCGACACGAAGATCAGCCCCATGCCGCGCTCAGCCACCAGCTTGTCGAGAATGCCCAGCACTTCGAGCTGTACCGTCACATCGAGCGCCGAGGTCGGCTCGTCGGCGATCAGCAGTTCAGGCCCGCAAATCAGCATCATCGCGATCATCACACGTTGCCCCATGCCACCGGAAACCTCGTGCGGATAGAGCGAAAACACCCGCTCCGGATCACGGATTTGCACCGCTTCCAGCATCGCAAGCGTGCGCGCCTTCGCCTCCGCAGTCGAGATCTTTTCATGCGTCTTCAGCGTCTCGATGATCTGCCTTCCGATGGTCGAGACGGGGTTCAGCGAATATTTCGGATCTTGCAGCACCATGCCGATCCGTTTCCCCCTGATCTCCCGCCGCTCGCGGTCGGAAATGCTCAGAAGATCACGTCCGGCAAAGTTCAGCGTCTTCGCGGTAATCTTGGCATGTTTCGGCGTCAGTCCCATGATCGCCCGGCCCGTCTGCGACTTGCCGGAACCGCTTTCGCCGACAATGCCCAGCCGTTCGCGCCCGAGCGTAAACGACACCCCACGCACGGCCTCGATCACACCGGTGCGCGTCGGAAAACTGACCCGCAAGTCTTCGACCGTCAGAAGCTTGTCCGTCCCCACAGCGCCACTCATTGACCTGCCTCCTTCGGATCGAGCGCATCGCGCAATCCGTCGCCGAGCAGGTTGAAACCGAGCGAAACGATCAGGATCGCCGCACCCGGCATCGCCGCCACCCACCACTGGTCGAGAATGAAGCGGCGGCCCGACGCGATCATCGCACCCCATTCCGGCAACGGCGGCTGCGCGCCGAGGCCGAGAAAGCCGAGGCCGGCGGCGGTGAGGATGATTCCCGCCATATCGAGCGTCACACGCACGATCAGAGAGGAAAGGCAAAGCGGCATGACGTGGCGAAGGACGATGCGGAACGGCGAAGCCCCCATCAGCTTCACGGCGGAAATAAATTCCGAATTGCGAAACGTCATCGTCTCGGCGCGGGCAATACGCGCATAGGGCGGCCATGAGGTAACGGCGATGGCAAGAACCGCATTCTCGATCCCCGGCCCGAGAGCCGCGACCAGCGCCAGCGCCAGAACCAGTTTCGGAAAGGCAAGAAAGATGTCGGTGATCCGCATCAGCACCGCATCCACCCAGCCACCCGCATAACCGGACACCGTGCCGATGATCAGGCCGACGGGTGCTGCGATGATCGCCACCAGCACGACCACAAACAACGTCAGCCGTGAACCATGGATCAGCCGCGAGAGAATATCGCGCCCCTGGTCATCGGTGCCGAGCAGGTAACCCGCCGAACCCGGCGGCAGAAGCCGCGAATTGCGCAGGTCGCCCTGCACCGGGTTATGCGGCGCCAGCACATCGGCGAAGATCGCAACGAGGATCAGGAGAAGAATGATACCGAGACCGGCCAGCGCCAGCCGGTTGGCGGAAAACCGCCGCCAGATCACATAGGCGCGGCCAAGCTGTGCCTGATGCCGCGATGTAGGCTGTTCGGATAACAGCCATTCGCGGCTATAGGGCTTTTCACTTGCTTGAAGAACACTCATCGGCTTCTCGTCCTCGGATCAAGCGTCCGGTAGAGAAGGTCGGACAATATGTTGATGGCAATGAACACCGCACCGATGACGATCGTACCGCCGAGCACGGCATTCATGTCGGCATTCTGCAGCGAGTTGGTGATGTAGAGGCCAAGCCCCGGCCAGGAAAAGATCGTCTCCGTCAGAACCGAACCTTCCAGCAGACCCGCATAGGAAAGTGCAATCACCGTCACCAGCGGTACCGCGGCATTGCGCAACGCATGAAACCAGATGATCCGCGTCTCCGACAGCCCCTTGGCACGCGCCGCGACGATATACTCCTGCTGCAGCTCGTTGAGCATGAAGCTCCGCGTCATCCGGCTGATATAGGCGAGCGAGAAATAGCCGAGCAGCCCGCCGGGCAGGATGATATGGCGGAACAGATCCCAGGCCACATCCCATTGCCCTTGCCAGATCGCGTCGAACAGGAAAAAGCCCGTCTGCGGCATGAACGTATATTCGTAAACGATGTCGATACGCCCCGGATAGGCCACCCATCCGAGTTTGGCGTAAAACAGTACCAGCGCCAGCAGGCCAAGCCAGAAGATCGGCACCGAATAACCGATCAGCCCGATCACCCGCACGATCTGGTCGGCGATCGATCCGCGCTTGACGGCGGCGAGCACACCGAGCGGCACGCCGATCAGCGCTCCGATGATCGTGCCGATCGTCGCAAGCTCGATCGTTGCGGGAAACACCCGCGCGATATCCGCCATCACGGGATTGGTGGTCAGTACCGACGTGCCGAAATCACCCGTCAGCGCCTGTTTTATGTAGATCCAGAACTGCTGGTAGAGCGGCAGATTGAGGCCAAGCTCTTCCCGAACCCGCTCCACCACGTGCGCCGGCGCACGATCGCCGACGATCGCCAGCGCCGGATCGATCGGCACCACGCGGCCAATGAAGAAGGTGACGGCCAGAAGGCCGAGAAAAGTGGTGACGACCGTGACCACGAAACGGACCACAGCCATTCCAAAAGACGAAGCACGGCGCCGGTTGCGCCGCGTCACTGCCGTCGTATCGGTAAGCGTCAAGGAGTTCTCCTTTGAGCAACGCGAAGGATTTGGGGCGTTGCGGCACGCGGCCTTCTCCCCGTGAAACGGGGAGAAGGTGCCGGCAGGCGGATGAGGGGCAAATGCCGCGAACTCAGCGCCCGCGACTACCCTTCATCCCCTCGCTAGCGCTCCGGACCTTCTCCCCGCAGGCGGGGAGAAGGAGGCAAGCCGCACCGTCCGAATTTCAACCCGCCAAGCCTGCTACTTCGAAACCGGATAGACGAAGTTCGTATCGAAGCTCGGGCCGAGCTTGAAGTCCTTCAGCTTGGAAGAGTAACCGGCCACTTCCGTCTGCTGGAAGATGATCACGAACGGGCTCTGCGCCAGCGCCTTCTTCTGAAGGTCCTCGTAGACTGCCGCACGCTTGGCTGCATCCTTTTCCAGAAGCGCACCCTGGGCCGCCTCTTCGATGTCCTTAGGCACATCCCAGGCATTACGCCATGCCAGCGTCTTGTTCTTGCCCTCGTCGGAATTGTCGTAGTTGATGACGAAGGTTTCGGCATTCGAGTTCGGGTCGAAATAGTCCGAACCCCACTGGCCGATATAGATGTCATGGGTGCGGGCGCGGAATTTCGTCAGCGTCTGCTTGCCGTCGCCCGGAATGATTTCGAGCTTGATGCCGGCCTGCGCCAGCGTCTGCTGCACGCTTTCGGCAATGCCCGTAACCGGCTGCGTGTTGCGTACATCCATGGTCACGGTAAAGCCGTCCTTCAGGCCCGCCTTGGCAAGCAGTTCCTTGGCCTTGGCGACATCCAGCTTATAAGGGTTGTCGTTCAGCGCACCGAGCTGGCCCTTCGGCAGGAAGGTCTGGTGGATTTCGCCGATGCCCTTGATCAGCGTCGCGCCGATCGCGTCATAGTCGACCAGATACTTGAACGCTTCCGCCACTTCGGGCTTTGCCAGCTTCTCGTTTTTCTGGTTGAGGCTGAAATAGTAGATCGTGCCCTTCGGCGCAGACGTGATCGACAGGCCTTCCTTCTTGGAAACAGCCTCCACATCGTTCGGCTCGAGGTTACGGGCGATATCGATATCGCCGTTTTCCAGTGCCAGACGCTGGCCGGAGCTTTCCTTCATGTGGCGATAGATGACGCGCTTCAGCTTCGGCTTCTCGCCGTAGTAATTCGGGTTGGCTTCCATGATGACGGCCTCATTGGCGCGCCATGCCAGCACCTTGTACGGGCCGGAACCGGCAAAACCGGTCTTCATCCATTCATTGCCGAAATCACTGTCATATTTGTAATCGGCCGAAGGCGTCATCGCCTTGGCATGTTCCATCACCACCTTCTTGTCGACAACGGAAGCGACGGTGGCGGTCAAGACGTTAAGCACGAAGCTCGGCGCATAGGCCTTGTCAACCGTGAAGGTAAATGTGTCGGGCGCGGTCGCCTTGGCCTTCTCGGCAACATTGTCGCCGCTCAGCCCGAACTGGGTCAGAAGGAAGGCCGGGGACTTGTCGAGCTTCACGGCACGCTCGAACGAGAAGGCAACGTCTTCAGCGGTCAGCGGGTTGCCAGAGGCAAATTTCAGGTCCGGCTTCAGCTTGAACGTATAGGTCATGCCGTCGTCGGAAACCGTCCAGCTGGCAGCCAGATCGCCGACAACCTTGGATGTGTCGGCCGGATCGAGCATGACGAGTTTGCTATAGGTATTGGCGGTCACTTCGGCGGTGGAAAGCTCGAAAGCTTCGCCCGGATCGATGGTGATGATGTCGTCGATCGCGAAGCCTTCGACCAGCGTGTCGGCCGGCGTGGCCGCGAATGCCTGCGGTGCTGCCACGAGCAGCAGCGACAGTGCTGCGCTCGTCGAAAGCATGCGGACGGAAGTACGGAAAGAATGGAGCATGATCAGTTCCCCTGTTTTCATTTGCTCATGTTCGGCCCGCTTCGGGCCGTTATTCGTGCCAAGCTTTACCGAGAACCCTCAACCAATTCTCGCGGGCCAGCTTGGCCAAATCCTCGCCAGCGTATCCCGCTGTTTTTAAAGCTGCAACCAGATTTTGATTGCCCGCAGCATCACGAATTTCGACCGGTACGGTGCAGCCGTCGAAGTCCGATCCGATCGCTACATGGTCGATCCCCATCCGCTCAACCATGTAGTCCACATGGCGTATCATCTCGGAGATCGGCGTGGCCGCAATGTCCAGCCCGTCGTCGCGCAGCATGGTGACCGCATAGTTCAGGCCCACGAGCCCGCCGCTCTCCTTGATCGCGTCCATCTGCCTGTCAGTCAGGTTACGGGCGACTGGCGTCAGAGAATGTGCATTTGAATGGCTTGCGATCAGCGGTTGGTCGGAAGTCTTCGCCACATCCCAGAAACCCTGTTCTGTAATGTGCGACAGGTCGATCAGGATGCCGAGCCGGTTGCAGGCCTTGATCAGCTCGAAGCCGAGATCGGTCAGCCCCGGCCCGGTATCCGTCGTCATCGGAAAGGCGAACGGCACGCCATGGCCAAAAATGTTGTGGCGGCTCCAGACCGGCCCGAGCGAGCGAAGACCGGCCGCATGGAAGACGTCGAGATTGGCGAGGTCCGCGTCGATCGGTTCGCAGCCTTCCATGTGCAGCACGGCGGCAAATACGCCGTCCTTCATCGCCTGCCGGATATCGGCGGTGGACCGGCAGAGTTTCCAAGCCCCTGCCCGGTCCAGCCGCAGCGCGATTGCCGCCTTTTCCAGCCCTATATCCAGCGAATGTGCGTATTCGAGCGGTGCGGCAAGCGGCGTCACATAACTCCCGTCCGGTTCGGGATCCTTGAGCACCAGATCGCCGGAGGGAATGTAGATCGCGCAAAGACCACCCGCGAGACCACCCGCTCGCGCCCGCGGCGCATCGATATGGCCTTCGGGGGTACCTTTGGAGAATTCCACAACGGGATCAGCTCCCGCCTTCATGTTCCGCCAGAGCCGCAACAACACATCGTTATGGCCGTCGAACACCAGTTCCATCAAAGTCTTCCTGAAAATTTCGCTTGGGTCTTGAGGTAGGATGTGGCGATCCTAGCCAGCAATCTCATGTCCGCAAGCCGAAAATGGAACTGCCTCGTCGTGTGCGAACAAGAGTCTTTTCGCCGCGCAGACGCGCGTCGGCTGGATTCCTGTGACAAGCTCAGGAATGAGGATGGGAAGGTTTCCGCCAACCTCCTATCGAAACGGTGCGACGCCAAAGGAAACAGCGCTTTTGCCAGTCGAGACAGGGAGCACAGCGCTAGAGAGGGTTGCCAAGCGTACCACAAATTCCCTCATTCCTGTGCTTGTCACAGGAATCCAGCCACGCGAAGTCCTTCGCGTGAAAGAACTTTCCATATCAGACAATCTGAGCAACAGCCGTCAAGCCGACCAAAGCCCCTCGCCGGCCTTGTTCAATATCGGCGTACGGAAACACGAAACCACGCGGCCCTTCCAATCCGGGCCAAAGTCGTCGAGCTTCTTTTCCCAGCGATCCGATTGCAGCATGGCAGCGCCGATTACCACCGGCTCGATCCCGAGAGAGGTCATTAGCGTCAGCCCCGAAATGATCGAGGTGCCGGAGGAAATCACGTCATCGATCAGCGCCACGCGCTTGCCTTCGATCAGCGGCATCATCCGTGGGTCGACATAAAGCCGTTTCTGTTGTTCGGGTGTGGTAATCGACGAAAGCGGCACCGAAAGCTCCTCGTCATACCAGAACTTCTTCGATGTTCCGAGCGGTACGTAACGGGCAAAACCCAGCATCCGCGCCACCGCAGCGGCAAGCGTCAGGCCCAGTGTCGGCAGGCCGACAATCACTTCGGGCCGAAGTGCCGCGATCTTCGGCGCCAGATCGGCGGCGAGCGCATCCTGCACATCGAAACTCGCCTGATTGATGATCAGCGATGCCAGCGCATGTTGTCCGTCTGAAAGCGGCCGGATCGGCAGCCTGATCTGGTCGCCGCTGTCGAGCCTCGCCGGAAAGAAACCGGAAAAAGGCCCGGCCTCGTCGAAAGAACCGGGAGCGTGCAGCTCCTGCCAGAATTCATGCGGCTGCATCGCTTTTCCTAACCCTATATTATGCCAGAATTTCCAGTATCGGGCTCTCCATTAGCGTGCCGGTGGTCACGTCGGCAATGCCCCGGTCGGTCTGATGTGGCCCTGCATTGCAGGCCAGCGTCGCGCCGAAACAGGCCTTGAACACCAGATAGGGCGGCTCCCAGTCGACGACCTTATCCATTGCCGCACGGATAGCCCGGAACTGATCGGCCACCACCTCGACCGGCTCTTCGGACACGAGGCCCGCCAGCGGCAGCGGAAGCAAGCTCACCACCTTGCCGCCGATTGCAACCGCCATGCCGCCGCCCGACGCGATCACCGCATTGGCGGCAGCCGCCATGTCGCGCGGATCAGAACCGAAAACGGTGAGGTTATGGCTGTCATGTGCCACGGTCGTCGCGAAAGCGCCCTTCCACTTGCCCCATCCGGTGAGGAAACCCAACCGGGTGCGGCTGTCGACACGGCCATGGCGATGAGTCACGGCGATCAACACCGATTCCTGCGGGGGTACCACGAACCCGTTTTCGACAACCGCATCCGCCTGCCCCCAGCGTGTGAACCGCGGCCGATCAATGGTCGCGACCCTCACCCGGGTACCTTCAGAGCGAAGTTTGAAATCGTCTTCCTGCAAATTCTGCAGCTTTACGGAACGACGCAGCGGATTGGGGTTCATCCGGCACACGTCACCCATCATCTTTCCATCGCGCGAGACGATGTGACCGCTCGCCACGACCGCACGTGTGCGAAAATCCTTGAGATCTTCGAAGAGCACGATATCTGCCCGGCGACCGGCCGCGATCAAGCCGAGATCTGCGCGGCCGATCCTGACCGATCCGTTCAGCGTCGCCGCCTGCAGCGCCCATTCCGGCTTCATCCCGTAGCGCACCAGCCGGCGCACCACGTCATCGAGACCGCCGCCATCGACGAGATCGTCAGGGAACACGTCGTCGGTGCAGATCGTCACCGTCTGCGGCAGATGCCCAAGCGTGTTCAGCGCTTCGACGAATTCCGGCAGAAGGTGGTCATGCGAGCCACGCATCTCGATCGTCAGACCGGCACGCAGCTTCTGCATCAGGTCTTCGGCGGAAGTCAGCTCGTGATCGGACGTGACGCCAGCCGTCACGAAAGCTGCAAGATCACCGCCAGCGAGGCCGCGGGCATGGCCGCTGACAAGCTTTTCCGAAACGAGCGCATTCTGCACGATATTGCTGATGCGTGGTTCGCGATCAATCACGCCGCGCATGTTCATCACTTCCGCAAGACCGGCAATCTTCGGCCACAGCAGCATTTCATCGATCACATCGGCATCGAAATCCGCGCCGGCAACCTCGTAGCCGGGGGCGGAAGGAACGCAGGACGGTGCCATGACGACGGCCCTTAACGGCAAGGAGCGGACAGCTTCCACCGACCATGCCACGCCATCGACACCGCAGACATTACCGAACTCATGCGGATCCCAGACCACCGTCGTCACGCCACGCGGCACCACCGTCTCCGCATAGGTCGCCGGTGTCACCATCGAGCTTTCGATATGCATATGCGTATCGATCAGGCCGGGAGAGACGAACGAGCCGGTCGCATCGATCACCTGCGCCGCATCCAGGCGCGCACCGCGATCGTGAACGCTGACGATAAGCGGCCCGACAATACCGATATCGGCGGGACGAAGCTCGCCGGTCACCACATCCACCAGCGTGCCGCCGGAAATCAAAATGTCGAAGGGCGCATCTCCGCGTGCGACCTTCACGGCATTGTCGCGAAAGCACGGTTCGGTAAATTCGCCAACGGTTGCGATAATGTCCTTCACCAGCTTGCCTCCGCCTTCAATGCGTCGAGAATGGATTGCTTGGCCTTTGCGGCATCGATATCCGCCGCGAACTGTGCGTTGAATTCGGCCCTGCCCGCTCGTGTCTCGACCACGGTGCGACCGCGCGTATGGCTGCCCGTCAATTCCATGTCGATCCGTGCATCCTGCCATGCCGCAAAATCCGGCTGCACGAAGGCCACCGCCGCAACAGCGTCATAAAGCGACATTGCCTTGCGCCCGCGGCTGGTAGCGATCGAAACGAAACCGGCCAGCAGATCGGCCAGCAGCGTCGCATTGCGCCCACCGGCAGAGCGCACCGGCTCGACATCTTCCGGCGCGCAAAGCACCTTGCGACACAGATCGAGATCGACCATGCGGAACGGGATGCCGTGTGCGAGAACGATCGCCACCGCTTCCGGATCGGCAAAGGCGTTGAACTCGGCGGAGGCCGTGTGGTTGCCGGCCGTCAGTCCGCCGCCCATCCAGGTCAGGTCGGTGATCTTGACGGCGAGGTCCGGTCGCGCCAGCGCCACGGCGGCAATATTGGTGAGAGGCCCAAGCGCCAGAATGCGTCGCTCGCCTTCGCTGCGCTCCAACCATGAACAAAGCGCCTCGAATGCATCCTCGACGAACGCATCCGGCGCGGCCGGCAAGGCTTCGCCCGCAGTCGGCATGCCAGCATCGCTCAATATGGAAACCGCAGTTTCCAGCTTGCCGAGCACCGGCTTTGCCCGTCCGGCGTGAATGGGAAACGGCCAGACGAAGGCAGCGGCGGCGCCGGCCGCATTGCGGCGCACCTGATCCAGCGGCGCATTACCCAGGACAAGCGAAATCCCGTCGATGGCAAGCCCGCCATGGGCGACAACCATGATGGCGGCCAGATCATCGAATCCCATATCGGTATCGATCCAAACACCCATTTCAAGCACACTCCAAAAATACAACCGGACGATCCATTGGGGCGTCCATATACACGAGAGATTGAGGAGAAAGGATAAGGGTTTTCACCTACCATCCTTCCGAGCATGCGCGGCAGCAGCCACAACCGAATGCATCGTCGGACCCGTCGATTGCCGGATCACCAGCTTCATCGGCACACCATCACAATCCGGCCTCGCGGCGATCATGCTGCCGGCTGCGGCCTCACCGTTTCCAATCGCGTGACCAAGAGCCTCGACCGCACATTCGGCAATCGTCGCAAGGTCCTGCCGCAAGGTCGTGATCGGCGGCATAACGACAGATGACCAGACAAGATCATCGAAACCGCTGACACTGGCCTGAAGCGGAACGTCGATACCGTCACGCTGCAATTCGGTGAGCGCACGTAGCGCCAGAAGATCATAAACGGCGGCAAAGCCGGTAAACCCATCGGCCACCCGGGCAGAGAGACCGAGCGCGCAACCCACTCCCTGCGAAGCCTCAAGATCTCCCACCCACAGGGTCTCGCAGCAAACATCCTTGCCGAGACCGGCCTTCAGGCCGCCGATCCGGTCATTCTGCACATTCGATTCCCGGCTATGGGCGATCAGCAACACCTTCCGGTGCCCGAGAGACGCAAGATGACGCCCCATCTGCACGCCGCCCTCCCAATGGTCGGACGACACGGTGTTGCCGGGCGTCGAGGGGCTATCGATGATCGCCACGGGCGTGCCTATATCCGCGATCCGCGATCCACGACGGGGAACGACGATCATCCCGTCGACACCGCGTTCGATCAGGCGGCCGATTGCCGCCGTCTGCTGGGCAATCTCTCCGCGACTGTCGGCAATCAACACGCCGAACCCGGCAGAAGCCGCCGCCTGCTCGATTGCCTGCGCGATCTGCGGAAACAGTGGATTGGAGATATCCGGCAGCACCAGCCCGATAACGCCTGTCCGCCCTGTTCTGAGCGCCCGCGCCGCATGGCTCGGCACATAACCAAGCTCTTCCGCCGCCTGCCGGATTTTCGCTGAAAGCTCGGCGGAGACCCGCCCCTTGCCGGAAAGCGCATTGGACACGGTTGCCGAGGACACACCAAGGGCGGCGGCAATTTCCGTCATCGTCGCTGGCGTCCGACCGACACTCATCGTCCTGCTGCGTTCCAAGATGATTAATCGTTTAACCAACTATACCCGCACACATGCCAAATGTCGAGCGCAACACAACCTTTCATATAGAGTAATGCACAGCCGTTGCTACCAGGCCACGATTTCCTGTCGATAGCGCGCCACTTCTTCCATCAGCCATGCCCGAAACGCGACAACCGGCGGAAAACCGGCCTTTGCCTGCGGCGCGACCACGTAATAGGCGCTGGGACTGACCACCTGATGCGGAAATGCTTCCACCAGCTGCCCGCTCGCCAGTTCCGTATCGATCAGAAAAAGCGGCATCAGCCCGACACCCAGGCCGGCAATACAAGCCTGCGTCACGCTGCCGAATTGTTCGAAGCGCATGCCCTCGCTCATGCTGCCGGCAATCCGAAGACTCTCGAACCAATGCTTCCACCCGCCCGGCCGTGACGCCATATGCAGAAGCGGCAGGCGCAACAGATCTTGCGCTTGGCCGACAGGATGAGAGCTAAGAAACGCAGGCGAGCAGACTGGCGCCACCATCTCGTCCATCAGGAAGATACATTCGGCACCCGGCCATTCGGGTTGACCGACATGGATCGCCATATCGATACCATCCCGGTCGAAATCGAACACTCCGATACGGGTCGCGAAATTCAGCGTTATCTCCGGATGCCGTGCAACGAAGCCCGGAATGCGCGGCATCAGCCAGCGCGTACCGAATGTCGGCAGGATCGCCAGGTTGAGCTGGTCGCTATGTCGTTTGGTCATGGCGTGAAGTGATGCCGAGCGGATCTGCGACAGGGCACCTGCAATCGCTTTCGCAAATTCCGCACCCGCCGATGTCAACACCACGCCGCGGCTGGTCCGGTCGAAAAGCAGCACGCCCAACTGCTCCTCCAGCCCGGAAACCTGCCGGCTTATCGCCCCTTGCGTCAGCGACAGCTCGTCCGCCGCAAGCGAGAAACTGCCCAGCCGAGCAACGGAATCGAAGGCGGCAAGCGCCGAGGTGGAAGGCAGGAGTTTTCGCGAAAGTTCTTTCATAGCCTATTACTAACCCTCATGACCATGTGAGTAAACGGGCCTTGCGACAAACGACCACAGGACGATAATCTGCACGGGAAATTGCTTGGCGATTGAGACACCCGTCCCGTCCAAAAACATCGGAGACCCCCTTGGCCTTTATCTGGAACGACCCCTTCCTCATCGAAGATCAGCTGACCGAAGAGGAGCGTATGATCCGCGACGCGGCGGCCGCCTTTGCCAAGTCCGAACTCCTGCCACGGGTCGAGGAAGCCTATCTTGAGGAAAAGACCGATGTCGGCCTCTTCAAGCTGATGGGTCAGACCGGCCTCCTCGGCGTCACGCTTCCGGAAGAATATGGCGCAGCCAATGCCTCCTACGTCGCCTATGGCCTCGTCGCCCGCGAGATCGAACGGATCGATTCTGGCTACCGCTCAATGATGAGCGTCCAGTCCTCGCTGGTCATCTATCCGATCTTCGCCTACGGCTCTGACGAGCAGAAAAAGAAATATCTGCCCGGCCTCGTCTCGGGCGAACTGATCGGCTGTTTCGGCCTGACCGAGCCGGATGCCGGCTCCGACCCCGGCGGCATGAAGACCCGCGCCGAAAAGATCGAGGGCGGCTATCGCCTGCGCGGCTCGAAAATGTGGATTTCCAACGCACCGATCGCCGATGTCTTCGTCGTCTGGGCAAAATCAGAAGCTCACAACAACGAGATCCGCGGCTTCGTTCTGGAAAAGGGCATGAAGGGCCTCTCTGCCCCCAAGATCGGCGGAAAACTGTCGCTGCGCGCCTCGATCACCGGCGAAATCGTCATGGATAGCGTCGAAGTCGGCGAAGACGCGCTTCTTCCAAACGTATCAGGCCTCAAGGGTCCGTTCGGCTGCCTCAACCGCGCCCGCTACGGCATCTCCTGGGGCGTCATGGGCGCAGCCGAAGATTGCTGGTTCCGCGCCCGCCAATACGGGCTGGATCGCAAGCAGTTCGGCAAGCCGCTCGCCGGCATGCAGCTCTACCAGAAGAAGCTTGCCGACATGCAGACCGAAATCACACTTGGCCTTCAGGCCAGCTTACGCGTCGGCCAGCTGATGGACCAGCATCGGATGGCGCCGGAAATGATCTCCATCGTCAAGCGCAACAATTGCGGCAAGGCGCTGGATATCGCTCGCCAAGCCCGCGACATGCATGGCGGCAACGGCATCCAGGTCGAATATCACGTCATGCGCCATTCGCAGAATCTGGAAACGGTCAACACTTACGAAGGCACCCACGACGTCCACGCCCTCATCCTGGGCCGCGCTCAAACGGGCATTCAGGCGTTTTTCTGATCGACGCCAACGACGAAGGTAATGTCACACTGAAGCCCGGCCGCCATGCGAGCCGGGCTTTATGCGCTCGGCTCGATCTGGCCCGTTGGCGGCCGGTTCCGGCCATTCAGCACGGGCCGCCATTTCATCATCCGCCGGATTGCCGCCCTCTGCTCCGCATTAGAAATTGCGTGAACCGTCCGGTAGAAGGAATAGACGAGATAGGCAGGCAGCAGAACCGCTGCACCCTTCGCTGTCAGAGGCACGCGATATTGAATCCGAACTGTCTGCGCGTTCGACCACCGCTCCTTGTAGTCCATGCGCAGTATCCGCATGTCGAAATCCAGGCCATGCTCGAAACACCAGCGCACCGTATCCTCGATGATCAGCATACCTGGTGAATAACGCGAATAATCGGGGTCAAAACTGGTGGTCAAAAGCTCGACGCGCGTGCGGTCGATCATGGTCAGGAACGCTGCTATCGGCTTGCCGTCCAGCGTAAGGCGAAAGAGCCCCACGCGCCCCAGCTCGCCGCGCTTCATCGAAGCCGCCAGAAAAAACGCACGCGCCTCGCCCTTTCCAAGCCATGGGCATGACTTGTCCATGCGACGGAGCCAGCGTCGCTTCTCCTCGATCACCCAATCGATCGTCTCGACGGAACTGGCATAATCTTCCGGAAGTTCGAACCGCAGCTCACCAAGTTTTTGAAGTCTCTTGCGCCCCTGCTTCAGGTTGGTGCGGAATTTGGAAGAATAGGACGGGAGCAGATCATCGAGGTTTTCCACGCCACGCCGTTCGATCATGTAACTATCCAACGGATTGGGAATTTGAAAGGCGCCCGTTCTTTCCAGCACCTGCCGCACGGCACCATCCTGTTCAACAAACGGCACCTCGATGATATCAGCCATCGGACGCAGGAGCGCCATCAACTCCCTGCAGATTTCGTCCGCATTCATATCGAGCGCTATCAGCGGATCACCATACTCCTCATGCATGCCGCACCCCAGCGGCTCGAGACGGGTCGCAGGACCTAGCCTGTTTCGCTGGAACGACCAGACCGCAACCAGCCGACTATCAGACCAGATAGTCGCGCATATCAACCGGTCACCTGAAGAAGCGTCCCTCGTCTCCCACCCCAGCTTTGCCCACTCAAAGGTCTGCGTGTAGTGGCACGTCACGACTGATCGCGCGAGGGCGTTCCACTCATCTTCAAGTTGAACGAAAGCCTCCACGCCGTCGACTAAAACAGAGCGCAACATCCGACCTCCCCTTCGGATTCACCGTGGGCCTAAATAAAAACCCATCTTGATTTAATGGATAACAAACAAACACCAAATAAACAAAGCATATTTAGGCGCATCACAAATACACTTTCGTGACTTACATTCATCAAACTGAAATAAAAGACAACTTACGAGCTGAGAGCCAGATTTCCTCAAATAATTGGAGAAGAAGACGACAACCGGTCTCAAGGCATGGAAACTCACAGTTCGCGCCGCTATTCGTCATTGGCCAAGGCGATGCGCCGGGTGTATCAACGCGATGCAGCTCAAAGAAAGCGATAACCACGCACAGGAAAGACCTCGCAAAGCATGCACGCAACGGATGAAGCGGGAAAAACCGTCTCTCAGAACGATACCGAGAACCAATTCGATGTCGGCGATCGTCTGCGCCTCGTGCGGCAGAGCTACGGTCTGTCACAGCGGGCATTGGCGGTAAAGGCCGGCGTTACCCATTCGCTCGTATCGCTGATCGAAAAGAACAAGGTCAGCCCTTCCGTCGCGTCGTTGAAGAAGATTCTTGAGGCGATCAACTATCCGCTGACGGATTTCTTTGCGCTTTCCCTGCCGCCCGTCGACCAGATTTTCTTTCGCGCCGACGAACTGACACCCTTGTCGAAAGGCCCGCTGACGCTGCTTCAGGTCGGCGATGCGAAATCCCATAGCGTCCAGATCTTTCACGAATTCTACGAGCCAGGCGCCGATACCGGCGAAACCATGCTGGCCCACGAGGCGGAGGAAGGCGGGGTTGTCGTCGCCGGCGAACTGGAAGTGACTGTCGGCAGCCAGACCCGCATCCTGAAACGCGGTGATGCCTATTTGTTCAACAGCCGCCTGCCGCATCGTTACCGAAATATCGGCACGGAACGCTGCGAAGTCGTCAGCGCCGTTACGCCGCCCTATCTCTAATCGGCAGACCGCCAATCGTTAATCCAATTAGTATGACTTTTTTGACCGCGCCGCCGGTTGATTGTCGGCAGTGATTGTCTTAACTCAGGCACCGGAACCCATCCGCCCCTTCTGCCCGCGGCACCCCGCCGCGCGACCTGACGTTTCAAAACGAAAGTGGACCCCCATGCAGACCTATCCCGACGTAAAGCTTTTCATCAACGGCGAATGGCGCGATGCCATCGGCGGCGAAACGATCGAAGTGACCGATCCGGCCACCGACGAAGTGATCGGCAAGATCGCCCATGCCCGCAAGGCGGACCTTGATCTCGCGCTTCAAGCCGCTGACAAGGGTTTCAAGATCTGGCGTGACACTGCTCCCTTCGACCGCTCGAAGCTGATGCGCAAGGCGGCCGATATCCTGCGCGAACGCGCCGATGCGATTGCATGGCTGATGACCCGCGAACAGGGCAAGCCGCTGGCCCAGTCCAAGATGGAAATCATGGGCGCAGCCGATACGATCGACTGGTTCGCCGAAGAGGCACGCCGCACCTACGGCCAGATCATCCCGGCCCGCTTCTCCGGCGTCGCCCAGATGACCATCAAGCAGCCGGTCGGCCCGGTCGCAGCCTTCACCCCGTGGAACTTCCCGATCAACCAGATCGTCCGCAAGCTTTCCGCTGCCGTCGCAACCGGCTGCTCGATCATCGTCAAGGCCCCGGAGGAGACTCCGGCTTCGCCTGCCGAACTGATCCGCGCCTTTGCCGATGCCGGCATCCCGGCTGGCGTCATCGGCCTGGTCTACGGCATCCCGGCTGAAGTATCCGAATACCTGATCCCGCATCCGGTCATCCGCAAGATCTCGTTTACCGGCTCCACCCCGGTCGGCAAGCATCTCGCAGCACTTGCCGGCAAGCACATGAAGCGCGCCACGATGGAACTCGGCGGCCACGCACCGGTCATGGTCTTCAACGACGCCGACCTCGACAAGGCGATCGAAATCAGCGCCATGTCGAAGTTCCGCAATGCCGGTCAGGTCTGCGTCTCCCCGACCCGCTTCCTGGTTCAGGATGGTATCGCCGACAAGTTCCTTGACGGTTTCGTCAAGGCTGCCGAAGCCATCAAGGTCGGCAATGGCCTGGAAGCAGATACCGTCATGGGCCCGCTTGCCAATGAGCGCCGCATCCCGGCCATGGAAGCACTGATCCAGGACGCAGTCTCGAACGGCGGCGAACTGAAGACCGGCGGCAAGCGCATCGGCAACAAGGGCAATTTCTTCGAACCGACGGTTCTTGCCAACATCCCGACCTCGGCCAAGATCATGAACGATGAGCCTTTTGGCCCGATCGCCATCATCAACCGGTTCTCCTCCTATGAAGACGCGATCAACGAGGCCAACCGCCTGCCCTTCGGCCTTGCATCCTACGCCTTCACCGGCTCGGTCAAGACCGCCCATGCACTCGGCCGCGAAGTCGAAGCAGGCATGCTGACGATCAACCACAACGGTCTGGCGCTTCCAGAAGTCCCGTTCGGCGGCATGAAGGATTCCGGCTACGGCACCGAAGGCGGCTCGGAAGCCGTCGCCGCCTATCTTGAAACCAAATACGTCACCCAGATGAACTGATCGATCCATCTGCGATCGCATCTAAAGAACCGGCCGGAGCCACCGCTCCGGCCGGTTTTCTTTTTGGGCCTTGCCTGCATCAACGGAGTGGAATACGAAAACAAATAGTGAACATACGGATACAATGATGGCCGAGCCGGAAATGGAAACCGCCCCTCTCCTGAAGGAAATCTTCAACCATGACCGGCTGAGCCATTTCGCCCGCGAGATCTCCACGATCCATCCGGCTTTCGATGGCGAGCGCTTTCTCCAACTCGCATCCGAAGGATTGGACGATCTGAGTATCATGCAGCGTCTGCGGCAGGTCGCTGTATCCTTCCATGCGACATTACCCGGCCCCTACGAAAAGAACATAGAGATCCTCTGGGACCTCGCGCCACGCATCAACCACGGCTTCGCCTCGATCACCCTGCCGGAATATGTGGCGCTTTACGGTCAGGACCACTTTGACCTGTCGATGAGAGCCATCGCTTTTTTCACCCGCTTCGGCTCATCCGAATTCGCCATCCGGCATTTCCTCTTGAAAGACATGCCGCGCACGCTCGCGATGATGCAGAACTGGTCGATGGACGAAAACGAGCATGTCCGCCGCCTCTCCTCGGAAGGCTGCCGCCCGCGCCTGCCCTGGTCATTCCAGCTGAAACAGCTGATCGCCGACCCCTCGCCGGTCGCACGCATCCTCGAAAACCTGAAAAGCGACCCCAGCCTCTATGTTCGAAAATCCGTCGCCAACCACCTGAACGACATCACCAAGGATCACCCCGACTGGGTTCTCGAAAAGCTCGCCCGTTGGGACAGGACGGATGCCCGCACGGCGTGGATCATGAAACAGGCGCTTCGCACGCTGATCAAGAAGGGCGACACTCGCGCCCTTCATCTCTTCGGCGCAGGCCACAAGGCCGAGGTGAAGGTAGATACGTTCACCGTCACCCCGTCATCACTCAGCCTCGGCGGCGCAGTCCAGATCACGGCAAAACTTACCTCGAACAGCTCCGCCCCACAGAAACTGGTGATCGACTACGCCGTCCATTACGTCAAGAAGACCGGCGGCACATCGAAAAAAGTGTTCAAGTGGAAGGAACTGACACTCGCACCCCATGCGGGCGCTGATCTCACCATCACCCGCCCCATTCGCAACTTCACCACCCGCGTTCATTATCAAGGGCGGCATGTGGTGGAACTTGTCGTGAATGGCGAGGTGCTGGGCGAGACCGCGTTTGAGCTCGACGCCTGAACAAAAAGAAAGAGCACCGCCGGGGCGATGCTCTGATCCTTACTTCCGCTTCTCAAACCCACCTTTACCGGCAGGCTTCTTCTTGAACGGCTTGTCGCCATCACCCTTGGCAAACGGCTTGTCGCCAAAGGCCTTCTTCTTGAACGGCTTATCACCGAAAGGCTTGTCGCCGCTCTTCTTGGCAAAGTCGCCCTTCGGCTTTTCACCCCAGACATCGTCGTCCATGCGGCGTTCGGCGCTGGCCTTTTCGCCCTTGGGCTTCCAGTCCTTACGCGGCGCATCGCCGAACGACTTGTCGCCATCCTTGAAAGGCTTCTTTTCACGGAACGGCTTGTCCCCAAAGGCCTTGTCGCCACGCGGGCCGTCCTTGGCGAACGGCTTGTCCTTGCGGAAACCATCCTTCTTCGGAGCATCCTTCCAAGGCTTGTCCATCCGCGGACCTTCGCGCTTTGTAAAGCCCTCGTCGTCCGTGCCACGGGAGAACTTCGAAAAGTCGGGAGCGGCATCCAGACGCGTCACGCGGATACCGCGATCCATCATCTTGTCCTTGCCGAGCTTGGCCATGAACTTGTCGGCATGCGCCTCGGCAATCTCGACGAAGGTCTCGTCGGCCTGCATCTTGATCGCGCCGATCTCGTTCTTGCTGAGATCACCGCTCTTGCAGATGGTGGGGATCAGCCAGCGCGGTTCGGCGCGCTGCTTGCGGCCGACCGACAGCGAAAACCATACGGCCGGGCCGAAATCACCGCGCGGGGTGAGCGGCCGCGAGGCCGGATCACCCTGCCCGCCTTCGCGCGGCTTGCGTGCTTCGAGAGACACGACGCTGACATCTTCCGGCGCGGAATTCTTGCCGCGATACAGCGAGACGAAAGCGGTCGCGAGCTTTTCGGCGTCGAAACGCTCGATGAGCTTGGCGATCAGAGCCTGCTCGTCTTCATTGGTCGTCACTTCGGTGAAGATCGGATCAGCAAACAGACGCTCCTCGTCACGAACGGTCACTTCGTCGGCCGAAGGCGGGTTCGCCCATGTCGGCTCAACCTTTGCGCCGAACAGCAGGCGTTCTGCCTTGCGGCGCTGGGTGACCGGCACGATCAACGCACTGACGCCCTTGCGGCCCGCGCGGCCGGTACGACCCGAACGGTGCAGCAGTGTTTCGGAATTGGTCGGAAGATCCGCATGGATAACGAGTTCAAGCCCCGGCAGGTCGATGCCGCGGGCGGCAACGTCGGTCGCGATGCAGACGCGGGCGCGGCCATCGCGCATCGCCTGCAGCGCATGGGTACGCTCGTTCTGGGTCAGTTCGCCGGACAAAGCCACGACGGAGAAATTGCGGTTGGAAAGCCGCGCATGCAGGTGATTGACGGCCGCACGCGTTGAGCAGAACACGATCGCATTCGGCGCTTCGTAATAACGCAGCACGTTGACGATGGCGTTTTCACGGTCGGACGGCGTGACCAGCAGGGCACGATACTCGATATCGACATGCTGCTTCTGTTCGGCAGCCGTCGCGATGCGCACGGCATCGCGCTGGTAGCTCTTGGCAAGCTTGGCGATCGCGGCGGGAACCGTGGCCGAGAACATCAGCGTGCGACGTTCGTCCGGAGCGGATTCAAGGATGAATTCCAGGTCTTCGCGGAAACCGAGATCGAGCATCTCGTCGGCTTCGTCGAGTACGGCAACCCGAACCTCGGACATGTCGAGCGCATTGCGGCGGATATGGTCGCAGATACGGCCCGGCGTGCCGACGACGATATGCGCGCCACGTTCCAGCGCCCGGCGCTCGTTGCGGATATCCATGCCGCCGACGCAGGAGGTGATCACGGCACCGGCTTCGGCGTAAAGCCAATCCAGTTCGCGCTTCACCTGCATGGCAAGCTCGCGGGTCGGCGCAATGACGAGTGCGAGCGGCGCGGCGGCGCGGCCAAAACTGTCGCGATCTTCAAGCAGGGTGGGCGCCATGGCGATGCCGAAGGCCACCGTCTTGCCGGACCCCGTCTGGGCGGAAACCAGCGCGTCGGACGTGGCGAGCGCCGGGTCCAGCATTGCCAGCTGCACGGGGGTCAGCGTCTCGTAACCACGCTTCTGCAAAGCCTTCGCGATCGCCGGAACGGCGCCGTTGATATCGGTCATCAATGTTGTCTTTCGGAATGTACCGCGCCTGCTGGCGCCTTGGCTGCAACGATCGCAGCCGAACGTTTGCGCCGTCCCTATAGGGTAAGCTGCAAAAAGTCAAAGCATGGGTGGTTTGCGCGGTAGAGGATGCAGGCCGCCGATCAGACAATACCGATCACAACCGTTACATTCCGGTGCTTGATTTCCTCGGTCGCCCACCTTTCGCGCCATTCGTCCGGCTTGCTGCAACCTTCGCCTCAGAACGGGACTGGCCACCGCGCCTGCGCGCATCCATAAAGGACTTGCTGCCGAATATTCCGCTCATCAGACCTGCGATCGAATAGTCAAGATCGAGTGCCTCCCAATGCAAACCGGTCTCGCCGAGCAAGACGACATCGGACAATTCCTCGGCGGTCGCCTTTTCCAGCCCCTCGATCGAGCGAGCCGGGAAGATGAAGGAAGCGCCATTGAGAAAATCGACGACAATCCGCTCGGAAGCTACATCGAAACGAACGGATGACGGCGACGGGCGTGCCTGACGCTCCGCCTGCCAGTTCAGTTTTGCCTGCGCGAGTTCTTCGTCACTAATCTCAGCCATGATACTTTCTCCATGTGTCGAGAAACAGTTGCCGGTTGGCCTCGATGACATCCACCGCCCGCCTCACATCCCTGTCGGACATTCCTCCCTGGGTGATGACAGACAGATTGACGATATCGATCCGTGCTTCGCCATCGCCGAAGACATGCGCATGCGCCGGCTCGTGGTCAGCCGTATAGATGACAAATCGCATTCCGTGCTGCTTCAGGACGGTGACCATCGCCAAGAATAACCCAACTACTTGGGAAACACAAAGGGCGGCTCGCTGGAGCAGAGTTGTAACGCCTGTCAGCCCGCAGCAAACACCTTCGCCCGCCGCAGCGTCACGAACCCCGCATCCCCAGCCTTCACCACCCGCTCCGGCTCCACATCGAATTCCAGCGCCTCGCCAGCATCCGTCGTCGCCAGCACCCGCCTGCCATCTGCACGGTCAAGCACGCGGGTGATCTCCGCCGTAATCCCCGGCCCTTCCTCAGACCAGTCGATATCGCTCGGCCGCGCGTAAAGCTCGCCCCTGCCGTCGGCCACTCCAGCAGCCTCGACGGAAAGCCCGCCAACATGGGCGCGGCCATCCTTCACCTCGGCAGCAATCACATTCGCATCGCCTAAAAACTTCATCACGAAGGCCGACTTCGGGTCGCGGCACACCTCCTGCGGCGTGCCCTGCTGAACGATCTGCCCATCCTTCAGGATCACCACCCGATCGGCGAGATCGAGTGCCTCTTCCTGATCGTGGGTGACGAACAGCGTGGTGATCCCGAGTTCCGAATGGATCTCGCGCAGCCAGCGGCGAAGGTCGCGCCGCACATTGGCGTCGAGCGCCCCGAACGGCTCGTCGAGCAGCAGCACCTTGGGATCGACCGAAAGCGCACGGGCAAGGGCCACGCGCTGCCTCTGGCCGCCGGAAATCTGTGCCGGGAACCGGTTCCCGAGCCCCTCCAGCCGCACCAGACGAAGAAGATCAGCCACACGCCTGTCGATCGCCGCCCGATCACGCTTCACCTTCGACACCTTCATGCCGAAAGCGATATTGTCGGCCACCGTCATATGCGGAAACAGCGCATAATGCTGGAAGACGAAACCGACGCCTCGATCGCGCACCGGAATGTCGGTCGCATCCTGATCACCGAAATGGATCGCGCCGCCATCGGCATATTCCAACCCCGCCACCATGCGCAGGATCGTGGTCTTGCCCGAACCGGATGGCCCCAAGAGCGCAACCAGCTCGCCGCTTTCGATATCGAGCGACACGCCCTTGACGGCCTGAAAGCTCTCGAAGGTTTTGACGACGTTTTCGAGATGGATCTTCATGATGTTTTCTCTGCCGGATTTGTCTGTTTGCGGACACGGCCCGCACCCTGGCGCTCGAGCGCCACCTTGGCGATGATGGTGAACACGGCGATCAACGCCAGGATCGAGGCGGCGGCAAAAGCGCCGGTCGCGTTATAGTCGTGATAAAGCAGTTCGATATGCAGCGGCAGCGTATTGGTCTGGCCGCGGATATTGCCGGACACGACCGAGACCGCACCGAACTCGCCCATCACGCGGGCATTGCACAGGATCACACCGTAAAGCAGCGCCCACTTCACGTTCGGCAGCGTCACGGAAAAGAAGGTGCGCCAGCCGGAAGCACCAAGCGAGGTCGACGCCTCCTCCAGATCTCTGCCTTGCGCCTGCATCAGCGGGATCAGTTCACGCGCAACGAAGGGAGCGGTGACGAACATCGAGGCGATGATGATACCCGGAACGGCAAACAGGATCTTGATGTCATGCGCATCAAGCCATTGCCCGAACAGGCCTTGAAGCCCGTAGACGAACAGATAGGCGACGCCGGCAACGATCGGCGACACGGAAAACGGGATTTCGATCACCACGAGCAGAAACCGCTTGCCCCAGAAATCGAATTTCGTGATCGCCCATGCGGCGGCAATGCCGAAGACGGTATTGATCGGAACCGCAATCAGCGCCGCCAGCACCGTCAGCATCACCGCATGCAGCGTATCGGGATGCACAACCGTATCGCGATAAAGCTGCCAGCCCTTCGAAAATGCCTCGACGCCGATAATGACCAGCGGCGCGATGATGACGAAGGCGACGAGCACGAAAACGATGCCGATCAGCGAGCGGCGAAACAGCGGGGCATCACCGACACGTGGCGGCTTGCGGCGGGTGGAAACTGTGCTCATGGTCTCACCCCTTCACCGTGTAACGCAGCGCCCGCGCCTGCAGCCAGTTGGTGACGGCAAGCATGAAGAAGGCGGCCAACAGCAGGACCGAGGCGATCGCCGCAGCAGCCTGATAATCGTATTCCTCCAGCCGGATGAAGATCAGCAATGCGGTGATTTCGGTCGACATCGGCTGGTTGCCGGCAATGAAAATGATCGCGCCGAATTCACCGAGGCAGCGGGCAAAGGACAAGGACACGCCGGCCAGAAGCGCGGGTGCCAGAAGCGGCAGGATGACCTTGCGAAAAATCGTCCAGTCGGAACCGCCGAGCGATTGCGCCGCCTCTTCCAGCGCCGGATCGAGATCCTCCAGCACCGGCTGCACGGTGCGCACGATAAACGGCAGCGAGGTAAAACACATGGCGATCATGATGCCGATCGGCGTATAGGCAACCTTGATGCCGAACCCTTCGAGCACCGAGCCGAACCAGCCGCTATTGGCAAACAGCGCGGTGAGCGCAATGCCGGCAACGGCGGTCGGCAGCGCAAACGGCAGATCTACCACGGCATCGACGATGCGGCGGCCGGGAAACCTATAGCGGGTGATCACCCAGGCAAGCGCCAGACCGAAAAACAGGTTGAAGGTAGTGGCGCCAAGCGCCGAAAGCACCGTGACGCGATAGCTCGCCATCGAGCGTGACGACGAGACGATCCGCCAGTAATCTTCAAAACCCAGGCTCGCGGCCTTGAATGCCAGTGCCGCCAGCGGCAGCACGACGATCAGGCCGACATAAAACAGGGTCACGCCCAGCGATAGAGGCAGGCCGGGCAGGACATTGCGTCGTCTCACGCGGTCGGTTCCTTAATTAGCAAAAGCCGGCGGAGGGGTGTCCGCCGGTTAGAATAATGACAAGCCCGCCCCTTACTCGTCGTCATCCTCGGCCTTGTGCCGAGGATCTGCTGAGCCCAAAATTTGGCGAAGGCAGATGCTCGGGACAAGCCCGAGCATGACGGAAGAATTTGTGGCAAAACCTCTTGGTGAGGAAAACTATCGGCTGCCGTAAAGCTTGTCGAGCGTGCCGCCCGAAGCAAAATGCTCGGACTGGATCTTGCTCCAGCCGCCGAACACGTCATCGACCTTGACCAGGCGGACTTCGGGGAACTGGCTCTTGAATTCGCCGGCGACCTTTTCGTTATGGACGCGATGGCCGAATTCGGCAGCGATCTTCTGGCCTTCTTCCGTATAGAGGAAGTCGAGATAGGTCTTTGCCAGCGCTTCGGTGCCGTGCTTCTTGGCAACCTTGTCGACAACCGCTACCGGGAATTCCGCAAGCAGGCTGACCGACGGGATGACGCTTTCGACCTTGTCCTTGCCGAACTGCTTCTCGATACCGCGGGTTTCGGCTTCGAAGGTGATCAGCACATCACCCTGGCCACGCTCGACAAAGGTCGTCGTTGCCGCACGACCGCCGGTATCGAAGACCGGCACGTTATCAAAAATCTTGGTGATATAGGCTTCGACCTTTTCCTGATCGTCCTTGTACTCTTCCTTTGCCCATGCGGTAGCGGCGAGATAGGTGTAGCGCGCATTGCCCGATGTCTTCGGGTTCGGGAAGACGGCATGCACGTCGTCACGCGCCAGATCGGCCCAGCCCTTGATGTTCTTCGGGTTTCCGGCGCGCACCAGGAAGGCCGGGAAGGAATAGAAAGGCGAAGCATTGTTCGGGAATGCCTTGGTCCACTCGGTCGAAACAAAGCCCTGCTTGGCAAGGAAATCGATATCGGTCGACTGGTTGAAGGTCACCACGTCGGCCTCAAGACCTTCGACGATCGACCGCGCCTGCTTCGACGTGCCGGCATGCGACTGGTCGATGGTCACGCCCGGATGCCCCTTCACGAAGGCTTCGTTGACGGCAACGAACAGTTCGCGCGCAACATCGTAGGAGGCGTTGAGCAGCTTCTGCTCCTGCGCGAAAGCCGGCTGGACGAAGAGTGCGGCAATCGCAGTGCCGAGAATGAGGAGGCGTTTCATCAGGTGTCTCCGAAAAAGGGCCGAGAATGAGGGTGTGGGGAAACTATCGGCAGGCATGGGCAAGCGCGAGAAATCGCCCTCCTCTGCCCGCGCCCATCTTAGAAATTCCGTCCATTTTTCGCCACATTCGGCAACGGTTGTGCCTGCGCTCGATATTTTCTTGCCCGCGACAAGAAATCGGTTCCGGCTGGACAGGCCGGTCTGGCGAAGCGATGCACAACCGTATAGGACCGGGATGCAGCCCTCCTGCCCTTGTCGACAGCCCGGCTCGTTTCCCTTGTCCGCATTCCTTGCCGAAGTCATCACTCCATGAAGAACAAGAGCATTGGCTATTTCTACGTCCTGCTGGCCATAACCATTTTCGCCGTTCAGGACGGTTGCTCAAAATTTCTTGCCGACAAATATCCGGTCATCGGCTTCACGATGATCCGCTTCTGGGCTTTTGCGGCCTTTGTTGTCGTCTTCGCTGCGTTCTCCCCCGGCGGGTTGCGCAAGGCGTTCGTCAGCCGCAGACCTTTCCTGCAGATGCTGCGTGGGCCGCTGCTGGTGCTCGAAATCTTTATAGTCGTTTATGCCTATACCGGGGCAGGCTTGGCCATGACCCAGGCAATCCTTCAGGCGACGCCACTTATCATTACCATCCTCTCTGTGCCGCTCCTGGGGGAAAAAGTCGGCTGGCGGCGTGGAACCGCGATCGTGGTCGGCCTTTTCGGCGTGCTGATCATCCTCAATCCTGTCGGCGCCCGGTTTGATCTGCAGTTGCTCTGGCCGCTTGCCGGCGCGCTGGCCTTCGGTCTCTACGGCATCTCCACCCGCGCTGTCGGCCGCGAGGATTCAGCCGTCACCAGCGTGCTTTATACCGGCGTCTTCGGCGCGATCGTCGCGACTGCGATCGGCCCGTTTTACTGGGTTCCTATCGCGCCGGAACACTGGCCGGCCCTGTTTGCGCTATGCGTCTGCGGCGCGACCAGCCATTTCTTCCTGATCAAGGCCTACTCGACGCTGACTGCCGTCGAAGTCCAGCCACTCACCTATCTGCAGATCGTGCTCAGCGTCGCTGTCGCAACCACTTTCTTCGGCGAAACGATCACGATCAATATGATCGTCGGCGCCATTATCGTCGTTGCGGCCGGTTTGTTCACCGTCTTTCGGGAGCACAGGCTCGGGATCAAATAACATCGACAGCATATGTCGGCGGCAACCGGACATAGCAAAGTAATTCTATCTTAAGCGGCAAAAACTATTCTGGTTGCATGACCAGAGCCGAGCTGTCCGTCGTCGTCCCCTGCTTCAACGAAGAGGCTGTCCTGGAAGAGTTTTCCGGCAGAATGTCGCGGGCCTGTGCCGCGGTCACCCGGGACTATGAGATCGTCTTTGTCGATGACGGATCGTCCGACCGCACATGGCCGATGATAGAAACGCTTTCTCAAAACGATCCGCGCATCGTCGGCGTCCAGCTTTTCCGCAATCACGGACACCAGCTGGCAGCCACAGCCGGACTTTCCATTGCGGCGGGAAATCGCGTTCTCCTGATCGACGCCGACCTGCAGGACCCGCCGGAATTGCTGCCTTTAATGGCAAAGCTCATGGATGAAGGTTACGACGTCGTTTATGGGAAACGCATTGCCCGCGCCGGAGAGACCACATTCAAGCGACTGACAGCAACTGTCTTTTATCGTTTGCTGAACAGGCTCTCGTCGGTTGCCATTCCGGAAGATACGGGCGATTTCAGGCTGATGTCCCGCCCGGTCGTCGAGATCCTCAACAATATGCCCGAAAGGCATCGCTTCATTCGCGGCATGGTCAGCTGGATCGGCGGGCGACAGGCCGCCTTTCCTTATGCACGGGATGCGCGTTTTGCCGGCGAAACCAAATATCCGCTGCGCAAGATGATCTCGCTTGCTATCGACGCCCTGACCAGCTTCTCCACCAAGCCGCTGCGCGCCGCCGTCTGGCTTGGCCTCATGTCGTCGCTGTTCGCCTTCGCCATCCTGTTCTACGCCGTGTTCCAGTGGTCGGTCGGCAATGTCGTACCGGGCTGGGCCAGCTCCGTCGTCGCGATTTCCTTCTTTTCCGGCACGCAGCTCTTCGTCATGGGCGTGTTCGGCGAATATCTCGGCCGTGTCGTTCAAGAGGTCAAGGGCCGCCCCCTGTTCACCATCGGCAAGATCTGCCGCAAGGACGCGATGGCGGAAACCCCAGGTGACATCCAGAGCCTCAGGAACGCCGTGGCCGAATATCCGCAATCGGAAAACCGCATTTCTCGCTAGGGAGCAAGTATGACGATGACACCGGAAACGGATGACATCGCGACAACGACGGCTGGCGAAAGGAAAGCCGCCCGCGTTTCCGATCGACGGATCGTGGCTCTCATCATTCTCGTCGCGCTCATTTCACTGATCCCGGTCCTTTCGGTACGCTTTCCGCCGATGACCGATTATGCCAACCACTATGTACGGCTCTGGCTTCTCGCCGGCGGCATCGAGCGTCCGATGATGTCGCAATTCTACCAGATCGACTGGAACGTTGCCTGGACCAATATTGCCATCGACCTTCTGGCCTTCGTAATCGGCAAGATCGCAACGATGGATTTCATCGCTCCCTTCGTCCTTGGGCTGGCCCTCCTCCTGCCGCCGATCGGTGTCACTTTGCTCAATCGCAAGCTCTTCGGCGGCTTTCACTGGTGGCAGTTGCTCTGCTTCGCACTGGCCTGGAATGCCGTCCTTCTTTTCGGCTTTCTGAGCTTTTCGATCAGCCTGGGGCTTGCTCTGGTCTTTGCCTATCTCGATGAATGCTTAAAGCATCGCGGTCTTGCCGTCGTCCTTGCGCTGCGAGCAATCTGTGCAGGGATCCTCCTGACCGCACATCCCTTCGGCCTTCTGTTCTACACCGCGCTGCTGGCAGCACTGGCTTTCGGGCCATCGGCCGCCCCTCTGCGGCAAGCCAAAACGTTTGCTGCCGCCACGGGCCGGATGATGCTCGCGATCATCTCCGTTTTCCTGCCGCTGGTCATCTTTCTTCTGTTCGGCCCTTCATTGCCAGGTCAGGCAGATACATCTCTGCTCGACAGCATGCACTGGGACAATCCGTCAGCCATACGCTCGCTGCAGGTTCTGCTCCTCTATTTCAGAACCTATGATGCGCGCATCGATGTGATCTATCTGGCGCTTTTTATCGTGCTTGTCAGGGAAACCATCCGGTACAGGACCATCACCGTGCATTGGGGTCTCGTACTGGTTGCGATCGTCACCGGCATTCTGTCGATGTTCATGCCGACGAGTGTCTTGTCGACCGGAGGCATGGATGTCCGCCTGCCATGCATGATGACCCTTGCTGTAGCAGCAGGGTTAAGGCCGCAGGTGAAGGGACGATTGTCATCCCTGACATTGCCGGTAGTCCTTATTCTTGTCGTATCCCGTACGGTTTACATCGAATATGTATGGCTGCAGCGAAACGCGGATATTGCCGCGGTGGAACGGGCACTGCAACATGTCGAGCCCGGCAGTGCAGTTCTGCCTGCGCATGCCCAGACAGCCCCCGAAGATCTGATGAACATGCCGGTTGGGCGTATCGTCGGCAGCATGTTTCCGAGCTATATCCATTACCCCGCGCTGGTAAGCTTCGAGCGGGATGCCTTCATGCCATATCTGTTCACCGCGGCCGGCAAACAGCCGCTGCGCGTCAGAGAGCCTTGGAGCGAGATCGCAGTACCGGAAGGCATTCCGATACCCACCGATATGCTCAACGAACCGGCACCGGATTATGCACCCTATATGGCGGACTGGAAGAGCCGCTTCGACTATGTGCTGGTGCTGAATGCGGATATGGCCAGCCCGAACCATCCGATGCCGGTAATCGACACCGTTCATCTGGTCGCCGACGAAGGTTTTGCAAGCCTCTACCGCATCGAGCATCCGAGCCAGTAACGACAATGACCGCCGGCCTATTCCGACAGCAGATCCTTCACCCGCCGCGCAAAAGCATCGCTGAGGAACGGCTTGGTCATCACATGCATGCCATGCTCCAGATGGCCGTGGTTCAGCACAGCGTTTTCGGCATAACCGGTGACGAACAGCACCTTGAAGTCGGGCCGCTCCGCACGCACCGCATCCGCCAGCTGCCTCCCGTTCATGCCGCCGGGCAGACCGACATCGGTTACCAGGAGATCGATCGGCTGGCCTGAATTGATGATCTTCAGCGCCGTCGGCGCATCAGCGGCCTCAAGTACGTGATAGCCAAGCTCTTCGAGTATCTCGACGGCCACCATGCGCACCAGCGGCTCGTCATCGACCACCAGGATAGTTTCGTGCTCGGCGGAGTGCGGTGTTGCGGTCACATCGACCACATCCTCCTCACCCACGTCATCCGCAAGGTGGCGCGGTAGATAGATGCAGATCATCGTCCCCTTGCCAGGTTCCGAATAAATCCGCGCCGTACCACCGGATTGACCGGCAAAACCATGCACCATGGAAAGGCCAAGACCCGTACCCTGCCCGATCGGCTTGGTCGTGTAGAACGGATCGAAGGCGCGTTCGACGATTTCCGGCGACATGCCCGTCCCGGTGTCGCTGACGCAGAGCGACACATATTGTCCGGGCGGAAGACCGCGCTGGCGGCCAGCCCGCTCGTCGAACCAGCGATTGGATGTCTCGATCGTCAGCTTGCCACCGTCGGGCATCGCATCGCGTGCATTGATACACAGGTTGAGCAAAGCATTTTCGAGCTGCCCAACATCCACGAATGTGGTCCAGAGCCCACCTGCAAAAGCAGTCTCCACATGGATTGTCGGCCCGACGCTGCGGGTAATCAGGTCCTGCATGCCAGAAACAAGGCGGTTGAGAAGCACCGGCTTCGGATCGAGCGTCTGCCGGCGTGAAAAAGCAAGCAGTCGCTGCGTCAGGCCAGCGGCGCGTTTGGCAGCCCCCTGCGCACCAGTAAGATAACGATCAAGGTCACTGATCCGACCCTGCGCCAGCCGCGTCTGCATCAACTCAAGCGAGCCGGAAATGCCGGCCAGCAGATTGTTGAAATCATGCGCCAGCCCGCCGGTCAGCTGGCCAACCGCCTCCATCTTCTGGGAGTGGCGCAACTGCTCTTCGGCACGCATCAGCTCGGCTGTGCGCTCAGCCACACGCTGCTCCAGCGTCTCGTTCAGCGCCTTGAGGTCAGAAGTCGCCTTGTCGCGCTCTGCCTCGACCGAACGTCGCTGTTCTATGTCGATCAGCACGCCGGGAAAATTCAGGGCTTTCCCGTCCGGTCCCAGTTCTACTCGACCATTTGCTTCGAGCCAGTAATAGTTCCCGTCGTGTCGCCTCGTGCGATATTGATGGATATATGGACCACCGCGCTTCAAGGCATTGGCAATCGCCTCCAACAGCCCTGCCCTGTCGTCGGGATGGACCGTTTCTGTAACCTGGTCGAGCGTTAGATTGCTGTGGCCGAGTCCCGGATCCAGTCCGAAGGCGGTCGCCAGAGCGTCGTCCCCGGTGAAGCGGTCGGCCTGCACGTCCCAGAACCAGGTGCCGATGATAGCACCTGCGGCGAGTGCGAGCTGTACCCGCTGAACGTTTCGACGAGCCACCGCCTCGCTGGCACGCAATGCTTCCTCGGCCTGTTTGCGAGCGGTGATGTCGCGGAACATGACCGAGACCTGCCTTAGGCTCGCAGGCTCCACCCGTGAACTCGACACCTCTATGTGCCGGCCGATCGCCTCGAATTTCTGCTCGAAGCGAACCGTCTTGCCGGTCTTCAGGACATCGCCGTAAAGAGCAATCCACTTGTCCGCTGCATCGGGCTCGATCTCCCGCAGCCTTTTCCCGACGATATCGGCAATCCCCGTCTGCCGTTCATAACCGGTATTGGCTTCGATATGAACATAGTCGCTTAGCGGCCCATGCGGACCGTCGATGAATTCGATGATGCAGAAACCTTCGTCGATCGCCTCGAAAAGCGCGCGATATCGCGCTTCGCTCCGGAAAAGGGCATCGTCATCCGGAAAATGAAGCATTTCGTCGGAACTCAAGGACAGATCCTCTTAACGGCGATGGACGTGAATACCATAACGCCGAAACAAGGAAATCGGTTGCTAGCCAACAAATATCGCGACTACGCCTTCAATCCGCCCGCCATCATCGCAAAAGCTTCCACCGCCTTAGGCAGTACCTCCGCCGGGTTGTCGCTTGCTGCGACCCAGAGCGCGGCGTTGAGCGCCGCACCGTTTAGCAACCGCGACGCGGCCTCGATATCGACGGGCTTCATCACCCCGCTTTCGACCAGAGACCGCACCCCCTTGCGCGTCTCGGCAAGGCAGCTGTTCTGGCTCGGCCACTGCGACGGATCGCCAAGCACCGCCGGCCCGTCGAGCAGCACGATCCGCTGGATTTGCGGGTCGAGCGCCATCTCGATATAGGCCGCTCCTTCGGCGAGCAGCGCCTGCCAGATATCTCCCTCGTCGCCGCCCGCCTTCTTCGCTGCAATCTCTCGGGCACGGGCCGCCATCTCCCCGTCTAGCTGATCTACAACCGCCGCCAGCAGGCCACGCTTGTCGCCAAAATTATGATAGAGCGCCCCGCGCGTCAGCCCGGCCTCCGCCGTCAGATCGTCCATCGAGGCATTCGCATAACCCTTTTCCGCAAAGGCCTTACGCGCTGCAGCGATCAGTTTCGCGCGGTTCTCTTCCATCTTTTCCAGACGTTTTCCAGCCATGACGGACTCCGGATTTCAGATACGATACGTATATGAACTTGACATACGCCGCGTATGCAACCACTTTACATACGGGCCGTATATCAAATTCGACCCCGGCTTGTGAAGTCGCATTCCATCGGATGCGCGATTCCAGAAATTGCAACGAAAGGTCAGATCATGACAAAGCGCGAAACCATTTTCCCACCGAACCGCCACGCTCTTTATGAGCAGCACGGCTATTCCGCCGCAATTCGTTCCGGCGATCTCCTGTTCGTCTCGGGCCAGGTCGGCAGCCGCGAGGACGGCACGCCGGAACCGGATTTCAAGGCACAGGTAGAACTGGCCTTCGACAATCTCAAATCCGTCCTGAAGGCCGCCGGCGCCGGGCTCGACGACATCATCGACGTCACGACTTTCCACACCGACCCCGAAAACCAGTTCGGCACGATCATGGAGGTGAAGAGCCGGATCTTCCCTTCTGCCCCCTATCCCAACTGGACGGCCATCGGCACCACATGGCTCTCGGGCTTCGATTTCGAAATCAAGGTCATCGCCCGCGTTCCGCAGTCGGCCTGACACGCCGCTTGCACACGGCGCGCCATGATAAAATGCCTGCGTTTGGCGGGGATGATATCACCCGGCGCCGAAATTATTCCCGTGGCGCCGAAAGAACTTGGCCCGAATGCCGGGTCCGTTTCATCCTCGCGCCGGGCGACAGCGCGACAATATCCCCGTCATCGGATGGGAACCGGGTTCGCGAACCGGCCTCCTTCGCAACGGGTCGCAACTCGGTTTCCGGTGATGGTCGTGAATGCGGTCAAACGGGAACTGACAAGTCCCGAAAAGACCAAATGAACCGGCCGGGGCAGGCAGACCAAGATCTACCTCATACCCCGATACCCACTGCCTGCCCCATTCCCGCTTCAACCACGCCGGCGCGAGCCTGCGTGTATATGGGAGTTTGCAGCCATTACCCCCCTCTGCCCTGCCGGGCATCTCCCCCACAAGGGGGAGATCACACTTGGCACGACCTTCGCTTCCTATTCGGCGCAGAATTCAGCCAAGATAAAGATGACATTTGCTTGGGGACTGGGCGCAGGCATCTTGCTGATCTCCCCCCTTGTGGGGGAGATGCCCGGCAGGGCATAGGGGGTATATCCTCGCTCAAGGTCCGCAGACCACTACAACCGGTGATCGGCAAACAACGGCGCATGCCCGCCGACGAAATACCGATCCAGCTCCGCCTCCGTCACCTCGGAAAGCGTCGCAGGCTGCCATTGCGGATTGCGATCCTTGTCGATCACCGCAGCACGCACGCCCTCATAGAAATCGCGGTTGCGTAGAAGCTCCGAAGCGACGGTGAATTCCCGCTCCAGGCATTCCACCAGGCTTGAACTTTTCCGCCCGGCACGCAGCAATCTCAGCGTCAGTTTGAGGCTTGTCGGCGAACGCTTAACGATCACGCCCCGCGTGAACTCGGCGAAATCGCCTTCTTCCCTGTCCAATGCCGCAAGGATCTCTTCGATGGTATCGAAGGAAAATACTCGGTCGATCAGCACCCGCTGCCCTTCAAGCCTGCTCTCTCCCGGTGCAGTCGAAAACCTGCCGATCACCGCAGCAACATCCGCATCCGACGCCCCGGCACGAAGCGCGCTCAGCGCTTCTGTCATCGCACCGAGCTGTTCCGAAGGCACATGGTAATCCGCGAAACCTGCATAGATCGCGTCCGCGGCACCGACGACCTCGCCGGTCAGACCCATCCACGTCCCTGCCTCACCCGGCGCACGCGGCAAAAGCCAAGTCGCACCGACATCGGGCACGTAACCGATCCCGGTTTCCGGCATCGCAAGCTTCGTCCGTTCGGTAACGATCCGGTGCTTTCCATGCGACGCGACGCCGACGCCGCCACCCATGACGATGCCGTCCATCACTGCCACATAGGGTTTGGGATAACGCGCGATCGTGTAGTTGATCGGAAATTCCTCGCGCCAGAACCGGGTAACTTCCGGATCATGCGCCTTGCCGAGCTGATAGATGGCCCGGATATCACCGCCGGCGCAAAGCCCACGCTCGCCCTCGCCCATCAAGATAACGCAGGAAATCTCAGGGCTTCCGGCGAAGCACTCCATCGCCGGCTTCATAGCATGTACCATGGCAAGGTTGAGGCTGTTCAGCGCCTTCGGCCTGTTGAGCCTGATGATCGCCGCCGACCCGATGCGGTCGAAAAGGATTTCGTCGGTCTGAACTGCGCTGTCGCTCATGCCTGCCTCAGGATGTCATTGACGGTTCCCGATCATAACGGGCGGCAAAGCGGTGAGGCCAGACAAAATATCGGACCGGATTGCCGCATCGGCGAGATAGACGGAGCGAGGGCGCCTGCCTGAACAGGCCGGCGCCCTCGCTCTTATTCCGCAGCCATCGGTAGGTCCCGACGACCTTCGAACAGATCACCCTGATTGGCAGGCGGCTTCTCGTTTTCGCCCTCCTTCACCTTCGGCTCGCGGCCGAAGAACAGGGCGTAACCCGCAGGCAGGACCAGGATGGTCAGCACGGTGGCAACCATGATACCGCCCATCATCGCATAGGCGAGCGGTCCCCAGAACAGACCCCAGGAGATCGGGATCAGCGCCAGCACCGCCGTCATTGCGGTCAGCATGATCGGCCGGAAACGGCGCACGGCAGCGCCGATGATCGCCTCCTGACGATGCATGCCCGCCGCAATATCCTGGTCGATCTGGTCGATCAGGATGATCGAATTGCGGATGATGATGCCGAGCAACGCGATGACACCGAGGATCGCCACGAAGCCGAAGGGTGCGCCTGTGATCAACAGCGCCATTGCAGCGCCGATGATGCCGAGCGGACCGGTGGCCAGCACCAGCATCGCCTTGCCGAAATGCCTCAGCTGCATCATCAGGAGCAACATGATGACGAGCAGCATGATCGGCGCCTTGGCGGCAATCGATGCCTGACTTTCGGCAGCATCCTCCGCGCCACCCTGAATCTCGATCTTGTAACCGGCCGGAAGTGCGGATCTCAGGTCGGCGATGGAATTGTAGAAGTTGATCGATGCCTGGGTCGACTCGATACCATCAGGCAGCGTTGCCTTGACGGTGATCGTCGACAGGCGGTCGCGCCGCCATTCGATCCCCTGCTCCATGACGGGCACGACTTCGGCGATCTGCGACACCGGCACGAAGCCACCGAAATCGGTCGGCACATAGACCGACTGCACGGCAGAGAGCAGGTCGCGGGTCGCATCCGGTTCGCGCAGGACGATCGAGACGGTTTCCTCGCCATCGCGGAAATCGGCAAGTGGAGCACCGGCGGTTGCAGCCTGCAGCATTTGCCGCACGCGCTGAGACGAGACGCCGAGCGCACGGGCGCGGTCCTGATCGATGACCAGCTTCATGCCCGGCACCGGCTCCATCCAGTCGTCGTGGATCGAACCGAAAAGCGGGTTCTGGTGGTAACGCTCCTTCACCTGATCAGCGATACGGCGCACTTCCGCCTTGTCCGGACCGATGACGCGCATCTGCACAGGCCAGCCGGTCGGCGGGCCGAGGAACAGGCGGTCGACCTTGCTGCGCACGGTCGGGAAATCGTCGGCCAGTATCTGCCGCAACTTGACGATCATCCGTTCGCGCTCTTCCAGCCCCTTGGACATGATCAACAGCTGGGCATAGTTCGGGTTGCGAAGCTGCTGGTCGAGCGGCAGGAAGAAGCGCGGTGCGCCTTCACCGATAAAGGTGGCGATGAAGGTCTTGTCCTGATCGGGCATGATCTTGTCTTCGAGCGCCTTGGCCTGACGTTCCACTTCCTCGATCGCGGTCCCTTCCGGCAGCCACATGTCGACCAGGATTTCCGGCCGCGACGATTGCGGGAAGAAGCTCTGCGGAATAAACTGGAACGACCACAGGCTGCCGGCAAAGATGCCGAGCGTGGAGAGAAGGATAATCGCCTTGTGGCGGACGGCCCAGGTCACCGCATGCCGCACGCCGCGATACATCCGCGTATCATAGGCGTCGTGATGATGGCCTGTCCCCGCATGGGCGCGCTGCTTCAACAGCATGTAGCCGAGCCAAGGCGTGAAATAGACCGCCACGAACCACGACACGACCAGCGCGATGCCGACCACATAGAACAGCGAACGCACATATTCACCGGCGGTCGAATCCGCGAAGCCTACCGGAATGAAGCCGGCGGTGGTGATCAGCGTGCCGGTCAGCATCGGGAAGGCGGTGGAGGAATAGGCGAAGGTCGCAGCCTCGAGCCGCGGAAGCCCCTCTTCCAGCTTCCGCTCCATCATTTCGACCACGATCATCGCGTCATCGACAAGCAGGCCGAGAGCAATGATCAGCGCGCCGAGCGAGATACGCTGCAGCTCGATGCCGAGATAATACATGATGGCGAGCGTTGCTGCGAGTACCAGCGGAATGGCGATCGCGATCACGATGCCCGAGCGCCAGCCGATCGAGATCAGGGAGACGACGAGCACGATCGCCAGCGCCTCCATCAGCGCCTGGGTAAACTCGCCGACCGCTTCGGTCACGACTTCCGGCTGGTTGGAAATCTGGTGCACTTCCGCACCGATCGGTAGCGTTTCGGCAAAACGCTCGTACATTGCCTCGACGTTGTGGCCGACATCCGTCACCTTGAAGCCGTTCGCCATGACGATGCCCAGCTGCACGCTGTCATGTCCATTGAAACGGAACTTGCGCTCATAGGGATCGACCAGCCCGTCCTTGACGGTGGCGATATCGCCGAGCCGGATGACCTGATTGCCGGTCTTGATCCTCAGCTCGCGAATATCCTCCGGCGTCGTCACGCCGCCCTCGACGGAGATACGCACCGAACGGTCGGCGGTCTGGACGCTGCCGGATGCATCGATATCGTTCTGGCCGGCGAGTGCCGTCTGGATGTCGGTGACGGTCAGGCCACGCTCGGCAAGCGCCTTCGAGGAAACGTCGATGAAGATCTTCTGCGGCTGGTCGCCGAGAATGGTCGCCTTTTCGACACCCGGCACGGTGAGCAGCATGTCACGCGCCTGGATGGCGAACTTCTTCAGCTCCGGATAACCGTAACCGTCGCCGGTAATTGCATGCAGGGTGATATAGGTGTCACCGAATTCGTCGTTGAAATAGGGGCCGCGCAGCCCGGTCGGCAGGTCCTGCTTGATGTCGCTGATCTTCTTGCGCACCTGGTAGAAGGCGTCGGCGACTTCCTGAGCATTCGTATCGCCCTTGACCTGGATGGTCGAGATCGAAAAACCGGCGCGCGTGTCGGACTTGATCCAGTCAAGATGCGGGGTTTCCTGCAGCTTGCGCTCGATCTTGTTGACCACCTGGTTCTGCATCTCGTCGACCGAGGCGCCCGGCCAGGCGCTCTGCACCACCATGACGCGGAAGGTGAAGTCGGGATCTTCCTTCTGCCCCATGTTCATGATGCCGAGTGCACCCATGACGATGATTAGGCCGAACAGGAAGCGCGCGATGCTCGGATGGCCGATCGCCCAGCGCGACAGGTTGAAACCGCCCTTTTGCTGCGGATGTGCCTGATTGGAGGAACTCATTGGGGTTGTCCTTTTCAGCGCAGGGCGATTAAGGCTGTATCGAAGCAGTGGACTGGCTGGAGACGCTGCCGAAGCGTGACGCAACCGTCTCCGGCAGCTTGACCTTCAACCCGTCCCGCATGAACTGCGTACCGGCCGAAACCACGAGGTCACCCTTGGCAAGCCCTTCCGAGATGCGGGCGACACTGTCGCCATAGCCGGCGACCTTGACCGCCCGTGAACTGACCTCTCCCTTGTCGCGCTCGACGATCCAGACAACCGGCTTGCCGTCCTTCTGGGCAAGAGCGGCCAGCGGCACGCCGAATGTCGGCACCACATTGTCCTCGACCGCATCGATCGTTGCCGTCATGCCGATCAGCACGCGGTCGTCGGCGGGAAGGCTGACGCGGACGGCAAAGGTACGGGACTGTGCATCGGCGCTGCCGGCAACTTCGCGAACCTTGCCCTCAAGCACCAGATCCCTTGCCGACCAGAAGCTGGCCTTGACCGCCTTGCCCGGCTTGAAATGCACGATATCCGTTTCCGGCACCGCAATCTGCACTTCCTTCTCGCCATCGACGGCAACGGCAACCACCGTCGTTCCGGCGCTGACAACCTGGCCGACATCAGCGCTGACAGTCGTCACGATGCCGTTCTGCGTTGCCTTCAGCTCGGTATAGGCAACCTGGTTCTGCGCTTCTTCGAGCGCCGATTCAGCCGATTGCAGCTGTGATTGCGCCTGATCGGCGGCAAGTTGCGCCTGTTCGAGCTGCGATTGCGAGGTCACGCTCTTTTCCGCCAGCGTTTCGGCGCGCTTGCGGGCAAGCCCGGTAATCTCAACCTGCTTCTGCGCCGAGGTAAGATCGGCATCTGCGCGACGGACCGAAAGCTGGTAATCGACAGCATCAAGCCTTGCGAGAATGGTGCCGGGCTCAACCCTGTCACCCACATCGACAAGGCGCTCGGTGATCTTGCCGGCAACGCGAAAGCCGAGGTTCATCTCGGTGCGGGCACGTACGGAACCGGAATAGACGAGGCTGCGGCCGATCTCCGGTCCACCGATCTCGACGACCTTCACCGGCCGGACGGGATCAGGTGCCTCAACCTTTTTCTCTTCCGAGCAGGCCGTAAGGGCGCTGAGAGCGACTGCGACAAGCAGCCCTTTTGCAAAAACGCAAGAACGTCGAATTTGGATCACGGACATGGCCCCCACTCCCGGTGGCGATTGAAGAAGGTGCCCTCAAGACACCGGCTATTGATTTCGAGGTGCTTCTATTTCAGCGCCCTGATGGCGAAATCGACCAGATCGGCCGGCGTCGTGCGACGGTTCTCGATCAGGCATTCGGCGATGATTTGCGGGTGACAGAGGGTCACCGTACTATCACAAAGACATTCCGCGGCAGCGTCTGCATCTTGAGCGCGAAACTCACCGGCGACAATACCCTCGCGGATGATGCCGGCAACGATCGCGCGCATCTGCATGATGTGGTCCTCGATCACCGACCACTGCTCCTGAATGGCGACGATTACCATCTCGTGCACCTTGTTCTCATGCAGCAGGGTCTCCACCGTGATGGCGTGCTGCTGCAGGAAATGGTCGCGTATTCGCTCTGCGGCACTCACAGGCCGCGCGGCATTTTCAAGCGCGACCGCACGGCCGGAATTCAACAGCCTGTCAGCCAGCGCCCGGTGAATTTCAGACTTGGACGAGAAGAACCGATAGATGTTTGCCGGCGACATCCCCAGATCCTTGGCGATGTCGGCAACATTCGTCTTCGAATAACCGTAGTGCTTGAACAGCCGCTCGGCCGCATCGAGAATCCGGGTGATGTTTTCCTGACGCACGGCTTCGGCCTGCATGTCGGCACTATCCATAAGCCCTCACAAATTACGACTGACGAATTTTAATTTTCGTCAGTCGTAATTCATAAAAGGAAAACTGTCAACATTGGCGCAGGCGGCAAAACCTCTGGCTGCAGGAGAAAGTCGGGTTGAACAAGTGGAGGGCGGCCCCTCGCCGGCCGCCCTCCACCGCGCTCACCGGCCCGAATGCGGTCCGATGAGGCCGGTGATCTCCGTCACGCGGTCCGCAGGGAACCCGCCCTCTCTGGCGTGACGATAGATCGCCTCGGCGCTTTCGGCCTCGTGGACGCAATACATCTTGTCGCCCGTCACATAGCTGGTGATCCAGGTATAGGGCTCACCCAGCCCATCGACGACCGCGTTCGACTTGGCCGAAATTTCCTTCAGTGTCTGCTGGTCCATGTCTCCAAGACCAGGAATGTTTCGCTCGATAACGAACTGAGGCATAGGAATTCTCCTTGATGGAATAATGAGACGCCTGTCTGGCGCAATTACTGGACGTGACCGGCAGCGGTCGACAGCAGTGCCTGCCTTTTTGCCGGCCCGGGCGTCTCTGCCTGGGCATGAGCGTGCTCGCAGCTGACATTCGGATTGAAGTCGGCAAACGTGCCCTTGGGGTTTTTGCGCCAGGCCCAGACATGCAGCTCGTAGAAAGCCGGCAGTCCGTATCGATTGGGCGCTCCGGTCAGGCTGAACAACTGCCCCTCCAGATTGGCCGGACCTTTCGTCGTGATATATTCCACCGCCACCAATTCCATACGGCCATGCGTGTCCGGCTCGTACATCACGGCCTCGGGCCTGGAGAGATCGATAGCCTCGTCCTTGATCAGGTCCGCATTGACATAATGAATGCCCATCGCCCCGCCATCCACGCCACTCGTGCAGGGAATGGGCGAATAGCCTTCCTTCACCGCCTGTTTCACATCCTTGAACCGGGCATTTGCCTCCCGCACTTTGTCGGGCAGGCCGCCGCCCGCAACAGCCACCGCCGGCAAGGCGGCAGATACGAGAAGCATTGCCAACAACGTTTTTATTCGCGTCATGCGTGTCATCTCCAAAAAATGTGCTTGATGCCGGAACTCCCGTCCGGCCGGCGCAATTTCTAGGAAAGACGGCGCTCCGCGCATCTCCCGTGCGGGGGATGAACAATATTTTCCGAAACATTATCACAATTGCAGATTGTCAAGATTGACCGCCATGGCACGGCAGGCGCAGGATCATCGCATGGACCAGAAACTGTCTGAAATCATCGGCGCGATTTACGACTGCGTCGCCAGCGAGGCGTCGTGGCCCAATGCCATGCGTCTGATCAACGAAAGGATTGACGGCTTTCTGACGACCATTGCGGTCTTCGATACGCAGACCCGATCCGCAAGCCTTGCGCAAATCGCCTGCGATGACGAGGAAGCCATACGCACCCTCATTCGATATGCGAAGGATGTGCCCTTCTTCCATCTGCTGCACCGGATGGAACTCGACGAACCGGATACGCTGGAGCGGATGTTCGCACTTTATGGCCCGGACGGCGAAGACGTCTGGCAGCGCGGCGATCTCTATCGCAATTTCCATTCCCGCTACGGCGTTTTGAACTCGATCGACATGGCGATCCTGAAACGCCCGCAACGTGTCGGCACGATCAACATTTCGGTCAAATATCAACCGAAGGATCCGGCGATCTTCAATCTCCTTGGCCTGCTCGGCCCGCATATAAGGCGGGCGGTGACCATTCACGACATGCTGGAGATCGAGCGGGATCAGAGCGCGGTTCTTCGTCAGGTGATCAACGCACTCGACCATGCGGTCTTCATCGTCGCCGACGACATGTCGATCCTCTTTGCCAACGAGACTGCTGAAGCAAGACTGCGCGAACAACATGTCCTGCGCGCCCATGCCGGCAAATTGACCTGCCTGAATGAGTATGCCTGCAACGCATTATCGACCGCTGTCCTGCTTGGTGCGCGCGATGAAATCAGGCTCGGCGCCGCGGGCATCGACGTTCCGCTTGGCTCGAGCGAAAGGCCGGCAGTTGCGCATGTCCTGCCTCTCCAGCGCCGACGAGAGGGCGGTGGATATGAGCGCAACGCCGCCGCCGCAATTTTCGTAGCTGCCGCCGGAACCGTGACGCAGACAGCACTGGAAGCCGTCGCGGCACTTTTTGCACTAACCCCGGCCGAACGTCGTGTCGTGGGCTATGTCGCCGAAGGGCTGACACGCAACCAGATTGCCGAAGCGCAGGGCGTCTCCGATGGAACGGTCAAATCCCAGTTGGGCGCGGTCTACGATAAGACGGGCGCTTCAGATCAGCGCAGCCTTCAGCAACTGATACGGGAATTGACGCCGCCAGTACAAAGAAACGTTTAGTAATGAGTTGTTCAAGTTAATGGCCGTTTTTCTGGCAGGCTATCGGATAAAGTGGTATCAGCAAGATACAACGTAAATTGAGAAAATCCGCGGGAACGAAATTTCGGTTTGTGCGTTGGATAGCGCCCAGCCGCGAGAGAGTGCGGCTTCGGGGGGAACATGCATGCAATGATGGAAAGTCACGACGTTTCACTGCTCGACCAGGAGCGCTATCGGCTGCTGGTGGATGCAATCTCGGACTATGCCATCTACATGCTCGATCCATCCGGCCATGTCGTCAGCTGGAATGCCGGCGCACAGCGTTTCAAGGGTTATGAGGCGGCCGAAATCCTCGGCCACCATTTCTCCCGCTTCTACACCAATGAGGACCGCCTCGACCGTCTGCCGGAGCAGGCCATCGAAGCCGCGGTAGCCCACGGTCATTACGAAAGCGAAGGCTGGCGCATCCGCAAGGACGGCACCCGTTTCTGGGCTCATGCCATCATCGATCCGATCTGGGACCGTAATGGCCACCTGCTCGGTTTCGCCAAAGTGACGCGTGACCTGACGGAGCGAAAGAAAGCGGAAGCGGAGCTGCGGCTCAGCGAGGAAAAATTCCAGCTGCTTGTCAACGGCGTCAGCGACTATGCACTTTACATGCTTGATCCCGATGGCTTCGTCACCAACTGGAATGCCGGCGCCGCACGCATCAAGGGATATACCGCTGACGAAGCGATCGGCAGGCATTTTTCCCACTTCTATACCGACGAGGACCAGGGGAAGGGTGAGCCCGAGCGCAATCTCGATATCGCCCGCCGTGTCGGCAGGGTCGAGCGGGAGGGGCTGCGCCAACGCAATGACGGTACCACTTTCTGGGCCCATGTCGTCATTGATGCCATCCGTGATGAAAGCGGAAATCTGATCGGCTTTGCCAAGATCACCCGCGACGTGACGGAAAAGGTCGAGGCGCAAAAGGCGCTGACCAAGACCCGTGAAGACCTGTTCCAGGCGCAGAAGATGGAGGCGATCGGCCAGCTGACCGGCGGTATCGCCCACGATTTCAACAACCTGCTGATGGCGATCATGGGCAGTCTCGAAATCCTGCGCAAGCGCATGCCCGACGACCCGACCCTTCGCCCGCTGATAGACAATGCGCTTCAGGGTGCAGAACGCGGCGCGGCCCTGACGCAGCGCATGCTCGCCTTTTCCCGCAGGCAGGAACTGAACATGCGGCCCGTCGACGTACAGTCGCTGGTCGCCGGCATGATGGACTTTCTCGAACGCTCGCTGCGTTCATCGATGCGTATCGAAACCCGCTTCCCACCGAACCTGCCACATGTCCTCACCGACGGCGTGCAGCTCGAAACCGCCCTGCTCAATCTCGTGGTCAATGCCCGCGATGCGATGGGCGAAGGCGGAACAGTGACGATCAGCGCGGAACGTCACCAAATTGGCGAAGAGGGTGGAAAACTCCGCAGCGGTGACTATCTGCGTATATGCGTCCGCGATACCGGCGAGGGCATGGATCCCGAGACGGTCGCGCGCGCGACGACCCCCTTCTTCACGACAAAGGGTGTCGGCAAGGGAACAGGATTGGGATTGTCGATGGTTCAGGGACTGACGGAACAATCGGGCGGCATGCTCTCGATCGAAAGCGTCAGGCATGAAGGCACCGCCGTGTCGCTCTTCCTGCCGACGATCGATGAAGAGGATTGCCCCAAAGAAAAGGCGCAAGCAGCGGGCAACGGCGAAAAGCTCGGCGATCGCCCGCTTATCGTGCTTGCCGTCGACGACGATGCGCTCGTACTGATGAACACGACCCTGATGCTGGAAGATCTCGGCCACCAGGTGATCGAGGCCTATAGCGGCCCGGAGGCGCTGTCGGCATTGAGGCAGGAAGACAATCGCATCGATCTCGTCATTACCGACCATTCCATGCCGAAAATGACTGGCGCGCAACTCGCCGCCGAGATCGCCACAGAATGGCCCGGCCTGCCCGTCGTGCTTGCCACCGGTTATGCCGAACTGCCCGACGGCAGTGGCAGCCACCTGCCCCGACTGCCCAAACCTTTCTCGCAACAGCAGTTGAGCGAGATGATCGGCACGGTGACCGGAACCGGTGCCTGACAGGCAGGCGCTGAACCATTCTCCACGCCATGCGTTGTCCCCCGTTCAAACACGGGAGGCATCGACATGGTCTTCAAGCACCAGAAATTTTACGAAACACCACCGGAAATCGAGGTCGAGTTTCCGGGTCGGGCAGTGCTGGAAGCAGCCGTTTCCGACGCGCTCGCCTCGTCCGGCGGCATCGATGCAAGCGATGTCACGGTAACGGCAAGCGGCACGACCATCACGCTTGCAGGCTCCGTTCTCAGACAGGAAGAGCTTGTCCGCGCGGACGAAATCGCTCGTAGTATCGAGGGTGTCACCAAGGTCAGGAATGACATCGCAGTGACCGGCCTCGATCAGGTTCAGCGCGGCATCTGATATCGCCAACAGGCCCTCTCGACACTCCGCATCAATCTGATCGAGAGGGACTGTAACGCTTTTTCTAAGATCGCCCGGATTTTTGGAACACGCATTGCCGCCAGCCGCGTAACGGCTGTGTAGACTCATGACGATTTCAGCAAAAACCTAAGAATTGTCATGACTTATCAAAATCCAAGAAACCTCGCTTCGGTCGAGGAAATCAGCACGCAACTGGATGATCCGAACCTCGTCATCCTCGATTGCACCTCGACAGTCATCCCCGCAGATAGCGGTAGCGGCTTTGCAGTCGCCGACGGCCGCGGGGCATTCGAAACGGGCCATATCCCCGGCGCACAATTCGTCGATCTTGAGCGCGACCTTTCCACGCCGTCCGACCACCTGCTTTTCACCCTCCCCACCGCCGAGCAATTCGGCAATGCCTTGAACAGGCTCGGGGTCGGAGCAGAAAGCCGCGTCATCCTCTATTCCACCGGCCAGCCCGGCTGGGCGGCACGCGTCTGGCTGATGCTTCGTGCCTTCGGTTTCGAAAACGCCGCCGTGCTGAATGGTGGCTGGAAGGCATGGACCAATGCCGGCCTGCCGGTTGAAACCGGCGCCGCAAAGACCCGGCCTGCAGCCTCGAAACCATTCCGCTGGACCTATCGACCCGGCTTCTTCGTCGCAAGCGGCGAGGTGGTCGCCCGCACGGAAGACGAGGCTCTGGTCAACGCCCTTGGCGCCGACTCCTTCCGCGGCGAGGCACCGATTGCCTATGGTCGACCGGGGCGCATTCCCGGCAGCGTCAATGTCCCGACATCTTCTCTCGTCGACCCCGACACCGGCCTCTACCTCTCTCAACAACAGATCGAAAAGATATTTGCCGATGCAGGTGTGAAACCAGATGCGTCGCTGATCGCCTATTGCGGCGCGGGCGTCGCAGCCAGCAACGTCGTTTTTGCCCGCACGCTGAGCGGCGCAGGCGCGCGCTCCGTTGTCTACGACGGCTCGCTGCTGGACTGGTCCTCGGACCCTGATCGTCCGCTCGTCACCGGCTGAACGACATTTCAAAAACAGGAAAGAATTTGATCATGAAACTCCCTTTCGGACGCCGCAGCGCGATCCTGTCCGTGCTTGGCCTCACCCTGCTGGCCGGCATTTCCTCCCCCACATTTGCCCAGGCTGAAGAATTTGCCCCGATCAGGATCGGCATAAATGCCGGGCTTTCGGCAGATGCCGTCAATCAGGCAGCCAAGGAAGCTGCCGAAAAAGGATTGAAGGTTGAGGTCATCGAGTTCACCGATTGGGTCGTTCCCAACGAGGCGCTGAAATCGAAGGAGATCGACGTCAACTATTTCCAGCACCAGCCGTTTCTCGACCAGAACGCCAAGAAGGCCGGTTACGATTTCGTCTCGGTGGGCGTCGGCACACTGACCAAGCTCGGCCTCTATTCAAAGAAATACAAGTCGATCGAAGAACTGCCGGAAGGCGCGAAAGTGGCGATCTCCGACGATCCGGTCAACGGCGGCCGGGCACTCGAACTGCTGCAGTCGATCGGCCTGATCAAGCTCAAGGATGGCCTGACATCGGCAGCCATTCCGGCCGATATCGTCGAGAATCCGAAGAAGCTGGACATTATCGAACTGCCGAACCAGCAGATCCCGCGTGCGCTCGATGATGTCGATCTCGGCCAGGGATATCCGTCCGGCATGGGACTGTTCGGTGTCGATCCGAATTCGGCTCTCGTCTTCGACGGCGTGCAGACCCGCTACGCCCTGCGTTTCTTCGTTCGAAAGGAAGATGAGGCCAACAAAAGCGTTCAGGAATTCGTCAGGACATACCAGAACTCGCCGGAGGTCCGCGCCATCCTCAAGAAGCATTTTGGCGATCTGACCGTCCCTGCCTGGGACTGATAAAAGCCCAACAAAAAAGGGTGCGACGAAAACCGCCGCACCCTTGATCCAATATCGAAATCCAACAGCCCTGCTTTCAGGCAGGGCTGAAAATGCCTCAGGCAGCAACTTCCGCGGCAGCCTCGGCATGCGACGCATTCAGGCGGCGGGCGACGATGTCGTGGTTGAGCCACTGGACCGGGCCGGTCGGCTCGGAGGATTCGGCAAAGATGAGCTTGCCGGTGGCTTCCACCACGAAGACGCTCAGCAGATCGCTGATCAGAGCCTTGCCGTCGCGGTGCATCTGGGAAATCTCGTTCGACGTCGAGATGGTGAGGTCAGCCTGTTCCTGGCTGTTGGCCATCGGCCATGCCGAGAAATCGTAGAACGGACGCATCACGGCGCTGCTCTGCATGTCGGTGATCTTCTGTAGAACGTCCTTCATCGAGAACTCGTCCTTGAGAAGCTTCTCGCAGGCCTGCCACTGGCTTTCAGCCCATGCACCGCCATTTTCCTTCTTCAGCGCCAGAAGCAGCGGGATCAGCGGAAGCTCGATACCGGTGAAGACGTCGGAAGAATTGGTGCGGATTTCAGGACAATTGTAGACGCTTGCCTTGATGCCTGCACCCCAGGCCTTTTCCGCGATGCCTTCGAGACGCATCTTGGCATAGCCCTGGGTGTAGTTCGTGTAGGTCTGCCAGCGATAATCGCCGTCGATCAGCACTGCAGTGCCGTGGTAACCATAGGCCGTGTAACGAACCTGGTTGCCGGCAGCCTCGACGCGCGCACGGATCGCGGCGCTGGCATCGATCAGATGCTGGAAGGTGATGGCGGAAACTTCGTCGAAATTCTGCAGGATGAGCTTGCCCAGATCGCTTTCGATCAGCGCCTGCGAAGACATGTGACGAGCAGCTGTGCCCTTGTAGATGCGATTGGCGATGACGAGGAAAACCTTCGCCTTGGGAATGCCGCCGGCCATCGTGTGGGCGAAGAAGACGTTGCGGCCTTCGCCGATCATGCCGTCGAGAATGGTCATGACTTCGGCAACAGCATTCTTGAACCGTGCGGTACCTGCGTCCCGGCACTTCTGGATATAATCCCAGTCGAGCTTTTCTGTCTGCCAGTTTTCCAGCGTCAGCTTGGTCAGCAGCTCGGTCGGCGTCGGGCCGCCCTCGGGCGCATCGAGGTCGAAGCCGGCCATGACCGGGATGTTGATGATCTTGCCGCCCAGACGCGCTTCGGCTTCCGCAAGCTCTTCTGCATTGAGCGGGCGAAGCGCGTTGTTCTCGTCGCGCCGTCCGACCGTCACACCGACGATCGTCATGCCGGCCCGCTTTGCTTCGTCGAGAAGGCCGGTTGCATATCCGCGACCGAACAATTCGCCGAAGAGAACGAAAACGTCGCCCTTACGAAAGACGGTGTTCTCTGCGAGGCGATTTACTGCGACTGGGTTCTTCATGCTGTCAGCTCTTTAGTCAAATTGGTCTTCGAGTCGTCACTCGGAAAGGGTGTCGACAGTCTCATGACCGGAATGGCACGGAATAGGAAGTCATATTAAGTGACTGTACATTTCAAAGCGTGAACAACGCCTAAGTTAGCGTGCGTGAAAAGGGCGATGGCTGCGACAAATCTCGCCGCAGCCACATTGGCTTATCTCGGCAGCGCATAGGCGATCACGTAATCGCCCGGTGTCGTCCCGACCGACCCGTGACCACCGGCAACGATGACGACGAACTGGCGACCGTCCTCCACCGCATAGGTCATCGGCGTCGCCTGCCCGCCCGCCGGCAACCGGGCTTCCCACATCTGTTTGCCATTGGTCAGGTTATAGGCGCGCAGATAATCGTCGACCGCAGCACCGAGGAAGGCGACGCCGCCCTTGGTGATCATCGGCCCGCCGATGCCCGGCACGCCCACCTTGAAAGGCAGCGGTAGGGGCGTCATGTCCATGACGGTTCCGTTGCGATGCTTGTAGGCGATCTCTCCGGTTCTGAGATCGGCACCGGCGACATAACCCCATGGCGGCGCCTGGCACGGAATTTTCAGCGGCCCTAGGAACGGCCCCATGAACACGCCATAGGGCGCGCCGTCATTGCGATTCAGCCCCTGCTCCGATCCCTTTTCGTCCTGCCCCTTCGGCGGAATGTCGGCACGCGGCACCAGTTTCGAAGTAAAAGCGAGATAGGTCGGCATGCCAAACATCACCATCCGCTCGGGATCGACCGCGACCGAACCCCAGTTGAACGTTCCGAAATTACCGGGATAGACGATCGTGCCGTTGAGCGACGGCGGAGTGTACTGTCCCTCATAGTTCATCTGCTCCAGCCGGATGCGGCACACCATCTGGTCGAACATGGTGACGCCCCACATGTCCCGGCCTTCCAGCGTGCGCGGCCGGAAATTCAGCGCCGAGATCGGCTGTGTCGGCGAAGCGTGATCCTCGGGGATCGTGCCGCCCGGCGCCGGCTGCTCGGTGACGGGAATGATCGGCTCGCCGCTGCGACGGTCGAGCACATAAATATCACCCTGCTTGGTGGGGCCGACTAGCGCCGGAACGACGGTATTGTCCGGCTTGGTTATATTGATCAGCACCGGCTGGGCCGGCACGTCCATGTCCCACAGATCGTGATGCACCGTCTGGCGCACCCACTTGTCTGCACCGGTATTAATGTCCAGCGCCACGATCGACGACGAGTATTTCTCGACGTTTTCCGAACGGCCCATGCCGAGCTGGTCCGGCACCTGGTTGCCGAGCGGGATGTAGACGAGACCGAGTTCCTCATCGACCGAGAAGACCGACCAGCTGTTCGGCGAGTTGGTCGTATAGGTCTGGCCTTCCGGCAGCGGCTGGATCTGGCCCGGATTTCCCGAATCCCAGTTCCATATCAGCTGCCCGGAATTGACGGCGAAGGCACGGATGACACCCGACTGTTCCTCAGTCGAATAGTTGTCGTTGACCGCCCCGCCGATGATGATCTTGTTGCCGACGATCGCCGGCGGCGATGTCGAGTAATAATAACCGGCCGGATTGTACTTCATGCCCTTTTCGAGATGCAGCGTGCCGCCGTCGGCAAAGGATGTGCAGACCTCGCCGTTCTTGGCGTCGAGCGCGATCAGCCTTGCATCCGCAGTCGGCAGGTAGACGCGCTCGGCGCAAGGCGTACCGGCGGCAGTCGCCTGATCGCGGTAATAGCTGACGCCGCGGCAGGTCTGATGCTGCCGGTCGGGATTCATCCCCGAATTGGCGTCGTATTTCCAGATCTGTTTGCCGGTCGCGGCATCGAGCGCGATCGCCAGATTATGCGGCGTGCAGAGATAGAGCGCGTTGCCGATCTTCAGCGGCGTCACCTGATAGGTCGTCTCGCCGACATCGTCGGGCAGCTTCACGTCCCCGGTCTGGTAACGCCAGACCTCTTGCAGGCCGCCGACATTGTCGACATTGATCTGGTCGAGCGGCGAATAACGCTGGCCATAGGGCGTGCGACCATATTGATGCCATTCGCCATCCGGCACATTGCCGCCGAGCACAGGCGCTGCCGCAACCTTTTCTTCCGGCAGATCGCCGTTCTGGCCGAGTGGATCGAAGAACATCGAGACGACTGCAATGACGACAGCAGCCAATACCGCAAGAGCAAGCGGCTTGGCGCTTGCGCCATAACGTGCGCCCGTCGGGCTGATGAAGCCGAGCGGACGGCGGATCCACGGCGTGAGCAGCCACATGCCCAGCAGAATGATCACTCCGCCGCGCGGGCCGAGCTGCCACCAGTCGAACCCAACCTCCCATATCGCCCAGACGAGCGAGGCAACGACGATCACTGCATAGACATGCAGCGCCAGAAGCTTGCGGGCAATGAGAAGCGCCGCGACGATGAGAAAGCCAAGTCCGCAGAGAAGATAATAGGCGCTTCCGCCGAGTGAAAGCAGGTAGGCCCCGCCGCCTGCAAGCGCGATCCCCATCAGCGCGATGATGATTGCCGTGATCCGAATAGCCATGAGCACCCTCGTCATGTCTCGATAAAGCGGCAGAAGGCCTTCTGTCCGCCCGCGCCCTGGACCTGACCCTCCGGTGAATATCCGAACCGGCCCCGCGCAAAAGGTAAATTAGGAGGAACAGTTGGAAAGGACAGAGGTTGGAACACTCAATGCGAGAGGATTGTACCAATCATCGCGAGCAGATCGGAACTGCCGCCTTGAAAACCTCATGGCACCCCTATGTCTTTTCTTGAAGTGAGGGAGTTTTCAGACAGCATGCCCTATGAACTTTATTATTGGGACGGCATTCAGGGACGAGGAGAATTTGTCCGTCTGGCCCTCGAGGAGGCCGGCGCCAAATATATCGACAAGTGCCGCAGCTCGACCGGCACGCAGGCGATGATGGAGTTCCTCAAGGGGAGCCACGGCCATGACCAGACGCCTTTCGCCCCACCCTTCCTGAAGGATGGCGAATTGGTCATCTCGCATGTCGCCAACATCCTCTTATATCTCGGCCCAAAGCTCGGGCTTGTTGCTGACGACGAAAAGAGCCGCCTGATCACGAACGGGCTGCAGCTGACGATCACGGATTTCATTGCAGAGGTCCATGATACGCACCATCCGATCAGCACCGGCGACTATTACGAGGATCAGAAGGCGGAAGCCAAGGCCCGCTCAACCGCCTTCATCAGGGATCGCATCCCGAAATTCCTCGGCTATTTCGAACGGATGCTTCCCACCAATCCGGCAGGCAAAGGCTTTATAGTCGGACATGGCCTTACCTATGTCGACCTGTCACTGTTTCAGGTAATGGAAGGCCTGCACTACGCATTTCCAAAGGCGATGGGGGCTGCGGAGAACGACTATCCGCACCTATCAGCTCTTCGTGACAGGGTCGCCGAACGTCCGTCCATTGCGGCCTATTTGAAATCCGAACGTCGCCTTCCCTTCAGCGAGTCCGGAATTTTCCGTCATTATCCCGAACTCGACCTGACGAGCTGATTCTATTCGATGACCGCGCAGGCAAGGCGCTTGCCGGCGTTGCCGGAAGGTTGGCCGGAATAATCGTCGGGTCCGGCATGGATCATCAGCGCCCTGCCCTTGATGGCACTGTCACCATCTTCCAGCGTAACACCCGTATTGAACACATGCGCCCTGAGCGTGCCGTCGGCCGGCACATACTGGTTCGGCATATCGCCGGCATGCTGGCCGTTGGCGGCAAGATAGCCGTGTTCCTTATTCGTGGGGTTGAAATGACCGCCTGCCGATTCATGGCCGGTCGTATGATCGCAGGTCCCTGTCTGATGCACGTGGAAGGCAACCCACTGACCGGCCGGCAATCCGCTGATTTCGGCAGCGATCATTACGCCGGCTTTCGTACCGGTAAGGTCCGCTTTGCCGATCTCCTTGCCATCTGCGCCGATAAATCTGGCCGTTGCCTTCGAAGCATCCTGGCTCATTGCCATGCTCGGCAGGGTGATGGCGGCAGCTGCGAAAGCTGCAGTCAGCAGATATTTCATGGTTTCCTCCTGGTTTTATGCGGCGGGCTGTCAGCCCGTCTCTTCCCCCAATTCCTGCAGGATCTGGTGGCGAGCGCGATTGAGCCGGCTCTTGACGGTACCGACCGCGCAGTCGCAGATTACCGCCGTCGCTTCGTAGCTTTCTCCCAGGATCGCCACCAGCGTCAGCACTTCTCGGTAATGTGGTGGAAGCTTCTGCAACGCACGCTGCACTTCACGCGCCCGCGCCGCCATTTCCTGTGAAGCCGCGATCGGCGTGTCGCCCGACACATTCTCCTCTATGCCCGGCGCCTCGCGCCCGAGAATTTTGGATCGTGTATAGAAGGTGTTACGCATGATCGTGAAAAGCCACGACTTGAGCCTGGTACCACGCTCGAACTTGTCGAGATTGGCGAGCGCCTTCATCAGGGTTTCCTGCACCAGATCATCCGCATCCGAGGGGTTGCGGCAGAAGGTGCGGGCAAATGCGCGAAGAGCCGGTATAAGCCTGACAATATCTTGACGAGCAGGGTCACCGTTCAACTGTGAGTCAGACACCGTTGCCTACCTCTCCTTACTCATCAGGGCTGAATTGACGGGTGGCAAACGCATGCATTCGCCTTTTGGTTCCGAAAACTCGGGACCTGTTTTGCCGTGGCGGAACAAAGCCCACCCGCCGCCCGTTTTTATCGTCGGGACCATTCAAGCACAGGAGAGGAGATCATGGGCATGAACAACGGCTCACCGAACACGACATCGCGCGACGATAGCCAGAAGCGGGCCGAGAAATCCGCACGCGAGAAAGGAAATAGGCAGGATCTCGAGGAGCAGCTGAACGAAGGGCTGGAAGACACCTTCCCGGCAAGCGATCCGGTTGCCACCAGCACGACGTCCATTCCGGCCGGCACGCCAAAGCCGCCGAAACATTGAGACAGGGCATGCCCCGAACGGGCGGGCGGCACCGTAGGCCGCCCATTATTTTCGTTTGTATTCATCTGTGACATTTTCGGGATTTTGGGACGACCGGTCTTGCTGTATGGAAGTCTGATATAAACTTCACATCTGGATATCGGTTGCCGGGTCTGCGTGCGGCGCCTCTGAACCTAGGGGTCGGAATGGCGAAGGAAAATGCTCAGGTCGATGAGCGCGAGGCAAGAATGGGACGCCGCGTCAATGGCAAGGTCTCAAGCCTTTTGACGGAGATCGAGAAGGAAGACATTCCCGATCGACTGCTCGACCTCGCCCGACAGCTGCAGACTGCGCTTAACGACGAGCTCGCACGATAAGCCTTTTCGGACAGACCACCTCCCTCTTTGTCCGCAACCGTACAGACACGGAACTAACGCCGTCTTCCCGCAGTTAGATCGCCGCAATGTCAATCGGACAATCGATAGGGAGAACCAAGATGGCGACGTCAAAGACGCTGGATGACCTTTTCTACGAAACCCTCAAGGACATTTATTACGCCGAGCGGCAGATCGTGAAGGCGCTGCCGAAAATGGCGCGCGGCGCTCAGGACCCCAAAGTGAAGGCTGCTTTCCAGACCCACAGGGAAGAAACCGAGGGTCAGATAGAGCGGCTGAAACAGATTTTCGAGATCCTCGGCAAACGCGCCCAGGGCAAGACCTGCGATGCGATCGAGGGCATATTGTCGGAAGGCGAAGAAATCCTGGACGAATTCAAGGGCACGCCCGCTCTCGATGCCGGCCTTCTTGCCGCCGCCCAGGCGGTCGAACACTACGAGATCAGCCGATATGGCACACTTCGTGCTTGGGCTCTGCAGCTGGGCATGAAGGATGTTGCAAAGCTGCTCGATGAAACGCTGCAGGAAGAATCCGGCACTGACGAACTGCTGACCAATCTCGCCGAAGGCGCCGTCAACGCAGCAGCGAAGAAAGCCGCATGACGAGCCAAATGCTTGAAAAAGCAAAGCCCGGATCACTCCGGGCTTTGCTTGGTTCAACGATAAGCAACCGGTCCTATCCCGGTACCGGGGGGCTGCATCACGGCGGCAATGTCGATTGGCAGCATGTTCCCGTTAAGGGCCTGGCATCTGAAGATACGGCCATCGCGTCTGCCACGCGTTGCGAGGTGAGTTCGGGCCGCATCAAGCGCTAATTCGTAACTGTGATAGAATGACGCGGATTGAACGCCATCGATGACATAGACCCATCCGGTCGCATGAGGCATTATATCGCAGTAGTTGTGCATGACGATCATCTCCTTCCCGACAACGGAACCGAGCAACAGCGCAAAGGTTCCAGCATTTCGGGAAGAATTCAACTGATGGATTGCAATGTCTTCACGCGACATTGCAGTTTTTAACATTTCCTCGGAACTTTTTTGCAGTGCATGAGTTTTTCGATTTGGGCAATGGAGACGATGATGGCGGCTTCTCAGGAAAACTGGATCAAGCACAGAGCGTATCAATTGTGGGAGCAGGAGGGGTATCCTTCCGGCAAGGACATAGAGCACTGGGAGCGGGCAAAGCTGGAATATGCAACGCTCAAGCCCACGGCAGGGGAGACTGACGCGCCGAAGAATGGCGCCGCGGTAAAGGCTCCGAAGGCAGCAGAAGCTAAACCGGCCAAGGCAGGCCCGGCAAAGACGACAGCCACGAAAACGACCAAGACTGCCGCCCCCAAAGCGGAAAAGAAGACGGACAAGCCTACGACGGCCGCTAAGGCCGACGCCAAAGCTAAGGTTCCGGCTGCCGCTGCTGCGGTAAAACCGGAGCAAACCAAGAAGCGTCCCAAGAAAGCGGACGCCGAATAGGCTCTAACGTCAGAGCCAATTTTAAACACCGGAATGATGCAGTAACCGGCGACCCTGTCGCCGGGCAATTCTTTTTGTATTTTTATGGGATGAGGATATGGGCTCGAAAACCGGCACGAATGCAACTCCCCGACATTCATGCAACCGGCCAAGCAACCGGTTTGTTCGCCAGAGCCTGGGACCGTTCGCCGGAACTATCCGGTCTCAAATGCGAAAACCGGCACATTTTGACAAATCGCAACGCGATCACGCGATCTTGCAGGACACGAGCCGATGAGTGCTTATGTTTCGATCGACACACATAATACCCTCTATCCCCGGCGGCGAAATCGAGTAGGCTTTGATTCTGTCGCGGCCCAGGGGGAAAGTGCCAAGATGAAGATATTGTCGGTCACGTCGGAGATCTATCCGCTGATCAAGACCGGCGGACTGGCAGACGTAACCGGTTCGCTTCCCAAGGCGCTCGCACCGCTCGGGATCGAAACCACATCGCTCATTCCCGGTTATCCAAAGGTGATGAAACAGCTTGGCCAATCGACCACGCTGATGGAATTCGAAGACCTGCTCGGCGAGAAGGCAACGCTTAGACACGGCTCGGTCGAAGGTCTCGATCTTCTGGTGCTCGATGCCCCTGCCCTCTACGACCGCCCCGGCGGCCCTTATGTCGACCAATTCGGCAAGGATCACGCCGACAACTGGAAGCGGTTTGCCGTCCTTTCACTCGCCGCAGCCGAGATCGCCGCAGGCGCACTGCCCGGCTGGGTTCCCGACCTCGTCCATACCCATGACTGGCAGTCGGCAATGACTTCGGTTTACATGCGCCAGAACGGCTGCAGCACCCCGGTCGTCATCACCATTCACAACATCGCCTTTCAGGGGCAATATTCCGCCGATCTGCTACCTTGGCTTGGACTGCCGCCGGAAGCCTATTCCATCGACCAGCTGGAATATTTCGGTGATATCAGCTTCCTGAAAGGTGGGCTGCAGACGGCCGATGTGATCACCACAGTCAGCCCGACCTATGCCCGCGAAATCCTGACGCCGCGTTTCGGCATGGGCCTCAACGGCGTGCTCAACGAACGAGTGGAAGTGTTACGCGGCATCGTCAACGGCATCGATCTTGATGTCTGGGATCCGGCTACCGACGAATTCCTGCCTCAGACCTTCGACATAGCCACCCTGCGCCGCAAGCGTGACAACAGGCAGCCGCTTCTCGACCGTTTCGGCCTCGATCCTGACGACAGGGGACCGATCTTTGCCGCGATCAGCCGTATGACGTGGCAGAAGGGCATCGACATGCTGGCCGAGACGGCGGACGAGGTGATCCACAACGGCGGCAGGGTCATTATCGTTGGTGAGGGTGACCACGACATCGAACAGGCACTGCTGGAAACGGCAGCACGTTATCCCGGTCGCATGGCAGTCCATATCGGTTATGACGAGCCGACCGCGCATCTCGTCCAGGGCGGCGCGGACGCGATCGTTCAGCCCTCGCGTTTCGAACCTTGCGGCCTGACCCAGCTATACGCCCTGCGTTACGGCTGCGTACCCGTCGTCTCGCGCACCGGCGGACTTTCGGAAACCATCATCGATGCCAATGACGCGGCCATGTCCGCGCGCGTGGCAACCGGCTTCCAGTTCCATCCGGTAACGACCAACGGCCTGCGGCTGGCGCTCAGGCGTGCACTCCATGCTTACGAGCAGCCAAAGATGTGGGCGCGGCTGCAGAACCAGGGCATGAAGACGAAATTCTCCTGGGAGCGCAGCGGCCAGCAATATGCCGCCGTCTACCGCAGCCTCGTCCAGAAAGCCTCGCCGAACACAGGCCTGCGACGCCTGAAATTCTGGTGAGATCGGGCCGGGCGGAAAAGCTTACCGCTTCAGAAACCAGCCCATCCACCGCAAAAGATGCGGCAGGATACCGAAATACATGGTCGGAACGATCAAGACGGTGGCGATGAACATCTTCAAAAGGAACGGGATGTCGGCGAGCCACGGGAAGAGGAAATAGACATAGAATGATGCGGTGGGAAAGATCCCCATCCAGATGACGAAGGCCATGCGCCAGCGTGCCGGCGGCTTGGGCGGAAGGGCGAGACCCGTTGCCGAAAACCACAGATCCTCGGTATTGAAGATGCGGTATTCCGGCTGATGGTCTGAAACCTGTTTCAGCCGCTCGTGCCATTCATGCGAAACGTCGGACTGGCGCCATTCATCAAGATCCGCCTGTGTGGCGAAAACCTGGACGATATGGAATTCCTCGCCTTCGACCCGCGGCGGGATCAATGTCGAAAATCTATAACCCTTCGACTTCGACGAAGCTTCCAGCATGCCACGCGCAAGCTCTTCATACTGCGTCTCGTAACCGACATTGGCGCGCCGATGGACGATACGCGTCACCTGGGACATCTGGCCTGATCCTTGTGTGAGAGGCCAGATCCGGGAGGGGTTACGCTCCATGGAGCGGAAAAGGGAAATGGCGCGGTAGGGTGTTCGACTGCTAGGAAAGCAGGAAGCCCTTGTCAACCGGACAAGGGCTCAACCCGTGCGCAAGGCTTCAAGGCCGCCTGAACAATGCCAGGCTTCGACCTTCCAGTTCGAAATCCTTTTCCTTGGTGATCGTAAGCCCGCGTTTGGCGCTGTCGGATGTGGTCAGTTCCAGCACCCAGCCGCCCTCGCCAAATTGGGGGATACGGAAGGGGACGTTGCCTTCGAACGGATTGCACAAGAGAAGTACGTCGTGCCAGACGCCTTCTTCTTCCTGCAGGTCGCCTCGGCCGATATAGACACCGAGCGTTGTTCCCTCGTCCCATTGGTCCGGCTGCTGGAAACCGCCGCCGGCATTGAACCACTTGATATCCGTGCCGTCGCGCCAGTTCTCGCGGCGCAGGAGCGGTTGCTCGGCCCTTAGCTTGATCACTTGGCGGGTGAACTCGCGCAGTTCCTCGCAGGTTTCCGGCAGGTCGTCCCAATGGACCCAGGAAATCTCGCTGTCCTGCGCATAACCATTGTTGTTGCCCATCTGGCTGCGGCCGAACTCGTCGCCCGCAAGCAGCATCGGCGTGCCGTGGGAGAAGAAAAGCGTGGCGAGAAAATTGCGCTTCTGCCGGTCGCGAACGGCATTGATGCCTTCCTCTTCTGTCGGGCCTTCAGCACCGTAATTATAGGACCGATTGTCGTTGTGACCGTCGTTATTGTCCTCGCCGTTGGCCTCGTTGTGTTTCTCATTATAGGAAACGAGGTCATTCAGCGTGAACCCGTCATGGGCGGTGATGAAGTTGACGCTCGCCCAGGGCCGGCGGCCGCGCTGGTCGTAGAGATCGCCCGAGCCGAGCAGGCGTGCGGCGAAATCTGTCGAGACATTGTCGCCCTTCCAGTATTCGCGCACCGTGTCGCGATATTTGTCATTCCATTCGGCCCAGCCGGGCGGAAAGCCGCCGACCTGATAACCGCCCGGGCCGATGTCCCATGGCTCGCCGATCAGCTTCAGCTTGGAGAGAACCGGATCCTGCGTCATCGCGTCGAAAAAGCCGCCGCGCTGGTCGAACCCTTCCGGCTCGCGGCCCAGAATGGTGCCAAGATCGAAGCGGAAACCATCGACATGCATGTGCTCGGCCCAGTAGCGCAGGCTGTCCATCACCATCTGCAGCACGCGCGGATGGGAGGTGTTCACCGTGTTCCCGGTGCCGGTGTCGTTGATGTAATAACGGTGGTTATCCGGCAGGGTGCGGTAATAGGAGAAGTTGTCGATACCCTTGAACGACAGAGTCGGTCCAAGCTCGTTGCCTTCCGCCGTGTGGTTGTAGACCACGTCGAGAATGACCTCGATGCCGGCATCGTGGAAGGACCGCACCATATCGCGGAACCCCTGGATACCGCGCGGACCGTAATAACGTGATGCCGGCGCGAAGAACCCGAGCGAGTTATAGCCCCAGAAGTTCTTCAGCCCCTTGTCGAGCAGGTGCTGGTCGTCGGGGAACCAGTGGACCGGCAGAAGCTCGACCGAGGTAATGCCGAGGCTCTTGATATAATCGACGGAAGCCTTGTGGCCCATACCCTCGAACGTGCCGCGCAACTCCTTCGGCAACGCCGAATTGAGCTGGGTAAAACCTTTCACATGGGTCTCGTAGACAACGGCCTTCGGCCAGGGGACATTGGGACGGTTCTGGTCCTGCCAGTCGAATGCATAAGGATCGATCACCTTGGCCTTCGGCGTGAATGGCGCGCTATCGCGCGTATCGAAGGTGAGGTCCTTGTCCTCGTGAAGGAGATCATAGGCGAAATGCGCCTCGTTCCACTCGATATCGCCGACAAGCTCGCGAGCGTATGGGTCGATCAGAAGCTTGCTCGGGTTGAAACGATGGCCGGCCTCCGGCTCGAACGGACCGTGGACGCGAAACCCGTATAGCGCACCAGGCTTCAGCCCAGGCACATAACCGTGCCAGATCTCGTGCGTATATTCCGGCAGGTCGAGCTTTGCGATTTCGATCTTTCCGCTCGGATCATAAATGCACAGCTCCACCCGTGTCGCATGGGCCGAGAAGATTGCAAAATTGACGCCCTCACCATCGAAATTGGCGCCGAGCCGTGTCCAGTCGCCGGATTCGATCGTGAACTGATTGCTCTTCATGTCCATGCAACGCCCCTTCGCGGTAAGATCGCCATCGAGAAAATCTGCCCTACAATCGTGCAGCGCGGCATTTGGTTCCGCCTTCGGTTTGCGCGGAACGAGATCGTCGCCAGGATCGTTCTCCGCTTCGCGTCCCGTCTATCTTTCACGCTGCGACAGGAGGGTAAAAATATGACATCTCTGACACCACAGGAACTCGAAGGTCGGCTCAACGCTCATCGAGAACTGATGATCGAAATGCTGGCAGCCATGATCGGTGGCGAAGTGACCATCACGACATTCCTCAAGAAGCTGCGCGATGACGCGACCTTCAAGGATAACGAGGAAGATCCAGGCGTGATGCCGGACAGCGCTTTCGCGATCGAAAACGCCTCGGCCCGTGAAATTCGCGCCATACTGGAAGCCGCCCGGGCGCGGGCTTCCGCGAGCTAGATACCATGTCGGCATCGTGTTTCAGCACATTTTAATATTTGTGGCCGTCCTGCCATCTTTATGGCAATTTCATGGAACTAGAATGGCAACAGCACGTTCTTGGTCCAGAGTTCGATGGAGGCGACCATGGTCAGGGAATGGTTTGAAGTTGCAGGTTTCGCGCTGGTCATTGCTGCCTGCTACATGTTCGTTATTCCGGTTTGAAGTTTCCCGAGGAGGGGAATGAGGCCTCGACAAAAGAGGCCCCAAGCTCTCGTGGCCTAGTGGCCGCGGGAGCATTATGCTTGAGGCGAAAGGCCATCCAGAACAGCCTCGCGATCCATTGCCGGATGTAAAATTGTGGGAACGTTTCTCCGCCCGGGCTTGTTAGCCCTCGTGACAGGTCGCCACTTGTTATCGCGAGCGACTGATACGGGAGACTGCCATGCTGCACTTATTCAGAATGCTCAGGAACCGTTTTCTGACCCGGCGGGAACAGTCGACATTCCATGTCGCCCGCCCGCAAGATCTTCAGGTCGCGGTTCCGGAAGCCGTTGCGCTTCCGCTTCCCAAGACACCGCGTGAAGAAATCAGCGTGCCCGCATCAATCAACGGACGCGACCTGTCGACCGGCAGGCTCTAGAGACTGACGAGCCACCGCTCATCTCAAGAAGAACAATCCCAAAAGGAGCTTATCATGGCGAATATCGATTCCGCCAATATCCTCATCTTGGCCACCGATGGCTACGAACGTTCGGAACTGCGCGTGCCTTACGACGAGCTGAAAAAGCGCGGAGCCGAAGTGAAAATCGCCTCGATCAAATCCGGCGAGATCAGGAGCTGGGACGAGAAAGACTGGGGCGACAGTGTGACCGTCGATCTCGATGTCAAGGAAGCGAAGGTGGAGGATTTTGACGCGCTCGTTCTGCCCGGTGGCCAGATCAACCCGGATGTCCTGCGCAAGAACGAGGACGCCGTACAGCTGGTTCGCGATTTCATCAGCCGCGGCAAACCGGTAGCCGCCATCTGCCATGGTCCATGGCTGCTGGTCGAGGCCGATGCCCTGCGCGGACGCAAGGCAACCTCCTATGCATCTATCCGCACCGACCTGCGCAATGCCGGCGCCAACTGGAAGGATGAAGCCGTCGTGGTCGACAGCGGCATCATCACATCGCGCTCGCCAAAAGACCTCGCAGCCTTCGTCGACAAGATCGTCGAGGAAGTTGAAGAAGGCCTGCACCAGCGCCGCGCTGCCTGATTGCCCTACTTCGATCTGGTGGAGGCCCCTCATCCGGCTGCCGCCACCTTCTCCCCGCTTGCGGGGGGAAGGAACATGCCGCACCGGCGCCGGCTCTCGCTACCGCCTATATCAGGAACGTCATTTCGCCACGCGCGGGGAGAGAGCGAGGGGCAACTGGACGAGCGCAAGAGCTTAGCTGCAATCCAGCGCCACCTGGCCTTACTCTTCCTTCAAAAATGCCAGTAAACGCGCCTCGTTCATCCGCAATCCGCGCGGCGGAGACTTGGATGTTTTTCCGGCCTCCATGATCCGACGCAACGGCGCATCATCCTCGGCAAGATCGAGAATGCTCGGATGGATATAGCTTGAGCGGCAGACGGCGGGCGTGTTCTGCAGCACATCCGAAGCGGCTTTGGTCAGCGCCTTTATCTTCGGCCGCTTGCCCTCTTCCTCCAAGATCGTCCATGCCGTCATGAAAGCGGCCAAGCTGCCACCCCAGGTGCGAAAGGTCTTGGCCGAAACCGGAAAGCCGGCAGCCTTGGCGAGATAGGCGTTGAGCCTGCCGGAATCGACCGGGCGGGCGGTGCCGTGCTCGTCTGGAAATGAAAACAGCTGGCGACCGGGAAGATCGGCGATCTCTTCCAGAATGCGCTGCAGTCGTGGATGTTTGAGCGTGTGCTGCACGCGCTTGCCGCCCTTGGCCGTGAATTTCAAAAGCACACCGTCGCCGGACAGGATCATGTGACGTTTCAAAAGCGTCGTTGCCCCATACGTACGGTTTTCCTTCGCATAGGCTTTGTTGCCGACGCGCAGATGCGTCACATCCATCAGCGCCACGAGGGCGGCGAGCACGCAATCGGACTTGTCGAGACCGAGCGCAAGATCGCGCTTTACCTTGCGGCGGATGCGCGGCAAGGCCTCGCCGAACCGGGCCAACTGATCGAACTTCTGCTCGCTGCGAAAGCTCTGCCAGTCGGCATGATACCGATACTGCTTTCGCCCCCGGGAATCGTAACCCGTCGCCTGCAGATGCCCCTGCGGGTCCATGCAGATCCAGACATTGTCATAGGCCGGAGGAAGCCCCAGCGCCGAGATCCGGAGCCGGTCGTCTTCATCAGTCAGAAGCAATCCGTCCGGCAGCTTATAGCAAAAGCCCTTGCCGCGCTTTAATCGGCGAATGCCCGGCTCCATATCGCTGACGTAGGTAAGCCCGATCGCTTTGAGCGAAGCGGCGTCGATCTCGATGGTTTTGAGCGAAAGATCCATGAGCGCTAAAACGACACGCCTCAGGCTTCGTTCCTGCGCGAACCGATCAAATCACTTCGAACTACATCGCCAGGCTGCGCCGCTCGTCGCCGACATCGTCGCGCTCCAGATTGGCGCGGGGCGCCACAAGTCTCCAGACAAGGCCTTCCGGGCGGAATTCGACATCCACTTGACCGCCAAAGGCAGCAATTGCGTGGCGCTGGATGATGGTCGTTCCAAACCCCTTGCGGGAGGGCTCGCTAACCAGCGGCCCGCCGCTTTCTTCCCAGACAAGCCTGATCTTCGGCTCGCCGTCATCGTCGGGAGCGACATCGTCCCATGAGATCCGCACACGGCCTTGAGGCACCGACAGTGCGCCATATTTGACCGAATTGGTCGCCAGCTCGTGCAGCACGAGGCCCAAATTCTGCACCGCCTCGGCCTTGAGCATGAAATCCTCGCCCGACACCAGAAGCCGGTCCCCGGCCTCGAAGGTCGAAAGATGGATCTCGATGACGCGCATCAGCCGCACACCGGCCCATTGTTCCTTGGCCAGCGCCTCGATGGATTTTCCAAGCCCATGCAGGCGGGTGCTGATCGCCTTCTGGAATTCCGGCATGGTCGTGTCCTGACGGCCGAGCTGGCGCATCATTGCCTGCACAAGCGTCAGGATATTCTTCGTGCGATGCACCAGTTCGTGCAGGATGAGGTGAATGCGGTCTTCGGCTTCGCTGCGGTCGAAGGAAGCATTGGACAGCGCCACCGCCACCTGATTGGCCTCGGTAATCCGGGTTTCGACCGGCGAGACGATCTCGCCCTTGCCGATCCTGTCCGCCATGTCGGCAATCTGCCGGATCGGCGTGCGCAGCTGGCGGGCGATCGTATAGGCGAACAGGACCGCCAGCGTGAGAAAGATCACGCCGCCTGCGACCAGTTGCTTGAATGTGGTGATGATGCCTTCCTGGGCAGAGGCGATCGGCCCCCAGACGACGGCTTTCCATGTCCAGCCGGTTATCTGGGCGTAACCGTACATCTGCCTCTCATCACCTTCGACATCTTCGATCGTGCCCTTGAAGCCGGTCATCAACCTCAGCGTATCGGGATCGAACGGCTTGCCGGATACTATTTTGTCGGCCCCACCAGAAGCCACGACCTGCCCCTGCCCGTCGATAACCGCCGCCGACCAACCCGCAGGAAGCCCTTCGATGGAAATTAGCTTTTCCATGTCGTCGGCATTCTGCGTCATGATGATCGCCGAACCGGAATGCGAAAGCTCTTTCGGCAAAGGCATGGCGACGTTGAACACCCACCTGTTGCTCGTCTTACCGAAAAACACACTGGAGACTTCGGTAATACCCGACCTGAGCACCGATTCCAGTGCCGGCATGTTCGACATGCTGGGCAGCGGATCACCGAAGGGCGAACGGGTGTTGAGCCGCTGCTGGCCATCCTTGTCGACGACGATGACATAAAGCGAATTGGAGCGCAGGCTGCGCTGGGTGCGGTCGTGGAAGGCTCTCAGGTCACCGGCTTCAAGCTCCGGCGAGGTAATCAGAAGGCGAAGCGTCGTCGCCATGTCCTGCAATTCGCGATCGACGGAGCGCGCAATCAGCTGCGCATCCTCGGCGGTCTCGTTGGCTAGTCCTTCGCGTTCCTGCCCCTCGAGTTGCAGGACAAGAAAACCGACAAAAGCCAGCAACGGCAAGGCGACGACAATCACCAGCGCCATCAGATAGGCGCCGATCGAGGCTGTGGGGAAAAGACGCGAAAACTTAAACATTCCGCTATCTTAAGCCAATAATAAAGCTGCAGGCAGAAGCCCGCCCGCTGTCACTGATCATCAGTCGTCCCGCCCTACGCTAATACATCTTAGCCAAAACGGTTCTAACTGCTTTTGCAGATCGCGCCAACATGTGTTTGGAACAACTGAGCTGTGCGTTGCCCCACAATGTTGCGAAAACGTGTCTGCCGTATCGTTTCGGGACAATCGACAAATGTGTGGAACTTAGCCTGCCCGACGAAGATCAGCCGATCCGCTGCCCGCTTTGGGGATCGAAAACCACTGCCTTGTCGAGATTGAAGACGAAGCGGAATGCCTGGCCGGGTTCGACAACGGTTTCCGCGCGGGCGCGACCGGTAAACGTCGTGCCGTCGAGTTTGCCGGTGACGAACGTATCCGATCCGGTCGGTTCGACGATGGTGACCTCCGCATCGATCTGCGCACTGGCCAAGGCAGCGGCATCGGCAGAGCCTTCGTCGGAAATCGCCTCAGGGCGTAGACCGACGATGACCTCCTTCCCCTCGGCGAGCGGTGTCGTGACCGAAGGCGGAACCCTGACGGTCACGCCCTGGCCACCGGCGCCGAACAGCTGGATACCGCCTGAAACCGCCCTGCCCTTCAGCATGTTCATCGCCGGCGATCCCATGAAATCCGCGACGAAGAGATTGGCCGGACGGTTGTAGATTTCTGCCGGCGTGCCGACCTGCTGGACGATGCCTTCCTTCAGCACGACGATCTTGGTGGCGAGCGTCATCGCCTCGATCTGATCGTGGGTGACGTAAACGATCGTCGCATGGGTATTCTGGTGCAGCGCCTTGATCTCGGCACGCACTTCGACGCGCAGCTTTGCATCGAGGTTCGAAAGCGGCTCGTCGAACAGGAAGACGCGCGGCTTGCGCACCAAGGCACGCCCCATCGCGACACGCTGGCGCTGGCCGCCGGAAAGCTGGCTCGGGCGACGGGTCAGGAGATGCTCGATCTGCAGGGTTTTCGCCACCTGCGCCACAGCCTTTGCACGCTCGGCCTTGTCGACGCCGCGCATTTCCAGCGCAAAGGCGATGTTCTCTTCGACAGTCATGTTCGGATAAAGCGCATAGGACTGGAAGACCATTGCGATATCGCGCTTCGATGGGTGCAGGTCGGTCACCACTTGCCCATCGATAACGATGTCACCCGAGGACGGCGGCAAGAGGCCGGCGATGGCATTGAGCAACGTGGACTTGCCGCAGCCGGACGGGCCGACCAGCACGAGGAAGCCGCCCTTTTCCAGCTCGATATCGATACCCTTGAGGATCTCGACGCTGCCGATCTTCTTGCGGATGTTCTTGATCTGAAGAAAGCTCATGAAGATTTATCCCTTGACGGCGCCGGCCATCAGGCCGCGCACGAAATAGCGTCCGGCGACGACATAAACGAACAATGTCGGCAGCGCGGCAAAGACGGCCGCGGCCATGTCGACATTGTATTCCTTCACGCCGGTGGAAGACGAAACGAGGTTGTTGAGCGCCACTGTCATCGGCGAGGCTTCGCCGGACGAGAAGGAGACGCCGAACAGGAAGTCGTTCCAGATATTGGTGAACTGGTAGATGACCGTGACGACGATGATCGGCCCCGAACTGGGCAAAAGAATGCGCCAGAAGATCTTGAAGAAACCCGCACCGTCGATCATCGCGGCCTTCACCAGTTCGTCCGGAAAGGCTTCGTAATAATTGCGGAAAAACAGCGTGGTGAAGCCGAGACCGTAGATCACGTGGACCATGACGAGCCCGGTCGTCGAGTTCGACAGGCCCATCAGGCCGAGCAGCCGCGCCATCGGGATCAGCACCGCCTGGAAGGGGATGAAGCAGGCAAACAGCATCATGCCGAAAACGATCTTGTGGCCCGGAAACCGCCATTTGGTCAGCACGTAACCGTTGAGCGCGCCGAGCAGCGTCGAGATGATGACGGCCGGAACGACCATCTTGATCGAATTCCAGAAATAGCCCTTGATGCCGACGCAGGAGACCCCGATGCAGGCCTCACCCCAGGCTTTGGTCCAGGCGGCGATCGAAGGATCGGTCGGCAGCGCCAGCATGTCGCCGCCGCGGATTTCGTCGAGCGATTTGAGCGAAGTCGACAACATCACATAGAGCGGCAGCAGATAGACGATCGCAAGGATGATCAGCGCGGCATAGATGAAATAGCGTGTGAAACGCGCCGAGCCGGCGCTGATCGTTTCGGGTGCGGCGCTCATTGCTTCTTCTCCCGCAGTTCCGAATAGAGATATGGAACGATGATCGCGGTAATGCCCATCAGCATCATCACGGCGCTGGCCGAGCCGACATTCATCTGGTTTCGGTTGAACGTGTAGGAATACATGAAGGTGGACGGCAGCTCGGTGGCATTGCCCGGCCCGCCGCCGGTGAGCGCGATGACGAGGTCGTAGGACTTGATCGCCATATGTGCGAGCACGATGAAAGCCGAGAGGAATATCGGCCGCAGCAGCGGGATGATGATGCGGCGATAGATGGAAACAGTCGATGCGCCGTCGATCTGTGCCGCCTTGATGATCTCGCCGTCTATGCCGCGAAGGCCGGCCAGGAACATCGCCATGATGAAGCCGGACGCCTGCCACACACCGGCGATGACGACGGTGTAGATCGCCATGTTCGGGTTGACCAGCCAGTCGAAGGTAAAGCTCTCCCAGCCGAGATTGCGCATCGTGTGTTCCAGCCCGAGGCCGGGATTGAGGAACCATTTCCACGCCGTCCCGGTGACGACGAAGGAGAGCGCCATCGGATAAAGGAAGATCGGTCTGAGCACGCCCTCGGCGCGGATGCGCTGGTCCATCAGGATCGCGATGAACAGCCCGATTGCGGTGCAAAGCGCGATGTAGAGAATGCCGAAAATAGCGAGGTTCTGCATCGCCACATACCAGTTCGGCTGCGACCAGAGCCGGAAATAGGCATCGAACCCGCCCCATTTATAGACCGGCAGGATGCGCGATGTGGTGAAGGAGAGCGTGATCGTCCAGAGGATGAAGCCGTAGACGAAAATCAGTATGACGGCGAAGGACGGCGCCAGAACGAGTTTCGGCAGGCCGTTGCGCAGCGTGTCGCCTAAAGATTTCCGCGGCCGTTCGGGGGTAACCACCGGCATCGGTTCGATTGTCGTCATGGGGGTCTCCAATGGGGAGAGAAACATTGAAGGCATCCGGCGGGATACCCCCTCTGGCCTGCCAGCCATCTCCCCCACAAGGGGGGAGAAGACCTGTGACACCCGCATCGCTCGATTGAGGCGTAGAGGGTGCAGCCGGGTTAAGCCCCTCCCCGTTGTGGGGAGGGGTTTGGGCCGGGGTACTGTCTGCTACTTCGCCGCAGCAACCGCTTCCGGCAGACGCTTTAGCGCGGCATCGGTCGTGAGCTGACCATTGAGATGCTGGGTGATGACGTCGAGCATGGCTTCCTTGATGGCGGCCGGCTGGGCGTAGCCGTGAGCCAGCGAGCCCATCAGCGTGCCCTTGGATGAGGCTTCAGCCAGATCCTTCATGCCCTTCTTGGCGCAATCGTCGAATTCCGTATCCGGAATGTCGGTACGGGCCGGAACCGAACCCTTCACCTTGTTGAAGGCGATCTGGAAGGCCGGGTTTTCGACGGCGGACGCCATCTTCATCTGCGCGTCGGCGGCATCACCGCCCACATCGAACATCATGAACTGGTCGGCGTTGAACAGAACCGAGCCTTGCGTGCCGGGGAAGCGGATGCAGACGAAATCTTTGCCCGGCTCCTTCTTGGCGCGCAGCCATTCGCCCTTAGACCAGTCGCCCATTTCCTGCGCGCCAGCCTTGCCTTCGATGACGAGCGCCGTCGACAGGTTCCATTCGCGGCCGGAGAAGTTCGGGTCGAAATAGGTGCGAAGTTTCGACATGTCGTCGAAGACCTTCTTCATCGTGTCGCTGGAAAGTGCTTCCGGATCGGCTTCGAGCACCGCCTTCTTGTAGAAATCCGGGCCACCGCGGGAAAGAACCACGGCTTCCCAGAGCGTGCCATCCTGCCACGGAACGCCGCCATGGGCGAGCGGGACGATGCCGTTAGCCTTGAATTTGTCGAGCAGCGCGAACAGCTCGTCGATATTGGTCGGAACCTTGCCGCCCGCCTTGTCGAGTGCGGCCTTGTTCAGCCACAGCCAGTTGGTCGAGTGAATGTTGACCGGTGCGGCCACCCAGTGACCGTCATATTTGGAGAATTCCTGCAGAGCCGGCGGAATGACCTTGTCCCAGCCTTCCTTGGCGGCGAGATCGTCAAGGTTGGCGGCAACGCCCATTTCCGACCAGTCGCGCAGGTCGAAGCCGAGCAGCTGAACCGCAGTCGGCGGATCGCCTGCAGTGACGCGGGCGCGAAGTGCGGTCATGGCGGCGGAACCGGCACCACCAGCAACCGGCATATCCTTCCAGGTGACGCCTTCCTTGGCGAGGTTTTCCTTCAGCACGTTGAGTGCTGCAGCTTCACCGCCCGACGTCCACCAGTGCAGGACTTCGACTTCAGCGGCCTTGGCGGCACCGGCTGTCATCGCGATCAACGCGGCACCGGCGGCCAGTTTTGTAATGGCACGAATATTCATTGATGATCTCCTCCAAATCCGGGCTCCTCTCCGGATAGGCAATTTATAACGTTATAACCCGAGCAAGTGTCAACCCATGGATGAAGGTTTTCGAATTGCTCGTGATCAATTTTTTAAAGTATTGATCCGGCTCGACAAATATCGATTTTCAGAGGAATGTTCGTCCACTTGAAAGAAAATTCTGGAAATCGTCACGGAATTTGCAACGATATATATGGAGCTCCGGCAGCGGTTAAGCCGCCGGATGGAGGATGAGACATGCCGCTGGACGATGCAGAGGACGGACGCCAACCGAACACGGCTGGCTCTTCGACTTCAACTCCCGGCCCCCACCGAAAGCCGACGCTGAAGACGATCGCCGAATTGACCGGGCTTGCGGTGACCACCGTGTCGCGCGCTCTGGGCGACGATCCGCTGATTGCCCGAGAAACCCGCCAGCGTGTTCAGGCAGCGGCAGCCCAGGTCGGTTACCTGCCCGATCGGGCCGCTCAGCGCCTGCGCACCGGCCGCACCAACGTCATCAGCCTCGTTCTGGATCCGCATGAGGAAATCCTCGGCTACGGCACATCGATGATCAGGGGCATGACGGCGACATTGCGCGGCACGCCCTATCACCTCGTCATCACCCCGCATTTTTCCGATACGCCGCAGATCGATCCGGTCCGCCATATCGTCCGCAACCGCATGGCAGACGGCATCCTGTTCAGTCGCACCGAACCTTCCGACGAGCGGGTGAAATTCCTGCTGGAAGCGGGCTTTCCCTTCGTCTGTCACGGCAGGACGGAGCTTGCGACGCCGCATCCTTATGTCGATTACGACAATTACCGCTTCACCTATCAGGCGGCGAAGAAGCTGATCGCCTCGGGCTGTCGGCGGCTGTTCATCATCCTGCCGCCCGAACGCTTCACCTTCCATCACCACATGCGCCACGGCTTCATGACGGCAGTGCGGGAGGAAGGTGTCGGTTTCGAGATCGCGAGCGGCATTACGCTGGACAGCAAGGCGGATGCGGTGCGCGATCATGTGGCGGCGCGGCTGGCGAAAGCCGACCCGCCGGACGGTTTCATCTGCGGCGGCGAGGTATCGGCCATGGCGGTGATGTCGGCCACCCACGATCTCGGGCTTGAGATCGGCCGCGATGTGAGCTTGGTGGCAAAACAGACATCCGGCCTGTTCGATCAGGTCAGGCCGCGGATCGAGACGATCTACGAGGACCTGTCGGAAGCAGGAAGGCTGATGGCGGGGCTGCTGTTGAAGCGGATGGCCGGGGCAACGCCGGTAGGTGAGTTGCAGGCGGTGCTGGAGGTGTAGCCTTTGGATAAAACAGCGGATCGGCTTTGGCTTGCGTTTGGATCCTCGGGTCAAGCCCGAGGATGACGAGTTTGTGGGGTATGTCTTCGACCCCATTGAACCTAACAATCCTGCCGAAACGTCTCGTATGTCAATCCGATTTGCCTCTGCCGTCATCCTCGGGCTTGACCCGAGGATCCAAACACAAGCAACATCCTATCCAGAAGAGAACCCATAGCGGGCGACCGAGACGCTGACCAACATGCGAAAGGCCACCCAAACGGCGGCCCTTCCCGATACTTAATCCTCCTCGACAAACACCTCGTCACGCTTCTTCCGCACACTCGGCAGGAACACGACAATCAGCACGATGACGGCGATGAACAGCAGCGTGGCGCTGATCGGCCGCGTGACGAACGTGCTCGGATCCCCGCGCGACAAAATCATCGCCCGTCGCAGATTTTCCTCCAGCAATGGCCCCAGCACAAAGCCAAGTAGAAGCGGTGCCGGCTCGCAGCGCAGTTTCAAGAGCAGGTAGCCAAGCAGGCCGAAGAAGGCGACGGCATAGAGGTCGTAGACGTTCGAGTTGACGCTGTAGACGCCGATCGAGCAGAAGGCCATGATGATCGGGAATAGCAGGTAGTAAGGGATGGTCAGGAGTTTGACCCACAGCCCGATCAGCGGCAGGTTGAGGATGACGAGCATCAGGTTGCCGATCCACATCGAGGCGATGATGCCCCAGAAGAGGGCCGGCTGTTCGGCTGCCACGTTCGGACCGGGCACGATGCCCTGGATGATCATCGCCCCGACCATCAACGCCATGACCGGGTTGGCCGGAATGCCAAGCGTCAGAAGCGGAATGAACGAGGTTTGCGCACCGGCATTGTTCGCCGATTCCGGACCGGCGACGCCGGCAACCGCGCCATGGCCGAATTCCTGCGGGTTCTTCGACACCTTCTTTTCGACCGTATAGGAGGCGAAGGAAGCAAGGATCGCCCCGCCGCCCGGCAGGATGCCGAGCACCGAGCCGATCGCCGTGCCGCGCAGCACAGGCGCGATCATCGCCCGAAAATCCTCGCGGCTCGGCAGAAGGCCGGAAACCTTGGCCATCAGCACTTCCCGCGTTCTCTCGTTTTCGAGATTGCGCAGGATTTCCGCGATGCCGAACACGCCGACCGCAACCGCGACGAAATTCAGACCATCGGCATATTCGCGGATGCCGAGCGTGAAGCGCGGCGCGCCTGTATAGATATCGGTTCCGACAAGTCCGAGCAGCAGTCCTAGCGCCACCATGGCCAGCGCCTTGATGACCGAGCCATGCGCCAGCGCGATCGACGAGACCAGACCGACGACCATCAGCGAAAAGTATTCGGCGGCGCCGAATTGCAGCGCGATGGCCGTGAGCGGCGGCGCGAAGATGGCGACGAGGAAGGTGGAGACCGTGCCGGCGAAGAACGAGCCGATCGCGGCGATCGCAAGCGCCGCCCCGGCCTTGCCCTTGCGGGCCATCTGGTAACCGTCGATGGCGGTGACGGCCGACGAGGATTCGCCCGGCATGTTGATCAGGATCGCCGTGGTCGAGCCGCCATATTGCGCCCCGTAATAGATGCCCGCGAGCATGATCAGCGACGAGACCGGTTCGAGCTGGAAGGTGATCGGCAACAGCATGGCGATCGTCGCGGTAGCCCCGATGCCGGGCAGAACGCCGATCAGTGTGCCGAGCAGCACCCCGATCAGGCAGAAAAACAGGTTCTCGATCGAACCAGCCGTCTGGAAGCCGAGGAGAAGATTATTGAAAAGTTCCATCAATCAAATCCTAGAAGCGAACCCAAGGTCCGAAGCGCTGGAATGGAAGGCCGAGGCCGTAGCTGAAGACGAGGACGGAGAAGACCGTCAGCAGAACGGCCAGCACGATCGCCGTCAGCGGCTTCATCTTGTGGGAGGCGAAGGCGGCGATCAGCGCAGCGAAGAACAGCGACGGCACGAAGCCGAGACCACGCACGGTGATGCCGAAGAAGATCGGAGCCGCCAGAATGAAGATGATACCGCGCCAGGCGATTGGCCCGATCGGCTCTCCTTCGACGCGAAACGCCTGGAAGAGAATGATCGCCCCGAACAGGATCAGCGCCAGCGCCAGGATGAACGGGAAATACCCCGGCCCCATGCGGAACGCCGTGCCTAGTTCAAGCTCGATCGACTGATAGGCGAAGAAGATGCCGGTCAGGATCAAGAGGATGCCGCAGATCAGATTGGCTTTGTCGAATGACTTGGAATTCATGGTGTCTCCGTTTGTGTGGGAGATGGTCTTGCGTTGATGGCTGGAGCACGTTCGGCCCCCTCTGCCTTGCCACTTGCCACGGCCTCCGCCCCTCATCCGCCTGCCGGCACCTTCTCCCCGCAGGCGGGGCGAAGGACCATTGCCGCACCCACTCGCCCACTCTCCACATCAAAGAGAATTGGAAAGAGTAGCGGCAAACGCGTCCCCTCTCCCCGCGCGCGGGGAGAGGGTTAGGGTGAGGGGCAGATTGATACGCAGGAGCGTCAGGCGTTAGTCCGCGTATTGCCCGGCAGACTCGATGATCGGCTTCCAGCGGGTAATCTCGGTCTCCAGCTTGGTTTTCAGGGCTGCCGGCGTTGCATCACCTTCCGGCGAAGGCGCGGTGCCGAGTTCGGCGAAACGCTTGACGATATTCTCGTCCTTCAGCGCGCCCTGAAGGGACTTCGACAGGCGTTCATTGATCTCGGCCGGCGTGCCCTTCGGCGTATAGATGCCGTGCCAGATACCGACCGTCATGCTTTCAAGCCCGGCTTCCTTCACCGTCGGCAGGTCCTTGAAGATCGCAAGCCGTTCCGGCGAAGTGACGGCGTAGGCCTTGATCGTGCCGCCCTGGATCTGCTTCGTCGTATTGGTCGTCTGGTCGCACATGATATCGACCTGGCCGCCGAGAAGATCGGTCATCGCAGGTCCCGTGCCCTTGTAGGGAACGGTGACGAGCGAGGTCTGGATGGCGCTCATGAACAGCATGCCGCAAAGATGCGAGGCAGCCCCGATGCCGGCATTGGCGACGGTCACCTTGTCGGCATTCGCCTTGGCATATTCGACGAGACCCTTGAGGTCAGTTGCTTCCATGTCCTTGCGGGCGACGATCGTCATCGGCACGTCGGTGACGAGACCGACATATTCGAAGGCATTCAGCGTGTCATAGGCAAGCTTGCGGTAAAGCGTGGCGCTGGTCGCCATGCCGATATGGTGGAGCAGAACCGTGTAACCATCCGCCTCGGCTGCAGCGACACGGCCGGCACCGAGTGTTCCGCCGGCACCGCCGACATTTTCGACGACGATCTGCTGGCCGAGATCCTTCGACATGGATTCGGCAACGAGACGGGCAACCGTATCGGTCGGGCCACCGGCGGCAAACGGCACGACCATGGTGATCTGGCGCTCGGGATAGCCCTGAGCACTCGCCTGTGCGGAAAACATCGAGATGGCGGCAAGCGCCGTTGCGCCGAGAACGGCGTTAAACAGTTTCATGAATTTCCTCCTCCAAGGACAATATCCAGCCTGTAGCTGCAGATGCACATCTCCTCCGGCACCTGCTTGGGGTCCATTAGCGGGCGGCGCGGAAACGCTGGCAATTGGCTAACGGCAAGCGAAGGCAGGATATTTCCTTAACCGCAGCGCAGCATGGGTGGATTTGGGAACAACGGGCGTCCGGCATGGGTGGAAATCCACCCAACTGCTTTGAGTAATAGTGACGCAGCGGCAAAATATCCGCCAATTCAACTCAGGAAAAGTCGGCGAACGCTCCCGACTCGTCTTCATCGCCAACTTGGGAAGACTTCAGCATCTTCTTGTCGAGACCGTATTTCTGCATCTTCTCGTAGAGCGTCTTGCGCGAAATGCCGAGCGTTTCATAGACCGGCTTCAGCGCCCCGCCATGGGCAGCAATCTCGGTGGCGATGAGATTGCGCTCGAAGGCGGCAACCTTTTCCGCCAGCCGCCCTCCATTTTCCTTTGCGGCTGCGCCCGGCTCTCCCGAACCCGGATCGAGCCCAAGCACCAGACGGTCGGCGGCATTGCGCAATTCACGCACATTGCCCGGCCAGTCTCGCTGGGCGATCAGCGAGAGCACATCCGGCGGCACATCCATGTCCTCGCGGCCGTAACGAGCTGCCGCCTCGCGCACCAGCTGGAGAAAGAGCAGCGGGATATCCGCCCGCCGCTGCGACAGCGCCGGAACGTGCAGCGTCGCGACATTCAGCCGGTAGAGAAGATCGGCGCGGAACCGGCCGGCAGCCACTTCGGCCTCAAGATCCACCTTGCTGGTGGCGATGAAACGCACGTCGAGCGGCACGGTCTCGTTTGAGCCAAGACGGGTGATCACCCGTTCCTGCAGCACCCGCAGAAATTTCGCCTGCAGGTCGAAGGGCATGGAGCTGATCTCGTCGAGCAGGATCGTCCCTCCCCGCGCATGTTCGAACTTTCCGTATCGCGGCCGAAGCGCACCGGGGAATGCTCCGGCTTCATGGCCGAAAAGCTCGCTTTCGATCAGCGTTTCGGGAAGGGCGGCGCAATTGATGGCGATCAGCGGCCGGTTGGCGCGCGGGCTGATATCGTGCAGGGCGCGAGCCACCACTTCCTTGCCGACGCCGGTATCGCCGATGACCAGCGTATCGGCATCCGTCGCGCCGATCGCCCGGATACGGTAGCGCAGATCGACCATCACCTGCGTGCGGCCCGGCATGCGGGCCTCCACATCGTCGCGTTTTCCCGCAACGGCCCTCAAGCGCCGGTTTTCCAAGATCAGCGCCCGCCGCTCCAAGGCACGGCGGATGACGCCAGCCAGATGCTGCGGCGTGAACGGCTTTTCGAGAAAATCGTAGGCGCCCTCGCGCATCGCCTTGACCGCCAACTGCACATCGCCATGGCCGGTGACGAGGATGACCGGGATTTCCGCATCGAGTTCGCGCACCCGGTGCAGAAGCGTCATGCCATCCAGCCCCGGCATGCGGATATCGCTGACGATCACGCCATCGAAGCCGAAGCCGGAAAGCTCCAGCACGTTTTCGGCATTCGGGAACGTGTCGACGGTAAGGTCGAACAGTTCCAGCGCCTGGGCGGTGGAGCGGCGAAGCTCCTCCTCGTCATCGACAAGCAGCACGCGTTGCGCAAGCGTCATTCGGCGGCCTCCATCACGCTCGCATCGGCGACATCGAGTTCGATGGCAAACACCGCCCCGCCTTCCGGATGATCGGTGACCGAAAGGCTGCCGCCGAAATCCTTGACGATATTGTAGGAGATCGACAGGCCAAGCCCCAACCCCTTGCCGACGCCCTTGGTGGTGAAGAACGGGTCGAAGATGCGCTCGCGGATGGCGGCCGGCACGCCCGGCCCGCGATCGCGCACGATGATCATCACCTTCTCGGCCGCACCGGAGGCAGACACATCGATACGCCTGTCCTCCAGTCCCTCCACCGCATCGGCGGCATTGGTAACGATATTGACCAGCACCTGCTGCAGACGCACGGCGCCTGCCATCACCCGCGGCAGGCCCGGTTCGATCGTGATGGAAAGCTCCGCATCCGCCGCCTTGAGCCGGGCGGAAACGATCTCGATCGTATCGCGAATGACATCCTCGACGCTGACGGCGCCGAGTTTTTCATTCGGCTTGCGGGCGAAATTTCGCAGGTGCCGGCTGATCGACGCCATCCGGTCGATCAGCGCCGAGATGCGCTTGAGATTGTCGCTCGCGTCCTCCACCCGCCCGCGCTCGATCAGAAGGCCGGTCGTCTCCGCATAGGTCTTCGCAGCGGCAAGCGGCTGGTTGAGTTCGTGGGAGAGCGCTGCCGACATCTGGCCGAGGCCGGCGAGTTTTCCGGCCTGCACCAGATCGGCCTGTGTCTTGCGCAACCGGCGCTCGGTCAGGCGGCGCTCGGCAATTTCCTTCTCGATCCGGCTGTTGACGCGGGCAAGGGCTGCGGTGCGCTCGTCCACCCGCCGCTCCAGCTCGTTCTGCGCCTCGGCCTGCAGCTGCATGCGCTCAGTCAACCGCGCCCGGCGCTGGAAGACGATCGCCGAGACAAGTCCGGCAAGGCAGAGCGCCAAGAAGACGGCGGCCATCATCGTCTGCGCCTGCCAGCGCACCGAGGCCGTGTCCATCAGCACATTCACCGTCCATCCGGCCTCCGGCATGGATTGCGAGACGTAGAGATATTCCCGCTCCGTATTGCCGTTCCGGATCAGCATGGTTTCATGGCCTGCGAAACTGCCATAGGCGAGCGGCAGCTGATGCAGCTTCACATCCGCATATCGCCTTGAGGTTTCTGTCCGGGCCACGCGATCCGGCGTCAGCGGTAGGATGGCGGCGAAACGCCATTCGTCGCTGCCGGTCATGAAGATGATGCCTTCCGGATCGGAGACGAAGATCCGGTCGTCGCCGCCGGCCCAGGAGGCCTCGATCGTATCGAGATCGACCTTGAAGACGATCACCCCGAGGATTTTTCCATCCATCACGATCGGCGAACTGAAATAATAACCGCGCTTGGCCGATGTCGTGCCGACCGCGAAGAAACGCGACCCCTCGCCCCGCGCCGCTTCCTGGAAATAGGGCCGATAGCTGAAATTCTCGCCGACGAAACTGACGGGGGAATCGTAATTGCTGGCGGCAATCGTCGTGCCGTCCATGGTCATGATGTAGATGTCCGAAGACTTCAGCAGCGCATTGACGGATTTCAGATATCGGTTGGCGGCAAGCCGCAGCGCCTCGTTGCCGGGGTCTTCTATGAGCACCTCGATGATCTCGTCATCGGCAGTCAGCGCCGGCAGCGCCTCATAGCGCTTCAGATGCCCGTCAAGCGCCGAAACCGCCAGCCTCAGCGTCGTCCCCGCCTGCAGCTCCGCCTCGTCCATGGCGGTGCGCGCCACGAACCCATGCACCTTCCATGTCAGCACAAGGCCGAGCACAAGACACAGGACAGACACTGCCGCGATACGATATTTCACGTCCGAAGGGCTCCTCCTCCCTCGACCATAACGCGCATATCTTACGGAGCGCCGCAGAATTTTCCAATGGCTTCTCGTATGACGGGTGCGTTTGGATATTTTGGCGAAAGCGAAGGCTGCTATGTAGCACCGTCACAGGCAGCAATCCCGTGCAAGACGCTTGACTTGCGGTAGGATATCACGTCGTTGTGCAATCAATGAGGGCAGACCGCTTCGGGCGGAAATAGGGGTTCAGATGGTTTCCTTGCTTGCGCTATTCATGGGCGGCGTCGCCGGCCTCAGGGCGATGATGGCCCCGGCCCTCGTCACATGGGCGGCTGCGCTCGGCTGGCTTGATCTATCCGGCTCATGGCTGTCCTTCCTCGGCTCCAAATGGGCGGTGCTCATCTTCACAATTCTCGCCGTGTTCGAACTGGTGACCGACCAGTTGCCCAACACGCCGAGCCGCAAGGTGCCGCAGCAATTCATCACCCGGCTGATAACCGGCGGCGTCGCCGGTGCAGCGATCGGCATCCCGTATGACCTTTGGCTGGCCGGCCTCGTTTCCGGTGTTCTCGGCGCCATCGCCGGCACCTATGGCGGGGCATGGGCGCGGGCGAAATTGGCCGAGATTTTCGGCAAGGATGCACCGGCTGCCTTCATCGAGGATGGCGTGGCCTTCGTCGTGGCCTTTATCATCATTTTGTCTCTCCCCGCGGCCGCAACGATATGAAGCGTTTCGACGCGATCATCATCGGTGCCGGCCAGGCAGGCCCCTCGCTTGCCGGCCGGTTCAATGATGCGGGAAAGACGGTCGCGATCATCGAGCGCAAACATGTCGGCGGCACCTGCGTCAACACCGGCTGCAAACCGACCAAGACGCTTGTCGCCAGCGCCTATGCCGCCCACCTTGCCCGCCGTGCCGCCGATTATGGTGTCGGCATCCGCGGCGACATTTCGGTCGACATGCAGGCGGTGATGCGCCGCTCTCACAAGGTCACGCTCGACAGCCGCCACGGGAACGAGAACTGGCTGGAGGGCATGCCGAACTGCAGCCTGATCCGCGGCCACGCCCGTTTCGAAAGCAGGGATGTCATTCGCGTCGGCGATGAATTGCTGACCGCGCCGCAGATTTTTCTGAATGTCGGTTCGCGCGCAACAATCCCGGATTTCGCCGGTGTGGGCGACGTCCCCTACATGACCAATACCGATATCGTGATGCTCGACCGGCTGCCGAAACATCTGGTGATTGTCGGCGGCAGTTATATCGGGCTGGAATACGCGCAGATCTATCGCCGTTTCGGTGCCGAGGTCACGGTCGTCGAAAAAGGCTCGCGACTGATCGGCCGCGAGGACGAGGATATTTCCGCAGCCGTGCGCGAGATCCTTGAGGCGGAAGGCATCCATATCCGCACCAATGCCGAATGTATCCGTTTCCGCAAGCACGGAGACGGTATAGCAGTCGGCGTGAATTGCGACGAAGGCGAACCCGAAGTGATCGGCTCGGATGTGCTTCTGGCAGTCGGTCGGCGGCCGAATACCGACGATCTTGGCCTCGACAGGGCCGGCATCGAACTCGATGCGCGCGGCTTCATCAAGGTGGACGAGCGGCTTGCCACCAATGTCGACGGCATCTGGGCGATGGGCGACTGCAATGGTAAAGGCGCTTTCACCCACACCGCCTATAACGACTTCGAGATCGTGGCCGCCAACCTGTTCGACGGCGAGGATCGCAAGGTTTCGCAACGACTGCTGGGCTACGCGCTGTTCATCGATCCGCCGCTTGGCCGGGTCGGTATGGGCGAGGAAGAGGCACGCAAGGCGGGCCATGATGTTCTGGTCGGCACACGGCCGATGACGAATGTCGGACGTGCGGTCGAAAAGGGCGAGACCAAGGGTTTCATGAAGATCGTCGCCGACGCAAAGACGAAAAAAATCCTCGGCACGGCCCTGCTCGGCACCGGTGGTGACGAGGCGATCCACGGCGTGCTGGACCTGATGAATGTCGGTGCGACTTACGACGATCTGCGCTGGGCGGTGCCGATCCACCCGACAGTTTCCGAACTCTGGCCGACAGTCGTCCTATCTATGAAGCCCGCATAAGGGGATCGGCAAGCTTTTCCGCTTATCAACGGGATCGGATGATCCTGTCGGGATGGAAGAGATGTGCGGATTTGCAGGTTACGCGGGAGAAGGATTGGGTGCGGAACGCGCGCCTTCTCTTCTCTCTGCCATGGGACAGGCGATCGCCCATCGCGGCCCGGATGGGCACGGCATCTGGACCGGCTCCGGCATAGGCCTCTCGCATGTCCGTCTGTCGATCGTCGGGCTCTCCGATGGCCAGCAGCCTATGACGACACCCGACGGGCGCTACACGATCGCCTTCAACGGCGAGATCTTCAACTATGTCGAACTGCGCGATGAGCTGAAGGCGCGCGGCGCAACCTTCCGCACCGGCTCGGATACGGAAGTGCTGCTACAGCTCTACGCCCATGACGGCGAGGCCTGCCTGCAGAAACTCAACGGCGATTTCGCCTTCGCCATCTGGGACGCGACGGATAAAAAGCTGCTGCTGGCGCGGGACCGAATGGGCGTGCGGCCGCTGTTTTATACCGAGCACAAGGGCACGCTCTATTTCGCATCGGAAGTGAAGGCGCTTCTGACCGTTCCCTGTATCGAAGCCGAACTAGATCCGTTCGCGCTCGATCAGATTTTCACCCTCTGGGCTCCGATCGCGCCACGCACGGCTTTTCGCAATATTTTCGAGCTGGGACCCGGCCAGATGCTGGTCTGCGAAAATGGTGCAAACCGGCTCAGCTCTTATTGGGAACTCGACTTTCCCGATGCCGGAGATTGCGCTTCTGACGCCGATCATTCGGAAGAACTGCGCGCCCTTCTGATCGATGCCGTGCGGCTGAGAATGCGTGCAGATGTACCGGTCGGCTCCTACCTCTCGGGCGGTCTCGATTCCTCGCTGATTTCCGCATTGGCCGCCCCTATGGCGCCGAACGGGCTGAACACCTTTTCCGTCACCTTCGACAGCGCCGAACATGACGAAAGCAGCTTTCAGCAGCAGGTGGCCTCGGCACTCGGCACCCATCACCGCTCGATCGCGTCGTCGCCTCGAACGATCGCGGCGACATTCCCCGATATCATCCGTTTCACCGAGCGCCCGATCCTGCGCACCGCCCCTGCCCCGCTCTACACGCTGGCAGGGCTTGTCCGCGAAACCGGCATGAAGGTGGTGCTGACTGGTGAGGGCGCAGATGAAGTCTTTGCCGGCTACGACATTTTCCGGGAAGCGAAGGTCCGCCGTTTCTGCGCCCGCCAGCCCGGCTCGAAGATCAGGCCGCATCTCTTCCGCAAGCTCTATCCCTATCTTCCCGGGCTGAAACAGCAGTCGGCGGAATATCTTTCGGCCTTCTTCAACGTCTCCGGCACAAACCCATCCGACCCGCTTTTCTCGCATCGACCAAGAATGAAAAGCACGGCAGCGGCAAAGATCTTCTATTCTGGAGATCTGCGCGAAAAACTTGGCGATTACGATGCTGCCGAGGAACTCAGCGCCCGGCTTCCCGAGCGTTTCAACCGCTGGCACCCGCTGCATCAGGCGCAATATCTCGAAACCCGTCTTCTTCTGCCGGGCTACATCCTCTCCAGCCAGGGCGACCGGATGGCGATGGCGCATGGCATAGAAGGCCGTTTCCCCTTCCTCGATCACCGGCTGGTGGAGTTTGCCACGAAACTTTCGCCCGATGCGAAGCTCAAGGGCCTGCGTGAAAAACATATCCTGCGTGAAGCGGCGAAAGGTCTGTTGCCGGACAGCGTCATCGAACGTCAGAAACAGCCATACCGCGCGCCTGACAGCAGTTCCTTTACCGGCCCGGGCACCGATGAGCAGGCTTACCTCTCCGAGATGCTGTCCGAACGTGCCGTCTCGGCAACCGGACTGTTCGATCCGGTGGCGGTTTCAAGGCTTCACGGAAAATGCCGCAAGCAAACTGTCGCCGGTTTTCGCGATAATGCCGCGTTTGTCGGAATTCTTTCAACCCAGTTATGGGCCGAGAATTTTGCCGAAAAACAATTGGTTACAAAAATATCGGCACTGTCCAAAAGCTCGCTTTAAGGCCGAAAATACGCGGTTTCGCCTCTCACGCTCGCGTGATCGATAAAATTTTAGTATTGTCTTTATGAGGATCGGAAGAGCCTGCCTTTAAGCCTTCCAGCACGCCGCGCCACGATCGGGACCCGTGGGCACAAATCGCGACCAAGTCAGGGAGTTTCACCACCATGACCGTATCGATCATCATCAAGACACTGGATGACGAAAAGCGCATTGCCCGCACGATCGAGTGCGCGCTGAAAGCTCTGCCGGATGGCGAGGGCGAAATCATCGTCACCGACCTCGGTTCCCGTGACCGCACGATCGAGATCGCGTCGACCTATCCCGTGCGGCTGACCCAGATCGCCCGTCCCGCGCGTTTTCGCAGCGGTGCCGGCTCGCAGCTCGGTTATCAATATGCCCGCCACGACTTCATCTGCCTGATCGACGCCGACATGGAACTCGATCCGGCATTTCTGCCGGAAGCGATTTCCTTTCTGGAGCGCCACACGCGCACCGGCGGCGTGACCGGCCATATCGACACGACGGTGGTATCCGGCAACGGTTTCGCGTCCAATAACCGTATCGGTGCCGTGGACCAGCTGGCGGGTGGCGGTCTTTACCGTCGGCGGGCTATCGACGCCATCGACTACATGGCGGACCGCAATCTCCACGGCTACGAGGAATTGAACCTCGGCATTCGCCTGCGCAGTGCCGGCTGGAAACTGCATCGGCTGGATCGCCGTTTTGCCCGCCATCACGGCCATGATGCTCGCTCTCGTGACCTGCTTCTGCAACAGGTAAAAACCAAGGAGCCTTTCGGCATCGGAGAGCTCTTGCGGGCAGCAACCGGCAAGCCCTATTTCTATCGGCTGCTGCGTGCACTGCCCGAGCTTGGCATCCTGGCGCTTGTCTGGAGCTTCATGTTCGGCTCAATGCTGCTTGTCGCAACACTGCCCGGCGTCACCATGCCCGCCCTGATCATCGCCGCAGGCCTTGGCCTTGTCGTGGCCGTAACGTCCTTGCGCACCGGACGGCTGAAGACGGGTCTTTATACGGTGATCATCCGCTTTCTTCAGGCGATCGCCCTGCCGGTCGGCTACATCACGCCGCGCCGCAACCCGCGTTCCTGGATCGAAAGCCGGCTTCTCGGCGAACCCGATGCGGAAGTGAGCCGCGATGCCGATCAAGCCACGGATGCTTATGATACCGCCATGGCAAAGAGCGCCCGCTGAGCCCTGATTTAAGCCCGATTGTGCAACCGGAACCCGTAATCCGACTTGCTGCAAGCCAGCCTGCAGAGCCGTGAACAGCAGATAAAATCCGGTCACCGAATCATTACTTCGATTTAACCTGACCCCGCTTGAAACGGCCACAGAAGGTAGTAATCTCACCCCATCGCTGGCTGATGTGTAGGGCGCCGGCGACTGAAAGACGACAGGTCGTCACTGAAGTTCTTTCGCCCCCATGATGGAGGCAAGACATGATACCCGCAGTAGCAACACATACGTTCGACCCTAACGAGCTTGCGTTTCTGAAGCGCGTGTTCGATGACGTTTGCATGGAACACGGCCTGCCCGGCAGCAGCGCTGCGGCAAGCAATGTGGCGGTTGAGATGATTCAGCTTTATCAGCGCGGCGTGAAGGACGAAAAGAGCCTTCATCGTCACTTCGATGGGCACAGCTTCTTTGGTTGAACAAGGCTAACGCTTCGCCTGCAGATCCCGTTCATCGCGCATCAGGAAAACCCGGGTGATGGGATCGAGATTGTCTTCCAGCCAGCTTGCCATCGACATCTCTTCCGCAAGGATGCGTTCGAACACGGCCTGGGCTTCGGTTTCTCCCAGCTCGTCGGCAGCCGCGATCAGCATGCGATAGGTCGCGATCTCCAGATGTTCGAACGCATAGGCCTGAGCAGTGAACTTCACCACCTCGTCATTCATCACCAGCGCGGGAATTCCGTGCACGGTCGCGGCGATGCGCCCGGCAATATCCTTGAGTGCGGACGGCGCACCGGAAAAATCGTTGAGAAGGCTCTGCAGCGCGTCCGCCTGGCTGCGCGTTTCCTCGAGATGTTCGAGCATGCGTGCCTTGAGGTCCGGGTAGTTTTCCAGTCGCCGCGTCTGCGCGGTCAAAGAGGTGATCGCCTGCTCCTCCATCGCATGGGCGCTTTTCAGCCAGGCAATGAAATTGTCCTTCGCATGGGTCATGCAGCTCCTCCCTCGTCTCATCCACAGATAATACACGGGCTCGTGATCGCCAATGGCAACCCCGAACCATAACGGGAAGTTCCCTGACATTGAACGCGAAATTGCCTCGAGATGCCATCAAGGGATGCATCTGCGGCATATCAGCACTTGTTAAAAAGATGGGAACCATCACTTGCGCCCGGGGTTACCGATGCATTAATGGAGGCGCCGATGATCGAAGATCCAAGAGAGCCAACAGAGCAGCCGCCCATGCCGGCGCCAGGATGGGCTCCAGATCCACCGATCAACGAGCCGGAACCCGACAGGCTGCCCGATGAGGCGCCAGTCCCCAATCCGGATGAGACAAACAGACCGCCCGTGTACATGCCGCCAGGAAATGCGGTGTAACCGGCGGCATAGAAGAGAACGACATGACAGTATCGAGTAAGAGCATGCCGAGCAGCGTTGCAGCTCGGTCCCAGCAGCCAGCCGAGTTCAAACCGTGCCTTTGGAAGCTGCTGGTAGTGACCGCCGGTATCCTGGCCTCCGTATTCGTTGCCATGCAGATGGTCGACGACACCTATGTCGGTTCGTTCGATACCAAGGTCTCCACGCAGCAGACCCAGAAGGCCGGTTAAGCCTTTTGAAGACCGCTTACGAAGCCGGAGCGGGAACAAAAACCGAAATCGTGGCGTTCATCCGTCAGAAATGACGAGGTGGCGCAAGGTGGACGTGAGCAATTTTTCCAATTCTGATCTGATTGATCCGGTGCTTCATCGCACGCGGGTGATAAAACCCGGCAGAAACGTCTGGCGCTCGGCGAAAGCGGAACGCGTTGCGTTCCTGATAGACGGCGAAGACTATTTCCTCCGTCTCGACGACGTGCTGCGTCAGGCGAAAAGATCGATCTTCATCGTCGGCTGGGACTTCAATCCTGACATCCGCTTGCGCCCGCGGGATGAGGATTCGGAAACGATCGGCACGCTGCTGCGCCGCATGGTCGAGGAGAAGCCGGAACTCGAAATCCGCATTCTCGTCTGGGGCATGGGACCGATCTATTCCGGCAAGAGTTTTCGGATGTTCGGCAAGATTGACTGGGCGGATCATCCGCGCATCGATCTGCGCTTCGACTTCCGCCACCCTTTAAGGGCAAGCCACCACCAGAAGATCGTCGCGATAGACGACAAGACCGCCTTTCTCGGCGGCATTGACCTGACGGCCCGACGCTGGGACGACAGAGAGCACACGATCGTCAATCCTGATCGCGTCTCGCCGGATGGCACCTCCTATGGCCCTGTCCACGACATGCAAACCATCGTTACCGGTGACATGGCAAAGCTGATCGGCGATGTCGCGCGACGCCGGTGGAGGAAGACTCATGGCGAGGAACTTGCATCGGTTGACGTACCTGGCCCCGCGCCCTGGCCGTCCGATCTCAAGCCAGCACTCACCTATTGCCCGACCGGCCTGGCGCTGACCGAGCCATGGAAGTGGAAAGGCCGCCGCGGTCATCGCGAGGCTATCCGCCTGACCCACGATGCGCTGAAGGCTGCCGAAAAGCATCTCTACATCGAGACACAGTATCTAGCCTCCTTCGGTGTCGCGCGAACGCTCGCACGGCGCCTGCGCAAACAGAGCGGCCCCGAGATCGTCGTGCTCGTCACCCGCGAATCCCACGGCTTTCTCGAAAAGCTGATGATGGGCCATAACCGCACACGGCTGATCCGCCGGCTGAAACGCGCCGACCGATATGACCGGCTCAGGGTCTTTTATGCGGTGACGCCGGACGAAAAGGGTGGCGAGCGGGAGATTATCGTCCATTCCAAGCTGATCATCGCCGACGACCATTTCGTCCGTGTCGGCTCTTCCAACCTCAACAACCGCTCGGAAGGCCTCGATACCGAGAGCGATCTAGCGATGGAACCGCAGGATGCCGCCGGCCGCGCCGCCATTGCGGAACTGCGGATCGATCTGCTTGCCGAACACCTGGCGGCCGATCCGGCGCTGGTGCGTCAGCATTTCGAAGAGACCGGATCGCTGATCCGCACCATCGAGATGCTGAACGTCAATGGCCGGCATCTGAAGCCCTTCGACGTGGATGTCGAAAAGGGCGAGACCGAATCCATCCCCGGCACCAGCATCATCGATCCGAAACAGCCTTTCTGGCCGGTCCCGCAGATTCAGGCCGGTTTCCGCCGCCTCGTCTCGCGCTTCTCACCCCATCGAATGTTTTGAAAAGCTGTCCGGGCGGCGTCGATAATAGGCCTCGCTGGCAAGAAATGTCGGCAGGCCGATCATCAGCGGCACGAAGAAATAGAGAACCCGGAAGGCGACGAGCGCGCCGATGATCTTGGCACCGGGAATAATGCCGAGCATCGTCGCCTCCAGCACGCCGAGCCCGCCCGGAACATGGCTGATCAATGAAGCGACATTGGCCGTGACATAGGCGCCGGCGACCTCGAAATAGGTGATATCGCCAAACACCGCCATGAGCTGATGGATGGCTGCCGCGACACAGGCGAAATTCAGCGTGCCGATGCCGATCTGCGCCATCGCCAGACCGGGCGACGGCGGATCGAGACGCCATTTGCGGAACCGCACCGGGATCCTGAAGAGGCAGATAAGCAGATAGGCAACCGGACCGGCGAGGCAGGCAAGACCTGCCGCCACCCTCGTTTCCTGACCGATACCGAAAAGATCCGTATCCGGTCCGAGATCGAGAAGCAGGACGATCGCGGCAAGGCTCGAAAGCCCCAGCCCCACGGTAATTCCGCAAAAGCCGATGACCTTGGCGATCTCCCCACCGGTCAGCCCCCAGCGAGAATAGAACCGGTAACGCACCGCACCGCTGCTGAGCGCCGCCATGCCGACATTATGGCCGATCGACAGAGCACAGAAGGATGCAAGCGCCGCCTGCCTCCAGACAAGTGGCCTTTTGACATAACGGACCGCAAGCGTGTCGAAGCCGGTGAGGCATAGATAGGATGCCGCGACGAAGATCAGCGCGGCGCCGAGCCTGTCGAGAGGGATCGCTTGCGCCGCATCCGCCACTTCATCGAACGTATAGCGACCAAGGCTGCGATAGACGAGAAACGCAGCAATGCAGACAGCAGCAAGGACACCCAGTTGTAAAATATGCTTCCTGCCGATCATCATGCCTCCTGCCTTCTTACAGGTGGGGAACGAAAACGCGCGACAGGTGTTCCCAGCCCTATGCAATCACCACCCGCCAGATCGCCGGCTTCCCGTCGCCTGAAACTTCTGACCTATAATGTGCACAGTTGTATCGGCACCGATCGCCGGCTTGCGCCGGAGCGCGTTGCAGAAGTAATCGCCGCGGCACAACCGGATATCATCGGCCTGCAGGAACTCGATGTCGGACGGAGACGAACCGGCGGTATCGATCAGGCCCACACGATCGCCGAAATCCTCAAGATGAAGCATCATTTCCACGCTGCCCTCGATGTCGAGGAAGAACGCTACGGCGATGCGATCCTGACTGCCCTGCCGGCGGAACTGGTCAAGGCAGGTCCTCTGCCTTCGGTGGGGGAACAGCGTGGCGCAATCTGGATCGAAGTCGAGGTCGGTGAAACGCGCCTGCAGGTCATCAATACCCATCTGGGCCTGAGACGCATCGACCGGATGCGTCAGGCGGAAATCCTGCTCGGTCCGGAATGGCTGGGTAGTGACCATATGTCCGACCAGCCGGTCGTTATGCTCGGCGATTTCAACTCGATCCCCTCCAGCCCGCCCTATAAGCGGCTTGCCGATGCCTTGACGGATGTGCGCACCCATATGGCCGGGCAATTGCGCCCGACCTTCCCATCACGCTTTCCGCTGCTAAGGCTCGACCACATATTTGCATCGAAGGAAGTTTCGGTGACAGGGGTAGAGGTCATTGCCAACCCTCTCGCAAGGCTCGCTTCGGACCATCTGCCGCTTCTGGCGACAATCGAAATCTAGTGCAGCAGCTTCTGAAGCCGTCGCGCCTGTTTCAGGAACTGCGTAACTGCCCGATCGTCCGGCGGCTCGCCGGCTGAAGCAACCCGGGCGACGCGGACGGAATGTGCACCGATCTCGCCGAGCCGCTTCAACACCAGCTGGAGAATGGATGCCTCAACCCCATGATCGACGATCACCACGTGTTTTCCGGCATGATCGTGGCAGGGGCCATCATTATCGCCGAGATACATGACGTGGCGGCGTTCGAGATCCCACAGCTGTCGTTGGCGCTCGGTATTGAGATAACCCGGAGGCACATGCGACGCGCGCGCCAGATCTTCATCGATCACGACCTGTGGCACCTCGAAATCGAGAACCGCGCCGATCGTCTTTTCGGGGTGACCCGGCGCAGGAATTCGCCCGACAAGCAGAAGGTCCAGCTCGCAACCGAGACGCTGCGCGGCATTGAAGGCAAGATCGACGCTTTCGGGAGAAAGTGCCACAAGCACGATACGCTCCAGAGAAAGCGCCGAAAGCTGGTCAGCCAGCTCGCGTCCCGCCAAGTTACGCCCGGTAAGACCGGATGGATGGGGCTCAGCCTGCATGAAATTCCTCCTCCCAGAGTTTTTCGTATTCTCAAGGACAAAGCGGTAACATCAGCCGATTGTTCCGACAGCATAACACGAAAACGGGATCTAGCTGCGAGAAAGGACGACCAGATATCGTGCCGGCGACGGACCACGGTTCGAGAAAGCGCAATCGCTGGGAGGGCCGAGTAGAAGGCAATCGCCCGCTTTCAGTTCATGTTCGACACCGCCTTCGGAAAAATCGAGACACCCTTCGAGTATCCAGATCTGTTGCCGCTGAAAGGCGAATGCCGAGGCGGGATAGGTGATGCAGGCACCTGCAGGTAGCTGGACTTCTATCAGCTCTGCCGGCGCACCGGCGGGCGAAATCGCTCTTCTGAGATAACCCGTCTCGGGATCCGTCCAGATCGATTGCCTTTCCGAAAGGCTCAACCTTTCGGCAGACTTTTCGGCCGATGCGATCAGAACCGACAGGGGCACACCGAAAGCACCGGAAAGCCTGCCGAGCACTGTCGCAGTCGGGCTTGCCTCCCGGCGCTCGATCTTGCTGATCATTGCCTTGGATACGCCCGATCGCTGGGCGAGATCGGCAAGCGACCATTTGCGCGCTTCCCTCTCCTGCTTAAGCATGAAAGCTATCGCGTCCGCAGGATCACGCTCCATTTCACCAAAGCTCCATGCATCCGAACCGTCTCAGATAGTAGACCTTCAGCTCATATAGGAGACAAGCGACTTCCGCAACGAAAGGACAAGACCACCGAGTTGCTGCTATACGGAAATTATTCAGTCGTATAATAACGGCAGGATCGGCAGCAAGAAAAAGAGCGTGAGGACGATATGGCACCAGCCCGCCGCTCCTATACCCGCGCCAGCGAGGCTGAGCGCCGCGAAGACCTGATCCTGGCGACGCTCGACTGCATAGCGGAAGTCGGCATTCAGGGTGCCACGGTGCGCCAGATCGCCAACCGCGCCGGTGTGACCGCTGGCCTCATCCGGCATTACTTCACCGGCAAGGACCAGATGTTGGAGGCGGCATACCGCGCCGTGATGAACGGCATGACACAGACAGCGATCGAGGCCGCCCGCGAGGACGAGGCGCCAAGGGCACGGCTTCGCCATTTCATCATCGCCAACCTGACACCGCCTGTAACCGACAGCCGCACACTATCGCTCTGGGCCGCCTTCATCAGCCACATCCAGATAGACCCGAGTTTTGCCGCCATTCACCGTGACAACTATCTCGCGTTTTTGCGGGAAGTCGAAACACTTCTGTCGGCATTCTTCGATGAGCGAGGCACCGCGCTTTCGCCAAAACAATGCCGCAGCTTCGCTATCTCGCTAAACGCGCTGATCGATGGATTGTGGCTGGAAGGCACGCTTGCCGCCGATCTGTTTGACGAACACGAACTCGCCGATGCGGCGCTTGCCTCCGTTGAGGCGCTGTTGAGATTGACCCCAGGCGAACTGGCCTTGGAAAAGTAAGGAAACCACGCATGCGTTATGCTTCGATCACCGACCGCCTTGCCCATCTCGGCTCCGGCCGCTGGGCCCTGCATCTCACTGCCCGACGGATGAAGGCGGAAGGCGAGGAGATCATCGAACTGACGATCGGCGAGCCTGATGTGGCGCCCGACAAGGCTCTGCTGGATGAGGCTTCGCGCGCCATGTATGCCGGTCGCACGCGCTATTCCAACGGCCGTGGCGAACCCGCAGTCCTGAAAGCACTGGTCGAAAAATATTCGAAGCGCCGCAAGGGCGTAACTGAAAAGAATTTCCTCTGCTTCCCCGGCACGCAGACAGCACTTTACGGCGTGATGACCGGCCTTGTGGAAGCGGGTGACGGCGTGCTGGTCGGCGATCCGCTTTATGCGACCTATGAAGGCGTGATCGCCTCGACCGGCGCCCACATGATCCCGGTACCGCTCAGGCCGGAGAAGAAATTCCATCTTCAGGCCGAGGATCTGGAACGCGCCATCACCCCGGAAGCACGCGTGCTGCTCTTGAACACGCCGCACAACCCCACAGGGGCCGTGCTGACCAAAGCCGAGATCGCCGCGATCGGTGAAGTCTGCCGCAGCCGAGATCTCTGGATCATCTCCGACGAAGTGTATGAACAGCTGATCTTCGACGGCACCGAATTCGCCTCGCCCTTCGACATGCCTGAACTGGCCGAGCGGACGATTGCCGTCTCCTCGATTTCGAAGTCCCATGCGGCCCCCGGTTTCCGCTCCGGTTGGGCCGCCGGTCCGGAAGAATTCTGCGAACGGCTTCTGCCTGTCTCCGAAACCATGCTCTTCGGCGTGCAGCCCTTCATCTCCGACATGACGGCACTGGCGCTTTCCCGGCATTTCGAGACCGCCGACGTGATGCGCGAGAATTACGCCCGCCGCGCCGCAATCGTCGAAAAGGCGTTTGCCGGCAGCAATCTGGTAAAACCCATGCCTCCCGAAGGCGGCATGTTCATCCTGCTCGACGTGACGGCAACGGGCCTCAACGGCGAGGAATTCGCCTGGGAACTGCTGCGCGAGGAAAAGGTCGCGGTCATGCCGGGCACTTCCTTCGGCGATCAGGCCGCAGGTTTTCTGCGCATCTCGCTGACCGTGCCGGAAGACGTGCTGGAAACTGCGATGAAGCGGATCGGCGAACTGGCCGGACGCATCGTTGCGCATAAGGAAGCGCCGCTGCATATCCGCTGATCGAAACCTGATGGCGGCGGGCGCCTCACAGTTTGCCCGCCAGCCATAAGATGCAGATGATCGCTCCGCCGATTGCCATGAATGAAGACAGGATTGTCGTCAGGATCAGGGAGACAAGATAGAGCGCCGGTACATGCGGCGAGACTTCAAGCTGGAAACTCTCTCGTATCGTCTCCGGATTGACGCAGGTGATCTCGAAATCACCTGGGGCGAGGCATTCGAATGCGCCCAGCGGAAACGATTTGCGACCGCTCATATCCGTGCGCTCGGTTCGAAACAGCGAACGGCCATAGGAGCGATAGTCAAGCTCGACACCTGACGGCTGCTGCGTGATAGAAAAGCGGGCCGAAAAATAGGAAACCCCGGTGATGAACGTCATTGCCGGAATGACTACGCTGACCACATGCCGCCCCGCGATCGGCAGGTTCATGCGGTATGGCGTGCTTCCTGCCGGGAAGCGGTATTTCACCTTCGGAGAAATGATCTTCCACAGTCTCGAAATACAGCGAACGAGCAGATAAATGCCCGCCACCGCAAAAAGTGGCGAAGCAGCACCAATGAAAACCGGATTCGTCATGCGGCAAGGTTAGCGCAGTGAGGCGCACATTTCCAAGAGAAGCGCCGATCTAACGCCTGTTCCGGCCATCACGTCAAACCGTGTCAGCCCGCATCACCGGCATCGGCGACACGCTCGTCGCGCTCGACAGCATCGGCCCCGACGCCGCATGCCTTGCGGGCCTTGTTGAGTTCGATACTCTCAGCGCTCGGTCTTGTCTTGAACATGGCCTCGCCGGTGCCGCAACTGCGGGCGACACTTGGCTGGCTGCTGCCGAAGCGGGTGGCTTCTTCCGATGTGCTTCCACGGGTCATCATGTCCTCCTCCAGGCTAATGCGATAACACCGCAGGCCGGCAGAGGGTTCCATTGTCGGCCGCACGGCATGCGCCAATACTCCCGCGGATGCCACGCGGGAGTTTTTGCAGACTGTCCGGCGGCTGCGGCTTGTCTTACTTCCACAAGCCATGGCGTTTCGCGAAAGTCTCGAACAGCGCCAGATGCGGAAGATCCTTGCCATTTTCGATCAGCCCATGCCCGCCGACTTCGAAGAGATGCAGTTCGGTCGGCGTCTTTTGGGCGCGCAGGGCGTTAAACAGGATCAGGCTGTTTTCCGGCGCAACGGCCGGGTCGTCACCCGCATGGGCCAGGAAGGTTGGCGGCATGTCGGCGGGAAGGTTGAATTCCAGCGAAATCTTGCGCTTCTCCTCATCCGTACCGCCCTTGGGGAACATGTTCTTGACCGAGGTCTCATGCGCATAGGGCGCCATCATAGTCATCACGGGGAAGAACATGCCGGTGACGAGCGGCTTGGTCGGGAGCTTGTCGGCCTCATCGACCGGCGCATAGGTTTCGCGGCCGAAGCTTTCCGTCAGCCAGCCGGCCAGATGCCCGCCTGCAGAGAAACCGGCAACGCCGACGCGGGCGGGATCGATGCCGAATTCCTTGGCGCGGTGGCGGATCAGCCGGATTGCGCGCTGCGCATCCTGCAACGGAGCTTCCGGGCCGGCAGCCCAGCCGTCATGCGGCAGGCGGTAGGTCATGATGAAGACCGTCGAGCCCAGGCTGGCAAAGGTCTTGTCGATACTGCTGCCGGAACGGGTCACCGCGACACGCGTATAGCTGCCGCCGGGGATCATCAGGATGGCCGAGCCATCCGGCTTGGCTGGCCGCTGTACCATCAGGATCGGATTGGTGACATGCATGGCGGCCGTATCGTTCGGATCACCATCCTTCGGATTGCGCAGAATCCACTCCTCCTTCGCCGCCACTCCCGCGCTGCCCGGAACCTTGCCCTCCGGCCAGATCGGAAAACTTTCGAGCTGCGGCAGAAGCGGAAGCTTCATCCCCTGCGGTATCTCACCCGGCTTTCCCGCAACGGCAACCGGCGTCGTGCCGGAATTCTGTGCAAGTGCGGCGACCGGCAAAAGCGCAGAGGCTGCGACGGCGGTGAGAAGCTGACGGCGATCCAATAGGGCTGGCATGATGATGATTACTCCCTTTCACATGACTCCTGATGTGCAGCCTAGGGAGTAGCCGGATTGTGACAAGCGGCCGACATGCCGCAGGGCCGCAGTAAAGCCCATGCCGCGACACTGTGTCGGAGGCCAAAGTGATTGCTGTCAAATATCGGGAAAGGTCTTAAGGGGCGAGCTTTCCGCCCTGCTTCGGCCTGTCGCTCTCCTCCTCCGGCGGCTCCCAGCCAAAAACGCTGCGGCCGCCCCATTCATGCGAATGGCGAAACTCGCCGGCGATGATTTCCTTGAAATCCGGACCGGTGACGTAGCGTTCCAGGCTCCGCGCCTGGTCGTCTAGGCGACGCAAAGCCTGCAGCTCTTCTTCGCGGCCGAGCCTTGCCTTGCCGACGGCGGATTTCATCACCCTGATCGTCTCGTCATAGACTTTAAGCGGTACCGGAAACGGATGCCGGTCCTTGCCGCCATGGGCGAGCGAGAAACGCGCGGGATCGGAAAAACGGCAGGGCGCGCCATGCACGACTTCCGCCACCATGGCGAGCGCCGAAACGGTGCGGGCGCCGACACCGGGCGTCATCAGCAGATCCTCGAAATCCTTTGGCCCACGATCGGCAGCGGCGGCGAGCGTACCGTGAAGGCGTCGCATGTTGACATCCTCTTCGCGGACATCGTGATGCTCCGGCATGATCAGATGCGGCAACATCGGCTGCGCTGAGGGTTTCCTCATCCGCGAGGGATCGAGCGAAATGACTTCGCGGACTATTCTGTCCGGCCCGAGCGAGGCAAGCAGATCGAGCTGGCCGCTGCGCGAGGCAAGCGCCCGGTGATCCGCCAGATTGACGATCTCGCCCTGCCCTCTGCCTTCGATGGCCGCATGGGGTGAATCGAGAAAGCTCTTCAACCCCTCAGAATGCCAGTGATAGCGCCGCGCCTGTCGCCGCGCATCGTTCATGCCCTGCTGCACAACCACCCATTTGCCGTCATCGGTGACGATGAAACCGTGCAGATAAAGATCGAACCCGTCCTGCACGGCGGCACTGTCCACCTTGGCGACGAGCTTGCTGGTCTGGGCGAGGGCCCCGCCGTCGATGCCGACGCGATTGCCGATGGCGATCAGCTCCTCCGGCGTCTGGCGCGAGTTCTTGCCGCGCCCGCCGCAGACATGGATGCCGAGTTCACCCGACATCGGCGTCAGCCCGCGCTTCAACGCGCCGATGACGCTGGTGGTGATGCCCGACGAATGCCAGTCCATGCCCATCACGGCGCCGAAGGACTGGAACCAGAAGGGATGCGCCATCCGCGCCAGGAGTTCGTCACGGCCGTAGTGGATGACGATTGCTTCGGTGATGACAGCACCGAGCCGGGTCATGCGTTCGCCGAGCCACCGGGGAACCCGGCCGCTGTGAAGCGGAAGATCGGCGCTGCCTGAACGTTGAGCCATGCCCCGTTATAGGCGCGCCGTGCCGATTACGACAGCGAAAAGTTCCTCAAACGTTCCGTAAGCCGTCCGATCGTTTCCGCGTCCGCATTGGCAAAGGCAAAGCGCAGATAATTCTGCTGGCCTTCGCCGAAATAGACGCCGGGAATGCAGGTGACGCCGGCACGTTTGGCAAGCTTTTCGGCGACTTCCGCAGAACCGGCACCCGCGAAAGGATGACGGACGAAGGCAAAATAGGCGCCGATCGCATCGAGCTTCCAATCGGGAAGCTGCTCAATGACGGCCTTCAAAGCCTCGGCGCGGCGGCCGATTTCCTGCCGGTTTTCCTCACGCCATCCGGCGAGCAGCGGCAATGCTGCGGCAACAGCGCCCTGGGCAGCACGCGGCGCGCAGATCTGCAGGTTGTCCATGATCTTGGCGACCTGCCCGATCACCGCTTCGCTCGCCGTGATCGCACCGAGGCGGTGGCCGGGAATGCAGAAGGATTTCGAGAAACTGTAGAGGCTGATCAGCGTCTCTTCCCAGCCTGCGAGATTGAACAGGCCGTGCGGCTTCTGGCCCGCCTCGGGAAGGAAATCGCGATAGGTTTCGTCGAGGATCAGCCAAATGCCTTTCTGCTGGCAGAGCTTGAAGATCGTCTCGAGCAGCGCCGGCGGATAGATCGCACCGGTCGGATTGTTGGGCGAAACGAGCGCGAGCGCCTTCACCTCGGACGTGATCGCCGCCTCGATCGCGGAAAGCTCGGGCAGGAAACCGTCTTCCGCCTTGCAGGGCACGAAGGCAGTCTTGATGCCCATCATCGCCAAAGTGGTTTCGTGGTTGAAATAGAAGGGTTCGGTCATCAGCACCGTGTTGCCTGGACCTGCCACCGTCATCGCGGCGCAGACAAAGGCCTGGTTACAGCCGGAAGTGACATGCGTATTGGCAGCCGCGAGCGGAGCCCCATAGACCTCGGCGACATGCGCACCATAGGCGTCACGCAGCGATTGGTCGCCTTCGATCGGACCATAACCGGTATAGGTGATGGACGAAGCCGTCTCGCCGAGCAGCCGCAGCATCTCGGGATGCGCCGGATAACCGGGCACGGCCTGCGAAAGATCGATCAGCGGCCCTTTCGCGCCATCATAGGCGCGGCCCCATGCGGCAACCGAAGGAACGGGCGGAAGCGAAAGCTTGTCGACGAGCGGATTGAAGCGGGAATTTGAGGCGAGCATGATGTTCCGGAGAAGATTTTAAAAGACAGGCAATTGAATTGCTCCTTTTCTTCATCAGATTATCCGATGACGCAAGCGGAACCGCATTGAACATCGCCTCCGGCACCCACGAGAGAACCGCAAATGGCCGACGACACCCCGGCACAGCAAGATTCCAAGCTGACCATCACCAAGCGCAAATGGGCCGATGAAGGAAAATTCCTCACCGGCCACCATGCCCGGCCGGAAACCGACAGGCTGCCGCCCGGCCAGCATCTGGTGAAAAACTGGCCGGTGCTTGATCTCGGCCAGCAGCCAAGCATTTCCACGGCTCAATGGAAACTTGAGGTCCACGGCTTCGTCAACAATCCTGTGACGCTCGACTGGGCCGCATTCCGGGCCCTGCCGCAGTCGGACATGCTCTCCGATATCCACTGCGTGACCACGTGGTCGCGTTACGACAACAACTGGAAAGGCGTCTCCACCCGTGACTTCCTCGATCTCGTCGATCCGAAGGAGGAGGCTCATTCGGTGATGCTGACGAGCTACGACGGCTACACTACGAACCTGCTGCTCTCGGACTTTTCAAGCCCCGATGCGATCATCGTTACCGACTGGGAAGGCGCGCCGCTGACGGAAGAACACGGCGGCCCCGTGCGCCTCGTCGTGCCGCATCTCTATTTCTGGAAAAGCGCCAAATGGCTGAAAAGGATCGATTTCAACGGCATGGATCATGCCGGCTTCTGGGAGAAAAACGGCTATCACATGCGCGGTGATCCGTGGGCGGAAGAGCGGTATTCGGAGGATTGAAAGCCGGTCGCGTTATGGCATCAGAGGATGCGGTCGCGACGTCTCAGCAGATTGCAATTTTCACGAGAGCCATTACAGATCAACACCATAGATAATTCAGTCTATTTCCAGAAAGCTATTTATGCGCCTGATTGTGGTTTTCCTCCTGAGCCTGTTTGTCGCGGGCTGCAGTCCCCTGTCCAAACGTATAGGAACCGTACTGGTCAGAACCGACGCGAATGGCAAAATGGCATCCGTATCCATGCGAGACTCAACCGGAAACCCGAAAGCCGATGCACGATACATGCAGTTTGCGCGGACGACATTTCCTTCTCGGATGCCGAATGCAAAACCGAACACTGGGTACATTTATCCGGTTCGCGGAGATCCAAAGAGAACGTCAGGAAACGTTATCGTCGGAAGTCGCTCGGGTGTGAGATAACAACATACGCCGCAAACATCGTTGTCCTTTCACAGCAGAAGAGAACAGCGATGTTGTTGACCTCATCAGCACCTGAGATCATCACCCACTCGCGCCAAACTGCATTTCACACATGACATTCACCCTGCTTCCGGTTTAAAACGAAGAGGACTTCCAATTCGGAGGCTCCTCCATTCAAACCAGTGACTTGATGCCAAGCGTCAGGTGACGATCGCGCAGGAGCATGACTTTGGCCTCGGCCACGCCGGAAAATGCAGATCAGACGCCGCCGAAACTGCGGGCGGACGCACGCCGCAATCGCGACAAGCTGATTGAAATCGCCGCTCAGGCCTTTGCCGATAACGGCGTAGAGACCTCGCTGGAACATATCGCCCGCAAGGCCGGGGTCGGCATCGGCACGCTTTACAGGCATTTTCCGACACGCGAACATCTGGTCGAGGTCGTTTATCGGCGAGAGCTGCAGCATCTGGCGGATGCGGCCGACGAACTGTCGCGCACCGAAGCCGCCGATATCGCGCTCGAACAATGGATGCGCCGCTTCGTCAATTACATGGCGACCAAGCGCGGCATGGCGAGCAGCCTGAAGATCATCGCCAGCTCCAACTCCACCATGTTCGCCGAAGGTTTCGGACGTATCCGCTCCTCCTTCGACAAGCTTTTGACGGCCGCACAGGAACAGAACCTCATTCGCAAGGATATAGGCCAGTCGGACCTGATGCACGCCATGTCCAGCATCTATTCCATCCCCGACACGCCCGAATGGCGCGACAGCGCCAATCGCCTGATCGGCCTCCTGATGGACGGATTGCGCGTTCAGCGCTGAACCATAATCGAGATACAAAAACGGCCCGGAAAACCGGGCCGCTTCTCTTTGATGGAGATCGTCGCGCCGTTATTCGGCGGCGACTTCCTTGTAGTCCCGGTAATAGGACAGGTAGTTGCTGCGCAGACGCTCCGGTGCACCCGGATCCGCATATTTGTGCAGTTCGGAAAGATCCGTCTTATTGAGGATGACACCGATCGTCTTTGCGGCGATCTGTGGTTCCGACTGCAGCACGCTCTGCACCGCCTTGGCCGGCGTCGCGCCCCATTCGGTGACGAACACGAAGGCATCCGCGTAAGGCTCGAACGCCTTGGCATCGATGACCGGGATAAGCGGCGCAAGGTCGACGACGATGACGTCGAACGTATCCTTGATGCTTTCCAAGAACTGGCTCATGCCGCTGGAAGCCAGAAGCTCGCTCGTATGGGTAACCTGACGGCCGCGCGTCGTCATCGGCAGGATGGTGAGGCGCGAGCGGCGGTCGACACGGGCAACGCTGGTCCACGACGTCTTGTTGAGGATGACGTCGACGAGACCGACTTCCGGCTCGCTTGCCAGCATCTTCGAAAGACCCGGATTGCGAAGGTCGGCGTCGATCACCAGCGTGCGGGCACCGCTCGATGCGATGAGACCCGCAAAGTTTGCGGCAACCGTCGACTTGCCCTCGCCCGGCAGACACGAGACGACACCGATGACGGCGCATTTCTTGCCCTGAAGCACAATATCGCAGGCAAGTTTGGTGTTGCGCAGCGTTTCGGCAAACTGCGAACGCGGAGCCTCGACCGCAACACGCATCATGCGGCGGAAGGAGATCGGATCGCCAACCGGCTGGTTGGCGGCTTCGCCCTGTTCCGGCACAGCGCTCGGCTTCGGCGCGTCTTCACGTGCGGCACCGGCAATGCGCGGCAGGTAGCCGAGGAAGCGCATGCCGAGCTTCTGCTGCACGTCTTCGCCGGTGCGGAAGAAGCGTTCACGCAGTTCCAGAACGGCGGCGGCGGCACAGCCGATCAAAAGGCCGAGAATGACCGACAGCGCTATGGTCAACGTCTTGCGCGGGCTGGACGGCGAGACAGGCACACCGGCATCGGAAATCACGCGCGCCTTGGCGATCGGCAGGGACTGCTGTTGCGAGGCCTGTTCGAAACGCTGCAGGTAGGACTCGTAAAGCGTTCTGAGGGCCGAGGCCTTCTGTTCCAGCTCCTGCAGCTGAACCATGTTCACATTGGCATCGGAATTGTTGCCTGCGACGCGCTGGATATTTTCCCGCATCGATTCCACGCGCGACTGGGACACGTCCAGCTCGTTCTTGAAGCTGCCCGTCAGCTGCTGCAATTCGCGGAACATCTGGTTGGTCACGTCCTGCTTTTCGGCCTTCATCGCAATCGCCTGCGGATGATCGGCGCCGAACTGCTGGATGATCGCCTGTTCGCGATCGTTGATGCCGATATAGCGCTTGCGCAGATCCTGCATCACCGTGTTGTCGGTGTCGCGGTTGGAGACGACCGCATTATGCACGGCCGCTTCCGGCCCCTTTTCGATGATTGCCTTGTACTGGTTGTAGCGGGCGGCGGCGGTTGCCGCATCAGCTTGAGCCACGATCAACTGGCTGTTCAAATCGGAGAGCTGCTGCGCTGACAGAAGTTCGCCGCGCGGGGAAATCAGACCTTTGTCGCGTTTGAACTGTTCGACGGCGAGCGACGCCTGCTGCGAACGGGTATTCAGATCGTTCAGACGTTCCTGCAGCCAGATGCTGGCGCGTTCGGTGGCGTCGAAATTGGCGTTGAGCTGTTCCGTCAGATAGGATTCGGCATAGGTCCTGGTGATCTGCGCCGAGAGAAGCTTGTCCGGCGAGCGCACGGAAACAGCGATGACCGAGCTGCGACCGACGCGTTCGACGGTCAGCCACTGCTGGATGATCGCGGCGGCCTTTTCACGGCGACCTGCTGCGATCTGCTCTTCGGTCAAGGCCGGCGTATCGGCGGAAAAAATCGATGTGACACCGCGCAGCATGCCCTTCACAAGATCGACAGGCGACTTTGGCGGGTCGACGATCAAGGCATTCTGGTCGAGCTTCGCCTTGTCAACGACGCTGAGTGCCAGTTCCTTCGACTTCAGGATTTCCACAGCACTGGACATGCGGTTGTCGAGCATCTGCGCGGACTGATTGTCCGACGCGTTTTCTTCAGCGTAACGGGACAGATTGTCGTCCATGAGAATATTCGTCATCGACGTATACATCGGCTGGGCAAAAACCAGATAAAGCCCGGCCAGAACGACCATTGCAGCAACGCAGGCACCGATCACACCCAACCGGCGCATGGCCGCAGACCACAGCTTGTCGAGGTCGATGAACGTGTCGTGGTCTTTCGGTTCCGGGGGAAATATCGTCATCGGTCGAAAGTTTGCCTGATCCATTGTGTCATCCGCTCTGGGGAAAATAGTGCAGGAAAGGCGAATGTCTCGCCTTTCCCATAATCATTATGCGTCAAGCCGCGCGTACCTTGGTCGCATGCGCATCGAGCAGTTCCTGGATCGTTACTGCCAGATCGCCGCTCATGTCGGCACGCATCATCGCGAAGGCGACGTTTGCCTCGATGAAGCCGCGCTTGGATCCGCAGTCGAATGTACGTCCCTGGTAAGGATGCGCATGGAACGGCTGAACCTTCAACAGTTTCTGCATGCTGTCGGTCAGCTGGATCTCGTTGCCGGCGCCGCGCTCCTGGCTTTCGAGAAGCTCGAAGATCTGCGGCTGCAGAATATAACGACCATTGAGGTAATAGTTCGACGGCGCATCGGCCGGCTTCGGCTTTTCCACCATGCCGGTGACCTGGAAACCATGGCGAACGTCCTGACCGATGGCCACCACGCCATAGCTCGACGTCTCTTCCGGCGCGCACTGCTCAACCGCAAACACGTTACCGCCGACTTCCTCGTAAAGGTCCATCAGGCCGGACATGCAGCCACGAGCACCATAGGAAACCATGTCGGGCAGAAGCAGCGCGAACGGTTCGTCGCCGACCAACTCACGGGCGCACCAGACCGCGTGGCCGAGACCGAGCGGCACCTGCTGGCGCGTATAGCTGACGGTACCGGCGAGCGGCAGCATCTTTTCCAACTGCGCGACCTGCACGGTCTTGCCTGAGCGGGTGAGGCTGGCGATCAGTTCGGGATTGCTGTCGAAATAGTCTTCAATGGCAGTCTTGTTGCGGCTGGTGACGAAAATGATGTTTTCGATGCCCGCCTGCATGGCTTCATCAACGGCATATTGCACGACCGGACGGTCGACGATCGTCAGCATTTCCTTCGGCATGGCCTTCGTCGCGGGCAGGAAGCGGGTTCCGTTGCCTGCGACAGGGATAACTGCCTTACGAACTGGTCTTTTCAAGTTCATTCCTAGTCCTTTCCAGGGGGCATACACGCCCGATTGATCGGATTTCAGTTGACACCGGCCGCCTTGGCGAACCGGCGCATGCGAACAGCGATAGGCATACGGAAGTGTTTTAACGCTCCCGGGGCTTTCAACGCGGTTTTGAGGAACCCACCGAGCGACTTGGCCTTGACCTCGTCGACGAGGGTGAGAAACGAGCGGGCTTCGATGATGCTGTGCGTACGGCGACGCTGCGCCGCCATCTCGGCCGGACCGAGGGAGAAGCGAGCCATGAACCGGCGGTCGCCTTCCAGCATGTCATCGAGATGCTTGTGTTTCAGCACGCGGGAAATCGAACCTTCCCGCAGATAATAGACATAACCCGGATTGGGATCGACCGCGCAGCGCGCGCCGCTTGCCAGAACCGAGGCGAACAGGATGTAATCCTCGCCGATCTTCAAGGCATCATCGAACCAGAGATCGTTCTTCGCCAGGAATTCTCGGTCGAAAACCGGCTTCATGTAGCCGTAGTTGAAGGTCGTCTTGAAGATCAGGTTGGAATCGATGAATTCCGCAAGCGCGATCTCGCGCTTCTCCTGCAGAAAACGCTTGTCGAACATCGTCTTCGCAGGCCCGCCTTCCATCGGCACGACATCGACATTGTCGACCACGATCTGCGCGTCGAGCGTCCTTGCCCGTTGCAGCATCGAAAGCGACCGTTCCGGATAAACGGCATCGTCTGAATCGAGCGTCGCGACGAAGCGGCCGGTCGCAGCGGCGATACCGGTGTTACGCGCCCTGCCCGGCCCGCCATTCTGCGGCTGGCGGATCAGTCGCACGCGCGGATCGGTATAGCTTTCAGCAAGCGCCACCGTCCCGTCCGTCGAACAGTCGTCGACGACGATCACTTCGACAGTGACGCCGACCTGCGCCAGCGCGCTGTCGATCGCCCGTGCAAGCGTCTCTTCCGCATTATAGGCGGCAATGATGAAGCTGATATCGGGTATCCCGCTATCCATGTTCACGCAGCCTCCGGGGCGCCGTATTGGCGGATTTCACGAACGCCGAGCATGCCCATCACGGCGCCGACATGCAGCGCGCCACGCAACGCATAACGATTGCGCTTCACTGGCATAAGCGTGAAGGCGGCGGCGACCGCACCACAATAACCGGCCTTTGTGGCAGCGATGAGAGCCTTGGGAAAACGCTTCACACCACCGCTCTTCGCCGCAACGATCCGGCCATGGGTCTGGCCGGAACGGAAACGACGCTTGGCAAGCCACAGGAAGCTGGCGCGGCTTGCCGGCACCGGCTCCAGCACCAAGGCATCCTCGGCGAATTCGATCCGTCCGCCGCTTTCCGTCAGCTGCGAGAAGAAATGCGTGTCCTCGCCACCGCTCTGGCCGAGCGCCAGCGCGAAACGGCGGCCGGCAACGAGCGGCGAACGCATGTCGAGCAGCGTGTTGCAGGTGTAACCGGTGATGATCCGGCCATCGACCCAGACCGGCATGGTCGAGTGGAAATCGCCATTGCGCATCCAGGCGGCGCTGTCATCGCCATAAAGCGCGCGCACCGGGCCGAGTACGGCTTCCGCACCCGTCTGGCGTGCCTTTTCATAGAGAGCTGCCAACCATTCCGGCGTCGCCGTTTCGTCGTCGTCGATGAAGGCAAGAAAATCCGCATCAGCCGAGGTGAGGCAGGCATTGCGGGCAATCGAGATATTCGACTTCGGGCAATGGACATAGAGGATCGGGAACGGAGAGCGCTCACGCAGGCTTTCCACCAGATCAGCCGCACTCGGCACCGCATCATTGTCCGCCACGATCAGACGTATAGCAACGCCTTCCGGAACGGTCAGCTTGAACAGCGATTCCAGCGTCTCCCTCAGTGCCGGGCGCCGATAGGTGCAGATGCCGATGTCGATTTTTGTCACGGTGAGATCAGCCGTCATGCGACCTTCTTTCGTCGAATACGAAGCAGTTCCATCCAGAACCCGGCCGACCAGGCGAGGTGCATGATCATTGCGGGAATGGTGGCCAGGAGTGCGATCGAGTTTCGCTGACCGATCGCCATGTAGGCACCGTAAGCGATGCAGGCGATCATCCAGACGGCGACCGGAACGGCCGCCCACCAGTAGAGCAAGGCGAGAACCGCACCGGCAACCACGGGCGCGACCGCAAGCGGGATCGCCTGGCGGATCTTCGGGATGGAGCGATGCTTCAAGAGGTTCTTCGCCCGGCCCCGGCCATAACCGAGATACTGGCGGAAGAGTGCAGAAGCGCTGGAACGCGGGTAATAGGTCATGAAGGTCTCGCCCGTCATCCAGATGCGGAAACCGGCATTCCTGAGCCGGAAGTCCAGCTCGGCATCCTCGTTATGGCTGAAACTCTCGTCATAACCGCCGACCTGACGGTAAGCAGCAATCCGCATCAGCGCGTGGTGACCATGATCGACCCACTCGCCGCCGCCGCCGGCGCGATGCTTGGAGCCGCCATTGCCGAGCTTGGAATTCTGCGCGATCGCCGCCGCCTGCTGGAAGGCGCCGAAGCCGACCGTTTCCATGCCGACCACGACCGAATCCGCCTGGTGAGTAACGGCTTCCTCGATCAGCGCCTGGCAGTAATTGTCCGGATAATCGCCATGAGCATCGATGCGGATCAGATAGTCGCGACCGTCACCATAGGTCTTGACCGCGAGGTTCATCGCCGCGCTCTGAATGCGCTTGGGATTGTCGAGCAGCACGAGATCCGGGATTTCCCCGATCATCCGACCGACGATATCCGGCGTGCCGTCGCGGCTGCCGCCATCGGCTACGACAATCAGCATGTCGGTCTCGCCCCGCTGAAGCGAGAACTTGCGCAACAGCGCCTCGATCGTCTTGGCCTCGTTAAGGCATGGGATGACGAGAAGGACACGCGGATTGGCCGGGATTTCAGAAGGTTGGTTCGACATGTCGGAACCGGAAACGCTACTCACTACCATATTCCACCTCACGACTGCATGGTTGACGCAGCCTGCATTTCAGCAGGAGAGCGTAAATCGGGTTTTAACGATGCCAGTTTTGCAACCAGCGCCCGGCAATCGGCCGGGCCGGTGATCCATTGACCGCGTTCGACCGAGGCGATCCGGGCGAACTGTTCGGCGTAAATTTCGGGCGTCATCTGAGAAAACAGGGCTTCCAGCGCCTCGGGCGTGGCCTTGTCGATCGTCACGCCGATCTCGCGGCGGGCAAGAAAGCGGCCGGTCTCGGTCGACTTGAGTGCAATCGGCACCGCGCCATAAAGACCGCCTTCATAGAGACGGTTCGGCAGCAGCCACTCGGAATTCAGTCCCTCTTCGAAGAAATCGATCGCCCAGTTGAACTGCACCTCGTCATAGATGCGGGCGAGATCCTCCGGGTTCCGGTAGGAACCGTGGAAGGTGACATGCGGCGCGTCAGCGACGATCCGGTCGAAATCGGCAAATTCGCTATAGGCGGGCCGACCGCGCAACACGATCTCGACCTTGCCATCCATGCGGCGGGCGAAATCGGTGAGGATCGCAAGCGACTTGGCGCAGCGGATCGCGCCGAACCAGCCGATCCGCCATGGCTCGCCGGCTTTCGGCGCGCGTGGCACCGGCTGAAGCGGCAGACTATCCGGGTCGAGCGCGAGAACCTTGTTTTCCAGCAGCAGAACCGGCAGCGAAAGCCCGGAGCGCGGCTGGAAGAAGTTTTCGACAAACGCAGGCGAGCTGGTGATCAAAAGCTGCGCGCGGCGGCCGAAATGGCGCTGGAAAGCCCGCACCAGACGCCCCTTCCAACCCTCATCGAGCAGCAGGCGATGGATATCGAGGCATTCGTAGACAATCGGCAGATTGCGATCGAACAGACGCGCCGCCCGGCCCGCCAGCGACAGCGTCTCAAGATTGCGGGCGATGATCACGTCGGGGCGGTCGATAGCGGCAAGCCTGCCCTTCAGCCCGGCGCTCGCCTTGACGATCGCACCGATCCGCTGCGCAAACTTTCCGTCGGAGGTCTCGCCCAGCACGATGGTGCGCACGCCCGGCTCACCCTCGAGCAGGTTGCGTCCTCTGGTAAAGCCCGCAACCGTCACGTCTGCTCCCCCGGCCTTCAGGGTGAGCACACGCCGCCTGATGGCCGCATCGGCCAGATCATGGGCGAGATAGAGAACGTTTATGCTCAAACGGGCATGCTCCTGTGCTGAAAAACTCAACGCAATATGACAAGCGAAGAAATGGCTGCGGTCAGGCTCAATCGAGATTGCAGGCGACGGATTCAGGGAACTGGCACGCGTCTCCCTGGGCGGTGAAGGAAACCCGGTCGATCACCATGGAGGACTGCCCCTGATAGGAGAAGCGGCCCATCCAGTCCTTCAGCGTGTCGGTACCCCACAGGCTGAGCATGATCTTCTGGTCATTGGTCGGTATTTTCGAAGGATCGGTCACTTCATGAACGAGCTTGCCGTTGACGAAGTAACGCAACCGGTCCTTTTCCCAGACGAAGGCGTAATCGTTGAAACCCTGATCGGCGCCGCCGGCAACCGGAATGAGCTTCTCGTTACCGCCCTTGCCGTTGATATACTGGTTGACCTGAACCTGATTGGTGTTCTTGCCGAGCACCTCGAAGTCGATCTCGTCCCAGGGCTTCTTGTCGGTCGGGCCGATATAGGTGAAGAAGGCCGAGTTGAGGCCAGAGCCGGTCGCCGCCTTCATCCGCACTTCATAGGTGCCGTAAAGGTAACGCGACTTGGTCTGCACTTCGCCGCAGAGAAACTTCCGGTCCTTCGACTGGCCTTCCGAAAAATTCAGCGTCAGCGTGCCGCCCGCCGTATCGATCTGCTTCTTCGACCATGTGCAGTTCTGGTGCGAGCCGTTGGCCCAGCCGTCTGCGACGTACCAGAAGGACCGGTCGAAACTGTCGAAATTCTCGACGAACGACTTGTTGTTCAACGTACCCTGCGCCGCAGCCGGCATGGTGGCGGACAGAAAGGAAAGGCCCAGAGTGGAGATGGCGGCCGCGATTTTGATGGCGATGGTCGTCATTGTTTCACCTGCGCTGTTGTGACAGTTTCGGTTCCATCGGGTGCGAAGACCCGACGGGACGGCTCGAAGTCGCTTTCGCGAGTTTTTCCCTGCGCCCGCGGCTGCCGGTCAGGATTTGATAAACGGGCGACGCAATCCGCATCATGACGGCGTTGCTGATCACCAAGATGACAAGCGAGACGACAACCGAGCCGAAATAGAAAAGCGGATAGGCTTCCGCCGTTCCGACGCGGTTCCACACCATCCACAAAGCCACGAGAACCGGATAATGGGCGCAGAACACCCAGAAGCTGAGGCTGCCGGTCGAAGCCAGCCGCCTGCCCAGCCGTGTCTCGATCGCAATCGCCGAGATCATCCAGAAACCGAAGGCGCCGACGATCGATAGCACGTTGCGCGCAAGATCGACGCCCCAGGGATAAGCGGGCTGGCTCAGATAGATCGCCAGTGACAGGACGAAGGCCGCGGCGAGCGTTGCGATCGAACCCGGCCATGCGAAACGGTCCAGCGCCTTCAGGTCAGCGGCACGCAAGCCCAGATACATGCCGAGCGCGAAGCTGAACAGGATCGAGCGCTTGACGACGATGGCAAAGCTCAGGTCCGGAATGACGGCAAGAACGAAAAGCACTGCAAGCACCGGGATCGCAGCGCGACGCAACAGGAAGAGCAGGACCGGCGAAAGCAGGATGCAGACGAACAGATCGCGCAGGAAATACAGCGGCACATTGGCCGGCATGCCTTCGAGCGCAAACGCATAGGTCAGCATCTCACGCACCGATGCCATGATATCGGGAAAATAGCCGACGCCGATGCCGGCGCGCTGCAGGCCTAGGATCGCCACGAATAGGCAGAGGTTCCAGATCAGGAACGGCAGAAGAACCGTCATTGTCTTGGAACGAACCACCTTGCCATAGTCGAAGGATGCCGCGCCTTTGCGCAGCAGAAGATAACCCGAAATCATGCTGAGGCACGGGACACCGATGCGGAACAGGCTGTCGCCAAGGAAAACACTCAACCAGTTGAACCAACCGGTCTGGGCAATCACCACATCGGATGCCGGATCGTGAGGCACATGCACGAAGACAATGCCGCAGATCAGCAGGATACGCATCAAATTGATACGCAAGGATATGTTCTGATCAACAGTCAAACCAGTCACCCCTTTTGAGCAGTGCCTCCCGTCACCGCCATTTCAATCAGAGCAGACTTGAGCCCGCGTGAGTGAGAAGCATCACGTGAAGTTTCGGGTAAAATGTGGCAGCGCAGCAAATTTGGCAGGTGCGAAATCTAGCAGTGGGGACTATTCGGCGCGCAGTCATTGGCTTTTGTCAGGCCGGAAGCACTGGTACATAGGGGCTTTGCAGGCCAAACTAATATAAAAATGCTGCAGTGCAGCGAGACTCAAAATTAAAAAAACAATCACGTTTTCTCGCGTGATCGTGCATTGCACGTGAGAAGACCACGTCAACAATGGCGAATTGAGGCAAAAATATGGCAAACATGAGGCGAAATCGGTGATTTGCCCGAATCGCCGGAAACCGTTTGCCGGCAGGTGTCCAGGATGGCTCAACACCCGCTATCGGGCGCCGATTGCGACAAAAAAAGCGGCCGGACGTTTTATCGCCCGGCCGCCTTGGCTGGATTTTTTAGGATTTCATTTACCCTTGCGGGCGAGACACCTTGTCAGATGGTTGTCGCGCGGCTGAGAGCCGTGCGCTTATCCAGAACGTCCAGCGCCTCGTCGATATTCGCCACCAGCGCCGCCCGGTCGCCATTGGCGGTCTGCCAGGCGTCGATGAAGGTGCTGGTCTTGCCGTAGCTGTTGTCGAGCACGCAATGATCGGCATCGAGAAGCAGGCTCATGATATGACCGTGCATTCGGTCGGTAATGACCTGCCGTGCGGAACTCAACAGCCGCACGCCGCGGTCAAAACGCTGCTGCGCCCGCTCGCGATAGGCGAGTTCCGTCATCTTCGCTCGCCCGCCGACATCGCCGCGCAACAGGCCCTTGATGATGGCAGCACGCTTGGTGCGCTTCTGGAAATCGGCTTCCTCGTGTTCCGGCCAATCCGCCACGATCACATTTGGGCGTGCGATGGCGCGGGACGTATCATGTGCCGCGCCGACTTCCTGGTCCGCCCTAAGGTTAAGGAGCAAGTCATGGCTCGGCGCAAGGCGCTTCACGGGACCGATCCAGAAGGCCATGTCCGGGCAAAGCCGGACTTCGCACTGGAACCACTTCTTGGCGAACTCGAAGCTCTTCTTGTCGCGCACCAAGAGCTTGTAATTGCCGTGCTTCTCGATCGCGCGTGCCGTGCTGTCGACGTTTTCCTGGTTCTTGAAATGGATCGTCTGCGGCATCTGGATGACCGGACGGCCCTGGTATTTGCCCAGGATATGTTCGCGAAACTCGCGGAAACCCGGCCAGATATCGCCGAAATTGCCGCCGCCATGCAGCAGGATCTGGCCGTCGCCGATCGCAGCCAGCATCCGCTCGTCGCTATGGGTCGGGATTTCGCTGACAAAGCTCGGCTTCGACTTTACCCGGTCAAAATAGGCCAGTTCCCCGAGCCAGATGGCGCTGTCACCGATATTGTAATGGTTCGGAAAATCCAGAAGCGCGTAACGCCCGGACAGATCGACCAGATCGGCAAGGTTGTCGTGAATTACACCCTGAAGCCTCTTGATGGTGGCAGCACTTGTTTCCTGCATGGGATCTCCTTGGACGTACAGTCTCATTTCCAATTGGGTCTACTTTTGCGTCAGCAGGCGGAAGCGTGCCGGCAGCATCGACATGATCATGGCGAGATAGGGCCGGATCATCTTAAAGGCGAAAATCAGCATGAATGCGGCATAGATGGCGCCGCCCAGCGCAATGCAAAGCCCGGTGCCAAGCCATGCGGGTGTTACCGCCGCAAGGATGAACGGCTTGGCGAACCAGACGCAGACGGCCATAACGAGCGAACCGATGAATGGCATCGAAATCGCCTTCAGCGTTCCCAGTGAATCGATATGGGCAAAGCGCTTCAGCACATATTGCTGGTAAGGCATGGTCAGCCACGCCCGCAGCGCATATCCGGCAGCAACCGCGATGATGCCATAGGGCACCAGCAGCCATGTCAGCACGACCGTCATCGCAAGCTGCAGCGCCGCCACTGACAAGATGCTCTGTGCCTTGTTGACGGCCGCAAGCGCCGAGGAGGCAAACACGTTCATCACGAAGGGCACGGCCATCATGACGAGCACGGTCGCGACATCGCCGGCATTGCCCCACTTGTCGCCGAACAGGAAGAGGATCAGCTGATCCGACAGCGCACCAAAGCCGAGTAGCAACGGGAAGGTTCCAAGCGCTGCCAGACCGACGATGCGGTTATAGGCGTTGCGGAAGCTGACCGGATCGTTCTGCAGCTTCGACAGCGTCACCAGCGCGACACTGCCGATTGGCGAGAGCACGGCCTGCGAGATCAGCTCGATCAGCCGCCAGGCGATCCTGTAACGCCCGACTTCCGTCGGTCCGAACCATCGCGAAATGAAGATATCCTGTACGCGGGCAAGCATCATCCAGAGAATTTGGCTGACCACGAGGCTGACGCTGAACAGGAAGATCGAGCGGAAGATAGCGAAGTTGAAGCGCAGCTTCGGGATCCACCGATAGGACAACCAGCCCAGAACGACGAGCACGATGCCATTGACTGCGGTCTGCGCCACCAGCGACCAGACGCCCCAACCGAGAAACGCCGCGGCCACCGCCGTAAGACCAGACAGAAGGCTCGCGGCAATGCTCTGGGCGGCAAGGCTTTTGTGGCCGAAATCGCGCGCCAGTCGGGCATTATGGATGACGGCGAGCGATGACAGAGGCAGGAAAAGCGCCAGCCATTTGAGGATTGCCGCGACATTCGGATCGCGGACGAATTCACCATAGGCGGGTGCCGCAAAAAAAATGACAACTCCGACCGAGACGCTGAAAGCAACCGAGGCCCAGAAGGCGGTATCGGCCAACTCTTCGTCCAGTTCGAGCTGACGGGTCACGGCATCGCCAAGCCCGGCATAGGCAAGCACCCGGCCGATTTCGACGAACAGGCTGGCAAGCGCAAACGTGCCGAAATCCGCAGGCCCGAGAATACGGGCCAGGATAACGAAGATGATGAAGGTCGCGACCGTGCTCCACCCGACGCGCACGATCGACCACAGAATCGATGTCGCGGTTTTCTTTTTCAGGTCGCCACTGTCGACGGCTTGAGCATCCATGAACATTCCAATCGATTAGAAGGCGGCGCAAACCGCCCCATATGCGTCTTGGCCCGCATGGCGTGGACCGTTTCCGAAAATGTCCGGATGTTTTAAGAGGTCTGGCCCGCCCGGCCGCTGCGCCAATAGGCCCAGAGTCCGGCAAAATTCTGCTTCACCGTGTTCCGATAGGTCAGCCCCAGCGCGCTATCGAGGTTCTTGCCGCCGAAATATTCCTTCAGCGCCTGGCGCACGTCCCAGCGGAACATGCCGCGCATGTTGGAATCCCGCACGAACATGTATTTGGCGTAAAGCGCGCCATTGCCATAGGAATAACCGTCGAACAGCCGCTGAACCTGGTCCATGCTGCGTCGGCCATGGAAATGCTTGACCACGAGGGTCGGAACATATTCCACGCTAAAACCTTCACGGAAAGCCCGGTGGATGTAATCCGTATCCTCGCCGGAGCGGAACGTGGCGCCAGCGCCGAAGCGCACGTCGAATACACCGACCTTGTCCGCCAGCGCCTTCGGAAAAGCCATGTTGCAGCCGTGGATAAAGCCGCCCGGATGATTGTAGATGTTGAGGACCGCGTGTTCCGTGTCCGTCTTGATCGTGATCGGCAGATCGCGCTCGTCGCCCAGGTCGATGCGGCCGCCACGCATGACGGGGGCGGTGTCATTGGCGAACAGAGCGGCGATGGTGGTGAAATAATCCGGCGAGACTTCGCAGTCGTCATCGGTAAAGGCAAGGATGCGCCCGCGCGCGTTCTCGATCCCGGTGTTGCGGGCATGCGACAAGCCCGGACGGCTTTCGAAGATTAGCGTCGTTTTGATCGGAGCGGTCTCGCTCCACCTGGCGACGACCTCGGAAGTTGCATCGGTCGAACCATTGTCGACGAAGATGAACTCGAGCTTGAGGTCTCGCGCTTGCAGCGCGGCATGGGAGATGGCCTGCAGGCAGCTATCGAGCCCGAAGGCGCGATTACGCGAAGAAATGATGAGGCTAATATCGACAACCTCGAACGTCATCCTGTTCCCTTCAACCGTTAAGCGAATAAAGCGGCTTGCCGCCACTTCGTCACCAAGAGACTTTTTGCACTGCAACAAACCACGAAAGCAATCAGGAGTGCAATTGGGGTATTTTCATGATTGCTGCTCACAGATAGGGCAGCTTTCGTGCCGGAACATTGCCAGCGCCAGATATTTTGCATAACCGCCTTTCTTGTCGGAAAAATGATAATCAGTCGCTTCAATCCACTGTTTTCAGGTAAAAACAGCCGATTTTGCTCATTTGAGCCTGCTGCGCCGTCACGCGAAAACAGTACGAAATTCACCCTTTTGCCGTATTCACCCTTCTAAAATTGGTGCAGTGCCCAAGATTAGGATCGCGTCTCTGCGCTTGCGCAACCACGACACCAACATGGCGTTTGCGACATCTGTCGCATCGACGGAAGCGCGAATCGCCAAGCCGAGAATCGCGTCGGACTGCAAGAATTGGGTCCGCGCCCTCATCATTTGGAAAGGTCCGCTGATCGTAAAACTGTGTCTGTTCAGGCCTGTTTGACCGTTCGTGGGCCACCCGCTGTAGCCACCCAGGCTGCCAGCTTCGACAGATAGATCTGCGTCCGCAAGGGCGCAGATGCTTTCACCGCCATCCCTGTGTTCCGCAACGGGCAACAGCCCGGCCCCGGCCTTGCGATACGAGCCCTCTCCTCTCTCCAAGAAAGATGAACAGCCACCCAAGCTCACGTTCCAGAACTGCTAAGGAATTCAAAACATGGCTAGTTTTACTGTTGTCATTCCGTTCTACCAGCGGAAAAAAGGAATTTTGTCCCGCGCGCTGAAATCGATATTCGCGCAAAGTTTCAAGGATTTCGACATCGTCATCGTCGATGACCAGTCGCCCCTCTCCGCTGAAACGGAATTGCGCGACAGCCCCGCCGAATGGAAGCCGAAGATCCGCGTCATCCGCCAGGAAAACGGCGGACCGGGTGCAGCCCGCAATACCGGCCTGGACAATGTTCCGCCAGAAACACGCTTCGTCGCCCTGCTTGATTCCGACGACATATGGCGCACCGACCACCTGAAGAACGCCCATGACTTCATGACCCGCTTCGAGGCCGAGTGCTATTTCGCCTCGATGCAGGAAAGCGAGGAATTCTATTACCATTTCGGCATGGCCAAGCTGGCGGAGACGGAGGAAGGCAAGACGCTGGTTGAGGATCCGCTCGTGCTGGAGATCCCCGAACTTGCCAGCGTCATGCTCAAGGACTGGGCCTTCCTGCACCTGAGCTGCATGGTGATCGGGCGGCCGCTGTTTGAAACGATAAGGTTTGATCCGGCGCTGCGGCTTGCCGCCGAGGACGTGCTGTTCTTCGCCGATTGCATCCTGAATTCCAAGCGAACCGTCCTGTGCGACGCGCCCGGCGCTGCCCGTGGCATGGGCGTCAACATCTTCCATGGCATCGACAACCAGTCGCCGGAATTCCTGCAGCAGCAGTTCAACACGCTGGTGGCGCTCGATACGCTCGAAACGCGTTTCGAGGACAGGCCGGAGGACGTCGCGTCGATCACCTCCTACAAAAACGTCGCAAGACGACAGGCGCTCTGGAGCCAGGCTGGACGGCTGAAGCGCCGTCAGTCGCCCGATTTCGGAATGCTGGCACGCTGGGTCATGCGCGACCCGGCCATTCTTGGCGCAGCCGTCAAGCTCGGCGCAGGCAAGTTCGATCGCGGGCGCGGATAATCCGGCCTGCGACAACGGATACTGTTTCGAGAGAAAACGACAGGGCGGATGACAACTCCATCCGCCTTATGTCCTTTTGGTATCAGCCCTGCCCTGCTACCGGCACGCCGGCCAGCAGATAGCGCGGAGTCGTCGGCAATGACGCCGCCGACGTGTTGTTGCGCCGAAGCGCATCGTACTTATCGAAGAAAATGCCGGTGACCACAGGCACAAGGGCATCCGGACGCAACAGGATATGCCTGATCGCACCGCCCTTGCCCGATTGCCGTTTCACATCGAGAAACTCGCGCAATTCATACCGCGCCTTGATGTGGTCGCGGTGATGGGTAATCACCGAACGCGCATCAGGAGACAGTTGCATGGCGGCAAGCACGGCGTTGTCGGCCTCATAAAGCCGCCTCAGGTCCTCGGTGCGATGACGGCTGCTGAGAGAATCGCCACGCACCACGGCACCATACCCGCAATGTTCGATCACCTTGTAACGGGCGCCGAGCGCAAGCGCCCGCACATAGAAATCGTAATCCTCGCCGAGCCGCAGCCCCTCGTCGTAGGTTAAGCCATTCGCAACGATAAAGGATCGGCGCATGACCGGCTTCAGGAAACCGGTCTCGCCGCGCGGTTTGCCACGCTGCGAAATATTGCCCTCGACAAACTGTACGAGCGAAAGCGCGCGCGCCCGCGACTGAAACTGCGCTGGTGCAGAAAGGGCAGCCGGATCGGCGACGAAGGCGATGTTGTCGGCGATAAAATCCCATCCGCTCTCTTCAAGCATCGGCGCAAACCGGCCTGGAAAGAAAAAATCGTCTGCGTCAAGAATTGCGATCAGCGGCGCGCTCGACTGCGCGATCGCGGCATTTCTGGCCGCCGAAGGTCCTTGGTTTTTCTCGAAGGAAATGATCTTCAGGCGACCACTTCCATCATTCGCCGCAAGTGCCGCCTGATCCGTCCCGTCGCTGGAGCCATCATCGACGACGACGACTTCAGATACGGCGGCCTCGCGAAGGGCAGAAGCCACTGCCAGACCGATCGTATCGGATGCGTTCTTGGCTGCGATGATTACACAGATCGTTTCGTCAACGGCTTGCGCCATAAGCTTCTCCATCGTCCGTTTCACCGCTCATTGGTGCAGACTTATGAACTTAGGAAAATGGCAGCGATGTGAAAGGGCTAATTTTAGGGGCTAGAAATGCCCGTCAAAGGCTCAATGATCCTGAATGTGAACCCGAGCTGGCGCTTCGGCTGTCAGGCTGTCGCGGACGCCTGCCTCTGCTCTCGACTTTGCCTTGACGCCATCACTCGACCGGTCGGCATCCATCTGCGCCTTCTCCCGACGCACCATGTAAACGATTCCGATGAAATAACCGATCTGAAGTATTAGCGCGCAGAAAATAGTCTCGATGAGCGCCGTCCAGAAGGAACCTGACATGACGTAGGCGGCAATAGCAAACACGGCGAGTGTGCCCAACATGCTCACGAATACACGCGGTGCGTACATCATCATTCCTCCCGAGGGACTTTTCTTATGAATTTTTAAATTTCATCAGTCCTCTCACACGCCCTTTACATTACTGTGCAGTGAGAGAGTTTTCAAGATTTTCGCCGGCTCATAAATTTTGGCCAGTGAATCTTTCGTAAGGTTCCGTCATCGCCCGCTAGGTGCCTTTTCAAACGGTTCAACACCCTGTTACCACATATCTCCACCACACTTTCGCCACAATTAAGCCTGATTTGGCGCCTCTTGGAACAAATAGACGCCGCCGGGTGCCGAGCGCCCGCGATATCCGTTCACTTATTGTTACAAAGGTCACAAGGCGCCATCATGCGCCTTTTTGCGCCGCACCATTGTATTGCAGTGCAGCAGGCCTAGGCCTTTGGTCCTAAGGGCAAGCTACTTAGGGCCTGAACCTCAAGAAGCGGTGAATGATCAGACCGCGTAAAATCACTGGTAATACATCCGGATCAAGTTTCGATTACGATTAATAGTCGACATCGATTCAATTTTACAGGCTTGCGGTAGTATTTGTGTAAGCCTTTATATTTACGATCACGACCTGCAGCTGTGACAATCTCTCGCCTTTTGGCCTCCCACCGGCCCTTCCCGTCACATCGCAGAAATTTTTGTCTGGCATCAAATTACGAACACAGACTTATTATCACATACCAGCTCAATGAAGCGCCGCTTAAGGCACCGACTATCGCCAAACCTAAATGGAGCCCCCTCTATGAAGTCAGCGACACGTTCGGCAGATACGCCGCTATCAGACCTGGACTATGCCGCCATGACACTCCCGATCGGCGGCCTGGCCAAAAGAACGTTTGACGTAACCGCAGCAGGCATGGCTCTGATCGTTTTCAGCCCGCTGTTTTTGATGATCATGGCTTTGGTAAAGCTGACCGACAAAGGCCCCGCCTTTTACGGACACAGCCGCATCGGCCACAGGGGCCGTGTGTTCAAATGCCTGAAGTTCCGCACCATGGCGGTGAATGGCGATGAACTGCTTCGGAAGCATCTTCGGGAAAACCCCGAGGCTGCGGAAGAATGGCGCCAGACCCGCAAGCTCAAGGACGACCCGCGCGTCACGGCCGTTGGTCGTGTCCTGCGTAAGCTCAGCCTTGACGAACTGCCGCAGCTCCTCAACATCGTCCGCGGTGAGATGAGTGTCGTCGGTCCGCGCCCGGTCGTCGACGACGAGCTGAAGGTTTATGACAGCTCTGCCGTCTATTACCTGCAGACCCGCCCCGGCCTGACCGGCCTATGGCAGATCAGCGGACGCAATGACGTGTCTTACGAGACCCGCATCGCATTCGATACGCAGTATGTGCAGAACTGGTCGCTGATAAAGGACGTCTCGATCATCTTGAAGACGATCCCTGCCGTCTGCATGGCCCGCGGTAGCTACTGACGGGCATCATAGCCGCACCGCGCGTTATCCGCCGGTGCGGAAATCACCACGAAATACGAAATGCAATAAACCAAGGAGATCTGATGGGTATCCGAATGGTCTTTCCGCGACGCATCCCGACGCTGGCAATAGCGGCGGGAACATTTGTTTTGTCGCTGACCACATCAGCAGGCGCGCAGACTTCTGCCCAGCCTCAGTCCCAGACACCCCAGTCCCAAGCCCAACCTCAGGCCGCAGCTGCGGCCCAGCCTGCGACAAAGACCAGCAAACCGGCGCAAGCGACGGCAACGGTCAGCGCAAAGAGCCAGGAGGGTGCCTATCGCCTTGGCGTGATGGACAAGCTTCGCATTCGCGTTGCGGAATGGCAGCCGGCAGACGGCAGCGTCCGCACCTGGGACGCCGTCAGCGGCGACTATGCGGTCGGCCCGTCCGGAGCACTATCGCTGCCCTTCATCGGTGATCTCGATGCCGCCGGCAAGACGACGGCAGAGGTCGGCAAGGCGATCGGCGAGAGGTTGCAGAGCGAATTCGCCCTGCGCAATCTCCCCTCGGCTTCCGTGGAAATCGCGGAATTCCGGCCGCTCTTCTTGGCGGGCGATGTCGATAAGCCGGGCGAATATCCCTATTCCCCCAATCTGACCGTTCTGAAAGCCGTCAGCCTCGCCGGTGGCCTCAAGCGTTCCGACGCCGGCCAGCGCTTTGCCCGCGATTTCATCCGGGCGCGCGGCGATGCGCAGGTCAGTGATTCGGAACGCGGGCGCCTGATCGCTCGCAGGGCGCGCCTCATGGCCGAAATCGCCAACGCCAAGGAACTGGCCATGCCGCCGGAACTGAAGGATGTGCCGAACGCCAAGGAACTGATGGCGAGCGAGGCCTCGCTTATGAAGTCGCGTCGCGAACGTTACGAGCTTCAATTGAAGGCGTTGGCCGACCTCAAAACCCTGCTTGATACCGAAGTCCAGTCTCTGGCGCAGAAATCGGGAACACAGCAACGGCAGCTCGCGCTCTATAACGACGACCGCGATCGTATGGCCAAGCTCAGCGAACAGGGTCTTGCCACATCCAGCCGCCGTCTCTCGGCGGAAGAACGTGCAGCGGATCTCGAATCCAACATGCTCGATACGGATACGGCTTCGCTGCGCGCCAAGCAGGATATCAACAAGGCAAACCAGGACGAGATCAACCTTCGCAACGACTGGGATGCCCAACGCGCCCAGGAACTGCAGGATACCGAGGCACAGCTGGAAAAGCTCGGACTTGAGCTTTCGACCAGCCGCGAACTGATGCAGGAGGCCCTGGCGCAGTCAGCGGAAGCCCTGAAGTTCGACCCGTCCAACAAGGACGCGACGATCAAATACGTCATCGTCCGGGATAATGGCGACGGTCCGAAACAGATCACCGTCGATGAAAACGCCATGCTACGCCCCGGTGACGTGATCAAGGTATCATCAGACCTTCTGATGCAGTGATAGGTGGCGAATGAAAATCGCTCGGTCGATGTTGGTCGACCCTGACAGGAACCAGGTCTATGGGATAGCGGCAGTGGCGCTATCCTTCTTCGTCTTCGCCTATTCCAGCCTTTTCGGGCAGGTGTCGATCCTGGTCTATTACGGGCTCTGGTTTCCACTGATCCTGGTTGATTACAAACGGGTGCTGGGCAACTATTTCAGATATTTCTGGATAATCGCCTTCCCGCTTCTCTGTTTCCTGTCGGCCTTCTGGTCGCCGGCGCCATCGGTGTCGTTGAGGACGGCAATCCAGCTGCTTACCCATCTGATCTGCGCCCTGATAGCAATGCGCACGATCAGCGTGCTGACGCTGACACGCGGTTCGATCGTCGGCACGGTCGTGGTCATGCTCTATTCGATCGTCTTCGGTCACTACAGCTATGATGCGATGGATGGCAGCTACAGCTTCGTCGGATCCTTCGCTTCCAAGAACCAGCTCGGGCTTTACGCCTCCCTCGGCATTGTTTTCTCGGTTCTCTACGCCATCGTCTTCCGCCGCCGGGATATATGGCTGGCTGGCGCCGGTGCCGCGGCACTTCTCTGCGCCTACTGCCTGATGGCGTCCCAATCGGCAACGTCCGTTATCACCACGGCGGGGCTGATTGCCGCCTGTATCGCCTATCTGCCATTCGGTCTTCTGGCGCCAGGAAGCCGAAAGCTGCTGTTCGTCGGCATTCTCGTGATCGGCCTGGCGATCGTCGTGGCCGGCCTGCAAATGGGCGCAGTCGATGCGATCCTCGGCCTGTTCGGCAAGGATTCGACGCTGACGGGCAGAACCTATCTCTGGCAACAGGGTATCGAGGCAGCACATCTCAACCCGGTCCTCGGCATGGGTTATCAGGGTTTCTGGGTCCAGGGTTTTGCCAAGCCGGAACAGCTTTGGGACGAGTTTTTCATCGCCACCCGCACAGGCTTCCATTTCCACAACACCTATATCGAGGTGGCCGTGGAGAACGGCTTGGTCGGCCTTGCGCTTCTTGTCTTCATGTTGCTGCGAAACGTCTTCGGCCATCTGAGCGCCATGCTGAACCGGCACAATGATCCGTCATCCATCGTCCTGTTCGCCGTCAGCCTGTTGCTGCTGATGCGATCCTTCGTCGAGATCGACGTGATCTTCCCCTATCAGATCGGTTCTTTCCTGATGTTCTATGCCGCTGGAAAACTGACCCTCCGGCGGCCCGTGCCCCAGCTTCCGCAGCAGCGATACAGGCACCACCCGATCGCGGCCTGACCCACCAAAAAGCAAACCGCCCGGAGCAGAAGCCCCGGGCCGTTTTCATTTCAAGTCTTGGGAGACTTAGGCTGCCCTTGCGGCATCGAGCGGAATCTCGACATCGATCTCGAGGATCGAGACATTCTCGTCGCGATCGACCTTCACCGTGACACGGTCAGCGTCGAGCTGGACGTGCTTGGCGATGACGGCAAGGATTTCCTCGCGCAGGATCGCGGTCAGGTCGGAGCCGGTGGATGCCCGCTCGTGAGCCAGAAGAACCTGCAGGCGTTCCCGCGCAGCAGGCGCCGAGCGCCGAGGCGAACGGGTGAAAAGACGCAGTATGCTCATGCGGCCTTCCTTCCGAAGAGTTTTCCGAAGATGCCGCGCTTTTCGCCCGGCACCGTCACAGGTACGATTTCGCCGGCCAGACGGCGGGCAGCTTCAAAATAGGCCTGTGCCGGCGCACTGCGTGCATCCGACAGCGTGACCGGAGCACCGAGGTTCGATGCCTTCAGAACATCCGTGCTTTCCGGGATGATGCCGAGAAGCGGGATGGAGAGGATTTCCAGAACGTCGTCGACCTTCAGCATGTCGCCGCGTTCTGCACGGACGGAATCGTAGCGGGTCAGAAGCAGATGCTTTTCCATCCGCTCGCCGTTCTCGGCCTTCAGCGTCTTGGAATCGAGCATGCCGATGATGCGATCCGAATCGCGAACCGAGGAGACTTCCGGGTTGGTAACGACGACGGCAACGTCGGCATGGCGCATGGCAAGCGTCGCGCCCTTTTCGATACCGGCCGGGCTGTCGCAGATGACCCAGTCGAAATACTTCTTCAATTCGCCGATGACGCGCTCAACACCCTCTTCCGTCAGCGCGTCCTTGTCGCGCGTCTGGGAAGCGGGCAGCAGGAACAGCGTGTCGAGCCGCTTGTCGCGGATCAGCGCCTGCGGAAGTTTAGCGTCGCCATTGATGACGTTGACGAGGTCGTAAACCACGCGGCGCTCTGCACCCATCACGAGGTCGAGGTTGCGAAGCCCGACATCGAAATCGACGACGGCGACCTTTTCATTGCGCTGTGCCAGCGCTGCTCCGAGTGCGGCCGTCGATGTTGTCTTGCCAACCCCGCCCTTGCCGGACGTCACGACTATGACTTTCCCCATCTTGATCTCCTGTATTGAACCTTGTTCCGGTTCAGAAAAGTACGTCTGCCATGATCGTTTCGCCCTCGAGCGAAAGCTGCACGGCGTGCCCGCGAAGGCTTGAATCCATGTCTTCCGCCATCTTGTAGATACCGTCGATGGCGATCAGTTCCGCCTCTAGGCGGCGGCAGAAAATGCGTGCGTTGCTATTGCCGATCGACCCTGCCATCGCCCGGCCGCGCAGCGTGCCGTAGATGTGGATCGAACCGCCGGCGATAACCTCGGCACCCGATGCAACGGAGCCGACGATCGTGATGTCGCCTTCCGGAAAGATGATCGACTGGCCGGAACGGACCGGCTCGTCGACTGTAAGCGACTGCGGGATCGCCCGAACCTGCGGCGCTTCCTGGCGCTGCGGCGCCGGTGAGACAACCGCGGCGACATCGGCTTCGGCCTTGGCCTCGGTTTCCGGCTCCTGTGCCGTTACCTCGACGTCGGAAGCGGGCTTGCCGCCCTTCATCGCAGGTGGCATTTCGGGCGTGAGCTGCGACGGGCGCGCGCCCTCGATGCCCATGATCCGGACCTTGCGCGCGGCAAGGTCGTCGATCAGTTGTTTCAGCTCGGCCTTCTTGATCGAAAGCTCCGAGACGTCGAGGACGACGGGCCTGTCGAGAAAGAAACCGGCAGATCGGGCAGCCAGATCGTCGAGGCGTTCAAGCCATTGATCCAGCGGAAGATCCGGTGAAAGAACGACCGCCAGGAACGAACGGCCCTTGATGCGAATGGAGCGAGCGTCTGTTAGCACTTTGGTCATCTACGTTAATAAATCGTTGCCCGATGTCTACCGCTGACGTGGTTAACAAATGGTTAACGCGACCCGCCCAAATCTTAAGAAGCGGTAACCAACTCGGGTGAAACAGGGTCGCGAAAGGTGATACGGAAGACCCTGAACCTGCAGCCTTGATCGAGGCTTATGCGAGTTTTCTTTTGCAAGCGACGAGCCGGGCACGCCTTGTTTCCGCATAGAAAAAAGTGGCGCGGGGAGAAACGAAAAGAGGCGAGCCATGGGCCCGCCTCCGGTAAATCATCGTTCTTGAGCTTAAACGGCCAAGCCGGCGAGAATCAGTCTTCCTTGATATGGCTGTGATGCTTGGTGTCGCGCATCTTCACATAGACCATGAGTGAAATGGCGATCATGATCGTCACATACCAGAAGAACCACTCTTCATGGCCGATCTGCTTGAACTTCAGCGCAACGAATTCAGCGGTGCCGCCGAAGATCGTGTTGGCCAGCGCGTAAGGCAGAGCAACGCCGAGCGCACGGATATGCGCCGGGAAAAGCTCGGCCTTCACCACCGCGTTGATCGAGGTGTAACCGGTCACGATCAGCAGGCCGACCAGCGATAGCAGGAACGCAGTGAACGCGTTCGTCGTGGCCGCAAGCGAGGTGAAGATGAGGTAGGTGAACAGCGCGCCGAGAACGCCGAAGCCAACCATCAGCGGTTTGCGCCCGATCTTGTCGGAAAGCGCGCCGGCTATCGGCTGGCAGAGCATAAAGACGAACAGGGCTGCCGTGGTGATCTCCGTCGCCGTCTCCTTGCTGAAGCCCGACGTGTTGACCAGGAACTTCTGCAGGTAGGTCGTATAGGCGTAGAAGGCGAGCGTACCGCCCGACGTCAGCGCGATGACGAGGAAGGCTTCTTTCGGGTAATGCCTAAAGAGCGCCCAGCCGCCGGAAGCCTTTTTCGCATCCTTGTCGGCATTCTTGAACGACTGCGTCTCGACGAGGCCGCGGCGGATATAGAACACCACGATCGCCAGCAATCCGCCGATGAAGAACGGAATGCGCCAACCCCAGGACTGCAGCTGTTCTGCAGTGAGCAAAGCCTGCAGCACGAGCAGCACCGCAAGGGCTACAAGCTGACCGGAAATCAGCGTCACATACTGGAAGCTGGAGAAGAAACCGCGGCGGTTGCGACCGGCCATTTCGCTGAGATAGGTGGCGCTGGCGCCATATTCGCCGCCGACACTGATACCCTGAAGCAAACGCGCAAACACGAGGATCGCTGGCGCAGCAAGGCCGATAGACTCGTAACCTGGTGCAATCGCGATCAGGAAGGAACCGAGACACATCAGCGTGACGGAAAGCGTCAGGCCGGCCTTGCGGCCCTTGCGGTCGGCATAGATGCCCATGAACCAGGCGCCGATCGGCCGCATCAGGAAGCCCACGGCAAAGACGGCCGCAGCACTCAGCAGTTCCGCCGTCTGGTCGCCCGAGGGAAAGAAGATGGGAGCAAAATAGAGGGTGAAGGCGGAATAGACATACCAGTCGTACCATTCGACCAGATTGCCGGCAGAGCCGCCAATGATAGATTTCAGCCTGACCTTTTCGTCGATAGGCGACGAGGCCACGTCTTTTGCCAAGGTGTTATCCAAGAGCGCAGATCCATTTCTGAACAGCGCGGCGACGTAAGGGTGCCAGGGGGTGCCACGCATCGCAATCGCGGGCCGCGCCGGGTTGGGGTGTCCTGAAAGGACTTGGGGTGTCCGACCGTGTTACGCCCGAAAGCCCGTCGAGGCCAGCCCTAATCGACCCGTCAATAAGACATATTATCGCAGTGCAGCATTTTTTCGCGAGCGAATGGCAGCAACGCCGCCATTCCCGATCTCACCTGCCTGTTTGCCGTCAGGACTTGGGGTTGATGTTTTCGAAGTGAAGCAGAAGGCCGCTATGATCCTTTTCTCCGCCGCCTTCGAAAACGAAGTCGGAAAATTCACCGGTCACCGTTTGCGTCAACGGCAGCTGCAGCGAAAGTTCCTTGGCGAGCGCCATGACCGTATTCAGGTCCTTCAGCTGGTTGTTCGACGAACCACCGGGATCGAAATTCCGTTCCACCATGCGCGCGCCGTGCAGCTCCAGAATACGGCTCTCCGCAAAGCCGCCGCGGATCGCATTGCGGAAGGCTTCACGCGATGCGCCGCCGGCCTGAACAAGGATCATCGCCTCAGCGACGGCACCGATGGTGACCGCCACGATCTGCTGGTTGGCGAGCTTGCACACCTGCCCTGCCCCGCTCGGCCCCACATGCGTGACGCGACCGAGAACGGCGAAGACATCGGCAAGATCCGCAACCACATCGACATCACCACCGGCCATGATTGCCAGCGTGCCCGCATCGGCACCGACGACACCACCGGAAACCGGGGCATCGAGATGCCTGATGCCGATGGCAGCAAGTCTGGCGGAATGATCGCGGGCAATCGACGGCGCAATCGAACTGGTGTCGATCAGCACGGCATCCTTCTTCATCGCAGCAGCAACCCCGCTATCGAACAGGACCGTACCGACGACATCGCCATTGGTCATCATGGTGAAGACGATATCGGCATCGCGAACCGCGTCCGTGGCCGAAGCGGCGACCACTGCCCCCTCGGCTTCAAGCGGCTTCGCCTTTGCAGCGTCACGGTTCCATACCGTCAGAGGATAACCGGCGCGGGCAAGCCGGCGCGCCATGGGCAGCCCCATCAGGCCAAGCCCGAGAAAGGCTATCTTCTTCTTTTGCGTCTCGCCGGTCACAGCTTGCCTCCCAGCTCATCTTCGATATGGACCTGGATGATCTCGTCGAAATTCTTCTCAGACGTGAAGCCGAGTTCGGTGGCGCGCTTGGCCTCAAAACCCGGCGCCCAGCCGGCGACCATATTCATGATCATCTCGTCCGGCTGACGACGGATCAGTTTCACCGCGTCTTCGCCCGCCGCCCGCCGCAGGGCCTCTATCTGCTCACCGACCGTCGCGCTGACGCCCGGCATGGACAGGCTGCGACGCCAGCCGAGTTTCGAAAGGTCGAGACCGGCGCCATGAATGAGGAAACCGACGGCCGAGCGCGGAGATGTATGCCAATGACGCACGTCCTCGGAGACAGGCAGGATTGCTTCCTGTCCGACAAGCGGCTCGCGGAGAATGCCGGAGAAGAAGCCGGAGGCAGCCTTGTTCGGCTTTCCCGGGCGGATGCAGACTGTCGGCAGGCGGATGCCGATACCATCGAAGAAACCGCGACGGCTGTAATCGGCCAGCAGTAGCTCGCTCATCGCCTTCTGCGTGCCGTAGCTGGTGAGCGGCGTCAGATGGAAGTCGTCGGGGATCGGATAGGTCAGTGGCGCACCGACGACCGCGATCGACGAGGTGAAGACGACGCGCGGAAAATAACCGTCCTTCTGGTTTTCAAGCCGGATGGCATCGAACAGATAGCGTGTACCGTCGAGATTGATGCGATAGCCCTTGTCGAAATCGAGTTCCGCTTCGCCCGAAACGATCGCCGCCAGATGGAAAATCACGTCCGGCCGCGTTGCGATCAGCTTCTCCGCCTCACCGGGCAGGCTGAAATCCGAAGCAAGTGTCGTGGCCTTACCTGCAAAACCGGCAGGCGCTTCCGGCTCAATCACATCGACCAATGTCAACGCATCAACGGGCTTGCCGTGCAGCACCCCTTCCGAAACGAGACGCTGAGTGAGCTTGCGACCGACCATGCCGGCAGCACCGATAACAAGAATATGCATGTTTCCTCCCATACACCCGTGGATGCCCCACGAATTTCCTCTTGTAAGGTTGTCTGATAACCCTGTATGGTCTGTTTGGAAATAGAAGAGTTCGTCATTGGGCAAAAAAGCCGCCGGCGAAAACTGACGTGAGGCTTTGGACTGCCGGAGCACATCCGGGCACTCCTGGGGAGGAGAGACTACATGACGGACTTTTCGGGCTCGATCGCCGAGCAGCGCCTTTCGCTATGCGCAATTCTGGGCGAAGACCTTGTCCTGACCAATTCGGAAGACATGCTCCAATATTGCCGTGACTGGCACGGAGACGTGACCAGTGCTGCCGTTGCCGTCATCCGCCCGCGGTCGACTGCGGACGTGCAGTCAGCGGTAAAGGCCTGCCGCGATCTCGGCCTGAAGATCGTGCCGCAGGGCGGCAATACCGGCCTTGTGCTCGGCGGCATTCCGGATGAACCGGAACGTCAGGTCGTGCTCACGCTGGAGCGCATGAACAGGATCCGCAATATCGACAGCGATGATTTTTCCGCCGTGGTCGATGCCGGATGCGTGCTGGCCGAACTGAAGGATGCGATTGCCGAAAAGGGCATGTTCTTCCCGCTCGCGCTCGGCGCGCAGGGCAGCTGCCGCATCGGCGGCAACGTCTCCACCAATGCCGGCGGCATCAACGTGCTGCGTTACGGCATGACCCGCGAACTGGTTCTCGGGTTGGAAGTCGTGCTTCCCGATGGCAGCGTTTTCGACGGCCTGTCGACGCTGCGCAAGGACAATCGCGGTCTCGACCTGAAGCAGCTTTTCATCGGCGCCGAAGGCACGCTCGGCATCATCACCGCCGTCTCAGTGAAGCTGACGCCCTACCCCGACAATGTCGCAACCGCACTTCTGGCGCTGAATTCGCTTGATGACGCCATCACGCTCTACCGTCGTGCAAGGCGCGATTGCTGCGACCTGATGTCGGCCTTCGAATTCATGCCGCCGCTCGCCTTCACGCTTGCGCGCGAAGCCATGCCCGACCTGCCGATCCCGTTGTCGGGCGACTATCCCGCCTATGTACTGATGGAGATTTCCGGCTCCGGCCTCGTCGATATCGACGATCTGATGCACCGTTTTCTCGAGGGTGTGATGGACGACGAACTGGTGGTCGACGGCACGATCGCCACATCTCAGGCGCAGGCTCGCAATCTCTGGCTCATCCGTGAAGGCATGAACGAGGGCCAGGCCAAGCGTGGCGCCCATATGCGCACCGACATCTCGGTATCGCTGTCGCAGCTTGCCGCTTTCGTCGTCGATGCCGAAGCGGCGGTTGCGCAAGCACTGCCCGACTGCATCAGCGTGTCCTACGGCCATGTCGGCGACGGCAACGTACACCTCAACGTGCTGCCGCCGAACGGCTCGACCATCGAGGAACGCCACGAAAAAATCTACAAGGCCAAGAAGGTCGTCAATGTCGTGGTCGACAAATACAACGGCAGCATCAGCGCCGAGCACGGCATCGGCCGCCTGAAGCGCGAAGATTTCGAGGAGCGCCTGTCCGACACCAAGCGCGGCCTTCTGATAGCTATCAAGAAGGCGATCGATCCGGATCTGCTACTGAACCCCCATTGCCAAATCGATCTCGGCGCGGATATTCGCTAGCCATCACAAGGAGCAACATCCGCCATGGCCGATTTCACCCAGATCAGACGAAGTGAGCATCTGCCGACGCGCATCGCCGCTGAAATCGGCCGGGAGATTTCCGATGGCAGCATCGCTCCTGGCCAGAAACTGCCGACCGAACATCTTCTGGCCCAGACGTTTGGCGTCAGCCGCTCGGTCGTACGCGAGGCGATCGCCCATCTGCGCAACGAGGGCCTGGTCGAAACCCGCCAGGGTGTCGGTGCCTTCGCGACCGAACTCGCGCAGCGCCAGTCGCTCCGGATCGAGGCCGGACCGCCGGAAGACAAGGAAGCTTTCCGCGACCTGTTCCAGGTGCGCTTCGCATTGGAGACGGAAGCTGCTGGCCTGGCAGCCCTCCACCATTCACGCGAGGATCTTGCCAGGCTCGACGAGATTTTAGCGCAGATGACCGGCGCGGAAAAATGGGGTGAACACGGCGTCGTCGCCGATCTCGCCTTCCATCGTGCCGTCGCTGCCGCCACTCACAATGAATATTTCCAGCAATTCGTCGGCTTCATCACCGAGCGAACCCATGTCGCGATCAACGCGGCTCGCGCCGCAGCGATTTTGGAGGAAATCGTCGAAGTGACCATCGCCGAACATGTCGCCATTCGTGATGCGATTGCAACCGGCGAGCCGGCTGCCGCAAAGACCGCAATGAAGCGGCACCTGAATGGCGCTGCCCGGCGCCTGAACCTTGAGCTGGAAATGAGCTGACGGCAGGTCAGGGTTGGTTTTCCACCCCCACGTCCTCCTGCCGTTATAGACAAAACGCAAAAGTCATATTAAAACGTCTCTAACGTTGTCGGACATCTGACAACGTCGGGAAAGGTGGAGGCCTTTTCCTGAACATGGGAGGATTTTCTTGGCATATCTGCATGCCCTGTCGTCGGATATCGTCTTGCCGGTGGATGCGCGACATGCGCTTCTGGTTGGACGTGTATGGTCGAGCGCAGCAGCCGGCCCTAGCCCGGTACTTTTCTCGAACGGACATCTTCTAGACCTCTCTTCACTGGCGCCGACCCTGTCCGCGCTGCTGGAGATTGAGGATCTTGTTGCGAGGCTGTCCGCAACCTCATCATTCACCGATCTTGGAAGCCTCGATGACTTCCTGAACGGCAAGGCAGGAACGCTTCTTGCGCCGGCCGACCTTCAGGCGATCAAGGCCGCCGGCGTCACCTTCGCAGACAGCATGCTGGAGCGGGTGATAGAGGAACAGGCCAAAGGCGATCCTCTGCGCGCCCAAGAAATTCGCGGCCGCCTGGCCCCGGTTCTCGGCGATAACCTCAAGGGCCTCGTTGCGGGATCGGAAAAGGCTGCCGAAGTCAAGAAACTGCTGCAGGATATGGGCCTCTGGTCGCAATATCTCGAAGTCGGCATCGGCCCGGACGCGGAAATCTTCACCAAGGCCCAGCCCATGTCATCCGTCGGCTGTGGCGCCGATGTCGGCATCCATCCGAAATCCGACTGGAACAATCCTGAGCCGGAAGTCGTGCTCGCCATCACTTCCAAGGGTGAGATCATCGGCGCAACGCTCGGCAACGACGTCAACCTGCGTGATTTCGAAGGCCGCTCGGCGCTGCTCCTGAGCAAGGCGAAGGATAACAACGCCTCCTGCTCGATCGGCCCGTTCATCCGCCTGTTCGACGGCAAATTCACCATCGACGACGTCAAGTCGGCTGAGATCAGCCTGTCCGTGAAGGGCGAAGACGGTTTCGAGATGACCGGTGTCAGCCCGCTGAAGGCGATCAGCCGTACGCCGGAAAATCTGACCTCACAGCTTTTGAACCGCAACCATCAATATCCTGATGGCGCGCTGTTCTTCCTCGGCACCATGTTCGCCCCGGTCAAGGATCGCCGCGGCAAGGGCCTCGGCTTCACCCACGAGATCGGCGACATCGTCGAGATCTCGAGCCCCAAACTCGGGCGGCTGGTCAACCGGGTGGAGCACAGCGACACCTGCCCCGAATGGACATTCGGGATAACCGCGCTGATGAAAAATCTGGCCAAGCGCGGTCTTTTGTAAGGGCATCAGGGAGGAGCAAATGCAAAAGATTATCGACCTATTCTACAAGTCCCTTGAGATCCTGCTGATCCTGCTTCTGGCGGGCATGGCCCTGATGGTGTTCGGCAATGTCGTGCTGCGCTACGGCTTCAATTCGGGCCTCAACGTCTCCGACGAACTGTCGCGTTACTTCTTCGTCTGGCTTACCTTTATCGGCGCCGTCGTCGCATTTCGCGAACACGCCCATCTGGGCGTTGAATCCCTGGTGGCGATGCTTGGCCGCAAGGGCCGCATCGCCTGCATGATCCTCAGCAACCTCGTGATCATCGGCTGTTCCGCCATATTCTTCTGGGGCACCTGGGTCCAGTTGCCGATCAACACCAGCATGGCGGCTCCCGTCACCGGCCTTTCGATGGGCTGGGTCTATGGTGTCGGCTTCTTTACCGGCGCTGGCTGTATCCTGATTTCACTGGATCGCCTTTTCCGCCTCCTGACCGGCCGCGTCACCGAGGAAGAGATCGCCGCCTTTACCGGCGAAAACCTGACGATCGAGCAGATGGCGGAGCGCACCTGATATGACACTATTCGTATTTGTCGGCTCCCTGCTTGGAGCCATGGCGATCGGTGTACCCGTCGCCTTCTCGCTGATGTTCTGCGGCGTCGTGCTCATGTGGCACATGGACATGTTCAACAGCCAGATCATCGCCCAGAACATGATCGCGGGTGCGGACACCTTCACCCTGCTCGCCATTCCCTTCTTCATTCTCGCCGGCGAGCTGATGAACTCCGGCGGCCTGTCGAAGCGCATCATCGATTTCGCCATCGCCTGCGTCGGCCATATCCGCGGCGGCCTCGGCATCGTGGCGATCGTCGCAGCCCTTATCATGGCCTCGATCTCCGGCTCGGCAGCGGCCGATACCGCGGCGCTTGCCGCGATCCTCATCCCGATGATGGCGAAGGCCGGCTACAACATTCCGCGCTCGGGCGGCCTGATCGCCGCCGGCGGCATCATCGCCCCGGTCATCCCGCCATCCATGGCCTTCATCGTCTTCGGCGTCGCCGCAAACGTCTCGATCACCCAGCTCTTCATGGCCGGTATTTTCCCCGGCATCCTGATGGGCCTGTCGCTGGTCATCACCTGGCTCATCGTTGCCCGCAAGGACAACGTGCAGGCGCTGCCCAAGACCACCTACAAGGAACGCCTCAACGCGACGGGGCGCGCACTCTGGGCGCTCGGCATGCCGGTGATCATTCTCGGCGGCATCAAGGCCGGCGTGGTGACCCCGACGGAAGCCGCAGTCGTGGCTGCGGCCTATGCGATGTTTGTCGGCATGGTGATCTACCGCGAACTGAAACCGAGCGACCTGCCCCGCGTCATCCTGCAGGCAGCCAAGACCACCGCGGTCATCATGTTCTTGGTCTGCGCCGCACTCGTATCGGCATGGCTGATTACCGCTGCCAATATTCCGGCCGAAATCGCCGGCTATATCGAGCCGCTGATCGACCGGCCGATGCTGCTGATGTTCGTCATAATGATCCTCGTGCTCGTCGTCGGCACCGCCCTCGACCTGACGCCGACCATCCTGATCCTGACCCCTGTCCTGATGCCGATCATCAAGCAGGCGGGCATCGATCCGGTCTATTTCGGCGTGCTATTCATCATCAACAACTCGATCGGCCTGATTACGCCGCCAGTCGGGATTGTTCTCAACGTTGTCAGCGGTGTCGGGAGGATACCGCTTGGCAAGGTGACGGCCGGGGTTTGGCCGTTCCTGCTGGCACAGACGATCGTGCTCTTCCTGCTCGTGCTGTTTCCCGATCTCGTGATGGTACCTGCACGATGGTTGCATTGACGGCCTGACAAACAACCTTTTCTATTCAAAGTTCAACTGGGAGGACTAACCATGAAGAAACTTCTTTTCGCAACAACCGCACTGGCGATGGCGATTACGGGTTCGGCTCCGGCATTTGCCGAGTTCAACAGCCGCAACATCCGCGTCTCGAACGGCATCAATGCCGATCACCCGGTCGGCAACGGTATCAAGGCCATGCAGGAATGCCTTGACCAGAAGTCGGGCGGCAAGCTGAAGCTCACCGCGTTTTGGGGCGGCGCGCTTGGCGGTGACCTTCAGGCAACTCAGGCGCTGCGTTCAGGCGTCCAGGAAGCCGTCGTCACCTCGTCCTCGCCGCTCGTCGGCATCATCCCGGCGCTCGGCGTGTTCGACCTGCCGTTCCTGTTTGCGAGCCCTGCAGAAGCCTACAAGGTTCTCGATGGCAAGTTCGGCGACTCGATGAACCAGAAGCTCGACGCAGCTGGCCTCGTCAACCTCGCCTACTGGGAAAACGGTTTCCGCAACCTGTCCAACTCCCAGCATCCGGTAACCAAGTGGGAAGACTTCTCGGGCCTCAAGGTCCGCGTCATGCAGAACAACATCTTCCTCGACACGTTCCAGAACCTCGGCGCCAACGCCACTCCGATGGCCTTCGGTGAAGTCTATTCGGCGCTGGAAACCAAGGCGATCGACGCGCAGGAAAACCCCTATGTGACGATCGACACATCGAAGTTCTTCGAAGTGCAGAAATACATCACCGAGACGAACCACGCCTACACGCCGTTCCTCTTCCTCTTCTCCAAGGCGATTTTCAACACCTACACGCCGGAAGAACAGGCAGCGCTGCGCGAATGTGCGGTCGTCGGCCGTGATGTCGAGCGGCAGGTCATCGCCGACCTGAACAAGAAGTCGCTGGAAAAGATCAAGGCGGCAGGTCTCGAAGTGAACCAGCTTTCGCCGGAAGAGCAGACCCGCATCCGCGAAAAGTCCATGATCGTTTATGAAAAGCACAAGGCCCAGATCGGCGCCGACGTTGTCGACGGCATTCTCGCCGAGCTGAAAACCATCCGCGGCAACTGATCCGGATACACTCCCCGGAAAAGCTGTCGTGAGTGAAGCCCGCACCCCGCCGGTGCGGGCTTCTTTTTATTCGGGCACAGCCGGAAGCACGCTGTCCCGCTTCTTCAGCATCTGTTCGCGGATGAAGATGAACAGGCCGGAAGCGACGATGAGGGCTGCACCGACAAGCATGGTCAACCGCGGCACGTCGCCGAAGAACAGGAAGCCGAAGATCACCGCCCAGAGCAGAAGCGTATACTGAAGTGGCGCGACCGTTGCCGCATCCGAGATTTTTAGCGCCCGGTTGACCAGCATATGCGCCGCCATCGCTACGATGCCGAGCAGGCCTAAAAGGCCGAGATCGAAGCCGGACTGGATCGGCGACCAGTCGAAGGGGGCAAACGCCAGCCCCGCGAGCCCCGCCCCCATCACCTGAAAGAAGACCAGCGTTGTGTCCGGCGTTCCGCGCAGAAAGCGTCCGGAAATCATCATGAAGGCGAAGGCGGCACTGCCGATGATCGAGATTACCGCAGGCGCGGTGAACATCGCAGCAGACGGTTCCAGCGTGATGATGACCCCGACAAAACCGATGGCGATCGCCGTCCAGCGCCGCCATCCGACATGATCGCCCAGAAGAAGCGGCGAAAGCGCCGCGACATAGATCGGCGCCGCCAGCCAATAGGTCATCACATCGGCAAGCGGCAGATACATGACGGCGTAATAGAAGCAGAACACTTCCGCCGTCGAGCAGACCACGCGGGCAAGCTGCATCCACGGCCGCTCGGCTTTGGTAAGTGCCGGCAACCCGGCCATCCAGACCATCGGCACAAGGATGACGAGGGCGGCAAGACTTCGAAGAAGCACGACCTGCCCGAGCCCGTAGCTGGCGACCAGCCATTTGCCCATTGTGTCATTCAGCGCGAACATCAGCATGCCAAGCAGCATGATCGCGGGACCGGCCACCGATGCGCCGCGCAAGGCTGCCGTCGAGGAGATTTGCATGGCTGGTCTCCTCAGATGGACGAAGCGTCGGAGAACCGACGGCTAACGGTGAAGGCCTTGTCGAGTTCCGGGTTGAGCTCCATGCCAAGACCCGGACCGGGCGGCACAGTGATCATGCCGTTCTTCACCTCAGGCAACGCCGTCACCAGATCGCGATACCAGGTATTGTAGAAGGCGCGCACGCTTTCCTGCACCAGTGCATTCGGCGCGTTGAGCGACAGATGCGTCGAGGCGCAGAGCACGACTGGGCCGGTGCAGTCATGCGGGGCGACCGGCAGATGCCAGGCTTCCGCCATCGAGGCGATCTTGCGCGATTCCGAAAGCCCGCCACACCAGGAAATATCGAGCATGACGATGCCGGCAGCCCCGGTTTCCAGATAATCGCGAAAGCCCCAGCGCGTGGCGAGCGTCTCGGACGCCGAGATCGGCGCGGGCGAGACTTCGGCATAGCGTTTCAGGCTGGACAGGCTGTCCATCTTGATCGGGTCTTCGTGCCAGAACGTGTTGTAGGGCGTCAAAGCCTTGGCGATCTGCATCGCCGGCAACAGCTGCCACATCGAATGGAACTCGACCATGATATCGATTTTGTCGCCGACCGCCTTGCGGATCTTCTCGAAGGGTTCGAGCGCCGCCTTCAGATCGGCAGACGAGATATACTGACCCTTGGTCTTTTCCGCCGCCTGGTCGAATGGCCAGATCTTCATCGCCGTGATGCCTTCGGAAAGCAGAGATTCCGCCAGTTCGTCGGCGCGGTGCAGGAAGCCGTTCAGGTCGTCATAATCCTTGCCGGTCGAAAGCCCGTAGTTGGCTGTCGTCTGCCCGGTCGCCTTCTTGATATATTCGGTGCCGGCGCAAGTATTGTAGGTGCGGATTTCCTTGCGCGAAAAACCGCCGAGCAGCTGCGCGATCGGCTGGCCGGTCACTTTGCCGAAAATGTCCCAGAGCGCGATGTCGAAGGCGGAATTGCCGCGCACTTCGGCACCCGACGAACGGAAGCCGACATAACCGACCAGTTCCTGCGCCAGAAGATCGATCGCCAGCGGATCGCGGCCGATGACACGCGGGGCGACATATTCGTGGATATAGCTCTCCACCGTTTCGGCCCCGAAAAAGGTCTCCCCCAATCCGGTAATGCCCTCATCGGTGTGAACCAGAACCCAGAGCAGGTTGCTCCGCTCGGCGACACGCACCGTCTCCAGCTTGGTGATCTTCATGTTTCCTCCCAGAATTTCCCAAGAGCCTGTAATATTAAGGGAATTGCACCGGGATCGAAAGCCGTTTGCGGCCTCTAAAGTACGCTGCACTAATAAAATTGCCGCGTATTTCACGCCTCCGCTGGTCCGCTTTCAAACGCCACCACCGCTTTCGTAAAATTACCACGCAAATCCTTTGACATGAGGCGAGAAGGGCTCTTTCATGGGCAACAACAAACGTCGCCATGCTCCGAGGAAAGGACTGGACGACACATAAAGCAAGAAAGAGGAACATCATGAACGTCGCTTCCCGTCCGAACGACATCCAGGCCGTCATCGAGGCCGATCGCGCCCATGTCTGGCATCATCTCTCGCAGCACAAGCAGTATGAGAGCGTCGACCCGAAGATCTATGTCGAGGGCAAGGGCACGCGTGTCTGGGATGCGACCGGCAAGGAATATCTCGATGCCGTGGCCGGTGCAGTCTGGACCGTCAATGTCGGTTATGGCCGAACTTCGATCGCCGATGCGGTACGCGACCAGTTGGTGAAGCTCAACTATTTCGCCGGCGCAGCAGGCAACGTTCCGGCAGCGCTTTTCGCTGAAAAGCTGATCGAAAAGATGCCGGGCATGACCCGCGTCTATTATTCGAACTCCGGCTCGGAAGCGAACGAGAAGGTGTTCAAGATGGTGCGCCAGATCGCGCACCGGAAGCACAATGGCGGCAAATACAAGATCCTCTACCGCGACCGCGATTACCACGGCACGACGCTCGGCACGCTCGCCGCAGCCGGCCAGAAGGAACGCCGCGAGCAATATGGCCCGATGCCGGAAGGTTTTGTCGAGGTGCCGCATTGCCTCGAATATCGCAGCCAGTGGGGTGACGTGGACGATTACGGCATCCGCGCCGCCAACGCGATCGAAGAAGTCATCCTGCGCGAAGGCCCGGAAACCGTTGGTCTTCTGTGCCTGGAACCGGTCACTGCCGGCGGCGGCGTCATCACCCCGCCGAAGGGATATTGGGAACGCGTGCAGGAAATCTGCCGCAAATACGATGTCCTGCTGCATATTGACGAAGTCGTCTGCGGCATGGGCCGCACCGGAAAATGGTTTGGCTACCAGCACTACGGTATCGAGCCCGATTTCGTCACCATGGCGAAGGGCGTCGCCTCGGGTTACGCAGCGATCTCCTGCACGGTGACGACCGAAAAGGTCTTCGAACTGTTCAAGGACGATCCAACCGACCCGATGTCCTATTTCCGTGACATCTCCACCTTCGGCGGCTGCACGTCCGGACCGGCGGCAGCGCTCGAAAACATGCGGATCATCGAGGACGAAGGCCTGCTCGAAAACACTCTGAAAATGGGCGAGCGGCTGATGAACAACCTGCGCGAATTGCAGAGCCGCCATCAGGTGATCGGAGATGTCCGTGGCCTCGGCCTGTTCTGCGGTGCGGAGCTGGTGATGGATCGCGCAACCAAGGAACCGGCACCGGAAAAGATGGTCCAGGCCGTCACCGCCGATTGCCTGGCGCAGGGCGTCATAATCGGCGCCACCAACCGCTCGGTCCCCGGCCTCAACAACACGCTGTGCATGAGCCCGCCGCTGATCATTAATGCCAGCGAAATCGACCAGATCACCGGTGCCATCGACAAGGCCCTGACCAAGGTATTCGGCTGACTGCCACGAAAAGCGGGCCGGAGTTTCGAGACGCGGCCCGCATCATTTCGCACGATATGAGCGGCAATGCCGCGTGGGAACCTGCATGACCAATTCCGAATTCCGCCCGATCTCGGGTGTTGATCTGCCGCGCTTTGCAGGTATCGCAACCTTCATGCGCCTGCCGCATATTGCATTGGACGACGAACGTTTGAGCAAGGTCGATATCGGCCTGATCGGGGTGCCATGGGATGGCGGCACGACCAACCGCCCCGGACCCCGCCATGCACCGCGCCAGTTGCGCGATCTCTCCAGCATGGTCCGGCACGAGAATGGTGCAACGCGGATCAGGCCTTATGATCTCGCAAACTGCGCCGATCTGGGCGATGTCGGGCCGAACCCGGCCGATGTCGAGGATTCGATGCGGCGCATCACCGCCTTCTATGATCGGGTAAAAGCGGCCGGCATCATGCCGTTGACCGCTGGCGGCGATCATCTTTCGTCATTGCCTATCCTGCGCTCGCTCGGCCGCGACAGGCCGCTCGGCATGATCCATTTCGACAGCCACACCGATCTCTTCCACTCCTATTTCGGCGGCTTCAAATATACCCACGGCACGCCCTTCCGCCGCGCCGTCGAGGAAGAATTGCTCGATCCCAAGCGCGTCTGCATGATCGGCATCCGCGGCCCGGCCTATGATTTCGAGGACCGTGACTTCGCCGATGCGGTCGGCATCCGCGTCATCCCGATCGAGGAATTTCATGCCCGCGGTGTCGAGGACGTCATGGTTGAGGCCAGGGAAATTGCCGGTTCGGGCGAGACCTATGTCAGCTATGACATCGACTTCATCGATCCTGCCTTTGCGCCAGGAACCGGCACACCGGAGATAGGCGGCCCTAACAGTTTTCAGGCACTTCAGGTCGTGCGCGAATTGCGTGGACTGAATATCGTCGGCGCCGACATGGTGGAGGTCTCGCCGCCATTCGACACGAGCGGCGCTACCGCCTTCCTCGGCATAACCGTGATGTTCGAATTGCTCTGCGTCATGGCCGAAATCATTGGCAGGCGTCACGGCACCAACTAGCGCCGATCACACCGCATTCGCCATGGCGGCATCGTTGAGAAGCCCGCTGATAGCGGAGATCAACTGTGCCGGCACGAAGGGCTTCTGGATCAGCACGCTGTTTGGTACGCCATGCGACGTCCATTCAGCTGCGCTATCAGCCGTCACATAGACGACGGGAATGTTCGACTGACACTGCCGCGCATGGCGGCCGACCTGCCAGCCGTTCGCACCTTTGCCAAGGCGGATATCGGTGATAACGCCGGAAAACTGGGCGGCATCCGCATCGAGCGCGGCAATTGCCTCTTCTGCGGAAGCGAAGGACGCTACCTCGAAGCCGTTTTCGATCAACAACTCCTCGGCATCGAGCCGCAGAAGATGGTCGTCTTCGACCAGAAGCAATTGAATTGATGCGTCATCCGCCATGGTCCGTCCTATCGGATGCAGCGGTAAGACAAGAAGCCCGCATCCCAGTTTCAGGTTCCGACTTCACCGTCGTCACCATCCCGTCCGGCCGCCTAACGCGATCAAGGGCAAGTAGTTCCCCATTCTGATACAATCTTCGAAAATGCTAAGCCACCGTGATATCCTTGCATCATCGGTCGCTTCAGATCGAGACGCTGCAGGCCTGAGGGGGCCGCCTGCAGCGCCTCGACACGGCACGCATGCAGTCGCCTATTGCAGCGCGACGGCACGGTCCGGACGGGAGAAATAACGACGCCAGGCGCTGGGCGTGGTGCCGGTGACGCGCCGGAACACGCGGGATAGATGAGACTGGTCGGCCAGTCCGCAATCGAGGGCGATCTCGCAGAGCGGCGCATTGGTGGTCAACATACGCTGCTTGGCATACTCCACCCGGCAAGACACGACATAGCTGTGCGGAGGAACGCCGAAGGTTGCCTTGAATGCCGCGGAAAAATAACTTGTGCTAAGGCGAACCTGCTGCGCCAGTTCATCGAGCGGAATGCCATGTCCGATACGCGCTTCGATATATAGCTTCACCTTCTTGACCTGCCAGGGAGCAAGGCCACCGGTCGTGCCCTGCTTTTCAGGCCTGACAGATGCAACCGGCTCCACAAGCCGCAATTGGGCAGGCTGGCGTTCGGTGATTTTGGCGTCGATGGAAAAGAGATTTTCTGGATATAGGCCTGTGAGATCGGCATAGATGGTGCTCATATCGAGCGGGTTGATCTGACGGGCGACAACAGCTGCGGTGGCGGACATCTGCGCTCTCCTGTGGGTCTGTTGAATTTTCACCAGTCCATATTGAGATGACCGCCGCCAATCGGATATTCTACAGTCAGTCAGTTTTCGCACACATGGGTTTTAGCCTCATATACTCGGGTATGATTGCCCTTGGCGGAAGCTGCCGCGTAGGGTCGGTTAGAGCTTGAATCACGGCAATTTCAATGAATTGAGGATATGACGGAAAGCCCAATCATTCTGGTTGTCGATGACGAGCCGCTGATCCGGCAGGCACTCGACACTCTGCTTCGCTCCGTCGGTTACCGCGTGCGGACATTTGCGACCGCGCTCGACCTCTATGAGGACGATTGCCTTCCGCAGGCCAGCTGCCTGATCCTCGATATCCGGCTTCCCTTCACCAGCGGACTGGATTTCCAGCAGAAACTCACCGATCGCGGCATCGTCGTTCCGATCATATTCGTTACCGCCCATGGCGATATCCCGATGACGGTGCGCGCCATGAAGGCTGGAGCCGCAGACTTTCTTTCCAAGCCGTTCCGGGATCAGGACATTCTCGATTCCGTCGCCTCGGCCGTGCTGAAGCACCAGGAATTTCTGGGTTCCAGCAAAACCGAGGCTGACCTGAAATCCCGCTACACACAGCTTTCCCCGCGCGAGCAGCAGATCATGGCGATGGCGACGGCCGGGCTTATGAATAAGCAGATCGCCGGCGAACTGGGCCTGAGCGAGATCACCGTGAAGATCCATCGCGGCAAGGTAAGTCGCAAGATGAGCGCGAAAACCTTCGCTGATCTTGTGAAGATGGCAGAGCTGCTCGGCCTGTCGCACCGTTAAGCATTTGGCGCAAAAGTGCGAAGCGGTTTTGCGCCAAAGAAATGCGATGAAGCAAACATCAAAGCGTTTGGAACATATCCGAAAGATAGCGACACGCTTTGGAATGAGCCGAATAAACCCCCGTATAATTTAAACTCTTGGCTCAGAGGCGCATATTACAGGGAAAGAGAAAGACCGGGTTTCCCGGAGATTGGTTCATACCCGTTGAAAGCGCCTGTCATCATTGCCATCATCGACGACGAAGAGAACATCCGTCGCGGGATGAGCGGCCTTTTGCGATCACTCGGTTACGAAGCGCGCAGCTTTGAATCCGCAGAAGCGTTCCTCGCCACCACTGCAGCAGCCGACTGTTCGTGCATCGTCTCCGATGTGCATATGGATGGCATGAGCGGCATCGACCTCTTCCAGACGCTTTCAGCGCGCGGAAGCGAGGTTCCGTTCATTTTCGTCACCGCCTTTGCCGAAGAGGTCGGGCGGCTTAGTCTGGGCAAGGACACTTGCGTCCTGCCAAAACCTTTCAAGGTCGATATTCTCATCGACTGCATCGAAAAGGCAACGCAGCCGGCAACCTGAACACTCAAGGAAGCAGCGCATGTGCACGCATCATAATTTCATCAGAAAAGTGACGCCGAAGACCCGCGGTTGCGAGGAATGTCTGGAGCTTGGCATGACCTGGGTTCATCTGAGGCTATGCCGCGAATGCGGTCATGTGGGCTGCTGTGACCAATCGGAAGGCAAGCATGCGACAGCCCATTTCAAGCACACGCGCCACCCGATCATCGAAGGCTACGATCCGCCGGAAGGCTGGGGATGGTGCTATATCGACGAAGAGATCGTCGACTTGCCCGACCAGACACCGCAGGTCGGCCCGATCCCTCGTTACGTGTAAAAGTTCAAGAGAAATGGCAGCGGTTCAATGAGCCGCTGCGAGGTACTGATGGATCGCGGCGACGACAACCGATCCCTCACCCACGGCTGATGCCACCCGCTTGACGGATCCGGCCCGCACGTCGCCTACGGCAAAGATGCCCGGCTTGCTGGCGGCATAGGGATGCCGTGTCATATCGTCGGAGGAAAGGCCGGTACAGACGAAGCCTTGCCGGTCGAGTTCCAGGCATCCGTCGAGCCAGTCGGTATTGGGGTCCGCACCGATCATAACGAACAGGTTGGAGGCATTGCAGCGCAACGTCTCCCCGCTCGTGCGATCGATCCAGGTCACGGTTTCCAGCCCGTGTTCTCCGCCAAGCTCGGTAATCTCGCATCCCTCGCAAAGGGTGATATGCGGCGAGCTCTTGATACGCTGGACAAGATAGTCGGACATGGTCGCGGAAATCTTGCTGCGCACCAGCATATGCACGTGACGCGCGGTCCGGGAAAGAAACACCGCTGCCTGCCCTGCCGAATTGCCGCCACCGACAATGACGACTTCCTGACCCGAACAGATCTGGCCTTCCATCGCGGTTGCCGCATACTGGATGCCGCGACCTTCAAACCTTGCATAATCGGGAATATCGAGCTTGCGATAACGCGCGCCGGTCGCAACCACGACAGTCTTCGTGCTGACCGAACGGCCATCGCTCAGGCCCACCGCATAAGGCGAGTTTGAGCAATCGAGTGATGCGGCACTTCGTGACACGCAAAGCCGTGCGCCAAATTTCTGTGCCTGGATATGGGCGCGCCCCGCAAGCGCCAGCCCGGAAATACCGGTCGGGAACCCGAGATAATTCTCGATCTTCGACGACGTGCCGGCCTGGCCGCCCGGCGCCATGGTTTCGATGACCAGTGTCTTCAGCCCTTCCGAGGCGGCATAGACCGCCGATGCAAGCCCGGCCGGTCCCGCACCAAGCACCACGACATCATAAAGCGCATCGTCTTCCGGCGGTTCGAAAAGCCCCAGTTCGTCGGCCAGTATCTCATTCGTCGGCTGCTTGAGAACGCCGTGATCCGGCGTGATCAGGGCCGGAAGATCATCTGCATCGATCCCGAACCTCTGCATCACGGCAGGTGCATCCGTATCGTTCACGCCCATGATCGTGACGGGATAGAGATTGCGGATGAGAAACCGCTGGATGCCCAAAAGGTCGCCGCTTTCCCTATGGCCGATGAGAATGCCGCCACCGGTCGCGTGGCGCACGAAGCCTGCGCGGCGAAGGATGTAGGAGCGGATGATCGTTTCGCCGATATCCGGCTCGCCGGTGATCAGCGCCCGGAATTTTTCGTGGCAGACACGGATAACCCGTGAGCCGGCAAGGCAAAGGCCCGAGAGAAGAATGCTGCGATGGGTGAACATGTTCTGCTCACCGCTGAACTGGCCCCGTTTATAGCTGTAGAGATGATGCCGCCCCTGTATCGGATCGTCGGCGAACATCTGCAATTCACCGTCGAGAACCAGAAGGAAATCGATCGAATGATCACCTCGACGGAAGACAAAGGTGTCTTCCTCGATCTGCTCCTCCGTCCCGTAAGGGCGGATGCGTTCGATCATCTCGTCTGTCAGTGCGGGAAAGGTCTGCGCCGGGCGTATCCACGGATCGGTGGGATCGACAGGAAGATCAGGCATGCAAAGCTCCCGTCACGACATCACCGATAATCGCGGATTTTATCAACGAAAAGCCGGCATCCGCAATACGGATGCCGGCGAAGGGCATATTACTTGTTGGTATCGCGCAGGATCTCGAACAGGAACCAGGCACGCTTTTCAGACTCGTCGATCCAGTTTTCGAGCAGGCTGGCTGTGCCGACATCGTTATGCTCGTCGCAGACATCATGCAGTTCGCGCATGCTGGCGATGAGAGCTGCATTGTCTTCGCGCAGCTCCGCCAGCATTTCATGCGGATGAACGAAATCGGCATCGTTATCCTCGATCCGCTGCTTGCGGGAAATATCCCCGATCGAGCGCAGTGTGTTGCCGCCGATCTTGCGGACGCGTTCGGCCAGCGGATCGGTCATGGCCAGAAGCTCGTCGCCGTGATCGTCCAGCATCAGATGGAAATCGCGGAAATGCACACCGGACATATGCCAGTGGAAATTCTTGGTCTTGAGATAAAGCGCAAAGACATCGGCGAGCAGCGCATTGGCGCCGCCGGAAATGTCCTTGGTTGCCTCGGCGCCGAGACCTGTCGGGGTCTTGAGATCTGCCGAGCGGCGAGATTTGGCGGTCTGTTCCATGATCATATCCTTCATTGAGATTTGAATTACGCGGTTCTGAACGACGCCGGCGGATCGCTTGCGGGAAACGTCTCGCGCAACGCCTCGTCGACATCCTCATCGGTCTCGACATGGGCCGCGGGCGCTCTCGCAACGACGAGATCGAGCGGTTCGGGCAGGCTTTCGAGACCGTCACGCAGAACGTCTTCCGCGTCTTGACGCTTGTTCGTCATGTCATGCCTCCAATTTTGCTGCGAACACCCACGCCGCCACTCTGACAAATGAGGTTACGATGTTTGTGTTCCACGGATGAGACAATATCGCCCTGCCCTGCGCACGACTTGGACAAATCCATCTGCGCGAGCAGTGCAGCCTGCATTTCGACAGCAACCCAAACGAGCCGGTTGCGTAATTTTGGACAATTCAGGATTATTTCAGAGAAGCATATCACGCAATTCTCCGATAGTCTGTCGCAAGAATGGGGCAACAGCGATCAGGCACGAATTGTCGATCGAGGGGACTGGTCTTGCAGGGCGACATGACGAATTGGATGCGGCTATCCGGAAACCGGCCGGGTATGGCAGCCAGCAACAGATATCGCGTAGCTTTCGGTATTGCTTCCGGGCTCGCCATCTTCGCCATAGACACGTTCACGACGCTGGCAAGCGCGGTTGCCGTGCTCTACGTGCTGGTGATCGTGCTGGCGGGTGACCTTGGCAGCAAAAAAGCTATTCGCAGGACTTCCGCAATCTGCGCAATTCTCACCCTCATCAGCTTCGCAACTTCACATGCACATAATCTCGAATCCCAGGCGACATTGCGGCTTCTCTTCAGCCTCGCCGCGAACATCGTGACGACGCTTCTCCTTCTACGCCGCGTTGGAGACGAGGCAGCCCTTAAGGAGAGCGAGCACCGCTACCGGACGATTTTCGAGACGCTTGCCATTGCAATCTGGGAGAACGATTTCCGCTTCGTGAAGGCCGAACTCGACAAGCTGCGCCAACGTGGCATCGTCGATATACGACCGTATCTCGCAGACAATCACGATTTTGTCGTCAGAATGCGCAAGGCCGTTCGGATCACCGACGTCAACCAGACCGCGCTGAAGCTGATGGGCGTTCCCTCCAAGGATGAGTTCTTCCGCACGCTCGACGATTTTCTTCCTGACAACGATGGCGGTTTCGCCCATTTCCTCGCAGGGATTTTCGAAGGCCAGACCGAATTTCAGTCGGAAACCACCGTGCGCAGCCAGGATGGCAGACTGATCCCTATCCTCGTCGCCCTCAGCTTTCCGAAGGACGGTTCCGGTCTCGACCGCATACAGGCCAGCATCGTCGACATGACCGAGCGGCACCAGTTCCAGGAAGCGCTGGAAACGTCGCGGCAGGAACTGGAACAGGCGTCTCGCGCCGCGATGATCGGCGAAATCTCGGCCTCGATTGCCCATGAAGTCAACCAGCCGCTTTCGGCGATCATGACCTTCGTGCAGGCCGGCACACGCTGGCTGAACCGGCAGCCGCCGGATATCGACGAGGCCAAGCAGGCCCTGCAGGATGCCGTGGCGGCAACCGAACATGCGGCCCAGGTCGTCAAGCGCGTGCGGATGCTGCTCGGCAAGTCGAAATCGGAAAATGCGGAAGTCACGGTCGATGCCGCAATCGCCGATGCGGTGCAGCTGAAGCAGAAGGAACTTGTAGCCGACGGCGTGCAGGTGAACCTGTCGCTGATGGCTCAAGGTGGAACGGTGCGGGGTGATCGTGTTCTGCTGCAGCAGGTTTTCCTCAACATCATATCCAACGCCATGCATGCAATGGAGACGGCGGACACGCGCACGATGACGATCCAGAGCAGCCTTACCGACGAAGGCATCGCAATCCGCTTTACCGATAGCGGCGCAGGCTTAGGCTCGATGGCGCCGGAAACCCTGTTCAAGCCGTTCAACACGACAAAGCCGAACGGCATGGGCCTCGGTCTCGCCATGTGCCGTTCGATCATGATGGCGCATAGCGGCACGATCTCGATCCGCGACCGGACAGACGGACAGGGCGCGGTCGTCGAGGTCAGACTGCCACTCACCACGGATGAGGAGGAAGCGGTGCCGCTGACCGCCTGACAAAAATACTAGACGTTCGAAGGCGGCAGCTTTGCCACGGCCGCTTTCAACGCAACCCCGCTGACGCGGGTTTTCATCATGTCCTTGACCAGCGCGGCAATGACCTCGGCGGCTTCACGGATCGGCAGACCGCCATCGCGGATATTGGAAACGCAATTGCGGCCGGAATCCGGGTTCCCCGACTTCGGACCATAGGTTATGTAAGCCCCGAGACTGTCGGCGGCGGAAAGGCCCGGACGTTCCCCGACAAGCACGATCGTCAGTTTTGCACTGAGCGCCTCGCCGGCGGGATCGCCGAGCGCCACCCTTGCCTGGTTTGCCATCACGATTGGCGCTGCCGAAAGGTTCAAGGCCGCAAGCTTCGGCACCAGCGCCTCGATCAGCGGCACGGCATTGAGATCGACCGCACTGGACGACAGGCCGTCCGCAACGACAATCGCCACGTCGTAGCCCTTGCCCGTCCCCGCCTGTTTCAGTCGCTCAGTCGATTCCGGCGCGAGCAACCGGCCAAGATCCGGTCGCCGAACATAGATGCTGCGATCAGGAGCCATGCTGTCGACCCCGATCACAGACAAGCCGATGCGGTTCAGCCGGTCGGTGAGCGAGGCTCGGTCGACACTCGTCCAAACCGCTTCGCGTGCTCGCGCATGATCGAGCAGAAAGGAAAGCTGCGCCTGCGTCGGAAGACCCGCACCATGGCGGCCGAGCGAAACGCGCGCATCGGTCATCTCCCTGAGATCCAGCGTCTTTTCGGCAGCGGAGGGTTCGATCACCTTGGCCATGTCAGGCTCCGATCAATGCGCTGCTGCGGACATAGTTGGAAAGTGCTGCCGGCTCGCCGATCAAGGCACCATCGCGATCCGTCAGCCCGATCTCGGAAAGCCACTGTTCGAACTCTGGCGCCGGCGGCCGTTTCAACGTCTCGCGGCAATAGACGGCATCGTGATGCGACAGCGACTGGTAGTTCAGCATGATGTCGTCGGCACCGGGAACGGTGATGACGAAATTGACATTGGCGGCGCAGAGCAGCGTCAGCAGCGTATCCATGTCTTCCTGATCGGCATCGGCATGGTTGGTGTAGCAGACGTCGACGCCCATCGGCAGGCCGAGCAGCTTGCCGCAGAAATGATCTTCGATACCTGCGCGGATGATCTGCTTGCCGTTGAACAGATATTCCGGCCCGATGAAGCCGACGACCGTGTTGACGAGCAGCGGATCGAACTCGCGGGCGACCGCATAGGCACGCACTTCCATCGTCTGCTGGTCGACACCGAAATGCGCATCGGCGGAAAGGGCAGCGCCCTGCCCCGTTTCGAAATACATCACGTTCGCACCCGGCATGCCGCGCTTCAGCGACCGTCCGGCCTCATGTGCCTCTTTTAGCAGCGCCAGATCGACGCCGAAACCGCGATTGGCCTTTTCCGACCCCGCCACCGACTGGAAGACGAGATCGACTGGCGCGCCCTTTTCGATCGCATGGATGGCCGTCGTCACATGACCGAGGCAACAGGTCTGGGTCGGGATCGCCAGTTTTTCACGCAATTCATCGAGCAGCGAGACGATACGGATGTAATCCTCGGTACTGTCGGTCGCCGGATTGACGCCGATCACGGCGTCGCCCGATCCCATCAGCAATCCATCGATGGCGGACGCGATAATGCCGCGGCTGTCATCGGTCGGGTGATTGGGCTGGTTGCGGGTGGAAAGTCGTCCGGCGAGGCCAATGGTGTTGCGAAAGCGGGTCACGACGCGGCGTTTGGCGGAAACCGCGATCATGTCCTGCAACCGCATGATCTTCGATACCGCAGCGACCATTTCCGGCGTCAGCCCAAAGGTCACGGCCTCCAGCCGGTCATGCGTCGTCTCGGGCTTGAGCAGCCATTCACGGAATTCACCGACGGTGAGCGACGAGACCTCGGAAAAGGCCGCGGGATCGTGCCGCTCGGCGATCAACCGGGACACTTCGTCGTCATCCGACGAGATCAGTTCGTCGCCGAGAAACGCCTTCAACGGCAGGTCGGCCAGCACCATCTGCGCCGCCAGCCGCTCGACCGGGCCTTCCGCCGCAATGCCTGCTAGCTGGTCACCGGACCGCTCAGGCGTCGCCTTTGCCATCAAGCTTTTCAGGTCATCGAAACGGAAAACAGTCTGCTCGATCGTCGTCGTGTAGGCCATGCAGGATCAACCTTTGAAAAGGTTCGGTTATGACATTCGGCCTCCCGGGATGCGCCAGCCTCCTCCAGACCGACACGTCCTGTGCCGATTAAGCACGACAAACGGCTCGCTTTTCAAGGTCAATCTTGATCTGAAGCAACGGATGCGTGCTTGACCTGCGGGTAGGGTCCAATATCTACGCAGCATGGATTCTAAAGGCACCCCCAACACATCCCGTTTCGATATCAACTCGCTGCGGGAAACCATCCGCCGCATAGCCAGGGGGCGCGATACCTGGGCCTTGCGCTGGCAGGCGTTGCTTGCCTTCATCGATATCTGCATTCTCGCATTCTTTCTACTTGGACCATACCTGCGTGACGGGCCGTCATATCTGATTATCGACTACATGATAGCCGTCTGGGTCGCTTTCGAGCTGGCGGCCCGTTCGCTTGCCGCCCCATCCTTTGGCCGCTTCCTGAAAATGCCGATGACCTGGGTCGACCTCTTCATTCTAGCGACCCTGCTGTTTCCCGATACGCTCTTCAACTTCGCCTTCCTGCGCGTCATGCGCATCTGGGCGATCGGCAGAAGCCCGCTATTGAAGGAAGTCATGCGCCGGTTCGGTTGCCAGCATCTGGAAGACGTGACGCGCGCCTGCCTGAACTTCGTCGTCTTCCTCTTTGTGGTGACGGGCTTCGTCTACACAACCTTCTTCTATGACCGCCCCGGCGGAGAAGGTTTCGTCGACGCGCTCTATTTCACCGTCGCAACCATCACCACCACCGGCTTCGGCGACATCACGCTTCCCGGCACGCTCGGCAAGCTGACCTCCGTCTTCACCATGATCATCGGCATCTCGCTGTTTGTGCGGCTGGCGCAGGCGATCATCCGGCCGCCCAAGGTGCGCTTCCCCTGCCCCGAATGCGGGCTGCAGCGGCACGATACCGATGCCGTGCATTGCAAGGCCTGTGGTCACCTTCTGAACATTCCCGATGAAGGCGATTGATCGGCATGAACCGCTTTGATCCGATGGCGTGATGATCATCCTTCCGTGTCGTATATCGACTGGGCCGGGCCGCGAACTGTCGCTAATCTCCCCCGCAGAGTCAGGAGACGGCAATGGCAGAATTTCCATCAAAGGCAAAAGTGGTAATCATCGGTCTGGGCGGCATCGTCGGCGCTTCGATCGCCCACCATCTGGTGGAACGCGGCTGGGACGACATTGTCGGCATCGACAAGTCCGGCATCCCGACCGATATCGGGTCCACCGCTCATGCCTCGGATTTCTGCTACACGACCAGTCACGATTATCTGTCAGTCTGGACGACCCAGTATTCCATCGATTTCTACGAGAAAATGGGCCACTACGCCCGCATCGGCGGGCTCGAAGTGGCACGCACCGGCGATGATCTGTGGATGGAAGAGATCAAGCGCAAGCTGACCTCCGCCAAGGCTTTCGGCACCCGCGCCCATTACGTCTCGCCGGCCGAAATCAAGGAAAAGTTCCCGCTGATCGAGGAGGATCAGGTCCAGGGTGGCATGTTCGATCCCGATGCAGGCCTCGTCATTCCCCGCTCGCAAACGGTTGCGGGCAAGCTGGTCGATGCCGCCGAAAAAGCCGGAAAGCTTAAGGTCTTCGGCAATACGCCGGCAACCTCGCTGATCGTCGAGAACGGCCGCATCAAGGGCGTCGTCACACATCGCGGCACGATCATGGCCGATCACGTCATCGTCTGCGCCGGCATCTGGGGCCGGCTGATCGCCGAAATGGTGGGCGAAGACCTGCCGGTCATGCCGGTCGACCATCCGCTCACCTTCTTCGGCCCGTTCAACGAGTTTGCCGGCACCGGCAAGGAAATCGGCTACCCGCTGCTGCGCGACCAGGGCAACTCCGCCTATATGCGCGACACGGGCGATCCGAACACGACCGAGGGCGGCCAGATCGAATGGGGTTATTACGAGACTGACAACCCGCGCCTCTGCCATCCGCGCGATATTCTCGAAAAGCATGAGGCGCGCCTCTCGCCCTCGCAGCGCGATCTCGACATGGAACAGATCCTGACACCGCTCGAGCGTGCGATGGAATTGACGCCGATCCTCGGCGAGCTCGGTTATAACGAGGGCCATTCCTTCAACGGCCTGCTGCAGGTTTCGGCCGCCGGCGGCCCGTCCTGCGGCGAGAGCCAGAAGGTGCGCGGTCTCTGGTATTGCGTCGCCATATGGGTCAAGGACGGCCCCGGTTACGGCAAGCTGATCGCCGACTGGATGACGGATGGACGAACCGGGGTCGACCACAACTCGATCGACTATTCCCGTTTTTATCCGCACCAGCTGACCGAAGACTTCATCGAGGGCCGCACCCGCGAAGCCGCGCAAAAAATCTATTTCCCGGCAGTTCATCCGCGCGAACCCTATGCGACAGGCCGCGGCGCCAAGAAGTCACCCTTTTACGAGCGCGAGAAGGAGCTTGGCGGTTACTTCATGGAGCTTGGCGGCTGGGAACGTGCGCATGGCTACGCCGCCAATGAGCATCTTCTGGAAAAATACGCCAATCAGGTTCCGGTACGCGAAAACGAATGGGACAACCGCCATTTCTGGCGTGTTTCCAATGCCGAACATCTGGCGATGAGCGAGGATTGCGGCATTGTCAATCTCAGCCATTTCCACATGGTCGACATCGAAGGCCCCGATCATGTCGAGCTGCTGGAATGGCTCTGCGCCGCAAAGATCGGCGGTGATGCCAATATCGGCAAGGGGATCTACACCCACTTCCTCGACGACGAGGGCATGGTGCGCGCCGACTTCACAGTGTTCCGCATGGAGGACCGCTGCCGTCTGGTGAACGGCGCCGATGCAGGCCCGCGCGATTTCCATTACATGAAGCGCGTGGCCGAGGATCGCAGCCTTGATGTCACCATCACCGACGTCTCGGAAAAGTTCATCACCATCGGCATCTGGGGGCCGAATGCCCGAGAAACGCTGAAGAAGGTCGTCGCCGATCCGTCGGGCCTCGACATCGAAAACTTCGCCTTCGCCGCAATCAAGCCGATCGAGATTGCCGGCAAGCCCGTTACCGCCTTCCGCATTTCCTATGTCGGCGAACAGGGCTGGGAACTGCATATGAAATACGAGGACGGCCTTGCTGTCTGGGATGCGCTGCGAGCAACCGGCGTCATGGCCTTCGGCGTCGAGACCTATGCCAATTCCCGCCGCATGGAAAAGTCACTGCGGCTGCAGAACGGCGATCTTCTGACCCAGTACAACCTGATCGAGGCCGATCTCGCCCGCCCCAAGGTCAAGGAAGCCGATTTCCGCGGCAAGGCGAAACATCTGGAATATAAGGCTAGGCAGCACCAGCCGGCGATGCTGTGCACACTGGTGATGACCGACAATACCGATGCGAGCGGCGTCAAGCGCTACCCGGTCGGGTCCATGCCGGTGATCGACCCGGATACCGGCAAGACGCTGGTGGATGAACTCGGCCGCATCTCCTACACGACCTCCGTCGCCTATGGCCCGACGATCGGCAAGAACATCGCGCTTGCCTATCTGCCGTGGGATTACTGTGAGGTCGGCCGCAAGCTCACGGTCAACTATTTCAACGAGGATTTCCCGGTGGAAGTGGCGGCGGTGGGTTACAAGCCGCTCTATGACCCGGAGAATTTGAAGCCGCGGACGTAACCTGAAACTCCCTCATTCCTGTCCTTGTGACAGGAATCCAGCCGACGCGCGTCGGCGCGGCGAAACGAGTCTTCTCAGCCCAAGGACTTGGGCTGGCTGGATCTCTGTGACAATCCTCGGGTTCAACCCGAGGAACAGAGATGAGGGAAGAGAGCGTTGCCCGCTCATCAAAAAACCTCAAGCGCTCTGCCGCCGCCCTATCTCGGCATCACCCGCCAGCTCCCCGGCAATCTCCTCCGCCACCCGCTTCGCCTGGTTGCGAATATCCGGCACGGCGGTGATTTCCCAGAACTGCCCCGCCGTCAACGCACCGACGGCATAGAGCCTCTGTCGCACGGTTCCAGCAGGGCAACAGATACGCGAGCGGGCATCGACGCTCACACCAAGCCCCAGCCGGTCCATGCCGATCACGGATGCTTCGCACATCTGCTGCAACAGCGGTGAATGGGCAATGCCAGCGCGCTCCATGCCGGTACAGTTGACGATCCAGTCGACGGCAATCTCCCGCATCTCGGACGTCCCGCGTTTGCGGAAGCGGATACCGATCCAGCTATCGGTCTCCCTGATCTCGCGAATGAAACCGGCATGGACCGTCACCGTGCCATTATCGATCAACGGGCTGAAACGCGACCAGACCGGCGGGGCAAGCCGGTGCCGGTGAATGTTCCACCAGGCAAGCGCGTGCCGCATGAAACGGGATCTCTGTGCATCGTTCAGTTCCTGCCAGAGCTGCTGCGTGCGGTGCCTCAATCCATCCATCAGCCCGCGCCAGTCGGCTCCCTCGCGCACCTGCGCCCGAAAGCCGGCGAGAATGTCGCTGATCTCGCGACCTGTCGCCGGCAGGCGAGGTTCGACCGGCTCCGGCTTGATCGTGCTGTGGGGGTGCGGAACGAGGCCCCGACGCGAAATCACATGGATTTTGCCACGATGTCCGTGCGAGCGTAGCGACAGGACCTGATCGACCATCGTCAGGCCGGAACCCAGAATACAGATATCGTCATCCGGTTTGACGGACGAGAGCCAGCCGAGCCGCCAGGGGTTCTGAACGATACGGCGCTGCATCTTTTCCGGAACAAGATCAGACGCGATCGGCATTTCTGCATTACCGACACCAAGGCAGAGCGCAACATTTCGTGCCCGCAGCACCGTGTCATTGTCGAGATGGAATTCGACATCCGTATCACCGGGCATCATGCAGGCTGTCGCCTTGGCCTTGATGAAATCGACGGCAACGCGGTCATCCCGGCGGCGCAACAGCGAGGCCAGCCTGTCCCTGAGATAAAGCCCGTAATCTCCACGCGCGGCAAAATAATCACCGACCGGTTTGCGTCCCTTTTCCTTCAGCCAATCGAGGAAATCGTTCGGCTCATCCGGAAACGCACTCATCCGTGCCGCCGGTACATTGAGCCGGTGGAGATAGAATTCGCTGCGATAGGCAGTGCCGCGGCCGAACCCCGGATCATCGCCGATAATGGCAATCGACCGCTCCGGCCCGAGCTGGCGCAGAAGATTGATAGTCAGCGCAATGGCTGAAAAACCGGAACCGACAACAGCGACGTCATAGATCAAGGGCCAACTCCTGCTCTATTTCGGAAAGCCGGTCGCCGTCCCCACGGCGTCCGATATCACTACCAACCTAGTCGGGATTGAACGTCTGTAAAGCCCTCGTTTATGTCAGCCACAGGTGATGCTCGGTTGCATAAACGAAAAAAGCCGCGACATGTTTCCATGCCGCGGCTCCGATTTCGATGCAGTTCGGACCGATCAATCCGGCAAAGCGTAGGCGATCACGTAGTCGCCACGGTCGGGCGACTGGCGCGCGCCGCCGGCCGAGATGACGATATACTGCTTGCCCGTCTTCGGCGACTTGTAGGTTATCGGCGTGCCCTGGCTGCCAACCGGCATGCGGGCCTTCCAGATTTCCTTGCCGGTCGCACTGTCGAAGGCGCGCAGATAATAGTCCTGCGTGGCTGCGAAGAAGACGAGACCACCCTGAGTGGCGAGCGAGCCGCCGATGGTCGGCATGCCGATCGGGATCGGAACGCCCATCTTGATACCGAACGGGCCGGTATCTTCGACGGTACCAAGCGGAACCTGCCACTTGATCTTCTGGCTATCCATGTCGATCGCCGTCAGCGTGCCGAAAGGCGGTTCCTGGCAAGGAATGCCCAGCGCCGACAGGAAGCGGTTCTTGTCGACCGCATAGGGCGTTCCCTTCATCGGCACGACACCCATGACGGTGTTGGTGGCTTCCGAACCGCTTGAAACGGCGGTGGTCGGTGCGGCTTCCTTCATCTGGATCCACAGGCCGAGACGCATGTCGTTGACGAAGATCGTATTCGTCACCGGGTCGGTGGAGAAACCGCCCCAGTTCATGCCGCCGAGCGAACCCGGGAAGTTGAGGGCCAGATCTGTACCCGGAACCGTGTAGACGCCATCGTAACGCATGCCCTTGAAGGCGATACGGCATAACAGCTGGTCGAACGGCGTTGCACCCCACATGTCGCTTTCGGTCAGCGTCTGCGCGCCAATCTGCGGCATGCCGACCGACAGTTTCTGCGTCGGTGCATAGGGTTCGTTGGGGATCTTGCCCGGCTTGACCGGCACGTCCGCGACTTCCGTCAGCGGCTGGCCGGTGGCGCGGTCGAGAACCCAGATCTGGCCGGCCTTGGTGCCGAAGGTCAGCGCCGGAACCGTAGAACCATCCTTTTTCTTGAAGTCGAAGAAGGAAGGTTGCATCGGCACGTCGAAGTCCCAGAGGTCGTTGTGAACCGTCTGGTAGACCCACTTTTCGCGACCAGTCGTGGCGTCGAGCGCCAGCATGGACGCACCGTATTTGTGGTCAAGCTCGGTGCGGGTGGCACCGTAAAGATCGACCGACGGGCTGCCGACCGGCAGGTATACGGTATTGGAAGCCGCGTCATAGGACATTGCTGCCCAGACATTCGGCGTGGAGCGCGTATAGGTCTGGCCTTCCGGCGGCAGCTTGGTGATTTCCGGATTGCCCGGATCGAAGGCCCAGCGCAATTCGCCGGTGATCACGTCGAAGCCGCGCATGACGCCGCCCGGCATATCGACCTGGACGTTGTCTGCGATACGGCCGCCGATGACGACGGTGGTGCCGGCAAGCGTCGGAGCCGAGGTGAGCACGTATTGCGGATCAGGCGCATTGCCCATGCCCACCTTCAGGTCGACGCGGCCATTGGTGCCGAAATCCGGGCAGAATGTGCCGGTATCGGCATCGAGCGCGATCAGCTCGGCATTGATCGTATTCATCAGCAGGCGACGCTGGCACAGCGCGCCTTCGGCGACCGTTACCGGCGTGATCGGCGTCGAGCCATCGACGGTCGGCTGAGCGAGCGGACGGGCAGCGTCGAAATAGGCGAGACCGCGGCAACGCATCCACACGGACGACTTGGCGTTGATCTCGTTCTTCCAGATTTCCTTGCCGGTATCGGCATCGACAGCGATAACGTTGTTATGCGGCGTGCACAGGAATACGCGGTCGCCGACCTGCAGAGGCGTCTGCTGGTCTTCGGCACCGCCGCCGCCGGGGCTGATCGGAGTATCGCCGGTGTGATAGGTCCAGGCAACCGTCAGGTCCTTGACGTTGTCGCGGGTGATCTGGTCGAGCGCGGCAAAGCGCGAACCGCCGGCCGTATTGCCGTAGGCTTCCCAGTTTTTCTGCTCCTTGGCCGGATCGACCGGAGTGAGCGGCGCGGGCGTGCCGGAAAAGGCAACGGTCGGGTGCGGCACCATCATGCCGGCGAAACCGGCAACCGAGGCGACGGCGAGGATAGCGGCAACCAGGAAGGACGGGAGATAGGCAGGCGTCTTGCCGGCAGCCTTGCGCAGCAGCGGGAAGCTCAGCGCGATAACGGTCGCTCCGACGCCGAACGCCAGCAGGCGCGAGATCAGCGGCCAGAAATCAAGGCCCGCATCCCAGACCGCCCAGATGATGGTGGCGATGGTAACGAGGCCGAACAGCAGCGCACCTGCAGGCTTGCGAAGAACGACAAGCACACCGGCGATAACGATCGCAATGCCGGCGAGCAGAAAATACCAGCTGCCGCCGAGCATGACGAGCTTGCCGCCGGCAACGGCGAAAAACAGGCCCGCGAGGGCGAGAACGGCACCAAGCACGAAAAGCCAGGTCTTGGCTATCGCGGACAGGGCGCCCTTTGAGGTTTCCATTTGGGTCTCTAGCTCCAGTTGTGGATTCGACAGTGTCGACAGTCAAAGGCCACAGCGGTGCCGTCAGGAGCGGGGAACAGGATCAAGTGCAGTACCGTGCTTCTGTCGAAGAAACGCAAACGGCAGGCCGAATGATATGCAATCGGCTGGTCGGAGGCGTCCCTTTCGAGGACTTCGAGGTCGCTTGCCACGCCCTCCCCGCGCGCCAGCGGCAGGCTTGCATGCCCGCACCTGCGGTATAACGCCGCCTGCGGCAAAATGGCAAGAAAATGTATGTACTATTCCGTACATAATCTGTTCGACGATTTTGAACGATCCTCAAGCTATTGATAAAACTGAATTACGAGCACGATTAGGGATGAGCGTCACGATTGGAAGCCGGTAAATATCCGGCCATCCCGGTATCTTCTATGGATGCTCGACGACGTAAAAGCTGCGCAGTGTCCGCGCTTCCCGCTTCACGATGCGCAACGGCCCGCCCATTTCGACAAGTGCATTCAGCTCTCTCAGCGCCAGAGCATGGGCAACCCCGAGAAGCCGGGCAAACGAACGGCTGTCGAGAGCAATGTTCGCTTCCGCGGCGACGATGATCGCCGCCTGCAATGACGTCAGTCGCGGATCCTTCTCCTGAAGCTCCGCGACAAGAGCAAGAAACCGCTCGGTTTCAACGCTATCCTCGGTCACGCCGCCTCGCGCTTGCGGAACGACACCATGATCGACTTGGAGGTCGGCGTGTCGCTTTCCTCGCCCGCACTGCCCAAGGGCACGAGTACATTCAGCTCCGGATAATAACCGGCAATACTGCCACGCGGGATGTCATAGGGCACGAAGCGGAAATCCTGGGCCACGCGGGAGATCCCGTCATCGTAATCGGTCACGACATCCATCCGGTCACCGGCTTCAGCGCCGATATCCTTCAGGTCTTCGGGATGGATGAAGATCACCTGGCGCTCGCCATAGACACCGCGATAACGGTCATCGAGACCGTAGACGGTGGTATTGTACTGGTCATGCGATCGGAAGGTCTGCAAGGCGAAACGTCCGACGCCCTTGCGGGCACGCTGGTGCACCGTCTCCTGCGGCAGCGTGACGGCGGAAAAGCACGCCTTGCCCGCCGACGTGGTCCATTCGCGATGGGACGCGGTATTACGCAGATGGAAGCCGCGCGGCTTGCGGACACGAGCGTTGAAATTCTCAAAGCCCGGAATGGTCGCTTCGATATGATCGCGGATGAGATCGTAATCGTCCGCGAGCGCTGCCCAGCGCACGACATCCGTGCCGACCGTGGCTTCGGCAATGCCGGCAATGATCCCGACTTCGGACAGAAGATGAGGCGAGGCGGGACGATTGATACCGGCCGAGCCATGCACCATGCTCATCGAATCCTCGACGGTGACGAGCTGGGAATTGCCGAGCGAATTCAGGTCCATCTCGGTGCGCCCCAGACAGGGCAGGATATAGGAGACTTCGCCGGGCATCAGATGCGAATGGTTCGGCTTCGTGGCGATGTTGACCGTGAGCTTCATCCGCCGCATCGCCGTCTCGACCAGCGCACTATCGGGCGTTGCGCGAGCAAAATTGCCGCCGAGCCCGATAAAGGCCTGCGCCGAGCCATCCAGCATCGCGCCGATCGCGGCCAGCACATTATGCCCGTCGGCACGCGGCGCGGAGAAGCCGAAATGTCTTTCCAGCGCATCGAGGAAAGCGGCAGGCGGTTTTTCGTTGATACCGACCGTGCGGTCTCCCTGCACGTTGGAATGGCCGCGCACCGGGCAGAGCCCCGCGCCTTGCCTGCCGACATTGCCGCGCAGGAACATGAAATTGGAAATCTCACGAATGGTCGCCACCGAATGGACATGCTGGGTGACCCCCATCGCCCAGGTGCAGATCACCTTGTCAGCTTTCATGTAGACGGCAGCCGCCCGCTCGATCTCGGCGCGGGAAAGCCCCGACTGATCCTCGATCTCGGCCCAGCCGGTAGCATCGACCGCGGCGCGGTATTCAGCAAACCCGGCGCAATGTTCGGCGATGAAGGCATGGTCGAGGACCGAAGGCTCACCTGCGGCAATCGCTTCGTCTTCTGCTGCAAACACGGCCTTGGCCATGCCGCGCACCGCCGCCATGTCGCCGCCGAGACGCGGCTGGTAATATTGGCTGGCAATCTCGGTAGAGCCGCCGCGCAGCATCTCGATCTTGTCCTGCGGATCGGAAAAACGCTCCAGCCCCTTTTCGCGGATCGGATTGAACACGACCACATCGGCGCCACGCATGGCGGCACGGCGCAGGTCGCCCAGCATGCGCGGATGATTGGTGCCGGGGTTCTGGCCGATGACGAAAATCGCATCCGCCTTTTCGAAATCCTCAAGCAGAACCGTCCCCTTGCCGACGCCGATCGCCTGTTTCAGCGCGACACCACTCGCCTCGTGGCACATGTTCGAGCAATCGGGAAAATTGTTGGTGCCGTAAACGCGCACGAACAGCTGGTAGAGATAGGCCGCCTCATTGCTGGCGCGGCCGGACGTGTAGAATTCGGCCCGGTCGGGACTATCGAGGCCCTTGAGGATGCTGCCGATCTCGGCAAAGGCGTCTTCCCAGGCAACTGGCAAATATCGGTCGCTCGCCGCGTCATACCGCATGGGATGGGTCAGGCGACCGTTGAGTTCCAGCTCGTAATCGCTCAGCTTGCGCAGCTCGGACACGGTATTGGCTGCGAAAAAAGCAGGCGTCGCGCGCTTTTCCGTCGCCTCCCAGGAAACGGCCTTCACCCCGTTTTCGCAAAATTCGAATGACGATCCATGTTCGGGATCACCCCAGGCGCAACCCGGACAATCGAAGCCATCCGGCTGGTTTGCCTTCAACATGGTGCGGGCGCCAGCGAGCGGCGATCCACTTTCAAGCAGCCGCTTGCCGCAGCTCTTCAACGCACCCCAACCGCCGGCGGCCGCGGACTTCTTGCCAATCAACGATCCAGTCATGACTGATGCTATTGACGATCGTCAAAAGCGCTTCAAGCTGACTGTTCGTATGGCTCGATAGACAAAACCTATCGACTTTGGTTGTTACCGCACCCGTGGAATGGTACAGGCCTCTCCACCACCGAAAATGCGTGAGCGGCTGAGAAACCGCTTTTCCCTGCCGTTATCGAGCGAGAACATCCCCCCCCTGCCCGGCACGACATCGATGATCAGCTGCGTGTGCTTCCACGCCTCGAACTGGCTGCCGCTGATATAGACCGGCACGCCGCCGATCTCGCCCAGCTTCACGTCATGGTCACCGATAATGAAATCATCAGCCGGGTAACACATCGGCGATGACCCGTCGCAGCAGCCGCCGGACTGGTGGAAAAGGATTTCCGGGTAGTCCTGCCTTATCTCGGCGATGAGATCGAGTGCCGCATCGGTAGCGGTGACGCGCGGCTCCCCGTTGACATGAGTATTCATGATCTCTCCTCCCAAAGAGCTTTTGATGCTCAGGTGATGAGCTGAACGAAGTCTATCACGATCGCCATGAAAACACCCGAGACAGTCATCGCCAGACCGCAGAGAAACACTTTGCTTGCCTTGTCATATACCCGCCGCTGCAGTGAATCGTGCCGCAGAAAAATCACGAGAGAGCTCCCCTGCGTGATGATCCCGGCGGAGAGCAGAAGCATCGTCGGCAGGTCGATAAGGGTCCATGGGATCGGGTTTTGAGCCCATTGGCTGAGAAATGTCAGAGAGAACGAGAGAATGATCCCCACAACGGTCAGCGTGCCATTGCGGAAAAGCATTTCGACCAGCGGTTCATTTTCATTCGACATCGCGGAATATCTCGGCTGCCGGATTATGACTGCCTATCGAATAGTCCTTTCGCGAGAATTTCAAGGCCGGTTGATAGGCACGAAAGCCGGGCAGAAGAGTTCTTCCCCTGCCCGGCTCCGGCTTGGATCAGAAGAAACCGAGCTTCTTCGGGCTGTAGCTCACCAGCATGTTCTTGGTCTGCTGGTAGTGGTCGAGCATCATCTTGTGCGTCTCGCGACCGATGCCGGACTGCTTGTAGCCGCCGAAGGCCGCATGCGCCGGATAGGCGTGATAGCAATTGGTCCACACGCGGCCTGCCTGGATCTCGCGGCCGAAGCGATAGGCGCGGTTGCCGTCACGCGTCCATACCCCGGCACCAAGACCGTAAAGCGTGTCGTTGGCGATCGAGAGCGCCTCGTCCTCATCCTTGAACGTGGTGACCGAAACCACCGGGCCAAAGATTTCCTCCTGGAACACACGCATCTTGTTGTGGCCCTTGAAGATCGTCGGCTTGATGTAATAGCCGTTGGCCAGCTCGCCGCCGAGATCGTTGCGATCACCGCCGGTCAACACTTCAGCACCTTCCTGCTTGCCGATATCGAGATAGGAGAGGATCTTCTCCATCTGCTCGCTGGATGCCTGCGCACCGATCATCGTGGCGCTATCGAGCGGGTTGCCCTGCACGATCGCTTCCACACGCTTCACCGCCCGCTCCATGAACCGGTCGTAGATCGACTCATGCACCAGCGCGCGGCTCGGGCATGTGCACACCTCGCCCTGGTTGAGCGCGAACATCGCGAACCCTTCCAGCGCCTTGTCAAAGAAGTCATCGTCTTCATTGGCCACGTCGGCAAAGAAGATGTTCGGCGACTTGCCGCCAAGTTCCAGCGTCACGGGAATGAGGTTCTGGCTCGCATATTGCATGATCAGCCGGCCTGTCGTCGTTTCGCCGGTAAAGGCAATCTTGGCGATCCGGTTCGACGATGCCAGGGGCTTGCCGGCCTCGAGACCGAAACCGTTGACGATGTTCAAGACGCCGGGCGGCAAAAGATCGCCGATGATTTCAGCCCAGACAAGCAGCGAGGCGGGCGTCTGTTCGGCCGGCTTGATGACAACGCAATTGCCGGCGGCAAGCGCGGGCGCCAGCTTCCAGGCAGCCATCAGGATCGGGAAGTTCCACGGAATAATCTGGCCAACGACGCCGAGCGGCTCATGAAAATGATAGGCGACGGTGTCGTTGTCGATCTGGCCGATCGATCCTTCCTGGGCGCGGATGCAGGACGCAAAATAGCGGAAATGGTCGATGGCGAGCGGAATGTCGGCTGCCATGGTTTCGCGGATAGGCTTGCCATTGTCCCAAGTTTCGGCCTGGGCCAGCACTTCCAGCTTGTCCTCCATCCGCTGGGCGATCTTCATCAGAATGTTGGAGCGCTCGGCCGGCGCGGTGCGGCCCCACTTGTCCTTTGCGGCATGCGCAGCATCGAGCGCGGCGTTGATATCCTTCTCGTCCGAACGCGGAATTTCACACAACTTGCCGCCGGTGACCGGCGTGATGTTGTCGAAATACTTGCCGCCGATCGGCTCCCTCCACTCGCCGCCGATGTAATTGCCGTATTTCAGCTTGAACGGCGATTCGACGATTTTCTGGTGCAGCATGTCATCCTCCCATGATGAGCTGGCTTCCCGGTTCGGGACCGGGCTGGAAGGAAATCTGCGTCGTCCCAGTCTTGACGAAAAGCAGGCTGCGACCATATGGCGGCGCACACTGTCGCACCCTTGCTACAGTGGAACGCCGCAAACCATGCGGCACCGCAACAGAATTCGATTTACGTCAGTGGAGACCGAAACGGTTCATCTTGCGGTGAAGCGTTGCCCGGCTCATGCCGAGCGCAATCGCCGCCTGCGAGACGTTGCCGTTGGCGCGCGACAGGGCGCGCATCAGTGCCGCCCGCTCTGCTTCGACCAGATCCTGACGATCGCCCGCCCGGTTCTCATCGAGAGCATCCGCAGCCGGAATGCCGGCGGCGATACGGCTGTCGTCCAGCGCAAGAGCCAGGCGCGCCGCACGCGTCGCGCCGATGACCAGATCGTTGCGATCGACCGCAAGAAGTGCCGCCGCCGCATGTGCGGCCTGCGGCACCATCAGGAAACGGGCGCCTGGAAAGGCGGATCGGAACAGGTTGAGCTCAATCCTGAGCGCCGCATCGCGCACCGTCTGGGAAAGAATCGAGAGCATCATTTCATTGACGTCGTCCCGACATGTGGAAATATCGAGCGCCGCCGCCACTTCGCCGCGATGATCACGGATAGGGGCGGTAGTGCAGCTCAAACCCGTATTTGAAGAGAAGAAATGCTGGTCGCGAAAAATCGATACCGCGCGCTCATCCGCCAGTGCCGTACCGATACCGTTGGTTCCGATACTCGCCTCGGTCCAGATGGCCGCCGTCCAAAGGCCAAGATCGTGAAAGGCCCGGTCATCCCCCGCCGTGCCGCGCCGTTCCAGCGCAACACCGTTTCGGTCGGTCAGCAGCAGGCAGCAACCCGACCTGCCGACGGTCGAAAAGAGCTTGTCCATTTCCTCGCGCGCCTCGACGATCAGGCGCTCCGAGGCCTGCCGCGTCTGGCGAAATTCGATGTCCGTCAGGCGTTCGGGTGCGCGTTCCTGCTCGGGCGCAAGATGGTGCATGACCATGCAGCGCCGCCACGAAGCAACGACAGGTGAGCTTGCGGCAGCGGACTGGGCCGAGGCATAGACCTCGTCCGCATGCAGGGAAACGGGATGCATGGGCTCCTCCCGGGCCAATTCTTGCATCAAGTTTCGCTAAAAAGCCGGTGCTTTGCAATCGTCAAGCAGGCGGCCCACGAACTATTTATCGAAATACCATACGCAGCCTCGATGCCGCCGATCACGCGGCCTCTCGCGTCGACGGTTCGCATCTGGCAAAAGGCGCGAAGGCATGCCGCACGCGCAGGATCGTTTCCGGTTCGGCAGCCACCAGTGGCAAGCGGACATCGGCCGGTGACTGGTGCAGGAAGAACTGCGCCTCCTTTAGCGCGGCAACGTCAGCCCCACCAACAGCCGCCGCAGCAACGGACATGGCCTGCAGCAGAGGATCGCAGCCGCTGCCACGCTCCGCCATCGCCACCATGGTCTGCACCGGAGATGGGATGATGTTGGCCAACGCCGACAAGGCGCCGCGCCCACCCAGATCCAGGAATTCCATCAGCGTCCTGTCATCTCTCGAAAGATGCATGAACCGATCTCTGAGCGATGCCGGCAAGGCCGCGAAATGTTCGAGACGCCCGGCACCATGACATATGCCGGCGATAGGATCGATTTCGGCAAGCGCATCCACCAGCGCCGGGCCATAGTCCTTTGCAGTGCGCCCCGGATCATCATCCACAACAACCGGGATATCGACGGCAGCATTGATTTCGCGAAAGTGATTGATCACTCCCTTGAGCGTCGGTTTCGAATAATACGGCACCGCTACCAGCAAGGCATCGGCACCGAATTCTTCGGCGCGGCGGCATCGCTCCACGGTCTTTGCCGTGCAGTTTGTGCCGGTCGCAGCTATCACGCTCAGATGTGGCCGGCCGCGCGAAACAGCGGTTTTCAGCAGGCTCTGGTATTCATCCGAGCCGAGCACCGAACCCTCGCCGACAACGTCGCAAACCACAATTCCATCCACTCCGGCGATGACCTGCCGATCGATCGCCGCCTCGAATTCCGAAAGATCGATCCGGCCTTCGTTGAAGGGACTCAAAAGGGGTGTGTAAGTTTGACGCCTTGCGCGAAGGAAGGGTGTCATGGTTTGGCTCCTGTTTTACAGAAACCAACATTGCTCTCACCGCATAGGATTTCGATATGTGGGGCGAGACTATGACATCAAAGTCTTATATGCATCCATTTGCCTTGACCGCGGCGATGCACCATATTCCGCGCCAGACATATACATCGAACGACACCTTGGCCCTGCGCCTGGAGACTTTATGACCGCATCGCATGCCGCCGCTTCCGATACCACTTCGGAAACCCGCAAATTTCTTGTGCTGCTGCTAGGGTCGATCGGGGTCGTATATGGCGACATCGGCACCAGCCCTCTCTATGCGTTCCGCGAGGCGTTGCGTCCGTTTGCAGCCAACGGCATTCGTGACGAGCACGTGATAGGCCTGATCTCGCTGATGGTCTGGACACTGACCATCATCGTAACCTTCAAATACGTTCTGTTTCTTCTGCGTGCAGACAATGACGGTGAAGGCGGCACGCTTTCGCTTCTGGCGCTTCTGATGAAGAAGACCGGAAGCTACATGCCGGTGCTTTTCTTTGCAGGCCTGATCGGTTCGGCGCTGTTCATCGGCGACGCGATGATTACCCCGGCGCTATCGGTCATGTCGGCGCTCGAAGGCATGAAGCTTATCACGCCTGCTTTCTCCGGTTACGTTCTGCCGCTCTCCGCTGCCATCATGATCTGTCTGTTCATGGTCCAGTCCAAGGGCACCGCGGCCGTAATGAAATTCTTCGGGCCGATCACCGTCGTGTGGTTCCTTGCCATGGCCTGGGGCGGCCTCATCCATATCGGCGACGACTTGACGATCCTGCAGGCCCTCAACCCGATCAACGCTCTCTGGTTCATCACCCATGCTGGCTGGGCCGGGCTGATCGTGCTCGGCGCCGTCTTCCTCACCGTCACCGGTGCCGAAGCGCTTTATGCGGACCTGGGGCATTTCGGCAGGAAGCCGATCAGTGTCGCCTGGTTCATCCTCGTCTTCCCGGCGCTTGCCCTGAACTATCTCGGCCAGGGCGCGCTCGTGCTTGCCGATCCGACAAAGATTTCCAACCCGTTCTATCTGCTTTATCCCGATTGGGCGCTGTTGCCGATGGTGATCCTTGCTACCATGGCGACAATCATCGCCAGCCAGGCCGTCATCACCGGGGCCTTTTCGCTGGCCCGCCAGGCAGTGCACCTGGGCTTCCTGCCGCGTCTTGCGATCAAGTTCACCTCCGAGACCAATACCGGGCAGATCTATGTACCGGCCGTCAACATGGTCCTGTTCATCGGCGTCATCGTACTCATCTTCTCCTTCGGGGATTCGGAATCGCTTGCCACCGCCTACGGTATCTCGGTCACCGGCGCGATGGTGGTCACGACGCTGATGTCCTTCCAGTTCCTGCGCGCCGTATGGGGTTACAAGGCAATAACGGCTGCGATCATTCTGGGACCGCTTTTCGTCATTGAGACGATCTTCCTCGCCGCCAACCTTCTCAAGGTCCATGACGGCGGCTGGGTGCCGGTCATGCTGGCACTGGTTATCATGCTGACCATGTGGACATGGACGAAGGGATCGAAATACCTGAAGGAAAAGACGGCCAAGAACGACATTCCGCTGGAAACCTTCATCACCTCGATCGAAAGCTCAATCGAGCGGGAAACCGCCAGCGCACCCGTGACCGTGCCCGGGACCGCGGTCTTCCTGACCAGCGTGCCGGATCGCACCCCCGCCGTTCTGCTGCACAATCTGAAGCACAACCACGTCCTGCACGAACAGAACGTCATCCTGACCATCTGGACCCAGGACAAGCCCTATGTGCCTCAGCAGGAACGTGTCGAGATGACGAGACTGTCGAAGCGCTTCATCCGCCTTGACATCACCTTCGGCTACATGGATGAACCCAACGTCGCCAAGGCTCTGACCGTTTGCAAGAAAAAGGGCTTCAAGTTCGAAATCATGCAGACCTCTTTCTATCTCGGTCGCCGCAACCTGATCGAAACGCCCAATACCGGCCTGCCGCGCTGGCAGGAAAAGCTCTACATCATCCTCGCCGATTTCGGCATCGATCCTTCAGCCTATTTCAAGCTGCCGCCGAACCGCGTGGTGGAACTGGGTGAGCAGGTCGCGATTTAAAGCAATTCCAGCAAAAGTGGACACCGGTGTTTTGGCCGGAATTGCGTTTAAACGAAGAGATAGAGCGCCATGACTGTCGTCGCCTCCTATGTATACACGAACGGAAAGCGCGGGCGCCCTCTCCCGATAGACGAACCGTGCCCGGCGCTGACTGGTGACGAATTTGCCTGGATCGGCCTGCACGAGCCGACAGCCGACGAGCTGAAAACGCTCGCAAAGACCTACAGCCTGCATGAACTTGCTGTTGAAGATGCGCTCAACGCACATCAGATCCCCAAGGTCGAGGCCTATGGCGACCAGCTTTTTGTCGTCGCCAAGACCGCCCATCTCGACGGCGACAAGATCAAATACGGCGAGACTGCAATCTTCGTCGGACAGCGCCATATCATCACCGTCCGGCACGGCTCGATGCGCAGCCACAGCGAAGTGCGCTCCCAGCTCGAAGCCTCGCCGAAACTGCTGTCGCAAGGCCCCGACTATGTGCTGCACGGCATTATCGATTTCATCGTTGATGGTTATCTGCCAACGGTTCAGACGATCGAGGATCGCGTTCTGGAGATGGAGCAGAAGATGCTCGCCAATTTCCTCGAACGCGAGCAGATCCGCCGCCTGTTCCGGCTGAGACGGCAATTGATCCTGTTCGGGCGCATTCTCGGACCGATGACGGAAGTGGCGGGCAAACTCGTCAATCTGGACCTGCCCTGCCTCGACAAGCACGCCAAACCCTATTTCCGCGACGTTCTGGACCACTGCCGACGGGTGGAAAGCATGGTCGGCGGCCTTCGGGAAGTCATCACCTCGGTCTTCGAGGCCTCGAACCTTCTGGAACAGCAGCGTCAGGGCGTCATCACCAGGCAGCTTGCCTCCTGGGCCGCGATCCTGGCTGTGCCGACAGCTGTCGCCGGCATTTACGGCATGAATTTCGAGAACATGCCGGAGTTGAAGACCGAATACGGTTATTACGTCGTGCTTGCCGCAATCGTCCTCGTCTGCGGCGTGCTCTATCATCGCTTCAAGAAGGTCGGTTGGCTTTAACTCCGGATCAATCCGGCGCGGCCAGGCGATAGCCGACGCCGGTCTCCGTCAGGATGTATCGCGGTTGGTCGGGCGTCGCCTCGATCTTCTGCCTGAGCTGGCGCACATAGACGCGCAGATACTGAACATCGGTCAGCCCGTCCCAGACATGTTCCAGCAGGAACCGGTGGGTCAGCACCTTGCCGGCATGCTGCACGAGAATGCGCAGGATGTCGTATTCCTTCGGCGACAGCTTCACGTCGCGGCCTGCCACCTTGACGATCCGCTTGACCAGATCGACCGACAGCTCACCGGTCTGGAAAACCGGCTTTTCGCCCTGCGCCTGCAACCGGTGGCGCAGTGCCACGCGGATGCGCGCACCCAGCTCGCTCATCCCGAAGGGTTTCGTCACATAGTCGTCGGCGCCAAGTTCCAGCGCCTTGACGATGCCCGCCTCGTCGGTGCGGCTCGACAGGATGACGATCGGCAGCGTCATTCCCTCGCCGCGCCATTTGGCGAGCAGATCGTGGCCGGACATATCCGGAAGGCCGAGATCCAGAATGATAAGATCCGGCTTGTCGCTGACCGCCAGCTCCATGGCCACCTTCGCATTCATCGCCTCGCTGACGGCATAGGCCTGCGCGCTCAGGCCCACGCGCAACAGCTTGCGGATCGGCGGCTCGTCATCGACGATCAGGATACGTACGGCGTTTTCAGTCATTTTCGTCTCCCAAGATCGGCACGTCCATGGGAACCGGCATGCTGATGGTAAAGATCGCCCCAGAACGGTCGGACCGGTTATGCGCCCGGATCGTGCCGCCCATCGCTTCGACGAAACCGCGGCAGATGGCAAGCCCGAGCCCGGTACCCGCCCTCACCTGATCAGTTTTGCGCACCCGGTAAAAACTGTCGAAGATCCGCTCCAGGTCTTCTGGCGGCATGCCGGGCCCCTCGTCCATGACAGAGAGAAGGACGGCATTTCCATCCCTCTGCCCCCTTATGTCGATGACCGTGCTCTCCGGCGCATATTTGGCGGCGTTATCGATCAGATTGAACAGGACCTGCTCGAACAGCACTGGATCGACCTTCAGCATCGGCAGATCTGCCGGGATGCCAACCTCCACCGTGTGGCCCGATGCGATCTTCGCCGCCCGGCCAAGCGCCGTGCCCACCATGTCACCGGCGAAATGCAGGGCGTAGTTCGGCCGCATTGCGCCGGAACCGAGCCGCGTCATGTCGAGCAGGTTGACGATGAAGCGGTTGAGCCGCTCGGACTCGTCGATGACGGTCGACAGAAGCTCCGCCCGCGTTTCTTCCTGCAATTGCGGTCCCAGATCCTTAAGCATGTCGGCCGAGCCCATGATCGCAGCAAGCGGTGTCTTCAGGTCATGGCTGATCGAGGTGAGAAGCGCAGTGCGCAGCCGGTCTGTTTCTGCCGCAAGCCTTGCCTTGTCGACATCCGACACCAGTTGCACCCGCTCGATTGCGAGAGCCGCCTGATCCGCCAGCGCATCGAACAGCCGCTGCTGTTCGGGCGTCAGAAGGGGCCCCTGACGATCGTTGTCGAGACCGATGACGCCGACCGCCTCACGACCGGTGCGAAGCGGCAGGTAGAGCCGTTTGGCGCCGGGCAGTGTGTCGGCTGCGCGGCCGGCGGGGCGATTGTGCTCCCAGGCCCATCTGGCGGCCGCGATATCGGCATCGACCAGCGTATCGTCCGGCGGATAGCCCGCTTTCACCGCGATCGTTCCACTCTCCGGCAAGAGGATGACAACCCTCACCTTCAACATCGAGGCGATCTGGAAGGCGGTAACCCACAGCACATCGTCCAGCGTGCCGGTGCTCGCAAGCTTCTTGGAGAAGAGATAGAGATCTTCCGTCGTGCGCGCCCTTGCCCTGGCGGCAACCGCCTGCCGCTGAACCGCCGCCGTCAGGTTGGAGGCGACGAGCGCAACACCGAGATAGAAGAGCAGCGCGATCACGCTTTCCGGATCGCGGATCGTGAATGTGTAGCGCGGTTCGAGGAAAAAGAAGTTGAAGGCAACGGCCCCGAGAAGCGAGGCAAACAGCCCCGGCCCCAACCCGCCCCGAACCGCCGACGCCAGAACCGCCATCAGGAAGACAAGCGCAAGGTTGCGCACGTCAAAAGTCTGGTCGAGCGCAACGCCTGCCGCGATTGCCAGCGCAACGAAGACCGTGCTTTGCAGATAGTGTTTTACCCGGAAAGGTCTTGGCGCCTGCGCAACCTTCACACCGCGGTCTGCCTCACCATCCTTCTGATCACCGGAAATCACGTGGACGCTGATATGACCGGCATGCCGGATCAGGTCATGGGTGACGGAGGTTTGCCACAACTGCCGCCAGCGCGGTTTTGCGGGCCTGCCGACAACGATATGGGTGAAATTGTTGGCATTGGCATAGGCAATGATTTCGCGTGACGGAGAAAGCCCCGGCAACGTGACAGCCTCGGCGCCAAGCTGCTGCGCCAGCCGCATGTTTGCCGCCAGCCGGTCCTTGTCCTCCTCCGAAAGCGCGGCATCCTGCGGGGTGTCCAGGTGCAATACTGCCCAGGGCGCCCTGAGCCGATCCGCCTGCCTGCGGGCATAACGCACCAAGCTTGCTCCGTTGCGCCCGTGATCCAGGCAGACGAGCAGTCTGTCGCCCGCCGCCCATGGACCGGAAATCGCATTGGCCTGCATGTGGTTGAGCAGTTGTTCGTCGACGCGCTGGGCGGTACGCCGCAAAGCCAGTTCGCGCAAAGCCGTCAGATTACCCGGCGAAAAATAGTTCTCGATCGCCCGGCGCGCCGTCTTCGGCATATAGACCTTGCCGTCGTTGAGACGTTTGATCAGGTCGTCGGGGGTGATGTCGATGATCTCGACATCATCGGCCCGGTCGATGATCAGGTCCGGCACCGTCTCGCGCACCCTGATGCGGGTGATCTGCGCCACGACATCGTTGAGGCTTTCGACATGCTGGATATTGAGGGTCGAATAGACGTCGATGCCCTGCGCCAGCAATTCCTGCACATCCATGTAACGTTTCGGATGGCGGCTGCCGCTGGCATTCGTATGCGCCAGTTCATCGACCAGAACGAGAGCCGGACGGCGGGCGAGGATGGCATCGAGATCCATCTCCTCAAGGCTCTGGCCGCGATAATCGATTTGTCGGCGGGCGATGATCTCGAACCCGTCGGTGAGCGCCTCGGTTTCCTTACGTCCATGCGTCTCGACCACACCGATGACGACATCGACACCATCGGCCTGCCTCGCCCTGCCGGACATCAGCATTTCATAGGTCTTGCCGACGCCGGGCGCGGCGCCGAGAAAAATCTTCAGCCGCCCACGCCCTTCCCGCTCCGCCCGCTGCAGGAGAGCATCCGGTGAGGGGCGGGTCTCGGTGTCTCGGCCGTTCTCACGATTGGCGTCGGGCATGATTTACCTGCTAGAATACCAATGGCGTCCGCCCATCACCCGGCCTCCGCTGCGCTCGGCCACCCTCTCCCCGCAAGCTGGGCGAGGAGGAACGGAGAGCTTACGGCTTGTCTCCTTCTCCCCGTACTAACGGGGAGAAGGTGCCGGCAGGCGGATGAGGGGCGAACGCCTGCATTCGTTACGTCTTAGAGCCATCCAGCGCCATGTTCAACGCCAGCACGTTGACCACCGGCTCGCCGAGGAAGCCCAGCTCTCGGCCCTCGACATGCGCATCGACCAGCGCCTTCACGCTCGCCTCGTCCATCTGGCGCGCCTTGGCCACACGCACCACCTGGAAATAGGCGGCCTCCGGCGAAATATGCGGATCAAGGCCACTGCCCGACGCCGTGACCAGATCGATCGGCACCTCGGCATTCGGATTGGAAGCCTTGGCAGTCTCGTAATCCGCCCTCACCCGGTCGATCAGTTTCTGGCTGGTCGGGCCGAGATTGGAGCCGGAGGACGAGGCAGCGTTGTAACCGTCACCGGCAGCCGAGGGACGGCCGTGGAAATATTGCTCGCCCGCGAAGCTCTGGCCGATCAGTGACGAGCCGATCACCTGACCATCCCTTTCGATCAGGCTGCCATTTGCCTGCGCCGGAAACACAGCCTGCGCAATGCCTGTCATGGCGAAAGGATAGATCAGGCCGGTAATGGCGGTGGTGGCCACCATCATGACGATGGCCGGACGAAGTTGTTTCAACATCGAGAATACTCCTTAAGCGAGGCCGAGCGTGGTGATGACCACGTCAATCGCCTTGATGCCGATGAACGGGACGACGATGCCGCCGAGGCCGTAGATCAGAAGATTGCGGGAGAGAAGCGCGCCGGCGCCGACGGCGCGGTATTTGACGCCCTTTAGCGACAACGGGATCAACGCGATGATGATCAGCGCATTGAAGATGATCGCCGACAGGATAGCGCTTTGCGGTGTCGCCAGTCCCATGACGTTCAGCACGCCGAGCTGCGGATAGAAGGCGAGGAACATCGCCGGGATGATGGCGAAATACTTGGCGATGTCATTGGCGATCGAAAACGTCGTCAGCGCTCCGCGGGTCATCAGCAACTGCTTGCCGATCTCGACGATTTCGATGAGCTTCGTCGGGTCGCTATCGAGGTCGACCATGTTGCCGGCCTCGCGGGCTGCAACCGTGCCGGTATTCATCGCCACACCGACATCCGCCTGTGCCAATGCCGGAGCATCATTGGTGCCGTCACCGCACATGGCGACCAGCTTGCCCTTGGCCTGCTCCTCGCGAATGAGCGACAGCTTGTTCTCGGGCGTTGCCTGGGCGAGAAAATCGTCGACGCCCGCTTCGGCCGCGATTGCTGCTGCCGTCATCGGGTTGTCGCCGGTAATCATCACCGTGCGGATGCCCATCTTGCGGAGTTCGGCAAAACGCTCGCGGATGCCACCCTTGACGATATCCTTGAGGTGGATGACGCCAAGCAGTTTTCCGTCGCGGGCAACGCCGAGCGGCGTGCCACCCGCCTTGGCAATCTCTTCCGCGATCGCCTGCAGTTCTCGCACCGTGTCCGACTGCGGGCTGGCGGCAATCGCCGTATTGCCTGCCACAGGCAACGTGCCACCATTGACATAGGCGAGCACCGCATCGACCGCGCCCTTGCGGATCTGGCTGCCGTCCAGATCGACGCCGCTCATCCGCGTCTGGGCGGTAAACGGCACGAACGAGGCTTTCAGGCTCGCCATATCGCGGCCGCGGATCGCGTATTTCTCTTTGGCAAGCACAACGATCGAGCGGCCTTCCGGCGTCTCGTCGGCAAGCGAGGCAAGCTGCGCCGCATCGGCAAGTTCCTGTTCGGAAACGCCGTGCACCGGACGGAACTGGGTTGCCTGACGGTTACCCAGCGTGATCGTGCCGGTCTTGTCGAGGAGCAGCGTATCGACGTCTCCGGCAGCTTCGACCGCACGGCCGGACATGGCGAGCACGTTGAAGCGCACCAGACGGTCCATGCCGGCAATGCCGATTGCGGAAAGCAGCGCGCCTATGGTGGTCGGGATCAGCGTCACGAACAGCGCGACCAGCACGATGACCGGGATCGAGCCCCCCGCATAGGCCGCAAAGCTCGGGATCGTCGCGGTAGCCAGGACGAAGATCAGCGTCATCCCGGCAAGCAGGATATTGAGAGCGATCTCGTTCGGCGTCTTCTGCCGTTCGGCACCTTCGACGAGCGAGATCATCCGGTCGATGAAGGTCGAACCGGCAGCCGCCGTAATCCGCACCCGGATGGCGTCGGAGAGAACCTGCGTGCCGCCGGTGACGGCCGAACGGTCGCCGCCCGATTCACGGATGACCGGGGCGCTTTCGCCCGTAATCGCCGCCTCGTTGACGGAGGCGACGCCTTCGATCACCTCGCCATCGGAGGGGATGATATCGCCGGCCTCGACCAGCACGATATCGCCCACCTTGAGCGAGGTACCGGCGACCATCTTGTAGTCGCTGCCGTTGGCGCTGGTGACAAGCTTGGCCTGGGTTTCGGTCCGCGCCTTGCGCAGACTGTCCGCCTGCGCCTTGCCGCGACCTTCGGCGACCGCCTCGGCGAAATTGGCGAACAGAACGGTGAACCAGAGCCAGAGGTTGAGCTGGAAGGAAAAACCGAGATTGTCGCCGCCGACGATAAGATCGCGCAGGAAGAGAACGGTCGTCAGGACCGACACCGTGGCCACGACGAACATGACCGGGTTCTTGGCGAGCGTGCGCGGATTGAGCTTGGTGAAAGCTGCGCCGATCGCGGGAATGAGAATGCGGCTATCGAGGATAGACGCGGATTTTGCCTGGCTCATGAAGAGGCTCCAGCTTTGATGAGGTGACCGATGGCCCTGATTAATCAGGGCCACACAGTCAGCCGTGTAGGATTTCGATGACGCAGACGACGGCGAGTATGCCCGCCATCATCGCGAGAATGACATTGGAACCGCACCATCTCTGGCGCTCCCGGGATTTGCCCTGAACGTTCCCCTTGCCCCGCATCGGCGAGGCAAGGTCAGATTGTCTGCGAAGGGCGTGACGAATGCTCATATCGGATCTCCTTAGAACGTCTGTCCGGCGATCATCGCCAGATGTTCGACGATCGGGCCGAGTGCGAGCGCCGGGAAGAAAGTCAGGCCGCCGACGATCAGGATCGTGCCGACGAGAAGACCGACGAACAGGCCGCCATCGGTGGGAAATGTGCCGGCAGAGGCCGGAACCGTCTTTTTGCCGATCAGCGAGCCGGCAATCGCAAGTGCCGGGATGATGACCAGGAAACGCCCCATCAGCATCGCGATGCCGAGCGTCACGTTGTACCAGGGCGTGTTGCCGGTCAGCCCGCCGAAGGCCGAGCCGTTATTGGCCGCAGCCGACGTGTAGGCATAGAGGATTTCCGAGAACCCGTGCGGTCCACCGGTGCCGATCGAGGCGACGGCGGAGGGAAGCACGGTGGCGATCGCGGCAAAGACGAGCATGGCGAGCGGCAGGCACAGAACGGCAAGCAGCGCCATCTTCATCTCCTTCGCCTCGATCTTCTTGCCGAGATATTCCGGCGTGCGCCCGACCATCAGGCCGGCGACGAAGACGGCGACGATGATGAACATCATGATGCCGTAGAAACCGGCACCGACTCCGCCGACGATGACTTCGCCGAGCTGCATGTTGATGATCGGGATCAGCCCGCCAAGTGCGGTGAACGAACCATGCATGGCATTGACCGCACCGCAGGATGCGGCCGTGGTGATGACGGCGAACAGCGACGAGAGCACGACGCCGAAGCGGACTTCCTTGCCTTCCATGTTACCGCCCGACAGACCCATCGCGTGCATGATCGGGTTACCCGCAGCTTCAGCCCAGTAGACGAAAACGACGCCAGCGAGGAACAGCACACCCATTGCGCCGAGGATCGCCCAGCCCTGTCGCTGGTTACCGACCATGCGGCCGAAGACGTTGGTCAGCGCCGCGCCGATCGCAAAGATCGCCACCATCTGGATCAGGTTGGAGATCGCATCCGGATTTTCGAACGGATGCGCGGAATTGGCGTTGAAGAAACCGCCACCATTGGTGCCGAGCATCTTGATCGCAAGCTGCGAGGCGACCGGGCCGAGCGCGATCGTCTGTTTCGCGCCTTCGAGCGTCGTGGCTTCCACGTAAGCGCCAAAGGCCTGCGGCACACCGAGAAAGACGAAGACCAGCGTCAGCAGGATGCAGAGCGGCAGGAGCAGGTAAAGCGTCGCACGGGTCATATCGACCCAGAAATTGCCGACCGATTTGCCCGAAGCACGGGAAAAACCGCGGATCAGGGCAATCGCGATCGCGATGCCGGTCGCGGCCGACAGGAAATTCTGGACAGTCAGCCCCACCATCTGGGTCAGATAGGACATGGTGGCTTCGCCGCCATAGTTCTGCCAGTTGGTATTGGTGACGAAGCTGACGGCGGTGTCGAAGGAGAGTTCCGGCCCGACCGCGGCCATGCCGGCCGGGTTGAGCGGCAGCATATCCTGCAGGCGGAACAGGCCATAGAGAACCAGCACGCCGAGGAGATTGAACATCAGCATGGCGAAGGCGTAAGTCGTCCAGTGCTGCTCCTCACGCTCGCTGGTGCCGGCTAAGGCGTAAAGTCCCCGTTCAAGCGGAACGAGGACGGGGGAAAGAGGCGTACGCTCGCCGGAAAACACCCGCGTCATATAGGCGCCGAGCGGTTTGACGAGCACGAGGACGATCCCGCAGAAGACGAGGATCTGAAGCCATCCGTTGAGGGTCATGGAGATAAACTTTCAGTTCCCGAAAACGCCATCAGAAGCGTTCGGGGCGGATGAGAGCGTAGGTGAGGTAGAATGTGAGAAAGACGGTAACGGCACCGCCGAGCACATAGTCGAGTATCATCGCTCCCTCCTTCTAGAGCCTGTCGCAGGCGCGGGTGTAGGCGAAGCACAGGGCGAAGAAGATGATCGCCGTGCCGATTAAGATGAGGTCCAGCATGATCCGGGTTCCTTTGAACTGATCGAGACCAGACAAGCCGAATGGCGCCGTCCGGAACGACGGCACCTCATGCGATGTCTGGATTAGAGAGGATCTTCCGATCCCCCGAGCCCGAATATGGCGCCGAAGCGCATAGGGGTTCGAGACGGGCGGGGGAGCGAAGATATAGGAATTTTATAGGAATTTTTTGGGGGGCCGACGCCGAGCTTGGTCTGGCCCTTCAGGCTAACGAGCGGTCCTGCTGAAAAAGTCCCCCTCTGGCCTGCCGGCCATCTCCGCCACAAGGGGGAGAAGACTTGCGGCACTCTCTCGCCTCAATTGGGCATCGGCCGAGAGGCGGGGTTAAGCCCTCCCCCTCGTGGGGAGGGTTGGGAGGGGTCTTTCTTTATACGATGGCACGGCTGGTAACGCGCTCATCCCGCAAGAAAGGCTATTCAGAACAGCGCCATCTCGAGCACAGAAGCGACTCCGACTAAAACCAGCACCACCAGCATCATCCCAAGCATCGCATCCGAGCCGCGCAACGTCCCCGAGCCGGCCAATCGCGTCAGCTGGCTGCGGGGATAGACATGTCTCCGCAGATATCGGAGCGGGCGAAACATGGCGTGGCCCTCACGCCCGGCCCGCGACACGGCTTCCCGCAGAAAGGCAATGCGGATCGAACGCCGCGCCCAGTGTCAGCGTAACATGCTCCGGCAGGCACCAGACGGCACCCGGGATGTGGTCGCTTTCGAACATGGCGAAATGCACCGCCGAGGCGCGATCGGTGAAAAGCCCGCCGACCTTGCCCTGCGCGTCATTGACGATCCAGCGGCCACTCCTGTCACGACCGACAGTGAAACGGATACCTGTCGCGGGAGGCTCCCGGTCGTTCATCGCAAACTTGCCCATATCATTCTCCTCCACCGACCATCACCGCAAGCGCCGCAATGGCGCAGAAACCGACGCCCAGGACGCCGATAAGGCGCAGGGCCATCGCAAGGCTCATGCCGGCAGCAGTGTCACCGGTGACAGGACGGGCCTGTGCCAGGCGGCGGCGCTGTGCCTCGGCCTCGGTAAGGTGGAGAAGATTAATAACGCCCAGACGACCATACATGGGTCACTCCTTGTCGATCGAAGTTCCGCGCCAAAGGCTTACGGAACGGACATCGAATGCGATGCCTGATCGAAAGGTAGCGACTGCCTCATAGGCATTCGATTGGTGTGGAGACACCAAGAAATAGGGAAGTCATAAAGCCACCGCGACCGGATGGAACCGGCGCGGCGGGCAAATCGGAAGGCTCAGGCGTAGCGCGAGACGGCGAGATCGGTCGCGTCGATTTCCGGCTTCTTCCCGCTGACGATGGAGCTGATGACCTTGGCCGAGCCGCAGCTCATCGTCCAACCGAGCGTGCCATGCCCGGTATTGAGGAACAGGCCCTTCACCTTGGTCGCGCCGATCACCGGCGTGCCGTCCGGCGTCATCGGGCGCAGGCCGGACCAGAAATCCGCCTTGGAAACATCGCCACCCGGGAAAAGATCGGTGACGGAATGTTCGAGCGTCGCGCGCCGTTTCTGGCCGAGATCGTTGGTATAGCCGGAAATCTCCGCCATGCCGCCGACGCGGATACGGTCGCCAAGTCGGGTGATGGCGATCTTGTAGGTCTCGTCCATCACCGTCGATTCCGGCGCACGCGAGGCATCGACGATCGGAATTGTCAGGGAATAGCCCTTTACCGGATAGACCGGCAGCTTGATGCCGAACTGCTTGACCAGCATCGGCGAATAGCTGCCGAGCGCCACGACGACGGCATCACCACGCAGCGTCTCGCGATCGGTCACGACGCCCTTGATGGCGCCGCCCTCGACATCGAGCGCCTTGATATTGGTGCCGTAAAGGAATTTCACCCCCATCGCAGCCGCTTTCAGCGCCAGCGCGTTGGTGAACTTGAAGCAGTCGCCCGTCTCGTCCTTAGGCGTCAGAAGGCCGCCGACGATCTTCTGTCGCACATGTTTCAGCGCCGGTTCGACGCGGATGCAGCCTTCGGGATCGAGCACTTCGTAGGGAACACCGTCCGCTGCCAGCGCCTTGACGTCCTTCGCCGATGCGTCGAGCTGCTGCTGGGTGCGAAAGAGCTGAAGGGTACCCTGCATGCGTTCGTCATAAGCGATGCCGGTTTCATCACGGACTTCGGCAAGCGAGATACGCGCATAATCGGCGATCCGAAGCATGCGGCTCTTGTTGATCGCATAACGTTCCGAGGTGCAGTTGCGCAGCATCTGGGCCATCCACGACAGCATGGCGGCATCCATCTTCGGACGCAGGATCAGCGGTGCGTGGTTCATGAAAAGCCACTTCATCGCCTTCAGCGGAATGCCGGGTGCTGCCCAGGGGGAGCAGTAACCGAAGGAAACCTCACCGGCATTGGCAAAGCTGGTTTCCAGTGCCGGACCTTCCTGCCGGTCGATGACGGTGACCTCATGGCCGGCCTTGGCAAGTTGATAGGCGGATGTAACACCGACAACGCCGGCTCCGAGAACGATGACTTTCATGGAATTCCCCGTTTTTTATCTGATAAATGGCTAAAGATATTGGCGCTCGTAGCGCTGGCCGAGGCTGGTCAGCACCTCATAGGAAATCGTTCCGGCCGCCTGCGCAAGATCGTCCAGCGTCTGGTGAGGCCCGATCATCTCGACAAGGCTGCCGAGCGTTACGGCACCGACTGGCAGGGCGCTTATATCAACGGTCATGCTGTCCATCGAAACGCGGCCGACGATCGGCAGGCGGTGGTCGCCGAAATAGACGGCACCCCGATCACTGAGGCTGCGCGGCAAACCGTCGGCGTAACCGGCTGCAATCGTCGCAAGCCGCATTTCGCGTGGCGCCACGAACGTAGCCCCGTAACCAACCTTTGTTCCGGCGGGTATGGTTCGCGTCTGGATCACTGCAATCTTCAGGCCGACGACGGGTTCCATCGGGTTGGTCTGCGACGCCGTCGGGTTGCCGCCATAAAGCGCAATGCCGGGACGCGCCATGTAGCCATGATAGCTTTGGCCGAGAAAGATGCCGTTGGAGTTGGCAAAGCAGACAGGCAGGTCGGGAAATTCTTTGGCGATCCGCTGCATCTCCGTCAGCTGCTGATCGTTCTGCTCACTCTCCACCTCATCGGCGGAAGCGAGATGGCTCATGATGAAGCGGATATCGACCAGCTCGTGATCGGCAAGTTCCGATTTCAGTTGTACCTGCTCGGCCGGCGAAAACCCGAGCCGCGACATGCCAGTGTCGAATTGCAGGGCGGCGGGCAGACGCTTGCCCAGCCCATGCGCGGCGGCAGACCAGCGCCGCAACTGTTCAAGTGAGTTCAACACCGGAACAACACCTGCTGCAGCACAGGCCAGCTCATTGCCCGGCTGCAGGCCATTGAGGACGTAAAGGACGGCGCTATCGGGAAGCACAGGCCTCGCGGCTGCGACTTCCATAAAATGGGCAACGAAAAAGTCGCGGCAACCGGCCTTGTAAAGCGCTTCCGCAACCGGACGGGCGCCAAGTCCGTAGGCGTCGGCCTTGACCACGGCAGCCGCTTTCGCTGGCGCAAGCGCCTCGGCAAGTTTCAGATAATTGCGGCAGATCGCACCAAGATCGATCGTCAGATATCCGCAGGCCGCAGCAGCAATTTCCTGCGCCGCCGGGATGGTCATTCGCTCGTTCATTCACGCCCCTCTTTTTAAGATGAGCATAATGAAATGATCGTTGAATTTCCTGCCGATCGATGGCAGAAAATCTCTCAAATGCAAATCTCTTGAAATTATCTTCGATATTTTGGAATAATATTCATGGCGACCATTGACCAGATCGACCGCAACCTTTTGCGCCTGCTGCGGCTCAATGCCCGCATGAGCAATGCGGCCCTGGCCGCGGAAGTGGGCCTGTCGCCCTCAGCCTGTCTTCGTCGCATCAGGCTGCTTGAGGAGGCCGGCGTCATTCGCGGATATACGGCGCTTGTCGATAACGACCAGAACGGCATCGCCGTCATCATCAACATCACGCTGGAAAGGCAGACGGAAGAGTATCTCAACCGCTTCGAGGCGGCCGTTCGCAAATATCCGGAAATACGGGAGTGTTTTCTGATGACCGGAGGCTCCGACTATCTGTTGCGCGTCGAAGTTGCCAATGCCGGAGAATTCGAGCGCATCCACAAGGAGATCCTTTCGGCACTTCCGGGCGTGTTGCGCATCCATTCCAGCTTTTCGATCCGCAACGTGCTTATGACACGCAGCCGGAAAAGCCGGTAACCCCTACCCGAACGCGAAAACGCCGCCCGTGCAGGACACGGACGGCGTTTCGATTATCAACCTGATGGCGCTAGAAACGCCGGTTCGATCAGGGCTGCTTACCGATATAGGCCAGGATACCGCCGTCGACGTAAAGAACGTGACCGTTGACGAAGTCGGATGCCGAGGAAGCGAGGAACACGGCCGGTCCCTTCAGGTCCTGCGTCGTGCCCCAACGGTTTGCCGGCGTCTTGGCGAGGATGAAGGAGTTGAACGGATGACCCGGTTCGCGCAGCGGCGCGGTCTGCGGGGTTTCGATATAGCCCGGGCCGATACCGTTGCACTGAATGTTCTGCGAACCGTATTCGGAAGCGATATTGCGCGTCAGCATCTTCAGGCCGCCCTTGGCAGCTGCGTAAGCCGAAACGGTCTCGCGGCCGAGTTCGCTCATCATCGAGCAGATGTTGATGATCTTGCCGCCACCGCGCTTGATCATGCCCGGAATGACGGCCTTGGCGAGGATGAACGGAGCAGTCAGGTCGATATCGATGACCTGACGGAAGTCCTTGACGTCCATCTCATGCATCGGAACGCGCTTGATGATGCCGGCATTGTTGACGAGGATATCGACAGAACCGAGATCCTTCTCGATTTCGGCGATCATCTTCTGCACGCCCGGCTCATCGGTCACGTCGCAGATGTAGCCCTTGGCGTCGATGCCGGCAGCCTTGTAGGCTTCGAGGCCCTTGGCGAGGAAATCTTCGTTGATGTCGTTGAAGGCGATCGTGGCGCCGGCTTCAGCAAGCGCGCTGGCCAGTGCGAAACCGATACCGTAGGAAGCACCGGTAACCAGCGCGACCTTGCCCTTGAGCGAAAAGCTATCTGCGTAACTCAATATCTTAAATCCTTGCCTATATTGAAAGAAACCGGAGCGGCATATGATTGCCGCTCCGACGTAGACCGACTTAGCGCAGGTCGCTGATGGCGATATGGTCCATGTCGTCGAAGGTCAGGTTTTCGCCGCACATTGCCCAGATGAACGTGTAGTTGGCAGTGCCGCAACCGGCGTGGATCGACCACGACGGCGAGATGACGGCCTGGTCGTTCTGCACGAGGATATGGCGGGTCTGGTCGCCTTCACCCATCATGTGGAAGACGGCCTGATTTTCAGCAATGTTGAAGTAGTAGTAGATTTCCGAACGGCGCTCGTGGGTATGAGCTGGCATCGTGTTCCAGACATTGCCCGGATCGAGTTCGGTCAGGCCCATCGAAAGCTGGCAGGTTTCCAGAACGTCCGGGTGGATGAACTGGTTGATGACGCGCTTGTTGGCCGTCGAATTGTCGCCAACCGGCTTCTTCTGGGCGTCGGCAATCGACAGGAAAGTCGTCTTGCAGACCTTATGGGCCGGAGCGGAGATCATGTAGAACTTGGCCGGGTTGGCCTTGCCCTTGCTCTTGAAGACAACCGACTTGTGGCCCTTGGTGACGTAGAGGCAATCCTTGAAGGCGAGATTGTAGACTTCGCCATCGACCTCGACAGAACCTTCGCCGCCAAGGTTGAAGATGCCGAGTTCGCGGCGTTCCAGCACGTAATTCGTGCCGAAATTCTTCATGCAATCGATGCCCTTGTCGAGCGGAACGGCTTCATTGACCGGCTTGCAGCCAAACACGACCATACGATCGACGTGGCTGTAAGTGGCGACGATCTCGTCATCGGCGAAAACCTTTTCGATCAGGAATTCAGCGCGCGTTTCCTCGGTCGTGTAGCGCTTGAAGTCCTTCTGGTTGGCCGAATAGCGGATGTCCATGATATTACTCCTCTAAGTATGATGGGATATGTACGGTGCAGGTCTATCAGGCCAGAAGCTTGATGACGACCTTGCGCACCTTACCGGGCGCCTCGGCGGCACAGCCGGGACGATGAATGTCGGTGGGATAGAACACGGCATATGCGCCGGCTCCGAGAAGAAGATCGGTTTCGTCGGTGACCTTGGAGTAGAACTTGACGTCCTTGCTCTCGAAGAGGTCTTCTTCGACTGTGTAATCGGCAGCAAGTGGTGCATAACCGATGACTTCGCGACCACTGAATACGAACTGGATGTCGATGTAGCGGGCGTGGGATTCTGGACGCTTCTCGGCCTTGGGGGCGGTGTCGTAGTCCTGGATCAGGGCGAAGATGGTATCGCCTTCGATATCGACACGTCCGGCGGGCAATGCAGCGATATCCGTTTCGGCCAGGAATTTGAGGCCTTTCTGGATGTTTGCCGGGAGAGTTGCGGCGTCTCGGTCGAGCGTGGCGAGATTGCTGAGATACATGACGTTATTCCTTAAATGAACTGGAAGGGGCCAGTGGCAAAGCACTGGCCCCGCTCAGAGCTTAATGGGCAACCTTTAGCTCGTCACCAGCCTCCGGCGCATCAGCCGCGACCGTTTCGACAACACCGCCGCGCTTCTTCATGTACTTGGCGTACATTCCGGTCAGGATCGGAACCAGGATAGCGGTAGTCAGGCATGCTGCGGCAACCAGCGAAGTGGCGGCGGCGGCGGCAGGCTTAAACTGCGGAGCCATTTCGGCGATGATCATCGGGTTGGCGACAGCAGCGCCGGCGGCCGACGAAGCTGCAAGACCGGCAGTACCATTACCGCCACCGATGAACTTGTCGGCAAGCATCAGCGGGATACCAGTGACGACGATGACGATGACGCCGAGCAGGATACCGCCAAGACCGGTCTGAGCGATGACGTGCAGGTCGATGCCGTTACCCAGAGCAAAACCGAAGAACGGGATCAGGGTGGTGACGCCGCCCTTGAAGAAGGCGCGCAGATCCTTATCGAGGTTGCCGAGGATGAAGCCGATCAGGAAGGGCAGGACTGCGCCGACGAACAGATGCGGTTCGAAGGTTGCAACACCTGCTGCACCGAGGATCAGCATCGAGACCAGCGGGCCCGATTCGATCGACATCAGGACGAAGGCGCCCGATTCTTCCTTGGTGCCGTATTGCTGCATGATCGCGGCGTAGAGACCACCGTTGGTCATGTCCATTGCGGCGCAGATGGCCAGAGCCGAGAAGCCCATGAACAGGCCCGACTGCACGCCTTCGAGCGGCAGGAACTGAGCGGCGATGTAGGTGGCGCCCCAGGCAACGAGCGTCTTGACGACGACGAGGTTACCCGACTTGCGCAGAACCGTACCGGTTGCGCGAAGGTCGATAGAGGTACCCATGCAGAAGAACCAGACGGCCAGGATCGGCACGGTGCCGGCGATCAAACCATTGGTAAACGAACCGAAATAGCTACCGGCCCAGGGGAAGAAGGTCTTGCAAAGTGCGCCCAGGATGAGCGGCACGAGCATTAGTCCGCCGGGGACTTTATCAATTGCCTTTTTAATATTCATTTTTGTATTCCTCCTTAATAATGAGTTCGCTATTCCGCCGCGGTGATTAAATTGCCGCGGCTGGCGATCTCAGTTTTGAAGACGTCGGGTGTGGCGTCTTTCGGTATGATTGCACCATGGTGCTGTACGACCGCGCCTGCGACGACGTGGGCACGACGTGCTGCCTCCGCGGGTTCAATACCAAGGTTGCGGCCTAGAATATAGGTTGCTGAAAAACTGTCGCCGGCAGCAGTAGTGTCGACAACTTTCTCGACTTTGGTGGCTGGTACGGTTTCGACCTTACCGCCATGGATGAGCGTTGCAACGCCCGGCCCGTCCTTGATCACTACTTCCAGCTGCGGCATTTTTGCAAAATATTCAATGCCTGCTTCCATGGTCTGGGCAAGACCAAACACTTCGAGCTCCTCGATGGTGACGAGAACGCGGGTCGAAAATGCGATGACGCGTTCATAGGCCGCACGTGCATTTTCGATACCGCCCCAAAGCAGCGGACGATAGTTGCCATCGAAATCGACGGCGATGCCGGCACGTGCAAGTTCTTCCAGCCTCACGAGCAGACGCTCGCGGCTTTCCGGCTTCAACACGGCCAGACTGATGCCGGAGATGTAGACGCTCGTAAATCCTTCGAGTGCGGCAAGAAGTTCGTCGGAACCTGCCCCCTGGAAAGTTTCACGGGCGGCAGCCTCGCCGCGCCAGTAGAAGAAGCGACGCTCACCGGTTGGGTCCGTCTTGATAAAATAAAGACCGGGCCGCTGGCCTTTTCTGCGCAACACAAGATGATCGTCGACACCCTGGGAATTCCAGAACGCCGCCATGTCTTCGCTGAAAGGATCATCACCGATGGCGGTTATGTATGAGACGAATGATCCCAGACCCGCACCCAACCGTGCCATGTAGGCAGCAGTGTTGAAAGTATCACCTCCGAAAGCTTGCGTAATCGAGCCGTCCGGCTTGCGTTGCAATTCGACCATGCATTCGCCGATCGAAGCTACGCGTATTTCCAGTGGCATTTTGCCTCCCTTCCGCCCCCAAGGCGTGACGCTGTCCTGTAAAACTGGGGCGTGGATTAAGATTTCGTCCAGCGCTGGGCCGGACCATATTCACACTCATCAATTCCTACGTTGATCGGGATCAAACTTTGATGTCCACTACATTGGTAAGTTGCAGATGGAAGCCGCGGTCCTCTCAGGCTCTGTCTTAATGGGACCGCGGTTGGGAGGGCGCTTCACCAAATGCCGAAAGGCAAAGAAAGAGGAAGAAGACTAATGGGCATCCTTTCCCAAACAATCGTCCCCGCCGACGCTTGGGCCGGTTTTAAGGGCGACAAGTGGCGCGA